>Ga0207422_1000026_pt1 | contig 748017 bp, 693 predicted proteins | sample MarCyaLeptolynsp_FD_187757 | JGI IMG/M metagenome (GOLD analysis project Ga0207422, IMG submission 187757) | Marine cyanobacterial communities from Panama - species 1 Leptolyngbya sp. (SPAdes) | ecosystem: Environmental > Aquatic > Marine > Unclassified | place: Panama: Panama City | collected... | reverse complement strand
CATGGCAACCGCAGCCAGTGCCAGCTTTACGACGTCGCCGAGCAGGAAGGGATAGAGGCCCCACTCGAGGATGGGCTTGTCCCAGCCGAAGAGGCTGCCGAGCCACAGGAGACCCGGTGCATAGATGACGATGTTGCCGATCAGCATTGCCAGCGCGGTGGTACCGAGCGTGCGGTCCCAGCCACGCTCGGCCAACCAACCGCACACCCCGGCGGCCAGAACGAAGCCGAGCAGATAACCACCGGTCGGCCCCATGATGTAAGCGAGGCCGATGCCCTTCTCAGGCGTGCCGGCGAAGACCGGCAGGCCGAGCGCGCCTTGAGCGATGTAGAGCAGCACCGTCGCCATACCCACACGCCAACCGAAGGCCATGCCAAGCACCAGCACGGCAAAGGTCTGCATGGTTAGCGGCACCGGGATGAAGGGGATCTCGATCTTCGCTGAGACAGTCAGCAGCAGCGAGCCGATCAGCAGCATCAGCAGAATACGCAGCGGCTTGGAAACGCTGCTCGGCCACAGCGTCTGTGCCAAGGTTGGATGGGTAGCTTGCAATGCGGACATCCCTATTCCTTTCCTTCAAATAGCCGTCCAGTGCGTTCCGGCCGTCTCAGCCGGCGAGCGCAGAGCGCACCTGATCAAGCTGCCTGGCCCGGTCGTGCCGTGCCGTCAAGGCCGCATCCATGTCGACCGAGACGAAGCGGGTCGGGGTATGAGGCTGCATCTGACCGATCAGGTCCATGTCAGCGGAGATCACCGTTCCCAGCATGAAATAGCCGCCACCGGAAACCGCATCGCGGTGCAGAATGATTGGTTCCGTCCCACCCGGCACCTGGATCGAGCCATAGGGATAGCAAGCATCGGTGATATTCGAGGGGTCCGAGCCGGCCCCGAAGGGTGGCTTCCGCTCGACGAATTTCAGCGCCGTCCCATCGCGGAAGCGATAGCCCATGCGGTCGCACTCCGGCGCGACCTTCCAGGTATCGTCGAAGAAGGAGCGTTGGCTGTCCTCAACCAGCCGATGCCAGTAGAGGCCTGGGATAACGCGCAACTCCGCGGTGCTCCCAGGACCGCGACGCAGCTCGGCCGGAACGCTCAGCCCCGATTTTCCGTTGCCCTGACCGACCGGAAGCATGTCACCCGGCTGGACCGGACGGCCGTCGATGCCGCCCAGAGCGCCGATGACGTAGGTCGAGCGGCTGCCCAAAGCCAACGGCGTATCGATACCACCGGCGACCGCGATGTAGGCCCTTGCTCCGCCCTTCAGGTAATCGAAGGATAGCACCTGCCCGGCCTTTACCGGAAACGAGCTCCACGTCTCCTGCGCGTCGCCATCCAACTTCGGTGTCAGCTCGGCTCCGGTCACGGCAATAGTGGCGTCCTCAGTGAACTCGAGTTCCGGCCCCATGAAGACGGCCTCGAGCGCAGCCGCACCCTCGTCGTTGCCGACAAGCATGTTGGCGCAGCGCAAGGCGAAACGATCCATGGCGCCGGAAATGGGAATGCCGAGATGATAGTAGCCGGGCCGGCCCAGGTCCTGGATCGTGGTGACGAGGCCGGGCGCGTTGACCTTAATTGGCATGGAGCGTCTCCAGGATCTTGGCGTTGTAGGCGTCGACGTCGGCGTTGAACTCGTCGAGGGAGAAGGTCACCTCCTTGATCAGCGGCTCGTAGCGGTTGGCCTCCACGGCCTCCACGTCGGCGTCATACTCGTCGCGGCCGATCGGCTTGAACTTCACGATGTCCCCAGGATTGAAGAAGACCATGAAGTCGCGCAGGTAGCTGATCTCCTGCTTGGGGTCGTAGATCGGCATGGGCGTGATGCCGAACATCTGATAGCCGCCCGCGCCGCGCACCGAATAGATGCAGGCAAAACTGCCGCCATAACCGACCGTCAGCTTAGGCGTGTCCGTACGCGGGCGGAGGTACTTCGGCACCTCGATCTGTCTTGGCCGGTCGACCATTTGATACATGAAGGGCAAGCCCGCGACGAAGCCGACCATGGACACGAACCAGGGCGCGCCGGAATGCGCCTGGATGAACTCGTCCACCGAGCTGAAGCCGTTGATGCGGGCGGCGTAGTCAATGTCGGTCCCGTTCGGATCCTGGTGTCGCTCGCGAAAGCGCATCAAGGTCTCGTGAGTCCAAGGATCCTGGTAATAGACCGGAATCTCGACGATGCGCGTCTTGAGCACGGGCTCGGCCTTCTCGGCCGCGGACTCCAGACTCTTGAGCTCCGCCAGGAGGTCGTTCGGCTTGATCTGGTCTGGATCGAACTTGATCTGGAAGGAGGCGTTGGCCGGGCAGATTTCGGTCACGCCCTTGATCTTGGACTCGCGCACCGCGTTGGCGACGGAGAGGCTTATGAAGAAGGCTTCGAGCGACATGTCCTCGGAGACTTCGACGAAGATGTGCTCGTCTCCCCCGAATTCGTAGCGTGGTTCCATTTTTCTAGGTTCCCCTTCTCTGAGCCCCGGACTACGGCTTGAGCCGCGATGCGTTGGTTTCGAGCCAGCGCTCGAGCCATCTCGTATGGAAGCGCGCGGCGGCGACCTCGGGGTCTTCGGCCAGCGCCGTAAACAGCGGTGCGGTGGTCTTCACACCATCGACCTTCAGCTCGGCTAAAGCGCCCCTCAGGCGCGCCAGTGCATGGTCTCGGTTCTCGCCCCAAACGATGAGCTTGCCCAGCAGCGAGTCGTAGAAGGGCGGGATCGCGTAGCCCGGATAGAGCAAGCTATCGAAGCGGACACCGGGACCGCCCGGCACGCGCAGCTCGCCCACCACGCCGGGAAAAGGCATGAAGCCATTGGCCGGGTCCTCGGCGTTGATGCGCACCTCGATGGCATGGCCCTCTTGGCGGATGTCCTCTTGCCGCAGCCGCAGCGGCTCGCCGCCGGCGATGCGCAGCATCTCCCCGATCAGATCGATACCGGTAATGCACTCGGTCACCGGATGCTCGACCTGGATACGCGTGTTCATTTCGATGAAGTAAAAGCCGCCGGTCGCCTCTTCATAGAGGAACTCCAGAGTGCCGGCACCACGGTAATTCACCGCCTCAGCCAGAGCCACGGCGGCGCGGCAGAGCGCCTCGCGGTGAGAGAGGTCGAGCTCGACCGCCGGCGCCTCCTCCCAAACCTTCTGCCGTCGCCGCTGCAGCGAGCATTCGCGCTCGTAGCAATGCACTACGCGCTGGCCGTCGCCGAGGATCTGAACCTCGACGTGCCGTGCGTCCTGGATCGCCCGCTCGATATAGAGGCCGCCGTCGCCGAAGGCGGCCTGCGCCTCGGCCGAAGCCTGCGGCACCAAGTGTTCGAGCTCGGCCATGTCATGAGCGATGCGGATGCCGCGGCCGCCGCCGCCAGCAGCGGCCTTGATTAGAACCGGAAAGCCGGCCTCCTCAATCACCGCCTTGGCCTCTTCCATGCCCTCGATGCGGCCAGCACTGCCAGGCACAGTCGGCACGCCGGCTTCGGCCGCCGCTGTTCGCGCGGCAACCTTGTCCCCCATCAGGTGAATGGTCTCGGCGGTCGGGCCGACGAAGCGCATGCCGGCGGCCTCGACCGCAGCGGCGAACTCTGCGTTCTCGGCCAAAAAGCCATAGCCGGGGTGGACGGCGTCGACGCCGCTGCTCTTGGCCGCGTCGATCAGAGCTCCGATGTTGAGATAGGACTTTGCAGCCTGCGGCGGACCGATCTCCACCGCGTCGTCTGCAAGCTGCACGGCGAGGGAGTCGGCGTCGGCACTACTGTGCACCTGCACTGTGTGGATGCCGAGTTCGCGCGCGGCACGGATAATGCGCACCGCGATCTCGCCGCGGTTTGCGATCAGAAGGGAACGGATGGCCATGGGCGTTCTTCGCGTCTCTCGGCCCTAGCCTTCCACTTCGACCAAGGGCTGGCCGGCCTGCACAGGGTCCTCGTTCTCGACCAGGAACTTGGCGACCTTGCCCTCGACCTCCGACTTCACCTCGTGGAAGGACTTCATCACCTCGACAAGGCCGATGGTGTCACCCTTCGCGAGGCTGTCGCCCTCTTCCTTGTAAGGCGGCTGATCCGGCGCCGGGCGTCGATAAAAAGTGCCCGGCAGAGGCGAGCGAATTTCTTGATTGGCCATGGACTCCCCTTTCCCTCTCTAGCTCTCTATCGCTGTTGCTGTGCGACGGTTCGATGCGAACGCTTCTAAGCGGCTTCCAAATAGGGCTGCACCGCATCGCGCACGGCGCGCGCCACAGCCACCGCATCGGGCGTGTCGGAGTGCACGCAGATGGCGTCAGCCCGCACCTGGACATCGCTGCCGTCAACGGCCGGCGCCTTGCCTTCGGTCACCGCGCGCAACGAGCGCCGGGCCGCTTCCTGCGGCTCGACAGCCTCATGCTCGCGGGTGATGATCAGGCCACCGCTCCCGTCGTAGTCCAGGTCGGCGTAGTACTCCGCGACGAAGCGGTGGCCCCGCGCCGTGTAGACCTCTTCGTGCAGGCAGTTGATCATGCCGAAGAGCGGCACCTTGAAGATGTCGGCGGCATCGCAGACCGCGTGGGCGATATGCTCCTGGCGGGCCGCCATGCCATAAAGTGCGCCGTGCGGCTTGATGTGATTGAGGGGCATGCCCTCGGCCTCCAGGAAGCCTTTGAGCGCGCCGATCTGATAGATCAGGCAATTGGCCAGCTCCTCCCGCTCCATCTTCATCTCGCGCCGCCCAAAGCCTTGCAGGTCGGGCAGCGAAGGATGCGCGCCGACCTTTACGCCGTGGCTCTTTGCCAGACGCACGGTCTTGCGCATGTGATTGTAGTCGGAGCCATGGAAGCCGCAGGCCACGTTGGCCACGGTGATGAGCGGCATCATACCTTCGTCGTCGCCCATCCGGTAGAGGCCGAAGCTCTCGCCCATGTCGCAGTTGATTACCGTCATCTTGTGTTTCCTCCGTTTAACGTCCGGCCCACGCCCCGCGCCTACCCGAGCCTCGGCACGGGCTGCGGCAAGCCGCCCTCCCCTGCCGAAACGATGATCGCTTCCATGGCCGCCACGGCCTGGGCCGCCTCCAGCGGCGGAACGCGGAATGGCGTCCCACCAGCGCAGGCGTCCGCGAAAGCCTCCAACTCGTCCTTCAGGCTCTCGTTCGGCCCGAGGGAAACCGGCTGCCGCGTCTCACCCGGCCGCAGCAACTCAAGCCGGTTCTCGTCGACCGAGCAGAAGGCGTTCATCTCGGTGCCGTAGACGTTCAAGAAGCTGGTGTAGGGCGACATGAACATGCAGCCGAGGTAGCCGCTGGCGCCGCCTTCCAGATCGAACAGCGCGGTCGTGGTATCGTCGATCTCGATCGGCGCAGCCTGGCGCTTGATGCTGCCGGTCGCGCGCTCGATACGCCCACCCAGCCAACCGATCAGGTCGATCATGTGTATGCCCAGGCCAGTGAGGCCGCCGCCGGGACTCTCTGTGCGGTTGGCCCGCCAGAAGTCCGGCGCATAGCGCTGCACGCCTGGCACCGAGAAATGGGCTTCGAAGTGCAGCGGCGTGCCGAAGGCCTGCTCGTCGAGCAGCTTCTTGAGCGCCACCACCGCTGGAATGAACCGGCGGTTTTGACCGACGGCCAAGATGACGCCGGCTTCCTCGCAGGCCTCGACCGCCCGCAGCGCCGACTCTCCCGTCAAGGCCAGAGGCTTCTCGACGAAGACCTGCTTGCCGGCCGCGGCGGCCTGAACCACGTGATCGACGTGCTGCGAGTGCTGGGTGGTCAGGACAACCGCCTCGACCTGAGGGTCGGCCAGCACGGCCTCGTAGCTTTCGAGTGGCCGAGCAAAGAACTGTTCCGAAAAGGCGGTCCGCTTCTCCTGCGAGCGCGAATAGCAAGCGACGATCTTGATCTTGTCGCTCTTGCCCTGGATGGCCGCGGCCAGTTCCTTCGACCACCAGCCAAGTCCGATTGAAGCAGCCCGCAGCATCTCGCTCAGTCCTTCATGTTGGCGATGTAGCGCAGGCGGATCTGGTCGGCGACCACCGCCAGGATGAGTAGGCCGCCGAGCACCACAGTCTGCAGGTAGGACTCGATGCGCGCCAAGTTCATGCCGTTCTGCACCAGGCCGATGAAGAGCGCGCCGAGCACCACGTTCTCGACCCGTCCGACACCGCCGCGCAAAGAGACGCCGGCGATGACGCAGGCAGCAATGGACTCGAGCGGCATGGAGGCGCCGATGTTGGCCTCGCCGGTATCGAGGCGCGCAGTCAACAGCATGCCGGAAACAGCGGCAAGGAAGCCGCAGATCACATAGGTCGTGAACAGTGTGAAGCGGGTGCTGATGCCGGAGAGGCGCGCCGCCTTGATGTTGCCTCCCACGGCGTAGAGATAGCGGCCGAAGCGCGTCCAATTGACGATGAAATAGACCAGGAGGATGAAAAGCACGGCGATATATATCGGGCTTGGTATGCCGAACCAGGTGCCGAAGCCGAAGGTGTCGCCGAACTCGATGGGCATGCCATAGACCGGGACGCCGCCGGTCAGATAAAGCGCGATGCCGAAGCCGACCGAGGCGATGCCTAAAGTCATGATGAAGGGCGAGACGTTGAAGACCGCAACGCCGATGCCATTGACGGCGCCGATGATGGTGCCGGCCAGGATGCCGGCCAAGGCACCGATGGCGATGGCGAGGCCCGCCATCTCCGGCATGGCGCCATAGACGCTGGCCATGACCAGCGCGCCGACAACCGAGGTCAGCGCCAGAATGGTGCCGACCGAGAGATCGAAGCCGCCGGTCAGCAAGGCGAACATCTGGCCCAACGAGACGATAGTCAGATAGACCGACTGCCGCACCACGTTCATCAAGTTGCGGCCGGTCAGGAAGTTGTCCGACAGCAAAGTGAAGACGATCACCGCGATGACCAACAGGAAGGGCAGCACGCCGAGACGCACGAAAAGAAGCTTCAGCCAGTAGTCCGGGCCGCGACGCTCACGCGGCGCCTTCTCCGTCTCGCTCACGCTCATCAGGCGGCATCCCTTTCGAAGAAGTGGCGCAGCACCGCCTCTTCCGTGATTTCCTCACCGACCAGCTCGGCCTTCACTTCGCCGCGGTAAAACACATAGACCCGATTGCTCAAATGCAGCACCTCCGGCAGGTCCGAGGATATCAGCAAAATACCCGCCCCCGCCTCGCAAAGATCTCGAATGAACTCATAGATCGCCACGCGGGTGCCGACGTCGACGCCCACCGTTGGCTCGTCGAAGGCAAAGACCTTCACCTCTCGCGTCAGGCTCTTGGCGAGCAGCGCCTTCTGCTGGTTGCCGCCTGAGAAGTGGTCGACCGCACGTTCGAGACGCGGCGGCTGCAGGTTGAGCCGTTGCATCAGATCGGCCGTCGCACGCCGCTCGCCGCTGCGGTCAAGCAAGGGTCCAAAGGCAAAGGGCGGACGATCGAGCGACGGCAGGGAGACGTTCTCCCTGACCGAGCGCATCATCACCAGGCCTTCCTCGCGCCGGTCGGGCGGCAGGTAGAAAAAGCCGCGGTCCAGCATCCGCTTAGCAGACAGGCCCGTGACGTCTTCATTGTTGAGCGTGACCTGGCCCGAGGCGACAGGCTCCAGGCCGAAGCATGCGCGGGCGACCTCCGACTTGCCGGCACCGACCAAGCCTGCCAAGCCGACAATCTCCCCCGCCTTCACCTCGATCGAGGCATCGACGACGTTGCGGCTTTGGGTGGTCAGATGCTCCACACTGAGTAGACACACGCCGGGCGCGTAGTTGACCTTGGGAAAGAGCTCGTCGATGACCCTTCCGGTCATCAGCCGCACCAATTCATCCTCGTCGGTGGTCTTTGCATCGACGGTGTCGATGTAGCGACCATCGCGCAGCACGGTGATGCGGTCGCCGATACGGCGGATCTCGCTCATACGATGCGTGATGTAGATGACGCCAACGCCCTCGGCCTTGACCTGCTCGATCAAGCCGAAGAGCTGCGCCGTCTCCCGTTCCGTGAGTGACGCAGTCGGCTCATCGAGAATGAGCACCGAGAGCTCTGAGCGGAACGCCTTGGCGATCTCCACCATCTGCTGTTCGGCGCGCGTAAGGTGCTGCACCCGGTCGCCCGGCCGCAAAGGAAAGCCGAGGCGCTCCAGGATGGCCTCGGCTCGCCGGTGCAAATCGCCCTTGTCGAGCAGGCCGAAGCGCGTGTGCTCGGCGCCGAGGAAGAGGTTCTCCTCTACCGTCATCTGCGGGACCAGAGAGAATTCCTGGAAGACAGCGGAAATGCCGAGCTCGCGCGCGTGGTGCACGGAATCGAGTTCGACCGTCTCGCCGCGGAAGTGGATTTCTCCTTCGCTCGGCCGGTTGGCACCGGCGAGGATGGAGATCAAGGTCGACTTGCCGGCGCCGTTTTCGCCGAAGAGGATGTGCACCTCCCCGGCCTCCAGCGTGAAGTCGACATGGTCGAGCGCCAACACGCCGGGATAGCGCTTGCTGAGCCCCCGCACGTCGAGCAAGGGGGCGCCCGGCGCCGTCCGGCCGCCCCCCGCTGCGTCCGCTGTCATGTCGCGTGCGACCATGACGAGTTTGTCGCGCCCGCTGTCCCGTCCGCTACTGATTCACACGGAACACAGGCTTGAAGCCGTCCGGCGCCAGCGAGGTCGAGCGATCGAAGCTCTCGATGTTCGAGCTGTCGATCACGTAGAGCGCTGGGCCGGCATGCTTCTCGAAGTCCTGGCCTTCCAGGATGCGCACGGCCTGGTCGATGGCCACGCGGCCCTGCACCACCGCCGAGTCCGTCGGCGCCGCCATGATCTGACCACGGTTGATGCCGCGAAAGACGCCCGGCGTGAAGTAGTAGGACACCACCTGGACCTGATCGGTCAGGCCGCGGGCCCGCAGGATCGGAATGGCCGCTTCGGCGGTCACTGCCGTGCCGATGATGTAGTTGAGATCAGGATGAGCCTCGAGCGTGTCCTCGACCAGCTTCGACTGGGCTTCCTTGCCCGTGTCGCCGTACTTCACCTCGACCACGTCGACGGCACTGTTGGCGACGGCGCCGAGGAAGCCTTCGTTGCCGGCCTCGACCCAGCCGGCTCCGGCCGGACCTGGGAACCAGCCCACCTTGACCGCATCGCCGCCGGTCGGATGCTTGTCGGCGACGAAAGCACCGGCCTTGGCGCCCATCTCACCGAAGGAGACCAGCGATTTGGCGGAGAGCTCCGGCGACGACATGCCATTGATGACATCGATCACCGGAATGCCCTTGCCGCGGATTTCCGAGACCAGGTTGTTGAGGCCCTCAAAGGAAATGGCCCCGATCACCACGGCATCAGCGCCGGCCGCCACACAGTCTTCGATTTGCGAGATCTGCGTGTTGAGCTCGGTGTAGCCACCGGCTTCGACGAGTTGCATCTTCACGCCGAGCCGCTCAGCCTCGTTGGCGACACCGTAGTTCACCGCCAGCCAATAGGCGTCCTTCATGTGCGGGAAGGAGACGCAGATCTCCCAGGGCTGAGCCGCCTTGTCGAGCGGCACGTAGTCGACCGACTTGCGCGGGCTCGCCATGTCGAAGGGCGGGTCCCAAACCTCGATGCTATAGGGATACCAATCGTCCGCGCTGGCGACGCTGCTCAAAGCGAAGGCAAGAGCGCCTGCGCCCACGGCTGCCTTCAGAATCGTTCCTCTGGTCATGATATCAAAACTCCCTGTTTCTGGCGGGTGCTCGTCCACCGGCTTGCCGCCGCGTTGCTTGTCGCACCCAGTTTGGAACGAGAACCGCCAAGTCTTGCCCTGGCCGCCCCTTATTGTGAAATAGGAAATCTTGCGTCCTGATATCAAAAAAACAGATACTGATGGCAACGCCGGCTCCTCACCGGAATGCGTGATTTACTCTAGGCTGTAGAAGGCAACATGAGCTTCTCCCTCAAGCAGGTACGCTATTTCGTGGCAGCCGCGGAGGCCGGACAGATCTCCCAGGCCGCCATCGAGTTGAATGTCTCTCAGTCGGCCGTGACGGCCGCGGTGAAGCAACTCGAGGCAATGCTGCAGGTCAGCCTCTTCGAGCGGCATTCGAACGGGGTTAGCCTCAGCTACGACGGCCATCGTTTCTTGCAGCACGCGCGCCACATCCTCGCCGCCGTGAACGAAGCGGTGCGCGCCTCGCAGTCGACCCATACCGAAGTGGCCGGCCGCCTCAAGATCGGCGTCACCTACACCGTGGCCGGCTACTTCCTGCCACCCCACTTGGCTCGCTTCACGCGCAGTTTTCCCGAGGTGCAGATCGAGCTGCACGAGGCGCCGCGCAGTAAGATCGAGCAGAGCTTGAGCAAGGGCGCGCTCGATCTCGGCGTGCTGCTGACGGCGAACCTGCGCAACCGAGCCAGCCTCGAGTCCCTGACACTCTTCCGCTCCCAGCGACGGCTTTGGCTTCCGGTGGAACACCCGCTGCTGCAGGCAGACAGCCTCTCCTTGGCCGAGGTGGCGCAGGAGCCCTACATCATGCTGACGGTGGACGAAGCCGGCCAGACTGCGCAGCGTTACTGGCGCAAGACCGAGCACCGACCGCGCGTTATCTTCCGCACCTCTTCTGTGGAAGCTGTCCGCTCCATGGTGGCGGCCGGCATGGGCGTTACCGTTCTCTCCGACATGGTCTACCGGCCCTGGTCACTGGAAGGGCAGCGCATCGAGACGCGCAGCTTGATCGATAGCGTGCCGAGCATGGACGTGGGCTTGGCCTGGAAGCGCGCAGCCAAACTCTCGCCGGCCGCCAACGTCTTCCGAGAATTCATGGCGAGCGCTTTCGCTTAGCCTTGGTTGAGACCGAGCTCTCTCTGCGCCTTCTTGGTCAGGCCAAGAGAGACGATATGGTGCGAGGCGCGCAGGTAATCGCGCAGCGCCTCGTCGTCCAGCCCCGGCTGTTCGTAGTGTTGAATCCACTTCATGCCGCGCGAGGCGAGATAGGGAGCCGGACGCAATCCTGGCTGCTCCTTCAGGATCTCGTAAGCCAAGTCCGAGACTTTGAAGGTGATGCGCGGCTCGTCCCCCGCGTCCCAACCGGCGATGGCAAAGACCTTGCCCCCGACCTTCCAGACATCGCATCCACCCCACTGCACTACATGGCTGGTGGCCAGCAGAGAGGCGCAAAAGGCGTTGTAGTCTTCTTTCGTCATGGGGCTGCGATCTTAGCGTAGCCCAAGAGCAAGGAAAGCCGGACGGCGCTGGGTGGCAAGACAGGGCGGATTGGGGCGGGCCTCAGGGTCGGCCAAGAATTCCTGAAGCACCTCGCGTGCGCACGGCGCGCTGGCAAGCTGATTGTGCGCCGTAGCCGAAAAGACGAAGAGATGGGAGCGCTCCAAGGTCTCGGCCGCCGCCTCGGCCTGCTCGAGCGTGGTCGAGGCATCGAGCGCGCCGGCCAGCAGCAGGCTCGGAACTGCGCTGACGACCGGCTCAGCCTCTGACGGGTGCGCCTCGCCGGCCGGCCAATGCGGGCAGACGTCGAGCCCGCGGATCCAAGCGACGTGGTCCTTGAGATAAGGATAGCGCCCTGCACTGGGACCTGGCTCTGCACTGCTTCGACTGGCGCGCAGATCGTGGCAGGCGACGGAGAAGCTCATGCCCATGTCGTAATCGCGCGGATAGCGGCCGTAGAAGATGTTCTCGGCATGAGGTCTGAGGCGCCAGTCGTCGCCCTGGGCCATGCCCGCGATCAGGCTGGGCAGCCGCGATAGGCTCGCAGTGCGCTGCATCTCCCGGCGCAGGATGGCCAGGAAGAGATGCTGATCGACACGGGCATAGAGCGGCGCGAAGCTCTTGAGGTTGTCGACCTCGAGCACAACCGGAGTCTCCGAGAGCCTGTCCAAGAGAACGGCCAGATCGCCGGCAAGGTTGGGATAGGCGGCGGCGCAGTCGGGATAGTCGGCGCAGGCAGCAAAGAGCCGGTCGAGCGCGGCGGCGTAGGCCTCACTGTCAAAGTTCGGAGAGATCGCTTGCGGCGGCAGCACAGAGTCCAGAACCGCAGCGGCCACGGAGTCCGGGTAGTGGCGCATTGTGGTCAGCGCCAAGCGCGTGCCGTAGGACAGACCAAAGAGCACGACCGGCCCCAGCCCGAGCGCACGGCGCAAGGCCTCGACATCGGCTGCGCTCTGGCGACTGTTGTAAGCGCCGAGATCGATGCCCTGCGCCAACAGGCGGTCCCGGCAGCGGCCATAGGCGTCGCGCAAGCGCGCGGCGACGCCCACGAAACGGCTCGGGTCCGGCGAGAGATCCCACCAGACCTGCGGATCGTCCACCTCCGGGCAGTCCAGGCGCGGCGCGCCAAGGCCGCTGCCGCGCTGATCGAAAAGAATGAAAAGCCGCCCGGGAAAAAGCTGATCGGACAGGCGCCGCCAGGCGGCGATGTCTGTGCCCCACGGACCCAGCGCTGGATAGCCCGGACCGCCGGAAAGATAGATCACCGGCGCCAAGCGCGACTCAGTCGCGGCCGGGCGATAGATCACGACCGGCAGCTGGACCATCTTGTCGCCGGGACTGTCCCAGCGTTCGGGGACTGTCAGCCAGCCGCATTTTGTCGGTGATCGCGTGTCGAGCGAGCCCCAGCATTCGGTGTCTTGGAAACTGGCACCCGCGTCGGTCCGGTAAGCCGGCCCACCGTTGTCGGGCGCAGCCAGCCCAACGCCGGCGGCGCAAAGCAGCGTAGCCGCCGCAAGAAGCGCATATCGCACCTTTACCGTCATGCTGGCACCGTCATCCTGGCCGGGCCCTTTCACCTCGTCGGCAACCGATGGGATTGAAACAGGCTAGCGGAAGAAGGTGCGATATGCAGTAGCGCAAAAATGCAGAGCAGAACTACGCCAGTTTCGGACCGGACTGGTGCCTGATCAGCGGTAATCCGGATTAGGATAGTCGAAGCGACAACCCGCTTCCCACAAGGAGCGTTGGTTGCCATGCGCCGGTATGCCGCCGGCGTCTTTGATCATCCGCGCCAAGTGCAGAAGGTTCCAGGTCATGAAGGTGGTATTGCGGTTGGTGAAGTCGTTCTCCGGACCGCCGGAACCCTCGTCTAGGTAGGATGGTCCGGGACCTGCCTCGCCCAACCAAGCGGCATCCGCCTGCGGCGGGATCACATAGCCCAAGTGCTGCAGGGAGTAGAGGATGTTCATGGAGCAGTGCTTGGCACCATCCTCGTTGCCCGTGATGAGGCAGCCGCCGACGCGGCCATAATAGGCATACTGTCCTTCCTGGTTAAGAATGTGGGAGTTGGCGTAGAGCCGCTCGATGACTTGGGTGCAGACCGACGACTTCTCGCCCAGCCAGATCGGCGAGGTGATGACCAGGATGTCGGCGGCCGCCACCTTCTCGAAGATCGCCGGCCAGTCGTCCTTCTCCCAGCCATGCTCCCGCATATCGGGATAGACACCGAAGGCGATATCGTAGTCGACCGGGCGCAGCGCCTCGACGGCGACGCCGTTGCGCTCCATGATCTCGCGGGCGATGCGGACCAAGCCGTCGGTGTGGGACAGCTCGGGTGAGCGCTTGAGCGTGCAGTTCAAGAACAGCGCCTTCAGGTCGGTGAAATCCCAGCGGCTTTCTGCGCACCACTGTTCCTGACGTTCGTTGAGCATGCTCATTCCCCTTCAATCCGGTGAATTTGTTTCATCGGCGCCGAGGCTTCACTCCCCGAGGTGCCCCTCCCGGACGCCGCTGGCGCTGAGTTCTAGACGCGCGACACAGCAAAGAGTTTACAGAAGAGCATAGTCGGTGGGTCCAAATTGGCTCGCCGAAGCTCAAAGGGGCTGGCCGTAGACTGCAACCGGCGCGCCGAGCGCCTGCAAGTCCGGCTCCACGCCCAAGCCGGGCGCGTCCGATGCGTAGAGCCTGCCTTGGCGTGTTTCCGGCGCCGGCTTGCCGGTCCGCTCATTGTTGTAGTTGTGCAGATCGGTGGTGTTGAGCAGGAAGTCGCGCGGCGTGGAGGCGGCGAAGTGGGCCACGGCCGCCGTCGTGATCTCGCCGCCCCAGGTATCCTCGGAGACCACAGCGATGCGGTTGTCGAGCAGGAAATCCCGGATGCGCCGCGCCTTGGTCAGACCGCCCTGCTTGGAGATCTTGAGGCAGACGTACTCGGCCGAGCGGTCGGCCACGATACGCTGCGCTACCTTCATGTCGGTGACGCACTCGTCGAGCTTCAGGGGCCGATCGAGCATGCGGCGCACCTGCAGGCATTCCTCATAGGTTTGACAGGGTTGCTCCATGACATAGTCGAGATCCCGGGTCGCACGCGCCACCTGGATCGCCTCGTCCACATGCCAGCCCTGATTCGCATCGGCCATGGCAATCTCGCCCGGCTGGAGCGCCGGCGCCGTCGCGCGGATCCGCTCGATGTCCATCCGCCAGTCGGCACCGACCTTGATCTGAAACTGCCGATAGCCCTTATGGCGCAGAGCCTCCATCTCCCGGTTCATTTCGTCCGGAGCGCGCTGCGGCGCCACGTGGTAGAGCGGCGCGCCGTCGGTCAGCTTGCCGCCGAGCAGCATCCAGACGGGTTGTCCCGTCGCCTTGCCGAGAATGTCCCAGCAGGCCGCATCGAAAGGCGCCTTGGCGTAGCCGTGGCCGCGCACCGCATGGTCCATGATCTGCTCGACGAGGCCGAGCTGACGCGGGTCGACACCCAGCAAGGCCGGAGCGATCAGCCGTGCGGCTGCCTCGGTGCCCTCGCTATGCGCCTCCATGTAGTTTTCGCCGCAGGGGCAGAACTCTCCCGCGCCTGAGAGACCCGCATCGGTGTCGATCGTCACGACCGTGGTATGTGCGGTCTCGATGGCATTGCCACGGCCCCAGGCATAGGCGCCGCCGACATAGCGCAAGGCCGCCCTGTAGACGCGTATACAAGTGATCTTCATGGCCCCTCCCCCTTCCGCACGCCGCTATGGCACGACGACGATGTTGCCGACATGGCGTTTCGCCATGAAGGCCTCTTGCGCCTCGACCAGTTGGCGCAGCGGGAAGGTCTGGGCCAATAAAGGCTTCAAACGCCCCTGCTCGATCAGCCGCACCACGCGGGCCATGGTTCCCGGCGGAACCATCGTGGCGCCGGTGAGCTGCAGGTCCTTGTAGATCAGCGTTCGCAAATCGAAGTCCACCATCGGCCCCGCAATAGCCCCGGACGAGGAATAGCGCCCGCCCTGGCGCAAGACCCTTAGGAGCGGCATGACGCCCGCGCCCCCCACCACGTCGAGGGCAACGTCGATGGCACTCCCTGCGGCCTCGCAAATAGCGGCTTCCAGGTCCTCGGTATTGCGGTCAATAACCGCATCGACACCGAGGGCGGTAAGCTGTTCTGCCTTTGACGGTGCGGCGATGCCGATCACCCGCGCCCCGCGCAGACGGCAAAGCTGAATGGCGGCCGAGCCTACGCCGCCGGATGCGCCCGAGATCGCTACCGTCTCGCCGGGCTGCAGACCGGTCCGGGCAACCAGGTTCTCGGCCGTGGTATAGGCGCAGGGAAAGGTGGCCAGCTCGGCGTCGGACAGCGCACTGTCCACGGCAATCGCATTCTCGCTGCGCACCTTGGTGTACTCGGCGAAGCCTCCATCGCATTCGGAGCCAAAGTAGCCGGACCGGGTGGGGTCGAGCCAATCACCGGCCGCGAGCAGCCAAGGGTCGATCATGACCCGCTCTCCGATGCGGGACGGCTCAACGCCCTCGCCGACCGCCACGATTCGGCCCGCCACATCCGCCCCTTGGATGCGTGGGAAGGTCATAGCGGCGCTGCCCCAGCTCCCGGCAGACGCCTCGGCCTGCGCAAAGCCCGCGCGCGCGCCTTCCTCGGTGATACCCTCCGATACAGCGGTCGAGTACCAGGCGGTCCGCGTGTTAATATCGGTGTTGTTGAGGCCGCAGGCGCCGACGCGGATCAGCACCTCCCCCACCGCGAGCACAGGCACCGGCACGTCGTTGCGGATGACAATCCTGTCCAAGCCGCCGTGGCCGAGCAGCAAAGCAGCGGTCATTGTCTCGGGAATCGGCGCCAAGGCTATCCCCATCGCATTACCGTTTGGGCGCCAAGCCTATGGCCGACCAAAAGCCTCAGGCTATCTGCAATCCGCCGAACGAAGACGCGGACACGACAGTGGGCCATCCTGAGGGAGCTGTACCGAAGCCACGAGGCTCGGCGGACGAAGAAGCTCCGCAGAGCTTTGCTTTTCCAGATTGTCATAACGATACGCCCGTTGATGTTGTCCAGGCTGTCCGTCGTGTAGTGCGGGCTCACCTTGGCTTCGGCGGCTAAGGCCAGCGACACGACATCTCGCTGTTGACGGCACACAAGCTTCTCTATGAGGCTTGAGCGATCCCACAGCCGGAAAGCAAAGCCATGAACAGCACCCGTGAGACCGATCCCAAAGGCTGGTCCCTCAACCCGGACTATCAGATAGCCTTCGATCTGATACCCGCACGCGTTCGCGCCGTCTTCGGCGGCAAGACCATTGCCGACTCCCGCGCTGCACGGGTGATGTACGAGCTCGGCCACGCGCCGATCTACTACCTTCCGCGCGACGATGTGGCGATGGAAAGCCTAGAGGCCACCACCCGCGACACCTATTGCCCCTACAAGGGCCACGCCTGCTATTGGAGCATTCGCGTCGGCGAACAGGTCGTCGAGAATGCGGTTTGGGCCTATCCGACGCCCTATCCAGAGCTGGCAGAACTTGCCGGCTATCTCGGCTTCTACTGGGGCCGCATGGAAGCCTGGTACGAGGACGAACGGAAGGTGTCCGGTCCCCGCGAGATCCCCGGCCGCGTCGATACCACGACACAGCTAAAGCGGCTGTTCCCCGCGCTGGCCGCCGAATGGCATCCGACCCGCAACCCGGGCATCAAGCCCTACGAGTTCCCGGCTTACAGCGACACGGTGGTGTGGTGGCAGGACGCCAACGGCCGCGAGTGGCAAGAGCGCATTCGCGACCGCGTGCTCGCCGCAACCACTCTACGGACCGACGGCGACGCCCACCCCTACGGCTAAGCCCGGCGAAAGGGCCCTGCTCAGTCGTCCAGCTTACGTGCGACGAGCACTGAACAGTGCGCGTGGCGCACGACCCGGGCGGCGACGGAGCCCAAAAGGTAGTCGGAGAGGACCGGGTCGTGGGAGGCCATCACGATCATGTCGATGCCCGCCTGCTCGGAGTACTCCAAGATCTCGGTGGAAGGATGACCTTGACGCACAGCAATCTCCGCATGCGATTCGAGCTGCAGCGAGCCGGCAAGTGTCGTCAACCTGCGCGTCGCCTCGGATACGGCATCCTCCGCGAAACTCTTCGGTAGCTGGCTCTCGACAAAAGCGGGCACCCGCTCAATGACGTGAAAGAGAACCAGCTTGGCCTCCTTCAGCCGAGCCAGGTCCGCCGCCAGTTGCAGGGCGGCTCCCCCAGCGTCTTCCTGCGACAAATCGACAGGCACCAGAATTTTCTTAATCATCTTGCTTAGTGCAGCCTCCCGCCAAGACACGAAGATACCTCTCCGCTACCGCGTGTTCCCATGGGGCACCCACGCTGAGCCGAGGGTCGCGCGACCCTACAGCCTCTCCCAATTGCCCTCAAGAAGAGTCAGGCAAAGGCGGTGCCCTCCCGCCCGCCGCTGAAGCACGCAGACAGTTTATGGCATTTACGCCTCTGCAAGGGATTGCAGCTTACCTTTGGCTGTTCACTCAACGTCCATCCAAACCTCTAGGAAGGATAGACCCGAACGAACACCGGCACTCGGTACTGGAGCTTTACGAGTCCAGGTCTGGCTCTGCGACGCGACGAATAGCTTGGGACATGTCTCGTTTTCCTGAAACGCGCCGTCAGCGGATCGCTAGGTGCATCGCCCTTAGGACTCGAACGCGGACGAGGCAAACCCAAGCCTTTCGCATAGCACTTCGTTTTTTGGCGTTGTTGCTGACGATTCTTGCGGCCGAGCAAGCCGTCGCGGAACACCGCACGTTACGTGTCGGCGTTTACCAAAACGAGCCGAAGATCTACTGGGACCCTGCCCACGGTCCGCGCGGCTTCTACCCGGACATCATCGAACGCCTATCCAAGTCCTTCGGCTGGCGCATTGCCTACGTTCCCTGCGCCTGGTCCGACTGCCTGGACATGCTGGAAGCCGGTGAGATCGATGTGATGCCGGATGTTGCCTATTCGCAGGAACGAGCTCGGCGTTTCCAATTCGGGCACGAGGCCGTCCTGCACTCTTGGTCCTACATCTACTCGCGCCACGAAACAGTGCTGAGCGCGCTGGAAGATCTCGACGGACGAAGGGTTGCCGTCCTGCAAGATGGCATTCAACACCGACGGCTCGTGGAGCTGGCGGAGCAACGGAGCTGGACCGTGAAGCTGGTTCCAAGCCCATCCCTCGACGGCGTTTTCGAACAGGTCCAACGCGGCGAGGCCGACTACGCCATCGTCAACCGTTTCTTCGGCGAGCTGCACGAAAACCGCACCGAGGGGCGGCTGGGCCGCTCGCAGGTGCTGTTCCGGCCCGCCCCGCTTTACTTCGCCTATACCAACACCGTGACCGATGAAGTCATCGAGCGAATCGATTCCTACCTGGCCGATCTCAAGTCCTATGCCCACTCGCCCTACTACAAAGCCTACCAGCGTTGGCTGGAACAGCCGAATCGGCCGGCTTTGCCAGACTGGGCGCTCTGGAGCCTCGCCGTCCTGGCTGCCGTACTCGGCGGCAGCTTTCTCGCTAATGCCTATCTTAAGAGGCGTATTGCCCAGGCCAGAACCTCGCTGGCGGCCAGCCAGCAGCGCTTCCACGACTTCGCCAAATCCTCGACGGATTGGTTCTGGGAGATGGACGAGCAGTTGCGCTTCTCCTTTTTCTCGGAACGCTTCGAAAGAGTCACCGGCGTTCCGCCGGCGAAGCTGCTCGGGAAGACCAGGGAAGAAACCGGCATACCGGGCGTCGACTCGGCAAGTTGGCAGAACCACTTGGGCGATCTCAAAGCGAGAAGAGCCTTCCGCGACTTCGTCCACCCCAGGGTCCGGCCGGATGGCGTCACGGTCTATCTTGCCATCAGCGGCGTGCCGGTCTTCGACGAGACCGGCCGCTTCCTTGGCTATCGCGGCTCGGGCCGTGACATCACCCGACAGAAGCAGTCTGAGGCTGCCCTGGCGGCTGCCCTGAATGAAGCGGCCTCGGCGAATCGAGCCAAGTCCGAATTCCTGGCCACCATGAGCCACGACCTACGGACGCCGCTCAACGCCATCCTCGGCTTCTCCGATCTCATGCGACAGCAGATTCTCGGTCCCCTGGGTGCGGCCAGATACCGGGACTACGCTGAGGATATCCATGCCAGCGCCGCCCATTTGCTCGACCTGGTCAACGATCTTCTCGATCTCTCACGCATCGAGACCGGAAACCTGAAGCTCGACCGAGAGCCATTGCAGCTCTTCGGGATTGTCTCCGCCGCCGCGCGTACTCTGGACAACATCGCTCAAAACGCAGGCGTGACGATCGCAGTCCAAACGCACGAGCCGGAGAGTCTCTGCAGTGCTGACCGTCGCGCAATCGAGCAGATTACCCTCAATCTCCTTTCCAACAGCATCCGGCATACCGCGAAAGGCGGCAGCATCCAGGTTACGCTCGAAGCCACACCAGCTGGTGGGGCGAAGCTGATGTTCGCCGACGACGGCTGCGGCATCGAGCCCGATGCACTGCCCAAGCTCTTCGAACCCTACGAGTGCGCCAATCCCTTGCGAGCCCGGCCCTACCATGGCCATGGCCTCGGCTTGCCGATCTGCAAGCGGCTGGTGGAAGCCCACGGCGGAACAATCGCATTGAAGAGCACGCTCGGCGTCGGAACGGTTATCACCATCGTACTGCCGGCCAACGGCGCCGGGACAGCCGGTCACGCCGGCGGCTATGGCGAGATCGATTTGCCAGACGAGCCCGGCCGCTCGGAAGGACAGCGTCGCCTTCGCTTGGCAAGATCTGGTTGACGGCAGCATAGGCGCCATACCGCAAAGAGCACCCTCATCGTCCGATGCCCGCTCTATCATTGCACCGCAGTTACCAAACGCGGGATGAAGAAAGGGATGTCGAAGACCATCGCGGTTCGCCCGCCAATGCAGTCGGAGTTCGAACCATGGCTTACTCTCTGGGACGGCTACAACGCCTTCTACGGCCGGGCCGGTGAAACCGGCTTGCCGCGCGAAATCTCGCAGATGACCTGGCAGCGTTTTTTCGATTGCAACGAGCCGGTGCACGCCTTGGTCGCCGAGCTGGACGGCACCCTGGTCGGCTTGGCCCACTACATCTTTCACCGCTCGACCTTGGCGCAAGGCCCTTCCTGCTACATGCAAGACCTGTTTACCGCCGAGGTCGCGCGCGGCAAAGGGGCGGCGCGCGCGCTCATAGAAGCTGTCTATGACCGGGCGTCAGCGGCCGGCAGCCCCCGCGTATACTGGCAAACCCACGAGACCAATGAGATAGCCATGCAGCTCTACGATCAGGTCGCCAGGCGCAGCGGGTTCGTGGTTTACGCAAAAAATCTGTGAAGCCTTCCGCATCCGAAACGTAGTCTCGATTGCAGTAGAGGCAGAAGAAGAACGAAGCTTCCCAGATGATAGAGGATGTTTAGACTCTCAACTGTTGAAGAGCTGACGACACTAGCTGACCGACCATGACGAACGCCGCCTACCCCAGCCTTTTCGAGCCGCTGACCCTGCGCCACAAGACCCTGCGCAACCGCATCGTCTTTGGCGCGCATACCGCCAACATGGCGGTCGAAGGCCTGCCCGGCGCCCGGCACAAGGGTTACTATTTGGAGCGGGCCAAGGGCGGCGCAGCCATGATCGTGGTCGAGCCAGTACCGGTGCACCGCGCGGCCGTCTTGACCCGCGGCAACTTCCGCCATGAGGACGACAGCATCATCGCCCCCTTCCGCGAGATCACCGAGGCCTGCAAGGCCGAGGGCGCGGTGATGATTCATCAGCTCTATCACGTCGGCCAGCACGGCGACGCCGACAACTCCTACCACCCGAGCTGGTCGCCCTCTGGCCTGCCCTCCTATCATGACTCCGACGGCAGCCATGCCATGACCGAGGCGGAGATCGAAGAGACGATCGAGGCCTTTGCGCAAGCCGCCCGCCGCGCCAAAGAAGCCGGCTTCGACGGCATCGAGCTCTTCGCCGCCTACAACGCGCTGATCGATCAATTCTGGCTGCCCTGGTCCAACCGGCGCGACGATCAGTGGGGCGGCAGCCTGGAAAACCGCACCCGCTTCTCGCGTCGCATTGTCGAGCGCAGCCGCGAGCTGGTCGGCGAGGACTTTATCGTCGGGCTCGCCGTGAGCTACGACGCCGAGATCGACGTCGCGCTCTCAATCGAAGCGCTGCAGGAGATCGTCGCCTACCACGACGAACGTGGCCTGATGGACTACGTGACCTGCGGTTTCGGCAGCTACTTCGAGCACGAGGGCATTATCCCGACCTTCCTCTATGGCGAGAAGCTGACCACCCCCCTCTCGGAGGTTCTCAAGGGCGTGGTCACGCAAGCCAAAGTGCAGTCCGAAGGCCACATCCGCACGCCGGAAAACGCCGAGAACGTCATCGCATCGGGCCAGGCCGACATGGTCTCCATCGTCCGCGGACAGATCGCCGACCCGCATCTCGCCAACAAGGCACGGGAGGACCGGGCCGAGGACATCCGCGGCTGCATCTCCTGCAACCAGATGTGCTGGGGCCGGCGCCACCGCGACTACTGGATCTCCTGTCTGATAAATCCTTCTGCCGGGCGGGAGTTCGAGTGGGACGGCGACCGCTTCACGCCGAGCCAACAGCCGCGCCGGGTGCTGGTGGTCGGCGGTGGACCGGCGGGCCTGGAGTGCGCCCGCGTCGCCGCCGAGCGTGGTCACCGGGTCATTCTGGCCGAGGCGAGCGGTGAGCTCGGCGGGCAGTTCCGCCTCGCCGGCATGCAGCCGCGCCGTGGTCAGATCCTCGATCTTATAGACTGGTATGCCCGCCAACTCGAGAAGCTGCAGGTCGAGGTGCGCTACCACAGCTATCTCGATACCGAAGACATCCAGGAGATGGAGATCGATACAGTGGTGCTGGCGACCGGCTCCCAGCCGGCCGATAGCGGTTTCCAAAAGGCACAGCCTCAGCGCGACCGCCTACCCGGCATAGACAATCCCGGAATCTTCTCGCCCGAAGCTGTGATGCGTCGCGAAGCGCGCCTTGGGAAGCGGGTTATCGTGCTTGACGAAGGCGGCAACTGGAAAGGCTGCGGCACCGCCTGGCACCTTGCGGAGCAGGGCCACAAAGTGACCCTGGTCACCCCCCACCCGATGATCGCCAAGGAGATCGCCCGCACGTCAACCGACTACAACCTGCGCCGGCGCCTGAAAGGCCTGGGTGTCGAGTTTATCGTTGAAGCCAGCGTCGCCGAATGGCATGGCGACGGGGTGACCCTGGTTAGCTTCCTGGACGATGAGCGCTGGCGCCTGGAGGCCGATGCCCTCGTCCTCTCGACAACCAATGTCGCGGAGGACTTCCTGACCCGCGAACTGGCCCGAGAAGCCGCTGGCCCCGAGGTTCACAGCATCGGCGATTGCGTTGCCGCCCGTCAGGCGCCCTACGCCTTCTACGAAGGCCGAAAGCTCGGCAGAGCCCTCTGAAGCAGCCTTTGCACCATCGGTTGATCTCGAACCCAGAACGAAGAATCCTTTATAAAACAAAATCTAACAGACAATTTCTCGCATTCTACCGATTATTTGTACGGCGTTAACGACGTAGGAGGAAACTGGCGCAGACTGCGTCCTGTCCCGGGCTGTGACTCCGGGAACAACCTCGGGCTTGGCTGAAGGAACCGCTTGCCATGAGTAGCTTGTCGACCGTTGGAGAGCGCCGCCTCGTGCTCCGCATGCTGGACCACTGGGACAACCTACGTGGCGATCGCCGCTTTCCGAAGATGTCGGAGATCGACCCGGAAACGATCGGCACGGATTGGCCCTATTGCTTCCTGTTCCGTGTAGGAGAGCATCGCAGCGCCTCTCTGTTCCAGTACGTCGGCGAGCAGGTCCTCCACGACAGCGAGCTGCCGCTCTCCTGGCTGGCGTCCGAGGAGCGTTCGCTCGCGCACTGTCCGGATGGTTCGCTGCTTAGCCGCGCCATCGGCCATTGGACGCAGGTCTCCCAGCGTCGGGTGCCGATCTCCATGGGCGACGTTTATGCCGACCAGCCCTATACGGTGAAGTATCGCTCCATTCTGCTGCCGATGTCTTCCGACGGCGAACAGATCGATGCTATCGTCGGCGCCGTAAACAGCCGCAGGGCCAAGGAAGATACGCTAGCGCTGACCGCACAGGCTGCAGCCGCACGGTCGGCGGCGGCGGCTTAGTCAGCTTTCCGTAAGACCGGCCAGAGCCAGGCGCTGGGTGTCCACCGCTCGCTCCCAGATCATGTCCTTCCAGTCATCGGCGTCGCCGTAGAAGCAGCGACGCATCTCCGCCTTGATGGCCCGGCCCTGTTCGCTGGCCGGGTCGCCGTGATGGAGCAACCAGTTGTCTGCGCGCAGCGCCTCCAGCACCTCCGGAAGCGGCTGCGTTCCATATTCCAAGGCAATCATCGTCGCTTCGGTCTCAGGCAAGGCCGCCTCTATGCCCTCGATCAAGAGCCCGTGCAGCTCGGGTGAGCTGGAGGTGCCGAGAGACGGCACCGTGACATCGCCGCCGTACCAGTCGCTGGCGCGCCGCGCCCCGGCCTTGCTGCCGTGATGGGTGCAAATGCGCTCGCCGTAACCGTAAGGTCCCAAGCCCGTGTGGTAGTCGATGATCGCCAAGGCACGAACTCGGCCGAGGCAGCTCTGCAGAATGTCGACAAGCGTGCGGTGCGACCAGCTCGGCCCTTCGCCGCCGAAGAACAGACCGTCTGGGTGATGGTACTGACCGCCGGCGACCGCCGCCTGCATGGCCATGGTGCCATGCTCAGCACCATAAGCCAGGATCTCCTGCGCCGTCGTCTTGCGAGTCTCCTCGTCCCACAGGCTCGGCGCCAGCGCGGATGCAAGCTCGTCATAGCCCTCGTTTCGCGGCACCCCTTGAGAGAAATCGATAAAATTGCGGTTGAGGTCGACGTTCTCTTGCGTCACGCGGCTGAGGTTGGCGAAGCCGTGCGGATTGATGCCATGGACGAAGACCTGACGGACGTTCGCGGGCGCCTCACGCCACAGCCCGCTTTCCAACCAGCCGGCCTGGACGCCGGAGCCGCAAAAGCCCTCGGCGCCGTGGGTACCGGAGATGGCCAGCAAAGCTTGTTGTGCGTCGGCGGGGCCAAGCAGAGCAACGTCGACGACCAGCGGCCGGCCCTCTGCATCCGTCAGCGGATGCGGCCAGGATTTGATCTCCGCTCCCTCCGCACGCGCTGCCTCGAGAAAACGGGCACGCGCCGACTGATAGTGATCGGAAAAATACTCGGCCGCTGACGCCATCTGGCTCCTCCTGACTCTGACTTTCGACAAGGGGAACCGGCAATGCCCCGATGCCACGGACAGCCTGCCTCAAGCCCCTTTTTGTACCGGCGGCCTCTGAGTTCACGCCAAAGCCACAGGCACGTTTCAACGACAACAATTTCCCGCAAGAGGTTGAACAGTCAACAAAAAGCAATCCGGCCCACGTCTCCAACACTCGCGAACACAGGCGTCGGGGCATCGGGCCAGGCTCGGCATCGACTGGCAAGTCCTGCGTCACGCTCTAAACTAGAGATCATGGCAAGACTCTTCATCGCCTCTCTGCTCTTCGCTCTCGCCGTTGTACGGCCGGCGCTGGCAGACCAGAATGACCCGCGTCTCGATGCCCTTTTCGAGATACTGCGCACTGGTCCTTCTTACGCGCATGTGCAGCGCGCCGAGGCACAGATCTGGATTATCTGGACTCAGCATGACGACGAATCGGCCCAGCTCCTGATGAGTGATGGCGTGCGAGCCATGAATCTCGGCGACATGACGAGGGCGCGCGGGCTGTTCGATGTCCTGATCGCCGAGCAGCCCGAGTTCGCGGAGGCCTGGAACAAGCGGGCGACCGTGAACTATCTGCTGTCCGACTTCGAAGCCTCGCTGAGAGATATCGAAGCGACCTTGGCGCTGGAACCGCGGCACTTCGGCGCCCTTGCCGGCCGCGGGCTGGTGCAGTCCGCCCTCGGCAACGTGCCGGAGGCCATCGCCTCCTTCGAGCAGACCCTGGTCGTTCATCCCTTTGCGCCCGGCGCCCGGATGAACCTCGAGAGCCTCCGCCGGGCCAACCCACCTATCTGATAGCCGGCAGCGCGCCTTATTGGCGCGTTGGGTTGTAGCGATCTGCGAATTTCGCGAATGACTGTTATGCCGTTGGGCCGCATCGGCTTCCCTGCGCCGATGCGTTAGTCTGCGCGGTCAGGAGACAGTTATGACGCAGGCTTTCTGGCGGTATCCGCTCTTCGCGCTGGTTGCCGCCTTTGTCATTCTCGGTTTAGGCATGGGCCTGCGGCAGAGCTTCGGGCTCTTCGTCGGACCAATCACGGTCGACACCGGCGTGTCGGTTGCGACCCTGTCGCTGGCCTTCGCAATCCAGAATCTCCTCTGGGGTGCGATGACGCCCTTCGTCGGCGCCTTGGCCGACCGCTACGGCACCCAGCGCTTCCTGATCCTCGGCAGCCTACTTTACGCCAGCGGCCTGGCGGTCATGTCCGTCGCCGACAATGCCTTCCTGGTCTATCTCGGCAACAGCGTGCTGACCGGCCTGGGCGTGGCCACGGTGGGCTTCACGTTGGTGCTCTCGGCCGTGGCCCGCATCGCGCCGGAGGACAAGCGCAGCACCTGGCTCGGCATTGCCTCGGCCGGCGGCTCCATGGGGCAGTTCCTCCTGGTTCCGGGGGCGCAGCTGATCATGAACGACATCGGCTGGAGCGGCGCCTTCCTGGTGCTGGCAGCCCTGGCGCTGCTGATCATTCCCCTCTCCTTCTCCTTCGCCGGCGGCCCGACCGAAAGCACCGGAACCCTCACGCAAGAGACCATGGGGGAAACCCTGAACGGGGCTCGCCGCCACAGCGGCTACCTGCTGCTGACCGCCGGCTTCTTCGTCTGCGGCTTCCACGTCTCCTTCATCACCGTGCACCTGCCGGGCTACGTGGTCTCCTGCAATCTCTCTGCGCAGACCGGCGCCAATGCCCTTGGAATCATTGGCCTCTTCAATGTCATTGGGACGTTGCTCGCCGGCTGGCTCGGACAGCGCTATCGCATGAAGTATCTGCTCGCCGGCATCTATTTCGCGCGTGCCGCCAGCATCGCCATCTTCCTGGCGGCCCCCAAGACCGACCTCGTCGTTTTCCTCTTTGCCGCCAGCTTCGGGCTCCTCTGGCTGTCGACCGTGCCGCTGACCAACGGCATCATCGGCCGCATCTTCGGCCCGCGCTATCTGGCCACGCTGTTCGGCATCACCATGTTCAGCCACCAGGTCGGCGCCTTCTTCGGCGCCTACATCGGCGGGCAAAGCTTGGCGCTGACCGGCGACTACGACCTGGTCTGGTGGATATCCATCGGGCTCGCCGTCCTGGCCGGCCTGCTCAACATGCCGATCTCCGATGCCCCGCGGCGTCAACCACAGGCGCAACCGGCTTAGATCCAGGCGATCCGCAGCACGTTGGTCGAGCCCGGCGTGCCGAAGGGAACGCCGGCTGTGATGACCAGCCTGTCCCCGTGGCCGGCGTATTCCTCAGCTTCGGCCACGGCACAGGCTTTGTCGACCATCTCGTGGAAGTTGCTGACATCGGGTGACACCACGCAGTGCGCACCCCATAGCACCGCCAGCCGACGGGCCGTGCGAAGCTCAGACGTCAACATCAGAATGGGCACGATCGGCCGCTCACGGGCCGCCCGCAGGGCCGTTGAACCGGACGTGGTGTAGGTCACGATCGCCGCGGCTGAGATGGTCTGGGCGACCTGGGCGGCCGCCGCCGAGATGGCGTCTGCGCCGGTCGGCTCCGGTTCGGGCTTCAGCGCGGTGATGATCGGCCGGTAGGAGGCATCCGCCTCGGTGCGACTGATAATGCGGTCCATCATGGCCACCGACTCGACAGGATAGTGTCCCGCCGCCGACTCGGCCGACAGCATGACCGCATCTGAGCCGTCGTAGATGGCGGTGGCTACGTCCGAGGCTTCGGCGCGAGTCGGCGCCGGCGCGTTGACCATGGAATCCAGCATCTGGGTGGCCACCACCACTGGCTTTCCCGCCAGGCGGCAAGTCTGGACGATCTCTTTCTGCCGGCCCGGCACGTCCTCCGGCGGCAGCTCGACGCCCAGATCGCCGCGCGCCACCATGATGGCGTCGGCCAGCTCGACGATACCGCTCAGATTGTCGATGGCCGAAGGTTTCTCGATCTTTGCCATCAAGGCCGCCCGACCAGCGATCAGCCGCTTGGCCTCAGCCAGATCCTCGGGACGTTGCACGAACGACAGCGCGACCCAGTCAACGCCGAGTTCCAAGCCGAAGCGTAGGTCATCCCGGTCCTTCTGGGTCAGCGGCGAGATCGGCATGAGCACGGTCGGCACGTTGATGCCCTTCCGGTCGCTCAGCGGACCGCCCGTGATCACCTTGCAGTCGGCCGACTTGTCGTCGCGGCGGACCACCTCGACTCTTAGCTTGCCGTCGTCGAGCAGGATGTAGGCTCCGACCTCGATGGCGGCGAAAATCTCCGGATGCGGCAAACAGACACGCGATTGGTCGCCGGGCTCCTTCGACAGATCGAAACGGAAGGCGTCGCCGCGCTTCAGGTAGATTTCACCTTCGGCGAAGCGGCCGATGCGCAGCTTCGGGCCCTGCAGATCCTGCAGGATGCCGATCGGTCGACCAGCTTCCAGCTCCAGCTCCCGGATAATGCGGTAGCGTTCTGCATGGTCCGCCTGCGAGCCGTGGCTGAAGTTGAGACGGAACACATCGGCGCCGGCCTCATGGAGCGCGCGGATGGTCTCGGCATCGGAGCTCGCGGGACCGAGCGTGGCCAGGATCTTCGCTTTGCGTCTACGTCGCATGGGGACCGTCCACCTCAACTATCAATTTCGACGATGCAATGGGGTAATCAGGCAATAAGAAGAGCACGAAAATCGTTCACGTTGGTAAGCGTCGGGCCGGTAACGAGAAGATCGTCCAGCCCAGCGAAGAAGCTATAGCTGTCGTGTGCGCGAAGATAGGCCTTTGCATCGAGTCCGAGCGCCTCCCCTCGGGCCAAGCTGTCGGGCAAAACGAAAGCGCCGGCGTTATCCTCGCTACCGTCGATGCCGTCAGTATCAATGGCAACGGCAGAGACACCCTCCAAGCCATCGAGATGAACGGCGAGCGAAAGCAGAAACTCGCAGTTGCGGCCACCGCGGCCGCCCTCACCGCTCAAGGTCACCGTGGTCTCGCCGCCGGACAGCAGGACACAGGGCGGAGCCGCCGGCTGGCCGTGCTGCCTGGCCTGCCGGGCAAGGCCGGCCATCATGATGCCGAGCTGGCCGGCTTCTCCCTCAAGGCAGTCGCTGAGGACGAGTGGCGTGACTCCTGCTTCGCTAGCCTGTGCCGCCGCCGCTTCGAGCGCATCCTGCGGCCGCGAGATCAGCCGCGTCTCGCATCGATCGAAAACGGGGCTCCCGGGCTTGGGCGTCTCCGCCTCCGGCCTGGCGAGATGGTCGTGCACGGCCACAGGCAGAGACAGGGCGTACTTCTCTAGGATAGCCGCCACATCGCTGAGGCTGGTTGGGTCGGGCACCGTGGGACCGGAGGCGATCACCGCCGGGTCGTCTCCCGGCACATCGGAGATACAGAGGGTCACCACACGGGCCGGATAGGCCGCGGCCGCAAGCCGCCCGCCCTTGATTGCGGAGAGATGCTTCCGAACACAATTCATCTCGGTGATCGTCGCACCGCTGCGCAGCAGCGCTGCGTTGACCTGCTGCTTGTGCTCCAGACCCAGCCCCTCCGCCGGCAGACTGAGCAGCGCCGAACCACCGCCCGAGATCAGGCATAGCAAGAGGTCGTCTTCGCCTGCCCCCTCAGCCAAAGCCAGAATACGCTGGGCGGCGTCGTGGCCGGCTGCGTCCGGCACTGGGTGCGCGGCTTCCACCACTTCGATTCTCTCGGTCGGTACGGCGTGATCATAGCGCGTAACCACCAAGCCCTCGAGCGGCCCGGACCAATGGGCTTCGAGGGCACGCGCCATGGCCGCGGCGGCTTTGCCGGCCCCGACGACAATGGTCCGCCCTGCCGGCTGCGCAGGCAGGTGCGCAGGGAGCACCCGCGCCGGATCTGCCGCCGCCAGCGCGGCGTCGCAAAGAGAGCGCAGGAAAGCGCGCGGCTCGACTGCCAACGGCTGCTTCCTCAGATTCGGGTTAGCCGAGCTTCACGCCGGCCATCTTTTCCAGAACACGGACCAGCCCGGAGTGATCCCAGCCGGCCCCGTCATTGGCGACGCAGGCCGAGAAGAGCTGTTGAGCAATCGCCGTGTTTGGCAGCGCCACGCCCAGGCTGCGGGCGCCGTCAAGCGCCAGCCCCAGATCCTTCTGGTGCAGCTCGATGCGGAAGCCCGGCTCGAAGGTGCGCTTGATCATGCGCTCGGCATGAACCTCCAGGATCTTCGAGGAGGCGAAGCCGCCCATCAGAGCCTCGCGCACCTTGGCCGGATCTGCGCCGGCCTTGGCGGCGAAGACGAGAGCCTCGCTGACGGCCTGGATATTGAGCGCGACGATGATCTGATTGGCGACCTTGCAGGTCTGGCCGTCACCGACACCGCCGACCAGGGTGATGTTCTTGCCCATCAGCTCGAACAGCGGCTTGGCACGCGCGAAGGCCTCGTCGCTGGCACCGACCATAATGGTGAGGGCTGCGTTCTTGGCCCCGACCTCGCCGCCGGAGACCGGTGCGTCCACATAGTCGCAACCGAGCGCCGCGATCTTCTCGGCGAAGACCTTGGTATCGATCGGCGAGATCGAGGACATGTCGATCACCAGCTTGCCGCTGCTCAGCCCTTCGGCGATCCCGTTTTCACCGAACAGCACCCGCTCCACGTCGGGCGTGTCGGGCACCATGGTGATAACGATGTCGGACTGCTCGGCGACCTCCTTGGGCGAGCCGCAGACGGTGACGCCCTTGCCCTCGAGGCTCGCCGGCAAGGGCGAGCGATTGAGAGATGTAAAGATGCTGTGCCCGCCATCCGCCAGGTGCCCAGCCATGGGCGCGCCCATGATCCCGAGCCCGATGAAACCGATATTGCTCATATTTTTAATTCCTTATGACCGTCTCTTGAGCAGAACGCTCGCTCTGCGGCAGGCGCCTGCCGCAGCTACTGCCGTGGCCGAAGCTACTCGGCCGCTGCAGCAACACTTCGATACGGGGCAAACCAGCCTAAGCCCTCTTGCGTGCCTGCCTTGGGCTTGTACTCGCAGCCGACCCAGCCCGCATAGCCGATCTCATCCAGGAAGGAAAAGATGAAGTCGTAGTCGATCTCGCCTGTGCCCGGCTCATGGCGGCCCGGCGTGTCGGCGATCTGGACATGGGCGATGCGGGAGAGATTGGCCTGGATGGTGGGCGACAGATCGCCCTCCATGATCTGCATGTGATAGACGTCGTACTGCACGAAGAGATTGTCGGAGCCTACCGCGTCTAGGATCTCAAGCGCTTGACCCGTTCGTCTGAGGTAAAATCCGGGAATGTCGCGGGTGTTGATCGGCTCGATCAGAAGCTTGATGCCAGCCTCCTTCAACTTGCCGGCGGCAAAGCCGAGGTTGTCGACAAAGGTGCGGCGCAGGCTTTCCTGGTCGGCCCCTTCCGGCGCCACGCCGGCGAGGCAGTTGACCTGCGGACAGCCCAACGCGGTGGCATAGTCGATGGCGCGCCCGACGCCGTCCTGGAACTCGCCGACTCGATCGGGCAGGCAAGCGATGCCACGCTCGCCGGCACCCCAATCGCCGGCCGGCAGATTGTGTAGGACCTGATCCAAGCCGTTTTGCCGGAGGCGCTCGGCCAAGTCTTCCTTGGCGTAGTCGTAGGGGAAAAGGTACTCGACTCCGGCGAAACCGGCCTTTGCGGCGGCTTCGAAACGGTCAAGAAAGTCATGCTCTTGGAAGAGCATTGTCAGGTTGGCGGCAAACTTCGGCATGGTCTGTTCCTCCCGCTGTTCGTCTCGTGTCAGGCAGCCTTGTTGCTGCCGTTGTCAGGAGCCGTGACGCTTCCTTCGCTTCGCATGCTGACCCAACCGCTCTCCAGGGTCAGGCTCGGGTCGAGGCAAAGGACGTCCTCAAACTCGTTGATACTGTCGATCTCCGTACCCATCGAGATGTTGGTGACGCGCTCGAGAATGAACTCGAGCACGACAGGCACTTGATGCTCCTCCATCAAGGCCTCGGCGCGGGCGAAGGCTTCTTTGAACTCGTTCGGGCTCTTGACCCGGATAGCCTTACAGCCCAGCCCCTCGGCGACGGCGACGTGATCGACACCATAGCCGGGCACAGCGTCGCTGTCCTCCTTTTCCGCCGCATTGATGTTCTCGAAGGCCAGGCTGACCTCGAAGTCCATCTCGAAGCCGCGCTGGGCTTGGCGAATGAGGCCGAGATAGGAGTTGTTCACGACGATCTGCAGGAAAGGCAGCTTGTGCTGTGCGCCGACGGCCAGTTCTTCGATCAGGAACTGGAAATCATAGTCACCGGAGAGCGCGACGATCTTCTTATCGGGTAGCGCTGCCCGCACGCCGAGTGCCGCCGGCAGGGTCCAGCCAAGCGGCCCCGCCTGGCCGCAGTTGATCCAGTTGCGCGGCTCATAGACGCGCAGGAACTGGGCGCCGGCGATCTGCGACAGGCCGATGGTGGTGACATAGCAGGTGTCGCGATCGAAGGCGTCGTTCATCTCCTCGTAGACCCGCTGCGGCTTGAGCGGCACCTCATCGTAGTGCGTCTTGCGCAGCATGTGGTGTTTGCGATGATCGCACTCGGCCGCCCAAGCGCTGCGGTCGGCCAGCTTGCCGGCCGCCTTCCATTCCTTGGCGACTTCGATGAAGGCCTCGAGGGCCGCCTTGGCGTCGGACACGATGCCGAGATCGGGACCGAAGACCCGCCCGATCTGCGTCGGCTCGATATCGACATGGATGAACGTCCGATCGCCCTGGTAGGTCTCGACCGAGCCGGTATGACGATTGGCCCAGCGGTTGCCGATACCGAAGACGAAGTCGGACTTGAGGAATGTGGCATTGCCGTAGCGGTGGCTGGTCTGCAAGCCCACCATGCCGGCCATCAGGGGATGGTCGTCGGGAATGCTGCCCCAGCCCATCAGGGTCGGAATGACCGGGACACCGGTGATCTCGGCAAACTCCACAAGCTCTTCGCAGGCATCGGCGTTGATGATGCCGCCACCGGCGACGATCAGCGGCCGCTCGGCCGCGTTGAGCATCTCCAGCGCCCGCTCGGCCTGAACGCGGGTTGCCCGTGGCTTGTAGGGCTCGAGCGGCGCATAGCTCTCGACGTCGAATTCGATCTCTGTGTTCTGCACGTCGACCGGCAGGTCGATCAGCACCGGGCCTGGCCGGCCCGAGCGCATGAGATGGAAGGCCTTCTGGAAGACGGTCGGGACCTGCGCCGGCTCCAGCACCGTTACGGCCATCTTGGTGACCGGCTTGGCAATGGATGCGATATCGACGGCCTGGAAGTCCTCCTTGTCGAGCTTCGACCGTGGCGCCTGTCCCGTAATGCATAGGATGGGGATGGAGTCCGCCGAGGCCGAATAGAGTCCGGTGATCATGTCAGTGCCGGCAGGACCGGAAGTGCCGATACAGACACCGATGTTGCCCGCCTCGGCGCGCGTGTAGCCCTCAGCCATGTGCGAGGCGCCTTCAACGTGACGAGCCAGGATGTGACGGACGGAGCCGCGCGCCCGCAGCGCCGAGTACAGAGGATTGATGGCTGCCCCCGGTACACCGAAAGCGCAGGTGACGCCTTCCTTCTCGAGAATACGAACGGCAGCGTCTACTGCACGCATCTTGGCCATGGCTTCAACCTCCCAACGGTCTCGCAAATTCGTCGTTAGGCTAGAAACTGGGTCGCGCCGGCGATTTTGTCAATTTTTTCGACATTATTTTTCATTATGTGAAAAATTAGCTTTTAGCATTGAATTATTGGGGCTTTTCTTTTTTTCATTCTCCAGAGCAAACATTTTGCAAAAACTTTTTTCGGTTTGAGACTCAGGGTGTGACGCCTATTTTTCCACCCATGAGAGCATGCCGGCGAACGGCAACGCACAGGGAACCGATACCAACGTCCATGCCAGACTCTGCACAGAAACCGCGCGGACGACCGCGCCTCAATCGACCAAAGGAAGCCGGAGGCTCCGTCCAGACCCTCGACCGCGCGCTGAAGCTGCTCAAGCTGCTCGCCGACTTCGACGGCCTCACCTTGACCGAGGTTGCCCAGCGCTCGGAGCTGTCGCCCGCAACCACGTATCGCCTGTTGACGACGATGGAAGAGCACGGTTTCGTCATGAATAACGAAGCCGAGGGCTTATGGCGCGTCGGCGTGGAGGCCTTCCGCGCCGGCAGCGCCTTCGCCCGCGGCACCAAGATCGTCGATGTCGGCCGGCCGGTCATGCATGACTTGATGGAGCGCAGCGGCGAAACGGCCAATTTGGCGATCGAGGAAGACGGCGACGTGGTGTTCGTTTCTCAGGTCGAGACCCACGAGGCCATCCGTGCCTTCTTCCGCCCCGGCTCGCGCGGGCCCATGCATGCCTCAGGTATCGGCAAGGCCCTGCTTGCGGAGCGCGGGGACGAGGACGTCCGGCGTCTTGTCGAGCGGAAGGGCTTGCCTGAGTACACCCGAAAGACCCTCGTCACGCCGGACGCCCTGGTGGACGACCTCGCCGAAGTGCGCGCGCGGGGTTGGTCGCTAGACGATGAGGAGCGCCACCAAGGCATGCGCTGCATCGCCTGCCCAATCTACAACGCCCATGGCGAGGCTGTCGCCGGCGTCTCGATTTCAGGGCCGACGGTGCGTATGCCCGACGACCGGCTCGTTCAACTCGCCTCTCTGGTGAAACAAGCTGCGAGAGAGATTACAAATGCCATCGGCGGGGAAACGCCCAGATGAGCAGTGCGCCAAACTACCGGCTGCTGCTCCCGCAAGAGACGGCGGCTGCCGAAATCGTGCTCAAGGCTGCGTTCGAACCCCTGGTTCGTCAGCTTGGCAGAACGCATGACCCCGAAACCTATCGTCAGTTCCCAGACGCCGTCGCGGACGCACGCGTCTATGGCGCTTTGATCGACGGCAGCATCGTTGGCGTCGCGGTGGTCAACCGCTCGCAAGCCGGTTGGAAGATCGACGAGCTTGCCGTTGCGCCGGAACGGCACGGCAAGAGTTTGGGAAGCCAGCTTCTGCAGTTTGTCGAAGCCGAAGCGCGCGCAGCCGGCGCCCCCGCCCTCTCCCTTCATACCCCGCTCATCATGGACCGCTTGGTTAGTTTCTATCAGCGTCACGGCTTTCGCGAGAGCCACAGGGCTTTGCCGGAACACGGTCTCGACCGCCATCTGCGTGTCCACATGAACAAGTCTCTCTAGAGGTCGTTCGAGGCGAGCAACAGGGGTTCCACAGCCGGCACTTGTTTGAGCGCCGGCCCGCTCTGGCAGGACCAATGCGGCTCGGTTACCCTTGGAGAGGATACTTCTCCGATCGGTCCGGGTGCCTCTATGAAGGTGGTAAGCTGGAACGTCTTCAATCTGAACGATGACTTCGAGGCCTTCACATCGTTCATCAGGAACGAGCGGGCCGACGTCTACGCCCTCCAGGAACTGACCGAAGAGCATCTTGCCTTCTTCCGGACGCTCAAAGGCTATCAGCTGTTCAGTGCCGAGGATTTCGTTGAAGGCGATCAGGTCACCTACCTCGGAATTCTGACGCGACTGCCAGCGCGCGACCATGAGGTCATTGCGCACAATCCCGATCGAGCGGTCAGCGACTCCCTTCAAGGGCGCCGAATGAAGTGGCGTGAATGCCTGGACTCCCACGCCGCGACGGTGACAGCCGATGGCCACGATGTCCGTATCGCCAATCTTCACCTTTCCTGCGGCGTCCCACCCAGGACCCGCAGAGAGCAGCTGAACGAAGCCAGCAAACACTGGCTGGACTTCCCTCGTGCTGTCGTCTGCGGTGACTTCAATAGCTTCGGCCGCCCCCTCCTCAACCTGGCCATTGGCTGGCTCTATGGTCTCGGCCTCTCGGATGTTCTCGTGAACGAGGACCGAGAGCTCACGCGCTTTGCTCAGGACCATGGCTTCAAGCGGGCGTTCCAACGCGCCATAACCTTCCCGCGCTATCGGCTTCATCTCGATCACGTTCTCGCCCGCGGGATGAGCATAAGCTCGGCCCGTGTCGAGCAAGACATGCATGGTTCGGACCATCGCCCTCTCATCGTGGAGTTGGCGCAATGAACGACCCCTGCCGCTATCGTCCCAGCATCGCCGTCTTGGTGATGTCCGGTCTCCTTGCCAGCAGCACTGCTGCGGCCTGCGGAGTAGAAGCGTCGCCGCCTGACGGCACCACCGACGGCAGCGAGCGCCAAGCCATTGGCTGCGGGGAGGCGCTTCCTGGCGCAAGCGAGTTCGGCCCGACGGGCTGTCCGGAAGCACTCGACCCCTACGCCGATCTAGCGTTCGAGGACGCGCTGCACCGGGGCTGGTATCAGCGGTTTTGGTATGGCGACTGCGACGGCCTCTCCGGCAGTGCCTGGAGCGAGTGCGGGCTGGTGAAGATCTTCAATCCGGAATACTGGTTCGAAACTGCGGACAAGGTCGTCCAACGCGCCACCTCGCATGAGCGACCCGCCTTGCGCGTTGCCCTGTGGCGGCTGGGCCGAGTGATCGGACATGAATGGGCCCGTGCCAACGACATCCGCCGCATCGATACGGATGACATCGAAGAGTGGGGTGATCAGCTCCACAGGGCTTCGCCGGGCGACCTCTGCACCACCGTCCAGGCTCTCTTCTCACGCGCAACCGCCAGGCTGCAGGAAAGGCAACCCTGAACCCGATCCTCCGGACGGCGATAGATGCTCTCGGTCTAGCCGGCGAGTGCCTTGTAGACAGTCACAATTGCACGATAGATCGCCAGCGCGAGAAAGAGAGCGACCAGTCTTGGCCACCAAACGCAGGCGATGATCACGACGATGCACGCCAGCAGCAGGTTCACGCTGATCCAGCTCAGCGGCCAAACGCGAATCTGCGACAGCTTTTTCAGGTCCTCGGCGGTGTAGTCGCTGCCGCTGACCGAGCCTGCACCACGCGCACTCAAGGTCGTCGCGCCCTGCAACGCGCTGGCTCGGAGAAACCACCAGACATATCCGAATACGATCACGACGATCAGCAGCAAGGCCACCGCGGAGCCGAAGACCTGAAGAGGAACGCCGCCGAATTCGTAGCCTGAAAGCTCGTAGACGTTTTCCAGCATTCCGGAGCCGAGAAGATCGCCGAGCTTCAGTTCGCTGGCATTGTTCATGAGATCTTCGATGATGGTCTGGACAGGCCCCAAAACCATGGAAGCGATATGCCCCTGCTCAGGGGCACGCAGGTAGATGTTCTGAAGGTACATCCCGAGGGCGATGACCGCCGCAACCACCGCCGCTTGAATAAAGGAGTCAAAAAACTCCTCGAAGACCTCGAAGCCGCACCGGCTGTCTTCGCTTTTCGGGTTCGGAATCAGCTGCAGCTCGTGCTTCCGCAAGTTCTGATGAGAAAAAAAGTTCCCGAAAACGAAAAAGTAGATGAAGCCGGCAAAGAGAAAACAGGCACCCAGAGCGGCAATCGCGAGATAAGCGACGCCGGCGAACACAACGTTGACCCAGGGGTTGATCTCTGTTGACGCGAAGATAGCAGCAACCGACCAGTCGAATTCGTAGTCTTTGTGATGCACCGTCACCCCGTCGCCAACGAGTGCGATGAGTTGGGTCTCGTCGGCAAGGGTCCACTGCGCGACGACGGAGACGAAGTCATACACCGCCAATCCGAACACAACGACGACGACCAAGAACACGACGGGCATCATCTGCCGGGACTTCTCGCGCCAAGCTTCGATCACTGCATCGCGGTCAGGACGCTCGAAAACACTGGTGACCAGCATGCGGCGCTCGATGAGCGTCTCGATCAAAGGCTCCACCGCAAGCCGGGCCTTGAGCAGCTGCATAATCGCATAGGGCAGCAGGAATGCGCCTGTTAGGAACCAGTTTGGGGCGAAGCCAAAGCCGACCTGCTTTGGTACCAGCGTATGTCCCTCGGGCGCGGTGATACGCAGGCCGTACTTGAGCTGTCCGTCGAACTCGACCGCAAAGACACCGGTCAGGAACGATCCCACCGCGAGCAGCAGACCGACGAGGAAAAGGCCGACTGCCACACCGTGAAACCGGTCCGCCAAGTGCTCTACAGCGCGGTCCATGCGTGCCCACATGGAGCCTTGGTGCGATTCCGACCGCTGTCGCGCTCGATCGCCAAGCTCGTCGTTCGCCATGTCCGGACTCCTTAGGGCCAGACAAGAAACTCCGCACGATCTATGTATTTATAAGTCAACCACAGTGAACCAACGCGGACAACCGAGCGTTCGCTCCGGACATCAGCGTCTTCACGACCAAATCTCTGTGAATTCGTCCGCGCCAAGCTTGCTTGCGACGTGCCCCGAACTACGGTGCTTGGCTGTAAAAGTTGCGATCGATCTACAGACAGACCATGAGACTTCTATCGGCCTGCCTTTTGACAGCGCTTTTCGTTTTGCCCGGGACCGCATCAGCGACAGGCTGCGGTGCCGCCGAACCCTGCCGCATCGACATGGGCAGCTACCACCTTGCCGTACCTTCGGAGCTCGACAGGCCGGCGCCCGTCATTCTCCACTTCCATGGCTACGGTAGCTCGGGCGCTGCGGCGTTGAGGAATGCTCCCGTTGTCGAAGCAGCCACGGCGCGGGGCTACATCTTCGTCGCGCTTGATGGCACGCCCGGCCCACTCGCCCCACAACGTAACGACTGGTCAGTGCGCGACGGCACGCCGCCCTGGCGCGATGAGGCTGGCTTTGCCCGCGCCGTTCTGGATGACTTGGCGCAACGGCATGCAGTCGACCGCAATCGGGTGCTGATGACCGGCTTTTCGCGCGGCGGCTCGATGGTCTGGGACATTGCCTGCCACGACCCGACAGGCTTCGCGGCCTTCGCGCCGGCGTCAGGCGCCTTTTGGCGGCCCCTACCCGAGACCTGCTCCGGCCCAGTCAAGCTGCTGCACCATCACGGATGGAGCGACAAGGTGGTGCCTATCGAAGGCCGGCAGATTCCGGGGCTGCCCATCCGGCAAGGCGACGTCTTCGCGGGCATGGGGGTTCTGCGCGAAGCCGCAGGCCTCGGCGACGATCTGCCTCAGAGCTTCTCTTTCGAGGGCGACACACTCTGCCGCCTTTGGATGGATGAAGCGCTTCGGCTGTGCCTCCACCCGGGCGGCCACAGCCCGCCGCCAGGGTGGATGGATCAGGTCCTCGACTGGTTCGAGCGACAAGCGCCCGCAGGCTGAGACGGCCTGCGGGGCGCCGCTTAGGCCGGCACCTTTAGATAAGCTTCTTCCTGATTGTAGCAGGCCTGCACACTGTCCAGGTGCTGAGCCATGGCCTCGCCGGCGGCTTCAGGGTCTTTCGCTTCGATTGCCTTGAAGATGGCCCAGTGCTGCTCCAGGAACTTGGCGTCCTGCTCCGGCGTGTTGTGCCGCAGCAGGCGGGTGTCGGTCAGCTGCTCTTCCAGAATGCTGGTCAAGGCCGACATGAGGTGAAGATAGACCGCGCTGCCGGAGGCTTTGGCGATCGCCATGTGAAAGGCCAGGTCGTCCTCCGCCTTGAGGCGCTTGGGGCGCATGTCATCGCCCATCATGACCAGGATGCGCTCGATCTCAGCTACCTGCGCCTCATCAGCGTTGCTGGCCGCCAGCTTCGCCGCCCAGACCTCGAGATTGGAGCGAATCTCGATCAGATCGAGCAGGTTGCGCTCCTCCGCCTGCACCAGTCGACCGAGGTGCTTACCAATCAATTCGCCGGCCGCCGAAACGACACGGGTCCCGCCGCCTTGAACAGCACTGAGAAAGCCTTGGGCCTTCAACTCCTGCAGCGCGGCACGTACGGAAACGCGACTGACGCCCATCATGTCTGCCAGCTGCCGCTCACCAGGCAGACGCTCGCCAGGCGCCAGCTCGCCAGAGGCGATCAGCTTAAGGAGGTTCTGTGAGATACGGTCGGAGACACGCTCCCGCTTGATCGTATCGAAACGCGGATCACTCGACATGGTGGAAAGAAAACGATGCTTCATTGACGGATTACGCTCCAAAACAAAGGGACATAGAGGTCTAGTGGTATGACCAACGTGGGTGGCGTTCATCGCAGCGTCAAGGCACGGCGGCAATGTTCTGCTTTGGATGTCGAATCTGCAGGGCGTCGCGGGCGCCGGCACTTATCTAGACGAGCTGAAATCCGTGAGCGAAGGGATCGGAGTCGTCGACAAAGATGGTATTGAGGCCGGTCATCCGAGCCCAACCTTCAATCGACGGCACGATTGCCGACCTGTTGGCAACGGCGCAGGCGCTTTCCACCCGACCGTGGAACAGGCTGCCGATAATGCTCTCGTGAACGAAATCCTCTCCGGGAGAAAGCCGGCCGCGGGCCGCAAGCTGGGCCATGCGTGCCGAAGTGCCGGTGCCGCAAGGAGAGCGGTCGATCGCCTTGTCGCCATAAAACACGGCATTGCGGCCATGAGCTTCGGGGTGCTGTGGGGCACCGGTCCACATGACATGGCTGACGCCGCGAATGGTCTCGTCTTCCGGGTGCGTCACTGCTACAGCGTCGTTAACAATCCGGCGCAACAGCGGCGAGAGACGCAGGATGTCGCCCGGCGACAGGGATTCAAGACCGCCGAAGTTCGCCTGGGGCTCGACGATGGCATAGAAGTTCCCGCCATAGGCTATGTCCAGAGTCAGCCGACCAAGCTCCGGGCAATCGACCTCCAAGCCTTCGATCGCCAAGAAGCTTGCGATATTGGTGATGCGCACCGAGGCGATGCGCCCACCTTCGTCTTCCCGATAACGGGCATCGACACGGCCCGCCGGGGTGTCGAGCTTGAGAACACCGGGCTCGCTCGGCTGGGCCAAGCCGCGCTCGAGCGCGAAGGTCACCGTGCCGATGGTGCCGTGGCCGCACATGGGCAAGCAGCCGCTGGTCTCGACGAACAGCACACCGATGTCGCAGTCCTCCCGCGTCGGCGGCATGAGGATGGAGCCCGACATCATATCGTGACCCCGCGGCTCGAACATCAGAGCCGTGCGGATCCAATCGTATCGGGCCAAGAAATCCTGCCGGCGAGCGCTCATGGTCTCGCCCTTGAGCGGCGGGCCTCCGGCGGCAATCAGGCGCACCGGGTTACCGCAGGTATGGCCGTCGACGCAGAAGAAGGTGTTGGGTTTCAAGGCCATCTTTCACAGTCGCTCGAAACAAGACGGAAGCAGAAAGGAAGCGGTCATCGGCCCAGGCAGGCTTGCGAGTTGGTCGTCGCGAAGCTATGTCGCTGAGGTCAATCCGTTCAAGTCCCATCACCGAGATAAACCCGGATGCTTGGCCTCGACGAGCCTGCGCCCTTCACTATTGTCAATCCCAGCGGACGCTCCCCCTTTCTTCTGACGTGCGATCACGCCAGCAACTTCATTCCGCGCGCCTTTCAATGCCTAGGCTTGGACGAAACGGAGCTTTCACGGCACATCGGTTACGACATCGGCATTGCTGAGGTGACGCGCGGCTTGGCCCTAAGACTGGATGCGCCGGCTGTGCTCAGCCACTTCTCACGGCTGGTCGTCGACCCCAACCGGCGCCCGGAAGCGAGAAGCTCCATTCTCGAGGTCAGCGACCATACCCCGGTCCCCGGCAATCGGGACCTCACACCGGCGGAGCGGGAGGCACGCCTCGCCACCTTCTTCCAGCCTTACCACAACGCGATTGCGCGGACGATTGCCTCTCGACGGGCAATGGGCATCGCGCCGGCTCTCTTGATGATGCACAGCTTCACACCGAGCCTCGACGGCGTTCAGCGCCCCTGGGACGTTTCCATGCTGTCGGACAGGGACCGCCGGCTGGCCGATCGGCTGATCGAAGGATTGGCCGGAAAAGGCCTGAAAGTCGGCGACAACGTGCCTTACAGCGGCACCTCCGCCGTAGACTACGGCTTGCACGCACATGGCGAGGCAGCGGGCCTCGCTTGCACGGTTGTCGAAATACGGCAAGACTTGATCGATACGCATCACGGCGCCGAGGCTTGGATGGAAACTCTGTTTTCCGTCCTGCGCAGCTTGGCACAGGATGCGACGCTTTTTGAGGCGAGAGAGGAACTGCCTTGGCCGGATCTTTCAGAAGCGCTCCTGGTGTAAAGAGCGCGGAACCGCCTTTCACGATCGGCATAGAGGAGGAATATCTTCTCGTCGAGAAGGAGAGCCGGGACGTCGTCGTCGATGCGCCGCCAGGCCTTCTCGAGGACTGCGAGAAACGGCTGGAAAGCCAGGTCAGCCCAGAGTTCCTGCAGTGCCAGATCGAGGTCGGCACCACCAAGTGCGGCACCCTGATCGAGGCAGCCGGAGAGATTGCCGCTCTGCGGCGCTGCGTGGCCGAGGTGGCTGGCAACTACGGCCTTGCACCCATTGCCGCCTCGACACATCCCTTCGCCACTTGGGAAGCGCTCAAACACACCGACAAGGAGCGCTACAACGTTCTGGCCCGCGATATGGAAGGTGTCGCACGCCGCCTGGTTATCTGCGGCATGCATGTTCACGTCGGCCTGGACGACGACGATCTGCGCGTCGACTTGATGAGTCAGATCAGCTATTTCCTGCCGCATCTCCTGGCACTTTCTACCTCCTCGCCCTTCTGGCGCGGCGAACGCTCCGGCCTCAAGTCCTATCGCCTGGCCGTGTTCGACGAGTTGCCGCGCACCGGACTGCCGGAGACCTTCGAGTCCTACGGTGAGTACCAGCGACACGTCGAGGTGCTGGTGCAAGCCGGTATCTTCGAGGATGCCAGCAAGCTTTGGTGGGACGTGCGCCCCTCGGCACGCTTTCCGACGTTGGAGCTGCGAATTCCCGATGTCTGCACCCACGTGCAGGACGGCTGGGCCGTGGCGGCCATCTATCTTTGCCTGCTCCGGATGCTCTACCGCCTCAAAGGGCAAAACCAGCGCTGGCGGCGTTATCGCAATCTGCTGATCGAAGAGAACCGCTGGCGCGCCCAGCGTTACGGCATGGACGCGGGCCTGGTGGATTTCGGCCGCGGCCAAGTCGTCCCTTATGAGGACTTGCTGGAAGAAATCATCAGCTTGGTTCAGGAGGATGCCGAAGCGCTTGGCTGCTGGAAGTCGGTGCAAAGCGCGCGGCGCATCGTCAAGCGCGGTACCAGCGCCCATCGCCAGCTGGCAACTTACGAAACGGCCAGGGCCGAGGGTGCAAGCCATCAAGAGGCATTGGTACGCGTCGTCGATTTTCTGATCGAGGAAACCGTTGCAGGCCTTGATGAGGCAGCCGATATCTTACCTCAGAAGAGCCTGCCGCATGCGCCGAGCGTCGGCGCAAGCTGATACAGCGTGGAGCAGGCAACAAAAGGCAATTAGGGACCGAGAATGGACGAGAAGACACGCACGGAGCTGGAAGCAGCAGCCTTTCGCCGCTTGGTGGAGCACTTGCGCGAGCGCAAGGATGTGCAGAACATCGACCTGATGACCATGGCCGGGTTCTGCCGCAACTGCCTGTCAAAGTGGTATGCGGAAGCAGCCGCCGAACACGGTATTGCGCTCGACAAGGACAGCTCCCGCGAGATCATCTACGGCATGCCCTTCGCCGAATGGAAGGCCAAATATCAGACCGAAGCCACGTCGGAACAGAAGGCCGCCTTCGAGAAGAGCCACCAAGGCCACTAATCCCCAAGAGCATCCGTTGCCAAGCCGGGCGTGACAGCTTAAGCCCGAGCACCTATCCGAGTGTTGAGCCGGCAGCCGCCGTCGAGGCGGCGCCGGCTGCATGTCTTTTTGTCCCCGCCTCCATCGCCAAGAAAGGAAAGATCGCATGAGCGACGTCAATGGAATTGCCGCCGACCGTCTGCGCTCCTTCGTCGAGCGCATTGAGCGTCTCGAAGAAGAGCGCACGGCGCTTGGCGCCGACATTCGCGAGGTCTATTCGGAAGCCAAGTCCGCCGGCTTCGACACCAAGATTCTGCGCCAGGTGGTACGCCTGCGGAAGATGGACACCTCCGACCGCCAAGAGCAGGAAGAGCTGCTGACGATCTACAAGGAAGCCTTGGGAATTGGATAATCGTGCCACGGGCCATAAATACTGACAGACCCGGCGAAGTGATCATTCAGGTAAGCCTACCCCTCATCCAACGTCACCCTACTGTCATCTTGATGAATGACGAGACAGCACAGCGGGGCGAAGAATTGAGTATAAGAGAATCGATTTGCGCGTGCCGCCATCTCTTTGCTTGCATCCCGATTCCTTTAGAGGCAGAGTAGCTGTAGTCACAATAATGTTCCTAGATAATGGATGCGGGCGGCACAGCGCGGAAAATGGAGTTCCGCGACGGAGAGGTAGAGGAAGTCGGGTCGGTTTCATTGAACAGCAGTCCTTTGCAGGAGCTGTTTGATTATTGGTCGAACCGCCTGACCCGGCAGCATCTACCGTCTCGACAACAGATCGACCCAGTCGATATCCCTCACCTGTTGTCGATCCTCTCGCTCGTGGATGTGGAAGAGCATCCACGGCGCTTTCGCTATCGTCTGATGGGAACCCGGGTGGTCGACTGGTTTCGCCGCGATTTCACCGGCTGCTACCTGGGCGATAGCGACACCGCAAGCCAGGACGACGAGCTACTGCGCCGCGGTTACAACACCGTTGTAGAGACGCGCGTGCCACTCGTTGATGTGAACTGCACCCCGCACTTGGACCGGCCTTACAGGCAGTATGAGCAGCTCGTCCTGCCCCTCGAAAACCACGATGACCGCCGGGTCAACATGCTCTTAGTGGGCATGACGCAGCTTCCCTGAAAATCCTTCAAACTTCTTTTGGTTCGCAGCCTCACAATAGACCCGCTGCCGTGACCGGCATGGCTTCTGCGGGCCTGAGTGTTATTCGGCCGCCTGCCGCAGCGGCGCACCGCCCGGTGTCCGCCAAGCCGCGAGGAGCTCTTCTTGGCGCGCCGCAACGCGCTTCTGATTGGCTTCCTTGACGTGACCGTATCCGCGGATGCCATCCGGCAAGCTGGCAAGTTCAACCGCCAATCCGTGGTTGTCGGCTGCCAGGCTGCAGATCAGTTCCTCGATCAGGGCGAAATAGTCCTCGACCGCCCGCCGCTCGGCACGCCTCTCGGCGGTGTAGCCGAAGATGTCGAACGGCGTGCCGCGTAGCCCGCGCAGACGCGCCATGAGCCGGAAGGCCGTCATCATCCAGGGGCCGAACTCCTGCTTCATCAGCTGTCCGTTATCGGGGTTCTTCTTGGCGAGAAGCGGCGGGGCGAGCTGGAACTTGAGCTTGAAGTCACCTTCGAACTGCGCCTTGACTTTGGCCATGAACTCCGGCGCCGCATAGAGCCGGGCTACTTCATACTCGTCCTTGTAGGCCATCAGCTTGAAGGCGTAGCGGGCGACGGCCTCCGCCAAATCACTCGTCTCGGGCGTCTTTGCGCTCTCAGCTTCCCGCACACGCGCCACCAGCGCGCGGTAGCGTTCGGCATAGGCGGCATCCTGATAGTCAGTGAGGAAGGCGACGCGCCGGGCAATGAGCTCGTCGAGGCTCTGCGGCTTCACAGCCGAAGCTGTCGCGGCAGGGCTTTCTCCGCGCGGGAAAGCGGCCTTACGAACGCCCTCGAGATCGACGGCGGCACGGCGACCCCAAAGGAAAGCCTGCTTGTTGAAGGTGACGGCGACCCCGTTGAGATCGATGGCCTGCTCGATGGCTTCGCGGCTGACCGGGATCAAGCCCTTCTGCCAGGCATAGCCGGTGAGGAAGAGGTTGGCGGCGATAGAATCGCCCAGCAAGGCAGTCGCCAAGCGCGTGGCGGAGATGAAGTCGCTGCCCTCAGCCCCAACACTCTCGACGATCACCTCCTTCAGCGCGTCTCCCGGGAAGCTGTAGGCCGTGGAGTTGCGCGTGAAGTCCCCGGTGACCGTTTCCTGGTCGTTGACGATGGCCGTGGTCTTGCCCGCGCTCATCTTGCCGAGCGCCTCTTGCGAGGCGGCGACCACCAGATCGCAACCCAGAACCAGGTCGGCGCTGCCGGCGGAAAGCCGCACCGCATGCAGGTCCTCCGGGGTCTCGGCGAGGCGGATGTGGCTGGTGACAGGCCCGCCCTTCTGGGCCAAGCCGGCCATGTCCAGCACGGTGACGCCCTTGCCCTCAATGTGGGCCGCCATGCCCAGCAAGGCGCCGATGGTCACCACGCCGGTACCTCCGACACCAGTGACCAGGATGCCGTAGGGTGCCTCGGCGATACCCGGCAAGGTCGGGGCCGGCAGCTCCGGCCAGACCGCCTGCGGGCTCGACCCGGTCGGCCCGGCGATCGCCTGCTTGCGCGGCTTGCCGCCCTCCACGGTCACGAAACTGGGGCAGAAGCCCTTGAGACAAGAGAAGTCTTTGTTGCAGGAGGACTGGTCGATGGCCCGCTTGGTGCCGAACTCGGTCTCCAGCGGCACGACGGAGACGCAGTTGGACTGCACCGAGCAGTCGCCGCAACCCTCGCAGACCGCATCGTTGATGAAGGCGCGGCGCTGCGGGTCCGGGAAGGTGCCGCGCTTGCGCCGGCGGCGCTTCTCAGCCGCGCAGGTCTGGTCGTAGACGATCGCGGTCACGCCCGGAACATCGCGCAGATCGCGCTGCACACGGTCGAGGTCGTCGCGGTGCTCGATCTCCACACCGGCGGCCCAGTTTGTGCCGATGGGGTACTTCTCGGGTTCGTCGCTGACCACGACGATGCGCTTCACCCCTTCGCTGGCGATTTGTCGGGTGATCATCGCCGGGTCCAGTGGCCCGTCGACGGGTTGGCCACCCGTCATGGCCACTGCATCGTTGTAGAGAATCTTGTAGGTCAGGTTGGCGCCGGAGGCGACGGCCGCACGGATCGCCAGAATGCCGCTGTGATAGTAAGTGCCGTCACCGAGATTGACGAAGACATGCTCCGTCTTGCTGAACGGTGCCTGCCCAATCCAGGTTACGCCCTCCCCGCCCATCTGGGTGAAGGTCGTCGTGTCCCGGTCCATCCACTGCGCCATGTAATGGCAGCCGATGCCGGCCAGCGCGCGGCTGCCCTCTGGTACCTTGGTCGAGGTGTTGTGCGGGCAGCCTGAGCAAAAGTACGGCAAACGGCTGATCGGCGTGGTGACCTGCGCCAGATGCCGCTCTTTCGCTTCCAGCCAATCAAGCCGCTCCTTGAAGCTGTCACTCTCGTAGTGCCGGCCGATAAGCTGCGCGATAGCGCGGGCCACCCGGGCCGGCGTCAGCTCGCCGTAGGAAGGAAGCAACCAATCACGATCATCCTCGGTCGGGCCCTTGTCGAACTTGCCGACGATGCGTGGCCGCTTGTCTGCGGACCAATTGTAGAGCTGCTCCTTGACCTGGTTTTCGATGACAGCGCGCTTCTCCTCGACCACCAGAATCTCTTCAAGGCCCTCGGCGAAAGCGCGAATGCCGTGGGGCTCGAGCGGCCAGGGCATACCGACCTTGTAGACGGACAGGCCAATCTCTGCCGCCGTTGCCTCGTCGATGCCGAGGTCATCCAGGGCCTGGCGCACGTCGAGGTAGGCCTTGCCTGCGGTGACGATGCCGAAGCGCCGCTTGGGCGAGTCGATGACGCAGCGGTCCAGGCCGTTGGCTCGAACGAAGGCCTGCGCCGCATAGAGCTTGTCCCGATGCAGACGCTCTTCCTGCTGCGCTATGCCGCTGGTGAAGGCGCCGTCCCAGCGAATGTTCAGCCCGCCCTCCGGCATCGCGAAGTCGTCGGGCAGTCGGATTTGGACACGCTCGGGGTCCACCGAAACGGAGGCGCTGGCCTCGACCGTCTCGGTCACGCATTTCATGCCGACCCAGCAGCCGGAGAAGCGGCTGAGCGCCCAGCCGTAGAGGCCGAAATCGAGAAACTCTTGGACGCCGGCGGGATTGAGCACCGGGATCATGGCGTCCATGAAGGCGTATTCGCACTGATGCGCCGTGGTCGAGGACTTGGGCGCGTGGTCGTCGCCGGCCAGCAGCAGGACACCGCCATGCTTGGCCGTGCCGGCGAAGTTGCCATGGCGGAAGACGTCGCCCGACCGATCGACGCCGGGGCCCTTGCCGTACCACATGGCGAAGACGCCGTCGTAGCGGAAATCCCCCGAGATGTCGCCCTGCTGGCTGCCCATCACGGCGGTTGCCCCGAGGTCTTCGTTCACGGCCGGCTGGAAGTGAACATGGTGCTGCTTGATGAAGTCCCGCGCCTGCCACATCTGCTGATCGACGGCGCCGAGCGGCGAACCACGATATCCGGTGACGAAGCCGGCGGTGTTGAGCCCGGCCGCCAGATCGCGTTCGCGCTGGATCATCGGCAGGCGCACCAAGGCCTGCGTTCCTGTGAGATAGACCCGGCCGGAGCGTCGCGTGTACTTGTCGTCCAGAGAGACCGAGGCCTCAGGCATAGTTCCATCCCTTTCTGGCGGTCGGCGTGGGCCGTGGCAGCCGCCTTCTTCTTAGGACTCAAGATAAGCCAGCCACTGACCTTAAAAAGGTAATCATTGCTGACCTATTTGTCCATCCTTAACCACTGGTATGGAAGACCGAAGTCCGATTATACCCTCATTGATCCGCGCACCCGGCGATTGGCGCCACATCACCTACAAGAGGCTGTTTCATGACGATCCTCGTGACCGGCGCCGCCGGTTTCATCGGTTTCCACGTCTGCCAGGCGCTGCTGGCGCGGGGTGAGACAGTCATCGGGGTGGATAACCTCAACGACTACTACGACGTCTCGCTCAAGGAGGGCCGCTTGGCGCAGCTCACCGAGCAGCCGGGCTTTTCGTTCCTGCGCCTCGACATCTCCGACAAGGATGCGATCCTGGGGCTCGCCGACAGTCACCCGGAGATCCGCGGCATCATCAACCTCGCCGCCCAGGCCGGCGTCCGTTACTCGCTGATCGACCCCTACGCCTATGTCCAGGCCAACGTCCTGGGTCACCTGGTGATGATGGAGCTGGCGCGGCGGCTGCCCAAACTCGAGCATTTCGTCTATGCCAGCTCGTCCTCGGTCTACGGCGGCAACACCGACATCCCCTTTTCGGTCCAGGACCGGGTCGACAAGCCGGTGTCCCTCTATGCCGCGACCAAGCGCAGCGATGAGCTGATGGGGCATACCTACGCGCATCTCTATCGCATTCCGATGAGCGGCCTGCGTTTCTTCACAGTCTATGGGCCGTGGGGACGCCCGGATATGGCGGCCTTCATCTTCACCAAGGCGATCTTGGAAGAGCAGCCGATCAAGATCTTCAATCACGGCGACATGCGCCGCGACTTCACCTATGTCGACGACATCGTCGCCGGGGTGCTCGCCACCCTTGACACCCCGCCGCAGGACGGCGGGGTCGGCCATCCGCCCCACCGCGTGTTCAATCTCGGCAACCACAAGCCCGAGGACCTGCTGTACTTCGTCGAGCTCTTGGAAGGCTACTGCGGCCGCAAGGCGATCCGCGAGCTGCACCCTATCCAGCCCGGCGACGTGAAGGAAACCTACGCGGACATCGCCGAGTCACAGGCCATTCTCGGCTTCCAGCCGAAGACGTCGCTGGAAGAAGGGCTCGAGCGCTTCGTCGGCTGGTACAAGCACCACTACGGCTGGAACTAGGGTCTCGCCGACGAGTCGCTCGCGCGCCTCTCACAAGAGATTGAAACGGGCTTGAAGAGCCGCGGCCTTTTTGCCGGCCGGAGACCCCCTACCTGATGGCGCATGAAACGCGCCAACCCCTTCGCTCTATCCAACCGCGCCTCCTTGGTTCTGCCGAGCCTGCTGCTGGCCGCTCTGATCGCGCTCGCCGTCGTCATTCTACTGATGCCGGCCCGCATGGTGCTGGCTCAGGACGGAACTGGCGCGCAGCAGTCCCGGGCCGACGGCGACCTACCGGCCACCTTGGCGCGGGACGGCTGGCGCCTGCTCGCCGTCCCCGGCAAGGCTGAGGCCAGCTTTACGGCCAAGCGTGAGGGGAAGATCTCGGTAACGACCGAGAACGCCGTCGGGTTTCTCTACCGACCGGTCCCGAGGGATATGGGCGAGAAGCGACGGCTGGCCTGGCGCTGGCGCGTCGATCAGGCCGTCCCGGCCACCGACCTGACACAGAGCGGACGCGACGATCGCTCGCTCGCCATTCATATCGTCTTTCCGGCCGAGCGAGAGCGGCTCTCCTTCTGGCAACGCCTAAACCTAGACCTGACCGGGGCCGTGGCACCGCCGCTGGCCGGCGCCGTCCTGACCTATGTCTGGGGCGGCACACAACAGCCGGGAGACATGATCGCCAACCCCTACTTCGATGATCGCGGCCGCATCATCGTGCTGCGTTCCAGCGCAGAAGCAACGGGACAGTGGTTCATGGAGGAGATCGACTTCATCGCCGACTTCGAGCGCGCCTTCGGATACACCCCGGCACAGCCGCTCTATGTGGCCATATCTGCAGACAGCGACGACACCCGCACCCATAGTCAAGGCGTGGTCGCCGAACTGACCTTCGGCAGCTGACCCAAAGGCACAGCCATCATGACACCGCAAAGCAACAGTGTCGCCAGGCTTTATCGCTTGGCGCAAAGCGCCCGCAGCGGCCAGTGGAACCTCGAGCGTGACATAGACTGGTCACGCCGGCCGCGCCTGCCTTTCTGGATGCGCCGCGCCCAGGCGCGCAAGGCTTTGAGCCAGCTCTATCATGGCGAGCTGGCCACCAGCAGCCTTTGCGAAGCGCTGCTCGCCGATGCAGCAGAGGACCGCTATGAGGTCCGCAGCTGCCTCGGCCTGCAGCTCCAGGACGAGCGGCGCCATGCCGCCGCCTACGGACGCTATCTCAAAGCACTTGGTGGCATCGACCCGCTGGATGACGGACTGCAGCGGGCCCTGACCGCCGCTCGCCACGGTCCCTTCGGCAACCTTGGGGCCATGCTGGCCTACCATGTGGTGATCGAGGGCGAGTTGCTCCGTCTGCACGGTGTCCTGGCCCAGTTCGTGCCCTGCCCCCTATTACGTGACATCAATCGGCTGGTCGGCCGCGACGAAGCGCGCCACGTCGCTTTCGGCAAGATCTACTTGCCCGAGGCGGTGCAAGCCCTGTCGGAAGACGAGCGACGCGCGCTCTATGCCTGGCTGGAGAGTCTATGGCAGGACGCAGCAAACAGCGCTCTGAGCAAGCGCCGGGCGAACCTCGCCATCGCGACCTTCTTCCGCCGCTGGCTCGGCGGCGGCTGGACGCGTCATGCGAAGGCCCTAGATAGCCTTGGTCTGCCCTCCGTTGCCGGGCGAGAACAGACGGCATGATCTCAGTCGTTATTCCCACCTTGAACGAGGCGGCGCGACTGCCCGCCCTGCTCCGGCAGCTGGGAGAGGAAAGCGCACCGCACGAGGCGATCGTCGTCGACGGCGGCAGCAGCGACGCGACCCGCGAGATCGCCGCGGCACACCAGGCCAAGGTCATCCTGAGCGTGCCGGGCCGCGGCCAGCAGCTGGCCGCCGGCGTTCAGGCAGCAAGCGGTGACACGCTGCTATTTCTGCACGCCGACTCAACCTTTCCCGTTGGGGGGCTGGCCCGCATCGAGGCGGAGCTCACCGACAGGCCGGATTGCCCAGGCGGCAACTTTCGCCTGATCTTCAGCGGCGACGATACCTTCAGCCGATGGCTGACCGGCTTCTATGCCTGGCTTCGCCGACGCGGCTTCTACTATGGCGACTCCGCCGTCTTCGTACGGCGTGAGGCCTATGACCGCATCGGCGGCATCCGCCCCATCGCGCTGATGGAGGATTACGACTTCAATCGTCGGCTTGAGCGAGCGGGGCCGACCTGCTGCATCGAGGGGCCGCCGCTGGTCACCTCCTCCCGCCGCTTCGAAGGGCGCAACGCGACCGGCATCGTCTGGGGTTGGCTAGAGATCCACGCCCTCTACCACCTGGGCGTTGCCCCCGGTTGGCTCGCCAAACGTTACGAGGCGCAGCGCCGCAGAGAACGACTTCGTCCAATGCAAAACAGGCCTGCCTAGCTGAGGCGCAGCTCAAAGAAATCCCAAAGGAGACTCTCCATGCCCATCCTCGCAGGCTTAGGACGTAGCCGACCGCTGCGCCTACTCATCATCCCAGTGCTCGCCCTGCCGCTCTTCGGCTTCGGCGGTCTGGAGTCCCTCTTCGCACCCAAATCCGAGCTGTGGGACCGCTGGGAGCGGCATGACAGCACAAGCACCGAGGTCATCGACCACGGCGCCTGGGACCAGCTGCTGCAGCGTCACATCAAACGCGACCCTCAAGGCATCCACCGCTTCGACTACCGCGCGGTCGTCGGCCCGGAACGCCAGGCTCTCGATGCCTACATCGGGCAACTCGGCCGTGTGAACATCGATGGCTACAATCGCAACGAACAGTATGCCTACTGGGTCAACCTCTACAACGCGCTGACAGTGCAGGTGGTACTGGACCATTATCCCGTCGACAGCATCCGCGATATCGACATTTCCCCCGGCCTCTTTGCCGACGGTCCTTGGGACAAGCCGCTGATCACCGTGCTGGGCGAAGAGCTGTCGCTCAACGACATCGAGCATCGCATTCTGCGCCCCATCTGGAACGACCCGCGCATCCACTATGCGGTGAACTGCGCCGCCATCGGCTGCCCCAACCTGCAGTCCTCAGCCTTTACCGGAGCGGCGCTGGACAGCCAGCTTGACCAAGCGGCGCGCGAGTTCGTCAACTCGTCGCGCGGCCTGCACAGCGGCAGCGATGGCCTCGTGGTCTCGAGCATCTATGCCTGGTTCAGTGAAGACTTCGGCGGCAACACAGACGGCATCATCGCCCATCTGAAGCGCTATGCCGAGGGCGAGACGGCCGCAAAGCTCGCGGGCGCAAACGACCTGGCCGGCCATGAATACGACTGGTCGCTGAACCGGCCTCTCGGTCAGGGCTCTTAAGAGAACGGGATTGTTCGCCGGGGCCCCAGCCCCTTTTCCCGGCGAAACGGCGATGCCGCCGGCCCCAGCAGGGCCGCGCGGCATCGTTGCTTCGGTAAAGGCTCGCTAGGCGCTACAGCGCGGCCGCCTTGCCGTCGAGCGCTTCGCCGTAGTTCGCCTTGATCATGTGACGGCGAAGATTACGACTGGTCGCTCAACCGGGCGGCAAGCCAAGGTCTCTAGGCCTGGAGGACGGTCTTAGGAGCTGGACAGACAGTCTGCGCGTCAGCAAGACTCCGACTTAAGGATGCGCACATCAGTAGAACAAGTTCGTGGATAAGCAGCGGCCCTTCGACGACCCCAGAGTGGCGGCGATCTTCGCCGCCTATCCGGAGGTCTTGAGAGAAAGGCTGTTGCGGCTGCGCGCGCTGATCTTCGAAAGCGCGGACGACACAAAAGCCGTGGGGCCGCTTATCGAGACCGTGAAGTGGGGGCAACCCTCGTACGTGTCGCAAATACCCAAGGCAGGAACCACCGTCCGCATCGACGCCTTGGGCAAGAGGCCTGGGCACTACGCTGCCTTGTTTCATTGCCAAACCAGCCTCGTCCCGACGTTCCGCGCACTCTATCCTGATTTGTTCGAGTTCGAGGGCAACCGGGCACTGGTTTTCGGAGAAGACTCGGAGCTTCCCCGAGATGCCCTCAAGCACTGTTTTTCCCTGGCCCTCACCTATCACGCCAGGCGAAAGGCAGGTTGGGAAACGCGGGATGAGGACGGGCGATAGATCGCTGCCTGCCGACGTTGCTCAGGTAGGCATCGTTACCTAGGCACCAGTGATGCGCGCACCGGCGGCGCGGTTAAACGACCGCAGCCGCCTTGCCGTAGAGTGCTTCGAGCGCTTCGCCGTAGCTCGCCTTGATCATGTGACGGCGGATCTTAAGGGTCGGCGTCATCATGCCGTTCTCCACCGTGAAGGGCTCGGCAACGATCTGGAAGCGACGTAGCTTCTCGAGGTTGGACAGCCCGTCGTTGACCCGCTCGATGACGGCCCCCATCGCCTTTCTGAGCGCCTCCTGGCCGGCGGGCTCCTCGAGCTTGCCGCTCAAGCCCTGCTCCCGCGCCCAGCCCTTCAGCCACTCCTCGTCCGGCACCAGGAGCGCGACCAGGTGGGGATGCTTGTCGCCATAGACCATTGCCTGGTGAACCTCCGGCTGCATGGTCAACTGGCCCTCGATGCGCGCCGGCGACACGTTGTCTCCGCCGGACAGCACGATGATATCCTTCTTACGGTCGGTGATCTTGATGTAGCCGTCCGCGTCGATCTCGCCGATGTCGCCCGTGTGCAGCCAGCCGTCGACCACGGTCCGGGCCGTCGCTTCCTCGTCGCCCCAGTAGCCCTTCATCACCATTTCCCCGCGGGCAAGGATCTCTCCGTCGTCAGCGATCTTGACCTCGACGCCGTTTAGTGGCGGACCAACCGTATCGATCTTGACGCGTCGCGGAGGGTTAGCGGCAATCACTGGAGCTGCCTCGGTCTGCCCATAACCCTGCAGGATGTTCAAACCAAGCGCTTGAAAATACTCGCCAATGTCGGGATTGAGAGCCGCGCCGCCAGACATCGTGCCCTTGAGCCGGCCGCCAAAGCGCTGCCTGATCTTACTGCGCACCAGGTGCTCGCAGGGCAGGTCGAGGATTTTGTCCCAGAGGCTGAGCGAACTGGGATCGCGATAGCGCTTGAGGCCGATCTCCAGCGTCTTGGCAAAGAGCTTGCGCTTGAACGGTTTCTCCTTCTTCAACCCGCGCTCGATACGCTGGTGAATGCTCTCGTAAAGTCGCGGCACCGCCGTCATGATCGTCGGCTTCACGGTCGCCAGGTCACTCAGCAGCGTTTCAACGCTCTCGGCGAAATAGACCTCCGCCCCAATACTCATGGTGAAGAACGCGCCCACGGTGTGCTCGTAGGAATGGGATAGCGGCAGGAAGGAAAGGTAGATCTCGTGGTCGATGCCGACTTCCGACACCAGCACATAGGCACCGTGGCAATTGGCCAAGATGTTCCCATGGCTCAGCATGACACCTTTTGGGACCCCGCCGGTGCCCGAGGTGTAGATGAAGCAGCAGACATCGTCGCGTACAGCCTTGGCCGCGTAGTCTTCGACATCGTCCGGCTGCGCCGCACCGCGCTGCCGCACATCGTCCCAGCCGAGGACCTCCAGCGCTGCGCCGCTCGCCGCATCGGGCACGGGCTCGATGGCAACCGACCAGCGGCAATCCGGCGCCGCTTCGGCTGCAGGCAGCAAGCGCTTCGCCAAAGCCGCCGTGGAGACGATCGCACCGACCGCGCCGCTGTTCTCAAGAATGTGCGCGTGGTCTTCGCGGGTGTTGGTGACGTAGGCCGGGACGGTAATCCCGCCGGCGGCCATGATGGCCAGATCGGCGATCACCCATTCAGGGCGGTTTTCGGCGACCAGAACAACGCGGTCGCCCCGCTTCAGGCCCTGCTCCCGCAGGCCGCGCGAGAGCTCCTTGACGCAGCGCTCGACCTCGGCCCAGGTCCAGGGCTGAAAGCGGCCATCCCGCTTGGCCCAGAGAAAGGGCTTGTCGGCATGCCGCTTGGCTTGCGCAAAGAACAGCTCAGTCAGCGACGACCAGGCGCTGTAGTCCATCGATATCTCCCTGTCAGTCCGGCCCATATGGTTTCTATGAGCCCAATATCAGCAGCCAACGATGCCCTTTGTGAGCTTGGACACATCCCGCGCGGCGCCCATATAGCCGAAGTCGCGATTTGCATCGAAGAGGTAGCTGGTGATGACGCAGCAGGTAAGCAAGCCGCAGAAGGAGACCTTAGGGGCGTTACCCACTTGGGATCTTTCGGATCTCTATCCTTCGGCCGACAGCGATGCCCATCGCGCCGACTGTGAGGCGGTCGACCAGGACGCCAAGACCTTCCGCCGCGACTACGCCGGGCGCCTGGCGAAGCTTGACGGCAAAGAGCTTGCCGAAGCGATCGCCCGTTACGAGGCGATCGAGGAGCGCCTGGTGCGCTTGTCGAGCTTTGCCCAGCTCACCTACTCCGCCGATATGAGCGCGCCGGAGAACGGGCGTCTGCTGCAATCGGTCCAGGAACTCGGCACCGAGGTCAACGCCGAGTTGCTCTTTTTCGCCTTGGAGCTCAACGACATCAGCGAGGAGCGCCTGGAGGGCCTCTATGAAGAGCCCACGCTGGCACGCTACCGCCCTTGGCTGCGCGATCTGCGCGCCTTCCGTCCCTATCAGTTGAGTGAGGACCTGGAGCGGCTGTTCAACGACAAGCAGGTCACCGGCCGCGCGGCCTGGACGCGCCTGTTCGACGAAACCATGGCCGCGCTGCGCTTCTCCTTCGACGGCGAGATGCTGAGCAGCGCCGAGATCCTGCACAAGATGACCGACCCCGCGGAGACCGTGCGCAAGGAGGCCGCCCTCTCCTTCTCCCGCGGCTTGCACGAGCGCCTGCCGAGCTTCGCGCTGATCACCAACACGCTGGCTCGCGACAAGGCGACCGAAGATACTTGGCGCGGCTTTGCCCGCCCTGTCTCTTCCCGCAACCTGGCCAACTTCGTCGAGGACGAGGTGGTCGATGCCTTGATCGAAGCCGTGACAGAGGCCTATCCACGTCTCGCCCATCGCTACTACCAAAGAAAGGCGCAATGGCTCGGCAAGGAGCGGATGCCCTATTGGGATCGCAACGCCCCGCTGCCGGAGGCCGACAACCGGATGATTCCTTGGGAGGAGGCGCGCGAGACGGTGCTCTCCGCCTATGGCGGCTTCTCGAGCAACCTGGCGGACATCGGCAAGCGCTTCTTCGACAATGCCTGGATCCACGCGCCGGTGGCGCCGGGCAAGGCACCAGGCGCCTTCGCCCACCCGACCGTGCCGAGCGCGCACCCCTACCTGCTGCTGAACTATCAGGGCCGACCGCGGGACGTGACCACCTTGGCCCATGAGCTGGGCCACGGCGTGCACCAGGTGCTGGCCGGTCCGCAGGGCCATCTGATGGCCTCGACGCCGCTGACCTTGGCCGAGACGGCCTCCGTCTTCGGCGAGATGCTGACCTTCCAGGCTCTGCTCAAGCAGACCCAAGACGCGACGCAGCGCAAGGTCATGCTGGCGACCAAGGTGGAGGACATGCTGAACACCGTGGTGCGGCAGATCGCTTTCCACCGCTTCGAGACGGAGCTGCACAAGCGGCGTGGCGAAGGCGAGCTGCTACCGGACGAGATCGCCGAGATCTGGATGGCAACGCAGCGGGAGAGCCTCGGCCCCGCCTTCGACTTCGACGACAGCTACAGGGTCTACTGGGCCTATATCCCGCACTTCATCCACGTGCCCTTCTACGTCTATGCCTATGCCTTCGGCGACTGTCTGGTGAACTCGCTCTACGCGGTCTACCAGGAAGCCGATGCGGGCTTTGCCGAGAAGTACATGGAGATGTTGAGCGCCGGCGGAACACGCCGTCACAAGGAGCTCTTGGCGCCTTTCGGCCTCGATGCCTCAGACCCGGCCTTCTGGAATAAGGGCTTGGCCGTGATCGAAGGACTGATCGACGAGTTGGAAGCCCTGGACACCACACAGTAGCAGCACAAAAAAGGGCGCCCGATCATTGTCGGACGCCCCTTCAAAACAAGATCTGCGCAGCCGCTAGGCAGCTTGGGCAGCCTTGTGGTCGACAATCTCGCCGCGCGCCGGGTAGCCGCGGTCGAGCACGAAGTCCAGCGCCTTGAGGATGTCGGCGAAGTTCGGCCGGGCAAAGGGCATGGTCTGCACCGTGCCGAAATAGAGCGTGCCATCGGGGCGGACCAGGAAGAGGCCGGGCTCGGCGAAGAGGGCCGGCTCCTCAAAACCGCTCGAGGTCGTGCCGATGCCGGACGAGACATAGAGGCCCCAGGCGCGGGCGGTGTCCAGGTCGAGACCGTAGCCGATGGTCAGGTTGTCCAGCTTCCAGTCCTCTTTCGCCTGCCGAGCGCGAGCCTCTTCGTCGCTGCTCAGCACCACCACATTGACGCCGCGCTCGGCGAAATCACCCAGCTTGCGATCGAGGTCGCGGAGGTAGTTGCCGCAGATCGGGCAATGCAGGCCGCGATAGAAAACGACGAGGGTGAAGTTCTCGGGGCTCTGCTCGGACAGGGTCCAGGCGCCGTGGTCGAGTGTCGGCACGGAGAGCGCGGGAACGGCTTGGCGGGGGACGACAGGCGTCTGGCTGGTCATCGGGCGTGCTCCTGCGGGTCGATGAATGGGAAATTGAGCTTGTAGGTTCTTAATTAGAATGAATGTTCCAAAATACAATGCGCGCTCACGAGGGCGTGAACGCGCGCCCTCTAAAAGGTCTTGTCGGAGGCTCAGTTTACGCCGGGTTGGAGGACCAACAGGCTGGTCTCGACGAGATCGCGCAGCACGCCTTCGTCCGCTCCGCCCCGTGCCAGCACGCGCAATCCGGTCATGCTGCCAACCAGGAAGTGGGCCAGAGCCTCGGCATCCTGTCGGCTGCTGATCTCACCCAGGCTCTGCCCCTCGCGCAACTTGTCGATGAAACGCTGCTCGAGGCCTTGCAGGTTGCTGGCGAATTTGTGGTCCACCTCGGCATCCCGCGGGCCCCGCTCGACCACCGAGTTGGTCAACAGGCAACCGAGCCTGCGCCCCGGCCCCAGCGAGAAGTCGAGGAGGTCGTAGAAGTAAGCCTCAATCGCCGCTCGTGGCGAGCCTTTGGCTTCCAGCAAGGCCGCGCGCTTGGACGTCACAGTCTCCAGGTAGCGGTCGACGGCCGCGACGAAGAGCCCGTGCTTGTCACCGAAGGCGTTGTACATGCTCGCCCGGTTGATGCCGGTGATGTTGACGAGGTCCTGGACGCTGGTCGACTCGTAACCCTTGCGCCAGAACAGGGACATGGCCCTATCCAGAACGTCTTGTCGGTCGAATTCGCAAGGTCTGGCCATAGGTTTTAGATAGTGTTGCCTATTCAATTCATATAGGGCTGCTCAACAAACGCGCGAGCCTCCCCTTGGTTATAGTTAACAAAGAGTTAAGAACCATGAAAAACGCTGTAAGAATGCTGTGATCGCCACCGACAACCTCTGATACCGACAGCTCGAACAGGATGACCTCTAAACAGCCGCCAATAAAGCGAAATCCCCTGGACACGGGGCGCCACCACACCATGTCTCAGCCATGACGGACGGTCAGGCAGACTCCCCTTTCGCGCGCGAAGACTCGCGCTTCGGCCAACGCCTCAAACGCTACACCCAGGTCGGCACCCAGGTCGGCGGCTTGGCGGCGCAGCTCGCCGGCGCCCGCGTGCTCGGCCTATCGTTGGACAAGGGCAAACACTCGGCGGACTTGAAAGCGGCCCTGGGCGGCCTCAAGGGCCCGCTGATGAAAGCGGCCCAGATCCTTGCCACCATTCCCGATGCTCTGCCACGAGAATACGCGGAAGAGCTGCGGCAGTTGCAGTCGAATGCACCGCCCATGGGCTGGTCCTTTGTAAAGCGCCGCATGCGGACGGAGCTCGGCCCCGGCTGGCGCAGCCGTTTCACCGAGTTCGGTCATGACGCGGCAGCGGCCGCGTCGCTCGGACAGGTTCATATCGCCAAGCAGGAGGACGGCCGCGAGCTCGCCTGCAAATTGCAGTATCCGGACATGGCCTCGACGGTGGAAGCCGACGTACAGCAACTCCGCTTCGCCTTCTCCGTCTATCGCCGCTACGACAGCGCCATCGACCCCTCGGAGATCTACAAGGAGCTGTCAGAGCGGCTGCGCGAAGAGCTCGACTATGCACGGGAGGCCAAGAACATGCGCCTCTATGCCCACATGCTCGCCGAGGAAGACGGCGTGCACGTGCCCGAGCCGATCGAGGCACTGTCCAGCGACCGCCTTTTGACCATGACTTGGCTGTCGGGTCAGCCGCTTTTGGCATTCATCGCCGAGCATGAGGACCAGGAGCTGCGCAATCGCGTGGCGCTGAATATGTTCCGAGCTTGGTATGTGCCGTTCTACTACTACGGCGTGATTCACGGCGACCCTCACCTGGGCAACTACACCATCCGACCGGACTCGAGCATCAATCTGCTCGATTTCGGTTGCATCCGCGTCTTCCGGCCCACCTTCGTGAAGGGCGTGATCGACCTTTATCACGCGTTGGCCGACGACGATGAGGAGCTGGCCGTTTCCGCCTATCGCGCCTGGGGCTTCGAACGGGTCGAAGGCGACCTGCTGCGCACGCTCAATCAGTGGGCTCGTTTTCTCTATGGGCCGCTCTTGGAAGATCGCGTCACGCAGATCACCGAGACCACCAACTCCATGGAGGGCGCCCGCATCATCAGTGCCGTGCACAAGGCGCTCAAGGAGCAGGGCGGCGTCAGGCCGCCGCGCGAGTTCGTGCTGATGGATCGCGCCGCGATCGGGCTTGGCTCCGTCTTCATGCACCTGAAAGCCGAGATCAACTGGCATCGCCTGTTCCACGATCTCATTGAAGGCTTCGACGTGACGCAGCTGGCCAAGCGGCAGGAGGAAGCCCTGCGCCAGGCCGACCTGGGCGAGATGGTTCAGGCGGCCTAGTTCCGTCGCACTTACACAGATCGGATCCGGCAAATTGCCGCGCCAACTGGCGTGAGGCTTGAGCCTGCCATGGCGAACCGGCATGGTAGCGCGGATTTTCCGTTCTTTTGGGTCGCAATTCATGACAGCAGGAAGAAGGTCCGGGGGCCGCCGATGAAGATCGCAGTTCTGAAGGAGCGCCGTGCACATGAGCACCGCGTCGCCGCCTCACCGGACACCGTCAAGAAGATGGTGAAGCTCGGCCTCGAGGTCACCGTGGAGAGCGGGGCTGGGCAAGCCGCGTCCTATCTCGATGAGGACTATGAGGACGCCGGTGCGACGATCGCCAAGACGGCGGCGGCGACCATGAAGGGCGCCAATGTGATCCTCAAAGTGCAGCGGCCGGAACCCTCCGAGCTGAAGTCGATGCCGTCGGGCGCGAATCTCTTCGCACTGATCGACCCCTACCGCGCCGGCGACGAGTTGAAAGCTATCGCCGACGCCGGGCTGACTGCTTTCGCCATGGAGTTCATGCCGCGCATCACCCGCGCGCAGTCGATGGACGTACTATCCTCGCAAGCCAACCTCGCCGGCTACAAGGCGGTGCTGGACGGCTGTGCCAACTTCGGCCGCGCGCTCCCCATGATGATGACGGCAGCCGGCAAGATTCCGCCGGCCCAGGTCATGGTGATGGGCGCCGGCGTCGCCGGCCTGCAAGCTATCGCCACAGCCAAGCGCCTTGGCGCCATCGTCAATGCAACCGACGTCCGGCCTGCAGCCAAAGAGCAGGTCGAGAGCCTTGGCGGCAAGTTCGTCGCCGTGGAGGATGAGGAGTTCAAGCAGGCGGAGACGGCCGGCGGCTACGCCAAGGAGATGTCTGCCGAGTACAAGAAAAAGCAGGCTGCCCTGATCGCCGAGACCCTGCCCAAGATGGATCTTGTCATCACCACCGCGCTCATCCCGGGCCGCCCCGCCCCGGTGCTGATCGACGAAGACATGGTCAGGAGCATGAAGCCCGGCGCGGTGATCGTTGATCTCGCGGTCGACAACGGCGGCAACTGCGCCCTTTCCAAGCCGGGCGATGTCGCGGTCGTGGAAGACGTGACCATCGTCGGCTATCACAACGTGCCAAGCCGCCTGGCAGCCGATGCCTCGATGCTCTACGCCAACAACATCTTCAACTTCCTTAGCTTGCTGGTGGACAAGGAAAGCAAAGACCTGGCGATCGACTGGGACGACGAGATTGTCAAAGGAACACTGGTGACCAAGGACGGCAAGATCGTCCATCCCAACCTGGTTCCGGCAGAAGCGAGCGACGACAAAGCCGGCGCAGGCGCCGCCTAACTTCCCGAACTAAGGAGTTCCCATGCAGCACGAGGCTCTTGCTCAGCGCATCGATGCGCTTCTCGCAGAAGCGCAGGCGCTCTCTCAGGAAGTGGCGCGGCTTTCGGCGGAACACGGCGGCACGGCGATGCAGGCCGCCGAGCACGGTGCGCTCTCACCGCTCGTTGTAGGACTGACCGTGCTCGTGCTGGCGATCTTCGTCGGCTACCACGTGGTTTGGAGCGTGACGCCGGCGCTGCACTCGCCGCTGATGGGCGTTACCAATGCTATCTCGTCGGTCATCATCGTCGGCGGCCTGATCGCCGCCGGGTCAGGCGGGAACCTGACCAGCGACATCATGGGCTTCCTCGCCGTTCTGCTCGCCAGCGTGAACATCTTCGGCGGCTTTCTGGTGACGCATCGCATGCTGTCCATGTTCAAGAAAAAGAAGCGCTAGAGCGGGGTCGGAGTCATGAGCGTCAACTTTGCGGCCCTGCTTTATCTCGTCGCCTCGGTGTTCTTCATCCTGGCGCTGAAGGGCCTTTCGCACCCGGAGACCAGCCGCCGCGGCAACGTTTTCGGAATCATCGGCATGGCGCTGGCGATCGTGACCACGCTGCTGGTCCTGCCTGAGATCGGCTTGAGCCTCGTCGGTATCCTGGCCGCTGTCCTGATCGGCGGCACGATCGGCACGGTCATCGCCATGCGCGTGGAGATGACGGCCCTGCCCCAGCTGGTGGCCGCCTTCCACTCGCTGGTCGGCCTTGCCGCGGTCTTCGTGGCCGTCGCCGCCTTCTATAACCCCAGCGCTTACGGCATCGGCAGCCCGGGCGACATCAAGCTCAGCTCGCTGATCGAAATGTCGATCGGCACCGCCATCGGCGCCATCACCTTCACCGGCTCGATTATCGCCTTCGCCAAGCTGCAAGGCATCATGAGCGGCAAGCCGATCGTCTTCGCCGGGCAGCACTGGCTCAACCTGGCCCTCGGCATCATCACCGTGCTGCTGGTCATTTGGCTAGCCAGCAGCGAGGCCGACGCGGCCTTCTGGCTGATCGTGGCCATCTCTCTGGCGCTGGGCATCCTGATCATCATCCCAATCGGCGGCGCCGACATGCCGGTGGTGATCTCGATGTTGAACTCCTACTCCGGCTGGGCCGCGGCCGGCATCGGCTTCACCTTGGAGAACAATCTGCTGATCATCGCCGGCTCGCTGGTCGGCTCATCCGGCGCCATCCTCAGCTACATCATGTGCAAAGGGATGAACCGGTCGTTCTTCAACGTCATCCTTGGTGGCTTCGGCGGCGAAGCGGCGGCCAGCGGCAGCGCCGACATGGGTGACCGCACCTACCACCAAGGCTCCGCCGAGGACGCGGCCTTCATGATGAAGAACGCCGACCGCGTGATCATCGTGCCAGGCTATGGCATGGCCGTGGCGCAGGCCCAGCACGCCCTACGCGAGATGGCCGACCTGCTCAAGGAGGACGGCGTCGACGTCAAGTACGCCATCCACCCAGTCGCCGGGCGCATGCCGGGGCATATGAACGTCCTGCTGGCCGAAGCCAACGTGCCCTACGACGAAGTCTTCGAGATGGATGAGCTGAACCGAGAGTTCGGGGAGACCGACGTGGCCTTCGTCATCGGTGCCAACGACGTCACCAACCCGGTCGCCAAGACCGACAAGACCTCGCCGATCTACGGCATGCCGGTGCTCAACGTGGACGAGGCGCACAACGTGCTCTTCGTCAAACGCTCCATGGGCTCGGGCTACGCCGGCATCGACAACCCACTGTTCTACATGGACAAAACCCGCATGCTACTGGCCGACGCCAAGAAGATGTGTGAGGACATCGTCAAGGCGCTGGAGCAGTAAAGTCTGGCGCCTTTGATGCTCCAGCCGCGAGAAAAAAGAGAAGGGCCGCTCAAAGCGGCCCTTTTCAGTGTGGGGCAAGTGACAGGGAGTTGAGCTTGATCGCACCGGCCCGACATTGTCTCAGTCGCCGGTGCACATCAGCCCTCGTTGCCCCGCCGCACGCTGCTCGTTGACCATGACGATTCTGTTGCGCCTATGTTGAGGCTCGAAGACGGCACAGGACTTAACTCACAGCCTCGCCGTCATCCCAGCCAATGGCACGTCGCAGGAAAAGATAGCCCAGCGCCATGAAGCGTGCCGTTTCGCTGTTGTCCTTGCCGTAGCCGTGCCCGCCCGAAGCCATTTCAAAGTAGCGCGCGTCATACCCCAAGGCCTGCAACTTGGCCGCCATCTTGCGGCCGTGGCCGGGATGCACCCGATCATCCTTGCGGTTGGTGGCGATCAGAATAGGCGGATAGCTCTGCCCCGGCATCGCCGTGTGATACGCGGAGTAGTGCTGCAGATAGGCCCAGTCCTCAGGCTTGTCGGGATCGCCGTACTCGGCAATCCAGCTGTGCCCGGCCAGGAGCTTGCTGTAGCGCCGCATGTCGATCAGCGGAATAGTGCAGAACAGCGCACCGAACCGCTCGGGGTAGCGGGTCAGCATGTTGGTGATGAGGATGCCGCCGTTGGAGCCGCCCTCAGCCGCGATCCGCCCGGGCACCGTCACACCCCGCTCGACCAGATCGGCCGCCACTGCGGCGAAATCATCGTGCGAGGCGATCTTGCCTTCCCGGCGCCCAGCCTCGTGCCAAGCGCTGCCGTACTCGCCACCGCCGCGGATATTGGCCACCACGCTGGTTCCGCCGCGCTCCAGCCACAGCTTGCCGATGGACGAGCGATAGTAGGGTAGATTCGAGATACGGAAGCCACCGTAAGCGGTTAGATGCACCGGGGCTGCGCCGTCGCTCTCAGCCGGGGCGATTTGCACATAGGGGATTGCCATGCCGTCGAGCGAGCGGGCCTCATGGCGAGTCACCGTCAGCCCCGTGGAGTCGAAGGCGGCCGGCGCGCGCTTGAGGACAGCAGGCGCCTTGCCTGGCTCCGCAAGCAACAAGCTCTTGGGCGCCAAGGGCGTTTCAGAGGTGAGCAGCAGATCGCCGTTCGACTCGTCCTCTTCGCTGTCCAGCCGCCAGGCAGAGGCAACACCGATCTCGGGCAGGCCCGGCAGTTCACCGCGCTGCCAGGCACCCTCCGAGAAACTCAACAGCTCGTAGACGGGCCGCAGATCATCGAGGATCGAAAGCACGAGCCGATCGCCAGCCCACAAGAAGCCGCCCAAGCTGCGCTTGGATGAGGGCTCGAACAGCACGGTGAAATCCGCTTCGCCGGCGAGAAAACCGGAGAGCGAAATGACCAGTAGGCTATCGGCTGGGTAGCGCTGCCCTTCGAGCTGCCAGTCTTGGCGTGGCTTGACCAACAGCCATCCGCGATAGAGATCGCGCCATGCATCGTTCGGCAAGTCGAGCCTCTGCTCGGGCCCGGAGCGATCGCCAAGCCAGCTGGTCATCTCGAAGAAGCTCAGGCGCTCGCCGAAAACGATGCGCTCACCGCCATCTGACCGGTCGACCCAAGCGAAGGCCGACATGCTCTCTTGCGGAACCTCGAAGATAACTCCAGCCGCATCGGCCGCTGTGCCCCGGCGCCACAAGCGGATGCTGCGCGCATAGCCGGAGTCGGTCGCCATGCCCTCGCCGTAGGAGCTTTCGAGCAGGAGATGGTCGCGGTCCAGCCAGCAAGGCCACCCCTTGGCTTCCGGGAGGACAAAGCCATCCTCGACGAAGACCTTGGCCTCCAGGTCGAACTCCCGCAGCACCACGGCATCGCCGCCGCCGCGCGACAGGCACAGAATCGCCCGGTCATGGCTGCCTGGGAGCGAAATGGCATTGCGCCAGACCCAGTCCTCATCTTCGTCCGTCGCCAGCGCGTCAACGTCCAGCACGGTCTCCCACTGTGGCGCCTCTCTGCGGTACTCAGCCATCGTCGTACGGCGCCAGAGGCCTCGCGGATGCTCGGCATCACGCCAATAGTTGTACAGCCGGTCGCCGCGGCGCGTGACAAAGGGAATGTTGTCAGGGCGGTCGAAAATGGCCTGGAGCGCCGCTTGATCGCGGACCAGATCCGGGCCGTCGAGCATCTTCAAGGTGTCGGCGTTCTGACGCTCCACCCAGGCCAGAGCCGCGCTGCCTTCGATCTCCTCGAGCCAAAGGTGGGGGTCGTCGTCTGGCTGGGCGAGGGTCGGGCGGCTATCCGGTGGCATCGTTTGGAGCTTCTATCGTGGCATTGAAGATTTGTGCCGCAAAAACGCGAAAAGCGCGCCAGCTGATGCGGACGCGCTTTCTTACAAAGTGACGGCGGCCAAGGCACTCCGCCCTGGCGTGGGCCATAGCTTAGAAGCCTTCGCGCTCCATGCGCTTGCGCAGCAGCTTGCGATAGCGGCGCTTGGCTTCCGCACGCTCGCGCTTGCGCTTCTGGGAGGGCTTCTCGAAATGACGGCGCAGTTTCATCTCTCTGAAGACGCCTTCGCGCTGGAGCTTTTTCTTAAGCGCGCGCAGCGCCTGATCGACGTTGTTGTCACGAACTTGAACCTGCACAGCCGCCATTTCCTCCGATTCGGATAACTAGGGACAAACGAAGACGGCGCCGAGAAGCGGTCTTCGACGTTGGAGTGGGATACACCAAGCGACGGGCTTTGTGAAGCTCTTTTTCGCGGGTCAGTTCGCCGGGCTTAACCAGGCTTAACAGCCCGTTAGGCAGCTCCGGACACGCCCGGAAAGCGTGCCCAATAGCGGACGCGCATCTCAAGTACCACCGAGTTGCCGCGCCTCGAGGCGCACCCCCTCAACGACGCGGTCGCTCGGGTAGAGAACCACACGCTCACCCTCTTCCAAGCCCTCGAGAACCTGTGCCTCCAGGTCGGTCCGCTGGCCCAGAACGACTGGTCGCAGAGCAGCTCTGCCGCCGGTCTCGACAAAGGTCGCCCACGCGGTCCCCTGGCGGAAGAGAGCCGTCAGAGGAAGTTTGAGAACCGCCTCGTGCTCCCACAGGACGACTCGCACCTCGACCCGATAGCCATGTCCCAAACGCTCCCAATCCTCAGGCGGGTCCGCAAAATCGATGATGACATTGACGCGCTGCTCTTCGATGCCGAGCGCCGAAACCTTCATGAAGCCCGTCGGCTCGACGCGCTTGACCCAGCCGTTTAGTTCTCGCCCGCCCCAGTCTTCGATGATAACACGCTGACCGGCCTCGACCTTCACGGCGTCCTCGGACAGCAGATCGACGACGATCTCAAGGTCGACCGGGTCGCCAATATCGACCAGCGGCTGGCCTGACGTGACCACAGCCTCGCTTTCCTGATGGATGCGCAGGAGCTGGCCGCTCACCGGCGCGGTGAGGATAACGCACTCGCAGTCGTCCCGACTCTGACGCCCGACCGCCGGCGACACCAGCTCGGCCCGCGCCTGCTCCAGTTCCCACTCGCGCATCCTGAGCCCGGCCTGGGCCGTCGCTAGAGCTGCCTTCTTGGTTCGAAAGACGCGTTCGGCATCGTCCAGAGCCCGCTCAGAGATGGTATCGCTGCGAATCAAGCGGCGCGCCCGCTTTAGCTCGGAATCGGCGAAATCGAGCTCTGCCGACGCCATCTCCACCTCGGCGGCAGCCAGCGCAAGCGCCGCTTCCCCTGCCTCGACGGCCGCCTCGGCCTGTGCCGCGCTGCGGACATCGAGAAAGGACGGATCGATCGGCTCGATGCGGGCGATCTCGGTCACCTCGGCGACGAGTTGGTCGCCGACGTCGAGGTCGATGCGCCGCATGAAGCCGGTCACCGGCGCCGACAGCACGAAGACATCACGCACGCGAGTCTCCCCCTCGTCGCCCACCGTCACGACAAGCGGACCGCTCTCGGCGGTGACGAAGTCGACCGGAATGGGGCGCGGCCAAAAGGCGAAGACGAGGCCGGCCGCGAGAAGCAGGCCGACACATCCCCAAAGTAGCAAACGGCGGGCTATGACGGTCATGCGCCGCTCAACCTCCTTTCCTATTCTCGCGTCTTAAGGACGGCGATCAAATCGAGATGATCTAGCCGTTCTCGCACCAACAGGCCCGAAACGACCGCTGATAGCAGCGCAATCGTGACGGCCAGCCCATAGGTCCCCGCGTCGATGACAAAGGGAACGCGGTAGAGCTCCGTTTCGAAAGCACTGGTGATCAGCCAGGCCAGAGCGAAGCCGGCCAGGCAACCCAAAGGCAAGCCAAAGAGCACCACCAGGCCGACCTCGCCCAGCAGAATGTAGGAGATCTCCCAGCGCGTGAAGCCGAGCACGCGCAAGGTGGCAAGCTCCCGACCGCGCTCAGAGAGAGAAACGCGAGCGGTGTTGTAGGCTACGCCGAACGACAGCATGCAGGCGAAAGCGGCGAAGAATGAGACAAAAATCAGCAGGGTCCGGCCGAGGGTCTCATGGAAGGTGTCGGCGGCGGCCCGGCGCAGCATGACGGCAGCCACCTCGGGCATGTCCTTGAGCTCGGCGAAGAGCTCTGCTTGCTCGGCTTCGTCGATCAGCAAATCGAGGAACTCCACCTGCCCTGGCTCCAGCAAAAGACGGTTCAGCGTGGCGAGCTCCATATAGGCCGGCATTCCGAGGTAGGTTTCGAAGAGAGCGACGACCGGCACCTCGACATGTGGGCGCCGCCCTTCCAGCACTTCGACCCAAACCTTGTCTCCTGGACCGACGGCAAGCTTCTCGGCAAGCTTGCTGCCCAGCACCAAGCCGCCGGACGGCACGGGAACCTCTCGCCCGGAAGTGTCGTATATCGGCTGCAGCCGGACGTCCGGTGGAAGCCCGGTAAGGCTGCCGCGGTGCAGCCTTGGCCCGGAACGAAAGTTCACGGTGACGATACGCTGCGGCTCGACGGAAAGCACGGCCGGCAGTTTCTCGAATTCGCGGATCACGCTGTCGTCTTCAGGGTCCACCAGGCCCACGGAAACATCTTGCCGCTGTGCCTGGAAGAAGTTGACCTCGGCAATCTCGTCGATCGAGTCGAACCATTGCAGCGAAGAGACCAGAACGGCGACTGCCATGGCCACACCGACAGCTGTCAGCAGCGCACGCAGTGGCCAGCGGAAGATCTGGCGCAGAATCATGTGGGTGGGTTGATCGAGCAGCCGGCCGAGAAAACTGCCGCTCAGCGCACCCTTGCTGAAACTCGGCGGCGCCGGCGGCCGCATGGCTTCGGCCGGCGGTAACGCAACCGAGCTGCGCACAGCGCTGGCCGCGCCGATCATTGCTGCGGCGAGACTGACGACGGCGGCAATGGCGAAAGACGAGGGACCCGGCCGGTACAGCAGGAAGGGAAAACGGAACTGCTCGGCATAGACCTCCGTGTTGATCTGGCCGAGCAGATAGCCGATGGCCCATCCTAGCAGAACGCCGAGCCCAGCCATAACGATCACCATCTTGGCGTAATGCCAGCCGATCGCCAGATCGCTATAGCCGAAAGCCTTGAGCAGACCGATCTCGGTCCTTTCGATGGCGATCAGACGAGCCAGGACCATGTTGGTGAGGAAGCCCGCCACGGCCAAGAAGACCGTTGGCAGGATCCGAGACATGCTGCGCAGCTGCTCCAGCTCGTTCGCCAAGAACCAGGCGGAGATCTGGTCTTTGCGGGCGTAAGCGCCGACGCCGCCATAGCCGTCGAGCAGACGATCCAGGCGATGGATCACCAGCGCGGGTTCGGTTCCTCGCAGAAGGGACAGGACGACATCGTTGAAGGCGTCCTCCAAGTCGTAAGCCGCCTCCAGCGCATCGCGACCCATCCAGAAGACGCCGAAGCGCTTGTCGTCCGGCATCAGAGCGCCCGGTCCGATGGTGTAGACGAACTCCGGCGACAAGGCGGTTCCGACGATGGTCAAGGTCCGCTTGTTGCCTTTCAGCACGGCTTGCAGCGTATCGCCCGGCTTCAGCCCATGAGCTTCGGCGAAAGGCTCGCTGACGATGATTTCATCGACCTCCCCCGGCGAGACCCAGCGGCCGCTGCGCAGAGCAAGTCGGTTCAGCAGCGGCTGGCCGCGCTCCGGGACCGAGACCAGCCTGGCGATCACCGGCTCGACGAATCCGCCAACATCGACCACGGCAAACTGCGAGATGCGAGTTTCCACCACCTGCACCCCGGGAATGCGAGCCATCGCCGACTGCAGGGACAATGGCGCCCGCTTAACCTCGGCAAAGACCTGGGCGAAGCGATAGCGCTCGTAGTAGGCATCGCCGGTCTCCTTGAGCGCCTCGTGAGAGCTGAGCGACATGATCAGCACCCCAACGCCCGAAGCGACGATAAAAGCGATGGCGATCACCTGACCGCGAAGTCGCCAGAGGTCGCGCAGGAGCTTGCGGTCGAGCGGCGCCACGGTCGTCTACCAGTGGATCTCACTGACCCGACGCTTCACTTCATTGATGCGGACTTCCGATATCTCACCATCGGCGAAGCGGAAGACGCGGTCGGCCATTTCCGAAATGATCGCGTTGTGGGTGATCAGCGCAGTGGTCGTCCCGAGCTCCTCGTTGACCTGCTGAATTGCTTCCAAGACGAGAACGCCGCTCTTGCTGTCGAGCGCGCCGGTCGGCTCGTCGCACAACAGAATGCGCGGCCGCTTGGCGATCGCGCGGGCAATGGCGACGCGCTGCTGCTCGCCCCCGGAGAGCTGGGCTGGAAAATGGTCAAGACGATCGCTCAGACCAACCAGATCCAAAGCTTCTTCGGGGGCCATCGGCGCCGGCGCGATCTCTGTGACCAGCGCGACATTCTCCCGCGCCGTCAGGCTTGGAATGAGGTTGTAGAACTGAAAAACGAAGCCGACATGATCGCGGCGGAACCGCGTTAGCGCCGAATCGTTGAAGCCGGTCAGCTCCGTGCCGTCGAAAAACACCTGCCCATCCGTCGGCCGATCGAGCCCCCCCAGGATGTTGAGCAGGGTGGACTTGCCGCTTCCGGAGGGTCCGAGCAGCACGACAAGCTCCGACTCGTAGAGCGTCATGTCGAGGCCGCGCAGTGCATGCACGACCACTTCTCCGCTTCGGTAAACCTTGGTCAGACCGACTGCGCTGAGCGATGGCCGCTTCGGCTGGCCCTCGCTCAACGCACGCGCTTCTTCGGGCATCCCGTTTCCCTAGGACCCAGTTTGCCGCGTGGCAATTCTCTACAGAATATAGGGAAATAGGCGCCTGTGCGCCTTGACCCAGATCAGCGGTTTTCACCGCCATGCATTGCTTGCTGTGGAAGCCTGGATTGTCTGGCCTGCACGCACCATAGTCCTCGGTATGGCCATTCTGAAGATCGCCAAGATGGGGCATCCGGTGCTGCGCCGACGCGCAGACGAGATCGCAGACCCGAGAGCGCCGGAGATTCGGCGCCTGGTCGCCGATATGCTGGAGACGATGGAGGACGCGCCGGGCACCGGCCTCGCCGCCCCTCAGGTCCATGTTCCCCTGCGGTTGGTCATTTTCACGGTAAGCGCCGAGCGCAGCCGCCGCGAGGACGGCGAGGATGCGGACGCGGTCCCCCTGACCGTGCTGATCAATCCGGAGATCGAGCCGATTGGCGACGAAACCGAGCTTGGCTGGGAAGGCTGTCTGTCCGTTCCAGGCCTGATGGGCCGCGTGCCTCGTCACCGTGCCATTCGCTACAGCGCCTATGGTCTCGATGGGCAGCGTTTCGAGCGGAAGGCTGAGGGCTTTCACGCCCGCGTGGTCCAGCACGAGTGCGACCATTTGGACGGCATTCTCTATCCTCAGCGGATGACCGATATGTCACAGTTCCTCTTCACCAGCGAAATGCACCACTATGCTCCCCTCGGGGGCAACTTGGCCGAGTCGGAAAAAGCGGAGAGCGAGGAAGAAGAACATGCCCGATGATCTCGAGGATCTGCGTCGGCGCTTGTTGGAGGCCGCTTTGACTCATGCCGCCTTCGATGGCTGGAGCCCCCTGCTGCTGCGCCGCGCGGCAGCCGATATCGACGTGTCCCAAGCCGAGGCCGAGAACACCTTTCCGCGCGGCGCCCGCGACCTCCTGGAGTACTTCAGCAACGAGACCGACAGGGCAATGCTCGATGCGCTGGAGCAGGCGGACCTCGAAAGCCTCAAGGTGCGGGAGCGCGTGTCCTTGGCTGTGCAAACACGTCTCGACCTCATGCTGCCCCACCGCGAGGCCGTGCGCCGCGGCCTCTCGTTCCTCGCATTGCCGCAGAACGCAGCCCTCGGAACGCAGCTTCTCTGGCGGACAGCCGACGCCATTTGGTGGGCCGCAGGCGACAGTGCCACCGACCACAATTACTATAGCAAGCGCACCTTGCTCGTCGGGGTCTATTCCTCGACGCTGCTGGTCTGGCTCGACGATCAGTCGGAGGAGCAGTCCGACAGCAAGGCCTTTCTCGAGCGGCGCATCGATGGGGCCTTGAAGATCGGCTTCCGGTTCGGCGCTTCCATCAACCGGCTGCTGAACCTGCCCGACCAACTCTGCGGCAGTCTCGGCCGACGCCGCCCCCTGCGCCGGCGCTCAGTCTAGAGTTCTACACTAACCAAGCTGGCTGCTGCGCGCACCCAGCCGCGTAACATGACCCATCTTGCGGCCCGGCCGGCCCTCCTGCTTGCCATAGAGATGCAGCTTGACCAGGGGGTCGCCCAGCAGCGCCTCCCAATCATTGGCTTCCGAACCCAGCAGATTGGTCATCACCGCATCGGAATGGCGCTCTGGGGAGCCCAGCGGCAGGCCGACGACGGCACGGACGAACTGCTCGAACTGCGAGGTGAGGCAGGCGTCCATGGTCCAATGCCCGGAATTGTGCGGCCTCGGCGCCAGCTCGTTGACCAGGACACGGTCCTCCTCGGTCAGGAACATCTCGACGCCGACGATGCCGATCAAATCGAGCGCCTCGGCAATATGCCGGGCAATCGCCTCGGCCCGTGAGGCCGCAATGTCGGAGATGCGCGCCGGCGCGATGGTGCTGTCGAGAATGTGCCCGCGATGCTGGTTTTCCACCGGCACGTAGCAGGCAGTCTGCTCCCGCATGCCCCGGGCGACGACCACAGAGATCTCCATCCGGAAGTCGACGAAGGCCTCCAGAACGGCGACAGAGTCGGGATTATGGCCGCGCACCGAGTCCCAAGCCGCAACGGCGTCATCCGGGCTACGCAGCATAGCCTGCCCCTTGCCGTCATAGCCGAGCTCAGCCGTCTTTAGGACCGCCGGAATACCGAGGTTGCGGAGCTCACGGCGCAGGCCGTCGATGCCCGTCACTTCCGCATAGCGTGTGGTCTCGACACCGATCGAGGCTAGAAAATCTTTCTCCCTCAACCTGTTGCGGCAAATCCTCAGAACTTCGGGGTTGGGCCGCACCAAGCACTGCTCAGCCAGGAAGGCCGCGCTGTCGCTGGGCACGTTCTCGAACTCGAAGGTGATCACATCGACGGCCGCGGCAAAGCGCGCCAAGGCCTCTTGATCTTGATAGTCGGCGACGGTCGCAAGCGGCGTGACCTGCAAGGCCGGCTCGTCGGTCGTGGGGCAGAAGATATGGCTCTGATAGCCGAGCTGCGCCGCCGCCAAGGCGGTCATGCGGCCAAGCTGGCCGCCGCCTAGAATGCCGACGACCGATCCGGGCGGAAGAGGTTGCGGCATCGCGGTCATGCCTCTTGCGGCTCCAAGGCAACAGCATCGGTCAGGGCCGCGCGGTAGGCCGTCAAAGCCTCCGCCGTGGTTTCATCCTTGAGCGCGACGATAGACGCGGCCAAAAGCCCAGCGTTCTTGGCCCCAGCGCTGCCGATGGCCAAGGTGCCGACCGGAACGCCACCGGGCATCTGGACAATGGAGAGCAGGCTGTCGAGGCCGCTGAGCGCGCGGCTTTGAACCGGCACGCCTAGCACCGGCAGTGTCGTCATGGCCGCCACCATGCCGGGCAAATGAGCGGCGCCGCCCGCACCGGCGATAATCACCCAAAGGCCGCGGGATTGCGCGGAGCGCGCGTAGTCGTATAGGCGCTCCGGCGTGCGATGGGCGGAAACGATGCGGCTTTCGTGCGCGATGCCCAGCTGCCTTACGACCTCTGCGGCCTCCCGCATTGTCGGCCAATCCGACTGACTACCCATTATGATGCCGACCCGTGGTACACTTTGCTCCATGATGCCCCTATTTGCCACAATCGCCGAGCAGGCTTTCGGCTAGTATCCCGGGGCGCAGCGCTGCGAGCAAGCGCAGCTCTTGGGTCAAATCGAGTTGTATGTTCAAATGGTTAGCGGAACCAATGCTTAACTATTCGCAGCTAACGTGCGAATCGCGACGACTGTGGGTGCCCATCGGGTTTGTTTGGGGCAGCTGCATCTCACCGAGAATGCCAGGCCTGACATGAAAATCGGCAACACCACATCGCGGCCCGTCGCCAACGCCTATGGACCAAGCGGCGTCGCCAAAGCGCGGGCGCCTGCCTCGCCGAACGGCACAGCGGGGCCGGCAAGCACCACAGCTGTTGCCGGTATCCCCGAAAGCGAGCTCACTCCGCGGGTCAGAGACGCCATCTCACGCCTGCTGGACGAAGTTCAGCGCATGCGTGAGGAACTCGACCAAGCCAAAAAGCGCATCGCCTACCTGGAGCGCCTATCCGACGAAGACCCGCTGCTGCCCATCGTCAACCGCCGCGCCTTCGTGCGTGAACTCGGCCGTTTCATGTCCTTCGCCGAGCGCTACGACGCTCCCGGCGTTGTCGTGTACTTCGATGTCGACGGCATGAAGACCGTCAACGACACGCACGGCCATGCCGCCGGCGACGAGGTGCTACGCCATGTCGCCGAGGTGCTGATTGAAAATGTCCGGGAATCCGATGTGGTCGGGCGTCTCGGCGGCGATGAGTTCGGCGTCATTCTGGCTCAAGTCGACGAGGAAACCGCCCGACGCAAGGCACAGGAATTGATCGAGGCCATCGTCTCGACACCGGTGATCTGGGAAGGCGCCGAGCTGTCTGTCAGCGTTGCCTATGGCCTGCACCGCTTTGCCGGCGGCGAAGAGGTCGATGATATGCTGAGCGCCGCCGACCGGGCCATGTACCTCAATAAACGCGGCGGATAGCGCTCTGCCTAAGGAGTCGGCAGCCGCGCTGGCTTAGGCGATGATGTCCGGCATCAGCAGGTTCTCGATCTTCAGGATCTGATCTTTCAGAACCAGCTTCCGCTTCTTCAGGCGGCGCACCTGCAGCTCATCGAAAGGGATTTCCTGGCTGAGACGCCCGATGACGTCGTCCAAATCCCGGTGCTCACTGCGTAAATGGTTCAGCTTCTCAGTCAGAAAAGCCGTTTGCTCTTCGTCAAGCGTGATGTTCATTCTTGCGGCACAACTAAGCGGGCGTGCGCCCTGCAGACAGCTATTCGACTCTTGGATGCTCCAAGTATACTGGGTTCTTCACACGAAGAGTAGCATTTAAAGACCCCAGCCGGCCGTGCCGGCAACGGGCGTCCGGCACAGCCGGCAAAGTGACGAGTACTGGCCTTGGAAGACCGCAGCAACCCCTTTTGGCAGTACTCCCTAAAACTCTATGCTTGCGACGGAGTGGCGGAGCTTTGCCTGCGCCTGCAAGACAAAGACGGACTGGACGTCAACCTCCTGCTGTACTCCCTTTGGCAGGGAAGCCAGGGGCGAAGCCTTCAGCGCGCGAGCTTGGCCGAGGTCTGCCGCGTTTCCGACTCTTGGCGGCAGGAGGTAGTCGAAAGGCTACGTAACGCAAGACGCTGGATGAAGGGCAGAGAGCAAGAGATCGCCGGGCAAAGCGGTGGCTTGAGAGAGCGGATCAAGGCGCTCGAGCTGGCCGCCGAGAAATGCCAGCAGGATTGGCTCGCAGTCCTTCCAACGGTCCACGACGACGCTTCGCCGTTCATCGCCGCTGCGCAGAATTTGGCCGGCTATGTGCAGGAGGCCGGCGCTCAATCGACTCCGGCCTTGCAGGGCGACTTGGCCCGGCTGCTGCACCAAGCTTTCCCAGACGCGGCAGCAAAGGACCTATCCGAAGCGAAAAGGCTGCTCGCCGCCGAACGAAGCGGATAGCCCGACGACGAGCTGTATCGGCTCCGCTTTTCTCTTGGCCGTGAAGCGGCATAATGCCCACCGCAACGGCAGACCCGCAGCAAAGAGGTGCCTCGATGAAGGCAGGTGACTTAGCGATGTCAGGTGCCGCTCCAGGGCCGTCGGCGCCGCCGGCTTTGCTCGACCCCGGTCAGCGTGGGCCCAACTTCGCCCTGCGCAATGCGGAGGGGCGGGTGGAGCGCTTCTACGACCGCTTCATCGGCAACATGATGCTACTGCTGTTCTATCCTTCGCGGCAGTCCCCGGAGGCTACGGCAGCACTGCAGGGATTGGCTGCGCAAGCAGACGCGTTGAAAGCCGCCGGCGCGGCAGCGGTTGCAGTCAGTCGTGAAGACCTCGGCTCGATCCGAACCACGAAGGCGGACCTCGCCCTTCCCTACCCTCTCTATTGGGATCAAGACGGTGCCGTCGCCGCCTCCTACGGGCTGGAGGTGGGCGCGCCGATCGGTGCTGAAGGAGCTTGCCTAGGCTATCTGCTCGATCGAAATCAACGCGTGTTGGCTGCTTTCCCTGGCGGCAGCGACCAGGCAGAGCGCGCCCTGGCCTTCCTGGCCGAGCTAACACCGACGCCGGCAGGGCAAACAATCAGCCGGCAGGCGCCGGTGCTCCTCGTTCCCCGCGTCTTCGGCCCTGCTCTTCGCGAGCGGGCCATTGCCGCCTGGCGCGGCGGCCACGAAGAGGGACAGGTCGCCATGCCGAGCCGCGCCTATGCCGAGGACGCGGAAAACAAGCCGGCCAACACCCACTATCACTCGCTCAAGAGCCGCCTCGACCACGTGGCCGACGACCGCTTCAACCCGCTCTTGATGCAGACGATCAAGAGCCGCCTGGCCCCTGAACTGCTGCAGGCCTTCCAGTTCCGCATCGGAGCGATGGAGCGCGTCTGCATCGGTGCCTATGACGCCGGGCGCGGCGACTACTTTCGCCCCCACCGGGACAACATCACGGAACGCACACGCGAGCGCCGCTTTGCCGTGACCATCAACCTCAACGACGACTACGAGGGCGGCGGCGTGAAGTTCGCCGAATTCAGCGAGGACGTCTACCGGCCGGAGGCTGGCGGCGCGCTCATCTTCTCCTGCTCACTGCTGCACGAGGCCCTTCCGGTAACGCGTGGCATCCGCATCGGCGCCTTCACCTTCCTCTACGGACAAGGCTACAAAGCGGAGAACCCGCCGCCCCGTTAGAGCAGGTTTCTCGCCTGCTCCTCCAGGCGGGCAAGAGGCCGGCCGGCATCGAGACGTGCCCAGCCGATCTCTCCAAGGTCATAGGATTCCTGCTGTGCAACGACGGCAGCATCGGCATCGGACGCATCACCGCGACGAGCGCCGACCCGTTCCGTGCGTACGTCGAGCGGTGCGTCGAGCCACAGGCCCTGAAAGGGCACGCCCAGCCGTGCGGCAAGCGCCTCCAGGGCGTCGCGCTCCGCCGGCCGGCCGTGCACGGCATCGATCAAGACACCGCGTCCCGCAGTGAGCGAGCGCTCGGCTCGGGCGCACAGCTCGCTATACACACGCTCTGTGACGTCCGCGGCGTAGGACTCCTTCCCGAGGGGCGCGTCCAGCGGCTTGCCAAGCAACACCTTGCGCAGGCTGTCGCTGCGCAGCCAGACGGCGCCGGGGGCTGATCCAAGACACGGGGCAAGGCGGGCGGCCAAGGTTGACTTGCCGGTGCCGGACAAGCCACCAAGTGCGACCAAACGCGCCGGAGCCGGCGCCAGGTAGTTTCGTGCTTGTGCGAAATAAGCTGCGGCTTCCTCTCTAAGGTGGCGTGCCGTCGCGAGATCCGTCTGTGCAGCAGCGGCCGGCGCCGAGACCTTTGCCCGCACCGTGGCACGCAGCGAGAGAAAGAGCGGCAAAGTCGCCAAACCCTCATAGTCGTCGGCGAAGAGCAGATAGCGATTGAGCACCTGATTGGCTTCGGCGACCAGGCCGCGGTGAACGAGGTCCATAAGCAAGAAGGCCAGATCGTAAAAGATATCGATGCCGGCGATCTCCTCGCTGAACTCGATGCAGTCGAAGAGCAGCGGCCGACCATGCCAGAGCACGATGTTGCCGAGATGCAGATCGCCGTGGCAGCGCCGCACTCGCCCCATGGCCCGGCGGCGATCGAGCAAACTGCGCAGCCGTTCCAACCAGCGCAGCGTCTCGCTCTTCAGCGTTGCGGTCGCCTCGGGCGGAAACAACGCGGGCCATGCCGTGAGGTCGGTATCGTTCTCCTCGATCAGGCGCTCGATGGCTTCTGCGCCGCCGAAAGGCTGAGCCAGAACCGGTGCTTCGCCATGATAAATGAAGACCGCGTCGCTTAGACCATCGAGCAGAGCCGGCGACAGCCCTTCGCGTTCGCTGACGTGGTCCAAGGTCTGGGTCTCGTCGAAGCGCCGCATGACCAAGAGCCACTCGACCACCGGCCCCTCGGCATCGAAGGCAAGACCGCCGTCCGGCTGCCGCCGCAAGGCCGCGACCTCGAGGTAAATCTCCGGCGCATTGGGGCGATTGAGCGCCAGCTCCGCGCGTATCGCCCGCTCGCGCTGCGGCAGCGTGGAGAAGTCGAGAAAACTGAAGCGCACCTGTCGCTTCATCTTGTAAGCACGATTGCCCACAAGAAAGATCACCGCCGCGTGGGTGTCGATCCGAACGACCCTGTCGACGCTTTCAGGATAGTGATCTGGGTCAGACAGGAAGGCGATCGCCTCGTCCTGTGCCGTCGGCTCCATCGCCTGCCCACTCGCCACGCTGCCTCCCGCCGAACCGCAGTCACGCCTCGGCGGGTCTTAGAGCCTTTGCGCTAGCTCGCCAAGCGCTCCAACGCCGGCACGCCCTCGCTCAACTCCAGCGCCTGCCCGATCAGCTCGTCCGACTTGCCATCGAAAGCCTGGAGCAGAAGCTCTTGGATGCGCTCGTCTTCATCACCGTTGAACTCCCGGTAAAGCCTTGCGAGGACAGCGATCTGGAACTGCGCGCGCGACTCGGCGCTGCCTTCCTGATAGCCCGTCTCGCGCACCACCTCCATCGCCGTCTCGAACGGCAAGGTGATGCTGCCTGTGACGTCGGCGCGCTCTAGCAGAGCTCGCAGTCCCTTGTCCCCGCCTTTGATAGCTAGACGACGCACGTTGGCCAGGCTGACTCTCCCACGCGCGGACAGCGCATGAAGGAAGAAGTTCAAGTCGCCGGAGCAAAGGCCACGAAACAGAACCGACGGCGTAAGACGGTTCGACAGCAGCATATGCGCAACCAGCGACTCTAGATTGGCACCTTCCGCAACCAAGGGCTTGATGAGCTGCATGGTCACCGATTCTCTGGCGTTTTCCACCAAAGACCGCAGAACCACGGGAGAAACCCGATAGCGCGCCACTAGGTTCTTGCGGATACGCTCCGAGACCTGGAACACCATGCGCTCGACCAGCTCACCGGGGAGCCCCTCGCGTGCCGCCATGGCTTCGACGATATCCGACGAGCCCGAGTGGCTGTCCCAAGCCCGATCCAGTGTCGCGTCGGAAAAGCAGGCGCCATCGTTTCGCATCAAATTAAGGACGACTTGAGCACTCTCGGTATCGACCAAGGCTTCGCTCACGTCCTCGGAGACCTCGGGGCGCAGGGCGATAGCGATTTGCTTGTCTTCGTCGCCTTCCTTGATCACCTCGACAAGAAAGGAGTCGTCGAGACAATCGGCGTGCTGCAGAACCGGCTGAGCGACGGATGCCACGTCACGCGCAAGCCTCTTGGCCAGTTCCGGGGAGAGCATCGGCGAATTGCAGATCTGCCAGGCCAGGGCACTGCGAACCGCTTCCTCGACATCGCCCGCGAGCTTTTCCAGGATACTATAGGCAAGCTGTTGTTCGCTCTCGGCCAGCGACTGGCCCTCCATTTGCGAGACGATCTTGGAGAGTACGCCGATACGCCCCTCGGCCGTGGGATCGCGCTGAAGCGCGTGAACGTCGGCGACGGTGAGTGCTTGATCCGACATCTTGGCAGCCCCCTGTCTGCATAAATCGGGACTGGGAGCTTATGGAGGGCTCGGTTAGGAAAGCGCTAAGGTCTTGCGCTTTGCTGCCAAGGGCTTAGCCGGGGCGCCCAGCCGCAGCCGAAACGGGCCAATTCAGGCTATCTTAACTGCGAAGCCCAATACTCCCTAAGGCAATACGCTCCTAGAATCGTGAGGCTGAGCCGCTGCTCTTCCCAGCGTCTTGAAGCTTGAAAGCCCTCAGTTTCCCGAGGTGGAAAGAGATGCTCGAACGCCTGCAGCCACACCGCTCCAAACCCAAACACCACCTGTTGGCCGCGTTGATGTCGAGCGTCGCCCTGCTGGCCGGCTGTGCCAACATGGACTCCCGCTCTGGCCCGGCGACGGGTGCTTCGGTGACGGCAGGCGTGCCGGTTTCAGTCGAGGCCGGCAAATCCTGGGAGCAGCTGTTGGAGGTCGCCAACACCACGGCAGCCAAGGGTGAGCTCGGTACCGCAGCCGTGCTCTATCGCGAGGCCCATTTCCAGCGCCCCGATGCCGACGTGCCCCTCCGTCGCCTAGGCCCGATTCTGCTTAAGATGGGCCATCCGCTGGAAGCGTCCGAAGCCTACAAGTCGCTCCTGGCCATGAACGAGGCCGACGTCGAGGCACGCCTCGGACTGGCACGCAGCTTGATCGGTCTCAATCGGCCTTATGCGGCCAGCTTGCAGTTCCAGCGGCTGGTCGAGGAGCAGCCGGACAACATAGAGAGCCTGATCGGCCTCGGCGTCTCCTATGATCTCATGGGCGATCACGAGCAAGCGCAAGAGGCCTTCCGTTCTGGCTTGGCGTTCGCGCCGCGCAACACCTCGCTTTTGAACAATCTGGGTCACTCTCTGACACGGGCCGGGCGTTTCGATGACGCCATTGAAGTATTGCAGTTTGCCGTCGATCTGCCGGGCACCACGGCGCGGCACCGGCACAATCTTGCTCTAGCCTACGGCCTGGCGGGCAAGCTGCGCGAGGCGGCGGAGATGATGTCGCATGACCTCGATCGCCCGAGCATGCAGCAGAACATGGCCTACTTTCGCTCCCAGCAGTACCCACGTCAGTTGAGCAGCCTGGCGCGGCCACCGGTAGAGTCGGTTGCTCCCCCGCCCGCACCGGCCACAGCCGAAGCCGAGAAGCAAGCGCCGAAGCCCCTTGCTCCATCCGCAAAGGCCATGGCCAAGACATCAGTGCCCAAGCCGAGCTCCGCGACGCGCGATGAGGCGGGCGCGCCTGCGCCGCCGAGGGCCGCTAAGCCGGCAGCGAGCGAGCCGAAGTCCACCGCCACCGCGAAGAAACCCTCCGATGCGCCCACCGGCACGCCCCCCAAAGTCGCTCAGACGAACGCCGCGAAGCCCGGCCTTGGAACGACCCCGCATGCCACGGCCAGCACCCTCGCGAGCGAGACCACGGCCGCGATCACCCCACCGTTACCTGCCGGCGACGAGAGCATAAAAGGCAGCAAGAGCTCAAAGTCGACCGAAGACAGCGATCCAAGCCCGAAGAAAGCCTCGGATAAAGCGGCTGACAGCGCACCCCCGAAGCTGGCCGAGGCCGCCTCCCAACCCACTACTCAGAAGGGCTCAGACGGGGCCGCAATCCGCGCCGACAACCCGGACGACAGCGGCGTGATACTGCTGGCGGAGCTGACCTATCACGCCTCACCGCTCCCTAGCCCGGCAGCGACAGTTCGCAGCGACCTGCCGGCCGAACAGCCGCCGGTCACCCTGTTCAACGCCGGCACAGAGAGCTCGGCGAAGTAAGAAGCCAAAAGCGCAGTCAGCCTGAGACCGCGCCGCTCTGGCGCTCGGCGCTCAAATCTGCCCTTTGAGCGGCGTCTCTGCCCGTAAGCGGGCTATCGAGCAAATCCTCGATAAACAAACAGACAAGCTGTGTCCGATTGGAGACACCGGCCTTTGCGTAAACACGGGCCAACTGCGCGCGTACGGTGCCGTTAGCCGCCCCCCGCAAACCGGCAATCTCCGACACCTCGAAGCCTTTCAGAGCGAGCAAAGCAACCTCGCCTTCGGCCGGCGTCAGCCCCCAACGCTCAAAGTACGCATCGATCATCTGGCCAAACGCCCCGGACGCGAGCGAAAGGGCAGCCTCGGCTCGGCGCATGCGCTCAAGCGTTCGCCGCATTTCCAACCCGCCAAAGATGACGCCAGCGACAAGAGCAAGTGCCACCACTGCCTCGAAGGCATGATGGAGGTCCAGACCCACCCAGTGAAAATCGACCGCGACGTCGGCCACGAAGAACACCGCGCAAAACGCCTGCACCGCGAGTACGACGGCAAGCCCGGTTGCCCACCCCTTCTCTCGCCCCGTGGGCCTGACGTCCGATCGTCCTCTTACGTCCTGCGGCTTCGAGCCTGTCATCCGCTGCCTTGATCGCTCTTTGACACAATCGTCATTCTGCGGATGAGGCTAGCACCACCGAGACGCGATTGCAGCAACACGCCGCCGACATGCAGGGCGGCAAGGAAGAGCAGCAAGTCGGCGGCCGCTTCATGGGTCTCCTCGACAATTTCGCTCAAAAGGCCTCCGGACTCCTCAGCTTCGGCGGCATCGAAGCGCGCTGCGATCTCATGCGCCGAACTCCTGTCCGGAAAGGGGGCGCTTTCCAGCATCACGCCGGTCAGCAAGACCACGGCGAGCGTGCTCCACAGGGCGTAAACCATTAGCGCGCCGAGCGGATTGTGAGAGCGATGTAGCCACCTCTTGCCGACAAGTAGATCGGCCGCGTGGCGGACGGCTGCATGGATGCTGGGGGGAAAAGAGGAGAAGCGGGCCTCCTCCGTGCCCAGCACGCCCCAGATGAGCCTCAACGCCAGCAGGGCGAGCGCCCCATAGCCCAGCCAGACGTGAATCAGCGATCCGTCCTCGACCAGCAAGCCGTTGAGCAGGACCGCTGTAGCAATGCCCCAATGGGTAAGGCGAACGAGCGGGTCCCAAGCCCTGAGCTCAGGAACCCGCTCCGCGGCGCCATCAGCGGCCGCCTGGGCCACTAGTCCTCGTCCTCGACCTCCAGGATCTGACCCGTGGTGGGATCGATCTCCAGCTCGAAGCGCCGACCGTCCTTCAGCACATAGACTTCGATTTCATCGTCCTCGCGTTCGTACTTCAGGATTTCATAGCCCTGCGCCGCGAGGGCGGAGGAAATCTCTTGCGCCGATGTGCCGAGCTTGACACCCGGAGCCAGATTGGCGGCCAACGCCGTGCCGGCTGCCAAGACGGCTGCCATTGAGAGCGCCAGGATTTTCGGACCAACCATCGAGTGGACTGTGCGTGACATGTAAGTCTCCTTCCATTCGCTTCTTCCCGGGCAGGTCTGCGCCGGATGAAGCAAACTTCGGAGACTGACAGGCAGCGCTCGATAAGCAGACGGCTTACGGCTTAGCGTATAAGCGTCTGCTTATGAGCCTGCGCACACTACGATATTGAACTGTCGGCAGTGCTTTCCGCTATTGCTGCCGTCGACGCGGCCCCACCGGATAGCTCTCATAGGTGCCGGCCGCTTCGCCGCCGCCCGCAGGATTCTCGACCTCGATCGAACTGGATTCGATGTCGATGCAATCGCCGCTGTCGACCGCGAAGACATTGCCGTTGGCCATGACGTTGATCGAACTTCCGGTGATGCAGATGCGATGGATCCGGTCACCCTTCAGGCTGGAGATGGTTTGCTTCTGTCCGGAATTGAGGTCGAAGGTGCCATAGGCATCGGTCGCGCCCTGCCCCATACCCTTCCGTAGATTGACCCCGGAGGGATATTCACTTTGGGCCAAGACCGCAGGCGCGCTGACAGCCAGCGCCGCAACACTCGCAACCACCAACGTCATGACTTTCCGACAAATTACCCCTGTCATGCCTTCCTCCTGTCTGCCAAGCCCCGCTGAGCCCCCCCGCGTGGTGTCTTGTCGACCTTTCGACAGTAGCGAAGATGCAATCGAAGGAGAAGCCTGAACTTTCCGCCTTTAGTTGCACTTTGGTGTCAGCTGAAACCGGGCTGTCGGCTCGCTTGCATCGATAGCGGCCGGCGGTGCTATCTACTCCTCGCCTTGACCTTCATAATCTCTCCGTTGGTCGGGTTGATCTCCAGTTTCAAGCGCTGACCGTCCTTGACCGCCTCGACCTCGATCTCGTCCGTCTCGTGTTCGTATTCCATGACTTCATAACCCTGCGCCGCCAGAGCAGAGACGATCTCGAGCGCCGAGGTCCCTATTTGGGTTCCGGGAACCAAATCGGTCGCCAGCGCCGCGCCGCCGGCCAAGGATACCGCCAGCGATAGAGCCAAGGCCCTACGGTTGATCATCGAACGGATTATGCGTGTCATCCTAGCCTCCTTCGCTGTGCCTCTTCCGGAGCCGCGCTGCGCCGGATGAGGTTCACGCCGAAGGCTGACAGAGGGCTCGCCAAATGCAGAGAGCCTGCGGCGCGTTGGTGCAGCCCTCATGCCACAACGTGAAGCTTCCGACGAAATCATGGAGTTAGCGGCGCAGGATGACAAGCCCGCCGGCACTGGCGATCACCAGCATACCAAGCAGGGTGCTGCCCGCCGGCGCCTCCGCGAAAAACAGAAAGGCCCAGAAGGAGGCGAAGAGCAGATAAGAATAATCGAAGGTTGCAACAATCGGTGACGGGCCGGATTGGTAGGCCTTGGCGAGGGCGAGATGAATGGCAAGATTGGCTGCCGCGAGCACAGTCAGCACAGCCCAATCCCCAGCACCGAGCGACACCCAGCTGCCGAAGAGAAACGGATACTGCGGCAGGCTGCCAACCGCCCCTTGCCATACCTCAAGTGCAACAGACACGGCACCGCCGACGACAAGGAAGGTGAGATTCAAAACGACGGAGAGCATGGCGGCAGAGTCGCCAGCGCATTTGCTGCGCGTGATGATCGCGGCCAAGGCGTAGAGAACAGCCGATGCAATGGGAACGAGCGTGAGCGGCGTAAAGTCGGCTCCCCAGGGCTGCAATACAATAAGAACGCCGGCGAAGCCGAGTGCAACGGCGATGAGGCTACGCGCGCCCAAGTACTCGCCGATGAACAGGGCGGCGAAGAGCGCGATAAACAATGGCCCCGTGTAGTAGGTCGCGGCAACCAGGGAGAGAGGCAGCAGCGGCAAGGCGGCGTAGAAGGCCACATACATGGACACAAGACAGAGACTGCGTAGCACGGGCCATTGCGGCGCCTTCGGTAGCGAGGAACCTATCCGCCCGGCCCATGCCATAAAAAGCAAAAGCGCAGGAAGTACGAGCAGCGAGCGCAGAACAAAGATCTGCCAGAGCGGCAGCTCGACACTGACCCGCTTTACCAGCGCGTCCTGGAAGGCCATCAGAAAGGTGGCCGCCATGATAAGCAGCAACGACGTCGGCTCACGTCCGGGGCGGCTCTTCAGGGCGCTGAACATCCGCTGCAGCTTCCTGGGTCGCGTACGTCTTCACGCTTCCCAAAACGGCTTACGCACCTCGCAGTCCCGTTCTCTGGGCGTTAAGCCGATGTCATCGAGCAAGCTTGGCTCGATCTGGCGCAGTGCCCATCGGGTCCGAGACCGCTGCAGCCAAAGATAAAGGAGGCCTCTCACCGCCTCCGGCAGTATCGGCGGCCCCGCGGTCGTGACAGATACGGCTTCATGAGCCGAAAGCGGCTGCGTCATCTCGCATCTCCCCTTCATCATCTATGGATTAGCAATGCCAGCTTGTTGCCAATCGCTGACTGCTTCGACACTTTTGCATTCTCTGGGAGATAGATGCAGACGACAAACGTTGCGTTCTAATATATAAATAAGCTAGCCTTATTTATGAATGTGGCTCGCACACCCCTCTCAAACCTCCGCGCTTTCGAGGCGGCCGCACGGCTGCTGAGTTTCACTTCAGCCGCCGCAGAACTGCACCTCTCTCAGAGCGCGATAAGCCAACAGGTCAGGCACCTGGAGGAACGGCTGGGGCTAACTCTGTTTCGCCGCCTCACTCGGCGCATTGAGCTAACCGCGGATGGCCGACGTTTCTATGAGACCGTCCGGCGCGCAATCCAAGAGATCGATGGCGTGGTTGCCGAACTGCAAGGCGAAGCAGAACAGGGCAAGGTCACACTCAGCGTCGGCTCGAGCTTTGCCGCCAACTGGCTGATCCCGCGACTGGCCGACTTCGCGGCATCGCACCCGAACATCGATCTCAGCATCATACCCTCCGATAGCCTGATCGATCTCGCGCAGGAGGACAGTATCGACATTGGCGTTCGCTTCGCCCAAAACGAGGCCGAAGGACTGATCGTCAAGAATCTGGGGCTAGAACCCGTTTTCGCGGTCTGCAGCCCAAGTTTGCTTGAGGGCAGAGCACCCCCTCAGGAGCTAAGAGACTTGGCTGCCTTCCAGCTCTTGCACAATACGGTGTCGGAACGTGAAGCCAACGCCGCGGGTGACTGGGGCAACTGGCTAGAACGGCTTGGGTATCGAGACGCGCTCGATTGTCGACTCGGTCGTCGGCTGGAACGCAGCGACCTATTGGTGCAGGCAGCCGTGCACGGTCACGGGATGGCTCTGGTCTGGGCAACCATGGTGGTGAATGAGCTGCGTGACGGCCGCCTGGTCAAGGTCTTCAACGGCCGGCACGAGACCAGTGAGAGCTACTACGCCTGCTGCACCGTGAAAGCCTATGCAAAGCCGAAAGTACGTGCCGTCGTCGAATGGCTGGCGAGCTTCGCCTGAGTAGCGAGCCACATGCCGCCGAACGCGTCCAACTTGCGCATGGCAGCTGGCCCGATCAGTACGCGCAAGGACCGCGCCAACGGCGTGCCATAGCGCCCGGTCCGCTGCAGCGTCTCGATCAGGCCGCGACGCCAGTCTTCAGCGTCCATTCGACCGCCTGAGACATAACTTCCTGCAGACTTTCGTTGAAGGCGGCGATGATGCCGTCCAGCGTCAGAGGGGCCACCTCGGTCGTGGCTTCGAAAGGGATCGAAGCGATCGCTTCCCGCCGTGGCTGCTTGACCAAGGTCGGCTCGAGCCGAACCGTAACCTGCCCGCGATCCTCATCCGCCGAGTCGCGCTCGATGTGAAATGCGGTGAGCTGGGCTTCGAGCGTGAAGTCGGGCCGGATGCGCGCCCGCCGGTCGCCGACGGTAGAGATCCGGTTTGCGTTCTGGAAAGACTCCACGAGAAGTTCCATGACCATGGCGGGGGCACGGCTGGCCCACTCTCCGGTTGCCAGGTATTCGATGTCACTGCCAGTACCGATGGCGATCCGCGCCGTGTCCAACGACAGGGTCGTGGTCGGCTCCCGCACCAGCAAGACCCATCCTACCGACGGCAGGTCGGGAGCGAAGTCGGTTGCCGCATCCAAGCGAATGCGACGCGGTGCCTCGCCCCGTCCAGGCAGCGAGCATCCCGTCGCCAAGACGCCCACGCCGCCGAGCGCCGCTAACGCGAAAGCGCGCCGGGAGAGCCGCCGCTCGCAGTCTGACAGCCCAATCATCATCTGACCTCCACGTTTCCCGGACCGCCTAGGAAGAAGCGTGCCGGATCCCGTTCCATCTCTTCCATCACCCGGCGGAACTGCTCGACCGCCGCCTGAGCGTCGACCGCCAGGTTGCTGATCTCATAAAGCCCGTCGTTGGTGAACTCGTTGATCCCGCGCTTGTTCTCCTCGAGCAGCTCATTCGCCGTTGCCGTCAGCTGGCCGAGATTACGCTCCACAAGGCGCAGATCGTCGATGGCACCTTTTATGCCCGCACGGTTCTCGGTCAGGATGCCGTCCGCCGACTCAGCCAACAGCTTGTAGGAGAGGAGGGTCTCGTCCGTCGTCCGGACCAGCTTCGGCAGATCGTCTTTCAGCTCGCGCAAGATCTCGCCAACCAAAGCAACGCTGACTTGAAGCTCCGCTGTCGTACCGCTCAGGTCAGTTGTGAGATCGGCGGCATTTGCAAGCGTCCTTGCAAGGTTTCTCTGGTTGTCTCCCGATAGCAAGTCCGAAACGCGATCCAGCACTTCCGTCGCTCGGTCGACCACGTTGTCGATCGACCCTTCGATCTGCTCCATTTGCGAGGGAACGGTCGGAATCTGATCGTAGGGCAGATCGCTCTCGACCAGGTTGACCGGCGTATCCTTATGGAAATCCAGTTGTATGCTCTGCTGACCGGTGACGAAACTCGTCGACTGCAACTGCGCCCTGAGCCCCTTCTCGACCAACTCGTTGATGCGACTGCTCTGGTCGGTGGCGGTCGTGCCGCCGCGAATGCGCGACAGCTCGATGTCCATCACGACAGGCAGCTCGAATTTCAGGGCCTCCGGATCGACCTCCACCCAAACATCGACGACCGTGCCGATCTGCACGCCCCGGAAGTTGACCGGCGCACCGACGCGCAATCCACTGAGCGATCCGGGAAAGAACGCCACGAAGGTGCGCTTGTCCTGGAAGAAGCCGCCACCGAATACCACCACCGCGCCCAATGCCAACAGCATGGCGATCACGACGAATCCACCGACGATCTTGGGATTGACCTTCTTCATCGACCCTCCCTACCCCCTTCTCGGGTCGGACGCGGTTCTGCTCTTCATTCAGCTCGCCTCGCCGCGGTTCAGAAACTCGCGCACCGCCGCATTGTCGCTCTCGTCACGTAGCTTTCTTGGGTCACCCGTTGCGATCTGGGTTTTGCTGACCGGGTCGAGAACGACCGAGTTGTTGCCGATGGCGAAGATGCTGGCGAGCTCATGGGTGACGACGATGATCGTGGCGCCAAGACTGTCGCGCAGCTCGAGTATAAGATCGTCGAGGCGGCGAGAACTGATGGGGTCAAGGCCGGCGGACGGCTCATCGAAGAACAGGAGTTCGGGATCCAGGGCCAAGGCGCGGGCCACGCCGGCCCGCCGCTGCATGCCGCCGGAGATCTCTGAAGGATAGAAGTCTTCGAAGCCCGTCAAGCCGACCAACGCCAGCTTCAGCTTGGCCACCTCGCGCATTTCCTTGGCCGAAAGATCGGTGAATTCACCGAGGGTCAGCTCGATGTTCTCGGCTAAGGTCATCGCGCTCCATAGCCCGCCCTTCTGGAACACCACGCCGCAGCGCTGCAGGAGCGGCTGCCGCGCGACCTCGTCGATCTCCCACAAGCTCTCGCCGTTCAGCCAAACACGCCCTTTCGCCGGCGCCTGCATGCCGACCATTGCGCGCATCACCGTGCTCTTGCCGCAGCCGCTGCCGCCCATGATGATGAAGATATCGCCGCGCTGGATCGTGAAGCTGAGCGCGCGCTGCACCACGAAGTCGCCGTAGGCCATGGTCACGTCCTCGACCACCAGCGGCGCATCGGGGGACGCGTTCCCGGCGATGCGCGGCGCTTTGGCCATTCCGCTCTGCTCGATAGTTTGGTCCGCCACCGCGCTCATATCGCTCAAATGCCCAGCACCTGATAAACGACGGTGATCAGCGCCTCCGCAACGATGATCATGACGATCGAGGTGACGACGGCCGAGGTCGCCGCGTTGCCGACGGCTGCAGCGCTCATCTTGCACTGAATGCCGCGTAGGCAGCCAGCGATGGCGATGATGATACCGTAGACTGTTGCCTTGAACAGGCCGCTTGCCCAGTCGACCAGGTCGACCGAGGACGCCGTCTGGCCATAGTACTGTATCAGCGAGACATCCGAGAGCGCCGCAGTGACGACCGAGCCGCCCAACATGCCGACCACATTGGCATAGATGGTGAGGAGCGGCACAGCGACGATAAGGGCCAGCATCCGCGGCAGGACCAGGAAATCGACCGGATCGATGCCGATGGTGCGAAAGGCAGCAATCTCTTCGTTCACATTCATGGTGCCCAGCTGTGCGGCGAAAGCCGCGCCGGTACGGCCGGCCATGATGATCCCAGTCATCATGCCGCCCAGTTCGCGCACCATGGCGACGGCAACCAAATTGGCGACGTAAATGTCGGCGCCGAACTGCTCGAGCTGAACCAAGCCGACGAAACCGAGAATGACGCCGACAAGGAAGGAGATCAGCGTCACGATGGGCAAGGCCTGCGGACCGCACTCCTGAAAGACCTGAAGCACGTCGGCGGCACGAAAGCGGGCCTTCCCGGTCGCAGCCTTGCTTAAGGCGATCAGACTCTGCCCGAGGAACTCCAGCATCTCGCCGGCGCCCTTGAGAGCTTCTAGTGTCTGTTTGCCGACGGCTTCCAAGAAGCCAGCCTGGCTGCCCGTGCGCTTCGCGCCCTCGCGCTCTGGCACCGCAAGCGCCATCTCGACCAGACGCTTCGCGCCCTCCGGCAGGGCTGAGAGATCGAGCGTAGTGCCAGTCTCGGCACAGCGTTTCTTGAGGTCGACGAGAAAGCAGACCAAGGCGCTGTCCCAGGCGGTCATCGCCGTGGCGTCGATCTTCAGCGTCCGCGACTTCGATCGTAGCTTTCCGCTGTCGAAAAGTTCCTCGGGTGAGGCAATTCCGTCCGACAGGCGCCAACCGCCCTTCAACCGAAGAACGGCCGACTCCTGCAGAGTCTCCAATTCGAAACGAACCGCCCCCGGCCCTGCCGTCTCAGAAGCCATTTGCCGTCCTGGTTTTCGGGCCGTTCAGCGATTAGCGACCTCGCTTCGAGCTTCTTGTTTTCACATATTGGGCGAAAGCTAACGCAGTTTTGCGTTTCGGACCAGTCCGTTGGCGGAAAGTACAACAGCGTTGTCGAGCAGCCCACCGACGACGCCTGAAAGCTGTGCTCCAACCGCGGGCTACATCCCGCCGATCGCGTCCAGGGTACGCAGAGCCGCGGGGCCGATTAGCACGACAAACAGCGGCGGCAGGATAAAGACCACCATAGGCACCGTCAGCACCGCCGGCAGGCGCGCCGCTTTCTCCTCGGCCTTCATCATCCGCTCGTGCCGCATCTCGGCAGAGAGCACGCGCAAGGACTGCGCCAGCGGCGTGCCGTAGCGTTCAGTCTGTTGCAGCGTGTTGATGAGGGCCCGCACGGTCGGCAACGGCACTCGTTCGGCCAGCGCCTCCAAGGCCATCATGCGGTCCGGCAGGAAGCCGAGCTCCACCGCTGTCAGACCCAACTCCTCGGTCAACTCCGGGCAAGCCTGGGCCATCTCCTTCGATACCCGGTCGAGCGCCGCATCGAGGCTAAGACCCGCTTCAGCACAAATGACCAGGAGATCGAAGCCGTCCGGCAGGTTGCGGCGGATGACATGCAAGCGCTTGTCGGCGGTGTTCTTGACGTAGATATCCGGGGCTAAGTAGCCGAGAGCCACCATCAGCATGCTCAAACCCATCGATGTCGTCGTCTGCAGGTCCCAAGGGTTTACGAGGTAGAGCCAGATGACGGAGCCAATGCCGAAGACAAGCGGTAGACAGAACTTGGCAAAAAGATAGGTGACCATGGCATCGCGACTGCGAAAGCCGGCCGGCGCCAGCTTGGCCCGCGTGCTCTTAACCGTGTTGGTGCTCATGAGCTTCAAGCGGTCGACCACCCGGCGCATGATGTCGCCCTTGTCCACCAAGGATTTGCGACGCCGCGTGTCGGTCAGTCCGCTCCGCAGTGCCGTGCGGCGCTCATCGAGAGACTTGAGGCGAGCGGTTAGCGGATCGCGCTCGATAAAGCTGTACCAGATCAGCAGAAAGACGCTCACAGCGCCGAGAGCAGCCAAAAGCGCTGCAAAGTCGACCGGTTCGAGGCCCAAGGGCAGGTTCTCTAGCGTGCTCTCGAACATCAGATCTCGAACTTCACCAGCTTGGACATGACGAAAGCGCCGGCGGAAATGGAGGTCAGCGCGAGGCCAACCATCACCATGCCCCGCATATCCTCGAACAGCATCATCACGTAGCCTGGATTGATGAGATAGATCAGGCCGAAGGTGACGAAGGGTAGCGAACCGATGATGTAGGCACTCGCCCGTGCCTCGGAGGACATGGCCCGGATCTTCAGCTTGAACTGCTTACGCTGGCGCAGCAGGGTGGAGAGGTTGCCGAGCGTCTCGGCCAGGTTGCCACCTGTCTCCCGCTGGATGGACATGGCGATCACCAGAAACTTGAACTCAGGGATCTGCAGTCGACGCGCGACGCTCCACATCGCTTCCTCCATGGAGGAGCCGAGCTTGAGCGCGTCAGCCACATGCCGGAACTCGGTTCCGACAGGATCCGACATTTCCGCCGCCACGGCCTTGATCGATTCCGATACCGGCAGACCGGACCGCAGGCCGCGGATCATCAGGTCGATGGCATCGGGGAAGGTCTCGATGAACTTGTTCGTGCGGCGGTCGGCCATCTTGCCGACCACTATGTGCGGTAGAGCGAGGCCCGCGGTTATCGACAAGGGGACGGCGACGATCCAGGCGAGCGACGCCACCACCTTGAAGACCAGTAGAAACAGCCCGGCAACGAGAACGTTGGCGACGAGGTACTGACTGAGCGAGATCGAGCGTCCGGTCCGGTCGAGCCGTGCGCGCATCTTCTTCGGCGCCGGCACAAGGGTCGCCAATAGACGCCCGAGCGGCGATGCGGAGGCGTCAACATCGCGCCGGCGCACGGACACGAAGGCCTCATCGCGCACCGACTTTTCGGCGCTGACCCGCTTCAGCCGCCGCTTGATCTGACCGCCGGAGGGACCGTCTCCGGCGAGCGCGAAGCCAAGGACAAGCACCGTCAGCACCATCCCGCCGGCGACGATGAAAGGCAGCGCTTCGTTGGTCAGTTCCATCACACGGCGTCCAGCAGTGCTTTATCGAGGCCGAAATAGGCCGCCTTCTGCGTGAAGTGTGGCCGGATTCCCGAGGGCTTGAACTCTCCAAGCAACTCGCCGTCTTGCCCTTCTCCAGTGAAGTTGAAGAGGAAGAGGTCCTGCATGATGATGACGTCGCCTTCCATTCCCATCACTTCGCTGACGTGGGTGACGCGGCGAACGCCGTCACGCATGCGGCTGATCTGCACAATCATGTCGACGGCCGAAGCAATCTGAGTGCGCACAGCCATAGGCGATAGGTTGACACCCGCCATGCCGACCATGTTCTCCAGGCGCATCAGGGCCTCGCGCGGCCGGTTGGCGTGAATGGTGCCGAGCGAGCCGTCGTGGCCGGTGTTCATAGCCTGCAGCATATCGATGGCTTCGCTGCTGCGAATCTCACCCAGGATGATGCGGTCGGGACGCATTCGAAGGGCGTTCTTGACCAGATCGCGCATGGTGATCTCGCCCTTACCCTCCAGGTTGGCTGGGCGGGTTTCCAGGCGCACCACATGGGGCTGCTGCAGCTGCAGCTCGGCAGCATCCTCGATGGTGACGATCCGCTCGCCAGGGTCGATCATCTGCGAGAGCGCGTTGAGCAGGGTCGTCTTACCGGACCCCGTACCGCCCGAGATCAGAATGTTGAGCCGCGAGCGGGATGCGATGCGGAGCACTTTGCCGAGGTTCGGCGAGATGTTGTTCTGGCGCTCCATGACATCCAACGTGATCTTCTTCTTGGCGAACTTTCTGATCGAGATTGTGGGGCCGTCGATCGCCAAGGGCGGAATGATGATGTTGACGCGGCTGCCGTCGGCGAGGCGGGCATCGACCAACGGCACAGACTCGTCGACCCGGCGGCCCACCGCCGAGACGATGCGTGTCGCCGCCGACATGACATGCTGGTCGTCGCGGAACTTGGCACTGGTCAGGGTTAGCTTACCCTTGCGCTCGACATAGATCTGCTTCGGCCCGTTGACCATGATGTCGGTCACCGACTCATCGCCGAGCAGTGGTTCCAACGGCCCCAGGCCAAGCATGTCGTCGAGCAGCTTGTCGACCAGCAGCTCCCGCTCTTGCCGATTGAGCTGCAGTTTGGCTTCAGCGAGCAACTCGCCGATCAACTCGCCGATCTGACCGAACAGCTCCTCGCGGTTCATAGATGCAGCCGCGGCCGTATCGATACGCTCAAGCAGCAGCGGTTGGATACGCTGCATCGCGGCTTCCACGCTCTTCGGCGTTTCAACCGCACCGGCGACCGGCTTGCTGGTGACCAGGTCCTGGAGGCTGCGGGCCGGCTGGTGTCCGCTGCCGCCGTCTTCACCTGCTTGCTTCCGGACAGAGGGTTCGGCCGAGGCCGCGCCCTGACCTGGTGGCACAGCGCCGCCCATCTTCTTTTGGGCGAAGCGCTGCAGTGCCGTGCCGCCTGCAGCCGGTAGGACGCCGTCCTCGCCTTCTGGTGGCTTCGGCGCCATGGAAAGGATTTTGTTGATCAGGAAGGTGACGAGATCGCGTTGTTCGAGCAGGTTGAGCGTAACGCCATTCTGGCTGAGAAGCCCCGGCAACTGCTCTTTGATAGCCCGGGCGACATCTCCACGCGGCATTGTGGCCGCCTTTTCAGGCGGCAACTCGCGCAGCATCACGGGCAGCACGCGCTCGCCGATCTGGTTGAGATCAAGCTCCTGGTTGCCGCCATCGGTCGTGGACGCGCTGTCGCGTCCGTCCTCTGCGCGCCCTCCCCCCCGGCTAAGACGTGACCCCAGCAATCCCATCACTTCTGTACCAGTAGCTTCAGCTTTCCTAGAAGGCCGACCTTCTTCGGTCCCTCGTCCTCGCTTGCGGCCAGGTCCCTAGCGATGCGCGAGAACGTCTTCGACACGACGGCGTTGCGGGCCATCTCGCCGACGGTCTTGCCAGCGTTCGCTGCGTTGGCGAAGGTCTTGGAGTCCTCCGGCAACACGAACTCGATGTTGCGCTTCAGGTTCCGCTGGAAAGTGGCCTTGTCGAGCTGACCGCTGCGCTCCTTGCCGACCCGGCTGCCGACAATATGGCAGGTGAAGCCGGCGTGAAGCCCATCGATCACCTCCAAGATGCGACCGCAGTCGCGCAGTGCAGGCAGAGTAAAGTCGGTCACCAGATAGACGTCGTTGCACTTTGCAAGGATGTGCCGGTGCCGGGGAATCAGAACGCGTGGCATATCGACCATGACGCAGTCGAACTGATTGGCCAGCTCGTCAAACAGCGTGCCAATACCGGCGTTCTCAAAGTCGATGGCCTGCTCCAGGGGTTCTTCACCGCCAAGGATGCAGAGGTTGTCGCTCTCGTTGACCAAAGAGGAAACTAGCAGGAGGCTGTCCAGGCGGTCCGGCGATTCCAAGGCCTCTCGGAGCCCATGGCCAGGTTCCAAGTCCAAAGCCAGGGAGCTGACCCCAAAGTGCAGGTCAAGGTCCAGAATGACCGTCTTTTTCTTGAACTGGTGGGCAAGGAACCAGGCCGAGTTGACCGCCATCGTACTGGCCCCGACGCCGCCCCGAGCACCGATGACGCAGACGACCTTGCCCTGTTTTTGACCCTCTTTGGCCGGCATGCGGGTCGTGCCACTCGCCCGACCCACGGCGCCGAGCGCGTCGAGCAGAGCTTCGGTGGTGACCGGCTTGACCAGATAGTCTGCCGCACCAGCCGTCTTGAGGGCGCGGTAAAGAGTTACGTCGTTGGTCGAGCCCACTGCAACAATGCCGCAGCGATCACCGCACTCGACAGCAAGAGAAAGCAGGGCGCCAGCCGGGTCTACCGCACCATCCAGATCTGCAACCAAGAGACGCGGTGCCTGTGCCGAATTGACCAAGCCATCCAGGTGCTCAATGTTGCCCATCTGGACGGCGCTATCCTCCCAGCCTTGCGCCTGCGCGGCAACGCTGGCCGCGTGGCGCGTCTCATCGTCGGCCACCACAGCCATGAATTCAGGGTTGAAGACAATCAGGCTGCTCTCAGGCAGCTGTTCGGCCGCCTCCGCCATCAACCGCCCCCTCCGATGCCGACAATGGTGCCTTCCAGGAATTCTTTGGTCTCGCCTTTGCGATAGCGCTCCTGCCCCAGCACAGCCGGTTCCGATGTGGCCGGACCGCCGTCACGACCCTCGATCAAGTCGTGGGGATCGGCAATCATCACCGAAAGATTGTGCGCCGTGGAGCACCCCAGGTTAGAGCCGACGCCGTTGGCGATGTCTTCTTGGAAGGTAAGCGGCGACCAATTGGGACAATCGTCTGGTGCCTGGGCGACGACCCGGCTCACGGCGACCCGGATCATGTCGGGGGCCTGCTCCTGCAGGGCAAAGGGTTTGGCCAAGTAACCATGCTTGGCCAGCAGCTTAGCGACGATTTCGGCGCGCCGCAGCTCGGTGCCTTTGCTGTCGACCCGCCCAGGATACTCCACCAAGATCTTGTCGCGATCGCTTGGATTGAGGCGTCGCATGAAGCCAAGCAATCGCTCCGCTTCCGCCGGCGAAACAATGATATTGCCGCTCTGAAAGCGAACGGCATGGAGCGACTCGAACTCCTTTACGACGACCCGCTTGATGTCCTCCTGCGGCGGCTGGTCCTGGGCGCAGGCGCCAAGCAGAGTCGCGGCGGCAGCAAAGAAACAGCTCGCGTAGATATGACGCCTGATCATCACCAACCCCTATTGCAGAAGGAAGCCGAAGTTACCCACCGGCTCGTCGGGCGCAGCGGCGCCCTCGCCCTCATAGCCGTCCGGTGTGCCGACGTAGTCACCCTCGATAAAGAACTCGTAATCGCTCGGCGGCGTAAAGCCGTCCGCGGGAGTCGCCAACTGATCGGGAGACGAGGCCGGCTTTACCAGGTAGGGCGTCACGATGATTACCAGCTCACTCTCGTCACGCTGGAACGTGCTGGAGCGGAACAGGGTACCGAGAATGGGAATGTCGCCCAGCAGCGGTTGCTTGTCGATGTTGTAGCGGTCGTCCACCCGCAGCAACCCGCCGATGGCAAAGGACTGACCGCTGCCCAGCTCGACAGTTGTCTCTGCGCGTCGAGAAACCAGCGACGGCACGGTCCCGGAACCGGTCAGAAGGGCATTGACGTCGGAGACGGCGCTCACTTCGGGACGGACGTGCAGGTTGATACGGCCATCGCCGATGATGGTTGGGGTAAAGTTGAGCTGCACACCGAACTCCTTGAACTCGACCGCGAGGCCATCTTCGGTATCGATCGGAACCGGGAACTCACCACCAGCCAAGAAGCTGGCAGTCTCGCCCGATATCGCCGTCAGATTCGGCTCGGCCAGCAGGCGGACCAGGCCGTTTTCGTTCAGGGAGTCGATCAGAGCGTTCACGCTCACATCGTTCGAGTTGAATTGTAGCAGCGTGTTGTTGGCACCATCGTTTGAGCGCAGAAGCCCGCCGCCGTCGCCAAAGACGATGTCGTCGAAGGCACCATAGGCGAAACCGAAGTCCCCGAACTGCGCCAGCACCTCCAGATTGACCCCGAACTGCTTGGCGACGGCCCGGCTCATCTCGACGATCTTGACCCGCAGTTGGACTTGCTGCGGCCCCTCGATGCCGACCTCGTTGATGATCTCACCGGTCTCACCGATGAAGCGCTGCGCGATACGCCGCGCCCTGTCGGCCTCGCTTGCCGACGCCACCAGCCCGCTCATGACGATACCGGTCTGAACCGTCGAGACCGCAATGTCGCGTCCCGGTAGGGCGCGCCTGAGCGCACGCTGCAGCCCGGAGAGGTTGTGGTTCACGCTGATCGGACGGTCGACCATGATCCGGTCGCGCGCGTCAACCGCCAGCAGACTGGTCTCGCCCGTAGCCCGACCGAAAACATAGAGCATGGTCGGGGTGATCAGCTGTATGTCGGCAATGTCAGGGTTGGCGATGAAGACCGAGGCCGCGGGACGGTCCAGCTTTATGGTCCGCCCTTTGCTGACTTCTATGGAGAGCACCTGCGCCGCGGCTGAGGACGCCGCCAGCAGCCCGATCAAAAGTGCCAGGACAGCACCCCATCGCCCCCGTCTGCTTCCTTCAAGGCCATACCACTGCATCGGCTTCATCTCACACCGCTAGTTGCTGAAATGCTCGACGCCGATCGCCGGGCCACGCATGACGCGAACGCGGTGCGTGCTCGGCCCGGGAAGGATCTGGCTGACATCGCTGTCCCAGGCATAGGGCCGGTCGCTCGATGAGCGGCGCGCTGCGGCCCGTTCCGCCGCGGTCATGTCCTTTTGGCGTGGCTGTTTGACCTGCGGAGCTTGGGCTTTCTCGGCGCGCGCGTCCGTTCTCTCCATCGCCTCTGCGGTGGAGGCCTGGATCGCCGCGCGCTCTGCCGAGGCAACCGGGGTCGAAGCGATCGGCACCTCATCCTCTTGATCTTCGCGAACCAGACTGCGCAAGCTCAGCGAGAGTCGGCCCATCTGGCTCATGAGAATGACCAACTCGGCTTGTTTCGGTTCGACCTCCAGGGTCACGATCTCGCCAACGCGCGGGGTCGCCTCCTGATCATTCGTCACCTGGTCGATGGCTAGAACACGCAGATCGGTCAGGACGGTTTCCGTGACCCGGCGCTCGCCGATCGGCATCTCGCCTTCGTAGGGAATGCTGTGAGTCAGGATGAGATCGACGCGATCGCCTGGAAAGATGAAGCCGGCAACACCCGTGATGGGGTTGATCGAAACCGAGACGGCGCGGTGCTTGGGCTCAAGAACGGCAGCCAAAAAGCCCTGCTCACCCGGCTTGACCAGCCTGTCCTCGGTGACCGGTTCGCCTGCGCCGATGCCACGACGCACCACCGAGCCGAAGAAATCCTCAATGGTCTGGTCTTGCCGCACGATATAGCGCGCCAGCTCTCCTTCGGTCTCCGGCCATGGCAGCCATTCAAGGTGGTTATCGCGAATTAGCGTACCCGCCGGGAGATCGCGCCGCGCGACGAGCACGGAGCGCTCCGGCATCGGTGCCGGCGCCGGAGCCTGGGTCTGAATAACCACGGGCTCGGGCGGCGTCATCAGTGAGCGCGCCATATAGAGCGTCCCGGCACCGGTGATCAGTGCGAGAGCGACAAGAACGATCTTACGCGTAGACATGGTTGCCTTCCCGGCCTCCTCCAGCATGCCGCCGCGTCCTGCAGACCCGGCACGTGAAGTACTCCATCAGCTAGACTAAAAGGACTTTCTCTGCGCTTGGTTAAGGCGGGGCCATGTCGCACTTTTGTCCCGCCCTTTTCCGTTCCCGCAGGCGCCACGATGGCTCGCCTTACGTCCCTGCAGAAAGACGAACCGGCGCGCGGTAGGCCGCGCGCCGGTCGATCTCGGTCTTGGAGGCTGAAGGCGGAATTGCTTCGCCACTCCGCAACCCCCAAGGGTGTTGGTTACACCCGCAGTGTCTTACGGGGACGGCGCAGCACCACCACCACCAGCACCAGCACCAGAGTCGGCGACGGCGTTGTCAAGGCGCTCCGACACGAAGGTGAACATGTTGTCAAGAGAACCGCCCATCGCGGTCAGCGCGGTGATGGCGGCAACAGACACGAGGCCGGCGATCAGGCCGTATTCGATGGCGGTCGCGCCCTCGTCGTCTTTGATCAGTCGATTAAAGGTGGCAAGCATCCTGAACCTCCATTGGTCAGTCTCGAGATGCTCGCATTACATACTAGGGAGATTGAAAAAAGGTAAACCGTCCAAGTTACTCTCTTGCTATGGTGATTTTTTATTTGAACAGTATTATATTTTATTTATAGATCAAATGCCAAACAAAAGAAAAGAAAACTAAGCGCGAGTCCGCTTCTTGCCTCATTGGGCTGCCTCGGAAGCAGACGCGCCGCCGATACGCTGCGACAGGGCCGCCTCTAGGAAGTCGTCGATGTCGCCATCGAGAACCCCTTGCGCATTGCCCTTCTCGACCGCCGTGCGGAGATCCTTGACCATCTGGTAGGGCTGCAGAACGTAGGAGCGGATCTGATGCCCCCAGCCGATTTCGGACTTGGAGTCGGCCTCAGCCTGTGCTTCCGCCTCGCGCTTTTGTAGCTCGTGTTCGTAAAGCCTTGCTTTCAACATGGCCATGGCCGTCGCCCGGTTGCGGTGCTGGGAGCGGTCGCTTTGGCATTGGACAACGATGTTGGTCGGCAGATGGGTGATGCGGACAGCCGAGTCCGTTCGGTTGACGTGCTGCCCCCCAGCCCCCGAGGCTCGATAGGTGTCGACGCGCAAGTCCTTGTCTTGAAGGTCGACCTCGATGGCATCGTCCACCACTGGATAGACCCAAACGCTCGCGAAGGAGGTGTGGCGCCGGGCCTGGCTGTCGAAGGGCGAGATACGAACCAGTCGATGGACGCCGCTCTCGGTCTTCAGCCAGCCATAGGCGTTGTGTCCTGAAATTCTCAGAGAGCTCGACTTGATTCCGGCTTCTTCTCCGGGGCTCTCCTCGAGGAGCTCGGTCTTGAAGCCGCGCCGCTCAGCCCATCGCAGATACATGCGGAGCAGCATCTGAGCCCAGTCCTGCGCTTCAGTGCCGCCGGCCCCAGCGTTGATCTCGAGATAGCAGTCGTTAGCGTCTGCCTCGCCGGAGAGCATCGACTCCAGCACACGCTTGCCGGCTCGCGCCTTCAGCTTCTCGAGTTGCTCCTCGGCCTCGGAGACGCTCTCGGCGTCTTCCTCCGCCTCGCCCAGCTCCAGCAACGTAACGGCATCATCGAGACCGCTTTCCAGCGCTTGGTAGCCTTGCAGCCGCTCTTCTAGCAGCGAACGCTCGCGCATGAGCGCCTGTGCCCGTTCGGCATCGTCCCAGAGGTCCGGGGCCTCGGCTTGCGTGTTCAGCTCTGTTAGGCGCGCCTGAGAGGTTTCCAGGTCAAAGATACCTCCTCAGCAGGCCCAACGACTGAGTGATCTCGTCAACGGCTGCTTGATGTTCGGCCCGCACGACCCGGCTCCTTCATACGTACTGCACCCTTAGACTTGTAGGGTGCCGGACCCACCCTCGCAAGCCGCATAGCCTCTAGTAAATTCCGCTCTGACCAGGGACTGGTGCCGGCTCAACGACCAACGGCGCGGTGGCGCCGGTGGCGCCCGCCGCACCTTCGCTGCCCTGCACCCCAGGCTGGCGCACCACTGGCTGCAGGAGCTGCCGGTTGCCAGTGCTGCGCGGTTCAGAGCCCTCGCGGAAGGCTTCGAGTATGATTCTCTCCTCACCCGGACGGGGTAGCTGCCCGCTGGCGTGGGCAACCTTCACCAAGCGCACGCCGGGCGGCACGCGGAACGGGGTGCGCGGCTTGTTTTCGAAGACTTTCTCGGCAAAGGCCTTCCAAATCGGCAAGGCCGCACGGGACCCGGCTTCGCCTTTGCCCAAGGTCTTGGGATCATCAAAGCCAACGTATACTCCGATAGCGAGGTCAGGCGAGAAGCCAACAAACCACGCGTCTCGGTAATCGTTGGTGGTGCCCGTCTTGCCGGCGAGCGGACGGCCGAGCGAGGCAAGGCGCACGCCGGTGCCCTGCTGTACCGCACCCTGCAGCATGGCAACGATTTGGTAAGCACTAACGGGGTCGGCGACTTGCTCCCGGATGTCGGGCAAGCGCGGCATCATCTGCCCTTCCCAACGCTCCGCACGGCAGTTCGGGCACTCCCGCGTATCATGCCGATAAATCGTCTCGCCGTTGGCGTTCTGCACCCGGTCGATCAGGCTTGGGGTGACGCGCTTGCCGCCATTGACCAGCATCGCATAGGCGGTGGTGACCCTCAGCAGCGTTGTTTCTCCAGCCCCAAGAGACATGGAAAGGACGGTCGGCAAGTTGTCGTAGATGCCGAAGCGCTGCCCGTAGTCCGCCACCTTCTCCATCCCGATCGCCTGAGCGAGCCGCACGGTCATGAGGTTGCGCGACTTCTCCAGCCCGATGCGCAGGGTGGTCGGCCCGTAGAACTTGCTCGTGTAGTTCGCCGGCTTCCACTTCTCCTGGCCCGGCCCCTGGTCGAAGACGATGGGGGCGTCGAGCACGATGCTGCTCGGCGTGTAGCCGTTGTCGAGCGCAGCCAGGTAGACGAAGGGCTTGAAGGCTGAGCCCGGCTGGCGCCGCGCCTGGATTGCGCGGTTGAACACCGACGCCGCATAGGAATAGCCGCCGCTCATGGCCAGGATGCGCCCGGTGTGGGGGTCGAGCGCGATCAGACCACCGTTAACCGCCGGAATCTGCCGCAGCCCATAGGTTCCGGCCTCGTAGTCCTTGCCCTCGCTGTCCTGCGACACCGGCTCGACCAGCACCACATCGCCGACCGCCAGGACATCGCTAGGCCTGTTCGGTCGGGCGCCGACCTTCTGCTCCTCTAGGGTGGGTCGAGCCCAGGCAAGCTGAGCCATGGGAATACGGCCTTGTGTGCCGTCAACCAGACCAATCGTGGCCGCATTTGCACTCAGCGCAAGAACCAGGGCCCGCTGCCATGCGCCGCTTGCGGCCGGCGGCGGGACGTCTTTGAGCGCGACGGCCCAGTCTGCGTCCACGACAGCAGGATCAAGCTGCGCCACGGGGCCGCGCCATCCATGCCGCCGGTCATAGGCGACCAGCCCCTCGCGCAAAGCCGCGTCGGCATGGCGCTGCAGCGTCGGGTCGATGGTGGTCTGGACAGAGAGCCCACCGCCGTAGAGTTCATCTTCGCCGTAGATGCGCTCCAGGTCCCGGCGCACCTCCTCAGCGAAGAAATCGGCGTTTACGATCTCCGTCTCTGCCCGCACCGCCGTGGCCAGCGGCTCAGCCGAAGCCATCTCGGCCTCAGCATAGCCAATATGCCCATCCTCCAGCATGCGACCGATGACCCAGTTGCGACGCGACACCGCGGCCTCGGTCCGCCGGGTCGGGTGGTAGTTGTTGGGCGCCTTCGGCAGCGCGGCAAGATAAGCCGCCTCTTCGATGCTCAACTCGTCGAGCGACTTATTGAAATAGTTGAGGGCGGCCGCGGCGACACCGTAGGAGCGCTGCCCAAGGAAAATCTCATTGAGGTAAAGCTCGAGGATCTTGTCCTTGCTGTAGGCCTGTTCGATGCGGAAGGCGAGAATGGCCTCCTTGATCTTGCGCTCGATCGAGACTTCGTTGGTCAGCAGAAAGTTCTTGGCGACCTGCTGCGTGATGGTAGAGGCACCGACCGGCCGTCTGTTGGAGCCCAGATTGCGCACGTTGGTGATGACGGCGCGTAGCAGAGCTTTGAAATCGACGCCGGGATGCTCATAGAACTCCTGGTCTTCCGCTGAGATGAAGGCCTGCTTGACGCGCTCGGGGACGGCATCGACCGGAACAAAAACCCGCTTCTGTTCGGCGTACTCGGCGAGCAGACGCCCGTCGCCCGCATGGATGCGGGTGACGATCGGCGGCTCGTATTCGGCAAGTTGGCCGTAGTCCGGCAGATCCTGGCTAAAGTGATGGAGCACCACGGCGGCGCCCCCCGCCCCCAGCAGTGCAAGCACCATCAGCAGCCCGAGACATCGAAGCAGAAAGCGCACGTCAGCCGACTCCAATCTTGTTCAGGTGCCGCATCACCCCGGTCGTGCCAAGCCCCATCCGGACGGCACCTCTACCCCAAATACCGCAACGGGCCGTTAGCGCCGCGCCTGTTGCTGGCCGAAGTGCCGCTCCACCGCTGCCGTAATCCCGGCAACGATTTTTGCCCGATGCTCGGACGACTTCAACTGCCGTTCCTCCTGCTTGTGCGACATGTAGCCGATCTCGACCAGCACGGACGGCACGGTGGCGGATTTGAGCACGGCAAATCCGGCAAAACGATGAGTATTGCGCAACAAAGTCACCCGCTCGCCCAACGTTCCCACCAATTCACTAGCGAAGGACTTGGAAACGTTCATGGATTCCCGCTGAGCAAGATCGATTAGAATCTGCGACACGACCTCGTTCTGATTGCTGAGATCGACGCCGGCAATGACATCGGCCTTGTTTTCCTTGGCCGCCAGCTGGGCTGCCTCGGCGTCGGACGCGGTCTCCGAAAGGGTATAGACCGACGCCCCCTTGATTTCGCGCGAGGGGTGGGTGTTGGCATGCAGCGAGATGAAGAGATCGCCCTCAGCCTGCTCAGCCAGGGCAACCCGACGACGAAGCGGTATGAAATAGTCGCTGTCCCGGGTCATAACCACCCGATAGCGCCCGTTAGCCTCGAGAGCCTCTCTGAGGGACAGCGCGTAGCGCAGTGCCAAGTCCTTCTCATGCGTACCCGACACGCCAATGGCGCCAGGGTCCACCCCGCCGTGGCCGGCATCGATGACCACTGTCGGTCGCAGGTCCTGCGGTCGCTTTGGCGCAAGCATGGCTGTCTGCGGCAAAGGAAGTGGGGTTGCCGATTGGATGGCGCTGCCTGGGCGAGCCGCCAGAAAGCGCTGGCGATCGACCTGGGTCAGGTCGACAACCAGCCTGTGACCGAAATCCTCAGCCGGTGGCAGTTGAAAGACCTTACTGATCTCGACCGGCGCAGCGATGTCGAGCACCACGCGACTCGTACCCGGCGTGAACAGGCCGTAGCGAAGATCGCGGATAACGCCGCTGCGTTGCGGCAGCTCGGCCACCTCACCCGGCCAGCGGACCTCCGGCAGGTCGATCACCACACGGTAGGGGTCGGCCAGGGTGAAGATCCGGTAACTCGCCTCGCCGCTGAGGTCGAGCACGAAGCGCGTCTTGTCGCTATGCTCACCAACGCGTACATCCCGGACCTCGAGAGCCATGCTGGTGCCCGCGCCGGCAACGGCCAGCCCCAGGGCTGCCACAAAAGCGCAAATAATCCCTAGGGCAAAGCGCCGGTATGATTTCGCAGTTTGCTGAGTCGAAGCCATTTGCTGCGCGCTATACCACGATTACGGTTGACGAAAGCAAAATATTTGTATCAGCAGCGCGCCGCAAGCATTTGAAACAGCGGACAATCAGCGGTGCGGAACCGGCCATCCAGTGCCGCCCCCCGCACTCTGACACTCATAAGAAAGCAAGTTGTCTAGGAAAGTGTTTCTGTCTATGCTCGCGCCAGCCTTTGGAGTCCAGTCCGGTCGGAGGATCTTGGGCGCCAGCACCAGCAACGATGGCTGGCCCTCGTCAAACAGGGATACTTCACCGAATTCCGAAGGTTACTCTCGATCTCGCCGCGCCACTTGCGCGGGTTCGAAAAGTTTCAGGCGCGCCGACCAGCCCCCATTTGCGGCAATCGCGCCCACCCCGGCAGCCGACTAGGCTGTCAGACACAACCATTGCGGTGGCGGCGACTCCGGTTCGCGGCCCCATAACAGACAGGGGACGAGCGTCAGGTGACTGACCAACCGATCGTCAGCCGCGCAATAGAACGCAACCAAGAAAGCAAGGCGGCAGCGCGTCCGCGCCGCTCGGCGGGTCCGCCGGGCAGTTTCGCGTGCCGCCGTGTGGAGTACAGATCTCATGTCGCGACGTATGTTAATCGACGCGAGCCACCCGGAAGAGACCCGGGTTGTCGTGGTACAAGATGGACGCGTTGAGGAGTTCGATTACGAGAACCCCAACAAGGTACAGCTAAAAGGCAACATTTACTTGGCGAAGGTGAGCCGGGTCGAGCCTTCGCTCCAGGCCGCCTTCGTCGATTACGGTGGAAACCGGCACGGTTTCCTGCCTTTCACGGAAATTCACCCCGATTACTATCGTATTCCGATCGCCGATCGGCAGGCGCTGCTTGCCGAAGAAGCTGCGCTGAGCAGCGATATCGACGAGGACGACGAGGCCTCGAGCAAGGCTAAGACCAAAGGCAAGAGCCGACGTGGCAGCGGCAAGACCAGCCGAGGCAGAAGTGCCAAGGCTGCCAAGCGGCCTGCCGACGACGAAGGCACGGACGAAACGGCCGAAGCGCTGCCGGCCGACGCGGAGGCAGGTCTAGAGCCGGCGGAGGCTGCAGACGACTTGGCGCAGGCCCCGGCGCCGGCCGAGGCCGGCCCCGAAACCGGCGATGCCCAAGAGGACGATGAGGTCCCGAGCACTGCCGCGCCGGATGACTATGGAACCGATGCAGCCGACGACGAGGCTGCATCCCCGGATGCCGACGAGGAGGCTGCGGACGAGCCCGACGGTCGCGACAGCAGCAGCGGCAGCGCCGTTCCCGCCGTGATCGACGACGAGGACTTCAAGGTTTCTGCCGAGCCAGAGGAGTTCACCGCCCCTGCTGACAATGCCCCCGCTGACGACGAGGGACCCGTCGAAGCTGCAAGCGAAGCCACCGTCACGGACGAGCGTGAGGGCAGCGAATCCCGCCGGTCGGGCCGCTCTTCCGGCACGCGCCGCTCGAGCCGGCGACGCAGCAACCGCTCGAAGCGGGAGAGCAATGGCAAGGACGGCAGCTCCAGACGGCGCAGCACGCGTGAGTCTTCGGGCGAGGACGCGGACGTCGAAGAAGTCGACAGCGAAGATTCGGTCGACACGCTGACCGGCGACGAGACCGAGGAGTTTCGCCGTCGCCGTGCCAGCCTGCTACGGCGCTACAAAATCCAGGAAGTGATCAAGCGACGGCAGGTGCTTCTGGTCCAGATCACTAAGGAGGAGCGCGGCAACAAGGGAGCGGCACAGACCAGCTACCTGTCGCTGGCGGGGCGCTACTGCGTCTTGATGCCAAACTCCGGCAAGGGCGGCGGTATCAGTCGCAAGATCACCAATCCGAAGGACCGCCGCCGGCTCAAGGAAATCCTCTCCGAGCTTGAGATCCCGGAAGTCATGTCGGTCATCGTGCGTACGGCCGGTGCACAGCGGACCAAAGCCGAGATCCGCCGGGACTACGAGTATCTCATGCGGCTGTGGGACGAGATCCGGACCAAGACCTTCGAGTCCACCGCCCCTGCCCTCATCCACGAGGAGGGCAACCTGATAAAGCGCTCCATCCGCGATCTCTATGCCCGCGACATGGAAGAGGTGCTGGTCGAGGGCGAAGCTGGCTATAAGCTGGCCAAGGATTTCATGAAGACGCTGATGCCGAGCCACGCCAGGAAGGTGAAGCTCTACAGCGACGAAAGAGTGCCTCTGTTCCATAAGTTCGGCATCGAAGAACAGCTCGATGCCATGCACGAAGCGCAGGTGGAACTGAAGTCGGGCGGCTACATCGTTATCCACCCGACCGAAGCGCTGGTCTCCATCGACGTCAACTCGGGCCGGGCGACCAAGGAGCGGCACATCGAGGAAACCGCACTGCGCACCAACCTGGAAGCGGCTGACGAAGTCGCCCGCCAGCTGCGCCTGCGTGATCTTGCCGGTCTGATCGTCGTCGACTTCATCGACATGGAGGATCCGCGCCACAACCGTGAGGTCGAGCGGCGCCTCAAGGAGGCCATGAAGGGCGATCGAGCGCGCATTCAGCTCGGCCGCATTAGCCCCTTCGGCTTGCTCGAGATGTCTCGGCAGCGCATGCGGCCCAGCATCTACGAGACCGCTTCGTCGACCTGCCCGACCTGCCACGGCACGGGCTTCATCCGTTCGCCGGAGTCTTCGAGCCTCCAGGTGCTGCGCGCCCTGACGGACGAGGCCATCAAGAACGGCGCCGGCCATGCAGAAATCAAAGTCCCCACTCAGGTCGCTCTGTTCCTGCTCAACGAAAAGCGACGCCACCTGCTCTCTGTCGAGGACCGCTTCGGGCTCTGCGTCACGATCAGATCCGACGACGGCTTGCCGCCGTCGGAATACAGCCTGACCCGCATCATCGAAGAGGCCGAAGCGCCTCCTGCCGTCGAGGGGCGAGAACAGCGCCAGGAAGACAGCGATCAAGACGATGCCCGTGGCCGCCGGCGCGGACGGCGCGGCAGCCAAAGCAGCCGGTCGGCCCCTGCCGAGGAGCGGGAAGAACGAGGCGAGCGCCAGGCGGACGGCGGGCGATCTGACGGCGGGCGATCTGACGGCGGGCGATCTGACGGCGGGCGATCCGAAGAGGGTGACGAGCAGAAGAGCTCGCGTCGGCGGCGCGGCAAGCGCGGTGGCCGGCGACGCAACCGCCGGGAGAACGACGTTTCGGTCGAGGCAACGGATGTCGCCGGTACCGCTCCCGAGGGCGTAGAGGAGCAGCCCGCGCTCGATGGCGAAGACGATGCGGTGGCCCCTGAAAGGCAAGAAGCTCAGGCAGGTGAAGGCGCGGAAGCCGATCGTCCGGAACAGCAGCAGAGCGCGCCGAAGTCGCGGCGCCGACGCCCCCGCAAGACGGCAGCCGCACGCGAAGACAGCGATGAATCCGCCAGCGAGACGAAGCCAGAGGAATCGCCGGACGCCCCGGCTGAGTCGCCGGCTGCCGAGAGTGAAGCTGAGCGGGCCGAGCCCGTTGAGACAACGGTTGCCGCCGAGCCGGGCAACGGAGATGGACGGCGCCAAGAAGACGTCGACACGTCACCCTCACCTGCCGAAGGCGCTCCCGTCGCAGCGGCGCAGGCCGAAGCCGAGGACAGCGATCCCGATAAGCCACGCCGCAAAGGCTGGTGGAACCGGGTGCTCGGCAGCTAACGCTCTAACAGTCGGTAAGGTTTTTCCCTAAGCGCGGCCGTCACGTAGGCGTCCGCGCTTAGGGAAGCCACAAGCTCAGCTAACGGCTGATCCAGCGGCCGAGGCGGTCGACGGCCTCGGCCATCTCCGCTTCTTCTCCCGCAAAGGAAAGCCGCAGGAAGCGATGACCTTCAACCGGGTCGAAGTCGAGCCCCGGCGTCATGGCGACCCCTGTCTCTTCCAAAGCGCGACGGCACCAGCCGGCGCTGTCATTGGTCAAATCGCCGATATCCGCGTAGATATAGAAGGCGCCATCGGAGGGCGCCAATCGCGACAGACCCGCAGCCGGCAGCTTCTCTAGAAGCAGGGCCCGGTTCGCAGCATAGCGGGCGACGTGACCGTCGAGCTCCTCGCGACAGTCGAAGGCGCGCAGCGCGGCATGCTGGCTCAAGCTGTGCGCGGAAATGAAGAGGTTCTGCGCAAGGCATTCCACCGGGCGCACCATGTCCTGCGGCAGTACCAGCCAGCCCAGACGCCAACCGGTCATGGAGAAGTACTTCGAGAAGGAATTGACGACGATAGCGTCGTCGCTGAGCTCCAGCGCCGTCACCGCGTCCCACCCAAAGGTGATGCCATGATAGATCTCATCCGACACCAGGCGGATGCCTTGCTCGCGGCAGAAATCAACCAGCCGGGTCAACGCCGCCCGGTCGAGCATGGTCCCGGTCGGATTGGAAGGGCTCGCAAGGATCAATCCGTCGAGCGGGCCAGCCGCCGCCAACAGCTCGGGTGTCGGCTGAAAGCGGTCCTCAGCGCCGCAGGGCACGAGGACCGGCTCAAGCCCCAAGGTCTGCAGGATATTGCGATAGGCCGGATAGCCTGGAGACGCCAGAGCGACCCGGTCGCCAGGGTCGAACGCCGCCAGAAAGCCTAGCAGAAAGCCGGCCGAGGAGCCGGCGGTGACCACGACCCGGTCGGGATCAACTGCTGTAGCGTAAGTCTCCCGGTAGTGCGCGGCGATGCGGTCCCGTAGGGCCGGTAGACCGAGCGCATCCGTATAGCCAAGTCGCTCTTCGGCCAGGGCGTCTCGCGCTGCCTCGAGCACCAAGGACGGGGCAGCGCTTGCCGGCTGCCCGACCTCCAGGTGAAGAACGTTGGCACCGGCGGCAGCGCGGGCATTGGCCGCCCGCAAGACATCCATAACAATAAAGGGAGAGACCGCGCTGCGGCGCGCCAGCTTAAGAACCATTGACAGGGCGCCTCGTCAGTTCCGCAGGATTTCCGCCAAGCCGTGCCCACGCGGGTCGCTCAGGGCGACGCAGTCCCCGTCCGGGCCGCTTTCACGCAAGCCTTCCGGGCAGAAAAAGAACGATGCCCGTGCGTTGGTGTTACCGGAGACGATGTCGCTGGCCTCTAGCTCGCTGGCGATCGAAGACTGTCGCGCGCCCCCTTCACCAATCGTACGACCCCGTTCCTGGCCCTGCGGAAGCGGGGCGCCGAGCAGACCTGGACCGGCAAAGCGCAGGGCACGGGCATCGACCGCATCGTTCAATGCGGCTGCAGCCAGATCAGGACCCTGTGGGCCGTTGGCAGAAACAGCCAACCTGGCTTTGACATTGATGAAGTTGGCGTAGATAGCCGGCGCAAGAGAGAGAAACTGAGGGTCCATCGTCGGTGGGGCCGCCAGCAAGATCCCGGTATCACCCGCTACCACACCGGTGCCGAAGAGGCGGTTGAGGCTGAAACTACAGGCGACAGCGCCGCCAAAACGGTCGCCGACGACCAAGCCCGCCGCCATATCGCTGCCGTTGAGGCCGGCGAACAGCGGCTTGGGAAAGCGCTCGACCAACGCAACGCGCTCTTCCAGGTCGGCATCGGCCCAGCCGTCGTTGTCGAGCCGCTGATAGGCGGCAGCCGTTTGCTGGCCGGAGGCAAGCGGCGCTGGCGGCAGAACAATTCGGTCCGAGCCTACGTCGATGAAGATCGGCTCCAACACCCGCGGCCTGGCGCCACGGATCTGCTCCATGGTCATGGGAAACCCAACCGCATTGGCCTGGCTCGACAGGCGGCGCGCATAATCGCCCATGTTCATATAGGCTCCGCCCCGCAGGCCAATGCCTGACAGCGCAGCAGCAAGGCCGGGCTGCACTATGCGGTCGCCTTCGTTCACCCATTCGCCGTCAGGCTTGGCATAGAGTGCAAGCAGGTCGGGCGTGGCCTCGTATTCATCGGAGTCTCTCAGGTCGGTGGCAAAGGCACGGCTCACGGCATGTCCGAAACGGGCAAGGTTCTCTGCCGGCTGCACCATATCGCCCCAGAGTTGAGATCCGTGCCGAGCATGGAGAACGGCAATTCCACGGGCCATACGGGGCACAACCACCCCGCTCGGCGTCGGCTCCGGCGTGAAGACGATGGCATCCGCCAACGTCTCGCCGTCGACCTCACGCCTGAAGGCAAGGCAGACGCCTCCGCCACCAAGCCCGACACGCGAAGGCAGGGTGACGGTCATGGCCAGGGCCATGGCCGCTGCGGCATCGCCCGCCGTACCGTTGCGTGCCAGGATTGCTTCGCCGACCAGGGTTGCATTCGGCTCATCGGCAATCACAATGCCGGCCCAATCTTCGATAAATATCACCTCGCCCGGCGTCGGGTCGTTAGTGCAGGCGACCAGCGCCAAGACCGAAGCTAAGACCGCCTTTGTCCGGAAGTACCGTTGAAATTTCACGGCTTTGGCCGCACTTTTAAAGCGAGTGAAAGAGGAACTCGGGTTGCCCGCCACCTTACGTAAAACCTCTCTGATCGGTGTCTGCGCCCTTATGCTGGCGGCGATTGTGCTCATGTCCGGCAAGCCGGCCAAGGCCCAAGGTCTGATTCGCGATACCGAAATCGAGCACATCATCAAGATCTATTCGACTCCGATCTTCCAGTCAGCCGGGCTTTCACCGAGTGCGATACGCGTTTTCCTGATCAACAATCGCCAACTCAACGCCTTTGTCACGCCCGGGCAGCGGATGTTCATTCACACGGGCCTGCTGCAGTCATCCGACACGGCGGAGCAGGTGATCGGGGTGATTGCCCATGAATCGGGCCACCTCGCCGGTGGCCACACGGTACGCATTATCGACGAGTCTCGGGAAGCTGGCCTGAAAGCCCTGGCTGCTGATGCGCTCGGCATCATCGCCGCGCTCGCCAGCGGCCAGCCCGGTGCGGCAGGCGCCATCAGTTCCGCTGGGCGGGATGTCGCCCTGAGAGATCTGCTGTCCTACTCGCGGACCCAGGAGTCGGCGGCCGACCAGGCGGCCGTGAGCTACCTCAAGAGCGTCGAGATGAGCCCGCGCGGCATCCTGGAGTTCATGCAGATCATCTCGAACCAGGAAGCGCTTTTGGGGGCCAACCAGGACCCCTACCTGCGAACCCACCCGCTGACCCGCGACCGCCTCACCTTTCTAGAGCAACAACTTGCCAACTCTCCCTATCGCGATCGGGCCCCAGACCCGAGGCTGCAAGCTCTGCACGAGCGGATGCGGGCAAAGCTAATCGGCTTCCTGGAACCCGCCCGTCAGGTCAAGCGCACCTACCCGCAAGACGATCAGTCCTTGCCGGCCCAATATGCCCGTGCCATCTCGGCGTATCGCAACGGCCAGATCGACGAGGCCTTGGCCGGCATCGGCCGCTTGATCGACGAAAACCCCAATGACCCCTACTTCTACGAGCTGCGCGGACAGATCCTCTACGAAAACCAGCGTGCTCCGGAAGCCCTGCCCGACTATGCCAAGGCGGTCGAGCTGCTACCGCGTGAGCCGCTGCTCCATCTCGCATTGGCACGGGTCCAGATCGCCCTCAACCAGCCCGAGCTGGACGAAGAGGCGTTGGAAAACCTCAGTATCGTGGTGACGCGGGAGCGCGAGAACTCTGAGGCCTGGCGTCTCTCGTCCATCGCCAATTCACGCCTTGGGCGAACCGGCGAGACGGCGATCTCGACTGCCGAATGGCATCTGGCCCGCCGCAATTGGCGTGAAAGCCTGGCCCACGCGGAGCGGGCTCAACGCCTTCTGCCCGAAGGCAGCAGCGGCTGGCTGCGCGCCCTCGACATCGCCGGCATTGCCGAGCGCAACGCGCGCCGGCAGGAAAACCGCTAATCCGATCGCAGCTGACCAAGGTGCTGCGCGCCACAAGGGCACCCCGTAACGCAGTTTTGAGATCTCAGGCATAGCTTGCTCTGCTAATGACTCCCTGTTCGGCGAATCTTTGGAGATTGCAATGAAATTGATCGCTTCTGCTGCGCTCATCACCGCTGCCGCCTTCCTGGCAACCGCGGGCGCGACGCAAGCGCAGGCACAGAGCTTCGATCAGGAACAGACACGCGACATCGAGCAGATCGTGCGCGAGTACCTGATGCAGAATCCGGACGTGCTGATCGACGCCTTGCGTGAGTACGAGCGGCGCCAACAGGCGGAGCAGCAGAACCAGCGTTTGCACGCACTGGCGGGGCTCGACAGCTTTATCGAGAGCATTCCGCCGGAGGACATCGTCGGTAATCCGGACGGCGACGTCACCATCGTCGAGTTCTTCGACTACCGCTGCGGCTTCTGCCATAAGATGATGGAGCCCATCCTGACGGCGATCGAGCAGGACCCAGATCTCCGTCTGGTGCTGGTGGAGTTCCCCATTCTCAGCGAGGCATCACGCTACGCGGCGCAGGCCGCCTTGGCATCGCGGGAGCAGGGCCTCTATCCGGAGTTCCACTTCGCATTGATGGAACAGCGCGGACAGCTCAACGAAGAGCGGGTCATGCAGATCGCTCAGTCGGTCGGTCTGAATGTCGAGCAACTCCGTCGCGACATGCAGTCGCCGGGGGTGGAAGAGACGCTTGGGGCCAATTTCGCACTGGCGCAGCAACTCGGCGTCAACGGGACGCCGGCCTTCGTGATCGGAGACGCCTTCGTTCCGGGCGCCATCCCGCTCGAGCGGCTGCAGGCACTGGTCGAGGAAGCACGCGCCCAAGGGAGCTAAGGCGGCTCCACTGTCCCAGGACACCGCTCGTCGTTGCCGAGCATGGCGGCGCATGCTAACGCTGCGACGTGTTCGGTGACTGGAGTCGTATCTTGCCCGCCCCACGGGTCCTTATTCTCAACGGTCCAAACCTCAATCTGCTTGGCACGCGCGAGCCCGAAATCTACGGCCGCATGACGCTGGCGGATCTGGAGGAGGCATGTCGCGCCAAGGCCGAAGCCTTGGGTATGTCGGCAACCTGCCAGCAGTCCAATCATGAAGGCGAGCTGGTGACTTGGATTCAGCAGGCCCGCACCGAGCAGGACGGCATCGTCATCAATGCCGGCGCTTACACCCACACTTCGGTGGCGCTGCTGGATGCCTTGCTGGCCTGCGAGCGCCCGATTATCGAGGTTCACCTGTCCAATATCTTCCGGCGGGAGAGCTTCCGCCACCATTCCTATATCTCCCAAGCCGCCGACGGCGTGATTTGCGGCCTCGGCAAGACGGGATACCTGCTTGCGCTGGAGGCTCTGGCGCAACTTCTCAAGAGCGAGCTCGACGCATAATGGGCAAACTGGAAGTCGACGAAGAACTGCTCAAACGCCTGGCGGACATCCTGGACACAACCGGTCTGACCGAGATCGAAGTTGCCTCCGGCGAGGAGCGGGTGCGGGTGGCCAAGCAACAGACCCTCGTGCGCTCCACCCCCGAGGTGGCCCAGCCCATGGCAAGCGCCTCCCCGGCCCCTGTCGCCAACGGCGGGGACTGCGCACCTGCCCAGCCCAGCGGCCTGGTGGTCTCACCCATGGTCGGCACGGTCTACCTTGCCGCTTCGCCAGGCGCGGCGCCTTTCGTCAAAATCGGCGATCAGGTGGCAGAAGGGCAGACGCTGATGATCGTCGAAGCCATGAAGGTCATGAACAACCTGCCGAGCCCCCATGCCGGGACGGTTAAGGACATCCTCATCAGCGACGGTCAGCCGGTCGAGTTCGGCGAGCCTCTGATCGTCGTCGCCTAGGCGAAGGCTGCGGCGCGGCACGATGGCCAACTTCGAGAAGATTCTTATCGCCAACCGGGGCGAGATCGCGCTGCGCATCCACCGCGCCTGCCGCGAGATGGGCATCGCGACGGTCGCCGTTCACTCGACCGCAGATGCGGACGCCATGCATGTTCGCCTAGCCGATGAGAGTGTCTGCATCGGCCCCCCGCAAAGCAGCCAGAGCTACCTCAACAAGGCGGCAATCCTGACCGCCGCCAACATCACCGGGGCCGACGCCGTCCATCCCGGCGTCGGCTTCCTGGCCGAGAACGCGACCTTTGCGGAAATGGTCCAGGAACATGGCCTGACCTTCATCGGCCCGGAGCCGGAGCACATCGCCTTGATGGGCGACAAGATCGAAGCGCGCAAAACCGCCGACAAGCTGGGCTTGCCGCTGGTGCCCGGCTCTGACGGCGCGATCGACAGCGAGGCTACGGCAAAGCGGATGGCCGATGAGATCGGCTTTCCGCTGTTGGTCAAGGCGGCAGCCGGCGGCGGCGGACGGGGCATGAAAGTGGCGCGAAGGCCCGACGAGCTGGAGGAAGCGCTACGGCTTGCCAGCAGCGAAGCGGCCGCCGCCTTCGGCGACGATTCCATCTACATGGAACGCTATCTGGGACAGCCGCGTCATATAGAGGTGCAGATCCTCGCTGATGGGCGGGGCAATGTCATTCACCTCGGCGAACGCGATTGCTCACTGCAGCGGCGGCACCAGAAGATCCTTGAGGAGGCGCCCTCGCCCGCGCTCAACAGCGAAGAGCGGGCACGTCTGCTCGGCCTTTGCGTCGAAGCCGTGCGCAAGCTCGGCTATCGCTCCGCCGGCACCTTCGAGTTCCTCTACGAGAACGGCGAGTTCTACTTCATCGAGATGAACACGCGGCTGCAGGTGGAGCACCCGATCTCCGAAGCCATCACCGGCATCGACCTGGTACGTGAGCAGATCAAGGTCGCGTCCGGCGCGTCGCTTGCCCTCAGCCAGGACGAAATTACCTTCTCAGGCCATGCCATCGAATGCCGCATCAATGCCGAAGATCCGAGAACCTTCGTGCCTTCCCCAGGCTTGGTCTCCGACTATCATCCCGCCGGCGGCCTCGGCGTGCGCGTGGACTCCGGCCTCTATGCCGGCTACCGCGTGCCTCCCTTCTACGACAGCCTCGTGGCCAAGGTCATCGTCGACGGCAGCAGCCGTAACGAGTGCCTGATGCGGCTCCGCCGAGCACTCGAGGAGATGGTGATCGACGGCATCAACACCACCTTGCCGCTTCACCGCCTATTGATCGGCGAGCCCGACTTCCTCAACGGCGATTACGACATCCATTGGCTGGAAAGCTGGCTGGCGACCCACGCCTAGCTGCTACTCGGACGTCCGTCGCTCCACACTGCCCCCCTCTTGCCGAAATCGCGTGCAGATCCTATCGCTATAGGTCTGAAGATGCTGTGGGAGACCCTGACTGGTTCCAATGCTCGACGGCTGCAAAGCGGAAAGACGGGAGCGATAGGGCGATGCTTCTGACCCCGGAGCTTCTCTTGCGTGCCTATGCCGTCGGCATCTTCCCAATGGCTGAAAGCCGCCGCGACCCGCAAGTCCACTGGATCGACCCGGATATGCGCGGGATCATCCCGCTGGACCGCGTTCATCTATCCAGGAAGATGCGCCGCGTCGTGCTGAAATCGCCCTTCGAGGTCCGCTGCGATACCGCCTTCGAGTCGGTCGTGGAGGGCTGTGCCGAGCCTCTGCCGAACCGCCCCGACACTTGGATCAATCCGACTATTCAGAAGCTCTATACCGAGCTGTTCGAGCAGGGATTTGCCCACTCGGTGGAGGCTTGGGACAACAGCGATCCGAAACAGCCGACCCTGGTCGGCGGCCTCTACGGAGTGAGCCTCGGCTCGGCCTTTTTCGGCGAGTCCATGTTCAGCCGGGCAACCAACGCCAGCAAGATCGCCCTAGTGCACTTGGTCATCCGTCTGCGGAAAGCGGGCTACGTGCTACTCGACACCCAGTTTACGACACCGCACCTGCGCCAGTTCGGCGCCATCGACGTGCCGCGCGAGCACTACAAGGCACAGCTGACACAAGCTCTGTCCAGCGTAGCACGCTTTCCGGCGGAATTGACCGATGCTGAGTTGGAAGCAGGGGTGGGTGAGCTCAGGTCACCGGGCTAAGAGCAGCCAGCCCCTGCAGTCACAATCAGGATGCCGCGCGGCGGGGCTCTTCGTTTTCTGGCTCGTCGAGGACGTCGATCTCGTCCGCCTCATCGAGCACGAGGACATCGGTCTCCATGGACTCCTTGCTGGCCTGCGTTGGCCCATCGGTGTTTAGGACCTCCTGGCTGCGCTTTTGAACGCGCCGCAAGATGTCGCGGACGCCGGTCGCCGCAGCTTGGGCTAGCTCCTCGCCTTCCAGCTCGGACTTGCGCTTGGCTTCGGTGACCTTGGCAGCGTAGCCCGCCTCTTTCTCGTCGTCCGCACTCACGGCCCCCAGGCGCTCTTCCAGGCCGGAATCGATACGCGCCAGGGCCTTGATCAAGGACTGGGCGTCCTGCAGGCCAAGACTACCGGTTTTATCCTCATCTTCGCTTGCCGCCGGGCTTTCCGCTTCCGGCCCGTTGTCTGCCTCATCCTCCAGAGCGTCTTCCAGCTCGAGGTCCATATCGAGATCAGGCGCCGGCTCTGGCTTTACCTCGGTTTCCCAATCAAAAGGGTCTTCGTCCTCCGCAGCTAAGGATGCGGCAGGCTCACGGGTGTCGGCCGGCTGCTCCTCGTCGATCTCAGCGGATGCGCTGTCGTCCAGGAGTTCGTCCGGCTCAGCCTGCTGTTGCGCCGGCTCGGGCTCTTCTCCAATCTCTCCGCGCTGTTGCGCGATCGCCGCAACGCGATGCTCCAGGTCCTGGAGCGCCTTGCCGATATCCTCTTCATCGCCCGTTTCGAGCGCCTCCAACAGGCCATCCAGCATATCTTGCAGCTGCTCGTTCTGAGCTTCGAGCTGGATAACCCGCTGCTTCAGGGCGGCGATCTCCTCGCGCATGGCGGCGCGTTCCTGGTTGAACTGCTCGGAATCACGCTCGATCGCTTCGACGAGGGACTGGAGCTGCTCTTTCTGTTCCCGCTCCTGCTCACGCTTAGCCCGGAACCGGGATTGCACATCGTGAACGCGCTGACTCAGGTTGTTGAAATCGGACATGGTACCCAGGCCCCTTATCGTCGGGATTCATCTCTGTTACCGAAGTCTTGCTGCATTAAATTTACAAATGACTAACGACTCGGGTGGCCAAAAGAAGTGAGGCTGCCGACAGTCTCTGAGAGATATCGGCAGCCTCCAGTGGGTCAGGGGGGCTGGGTGAAGGCGCTGAAGCGCTAGTCAAAGATCAGCAGTGAGCGGACTTCGATGCTGTGGCGAGGCAACCGCTCTGCCGGCGCGCTGGGATCTTGGAAACTGGTATGGAGCACGAAGCGCGCCCGGCCGTCCTCGGCCGAGTCATAGCCCTTGATCAGCAGCGCTTCCTCGACCTCCATCCTGGGATAATAGACCCAGCGGTGGCTTGCGCGGTACGCACCGTAGTAGATCTCGCCGACCCGGTCGGCATAGACCAGATCGCTGGCAACGAAGTCCTCATCCGGCACGCTCTGTTTGTCGGCGAGCGCCAAGGGCGCTGATTCCAAGGGCCCCTCGATCGGCCGCCAAACGTTGACGATGGCATAGCGTTTGCCCGCAACGGCGGCCGCCTGGTCGGGACCGAGCAGATCTTGCAGGCGTTGTGGCCCCGACATGACGGTGTAGTCGTTGTGGATCCGTTTGACCGGAGGACGATAGACGGTTTCACCATCTACTTCAGGCACTTCCTTGCGAACGTTGTGATCGAACACGAGAGCGCTTGACGCCCCGGTCGCCTGCTTCAGGAGCTGTTCCATCTCCGGGTAGTAGCGTTGCTTGATCGCCTCCGGGTCATCGAATTCCTCGAACGCCGTGCGGTGGCGCACGAGCTCGAAGCCCTGCTGGTCCAGCTTGGCCGGCACCGGTGCGAGCCTGCCGTTGGCGATCTCGACGTCCCGATTTACGAAGAGCGAGTCGGTTTCGGTACGAGCCCCCTCGTCACCGACCAAGATGGCGGGCTTGCTGCCGTTCGGCTGCAGGTAGGACACCTCCGCGGTGACAAAGGGCAGGCTGTCCGCCCGCTCGGGCCTGAAAGACGGCGCCGGCAAAACCCGCGCCGCATTGGCAAATTGATAACTCATGATCCGGGTCCTCTTTAGCATTCCGATAGATGCGAGCTTGGGGTGGGCCTAGCTACAGCAGGGCTGCGCAGGCCCCTGCCTCGGGACCGCTTTCAAGATTGGCACGGCATGGGCTGCTCGACGCGAAGCGGGCAGATCGTCGGCCATTGACCTAGCGATGGCGGGAATCTCGCTGCGCTCAATGCCGATGTCGCGCAAATCGCGATCGCGCAGGGCGCTCAGCTCACGGATGGTCACGGCTTCCCGGCGCCACCTGTGGAGCGTACGGGCGGCCACCACGAAGGGCCCCGAGACGACCCGGGCCGAGGATTGCAGCGCGCGCCAGCCTTGGAGCCAAAGCGGCGTTTCTCCGGCGGTGGTCCTGTAGACGGGGTGCGAAGATGAAACGGCAAATTCGCTGTAGTCTCGCTGCAACATGTCCTTGGTCCTTTCGTCGGACGCCAGCACATCTGCGATGCTAGCTAAGTTTTTGTGATCGATCAGCGCATCGGCGCGATCTGAAAAACCTTTTGTATTAGCTAATCTCGTCGCTATCTTGAGAAACAACAAACGAGAAATTGTTGGATTACCTGTTAGAAAAACTTTTCTATAGAGATTGCCATGCAGCGCCGCCTTCCGCCGCTCAACAGCCTCCGGGCCTTCGAGTCCGCGGCCCGCCACCTGAGCTTCACCAAGGCTGCCGAGGAGTTGCACGTGACGCCGGCGGCCATCAGCCAGCAGGTCAAGACGCTGGAGAATTTCTGCGACAGGCCGCTGTTCCGCCGCCTTACCCGCTCCTTGATCTTAACGGATGCGGGACAGAAAGCCCTGCCGGCATTGCGCGAAGGGCTGGACAAGCTGGCCGATGCAGCCGAGCTTCTGATGGCGCAAGAGGACAGCCATATCCTGACCGTCAGCGTTGCCCCCTCGTTCGGCGCCAAGTGGCTGGTGCCGCGGCTGGACCGCTTCCGTGCCGCCTATCCGGAGTTCGAGCTACGCATCGATGCGTCGGACATTCTGGTAGATTTCTCGGACAACCGCATCGACATCGGCATCCGCTACGGTCGCGGCATATACCCGGAGCTTCACAGCGAATGCCTGATGACCGAGGTCACGATGCCGGTCTGCAGCCCAACTCTCTTAACGGGTGAGCATCCCCTGCGCCGGCCGGAAGATCTGCGCCACCACACGCTGCTGCATGTCGACTGGAAGATCGAGAGCGAGTCGGCACCCAGCTGGCGCATGTGGCTGCGGGCAGCCGGCGTCACAGAGATAGACCCGACCAAGGGCCCGCGATTCAGCATGGAGAACATGGCAGTACAGGCAGCCATCGCCGGCCACGGAGTGGCGCTGAGCGAGCGCTCTCTGGTGCGTGACGACGTCGAAGCTGGCCGCCTGGTTCGGCCCTTCGGCCCGGAGCTGAACGAGAGCACCGCGTTCTGCTACTACGTCGTCTATCCCGAGGCCAAGGCCAAGCTACCCAAGGTGCGGGCCTTCCGCGACTGGGTCTTGGCAGAGGGCGCACGCAGTACCTCAGAGGAGGACCGGCAGGAGGTCGCCACTTATTCTTGAGGCGGCGCCTCGCCGTTGCTTACGGACGCGTCCTGGCATTCGAGAACCCGGACGTCGTAGATCGCGTGGTCCATGGCTGAGACGGCAGGAGAGGAAGCGAACATCCAGCCGACGAAATGGCTGACCGGCGGCTGCCCCGGCTCGACCTCTTCGATCTCAAGGAAAGCGGCTGACTCCGGCGGCTCCTCAGGCGGCGTTCGGTAACAGACCCGGGTGGTGATACGCAGCGAGCCGAAAGTAATGGTTTCACCCACCGGTGCATCCAGGCGGGTAACCCGCGCGGTGATCTTATCGAGAGCCTGCAGGCTGGCGACCGGCATGGCTTGGGGGTTTCCGTCTAAGCTCTGCGCAGTCGCCCCGACTGGTACGAGCGCAGCAGCGATAAGCACAGCAGCAAGCGCGAAGCCAGCGACCGTCATTTACCGTCTTGCCGCTGATAGGGATTAGCCAAGCTCTCGACGAGCTGGCGCAGCGCCTGGCGCACCTGCTGTTCGTCGGCGCCCATGATCACCGCATCCTCCAGCGCATCTTGAGCCATCTCCTGAAGTTCCAAGAGGTTCTCATTGAGAACCTTGATCTTTTCGCGGCAGGAAAGCGGCACACCGCCGGGCGTGCGCCACGTCGGCAGCTCCAACTCGCTGGCTTTGCTTTTCACAGTCACAGGCTCCCTTGGGGACCGGATTATGAGAGGTAGCGACCCGGCAAGGCGACTGCAAGCCAGCCTGCCGAAAGCTGCTTATGCTCCCGTCAGCCGGGCTGCGAACCGAAGGCGTACATAGTCGGCATGCCAACGCCCCTCTTCGTCCTGCAGGTCCTCACGCAATTCCTCGCGCACCTCAGCCACAGCCTCCGCACGCTGCTCCTGTTGGAGGTGCGAGAGGAAAGCGCCGCCAAAGGTTTCGAGCCAGCCCTCGATATCGCCCGGCAGAGGCGTCCAACGGGGAATGAGTTCGACGGACCCGACGGTGAAGCCGGCCGCCGCGAGCTTGGCCCCGTATTCTGTTTCATCTGGAAAGTACCAAGGATCGGCAGCACCACCGTCGTGCCCACGCCGATCGAGCGCCCCAATCAGCGCACGGCGCAGCCTGGCAACGTTATCGCCGCCGCCGAACTCCCCGACGAAACGGCCCCCCGGCTTAAGCGCCCGGGCAACGCCTTCCAGAACCGCGTCAGCGTCCTTCATCCAGTGCAGCGCCGCGTTGCTGAAGACAGCGTCGAACACCTGCTCGAATTCCAGCGCCTCGCCCCGCATGACCCGCGCATCGAGCCCCCGAGCACGCGCGCCGGCCACCTGCTCAGAACTGGAATCGACCGCGACGACCGCGGCGCCCGCGGCCAGAAGCTTCTCCGTGAGAGCACCATCGCCACAGCCGAGATCGAGAATGCGCTCACCGGGCTGCGGCGCCAGAAGGTCCAGCACCGGAGCACCCAGGTCGGACACGAAACGGGCATGACGGGCATAGCGCTCGGGATGCCAGCTTTGCTGGCCCGCACTCATGGCGACGCTCGTCTAGAGGCCGCTGTCGTCGGCCGAGCCAAACACGAAGCGGCCAACGAGATCGACAAGGTTCAGGGCGCCTTGCGTGTGGGTGATGGTGCCGTCCGGTTCGATGAACTCTTCATCCCCGCCGGGCTGAAGTTGAACCAGGTTTCCGCCCAGCACACCCTCTGGCACCACACGGGCGGAGGTGTCTTTGGGCAGCTCGACATCCTGGTCGATCGTCATCATGACGACGGCGAAGTAGGTTTCGGGATCCAGCTCCTGCGACAGGACGGTACCGACTTTCACGCCAGCGAGCCGCACCTCGGTACCCGGCACGAGGCCGGAGGCGTCGTCGAAAACGGCGCGCACCTGATAGCCGCCGCCGTGCTGCACCCCGCTAGAAGAAAATGCAAAAATCACGAAGAAGGCGGCGACCAGCAGAACCACGCCGCCCATCACGGTTTCGATGATATTGCGCTTCATGCGTTATCGACTCTCTGGATTGCAATGGTCCACGGTTGTCTTGGCATATTGCCGCTATACTGAGCCGGTTGCCTTAGTCTGGAGTCCAGGCTTCGTAATCGCTGCTGCTGGCAGCCCGTTTGCCGCCTTGCAAGGTATGACCGGGCGGACGATAGGCCTCCTGTGTGCCTGTCGCATTGGCCTTGTGCTCCTTCATCCACGGCCGCCGATCAATGCCACCTTCCGGCGGAACCTCGTCGCTCGTGTGATGGAGCCAAGCGTGCCACTCGGCCGGCACCCGGCTGGCCTCCACGTCGCCATTGTAGACGACCCAGCGGCGCTCATGCCGTAGCGAGTCCGGGTGGATAGCACCGGGTTTCTTCGATCGCTTTTCGCGATAGTAGACATTGCCGGCGGAGTCCGTCCCGACCTTCTCCCCTCTCAACCAAGTGAACAAACGCGTGCCGATCGACACCATGAGGCAAACCGTTTCCGTTCGAGATATCGCTGTAGAAAGCAACCCGCGCCCTTATGGCACCAAGCGCCTTGGTCGTCCAGCGCGCCTGGACAAGCTGGCGAAAGCACCTGATATAGCGGCAAAGGGGAATGCTGGTATGACGGATTTTTGGCGCAACAGCGGTTTTCATCTCGTAAAACGTGACGCACGCGGCCACCTGATACTGACCGACGACTTCCTGCGCGCCTATTGGAACCGGCCGGAAGTCCGGCCCATTGAGGAGTCTTGCGCGGCCGAGCGGGCGCTTCACGCGCGGCTCTTGGAGCAGCCTCGCGCCGCCGTAGGCGATGCTGAGCTTGCCGCCCTGGCCGACCCTGATGCCGTCGAGAGCTATCGCATCGTGGCGGCCTTTCGGGAACGCCTGATCGCCGCAGACACGCTCGAGGCGGCTTACCTCGACTACTTCCGTCGCCCTCCCAAGCGATCGGCCGGCGAAGTTCCTGTACCACCGCTGTTCCTGGATCAGCTCGCCCATGTGATCCTCCGCGCCATCCTGGACGGTGAGCGGGACGCCCTGCGCGCGCGGGCCGGCGAGTTCTTCTTCCGCGAGCAGAAGGTGACCATCAACGACGGGCACATCATGGCAGGTGATGCTGAGGTGGTGGAGCACTACGCGACCACCGGCGGCTTTGGCGACCTTGGCCGTCTTATTGCCGACGCACAAACGCCGCTACGAACCCTTGAGCTGGACGTGCTGGACGGCAGCAACGCCGCGCTCTACTGGACAAGAGACGAAGCCCACGACACCGTCCTCAACCTGAATTTCGCCGGCGACGGGTTGGATGCGCTTTGCCGCGTGCTGGAACGCTGGGTAAAGCACTTCCTGGATGTGGATGTGTCGATCCAGCCAGTGCAGAAAATCAGCGACGAGAGATGGGTTTGGCATATCGGCCTCGATGCGGAGGCCTCGGCGCTGCTCAATGATCTTTATGACGGACAGAAGGTTGGGGAAGCCAGGCTGGCCCGCTTGCTGTCTCTGTTCCGGATGGACTTTGCCGACCCACAGCGGATGCGCCCTGACATCGCCGGCCGGCCAATCTATTTGGCGCTCGCGATGACCGAAGCCGGCCAACTGAAGCTCAAGCCGCAAAACCTGCTGGTCAGCCTGCCGCTGGCCACTCAGGCTTGAACTTCCTCACAGTCAGCCCTGGAAAGCGCAAAAAAGAACGGTGCCGGTCAGGGGAACGCCCCTGAGCCGACACCGCGATTTTGCTTGGAAAAACTCTACTGAGATTAGCTTCCGGCTTTAGCGCCCGATTGTGGGTTCCAGCGACGCCGCAGCTGGGAGATACCAAAAACGCACGCTATGGCGCTGAGGAACAGCATGGCTGCCGGAGGCAGCGGCACAACGGCAATCTCGCCAGCGTAGATGCCTGAAGCCACATCGAACGAAGGTCCGACGGCACCCGGTGCGCCGATCGCCTCGCCGCTCATATGGAAGAAGTAGGTGCCAGCATCGAGCATCAGATCGAGCAAGGCTCCACCACTGCCCGGATTGCCGGCCGTGAAGCCTGCGATGAAGGAGACCGGCAAGGGGTCAACCTGGAACAAATCGAGACTGAGATTTTCGATGCCGATTAGCGGTGAACCAAACGGCGCGAAGAGCAGCGACGAAGCATCGATCGAGAGCGTGGCGCTGCTTTCGAGGCTAAAGGTGAAGGTGTCGTTGAACGTACCTGGATTTTGGATGCTACTGCCAAAGTCGATGGTCTCGCCAGGGTCAAGCACGCCGAGATCGATGCTTGCCGCCTGGGCAGTCTTGGCAGTGGGGCCTGCCAAGGCGACAGCAAAGACCACGGCTGCCGCGAGTGTGATGGGGTGGAGCAAACGTGCCATTCCTTGAACTTCTCCTCTCTCACGGCGTGCGAGGGGCTCCCGCGGCGCCAAGGGTTGACGTTGTCCCTCGTTCCCGATGCGCCGGGCTGCTCCAACAGTCCGGCCAAGCGACTGGATCGCTTTTATCTAGAATGCTGCGTATCGCGATGGTTGCAGCTGCGGCCAGCGACCACTTTGTGGCGCTCGAGCATGGTCCCACCCTGGGCCTCACACGATCACGCGATGGCCACGGAAGACGGCACTTGAGACAATTTTTGGCTATTCTTGAACAGCTTAACCACTGTTTCAGTTACGTGAAACGGTCACGAAACAGCCGTTTTTGTGTCACCTCCAAAAGCCTAGCTTGACTGCAGAAACGGGTCTTGCGGCATAGGCCGCTTGCGCAGACGTGGCTCTCTTTGCGCTTGCTTGGCGGGCCCCCTCTTGCCAAGTCTTGGCCGAGTTTCCAAAGGTCGGTCAGGTGTCACAGCGACAAGACAAATCATCCGAGCAAGGCAGCAAAGGCGGGGAGTTTGGCCGCGTTCTGCTGATGGCTTTGCGGCGGACGGCCTATTCGCTCGTTGGCCTCGCCGCGATCCTGCTGATCATCGGCGGTGGACTGGTGCTGTGGTCCCGCGGTGGCCTCCCCACGCTCGACGGCGAGGCCCAGGTTTCCGGCCTGACCGCGCCCGTTGAGATTCTCCGTGACGATCGGGGCATTGTGACGATCCGGGCGGCCAACCCGACCGATGCCCGCTTCGCGCTCGGCTATGTCCACGCCCAGGACCGTCTCGGCCAGCTCGAGATGCTGCGCCGCGTCGTCGAAGGTCGACTGGCGGAAGCGGTAGGTCGGCGGGCCCTCCCCTTCGACAAGCTGATGCTCAGCCTTGACCTCGCCGGTCAGGCGGAGCGCTCGCTGCCGGCCCTTCTGCCCGAAACGCGGGACGCGCTGGACGCCTATGCCCGCGGTATCAACGCCTATCTGGAACAGCATGAGGGGCCCTGGCCGCCGGAGTTCTATATCTTCGGCGCCGATCCGGAGCCCTGGCGGCCAGCGGCCAGCCTCATGTGGGGCAAGCTGAAAGCCTTGCAGCTCTCAACCAACTGGAACCAGGAAGAGCGCTATGCCCGCCTCGCCACGGCACTGTCGCCGGAACAGCTTCAGGTGCTGTTTCCCGACCTGCCGGCGGACAGCGCGACCACGCTGACCGAGGTCAGCCGCGCCTGGCGTGAGAGCGGACGGACAGGAGACCCTGCCGAGACATGGCTTGCCGCTTTGCCGGAAGAGCTGCGCAATCCCGGCGCCAGCAACGCCTGGGTGCTGTCCGGAGATAAGACTGACAGCGGCAAGCCGGTTCTGGCCAGCGATCCTCACCTTGGCCTCACCTCACCCGGCATCTGGTATCCGGTGCGCATCGAAACGCCGGGGAGTGTGTTGGCCGGGGTCAGCTCGCCCGGCGTGCCGTTTCTGGTGATGGGTCACAACGGCCACATCGCCTGGGGCATGACCACACCTTACACCGACACGCAGGACTTGGTGCGTGAGAAGATCGACCCGGAAGACCCGGAGCGTTACCTCACGCCATCTGGCTCGGAGCCCTTCGAGACCCGAACGGTGCGCATTCCGCTCGGGGACGACGAGTTCGAGGAAGTCATTCTGCGGCGAACGCGCTTCGGGCCCGTCATATCTGACACCACGACCTCCAGTGTCGCCACGCTCGATCGCGTCGCGCCAGACGGCGGTGAGGTTCTGTCTCTGGCGTGGACGGCACTGCAGGAAGCAGACACCTCCGCCGATGCCCTGCTGCTGCTCAACCAGGCCCGCAACTGGGACGACTTCGTCGGTGCCATGTCGCGGCTGAAAGCGCCGCAGCAAAACGTCTTCTTTGCGGATGTAGACGGCAACATCGGCTTCTACACGCCTGGCCTCTCCCCAATTCGAGAGGGCCATGACGGCTTGGTACCGGTCGAAGGCTGGACGCGGGAGCGCATCTGGTCGGGTTTCGTGCCTTTCGAGAAGATGCCGCATGCTCTTAACCCGGCCGACGGCCTTCTGGTCAATGCCAACAACCGTCTGGTCGGGCCTGACTACCCCTATCAGCTGGCCGCCCAATGGCCGCCGCCGCATCGCGCCGAGCGCATCCTCGAAGCCTTGGCACAGGACTCCCGGCACGGCATGGACGGGATGATGGCTTTGCAGCTCGACGCCCGCTCGAGCATGGCGCGCGAGCTGCTTCCCTACCTGCTGGATGCGCGTGTCGAGGGCGCCGAGGCTGAGGAGGCGCTGCAGCGACTCGCCGACTGGGACGGCACCATGGCAGCCGATGCGGCCGAGCCCCTCCTGTTCTCCGCCTGGCTCCGGCAGATCAATCTCGCCCTCTTCGCCGACGAGCTTGGCGAGCTGGCCGACGACTTCCACCACTGGAATGCCCGCGCCATCCTCCATGTGTTGCGCGAGGCTCCGGCTTGGTGCGATCTGCAGGACACACCGGCCGTTGAGAGCTGCGGTGAGCTGCTGGGCATCGCCTTGAATAGCGCCATCCAGTTGATCGAAGCCCGCGGCGGTGACAGCTGGCAGGAGCTGACCTGGGGCGACTTCCACAAGGCACGCTTCCCGCATCAGGTGTTTCGCCATGTTCCGCTTGTCGGCGGCTTTCTGTCGGAAGAGCTGGCGACCGACGGCGACTTCTATACCGTGAGCCGCGGCACCCCGGTCTTTGCCGACAAGGGGCGTCTTTTCGAGCATGTGCACGGCGCCAGCCTGCGCGCCATCTACGACCTTTCGGACCTCGACAATTCCCGATTCATGGTAGCGCCCGGTATCAGCGGCCACCCCCTTTCCCGCTACCGTCACAGCCTCGCCGAGGACTGGCGCGACGGCGTCTACACAAAACTGGTCGGCCCCGGAGAATCGCCCACGCACCGCTTGCGGCTATTGCCGGTCGATTGAGCTAGGCATCCAGCAGCCGCGAGAGCTGCCGAAGATGCGCGATATCGAGAACTGGGCTAGGCTGCACGCAGGGGAAGCGACCATGACTGTGACCATCGACGACATCCGGGCCGCGGCCGAGACCTTGAAAGGCCAAGTCGTGCGCACGCCACTGGTGCCGGCAGAGCGCATCGGCGCGGACATCGGCTGCCGCCTGCATCTCAAGCTGGAGTCGCTGCAGGCGACAGGCTCATTCAAGGACCGCGGCGCCTACGTCAAGCTCAGCACGCTCGCCCGCGACGAACCGGAGCTGAACGGCGTCATCGCCATGTCGGCCGGCAATCACGCCCAGGGCGTCGCCTACCACGCCAGACGGCTCGGCATTCCGGCCACCATCGTCATGCCGGAGTTCGCACCCTTCACCAAAGTCGAGCGCACCCGGGCCTACGGCGCCCGGGTCGTGTTGGCCGGCGACACCCTCGACGCCTCCTTTCTCTCCGCGCGCGAGATTGCCGAGCAAGACGAGCTGCGTTTCGTTCATCCCTACGACGATCCGCTGATCGTTGCCGGGCAAGGTTCGATCGGGCTCGAACTGCTGGAAGACCTTCCGGAGGTGGACTGCATCGTCGTGCCGATCGGCGGCGGCGGCATCATCTCCGGCATTGCGACGGCGGCCAAGGCGCTGAAGCCCGAGGTCGAGATCGTCGGCGTCGAAGCGGCCCTCTTCCCGTCCATGTACCAGGCCCTGCACAACGAAGTGCCGACCTCCGGCGGCACCACCTTGGCCGACGGCATCGCCGTGAAGAACCCCGGCAAGCTGACCCGGCCCATCATCGAGAAATTGGTGAACGACATCCTGCTGGTCGACGAGAGCAGCATCGAGCAAGCCATCCACTGCCTTGTCGAGGATCAGAAAATCGTCGCCGAGGGCGCCGGCGCCGCGGGCGTTGCCGCCATGCTGCGCTTTCCAGAGCGCTTCGCCGGCAAGACCGTCGCGGCGATCATCTGCGGCGGCAACATCGACGTGCGCCTGCTGTCCAGCGTGCTGGCGCGCGGATTGGTGCGCGACGGCCGGCTGGTTCGACTGCGGGTCGAGATCATTGACCAGCCGGGCACCATGGCCCGCCTCAGCCAGATCATCGGCCGCAGCGGCGCCAACATCATCGAGGTCTTTCACCAACGCCTCTTCGCCGACGTGCCGCCCAAGCAGGCGGATATCGATTTCGTGCTGGAGACGCGCAACCGCGAGCACGTGCAGGAGATCATCGACGGCCTGCGCGGCGACGGCTTCGCCAGTCGCGTGCTCTCCAGCCGTTCCAGTGATGGCCTGAGTTGATAAGCAAATAGTTGAACAGACCTTCGGCGGCGACAGATACTCAGACACGATGATGCTCTCCGCGCCTTACAAATCCCGCGCCCTGACGCGGCGTGCTTTCCTCGGCGCCACCACGGCACTGCTCGCCGCCCCGGCCGCGATCGCGCGAACGTTGCCAAACCCGAGCGATCCCATCTCCGACCACGCCGCCGAGCTCCCTCAGCTCCATGCGCTTGTGCTCCATCGCGGTGGCGAGACCGTCTATGCCGAGGCCTTCCGTGGTCCAGGCCTCGAACGGCCCGCAAACATCAAGTCGGTGTCGAAGACGATCCATGCGCTTCTTGCTGGCATTGCCATCGATCGCGGCATTCTGACAGGACCCGATCAGCTTGTTCTTCCGCTGCTCGGGCACGCGCCCTTCGGCGATGGGCGTGACAGGCTGACGATCGGCCATCTCCTATCGATGCAAGCCGGCCTTGCCAGCACTTCGGGCCGCGACTACGGCCCTTGGATCGCCAGCGCCGACTGGGTCGAGCATGCGCTCAGCCGAAACCTCGTCGACAGCCCGGGCGGGCGCTTCATCTATTCGACCGGCGCCTGGCACATCCTTGGCGCTGCCCTGTCGCGAGCGAGCGGGGAGAGCCTGCTGGAGATGGCGCGCGGCTGGCTTGGCGAGCCGCTTGGTATCGACATCCCCGCCTGGGTCCGTGATCCGCAAGGGCGCTATCTTGGCGGCAACGAGATGGCACTGCGCCCGCGCGCGCTCGCACAGCTCGGCAGCGTCGTCCTCAACGGAGGACGCCATCGGGATCGGCAGGTCATCAGCCAGCAATGGATATCTGCCTCCTGGCAGCCGCGCGCCCGTTCTCCTTGGTCGGGCGATGCTTACGGCTATGGCTGGTTCCTGACCCGTTTCGCCGGGCGCGACGCAGCCTATGGACGCGGTTACGGCGGACAGTTGCTGGTCGTTGTTCCCGGGCTCGACATGTCCATCGCCATCACCTCCGATCCGACCCGTCCCGCGCGGTCCGGCGGTTACTTCACCCAGCTTCGCGCACTCATTGAGCGGAGCATCTCCCACGTCGAGACCACCTGATCGACCACGAAAGCACTGGACCCGATCGACCCAAGTCGGTCTGCTCGACTTAGGCTCGGCCTTCGAAATCCATGACCAAGAGCGGCAGGCTGCGCCCTGCGATCGACCCTGACGGCGTCTCCCCCACACGATGAAACCCGCAGGCTTGGTAGAAACTCTCGGCATTGGGGTCGGACTCGACCCAGAGGCGCTGTGCCCCTGTGGCAAGCGCCTTGTCGATTAGCGCCTCCGTGAGCAGGCGGCCGGCCCCCTGCCCCATCGCCTCCGGCGCCACGAAGAGATGCCAGATCTCCGGCTCGCCGTCTTCGCGCGCGCAGAGACCGCCGAAGCCCAGCAACACGCCGTCACACTCGGCAACCAGAATGTTGCGTTCGCCGATGTGCGCCTCACTGACTGTCAGCTCATCGCGGCAGGCCGCCATGAATTCCGCGTCATAGCCCCAGTGCGCCTTGGACGCGAAGGCAATCCGGCTCAGGGCACCAGCCTCTTCCGGGCGCGCGGCCCGCAGAGCGATCTCGCGCTTTCTTGTCATGGTTGACTTGCTCCACCACACCTTGCCGCCGATATGGCACCGAAGTGTATAAGTCCGAGCGCAACAGCGCTCGTGGAAAAAGGAAGGGCAGCCATGGCGGACCTGCAAAACGCAGACACGCAGTTGAATGTTCTCGGCGAGCCGCTGCAGAGCTGCTGCAGCGACCCCATGACCGGCTTCTACCGCAGCGGCAGTTGCGAGACCGGGCCGCAGGACTTCGGTGCCCATGTTGTCTGCGCCGAGGTCGACGCCGACTTTCTCGCCTTCAGCAAGTCGCGCGGCAACGACCTCTCGACGCCGCAGCCGGACTTCGGCTTCCCGGGCCTGAAACCCGGCGATCGCTGGTGCCTCTGCGCCGCGCGCTGGGTCGAGGCACTGGAGGCCGGCAAGGCACCGCCCGTCAAGCTGACCGCGACCCACAAGCGGGTGCTGGACTTCGTCTCGTTCGAGGTGCTGAAGCAGCACGCCCTCGACCTCAACTGACCCGTTCGCGAGAGCAACCATGACCAAGCGTCAAATCGACCACATCGTCCACACGGTGACGAACCTTGATGCGGCAGCCGCGACCTACGAGGCGCTGGGCTTCACCCTCACCCCACGAGCGCAGCATGCCTGGGGCACCGCCAACCGGCTGGTCCAGTTCCCCGACAAGAGCTTCATCGAAGTCCTGGAGATCGAGCGACCGGAGCTCATCCCCGAGCATGGCCGCGATGAGACGCCGCCACGCTTCAGCTTCGGCGCCTATAGCCGTGAGTTTGTTGCAGACGGCGAAGGCCTTTCGATGCTGGTGCTCTCCGGAGAAGACAGCCGCGGCGATGCACAGCGCTTCGCCGAGGCGGGGCTGGGCGGCTATGCCCCCTTCGACTTCGAGCGACAGGCGCGCCAGCCGGACGGCTCGGAGGTGACGGTAGCCTTCTCACTGGCCTTTGCCACGTCCAAGGCAATGCCGCGCGCGGCCTGTTTCACTTGCCACAACCGCTTTCCGCAGAACTTCTGGAAACCGCAGTACCAGCAGCACGCCAACGGCGCGGAAGGTCTTGCCGAGGTGGTGATGGTGGCCAACGAGCCAATCGAGCAGCGTCCTTTTTTCGAGAGCTTTGCGGGGGTTGCCGCCACGACGGAAGACGGCGGCCTCGACTACGCCATCGGACCGCACCGCCTTTCCGTCTTGACGCCGCAGACCTATGCGGCGCGCTTCGGCCAGCCGGCGCCGAGCCAGGCGCAAGGGCCGCGCTTCGCCGCCGTCGTTGTGTCGGGGAAAAGCTTGTCGGCTGGCGTCACGCCGGCAGCCGAAGCCCACGGCATGCTGATTTCCAGGCAGGCGAGCAGCGCGGCTGCCGCTTGAGCCACCTCCGACTTTGCGGGAAGATCGCTCGACGATTCGCCTCACCCCATCGCCAATATCGCCATGCAGCCTGCCTCCCCCCTTCCCGCATCGCTTGAGCCGGGCGACAGCCTCCCGGGCTTTCTCCTGAAGGACCAGTTGGTGCGCCCGGTCGGCATGCCGCGTGACCTTTCCGGTAAGGCCGTGGTGCTGCTGTTCTTTCCCAGCTACTGGTCACCTGGCGTGCAGCAAATCCTCAAGGGCTTTGCCGAGGTCGGCGCCGCGCTGGCAGAGCGAGCCGATCTCTATGCCATCACCGGCGACAGCCTGGAGAAGAATGCCTCGGCCGCTGCGGCCTGCCAGGCGCCGATCACCTTTCTCTCCGATGCCGACGGCCGCGTGACGGAGCTATACGGCCTGCCGCGCCCAACGGCGGCCCAGCCGGCCGTCTTCGGCGTCAGCCATGTCTCGAGCTTCGTCGCCGACAGCAACGCCCGCTTGCTGGCGTCACACCGCCAGGTCGACGCGAACGACCATGGCGCACAGCTGCTAGCGCTGCTGGAAGGCCAGGGCGGCGATGCACAGGATATGCGCGGCTTCGCACCGGTGCTGATGGTGCCGCGCGCCTTCAGCCCGGCCTTTTGCAAGATGCTCATCGAGTCCTACGAGACCGGCGAAACGCGCGCGAGCGGCTCCCTGCGCGACTATCCGGACGGCCGGCAGGTGCACCACATCGACCGCAGCATCAAGTCGCGCCGGGACCATTTCCTAGAAGGCGTGCTGGCTGACGAGGTGCGTCAGTTCCTGCAGCGCCGGGTGGTGCCGGAGATCCATAAGGCCTTTTCGTTCCAGGTCACTCACTTCGAGCCCTTCAAGGTGGCTTGTTACACCGCGACCGAGGGCGGCCACTTCAGCATCCATCGGGACAACCTGACACCGGCCGGGGCTCACCGCCGCTTCGCCATGTCGCTCAACCTCAACAGCGAGGACTATCAGGGCGGCACCCTGCGCTTTCCCGAGTACGGCCCCGGTCTCTACAAGCCGGCGACGGGGGAAGCCGTGGTCTTCTCTTGCTCCCTACTGCACGAGGCCATGCCGGTGACCGAAGGCACGCGCTACGTGCTCTTGTCCTTCCTCTACGGCCCGGAAGACGAGAAGCTCAGGCTGGCCGGCAAGCGCCAGCGTGAAACGCGGGTCGTCGGTCGCTAAGCGGCGCGTTCGGCCAGGACTGGGCCGAAGAAACCCTCTAGAAAGCTCATGAACCAGTCATGCTGGGCCTGGTCGTGCGCGGCGCCGAGCTTATCCTGCTCTTCGCGGGTCTGCGCGCCTGGCTCGCCGTATGCAGCCCAGGGCGCCTCCTGCCAACGTCGAAAGCCGGCCCGCGTCGCCTCTGGGTGGAACTGGAAAGCATAGGTCGTCCTGCCATAGCGCATCGCCTGATTGGGAAAGGCGTCGCTGAAGGCCAGATGCTCCGCACCGTCCGGCAGGGCGAAGCCGTGGTAGTGGCACTGGGAGACGTGCAGGCTGCCGTCCAGGAAGCCTTTGCCGGCCGCAGTCGGATGAATGGGGTAGTAGCCGAACTCGTGCGGCTCGCCGGGCCTCGGGCCAACCTCGGCCCCAAGCAAATGAGCGATCTGCTGCGCGCCCTGGCAGATCCCGAGCAGCGGAATGCCCTTGGCCATGCAGCCCTCCAGCCAGCGATTCTCCTCCTTGAGAAAGGGGTGCGCCTCGAGCGCGAAGGCGTTGAAGGGCCCACCGTAGATGACGCAGGCCGCAACCGAGTCATCCGGTAGACCCAGCGCCTCGCCCTTGAAAGGCGCCCGCTCCTCAACCACGGCGCCGCGCCCAGAGAAGAAAGCCGCCACGCGATCGTCATAAGGCCCGTCGCCGTGACGGATGGAAACCACGCGTCCTGTCATCCAGCTCTTCTCCTCGCCCGGCGCATTCCTGCCGATAATGACTCTCAGCCCTCAAGAGCTAGAGAAAAGCCTCAACGAGTTATAGCCTCTGTGCGACGAGGCGGCGGCGCATCGCGGCCGTCTTCGAAACCCGGCCAACGAATTGCGAGGCGATATGCGTACGATCGGCGCCGTGATCTTCCCCGGTTTCGAGTTGCTCGACCTCTTCGGGCCGCTCGAGATGTTCGGTATGCTGCGGGAGCAGCTCTCCATTCGCTTGGTGGCCGAGGGCCGCGAGGCCGTGCCCAGCGCCCAGGGACCGCGTTCCTTGCCGGACGAGGCCTTCACCGACGGTGCGTCTTATGACATCCTGCTCGTCCCCGGCGGGCGCGGCGCACGGAAAGAAATCGACAATCCGTTCTTCATGGACTGGCTGCGCACCGCCTCGCAAGACGCCGAGATCACCGCCAGTGTCTGCACCGGCTCGGCCCTTCTGGCCCGAGCCGGCCTGCTCGACGGACGCCAAGCGACGACCAACAAGCTGGCCTGGCAATGGGCCACCTCTCACGGGCCGAAGGTGAATTGGCAGCCACGGGCCCGCTGGGTCGTCGACAGTCCCTTCTACACCTCGTCAGGCGTGTCCGCCGGTATCGACATGAGCTTGGCACTGATTGCAGCCATCACCGACGAAGCCACTGCCGACGAGGTTGCCCGCTGGGCCGAGTATCAGCGCCATCGTGACCCCGGCGACGATCCCTTCGCCGAAGTCGCCGCGCTTTAGACTCCGCGCTCCAAAAAGAAGAAGGCCCGCGGCGATTGGCGACGCGGGCCTTTATCGACCGGCTTGGCCATGGCCAAGCCTATGTGCCTGGTTCACTAGGCGCGCCAGAAGGGCTTGTCTGCTTCCACCTCTGCCTCGACACGGGTCAGACCGATGTCGCGCAGCAGGCGGTCGTCAAGAGACAGCAGGTAGCGCCGCTGCTCACGCCGACGCTGCCAGAGCGCCAGGGTCTCGATAGCGTTGTGCGCGGCATGCGCCAAGCCAGCGAAGAATCCCTTCGACTGCGAGCCAGCAATGTGGCCGTTGTAAGTGGTTGTCGCCATATTAATGCTCCTTATTCAAATAGCAGCTATGCAAAATGCACGCTGCTCGCTGTTCTTTGCACTTATCGCGCTATTTAGGTCACCTACCGCACTGCAGCAAGCGATTTCGTTTGATACTCTAATAAGATTTTCTAATTTGTTAAGGAGATCACGGAAATCGGTGGTTTTCCCCCTCACAGGGGCAAAGCAGGCATGCAAAAAGCGGGGCGAAGGCGACGGTTTCGCCACCCTGCCTCACATCTTCTGCAAGCCCTAAGCCGCCGCCTCCGAGCTGCTTCCTGCCGGCAGCATCACTCCCGCCAACAGGGCATAGGCTTCCGTCCAAGCAGCCTTGGTCTCGGCCGTCCAGGCTTGGCCAAGGCCACGCTGCAAGGTCCAGAGCAGCGCCGCGCCGACTGTATCGTAGTGCGACGCCTTGACGCCGTAGCCAACGTGCCGCCGGCCCAGGTCCTCGATCACCGGAACCAGGCTGTCGAGATCGTCGAGACCCTCCACGGCCACCCGCAGTGCCTGGACCAGCTTGCCCTGCTGGGCCGCCATGTTGCTGCCAGCAAAAAGCCTCTCGATCGCTGGGTCGAGCGTAAACAGCCGCTGATAAAAGAGCTGGGCCACCGCTTCCGCGTTGGGTGCCGCCATCTTCCAGGTTTCCTGAACCAAGGTTTTTTGATCGGGTGTCATCGTCGAGTCCTCTCTGTTCCGAATAACCGTCATCAATGGGATGGCCAGGCTTTACAGAGAGAAAATGTTCTTTTAAAATGAATAATAGAGAATAATATATTCTTTGAGAGAGATATATGGACCTCGCGAGCCTGCGCATTTTTCAAGCGGTCGTGGAAGAGGGAGGCGTCACCCGCGCCGCTGAGCGGTTGCATAGGGTCCAGTCCAACGTCACCACCCGAGTCCGACAGCTCGAAGGAGAGCTGGGTGTCGAGCTCTTCATTCGCGAGGGCAAGCGCATGCACCTCTCGCCCGCCGGCCAGGTGCTGCTGGGCTATACGGAGCGCATGCTGGACTTGGCGGAAGAGGCGCGGGAGGCGGTGCTCGACCCACGACCGCGCGGCCTGTTCCGGCTCGGCGCGATGGAGAGCACGGCGGCCGTCCGGCTGCCCGAGCCGCTCAGCGAGTATCATCGCCGCCATCCCGAGGTGGAGCTGACCTTGAAGACGGGCAATCCGCAGCAGCTCGCGACCGCCATCCTGGCTGGCGAGATCGACGCCGCCTTCGTTGCGGAGCCGGCGCCGGAAGCACCGTTCGAGCAGGTCGTCGCTTTCCGCGAGGAGCTGGTGTTGGTGGCAAAGGCCGGCCACCCCCCGATCACCGAGGACTCGCCGGTGCCGGAGACCATCATCGCCTTCGAGCAGGGCTGCCCTCATCGCAGCCGTCTGGAAAGCTGGTTCGCGGCACGCGGCGAGATGCCGGCGCACACCGTTCAGCTCTCCTCCTACCACGCCATGCTGGGTTGTGTAGTGGTCGGCATGGGCGTGGCACTGCTGCCGAGCAGCGTGCTCAGCACCTTTCCCGAGCGCAAACGGCTCAGCCTCCACCCCATGCCGAAAGGTCGCGACCACGCCGACACCTTGCTGATCTGGCGCAAGGGCGCCGGCTCACCCAAGATCGCGGCTCTGGTTGAGATCATCGAGCGGCGGCGAGCCGAGGCAGAGGCAGAGGCAGAGGCCGACGCGGCCTAGCAGACAGAAGGATGTGATGGATATGAAAATCGCCGTCATGGGCGCTGGTGCCCTGGGATGCTACTACGGCGGCCGCCTGCTGCAGGCCGGCCGCGACGTGTCCTTCGTCGCCCGCGGTGCCCATCTCGAGGCTCTCAGGCGCGAAGGCCTCAGAATAGAAAGCCCGCTCGGCGATGCGCATCTGCCTGAGATCACGGCAACCAGCGCCCCCGGCGATATCGGCCCGGTCGATATGATCTTCTTCCTGGTCAAGCTCTACGACACCGAAGACGCGGCGCAAGCCATGTCCCCACTGCTCGGGCCCGAGACGGCGGTGGTCTCCTTCCAGAACGGCATCGACGGCTGGCAGCGCATCGGCTCGCTTGTCGGCGAAGAACGGGTGATCGGCGGCCTCGCGGTCATCCCTGCCGACATCAAGGCGCCCGGGGTCGTGCGACACAACGGCCCCTTCGCCAAGTTGGTGTTCGGCGAGTTCAACGGCCGCACCAGCGAGCGATGCCAGGCGCTGGCCGAGACGCTCGACGTTGACGGCATCGAAGCGCTGTTGGTCGACAACATCGACGTGCGCATCTGGGAGAAGCTGGTCATATTGAGCGCGCTCAGCGCCATCACCACCCTGACCCGCCTGCCCATCGGTGCCATTCTTGCGGACGAGCGCAGCCGGGCGCTTTTTCGAGCAGCGATCGACGAGACCCATGCCGTGGGGTGTAAAGCCTGTCCGGCGCTGGGCGAGAACGTGGCCGACAAGAGCTTCGCCTTCGCCGAGAAGATGCCGTGGCATATGCGAGCCTCCATGCTCGACGACCTGGAGCGCGGCAAGCGCCTGGAGCTCGACGACCTGAGTGGCGCGGTAGTCCGCCTGGGCAAAGAGCACGGGGTGCCGACACCGGTCCACGCCATGGTTCAGGCTGCCCTCAGCCCCTACCGCAATGGGCAAGCGGCCTCGGCTGGTTAGCTGATTGCCAAAAGAAAAGGGGCGAAGCCACTGCTTCGCCCCTTCTGCTGTGTCGGCTCGGCCGAGCAGACGATCAGGAGTCGAACCACCAACGCTGGAAGGAGCGTGCGCCGTCCAGCTCCCAGTTGCCGGCCAGTTGCTCGACGTGCTGGACGTTGGAGCGGCGGGCGAACACGCGGTTGCGGAAGAACGGCACGATGGTGCCGCCATCGTCGCGGCAGAGCAGCTGCATCTCGCGATACATGTCGTTGCGCTTGACGTCGTCCAGCTCCGCCTTGGCTTCACGCAGCAGCATATTGAAGCGCTCGTTCTTCCAGTGGCTCTCGTTCCAGGCCGCATCGTCCTTGTAGGCCAGGGAGAACATCACATCCGGCGTCGGCCTGGCGCCCCACTGCACAACAACGAAGGGCTTCACCAGCCAGACGTTGGACCAGTAGCCGTCGTTCGGCTCCCGCACCACGTCGATATCGATACCGGCGCGTGAAGCGTGCTCGCGGAACAGCACCGCCATGTCGACGGCACCCGAGAAGATGAAGTCGGCCGACGAGAGCGAGACCGAGAGGTTCGTCATCCCGGCCTTCTCGAGGTGGAACTTGGCCTTGTCCGGGTCGTAGTCGCGCTGTGGCAGGTCGGCATGGAATGGCAAGGTCGGCCCGATCGGGTGATCGTTGCCCTTGGTGCCGTGGCCGAGCAGGATCTTGTCGACGATCTCGTCCCGGTCGATGCCGTACTTCAGCGCCAGGCGGACATCGAGGTTATCGAAGGGCGCCACGTCGCAGAACATCGGGATGGTGCAGTGCGCGCCGCTCGGCACCTCGTCAATCTCGATGTTGCGGTCGCGGCCGAGCAAGCGGACCGTCTTGAGATCGACGTCGCTGATAGCATCGAACTCGCCGGTCAACAGCGCCGACTGGCGGGCGCTGACGTCGTTGACCACGGTCGTGCTGACCGCATCGAAGTAGGTCGTGCGGTGATAGTTCTCGTGCCGCGACAGCCTCGACTGCACGCCCGGGTCGTGAGAGTCGATCTTGTAGGGCCCGGTGCCGATACCGCTCTGCCAATCCACATTGCCCTCTCCATCCGAGGGCATCATGACCAGGTGGTAGTCCGAAAGGAGATAAGGCAGGTCGGCGTTGCCCGACTTCATCTTGATGACGACGGTGTGCGAGCCGTCGGCCTTGATGTCCTCGACATCCTCCAGCAGGGCCTTGGCCGCCGACTTGGACTCTTCGTTGCGGTGATAGTTCAGCGAAGCAACCGCGTCCTCAGCCGTGAAAGGCTTGCCGTTGTGGAATTCGATGCCCTCGTAGAGCTTGAAGGTCCAGGTCGCGGCATCAGCCGATGCCTCCCAGGACTCCGCCGCGTCAGGGCCGATCTCGTTCTCGTTCGTGATCTCGGTAAGGTAGCTGCGGAAGGCATGGTTCAGCTGGATCATGTAGACGCTCTCCGTCGTCCCCGGATCCAACCGGTCGGTGGTGTTGCCGTCGTGCATGCCGACCCGGTAGGTCCCGCCGTTCTTGGGCGTCGCTGCTTCGACCTTGTTGCTCCATAGAGCGCTCGCCGCGGAGACCGTCATTCCGGTCGCCAGCGCGCCCTCCATGAAGCGGCGGCGGTCGATGACCTGTCGCCGCGCCTGATCGGCCAGTGCCTCCAGGCGTTTCGTCGTCAGCCAATCCTTCATCGCAAAGCTCTCCCATTGCAGAGGACCGACAATGAGGTAATCGGCCCAGTTGATTTTAGACAGGTTTGTTCAGCCAAAATTGTGTACAATATGTGTTCCTGCTGTGCAAACCGCAATTGGCCAGTTAGTCTCCGCCGGCACGCCAGTAAGTTGCAACACTACAAACGGTCGAATCATGGCGAAATCGGACAAGGATAGGCTCTATACCGACCTCAAGCGGAAGATTCTCACGCTGGAGCTGGAACCGAGCAGCAGCCTGGACGAGACGACGCTGAGCGCTGCCTATGGCATCTCGCGCACGCCTCTACGCGAGGTCTTCCGCCAGCTTGCCGGTGAAGGCTACATCCAGATTCGCGACAATCGCGGCACCATCGTCTCCCCCATGAGCCACAAGACCATGCGCGACTTCTTCCTGACGGCGCCGTTGATCTACTCCACCATCGCGCGCTTGGCCGCGCAGAATGCCCGTCCGGCTCAGATCGAGGAGCTGCGCAGGGTGCAAGAGCAGTTTCGCCAAGCCGTCCGCAACGGCGCGGTCGAGGGCATGGTGTTCTGGAACGACCGCTTCCACTTCGTCATGGGGGAAATGGCGGACAACCACTATCTGATGCCGAGCCTGCAGCGTCTGCTGATCGACCACGCCCGCATCGGACAGACTTTCTGGCGGGCGCGGACCGGAGACATGCACGGGCGGATTGATACCGCCGCCGACCAGCACGACCAGCTTATCGAGGCCATTGCGGCCGGCGACGAAGAGACGGCCGTTGCGGTGACGCTGGAGCACTGGGCCCTCTCCCGCGACCACATGGAGATGTTCGTCCGGCCCGATCCTTTGCCGATCAGCATCGAACAGTCTGCCTGATCTCGCCGAGTTGAGGTGTTTCTCGCCTTGCGCCTATCGTGCGATCGCGATATTTGTGCACGATATGTATACATGAGCGATACAATGAAGTTCGAGGGGATCTACACGCCCATCGTCACGCCCTACGGCGATGACGGCACGATCGATCAGAACCGCTTTGCCGAGGTGGCTGAGCACCTGATCGCATCGGGCGTCCACGGCATCATCCTCGCCGGCACCACCGGCGAGTACTACGCGCAAACGGCCGAAGAGCGCGCCGCGCTCATGCCGCTCGCGCGCGACGTCATCAAAGGACGCGTTCCCCTGATCGTCGGCACCGGCGCCCTGCGCACGGAGGAGTCGATCTGGTTCGCCGAGCGGGCGAAGGAGTCCGGCGCAGACGCCATCCTGGTCGCCACCCCGCCCTACTCCGTGCCGACCGGGCGAGAGAACGCGCTGCACGCGCTGGCTATCGACCGGGCGGTCAACCTGCCGGTCATGCTCTACAACTACCCCGGCCGCATGGCGGCTGAGATGGACGAGGACTTTCTCGACCGCGTCGGCCGCTCGCCCAACTTCTGCGCCATCAAGGAAAGCTCGGGCGACATCAACCGCCTGCACCTCCTGGCCCGCGACTATCCGCATATCCAGCTGTCTTGCGGCATGGATGACCAGGCGCTTGAGTTCTTCGCTTGGGGCGCGAGGAGCTGGGTCTGCGCCGGCTCCAACTTCGCGCCCGAAGCGCACATCGCGCTGTGGCGCGCCTGCGCCGTCCAGGGCGACTTCAACAAGGGCCGCCGGATTATGTCTGCTATGCTGCCGCTGATGCGCGTGCTGGAGCAGGGCGGCAAGTTCGTCCAGTGCATCAAGCACGGCCTCTCCTTGCGGGGCCTTCCGGTCGGCCCGCCGCGACGGCCTCTGCAGCCGCTCAACAAAGACGAGAAGCGCGCCCTGGCCGAGACCGTGAAGATCATGGACGCGGCCATTGCCAAGATCGAAGCGGAGGGCTGCTCATGTCCGAGCTGATGACGCGTGAAGAGTATGCCGCGCTGGGCCGCGAGTTGATCCTGCCCCGCACCGCCTTCATCGACGGCGCATTCCGCGCCGCCCAGTCCGGCGCCAGCTTCCCGAGCGCGAACCCGGCCACTGGAGAGATGCTGGCCGAAGTCGCGTCCTGCGATGCGGAGGACGTGGACTTCGCCGTCGCCAAGGCGCGGGAGGCCTTCGAGGACGGCCGCTGGTCGCGCGCCCATCCCGCCGAGCGCAAACGGATCCTCGTTCGCTTCGCCAAGCTGATCGAGCGCAATCGCCACGAACTGGCGGTGATGGAGAGCCTGGACTCGGGCAAGCCGATCCGCGACTGCGTTGAGATCGACATTCCGGAGACAATCAACTGCATCAGGTGGCACGCCGAAGCCATCGACAAGATCTACGACCAGACAGCGCCGGTCGGCGACGACGCGCTCGCCGTCATCGTACGAGAGCCCATCGGCGTGGTGGGTCTGGTGCTGCCGTGGAACTTCCCTTTGCTGATGCTGGCCTGGAAGATCGGCCCCGCGCTGGCCGCCGGCTGTTCGGTGATTGTGAAGCCGGCAGAGCAGACCTCGCTGACGGCCTTGCGCGCCGCCGAGCTGGCCATGGAAGCCGGAATCCCGCGCGGCGTCTTCAACGTGGTGACCGGCGATGGGCCGAGCACGGGCGAGCCGCTCGGCCTGCATCCGGACGTCGACATGATTTCCTTCACCGGTTCGACCGAAACCGGCAAGCGCTTCCTGCGTTACGCCGCCGACTCCAATCTCAAGAAGATCACCTTGGAATGCGGCGGCAAGAACCCCGCCATCGTCCTACACGATGCCGAAGAGCTCGACCTGGTCGCTGGTCATATCGTCCACGCCGCCTTCTGGAACATGGGCGAGAACTGCTCGGCCAACTCCCGCCTCATCGTCCACGAAGCGGTCAAGGCGCCCTTGATGGAGCGCATCATGGCGCGGGCGCGAGATTGGCGCACCGGCGACCCGCTCGACCCCGCCAATCATCTGGGCGCCTTGGTCGATAGGGAACACTTCGCCAAGGTCTGCGGCTACCTCGAACAGGGGCGCGCCAGCGCAACGGTGGCGCTGGGTGGCGAGGGCGAAGACGGCTTCGTCCAGCCGACGATCTTCGACGACGTCTCCGCCAGCGACCCGCTGGCGCGCGAGGAGATCTTCGGCCCGGTTCTATCGGTGATCACTGTGGCCTCAGCCGAAGAAGCCGTCGCTGTCGCCAACGACACGCCCTACGGCCTCGCCGCCTCGGTCTTCTCGGCCAATGCCAAGCAGGCGCTGCGCACGGCCCGCGCCATTCGCGCCGGCACCGTGACGGTCAACTGCTACGGCGAGGGCGATATCACCACGCCCTTCGGCGGCTACAAGCAGTCAGGCTTCGGCGGTCGGGACAACTCGCTGCACGCCCACGATCAGTACACAGAGCTCAAGACAATCTGGGTGGACCTCTCGGACAGCGCCCCGGAAGAGGCGGTGGACTGATGCGGGCCACCCGGCTGCCGCGCGACCCGGGACCGGCAGCCTGGAACGAGCTGCTACCACCTGCCCCCCCTCTCCGCGTGTTGGAAGAGAACGTCACGGCCGATTGGCTGGTGATCGGCGCCGGCTGGGCCGGCCTCGCCGCGACACGGCGGCTAACGCAACTTCGCGGCGGCGACCGCATCGTGGTGCTCGATGCCTGTCGTGTCGGCGAAGGACCGGCCGGCCGCAACTCCGGCTTCATGATCGATCTTCCGCACAAGCTCTCCGGGGAGGGCTACGAGGGCGCCCTGGCCGAGGACAAGGCGCAGACCGCGATGAGCCGGGAAGCCATCGCCTTCGCCGCCGAGGCTGCGGAAGAACTGGGCATGACCGACGAAGCCTTCGTCCAATGCGGCAAGATCAATGCGGCGGCGAACGACACCGGCGTGAAGCACAACGAGACCTACGCCCGGCACCTGGCGGCCATGGATGAGCCCTTTGAGGTGCTGGACGCAAAGGCGATGCAGAACCTCACGGGCATCGACTTCTACCGCAACGGCGTCTTCACACCCGGTGCCGCCATGGTTCAGCCCGCCATGTTCATGCGTGCCATGGCGAATGGCCTAGCGGGCAAAGCCGACCTGTTTGAGCAGAGCCCGGTCACCGCACTGAAACGACAGGGCGGCGACTGGTGCGCGGAGACGCCGAAGGGCTCCGTCACCGCGCCGCGCGTCGTTCTGGCCGTAAACGGCCATGCCGAGAGCTTCGGCTTCTTCAAGCGTCGCCTGATGCACGTCTTCACCTATGCCTCGATGACCCGCGAGTTGACCGCCGAGGAAGTCACGGCGCTCGGTGGCAAGCCGCGTTGGGGCGTGTTGCCGGCCGATCCCATGGGCACCACGGTTCGCCGCATCTCCGGCACCGGCGGTGACCGCATCGTGGTGCGCAACCGCTTCACCTACGACCCTGGCATGGAGGTCTCGGACGCCCGGCTGCGGGCCGTCGCCCAGGACCACGACAAGAGCTTCCGCGCGCGCTTTCCGATGCTGCCGGACGTCACAATGGATTATCGCTGGGGTGGCCGCCTGTGCCTGAGCTGGAACGGCGTGCCGGCCTTCGGCGAAATCGAAGAGGGTCTCTTCTCGGCCTGCTGCCAGAACGGACTCGGCACCTCGAAGGGCACCTTGGCCGGCATGCTGGCAGCGGAACTGGCCACCCAGAGCAACTCACCGCTGGTCGCCAAGATGCTGGTCTGCGAAGCACCGAAGCGCCTGCCGCCCGAGCCCCTCGCCTGGCTCGGCGCCAACGCCCGCATGCGCTGGGGCGAGTGGAAGGCTGGGCGAGAACTCTAAGCTCAAAACTCTTCGTTCAAGGCATCGACCGCCGGGATCTCGCGCTCGCGTCGGGCAATGAAGTCGCGCAGTTCTTCGTCCTTGGCCGGGTTGAGCTTAGGCTCTTCATAGTCAGCCAGCATGCGCCGCGCGGTTTCCAGGGCGCGGGCGGTGGTGTCCTTCGAGCCATCGACGATCCACTGCTCGATCGCGTTATTGTCGAACAGGCGCGGCATGAAGAAGGCCCGCTGAAAGTTCGCTTGGGTGTGCGGGTGGCCGAGATAGTGCCCGCCCGGGCCGACATCGCGCACGGCGGCCAGCGCCTCGTCGAAATCGTCCCAGCGGATGCCTTCGGCCATGCGATAGCCCATGGAGCACTGCTCGGCATCGACGACGAACTTGGCGACCGAGCAGTGCATGCCCCCCTCATTCCAGCCGGCCGAGTGCCAGATGTAGTTTGCCCCGGCCATCAGCACGGCCATCAAGGTCGTCGCGCTTTCGTAGCCGGCCTGGGCATCCAAGGTCTTGGCGCCGCCCAAGGTATTGGAGCTGCGCCAGGGCACATCGTAGTGGCGTGCCATCTGGCCAATCATGAAGTTCATCAGGCTGATCTCCGGCGTGCCTGCCATGGGCGCGCCGGACTGCATGGAGACGGTTGAGAGGTAGTGCCCGTAGATCGCCGGGCAGCCCTTGCGGATGACCTGCGTGTAGGCGAGCCCCGCAAGTGCCTCGGCATTGAGCTGCGCCACCGCCGGCGCCGTGGAAGCCGGCGTGTTGGCGCCGCCGAGCACGAAGGGTGAGCAAAGCACCGGCTGGTTGCGCCGACAAAAGGCGCGCATGGCGGCCAGCATGGTTTCGTCCCAAACCAGGGGCGAGTTGCCGTTGCAGTTGCCGACCGCGACCGGATGCATCTCCATGAACTCGGCGCCGAAGAGGATGGCGCACATGTCCAGCACGTCCTCGGCGTTCTTGCCGGAGGTCGTCATTCCCATGAAGGTCTTGTCCGAGTGCTTCATGGAGGAATAGGTGATCCGGAGATGCCGCTGGCTGACCGGATGGTCCATCGGCTCGACGATGTGATGGGCCGAGGAATGCAGGGCCGGCGCGACATGCGCCAGCTTGTGGAACATGGCCAGGTCGTCGAGCGTCGGATTGCGCCGCTTGTCCTCGAGGTCGCGCAGGTAGGGCGCGCCGGTCATGGGAACGAAGATCGAGCGGTTGCCGCCGAGCGGCACCGACTTTTCGGGGTCGCGGGCGTGCAAGGTGATGTCGGCGGGGATGCTGGAGATCAGCTCGCGCACCATGCCACGGTCCAGATGGATGCGATCGCCGTCCCGCACCTCGGCGCCAGCCCTACGCCAATCCTCCACGGCAACGGGGTCGCGGAAGACGACGCCCACCTCCTCCAAAATGCGCAGCGAAGCCTCGTCGATCCGCTCGATCTCTTCCTGGGTCATGGGCTCGACCAGCGGCAGGCCACGCTTCAGGCCGGGCAGCATCTCCGCGGAGGGCTTGCGTCGCAGATCGCGGCGGGCATCGCGGCCGCCTCGCCGCGCTGTTGAGACTGCAGGCATCGCCATCGCCTCTCTATCGTATACAGAATGTGCACAATAAAGAGAAAGGCGCCTGCGGCAAGCGGATTTTGCCAGCCAGACAAGAGAAAGCTCTGGGAATACACACTGATAAAACGGCATTCCCAGGCATTTGCAAAGCCACTACCTCGTTTGTACGTTCGCCGGAGGTTATCGTGAATGAACAGTCTCGCAGGCCGCTCCACCGTCGCGGACGCGCGCCCATAAGCGGGAGAAAACCGGCAACGAGGAGGCTATCAATGTCGAAGGTCCGGACTCTTCTATCCAGTTTTGCCGCTTGCGGCCTTGCCCTTGCCTTGGGAGCCGGCATGGCCGCTCCGGTAGCGGCCGAGGAGGACTGCCCGCGCGGCACGCTCGACGATCGCTATTGCGACCGCGACGGCGACTTGGTTGCCGATCTCCCGCTTGATCCGGCCGACTGGGTCGACCCGGACACCATCATCTTCTCATATACCCCGGTCGAGGACCCAGCCGTGTACCAGAGGGTTTGGGCCGGCTTCCTCGCGCACATGGAAGAGGTCACGGGCCGCAAGGTCGTGTTCTTCCCCGTGCAGTCCTACGCCGCGCAGTACGAGGCCATGCGCTCCGGACGTCTGCACATCGCCGGGGTCAACACCGGCGGCAACCCGGTGGCGGTCAGCTGTGCCGGCTTCGTGCCTTTCGCCATGATGGCTTCGAAGGACGGCTCCTTCGGCTATGAGATGGAGATCATCGTGCCGGCCGAGAGCCCCTTGCAGAACCCAAGCGAACTGAAGGGCAAGACGCTCGCCTTCACTTCACCCACCTCCAACTCCGGCTTCAAGGCACCGTCGGCCATCCTCAAGAGCGAATTCGGCCTGATTGCCGACGCGGACTTCGAGACGACCTTCTCAGGCAAGCACGACAACTCGATCCTGGGTGTTGCCAACAAGGACTACGAGGCTGCAGCAATCGCCAACTCGGTGAAGAAGCGGATGATCGACCGCGAGGTGATCAAGCCCGAGCAAATCCGCACGATTTACCAGTCGCAGACCTTCCCTACGACCGGCTACGGCCACGCGCACAATCTGCATCCCGAGCTGGCGGCCAAGATCAAACAGGCCTTTTTCACCTTCCCTTGGGAAGGCTCTGACCTGCAGGCCGAGTTCCAGAAGGAAGGGCGCTTCGTCTCCATTCACCACAAGAGTGATTGGGATGTGATCCGCAAGATCGACGCCGCCAACGACGTCTCCTACAGCTGCAAGTAACGATGCGGCGGCGGGCCAGTACACGGCCTGCCCCAGAGTTTCGCGCGGCTCGCAGGGTCTCCGGGACCGCCTGCGGGCCGCGAAACTTGCTGCATTTCGAAAGCAAGGGATAGGGCCGCGTGCTGCGTGTTGTCGAACTAGTAAAGCAGTACAGAACGGGCGACCGCGCCTTGAAGGGCGTCAGCCTCGATGTGCCGGATGGTCAAGTCATGGCCCTGATCGGACCGTCGGGCGCGGGCAAGTCGACCCTTATCCGCTGCGTCAATCGCCTGGTCGAGCCGACGTCCGGTCAGATTCTGCTGAACGACCTGCCCATCAATAAGCTCAGCCAAGCACAGCTCCGCCGCGCCCGTCGCAGCATGGGTATGATCTTCCAGGAGTACGCCCTGGTCGAGCGCTTATCGGTGATGGAAAACGTGCTCTCCGGCCGGCTTGGCTACGTCGGCTTCTGGCGCAGCTATACGCGCAAGTTCCCGCAGTCCGACATCGATGCCGCCTTCGACCTCTTGGAGCGGGTCGGGCTCGCCGACATGGTCGACAAACGGGCCGATGAGCTCTCCGGCGGACAGCGCCAACGCGTCGGCATCTGTCGGGCGCTGATCCAGCACCCCGAGCTGCTGCTGGTCGACGAGCCGACGGCCAGCCTGGACCCGAAGACCTCGCGCCAGATCATGAGGCTGATCTGCGAGCTCTGCAAAGAACGCGGACTATCGGCCATCATCAACATCCATGACGTGATGCTGGCCCAGATGTTCGCCGAGCGCATCGTCGGCCTCCGCCTGGGGGAGATTGTCTACGACGGCCCGCCGGATGGTCTGACAGCAGAGGTCTTGACCGAGATCTACGGCGAAGAGGACTGGACCGCGACCATCCGCAACGCCGACGAAGATGATGGTGGCGATGCGGCCGTAGACGACCATGACCACGCTGCGCTGACGCTCGACCGCGACCGCCTCGCGGGCATGACCTGAGAGCGGGCGCAGGCGGACCATGGCAGAGATCAGCCTCCCTTCACGCCGCTGGAAGAAACCACCGTTCATCAAGAACGCGCGGCTGCGCTGGGCGCTCGGCATCGGCGCGGCGGTCTATCTCGCCCTCGCCTTCGGCACCATGGAGGTCAACTGGGGCCGCGTCGCAGAGGGCCTGCCGCGCGGCATCAACTTCGTTGCTGCCTTCTTCCCGCCCGACTTCGTCACGCGCTGGGACGAGATCGCCGACGGCATCTACGAGTCGCTTTGGATGACCGTCACCTCGACGGTGGTCGGTATAGCCCTTTCGATTCCCATCGGCCTCGGTGCCGCGCGAAACCTCGCGCCCCGTCCTGTCTATCTCTTCTGCCGCGGCATCCTCGCGGTTAGCCGCTCGTTCCAGGAAATCATCCTGGCGATCTTCTTCGTAAAGCTCTTCGGTTTCGGGCCCTTCGCCGGTTTCGTCACCCTCTCCGTCGCGACCATCGGCTTTTACGGCAAGCTCCTGGCCGAGGACATCGAGGACATGGACCCCGGCCAGGCCGAGGCGGTGCGCGCCACCGGCGCCTCCTGGTTCCAATGGCTGAACTATGCCGTTCAGCCCCAGGTCATGCCGCGCATGATCGGCCTTGGGCTCTACCGCTTCGACATCAACTTCCGCGAGTCGGCCGTGGTCGGCATCGTCGGCGGCGGCGGTATCGGCGCCACCCTCAACACAGCCTTCGACCGCTACGAGTTCGAGTCGGCAGCCGCCATCCTCCTGATCATCATCGCGATCGTCATGGCCGTGGAGTACACCTCCGGCTATGTGCGCAAGTGGGTGCAGTGATGCCCGTCTTGCACGCGGACGGCAGGAAGGTCTGGCAGCGCCGCGAGCGCGGCAAGCAGCTCGCCATCTGGGCCGGCTGGCTGACCGCCACGGCCATCTTCGTCTACTGCTGGCAGCTGATCTCCGAAAAGACGACCTGGTTTTTCGTACTCGATGCCCATGTACAGGCGGCCGATCTCGCCGAACGCATGGTTCCGCCGAAGTTCTCCTACATGGAGCAGCTCTGGCAGCCGCTTTGGGACACCATCAATATCGCCACCTTGGGCACATTGCTGGCACTGGTGCTGGCGGTTCCGGTCGCTTTTTGCGCCGCGCGCAACACCACGCCAAGCAGAGCCTTCGTCCGGCCGGTGGCGCTCTTCATCATCGTCTCCTCGCGCTCGATCAACTCCTTGATCTGGGCCCTTATGCTGGTGGCCATCGTGGGCCCCGGGGTCTTCGCCGGCGTCATCGCCATCGGCCTTCGGTCGATCGGTTTCTGCGCCAAGCTGCTCTACGAGGCGATCGAGGAAATCGATGAGACTCAGGTCGAAGCGGTCACGGCGACCGGTGCCAGCGGGCCGCAGGTGCTGAGCTACGGCATCGTCCCACAGATCATGCCCGCCTTCGCCGGCATCTCGGTCTTTCGCTGGGACATCAACATCCGGGAGTCGACCGTGCTCGGCCTGGTCGGTGCCGGCGGCATCGGCCTTCAGCTCAACGCTTCGATCCTCAGTCTGGCCTGGACAGAGGTCTCGCTCATTCTGATCGTGATCATCTGCACGGTGATCTTGAGCGAGTGGGTCTCGGCCAAGGTCCGCCATGCCATCATCTGATGCCGCCCAGACGCCTCCCGCTGCGAGGCCATGCGGCTAGCCTCGCAGCTTAGTCCGTCGCCTCGTAGCAAACCGCCTGCAGCTTGTTGCCGTCCGGGTCGCGCACATAGGCGGCATAGTAGTCGGGCCCGTAATGCGGCCTTGGACCCGGGGGCCCTTCGTCACTGCCACCATGGGCCAGGGCCTCCCGATGAAAGGCCTGCACCTGCGCTTTCGTGTCCGCAATGAAGGCAACATGCGTGCCGTTGCCGGCCGTCGCCGGCTCACCATCGAACGGCGTGTAGATATAGATGATCGGAAAGCCACCGCCCTTCGCGTAGGCTGGCGGCTTGTCGGCCGGCTTCGGCAGCCGCGAGAAACCGATCGCACCAAGCGCCGCATCGTAGAAGTGTGCTGCCATCTCCCTATCGTTGGTTCCCAAAGTGATATGACTGATCACGGAGTTTGACATCGCACCCTCTAATGTTCCTTATATGTTCTCTAATGCGAAAGAGGCGGCGCGATCAAGCATTAGGTAGGACAAAGGGGCCGCACCCTCTCGGGCCGGCCCCTCCTCTTTCTACTGACAGCCAAGCCTAAGCGGCTACCTGCTCGCCCTTCACCGAAGCGACCAGCTTGTCGAGAATGGCCTGCGGCGCGGACTCGCCGTAGGGATCCGTCTCGCAGTTGTCAGAGTAGCCGGGCTCCTCGAACCAGGCCTCGACGACACCGTCGTTGACGATGGCAGCGTAGCGCCAGGAGCGCAGGCCGAAGCCGAGATTGTCCTTGCAGACCAGCATGCCCATCTTGCGGGTGAATTCGCCGCTGCCATCGGGGATAAGCTGGACGTTCTTCAGGCCCTGCTGCTTGCCCCAAGCGTTCATGACAAAGGCGTCGTTGACCGACAGGCAATAGATCGCATCGACCCCTTCAGCCTGGAAGTCGTCATAGAGCTTCTCGAAGTCCGGCAGCTGATAGGTCGAGCAGGTCGGCGTGAAAGCACCGGGCAAGGAAAAGAGGACCACACGCTTGCCCTTGAAGTAGTCCGCCGTGGTCCTGTCCTGCCAGCGGAAAGGGTTGGGGCCGCCGACGGCCTCATCCCGCACGCGTGTCCTAAAGGTGACGTCGGGCAGCTTTTTGCCGATCATCTTTCTCTCCTTGGATTTTCTCTTTGTTGGGTACTGACGGCGCCGGAAGGCGCCGTTTCGCAGTCATTTGCGAATTAGAATACGTTCAATTTGCATCACGAAAATGCGAATTTCAATAAGCCAAGGTGTGAAATTTGGCCGCACCTTGTTGCAGCGCACACTCGCCCTTCACCGGCCTCTTGCGGCCGCGATCAGCCCGACAGCAAAGCCGCTCGGATGGCGCGCTCCATCTCCTGCGCAACGCTTTGCTTGGCAGCCTCCCCCACCAGAAACACGAGCGTCGATTGCGGCAGAGGCAGGAAGCCCTCGTCCTCACTCAACACGCGAAGGCTGCTGTCCAGTGAGCAAGCGGACAACACACCAACCGCCAGACCGGCGCCAATGGCGGCTTTGACCCCCGCGACGCTCTCACTGGAATAGGCGACACGATAGGGCCGGCCGGCTTGTTCCATGGCCTCGATGGCCGCATCCCGCCACCAGCAAGCCCGCTCGAAGAGCGCAAGCGGCACAGGCTCGTTCTCCGCCACTGAAAAGGACCGCGCGGCGACCCAAAGGGTCTCCTCCTGCAGCAAGGGCTTACCCAGCAGCTCGCCCGGCGTGGCGGTGTAGACCGCCATGTCGAGCTCCTGGCGCCGCACCGCTTCAGGAAAACCGACGCTAAAACCGCTGCGCACAGAGACTTCGACGCCTGGATGGCGTTCGGCAAATCCCGCCAGCACACGCTCGAGCACCTCGGCGCTGTAGTCGCCAGGAATGCCCACCCGCACACGGCCCTTGAGGGGCCTGGAAAAAAGCTCCCCGATGCGGCCGAGCTCGTTCAGGGCCCGCCGCGCTGCCGGCAAAAGCCGCTGTCCCTCCTCCGTCAGAACCATCCCGCGGGCCTGGCGCGCGAAAAGCCGGGCCGAGACTCCTTCCTCGAGCTTGCGGATCTGCACGCTGATGGCGGACTGGGTGCGACCCAAGCGCTCGGCCGCATGGGTGACATTCCCCGCCTCCGCGACGGCCAGGAAGCTGCGCAACCACTCGCTGCTCAAAGGCAAGCGTTCGATTTCATTCATCTATATAGAATAACTATTCATTTTTTCGCTTGCAAGGCCTCCCCTATCCTGCCGCGCCATGACGAGGAGACGATCATGACCGGTAGGACCCTGGCCCTCACCGTCCGCCCTTACGCACGTCGCACGCTTCTGGCGTTGCTGGCCGCAGGACTCATCCTGTCTTTTCCAGGCCTGACCCTGGATGCCTCGGTCTTCACGCTGGAGAACCTGCTGATCATCAGCCCGGTGATCTTGATCGGCGTCGGCTTGACCGCCGGGATCACGGCCAGCGGCTCGATGGGCCTGATCGCCGCGGCCTTCCAGGGCCGAGATCTGCGCATGATCGGGCTCGCCTCGCTGATCGGCGCTTTGACGCCGGTCTGTGGGATCAGCGTGTTGCCGCTGGTTGCCGGTCTCTTGATCGCGCGCGTGCCGCTGGCGCCGATCATGGCCTTCTGGCTGTCCTCACCGATTACCAGCCCCAGCATGCTGGCCATCACTGCCGGCACCCTGGGCTGGGATTTCGCCGTCATCAAGACGCTCGCCGCGCTCGGCATCGGGCTGTTCGGCGGCTTCGTCACCTGGGGATTGACCGCCGCCGGCGCGCTCGGTTCACCGACCAAGGATGGCGGCACCTTGGCGCGCATTGCCGGAACAGCTTGCAGTGGCGCCACGGCTTCACGCGTCCAGTGGCGCTTCTGGCAAGAGCGGGAGCGGCGCGCCGTCTTCGCCGACACCGCCTACAGCACAGCGCGGCTGATGCTGCCCTGGCTGACGTTGGCCTTTGTCGCCGAGTTCTTCCTCAAGCTCTATCTGCCTCAAGAGCTGGTGATTGACTGGGTCGGGCGAGACAACGCTTGGGCAGTACCGCTCTCAGCCATAGTCGGGGCGCCCATCTACCTTGATGGCTATGCCGCCCTGCCGCTCATCCGCGGTCTGATCGAGGCCGGCATGCGTCCCGACGCCGCCATGGCCTTCCTGATCGCCGGCGGCATCACCAGCGCGTGGGCCGCCATTCCCGTTTTCGCGCTGGTGCGCCTGCCGGTCTTCGCCCTTTACATCGGCCTCGCCGTGGCAAGCTCCATATTGGCCGGCTGGGTCTCCGGCCTCTTTCTACTCTGAACGAGCCAGCCCCCTCGCCCGATCGCGCCAGGACATGGCGGCAAGGCCCAAGAGGCCGAAGCCGAAGAGCGCCAGCACGCCCGGCTCCGGCATCGGCCAGACGCCGATGATCTCAGCTTCGTCGGTTGTGTTCACTGCAAAGCCGAACTGCACGTTGTCGATGGTGATCGGCGCGTTCAGCCCGACCGGCGTGAAGGTGATATGGATATCATGGAAGAAGAAGGAGCCATCGGTCAGGTCGCCGGGAAAGACAAAGGAGTTGCAGATGTTCCCGACACAATTGCCATCATTCTTGGTGAAAGTCGGGCCGCCGATCAGGCTGCCCGTTACGCCGGTTAGCTCGACCTCAAACTGCGCAATCGTGTTGTCCGGAATGCCTGAGCCGTTGACCGAGACACCGAAGTTCTCAAGCGGCGGGTCATTGCCGTCGTCGGCGATTTCGAGATGCTGCTTCAAGCCGGTCTGGGCATCGAAGAAGTCTATCCAGATCTCCAAGCTCTCACCCGGATTCACCGTCATCGACGAGCCAAGGCTGATATCATTGGAAGAGTAGTTCGGCTCCGGATTGACGAAGATCTGCCCATCATCCAGATCGAACGTAAGCTGCACCGCACCGGCCGGTCCTGCCGACAGCGCGGCTGCCAGCAACCCCGCCGTCAGATAGGTGCCCGTTTTGACAATCGTCATCAACGCACCCTCCCTAGTTTGCTTCCGCCGACTCCCCTAACGAAAGAGACGAGGAAGCTCTGCCAGTCTTCGTCCAAACCAGCGGCACAACCGACCTACGCCACTCCCAGAGGTGTCTAGAGAGCGTCACCCACAGCCCGGCGCGCAGAGCTGGCCTGCACATAAGACCATTAAGCAATCTTTATGCCAGGTTTCGATTTCCTTTCATTTCAGAGGATTAAGGAGGCGTGCTCTGACAAGAGGCGTAAGACCTGTAAAGTAGCTTTTACAGTGCCTGAGAGGACAATTAACCTTTCAAAGCACAGCTACGGTGCTTTTCCTCAATGCGCTTGGGCCGTTAAACCACCAGAGCTGCCCCTCAGTGGACTGTAAAAAATACCGACAGCCCGGTCCAGAAACCGACTGAACCGTAAGGCATGGAAGCATCGCCAATCCCCACCTTGGTCGACGGTCCGGCTTGCCCTAGTCTCGCTGACAGGATGCCGGGGCCATGCGCCCCAGACGCGAAACGGCCGCTGCGAAGGAGCCCGCCATGTCACAGTCCGCCGTCTCCTTGAGCGCCGCCGCACCGGACGGCTCCGCACCGGTCTACGGCAATTGCCTGGAGATGATCGGCAACACGCCGCTCGTCCGGGTAAACCGCATCGATACAGGGCCTTGCGAGCTCTTCCTCAAGCTGGAGTCCCAGAATCCCGGCGGCTCGATCAAGGACCGAATCGGCCGCTCGATGATCGAAGCGGCGGAGCGCGATGGCAGCCTCAAGCCAGGCGGTACCCTGGTCGAGGCGACCGCCGGCAACACCGGCCTCGGCTTGGCCCTGGTCGCGGCCCAAAAGGGCTACCGTCTGATCATCGTGGTGCCCGACAAGATGGCGCAAGAGAAGATCTTTCATCTGCGCGCTCTGGGGGCCGAGGTGCGCCTCACCCGCTCCGACGTCGGCAAGGGCCACCCGGACTATTATCAGGACATGGCCGAGCGCATCGCTGCCGAGGAAGGCGCGATCTACGTCAACCAGTTCGGCAATCCGGCCAACCCCTTAGCGCACGAAACCACGACCGGGCCCGAGATCTGGGAACAGATGGATCACCGCATGGACGCCATGGTCTGCGGCGTTGGCTCCGCCGGCACGATAACCGGTCTCGCGCGCTACTTCGCCTCGGTCGACCCGAACATCGAGATGGTCCTGGCCGACCCGGAAGGCTCCATCCTGGCCCACTACATCGACACCGGGGAGGTGCTGGAAGAGGTCGGCTCCTGGGTCGTGGAGGGCATTGGCGAGGACTTCATCCCGCCAATCGCCGATTTCACCCGCGTCAAGAAGGCCTACAGTATCTCCGACAAGGAAGCGCTCTTCGCCGCTCGCGAGGTTCTACTGAAAGAAGGTATTCTCGCTGGCTCCTCCTCCGGCACCTTGATCGCCGCGGCTTTGCGCTACTGCCGCGAGCAGACGACGCCCAAGCGCGTCGTGACCTTTGTCTGCGACAGCGGCAACAAATACCTCTCCAAGGTCTACAACGACTATTGGATGATCGATCAGGGCTTTATCGAGCGGGAGAGCAGCGGCGACCTACGCGACCTGATCAGCCGGCGCCATACCGAGGGCGCCACCGTCACCACGGTGCCAAGCGACAGCCTGCTGATCGCTTATGGCCGCATGAAGCTTTACGACATCTCCCAGCTGCCGGTGCTGGATGGTGATGGCCAGGTGGTCGGCATCATCGACGAGAGCGACATCCTGCTAAAGGTCTTCAGCGACGAGAGCCGCTTTCAGGAGCCCGTCTCAAGCGCCATGACCACCAAGCTGGAGACCATTGCACCCGACCACCCGATCGAGGATCTGCTGCCGATCTTCGCTCGCGATCACATCGCCATCGTCAAGCAAGATGACGCCTTCCTCGGCCTGATCACCCGCATCGATCTGCTGAACCATCTACGACGTCGCATGAAATAGTGTGACCAACCATCTGATTTTGAATGAGAGAATTGCACATGCCTGACACCGCCCCACCCCGCCCCAATCGCCTCGGCTTCGGCACACGCGCCATTCACGCCGGCCAGCAGCCAGACCCGACGACAGGCGCCATCATGACGCCGATCTACGCCAGCTCGACCTATGTCCAGGAGAGTCCAGGCGTCCACAAGGGCTACGAGTACAGCCGCACGCACAATCCGACCCGCGCGGCCTACGAAGCCTGCATTGCCGATTTGGAAAGCGGTACCCGCGGCTTCGCCTTCGCTTCCGGTCTGGCGGCGACCGCGACCCTGCTCGACCTTTTCGAGACAGGCAGCCACATCGTGGTGATGGACGACGTCTACGGCGGCACTTACCGGCTCTTCGAGCGGGTTCGCCGCCGCTCCGCCGGCCTCGAATTCACCTTCGTAGACCTCAGCGATACTGCGGGCTTAGAGGCCGCGATCCGCGAGAACACCAAGCTCATCTGGATAGAAACGCCGACCAATCCGCTGCTCAAGCTGGTCGACCTGGAGGCGGTGACCGCCATCGCGAAGGCCCGGGGCATCCTGACCTGCTGCGACAACACCTTCGCCAGCCCCTGGGTTCAGCGCCCCCTGGAGCACGGCTGCGACATCGTCATGCATTCGGCCACCAAGTACCTGAATGGGCACAGCGATATGGTCGGCGGCATTCTGGTGGTCGGTGACAATGCAGACCTTGCCGAGGAACTCGCCTTCCTGATCAATGCCGTCGGCGGTATCCAGGGCCCCTTCGATGCCTTCCTGGCGCTGCGCGGGCTCAAGACCCTGGCGCTGCGCATGGAGCGGCATGGCGAGAGCGCCCAGCAAGTCGCTGAATTCCTTGAAAAACACCCCAAAGTCGCGCAGGTGCACTACCCAGGCCTTGCGAGTCATCCCCAACACAGCCTCGCCCAGCGGCAGATGCGTGGCGGCGGCGGCATGGTGACGGCCGTTCTGCACGGCGGCCTGGAGGAATCGCGCCGCTTTCTGGAGCGGGTTGAGATCTTCGCTCTGGCCGAGTCACTGGGCGGCGTCGAGAGCCTGATCGAGCATCCGGCGATCATGACCCACGCCTCCATCCCGCCAGACATCCGGGCCACCCTTGGCATCAGCGACGGCCTCGTCCGGCTGTCGGTCGGCGTGGAAGAGGTCGACGACCTGATCGCCGACTTGCGCCAGGCCCTGGCCTAGAGTTACCCCGGCACTGCGTGAACTTACGTACCTAACTGCTTTTTAAGGGCGATTGGTCAGACTGCCCTCCCTATCGGGCTGAATTAGGGAACGGGGTCGCCCCAGGCATGGCCAACGCGGCAGACGAACGGCCAATCCTTATCAAGAAGGTTAAGAAGGGCCACGGCCACGGGCACCACGGCGGTGCCTGGAAGGTCGCCTATGCGGACTTCGTGACCGCCATGATGGCCTTCTTCCTGCTGTTGTGGCTGCTTTCGACCTCGTCCGAAGAGCAGTTGACCGGCTTGGCAGACTACTTCAGCCCGACGGCGCTCTCAGACAGCTCGCACAGCGGGGCTGGCGGCGTGCTGGGCGGCCGCAGCCTTTCGGAGGAAGGGGCCGCGATCAGCGAGCTCTCGCCCATGGGGGTTACCGTCAGCCTTGCCTCGCCGGAGGAAGAAACCGACGAGCCGGAAGAAGAGGTGGAGGCCGAGGACGGCGAGGTCAGCGAGGAACAGCTCACCAAAGAGATCGAAGAGCGCGAGCGCGAGCGTTTCGACAAGGCCGAAGCCGAGCTGCGCCAAGCCATCGAAGCGACCCCCGGTCTCGAGCAACTCAACGGCAATCTCTTGATCGATCAGACGGATGAAGGCCTGCGCATCCAGATCGTCGACAAGAAGGGCGCCGCCATGTTCAAGAGCGGCAGCGCCGAGCCCGCGCCGCAGACCTTGAAGCTCCTAGAGCTGGTCGCGGCCGCCATCCGGCGGCTGCCCAACCAGATCGTCATAAGCGGACACACCGATGCAACGCCCTTCAAGGGACGTGACGACTACAGCAACTGGGAACTGTCGACCGACCGAGCCAATGCCAGCCGGCGTGTGCTGATCAACAACGAGCTGCCGGCAGAACGTATCGAAGAGGTCAGCGGCAAGGCCGCCACGGAGCTGCTGCTCCCCGAAGACCCCGCCTCGCCGCAGAACCGCCGTGTCGCGATCATCGTGCTGAACCACCGCTCAGGCGGGAACCTGGAAGCGAAGGCGCAAGCCGCGGCCGACGCAGAGACGGAGCAGCCGGCGCCGCCCCAAGAGCCACCCTCCATCATTCGGCGCGATAGCGAGCTGCCCCAGCCCAGCAACGCGAGCAGCTTGACCGTCGTTGAATAGGACCGCCGCATCGGCAGCTTGCGGCATTGGCACAGCCGCCCCATGTCTTTCTTCAAGCAATTCACATAAGGAGAGAGGAAGGCGTGAGTGACGGCCGTGGGATGACCCTGCGTTTGCGCGGTCCGGTGTGGGTGGGGGAAGCCCCCACGCCGCTGGACAACCCCGAGCTTTACGACGAATTACTGCGCCGCCGCATCTTGGCGTCGGCAATCGATTTTCTGCTGCTTTTGGCGCTGTCCGGTGCCATCTGGCTGGCGGCCTTCGTCGCGACGGGGATGACCTTCGGGCTAATGGCCCCGGTTATCTGGCCTTTGCAGGTGGTGGCGGCGAGCCTTCTGCCGGTCGCCTACTTCACGTGGATGATCGGCTCGGGCGGAGCCACTGCCGGCATGTATCTGCTTGACCTAGAAGTCAGGGGCTACACAGGCAGCCGCCTGGACTACATCCAGGCTTTCGTGCGCGCCGCCTTGTTTCTCGTCAGCTTCAGCCTGCCGCTCGTGTTCCTGGTGCCGCTGTTCAACGAACGCAAGCGCTGTGTGCACGACTTCCTTTCTGGCAGCCTGGTCGTGCGAACGAGTGCCGTCAGGGCCAGTCTGGGCTTCGCCTAAGGGAGCTGTTTACAGCTCCGGCGGTTTCATGAGACGATCCATACGAACAGGTAGGACAGTGAGCCGCCATCGGAGAACGCTTCGGTGCCAAAACGCCGCGCAGGGCTAGAGCGGCAGCGGCCCACCTCCTAGAAAGACCGGACAGCGTGCGCGACGAAGCGACCAGAGCGAGCCAGCCAGGCGACGCGACAGGCGAGACGGACGAAAAGCAACCTCCGCATTGCTTCTACGTGATGGCCGAGATGCCCTGCCCCTATCTGCCGGGCCGGTGGGAGCGCAAGGTCATCGCCGAGTTGCCGGTACGGCGCTCGCGACAGCTCTACGACAGCCTCATTCTTGGCGGATTTCGCCGCAGCCATCGCTACGTCTACCGCCCGGCCTGCAGCGACTGCGAGGCTTGTGTCCCAGTTAGGGTGGCGGCCGACCGCTTTATCGAGAAGCCCTGGCAGCGTCGTGTCATGCGCCGCAACACCGACCTGATCATCGCACAACGTCCGGCCGTCGCCACGGACGAGCAATACCGCCTCTTCAAAGCCTATCTCAGGGACCGCCACGATGACGGCGAGATGAGCGGCATGTCCTTCGCCGACTACCGGGCCATGATCGAGGAAACCAACATCGACACCGGCGTCGTCGAGTTCCGCGTGCCCGACGGCACGCTCGTCGCAGCCTGTCTGGTCGACTGGGTGCAAGACGGCGTCTCTGCCGTCTACAGCTTTTTCGCGCCGGATGAGGCGCAGCGCTCTCTCGGCAGCCTAATGATCCTGGAGCTTATCCGTCAGGTGCGGGAGCGTGGCCGGAGTCACGTCTATCTTGGCTATTGGATCGCCGAAAGCAGCAAGATGAAGTATAAAACGCGTTTCGAGCCGCTTGAAGGCATCAAGGACGGCTACTGGTCCGATTTGACGTTCTGACGACCAGCACCGCGGTCTTGCCGCCCCCACCAGCGCGGCGTAGTTTGCGCACCACATTATGCCCACATAACGGGCGCAACTATCTCGCGCACATCACGATCAAAACAAAGGGAGGTGCAATTCCATGAAGCGTCGCGAGTTTCTTTCAGGCGCAGCAGTCGGTGGCGTCGCCACGGTGGCGGCCGCCGCTTCGTTCCCCAAGCCGGCCTTGTCGCAAGGCACCAAGCGCCTGCGCATGCAGACGACTTGGCCGAAAAACTTCCCGGGCCTCGGCACGGGAGCCAACAAGCTTGCCGAGTTCATCACCACAGCGTCGGATGGCGCCCTGGAGGTCGAGGTCTTCGGTGGCGGCGAAATCGTCCCGGCCTTCGAGACGATGGACGCTGTTGCCGGCGGCTCCCTCGATATGGGCCATGGCGCCCCTTACTACTGGAAGGGCAAGGTCGCGGCGACACAGTTCATCGCCTCCATCCCCTTCGGCCTCAACGCCACGGAACAGAACGCTTGGGTGCAGTTCGGCGGCGGGCAAGAACTGGCCGACAAGGTCTATGCGGAGCTCGGATGCAAGTTCTTTGCCTCCGGCAACACCGGCGTCCAGGCCGGCGGCTGGTTCAACAAGGACATCAACAGCCTGGAAGACTACAAGGGCCTGAAGATGCGTATCCCGGGTCTGGGCGGCGAGGTCGTCAAGGCAGCCGGCGGTAACGTGGTCAACCTGCCGGGCGGCGAGATTCCGCCGGCGCTGGCTTCCGGCGCGATCGATGCCACCGAGTGGGTCGGTCCCTACAACGATCTGGCCTTCGGCCTCTACAAGTCTGCCAAGAAGTACTACTACCCGGGCTGGCACGAGCCGGCGACGCTGCTCGACAACTTCGTCAGCCTGACCGTCTGGGAGTCACTGCCGAACGACCAAAAGGCCATCGTCGAGGCGGCCAACGCCTACGCCAACGCCTATGTGATCAACGAGTTCACGGCGAAGAACAACGCCGCACTCGAGACTCTGGTCACTGAGCACGGCGTCGAGGTGAAGCAGTTCCCGGACGAGGTGCTGAACGGTCTCGGCAAGCTTTCCGGCGAAGTCATCGGCGACCTGGCGAGCCAGGATGCGATGTCGCGCGAGGTCATGGAGTCGATCATCGCCTTCCGCAAGCAGTCGATCTCCTACGCGTCCTTCTCAGAGCGTGCTTTCTACAACGCCCGCTCGCTGCCCTTCCAATGGGTCAGCCTGTAGGCAAGGCGCGCTTCTGATAGCACTTTTGGCGGCGGGGCCTTCGGGCCCCGCCGTTGTTTCTGCGGCAAGACCGGCTCGTAGGCAGGAGCACCTCGACGGTGATCGCCCTGTTGCAGCCGACGTTCAGCTACGAGCGCCGCGACCGCCAAAACGATCGAGATCGTCGCCGCTGCTCATCATACCGTGACGCACTAATGCAGCCTGGCAGCGCGAAATCAGCGGCTTCATGTTGCAAGCCTCCGCTAGGGAGAGTGCGCTCTCGTAACAATGCGTCGCCGCTTTCGCATCTTTGGTCGAAGTCAAGATCTCGCCTCGGGTCCAAAGGGCTTCGGCTTTGTTGCCCCACTCTTTGCACTGCTCGGCAAGTTCCAGAGCCCGCTCTACCGAGCTTTCAGCCGCTCCCTGGTCGCCGCTGGCTAGCGCTGCCTCCGCAAGCCACGCCATTTCCAGGGAGTGGCTCACCAGAATCCCAAGCTCGCGCGAGCGGGCCACCGCTGCCTCGAGGCATTTCCGACCTTCCGTTGGATCGTTACCCAAGACCAGCGCATGGCCCAGCGCGGACGAGAGGTTCGTGAACCAAGCCACCAAGTCCCAGTCCTCGCAGATCTGAAGCCCCTCCTCCAACAAGGGGACCGCAACCTCAAGATCGCCGCGATGCATATGCAGGAACCCGGCGGAGTAGATCGCAACAGCCGAGGTCAAGGGGTGATCGAGCGAGCGGGAGAACCGCACGACCTCATCGGCCGCGCGGCTGCCGACCTCGAAGTCTCCCAGTCTCGCAAGCGCCCATAGACGCCAGGACTCGAAGAATAGATAGCCCGGTCCGGGCAAGCCGAAGGTGTGGTGCTCGTACCCTTGGGAAAGTGCCGCGATTGCCGATCCCAAGAGGGTCGCCGATTGCTTGAAGTCACCGAGAGCGTAGTGCGCCGACCCAATGTAGGCGCTGGTTAGAATCTCGAGCTCTCGGTCCTGCGTACTGCGGGCAAGTACCAAGGCGCGATGTCCGGCGGAAACCGAGTCATCCGGCCGTCCAAGCAAGGCCATATCTCGCGCAATGTAGGCCGACAGGCGGGCCCGGCGCTGAGGCGCGATAAAACCGCGGCTCAACTCTTCGACACGCTGCAGATTGTCGAGATCCTTTTGGATCTCACCCAAGGGATACAGGACATTCCGCAGATCGAAGCTGATGTCGATAGCGCTCTCCAGCGTCTCGGCGGATTGCGGCACCAGCTCGCAGTAGCGGAGCGCCTCTTCGAAGAAAGCAACGGCGCTCTTGTAAGCCGACCTCTCCGCCGCACGGCGGCCGGCAGTACGGGTGTAAAGCAGAGCCTTGTCCCAAACCTCACCTGCCCTGGCATGGTGAGCCAGCGTTTCCGTCAGCTCGTGGAGACGGTCAGAGAAAACCGTTTCGACAGCCGTGAGGACCTTGCGATGCAGATCGGCGACCTGATGGCTTAGCAGTTCGCCACGCACCACCTCATGAATCAGCCCGTGGGTGAAACGATAAGCCGGCTCGCCCTCGAGGCTCTCACTTCGAATCAGTCGGGCATCGGAGAGGCGTGCGAGGCGACCCGAGAGTTCCAACTTGATTGGCATGGAAACGACGTGTTCCAGCAATCGGACGGAAAAGACGTCACCGATGACCGCGGCCGCCTGAAGGACTTCCTTGTCGGAAAGGCTGAGCCCGTCGACCCGCGACGAGATCACCGACTTCACGGAGGATGGAATCTCGATTTCCCGGTAGGCCCCCGATAGGCGGAAGCCCCCGTAGCCCCCGCGCAGAACGCCGGAGGCTTCTAGCGTCCGGATGCTCTCTTCAATGAAAAAGGGATTCCCGGCCGTTCGCTCCATCAGCTCCCATTTCAGCTTCGCAAGCGAGGCATCACTGCCCAGGCAAGAGTCAATCAACTGCTCGGCGCTTGGCTGGGCCAGTGGCGCCAGCGTGATCTCGTCAATGTCGCGAAACGCGCTCGTCAGGTCTTCCTGCCTGAAGCGCGACGTTATGAGAAAGACCAGATCACTGCCGGCGACGTTGGACAAAATGTGCCGAAGCAGAACGGCGGAGTCGCTGTCGATCCACTGCGCATCCTCGATCAAGACAACCAGACCGTTGTGCCGGCTCTCAGCCATCAGCAAGCGACAGATCGTATCGTGGGCGAGCTGTTGACGTTGTGACGAGTCCATCTTGAACCATTCGGGATCATCGATCCGGACTCCCAAGACCGACAGAACAGCCGTCGTTCGGCCCTCAAGTTCCGACTCAAGATCCTTCAGCCGTCCTCGGATTTTCGAACAGATCTCGCTTTCGCTGTCGCCCGAACCCAGGTGGAAATAGCTGCGCAGCATTGTCGCGAACGGCAGATAGGGAATGCTCTGGCCGTATGAGTTCGCTTCGATCCTCATGAGACGCCCACTGCCGGTCCCACTCCTGTTGATGGCCTCCCAGCAGAGACGCGACTTCCCGACACCAGCCTCGCCAACGATGACAACGCCCTTTGGCATCTCCCGCTGCGACGGTCGAAAGCAGCTCAGGATTTGCTTGAGCTGCTTCTCGCGACCGACGAACAGGCTCAAGTTCGATGCGGGCAGGCTGTCAAAGCTTGCTGCGCTGGACTCGGCGCTGAGCAGCTGAAAGACCTCAACAGGCTCGACAAATCCGCGAAGCTGTGTCGACCCCAACGGCTGCCAGTTGAAGCGCGGCCCGGTCAGCATTTTGGTTTGGCTGGAACATAAGATCGTATCGGGGTCCGCCATATGCTCCAGGCGGGCGCTCAGATGCGTGGTCGCTCCCATAGCCGTGAAATCGAAGCCGGCATCCGATTCCATGGCGCGGATCACGACTTCGCCCGTGCTGATACCGGTCCGAACTCTAATGTCGCCCATGCCGGAGGCCGCCTGGTCGTCTCGCATCGTTGCGAGCGCCTCCTTCATGTCGAGTGCTGCGAGGCAGGCGTGCGTCGCGTGATTCTCGACAGCAACCGGAGCACCGAAGAGCGCAATGATGCCATCGCCCATGAGCCTGCTCACGGTTCCGCCGAACTTCTCTACCGACTCTGCCATCCGCAAGGTCGCGCCATCGAGAAACTCAAGCGCAAATTCCGGATCATGCTCTGAGATGATTTCCGTTGAGTTCGCGATATCCGCAAACAGCACGGTGACTTCTTTTCGCTCCTGGAAGACCCTTTTAGCCTTGGAGGAATGGCCAGGACGCCGCGCATCGCTGGTCGACAGCACGTCTTCCAGCGTGACCATCTTTTTCTCGGCCAGCCGCGCGCTGGCCAGGTTGGTTCCGCAACTGTGGCAGTAGTTTGCGTCGTCTCTGACACTCACCTTGCAGCTGGGACATTCCATCGAACAAATCCCGGATGGCGGTGACAGAGACGATCAACCTTTAGGACTGACCAAAACGACCATTTGACGTCAGCAGGTAGTCACAGACGACCAAGCCGACTGTGAGGAACGATCTAGTCGCCAGGCACTTTGTAGTCACCTTTACACTCGTGTCCCTGCTGCATCGCCTCGATTCCTTCGTCGAAGGTCAGCAAAGGGGTAATCTCGAAACCACGCACCCCCTCATGCGAGGAGATGACCATGGCGAACGACCGCGCTGCCGTCGGCGTCGGCATCCGCACGATGCCGATCAGGTCGTGCGCACCGAAACTGATGAACTTCCCGAGCACAGTGCCGCCGTTCCTACTCTCGTCCACCAAATCGACAAAGTCGCCGCCATAACTCCGGGCCAGCTTGCGAACCGGCGCCAAGCGAGAGTCCGTGTTAACCTGTTTCTCGCTGAGCAGCTCTCGCCACGCCGAAGCAGTGTAGTCGCAACGAATCAAATAATAGCTCATGTGTGTGCCTCCGCCCGTCTTTACACTTGAATGTGATCACGCGCCCGAATTCCTCAACGTTCAGTCGAGGATTCACTTGGTAGCCTACCAGCATCACGGTTCCGTGCTAGCCGAAAACGCGCTTGTTTCGCGAGTCTTAGGGACGACGGCCCGATCGAACGGCGAGCTGGAACAGGCTGCCTGGCTCTAGAACAGAACGCTCGGCAGCCAGGTGGCGAGAGCTGGGAAGAGCGCGATCAGGCACAGTCCGACGATCTGGATGCCGACGAAGGGAATGATGCCGCGGTAGATCTGCATGGTCGTGACCGAGGGCGGCGCGACCCCGCGCAGATAGAAGAGCGCGAAGCCAAAGGGCGGTGTCAGAAAGCTGGTCTGCAGGTTGACCGCAATCATCACCCCAAGCCAGACCGGGTCCAGGCCCATCTTGAGAAGGATGGGCCCGACGATGGGCACCATGACGAAGGTGATCTCAATGAAATCGAGGAAGAAGCCCATCACGAACATCAGGGCCATGACGACGATCATGGCACCCATCACCCCACCGGGCAGCGCGCTCAGCACATCCTCGACGATCTCCTCGCCGCCCAGGCCGCGAAACACCAGGGAGAAGACCGAAGCCCCCAGCAGGATGAGAAAGACCATGCAGGAAACTTTCACGGTGCTGCGCATGACATCGGTGAGAATGCCGCTTGCGTAGACCCGGCGCAGGCAAACCGCGACCCCGACCAGGAGGACGATGACGCAAATCGTGGCCACACCGGCGGCGGCCTGATCGATGACCGGCACGACTTCTCGCTGCATGCGGAGATCGAACAGCGAAACCAGCGGCACCAGCGCCAGAAGCGCCAGGCCGGCGGCGTAGACCACACGCGCGCGGTCCGGCATGAGATTGCGTCCGGCCAGCAGCAGCGCGCCGACGGAACCCATGGCCGCAGCCTCGGTCGGCGTTGCCGCTCCGATCAGAATCGAGCCCAGCACGAGGATGATCAGGGCGGCGGGCGGCAGCAGCACCGCCACAACGCGCTCGCGCAGCCGTCGGTCGCTTTCGTCCGGCGGAACCGGAGGGCAGTCCTCCGGGTTGCGCAGCGCGCTGATGAGGATCCAGCCGATGTAGAGGCCGACCAGCATCATACCCGGCAGGAAGGCGCCGGCGAACAGGTCGACCACCGAGACCGGCTCCGGCGCGAAGTTGCCCAGCTCTAGCTGCGCTTCCGTGTTGGCGCCCTGCAGGATGTCGCCCAGCAGGATGAGCACGATGGAGGGCGGGATGATCTGCCCCAAGGTGCCGGCCGCGCAGATGGTGCCGGTTGCGATCTTCGGGTTGTAACCAACCTTCAGCATGGTCGGTAGCGACAGCAGTCCCATGGTGACCACGGTGGCGCCGACGATGCCTGTCGAGGCGGCCAGCAGCATGCCGACGATGATCACAGAGATGGCCAAACCACCGCGAACACTGCCGAACAATTGCCCCATTGTTTCAAGCAGTTGTTCGGCGATCTTCGAGCGCTCAAGCATCACGCCCATGAAGACGAAGAGCGGCACGGCGACCAGCAGTTCATTCTGCATCACCCCGAGGTACCGGGACGACAGTGCCGTGAAGAGGCGCAGATCGAAGATGCCGAGAAGGTTGCCGATCAGCGCGAAAACGATGGCGACGCCGGCCAGAGTGAAAGCCACCGGAAAGCCGAGCAGCAGCACCCCGCAGACGGTGACGAACATCAAGAGGCTGACGATTTCTCCAAGAAGGACGGGATCCATGCGGCTACATCCCGCCCTGCTGCTCTTCGGGTTCACCAAACTCCGGATGACCCGTGAGAACCAGGAGGCTGCGCGCTGCAAGAGACAGGCCTTGCAATCCGACCAGCAAACAAAAGACCCAGAGGACCGACTTAAGCAGGAAGAGGCCCGGCAGGCCTCCAGCCTCTCTCGATTCCTCCAGGATGGCCCAGGACATCAGCACGTAGTCGTAGCTGACGAAGAAGACCAGAAGGATCATCGGCAGCAAGAGCAAGAGGACGCCAAGGAGATTGGTCCAGGCCTTCCGCCGCGGATCCGCCGGGCGATAGAAGATGTCTACCCGCACATGGCCATCGTGCATCAGGGTATAGCCGGCACCGACCATGAAGACGATGCCGTGCAGCCAGACGTAGGATTCCTGCAGCCAGACGAAGCCGAACGAGAACACGTAGCGCATGATCACCACGACGAAGGCGATCAGCACCATGGCCAAGGTCAGCCAAGCGACGCCACGGCCGATGTACTCATTGAGCGCGTCAACGCCGCCGACGAAGCGGACGAGAAAAGCCACCCAGAACTCCCTGCTTGGGCGCCTTGCCGGCGTCCCGATCATTTTCGTTACTGGCCCAACTACCCCACATCCGCGTAAAAACCAAGCGCGGCTTTAGTCCCTTTCGCGCGACAGAATGCCCGTCAGGCAGCCCACGGCGCCCGCGGCCTTGACCAGCTCGTCGGCTTCGACCGTCACGCACTCGACACCGTGCGCCTCATAGGCACGTTCGACTTCCGGATAGCCGGCGACCATCAGAATGCGCCTCGGTCCCAAGGTGACCACGTTGAAGGCACGGCCCAGGCTGGTGTAGTCGAGGTCCGGCAAGAAGCCGACCTCGTAGCCGCGGTCACGCAGAGCTTCGACGGCCGCATGGGGCGTCAGCCGCGGCCAGGCCATTGCGAGATTGCGGTCGAAGATGCGTAGCATGCCCATCAGGTGCATGGTGCCATAGGGCATGTCGACGGCGATCAGCTCCAAGGAGGCGTCCAAGGCGTACTGCCAGATCTGCTCGATGGTCGCGCTGTTGGTGCGCAAGCCGCGGCCGACGATGATCGTGGTCTCGTCGAGCCACATGGCATCGGCGCCCTCGAAGGTCGCCCGTCCGGACAGGCCACGCAGAATTGGCACACCGAGGTCCGCCAGCCTGCGCTGGACCTGACGCTCCTCGCCGGCCCGTACGGTGGAGGCCGGACGCGCCAGAATGGCCCCTTCGTGGGTCATGAAGAAGAGATCAGCGCAGAACATCTGGTTCGGGCTGGGCCGCTCCGCCGGATCGACGTAATGCACCATCACGCCATTGGCGCGATAGGCCTCGGCCATGGCGTCGTGCTGGGCCTGCGCCTTGCCGAGGTCGACCGGGGCCAGCATCTGCACGGCGTCGTGGTCTTCCAGCGACGCGCCAAGCTCATCGCCCGGACGATGCAGCAGGACGGCTTCCAGCTTGCGCCACTCGCTATTGACCGAGAAGCCGCCCCAAACGCCGCCGATCTCCTGTGCCAGGCTTTGCGTCCGCTGGGACCAGCCGGGTCCGCCATAGGCCGCCGTGCGAAAGGTCTCCTGCTGCGAACTCACCGTCTAAACCTCCCCGAACTTGTTGGACTTCGGGAAGCCGGTCGGCGGGAGGCGGCCGGCCTGCGCACGCTTGCCAAGCCAAGCTGTCAGGTCGGTTTCGGTGCGCACCCGGCTGCCGCTGCCTCCCATGCGCCAGGATAGGCCCTCGGACAGCGCGAAAGTCTTGATGTCGGCCAGGCCGCCGTCGCGATACTTCTGCAGCAGCACGCCCCGGCCGCGGGTCATCTCCGGCAGCTCCTCCAAGGGAAAGATCAGGAGCTTGCGGTTCTCACCGACCACCGCGACGTGGTCGCCCGCCACCGGCCGGCAGGCCTGCGCCTCCGCCCCGCTGCCGAGGTTCAGCACCTGCTTGCCGTTCTTGGTCTGGGCGACGACCTCGCTTTCCTTGACCAGGAAGCCGCGGCCGTCGCTGGAGGCGACCAGCAATCGCCGCTCAGAGTCATGGACGGTGAGCTGCAGGATCTCCTGATCGTTCGGCAGGTCGACCATCAACCGGATCGGCTCGCCGAAGCCGCGTCCGCCCGGCAGCTTGTCGGCGCCCACCGTGTAGAAACGGCCATTGGTGGCAAAGAGGATAAGCTTGTCGGTGGTCTGCGCCTTGACGGCGAAAGCGCCGCGGTCACCCTCCTTGTACTTGGCGTCGGAGACGTCGTCGTGGTGCCCCTTCATGGCCCGGATCCAGCCCTTGGCCGAAAGCAGCACCGTGATCGGCTCGCGCTCCACCACGGCATCCAGCGGAATGATGACGGCGCTGGGCGGTGTGCCGATCTCGGTCATGCGGCGGCCCAGCTCGGTCTCCGGAGCGAAGCGCTTGCGCACCTCCTTGATCTCGGCGGCGATGCTCTTCCAGCGCTTGCCCTCGTCGGCCAGGAGAGCGTTCAGCTCCGCCTGCTCTTCCGACAGCTCGGCGTGCTCGCGGCGGATACCCTCTTCCTCCAGCTTGCGCAGGGAGCGCAGGCGCATGTTGAGGATGGCCTCGGCCTGACCGTCGGTGAGCTCGAAGGTCCGCATTAGCTCGGCCTTCGGCTCGTCCTCCTCCCGGATAATGCGGATGACCTCATCGAGGTTGAGGTAGGCGATGAGGTAGCCTTCCAGCACCTCCAGCCGCTTGGCGATCTTCTCCAAACGGTGGTTGGTACGCCGCACCAAGACCACGTGGCGGTGGTCAAGGAAGGCTTGCAAAGCCTCTCTCAAGCTCATGACCCGCGGCGTCTGCTGGGCATCGAGAACGTTGAGATTGAGCGGCACCCGCACTTCCAGCTCGCTCAACCGGAAGAGCGACTCCATCAGCATCTCCGGGTCAACGTTGCGGCTCTTCGGTTCCAGCACCAGACGAACGTCCGCCGCCGACTCGTCCTGGATGTCGCCAAGCAGTGCCAGCTTGCGCGCCTCCAAGAGTTCGGCGATGCGCTCGATCAGCCTTGCCTTCTGCACCTGGTAAGGGATCTCGGTGACGATGATGCGGTAGCCGCCGCCTTTGATCTTCTCCATCTCCCAGCGGGCGCGCAGGCGGAAGCTGCCGCGGCCGGTGCGATAGGCCTCGACGATGCTCTCCTTGGGCTCCACCAGTACGCCGCCGGTCGGAAAGTCTGGGCCCGGCACCAATTCGACCAGCGTCTCAACCTGGGCCTTCGGGTGCTTGATCAGATGCAACAATGCATCACAGAGCTCGGCGGCGTTGTGCGGCGGCACCGAGGTCGCCATGCCGACGGCGATGCCCTGCGCGCCATTGGCCAGGAGGTTGGGAAAAGCCGCCGGCAGCACCACCGGCTCCTCGTCCTCGCCGTCGTAGGTCTCGCGGAAGTCGACCGTGTCCTGATCGATGCCCTGGAGCAGCAACTGCGCCACCGCCGTCAGACGCGCCTCGGTGTAGCGCATGGCCGCAGCGTTATCGCCGTCGACGTTGCCGAAGTTCCCCTGCCCTTCGACCAATGGATAGCGCTGGGCGAAGTCCTGCGCCAGGCGGACCAGCGAATCGTAGATCGCCTGCTCGCCGTGGGGGTGGTACTTGCCGATCACGTCGCCGACCACGCGCGCCGACTTCTTGAAGCCGGCATTGGGATCCAGCTTGAGCTGCTGCATGGCATAGAGCACCCGGCGGTGCACCGGCTTCAGGCCGTCGCGTACGTCCGGCAACGCGCGCGAGACGATGGTCGAGAGCGCGTAGGAGAGATAGCGCTCCGACAGCGCCTCGACGAACGGCACCGAGCGGATTTCGCCGGCTTCCGATTTCGAACTCATGGTCAATACCTTGTCTTACGTGCGGGCGGGAGCTTAGGCACGGCGGAAGAGTCGACGAAAGACCTCAGAAGCGATCCGCGCGGAAAGCTGTGGCGTCGACCGTCGGCGCGCGGCCCGCGGCGAGATCGGCGATCACTCGCCCGGTGATGGCGCCGAAGGTCAAGCCCAGGTGGCCGTGGCCAAAAGCGAAATAGGTGTTCGGCAGGCTCGGACTCGGCCCGATGACCGGCAGGGAATCGGGCATGGAAGGACGGAAGCCCTGCCAGCGAGAGGCGCCCTCGAAGTTGAGATTGGGCAGAATGCGCGCAGCGTTCTGGCGCAGAATCTTCAGGCGCTCCCAGTTGGGCGCCATGCCGAGCTTACCGAGCTCGACCGTGCCGGCGATGCGCAGGCCGTTCTCCAGAGGCGTGCAGATGAAAGCCCCTTCGGCTGAAGCGATTGGCCGGCGCAGCTCCAGGGCCGGATCCGGCAAGGTGAGGTGATAGCCAATCTCCGTGTCGAGCGGTTGGGTGGCACCCAGCGCCCGCCCCACCTCCTTCGACCAGGCGCCAGCAGCCAGCACCACGGCATCGCAGTCGACCGCCGTGCCGTCCTCCAGCTTCACCGCTCTCGGCCCTGACGGGCCAATTTCATAGTCAATGACATTGCCGCGCTGCAGACGCCCCCCGTTCCGGACGAAGTCCTCCGCCAGCAGTGTGACCAGCCGGTAGTTCTGGATGGTGTGGGCGTTGTTGGGGTAGAGGTGCACGCCCGTCAGGTCGCGGGCCAGACCCGGCTCCATCTGCCGGGCTTCCTCGATGGTCAGACGCTCGACAGCAATGCCGTGGCGCTCCAGGAGCTGTCGTTTCTTCTCGATGCTTTTGAGACCGGCCTCGGTCGTGGAGGTGGTGAGGAGGCCACGTTCGACGATCATCCCAGGTGCACCGGCGGCATCCAACAAGGTCTTGAAGGCAGGCCGCGCCTCGGCCAACAGCGCCGCCAAGGCCTTCGAGATCTCTTCAACGCGGGCAGGCTTGCTGGCAGCGACGAAGCGAAGCAGCCAAGGTGCCAGGCGGGGCAGGTACTTCCAACGGATGGCCAAGGGGCCCTGAGGGTTCATCAGCATGCCGGGCACATCGGCCAAAATGCCGGGTGTTGCCACTGGCATGACCCCGGTGCCGGAGATGATGGCGGCGTTGCCGTAGGAGGTTCCCTGGCCCGGCTCCTGCCGGTCGATCAAGGTGACCTGGCACCCATCGCGCTGCAGGTATAGCGCGCAGCAGACGCCGACGATGCCGGCACCGACCACGGCAACCCGCGACGCTGTTCCTTCCGTCTCCTGCGCAGCAACCAAGGCCCCGCTCCCTCCCAACCCTCAATCGAACGGCGCGATCATGCCGCCGCGGCAAAGCGTTGGGCAAGGCGCAGGCGCTCGGCGGGCAGGCCTCGGTCACGCGGGTGGAAGATGTGTCGCTCCAGGAAGTGCGCGGTCAGCGCCAAGCCCTCGGCCACTTCCCGCTCGCCGCCCGTGCCGCGGCCGGCTAGGAAGCCCGGCAGGGGTATCAGGCGGTCGCGGTAGGGCTCGGCTGCCGACAGCGAGACGGCCCGGCCACTGCGCGGGCTGACATAGGCCAGTTGATCGTTCTCCCCGCCCGCCGCGCAGGACGAGAGATCGAGCCCGAAGCCGAGATCGGCGAGCAGCAGCAGCTCCCACTGCACATAGACCTCCGCCCAGTGCTCACCCTCCAAAGCATCGAGCAATGCCAGAAAACCGTCGTAGGACGCCGGATGAGGCTCGCGCTCCGGCAAGCTGGCAGCGCAGAGGGCAGCCGCCGAAGAGAGCGCGGCCAGACGGCCAGGCGAGTCGAAGAAGCCGGCCGCGCGGGAGGCCGTCAGCTCGACGGCAAAGCGCCCGAGATGCTCGGACAGGCGGGCGCGCCAGACGGCACTGACCTGATTGCCCGGCTGCAGCACTGCGCGCATGCGCTTGCTTTGCCCGGCCTGCACCAGCCCCGCGCAACGCCCGTGCTGCCGGGTCAGGAGCTCGGCCACGACGGCGCTTTCACCATGCGGCCGCGCCGCCAGCACGATCGCCTCGGCCTGCCACTCGATCATCGTTAACCCGCCTTACGAAGATGCGCGGAGCAAAGCATCACGCGGTGAAGTCCAAGCCCCAATCGCGGTAGCGCTCCGGGTCATCGTGCCAGCGCTCGCGCACTTTGACGAAGAGAAAGAGGTGCACCTTGGTACCCAGCGTCTCAGCCAGCTCGGCCTGCGCCTCTTCCCGGACGGCGCGGATGGTCTGCCCGCCCTTGCCGATGGCCATGCGCTTGTGGCCCTCGCGGCTGACGTAGATGGTCTGGGAGATCTTCACCGAGCCGTCCTGAAACCCCTCCCAGTTCTCGGTCTCCACGGTGAGCGCGTAGGGCAGCTCCTGGTGCAGCTTGAGAAAGAGCTTCTCCCGCGTCACTTCCGCCGCCAGCAATCGCTGCGGCAGGTCGGAGAGCTGATCTTCCGGATAGAGCCAGGGACCGGGCGGAACCTCTGCGGCCAAGTAGGCGATCAAATCGTCGACACCGTCGCCGTTCAGCGCCGAGATCATGAAGACGGCCTTGTAGTCGACGACGCCCTGGAAGGACTCGGTCAACGCGAGCAGCGCCTCCCGCTTGATCTTGTCGACCTTGTTGAGAGCCAGGACAAGATGGTTGCCGCGCTGGGCGAGCCGCTGCGCCAGCTCTTTCGCTTCTTCGCTCAAGGTGCCACGGGCCGCATCGTGCAGATGGACGACGACGTCCGCATCACCGACCGCGCGCCAGGCCGCATCGACCATGGCCCGCTGCAGACGGTCGCGCGGCATGAAGATGCCGGGCGTGTCGACGAAGACGATCTGGCTCTGCCCAGCGATGGCGATGCCGCGGATGCGCGTGCGGGTTGTCTGCACCTTGTGGGTGACGATGGAGACCTTGGCGCCGACAGCCTGGTTGAGCAGGGTCGACTTGCCGGCGTTGGGCGCGCCGACGATGGCCACCACGCCGCAGCGGGTATCTGCGCCAGTCATGCTATGCCCTGCGCGCGCAGGCGGTCGAGCAGGCGGTCGGCAGCCGCGCGCTCCGCCATGCGCTTCGATTTGCCCTCGCCCGTTTCCGGCTCATGGCCCGTAACAGCGACCCGGACCAGGAAGTTGGGCGCATGATCGGGGCCGCTTTGATCGATGACCTCATAGTTCGGCAGCTCGAGCTGCCGGCCCTGCGCCCACTCCTGCAGTGCAGTCTTGGGATCCTGCGGAGGACGGGGGCTGGCTTCCAGCAACGGGGTCCAAATCGGCTCGATAAAGCGCCGCGCCGCATCGAGCCCCCCATCGAGGTAGAGGGCGGCAATCACAGCCTCGCAGGCATCGGCCAAGAGGCTTGGATTCTCTCGCCCGCCACTCTCGGACTCGCCGGGCGACAGACGCAGGAAGCGACCGAGACCGAGGTTCACCGCCACCTCGGACAAGCACGTCCGGCTGACGAGGGCGGCAAAGCGTTTGCCCAACGCCCCTTCAGCCTCCCGCGTGAAGCGATGGAACAGCAGGTCGGCGACGACGAGGCCCAGCACACGGTCGCCTAGAAACTCGAGCCGCTCATAGGTCTGCTGTGTCTTGTCCGCGATGCTGCCGTGGGTCAGCGCATGTTCCAGGAGCTTCGGCCGGGCAAAACGATGGCCGAGAATCTCTTCAAGATCCTGGAGGTCTGCATTGTTCGCGATTCCGCGCCTGCTACCCATCACTCCTACTGGATTTCATCGAATATGCGCGAGAAGCGAATGGCGAAGGGCCAGCGCCAGACTTCCCACCAGCTCGCCGAGCCGTTGTGGGAGAAGAAGATGATCTCGGCGCGGCCGATCAGGTTCTCGAAGGGGATGAAGCCGACGTCGCGAAAGCGGCTGTCCGTGCTGTTGTCCCGGTTATCCCCCATGGCAAAGAAATGCCCTTCGGGCACTACGAACTGGCGGGTATTGTCGGTGGAGCTTCGATCGCTTTCCTCATAGATCAGGTGCTGCCGGCCGCCGGGCAAGGTCTCGCGATACTCTGTCAGCATTGTTGGCCGACCGAAGGCCGACATGACCTCCCGCTCGCCGAGGCGCTCGCGCTCGACCATCTCTTGGTTGAGATAAAGCCGGCCCTCTATCACCTGCACACGATCGCCGGGCAAGCCGACGATGCGCTTGATGAAGTCGGTGTCGGTGTCTGAGGGCTTGCGGAAGACCACCACGTCGCCGCGCTCCACCTCCATCTCGTCGCCGAAAATCCGACCGTCGAAGAAGCCGAGGCCGAAAGGAAAGGAGTATCGGCTGTAGCCATAAGACCATTTCGATACGAAGAGATAGTCGCCGACGAGGAGCGTCGGCTTCATGGAGCCGGAGGGAATGGAGAAGGGCTCGAACAGGAAGGTTCTGAGCACACCCGCGATCAGAACGGCGTAGATAACCGTGCGAATGGTCTCGCCGAATCCACCGTCTTTGCTGCGCGCGGCGTCGCTGGCATCCTTGGGGCCCCGCCCTTTCGGCAGGCCGTTGGCACTCTTATCTGGGTCCATTGTCTCGCTGTAGGGCTAAGGCCTGTTGCCCCGCTGTATAGCCTCAGGATCCGCTGCTGGAAACCGCGGATATCAGCACGATGGCCTGGGCCAAAGGGAAGTCGTCAGTGATGGTCAGATCGATCTGGGCGGTCATGCCCGGAGGCGTGAGCTCGACGAGCCGCTCCGCCGCGCCGCCAGTCAGGGCCAAGGTGGGCTTGCCGCTCGGCAGGTTCACCACGCCCATATGCCGCCAATGCACGCCACGCCGCGGCACACCGGTGCCAAGCGCCTTGGCGCAGGCCTCCTTAGCGGCGAAACGCTTGGCATAGCTCGCCGCACGCAGGCGGCGGCGATCGGACTTCTGCCGCTCTATCTCCGTAAACACGCGCTGCGTAAAACGCTCGCCAAACATCTCAAGCGTGCGCTCGACGCGGCGAATGTCGATGATGTCGTTGCCAATCCCGATGATCATGGCCGCCCGGGCGTCGCTTCTCAGATCCGTATTAGGCGCTGCGGGAGCCGACGGCATCGGCCCGCGCCTTATCCATCAAGGCCCGCATCCGCCGAATGGCGCTGTCCAAGCCACTGAAGATCGCCTCACCGACCAGGAAATGGCCGATGTTCAGCTCGACGATGGTCGGGATGCCAGCGACGGGACCGACGGTATCGAAGGTCAGGCCATGGCCGGCATGGCATTCCAGCCCAATGGCTTCGGCATGGTCCGCGGCGGCTTCGATTTTGTCGAACTCTCGCTTGGTCGCCTCGCTGGTCGGGTTTTCGAGATAGGTTTCGCAGTAGGCACCGACATGCAGCTCAACCACCGGCGCGCCCAACATCTTGGCGGCATCGAGCTGCTTGGGATCAGGGTCGACGAAGAGGGAGACGCGAATGCCGGCCTCGCCCAGCGCGTCGACATAGCGCTTGAAGGTGTTGCTGCCGCCGTGGGCGTCCAGGCCGCCCTCAGTCGTCAGCTCATGGCGCTTTTCCGGAACGATGCAGGCGGCATGGGGACGGTGCCGCAGGGCGATCTCCAGCATCTCGTCCGTCGCCGCCATTTCAAGATTCAGCGGCAGGCTGAGTTCGCTGACCAGACGCGCGATGTCTTCATCGGCGATGTGGCGACGGTCCTCGCGCAGATGGGCAGTAATGCCGTCAGCGCCGGCTTGCGCCGCAGCAAAGGCGGCACGCAGCGGGTCGGGATGCCGCCCGCCACGGGCGTTCCGAATGGTCGCCACATGATCGATGTTCACGCCCAGTCGAAGGTGTCGCATGCATCCGTCCTTTATCGTTCAGCCCGCGGCCCGCTCTGTTGTGTAGAGCAGACATGATAGCACCTAAATTACTGTAGAAGCCGTGCGCCTCGCATAACGGCTATACGCGCAACGCTTGTCCTTGCCTCCGGCAGATCGCCCTTCACCTCAGCCTCGCGCACGCTCGACCGAGCTGATCGCCGGCATGCTGCGCAAGGCGGCCACGATGTTGCTGAGATGCTTGACGTCGGTAACCTCGATGTCGACCAGCATCTCGAAAAAGTCGGTCTTCCTGTTGGTAAACTTGAGATTGGTGATATTGCCGGCACTCTTGCCGATCACCGTCGAAAGACTACCGAGCGCGCCGGGTTCGTTGGTCACGATCAAATGCAGGCGGCCGATGAAGGGCTCCTCGCTGCTTTCCGTCTCCCACGCCAGATCGACCCAGCGCTCGGGCGCATCGTGGAAGTTCGCCAAGGTGTCGCAGTCGATGGTGTGCACGGTCACCCCCTTGCCCGTCGTGACGATGCCGACGATGCGGTCGCCCGGCAGGGGATGGCAGCAATTGGCGAAGTGGACCGCCATGCCGGGAATCAGGCCCTTGATGGGAACGGCCACGTGGCCCGCGTTCTTCTTCTTTCTGGCGCGGGATAGCGGAACGACCTTCTGGTTCTTCTTGCTCTCTCGCTCCTTCTCCCGCAGCGCGGGCACCACCGCCAGCAGCACCTCGCGGCCGCTGATGTGCCCCTGGCCAACCAGAGCGTCCAAATCCTCGACGTTGGCGGCCTGGAACTTCTTGAGAACCGACTGCAGTGCCTTCTCGGTCAGGTCATAACCTTCCTTGCGGAAGGCCTTCTCGATGATCTGGCGGCCAAGCTGGGTGAACTGCTGTCGCTGCTCCTGGCGGATGAAGCGGCGGATGTTGGACTTCGCCTTGCCGGTGACGACGAAGTTCTCCCAGTCCGGAGAGGGGCGCTGGGCCTTGGAGGTGATGACCTCGACCTGATCGCCGTTCTTCAGACCGGTGCGCAGCGGGACCATGCGGGCGTTGACCTTGGCGCCGACGCAGTTGTTGCCGACCTCGGAGTGAACCGCATAGGCGAAGTCGATCGGCGTGGCGCCGCGTGGCAAGGCGATCAGCTCACCTCGCGGGGTGAAGCAGAAGACCTGATCCTGGAACATCTCGAGCTTGGTATGCTCGAGGAACTCGTCGGGATTGGAGGCATGCTCAAGGATCTCCAGCAACTCCCGGACCCAGCCGTATTGCCGCCCTTCCCATTGCGGCGCGTCCTTGCGATCGCCCTTCTCTTTGTAGTGCCAATGTGCGGCGACGCCATACTCGGCAATCTCGTGCATGTCGCGCGTACGAATCTGGACCTCGATCCGTTGGCGCTCGGGGCCGAAAATCCCCGTATGCAGGGAGCGATAGCCATTCGGCTTGGGGACCGAAATATAGTCCTTGAAGCGTCCTGGCAGCACCGAGTAGCGGCCGTGCAGCACGCCCAGGGCGCGGTAGCAGTCGGCGGCGTTATCGACGATGATGCGGAAGGCCATGATGTCGGCCAGCTGCTCGAAGGCGACGTCGCGCCTTTGCATCTTGCGCCAGATCGAAAAGGGTGACTTCCGGCGGCCGAACACGGCCGCCTCGATGCCTTCCTCCGCCAAATCTCGCCGCAAGCGCTCGACGATCTTCTGCGTCAGGTCGCCGCCTTCATCCTCCAGATAGGCGAGACGCGCCATGACCGATTCTCGAGCTTCGGGATAAAGATATTGGAAAGCAAGGTCTTCCAGCTCGTCCTTAAAGCGCTGCATGCCGATGCGCTCGGCCAGCGGGGCGTAGATCTCCATGGTCTCGCGCGCCACGCGGCTGCGCTTTTCCGGGGAGCGCACATAATGCAGCGTCTGCATGTTGTGCAGCCGGTCGGCGAGCTTGACCAGCAGCACGCGAATGTCCTCCGACATCGCCAGCAGCAGCTTGCGGAAGTTCTCCGCATGCTTGCTCTGCTCGGATTGAAGTTCGAGTTTGCCGAGCTTGGTGACGCCGTCGACCAAGCGGGCGATCTCGGCCCCGAAGCTGCGTTCGATCTCTTCCAGGGTGGCGTCGGTGTCCTCGACCACGTCATGCAGCAGCGCTGTGGCGATGGACGCGCTGTCGAGCCGCAGGCCGGTCAGAATGCCAGCCACTTCGAGGGGATGGGAGAAATAGGGGTCGCCCGAAGCACGGGTCTGGGTGCCGTGCTTTTGCATGGCGTAGACGTAGGCGCGATTGAGCAGGTCTTCGTTGACGGCCGGTTCATAGGCCGCAACGCGCTCCACAAGCTCAAACTGCCGCATCATCGCGCTTTACGCGCTCCCTTGCTCTGCCGACGTCACAACGCAGGCTACCAAAGCAAGGATAAGAAGCGCTTGGCCCGCGGCCAAGTGCCGCGCCATCCACGCAACCCTGAAATGCCCGGAGCCTAGACGGATTCTTCGTCTTCGGCTGGATTGGGCACCGCAACACCCGAAGCCGGCCCGGAGCTGAGCTCCGCGGTCATCAGGTCGAACTCGACAAGCTCTTCTTCTTCCGGCTCGTCGACCTCGTGGTGCCGCTGCAGGCCGTAAACCACGGCTTCGAGCAGTTCTTCCTTGTCGACGCTGACCTCGGCGACTTCCCGCAGCGCCACGACCGGGTTCTTGTCGTTGTCCCGGTCCAGGGTCAACGGCGCTCCAGCCGAAATCTGTCTGGCGCGCTGCGCCGCGATCATCACGAGATCGAACCTGTTCGGGACCTGCTCGACGCAGTCCTCAACGGTGACACGGGCCATGGCCGCTCACGCTCCTGCTTAGATGATGTCTTGAATCTTCGCCTATGTAGGCCGATAGCCGGCAAAGCTCAAGGATTCGCTACCGTCCGTCCGGCAGTTCGATCAGCCGTCCAGACGACGGCACTCGCTGTCCGGCGGCAAGGCCTCGATAAGCTCCGCGATCGTCTGGCCCGTAACCGGATGCCGCCAGGCCGGTGCGATCTCGGCCAGCGGCATGAGAACGAAGGCGCGCCCGGCCAGACGGGGATGCGGCAGCTCCGGACGCGCCGGGGCGGGCCTGATCAGGCCATCGAAGTCGATTATGTCCAGGTCAAGAACCCGCGCTTCGTTGCGCGTGCCGCTCCGCTGCCGGCCCAAGGCGGCCTCCACGGCATGCAGCCGAGCGAGGACCGCCTCAGGCGTCTGCTCAGTTTCGACGGCAACCACGCCGTTGACGAACCAGGGCTGATCGGAAGGCGGCACCGGTGCGGACGCGTACCAAGAGGAGCGGCGGCGCAGCATCAGCCCCTCCTTGTCCAGCAGGGCCAAGGCCGCCTCGCAAACCTCCCTCGGGGCAGCGTGTCGCGGGCCTGGCAGGTTCGAGCCCAGACCAAGAAAGATCATGAAGAGTTCCGGAGAGCGACTGACTTGCCAAATCGGTATAGCGATGCCAACTAACAAGAATATAACCCGACCAGCAATAGACTTAATCCCATTTGGTCAGCTGAGAATTGAAGAGTTTCTTTGCCTTCACCGGCAGACCACAAGGAAAGGCTCGCTATGCGGTTTTACGCTGAAGAACGCGTCGCGCTCTTCATCGACGGCGCCAATCTCTACGCCACGGCCCGGACCTTGGGTTTTGACGTTGATTATCGGCGGCTCTACCAAGTCTTCGACAAGGACTGTCGCCTCGTGCGCGCTTATTACTACACAGCCCTGGTGGAAGATCAGGAATACTCCCCGATACGGCCGCTGATCGATTGGCTCGACTACAACGGCTACACCATGGTCACCAAGCCGACCAAGGAATTCACCGATGCCTCAGGTCGACGCAAGATCAAGGGCAACATGGACATCGAGCTGGCCATCGATGTGCTGGAGATGGCCGAAAAGCTCGATCATATCGTGCTCTTCTCCGGCGACGGCGACTTCCGACGGCTGGTTGAAGCGGTGCAGCGCAAAGGTGTCCGCGTCACCGTCGTGTCTTCCATCCGGTCTCAACCCCCGATGATCGCCGACGAGCTTCGGCGGCAAGCCGACATCTTCGTCGACCTCGCCGATATGGAGGAACGCATCGCCCGGCAGGGCGGCGGCGACCGCTCGGTTCGGCGTCAGCGGACCGAGGAACCGGAAGACTCGGAAGACTACGAAGATGAGGACGAGTACTACGATGACGAGGAGGAGGACTATGAGGATGAAGTGGACGATCCTCGGCAGTAGCCTTCTCGGCAGCACCTTACTCTCCTGCGGTCGATGACCTTTGCCCAGCCCGCGGCGGACTGCGCGCAGTGCCCTCGCCTCCATCAGTTCCGCCAAGCCAACCGCACGACGCATGCAGGCTACTTCAACGCACCGGTGCCGAGCTTCGGCCCGGATGATGCCTGGCTCCTCATCGTCGGCCTGGCCCCGGGCCTCCACGGAGCGAACAAAACCGGGCGTCCCTTTACCGGCGACTATGCCGGCGATTTGCTCTACGCCACCCTGGCCAAGAAGGGATTGGCGAGCGGGACCTACGACAAGCACAAGGGCGACGGCCTGACGCTGATCGGCTGCCGGGTGACCAATGCGGTGCGCTGCGTGCCCCCGCAGAACAAGCCGGAAGGCTCGGAAATCAAGGCCTGCAACGCTTTCCTGAAGGCGGAACTCGACGCCCTACCGAAGCTGACAACGCTTTTTGCGTTGGGCACCATTGCGCATGGAGCCATCTTGTCCGCCTTCGGGCTGCGCAAGTCTGCTTTTCGCTTCGGTCACGGCGCTTTGCACAGGCTGCCAAACGACCTCCTGCTGGCCGACAGCTACCACTGCTCCCGCTACAATACGAATACCGGCCGGCTGACCGCATCCATGTTCGAGGATGTCTTCGACGCCGTCTTGGCCCGTCGGGTAGAGACCGCTCCCTAAGCGAAAGCGGGACCAACCCGCTTAGCCCTGCGCCCCTGTCAGCCTTGAGCCTTGAGAATGCGGCTCTTTTCCCGCTGCCAATCACGCTGCTTTGCAGCTTCGCGCTTGTCCGCCTTCTTCTTACCGCGCGCCAACCCAAGCTTCAGCTTGGCGATGCCCCGGTCGTTGAAGTAAATCGAAAGCGGCACCAGCGTGTAGCCCTCCCGGCGAATCTGGCCGAGCAGGCGGTCTCTTTCGCGCTTGTGGAGCAGCAGCTTGCGGGCGCGCTTGGGACTGTGGCCGAAGCGGTTGGCCGGGCTGTACTCGGCAATGTGCGCGTTGAGCAAGTAGAGCTCGCCCTCCTGCTCACCCGCATAGGCCTCACCCAGCGAGGCCTTTCCGGCCCGCAGCGACTTCACTTCGGAGCCCATCAAGACCAGGCCGGCCTCGACGCTATCCTCGATGAGGTATTCGTGGCGGGCGCGCCGATTTTGCACGGCGACCTGTTGGGCTGCGGCAGGCATGGAGAAATCGCCTTGGCTCCGACGCGCTCGTTAACCTAATTCAGCAAGCCCGCTTCGCGCATGGCGTCGCGGACGCGTTGCCGGGTCGTATCCTTGACGGGGACAAGCGGCAGGCGCAGCTCATCGGCGCACAAACCGAGCAAGCTTGCCGCGAACTTCACCGGTCCAGGGCTGCTCTCGGCAAAGAGGGCTGCGTGCAGTTCCGTGAGGCGGTCGTTCAAGCGCTGAACCTGCGGTATGTCACAGGCTTTCCACGCGTCATGCATATCCTTAAGGATGCGCGGCGCGACATTCGCGGTCACCGAGATACAACCGTGACCACCTTGCGACAGGAAGGGAACCACGGTGGCGTCTTCGCCACTTAGTTGACAGAACGCAGTACCACAGAGCCGCCGCTGACGCGCCGGGCGGGCCAGATCGTAGGTGGCATCCTTAACCCCGACGATATTCGGCAGTTCAGCCAAGCTGGTCATCGTCTCCAATGACATATCGACGATCGATCGTCCCGGAATGTTGTAGATCAGGATAGGAATGTCGCTGGCGTCGTGGATCGCCTTGTAGTGGGCGTACAGCCCCTCTTGCGTCGGCTTGTTGTAATAGGGCGTAACGACCAGAGCGGCATCGGCCCCGGCCGCTTCGGCGTGCTTGGTCAGGGCGATCGCCTCTTCCGTCGAGTTCGAGCCGCAGCCGGCAATGACCGGTCTTTGGCCCTTCGCCACCTCGATACAGATCTCGGTCACCCGGCGGTGCTCATCGTGGCTCAACGTCGGTGATTCGCCTGTCGTGCCGCAAGGGACGAGCGCGTCCGTTCCTTCATCGATCTGCCACTGCACGAAACGGCGAAAACCGTCTTCGTCCACGGCGCCGTCGCGAAAGGGCGTGATCAGTGCGGTCAGCGAGCCGGAAAACATGGGCCCGGACATAGCCATTTCCTCAGTTCGAATTTCAGGGATAGTCAGCCTAGCATTGGACCATAGTAAGCCCGTCACGCCGGAGCAAGAGGCCCAGCGCCCCGATAGTACAAAAGCTGTTTCTGGTGATTTTACTTGTGGTTAACAGCCGCCGTCTAAACTGCCCGTATCAAATATCCAACTAACGCAAAACTAGAATTGACCTTGCCTCACGAAATCTTGCGCCCAATTCGCTGCACCGATAGGTTACGGCGCCAAGCGAGAACCGCGGGTTTAATGGCGTTTAAGCGTGTCGACGGGTAGCCTGTTGGCCCTGTTGAATGCGACAGCGAATGCGAGTCGCTGCCGAATTTGGTATGATGTTGATCGGGTCGGGTGGACGGTCGTGATGACATCGACCGCCGGGTCGCAAAACAGCCTGGTATGGGCTTGGTGCAAACCAGGTTGTCGACGGACTTTCCCGACCAGATCGCTCGGCCGTGAAGGTCGCAACAAGACCGAAGCCGCGTCAAGCGCGACGCGTTTTGGCTGTTGAACAGAAGTACGAAGAGGTCGGAGTTGGTAATGGCGGAAGGGCTGAACAATCCCGGGGGCGAGGACGGCAAGGAGCCGAGCCAATCCCCCAAGAAGAACGTGTTGCGCCGCGCTCTGTCCCGTTTGGACAGCTATTTCGTGCCGCGCGAGATCATTCTGCGGACCGACGGCCAAGTCCGCTACCTTCGTATCACCGCGCGCAGCCAGAAAACCGTCGCCCTGACCGGCGTGTTGGCAGCGGTTTGGTTACTATCGGGCACCTTGGGCACGGTTCATCTCACCACGGTCGTGGTCGACAGGAACCAGCAGATTGCCCAATCCAAGGCTGACTATGCCGAGCTGCTGGATGAAATCCGCGACTACGAAGTGCGCTTCGTCGAACTGACAGGCGCGCTTGACGCCAATCAGGCTCAGCTTCTCGCGCTCCTGCAGCATGCACCGGAGAGCGACGGCAGCAACCCGCAAGGGCAAGATGGCGACCAACCTGCGGCAGTGCCGGGCGACGAGAGCAAGTTTGCCAGCTTCCTGGACGGCTTGCGCGGCTTGGCCGGACAGACCGTGCTGTTGCGCGATCACATCGCCGACATGAAGACGAAGCTGGAGCGCATCCAAGCGGCGAAGCTTGAGGCCGACAGCGCCCAACAGCAGTTGCTTGAACGGCTGCGCACCAAGGACGAAACGCTGGAAGCGCTGGTCAGCGAGAGAGATCTTCTGACGGCCAAGGTCGAAGACCTGTCCGCAGCGCTGGACGCAGCCGAAGGCGGCCTCGCCGCAGCCGAAACCGCCAACACGGAAGTCACGGCCCGCTTGGACGAGAGCACGGCAGACTTCCAGGGCATGCGCGAGGATCGCGACCGGCTGCAGGTCGAACTCGACAAAGCCCGCACGGAGCTAGGCGCGAGCGACCGCAAAGTCACTGCCGCCCGCGCAGCGCAAGACGAAGCCATTCAGAAGTCCAAGCAGCATGAAGAACGGATCGCGACGCTGGACCACGCTCGCGAGGAACTGCTGGACCGTGTCAGCGATTTGGAAGAGGCCCTGCAAACTGCGGAAGCCAAGCTGAACGACGACGGTTCGCAGTTGCTGGAGTACGAGCGCAACATCGCGGACCTTGAGCAAAGGCTTGCCAAGGCCGAAGGCGCAGCCTCCGATCTGCGCCGGCGCGAAGATCACTTGGAATCGGCGCTGGTGGCCGCCGACCGGCGGAGCAACAGCATCGTCGAGCAGGGCGAGAAAATCGGCGAGCAGATGCTGGCCATGAAGGCGCAAATGAAGGCGATGCGGGCCGAACAGATCGCGCTGATCAAACAGCTCTCCGAGCGCACCAACGGCTCGGTCATCGAGGCCGAGGCCTTCCTCGACCGCCTAAGGCTCCCGGTGGAGGAGCTGCTTGAAGAAGCGGGCGAGCGCGTTGGCGACGGCAAGGGCGGCCCCTTCATTCCGCATGAAGAGGATCTCGACGAGCAGCGCGGGCACAACGCCGTGCTGCTCAGCAACCTGGTATCGCTCGACAATTCGCTCGGCCGGCTGGAAGCCATGCGCGAACTACTCGAAGGCATGCCGATCGGCACGCCGCTGGACGGCTACCGGATCAGCAGCGGCTTCGGAAAGCGCCGCGACCCGATCAACGGGCGCAAGGCCATGCACTACGGCATCGACCTTGTCGGACCCTACCGCTCACGGCTGGACGCGACCGCATCCGGCGTTGTGACAAAAGCGGGATGGATGACGGGCTACGGCCGCATCGTGGAGATACAGCACGACTTCGGCTTCAAAACACGCTATGCCCATTTGCGGCGCATCTCGGTCAAGCGTGGCCAGAAGGTAGAGCGCGGCGACGAGGTGGGTCAGCTTGGGAACTCCGGTCGCTCGACCGGCGCCCATCTGCACTACGAAGTTTGGTTCGAAGGCAAACGCGTTAACCCCTACCACTATGTGAAGGCAAAGATCGATGTTCTCCAAAAGTAAGAAGGGCGGCCCCCAAAGCTCTTCTTCCCCCCAACCTGTCGAATCATCCCCCAAGCCTGCAGAGGTCCCCAAGATGGCAAGTTCCGATCCCCGGAAGAACAATGGCGTTCCCTCGATCATCAGTGCCGACCTGACCATCGACGGCAACGTGACCAGCGATGGTGACATTCAGATCGACGGCAAGGTCAACGGTGACATCAAGACCCGGACCCTAACGCTCGGCGAGTCCGGCGATGTACGCGGTGCCATTCATGCCGACAGCGTTCGCGTCTGCGGCTCGGTCGAGGGTGAGGTCCGCGCGACCACGGTCATCCTCACGAAGTCGGCCAAGGTACGCGGCGACGTCCTGCACGAGAGCCTGGCGATCGAGTCCGGCGCCTTCATCGACGGTCACTGCAAGCGGACCACCGGTGACGAGATCAAGCGCCGCGAAGAGGTCAAGCCGAGCGCACCGATGAGCGGCCCGACCCCGCTCGACATCGCTCAGAACAAGCCTCAGCCCTCCCGCACCAGCGCAGCCGAGTAATCTGATCAAGGCGTCCACCGGGCCTCTGACAGGAGGCCCGGCGAAGGCCTCTAGCGCGGGTCCGGATAGGCATCGAGAGCTTCGGCCATCCGAGCCGGGTCCACGTTCCCGCCGGAAAACGTCAGCGCGATGGTCTGGTCGCGCGCCGTGAGCTTGCCGGCCAAAAGTGCGGCGAGGCAGACGGCGCCGCCGGGCTCGACCACCATCTTCAAGCGCCGAAAGGCGTAAGCCATGGCGAAGCGGGCCTCGTCGTCAGACACTGTGAGACCACCGGCCAGAAGACGGCGATTGATGGCGAAGGTCAGCTCACCGGGTGCCGGAGCGAGAAGCGCATCGCAAATAGAGCGCGCGTCCGCGGCATTGCTCTCGCGACGACCGGAGCGGAGCGAGCGACCGGTGTCGTCGAAACCTTCCGGCTCGACCGCGTAGACCCCCGTCTCCGGTGACAGAGCGTCGAGCGCCAAAGCACAGCCGGCGCTCAACCCACCCCCGCCACAGCAAATCAGCGCAATGTCCAGCTTGGCACCCACCGCTGCAGCCTGCTGCGCCAGCTCCCTGCCACAGGTGCCCTGGCCGGCGATGATACCCGGATCGTCGTAGGGGCGGACGAGGGTCGCCCCGCTCTCCTGCAACAGCGCAGCAGCAATGTCTTCGCGCACGTCGCGATAGCGGTCGTAGGTCACGACCTGGGCGCCGTAGGCGCGGGTGTTGTCGAGCTTCGCCTGCGGTGCATCAGCCGGCATAACGATGGTGGCCGGTATACCCAGAATGGCGCAGGCAGCCGCCACGCCTTGCGGGTGATTGCCCGAGGAGTAGGCCAGCACGCCACGTGGCCGGTCGCTCTCGGGTATCTGGCTGATCCGGTTGAAGGCGCCGCGGAACTTGAAGGAGCCGGTCCGTTGCAGGGTTTCCGGCTTGATCAGCACGCGCCCGCCGACGCGGGCGTTGAGCTCCGGGCTTTCGATCAAGGGTGTCTCAACGGCAAAGCCGGCGATGCGTCCCGCCGCCGCCTCGACGTCAGCATATGTCGGCAAGCTCTGTGTCGTCTGTTCAGCCGCAACTGCCATCACTGCAGCCCCAAGGCATCTGTCAGCTCGGGCAAGCCCTGAATGATCTTTGCCGGCTCTCCCGGCAGAACGTCCATCTGCATGCCGAAGCGATTCATCCAAGCCACCGTGAAGCCGAAATGGGCGGCACCGCGCGCGTCCCAAGCGTTGGTCGAAACGAAAGCGATTTCGGCAGGTTCGGCGACCGCCAGGCGATCCACAGCCAGCTGGTAGGTGCGGTGGTCAGGCTTGTAGATACCCACATCCTCGATCGACAGCACCTGGTCCAGCAAACCACCGATGCCGGCCGACTCGACCGCCGCCTGGAGCATCTTGGGCTCGCCGTTGGACAGAATGGCCGTCGCCATCCCGGCCTCCTTGAGCCGGCTCAGGGTTGGCGTGACGTCCGGATAGGCGTCGAGCGTAAGGTAGAGCTCCATCAAGCGCTGCTTCAGCGCCGGGTCGTGCAGCGCATGGGCCGCCATGGCGAAGTCGAGCGCCTCCCCCGTCACCTGCCAGAAATCGCAGTGGGCGCCCATCAGGCTGCGCAACCAGGTGTATTCAAGCTGTTTCTGGCGCCAGAGCTGGGAGAGTGCCTGGGCCGACTCGCCGAGTTGGTCGGCGACACCGGCCGCGGCGGAATGCACGTCGAACAGCGTGCCATAAGCATCGAAAACGCAGGCTTTGACCTGCTGAAAGCGTGCGGACGCCATAACGGACACTCCCTTCCAGTCTCGGCGTTGCGGAGCCCAGACCGGCGAAGCGGTGCGTTTTGCGCGGCTAGGGCCTTATCGGCAGAGGGTCGGCGTCCGGTTCCAGAAGCAGGCGGTAGACGGCGGTGGCCTCCAGAACCCGTTGTACGTAGTTGCGGGTTTCATTGAAAGGGATGGACTCGACCCAGTCGATGATCTCGACCCCCGGCCGGCGCGGATCGCCGAACTGTCTAAGCCAGGTGCGCACCCGATGCGGGCCGGCGTTGTAGGCGGCCAAAGCCAAGGGATAGGAGCCGCCGAACTCGTCGATCCGATCGGCCAGGTAGTGCTGGCCCAGGAAAGCGTTGTAGGTCGCATCTTCAGTCAAACGACGCCGCTCGTAGGCAACACCCTTCTTGCGCGCCATCTGCTTCGCCGTGGCCGGCATCAACTGCATGATACCTCGCGCGCCGGCCGGGCTGACGGCGGCCGGGTCGAAGGTGCTCTCCTGGCGCATCAACCCTAGGACCAAAGCCGGTTCGAGCGAGCGCGTGTCGATAAAGCCGTCGAAGCTCGGCAGCGTGTAGAGGCTGTCGACCAGCAGATGACCGTCGCGCATGGCACGCTTGGCGGTGCGCACCTCTTCGTCATGCAAGCCGAGCTCGCTCGCCAGCTCGGCAACGAAGCGATAGTCCGCGGCACTTTCAGCATCGGCGCGGAGCCTGGCGAAAAACGTCGGAATGAAGGCTCTGCCATCGACTTCGGCAAGCAGCCGCACTGCGGCAACGCTCTCGCTGGTCTGCAGTCCTTCGGAGACGACGCCCTCTTCCGCGGCCGCAGGCAGTGTCGGCCGGGTGCCGAGGCGCGCGGCCGCCATCTGGCCGTAGAAGGTAAAGGCATGCTCGGCGGCTGCGCGATAGGCCTCTTGCGCTAGATCTTGGCGTCCCTTGGCCGCTTGCGCCTCGCCGATCCAGAAGCTGGCGCGCGCCTTACTGATGGGTGAGCCGACAGCTCTCTCAAGGCGATTGAAGTGCTTCAGGGCGTCGTCAGGCTCCTCGAGGAAGCGCAAGGCGAGCCAGCCGGCAAGGAACTCGGCTTCGGCATAGGAGACGAGCTCGCGACCTTCTGGGGAGAGAGAATGGCCGCTGGCCACATAGTAAGCCGTGGTGATCCGTCCTTCGCGCAGGGACCAGCGGGCGGCCCAGCGCTGCAAGCGCCACCAGCGCGCCGCATTGACGACCTGCTTCGGGCCGGGTCTCAGGATTTCCAGGGCCGAGTCCAGACGGTTCTTGCGCAGACGCCAGCGCGCGCGCTCGTAGAGCAGGCCCGGGTCGTTGGCGAGCGATGCAGGCACTTGGCGAATGGCCCTGTCGACGCCAGAACCTTGACGCGCCAACAGCAGACGCGCCCGCGTCAACGCGGTATAGCCGCGTCCCATGCGCTCCGCCTGTCGCATGGCCGGATCGGCAAGACGCGCCGAGGTCAGGCGCTCCCAGCGATGCTTGTGGTCTTCGGGCGTAATGAAGCGCTTGGCCAGAGCATAAAAGGGCCGCTCATCGGCCCGGCTGAAGTTCTCTTCCCGCCACGCCCGCTTTGCCACCTCGGCCGCACGTTTGGTCTCTCCACGGGCCAGCAGTGCCCGCAGGTAGCGATACGCCCCTGCCCCCGTGACTGGCTCGTAGCGCGTAAACCAAGCAATCACATCTCCGTCGGACAGAGCCGCCGGCATGGTTTCCTCGGCCCGGCGGCGCAAGGCGGTCTGCGCTGGCCAGTCCGGATTGGCGCGGACAAACTGCGAAATCTCGGCGAAGCCAGCCTCGCTGGCGGTATCCTGGTAGGCAAGCCAGCGCAGCGTCTTCTGCAGCAGTGGCTCGGTGGCGTAGGCAGCCGTGCGGCGTGCCTCTTCAAGGCGACCGTCCTGCGCGAGCGCGAAAGCCTCGCGGTAGACCATGCGCTCTTCTTGCGACAGGCGTGCCCAGCTCGGCGCCGCGAAAAGCAGCATTGCCAGCAACAGCGCCGTCAGTCGCATGAGTCTCGTCCTTGCCCTGATCCGAGTCGTCTCGGCCCGCCGCCGAGGGCAGCCGGACCACCCGGCTGGAACATTAGGGTTAAACCCGGATCCCTTTCAAAGGAATTACCGGATCAGGGCCTAAGTGTGATCAGCGACAGGTTCGACCGCCTGTAAGGAGGCTTGCTCGGCAAGGGCCTGGCGGACGATCTGGACAGCGCTGGAGAAGAACAACAGAGCCATTCCGGCGGCCACGACCAAGTCTGGCCAGGCGCTCTGCCAAGCCCAGACGCCGCTGGCGGTGATCACCACGGCGATATTGCCGATCGCGTCATTTCGGCTGCACAGCCAGACCGAACGGACGTTGGAGTCTCCCTCGCGGTAGCGCATCAGGAGGGCAACACTGGCCAGGTTGGCAAGCAGCGCAAGAAAACCGACTCCGCCCATGACGGGAGCAAGCGGAACGCCGTCGTCCCACACGGCCATGCCGGTGCTGATCAGCACCCAAAGCCCCATGGCCGCCAAGCTGAGTCCCTTCAGCAGCGCGACTCGGGCGCGGATGAGCAAAGGAGCGCCGATGACCGCGAGGCTGATCGCATAGGTTACGCTGTCGGCGAAGAAATCCAGTGCATCGGCCTTCAGCGCCTGCGAGTCGGCAATGAAACCCGCCGCGCCTTCGAACAGAAACATGCTGGCGTTGATAGCGATAACCACCAGCAGCACGCGCTTGTAGGCGCGCGACAGACCATCGAAAGCAACGTTTTGACCACAGCAAGCTCCAGACACGACGGCCGACTCCGCACAACGCGCTTGAAAGCGCTTCTCATGCTCTCAACGTAATTGCTCTAGTCACTATAGCTTCAAGGGGTTTTTCACAGCATGACGCGCCAATTGACGATCGGGCAGCTGTCGCGGGAAACGGGATGCAAGGTGCCGACTGTCCGCTATTACGAGGCCGAAGGTCTGATCGCGCCATTGGGCCGGACTGCCGGCAATCAACGCCGCTACGGCAGGGCGCAAGTCGAACGCCTGCGCTTCATTCGCCATGCCCGCGACCTCGGCTTTCCGCTCGAGGCGGTTCGCGAGCTGCTCAGCTTTCAGGACCGACCCGAGCAGGACTGTGCCGAGGCCGACCGCCTCGCCCGGCAGCATCTGAAGGATGTCGAGAGCCGGTTGCAGCGCTTGCAGGCTCTAAAGGCTGAGCTAGAGCGCATCGTGTCAGCCTGCGAGGGTGGGACGATGGACGACTGCCGCGTCATGGCTTGCCTGGCCGATCATCAGCTTTGCAGCAACGACCGGCACTGACGCGGCCCTGCTCCATCGCAAAGGCTGCAAGAAAACAAATGCCCCCGCCGAAACGGCGGGGGCAAGGTGAGCCTCATGGTTGGAAGGAGGCTATCTGCTCCAACGTTACCAATCCAAGGGTTGCCCTTCCCCAAGGCCAGCCCCTAGCGCCGGGTTCTTGAGCCCGGCGAAGCCGAGACCGCTGTGGCATCCCCAAGCACCACGCCACGGTCTCAACTCTGTCACAATATAGTTCAGATCTAAGAAAATGTCAAGTAGACACAAGAAATAAACAATAATTCTCAAATCCTAATTTTAACCATATTCGGTAACTATTTAAAATCAACAGCACCAATACATTTGCGCAGCAGGCCTTTTTGCGCTCGGCGCATCTCAGCCGGCCGGCCTCGCTGCCTGCCCCGCATTTATGCTAAATTTGGCCAAATCGGGCTCGGGCAGCAGGAAGCGGGACATGAAGCTGGCAATTCATAAAGCGGCAGAACAAGGGCCCGCGGCCGAGGGGCTGCGCGCCTTCTTCCACTACCGTGATCTTGGCATCGAGGCTGCGACGGACGGACGCTTCGTTGCTCATGTCATCAAGGCCAGAGAAGGCCACGGCGCCAATCCCGTCTGGCATGTGCACGATCTCGACTTCCAGATGGTTTACGTGCTCAAAGGCTGGGTGACCTTCGAATACGAAGGTGAGGGCCCGGTGACGCTGGAGGCCGGCGACTGCGTGCATCAGCCGCCTGGCATCAGGCATCGCGAAGTGGCGCACTCCGACGATCTGGAGATGCTCGAGATCGTCACGCCGGCAGACTTCAGCACGCAGGAAGTCGAGGCCCCTTGAGCTAGCCGTGGCAACGGCCGCCCTCACGGCCGGAAGGACACGACTTTCTGCCGCTGCTCGCCCAAGCCCTCAATGCCGAGGCGGAGCTCATCGCCTGCTTTCAGGAAGCGCTGCGGCCTCCTGCCCATGCCGACACCGGCCGGCGTGCCGGTGGCGATGACATCCCCCGGCTCCAAGGTCATGAAGCGGCTGGCAAAGCTGATGAGTTTCTTTACGCCGAACAGCATCAGCTTCGTATTGCTGTCCTGCGCGCGCTCGCCGTTGAGGTCGAGCCAGACCCGCAAGGCCTGCGGGTTGGGAACCTCATCAGCGGTGACGAGATAGGGCCCGATTGGCCCGAAGCTGTCCGGCGACTTGCCTTTCACCCATTGGCCCGTGCCTTCCAGCTGATAGCTACGCTCAGAGACATCGTTGAACACGCAGTAGCCGGCAACATGATCGAGCGCCGCCCTCTGTGTCACGTAGCGTGCGCGCGTACCGATGACCACGCCGAGCTCAGCCTCCCAGTCGGTCTTCTTCGAGCCCTTCGGCAGCACGATGGGGTCATTAGGCCCGGTGATCGAGGTGGTCGCCTTCATGAAGATGATCGGCTCCTTCGGCGGGCGAGCTCCCGACTCCAGTGCGTGATCGCGGTAGTTGAGGCCGATCCCGACGATCTTGCCGACCGATACCAGGCAGGGACCGAGACGCGGACGGCCCGGCACCTTGGGAAGACGCGCGGGATTGAGCCTGCCCAGTTTGGCCAACCCCGCCGGCGACAGAACAGCCGGTGTGAGGTCGTCCACCTTGCCGGACAGGTCACGGATGACCCCGTCCCTATCCAACAGTCCCGGCTTCTCCTTTCCGGGACGGCCATAGCGCAGCAGCTTCATGTCAACTCCTCCCTGGTAACAGCAAGGCGCGCCGCGGCGGAGCTTGCAGGCCGCCAATCTCGACAGCGTCGTCGGGCGCCGTGGCTCGCGCAAGATCGATGTGCGCGGCGGTTTTGCATTAAACTCGGAGAGAGTGGGGGACGGGCCCGCAGTCCGACGGGAAGATTGACTGCGGGCCCGATGAAACCTCCTGGGGTCGGGGAGGTTTCAAACGCCGCGCCAGGGGGGTATGGGCTGACGCGGCGCGAAACCAACAACCATTCCAAAACACCTTATACTCGAAGTCGCGGCGGGTTCAATAACTCACTTATACAATGGTTGAATGAGATGCCTCAGGCAGGAGACGCCACATGGGCCGATGCGCATAGGGCCCGGTCAATCTGTCGCAGGCCCAGCCATTGTCACGTCCCTTTTCCTGTTCTGATTGCGTGTTGATCGCTATCTTCTTAATGGGTTGGTATTGCCGACCGCCACTAGGCGCGCGGCACAGCGGGGAAACTGTTCAAGGCAGGGGTCATGAAGAAGCTTCTAATCGGTCTTGCAGTTGTTGTCGTGATCGTGGTGGCGGCCGCGTTTATCGTTCCGGGCCTGATTCCGCTCGACACCTACAAGACGCAGCTCTCGGAACAGGTCAAATCGGCCACCGGCCGCGACTTGGCGATCGACGGCGACGTGCAGCTGACGATCCTCCCGAACTTGGCCGTGACGGCCGAGGGCGTTCGCTTTTCCAATGCGCCGGACGGTTCAGAGCCTGAGATGGCGACGCTGGAGTCGCTGCGCGCCACGGTACAGCTTCTGCCGCTGCTTGGCGGCGACATCGCCATCGACGAATTCGTGCTGGTCAAGCCCGAGATCCTGCTCGAGGTCGACGAACAAGGGCGGCCGAACTGGCAGTTTGGCGATGCCACGCAACCAGCCGCCGATGACACGGCTGCCAGCGACCAGACCGGCGGCGATCAGAGCGGCGGTGGCGGAGCCGGCAGCGCCCTATCCGGCCTGAGCTTGGGCGACGTGCGGATTGTCGAGGGCAAGATCACCTACATCGACCGCGCGTCCGGCACTCGTGAGGAGATCACCGATCTCAATCTGGAGCTGTCGCTGCCCGATATAGACAGTCAGTTCAACGCAGCCGGCAACTTCGTCCTGCGGGGTAAGGAGATCGGCACAGAGCTGGACGTGGCAAGCCTCGGTCAACTGATGGGCGGCACGGCCACAGCGGTGAAGGCAGCGGTCAGCAGCGATCTGGTCAGCCTGACCTTTGACGGGGAGGTCACCCAAGCCGAAGCCCCCGTGGTGGCCGGCAACATCGATCTCGACGTACCCTCGGTGCGCGAGCTGATCGTCTTCGCCACGCCCGACCAGCCTTTCGAGGCAGCTGAGGGCACCTTCGGTCCCTTCAAGGTGAACGGCAAGCTCGACATGGTGGGACAGAAAGTCAGCTTCCAGGACGCCGAGATCACCTTCGACGAGTTGGTCGCTCGCGGCAACATGCAGGTTGACAACAGTGCTGCCGTGCCGCGTGTCACGGCCAACGTTTCGACCGAGTTTCTCGACGTTACGCCCTATCTTGGCGCTGCCGACGAAGGCGCTGCGGGCTCCGAGCAAGACACCTCAGGCGACGGCGGAGGCGGAGAGCCCGCCGGCTGGAGCGAGGATCCCATCGACCTTTCGGGCCTCAAAGCCGCCAACGCCGATATCTCGATTTCGACGGCCGGCCTGAAGGTCAATGAGATCGAGATTGGCCAGTCAGCCCTCGCGATCCTGTTGGAAGGCGGGCGCCTGACCGCCAACCTCACCGAGATGCAGCTTTACGGCGGCAACGGTACTGGCCAGGTCGTGGCCGACGGCAGCGGCGAGACGCCGGCCGTCGCGGCCAAGTTCGATCTCTCCGGCGTGGAGGCGGAGCCCCTGCTGACCGATGCGGCGCAGATGGACCGCCTATCGGGCACTCTGGACGGCAACCTCGACGTGACCGGCAGCGGCGGCAGTCAAAAGGCCCTGGTCTCTGCCCTCAACGGCACCAGCGCCTTCAAGTTCACGAACGGTGCCATCCAGGGCGTGAACATCGCCTCCATGTTCCGCAACATTTCGCTGGATGCCATCACGGGTTCCTTCTCCGAGGCTGAGAAGACCGACTTCGCGGAGCTTTCTGGCTCGTTTCAGATCACCAATGGCATCGCCCGCAACACCGACCTTTTGATGCAGGCCCCTGTCCTTCGCATGACCGGCGAGGGCGACATCGCCATGCCAACTCGGACGATCGACTACCTGATCAAGCCGAAACTGGTCGGGACCCTCGAGGGCCAAGGCGGAGACGCGGCGCCGCCGGGCCTGACGATTCCGGTCCGCATTCAGGGCAGCTGGGACGATCCCAGCTATCAACCGGACATGGAAGCCGTCCTGAAAGGCATTGCCGACCCCTCCAAGCTGCTTGAAGGCGTCGAAGGTGTGACAACCGGCGGAGCCGGGGCCGTAAAAGACGCGGTCGAGGGCGTTGCCGGACAGGGCGGAAGCGCGGTTGAGGGAGTCGGCGACGCCATAAAGGGTATCACCGGAGATGGCGAGGGCGGCGACTCACCGGTCGACACAATCAAAAACCTGTTCGATTGACAGCTGCGCGGCGCTCGCACCGCGAGCTCCAACGGCTATCTTTGCGGCAGCGGCGCCGCGCGCCTGTTCAAACTCATCGCGCGGCGCCGCTTCTTGTCTTTTGTCTGCAAGCAGCAAACCCTAGCGCGACTTCCGTCCCGCAGGATGGACCCTTGGCGCACAAAACTGAAACTCGGCGGCGGGCAAAAACACCACTTTTATCCTGTATAGACAGGTCTGACATGAAGTCCTAAGCTGCATGTCACACGGGCAACACGTTTAATCGTTAGGCTTGCCCTCTGCCGTCATCTGACGCCACGACCTTCGCCTTACCGTTTGAAGGAACACAGGATGGCCGTGCCCCAGGCAACGCCGACAGAAGCAAGCTGTTCTCTATCGCCTACCAATGACCCTTGGCTATTGACCCCCGGCCCGCTGACCACATCGCCGGAGGTCAAGGACGCCATGCTGCACGACGTCGGCTCCCGGGACACGGACTTCATTGCCTTGAACGCGCGTATCCGCGAACGCCTTCTGCGCGTTGTCGACGGGGAAATGCGCTGCACAACTGTTCCTCTGCAAGGCAGCGGCACCTTCGTCGTCGAGGCCATGCTGACCACCTTTCTGCCGCCGGACGGCCGGCTGCTCATCCTGATCAACGGCGCCTACGGCTGGCGCATGGCCAAGATCTGCCAGGTGGCCGGCCTCAGCTACACAACCTTGGAGTGGCCGGAGGATACGCCGGTCGATCCGGACGCCGTCGCGCGCAAGCTGGAGGAAGAGCCGCATGTGACCCATGTCGCGCTGGTCCACTGCGAAACCACCTCAGGCGTGCTCAATCCTATCGAGCGGGTGGCCGAGGTGGTGGCGCGACGCGGGCGGCGGCTCTTGATCGATTCCATGTCGGCTTTCGGCGCCCTGCCCTTGAGCGCCGAGCAAATCGCCTTCGATGCCGTTGTCGCCTCGGCGAACAAGTGCCTCGAAGGAGTCCCAGGCTTCGGCTTCTGCATCGCCGATAGGGAGGCACTGAGCAACTGCCAAGGCAACGCCTCCTCGCTCAGCCTCGATCTCTTCGAGCAGTGGACCGCGATGGAGGGCAACGGGCAATGGCGCTTTACCCCACCGACCCACGCCCTGCTGGCCTTTGACCGAGCATTAGACACCTTCGAGGCCGAAGGCGGCCAGAAAGGGCGCGGCGGGCGCTATAGCGAGAACTGCCGCATTCTCGTGGACGGCATGCGGCGGCTCGGCTTTGAGACACTTCTTGCCGACGAGGTTCAAGCCCCGATCATCGTAACCTTTCACAAGCCGTCGGATGAGCGCTTCGACTTCGATGCCTTCTACGACGCGCTGAGGGCGCGCGGCTTCGTCATCTATCCCGGCAAGCTGACGGTCGCCGATTCCTTCCGCATCGGCTGCATCGGCCAGGTCGGCCCGCAGCAGATGCATCAGGTGCTGGAAGCGATTGACCGAACCTTGCACGACATGCAGGTCGTCGAGCGCGCTCCCAAAGCCTGAGATCATGGCCCTCTAATCCCGCGCTGCCGACCAGGAGCACATTTTCCAAGGAGTAGTTTATGAGCAACCAGACGGACAGCCTGGTGTCGGCCGTCGTCTTCGATTGGGCTGGAACCACGGTGGATTTCGGCAGTCGCGCGCCGATGGGGGCTTTCGTCGAAGCCTTCGCCGAGTTCGGCGTCGAGATCTCGGTCGAGGAAGCCCGTACGCCGATGGGCCTGCCCAAGCGCGACCACATCAAGGCGCTCGGTGCCATGCCGCGCGTCGCCGAAGCTTGGAAGGACGCGCGCGGCGCGGTATTCGGCGAGAGCGATATCGATGCGCTCTATGAGATCTTCGTGCCGCTCAACGTCGAGGTTGTCGGCCGCCATGCCGATGTCATCCCTGGTGTGGTGGAAAGCGTGCAGGCGCTGCGGGACCGCGGCATCAAGATCGGCTCCACCACCGGATACGTCCGCGAGATCATGGAGCCCTTGGCGCCGAAGGCGGCAGAGCAAGGCTACGCGCCGGACAATCTCGTCTGCGCCGGCGATCTCGCCCAAGGCCGTCCGACCGCCATGATGATGTACCGCTGCTTCCTCGACCTCGACGTCTGGCCGGCCGCCTCGGTGGTCAAGGTGGATGACACTGAGCCCGGGATTGCCGAAGGGCTTGCGGCCGGTTGCTGGACCGTCGGCATCGCCATGACCGGCAATCAAGTCGGCCTCTCCCGGGAAGAGTTTGACGCTTTGTCGCCTACCGAACGAGCCGCACGGCGGGACAAGGCCGTGGCGACCCTCAAGCGCTCCGGCGCTCACTTCGTCATCGACGGCGTCGGCGACCTCCTGCCGGTGATTGACGAAATCGAAGGGCGCCTGCGTCGGGGCGAACAGCCTTAGCTGATGGCTCACCGGCTAGCCCAAAAGTAGCGCAAGACAGCGCAACCCCCTCGGGCTACAAGACGACTGGTTCTTCAATCAGGGAGTGAGCGATGAGGGTTCTTGCAGTCGTCCTCGGTGTCGCCGTCGCAGCAACGCTCATCTTGGCCGAGCAATCGCAGGCCAGCGTTCTAGACGAAGTCAAGAGCAGCAAGACCTTGCGCGTCGGCTACCGCGAGGATGCGCCGCCCTTTTCCTACAAGAACGATATCGGTGAAGCGGCTGGCTACACCGTCGAGCTCTGCCGGCAAGTGGCTGCCGGCTTCGGCCAGCTCCATCAGATCGAGGGTCTGGTCATCGACTATGTACCGGTGACAGCCGCCGACCGCTTTGATGCGGTGACCGAGGGGAGAATCCACCTGCTCTGTGGTGCGACCACCCAGACTCTGGCCCGCCGGGAGATCGTTAGCTTCTCGCTGCCGACCTTCATCGACGGCGCCAGCGTGCTCTTCCGTGCCGACGGACCCAAGAGCTTCGCGGAGATGGTGGGCCGAACCATTGGTGTGCTTGGCAACACCACCACTGAGAAGGGCCTGCGCAATACGCTTGAGCGCGAGGGCATGCAGGCAGATGTCGTGGCCGTGAACAGCCATGAAGAGGGCTTCGAGCGTCTCGTCGCCGGCGAGATCTCCGCCTACTTCGCCGACCGCGCCATCCTCGCCTACATGCTACAGCACAGCGACCAAGCTGCGAACCTTCACCTCTCCAACAGGTTCTTCAGCCACGAGCCTTTTGCCCTGGCTCTGCCGCGTGGAGACGAGGACTTCCGCCTGTCCGTGGATCGAGTGCTCAGCTACCTCTACAAGAGCGGCCGCATCGGCGATGTCTTCAAGGCCACCTTTCCAAACGCCCAGCCCACCGACATGCTAAAGGCACTTTACGTGATCAACGGCCTGCCGAACTGAGGTTAGCTTTTCGGGCGCTGGGACACGCACTCACTGAGCAGGCAGAGGATCTCGAACATCAAGGTGACGCCGACCAGGGCCGTGTTGCCGCTGGGGTCGAACGGCGGCGAAACCTCGACCACGTCGCCGCCGATCAGATTGAGGCCGCGCAGGCCACGCAGCATGATCTGCGCCTCATGGGTCGAGAAACCACCGATCTCCGGCGTTCCGGTGCCCGGCGCATAGACGGGGTCGAGCCCGTCGACATCGAAACTGATGTAGGTCGGCCCCTCCCCGACAACCCGGCGGGCTTCCTCCACCACTCGCTGGGCCCCCAGCTCGAAGAACTCCTCGATCTCGATCACGCGGATACCCTGCTCCAGGCCCCAGTCCTTGTCCTGCGGCGTGTAGAGCCCGCCGCGGATGCCGATCTGGATGGTGCGCTTGGGGTCCAGCAGACCCTCCTCTATGGCGCGGCGGAAGGGCGTGCCGTGGGTGTAGGTGTAGTCGCCGAAATAGCGATCCCAGGTATCGGTGTGGGCATCGAAATGCACCATCCCAAGCGGTCCGTCCTTGGCGATGGCGCGCATGATCGGCAGGGTCACCAGGTGATCGCCGCCCGCGCTAAGCGGCATGATGCCCTGGCTATGCACAGTCTCGAAGAAGCGCTGGATACGCGCCAGGGAATCTTCCAGGTCGACCGGATTGACCGGTGTGTCGCCCAGATCGGCGCAATTGGCCAGCTCGTAGGGCCGCACACCCGTCACGTGATGCACATTGCGCATCAAGGTCGAGGAGTCGCGCATCTGCCTGGGGCCGTGGCGCGCGCCGGCCCGATTGGTCGTGCCGCCGTCCCAAGGCACGCCGATCAGCCCGATATCGACCTCTTCGGCCTCGTCCGGCGCCAAGTGCGGCAGCCGCATGAAGGTGGGAATACCGGCAAAACGCGGTAGCACGTTACCGGAGATCGGTCTGAAACGACGCTTGTTTTCCGCCACGGCGTATGTCCCTTGCTCTTGTTCCGTTTTGGCGCTGGGACAGCCTTACCGCTTGGGTCTGACGCTCTACTCCGCTGCTTGCGGTAAGGCTCGTCCGGGCGCCAGCATAGGCTCTGTCGCCAGGTGCTCAATTGCAATTGGCACAGGGCCGCCCGTCGCCCAGTCGAGCAGCTCGGCGGTGTGGACGACCGGCAGGTCGGTACCGCTGCCGATCTGCACCATGCAGCCGAGGTTGCCTGCGGCAATCAACTGCGGCGCGACCGACTCGATGTTCTGCACCTTGCGCGCCTTGAGCTGCTCGGCGATCTCCGGCTGCAGGATGTTGTAGGTGCCGGCGGAGCCGCAGCAGATATGGCTCTCCGGCACACCGACCGGGTCAAAGCCGGCCGCATCCAGCAGCTCGAAGGGCGCCTTGGTGATCTTCTGGCCGTGCTGCATGGAGCAGGCCGAGTGATAGGCCACCTTGAGATTTGGCACTTGCCCGGTCGGCGCGAGCCCGAGCTCCTGCATCAATTCGGTCACGTCCCGCGTCATCTCCGAGACGCGCTTGGCATTCTCGGCCAGCGCCTCGTCCTCGCGGAACATGAAGCCATAGTCCTTCACCGTGGTGCCGCAGCCCGAAGTGTTGATGACGATGCGGTCGAGGCCCTCGCCCGCCATCTCCCGTGTCCAAGCCTTGATATTGCGCGCGGCAGAGGCATGAGACGCCGCCGTGTCGCCCATGTGGTGGGTCAGCGCCCCGCAGCAGCCGGCGCCAGAGGCCACCACCACCTCGACCCCGTGGCGGGTCAGCAGGCGGACGGTGGCTTCGTTGATCTTGGGGTCCAGCACCTGCTGGGCGCAGCCGTTCATCAGTGCAACCCGCATGCGGCGCGGGCCGACGGCGGGAATGACCTGCGGCCGGTCGACATAGGAGGGCGTGGGAATGTCCGGCGGCGCCATCGCCATCAAGCCTTTCAGGCGCCCCGGCATCAGGCTCTTGAAGGGCCGCCCCAGCACCGCGCCAAACAGGGCCAAGCGGAACCGGAAGGGGCTCGGCAGCACGAAGGCAAGCAGCCGGCGGAACAGGCGGTCGCTCAAGGGCCGCTCATAGGTCTCGTGGATGTGCTCGCGCGCGTGGTCGACCAGATGCATGTAGTGCACGCTTGAGGGACAGGTGGTCATGCAAGAGAGGCAGGAGAGACAGCGGTCGATGTGCTTGACCGTCTTCTCGTCCGCCGGGCGGTCGTTCTCCAGCATGTCCTTGATCAGGTAGATGCGGCCGCGCGGGCTGTCGAGCTCGTCACCGAGCAGCAGATAGGTCGGGCAGGTTGCCGTGCAGAAGCCGCAGTGCACGCAGTTGCGCAGGATCTGATTGGACTCGGCGATGTTCGGGTCGGCCAGTTGCGCCAGGGTGAAGTTGGTCTGCATCAGAAGTCGTCTCGCATGCGTCCGCGGTTGAGGATGTGCGCCGGGTCGAAGCTGTTCTTTATGCGCGCCGTCAGCGCCGCAAGCGCCGCCGGTTGGGGGTGGAATACCGGCGTCACACTGCGCACGTCATCGTCGGCGCGAATGAGAGTGGCGTGGCCGCCCACCGTCTCGACCGCAGCGCGGATGGCAGCTGCGTGGGCATCTGACGCACGCTCGACGGCTAGCCAGATCAAACCGCCGGCCCAGTCGTAGAACCAGCCGGTGACCGGCACCTCCGCCGCGCGGATGGCTTCGACGAGGGCGGCGCCTTCGGTCGGCGCAGTCGAGAGGCGCCAAACCTGGGCGTCCTGTCCGGCCAGCGGCACAACATCGCGCAGCGCCGCCCAAAGGCGCTCGGACGCCAAGCCATGGAGAGCCTCAGGCTCCCCGGCCGCGGCCTTGAAGTGGGCGATGACATCATCCTTGCGCTTGGCGACCGAGACGGCCGGCCCTTCCAACCTGAGCGCCGTGAGGCTCGCGCCCGTCGGCAAGCCGTCCGGCAGAGACGCGGCGCTGGCCGACGGCAGATGGGCCAAGCTCGATACTTCGTGCGGCAGGCCCGAGGCCTCCGTCATCACCGCGACGGCCGCCCCGTCCTCGAGCCCGGTGAAGAGCAGTGTCTCTTCCGTCTCGGCCTTGGGCAGCACCTTGAAGGTCACCTCGGTCAGCACCGCCAGAGTGCCGTAGGAGCCGGTCATCAGCTTGGAGAGGTCGTAGCCGGTGACGTTCTTCATCACCCGCCCACCGGACTTGAAGACATCGCCGCGCCCACTGACCGCCTTGAAGCCGAGCAGGTGGTCGCGCGCGGCGCCCGCCTTGATGCGGCGCGGTCCCGCGGCATTGGTTGCGGCCAAGCCACCGATGGTGCCCGACTGCGGCTCCCTGCCGAACAGCGGACCGTAGTCGATGGGCTCGAAGGCGAGCTGCTGACCCTGCTGGTCCAGCAGGTTGACGATCTCCCGCAAGGGCGTGCCGGCGCCCGCGGTCAGCACCAGCTCGGCAGGCTCGAACAGGGAGACGCCGGTCATGGCCTGGGAGCCGATGCGACGCTGCGCTGTCATGGGCCGGCCGAGCGCGCTCTTGGAGCCCTGCCCAACCAAATCGACAGGTTCCTCGTTGGCCAGGGCGGCGGCGAAGACCTCCTGGAGGTCCTTCTCATCTTTGGGAAGCAGCGTTTCCACGGGCTAGAATCTCGGGATGTCCGGGAAAGGCAGCCTGCCGCCGTGGACGTGCATCATCCCAAGTTCGGCGCAGCGGTTCAGCGTCGGGAAGACCTTGCCGGGGTTGAGCCGGTGCTCGGGGTCGAAGGCGCACTTGACCCGCTGCTGGGTCTCCAGGTCGACCTCGCTGAACATGGTGTGCATCAGATCACGCTTTTCGACACCGACGCCGTGCTCGCCAGTCAGCACCCCGCCAACCTCGACGCAGAGCGTGAGGATGTCGGCGCCGAAGGCTTCGGCCTTCTCGATGTCGCCCGGCTTGTTCGCATCGTAAAGGATGAGCGGATGCAGGTTGCCGTCACCGGCGTGGAAGACGTTGGCGACCCTCAGGCCGTGCTTGGCCGACATCTGCTGCATGCCCTTCAGCACCCGGCTCAACTGGCCGCGCGGGATGGTGCCGTCCATGCAGAGATAGTCCGGCCCGATGGCGCCGACGGCAGGGAAGGCGTTCTTGCGCCCGGCCCAGAACTGTAGCCGCTCCTCTTCCGAGTCCGAGGCCTTGATGTAGGTGGCGCCCTGCCCGCGCGCGATCTCCGAGACCACGTCGATCAGATGGTCTACCTCGCTCGCGGTGCCGTCGAGCTCGCAGATCACGAGGGACTCGCAGTCGCGCGGATAGCCGCAGGCCTGGAAGTCGTCGGCGGCGATGATGGCCATCTTGTCCATCATCTCGAGGCCGCCCGGAATGATGCCCTGAGCGATGATGGCGGCAACGCAGTCGGCGCCGTTGTCGACCGTCGGAAAGCCGAGCAGCAGGCCGCGCGCTGTTTGCGGCTTCTGCAGAATGCGCACCGTCACTTCGGTGATGACGGCGAGCAACCCTTCCGAGCCGGTCATCAGGCCCATGAGATCATAAGCCTCCGAGTCCAGGTGCTTGCCGCCAAGCTGCACCACCTCGCCACCGAACAGCACCACCTCGAGGCCGAGGATGTTGTTGGTGGTGAGGCCGTACTTCAGGCAATGCACGCCGCCTGCGTTCTCGCCGACGTTGCCGCCGATGGAGCAGGCGATCTGTGACGACGGATCGGGCGCGTAGTAGAAGCCCTTGTGCTCGACCGCCTTGCTGATCGCCAGGTTGGCGACACCGGGCTGCACTCGGGCGCAGCGGTTGGCATAGTCGACTTCCAGCACCTTGTTGAACTTGCCCATGGCGAGAAGGATGCCGTCGCCGAGCGGCAGCGAGCCGCCCGAGAGCGAGGTCCCCGCCCCGCGCGGCACCACCTTGACGTTCATCTCCTTGGCCAGCGCCATGATCTCGGAGACCTGCGGCACCGTCTCGGGCAGCGCCACCACCAGCGGCAACTGCCGGTACATGGTCAGCGCATCGCACTCATAGGCGCGCAGCTCGCGCTCCTCATCGATGACATTGTCATGGGGCAGGATCTGCCGGAGCCGCTCGATCAGCCGCGCGCGGTTGGCGAGGATAGCCTCCTCGGGCTTGGGCATGGTGAGCGACATTTTCTTCCTCCCGGTTGGCCTTTTGCGCAGCCTGTGGCGCCTCTTCCGGGCGCACCTTTCAAGGATGAGCCGATCGACGGCTCTTGGGAAGAGCGGCTCACGCAAAAGACAACGCCGCACCTTGGTAGGCGCGCAAAGTGGTATTACCAATTTGATATAGGCGGGTCAAACCAACGGGCAAGGGCGTTGGCCCGCCGCGCTACTCAGGAACTATCTTGATCTGTGCCGACAACAGCACGGGCAACGGGAAACGCTAAAACAGCGCACAGGCCGGGGACGTTGTCGTCCAGCAGCAGACGGGCGTCGTGCAGGCGGGCGATGGCGGCGACCAGCGCCAGGCCTAGGCCCGTACGCGGCGCCGTCCCCGTCGCCGGAGCTTCGACACAGTCCAAGCGAACGAAGCGGCCGACCGCGCGCTGCCGCGCTTCGGCAGGAATGCCGGGGCCCGAATCCGCCACGCCGAGACGAACCCCCTCGCCGTTTGTGAGGAACAGCACCACCCGGCTGCCGGACGGCGCAAAGCGCAGGGCGTTCTCCACCAGGTTGGAAAGCGCCAGGAACAGCAGGTCGCGATGCCCGGAGAGGACAACGGGCTCCGTCCCCTCGACCGCCAGCGTCACCTCCCGCGTCTCCGCCAGGGGCTCGAAAAGCTCGGCGATGTCCTCGGCCAGCGCTGCCAGGTCCACGGGCTCCATCTGGTCCTGACCGATGCCGGCCTCGGCGCGGGCCAGGTCGAGCATGGTCTTCAAGAGGCGCTCGATCTGCGCGACCTCGTCCATAGCCCGGCCCATCGCCTCGCTGGGCGCTTCTACCTGCGCCTGGTTCAAGTGCAGACGCAGGCGAGTTAACGGGCTGCGCAGGTCATGGGCAAGGCTGTCGGTGACCAGCCGAAGCTCGGTCATCTGCGCCTCGATACGGTCAATCATGCGGTTGAGCGTTTCGGCCAAGTGGTCGAACTCATCGCCGCCGGAACTCGCCGGCACGCGCTGCGAGAGGTCGCCGGAGATGATGGCCTGTGCCGTCCGGGTGATGCCGCCGATGCGGCTGAGCAGCATGCGTGACAGGACCCAGCCGGACAGCGCCGCCGCCAAGGTGGCGAAGATCAGCCCGAGGGCCACAGCGAGACCAAGCGCCTCACGGGAGCGCGCCTCGATCTCCGCATCGCGCCCCAGCAGCAGCCGCGCGCCGTCCGGCAACTGAACGGTCACCGCATTGACCATAGCCATGCGGTCGAGATCGGTGCGGAAGATGCGCAGCAAGCCTTCCTGAACCGCCGGAACCGGCACCGTCGGCGCACCACTCGGCCAGGCATCGAGGTTGCCGGCCAGATAACCGCCACCGGGGCCGGTAAGCAGGTAGACGTTGGCATCCCACTGCCGCTCGGCGACACGGCGATCGATGGCTCCGGCCAAGGCCGGCAACCCGCCCAGCGTGTGAATGTCGGCGAAGCCGCGCAGCTCGGTCGCCAAGACGGTACGGGACTCCCCGGCCAGCAGATCCTCTGTCGCCCGCACGATCATGCCGAGCACCAGCACGACGGAGAGGAAGGCCACCGCCCACTGTATTGCCGCCAAGCGCACCGAGGTGGTGCGGAGCGCCAGGCGCAGCGCGCGCAGACGCGCCTTCACGAGCGCGGTTCGGTCGAGAGGACGTAGCCGACGCCGCGCACGGTGTGGATGAGGGGCGCCTCCCCGTCCCCGTCCACCTTGCGGCGCAGGCGGCTGATATGGACCTCGATGACGTTGCTGTCGTGATCGCTGCGGTAGTTCCAGACACCCTCCAGAAGCATGCCGCGGGTCACCATCTTCCCTTGGCGCTCGAGCAGGAAGCGCAGCATCTGGAACTCGCGGCGCTTGAGGTCGAGCAGGCGCGCGCCGCGGCGGGCGATGAAGCGTTCGACGTCGAGGGTCAGGTCACCGCAGCTCAAGCTGCCGCTGGGCTCCGCCTGCTCTGGCCGGCGCAGCAGCGCTTCGATGCGGGCCACCAGCTCCTCCAGCGAGAAGGGCTTGGCGAGATAGTCGTCGGCCCCGGCGCGCAGGCCGGCCACCCGCTCGTCGGTGGTGCCGAGCGCGCTGAGGAAAAGCACAGGCCGCGAAATCTGCGCCGCCCGCAAGGCCGTCAGCACGGCGACCCCGTCCAAATCCGGCAACATGCGGTCGAGCACGATGGCGGCATGCCGGCCGCTCATGGCCAGGGCCAAGGCTTCGCGACCGCTCGCCGCCTGGTCCACAACAAAGCCGGCAGCGGTCAGGCCCTGCGCGACGAAATGGGCGATCTCCGGATCGTCATCGACCACCAGCACCCGCTGCATCCCAAGATCTCTCCCCTCGCATCCCGCGCCCCCAGCGCCCAGCTCGTCGCTGCGCTTATAGCAAAGCTGCAATCACCCTGTCAGGACGCGTTCGACATCATGTAATGTTCTTGTCAGGATTCAATAGAATTACGGGTTTTATTATGAAGGTTACGTTGAACCTGCAAGTTTCTTCTTGAGGCCACCCAGCCCTCTACTTACTGCTTGGGCGCAACGGCACCCGCCGACGATAAGCAAACAAGGGGAACGTGGCATGAAGCAGATCTTGGGCGCCATCGCAGCGCTGATGGCAGCCGGTGGCGTCGCACAGGCGCACTACGGCATGATCATTCCGTCGGACCAGATGGTGATGCAGGAGGACCCACGCACCCTCGACCTGATGGTCGCCTTCGGTCATCCCTTCGACCCGGCCGGGCTGGAGCTGGTCAAGCCCGTCAGCTTCTCGGTCACGGCCGACGGTGAGACGACGGACCTGCTCGGCGAGCTGGAGCAGAGCGATTTCCACGGCTCCCTCTCCTGGCAGCTGAACTACGACGTGGAGCGGCCGGGCCTGCACATCTTCACCATGGAGCCGCAGCCCTATTGGGAACCGGCGGAAGACAGCTTCATCATCCATTACACCAAGACCTATGTGGCCGCCTTCGGCGACGACGAGGGCTGGGACGCCGAGCTTGGCCTGAAGACCGAGATCGTGCCGCTGTCCAAGCCCTTCGGCCTCTGGGCCGGCAATGTCTTCCAGGGCATCGTCCAGATGGACGGCGAGCCGGTGCCCTATGCCGAGGTCGAGATCGAGCACTTCAACCGGGACGGCTCCGCGGTCGCCCCCGCCGACTACATGATCACCCAGACCATCAAGGCCGATGCCGACGGCGTCTTCACCTACGTCGCGCCGGCGGCCGGCTGGTGGGGCTTCGCCGCCCTCAACACCGCCGACTACACGCTGGAGCATGAGGGTGTCGACAAGCCGGTCGAGCTCGGCGCGGTCATCTGGGTCCACTTCGAGCCCTGGAGCACGAAATGAGCCGCCTCTTCTCGCGCGACCTGCGCATTGCCGCCTTGGCTGCGGGCCTGGCGCTGCTGACGGCCGCGGCTTCGGCCCACCAACTGATGGTCTTCGCTGCCGTGGATGGCCAGGAGGTGGTTGTCGAGACCAAGTTCTCCAACGGCAAGGTACCCAAGACGGGCACTGTCACGGTCTACGACGGCGCGGACAATGTGGTCGGCACGCTCGCACTCTCCCCCGATGGCACCGCCCGCTTTCCGTTGCAGCACGCCGAGAGCGGCCTACGCATCGAGGTGACCACCGGCGAGGGCCACGACAACTACTGGGTCTTGACGCCGGACGACATCGCCAAGGCGGCCGGCAACTGACCGCGGCACAAGAAACAACACCGAGGTGAGCACGCCCCCCGCAACTCACTCCGGTTTCCTGCGGGTGCGGCCCAATCCGGACGGACCGCACCCGCAGCTTTCTCTCAGTTCAGCCCGCTCACGAAGGAGATTGCAGCGATGAGAACCTTAGTTGCCATCGGCCTGGCCGCCGCGCTCGGCGCGACCCCGGCCGCCGCCCACGAGTTGCTGTTGATACCGTCTCAGACCCAGGCGCAGCCGGGCGAAGCCATCGCCTTCGACGTTCACTCGACGCACGTCTTCTTCAAGGCGGAGGAAATGGAGAACGTCGAGAGCGTTGAGGTCGCCCTGGTCGGCGCCGGCGGCACGCAGGTTCTCGAGGTGTCCGGCAAGGAAGGCGCCTTGAAGCTCGAAGGCGAAGCCACGACCGACGGCAAGCCGGCCTGGCTGACCGCCCACCGCCTCGGCCAGATCTGGTCGAAGACGCCGCGCGGCTGGTTCCAGAGCGGGAAGTCCGAGAACCCTGACGCCGAGTTCACCAACAAGTACGAGAAGTTTTCCAAGGCGCTGGTGAACGCCGAAACCGGCGACGGCTTCGCCATGAAGCCCATCGGACAGGCGCTGGAGATCGTGCCACTAAGCGACCCGGCCGCGCTGAGCAGCGGCGAAGAGATCCAGGTGCAAGTGCTGCACGACGGCAAGCCGATCGCCGCCACCGTCTCGGCCACCTTCGGGGGCTTTTCCGAGACGCCCAACACTTTCGCTTACCTCACCGAAACCCTGAAGGACGAAGCGCACGGCCACGTCGCGAAGGTCAAAACCTGGGCGCCGGGCATCTGGATGATCCGGGCCGAGCATCGCACCGCCGACACGCCGGAGATCGACGAGCACGTGCTGCGCAGCGTGATGCTCTTCGAGGTTCAGTGACAATCGACAGGGCTCCGATAGGGAGAAAAGACAGGGCGTGAAGGTACCTGACAGCAACAACAAGGCCGTGGCGGGAGGGCAGCGCAGTCCCTCCCGCTTACGCATTCTGCTCGGGCTGTCCTGCCTCGTGGGGATGGTCGTGCTGATGATCGTCGGGCTGACACAGCCGGACCACCACGACCACCTCGCCGAGCAGGCCATGGCGGACGGCCCAGACATGGAGGCAGCACGACAGGAGCCGAAGCGGCTGCTGGAGCACATCCTGGGCCGGCTCTACCTCGCCTTCGGGGAGAGTGACGAAGGCGCCCTCTACGACGCGCTGGCGACCGTCGCCTCCGGCCCGCTGCTGGACGAACTCTATCTGCAGAAGCGCGCCGCCCTGACCCAGGGCCCCGGCGCGGCGAGCGGCCAGCAGCTGCACGGCCTGGCGCTGCTGCAGGTCGATGGCGCCGAACGCGACGGCGGCTTCGACTTCGATGCCAAGTGGCAGGTCGTGGGCGCCGTCGAGCATGGCGACCACGTCCATGTGCGCGGCAATGCCTACTCGGCCCGCCTGCGGGTCGAGCCGGAAGGCCAAGCCTGGCGGCTCGTCGCCTTCGAGCTGTTGGACATCATCCGCCAGGACCCCGTCGAGCTCGATCATACGGATGGCCACCAGGGATGAGCGAACCGACCGTTCAGATGCGGGATGTCGCCTTCGCCTACCCCAAGGGCGACTTTCACCTGGAGGTGCCGGCATTCCATCTGGCGCCGGGCGAGCGGGTGGCCGTCGTCGGGCCGAGCGGCACTGGAAAGACCACCCTGCTTCACCTGATCGCCGGGATTCTGAAGCCCCATCAAGGAGAGGTTTGGGTCGCCGGGCATAACGTCTCTACATTGAGCGAGTCCCGCCGGCGCAGCTTTCGCGCGGCGCACATCGGCTTCGTCTTCCAGGACTTCGAACTGGTCGACTACCTCTCGGCCTGGGAGAACATCCTCTATCCCTATCGCATCGCACCGGGCCTCGTTCTCGGTGATACGGTCCGCGCCCGCGCCCACGCGCTCGCTGTGGCAGCCGGCGTCGACGGCATCCTCGACCGGAGACCCGGCAAGCTGAGCCAGGGCGAAAAGCAGCGCGTCTCGGTCTGCCGGGCGCTGCTGGCCAAGCCGGACGTGGTGCTGGCTGATGAAGCCACCGGCAATCTCGACCCGGAGAACAAGCAGCGGATCCTCGACCTGCTGGTCGACCGCGCGGCCGAAAGCGGCGCCAGCGTTCTGGCCGTCACTCACGATCACGCGCTGCTACCCAGCTTTGACCGAGTGGTGGATTTCGCCGAGTTCCGACGGGCGCAGGCGGCATGATCGACACCCTGCGACTGGCTCTTGCCTACATCCGCTTTCACGCGGTCAAGAGCGCCGTGTTGGTGGTCACTCTGGCCGCCATCCTGGCCGTGCCCTTCGGCGTCTCCCGCCTGATGACGGCGGCGGAGGAAAGCCTGCTAGCCCGGGCCGAGGCGACTCCCTTTCTGATCGGCGCCCGGGGCAGCCGGCTCGACCTGGCCATGAGCGCCCTCTACTTCAGCGACGACGTGCCGGAGCCGACAACCATGGCGGCCGCCGATGCGGTCTGGAACAGCGATCTCGCCGCCGCCATTCCACTGCATCTGGGCTTTTCGGCGCGCGGGCTGCCCATCGTCGGCACCACCTTGGACTACTTCGACTTTCGCGACCTCGGCGTTGCCCGGGGCCGCGGCCTGGCACTGCTCGGCGAAGCGGTGCTCGGCGCAGACGCCGCCCAGCGTCTTGGCCTCGGTCCAGGCAGCCGCCTGGTCTCCTCCCCCGACAACCTCTTCGACCTTTCCGGCGCCTATCCCCTGGCCATGACCGTGGTCGGTGTCCTGGCCCCCAGCGGCACTGCAGACGACCGCGCGGTCTTCGTCGACCTCAAGACCGCCTGGGTCATCGCCGGGGTCGGCCATGGCCACGACGACGTTGTGCCGGCCACGGCCGAACTGACGGCAGCCGACGCAACACTGCTTGCTGACCCAGCCATCGTCGAGTTTACCGAGATCACGCCGGACAACATCGACAGCTTCCACTTCCACGGTGAACCCGGCAGCTTCCCGATCAGCGCCGTCATCGCCCTGCCCTATGATGCGCGCGCCGGCGCCATCCTGCAGGGCCGCTATCTCGAGCCCGACCGCAACGATCAGATCGCCGTGCCGCGAGAGGTCATTGCGGGACTGCTGGCGCAGCTCCTCCGCATCAAATCGCTGATCGACGCCGTAGTGGTGACGGTGGGCGCGGCTGCGCTGCTCGCCGTCGGGCTCGCTGTCTATCTCTCGCTGCAGCTGCGCCGGCCCGAGATGGCCACGGCCTTCAAGTTAGGCGGCCGGCGGGCGCTCATCGCCCGGCTGGTGGCGGTGGAAAGCGGGCTTCTGCTGGGCGCAGCCATCGCGCTGGCCGCCGCGATGGCTGCCGGCTTCGAGTACATCGCCGCCGACGCCGCCGTTTGGCTCATTGCACAAGCCGCAGCCTGACGGCCGCAGCCAGAGAGAGGAGAAACCATGAAATCGCTTCGTAGCGCCTTGATCTGCCTCGCCCTCGGCTGCGTGGCCGGCACGGCCGTCGCCGACGAGAGACTCACCGTCTATGCCGTAAACGCGCCGCTGGCGGCCTTCGCCGAGCGCCTGGCCGGCGATCATGCCGAGGTGGTCATGCCGGTGCCGCCCGGGCGCGATCCAGCCTTCTGGCGCCCCAGCATCGCCGATATCTCCGCCGTGCAGTCGGCCGATCTCATTCTGCTGAACGGCGCCGGCTATGCCCAGTGGACGACCAAGACCTCGCTGCCGCGCGCCAAGCTGGTGGACAGTGCGCGCGGTTTCGCGGATGCCTTCATCGTCACCGAGACCATCACCCACAGTCACGGCCCCGAAGGAGAGCACTCGCACCAGGGCATCGCGTCCCACACCTGGCTCGACTTCGCGCAGGCGGCGCAGCAGGCGGAGGCCGTAGCCAACGCCCTGACCCGCCGCCTCCCGGGCGAGACAGCGTCGATCGCCGTCGCGCTGACCGCGCTTAAGGCCGATCTCGCTGCGCTTGACGCGCGCGCGCGCTCGCTTGGAGAGCGGTTCGCGGGCGTCGTCCTCATTGCCTCTCACCCCCGCTATCAGTACCTCGCCCGTGCCTATGGGCTCACCATCGAAAGCCTGGAATGGGAAGCCGGCGAGACGCCGTCGCCGGATCAGTGGCTGGCCTTCGACGATCTGGTCGCGGACAGCGGCGCACGGGCGCTGATCTGGGAAGGCCAACCCAGTGAAGAGGCCGCCGCCACCCTCGCCAAGCGTGGCCTTGCCGGCAGCGTCTTCGCCACCGGCGCCAACCGTGGCCCCGGCGAGCTGGACTTCATCGCCCTGATGAAGCGCAACCTAGACGACCTGGAAGGGCTCGCCGAGGCGATTGCTACTGACTAGAGCTGACACTTTCCTGAGCGGCGGCCTTCTGCTGCTTCCGGGCCTTCCGCTTCTCTTCCCAGGTCTGGATCATGACGTAGAAGGCCGGAATGAAGAGAACCGCGAGCAAGGTCGAGGAGAGCATGCCGCTGAAGATCGTGATGCCGAGAGACCGGCGGGCGCTTGAGCCCGCCCCATCGGCAAGGACGAGCGGCAGCACGCCAAGCAACAGGGTGAACGACGTCATCAGGATGGGACGGAACCGCACGCGCGAGGCTTCGAGAGCGGCGTCGACGATGCTCTTGCCCTGCTGCCTCCGTTCCCTGGCAACCTCGACGATCAGGATGCCGTTCTTGGCCGACATGGCGATCAAGAGCACCAGGCCGATCTGGACATAGAGATTGTTGTTCAGAAGCGGTAGCGCGAGCATCAGAGCCACAATGCCGACCAGCGCCAAGGGCACCGAGAAGATGACCGAGCCCGGCAAAAACCAGCTCTCGTACTGCCCCGCCAGCACCAGGTAGACCAGCAGGATGGACAGCCCGAAGATCAGATAAACGGTGCTGCCAACGATCTCCTCCTGATAGGACGCGTCCGTCCAGGCGTAGCTGACATCCGCCGGCAGAACGCGCGCGGCAATGTCCTCCAATTCGGCGATGGCCTGACCGGAGCTGTATCCCGTTGCCGTCATGCCGACGATGGATGCGGCGGGATAGAGGTTGTAGAGGGAGATGATATCGGGCCCGAGGGAGTCCGAGATATCCGCGACGCTGCCGACCGGCACCATGTTGCCGTTCGTTCCCCGGACATAGACCTGACCGATGATCTCTTCTTGGCTGCGGTACTGCTTATCGGCCTGAACGAAGACATCGAAGGTATGCCCGAAGCGGGTAAACTGCCCGGCGTAGGACGCGCCCAGATAACCTTCGATAGCGCTAAACAGGTTGCCGACCGGCACACCGAGCGTTTCGAGCTGACTGCGGTTAATCGCAACGGAGACCTGCGGCACGTCAGCCCGAAAGGGTGCGATCACCCGCTGAATGACCGGGCTGTTCTCGGCCTCTTTCACCAGCTTGTCCTGCGCCTCTTGCAGCTTGGTGAAATTGCGCGTGCCGTCGGTCAGCTCCAGCTCCATCGAGAAGCCACCCGACAAACCGAGGCCCTGAATGGGCGGCGGCGGCAGTACGATCACGGTTGCCGATTCAATATCTCGCACGGCCGCTGACAGTGCCGCAAAGATCCCCTGAAGGCCTTGCGTCTCCTTGTTCTCCCGCGTGTAGCGCTTACTCCAAGGCTCGAGAATGATGTAGGCCACGCCAGCGTTGGCCAGGGATGACATGCCTTCCAAGGCGGAGAGTCCGCCGATCGCGACGACCTCCTGCACACCGGGCACTTTCTCGAGGCGGGTCGTCAGGTCGTCCAAAACCGCTTCCGTGCGCTCGAGCGATGCCGCGTTTGGAAGCTGGACCGGGGCCAGCACGTAGCCCTGATCCTCGATCGGCACGAAGCCGGTCGGAACACGAGAGAGGCCGAACGCAGCAAGCGCAGCGACCGTCAGGGCAAAAACCGAGGCCAGCTTGTTGCCACGCACGAGCCAGCCGAGCAGGCGCATGTAGCCGTTCTCGACTTTCTGAAAGCCCTTGTTGAAGCCCCTGAAGACGAAGTTCTTCCTTTTGTTCGGGTCGACCGGCTTGAGCCAATGGGCGCACTGCATTGGTTTGAGAGTCATCGCGTTGATGGCGCTGATGACGGCGGTTGCGGTGATGATGAGCGCGAACTGGCGATAAACCTCGCCGGTCAGGCCAGGCATGAAGGCGGCCGGCAGGAAAACCGAAACCAAGACCAGCGTAATGCCGACTATCGGGCCCGTGAGCTCCTTCATGGCCTGCACGGCCGCGTCGTGGGGCTTCATTCCCTTTTCGATGTGCTGGGTGACAGCTTCGACAATGACGATCGCATCGTCCACCACGATGGCGATCGCGAGAATCACCGCGAAGAGCGTGATCAGATTGATGCTGAAGCCCATCGCAGCCATGGCAGCGAAGGCGCCGATGATCGACACCGGCACCGTCGTGATCGGCACCAGCATGGCCCGGAAGTTCTGGAGAAAGAGGACGATGACGATCAGCACCAGGCCACCTGTCTGAAACAGCGTCCGGTAGACCTCGTTCACCGACTCATTGACGAACATCGTGGTGTTGAAGGGGATGTGGTACTCCATGTCCTCGGGAAAGGACTTGGCGAGCTCCGCCATCTTGCTTTCGACGGCCTTGGCGACATCGAGCGCATTGGCTTCGGGAAGCTGGAACACGGCAATGCCGGCAGCCGGCTGCCCGTCGAACTTGAAGATCTGGGAATAAGTCTGCGCGCCAAGCTCGACCCGCCCGATATCGCGGATGCGGGTTAGAGCGCCGCCCGGCTGATCGCCGCTGATCAGGATGATGTTCTCGAACTCTTCGGCCGTCGAGTAGGCCCCCTCCAGATTGACGGTGAGCTGAAACTCTTGTCCCGCAGGCGCCGGCGGCATACCGATCTGCCCGGCGGAGACGTTCTGGCTCTGACTCTCGATCGCGTTGACCACGTCCGACGGCGTCAGGGAACGCTCTTGCATCAGGCCGGGGTCCAGCCAAACCCGCATGCTGTACTGACCGGAGCCGAAGATCGTCAGGTCTCCGACCCCCGGCAAACGCGCCAACTCATCTTGCAGACGAATAGTTGCGTAGTTGCTCAAGAACAGCGGATCATGGGTCCCGTTCGGAGAGGTCAGAGAGATGATCTCAAGAATCGAGGCGGACTTCTTCTTGGTCGTGACGCCCTGCTGTCGAACCGCGTTCGGCAGCTGCGCCTGTGCCGCAGCGACCCGGTTCTGGACCAGGATCTGCGCAAAATCGGGGTCTGTGCCGATCTCGAAGGTCACGACCAGTGTGTAGACACCGTCATTGGTAGCCGTGGAGGACATGTAGATCATGTCCTCGACCCCGTTGACCTGCTGTTCGATCGGCAAGGCCACAGTGTTCATGATCACCTCGGCACTCGCCCCCGGATAAAGGGCCGACACCTGCACCGTCGGCGGCGTGATCGGCGGATACATGGAGACAGGCAGGTTGAAGACGGCAACCAACCCCATCAGAACCATGACCCATGCAATGACGTTGGAAAGAACGGGGCGGTCGATGAAGAACTTGGAGAACAAATCCCGCTCTTCCGTCTAGCGCCTATTGAGACGCAGAGTTTTTGGAATGAGGCGCCACCTTCTGGCCGGGCGCCACGTTGGTCAGCCCTTCGGTGATCACCCGATCGGAGGCCTTTAAGCCGGAAACGATGGAGCGCAGGTTGTTGACCAGCGGACCCGTCTCGACGCTCTGCCGTTCGACGACATCGTTGTCGCCCACCAGCAAGACATAGCGTCCTTCCTGATCGCTCTGAATGGCACGGTCGGGGATGAGGAGGCCCGGATGGCTGGGGCCGAGCGGGATGCGCACGCGCACGAACAAGCCCGGCAGGAAGAGCCTGTCATCGTTCTGAACGGTCGCGCGGGCCTGCAAGGTTCCGGTTTGTCCTGACACGGTGGAGTCCACGAAATCCAAGGTTCCCCAATGCGGATACCCGGTCTCATTCTGCAGGCCCAGCATGACGGGCGCTTTACCGATTTCCTCCTCCGGCGTCACACCGCGCGACTTCAGCGCTTCGCGTATCTGAAGCAGGTCGCGCTCGTTGATGTTGAAGTAAACATAGGCCGGGTCGAGCTGCTGAATGACGGCCAGCAAGGTGGGCTCCCCGTAGCCGACGAGATTGCCAGGGTCGACGAGATTGCGCCCAATGCGACCGTCGAAAGGCGCCGTGATCCTGGTGTACCCGAGATCGATTTCCGCAAGCTTCGTGTTGGCTAGCGCCTGGTCCCGCTCGGCGCGATAGTTCTCGACGCTGGTCTGCGAGGTGGCGTTCTGGGCGATCATGCGTAACTGGCGATCATACTCGCTCTGCATACGCTTGAGCTGTGCGCGGTTGAGGTTGACCTCCTGTTGATAGCGGTCCTGCTCGATCGTGAAGAGCAGCGTTCCCTTCTTGACGAAGGATCCCGGCTCGAAGTCCACGGTCTCCAACTCACCGGAAACGCGGGCCATAAGGTTGACGGTCTTGGATGCCTGGACCGTGCCGTTCACATCCAGGAACTTGCTGACCGGCGCCTGCGTCGGCGAAACCACCGTGACCGTCGTGAGCGGCGTCTGGGCGGCGTTTTGATCGCTGGCCGACAGGGACACCGGCCCCATCGCCAGCGTGATGGCAAGCAGGCCGACAGCGTAGTTGCGACGCATGATCATGGCGTTTCCTGCAACAACTCGACGCTTCGGTCAGAGATGCGGAAGTCAAAGAGACTCTCGAAAAAGCCCTCGCTCTCGACCGGTGTTTCGTCCTCTATGGGTTTCACGGTCACTTCGGAAACTTCGGTTGCGAAAAGGTCCTCGCTCTGCGCATCGAGCTTATCGTCCCAGCTCGTTCGCTGCGACATCGCTTCCTTGATTTCCGTGGATATGAAGGGTTGGCCGGACCGCACCTTCCACCCGCCGCCCAGCGCGCGATAGGTCGAGATGACCGCTTGCAGGACATTGTCCTGTGCGACGATGAAAGAGTCTTCCGCATCGAGCCGCGACTGCGCGGAGGTCAGGACGGTCGTGAAGTCGACGGCGCCCGCCTTGTACTGCAGCACCGATAGATCGGCGGACCGCTTGGAGGCTGTCGTCGCCTCGCTTAGGAACGCGCTCTGTTCGTTCGAGTAGCGGTAGGAAGCAAGCGCATCCTCAACCTCCTTTTGCGCGTTCAGCACGGCGTTCTGATAGTTGAGAACCGCCTGCTGGAACTGCGCGTCCTGCACCCGGACCTGATTGACGAGGCGCCCATAGTTGAAAACAGGAAACACCAGGCCGGCGCTGGCCGATGGCGCGCTGTTGTCCCACTGAAAGATGTCACCGAGCGACCCCGGCCCAATGGTGCTCGCGGCAAATCCGAACATACCGCTGAGTGTAAAGGCAGGGTAGAGATTCGCTTCTGCCGCGCCGATCAAGGCCGATTGAGAGGCCGCGGTGAACTCGGCCTCGCGTATGTCGGGACGGCGCCGCAAGAGATCGCGGGGAATGCCGGTAAAGAGCTCTTCGGGCGCCTGCGGCAGCCCCAGCGAATTGCTCAGATAAGGCTCCACGTTGCCTGGCGTTTCCCCAATCAGGATCGCCAAGGTATTCTTGCTTTGCTGAAGGGTCTCCCTGAATGCCGGGATCTGTGAGCGCGTGCGCGCCAGTTGCACCTGCGCCTGGCGGACGTCGAGTTCGCTCGTTTCGCCATTCTCGAAACGCACGCGCGCAATGCGGAAGGACTCCGCCTGCAGCAGTGCGTTTTCTTCGGCGACCGCTATCCGTTCTTCAAGCGTCCGAATGGTGATGTAATTCTCCGCGACGTTGGCGATCAGAGACACCAAGGCATCGTCGTAGGAGGCGACGGAGCTCAAGAAATCGGCGTTACCGGCTTCAATCTGTCGACGGAACTTGCCCCACAGGTCGATCTCCCACGACGCCCCTAGTCCGATGTTGGCCGTGAAGATATCGCGATCGAGACCCGGAATGAGGTCGACGAAATCGCCGTCCAGGCGCCGATAGTTCAGCTGCCCTTCTAGAGCCTGCGTTTGCGGAAAGAGCTCGCCCACGGCGATATCGTATTGCGCCATGGACTGAACCACCCGAACCCCGGCGGCTTGCAGCGTCGGGCTGTTGTCGCGGGCCGCTTCGATCAGAGCGTCGAGGCCCGGATCGTTGAACTGCTCCCACCAGGCCGCCTCGAATTGCTTCTCCGCTTCCACCGTGGCGGGCGTGTAGCCGACCCACTCAGCTTCCGTCTTGCTGACAGGCGTGGTGAAGTCCGGACCGACGGCGCCGCAGGCCGTGACGGATACCAAAGATAAAAGACCCCAAAGCCGTCCCAAATGATTTGCCTTAGCTAAGAGCATTACAGGTGCCGCACGCTAAGTGATTGATCTTTTGTTTATTCCTATGAGCCCTTGATTTGAAAAACAAGCATTTTATCAAATTTCGTGCGGCCCAATGCGCAATGAAGACCGCTGCATCATTGAGTCCTCTAGGTCTTTCATTATCGGGAAGACGCGACAGCCGTGGCGATTGAAGTAACAACATAGGGTCGGACCCATGGTCCAGCCCCTAACCGTCACCCACCATCTCCAGAACCATATCTCCATATTTTTTCAGTTTCGCCTGGCCAACGCCGTGGACCTGCGCAAGCTCGTCGAGCGTTTTGGGACGGGCAGCGGCGATTTCCTGCAAGGTGCGGTCGGTGAAAATGACGTAAGCAGGAACGTCGGCGGCGCGAGCGAGTTCGAGACGCTTGGCTTTCAACGCCGCAAGCAGGCCGGCGTCGGCCGCATCGACGGGAGCCGGCGCCGGCGACCTTTCGCGACGGCGTTTAGCGTGCGGCGCCACGCCGTCTTTGCGCAACATGACGGTCTCTTCGCCTTTGAGAACCCGGCGGCCAGCAGGGGTCACCGACCATTGTCCATACTCGGCGATGTTCACCTCGGCGAGGCCCGCCGCGTAGAGCTGCCGGAAAATCGATCGCCATTCGGCCTTGGGGACGTCGGCGCCGACGCCGAACGTGGGCAGACCGTCGTGCCGGAAACGCATCACCGCATCGGTCGCCTCACCGCGCAAGACGGCGGTCAAATGCTCCACGCCGAAGCGCTCGCCGGTGCGCAGCATGGCGGACATGGCCTTTTGCGCGGCGATGGTCCCATCGAACCGCTCTGGCGGCGCATCACACAAATCGCAATGGCCGCAGGCCTCCTCCCGCACCTCGCCGAAGTAAGCGAGCAAGGTCTGACGGCGACAGCTTGGCGCTTCAGCGAGGGCGAGCAACGCGGAAAAACGGGCGTGATCGGCGCGCTTACGCACCTCCGGTGCGTCGGACTCGTTAATCTGGAGCCGGCGCAGCTTCATATCGTCTAGACCGTAGAGAGTGAGCGCGTCGGCCGGGGCGCCGTCGCGTCCGGCGCGGCCGATCTCCTGGTAGTAGCTTTCCACCGACTTCGGCAGGTCGGCGTGGACGACATAGCGCACGTCCGGTTTGTCGACGCCCATGCCGAAAGCGATGGTGGCCGCCATCACCACACCGTCGCTCTGAACGAAGGCACGCTGGTTCGCGTTACGCGTCGCGGGGTCGAGACCTGCGTGGTAAGGCAAAGCATCAAGGCCCGCGGCGGAGAGCCGCTCCGCCATGCGCTCCACGCCTTTGCGCGAGGCGCAATAGACGATCCCCGCCTGCCCGCGGCGTGCAAGCGCGAAAGTCTCAATCCTCTGGCCAGGATTGCGCTTCGGCTCGAAGGCGATGCGCAGATTGGGCCGGTCGAAGCCGCGGAGAAAAATCTTCGGCGAACCGGGGAAAAGCTTGTCGACGATCTCCTTGCGCGTCGCTTCGTCCGCCGTGGCAGTGAAAGCGGCGATCTGCACGTCACGCCCCTGCGCCGCGAGGCGGTCGCGAAAAGCGCCGAGCCTCAGATATTCGGGACGGAAATCATGCCCCCACTGAGCCACGCAATGGGCTTCGTCGACCGCCAGAAGGCGGATCCGCATCTGTGCCAACCGGTCCGCGGTTCCTTCCAGCGCCAGGCGTTCGGGCGCGCAGTAAAGCAGTTTCAGCGCCCCCGAGCGTAGCCCGTGCCATGTGCGGGCTGTCTCTTCGGGCGCGCTTGCGGAGGTCAGCGCCCCCGCCTCAACGCCCGCCGCCCTCAGCGCGGCCACCTGATCCTGCATCAGGGCGATCAGCGGCGAGACCACGAGCGTCAAGCCGTCGCCCATCACCGCCGGCAACTGGTAGCACAACGACTTGCCTCCGCCCGTCGGCATGATCGCAAGCACGTCCTCGCCTGCGGAAACGGCGTCGATGATCTCGCCCTGCCCCGGACGGAATTCGGGATAGCCCCAGACCTGTCGCAGTATCGCGCGCGCGTCATCCCGGCTCGGCGCCCCGCCCTGCGTCACTTCAGCGTCGTCTTCGGAAAGCATCGCCTGACTCGATCCCAACAAATGCCGGTTGCATCATATCTTTTGCGATGCCGCCCCCCGGAAATCCAGAGGTCCTGCGTTTTACGGGACTATTTGGGCGCCACCGCTTTGCGGGACGCTGGAAATGGCCTGCCGAGCCGAAGCAGCGACGTGTCCGCCTCTGCTTCTTCGAAGCTCCGGCGCGACAGCCTTCCCGCTCATCTCGCTTCGCTCGATAAGCTGCGAAGGCTGGTGCGCCTTGACGGAGAAAGTTCAAACCAGCTGTTCTCTGTTTTGGCCGAGTGGAACGCCATCCTGACGGATACCTCGCTGACGGACGACGCTCCGCCGCCGCCAGCACCCTAACATGACTCGCGCATCTTCGTCGCCTGGGCCGGGCTAACCGTTTCCGCCCATGCGCTTCGTTCTTTCAATCCAAACTCATTTCGACGCAGCGCCGTCCCTTCCGCTTCCTGTGAAGCGGAGGCGGACGCGCTTTGCCCTTGCAGATCTCATCATGCCCAAGACCAAGACAACCGACACCAAGCCCTTCTCGCTGCGCCTCACAGCCGAAGAGCGTGCGCAGCTGGAGCGACAGGCTGCAGGTCTCTCTCTTGGCGCTTACATCCGCGAGCGACTGCTTAATAGCGGCGAGAGCCCGCGCCGCACACGCGGCAAGTTCCCGGTCAAGAACCACACTGCTCTAGCTCAAGTTCTGGCTTTGCTCGGACGCTCGGAGCTTGCCGCCTCTCTCGCCACCCTGGCCCGCGCCGTCCGGACCGGCTCCCTTCCTGTCACGCCCGAGACCGAAACGGCATTACAGAAAGCCTGCCAGGACGTAGCGGCCATCAAATCCATGGTCATGAAGGCGCTCGGCATCGCGGAGCGCTAGGCCATGATCCTGAAAGCCTCACAGCGCGGTGGTGCCAAGCAACTCGGCCTGCATCTCCTGCGTCAGGACGACAACGAGCATGTCGAGGTGCATGAGGTACGCGGCTTCGTCTCAGAAGATGTGATCGGCGCGCTCAAGGAAGCTCATGCCGTGAGCCAGGGCACGCGCTGCAAGCAGTTCCTCTTCTCCGTTTCCTTCAATCCCCCTGAGACCGAACAGGTCGGCACTAAGACCTTCGAGCAGGCAATTGATCGCGTCGAAGCCAAGACCGGCCTCGCGGGTCAACCGCGCGTCATCGTCTTCCACGAGAAAGAAGGTAGACGCCATGCCCACGCCGTGTGGTCGCGCATCGATGCCGAAAACATGACGGCGGTCAATCTTCCCCACTTCAAGCTCAAGCTTCGCGATATCTCGCGCGAACTCTATCTGGAGCACGAGTGGAAAATGCCGCGCGGGTTGATGAACAGCGATGCCAGAGACCCGCGCAACTTCTCCCTTGCCGAATGGCAGCAGGCCAAGCGCATGGGCCAGCACGCCCGCGACGTGAAAGCCATGATGCAGGAGTGTTGGGCCGTCTCGGACTCGCGCGCCGCTTTCGAGCAGGCCTTGAGCGAGCGTGGCTTCATCCTGGCCAAAGGTGACCGGCGCGGCCATGTCGCGGTGAGCCATAGAGGCGAGGTGCTCTCTATCGCCCGCTCCATCGGCAAGAAGGTCAAAGATGTAAGCGCCAAACTCGGCAAACTGCACAACCTACCCAGCGTCGAGGACGCCAGGGCACGGATGGCCAAGGACATGACCCTGGTTTTCAACCGTCATGTGCGAGAAGCGCGCCACCAGCACCAGCAGGAACGCGAGAAGCTGGAACAGCAGCGCCAAGCCATAACGGCGCAGCATCACGTGGAGCGCAAGAAGCTCGATGCGGGCCAGAAAGCACGTTGGGAGGCGGAGAACCGCGCGCGCTCAGAACGCCTCAACAAAGGTCTTAGGGGCCTCTGGGACCGCCTCGTAGGCCGCCACACTAAGACCATCGCCGAGAACCAGCGCCAAGCCTACGCCGCCCTCCAGCGAGACCGGGAGCAGCGCGATGCCCTTGTGCAGGCGCAGCTAAAGGAGCGTCTGGCCCATCAAGTCAAAGCCCGTGAAGCCAGAAAGCAGCAAGCGCAGCTTCTCATAGAGCTGCGCCAGGAGCGGCAGCAACGCCCGACGACACCAGTTGAGCGCAAATCCTCGAGCCGCACCGCCGTCGCCAAACAGAAAACAGACGGAACTAGGCCGCAGTTCGTCAGGAAGAAGCGGGTAGCGAAGGACAGCTTCGCGCGTGTCGCGACGCTGAGAACACATCAAGATGAAACCGTTCCAAATAGGAGCCAACCCAACCAGGACATTGTGCAAACACCCGAAGAGCGGCTGCACAGCTTGCGCAAAAAACAAGACCATCGGAGCCTATCACTCGATAAGCCGCTCGAACCCCAGCGATAGATTGTGAGGTGCCTTCGTTAGCAAGACCGTGTCTTTCATAGAATTATCTTGCCAACCGAATTCAGTCGTTCGTCGGCCCTCAAGGTAAACGTGGCAGTGAAAGGCTAGCTTGGTATCCTATGGAACAAGATGGCGAGCATTGGCGCGGTGGATCGCAAGAGTTTCCTTCAAGACTCGCTGTCCATTCCAGTCATGAGAAGTTAGAAAGCGTCCGACAGTCAGTCCCTTTCTTTGCTTTCCGGTTAGACAGAAGGGCTGGTCAATGACAAGTCCTTTAAAGCTCTCCCAAGCTCTATCACTTTTGTGGGCGATTGCGTTTCGGACACGCTTCAACTTATCCAGATCAGCACCTCTTGGCAGAGTTGTGGCGAACCGATGGTTCTGAGGTAGGAAGTTGTCCGCGCGCGATTTGACGAAGCTGAAATCCCACTCAACAAATTTCTGAGGGTGGTCAGGGTGGAAAAGTACACGCTCCGCTATTCGTTTTGGCGCACCTTTCACCCGAAATTTTCGTACATCTTTTCTTACAAAGCCTTTTGGTTCGTCAGCCAGATCTTCGACAAGTAGCTGCCGGATGTACTCTTCCCAATGTGTCCAGGCGCTCAAAAACAGCCCTTCTGAGAGCTTGTGAACATCTGGGAATGTCAAAGTCTTTCCCTTGCCCCAAAGGCCGTCGACCTTCCCGTAAATCACGTCAAGATGCTCAATAGTCCGAACGAAGGCATCTCTATGCTTCTCTTGAGCTGTCATGAGCCTTCCTTCCTCAAGTTCAGAGCCTTTAGTAAGGTGTTCGACGACAAGTGGAGTGTGCCCACAAGACGATTGTGCTTTTGCTGAACCTCTGTGGCGGCACTTAACTTCAGAGAGCTATTAGGGAATCAATACAATCAAAGAGTATTTTGATTTCGTATACTTCCAGTTAAGCAGTTTCGCCACCTAAAGGAGGCATACTCCCTCAACAGTGAACATTTGGACTGCCGTCGAACTGGCGGTCAATCAATCCTACATCCCCCGCCCAAAATCCCCCTTCGCCTTTCCCCGCACCTGCGAGACGGCATGGTCGCGCTTGAGGCCCTCGCGGGCCTGGCGAAGGCGCGCTTCGAGATCGCGGACGCGGTTCTCGTTGGCGGCGGCGACCTGGCGGCGCACCTCCATGCCGATAGGGCCGGTCATGTCGAGCTGCGGCCCGGCCTGTGGGACCGGGCGCGCATCTCTCAGTCGATCAAGCTCCGCCCTGGTCTTGATGGCCGGGGGCGGGCCGGCGAAGTCCGGCGTCTTGCTCATCGCTCGTAGCTACGGTCCTGGCGCTGGCGGCCTTGATTGCGATCCTGGGGTCGGCCCTTGCGGGTGTCCTCCACACGCTCTTGCGGCGTGCGCAGAGTGAGACGGCCATCAACCGGCAGGGAATCGAGCACGACGTTGAAGCCCTGCCCGTCCTTATGCGCGAAGGCCGCGCCTACCTTATTGAAGTAGCTCTTGCCGTCCTGGCCCTCGTTCACCTGATAGGCGAGATGGCTGGGGCGCTTGGGCGCGTCGCGTTCGCTCATGAGTGGTCTCCTTCGATCAAACGAGTTTGTGGCCCTTCACGTATGACCAAGTGCCGCCCTGGTATTGGGGGAAAGAAGCGAAGCGCTCCGGCACGTCTTCGGTGACAATCCTGGCGCGGCCCGTGCCGAAGATGCCTGCGATGGGCACGCTATCGATGGGCGGGTGATAGGGGTTCGGCAGATAGAGGCCGGCCATCTCCCGCCGGGTGAAGTAGGGATACTTCCAAGCATAGACGGGCTTGAGGTTCCTGCCCGAGATGAAGAGGACTTGCCGGTCTTCGGGCATGGCCAGCACTTCGTCCGGCGCCATCAGGAGCCGCGCCTGCTTGGTGCGGTGCCCGGCCTGTTGCTGGTAGTGCGCATAGTCGTAGGCCGCCGCGAAAGGATCGCCGCCAGAGAAGACCTCCTTGACCGTCTCCCACTTACGCCGCCTGGCCTCTTCCTGTTGCAGCGCATCGTCGTATTCCAGGGTCTCGGAGCCCAGCATGTTGGAGACCAAGCGCGCGGTTTGATAGTCACGCACGCCGAAGAACTGGCGCAGCTGCGCCGAGCCGAAGAAGCTCTGCATGGCGGGTTGGCCGAAATTGCGGGCGATCTGGCCGTCGTCCTGGAAGATGGCCCAGGCACGCACGCCCGCGCCTCTTCCGTAAGTGAAGGCGCGCAGGAGGGCTTCGAACTTACCCAGCTGCCCGGCCTCATCGACCAGCAGCATGATGCGCTCCCTTTGGGGCACCCGCGCCTTGTAGAGAATGGCGACGGAGAAGAGCAGCCGCACCAGCGGCGACCAGATGCCGAGGTACTCCGCCGGGATGTTGAGGAAGATTTTGGAGACGCGGGCCGGGTCGCAGAGCGCTTGAAGAGAGAAGTCCGGCTGCTCGAGCGAAGCGCGCAACACCGGGTCATCCAGGAAAGCGAGATGGGCGTAGATCTCGCCCATGACCGCGCCGAACTCTTTGGGCGTGTCCTGCTGCTTGGTCAGCATCTCCGCCGCCGTGCGCCGCACGCTCTCGAAGCGGCTCTTCAGCATGGCTTCGAGCTGATCGGCCCAGGCCTGGTTGTCACCTTCGATTGAATTGATCACCCGGTAGAGATCGGGAAGGGAGGTGGAGCCCATCATCTCGACGCGTGACTTCATGAGATTGCAAATCCAGTCGCGCGCCCGGAGCTCGAAGTAGTGCCCGTCGCCGCCGGTGAATGCGATGAAGCCCTCGGCGATGAAAGCGCAATCGCCGTGAAAGGTCGGCGCATCGAGCTTCAGTATATCGAGCGGGTTGCAGCGATGCTGCGGCAGGCCGCAAAGGCCCAGCGGATTCCAGAACCAGGCATACTCGTCATTGGCGGCATGGACGTGAATCGAAATCGCGCCCAGCTCACCGCGCGGATCGAGCGTCAGAAAGCGCTGGCCCGGCGATTTGCAGATGACATAGGCCAGCAGGTCACGGAGTTTGCCTGAGCCCGCGCCGCCAATGGTGATCATGGGCGCGTCGCCCGCGAGATGGAGTGGACGTTTGCGCCAATAGCCGATCTGCGGCCCCCCAGGCTTGAACAGCCCGGCGGCCCGGATGGCGTCCTCATCGGCCCATCCGGCGGAGCCGTAGCGGAACTCTTCGTTGAAGGGATGCGACATAAGCGGTGTCCTTTCCAGACAAAGAAAAAGAGGGGCGCAGGTGATGCGCCCCTCTCGGGAGTGGGATGGATTGATCGGCGGCTGCCGTGCTGGCCGCCCTAGTTGGCGGCGATAGCCACGACGATGGCGATTACGAACATTACCGCGAAGACCGCGCCCCAGTCGGTCTTCTTCTTGCGGTAGACGCCGTAGTTCACGGTGCCGCCGCCGACTTTCTGATACTTGGCCATGGCAATGGTCCTTTCTTTGCTTGGGGTTGGGCTCACAGGAAACGGGTCGCGACCGCCAGGCCGCCCATCACCAGCAGGGTGGAGACCGAGGCGCGCGCGACGAAAAAGGTCAGGAGAGCGACCAGGACGAACCAGGCGACGTCGCTCAGGTCCGTCCACTCCGGCCCGTAATGCCGGGCGGTAAAGATGCGTATCCACTCCACGCTCTGGGCATAGAGCAACGGCGCAATGAAGAAGGTCGCCACGACCGCGCCGGTATTGGCGAGGCCCTTCACCGAACTCATGAAGATCGATTGCGAGGCCTCGCGGTGCTTATCGCGATTGAGCATGCTTCTCTCCCTGACAGCACGGATGCGCACCCGCGCACCCGAGGCTGTCCTAGCGCGACGGCCTTCAGGCTCTGGGGGGAAGCGGCGTATCGGTAGCTTGGGAAGCTTTGCCGCCGCGCGCGACGATCTGCTTGGCGAGATGGACGAGGCGCAGGCGGGGCAAAACCCGGTCCTGCGGGCGCTGCTTCGGCGGGCATTCGGCCATGCGCATCAGCGCGCCCGGCCAGCTGCAGCTCGGCTCAGAACCGAACACGTCATCGATCAAGGTGTCGGGCCGCGCGAAGATCACCCCGGCGCGCCAGTAGATATCGCCCTCGAAACCGAAGATCAGATCGGCCAGCCGGTGCAGGACGCGGTAGCGCGACACGCCGAGCCCCTTCGTCCAGACCGCCAGCGTGTGCTGGGCCTGGATGCAGCGCAGCTGGTCATCTGAGGCCACGAAGAGCGGCCCCGCATGCGGCACGTTATCGTTCGCCGCGATGCAGGGGACAAAGACCCGAGATCGACACTGAGGACAGACCGGCATGACTTAACCTCCTTCGCCGCCGTGAGAGAGCTTTCGGCCCGGCGGGATGGACTCCCGCTTAGGGCTTGCTCTCGCGTGCGTTTTGCGAAGGAGGCTTTGCGAATTCGGTCTAGAAAGAGAGGTGCCGCAGGCGTCAATCGCCTTCAAGAGGGCATGGCGCAGGACTACGCGTTTGCGGAAGGAAAGCCCCAGACGGTTGCGGCTAACGTGCTGCGATAGCTTAAAGTACGCCGCACAACGAATTTGCCGGACCAATCATGGCCAAGCGCCCGCCAGGTAAGCTCATCCCCTTTGCGAAAATCGATAATGAAACGGTCAGGCGCATCGTCCAGGGTTTTGCCTGCGCCGAGAGTATCGCCGAGATCGCGGCGGAAAGCGGCGTCAGCGAGAAGACCTGCCGCTCCATCGTCCTGGCGCTGCGACCCCGCTTGCTCAAAGAGCCCTTCGATACCTGGCGCGAGGCCTATTTCTGGCGCGTCTTCTTTGACCCTAAGCTGGAAGCCATCGTCCAGGCGACGGTCTATGGCTGCCTCGCCAAGTGCTATTTCAATCGCGGCTGCTACACCAACTACCAGCAGGGACGGCGTAAGAACCGCGTGTGCCGGGCCTGCCCCATCAAGGCGCTGGAGCTGGATGAGGCGCATCTAGAAGCCGCGCTCTATCACATCGATCTCGCGCACAGTTTCTACTTCGCGCTCGGCCTGGGCGGCGAACGTGACATCGGCAAGCTCACGCAGTTTCAGTTGCGCCTCACCCACACGCAGGTCATCGGCGAAGCCTTTGAGGCCACGCGCAAGCATGATGACGGCACACCGGACTTCTCGGATAGCGGACCGCGCTCTGCCCGCGCGCTCTATGACAAGCTGATTGCCGACCTGAGAGCAGAGCCGCTCTCGCGCAAAACGCCGCCTATCGACCCCACGCGGGCACCCTTCGAAGACCTCAGCTGGCTCGATGCATGAGCTTTGATGAATTTGAACTATGTCAACCATAAATGGTATAATAGAACATCAACCGTGATGGGGGTGTATGGCGGAAAACGACGGCGACAGCAGAGACAAGAACTGGCAGCGCACGCTTGCGCGGCGTGAGCGTGATCTTGCGGAGATTCAGAACGAGATTGCCGGTCGCGGCCATTCGCGCATCCGCCGTTTCCTGCCCGAAGACCACGAGAGCAATCCCGACGCCCAGGAAAAGAAGAAGCGGCAAGAGAGTGCCTACCGCTCGGCACTGCGGGCGCTCCTGAAGAACGACGCCGCCTACCGCGCGCTGTACGAAGAGACTTTCGACAAACTCCGCAGCTACGAAGCCGCGACCGAACGCGCGCTGGAACGCGCCCACGAAGACCTCGCCGAGGCGAAGGATGCGCTCGACGAGATGCGCGAGAACGCCAGCACCCTGCCGGACGGGACCAGGGTATACCGGTCTGAGGACGGTAGCGTTTACACCGAGGACGGAACGTTCATCACCGGCGAGGCGCTGGACGCCATCGAATGGTGCAATGGCGCGCCCGGCTACGAAGAGGTTCTCGCGCGGAAGCAGGCCGTTGCAACAGCGGAAGAGCGGGTGAACGGCCTCCTGATCTACCAGACTGACGTGCTGGGTCGTGTTCGTGGCCGCATGGGAGACGAGGACAACCCGCCGTCCAGGGAAGAGCTCGACACTATTCAAGATGATCTTGAGACGTCAGCACCAGCGGCTGTCAATCACGAACTACATGCCAGTACCGCACCGTCTGGCGTTGCGCCGAAAGGGAGCGATGCTCTTACCCCGCCGAATCTCGGCAGTTAGCTATTCCCCAAATGAACCGCAGGCCTGTTGGACAACGGCTAGTATAACTCCGCTTGGGTGATAGGCCGGGTACTGCCGCATTGTCGCCTGGATATGTGCAACTCTCGCCGCTTGCCGCTGTCTGTCCCCGAAGTACCAGCCGTCAAGGCACTCTGCGATGCCCGGATTTGTCTGGGCTGCAATGGCTGCTGCCATCGTAAGCGATATCTCAATGAAGCTCTCCTGGCCCTCTTCGCTCTGCGCAAGTAGGTCTGCGCTGGTGAAGCCTCCGGCCTGCGCCACCGGTGCTGCCGCTAAACTCAGCGCCAGCAGCGCACACGCCGTCATGGCCCATTTTGCCAGGCGCTTCATTGGAACAACCCGGCCAGCCATTGGGCGCGGTTGCCCAGCGCAGCGAGGATGACCAGCAGTATCACCGCGCCGATGGCAAGCCGGAACGCCAGGCTGATGGCGGCGAACATCAGGTGCACACCGCCAAAGGCAAGAACAGCGGCGATCAGCGCACCGGGCCAGCCGCCTTGGTCATATCCAGCGAACGCGCAGAAGAAGGCGGCAAGACCGCCCAGCCCATTCGCCGCGTCTTTAGCGCTACTCTCCTGGCCCTTGCTCATGCTGGCCCCTCCCGCTTGCGCGTGAGCGGACGAGGGGACACTCGCCCCTTTATCTTTAGTTCTTGTGGATAATTACAGGTGGCGGGCTTGGCAGATATTGCCCTAGGCAGAAGAATTATTGTCAACATAAGGGAAGGGTTTTGTACAATGCAATATTGGAAAGTGTCGTAATTAAGGAAAACTTGAAAAGTGTCGGAATTCCGCCAAAATCAGAAACGAGCCTCCGGGAGAAATCGCACTCCGGCCCACCGACAAAAGGGTTCCCTTATGACTCACGCGGAGGCGGCGATGAACGCGGGAATCCTGCCTGGGGGCGAAGGGCGACGCATCGGCTATGCGCGCGTTTCGACCGACGGGCAGACGCTCTATCAGTACACCGATGCGCTGATGGCGGCGGGTTGCGCCGAGGCAGATATCTTCTATGACGATGCGACATCTGCCGTCGCGGAAAAGCGCTGTGGACTGCAGCGCGCGCGGGCCTGTCTTGGGCCCGGCGATACATTCGTCGTGCTCTCGATTGACCGCGCCTTCCGCTCGACCATCGAGGGGCTGCTCTTTCTGGATGGGCTGCACCGCGAAGGCATCGAGTTCGTTTCGATCTATCAGAACGTCGACACCCACACGCCGGAGGGGCGCAAGTGGTTCACCTACGCGGTGGCGGATGCGGAGTACGAGCGCGCCGTCATCTCGCGGCGTACGAAAGATAAGATGGCTGCGGCTCGACGGCGCGGGCGGCACATGGGGCGGCCCTTTAAGCTAAAGCGGCGCCGGGTGATGCGGGCCTGGCATCTGGTGCGCGATAAAGGAATGGAGGTCGATCAGATCGCGGCGCTGTGGGAAGTCGCCCCCGTCACCGTCACCCGCGCATTCAAACGTTACGGGCTGGACGCCGGACTGCAATGAAGAAGGGAAACGTCACCATCAGCGGCGAGGAGATCAATGCCCTAATAGAAGAACTCTGGCAAATCCAGGAACGTTTCCCCGCTGCACGGCAAAGCCTCGAAGCCCTCGAATCCCGCATCGCTGCGAGCGTACCGGACGAAGGGTAGCTGGGAGCCCCACGCGCTACGCACCCAAGCCTTCGCCATTATGAATAGCTCCCCAAAAGTACTATGAAATGCATCCAAGGCGCCACCCCCGCAACAGTTCAGAGTGTCTCGGAAGACTCTCAAGCGCACTTTCAGAAATGAAGCAGCTCAGCTCGAAACCGCACTAAACTGAAGGTAAACTGACGCCTGGGTAGCCGTCATTCGTGCTGATTGGCCAAGCCAAAATGCTATAAGTTTAGGTGCCAATTCGGCAGCGCCCCCGGCCTCTTAACAAGCCAGCTCAACGCCACTCATGGCAAGACCTGTCGCCATGCTGATCAGAATGCGTTGTCCCCAACGTAATGGTTGGATGGTATTTCTCTAATCATATCAATGCGTTCGGCTGTGCCAGTTCAAGACTTGCAAGGCCCAGAAATATCTTCTAGCATCCTCGCTGACTATTTCTCCGAGGAAGCAATGGTACGGACCAGTTCAAAACCCTCGTTCCGAGATAGGAAGGTTACACTAGTAGAGAATTTTCTCTACCAAGTCGTTGCCAATGGTAGTGAGTATAATCAAAAGACTTTCTATCCAATAATAGCTAGTGTCAGCCTACTTCTGCAAAAACCTTTTGTCTTACCCATGTATGGGAGACCGCTGAGTTCAAAGAACCCGCCAGAATTACTCTCTTCTTCCATTGTCTACGGACTTTCTCACCACAGCAGTCAGCAAAAAAAATTGATAAAGCTCTTGCATGGCTTCTTTTCCAATTGCGATGCAGAAGAAAAAATTGATGAATTTGGAATTAAATTAACGTCTTCCAATAAAAATTACTTAATAGTTCTGGATCGAAATGGAGAAGAAGTAAAGTATGAAATATATTTTGTGATATTTGATATTTTGTCGTATGTTGAAACAGATATGATTGAGTACGAGCCAGTTGGGAGAAACTCGAAAAACTCGGAAGATGTCGAAGTCTTGGAGCTGCTTATTGATCGAATCTCATCAGGTGGTGTATTTGGAGAAAGAGCGCTTAAATGGTTTTCGCAAACAATTAAAGAATGGAGACAATTAAGAAGTTTTATTAACAATCAAAGACAAATATCAAACGATATACTAAGAAAAGCTGATCGTCAAACTTGCGCTGCGTTGGCGGAGGAAAATAATTTTTCGTCCTCTAATTATGAGATTGTATTTGACGTCTTTTCAGAGTTACTCCAAAGGCTCAGGAAATCAAGTTTGGTATCCCATACCGGAACAGATCAAAACGGCCCGGCAAATCTCTTCTTATTCATACAGCACTTTTCTAATGAGGCTAGGGCAGTCCGCTGGATTATGCCATCGAGGCAGATGCGCGAGATCGCCAACCACCTTGATCCAGACGGTGGAAAAATATCGGAAAGACTTCTGCGGGGCATTGGCACTGATCTCAAGAAGTTATCACCTCTATTAGATGCTTCTTTTGCCAGTGGAAATCCGGTCTTCGCAATCGATGGAGGCGATAGAAGCATCTCAGAAGATTGTGAAGAAGGACAGTCCGCGGGCCTTATCTTCTCTTGTGTCAACAAGTTTGAGAAGTTCCGCCTATCGTTTCTGCCTGTGTGGCTCAGTGGCGCGCCGTATGCGGTTGTAGTGGTTGTTTCACCTCGACATGAGAACATCGAGGAAGATTGGCTGTTCAACTACCTCATGTATACGGAGGTGTTTCTGTCGGGGCTATATAGGAGGTTCCGGGCGCGCATCAGATGGCGCTTTGCAGAACTGATATATAATACAGCAAGAGAAACTTTTGGTACATTGTTCGACCTGCAATCCACAGAAGGGAAAACCTCTGTTTCTATTGCTGTTGATAGATTCAATCAGCATATAGAGCATTTATCTAGAGTATATCCTTTTGATCGTTTTTTCCTGGAGGTGGCTAGTATCGATGAAGAACCTCTTTCAGATAGCGATTGGATAGGGCAAATTGACGAATACAATGTGTTCGTTCGCGTGGAGCCCAATATATACTTTCCTCGTTGGTTTCCCGCAGGAAAAGAAGGCTCAAGCTCAAGCGATGTTTATCGGCGAGCGCGCAATGCTCTACGACGTGCGCTAAGAGACAATCGCGTCAGGTTCGCCGAGCAGGCATACAGTGCTATCCCAAAATCGACAGCGCACCACGCAATCAAAGATATTGCGGACAAGCTATATCTAACTGCCCGCAGAAAAAACATCATCCGCGACAGCATTTTGCTTATTCTCGAGTACGACTACGGATCAACCCATCGGCCACTCTTAGGAGCGTTAGCTTACGCGATACACTTGAAATTCGATGGTGGTGCAGAGCGAATACGTGCCTTCTCTCCCGGACTTTGTGCTTCCGAAAGAAAGAGATTTGACGAAAAGGTCGCACTGATTGCTGCAGGTGTGCCGCACGATGCTGCCCAGTCGTACATTCAAAGACACGCGGACTCACTAATATTCTTTTCGGATTTTCTACAAACCAACACCTTACTATCTCAAAAGGTCGCAAGCCGAATAGCCGACCTACATTTAGATTTTCGGAATAAGATGAGAATTATTGTTGTTTCTGACAGATCATTCTCTGGGCGATTAATTCAAGTTATCTCAGATGATAAGAGAATAATATGCGCAAATATAGACCTCGCAATGACGTCCATGTATGACAGCCCATTACTAACCCCCAAATCTGGTATCCAGTAGCAACCCCTCAATGATATTTTGCCCACCCTCCTCATAACCTGGTGAAAATCAAATGGCGAACTCTAAGCTTGAATATCCGACAAACAATAATGTAGATTGGTCTATATTTACAAACGATAACTCACATGAGCTCGAAAATTTTCATGATGAGCCTAATGAAATCGATAGAAATGTGTCCAGTGTGAACTCGACAGGAAAGCTAGATACCTCAACTCAGGAGAGCTTAGCCCAATCCCTTCATTCTCTTATTGCGAGCGAGGGATTGAAGTTTCCTTACCTTAGACAAGGTTGTGGACTGATAGCTAGGGAATATTTTAACTTTCTCGCAAAGACTGAGAAAGGACTACCAATTGAACTTCCTAGTGAAGACAATCTTCCCCCAAAATACAAAGACAGAGGGATTGAGAGTAAACTAGGTAGAAAGCTCAATCCTATTGAGTTTTACCAAAGGTATTGGAAGCCTTACGCAGAGGCAGGACTATTGTATCAACATCAGCTTCGTGAATGGGACGAGGGTTTAATTAAGTCTATTCATAGCTTCTGCCAAAGGAAATCGCTTTCCGCGGTGAACGTACTTCCGCCAACCAGATCCCAATTTATTGCGGCCCAAATATCTTCGCTAGATATATCTGAGCGAGATATCATACGATTTGCCAGCTGGCTTTCTAGGCACCATAGTGCGTTGGATCGCTCCCCTTCATAACTTGCTCCTTGGTTGCTATGAGAGAATGAAACTTACATGTATGCGATCGCTATGGTTTTCGGGGAACAGCCTGGTGAAATCAGTGAAAGCTTCTTTTCTTCGGCCATTCCAGCACTTTTGGCTTGTCAGATCTAAGTTGGTATATCTAATCGTTTTTATCAGTTCGATTGATACTGCAGAAAACTGTTCCATAATATCTTGTTCGTGATAACTTAGTGCTTTAACGAAATTCTTGCTGGCTTGATGCGACATCTTATTGAGTTCGATCAAGTGTTGTATAGCACGTTCTCTCAGGGTCACGTCAAAGACCAGTTTATCTGATCCTTCCGTTATTAGACTAAGCAGCTCTTCGTTATTGTCCTTAATATAGTTTCCCAGATCTGAAACGAGCTTTTCTCGGCGGTGCTTTCGTTTGTTTCCGAAGTAAGCCCATAGTGCTGCGCCCGTGCCCGAGAGGATAGTGAGCGGAACGAGCTTGGGGAGTAAATCTAGAAACTCTTCCATTGGTAGTTACCTACCTCCCGATATCTTATCCATAAAGGATATCGCAAAGTGGGTCAAGAACGATATTTTTTGTGGCACTAGTTTCAGACGCTTTGACTTCATAGGAGCTTCGTTAGCCCACTGTTCGTGTCATGATGCGGACTGACCGGGCCACTAAGGTGACCCGCAAGATGTGTGCTGTATGACAGCACCATCTTGGCAAAGGGGGCCCGCTGCGCGCCCCCGTTTGCAATCCCCCCGGCCTGTGGCGCTGTTCAGGGCATCGGGCCCATTCCCGCGCCAGCCAATCGTATCGCCGATTGATCCCTCGCATCGTGTGGCCGGTGCATCACCACTTGGGGGAGCCTCCGAGCTGCCCCCAAGTCCCCCATGGCAATTCCATTGAGGCAATTTCATTGAGACCGGGGAGACGTCACTCTCCCCTGGACCCCATCGACCAATGGGCTTTCGCGCCCCTTGGAACCCTCGACCAGGCTTATGCAGTCTGGACCCGCACCATGGTTTCTACCATGGAGACGTTTTTAGAGACGGAAGTTAAATGTGCCGCAATGCGCCATCTATAGTAGCAGTCATTATGTTTTCTCGTTTAACGCTAGCGACTCCTGCGCCGACTAGGTAAACTTACTTGGCACTGACCGATGCTCGTTTGCAGACTGGTATCAGGCACAATCATCGTCATAGCAGGTTCATAGGCCGTGGGCGTAGCGATGCATCTACAGGCCGTTGAGCCAGTAGTGTGAGCGCGGCGATGTCAGCAGCGCTCTGACAAGATAGGATCAATGAAGGAGAAAGGAGCTGGTCGCTTGGGCTCAATCGAAGAACTAGACATTCACGGCTTGAGCCTGGAGCACATCGCGAAACTCGCGCAGGACTGCATCCAACGGCATCCGGTTATCGTTCTTGGAAGCGGCGCATCGGTGCCTCATCGGATACGTGGCATGCAAGCACTGGCCAACGGTCTCCAAGAAGGCATTGTCCCAGAGGGCATCGAGGAAGTCGAGGCCTGGAAGCTCATCAAAGAAGCGCTCGAAAGTGGAAGCGGACTTGAGGAGGCTCTACAAGCTACCCCAGCCCCACCGAACCTGGTTCAGAAGATCGTAAACCTAACATGGGCAGAGATTTCCAGCGACGATCTATCCGTTCTCATGAGAGTTGTGAGTGATACCGAGCACCTTCCGCTATCAGAGCTGTACCGAGGTCTTTTTCGAAGCGCCAACGACACTATCGACGTGGTCACACCGAACTATGATCGTATTGCAGAGTACGCTGCGGATTTGGCTGGTTTTGTTCACGCAACGGGTTTCACGCCCGGCATCATACGGCAGCGTGAAGGCGCGGAACCAGTCTACATCTGGCGCGGCAAACATAAGGCTCGTACTGTAAGAATCTGGAAAGTCCACGGCTCACTTGATTGGTTCCAGACCGAAGAAGGTATCGTCGTATCGCTCCCCCTTTCCAACACACTGCCAACTCGCCATCTGCCGTCAATTGTCACTCCTGGGGTAAGCAAGTACGAGCGCACGCATGAGGAACCCTTTCGTTCTGCGATCCAAGGAGCTGATGTCGCGCTTAGTTCCGCCTCTGCTTTCTTATGCATCGGTTATGGGTTCCGCGATGCACATATCGAGCCGAAGCTCGTTGAAAGATGTAGGCAGAAAAACGTCCCGATCGTCATTCTTGCAAGAACACTTACCGATCAGGCTCGAGAATTTCTTGGGCGTAATGCCGGTTCGTCGTACCTCGCGTTAGAAAGCTATCAAGGTGGTACACGTGCATTTTCAGCTGACGCACCTGCCGGTACTACCATTCCCGATCAAGATCTTTGGTCCTTTCCTATTTTCAATCAAATTGTTTTTTGAGGAGCGAAAATGACGATTTTTGACTATGCCGACAATGAAGCACTTGGGAAAATCATTTCCGTTGATACTGCAACGGTTATTGTTCGTGTTGATGAATTGGAGAGACTAAAACGGGTACAGGTCAATCGTCTAGTTGCACTACAGAGTAGTAAACCCGGCCAGCATCTTGTCGGCGTCGTTTCGCGCATCACTCGAAAAGCTGCGGATCAGGTTTCAGAAGAGCATCTAGACGGTACGGCGGAGGACTTCGACCTTTCGGAAAACAACTTGGTCCGAGTTTCACTTATCGGAACACTGATCGATAAGTTTGGTCTCAAAGAGAACGTGTTTCGCAGGACACTCGAAACGGTGCCCGAAATCGATGCAAATTGCTTTGCACTGGAAGGCGACCGGCTCACGGGCTTTATGCAGGTCATCTCAGACGTCCAAGGGGACGGACCGCAACTTGAGCTCGGGAAGTACACTCTTGATGAAGATGCAGCTGCGTATCTGAACGGCAACCGCCTCTTCCAGCGCCATGCAATCGTCGTTGGCAGTACAGGCTCGGGTAAGTCCTGGACAACAGCACGCGTACTTGATCAAGTCGCCAAGCTACAGCAGGCCAACGCGATACTGTTTGATGTACACGGTGAGTACAGAACTCTCGAGGGCGAAGAGTTCAAGCACTTTCGCGTTGCTGGTCCGGGGGATATCGATGGCGGTGGCGGCCTCGAAGAGGGCGTTCTTTATCTGCCGTATTGGCTCCTCGGGTACGAGGCATTGGTCGCTCTCTTCGTCGACCGCTCGGACCAAAATGCCCCGAATCAGTCAATGGTGATGACTAAGTGCATCACCGAGGCCAAGCGCAATTTCATAAACAAGGACAAGTATGCGGATATCCTTCAGAACTTCACAATCGATAGCCCTGTGCCCTTTGTTCTCCAGTCTGTTGTTGACGACCTAGTAAACCTCGATACCGAGCGCGTACCCGGCGCAAAGCCAGGCCAAACCAAGGCTGGCGACTTCAATGGTAAACTGAGCCGTTTGATCGCAAGACTGGAAGCAAAACGGCATGACCGGAGGCTCGGATTTCTATTCCAGCCCCCAGCCGAATGCATGGACATGGAGTGGCTTGCGAGCATGGCGCATCGGCTGATCGGAGGACGAGGCTCCCAATCTGATAGTCTGGGTGGAATTAAGATTATCGATTTCTCAGAGGTGCCTTCCGACATTCTGCCGGTCATGGTCAGTCTCCTCGCACGGCTGATCTTTTTGATCACCCAATGGACCCCTTCCGATAGACGGCACCCAATCGCTCTCTTTTGCGATGAAGCGCATCTCTATATCCCTGAACGCGCAAGGTCAGAATCAGCAGATGACATATCGGTCGGAATCTTCGAGCGCATAGCAAAAGAAGGCCGAAAATACGGTATTGGACTGATCGTCATCAGCCAAAGACCGTCAGAGGTGAATCGGACAGTTCTGAGCCAGTGCAATAACGTCATTGCGATGCGCCTTACCAATGGCGAAGACCAATCCGTGATCAGGCGGCTACTTCCCGACAGCTTAGGCGGATTCGGCGATCTGCTACCGGTGCTAGATGTTGGTGAAGCCCTTGTGGTTGGCGACGCCAGTCTCTTGCCAACGCGCGTCCGTGTTGCGGAGCCTCATCGAAAACCCAACAGCGCAACAGTCGAGTTTTGGGACCGCTGGGGAGCCACAGAGGCGGTGTCAGATACTGCCAACGCTGTTCACTCGTGGCGGCGGCAGAGTTTGCAGAACAACTGAAACGCACGAGAAGGTCTAGCCTATCCACTACACTTAAAAAGAGAAAATGTTTAGATATGTGCTAAAACCCGCAGTTCTGAATCCTCACCCAGAAATCTCTATTACAGAAGAAGAATATAATGACGCGAAACGCTGTCATATCCAGAACTATGAGGTTTTCGAAATCGAGCTAGCATTTGAGTTTGTTGTTACAAACTATATTGAAATTGAAAAATACATTGCTGAACATCTTGTCCTAGACATGGTTGGCATGAAGGATAGCGAGGACGCGATGCGCGCGCAGCAGTGGGGTTTTATGAGAGTTCTGGGAAACTGGCTATCCAGTGTCGGTTTCTGGCACAACCTTACCAGGAGCCGCTTGATCAGTATTTGTGGGCGCGGACAAGCTCTGAGAGAGTTTCAGGAAGCTCATTTAGAGCTGAGCGACTCCAGCTTTGAATATGCTCTGGTTTTTCATCTCAGAAACTACAGCCAACATAGCGGCTTTCCCATTACCGGCTTCCTACTCGGTGGCAGCTGGAACAGTGATCGGACCCAGTTGAACCATTCTGCTGACTACACTCTCGACTACAACAAAATCCGCTCGTACTTTGAGGCTGGAGGCAAAGGGGCTGTTTCTCGCCGAGCCTTTGGCCAACGCATAGAAGAGTATGCAAATGGGCAGCCCTTTGACTTAAAGCCTGTTATTCGAAAAACACTAGGCGTTTTTGGCCTCTTCATGGAACGTGTACGTACTTACATGGCAGATGAGGTATCCTCAAACGAGAGATTGGTTCTCGATCTCATTGATCGATATTCCACCGCCTACCCCCACGAAGACTCCATGGAATGCCTATCTGTGCTTCCGATCAATAAGGATAATATTATTGAGAAGGAAGAAGATATCATTCCTGTTCGAGACGAATTTATATTAAGGGCGAGAGAATTGCGGGAAAAGAATACCAGTCGAATGCTCTCAATGCACAAGCGTGTCATCTCTAATGCCTAGTAGACCGGGCGCGTCCGGCTTTGGCCGGACCGGGCTCTCGTAAACCGAGCCCGCTCGTGCGGTCTCGGCCATGCGGCTTCGATCCCTCGCGCTGACTGATATGGAATGAACCGGCCTTTGTGCCGGTTCATGCGTTTCTCCGTCTCTTAGGGGGCTTTGCCCCCCCGCGCGCGCAAGGCATCCAAACGCATCCCTGAAGGGACCCTCGTTCGGAGCCTCCTTGCGCTTGCACCCCCCACTCTCGGCGAGGGCCAAGGGGTGCAGCAGCACCCCCTCTGTCTACTGGTTGGGGAGCGGTGCAATGCGAGCGAAAGGAGTTGACGATGTGTGTGAATACAGCTATATTTAGGAATATATTACTAGATTTGTATCTGCCCTTTGCTAGAGCGTGTTTTGCGCTCTGGCGGCTTCCACCCATAGCAAGCCGGGGCAGAGGCTATCACCCCCATTCGATAAAGGAGAGTTCGACCGTCGTCCCCGCGTGCCTGCGGGGCGCACTGGATATCTGCATCGCCATGACACCCGACCTGGAGAAATACCGCCGCTATGTGGATCGATTCGATCTCACGGAAGCTCAGAAGGCGGAGCTTATCCACACGGTCTGGTCGATCATGGAGAGCTTTGTCGACCGGGCCTTTGGCATCGATTCCGTGCAGCAGATCAGGCCATCGCTGGCAAAGGACGATCCCAAGCGAAATGGCAATCGGTTAGACTCTGAGCAGGGATTACTCACAAATCACTTTGAACAGGCTGCCCAGCGCTGCGGCAGCGAAGAGGCGTAAGATCATGCCAACCAAGAAGAAGAAAGAGATCAGGACGGATAAGGCTCCCGGCAAACAGAAAGCCGTCATCTATTGCCGCGTGTCCAGCACCAAGCAGACCACCGAAGGTAACGGGCTCGCCTCTCAGGAAACCCGCTGCCGGGAATACGCCAAGTACAAATCCTATGCCGTGGCCGAGGTATTCCGGGACGACGTGTCCGGCGGCATGATCGACCGCCCAGGCATGCAGGCAATGCTGCGCTTTCTTAGGGGCCATCGTAGAGAGCACTGCGTCGTCATCATCGATGATATCAGCCGTCTCGCGCGCGGCCTGGAGGCGCACCTGCGTTTGCGCACGGCCATCGGCGATGCGGGCGGCAAGCTAGAGAGCCCCTCCATCGAGTTCGGCGAAGACTCGGACTCCATCCTGGTCGAGAACCTCCTGGCCAGCGTCTCGCAGCACCAGCGCCAGAAGAACGGAGAGCAGACAAAGAACCGCATGCGTGCCCGCGCCATGAACGGCTATTGGGTCTTTCGCGCTGTACCCGGTTACCGCTTCAAGCGGACCAGCAGCCAAGGCAAAGTACTGGTCCGTGACGAGCCCGTGGCCTCGGTCATTGCCGAGGCACTCAATGGCTACGCAACGGGGCGTTTCGAATCGCAAGGCGAAGTGAAACGCTTTTTGGAGGCGAGCGGTGCCTACCCCACAGATCGAAATGGCGAGGTGCATCTGGAGCGCGTCAAGGAGCTGCTCACCCGCCCCGTCTATGCCGGACGCATCGACTTCCCCAATTGGGGCATCCACCTGCAGCCCGCCAAGCACGACGGCTTGATCTCCTTCGAGACCTATCAGGCCATCCAGAAACGCTTGCAGGGCACAGTGAAGGCACCGGCACGTAAGGACTTTAGCGAGGACTTTCCCTTGCGCGGCTTCGTGACCTGCGGCCACTGCAACAGACCGATGACAGCCTGCTGGTCGAAGGGCCGCAGCGCCACCTATCCCTACTATCTCTGTCAGACCAAGGGCTGCACGGAGTACCGCAAGTCCGTCCGCAAGGAACAGCTGGAAGCTGAGTTCGAAGCGCTCTTGCTGGAACTCCGGCCCAGCCCCGGTCTGCTGGAGATGGCGAGCGAAATGTTCCGCGAGCTTTGGGAGGCGAAGACCGGAACCGCGCGAAAGCAAGCGCAATCGCTGGAAGGCGAGATGCGAGGTATCGAGCGCAAGGTCGAGCAGCTCATGGACCGCATCGTCGAGGCGGACAGTGAAACGCTGATCACCGCCTATGAAAGCCGTGTTCGCGCCTTGGAAGAGCGCAAGGCCGTGCTAAGCGAGAAGATTGCCAATTGCGGACGTCCGTTGCCGGACTACCAAGCGACAGTTCGAACCGCTCTCACCTTTCTCGGAAACCCGCAGAAACTCTGGGCTTCCCAGCGGTTGGAGGACAAGCGGGCGGTGCTCAAACTGGTGTTTGCGGAGCGTTTGCCCTACGTGCGAAACGAGGGTTATCGAACCGCCGGAGTCTCGCTCCCCTTCAGGGTTTTGGAGGGGTTGAAGGGGGGTAAAAGAGAGATGGTGCCCCCTTCCGGACTCGAACCGGAACGCCCTTTCGGGCCAGGGATTTTAAGTCCCATGCGTCTGCCAATTCCGCCAAGGGGGCCCCAAACTCATATTCCTGCCCAAGCCTCCCGACCCTGACAAGCGCCCCTGCGCTGCGCAGTTGCAAATCCGCACTGTCTTGGCGAGTTTACGTCGCGCGCGCTGTCAGGTGGCGCGCCAAAAGCTGGGGAGGGCGGCAAGCATGGCAGGACGGCTGGAGGGCAAGACGGCTTTGGTGATCGGCGCGGGCTCGGTCGGACCCGGCTGGGGCAACGGCAAGGCGACCTCCGTGCTGTTCGCCCGCGAGGGCGCCCAGATCTTCTGCGTCGACATCAATATGGCGGCCGCCGAGGAAACCGCCGGCATCATCCGCGACGAAGGCGGCAAGGCGGAGGCCTACGCCGCCGACGTCAGCAAGGCGGAGCCGGTGGAAGCGATGGTCGCCGCCGCCCATCAGGCCCTGGGGCGCATCGACATCCTGCACAACAACGTCGGCATCGTGGAGGTCGGCGGCCCGGTGGAAGCCAGCGAAGAGTCCTGGGACCGGGTGATGGACGTCAATCTCAAGTCCATGTTCCTGACCTGCAAGCACGTGCTGCCGATCATGGAGGCGCAGTTCGAAACGCATGGAACGGGCAGCGCCATCGTCAACATCGCCTCTATCGCCGGCATTCGTTACACCGGCGTGCCCTACATCTCCTACAACGCCAGCAAGGCGGCCGTCATCCAGTTCACCCGCGGGGTCGCCCTGCAGTACGCCAAGAAAGGTATTCGGGCGAACTCCATCCTGCCCGGCCTGATGCACACGCCGATGATCCGCGAGCCCCTGAAGGATGCCTATGCCGGCGGGGACTTCGACAAGATGGTCGAGCTGCGTGACGCCCAGTGTCCGACCGGCAAGATGGGCGACGCCTGGGACGTGGCCTACGCCGGGCTCTATCTCGCCAGCGAAGAAGCCAGGTACGTGACGGCCACGGAGCTGTTGGTCGACGGCGGCATCACCGCGAAGTTCGCCTAATCTGGATTGCGCTCCCAGCGGCGCAGCAGCTTGAAGGCCGGCGGCGCCAGCACCACGATCAGGATGATGCGAACGATGTGGTGAGTCGCCACGAAGGCTGTATTGGCGCCGATGGCGATGGCGATCAGGCTCATCTCGGCGAGGCCCCCGGGCGAGAAGGCGAGCAACACCGCATCGACGGAGAGCGGCAGGATGAGACTGATGCCAGCGGCGAAGGCAGCCGCCAGCACCATGAGGATGGCTGTCCCGCCGACCGCGTGCAGCAAGGTCGACCAGAACAGACGCATCTCTGTGTTGGAGAAGCGGGCGCCGATGGCCGCCCCAACGGCAACCTGTGCCGCGCCGACGATCTCAATCGGCGGCTTGGCCGCCGTCCAGCCGAGCAGATGGATAAGAGCGCTGACCAGCATGGGGCCGACCACGGCCGCCGCCGGAACCCGCAGGGCGCGCGCCAAGGCATAGCCGACCACCCCCGACATGGTCAGCAGCAGCAGGTCGTCCAACGGCAGTGCGGTGATCGAAGGGCCGCTCGGCGGCCGGTCTCCCGGCGCCAGACCGTGCACATAGTTGTAGAGAAAGGGAATGAGCATGACGACCAGCAGCAGGCGCGAGGCATGCACCAGCGAGATGCGTCGCGCATCCCCGCCCATCTCAGCACCGATCAAGATCATCTCCGAGAGGCCGCCCGGCATGGCCGAGAAGTAGGCGGTGGTGCCGTCATAGCGACAGACGCGCTGGAAGTAGAGAGCACCGAGCCCGCCGGCCAGCGCAATGTAGACGAAGAGCAGCGCCAAGGTCGGCAGCCAACTGGTGAGGTGCGCGACGATCTCGGGCGTAAAGCCGCTGCCGAGCATGACGCCCAAGACCGTCACCATCACCACCCGCAGGCTCTTGGCCATGGCGATGGGGGCGCCCAGCAGAGCCGCCAGGGTGGTGGCCGACATGGCACCGATCATCCAGGGCAACGGCAGTTGCAGGAGATAGGCGGCGTAGCCCCCGGCCGTCCCTATGCCCAGCGCCAGCGCAACCGAATAGCCCTTGCGCAGCAGGCTCGGCGCCTGCGCCTCCGCTTTGGCTTCCGTTCTTTCGCTTGCCTCAGCCAAAGTCTCAGCCAGCCGAGACCCGTTCGGCCAACCGCTCCATGAAGGCCTCGCAGAGCGCAATCTGCTCCAGCGCCACGAACTCGTTGGGCTTGTGCGCCTGTTCGATGGAGCCCGGCCCGCAGATCACCGCGGGCATGTCATGCTGCGAGAAGAGGCCGGCCTCGGTGCCGAAGGCCACCTTGCTGGTGGCATTGGCGCCGGTCAGTGCCTTGGCCAGCTGAACGACCTCATGATCGCCCGGCGTATCGAGGCCGGGGAAGGAGCTGAGAAACTCGAAGCGGAAGCCGCTGTCGGGGTCGATGCGCTGCATGGCCGGCTCAAGCACCGAGACGGCGTAGTCCTGCACCTCCTCTAAGAGCGCGGCTTCGCTTTCTTCCGGCAAGGTGCGGAACTCGAAATCGAAATAGCAGTCCTTGGGCACGATATTGAGCGCCGTGCCGCCGGCGATCACCCCGGTATGCACCGTGGTGTGCGGAATGTCGTAGTCCTGATCGAACGGCCCCTCCTTGGCCTTGCGCTCGGCCATCTCCATCAGCTTGCCGATCAGGCGCGCGGCATACTCGATGGCGTTGACGCCAGTTGGGGCGAGCGAGGAGTGGCACTCCAGGCCGCGCACATGGCACCGGTAGGAGAGCTTGCCCTTGTGGGCGTTGATCACCTTCATGTCGGTGGGCTCGCCGACGATGGCCATGATTGGGCGGATCTCGCGGGCCGCGAGCCGCTTGAGCATGGGGCGCACGCCGAGACAGCCAACCTCCTCGTCATAGGAGAAGCAATAGTGGATCGGCGTCTTGGGATCGGCCTCGAGGAAGCGCGGCGCGTGCGCCAGGGCGACGGCGACGAAGGACTTCATGTCACAGGTGCCGCGGCCGTAGAGCTTCCCGCCCTTCTCCGTCACCGTCCAAGGGTCGCTGTCCCACTCCTGCCCGTCGATCGGCACCACGTCAGTGTGGCCCGAGAGCGCGATCCCCGGCCGGTCGGTCGGCCCCAGGGTGGCGAAGAGATTGGCTTTCTCCTTATCGTCGCCCTGAATGAGCTCGCTCTCCACCCCGAGCCCGGCGAGGTAGTCCCGCACGAAGTGGATGAGCTCGAGGTTCGAGTTGCGGCTGGTGGTGTCGAAGGCGATGAGCTGGCGGATCATCTCCAGCGCGCCGGCCGATGGCTGTGACATGGGCCCTCCCAAGAACGGCTTATTGGAAAGCCTAAGGGAATAGCGGAAAGGTGCGGAGGGAGCCAGGGCCGGCCCAGACCGGCATGCCTCCGTTGAGCCAGACGCTCAGCTCCTGAGGGCCTCGCCCTCTGCCCGGTCGGCCTCGGCCCGGGCGATCAGCCAGTCGCGGAAGATCTTCACCTTGCGCCAGGACCGCACGGAGGGCGGAGAGACCAGGTAGTAGGCCAAGCGCGACCTGATCTCCGGACCGAAGGGACAAACCAGGCGCCCGGCCTTGAGATCGTCCAAGGTCAGGGCGCTGCGCGCCAAGGCCACGCCCTGGCCATCGACGGCCGCCTGCACCTGCATGGCGGAGTCGTTGAAGCCGGGCCCGCGGCGCGGGTCGATATCGAGGTCCTCCAAGCCGGCCCGCTTTAGCCAGAGCGCCCAGTCCGGGCTGTCCTCCCCGCCGAGAACGTCGTCATGCAACAGGGTGTGATGGACCAGGTGCTTGGGCTCGCGCAGGGGCGGGTCGCCATCGATCAGCGTGGGACTGCAGACCGGGAAGACCCGGTCGCCCATCAGGAAATCGGTCTCCAAGCCCGGATAGTCGCCGCGGCCGTAACGAATGCCGATGTCCGCCTCGGCGCGACTGAAATCCACCAGATGTTCGTCGGCGGAAATCAGTACGTCGATCTCGGGATGCGCCTGGCGAAAGTCGGCCAGGCGCGGCAAGAGCCAGCGCGCCGCAAAGGACGGCAAGACGGTCACCTTGAGCGGCCCCATGGCATCGCGCTCGACCAGATCGCGGGTGGCCACATCCATCAGGTCGAGCGCCTGGCGCAGTGGAGGATAGTAGCGCTCGCCGGCATCGGTCAGCGCCAGCGCCCGGTTCATGCGCAGGAAAAGTGCTGTCCCCAGGTGCTCTTCCAGGGACTTGATCTGATGGCTGATGGCAGCCTGGGTGACATTCAACTCCTGGGCCGCCTCGGTGAAGGAGAGATGCCGTGCGGCGGCCTCAAAGGCGCGCAGGGCATTCAATGGCGGCAAGCGGCGGGGCATCTCATTCGCTTTCTTTTAAATTAGATCTCCTAATCCGTACATCAATTAACATCGTTTGTGCAAATCGACAGATTCGACCAGATTCAGCTGCAAGAGATCGAAACTCACCCCAGGACCTTTCTGCATAACAGCCATTCGAATGAGGAGATTTGATATGTCGACGCACAGCATTCTGCCTCAGGCGCCAAACAATGCCTTCGCCCAGCCAACGCACACCCTGCGCCATTTGCTGCAACAAGCCGTTCAGGCGACCTACGCCACGCTGCTGCAATGGAACGACCGCCAGGCGCAGCGCCATCATCTGCGCGAGCTCGATGACCGCTTGCTGCGCGACATGGGCCTGAGCAAGGAAGAAGTCTGGCAGGAAGCTCAAAAGCCCTTCTGGCGCCGCTAACCACCCTGCCTAAGCCACCCTGGCAAAAACGAAGGCCCGCGACGCCTAGCGCCGCGGGCCTTTTTCGTTTGGAATGCTGTCGGTGGCGCTACTCGCTCATCACCTGGTTTTTCGCGTCCTCGCGCAGATCTTCCATCAGCTTGCGCAGGCGATGCTCTGAGAAGTCGACGCTCTTGGCCTGCAGGTCGGCAAAAACCTTGCGGAACACGTCCTCATCCCCGGCTTCCTCGAAGTCCGAGGCGACGACCTCCTTGGCATAGGCGTCCGCCGCATCGCCCGCGAGGCCGAGTAGCTCGGCGATCTTCAGCCCAAGTAGCTTATTGCGCCGGACCTCGACGCGAAACTGGAGCTCCTGGTCATGCTTGTACTTGTCCTCGAAGGCCTTTTCCCGGTCGTTAAATGTCGTCACGGTTCCTCGCTCTCCTTACCCAGTCCCGGCAGGCTTTCTCTAGTGCCCTGTGGACGAACGCTCTACCCTGTCATATAGCGATTCAATCTCCTCAGTGAAACTACTGACGAGACTGCTTTTTGCCGCAAGGTTCGCCGCTGCCGGAGTTATTCTCGCCGATGTGCACCCTGATCATCCTCCGACAGAGCGGCGCAGACTGGCCGGTCATCCTAGCCGCGAACCGCGACGAAATGAAGAACCGCCCCTGGGATCCGCCGGCCCAGCACTGGCCTGACCGCCCCGGCGTGGTGGCCGGGCACGACCGGCTTGCCGGCGGCTCGTGGCTGGGCATTAACCACGACGGCCTTGCGGCGGCCGTTCTAAACCGTATCGGAAGCCTGGGCCCGGCCAGCGGCAAGCGCAGTCGCGGCGAGCTGGTTCTGGAGGCCTTGGACCACGCGACGGCAGCCACCGCCGCCCGGGCGCTGGAGCAGCTCAATCCCGATGCCTACCGGCCCTTCAACCTCGTGGTTGCCGATCTTGAAGAGGCCTATTGGCTGCGTCTGGCCGATGGCCGGCTGGAACGGCGCGAGATTCCCGAGGGCCTCTCCATGCTGACGGCGCATGACCTCAACGACACGGCCAAAAGCGCCCGCACCCGCCTCAATCTGCCGCTCTTCGCCCGAACGCCCGCCCCCGAGCCCGCCAGCCTGCAGTGGGCCGCATGGGAGACACTGTTGGCCAACCGCCTGCGCGGTGACCCGGAAGAGCCCACCTCCTCCATGACCGTAGAAACCGAGAGCGGCTTTTGCACCGTCTCCAGCTCGCTGATTGCGCTGCCCGATACGCGTAAGCCGGAGCTGCGGGCCACCCGGCCGATCTGGCGCTTCGCCCCCGGCCCGCCCGATCGTACGGCTTTTGAGGATATTGCTCTCGGCTGAGCCGGCTTACGGCGGTGGCCAAAGGCGAGTAGATTGTGTTGCAGGGGGCGCACTGATATAGAGCGCGCCTCCAAACACAGGACGCCGACCATGCGCCGCAAGCGAATCTACGAAGGCAAGGCCAAGGTGCTGTTCGAGGGGCCGGAGCCAGGCACCATCGTGCAGTACTTCAAGGACGACGCCACCGCCTTCAACAACCAGAAGCAAGGTGTCATCACCGGCAAGGGCGTGCTGAACAACCGCATCTCCGAATACCTGATGCTGCGCCTGGCGGAGATCGGCATCCCGACGCACTTCGTGCGCCGCCTCAACATGCGCGAGCAGTTGGTCCGCGAGGTCGAGATCATCCCGCTGGAGCTGGTGGTCCGCAACGTCGCCGCCGGCAGCTTCTGCAAGCGCTTCGGCATGGAAGAAGGGGCGACCCTGCCGCGCTCTATCGTCGAGTACTACTTCAAGAACGACGAGCTCGGCGACCCGCTGGTCAGCGAAGAGCACATCACTGCCTTCGGCTGGTCCAACCCACGGGAGCTGGACGAGATCTTCCAGCTTGGCCTGCGCATCAACGATTTCCTCTGCGGCCTCTTCCTCGGCGTGGGCCTGCGCCTGATCGACTTCAAGCTGGAGTTCGGCCGGCTGTGGGAGAACGAGGAGATGCAGCTCGTCCTGGCCGACGAGATCAGCCCCGATTCCTGCCGCCTCTGGGACGTGGAGACCAACGAGAAGCTGGACAAGGACCGCTTCCGCCGCGACCTCGGCGGGGTCGAAGAGGCATATCAGGAGGTCGCCCGGCGCCTCGGCGTGCTGCCGGAGGCCGGCCCCATCGACATCAAAGGGCCCAAGGTGCTGCAATAACAGGGCCTTTGTCCTGAAGTAAGTAAGGGGGCCGAAAGGCCCCCTTTTCTGTGGTCGCGGCGCTGCTGTTAGCGCGAATAGAACTCGATGACCTGGTTCGGCTCCATCTGCACCGGATAGGGCACCTCGAGCAGCTTGGGCTCGCGCAGGTAGGTTGCCTTCATCGCCTTGTGGTCGGCATCGATGTAGTCCGGCACTTCCCGTTCTTGGGAGGCGACGCCTTCCAGCACGATCTGCACTTCGCGGCTCTTCTCCCGCACCTCGACGACGTCGCCGGGCTTGACGTTATAGGACGGGATGTTGACCCGCTTGCCGTTCACCTTGATGTGGCCGTGGTTCACGAACTGGCGGGCGGCGAAGACGGTCGGCACGAACTTGGATCGGTAGACCACCGCGTCGAGCCGAGATTCCAGGAGGCCGATGAGGTTCTCGCCGGTGTCGCCCTTGCGACGGGTTGCTTCCTCGTAGTAGCGGCGGAAGCGCTTCTCGCCGATATTGCCATAGTAGCCCTTGAGCTTCTGCTTGGCGGCGAGCTGGGTGCCGAAGTCGGAGGGCTTCTTACGCCGCTGGCCGTGCTGGCCGGGGCCGTACTCACGCTTATTGACCGGGCTCTTCGGACGACCCCAGATGTTCTGGCCCATCCGGCGGTCAATCTTGTACTTGGAATTCAAACGCTTGGACATGGTTTCTCACTCTTTTCCATTGGTGTCCCGGTAGTCCTCAAGCAGTCGCAACCGCTTGCGGCGGGGCACGGGCTCAACGGCCCGCACACACGTTCCCAGGAAGAAGCGCGGGACTATAGGGATGGCGCGTCTGCTGTCAAGCGGACCCGGCAAGGACCGTCAGTCCTGCGACCCCTTGCCCAGCTTGGCACCGCGCAGGGCCGAGACCACACCGTGCAGGGTGCGCAATTCCTGCTCGGTCGCCTCGGCCCGCTGAAAGACGTTCCGCAGGTTGCGCACCATGATGTAGCGCTTCTCGGCAGGATGGAAAAACCCCATGTCATCAAGCGCTTGCTCCAGGCGGCTCAGGAAGTTGATGAGCTCGTCCTTGGTTGCCGGGCGGGAGTCCCCGGTCGGTAGAGCCCTGTCGGGAGTGGCATCCGCCGCCATGCGCCACTCGTAGCCCAGTAGCAGCACGGCCTGGGCCAGGTTGAGCGAGGAAAAGGCGGGGTTGAGGGGCACCGTCACCAGCGCATCGGCGAAGGTCAGGTCGTCGTTGTCCAGCCCGGAGCGCTCGGGCCCGAAGAGAAAGCCGGTCGCATCGCCCACTGCTTCGGCCGCGCGCAGTTCGGATGCCACCGCCCGCGGCGTCAGAACCGGCTTCACCATGTCCCGTGCCCGGGCCGTGGTGGCATAGACCCGGTTGAGCCCGGACACCGCATCTCCCAGCTCGTCATAGACCTTTGCGCCCTCGATCACCGCCAAGGCGCCCGAGGCCGTTGCTTCGGCCGCCGGGTTGGGCCAACCGTCGCGCGGCCGCACCAGCCTGAGGTCGAGCAACCCGCAGTTCAGCATGGCCCGCGCCACCATGCCGATGTTCTCACCAAGCTGCGGGCCGACCAGGATCACGGCCGGCGCGCCGCTCTCAGCATGGGCAGAAGCTTGCGTCTTGTCGGTCCCGGCCATCGTCAGCCACCCCAGCCGATAGAGTGAAAAAGAGGCTCAGGACGCGGCAATACCGAGACGCGCCTCTGAATCCTTAATCTCGCTGGCGTGAAAGAGCTTCCAGGTGATGGCGTCATAGAGCGCTGAGAAAGAGGCATCGATGATGTTCGGCGACACGCCGATGGTGCGCCAGCGCCGGCCACCCCGGCCGCCGCTCTCGATCATCACGCGGGTGACCGCCTCGGTACCGGCCTGCGGCGTCAGAATGCGCACCTTGTAGTCGACCAGCCACATGGTTTCCAGGATGGGATGGATCGGCGTCAGGGCCTTCCGCAGCGCCTTGTCCAGGGCATCGACCGGGCCGTTGCCCGTCGCCACCGTCATCATGTCCCGACCCTCGACGGAGAGGGTCACCGTCGCTTCGGACTCCGTGACCAACTCCCCGCGCGCGTTCCAGCGCCGGTCGTCCATGACGCGGAAGCGCTGCAGCGTGAAGTACTCGGGCACCGTCCCCAAGGTGCGCCGGGCCAGAAGCTCGAAGGAGGCCTCGGCGCCGTCGTAGGCGTAGCCGGCGAATTCCCGGTGCTTCACCTCCTCCACCAGGCCACCGACCTTGGGGTGCTTAGGGTCGATCTCGATGCCGCATTCGGCGAAACGGGCCAGGATGTTGGACCGCCCGGCCTGATCGGAGACCACAACATGGCGGCGGTTGCCGACCGACTCTGGCGGCACGTGCTCGTAGGTCTTCGGGTCCTTGGCGATGGCCGAGACGTGCAGCCCCCCCTTGTGGGCGAAAGCGCTCTCGCCGACGTAGGCGGCACTGCGCTGCGGCAAACGGTCGAGGCGGTCGTCCAACAGGCGGGAGAGTGCCGTCAGGTGCGCCAGCTGCTCTTTGCCGAGGCCGATCTCGAAGTCCGTCTTGAGCGCGAGATTGGCGATCAAGGAGATGATGTTGGCGTTGCCGCAGCGCTCGCCCAGGCCGTTGATCGTGCCCTGAACCTGGCGGGCACCGGCGTTGAGCGCCACCAGCGAGTTGGCGACGGCGTTTTCCGTGTCGTTGTGGGTGTGGATGCCCAACCGGTCGCCGGGAATGACGCCGGCCACCTCGGCAACGATACGCTCGACTTCCTGCGGCAGGGCACCACCGTTGGTGTCGCAAAGCACGACCCAGCGCGCACCCGCCTCGTAGGCGGCCTTAATACAGTCCAACGCATAGCCCGGATTGGCCTTGTAGCCGTCGAAGAAATGCTCGGCATCGAACATCACCTCGGCCTTGCGGGCTCCCACGTGGGCGACGCTTTCGCCGATCATGTCGATGTTCTCGCTGAGCGGCACGCCAAGCGCGAGATCGACATGGAAGTCCCAGGTCTTGCCCACCATGCAGACCGCCGGAGCCTTACTGTTGACCAGCGAGGCCAAGCCGGGGTCGTTCTCCGCGGAGCGGCCGGGCCGACGGGTCATGCCGAAGGCGACGAAGGTCGCGGTCTCGAAGGCCGGCGGCGCCTCGAAGAAGCGGTCGTCGGTTGGATTGGCGCCTGGCCAGCCCCCCTCCACGTAATCCACGCCGATACGGTCCAGCGTCTCGGCAATCGCGATCTTGTCGGGCACCGTGAAGTCGACACCCTGGGTCTGCGCGCCGTCGCGCAGCGTGGTGTCGAAGAGATAGACGCGTTTATCGCTGGTCATAACGGAGAGGCCTTGGCATCGAGAGGCCGAATGTGCAAGCGATTGCCCGAGAAAAGTGTAAATACTCGCCGCCCTCAGCGGTATGTCAGGGATTGGGAGCCTCGATGCAGAAAGACCAGAACGCCATGAAGGGCTTGCGCACCTTGGCCGTCCATGCCGGCGAAGAGCCTGATGCGGCCACCGGTGCCTCGGCACCCAGCATCGCCATGGCGACCACCTTCGTGCAGGAGGAACTGCTGGCCTTCTCCGCCCATGGCGCCGCGGAAAAGGAGGCCTTCATCTACACCCGCTGGGGCAATCCAACGGTGCAGCAGCTCGAGACCAAGCTGGCGGCGCTGGAGGGCGGCGAGGCGTGCCTTGCCTTCGCTTCCGGCATGGCCGCCTCGGCGGGCCTTGTGCTGAGCCTGATGAAGGCCGGAGACCATCTGGTTTGTAGCGACACCAACTATCCCGGGACGGCCGAGCTCTTCCGCGAGACCCTGCCGCGCTTCGGTATGAGCGTGACGCCGGTCGACAGCAGTGAGGTGGCGGCCATCGAAGCCGCGATCCGGCCCGAGACAAAGCTGGTGTGGCTGGAGACGCCAGCCAATCCCATCCTGCGCCTGGCCGACATTGAGGCGACCGCCGATCTGACGCGCCGGCACGGCATCGCGCTCGCCGTCGATTCGACCTTTGCCACGCCTGTTGCCACCCGCCCCCTGGCGCTCGGCGCCGACTATGTGGTCCATTCCCTCACCAAGTACATTGGCGGCCATGGCGACGCGCTGGGCGGGGCCGTGATCGGCGCCCGCGATGCCATCGCTGCCCTGCGGCTGGAAGCCGGCATTCACCACGGCGGTGTGCTCAGCCCCTTCAACGCTTGGCTGATCATGCGCGGGATGACCACCCTTCCCCTGCGCATGAAGGCGCACGAAGAAGGGGCAATGGCCGTCGCCCGCTTCCTGGAAGGCCATCCCAAGGTCAAGCGGGTGATCTACCCGGGCCTCGAATCCCATCCGCAGCATCAGCTCGCCAAGCGGCAGATGACCAACTTCTCCGGTATGCTGGCCTTCCAGGTCGAGGACGGTGCAGCGGCTGCCCAGCGTATGATGCGGGACTTGCAGGTCATTCACTACGCCGTTTCGCTCGGCCACCAACGCAGCCTGATCTACTGGCTCGATACCGAAGAGCTCCTTGAATCCTCTTTCAAGCTCGACGGCCAAGCGGCAGAAAGCTACCGCGCCTTCGCCGGCGAAGGCGTCTTTCGCACCTCGATCGGCCTGGAAGACCCGGAGGACCTCTGCGCCGACCTGGCGCGCTGCCTCGGTTGACCATCAGGCCCGCCCGAGACCGTCGCCATTCATTACGATTTGAGAATTGGGTTCGTATCCTGGGGCAAGACGCTCGGAACTTGGTGAAAGTGCCGGCAGATTAAGCAGCGACATCAATAGATATTTCTTAAGCACTTATCGATAGAGCCTTTTTGCATGCAACAAAGGGAGTCTGTGACGATGCTATGGTTGTCCGTCGTCATTCTCTGTTGCAATGAAGTGAATTGTCTGGCGCAACGCGATGCAGGAAAACCTGAGCCTCTAGCCGGGAAAGCCAGTCACGGGAGACCGACGTGAGCCAAGCCATTCTCGTCACCGGCGGCGCCGGCTACATCGGCAGCCATGCCGTGCTGGCCCTGATCGACGGCGGCTGGCGCCCTGTCGTCCTCGACGACCTCTCGACCGGCGTGCGTGCCGCCGTACCGCAAGGCGTCCCGCTGGTGGTGGCCGACGCCGGCGACAAGAAGGCACTTCACGCCACCTTCGCCGAGCACGGCGTCTGCGCCGTCATGCACTTCGCCGGCTCTGTGCGGGTCGAGGAGTCGGTGGCCAATCCACTCAAGTACTACCGCAACAACAGCGGCGTCAGTCGCGATCTGGTAGAGGCCTGTGTTGAAGCCGGCATCGAACGCTTGGTCTTCTCGTCCACCGCAGCCACCTACGGCATCCCCGAGACCCCGAAAGTGACCGAGGATGCCCCGACCCAGCCAATCAACCCCTACGGCTGGTCGAAGCTGATGACGGAGCAGGTGCTGAAAGACAGCGTTGCCGCCTATCCCAACTTCAAGGTCGCCATTCTGCGCTACTTCAACGTCGCCGGCGCCGACCCGGACGGGCGCTGCGGCCAGCGCGGCGAGAATGCCACTCATCTCATCAAGGTCGCCTGCGAGGTTGCGGCCGGCAAGCGGCCGGCCATGCAGATCTTCGGCACCGACTATGACACGCCTGACGGCACCTGCGTGCGCGACTTCATCCACGTCTCTGATCTGGCCGAGGCCCATGTCGCGGTGCTCAACTGGCTCGCCACGGCGGAGCAGCCGCTCACCGTCATGAACTGCGGCTACGGCCGTGGTTTCTCGGTGCGCGAGGTTTTGCAGACCGTTGAGCGGCTGAGCGGACGGCCGCTGACCACGGTCGAAGCGCCGCGCCGCGCCGGCGATCCGCCGATGCTGATCTCCGACCCCTCGCGGTTGATGACGCAGGTCGGCTGGCAGCCGCGCCACAACAGCCTGGAGACTATCATCCAGACGGCGCTGAACTGGGAGCACGCGCTGAGCTGCGCGGCCTGATCGCCTCTTTCTCTCAGCCGCATCTGATCCACCGCAAAGTCTTGGCTTCTTTGTGGCTTTAGTTTAACGCCTGATCGACAGCGACCGTCCTTCAGGTGGTCGCGCAAACGCGTTCGTCGCCATGGAAAAGAAGCATCAGATTAATCTCTGGTATGTCTTCATTGCAGTGGCCCTGGTCCTGCTGTTTCAGAGCTTTTGGGCCAGCCACCAGGCCGTCGAACGCATTCCCTACAGTGAATTCGAGGATCTGCTCGAGGACGGCCAGATCGCCGAGGTGGGCGTCAGAGAAACGACCATCCACGGCCGGCTGAAGACGCCGCTGGCCGACGGTCGCGACCTCTTCGTGACCAACCGGGTGGAAGCCGAGATTGCCGACAAGCTGCGTGAGCACGACGTCGTTTTCACTGGCGAGGTGGAAAGCCGCTTTCTGCGCGATCTGCTCTCCTGGATCATTCCGGTCATCTTCTTCGTCTTCATCTGGATGTTTCTCATCCGGCGCATGGCGGACAAGCAGGGTTTCGGCGGCCTGATGAGCGTCGGCCGCAGCAAGGCCAAGGTCTACGTCGAAACCGACATCCAGGTGACCTTCGATGATGTCGCCGGCGTCGACGAAGCCAAGTCCGAGTTGCAGGAGATCGTTGACTTCCTTAAGGAGCCCGAGCGCTACGGCCGTCTCGGCGCCCGCGTGCCCAAGGGCATCCTACTGGTTGGCCCGCCGGGAACGGGCAAGACCCTGCTGGCTCGTGCCGTCGCGGGACAGGCCGGCGTGCCTTTCTTCTCCATCTCCGGCTCCGAATTCGTCGAGATGTTCGTCGGGGTCGGCGCCGCTCGCGTGCGGGACCTCTTCGAGCAGGCGCGCCAAGCGGCGCCCTGCATCATCTTCATCGATGAGCTTGATGCCCTGGGCCGGGCCAGGGGCGCCGGCCCGATGAGCGGTGGCCATGACGAGAAGGAACAGACGCTCAACCAGCTACTTGCCGAGCTCGACGGCTTCGACCCGAGCCAAGGCATCGTTCTGCTCGCTGCCACCAACCGGCCCGAGATCCTCGACCCGGCCTTGCTGCGCGCCGGACGCTTCGATCGCCAGGTGTTGGTCGACCGACCGGACAAGGTCGGCCGTCTGGCCATTCTCGAGGTCCACGTCAGGAAGATCGCGCTGGCATCCGACGCCGACCTGGCCCAGATCGCCGCGCTGACACCAGGGTTCAGCGGCGCCGATCTCGCCAACTTGGTCAACGAAGCCGCCATTCTGGCCACCCGCCGCGACGCAGACGCCGTGACCCTGGCGGACTTCACCGCCGCCATCGAGCGCATCGTGGCCGGACTCGAGAAACGCAGCCGCCTGCTGAACCGCGCCGAGCGCGAGCGGGTGGCCTATCACGAAATGGGCCACGCCCTGGTCGCATCGGCCCTGCCCGGCACCGACGCGGTGCACAAGGTCTCCATCATCCCGCGCGGCGTCGGCGCGCTCGGCTACACCATCCAGCGGCCGACCGAAGACCGCTTTCTGATGACCCGGCAAGAGCTTGCCGACAAGATGGCCGTCTTGATGGGTGGCCGCGCCGCCGAGGCCCTGGTGTTCCACGAGATCTCGACCGGCGCCGCCGACGATCTCGACAAGGTCACCGACATCGCCCGGCACATGGCGACACGCTACGGCATGGAGGAAGCGCTTGGTCAGGTAGCCTACGACCCGCAGCGCCAGGCCTTCCTCGGTGAAGGGGCTCTCGGCTGGTCGCCACGCGAGTACAGCGAGGACACGGCGCGGGAGATCGACCTCGCCGTGCGCGCGCTGGTCGAGCAGGCCTTCGATGCGGCGACCGTCGTGCTGACCCGCCGCCGCGAAGAGCTCGAAGCCGGCGCAGCTCTGCTGCTGGAGCGCGAGACGATCACCCCTTACGATTTCCCTGCCCTGAAGAATCAGGTCACACAGGAGCAATCGGCCGCTTAGGTGGCCTGCTCTTTCGCCAGACGATCAAGGATACGGAAGTAGCGGTCGACGCCCTGGGCCCCGGTGGCGAGATGGCGCTGATTGAAAATGATCGCCGGAACGCCGGTGATGCCGCGGGAAACCCAGAACCGCTCTCGCTCCCGCACCGCCTCCGCATAGCGACCTTCCGCCAAAACCGCCGCCGCCTCGTTTCGGTCGAGGCCGACGCCTGCAGCGACATCGATCAAGACGTCAGGGGCGTCGAGATTGCGCCGCTCGGTGAAATAGGCGGCAAAGAGCGCCATCTTGAGCGCCTGACCTCGGCTTTCGCGTTCGGCCCAGTGCAGCAACTGGTGCGCCCGGAAGGTGTTCACCACGCGCATGTCGTCGCGGTATTCGAAGGTGAAGCCCAGCGCCTCGCCGAGCTGAGTTAGGCGCGCGCGAGCATCCTGGCTCTCTTCGACTGAGGTCCCGTACTTGGCCGCAAGGTGATCGCGCAGGTTCTCGCCTGCCGCGCCCATGTCGGGGTTGAGTTCGAAGGGGTGCCAGTGAATCTCGGCAACGAGATCGCTCAGTATCAAGGCGCGTTCGAGCTGCTTGTAGCCGATGACGCACCAGGGGCAGACAACGTCTGAGACGATATCGACGCGAATGGGGCTCGCGTCGCTTGCGGCATCAACCCGCCGGAGGCTTTCCATCATTCAGATTATCCTTGGTCCCGAGGTAGTCGGCGCCCTGCCCCAATCCCAGGCAACCATTCCAAAAAAGTCGGTCGCATCGCCCGTCTTTCAAGTCACTACCATTTCGCGGGGACGACACGAGACACCGTCCCTTGCCTGTAGGATCACCACGGTCTTCGACAACGAGCGGCAACCTACTGAAACCGCGTGGGCAACGCACCGAACCCTATCCAAGAAAGCGTGGCAGGATACCACCCTCTCGGCTGTGAAATTCTTGGGACCGGGCAACAGCTCCCAGGAAAGACGCCATCCGCGAATGCAAAGCGGCGGGGCCTGAGGCCCCGCCGCTCCGCAAGAATGTAAGGTCAGGTTATCCGACTATTGCGGCAGGACAACAGTGTCGATCACATGGATGACACCGTTGCTGGCCTCGACGTCGGCAGCGATCACAGAGGCTTCATTGACCTTCACGCCCTTCATGGCATCGATGGTCAACTCACCGCCTTGGACCGTCTCGGCGTTGACCTTCTGGCCCGCGACATCGGTCGACATCACCTTCCCGGGGACCACGTGGTACGTCAGGATGGCAATGAGTTGGTCCTTGTTCTCCGGAAGAAGCAGGCTCTCGACGGTGCCTTCCGGCAGTTTGGCAAAGGCTTCGTCGGTCGGTGCGAAGACGGTGAAGGGGCCATCGCCCTTCAGGGTGTCAACCAGACCAGCGGCTTGCACGGCGGCCACCAGCGTCTTGAACTGGCCAGCGTCCACAGCCGTGTCGACGATGTCCTTGTTAGCGGCGCCGGCAAAAGCCGAGCCAGCCACGATGACAGCGGCAAAGAAGCCGGTGATAGCGGAAATCACGCTGCGCAGGGTCATAACACTTCCTCTCGGATTCTTAGTAAGGGCTTGGGTCGACGTCGCCGCGCGACGCCATACCCAGTACTTACGGAGGAAATCGCCCATGGATCATGCCAAGGCTGAAATATAAATGGGACAGCATTCGCCCTTTTTATGCCGCAATACAATTGCGACACCAGCAGCCGAGCATTTCTATACTTATTTTACGACAAGGGTTAAGTACGCTGAAGGTGTTACTTTAGATCACCCACGCTTCATCCCTTACTTTGGATCTTCGCCCAGGTATCGCGCAGGCCGACGGTGCGGTTGAACACCAGGCGCTCGGACCCGCCGTCGGGGTCGGGCGTAAAGTAGCCCTGGCGCTCGAACTGCACGGCCGTGCCCACTGGTGCTTCGGCCAGAGCCGGCTCGACGAGACAGCCGTCAATCAGCTTGAGCGAATCCGGGTTGAGATCAGCCAGGTAGTCGCCGCCGTGCCCGGTGCCCGGCACCTCCTCGGTGAAGAGAGTATCGTAGTTGCGCACTTCGGCGGGGACCGCATGCGCCGCCGAAACCCAGTGCAAGGTGCCTTTGACCTTGCGGCCGTCGGGCGAGTCGCCGCCGCGGGTTGCGGGATCGTAGGTGCAGCGCAGCTCGACGACCTCGCCAGCGTCGTTCTTCACCGCTTCCTGGCAGGTGATGAAATAGGCGTAGCGCAAGCGCACCTCGCGGCCCGGCGCCAGACGAAAGAACTTCCGGGGCGGGTCCTCCAGGAAGTCCTCACGCTCGATATAGAGCTCCCGGGAAAAGGGCACCTGGCGTGTGCCGGCCGTCGGGTCCTCGGGGTTGTTTACCGCCTCCAGAAGCTCGCTCTCGCCTTCGGGGAAGTTCTCGATCACAACCTTCAGCGGATTGAGCACTGCCATCCTGCGCAGCGCGCTCTTGTTCAGTGCCTCCCGCATGCAGGCCTCAAGCAAGGCCAACTGCACCAGGTTGTCGGCCTTGGAGATGCCGATGCGCCGGGCGAAGTCGCGCAGCGCTTCCGGCGGCACGCCGCGGCGCCGCAGGCCGGCCAAGGTCGGCATGCGCGGGTCATCCCACCCGGCCACATGCCCTTCGGTCACCAGCTGAATGAGTCGGCGCTTGGACAGCACGGTATGAGACAGGTTAAGGCGTGCGAACTCGTATTGCCGCGGCCGGCTCGGCACCGGCAGGTTCTCGATCAGCCAGTCGTAGAGCGGGCGGTGGTCTTCGAACTCAAGAGTACAAAGCGAGTGGGTGACGCCTTCGATAGCGTCCGACTGTCCGTGGGCGAAGTCATAGGTCGGATAGATGCACCAGGCATCGCCCGTGCGTGGGTGGCTCGCGTGCAAGATGCGATAGAGCACGGGGTCGCGCAGGTTGATGTTGCCTGAGGCCATATCGATCTTGGCCCGCAGAACCCGTGCCCCATCCGGGAACTCGCCAGCCTTCATACGGCGGAAGAGGTCGAGGCTCTCCTCCGCCGAGCGGCTGCGATAGGGGCTGTCACGCCCCGGCTCGGTCAAGGTGCCCCGGTACTCGCGCATCTCTTCGGGCGAGAGATCGTCGACATAGGCCTTGCCCGTCTCGATCAGATGCTCTGCCCAGTCGTAGAGCTGCTGGAAGTAGTCCGAGGCGTGATGCAGATGCGGCCCCCAATCGAAGCCAAGCCAGCGCACGTCCGCCTCGATGGCGTCGATGTAGAGTTGCTCTTCCTTGGTCGGATTGGTGTCGTCGAACCTGAGGCTGCAGTGGCCCCCGAACTCCTGCGCCACCCCGAAGTTGAGGCAGATCGACTTGGCGTGACCGATATGGAGAAAGCCGTTGGGCTCCGGTGGAAAGCGGGTCACCACCTCGGCCGTGCGGCCGGCTGCCAAATCCGCCCGCACGATGTCGCGGATGAAATCGCGGGGGCCTTCCGCATCGGACTCCTTCGCGGTTTCAGCCGCGACCTCTGCTGCACTCATAATCTACCTTCAGCTGGCGAAAAAACGCTTGGACGAGCAAGCAAGCTACCTTAGTCCCGATCCTAACTGCCAAATTTGTAGCCGCCCGCCAAGACAGGAACCTTAAACCGAGCCTGTGGCATACTATCTCTTGGCCTTGGGCCATTCTTCCTCAACGACAAGAACGAAGACACCATTATGCCGCAAGAGCTTCTGACCTTCCTCAAGCGCACCCTCCTGGAGCCGCAAAGCGAGCCGGTTCCGGAGACCGACCTGCCGCTTGCGACAGCTGTGCTTTTGATTCGTGCGGCCGTCGTCGATGGCTCGCTCGAGAAGATCGAGATGGACAAGCTGCACGAGCTGCTCAAGCGGCGCTTCGATCTGGACGAAGCGGAGCTGCAGGATCTCATCGAGCGCGGCCGGGAGAAGGAGCGCGAGTCGGTCGATCTCTACCACTTCACCAAGGTCATCACCGACAAGCTGGACATGGACGGCCGGCTACAGCTCATCGAATACCTCTGGGAAACCGCCTATGCCGACGGCGTGCTGGACGAGTATGAAAGCAACCTCATCTGGCGCGTTGCCGAGCTGATCGGCGTCGAGACCCGCGACCGCGTGCGCCTGCGCCAGCAGGTGCAGGCCAAGCTCGGGATCAAGAACGACGCGTGACACTTCGCAGCTTCGTTCCAATTGTCATCCCGGCCAAGGGCGACGCCCGCGAGCCGGGATCCATCGATCGGCCCGCGCCTAGTCTAGCCAATTCCGCGCCCCGCCTAACCATGGCCCCCGGGTCTTGCCGCTCTGCGGCTCGCCCGGGGTGACGATTCAGCGGGAAACCCCTGACGCCACTATTTCCGTCGCCAGGTCGTGCCCTGCGGCCCATCCTCCAACAGCACGCCCTGCTCGGCCAGCGTATCGCGGATACGGTCGGCCTCGGCGAAGTCCTTGGCCTGACGCGCTGCTTTGCGAGCGGCGATCAGCATCTCGATCTCCTCGGGCGGCAGCCCCTCACCGTCTGCGCTACCGCGGAACCATGCTTCCGGATCCTGCTGCAGGAGCCCCAGCAGGTAGCCAGAGTCGAGCAAAGCTGCCTTGCTCAGCGCCGCCTGTTCCGGGTCGCCCTGGGTGTTGAGCTCGTGAGCCAGGGCGTGGAGGCGCGCCAGCGCTTCCGGCGTGTTGAGGTCGTCGGACAGGGCCGCGGCGACGCCATGGCTGATCGTGTCTTCGGCTCGCTGCAAGCCCTTCGCCCGCCTGAGCGCACCGTAGAGCCTGTCGAGCTGAGCCTTGGCCTCGGTGATCTTCTCCCGCGTGATGTCGAGCGGCTGGCGATAGTGGCCGGACAGCAAGGCCAGACGAATGGCCTCCCCAGGGAAGCCTTCCTCCAAGAGCTGCCGCACGGTGAAGAAGTTGCCGAGCGACTTCGACATCTTCTCGCCGTTCACCACCACATAGCCGTTGTGCATCCAGAAGCGCGCCATGAAGGGCGTGTTCTGGGCGCAACGGCTCTGTGCGATCTCGTTCTCGTGGTGCGGAAAGATCAGGTCTAGCCCACCGCCGTGGATGTCGAAGGTCTCGCCGAGATGCTGCGACGACATGGCGGAGCACTCGATGTGCCAGCCCGGACGCCCTCGGCCCCAAGGGCTTTGCCAGCCCGGCTGATCGTCACTGCTCGGCTTCCACAGCACGAAGTCGGCCGGGTCCTTCTTGTAAGGTGCCACCTCGACCCGGGCGCCGGAGACCTGGTCGTCGCGGCTGCGTCGTGAAAGCTCACCGTAGTCGTGCATGGCCGGCACGTGGAACAGCACGTGGCCCTCGGCAGCGTAGGCGTAGTCCTCGTCGATCAGACGATCGATCATGTCGATCATGCGCGGGATATGATCGGTCGCCCGCGGCTCGATCGTCGGTTCCAACGCCCCCAGCGCTGCCATATCTTGGTGGAACGCCACAGTCGTGCGCGCCGTCAGGTCGTCGATGCTTTCCCCGTTCTCTGCCGCCCGCACGATGATCTTGTCTTCGACGTCGGTGATGTTGCGCGCATAGGTCACGGCCTTGTCGCCGTAGACATGGCGCAGGAGGCGAAAGAGCACGTCGAAGACCACCACCGGCCGCGCGTTGCCGATATGCGCAAAGTCGTAGACCGTCGGTCCGCAGACGTACATGCGAACATGGCCGGGGATGAGCGGCTCGAATGGCTGCTTGGCGCGAGCGAGCGTGTTGTAAAGCTGAAGCGTCATGGCAATAAGACCCTGATCTAGGACACAAACAAAGGCTTCGCGCCCGCTCCTATCCGGAGCCGGCACTGGGGCGCTCGCTAGATCAACATCGTTGGGTCTTGAAAACCATGGTTGGACCATGGCGGCAGGGGGCCGCCGCTGTCAAGCGGCAAGCACAAGATGAAGCATGACCGAACCGATCGAAATCGCTGCGTTAGGGCCAGATGACGCCGAGCAGCTCCTGTCGCTGATCGCCGCCTTCTTTCGCGAGGAAGGCATCGAGACAACGCGCGAGGCACAGCGGCGCAATCTCCTGGCCATGATGGCGGCACCAGGGACCCGCATTCTCGCAGCCCGGTCGGGCGGCGAGCTGCTCGGCTTCGCCACGGCAACCCTGACCCGCGGCATTGAGTTCGGCCTCGCCGCCGAGATCGAGGATCTCTACGTCGTGCCGGACGCACGCGGCAAAGGCCTCGCCCGCCGCCTGCTGCAGGCGCTGATCGCTTGGTGCGAAAGCCAAGGCGCGCAGGAGATCATCGTCGTCATCACCCCCGAAGGGATGGAGGCGATCGACCTGCCCGCCTTCTATCGCCGCTTCGACTTCCGCGACAGCGGCCGCAAGCTGCTCTATAGAAGCAGCCCAAACTCAAGCAACTCCGCCACCGAAATATGACCCAAGACCGCAAGTTCTATACCGACGCCAACCGCGAGACCTGGGAAGAGGCCGCGGACCGCCACCGCGCGGCCAACCAGGCGCGTCTGCTGCAGGAGGTGCGGAATGAGCGCTACAGCGCGCTGGACCCTGTGCTGATCGAGGCGCTGGCGATACCCGGCGTCGCCGACAAGCAGGTCATTCAGCTGTGCTGCAACAACGCCAAGGACCTGATTTCGGTTATGCGGAAGGGCGCGGCCCGCGGGGTCGGGGTCGATGCATCCCCTGCCTTCATCGCGCAGGCCGAAGAGCTGGTTGCCGCCGCCGGCTTGCAAAACCGCATGGAGCTGATCGTCAGCGATGTCTATGAGCTGCCCGAACGCCTGAAGGGCCAATTCGATATCGTGCTGATCACCGTCGGCGTCTTCGGCTGGATGCCGGACTTGCCGCTGTTCTACCGCGTCATCGAAAGCCTGCTAAAGCCCGGCGGACATTTCGTCATCGAGGACATGCATCCGGTTCTGCTGATGTATGAGCCCGGCAAGGACGGCGCAGCCTCGACGCTTCAATGGTCCTATTTCAAGCAGGACCCTTGGCAAGACACCGAGGGTCTCGACTACTTTGAGCATGAGGACTACGAGGGAAAGCCGGCCTACAGCTTCATGCACAAGCTGGAGGACATTCTGATGGGCGGCCTCGGCGTTGGCCTCGCGCTGCGCCATTTCCGGGAGATTGATTTCGACATCTCCCACTTCTGCCAAGACCTGGAGCAGGTCGAAGCCAAGCCCCCGCTCGGCTTCGCCATGGTCATGGAGAAGCCCGCCTGAACCTGCTGAGCAACTTGGAGGGACCGCATGTCCATCGACCTGCGTCAAGCGGAGGTTGACGATGCCGGAACCGTTGCCGAGCTGGTTCACGCTCTGATACTCGAACTCACCCCCGGCCGAGCTGACGCAGCGCTTCTCGCGCGCTATCAACAGGCGGCAGCAGAGCTTATCGGCAAGGACGCCGGCTATTGGGCCTTTGTCGCCGAGGCGCCTGAGGACGGCGCAGTGGGTGTCATTACGCTTAACGAGTGCACGGCGATCTACGCAGAGGGGCGCTTCGGGACGATCGCCGAGCTCTACATCGCGCCCACCTATCGCTCTCAGGGCGTCGGCGCGTTGCTGTTGGACCGTGCCTTGGCCTTTGGCAAGGCCCGTGGCTGGTCGCGTCTCGAGGTTGGCGCACCAGACCAGCCGCGCTGGAGCCGGACCGTCGACTTCTACCGCCGACAGGGCTTCGTCGAGGTCGGCCCCAGGCTTAAGCGGCCAGTTGAACGATAACCTATCGGTCTACTCTTAACCCTTCCGCAGCCCTGCGACGAAGCGCTCCACCTCGCCGCGCAGGGTCTCGGACTGCTGCGACAGCTCAGAGGCCGCTGTCAGCACCTGTCCGGCCGATGCGCCGGTCTGGCCCGCCGCTTCTCTAACCTGAACGATGGTGCTGAGCACCTCTTGTGTGCCGCTAGCCGCTTCCTGAACGCTGCGCGAGATTTCCTGTGTCGCCGCATTCTGCTCCTCGACGGCTGACGCGACGGCGGTGGCGTTCTCGCTGATCTGGGTAATCACTTTGGTGATTCCGTCGATCGACTGGACGGTGCCGTCGGTCGCCGACTGCATTCCGGATACCTGGGCTGCGATCTCCTCGGTCGCCTTGGCCGTTTGATTGGCCAACGACTTCACTTCCGAAGCGACGACCGCGAAGCCCTTGCCGGCCTCCCCGGCACGTGCGGCTTCGATCGTCGCGTTGAGCGCCAAGAGATTGGTCTGCTCGGCGATATCGGAGATCAAGCTGACCACGTCACCGATACGCTGCGCCGCGTCGGCCAGCCCGCGAACCGACTCGTTCGTCGAATTCGCATCCTGAGCCGCCTGCGAGGAGATCTGGTTCGACTCGGCGATCTGGCGCGAGATCTCCGAGATCGATGCCGTCAGTTCCTCGGCCGAAGATGCCACCGTCTGCACGTTGTGGGTCGCCTGCTCCGAGGCACTGGTCACGGCGTTGGACTGGTTGCTGGTTTGCTCAGCGGTGGCAGACATGGTCTGCGCCGTCTGCTGCAGCTCGGTGGCCGCCGCGGAGACGCTGCCGATGATCGAGCCGACTGAGGTCTCGAAGCTGTCCGCCAGCTGCAGCATGGCTTGGCGCTTCTCTTCGGCGGCCTGGCGGTCGCGCGCCTCCTGCTCCTGCTTCAGACGCTCCACCTCCAAGGCGTTGTTCTTGAAGACCTGGACGGCTTCGGCCATTTGCCCGATCTCGTCCCTGCGGCCCACCGCCGGGACTGCAACGCTCAGATCACCACCGGAAAGCTGCTCCATGGCCGTCGTCATGGAGACGATGGGCCGCGAGATAGCGCGTCCGATGAAGTAGGCCAGCACGATGCCCAACACGATCGCCGTCAGCGATACAACCATGCCGATGAGTTCGGATGACTCGAGCCGTGCCGTGGCATCCGGCCCAAGCGTGTCCTGTCGCTGAATGTTCTGGAGCTTCACCTCCTCCGCCAAGCCGGCGATCTCAGGGCCGATGCGGTCCAGCGTGCCAGAGATGACGCCATTGCGCTCAAAGATCACCGCCGTCACGCTGGTGAAGGCCGTCTTGTAGCGATCGGCAATCTCGACAACTTCTTGCGCCAAACGGCTCCGGGTCGGGTTCTGCAGTTCCTGGCGCATTTGCCCGGCCGTGCTGGCGAAGCCGTCCATCTCCGAGATCGCGCGGTCGGCATGAGCCTGCTCATTGGTGACCAGAAAACGGTTCGAGTAGAGTCTGGCGAGCAGCAGGTGGCGAAGCGTTTCGCCGGCGAGATAGCTCGCTGAGGGATCGCCATCCGCGTAGGCGCTCTTCATGATCTCCGTCAGGGCCCGTTCCGCGCGCGGCCCCAGGTCGTTCATCTGGTCGACGAAGCCGTTGCGTTGAACCCGAAAATCGATGACCTGTTGAAAGCCCGCCTGATACTGATCGACGTTGCGGGCGATTTGATCGATTGCCCCGACAGCCTCGGTGCCGGCGAAGATCTCCTTCGCTTCAACCATGATGGCCTGCAGCGCTTCGATGCGCATCACCACCTTGTCCCGGGCTTCATCGCTGCCCTTCAGGATGAAGTCCTTCACGCCCAGGCGCGCTTCCAGAAGGTTGGCCTGTATTCGGCCGATCTGATTGGTTTGACGCGCCGTTGTCCGGTACTCGGTGAAGTCCTCTCGGGCGCTTTCCAATCCCGCGCCTTCAACGAGAGCCACCACGATGAGAAAGGCCAGGATAGAGCCCATCCCAACGCCGATCTTCTTGGAGAGCTTGAGGTTCGTGAAGAAGGCGAAGTGGCTCTTCCCGCTCTGAGCTGCCGGCGTTCCCGGCGCATCGGCGTGAAGGTGCTCCTCTTGTTGACCATCAACTGCGGATGACATCATTCCACTCCAATCTCATCTAGCGAAGGCAGCCTGAGCCGTGCCCGTCCGCCTGGCCGTTCTGCGAGCCGGCTATTCGGTCCCGCCAGACCTGCGCAGTTCCGACTCAATTCCGTGGCGCTGGTTCAATCGGACGCTAGCGTGGGAGTTCTGTTGGAATACTTAAAAAGAATACGTAACTTCTATGTGAATTTGTATATTTAAATAAGAAACGCAAGTAAATATACCTACCTTACACTGAAAAACATCGACCTGAGCGCGAATTCAGACTGAAAACACTTAATCAACGCGCACACGTTTTTCGATTATTTAATTCAGATAAGACCAGCCACGTCGTCTTCATCTCGATTAAGCCGACATCGATAAAGACAAAGGCTCCGTCAGAGCGATTAAATGGAGTCGGGAAATGTTCCAGCAGAAAAAGGGGGCAGAATGCCCCCTTTTTCAAGTGTCAGCGACAAAGCGCCGAGCCGGCCTCAGGAGGTCCGTAGTCCCGAGACGAAACGATCAACCTCACCGCGCAGGGTCTCGGACTGCTTGGAAAGCTCCTCGGCGGCACCGAGCACCTGGGCCGACGCCGCCCCCGTCTGCTCTGCGGCCTGCTGGACGCCAACGATGTTGCTCGCCACCTCCTGAGTGCCGCTCGAGGCCTCCTGGACGCTGCGCGCGATCTCTTGCGTGGCCGCGTTCTGCTCTTCCACCGCCGAGGCGACGGCAGCCGCGTTCTCGCTGAGCTGGGCGATCACCTTGGTAATGCCCTCAATCGACTGGACGGTGCCGTCCGTCGCCGACTGCATGCCGGACACCTGGGCTGCAATCTCCTCCGTCGCCTTGGCCGTCTGATTGGCCAGCGACTTCACCTCGGAGGCGACGACCGCAAAGCCCTTGCCGGCCTCTCCGGCACGCGCCGCCTCGATGGTGGCGTTCAACGCCAGGAGATTGGTCTGCTCAGCGATGTCGGAGATTAGGTTGACCACGTCACCAATCTTCTGCGCTGCATCGGCCAAGCCTCGCACAGCCTCATTGGCGGCCTCAGCGTCGTCTGCTGCTTGGGTGGAGATCCGCTTCGATTCGTTGATCTGGCGGCTGATCTCGGAAATCGAGCTGGAAAGCTCCTCGGTGGAGGTGGCGACCGTTCCGACGTTGCTGGAGGCTTCTTCGGAGGCCGCCGCCACGGCCGCCGACTGATTGCTCGTCTCCTCCGCCGTGGACGACATGGACTGCGCCGTCTGCTGCAGCTCCGTCGAGGCCGAAGACACCGAGCCAATGATCGTGCCAACGCTGCTCTCAAAGCCGTCCGCCAGTTCCATCATTTGGCGACGCTTCTCTTCCGCCGCGCGCCTTTCCTGTTCCTCCTGCTCCTTCCTGAGGCGCTCCACCTCCAGCGCGTTGTCCTTAAAGACCTGGACGGCATCCGCCATCTCGCCGATCTCATCCTTGCGACCAACCGCCGGGACGGTGGCGGTGAGATCGCCCTTTGCCAGCACGCCCATGGCCTCGGTCATGCGAACGATGGGCTGCGAGATGGCACGTCCAATCAGAACGGCAAACAGCATACCGATCACGATGGCGAGCAGCGAGGTGACAATGCCGGTCCATTTGGCGGACAGCACCGCAGCAGTGGCTTCAGGACCCAATGTGTCTTGGCGCTGCAAGTTGTCGAGCTTGATGACCTCGGCCTGCTCGGCGATCTCTGGGCCGATTCGGTCGAGTGTATCGGTGATGACTTCGTTGCGCGCGAAGATCACCGCGGTAACATCGCTGAAGGCCTGGCGATAGCCGCCGGAGATCTCGACCACGTCGCTTACCAAGCCTCGACGCGCCGGGTTCTGCAGCTCGCTGCGCATCCGCTCGGCTGCCTGCGAGAAAGCCTCCATCTCGTTGATCGCTCGGTCGGCGTGCACCTGCTCGTTGGTCTCCAGAAAACGGTTGGCGTATAGCCGGGCCAGCAGCAGATGGTTCAGTGACTGGCCGGCCAGATAGCTGGCACTGGGATCACCGTCGGCATAGGCGCTGTTCATGATCTCGAGCAGCGCCTCACGGGCGCGCGGCCCCAGCTCGTACAACTGAGCGACCAATGCGTTGCGCCGATCACGGAACTCGACGACCTGCTGGAAGGCGGCATCGTACTGATCGACCTGCCGGGACATCGCCTCGATCTCGGCCAAGACCTCTGAGCCGGCAAGGAGCTCCGTCGTGCGTTGCATGATCTCCTTCAAGGTGGCGATGCGTTGACTCACGCGCTCCCGCGCATCGTCGCTGCCATTGAGGATGAAATCCTTCACGCCCAGCCGGGCCTCGAGCAAGTTGGCTTGAATGCGGCCCATGTAGTTCGACTGTAGAGCCGTGCTGCGATACTCGGAGAAGTCCGACGCAGCGCCTCTGAGACCAAAGCCGGTGACGAGGCTGACGACAACCAAGAAGGCCAGGATTACTCCCATGCCTAGGCCGACCTTCTTACGCAATCTCATGTTGATGAAGAACGCAGTTGGTCCCTTCCGCCGCCCCTCTCCTTCATACTCAAACTGCTCCGGCTGAGCCGCCTCTGCGGGCTGTATGTTCAAGGACGATGACATGGCTGACCTCTCCATCTCTCTGGTGGTTCGAGTCGTTGCACACAGGCATGGCTTCAGGCGGGACGCGCCTTTCAGCCGACCTCGCTTCAACATTCCCCTTGTCTTGAGCCCCTCCCACCGGACGCACTTCGAAGAGCCGCGACGCGCACTACTAGGCGAGAGATACGGCACAATAAGTAATGATATTGTTAACTCTAACGTGTATTTATAGTATAAAAAAACATTCTTTAGCTGTGCAATTAAAGCCTGCTTCTTATGCACTAATGCACCGTGTAGATTGTCGCATGACGATTCCACAACCACGGCACGGCCCAAGCAAACTGCCTGCAAAAACGGTAGGGCCAATAAGCAACGGGGCAAGTCGCCACCCTGGCGATAGCAAGGCTGCCAGGCGAAAATACCCTGTGGAACCCGATACGAGGGACGTTAGAAAGCGTTTCTGGCCATCGAAGGGCAAAGACCATGCCGCTCGAAACGCTGTTGCTTTTCTTGCCGGCCTGCTTCGCGCTCAATCTCGCGTTCGGGCCAAACAACCTTCTGTCCCTGACCAACGCGGCAAAGCAAGGCGTCGGCTTTGCCATCCTCGCCGGCAGCGGGCGGCTGATTGCCTTTGCCCCGATGATCGCGATCAGTGCTGCCGGCCTCGGTCTGCTGCTGGCGACCTCCGCCGTGGTCTTCAACATCGTCAAGCTGCTCGGTGCCGCCTACCTCATTTATCTCGGCGTGAGGCTATTGCTCTCGGCATCCAAGGCTCGTCTCGGCGCCGGCACCACTCTGCCTATCGGCAGCGCCTTCCGGCAGGAATGCCTGGTCGCGCTGGGCAACCCCAAGGCCATTCTGATCTTTACCGCCTTCTTTCCGCAGTTCGTGTCGCCGGAAAGCTATTGGCAGAGCTTCGCCCTTTTGGGCGCCTTGTTCCTGGTGCTGGAGCTGATCGCAATCGCGCTCTACGCCTGCCTTGGCCGTTTTGTGGCGAAAGCGGCCGCGCAGAGGCTGGTCTGGCTGACCCGGGCCTCCGGCGTTGCGATGATCGCTTTCGGCTCGCTCCTCGCGCTCTCGCGCCGCGAAGCCTAGATCACTGCTGGAACCAAAAGGTATCCGGCTGGTAGATACCGAAAATGGCCCCGGGGTGCCAGGCATAGACCGCTTCTTCGGGCACGTTCATTAGCGTCTTCGATATAACGACGGGCTGGCGCACGCCGGCCACCGTCCCGATGCTGAACTGCTGATCGGCATGAATGGCCAGCATCTCCTGCCAGGCGGCGGTCCGCACGTCATCGTCGGTGGCGTTGGCCCAATCGGTGTATAGCTCGAGCAACCGCGCCACTTCTGGCATGTCGACCGGCTCGCCAGACTGACCGTCGGTCTGATAATAGGCGCCCCACTTGGGCCACTGCGGGTCGTAGCGATGATCGGGCACCAGCTCATCCGGCGTGGTGTCCGCAGTGGCAGTGCCGACGGTGATGCCAGTCCAGGCCGACATCAGCGTCTCTCCGGCAGTGATCCGACGCCGCACGACCTCCCGCTGCAAGGGCTTGGTCAAGAGCTTGATGCCGATCTCCTGCCAATTGCTGGAGATCAGTTCCAGGGTGTCGACCTGCTCTGAGACCTCCCCTGCCGTTTCGACAATCAGCTCCATGGGCCGGCCGTCGGGCAGCAGGCGGAAGCCGTTTTTGTCTCGCTTGGTTAGGCCAATCTCATCCAGCAGAGCGTTCGCTTGGTCCAGGCTGTACTCGATCCAGCTGTCGGCGAACTGGGGACGGAACAACGGGCTGTAGGGCAAGACCGTGTTATTGCTTGGCCGTGCCAGGCCGAAGTAGAGGAAGTTGTTGATCGCATTGCGATCGACGGCGAGGCTCAGGGCCCGCCGAAAGCGCACATCACGCAACAGTGCCCGCCACGCAGGGTCGTTCGCATTGAGGTTGGGGAAGAGCGCGAGCTGCGAGCCGACTCCCTGGCTCCACAGCAAGGTCTCGATCTTCTCGGAGCCCGCCTCCTTCATCACCACGATGTCCTTGAAGGTCAGGCCGCGGGCCTGCAGGTCGCTCTCACCCGTCGCCGTCTTGGCCGGGATCAGGCCACCGCCAGTCACCTGCAGCAGCACCTCGTCGATGTAGGGCAGTTGCCGCCCCTCTCCATCCACGCGGTGGTAGTATGGATTGCGCACCGCGCGCATGCGTTTGACCGGCGGGCGGGAGGTCAGCTTCCAAGGCTGAAGGGTTGGGAGATCAGGGTTGCTGAGCTTGTAGAGATTGCCTCTCTTCTCGTGCAGCGCCGCCCAGCTCTCCACGGCAGCGTCCTTTGCCATGGCAGCCAAAGCGTCCTTGTCCGCATAGCGGGCATGGAATTGCTTCATGTAGTGAGCGGGCCGGTAGATGAAGAGCGGATAGGCGCCGGCTAAGCGCGGCAGGAAAAAGGGGTTCGGCCGGCTCCAGGTATAGCGCACCGTGAATTGGTCGAGCACCTCGAACTGCGGCGCCTCCTTGCCCGGCATCATTGCGCTCGGCAGCCCGCTGGGCGACAGCAGCTCGTTGTTCGCCACGTCCTCCCAATAGTATCGGAAGTCTTCCGCGGTAAAGGGATGGCCATCGGACCAGCGGTGACCTTCCCGCAGCTTCAAGGTGAAGATACGCCCTTCCTCGACCGTCACGGACTCAAGGAGATCCGGCTTCAGCTCAAGCTCGGGCGTGTAGCCGACCAAGCGGGCATAGCCGTAAATCACGAGCAGCTTGGAGTCCGAATGCTTGCGCACCAGGGTGTGCAGTGTTCCCCCATGCTGCCCGATGCTGCGCCCATCGGCCTGCAGATCGATGACATAGGGTTGGGCAGGCATACGTTCGGCGACCGGCGGCAGCTCCCCCTTCGCCACGGCCTCCGCCAGAATGGGCGGCTCCTGAGGAGCCGGCTGGGCGCTTGCCGCAGCAGCTGCCAGCAGCCATGCGATGGTGGCCGGCCAAGCTAGCCAAGCTCTTGAGATTCCCCTTATCTCATGCATCACCGCTGCCATCCTCACTCCCAGTTGGCGTATTGGGTCGCGCTCAAGATCTCGTGAGCACCATGCAGAGATAACATCACAAGCATCTTTTGCATAGGCGCGACCGCAGGAACCAACCGAAGATAGCTCTATTTCGCTCTAGCCACGGCCGATGAAAGCACCAGCCGGAGGGTGCCGGAATGCGCAGCGGCTCTACGCTGGGCCTTTGAAGGCATTGACGATGGGATAGCGGCGGTCGCGGCCGAACGCCCTGCGGGTGATCTTGACCCCCGGTGGCGCTTGGCGGCGCTTGTATTCGGCGTTTTCCAACATCCGCCAGACGCGGTTCACTGTCGCCCGCTCATGGCCGCGCGCGACAATGCCCTCGACGGGCACTTCGCCCTCGATCAGGCAGGCAAGGATGTCATCGAGCGCCTCGTAGGGCGGCAAGCTGTCCTGGTCCGTCTGGTCCGGCTTGAGCTCGGCCGACGGCGCCTTAGTGATGATCCGCTCGGGAATGACGCGGCCCGCTGGCCCGAGCGCGCCCTTCGGTAGCGCTTGGTTCCGCCACTGGGACAGCTTGTAAACCATCGTCTTATAGACGTCCTTCAGGACATTATAGCCGCCGCACATGTCGCCATAGAGAGTGGCGTAGCCAACGCTCATCTCCGACTTGTTCCCGGTGGAGAGCACCATGTGACCGAACTTGTTGGAGAGAGCCATCAACAGAATGCCGCGGGCGCGCGCCTGGATGTTCTCCTCCGTGGTGTCGGGCGGCAGGGAGTTGAAGAGCGGCCGCAGCATGGTTTCGAAAGCCTGCATCGCCGGCTCGATCGACACATCGTCGAGCTGCAGACCAAGCAGCCCAGCGCATTCCGCCGCATCCTCCAAGCTCTCCCGGCTGGTATAGGGCGACGGCATCATCACGCAGCGCACCTGCTCCGCCCCGAGCGCATCTGCCGCGATGGCGGCGGAGAGGGCCGAGTCGATACCGCCGGAGAGCCCGATGACGACGCCGGGGAAACCGTTCTTTCCCACGTAATCGCGTAGGCCGAGGATGAGGGCGCGATAGATCGGCTCGAGCCCCTCTTCCAAAGGCTCCATCCGGCCAGCCTCACAGTGCCAACCGTCGTCCTCGCCACGGTGCCACGCTGTCAAGGCAATCGCAGTTTCGAATGCCGGCATCTGGGTGGCCAAGGCGCGGTCAGCGTTCAGCACGAAGGAACCGCCGTCGAACACCAGCTCGTCCTGGCCGCCGACCTGGTTGACGTAGACGAGCGGCAGTCCCGTTTCGACAACCCGGGCAACGGCGAGTTGCATGCGCTCGTCGTACTTGTCCCATTCGAAGGGCGAGCCGTTGATGACAACGAGCAGCTCGGCCGCCGACTCTTCCAGGCACTCGGCAACGTCCTCGACCCACATGTCTTCGCAGACCATGACGCCAAGGCGCACGCCCTTGAAGCTGACCGGCCCCGGCAAGGGTCCCGGCCTGAAGACGCGCACCTCGTCGAAAACGCCGTAATTGGGCAGCTCGTGCTTGCAGCGCACCGCCGCCACCTCACCGTCAGCCAGCAAGAAGGCGGCGTTGAACACGTGCCCGCGCAAAGCCTCTTCGCGCGTGCGGTCCTCGCGCCACGGCGCGCCGATCAGGAGCGCCGGGCCGCCGTCCGCCGTTTCCAGGGCCAGAGCGTCGAGCGCTGCCTCGACCTCTTCGAGAAAATGCGCCTTCAACACCAGGTCCTCGGGCGGATAGCCGCAAAGGACCAGCTCGCTGGCAACCATCAGCTCGGCACCCAGCGATGCAGCCTCGGCCCTCGCCTCCCTCAAGCGGCGCAGGTTGCCGGCCACGTCGCCGACAACGGGGTTGAGCTGAGCCAAGGCAATCTTCAATCGATCCGTCATATCCGATACCTAGCGGTCGTTCGAAAGGGGAACAAGCACCCGCGCGTTCCCGAGCCGCCCTGCGGCGTCCGGCCTCAGATCTACATCCGACGACAACACACCCCTGCGCCGCAAGGCCCGGGTGTGGGACTATCGTCGCAGCGCGCGGCGACCACCCCTGTGATACCGTGCTGACCACTCTACGTTTGTCTGCAATCGGTCGAAGCACTGGAGTTCACGAACAGGATGACCATCCGGCAAACAGAACGGCGACCGCGAGCTCCTCGTTTCGAGGGACCTCAACGGTCTTCTTCCCGGCTGATGGCTGTCGGCCTCATTGCCCTCCTCCTGCCCCTGGCGGCCTGTGAAGAGGACGCACCGCCGCCGGTCGAGACTGTGCGAGCAATCAAGACGATGACCGTGGCCGACCGGGCGTCCGGTACGGTTCGCAAGTTCGCCGGTATCGTGGAGGCCGTCGACACCTCGAGCCTGAGCTTCGAGGTGGCCGGTAACGTACAGGAGCTTCTGGCCGAGCGTGGCGACGAAGTAGAGCGCGGAGAGGTCCTCGGGCGACTGGACGACGAACCCTTCAAGCTCGCGGTCGAAGGGGCCGAGGCCGGGCTGGGCCGGGCCAAAGCACAGTTTGCGGAAGCAACCACCGAGTTTCAGCGGCAGGAAACGCTCTTCCAGAAGGGCTGGGTTGCCAAGGCAGCCTATGATCAGGCTCTGGCGAGCTATCAAAGCGCCGAGAACAACGTCAAATATCAGCAGTCGCAGCTCAACCTGGCGAAACGCGATCTCGAGAAAACCACCCTCACCGCGCCGTTCGACGGCATCATCTCGGAGCGGCACGTGGATGCCTTTCAGGAAATCAGTCGGGGCGAGCCGATCTTCGACGTCTACGCCGAGGAGGCGATGCAGATTCACTTGAGCGTTCCCGAGACCAGCATCCGGGAAATCTATCTCGGCTTGCCGGCGGAGTTCAGCTTCCCGACCCGGCCCGGCTTGGTCCTGCAGGGGCGCGTGAACGAGATCGGCACGGTGGCCGAAGCCGCGAACGCCTTTCCGGTGAAGATCGCCCTGCTCCAAGGCAGTGACGAGGTGCTGCCCGGCATGACGGCAGAAGCCACCTTGCTGCTCGGCGGCGAGACGGAAACGACCTCCTATCTTGTGCCCGTCTCGGCGATCGCCCCCGGTATAGAACCCCGAACCGGCTACATCTTCGTATTCGATGCCGACAGCTCGACCGTGCGCCAGGTCGCGGTGCGCAGCGAAGGTATTCGCGACAATCAGGTGGTGATCTCCGAAGGCCTGGGAGGCGGCGATGTCATCGCGGTTGCCGGGGTCAGCTTTCTCTCCGACGGCCAGCGGGTGAAGCTGATGCAGCCCTAAGCCCGGCTTCTGTTCCATCGCACCAAAGCAGACCTCAACCGGCGCAAGGGGGATAGTGGTCGGACCTCATGGGCGGCATCACAGCTTTTTCGCTTAACAACTCGCGCCTGACGATCACCTTTCTCGCGGTCGTCATTCTCGCAGGATTGCAGCTCTTCCTGATCTTTCCCCGCAACGAAGACCCGACAATCGTAATTCGTGAAGCGGTCATCACCGCGAGCTTCCCGGGCATGACGCCGGATCAGGTCGAAGAGCTGATCACCCGGAAGATCGAAGAGCAGATCCGCACCATGCCGGAGATCGACGAGATCACCTCCGACAGTAAGACCGGCCAGAGCATCATCCACGCCGTGCTGCGGGACGAGTACAACGACCTGCAGGAGATCTTCAATCGCCTGCGCAACAAGATGGACGATATCCGCCCCGAGCTGCCGGACGGCACGCTGGGGCCCTTCGTCAACGACGAGTTCGGCCTGACCGCCGTTGCCACCGTTGCGCTGTGGAGCGACGGTTTCTCAATGGCCGAGATGCGTCTGGTGGCGCGGGATATCCGCGACCGTCTCTACGAGCTCGATGGCATTCGCAAAATCGAGCTGTACGGCGTTGAAGAAGAGCAGGTCTTTCTCGAGTACTCCAACAGCAAACTGGCTCAGTTCGGCATCGATGTGGCCGACATCGTCACCACCCTGACGCGCCAGAACGTGATTTTGCCGGGCGGTACCTACGACGTCGATCAACAAGCCTTGATCATCTCGCCTTCGGGCAATTTCGAGAGCGTAGACGACATTCGCAACGTGCTGCTCCGAATCCCGAACAGCGAGCAGGTGGTCCCCATCACGGAGCTCCTGAGCGTTTCCCGCGGCTACCGCGACCCGCCACGCGAGCTCGCCTACTTCAATGATGAGCAAGCCATCGTCATCAGCCTCTCGATCGTTCCGGGGGTGAACAGCGTCGAGTTCGGCGAACGCCTGACGCGCAAGCTGGATGAGCTCGAGGCGCAGCTCCCTGTCGGCTACGTGCTCGACTATGCGACCTTCCAGCCTGACCTGGTGAAGGTCGCCGTCAACGGGGCGCTCTCCAACGTCTATCAGACCATCCTGGTCGTGCTGGTCGTGGTCATCCTGTTTCTGCGTCTGCGCGCCGGTCTGATCGTCGGCGGCTTCGTGCCGCTCGCCATGCTGTTTGGTCTGATTTTCATGTACGTTTCGGGCATCGAGCTTGAACGCGTGTCCATCGTCTCCGCGATTGTCGCTCTCGGTATGCTGGTCGATAATGCGATCGTCGTAACCGAAGACATCCGAACGCGGCTGGAAACGGGAACCGAGCGGCGAGAAGCCTGCATCGCCTCAGGCAAAAGCCTGGCCATCCCGCTGCTCACCTCCACCCTGACCACCGTGCTCGCCTTCACGCCCATGCTTCTGATTGACGGGCAGACCGGCGAGTACGCCTTCTCCTTGCCGGCGGTGGTAGCCATCCTGCTGCTCGGCTCCTGGTTCCTGTCGATCTACGCTACGCCCAGCCTGTGCTACTGGTTCCTCAAGGTGAAGCCGAAGGAAGCTGCTGCCGGCGGGGCTGAGGTCGACCCCTACGGCGGCCGTTTCTACAGCATCTACCGCGGCCTGCTTGAGACGGCTCTAAGTCAGCGCTTCGTCGTCATCGGCATCGTCCTGCTGCTGCTCGCCGGCGCCGCAGTGCTTTCGCAAAGCCTGGTCCGTGAGTTCTTCGGGCCAAGCGACCGCAACCAGTTCCTGGTCTATCTCGATCTTCCGGCCGGCTCCCGCACCCAAGCGACGGCCGAGGTAACGCGCAATATGACGGCTTGGTTCAATGATAAGGAGATCAATCCGGAGATCACCAGCAGCATTGCCTATGTCGGCACCGGTGGCCCGCGCTTCTTCCTCTCGCTGTCACCGGTCGACCCGGACCCCCATGTGGCCTTTGCCGTGGTCAACACCGAGACGGCCGATCAGGCACCGATCGTCATCGAGCGCTTGCGGCAGTTCGCGGCCGACCGGCTGCCCGAGGCAGAGGTGCGCGTCAAACGCATGTGGCTTGGTGCCTCCGAGCCCGGCTACACCGAGTTTCGGCTGGTCGGCCCCGACCCCGAGTATCTCTATGAGAAGGGCCTGGAGCTTCAGCGAGCGCTCAAGCAGTTGCCCGGCATCGACTACGCAAAGCTCGACTGGGAGAACCGGGTGGTGCGTATCGAGGTCGCCGTCGATCAGGTTCGGGCCCGGCGCGCCGGCGTGAGCTCCGAAGCCGTCGCGCGCTCGCTCAGCGCCTATACCGACGGCAACCAGATTACCGACTACCGCGAGGGCGATCTCGCCATTCCGGTTATTGTGCGCTCGGTGGCGGAAGAACGCGCCTTGCTGGCCGACCTATGGAACATCAACGTCTATTCTGAGGAAACGGGCAACCTCGTCCCGCTCGATCAGATCGCGGACATCTCCGGCGTCTGGAAGTTCAGCCGGATCAAGCGGCGCGATCAGGAACGCACGGCCACAGTCGAGGCGCGCCACCGCACGCTCAAGGCGCCACAGCTGCTCACGGCCGCCATGCCGGCGCTGGAGGGCCTCGAGCTCGAGCCTGGCTATCGCTGGGAAATCGGCGGCGAGATCGAGGACTCGGCCGAGACCAACGAGAAGCTCTTCCGCTATCTGCCGCAGTGCGTCGCCGCGATCATCGTGCTGCTGATCTGGCAGTTCAACTCCTTCCGCCGCCCGGCGATCATCATGCTGACCATCCCGCTGGCCTTTGCCGGTGCCATGGTCGGGCTCCTGGTGATGCGCGCCCCCTTCGACTTCTTCGCCATCCTGGGCCTGCTCAGCCTGGCCGGCGTGATCATCAACAACGGCATCGTGCTGATCGACCGCATCGACGGCCTGCAGGCGGAGGGACGTTCGCCCTACGATGCCATTGTCGGGGCAGCGATCGCGCGCATGCGGCCAATCCTGATGTCGGCCACCACCACGCTTCTGGGCGTGACGCCGCTGATTATCCTGGTCGATCCACTGTTTTATGCCATGGCCTGCGTCATCGCCTTCGGCCTGGCGCTGGGCACGGTGCTGACCCTGGTGGTGGTCCCCGTTCTCTATGCGCTCTTCTTCGGTGTTAAGCCCGCGGCCGCGTCGGCTAAGCTTCAGCCTGCTTAAGATAGCGTTTGGGGCTCTCCCCCATGGCCTTGCGGAACATGGCGATGAAAGCGGAGGGGCTGTCGTAGCCCACCGCGAAGGCAACGCTGGTCACTGGCTCGCCCTCGGCCAGGCGGGCCAGCGCAACCTGCAGGCGCAGGCGCTGCCGCCAGTCGCGGAAGCCCATGCCCGTCTCGGCCTCGAACAGCCGGGCCATGGTACGCGGGCTCGCCCCTGCCTCCCGCGCCAAAGCCTCCAGGCCGGTGGGATCGGCCGGTTCTTCCAAAAGGCGCTCGACCAGCGCACGGATGCGCGGCTCTTCCGGCAAGGGCAGATAGAGGGACTCTGCTGGCGCTGTGCGCAGGCGATCGAGCAGCAGGGCCAGCAGATGCCCGGCCTGTGCTTCCGGGTCGTAGTCGGCCGGCTGGCGGCTCATCTCAACGATGAGTTCGCGCAGCAGGGGGCTGACGCTGACCACGTGACAATGCTCCGGCATCATCGCCGCCTCGGGCAGCATGTAGAGGGTGCAGAACGTCAGGGGCGCCAGGTTGATCTTGCGGTGGACGATGCCGGCGGGAATCCACACCGCCCGCAGCGAGGGAGTCACCCAAAGCCCCGCCGGGGTTTCTACCCGCATCAGCCCCTGCGCGGCGTAGAGCAGCTGAGCGTAGTCATGGCTATGCCAATCGGTCACCCGTCCGGCCGGCTCGTCGCTGGCATAGCCGACCGCAGGCCGCCAGGGGTCCGGCTCCGGCAGATTGCCGAGCCTCGGATCACGTTGGCCGGTTCTCAACATTGATTGTCACTATGCCGATAGACCGCCACAGCGGCCAGGACTAATAATTTCACAGTTCCTGGCGCCGATTTGGGCGCCGTCTCTTTGTCGAGTTCGGATATGCTCAATCGGTTGCGGGACATCCTGGCCAGCCTTCACGCCAAGGGTTGGCGTTCGCCGGAAGCGCTGCTGCTCTTGATGGGTGCGGCTGCCCCGCTGTCCTTCGCCACCTGGATGGCTCTGCTCAACAACTTCGCCATTGCGCGCGCGGCCTTCACCGGCGCCGAGATGGGCATCCTCCAGAGCCTGCGCGAAGTGCCGGGCTTTCTCGCCTTCACCGCCGTCTTCGTGCTGCTGCTGCTGCGCGAGCAGATCTTCGCCTACGTCTCGCTCATCCTGCTCGGCATCGGCACGGCGCTAACCGGTTACTTCCCTACCGTACTCGGCCTCTACGTCACTACGGTCATCATGTCGATCGGCTTCCACTACAATGAGACCGTCCAGCAAAGCCTGGCTCTGCAGTGGCTGGGCAAGGACCGCGCGCCGATCGTGCTGGGCCGCGTGGTCGCCGCGGCCAGCCTGGCCGCCCTCGTCGCCTACGGGCTGATTTGGCTCGGCTTCCAGGTCTTCGAAACCGACTACAAGCTGGTCTACCTGATCGGCGGCGGTGCCACGGTGGCGATCACCTTGTTTGCCTGGCGCGCCTACCCTCAGGTCAAGGAGGCCGTGCCGCAGCACAAAAAGCTGATTCTGCGCCGACGCTATTGGCTCTACTACGCCCTCACCTTCCTGTCCGGCGCCCGGCGGCAGATCTTCATCGTCTTCGCCGGCTTCATGATGGTGGAGAAGTTCGGCTTTTCGGTCGCCAACATTACCCTGCTGTTCCTGGTCAACTACGCCGCCAACGTCTGGCTGGCCCCTTTGATCGGCCGGCTGATCGCCCGCTGGGGCGAGCGCAAGGCGCTCACCATCGAGTACATCGGCCTGATCTTCGTCTTCACCTCCTATGCCTTCGTCGACAACGAGTGGCTAGCCGCGGCGCTCTATGTCATCGACCACCTCTTCTTCGCCATGGCCATTGCCATCAAGACCTACTTCCAGAAGATCGCCGACCCGCGGGACATCGCCCCGACCGCCGCCGTCTCCTTCACCATCAACCATATTGCCGCGGTGGTGCTCCCGGCCCTGCTCGGCATCGTCTGGCTGGTCAGCCCGCCGGCCGTCTTCCTGACCGGTGCTGCCATTGCCGTCTGCTCGCTCATCCTCACGCAGTTGGTCCCGCACCGCCCCGAACCGGGCCTCGAAACCACCTTTGCGCGTCCGGCGATTCAGCCCGCCGAGTAAGCAGCGAGGCCTGCAGCCCTTTCTTCCGCGCCCCGCGCATTTCGCGCTTGCCTTCCAGCCCCGCGCGGCTCATGCATCCGCGCTAAACTCGGGACGGGAGGGACGCGCCAATGAAGGCCGCCATTTGCTACGAGTTCGGTCAGCCGCTGGTCGTCGAAGAGATCGAATTGGCACCGCCGCAAGCCGGCGAGGTGCGGGTCAAGCTTGCCGCCTGCGCCATCTGCCACAGCGACATCCTCTATGCCGAGGGCGCCTGGGGTGGGCAGCTTCCCGCAGTCTACGGGCATGAGGCGGCTGGCGCCGTCGCCGAGGTCGGACCAGGGGTCGAGGGCCTGGCCGTGGGCGACCATGTGGTGGTCACCCTGGTGCGCTCTTGCGGCACCTGCCACTACTGCGCTCAGGGCAAGCCCTATGCCTGCGAGACCAAGTTCGCGCTCGACCACAACAGCCCGATCACGAAAGCCGACGGCGCAACTGTGGCCCACGGCCTGCGCACCGGCGCCTTCGCCGAAGAGGTGGTGGTGCACGCCTCTCAGGTCGTCGCCATCCCGAAAGCTATCCCGTTCGAAAGCGCATCCCTGCTCGCCTGCGGCGTGATCACCGGCTTTGGCGCCGTGGTCAACACGGCCGCCGTGCCGGCCCACAGCACGGTCGCCGTCATCGGCACCGGCGGCGTCGGACTCAACAGCGTACAAGGGGCTGCATTAAGCGGCGCCAGCACGATCATCGCCGTCGACTTGCTGGAGGATAAGCTTGAAGCGGCCCGCAAGTTCGGCGCCACGCACATCGTCAACGCCGCCAAGGAGGACGTGGTCGCCGCGGTCAAGGCCGCGACCGAGGGCCGCGGCGCCGATTACGTCTTTGTCACCGTCGGTGCCATCAAGGCCATCGAGCAATCCTACGACCTGATCGGCAAGGGTGGCGCGGTGGTCCTGGTCGGCATGACCGCCAGCAACGTGATGACCGAGTATTGCCCCTGCAACATCGCCAACGACAGCCAGCGTATCCTCGGCAGCAAGATGGGCTCGGCCCGCATCCAGGTCGACATCCCCTCGCTGGTCGCGCTCTATCAGCAAGGCCGCCTGCACCTCGATGAGCTGGTCAGTGGCCGCTACCGCCTCGAAGAGATCAACGAGGCCATCGAGAGCGTGAAGAAGGGCGAAGCCCTGCGCAACGTGGTGGTGTTCTGAGCGGCACCAGGGAGACGCGACCATGAAGCTCGTCGACTGCAAGACCTTCGTCGTCGGCAATCCGCCGCCGCACTTCGGCGGACAGTACTTCGTCTTCGTCAAGCTGGTCACCGACAACGGCATCGAGGGGATCGGCGAGGTCTACTCGGTGCCTTTTCACCCGCATGTGGTGGCCCGCATGATCGAGGACGTGTTCGCCCGCCGGGTGGAGGGGACAGACCCCTTCAAGATCGAGCGGCTGTGGCGCATCGTCTACTCCAGCGGCTTCACCCAGCGCCCGGACACTTCGATCCTCGGAATCCTAAGCGGCATCGAGATGGCCTGCTGGGACATCGTCGGCAAAGCGCTCGGCAAGCCGGTGTACGAGCTGCTCGGCGGTCAGGTGCATGAGCGGCTGCGTAGCTACACCTACATCTATCCTGAGCCGGACGACAAAACGGACGTCTACGTCGACCCCGAGCTCGCCGTGGAGCGGGCGCTAAAGTACGCCAACATGGGCTTCACGGCAGTGAAGTTCGATCCCGTCAGCCCCTTCACCGCCTTCGACCCCAGACAGCTTTCCTTGGAAGCACTCGACCGCGCAGAACGCTTCGTGAAGATGCTGAGGGAGGCGCTCGGCCCGCGCTGCGATCTTCTGTTCGGCACCCACGGGCAGATGACCACCTCGAGCGCCATTCGTCTGGCCAAGCGTCTGGAGCCCTACGACCCGCTCTGGCTGGAAGAGCCGGTCCCACCGGAGAACGCCGATGAGATGGCCCGGGTGGCGCGCCAGACGTCCATCCCCATCGCCACAGGCGAGCGTCTCGGCAGCAAGTACGAATTCGCTCGCCTCTTGAGCACTCAAGCGGCCTCCATCCTGCAGATGAACCTGGGGCGTGTCGGCGGTATCCTGGAAGCCAAGAAGATTGCCGGCATGGCCGAAGCGCACTACGCCCAAATCGCACCGCACCTCTACTGTGGTCCGATCGTCGGCGCCGCCAACGTTCAGGTCAGCGCCTGCACGCCGAACTTCCTTATACTGGAGAGCATTCAGACCTGGGACGGCTTCCATTCCGAGATCCTCAAGAAGCCCATGCAGTGGGAAGAGGGCTATGTGATTCCACCGACAGAGCCCGGCATCGGCGTTGAGCTCGATGAAGAGGTGGCGGCCCGTCATCCCTATGAAGGACAGGTCCTGCACCTGGACATGCACGACCAGCCGGTCTGACCACACCGAACACGCCTGTTAGAGGGGAACACGCCCATGCGCATGGGATTCATCGGCCTTGGCAACCTTGGCAAGCATCTGGCGGCGAGCCTGCTGCGCGAGGGCTTCACGGTCACCGTCCACGATCTAGACAAAGCAGCCGCCGAAGAATTGCTGGCGGCCGGCGCGTCCTGGGCCGACTCTCCCAAAGAGCTCGCAGCGACCTCCGACAGCGTCGTCACCTGCCTGCCCTCGCCGAGAGCCGTGGACGCCGTGATGACGGGTCCCGAAGGCGTGCTGGCAGGGCTGGCGTCGGGCGGCACCTGGGTCGAGATGAGCACCAACGACCAGCACGAGATCCAACGTCTGGCGGAGCTTGCCGCCGAGCAAGGTGTCGGCACCTTGGAGGCACCGGTGACCGGCGGCGTGCACCGGGCCGCCAGCGGGCAGATCACCGTATTGGTCGGCGGCGAGGAAGCCGCCTACCAGGCCCACTTGCCGGCCTTGCAAGCCATGGGCGGCGAGGTCTTCCACATGGGGCCCCTCGGCGCCGCCTCGATCATCAAGGTGATCACCAACATGCTCGCCTTCATCCACCTGGTGGCGGCGGGCGAAGCGCTGATGCTGGCCAAGCGCGGCGGCCTCGATCTTGCCCAGTCCTTCGCTGCCATTCGCGCCAGCTCGGGCAACAGCTTCGTGCACGAAACCGAGAGCCAGGTGATCCTGAACGGCAGCTACAACATCGGCTTTACGCTGGACCTGGCCTGCAAGGACCTCGGCTTCGCACACGATCTCGGCCGCGAGTTCGGCGTCCCGCTGGAACTCGCCGGGATGGTGGAGCAGATCTTCGCCCGCGCCCGCGCCCAGTACGGCGGCGATGCCTGGTCACCCAAGGTGGTCAAGCAGCTGGAAGACGCTCTCGGCACGGAACTGCGTGCCGCCGGTTTCCCGGCCGTGCTGAGCGAAGACGACTAGGCCGCGTCCTCACACGTGCTACCCGATGAGCGACCCCGGCAAGAATAGCGACGCGGGACCCATGCCCCTTTCCCTGGGCCTTATCGGATATGGACACTTCGGCGCCTTCCTTCATGTGCTGGCGCAGCGCTATCTGCCCGACGCGCCGTTGAAGATCCACTCGCCCCGGCGAAAGCCGGATGGCGTCCTTTTCTTCCCCTTGGAGGAGGTCGCCGCCTGCGACGCGGTCGTACTCGCCGTACCGATCAGCGCCTACCCGGACACGCTGGCACGGATCAGCCCACACCTGGGTGCCGACAGCGTCGTGGTCGATGTCGCGACGGTCAAGAAATACACCATGGATCTGCTGCGGGCCGCGCGGCCCGCTCGGCCTTTCCTCGCCATGCATCCCATGTTCGGTCCGGAAAGCTACGCCAAGCGCGGCGGCGATGTGACCGGCTTTCGTATCGTCATCACCGGACACAGCCTGGCGCCAGAGCGCTATTCAACGCTTCGCGACGAGCTTGCCGCGGCGGGATTCTCCGTCGTCGAGAAGACGGCCGACGCGCACGACAAGGACCTCGCCGAGACGCTGTTTCTCACCCACTACATCGGCCAGGTCGTCGCCCGCGGCGGGTTCGAGCGGACCGACATCGACACGGTCTCTTTCGGGTCGCTGATGGACGCCGTCGAGTCCGTGCGCCACGACGGTCAGCTCTTCGAAGAGGTCTGCCGCTTCAACCCCTACTGCCGACAGGTCATTGAGCGCTTCGACGCCAGCGATCGGCAGGTGCGCGAAGCAATGCTGGACCTCCCACCACCGGATCGCCGCCAGGGGTAGCGAGACGGCAAACATCCGCGGCCGGCTTCCCGGCCGTGCTGAGCGAGGACGCCGCGCCCGCCTACTCTTAAGCGCTATCCCGTGAGCCAGCCCGTGGAGTGCTGGACTTGCCCCGGTTTCGGGACTTTCCGCACTGCATCAATAAGAGCCCGGATTTAGCCAACACCAGACGTTCCTGCAACATCCACTGCGGTCTGCTACGGTGATCACTCATAGTGGCTCCATACCGATTTCGAGGCGTAACGAAATCCGATGACATCCAATCGACTGCATCCGCCGGTCATGATTCTCGGCTGCGGTCGGAGCGGGACATCGATCTTTGGGGAACTCTTCGATGGCCTTGGTCCCTATGCCTATGAGAGTGAACCGGCGTTTAGGGATGTAATCGACCGGCCCAGCGACCAAGCGTGGGCCGTCAAGGTTCCTCGCGAATCAGAAGGGTTGTCTCCCGATGCTGGACTCTCGTTCCCCTTGGCGGCGCTCTTAGAGAGTCACCCCTCCATAAAGTTCTTCTGGATTGTTCGGCATCCACTTGATGCCGTCAGCTCTTTGAAAATCGGCATTGGGCAAAACTGGAGGCACCATCCGCGTCCGCCCGACTGGAAGAACTGGCTGACAAGATCCCTCGTCGAGCAATGCGCTCATCATTGGGCCTACATCAACTCGCATGGGTACGAGCGGGTCGGAGATTTGGCAAAACTCGTTTTCTTTGAAGACATGATTCGCGACCCCCATGGCTTTGCGTCGGACGTATGCAAGACCCTTGAAATCCCACAAAACGAGAATGAAGCTCTGCTGTGCAAATGGGCAGCACGCGTTCAGGACTCGAACAATGCACAGTTCGTTGAGGCAATAACCTCGCGAAGCCTTTCTCGTCCTGACCATTCAGTGCGGGTCGGGCGGTGGAAGGAGAACCTCTCCATCGACGATGCGAGAGCTGCCAGCCGCATTGTCGCCAGCGTGGGTCGGAACTTCGGCTATGACACGGAGGAAGAGCTAGGTTTGTGCTGAGTACACAGAGGCGCCCGCTGAGGATCAGAAACTGACGTCGGCTGACCCTAGCGAGGATGTCCCCTTCACAGCCACCAGCGGGCAGGAGACGGTCGCTTCGGCGACGGCCGCCTTTAGTCGGGAGCCGGCAAAAGTCGACGAACCTCTACGCGCTCGCGATTTTCTTCTTGGGGTCATAGAACGGCTTTTCCACGACGGTAACCCTCCGTTCACGCCCTTCACCACGCGTCATGAACAGGCTGCCCGGCGTGCTGTTCTCTACTCTCGCCATGCCGAGAGCGATGTTCTTCTTGAGGCGAGGCGAATAGACGGCGGAGGAGACATGGCCCGTCACGTCTCCGTCGGCGATGATCGGCCAATGCGTCTCATTCGGGCGGGCCAGCGGGGGGCCGTCGATTTCGAGGCCGACCAGGTGCCTGGAGACGCCTTCGGCCTGGATGGCTTTCAAGGCATCCTTGCCGATGAACGCCGCATCCATGTCCAGGTCGACGAGCCGATCAAGTCCGAGTTCGAAGGGGTTCGTGTGGATGTCCATGTCGGCATGGTAGGACAGCATGGCGCCTTCGATCCGTCGAATCGTCGAGGTGTGGCCGGGCCGGAGATCGAAGGGCGCGCCGGCGGCCATGATCGTCTCCCACAACCGGTCGCCAAGCCGGCCGTCCCTGAGATAGATTTCGTAGCCCCGTTCGCTGGACCAGCCGGTTCGGGAGACGACGAGGGGAATGCCGTCCAGCTCAGTCTCGATCAGCCGGAAATACTTGAGCGTTTCGATGTCGTCGCCGAACAAGACCTTCATGACATCCAGCGAACGCGGCCCCTGCAATTGCAGCGGAGACACGTCCGGCTCGCGGATGTCGACAGTCATCCCGGCAAAAGCGGCGAGCCCTTTGGCCCACAGCAGAGCATCGCTGTCGGCGAGCGAAAGCCAGAAGTGAGTCTCGCCGAGGCGCAGGAGGACGGGATCATTGATGATGCCGCCTTCCTGGCTGGTCAGCAGCACGTATTTGCACTGGCCGACCTGGCAGTTCGAGAGGTTGCGCGGCGTCAGCAACTGGACGAAGGCCGCCGCGTCGGGGCCAGTGATCTCGACCTGACGTTCGACGGAGACGTCGCAGAGAATGGCGCGCTCGACGAGATTCCAGTAGTTCTCGACCGGATCGCCGAAATCGCGGGGGATGTACATGTGATTGTACACCGAGAAGCCCTTCGCACCCCATCGGAGCGTCGCATCGAAATAGGGCGATTGGCGGATTTGAGCGCCAAATCCCACCGAGGCTCTGTTTGAACTCAAATCGCAGTCCTCAGGTTCAGTTCAACGGGTCGGAGGCAGCACGGGAGCAGCAGGGTAAGTCGGTCAAGACCACATTCGCCTCATTGCAGATCTTTGGTTGGTGCAAGCTCCGCTCTGGGTCAGAAAAGGGGTAACCGCTGACTTGAGCAGCCCACGACATATGCCGAGGCGAGATCATGGCAAGGGCTGCGGCGGCTAAACCGTCTTCCCGAGCTCGCCGGGCGGCGACCCGGGCTATCCCAACGACGATGGCTTTCCCAATCGAGGTTGGAAGCGCGTGGAGTTCCATAGCGTGCCAGCCCCATCCTGAAGGCGGGCGGCCTCGGCCACAAAGATATGGGGCACTACACCTTCATCGACGGGGACGGCACGCGACCCGCGCCGACTATACCTTCGCCTATCGCAAGCTCGACGGGCGCGTTCTCATCTCGTTGTACCATTCCTCGCTCACGTGGCTTCTTCCTTTAGAGGACTGAGTTGCGCGGACGCATTGCCAGAGAAGTCTCGCGGCAAGCTGCTCATCTCGGGGCGTTGAGACGTCCACGCCCTAGCGCTTTCCCGTCCGTCCTTCAGACACGCGAATTGAAGCTGTGGTAGGGCCGGTCCTCCGGCGCCTCCCAGGCCTGGTACCAAGCAGTGAGGTGGGGAATCAGCTCTTCCGTGAGCGCCCGCTCGGCTTCGGTCGAGGGGCTGGCCTCCAAGGCTTCCGCCAGGGCAGCACCGGCGGCGAAGTGGTCGAAGCTGACAGGCTTGCCCTCCTGCACGACCACCTCGCCGTCGACCAGAACCGTCGCCACGTCCCCTGCTCGTGCCCGCTGCAGCACCAGGTCCAACGGCCGAGCCTCCGGGGCAACCCACGGCCAACAGACGCGCTCCAGATCAACCAACACCACGTCCGCCTTGTAGCCCTCCGCCAGCCGACCGAGGCTCGCCTCCTGCAGCAGCAGCTTGGCGCCGCCGACCGTGGCCAAGGAGAAGATGTCCTCCACCCCCGGTGCCGGATCGCCGAGACGCGGCGGCCGGTTGAGGCGCAGCGCAAGACGCATCTCTGCGAACATGTCCTCGTCATCGTTGATCGCCGTGCCGTCCATGCCGAGCCCGACGGTCACGCCGGCCTTCAAGAGGGCGTTGAGCGGCGCCACGCCGGCGCGCAGGCGCAGGTTGGAGCTCGGGTTGTGGCTCACAGAAGCACCGGTTTCGGCCACGATCTCGATGTCCTCCTCGCTCATCCAAACGCCATGTGCCATGGAGAAGCGAGGGCTCAGCACCCCAAGGTCCTTGAGATGCCGAACCATGGGCTTTCCGTAGAAGCGTGGCCCGATGAGCTTCTCGTAGTAAGACTCCAGCACGTGGGTTTGCAGACCGACGTCGTGGCGCTCGGCGCCCTCGGCAATCCGCACCATCAGATCATCGGTGATCCACTGCGGCCCTGGCGGCCCGTACCAGATGCTCAGACGAGGATGATCGCGGTAGTCGGCGATCAAGCCATCGAGGACCGCGAGATAGTCTTCCGGTCTCATCTCGGCGGCCGTCGACCGCATTGCCTCCGTCCGCCGCCTGAGGTCTTCCGGCAGGCTGGAAAGAAAGGCCGCGTCCTCGCCCTTGCCACTGATCAGGAAGCTCTCGAAGGTGATGCCAGGCGCCAGCACAACCCGCATACCGCTCGCCGCATAGCCGTCCAGCCGCTCGCGCAAACGCCGGTCCATGCTCTCCGCAGTGCCTCCGCCATTGGCGACGTCCAGCACGGTTGTGACACCGCTCGTCAAGAGCTGGCCGGCGCTGACCATCGCCCGTAGGCGTGGTGGCTGGTGGCGCATGGCGGCGTTGGCCAGGATCCAGGGCTCCAGCACGTCGTCGGCAACACCCTGCAGGATCTGGGTCGCGGCATTGGCGTGATGGTGCGCGTTGATCAGGCCCGGCATGACGGCATAGCGCTCCGAGCCGAAGACACTGGCGCCCGGATAGCGCGCCTTGATGTCCGGCCAGGTCCCCAGCGCGGCGATATGATCACCTTCAATCGCCAGCGCCGCGTCCTCCAAGCATTGCTCGGCATCGGCGATGAGCCAGCGTCCGCGGACGATCTTGACCTGCGACATAACTTCCCTCGGCTTGGCTGAATGGTTACGCGGGACGGCTCAGGCTATTTCTTGAGCAGGAACTCACGGCCGATCTTGACGCGCGGCTCGCCGTTGTAGGCGACGATGTCCGCGGTTGCATAGGTTTCGGACCAGCGGCTCGGCAGATAGCTGCCGGTGCCGATCAGATCGATCGGCGCCCGTGCCTCGGCCATCAGCTTGCATTTGCGCGGCCCGAAGCCGGAGGAGGCGACGATCTTGACCTCGTCGAAGCCCTCGCGGTCGAGGGCTTCGCGCACCTGCCAGACCGCAGCCGCGGTGACGCCGGGGCCGACCAGATAGCGCAACTCTTCTTCCGTACGATATCCCCGGATCGCCTCCGGCACGTGCCGCTCCAGCACCGCATAGGACGCGGAAGGGTCCAGGCCTTCGACGTAGCGGCTGCCCATGGTGTCGATGCGCACGGCGAGCTGGCCCTTGGCGGCCCGCTCGGCGAAGCGCCTGGCGACGGTCAGGCTGTCCGTCACCTCCCGCGCGAAGTAGTCAACCAGCACGGTCATGGGCTCGTCAGGATAGAGCGCGTCGTACATCTCGGCTGCCCGCAGCGTGGAGCCGGCATAGCCAACCAAGGCGTGGGGCATCGTGCCCTTGCCGCCCTCGGCACCGAAGTAATGCGCCGTCTCGTCGGTGGCGTTGCCGACGAAACCGATGGCACCGACCTTACGCTTGGCCCGGTCGGAACCGACACTGGCGGCATAGGCCATCATCTCCGCCATGTCGGCGCCGGCGCAGTGCCGCGCGTCCATCGCCAGGAAGGCGACACCCGGCAGATCGGCACACATGGTGTAGGCGTTGAAGGCGGCCACACAGGCCGGACCAAGACGCATGAGCAGCAGCGTCTCGAGATCGACCAAATGCTGGAAGGAGCCGGTGACGTACGCGATAGGCTCACCGGCGCCGACCCACTTGCCCTCCTCGAAACGGAGATCGATCTCGACCTCAGCACCGCGGCGTTCGAGCACAGCCTTGAGCCAGTCCAGCGCCAGACGCGGCGCCGAAATGACCGGCCGGCGCATGAAGACAGCATAAGTTACCCGGCAATCGCCAAAACGCTCGGCCGCCGCACGTGTGCGCCGGAAGTACTGATCGGTCCAGGCGCCGATCTCAGCCTCGTCGAGGGGCCAGCGGTCGATACCGGGACGGCCCGAGTCCTCCCGGCGATCATCCGGCAGCTTGCCGGCTGGAACGTTACCTGCGCGATCGTCCGGCATAACGGCCTCCCCTCGGAGACATCCTGTTCGGCGACAGCGGCGCGGGTCTCCTCTACTCGGCCGCCTGACGCTGCTGCTGCCCCTGCCGCTCCGCCTTAAGCTCCTCGGCCAGCAGGAAGGCGAGTTCCAAGGACTGGCTGGCATTGAGGCGCGGATCGCAATGGGTGTGGTAGCGGTCGCCCAGGTTGTCGTCGCTGATCGCCTGGGCCCCGCCGGTGCATTCGGTGACGTCCTGGCCGGTCATCTCGAAGTGCACGCCACCGGCGTGGGTTCCCTCCGCCCGGTGCACGGCGAAGAACTCGCGGACCTCAGTGAGGATGCGGTCGAAGGGCCGCGTCTTGTATCCGCTGGCCGACTTGATGGTGTTGCCGTGCATGGGGTCGCAGGACCAGACGACCTTCTTACCCTCGCGCTCGACAGCGCGGATGAGCTTCGGCAGGCCGGCATCGAGCTTGCCCGCGCCCATGCGCACGATGAGCACCAGGCGACCGGCCTCGTTCGCTGGATTGAGCGCGTCGATCAGCCGAAGCATGTCGTCGGGGTCGAGGCTCGGACCACACTTCATGCCGATGGGGTTGTTCACGCCCTTGGCATATTCAACATGGGCACCGTCGAGCTGCCGGGTGCGATCACCGATCCAGATCATATGCGCCGAACAGGCATAGGGTTGGCCCGTCAGGCTGTCGATGCGGGTCAGCGGCTCCTCGTAGTTGAGCAGCAGCGCCTCGTGGCTGGTGTAGAAGTCGGTCTCCCGCATCTGCGGCACGCTTTCCGGCGTGATGCCGCAGGCCTCCATGAAGTCCAGCGCTTCGCTGATGCGAGTGGCCATCTCCTCATAGCGCTCGCCCTGCGACGAGCCGGAGACGAACTTCAGATTCCATTCGTTGACCTTGTGAAGGTCGGCGAAGCCTCCTTGAGCAAAGGCGCGCAGGAGGTTGAGCGTCGCCGCAGCCTGGTTGTAGGCGCGCAACAGACGCTCCGGATTGGGCGCGCGACCGCCGGCCTCGAAGCCGATATCGTTGATGATGTCGCCACGGTAGCTTGGCAGTTCCTGATCGCCCTGCGTCTCCGTCGGGGCGGAGCGCGGCTTGGCGAACTGACCGGCCATGCGGCCGACCTTCACCACCGGGCAGGCGGCGCCGAAGGTAAGAACCACCGCCATCTGAAGCAGCAGACGGAAGGTGTCGCGAATGTTGTTCGGGTGGAACTCCGCAAAGCTCTCGGCGCAGTCGCCGCCCTGGAGCAGAAAAGCCTGGCCATCCGCCACCGCCGCCAGCTGCTGGCGAAGCTTGCGCGCCTCGCCGGCGAAGACGAGCGGGGGATAGCCGCGCAGCGTCTCTTCTGCGGCGCTCAGCGCCGCCGCGTCGGGGTAATCCGGAACCTGCTGGATCGGCTTGCCGCGCCAGGAGTCCGGTGACCAGGTCGTAGGCATTCTTCTTCTCTCATTCATATGGCGCAGCCGGCAATCGCCCAGATGCCGGGGCGCGGGCCGCCTTTGTAACGGCCCAGGGGCCGCGACTCCAGGGAAAATGGGCCTCCCGCCACCCGCTCTCAAGTCGGAAGCCCCGCATCCCAAGGCGCCTCGGGCGCAAAGCGGGCCGCAAGGAAATCGATAAAGCTTCTTACCTTAAGCGGAAGATAACGACCGGGCGCATAGAGGGCCGAAACCTGAAGGGTCGGCACCTCATAGCCCGGCAAAACACGCTCCAGCCTGCCGGCCCTCAGGTCCGGGCCGACGATGAAGCTGGGCTGCAGCACGATGCCCATGCCGGCGACCGCGGCCACGGCCAGGGCGTCGCCGTTGTTGGCGATAAGCGGCCCGCGCGGCCGAATGGCGATGCGCTTTCCGTCCGCCCCCACCAAAGGCCAGGTCTCGCCTTGGAAGGTGTAGCTGTAGCAGAGGCAATCGTGCTCCAGGAGGTCGTCCGGCGTGCTCGGCCGCCCGCGGCCGGCCAAGTATTCCGGGGCGGCGCACACCACCATGCGGCAGGAGGCCAGCCGCCGACCCACCAAGCTGCTGTCCTCCAGGACGCCAATGCGGATGGCGAGGTCATAGCCCTCCTCCACCAGATCGACGCGGCGGTCGTTCAGGCTCAGTTCCACCTCGACATCGGGGTGCGCCGCCCGATAGTCGGCCAAAAGCGGCGCCAGATGGCGCACGCCGAAGGACATGGGCGCGTTGACCCGCAACCGCCCCCGCGCCTGGGCCGTTTCTTGTCCGGCCTCCCGCTCCGCCTCTTCCAAGAGGCTCAGCGCTTCCCGACTACGCTGCAGGTAGGCTCGGCCCGTGTCCGTCAAGGATACCCGCCGCGTCGTGCGCTGCAGCAGCCTGACTCCGAGATCCTCTTCAAGCTGCTTGATTTGCTTGCTGACCGAGCCCTTCGACTGCCGGCTCCGCTCCGCCGCGACAGAGAAAGAACCGCTGTCGGCGACAAGCAGGAAGGTCTCCAGGCGTTTGAGACGGTCCAAGTCAGATCTCCCAAAAGGAAACAATATGTTTCGAGTATGCTATATTTTTTCTCAGAAGGTAAATATCAAATCTCTGGGCAGACGCAAGCAACGATGCGCAGCCGCGCAAACACCGACGACAGAAGGAGAGCTTCCCATGATTGACACACGCACTGCCCCCTACGGCGCCTTCGCGCTCCGTGCCGCCCTCGGCATCATGTTCATCGCCCACGGCCTTCTGAAGGTCGTCGTCTTCACCCCGGCCGGCACCGCCGCCTATTTCGCCTCGCTGGGCCTGCCCGAGGTCTTCGCCTACCTCACCATCGTCGCCGAGATTGTCGGTGGCATCGCCATCCTGGCCGGCGTCTTCGGCCGCTGGGTCTCACTCTCGCTCGTCCCGCTCTTGCTCGGCACCATCGTCTTCGCCCACGGAGACAAGGGCTGGCTGTTCAGCAATGAAGGTGGCGGCTGGGAGTATCCGGCCTTCCTGGCGGCGGCCGCCCTGGCCCACGGCCTGATCGGCGACGGCGCCTTTTCCCTGCAGGACCGCATCGCCAGGACCTTCAAGATCAAGGCCTTGGCAACGGCCTAAACCCCTAGCCCGAAAGACGATGTTACGAGGCCCGTGTCTTCTCGCGAGACGCGGGCCTCGCCGTTGTCACAAAAGCGTGAGCGGCGCCACCTTGGAAGCACCGCGAGTAGGCTTCACATGCTTGCTATGAAGCACGGTGACATGAGTGCCCGCATAACCGACCGCCTTAAGACACTCTCTCGCCGCCGGTTGATCGGCAGAGCCGCGCTCTTGCCGTTCGCAGGCAGCCTCACAGTGCCGCTGGATGCGCTCGCCGCTCTGGCCGCCACGGCAGGGCAACCGCTCGGTCCCTTCTATCCGACCGCCTTTCCGAGAGAGCGGGACAACGACCTGACCCTTGCACCCGGCGGAACCGGACGTGCCATGGGCACGGTCATCCATCTGTCCGGGCGCGTGCTCGACCTGCAGGGTCAGCCCCTGCGCGGCGCCGTGGTGCAAATCTGGCAGACCGACAAAGGCGGGCGCTACCGCCATCCCAACGCCCGTGGCGCCGAGCTGCTCGACCCCAACTTCCAAGGCTTCGGCTGGACCCTGACCGACGACGACGGCCGGTACCGCTTTGTCACCGTCAAGCCAGCCCCCTACCCCGGACGCACACCGCATATCCATTTCGTCGCCGGCTTGCCTGGTGGAACCCCGCTGGTGACGCAAATGTACTTCCCGGACGAGCCGCTCAACCGCCGCGACGGCTTGCTCAACTCGGTGCGGGATCCGGCACTTCGGGCAGCCCTGATCGCCGAGGTCGAGGACGGCAGCGATATCGAGGCCGGCGCCCTCAAAGCGCGCTTCGACATCGTGCTTCCCGGTCGAGCCCCCGCATGAGTAGCGGCATGGGCTTGCGCAACAGTCGGGAAAGCTGGGGCTGGCTCGCCATGGCTCTCCACTGGGCCATGGCAGCACTGATCCTGGCCGCCTGGCCGATCGGCTTCGCCATGACACGCTGGTTCGAGGACGACCTGGCACAGAAGTTCGAGCTGTATCAGCTGCACAAGTCGCTCGGCTTCACCATTCTCACGCTTGCGCTGCTGCGCCTGCTCTGGCGCCTGGTGAATACAGCGCCGGAGCTGCCCGAGACTCTCGCCGGCTGGGAGAAACGCCTGGCGCATGCCACCCACTGGGGCCTCTACGCGCTCTTCATCGTATTGCCACTGACCGGCTGGCTGATGGTCTCGAGCTCACCCATTCAGGTGCCGACCGTGGTCTTCGGGCTTGTGCCCGTGCCCCATCTCACTGGCCCGGACAACGCGCTGTTCGAGGTGACGCAGACGACGCACCAATGGCTTGCCTGGTGCTTTGGCGTGCTCCTGGTGCTGCACATCGCGGCGGCGCTGAAGCACCACCTCATCCTCAAAGACCAGGTCTTGCGGCGGATGCTGCCGTTGCGGTTGAGCTACAAGCGCCAGTAGCCGTAGCCGCCGTTTCGGAAGGGCTCCGGCGACAGTCCCCCCATCACGTCGACGCAGAGCCCGCCGGGCTTGAGCTTGGCGCAGATCTCCTCGGCTGGCCGCTCCATGAGGACCGCATGCGGTGCGCCCACGATCAAGGCGTCGGACTGCGGCAAGGCCTCCCAAGGGCAGGACCTCAAGCCGAACATCGACCTTACCTCCTCGCCGTCGGCGATAGGGTCGTGCAGGGTGACGGCCAAGCCGAAGTCGCGCAGCTCCTGCACCACGTCGAGCACCTTGGAATTGCGAACGTCCGGGACGTTGGGCTTGAAGGTCACGCCCAAGACGGTGACGGCCGCCTGCTGCAGGCCGTTGCCGTTGCGCATGATGCGCTTGATCGTCTCCTGGGCCACGAACTTGCCCATGGTGTCGTTGATGCGCCGGCCGGCGAGGATGACCTCGGGGTGGTAACCCAATTCCTCGGCCTTGTGGGTCAGGTAGTAGGGGTCCACCCCGATGCAGTGGCCACCGACCAGACCCGGATGAAAGCGCAGGAAATTCCACTTGGTTCCCGCCGCCGCCAGCACCTCTTTGGTGTCGATGTCCATGCGGTTGAAGATCAGCGAGAGCTCGTTCATCAGCGCGATGTTCAGGTCGCGCTGGGTGTTCTCGATCACCTTGGCCGCCTCGGCCACCTTGATCGAGGACGCGCGGTGAACGCCGGCTTCGATGATCGCCTCATAGAGCGCTGCGACCTTGGCGCAGGTCTCCTCGCTGTCACCGGAGACGACCTTGACGATCTTGCTCAAGGTGTGCTCGCGGTCGCCGGGGTTGATGCGCTCGGGCGAATAGCCGACGAAGAAGTCCTCGCGCCAGCGATAGCCGGACTCCTCTTCCAGGATTGGGGCGCAGATCTCCTCCGTCGCACCGGGATAGACAGTGGACTCGTAGATCACCACGGCGCCACGCTTCAGGTTTTGACCGACGGTGCGGCTGGCGGCCCTGAGCGCCCCCATGTCCGGCCGGTTGGCGCCGTCGATCGGCGTCGGCACCGCGACAACGACATAGTCGGCCTTGGCAATGTCCGCCGGGTCATCGGTGAAGACGATCTGCTTGGCGGCTGCGAAGTCTTCCGGCGGCGCCTCGTTGGTCGGGTCGCGGCCGTCCCGATAGGCCGCGATCTTGTCGGCGCTGACATCGAAACCGACGGTCGGAAGCCGAGCGCCAAAAGCGAGCGCGACGGGCAGCCCCACGTATCCCAGCCCGACGACGGCGACTTGCGTATCCATGGCCATCTGCGTTCCTTGTATCTCATCGGGCCTTCGTTCGCCTGAAGACCCCTGGGGATTAAGAGCAAACCCGCTTAAGCAACCGTCAATTCCGCGTTGCGGGCAACCTCCCCCAGCCAGGCGTAGAGCGCGATCAGCGGCGCCTTGCCGGTCTTCGTCGCATGCACCCGCCAAGGCGCATGGTGGATGACTTGCCCGGGCGGCACCTCTCGCCAGTCCTCCCCAGCGCGCCACCAGGATGCCGGCGTGAGCGGCAGGTAGATCTCCTCGGCCGGATGGTTGTGCTCCGGGTAGTGGCGGTCGGGCCCGATCAGCAGCAAGCCGACCCGCAGGCCGTCCTGTGCCAAAGGCGCCACCTCGCCGACGAACTCCGTGAAGGCATAGCCCGAGAGATAATCCCGGTCGAGAGTCTTGAGATAGTTCGGATTCTGCCGCCAATGAAAGGCTGGCGCCGCCTCGCGCAGCGCCGTAGTCAGCGACGCCGGCGCGGCCTCCGCGACAAGTCCGATCGCCTCTTCCCAGTAACGAAGAGCCGGCAAACTGTTCGGCTCAGGCGCGTCTACCTGGCTCGCCTGCTGCAGGAGCTGGAGCGCGCTCTCGAGCGAATCCGCCCCTTCGTAGCCGGCCGCGATCTTGTCGCGAAAGAGCGCCGCGATAGCCTCGATCACCGGCGCGGCGCCCTTCATTGCAGATCAACCTTACCGCTAGGCGCTTTCGGCGATCATCTTGGCCTTTTGCACCAGGACCTCGGCCTGCTTGATCGAAGCGATATCGATCAGCCGGCCATCCAGGGCCACCGCGCCCTTGCCCTCACGCTGGGCCTCTTCCATGGCTACCAGAATGCGCTTCGCCTTGTCGATCTCAGCCTCCGAGGGGCTGTTGATCTCGTTGGCGAGGTCGATCTGGCTGGGATGGATGGCCCACTTGCCTTCACAGCCAAGAACGGCGGCGCGGTATGCCTGGGCCTTGTAGCCGTCGGGGTCCGAGAAATCGCCGAAAGGACCGTCGATCGGCCGCAGGCCGTTGGCCCGAGCCGCGACCACCATACGAGCGATGGCGTAGTGCCACATGTCGCCCCAATGGAACTGGCGCTCGCCGCCGTCGGCCGGCGGGTCGGTCAACACGCCATAGAGCGGGTTCGGGCCGCCGATCACGGTTGTCCTGGCCTTGGTGGAGGCGGCATAGTCGGCGACGCCGAAGTGCAGCGACTCGTTGCGCGGGCTGGCGCCGGCGATCTCGTCGACGTTGGCCATGCCGAGCGCCGTTTCGATGATCATCTCGAAGCCGATCTTCTTTTTGCGGCCCACCGCGTCCTCGACCTGAGTGACCAGCATGTCGACCGCGTAGACATCGGCGGCGGTGCCGACCTTGGGGATCATGATGAGGTCGAGCCGCTCACCGGCTTGCTCGAGGATGTCGACCACGTCGCGGTACATATAGTGGGTGTCGAGGCCGTTGATGCGTACCGACATGGTGCGCGTGCCCCAGTCGAGCTCCTGCAGCGCCTTGATAATGTTCTCGCGCGCCTGCACCTTGTCGTCGGGCGCCACCGCATCTTCCAGGTCAAGGAAGATGACATCGGCCGACGACTCCGCAGCCTTCTCCAAAAACCGATAGTTGCTGCCGGGCACGGCCAGTTCGCTGCGGTTGAGGCGCGCAGGCGCCTGCTCGACAATCGTAAAGCTCATGGGAGTGACGTCCTTCGTCTGATGGAAAGCAAGAGGGGCCGCGCGGCGCGGGTTCGGGCAGGGTCTTAGCGGCTCGCGCCAGGGCGAATCAAGACTTGATGCCGTCGGCACCGCACCGCGCCGGGCCGGGCCGCGCCTCTTCCGGCTCTTCCGCCGTCTTGCCGGACAGGGGGTGGTGCTCGTCGACCAGGCGGCGCAAGCGCTCGTCGAGAACGTGGGTGTAGATCTGCGTCGTTGAGATATCGGCATGGCCGAGCATCTGCTGCACGGCGCGCAGGTCCGCGCCATTGGCCAACAGATGGCTGGCAAATGCGTGACGCAGTACATGCGGCGAAACCCGCTGCGGGGCCAGGCCTGCCGCGACCGCCAGCTCCTTCAACAGCTGGCCGACGCGGTGCCGGGTCAGGTGACCGCCCTGCCCGCGCGATGGAAAGAGCCAATCGTTCTGCTCGGTTCGCCCGCCGCGGCGGCGCAGAAAAGCGCTGCGCACCGCCAGATAAGCTTCGAGCGCCTTACGTGCAGGTCTGTTGAGCGGCACCAGCCGCTCCTTGCCGCCCTTGCCGGTTACCAAGATGACCCTGGGGTCACGCCGCACCGCTCCGAGCTTCAGCGTAACCAGCTCGGTCACCCGCAGGCCGCTTGCGTAGAGCAGCTCCAAGAGCGCGACAAGGCGGAGCCCCTCCGGTCCCGGCCGTTGCCGCGCGGCGGATAGCAAGCGATCGACCTCTTCCACCTCGAGCAGCTTCGGCAGGTCACGGCCGCGTCGCGGACTGTCCAACTCGGCCGAGGGGTCGTCCTCACGCAAGCCCTCGCTGTAAAGGAAGCGAAAGAACTGCCGAAGCGCCGAGAGACGGCGGGCCGCGCTGCGCGGCGCATAGCCCTTGTCTGTGAGATACGCGAGGTAGTCGCGTAGGTCTTCCGTGGTCGCGGCGCCGATATCGATACCTCTGGGCGTCAAAAAGCCGGAGACGCTGTCGAGATCGCGACGGTATGCGGCGAGCGTGTTCTCGGCGGCCCCCCGTTCGGCCGCCATCATCTCCAAGAACCGCTCGACCAGGAAGGCCACCGTTGCCTAGACCCCGCTGGCCGCCAAGGCCTCGGCGGCTAACATGCGCGCTTGCTGCGTGTAGCCGACCTGGTGCAGCGCCGCGACCGAGAGCGCCAACGCAGGCACATCAAGGGACGCGAGGTCCCGGGCGCCAAACTCCCGCAGGATCAGCAGGAGAGTCTCGCCCGGGCGTCCGGCCAGGGCCGCTTGCTGAATCTCCCGGCGTGGCCCCTCAGCCTGCAGCCCGAGGCTGGGATCGTGAAAGGCGTTGACAATGGACTCGACCAGAACGGCCTGCTGCCCCTGGATACTAGGGGGGAGGCCTTGGGCCCAGACATTCAGCATGGCCGGGTCGGCGCGACCGCCGGTGAAGATCTGCAGATAGGGCCAAAGCGGCGTCACCAGACGTGCCGTCTCTTGCTGGTTGAGCCGCCAAGCCTCAGCCTGCGCCGCATCGCCGGATAGGTAGTAGGTGCGCGCCAAGGTAGGCGCGGCCCAGGACAGGCCCGGCGATGGCGTGATCGCATCGGCCTCCGCTCTCGCCGTACGCAAGCCGGCCAGTACGGCTCCTTCGCTTGCCATCTGGTCCACGTAGGCCGTCAGGAGCTGCGCGCGCAGTAGAGGCAGCGTCTGTCGCTTGGCTGCCTGATAAAGCAGGGCATGCGACTGCCAAGGCGCCAAGTCTCCGCGCGCCACCGCAGCGATGGGATCGTCGACATCAATCGGATCGAAAATCGGCTGGACATAGAGCGCGGCGAGCTTCTTGGCGGCTAAGGCGCCGCTGCCGACAGCACGCTCGGCGATCGGCACGCGCTCTTCCAAGGGAAGAGCGCCCAGCCCGGCGAAGACGCCGTTCCAGCCCGAGGGAGCGGCCGCCCGAAACGCCGGTGAAGGAGCAACGCCAAGCTTGGCCATGGTCGCGAGATTGAGGGCGGAGAACGGGGGCTCCGCCGTCGGAACGCCGACGCCGAGCAAGGCGTTGATCAGGTCTGCGAAACCGTCTTCATCGGCGCCGCTCTCGCGCAGCAGATCGAGGCCGAGGTGGGCCCGCGTGTCGTCGCCCGCCACGGCGTCGCAGGCTATCTTCACCCGCTGCCAATAGCTCTCCTGCGGCGCACGTGCCAGTGCGTTGAGCGCGGGGCGGCAAGCAGCCTCCCAGTCCCCTGCGAGGAGCAGCCCATCGACGCGAAGGCGCCGAAGGGTCTGATCGTCGCGGCGTTCGGAAAAAAGCTCGAGGAGGGCATTGAGGCCCTCGAACTCGCCCATCGCGTAAAGACGTTCTGCGCGCAAGCGCAGCAGATCGTCGGCACTCGCGATGGGCGTCTGCGGCTCAGCCGAAGCCTGCAGCGGCAGAAGCGACGGTGGCTCCGCCGACGACAACAGCATCCGCCGTGCCAGCTCCCGCAACGCTGGCGACTGGATGTCGCTCGGCAGGCTGTTTATCAGATCGGCGACGCGGTCCGCCGTGGTTCCAGCCCAAAGATCGATGCCAAGCCCGCCCTGCGTCGGCGTCAGTGGTCCCGTCGCTGCGCTGCCGTCGTTGTCCAGCTTGCGGATCTCGATGCCTTCGACGTCTGAGCGTGGCGCGGTGGTGCGTTCCGGGAGCATGACCCGAGAGGGGGCGATGTCTGCGGAGCGCTGCCCTTGCGGAGACGTCGGGGCCAAGCTGCGGCTGCCGGCCGCACCCGCCGCCGCGTCACCGACCGGTGCCGCCGGTGCATCGAACTGAAACAGCTTGATCGGCCCGCTGCCGACGCTCCCCTGGCTTTGTGCCTCGGCTCGAGGCATCCCAGCGAAGAGAAGTATCAGCGGTGCGGCAGCCAAAAAGGCGGCCCTATTGCGATAGCCGATCATGGGGTATCACCTGTTCAACGGGGGTTCGGCTGATCGGTATCTCGACCAGCATGCTGGCAAGCGCGCCGCCGACCAGCAGCACGAGCAACAGCACCAGAAAGACACGGGTAAGAGAGCTCATGGCCTTGAAACGGTTGTCCCAGCCGGGCAGCGTCATGCTGTCGAATAGCGAAGGATCGCTAAAGATCCGACAAGCTTGCATTAACGTGCCAGCCTTGGGATAGGTTGCGCGTATGGCAAAACTGCGGCGCAGGGGCCCGCCGGGCGCGGGTCACGACGTCTAAACGTGATGACAGGGCTCAATCACTCCCACTCGCCGAATTCAGATGAAACACCAGCGGGGGGCCATGCCGGCTCACCACCGCGCTGTATCGTATTGGTCGGCCTTATGGGAGCAGGCAAGAGCTGCATAGGCAAGCGGCTGGCTGAGACCATCGGCTGGAACTTCGTCGATGCCGACAGCGAAATCGAAAAGGCAGCGGGTTGCTCTATCGCCGACATTTTCGAGCGGCACGGCGAGGCTGCCTTTCGCGACGGTGAACGGCGGGTCATCCAACGCTTGCTGCAACAGGGGCCGTCGGTCATCGCAACAGGCGGTGGTGCTTTCATGAACCCGGAGACGCGGGACGCCATCCGCGCGAATGGCGTGTCGGTCTGGCTGCGGGCAGACCTTGAGGTTCTGCTGCGTCGTACCGGCCGCCGGGACCACAGGCCGCTGCTCAGGAAAGGCAACCCGCGCGAGACTCTCAGCCGGCTGATGGCGGAACGCTACCCCGTCTACGCGGAAGCCGATGTGGTGGTGGAAAGCGTCGAACGCCCGGCCGAGGAGACCACGCAGCAGGTCGTAGAGGCCCTGCGCACGCATGGAGTGAACATCGATGCCGGCTGACGGGCCGCATCGCCAGACCGTCGACCTCGGTGCGCGCAGCTACGACATCCTGATCGGCAGCGATCTGCTGGCTGAGGCGGGCGCCCGCATCGCAGAGGTGGCCAAAGGCAAGCGCGCTGCCATCGTGACCGATGCGAACGTTGCCCCTCACTATCTCGGCCCCTTGCAGCGGAGCCTCGAAGCAGCCGGCTTTACCGTGCAGTCGATCGTGCTACCGCCAGGCGAGAGCACCAAGTGCTTCGCCGAGTTGGAGCGGCTGTGTAGCTCCCTGCTTGACCACGGGCTGGAGCGCGGCAGCCTGATCGTTGCCCTTGGCGGCGGCGTGATCGGCGATCTTGCCGGCTTCGCCGCGGCGATACTCCTGCGCGGCATAGACTACGTTCAGATCCCCACCACGCTCTTGGCCCAGGTCGATAGCTCGGTCGGCGGCAAGACGGCCATCGACATGCCGCAAGGAAAGAACCTGGTCGGTGCCTTCCATCAGCCGCGTCTGGTCCTGGCCGACAGCGACACGCTGAACAGTCTCCCGGAGCGTGAGCTGAAGGCGGGCTATGCCGAGGTGGTAAAGTACGGGCTGATCGACCGCCCCGGCTTCTTCGAATGGCTCAGCGAGAATGGCCAAGCGGTGCTGGCCGGCGATCCCGAAGCGCGACGCCATGCGATTGCCGTCTCATGCCTCGCCAAGGCTGAGATCGTCGCCCGCGACGAACGGGAATCCGGGGCGCGGGCCTTGCTCAATCTTGGCCATACCTTCGCCCACGGCTTGGAGGCGGAGGCAGGCTTCGACGGCTCGCTCTTGCACGGCGAGGCGGTGGCCCTTGGCAAGGTGCTAGCATTTCAACTCTCCTGCGATAAAGGCCTCTGCCCGCCTGCCGACCTCGATCGTCTGCTGAACCACTACAACAGTGTCGGCTTGCCTCAGAGCCTGGCCGACCTGGGCCTCGACGACCTCGACCCTCAACGCATCCTTGCCCACATGGCTCAGGACAAGAAGGTCAAGGACGGGCGCCTCACCTTCATACTCGCCCGCGGCATTGGGGAAGCCTTCATCACGCAGGATGTAGCGGAGGATGAGGTCCTTGCCGTGCTGGCGGCCCGAAGAGGCTCTGCCCCGCTGGCAGGACGTCGGATCGAGGCTTAAATCTAGACGGCAATGGATACCTTCGTTCTCGTCAATCTGGCGGCCATTCTGGGCCTGCTGGTGCTTTCCGGCTTCTTCTCAGGCTCGGAGACCTCAATCACCGCTGCCTCGCAGCCTCGAATGCACAGGCTCGAGCAGCACGGCGACCAGCGGGCCAAGACCATCCGAGAGCTCTGGGAACGCAAGGAACGGATGATCGGGGCCATCCTGCTCGGCAACAACCTGGTCAACATTCTGGCATCGGCCTTGGCGACCAGCGTGCTGATCAGTCTGTTCGGCGAAGCGGGCGTCGCCTACGCCACCATTGGCATGACCTTCCTGGTCCTGGTCTTCGCTGAGATCCTGCCGAAAACCTACGCTTTGCTGCATCCGGACCGCACCGCGTTGCGGGTATCGCGAATTATACGCCTGGTGGTTCTGGCGTTCGGCCCCATCGTACAGATGATCGAGGCGCTGGTTGGCGGCATGATGCGGCTATTCCGTCTCTATCCCGAGGATGGCGAACACCCCTGGGAGGAGGAACTGCGCGGCGCCATCGACCTGCACACCGGTCCGGACGAGGAAACCAAGCACGAGCGCGAGATGCTCCGCTCCATCCTCGACCTCGACGACGTGTCGGTCGAGGAGATCATGGTTCACCGCCGCGATGTCGAAACCATCGATGTGGCACAGCCGCCGCGCAAGATCGTCGAAGAGGCACTGGCGAGCCCTTACACGCGCCTGCCGCTCTACCGCGAGAAACCCGACGAGATCGTCGGCGTGCTGCATGCCAAGGCGCTGCTGCGCGCAGTTCAGGCCAGCCCCGATGCCGTCGACACCCTCGATGTGCTGGAGATCGCCAACCCACCGTGGTTCATCCCCGACACCACGGACTTGCTGAGCCAACTGCAGGCATTTCGCCAGCGCAAAGAGCACTTCGCCATCGTGGTCGACGAGTACGGTGAGTTGCGCGGCGTGGTGACATTGGAAGACATCTTGGAAGAGATCGTCGGCGACATTTCCGACGAACACGACATCGACGTGGAAGGTCTTGAGCTACGGCCGGACGGCACGGCCATTGTCGAGGGCAAGGTGACCATCCGCGATATCAACCGGCGCTGCGAGTGGCGACTGCCGGACGACGAAGCCTCGACCATCGCCGGCCTTGTTTTGCACGAAGCAAGGCGCATTCCTGCCGTCGGCCAGCGTTTCGCCTTTCACGGCTTCTCCTTCGAAATCCTGGGGCGTCACCGCAACCAGATCACGCTGGTCAAAGTTGGCAAGCTCGACACGCCAGGCGTCGAGGATAGCGCCGAGCTTGAGGAAGCTTAGCAGCCAGCATCTGCGACTCGCAGCCTGTGCTTCAACCAATCTGCCATCTTTCGCGGCTCAGCCGTTACCGCTGGTTTCATTGTGAATCCAATGGTATACTGCTTGCAGATGTAGTGAACGGCCCAGGAAGAGGTTGTTGCGATGAAGCGGCGGATCGTCCCTGACATTATCGATAAACAAGAACTCTTCACGCTATCTCCGGACGACAGCGTTCGGGAGGCCGTCAAGGTCATGGCTGAGCGCAAGATCGGCGCCGTGCTGGTTATGCGCAACGGCAAGCTGGCCGGCATCTTCACGGAGCGTGACGTCCTGACCCGTATTGTCGATGCCGGGCTCGAGGCGGACTCCACCAAGCTGCAGGATGTCATGACCAATGACCCGGACACCTTGGCACCAAGTGACCGAGCCATGGATGCGCTGATGAAAATGAGCGACCGCGGCTACCGCCATCTGCCGGTGGTCGAAGGCGACCAGTTGGTCGGGATCGTGTCGATCCGAGACATCTTCGACGCGGTGAAGAAGGAGCTGGAGGGCGACCTCGCCCAGCGCGACCAGCTCATCTTCGATACCGGCTACGGAGTCGGCTGAGGCTAGCGCCAACTGTTTCCGATTAGCGCCCGCTCCTGCTCCGGCGAGAGCGGCTCGCCGACGATCGTCTCGGCAATGAAGCCCTCCAGAGCGACCTGCCCACCGCTGCTCGCCGCCTCGTAGGCCGGCTGAGCCGCGCCTTCCAATGCCTGCTTTGACACCACGAGAACTTCGTCGGTCCAACCCGCATCAGCACCGCGACAGGCGATGCCGATGGTGGAGGAGGCCGTGTTGGGCGAGGTCACCAGCATCTCGTACTCGCGGCAGATCCGGCCGTCAGCTGTGCGGAAGCTCATCAAGGGAATGGCCGAGGCCTGCGCCGTGTCGCTGCCTTGCCAGGTCACGCTTTCGAAGCTCTCCACCTCCTCCAGCACCTGGTGCAAACGGCTTCCCCGATCGATCGGCCCGGCCATATGAACGGCCTGGGGGAAAGCGCCGTCTCCAGCGGAACCGAAATCGAGGTTGAGCCCGATCACACCACCGACGCAGAGCGCAACCGAAGCCGCCATCGCAAGCTCAGTCCAGCGTCGAGGAGCCGCCTGGCGGGGCTTGCTCCGGAAGGGGACAACCGTCGCCTCGGCGGTCGCGTCCTGCTGATCTTCGAAAGGGCGCAGCAGCCGTTCCGGCACCTCCTCCTCCATCGGATCCTCGAAGGCCTGGCGCAGCTTGTCGCCAATCCTGCGATGCTTCTCGACGAAGGCCCGTGCCTCCGGGTCCTCTGCGATAAGGCGTTCGGCGCGGGCCAGATCGGCCCCTTCCAGCTCGCCGTCAAGATAAGCTAGCAGCACTTCTTCACGATCCTCTGCCATACTCGTTAGTCCTCGCCCATCTGCACTGATAGAGTGCGGCGCGCTCGCGCCAGGCGGCTCATCACCGTCCCGATCGGGATCTCAAGTATCGAGGCTGCCTGCCGATAGGAAACACCGTCGACACAAACCAAGGCAACCAGCACACGCTGCTCTTCAGGCAGCTTCGCCACAGCTTGCCGGACCTGTGTCAAGGCGATCCGCGCGTCCATTACCTGACGCCCATCTGCCCCTGCGATCTCCATGTCTTCCGGTGGTGCGTCCGCATAGTTCGCCCGCTTTTCGCTGCGGAGGCGATCGCGCCAGAGATTCTGGGCAATCCGAAACATCCAGCTGTCGAGACGCGTGCCGGGCTGCCAAAGCTCGGCCCGGCTAAGCGCGCGTTCACAGGTGGCTTGAACAAGATCATCTCCCTTCTCAGCTGAACTGGTGATCGCGTAGGCGAAGCGACGAAGCCGCGGCAGCAGCTGCACCATCTCTCGCCTCATGTCATCAGTCATGGCTGACTTTCCAGGTTCACTGCCCGGCACAACGACCCCGCATGTCGATTATTCCCGTTAACCATAGAAAAAAACGCCAAGAGCCACCGCAACGAATTATTTCGGAATAAAGCCTTGTGTCCCGCGTTATTGCCCCAATTCCTAGGTTATCTACCCTAGGCAAGGTGGGCTCAAGAGAAGAGAGAGGCGAGATGCAGATAAACCGAAATCGAGTTCGCTGGATTGGTGCTTTCCTGCTCTCGAGCCTGCTCTTTCTCACGCCGCCGGCCATCCTGGCCATCACCCTTCTGCTTCCGCACCCGAGCTTGGCCGATGGCGATGGTGATGGCGGCGGTGATGGTGGAGATGGTGGTGGAGACGGCGGCGACGGTGGCGGAGACGGCGGCGACGGTGGTGGAGACGGCGGCGACGGTGGTGGAGACGGCGGCGACGGTGGCGGAGACGGCGGCGACGGTGGCGGAGACGGCGGCGACGGTGGTGGAGACGGCGGCGACGGTGGTGGAGACGGCGGCGACGGAGACGGCGGCGGCGATGGTGACGGCGGCGATGGTGGAGATGGTGACGGCGGCGATGGTGATGGCGGCGATGGTGATGGCGACGGTGGAGACGGCGACGGTGGAGACGGCGACGGAGATGGCGATGGAGATGGCGACGGCGACGGCGACGGGGATGATGGTGGCGACGACGGAGACGATGGGGACGACGGAGATGATGGCGACGACGGGGATGACGGAGACGATGGCGACAGCGCGGACGCCAGCGACGATGGCGATGACGGCGACGACGGCGACAGCTCAGGCGAAAGCGCCGCAGCCGGACCGAGCGCAGCGGGTGCCCCAGACGGTGACCGCCCCCTGGCCGCAGGCGGCTTGACGCGCAGCGAGGTCATCGTCGTCAACCTGACGCAGGAAGCGCAGAACATTGCCTTGAGCTTGGACTTCCTCGTTCGGGAGACCGAAACCTTCAATGCCTTGGGCTTCAGCTTGACCCGCCTGGTCGGGCCGCTGGGCCGCACCGGCAGTCAAGCGGTGGCGCTGCTGCGCGCACGGCAGCCGCAGCTCACGGTTTCCGTGAATGATGTTTATGGCCTGGAGGAAAGCGAATGCCGCGGCAATCACTGCCGCCACCATCGGCTTGTCGGCTGGTCACCGCCCAACGGTAGCTGCCAGATTGCCGATATCGGCGTGATCGACACCCAGGTGGAGGCGGATCATCCCGTGCTGCGCGGCCAGCCGATCGAGCAACGCTCCTTCATCGATGATCGGCCGCCGGCGGAGACCGACCATGGCACGGCCGTCGTCAGCATCATCGCCGGACGCAGCGACAGCAACATCCCAGGGCTGGCGCCAGGCGCCAAGATCTACGTTGCCGGCGTCTTCCATAAGCGGGGCAATCGAAAAGAGGCCAATGCCTTTGACATCGTCGAGGCCTTCAACTGGCTGGCCAGCGAGAACGTAAGGACCATCAATCTCAGCTTCAGTGGCCCAAACAATTCAGTCTTGGAGCGCGCCGTCTCGGCAGTAGCCGCCCAAGGCGCCTTGATGGTGGCCGCGGCTGGCAACAAGGGGCCGCTCGCCGGCCCCGCCTACCCGGCCGCCTACGACCAGGTGATTGCCGTGACGGCCGTCGATAGCAACTTGCGGCCCTATCGCCGCGCCAACCGCGGCGACTACATAACCGTGGCCGCACCGGGTGTGCGAGTCTGGACGGCGGCAAACGGCGACGGTGGCACCTTCCGGCAAGGCACCTCCTTCGCCTCGCCCTTCGTCACGGCCATCCTTGCCTCCGCCAACCACGACCAGAATTGGAGCGACATCCGCGATAGCATCGACTGGCTGAAGAGCAACACGCGCGACCTCGGCGAGCCGGGCAAGGATCGGCAGTTCGGCTGGGGCCTCATCCGGGCCAACCGGGCCTGCATCGACAACTAGCGCGCATTCTCAAGAGGCGACTCGCAAGCCGGGTCGCCTCTTGAGCGAATTTGTGTTTAGATTCCTCCTTCCAACGAGCCGGCACCTCAGTTCGGTTCCGGCAACGCAAGGGCGCAAGCCAGGGAGGAAATCGTGGCCAAGGTCTCTGTTCAGTCCAAAGTTGACGCCCCCGTCGACAAAGTCTGGGAGCTCATCGGACACTTCAATGCGCTGCCGGACTGGCATCCGGCGGTCACCAAGAGCGAACTCGAGGACGGCGGCAAACAGCGGCGGCTTGATCTGGTCGGTGGCGGCTCGATCGTGGAGCGCCTCGACGAGCATGACCACGACTCCCGTACCTACCGCTATTCCATCGTCAGCGGCCCGCTGCCGGTGATGAACTACGCGGCCGTCATTCGCGTCGAGGAAGACGAGAACGGCAAGGCCGTCGTGCATTGGGAAAGCGAGTTCGAGCCCATGGGGCCGGAGAACGACGCAGTCGCCGCCATCCAGGGTATCTACGAAGCCGGCTTCCAGAACCTCAAGAAAATGATGGGCGGCTGAGCCGCCCCAGGCGGCTCTTTCGACGGCGGGTGGGCCGGACCTAAGCGGCCTGCCGCCACTTGATGGAGCAGCCCATGCTGGCGATCTGCTGGCGCGGCCCTTGTCCGGTCTCGACCACTTGACGCATGGCCTCCAGCAGCTCGCGCTTGGCGCCGGGCGCCGCCGGCTGCGTGCGGGACTCGTCGAGCCGGCCGCGATACTGCAGCCCAAGATCGGCGTCGAAGCCGAAGAAATCCGGCGTGCAGATGGCGTCGTAGGCCCGGGCGACCGCTTGGCTCCCATCGATCAGGTAGGGAAAGGTGAAGCCGTGCTCGGCGGCGAAGACGCGCATCTTGTCCGGCGCATCGGCGGGATAGGCCTGCCAGTCGTTCGACATGATCGCTGCAACGCCAACGCCGATCGACTGGAGTTGCTTGGCGTCTGCAACCAACCGTTCGGCCACCGCCTTCACGTAGGGGCAGTGATTGCAGATGAACATGATCAGCGTCGCCGTCTCGCCCCTGATGTCCGCCAGGCTGTGCATCTTGCCGTCCAGGTCCGGCAGGCTGAAGTCAGGTGCGGACCAGCCGAAATTGCAGATCGGTGTTTCCAAGGCAGGCATGATCACATTCCCTATGTGCTGCGGCTAACACGTTCGCTTCCCCCGACATAGGTTCCCCATGACACGGATGCGAGCCCAACAGTTGCCTCGATGCTTTCAAGCGACGGAGCCGCGAAGGGCTGGGAGAAACGCGTCGAACTCCTCGACAAGGACATCGGCGCCCATGTCCCGGACCGGCACTTGGCTGTAGCCGAAGGTGACCAGGGCCAAACCCGTCCCGGCGGCTCTCGCCACGCCGGCATCGGCCGCGGAGTCGCCGACCATCAGTGCCTCATCCGCCGCGCATCGGAGTTCTGCCAAGCTGTGGAGAAGAGGCCGCGGGTCGGGCTTCTTGGCCGGCGTCGTGTCGCCGCCGACGATACTGCCGAACAGGGAGGCGATCGCGAAGTCCTCGAGGATCTGTCGGGAGATGTCTTCTGGCTTGTTGGTGCAGAGCCCGAGCCCGATGCCAGCCGCCGCAAGCTCGGTCAGGAGACGCTGCGCGCCGGGCATGAGGCGGGTTTTGTCAGTCGCCCGGGCACGATAGTCGGCAATGAAAGCCGGCAGCAAGCGCTCCGCCTCCGGCTCCGAAAGAGCCTTCCCGTTGGCCGCGAAGCCGCGCTGTATCAAGACCTTGGCGCCCGCGCCCACCATGCCTTTGACGTCGTCAAGCGCCTGCTCTCGCAGGCCCTCGCTCCGCAGCACGCTGTTCAAGGCATCGGCAAGGTCAGGCGCACTGTCGATCAGCGTGCCGTCGAGGTCGAAAATGATGGCCCGCGGCAGCACAGCTGGAACTCGTCGAATTGTCGGGGAAAGCACAGCCGGCCGGGGCCCGGCGCCGGGAAAGCGCCGGCCCCAGAACTCGGCTACTGGGCGGTCGCTTCCTTCATGAACGCAATCACGTTGGCGACGTCCTCGTCCTTCTTCAGGCCGGCGAACGCCATCCGATTGCCCTTGATGTAGCCTTTCGGGTCCCTGAGATAGGCGGCGATGGTCTCTTCGTCCCAGACAATGCCGGACTCCGACATGGCCTTGGAATAACGGAAGCCTTCCACGGCGCCGGCTGTGCGACCGAAGATGCCGACCAAGTGCGGCCCGACCCTGTTCTGCTCCTTGTCGACCACGTGGCAAGCTTGGCACTTGCGATACACCTTCTTGCCCTCGGCCGCGTCTCCAGCGGCCAAGACCGGTGCGGAATAGCCAACCGTGAGCAGGGCGCCAAAAACGCTCGCCGTTACCAAAGTCCCAAAACGCATACCTCTTCCTCCGGTCTCAGGTTTTTTTGTACGGGCGGAATACTATCGCTTGGCCCCAGGTCGCTCCATGGGATCAAAGGTCTCACCGGGGGCGCCGCTTTCTGTCCCTCGCCGCTGTTCCGAACGCGTCAAGTCTCTTCGTTCTTGGCGCAGCCCGAAGTGCTTAGCCCATTAGCATGGCAGAAGCTAGACCGCCTGTTCCATATCAAAAGAGTCTCCAAATGCCTCTTGAGAGCGCCCACGCCCTTTATCGCAGCAACAGTCCGCGCCAGCACGGTGCCATGGAGTTCTCGACACCGCCCGTCGATCTCGACGTGGTGCGCCTTTACCGGCTAAACCGCCTTCGCGAGCAGTTGAAAGCGCGCGACTACGGTGGACTACTGTTGTTTGACCAGATCAACACACGCTACGCCACCGACGCGACCAACATGCAGATCTGGTCCTCCCACTACGAGACGCGCTGCGTTTTCATCTCCACGGAAGGGCCGGTCGTCCTCTTCGACTATGCCAACCATCCGCATCTGGCCGAGGCGCTGCCGACGGTCGACGAATACCGTGTCATGCCGTCCTTCTACTACTTCACTGCCGGCCCCCATGCCGAGACGCGGGCGCGGCAGTTCGGCGACCAGATCGCCGATTTGATGGCCAAGTATGGGGGCGGCAACAAACGCTTGGCGGTCGACCGCCTGTCGCACCTCGGCACCGATGCCATCCGGGCTCAAGGCATCGAGATCTTCGACGGCCTCGAGGTCGCCGAACTGGCCCGCGCCATCAAGTCGGAAGAAGAGCTGACGCTGATGCGACGCGCCGTCGAAGTCTGCGAGGCAGGCGTCGCCGCGATGCGGGACGCGCTGGAGCCGGGCATCACCGAAAACGCCCTTTGGGCCAAGCTGCACGAAGCCAACATCCGCTTGGGTGGCGAGTGGATCGAAACCCGCCTGCTCTCCTCCGGGCCGCGCACCAATCCCTGGTTCCGCGAGTGCTCCATGCGGGAGATCGAGCGCGGCGACATGGTCAGCTTCGACACCGACCTGATCGGCCCCTACGGCTATTGCGCCGACATCTCCCGCGCCTGGGTCTGTGGCGACAGGCCGAGCGACGAGCAACGACGGCTCTACGCCATGGCCTACGCGCAGATCCAGCACAACAAATCGATCCTCAAGGCCGGCAAGAGCTTCCGCGAGGTGGTCGAGGAGAGTTGGCCTATTCCCGAGGAGTTCCTCTCCAATCGCTACGGCAGCGCCCTGCACGGCGTCGGCCTCGCCGACGAGTACCCCTCGATCAAGCACAAGGCCGACTTCCCGATCAAAGGCTACGACGGCGTGCTGCAGGCCGGCATGACGCTCTGCGTCGAGTCCTTCATCGGCGTCGCGGGCGGCAAGGAAGGCGTGAAGCTGGAGGAGCAGGTGCTGATCACCGAGGACGGCATCGAGCAGCTCTCCCGCTATCCCATGGAGGAAAGCTGGTTGTAAGGACCGCGGCCGATACGTGGCGCTTGCCGCCACGGAGCCCGGCCAGAGATTTGTCTTGGACGGAGCGAATAAAAACGACGGCTGCCGTGTTTCTCCCCGTGAGGTGCCCGATTGGCTGCGCGAGCCATGGCCGGGCGCCGGTGGACAACAGGGAGAAAACGTCAGATGCATGCACTTTTCCGGGCTGCAGCCGCGGCCGGCCTGTCGCTCACGCTCGCAGCGCCTGCGCTCGCGAACAGTCCGCAGAGCTTCGTAACCTCCGAGCACAAATTCCTGCTCGCGCCCGTGGCCAAGGGGCTCGAACATCCCTGGGGCCTGGACTGGCTGCCCGACGGACGCATCGTCGTGACCGAGCGCGCGGGGCGCATCCGCATCGTCGAGACAGACGGCACGGTCAGCGCGCCGCTCGGCAACGTGCCGGAGATCGTGACGGAGTTCCGCGATGGCTTGCTAGACATTTCCGTCAGTCCGAATTTCGCCGACGACAACACCCTCTACTTCGCCTACTCCCAGAAGGAAGGCGGCCTGCGCTGGATGGAACTCGCTTCCGCCCGTCTGGCCGGCGACAAGCTCGAAGACGTCACCGTCATCTTCTCCTCCGGCATGAAAACCGAGAACCTGGAGGGCTTCGGCAGCCGCATCCGCTTCGACGCCGATGGCAACATGCTTGTCAGCGTGGGCGACCACGCGGAGGTTGCAAAGGTCCAGGACACCAGCAACACGCTCGGCACCATTGTGCGCCTGCACCCAGACGGCACGCCCGTGACGGACAATCCCGGTGGCAATCTACACCCCGCCATCTACGCCTACGGCTTCAAGAACCCGCATGGCGTGGCGCTGGCCGAGGACGGCACCCTCTGGGCCATCGACCACGGCGGCGCCGGCGGCGACGAGATCAACCGCGTCGAGATGGGCGCGAACTACGGCTGGCCGACGCGAACCTTCGGCGGCGGCGATGCCCCCGGCGCAGGCCAGGCATCGCCGGGCGATTTCGCCGAGCCGGTCTTCACCTGGGGCGCCTGGCCGGTCGTCGCCCCCTCGGGCCTTGAAGTTTACACGGGGGACGACTTCCCCAACTGGCGCGGCGATCTCTTCACCGGCTCGCTCTCGCAGTCCACGCTGATCCGCGTCCTGCTCAGCGACGATGGCAACGTCATAGGGACGGAAACTGTCTTGGACTTCGAGATCGGCCGCGTGCGGGATGTCCGGCAAGGACCTGACGGCCGTCTGTACCTTCTGAACGACGAGCTGGAAGGCGGAATCTTCCGTATCGACCCCGCAAAGTGAGGGAAGTCGACCGCGTCTGCCAACTTGCAAGAGCTGCCCTCTCATCCGCGGAGCTAGTCTTGGGGATATCAGGGCACTGGCCCTGCTACGCGCCCGCTCCGCGAGCCCCCGCCTGGCCAGCCCACTGGGGCCCGTGACATGGGTTGGTCGGGTGGGGGATGGGGCTGCAGACCGGCGCCGCACCACAACACTGTCATTTCTGGGATTGGTCCAGCACCACAAGCTGTCATCCCGGCCAAGGGCGAAGCCCGCGAGCCGGGATCCATTCATCAGCTCGCGCCTCTCGTACGACGGTCCGCGCCCGGCCCTGCCATGGCCCCCGGATCAAGTCCGGGGTGACAACCGTGGGTGCGGCAACTGCCAGTCCCCCTCCCCTCACACCGCCGCCGGCGCCTCGGCGGCGAAGAGCGCGCGGAAGGCAGAGGCGGCCCGGTCCAGCCGGCGGCCTTTGCGCCAGGCCATGCCGACATCCAGGGTCGGTAGCTTCTCGACCAGCGCGCGCCGCTCGACGCGCAGACCGTCCACCGTCCAAGGGCGGTAGACCACGTCGCTCAGCACGGTGATGGCGAGGCCGCTGGCGACCATGTTGCGCACGGCTTCGATGGAGATCGACTCGAAGGCCACCTTCGGCCGGATGCCGTGACGCTTCCAAATTGACTGAGCCTGGCGCCCGGCCTCGTCAGCCTTGAGCAGCACCATAGGATGATCGGCCAGGTCGGCGAGGCGGACGGAGTCTTGCACCGCCAGCGGATGGCCGGCGGCGGTCCACAGCCGGCGCGGCGAGCGGTGGAAGGTCAGGGCGCGCAGCTCGGCGCGCCGCTCCAGGTTCGAGGTCAGCAGCAGCGCGAGATCGATATCGCCGGAGAGCAACATGGCCTCGAGTTCCGGCCGGTCGGCCTCGACTAGCTCGACATCGATGCCCGGATGCGCCCGGCGCAGCTGCGCCAGCTTGGGAAAGAGAAAGTAGCTGGAGAGCGTGAAGGTAACACCGAGCTTGAGACGCCCGGCCACCGGGTCTTCGCTCTTGCGCACGCTGGCGAAGGCTTGGGCCACTTGGTCCTGGATGGCCCGGGCATGGGCCAGCAGCGCGTGACCTTCGCGGGTCAGCAAGAGGCCGCTCGGCGTCCGCTCGAACAAGCTAACGCCGAGCAGCCCTTCGAGATCGCGCAGCGCCAGGGTCATGGCCGACTGGGAGACGTTGACCGCGCGCGCCGCCGCCGAGACCTGCCCCGCCTCCGCGGCAGCAAGGAAGTAGCGTAGCTGCTTCAGAGTGAATGCCATTGGAAAAACTCATAATGGCAACAAGCCGATTGAATTTCCAATGCTGCGCAGAGGCCGCTATGTCAAGCGCAGGACGTCTCGCAGTGTCTCTTCAGGAAAGGACGCGGACGATGGAAGTCATGGCATTCCTGGTCGGCGCGGCAACGCGCCTGAACTCCTCGTCGGCCGACGCCGCAACCGCCTGGCCGAGCGCGACGCGGACGGCCACAGAGACCGGCCAAGTCGACAAACACCAGGCTTCGCCCAGGAACTGGCCAGGCCACTGGGCCATTACGAAGTACCTCTGAGGGCGGTAGCGCTCCGCTGCAACCCCATAGCGCAGACTGTCATCCTTGGGCGGGCCAACGGCCCGTCCCGAGGATCCACCGCTAAGCTGGGTGCGAGACAGCGGACGAGTGCTCACTCCGTTGCTTCATCGCGGCACCCTTGCCGGGGTACGCGCAGGCCGAGAGGTGGATGCTCGGGACGGGCCGTTGGCCCGCCCAAGCATGACAGGCGAGAATTGCTCCATGCCCGCGCGCTACACGGAGACCGCATCCGACTCCGCGTAGATCTCGATGACGTTGTCCTGGGGCTTGCCTTCACCGCTTCCACTGCACCAGCAGCATGCCTGAAACGACCAGTAAGGCGCCGATCACGCGCTGCGGGGTGATCGGCTGCTCCTTGTAGACGATGAAGCCGAAGTGATCGATCGCCAGGGATGCGACGACGGCGCCAGCGACGGTGGTGGCGATGAAGGCTGCCGCGCCGAGCTTCGGCGCGATGGTGAGCGCGCTAAACACGAAGAAGGCGCCGAACAGACCACCGGTCCAAGCCCACCAAGGCGCTTGCGCCAAGCTGGACATTTGCGGCACCGGCACCCGGGCTACCAGCATGAGGATGAAGAGAAAGGCGCTGGCCACCATGGTGTTGGTGAAGGCCGCGGTCAGCGGATGGCCGTTGTACTGGGCGATGGTGGCATTGACGCCGGCCTGGATGGGCCCGGCAGCCCCGACCAGCAGGGCAATGAAAATCAGAAACAAGACCTCGAGCGACATGAGCGGTTTCTCTTTCGGCTGGGACGCTGTTCGCGTCCAACCTAGCGCCGCCGTCGCGCCGTGCCAGCCAACGATCGCTATGAGACCTATGCGAAGAGAAGCGCAGCCGCCATCGCTCGGACAAGTCCAGCGATCCGCGTCGACAGATCGCGGTTTAGAGTTGTAGCTTTCCGGCAGGAAACGGATCCTTGCGGAGGCCGCGGGAACACAACTGACATAGACCAACCGCACATGCTGATTGAGTCACTGCATTGGTCCTTCATTACCTTCGGACTTCTCCCGCTCGCGATCGGCTCGCTGAGCGCAGGAGGCATCGCATCGATCGGACGAGCCGCGTTTGCGGTTCGGCTCTTGGTGATCCTGGCCGCGTTTGTATTCGGCCCGTTCCCCATCCTCTTCTTCCTAGTGCTTGGATCAGGGGGAACTGAGCCTCAGCTGCCGACCTCGGACTTCCTTTTCGCGATGGTCATAGTGAGCCTATTCGTTGCCGTCGTCGTCCTTCCGTTCTTGCTGGGCCGCTGGTCATCTCTTCGACTAAATCATGTCGGCTGGTCGCGCTGGCTCGTACTCTTGTTCTACGTGCCGCCGGCAAATGTCATCTTGCTGGTTGCCCTTTGCATCATGCCAGGCAAAGAGACGGACGCTGCCGTCGCCTGACCCGGCGCTACTTGCTCGACTTCTTCTTCTGCTCTTCCGGGAAGATCCACATGGCGAAGATCATGAAGGCGCCGAGCGCCAGCGCCACCCAGGGTGTGACTACCTGCCCCGCCGTGGACTGGAAGTAAAAGACGGCGACGGCCGCGATCACCACGACGATGGAAATCATGATCTTGAATTTGGCGGGCATGGCGGGTTCCTCCTTAAACGTTGTTGCACCACACGGCTAGGCGATCAGCGCGCGCGTCAAGATCGTGACCAGGATGGCTTGGGCAACGATCAACCCCCAGAGACCGAACAGGCCGCCGGCAAGTCTCTGCGGCAAGCCCTGAAACAGCAGCGGTCCGCCGAGCAAGGCGAGACCGGCGGCGATGAGGGCCGGCGCCCAAGCGGTGGCGAAGAGAATGAAGCCGAGCAGCAGGATGGCGGTCAGCACAAGGCTGGCGCTGGCCAGCAGCACCAGGGCCTTGCCGCCAAGGCCGGCCTTCGGCAGCGGCGCCTCTGATAAGGGAAAGCAGCCGCTCAACAGGACACTGCCGTAGCCCAGCAGCAGGCCACAGGCCGCCGCGATGGCCAGATGGTCCAGCGCCACGGTCTCAGGCAAGCCGAGCACAGCCACTACCACGTTGTCCTCCGCGGGCGAAGCTTGACCAGTCCGACAAGATCTCTAAACATACTACTCATATATCATGCATATCACAGGAATGCGCGGGCCGCCAAGCGGCGCGGCCAGCACCTGCAAGCAGACAAGAGGCGGAAGGGAGACGCGAGGGCATGCCCAAGGACAACGGCAGGGAGAAGAAGAAGCGGACGATCACCGAGATTCGGGACTCGAAGCACACCGGCGAAAAGATGGTCTACAGCTCCGTGCCCGACTACACCTCGGCGCGCTGGGCCGAGATGGCGGGTGTCGACGTCTGCGTGGTCGGCGACTCCCTGGCCATGGTGGCGCACGGCCATGCCAGCACCATCCCGGCCACCATGGACATGATGGTGATGCACGCCCAGGCCGTACGTCGCGGCGCACCGAACACCTTCGTGCTCGGCTGCATGCCCTATCAGAGCTACAACACGGTCGATCGTGCCCTCGTCAATGCGACACGCTTCATGCAGGACGCCGACTGTGACGCCGTGAAGCCGCAAGGCGGCAAAAGCCAGGCGCACATTCTCCAGGCGCTGGTCGATGCGGGCATTCCCACCGCCTCCCACATCGGGTTGACGCCCCACACCGTCGCCATGTTCGGCGGCTTCAAGATCCAGGGCCGCACGGCCGAGGCGGCCATGAAAATCCTGGAAGATGCCTTTGCTATCCAGGATGCCGGCTGCTTCATGCTGGAGTTCGAAGCCGTCCCCGCCCCCATCGCCAAGGTGATCTCCGAGCAGCTCGAGATTCCGACCATCGGTATCGGCGCCGGCGCCGGAACGGACGGGCAAATCCTGCTGTCCTACGACCTCTTGGGCGTCTTCACCGACTTCAAGCCGAAGTTCACCAAGCGCTACGCCAACCTCACCGAAGTGGCCGTCAAAGGCCTGTCCGACTACGTGCGTGAGGTGAAGGAAGGCAGCTTCCCGGACGACGACCACAGCTACGGCGTCAACGAGGCGGAGTACGAGAAGTTCCTCGGCCTGCTAGAGAAACGGCAGCAGCACTAGATCGCTAGGAGGCGGCGACGGGCGATGGCGCTCACGGCCCCGCCGCAGACAGAGCTCCCGCACCGTAAGCGAGTGTCGAGCGCGTGAAGCGCTCCAGATAGTCGACCAGGGCGTCGGAGGCCGCCGCGGCGCCCGGCGCATCCCCGGCCGCGATGCGACGCAGCCGCTCGGCGTGGAGCTTGGCGGCCAGCTTCAAGTCGCCGTGACGCTCATAGTGGGTGTACCAGAAGCGCCGCGACAGCCCCTGCACCTGGCCGATGACATTATCCAGGATTTCGTTGTCGGCCGCTTCCGCCGTCAGGTCGTGAATCTCCTTCAGCATGGCCATGAAGGCCTTGCCGTCGCCCGACCTCGCCAGCGCCTCGAACGACTTTGCCAAGCTGCGCATGCGCTGTCGCTGTGCCTGGGTGGCGCGCCTGGCTGCGCCGACGACCATGAGGCGCTCAAGCTCCGCACGTACCTCCAAGAGCTTGAGCTGCTGGTCGACGTTGATATCGGTCACCATGACGCCGCGCTGAGGCAGGATGCTAACGAGCCCCTCGGTCGCGAGCCGCTGGAAGGCCCAGCGAATCGGGCTGCGCCCTAAGCCGAGCTGTTTGCTGAGGGAAAGCTCGGAAACCAGCGTTCCGGCCGGAAGATCCTGCAGGATGATCATCTCCTTCAAGAGCGCATAGGCGCTTTCCTGCTGCCCGCCGCGTTTTTCGGAAGCCGTGCCGTTCGGCACGAGCCCCTTCGACGCAGGGCGTGATGGCTTGGCACGCACCATCCGCTCGATCGTCCCTCTCGTGTTGCATTCCGCGGCTTGCATTCCGCGGCCTGGGCCGAGCCCGCCACCGGCAGATTCCCCGCCTTCACCCTATTGCCGGACTGGCGAACACTCAAGCTAGTTGACATCTAACATGTTAGTTGAACATTATACCAGCCATCGATCGACCGGAGCGCCCAGCCATGTCCGACCTTCCCCGTGTGCCGCTACCTGAGTCATCGGCGGCACCGTCACGGGCGCCGTCGTTGGACCTCACACCAGGTTGGAGCGCAGCCAACCTCTATCCGCGCGCGCATGGCCTACCGCACTTTATGGAGTCCGATGTCGTCGTTGTCGGCGGTGGAGCGGCAGGTGTCGCGGCCGCGACCACAGCGGCGGAGGCCGGGCTGTCGGTGCTGCTGATCGAGCGCTACGGCTTCTGCGGCGGCAATGCCGTGGCCGGCCTGTCCGGCACGATCTGCGGCCTCTACTACGCCAGTGAGCGGGTGGCCAACCGCCCCGAGCAGGCCGTCTTCGGCTTCGCAGATCGTTTTCGCCGAGCCATGATCGAGCGCGGCGGGCTGACCGCGCCGCAGCGCTACGGCAAGACCTGGACTGTGACCCACGAGCCCTTGGTTTGGCGCGAGACGGCCGATGGGCTGCTCCAAGACAGCCGGGTCAAGGTGCTCTATCACAGCCTCGTGGTCGGCGTGATCGGCGAGGAGGACAGGATCCACGGCGTCGTGGTGGCGAGCAAAGCCGGGTTGGCGGCCGTTCATGCCAAAATCGTCATCGACGCCAGCGGCGACGGCGATGTGGTCCATCGCGCCGGCCTGTCGTTCACCGTAGGCGATGAAGGCAAGGTCCAGAATCCGACGATGATCTTTCGTCTGGGCGGCGTCGACGTGGCGCGCTTTCTCGACTACTGGGGCCCGGATACCATCTGCAGCCCGGAGGTATCGCGCCTGCTGCAGGAAGCGAACGCGGGTGGCGCTTACGAGCTGCCACGCGCCAAGATCTGGATTTTCGCGACACCTCGGCCGGGTCAACTCCTGGTCAATGCTACGCGGCTGCTCGGTCGGGATGGCCGCGATCTCTACCCGGGCGACCCGGAGGACCTGACCGAGGCGGAGCTGGTCGGCCGCGCTCAGGTGCGGGAGTACGCCCGCTTCCTGAAAGACTACATTCCCGGCTGCGAAGAGAGCTTTCCGCTCGACACCGGCGTGCAGGCCGGCATCCGCCAGTCCCGTTCCATCTTGGGCGAGGACCGGCTGAACAACGGTGACGTTCTGGCGCGCCGCAAGCGCGGCGACGGCATTGTCCGCTGCCCCTGGCCCATTGAGCTGCACGCCGGCGAGAGGCCGAAGCTCGAATGGCTGCTCGACGACTACTACGAGATCTCCTACGGCGCCCTCCTCCCGGTGAAGGGAGAGAGCCTGATCGCCGCCGGCCGCTGCCTAAGCGCTGAGCACGAAGCTCTGGCCTCAGCACGGGTCACCGCCCAGTGCTTCGGCTACGGGCAGGCCGCCGGCCTTGCCGCGGTCGAGGCAATACGCTCCGGCCGCGCCTTGCGGGAGATCTCCGGTGAGGAGGTTCGCAGCCTGCTGAACGCCCAGGGCGCACACCTCGATGACTAGTTTCCTCCACGCCCTCGGCGGCAAGCAAAGCGTCGCGGCTGCAAGGCCCCTTGCCAGCAGGTACGGGTTAGCATACGCTAGATATATCAATAATACACAGCGCTCTTCTCCATGCGGGCGCCGAACAAGAACAAGCACGTCGGCGGCGAAGGGGATTCACCGACCGGCGGAAGCGAGAGGGGAGGCAAAACGGGGCGATGAAAACCTACCGTGGAGATCGGACCCTGGATGGGCTCGACGTAACGGTCGACGGCAAGCCGCTCGATCCGCGCTTCGACATCAAGACCATCTCGGAGAACGGCTTCGAATGGAGCTACGAGGGGCCGGAGCCGGCGCAGCTGGCCTTGGCCATCCTGGCCGATCACCTCGGCGATGCCTCCGCCGCCCTCACCCACCACGAGACCTTCATGAGGGCCATCGTGGCGAACTTCAACAACGAGTGGGAAATGAGCGAAGAGGACGTGGGCGCAGCGCTCACAAACCTCGGCTGCGTCTGAGGCAGTCGCTCGGCCGTTAGCAACTCTCCAAAAAAACAGAGAAAGGGAGGACAGACAACCATGACCGGATTACCCAAGCTGACAGGACTTACAGCCGTGCTCGCCTTGACGGCCGGCGCCTTGGCGTTCGGCGCCACGGCCAGCGCGCAGGAGCACTCCTTCAAGATGGCCACCGGCTGGGGCGGGGGCCCGTTGATGGAGATCGGTGCCCAAGCCTTCGCCGATAGGGTGGAGCAGCTCTCCAACGGCCGCATCGAAATCGAAGTCTTTCCCGGCGGCACCCTGGGCCCGGCGCTGAAGGTTTCCGAGACGGTGCAGCAGGGCGTCGCCGACATGGGTCACACCTGGGTCGGCTACGACTGGGGCATCGACCCGACGGCCGTGCTGTTCGGCGGCTTCGCCGGCAGCTTCGACACGGAGCGGATGCTGCACTGGCTCTACCGCGACGGCGGCGCCGACCTGCAGGCGGAATGGCGCGACGAGAAGTTCAACCTCGTCTCCATGCCGCTGTTCATCCGCACCTCGGAGGTCTTCCTCCATGCCCGCAAGCCGGTCCGCAGCCTGGAGGACATCAACGGCCTGAAGCTGCGCACCGCCGGCGCCTGGCTTGAGATCTCCCGCGGCATGGGCGCCGCCCCGGTCACCATGCCCGGCGGCGACGTCTATCCGGCGCTGGAGCGCGGCACCATCGACGCCACCGAGTGGGGCACCCTGTGGGAGAACGTCTCCCCCGGTTTCCACCGGGTCACCAAGTACGTGATCATCCCCGGCGTGCATCAGCCGACCGCGCCCTTCGAGCTGGTCATCAACAAGGACGCCTGGAACTCCTTGTCCGAGGCCGATCAGCAGATCATCCGCGATGCCGCCTTCATGACCACCATGAACTCCTGGCTGACCATCGGGCAGGAGGACGCCAAGGCCATCCAGTTCTTCCGCGAGCAGGGCAACGAGATCATCGAGCTCGACCCGGAAGTGCAGTACGCCGCGCGTGAGGCCGGCTTGGCCTGGGCGGAAGAGAAAGCCGCCGACAACGCGTGGTTTGCGCGCGTCCTGGAAAGCCAGAAGGCCTTCGCCGACCTCTGGTCCGATGCGAACAAGTACCGCAACGTGAAGGTCCGCGGGCAGTAGGCCCGCGGCTCCTAGGCCAGGAAGCAACACAGGTCTTTGAGTTGTTCCGGTGGTCACGGGCCGGGTGCGTCGCACGGCGCCCCGGCCCGGCGGCCAGGCTATACTCTCAGGCAACAGCGACAACGATAGAGACGGACGACGGCAGGTAGCACAGGCCCTATGGAGATCACCGTCAGACTCATCGAGCGTTTCACGGGAAACACTGGGTTTCTCGTCTCGCTCATCATCATCCCGCTCATCCTGGCGACCTGCTACGAGGTCTTCTCCCGCTACGTGTTCGGCGCGCCGACGATCTGGGCCTTCGAGCTCGGCTATATCCTGACCGGCGTCCACTTCCTGCTCGGTGCCGCCATCACCCTGATGAAGGGCACCCACATCCGCATCGACCTGCTGTACCAGCGCTTTTCAGACCGTACCAAAGCGGCGGTCGACATTACGCTCTACCTGCTGCTCTTCCTGCCCTTCCTGATCCTGCTCTGCGACGCGCTGCAGGACTATGCCCTGCGCGCCTTCATGAGTGGCGAGCGCACCGGCCAGTCGGCCTGGAACCCGCCGATCTGGCCCTTCCGCATGTTGATCACCCTCGGCTTCGCAATGCTGACCCTGCAGGTGATTGCAGAGATTCTGAAGTGCGCCGCCGTGCTGCGCGGCCGCCCTATCCGCAGCGCGGCGGAGGGCTAAGCGCCATGGAAGCCATCCTGATGTTCCCGGCGCTGTTTCTGCTGATCTTCCTCGGCTTTCCCGTCGCCTTCTCCTTGATGTCCGTCGCCTTCGTCTTCGGTTGGCTCACCTTCGGGCCGGCGACTTTCTTCCAATTCACCCAGAAGGTCGAAGACATCGCCAGCAACTTCGTGCTGGCCGCGGTGCCACTCTTCGTCTTCATGGGCGCCATGCTGGAGCGCTCGGGCATCGCCGAGAAGCTCTTCGAAGCGGTGCACCTCTGGACCCGGCGCCTGCCCGGCGGCTTGGCCATCGGCACCATTATCATGTGCATCATCTTCGCCGCCTCGACCGGCGTGATCGGCGCCACCGAGACCGTGGTGGGCCTGCTCGCGATCCCGGCGATGATGCGCTACAACTACTCGAAGTCGCTGATCTCCGGCACCATCTGCGCCGGCGGCTCACTTGGCACCATCATTCCGCCCTCGGTGGTCGTGGTGGTGCTCGGCCCCATCGCCGACGTCTCGATTGGCGACCTGATGGTCGGCATGATCTTCCCCGGCCTCATCCTCTCCAGCCTCTACATCGTTTACATCCTCGGGCTCTGCATCATCCGCCCCGAGGCCGCTCCTCGCATCGAGCCCAGCGACGACGATCCCGACTTCGTCACCAAGCTGACGATCACGGTGAAGGCATTGGTGCCGCCGCTCTTGATGATCTTCGCCGTGCTCGGCTCCATCATGCTGGGCTGGGCCGCACCGACGGAAGCCGCCGCTCTCGGTGCCTTCGGCGCCTTCGTTCTGACCATCGCCTACGGCCGCTTCTCGCTTGGCATGTTCAAGGAAGCGCTGATCAAGACGCTGACTATCACCTCGATGATCATGATGATCCTCTTGGGCGGCAGCCTCTTTACCGGCGTCTTCGCCGGTGCTGGCGGCATGGGCCTGATGCGGGACATGATCGAGGCGGTGCAGCTCAGCCATTGGGAGCTGCTGCTGCTCTTCCTGCTGCTGGTCTTCATTGCCGGCTTCTTCTTGGAGTGGATCTCCATCCTGCTGATCTTCGTGCCTCTCTTCATGCCCTTCATTCACGAGGCCTGGGCGGCCAACGGCTACGGCGCCTTCTTCAACCCCGTTTGGTTCTGCATGCTGCTCTTGGTCATGGTGCAGTCGAGCTATCTGACACCGCCCATGGCCCCGGCGATCTTCTACCTGCGCGGCATCGCCCCGCCTGAGATCACCCTGCGTCACATGTACAAGGGCGTGGTGCCCTTCCTGGTCATCCAGGTTATCGCCCTGCTGATCGTCATGGCCTTCCCGCAGACGGCCCTATGGCTGCCCGATCAGCTGCTCGGCTTCGATTAATGCCCCTCAAGAAGGAGTTTGGCCCATGACACCCGAGGACATTCTCAAGGTTCCCGCGAAAGTGCTCAGCCAATCGCAACGGGAGTCCTACTTCGAGGACGGCTACCTGCTGGTGGAGTCCTTCATCGAACAGGACTGGCTCGACAAGCTGCGCGCCGCCATCGATGCTCAGGTGGAACGCAGCCGGGCGGTGACCGCTTCCGACGCCGTCTTCGATCTCGAGCCCAGCCATAGCGCCGAAGCCCCTCGCCTACGCCGAGTCTCGAGCCCCTGCGACGAAGACCCGGTGTTCTGGAACTATCTCATCCAGTCGCGGCTTGGCGACCTGCTCGAAGATGTCCTCGGCACCGACGTCAAGTTCTTCCAGGCCAAGCTGAACTTCAAATGGGCCAAGGGTGGCGCCGAGGTGAAGTGGCATCAGGACGTGCCCTTCTTTCCCCACAGCAACGACGCGGTGCTGACCTGCGGTACTTATCTCTACGACTGCGGACCCGAGCAGGGGCCGCTCGGCGTCATTCCCGGGAGCCACAAGGGCGAGATCTTCGATCACTACGCGGCCGACGGAACCTGGACCGGCGATATCCAAGCCGACGACCTTGGGCGGATAGACGGCAGCAAAGCCGTCTACCTCGAAGGACCGGCGGGCTCCGTCACTCTGCACAACTACCGCACCGTTCACGGCTCGCGCCCGAACAACTCAGACATCGGCCGACCGCTGCTGCTCAACGTGGTCTCGGCCGCCGACGCCATGCCCTACACCTTCAACCCCCTGCGCTCCAAGTACGAGCAGCAGATCATCCGCGGCAAGCCGGCGAAGTGGGCGCACCACGACGGGGGCCACCGTCTCATTCCGCCCGACTGGAGTGGCGGCTACACCTCCATCTTCGCGCTCCAACAAGGCGAAGCGGCGGAATAGCGCTCAACCTGGCGCCGATCCGTGCGGTAAGACAGGGCTTGAGTTTTTCTGATCTATCTGTAATATATCAGATGAATTGCTTTGCTGGAGCCCTGCAGGCATAGGCTGCCGGGCGTTTGCCAAGCAGGAACGGCCGGAAGGCCGAAACACCGTGAGTCGGGAGACTTCAATGGAACTTGCCACGACCGAGATGAGCGATCGCCAGCGGGCCTTCCGCGGCGAGTATCGCAGCCGCATTGCCGGCTGGTACAATGGCTGGCTGCACATCGCCGTCATCTACACCATCGGCTTCGCCGCCTTCTACATATACGTCTCGAACATCTCCAACGTGGCGTGGTGGGAATGGCTGACGGTCCCTATCGTCTTCCTGATCTGCAACATCTTCGAGTGGTTCCTGCATCGCCATGTGATGCATCGCCCGCTGCGCTTTCCGGGCCTGCGCGCCGTCTATGCGCGCCACACACTGACCCACCATCAGTTCTTCACGGAAACGGAGATGCGCTTCGCCGATCAACGGGACTGGCGCGTCACCTTCTTTCCGCCCTACGCCCTGGTGGTCTTCATCCTGATGTCGATCCCGGGGGCGCTGGTGCTGGGCTGGCTCATCTCGCCCAACGTCGGCTGGCTGCTGATGTGCACCACCACGGGCATGTATCTCATCTATGAGTTCATGCACTTCTGCTGCCACGTGGAGGAGAACTGGTTCGTCCGCAACATGCCCTTCGTGAACACCATCCGGCGGCATCATACGGCTCACCATGATCAGTCGATCATGATGGAGCGGAACATGAACCTGACCTTCCCGATTGCCGACTGGATGTTCGGCACCTCGGACCTCGACCGCGGACTGCTGGGCCATGTTTTCAACGGCTACAGCACCAAGCATGTGCGCAAGGACATGCGGCGCACCTCCCGCACGCCTCGGGCCGAAAACAAGCGGGCTGAAAAGAACGTCGACGGCGCGGTCGGCGCCACCGCTTAGAGCCTAGTTACCAGCCTTGCCTTTGTCGGCGGCGGCTATCTGTTGGCCGCCGCCGTTTTCTCTTGGCGGACGACCCAAAGGGTTTTGCGCCCTACTGCCGCGCCAAGCCTTGTTCCAGGGCCAAACAGGCGTTGTCTTTCTCGTTTCCTCCCCCGGCAAACGGCAGCAGAGAACCGAGCAGACTGAGCGGGCTGGTGACGATGTCGCGGAGCGTCCTCACGGCCGTCCCGCCTGTGCTCACGACGATGTCCGGCGAAGCCAAGGGGCCACGGATCGCAAAGGGCGTCGAGCCGGACAGAGCGACGCCTCTCTTCGGCTCCGGGTCCACTTCGGTATCGATAAACTCTTTGTCGAGATCGATGGTGCCGACTCCCAGCGCACGAACGTTCGGCGTGTCGAGCAAAAGCGCCTCGCTCTCGGCCAAACCATCCTGAACGTCGAGGCGAACGATCAGGCAGTTCATATCCGAGTAGCCCTGCCGCGCGTCGGCCGTGAACAGCCAGCTCACGATGTTGGTTGCCGCAAGGCGCAAAAGACCGGTCCTTACGTGGCCGTGCTGAAGCGCCAGGTCGAACTCGCCTGTCAGGCTCGACGCGATATCGTGCGGCGCCTCACCGGTGCCGGCGAGATCGACCAGCAGGTCCATATCGCCATCCAACGGCACCTCGACTTCCGTCTGCGCAAGGAAATCGCCCAGGTCGACGTCATCGGCGGCAAGAGCGAGACTCTGCTTCGGCGTCTCCCCCCTGGCATCAATGGAAAGGCTCGCATCGACTTGGCCACCGACGAAATTGAAGGCCAGCGGCTCGGCTGTCAGCAGCCCGTCCTTAACGCTGACGTGCCCTTCGATCCGGTTGAGGTCGAGGTGCACGCCCTCGACATCTTCCAGCAGAATCTCGAGATCGAGATCGAAATCGCGCAGTGCCTCGAAGCCTATGGGCTCAACGCCGAACACACGCTGGCTTTGCGGCGCGCCTTCGCTGCTTCCTCCTTGCTGCGCATCGCCTTCGTCCTCAGGTTCCGGCGTCAGGCCAACATCGACCAGCCGCAAGCGTGGCGATGTCAGCGTCGCCTGCAGCACCGGCCTGTCATCCTTCAAAGCTCCGGAAAAGGTGCCGATGAAATCCGTCTCACCGAGTCGAAGCTTACCGTCGGCGCGCGCCAGCTCATCGCTGCCGGCAGCGCGGCCGTCAAATTCGAGACTGCTGAACGAATCCATGTTCAGCCCGAATTCGCGACCGAGCTGGGGCAGGTCCGGCACGCTCAGCATCGCCTCCATCCACAGCTCGTCGCGTTGCCTGAGGTCGTCGAACACGCCCTTGACGGACAGCGAAAAAAGCGACGTGCCCTCGATCTCCGCGCTGATCGCTTCGAGGCCAATGCTGCCATCGGAGTCGGAGAGCTCGAAGCTGCCTTGAACGCGACCGAAGCCCGGCGCGACACCGTCGCCATCCGTTCCGATCAGAGCTTTGGTCGGCACATCGAAATCACCGGCCAGCGATAGCGCGCGCAATGCGACGAGATCGCCAATATTGCCTGTCACCTGGACAACAGGGCTGTCTTCGGGCCCTGCTGCCACATTGATTCCGGTCAGGAGAAATCTCCTCCCGCGGTCCTTCAAATTGGCCTTGGCCCGCACCGGACCAAGCTCCGGCAACGCGACCTCGGCGAGCGTGGCCACGGCCCCGGTGGTGGGAGACCGGGCATCCACAGAGAGAGACAAGCCGTCCAGCGAAACGTCATCGTCGAACGTCAAGCGTTCCAAACTGCCGGTCGCACCGACCGTCAAGCCGTCCGGTCCGTCGGCTGCAGCTTTCAAGTTCGCGATCGAAAGAGCCTCCAGACTCCCACCGACAGCGAAGCGACCAGTCACGTTGCTGAGTGACGGGGTGTCGTCCGGCAGGAACGCTGCAAAGGGCTCCAAGGTCGGGCTGGAGAAACTGACCTCTAGCGCCACAGACTCCAACAGAGGTTCGCGCTCGGGATGGAGCGTCCCTAGAGCCCCGCTTGCGCGAATGCGAGGACCGCCCTCCTCGCCAAGCGCAATATCCACGTCGTCCAAGACATAGCCATCGCCATCGGGAAAGACGCGAACGCTGGCTGCAATCGGCTCCAGCTCAGGCACACTCTCGGCCAGGCGGGAACTGGACGCTGGCGGTTCACGGCCGAGCACGCCGTCGATGTGCGCAAGCAGCGATGGCGAAGCTTGGCCATCGATGGGCAGACCATGCTCTGCCTGATAGCTCTCAATCGCAGTCCGCGTCTTCGGCCCCATCTTCCCGTCAGCCGCTCCCGGGTCCTGCCCGGCCTCGGCGAGTGCGGTCTGGATGAGTGCGATCAGCTCAGCTTGGCTAAGCCTGGTCACCGACGCCTCTTCAGGCAGCTCTGCCGCGTCCGCGACCAGGGTGTCGTAGAGCTCCAGGATAGGACGTAGCTGGCTTGCCTGGGCCGAAACAGTGATGTCGGGCTCGAAAGAGAAGGCGAAATCCTCAGCCGAAAACCGCGCGACTCGGCCCTTTAGATCCAGTTCGGTTTGGGCGAAGGCATCCGCGTCCAACTCGCCGGACTGAAGGACAATCTCGTCTTGCTCCCACACCAGCTCGGCGCTGGCGCGCAGGGCCCCGATCTCCGGCAGTTGGTGCTCGAGGAGCCGTTCCAGCGGCGTCCTATCCGGCAAAAAAAGCAAGGCCGTCGCCTCGAAGCGCGAGTCAGACAACTCGCCACCGGCAAGATCGAGCGTCCCGTCACCTTTCACCGTCAGCTGGACACCGGAGCCGTACAGAAGCTGAGCCTGCAGCCCCTCGATGTTGGGCTTGAGCGCGTCGCCGGTCACGCGGGCGAAAACACCAAGCGAGGTGTCTTCCTCAGCATCCTCCTCGTACCGACGCTCTACGGCGCCGATCCAATCCAAGCCCTCTGAGCCAAGCGCACCCGAAACCTGCACGTCGATGCCTTCGCCCGTGTTCAGGTTCGCGACGCGTCCAGAGGCTCTGAGCTCCTGGCCCGCTTGGTCGACAAGTGACACGACAATGTCTTCGACCGCTAGAGCGTCCAAGTCACCGACGAGCCGCGCGGCCGCCTCGGCGCGACCTGTCAGAGGCACATCCAGATAGAGGCTCTGGAACACGCGTTCGATGGTTGGGGTGTGCAGGGTAATCGCAACATCAGCGCCCTGCCCCGCGGGGAGATCGGCAATCGTGCCATCCACGTCGAGTGTCACGCTCGTCGACTGCAGCGTCAGGGCGATGGGATAAGGCTCGGCGAACTGCAGCGCGTCCTCGATAGAGCCGTAGGCGCCGGTAATCTGCACGGGCCGGCCGTTGACGCTGCCTTCACCGGACACATCGACGCCGGTTCCTGCGCCCCGCTCCTCCTTGACGAGTTGATCGATGACGATCACCAAGTCTTCGTCCCCCTGCCGGTCGCGGTAGGTCACGGAGATATCGCTCAACGCATAAAATTCGACGATCGGATAGAAACCGCTCCTCGAGACCCGATCGTCTGGAACCTCATCCCCCGATTGCTTGTCCCCACCGGCAGCGATCAGCCAGTTGCCTTCTCCCGACTCGGAGGTCTCCAGATCGACGGTGAGCCCCTCAACAACCAGTCGCGGCAGACGGACAACACCTGAAAAGAGAGGCAGCAGAGCAAGCTGCACCTCTATGCGTCGGGCCTTGGCCATCTCCGGCGTACTCGCCCAAGACGCATTCGCCATCCAAACGTCTGTTGCGATGAGGGTGGGCTCGAGCCCCATCTCAAGGGTATAGGAGCCATCGACCACGATTTGACGGTCGATGTTGCCTTCGATCGCCTGCTTCAGAGCCCAGCGATAGAAGGGATCGCCGGCGGTCGCCAGGAAAACGGCGCCCGCTGACAGAACGACAAGCAGCCCGGCGAGACACCACAGAAGGACTTTCGCTATCCGTCGCACAGTCGCAGCCTGACCCCAAGGGCAACCCAGAAGCACTCTTCCAGTCAAACTTGCTCTGGCGGTGCTTTGTCGGCAAGAGGGGCGCTCCGCCGCCGCGGCGATACAGCTCGAATCGGAACCAGGAACAGACTTGGGTTCTTCACCTGCCGGAGAGGCGCACCGGCCCGCCATCTATGTCAATTCACTCGCTGCCGGGCGTGGCGCCGAGCGCGTTATCTACAACCTGCTGACCAGCTTTGCCAAAGAGGGCAGGCGCGTCGACCTATTGATCGAGGATGGCGAAGGAGAGCTGCTCGCAGCGCTGCAGCGGCAGGCGCCCGAGATCCGCATTCAATTCCTGCGCGGTAGCGACTGGCAGGAACGACTGTCGTGGTTCACCTGCTGGCTGGCGCTTGGAGCGGAGCTGATGTCGGGCCTGGCGTCCGGCCAGCGCCTGGCCGACTTCAAGGCCTGCGCCATCATGGCGGAGAAGGAACGCCCACCGCTCTTCGCCCTACGGCGCTATTTGAATCGCGAGCAGCCGGTCACGATCCTCTCCTTTCTCAACGATGCAAATATCGCCCTCATGCTCACTGCCTGCCTGGGCAAGAAGGGCACGCGCTTCATTCCCAACGTGCGCAACCACGTCTCCGCCGGCGCCAACGCGCTGAAGTCGAAGCGCATGCGCGCCATGTCCGGCGCGATGCGTCGGCTCTTCCGTCGCGCCGACAGGGTGATCGTACCGGCCGAAGACCTTCGCCGCGACGTCGCCGAGATCACTGGCATCGCACCGGAGCGTATCGAACGCATCCTCAATCCGATCGATCTTGCAGCCGTCGAAAAGCAGGCAGCGGCGTCGCCGGAGCACCCCTGGCTGGACCTGAACGAAAACACCCCGGTCGTTCTAGCGGCCGGAAAGTTGAAGCCGCAGAAGGACTTCCCCACACTTCTGAAAGCTTTTTCTGAACTGCGTGCACGAAGGGACTGCCGCCTCATCCTGCTCGGCAGCGGCCCCCTAGAAGATGATCTGCGAAAGCAGGCGGAGGCCCTTGGAATCACTGACGATATCTCGTTTCAAGGGCACGTCGACAACCCTTTCGCCTATCTGGCCCGGGCGCAGGTCTTCGTTCTCTCCTCAGCCTGGGAAGGCCTGCCCAACGTGCTGATCGAAGCCTTGGCCTGCGGCTGCCCCGTGGTCAGCACCGACTGCCCCGGCGGCGCTTCGGAAATCTTGGAAGCCGGCCGCCACGGCCGTTTGGTCCCCGTCGGCGATACGAGGGCCATGGCAGAAGCGATCGAGGCGACGCTCGAGGCCCCGCCTCCTGCCGAGGCCCTGCGGGCGCGTGCCGCGGATTTCTCCATGGAGCGGGCCGTGGAGGCCTACGCCAAGCTGCTGTTCCCGGCCGAAGCGGCCCCCTCTGACGAAGTGTCGCGCTGACGAAGGTCTTGCAAAAGCGGCGATTCTGATTGAAGGGAATGGGTTGAAGCCTCTGCGGTCGATCATCACCTGATCGGGTTATCGTCTGTCAGGACAGCAGGGGAACCGAACTAACCGCCGATGAAGCATCGCCTCGCCCTTCTCCAGCCGATCTGGAGCAGCCTGTGGAAGAAAACCTCCCGCAAGGCGATCCTGACGCTGTTCTTCTTCCTGTCGCCGGCAAAGAAGCATCGCCTGCAGCGCCGGCTGCGCGGCCGCGAGCAATTGCAGACCTTGCGCCAGGCGGACTGCGCGGTGGTGTCCTTCGGCAAGAGCGGACGGACCTGGCTCCGCGTCCTGCTCTCGCGGGTCTACCAGCTCAAGCACGGGCTGCCGGAGAACTGCCTGATCAGCTTCAGCAATCTCAACCTGGTCGAACCCGCCGTCCCGAAGATCTTCTTCACCCATGACAACTACCTGAAAGACTACTCGCCGCACGGGGACAGCAAAGCCGACTACCGCGACAAGAAGGTGGTTCTGCTGGTCCGCCATCCGGCCGACGTCGCCGTCTCTCAGTATCACCAGTGGCGCTATCGCATGCGTCCGCACAAGAAGACGCTGAACCGCTATCCCGGCGAGGGCGAGGACGTGGCGATCTTCGACTTCGTCGCGCACCACGACGCCGGCCTGACCCGCGTCATCGACTTTCTGAACGGCTGGGCCGAGGCGAGCCCGGGCATGTCTCAGCTGCTGCTGGTGCGCTATGAGGACCTGCGCGCGGAGCCGGAAGCGACCCTTGCGCGCATTCTCGACTTCATCGGCACGCCCGGCAGCGACGCCGAAGTGCGGGAAGCGGTGGCCTTCGCCGACTTCGAGAACATGAAGAAGCTGGAAAGCGGCAAGACCTTCCGCCTGAGCGGCGGGCGAATGCAGGCACGCGATGCCAGCAACCCCAACAGCTATAAGGTCCGGCGCGGCAAGGTCAGCGGCTACCGCGACTATTTCACCGATGAAGAGTGTGCCGAGATCGATGCACAGGTCGCGGCCCGACTGTCGCCCTACTTTGGCTATGGGGCGATCGAAACAGCCGAGCCTGCCGAGCAGGCAACGGCCGGCTGACGTGACAGAAAGCGAGGGAAAGATGACGAACGGCATGGAGCCAAAGGCGAACGGGGCCACACCGGCTTCGGCGGACGAGGCGACGAAGCCCTGCGTGTTCATCCACACCAACCACAAGCAGTGGGTCGGGGCGCTGGTCTCCCAGTTCTCGATGAAGCACAACAGCCCTAACGCCGACGCCTTCGACGTGCGCATCATCGACACCAAGGACCATCCCTTCCTGCGCGCCAAGGAGGGTCAGACCTACCTGCGCAACGGCCTGGAAAGGGAATGGCTGTTCGACGACCTGCAGTCCTTCACGCCGCTGCGCTTCATGCCGCCGAAGCTGATGGGCTATCAGGGCCGCGCGGTCGTTGTCGACCCGGATGTCTTCGCTGTCGGCGACGTGTACGAGCTCCTGACCCGCGACATGGAGGGCAAGGCGCTGATGTGCCGGGCGCGGAAGGGCAAGAAGGAATACGCCAGCAGCGTCATGCTGCTCGACTGCGCCAAGCTGACTCACTGGGACTGCGAAGCCGAGTTCAATGAGATGTTCGACTTCAAGCGCGACTACATGCAGTGGATCTCCTTGAAGTGCGAGGACCCAGAGACCATCGGCATCTTCGAGAACGAGTGGAACGACTTCGACCATCTGACGGACCGGACCAAGCTGCTGCACAACACCAAGCGGCAGACCCAGCCCTGGAAGACTGGCCTCAAGGTCGACTACACGCCGCCCCTCAAGGCCGGCAGCCTACTCAGCTGGCTGCGCCGCAAGCGAGAGGACATCTTCGGCCGCTATGGCATGCGGGGCAGCTATAAGCGCCACCCCGACCCGAAGCAGGAACAGTATTTCTTTCAACTCTTGCGTGCTTGCTTGGACGCCGGCGTGGTCAGCGAAGAGCTGCTACGCAAGGAGATGTCCCAGAGCCATATCCGCAAGGATGCCTTCGACGTCATTGCCGGGGTGCCGCCTCTCGCGACAGCTAACTGAGCCTCGCGGTGCTGCCGAACCGGGCTGGTTTGCAAGTCAGCCCGGCTTTTGCTAACGCCTCGCGCGATTTGACGCGTTTCGCGTGAAAGTATCTTCACTTCGGCCTTCGATTGGGTCTTCCACATGCTGAACCTCAGTGACGGCGTAAAGAAGTGGTTGGTGCTGCTGCCGACCGCTCCGCTGCCGACATCCTGGCGGGTCTCCAGCCGCCGCAAGCTTCTGGCGGATTTGGAATTGGCCAAAGCCGAGCGCACCGATCTCCTGATCATCGGGCATCCCAAGAGCGGCAACACCTGGCTACGCACCATGATTTCGCGCATCTATCAGGTGCGCTTCGGCTTGCCCGCCGATGTCATCATCACCTCGGACGAGCTGGCCCGCCGCCATCCCGGCGTGCCCCGGGTTTCGGCGACCAACGGCGTCTATAGCTACGAAGGCGCGGTGGGCGAAAAGCTGGCCGTCGGCGCGCCCGACAACCTCTTGCGCCACAAGGCCATCGTCATGCTGGCGCGCAACCCTTGCGACATTGCCGTGTCCTGGTTCTTCCAGTTCACCAAGCGGCAGTCAAAGCACAAGCAGGAATTGATCAACCATTCGATCGCGCATCCGATCGACCGCCATACCGTATCGATGTGGGACTTCGTACGGCACAGCGACATCGGCCTGCCCTTCCTGATCGACTATCTCAACGACTGGGAGCGCAACGTGCAGGCGCTCGAGAACGCCGAGCTGATGCGTTACGAAGAGTTGCGGACAGAGCCGGAAGAGACGCTCATGCGCATCATCTCCCGCATCGACTCTTCGGTGACCGCCGAGGAAATTCAGGAGGCGGTCCGCTTTGGCTCCTTCGATCACCTGCGCAAGCTGGAGAGCGAAGGCTTCTTCAAGCAAGGCGGCCTGACGCGGCGCAATGCCGGCGACCCCAACTCCTTCAAGGTGCGTCGCGCCAAGATTGGCGGCTACCGCGACTACTTCACGCCGGAGCAGATCGCCGAACTGGAAGGCTTGATGGCCGAGCGGCTCTCCCCCACCCTGGGCTACACGCCAGTGGAGGAGCCGAAAAGCCAGTCGGCGGGATAAGCTTGCCCCAGAACGCCCTCGCCCCTAGCAACCGAGACGACTCGACCGCCGCTCAGGCCAGCCAACCCAGCGTCTGGCTGCTGCTGAGCGAGAAACGCGGCGACAACGGGCAGGTCGAGGTCCTAGCCGAGGCGCTCGGCTGGACCTGCGAACGCAAGTACTTCGCCATGCGCGCGCCCTATGTCTACGGCAAGCCGCGGGTCAAAGCCTCGCTTCACCACATCGATCCGGCCGAGTCCGACGAGCTGAAACCGCCCTGGCCGGACCTGATCATCACCGTGGGTCGGCGACCGACCATGGTGGCGCTGTGGATCCGCGAGCAGTCCGGCGGCAAGACCAAGATCGTGGTGGTCGGCAAGCCTTCCGGCCGATTGCAGTGGTTCGATCTCATTGTCTCCAGCCAGGAGAATGCGATCGCCCCCTATCCCAACGTCACCACCGTGACCTTGCCGCTGATGCGGGTCGACGAAGCCAAGATCGCCGAGCAAGGCGCGCTCTGGAAGGCGCGTTTGGAGGCACTTCCGCGGCCGCTGATCGGCGTGCTGGTCGGCGGACCGACCCGGCCCTTCGTCTACAAGGACAAGATGATCGAGCGGCTGCTCCAGGTCTGCCGCGATATCGTCGAGAAACAGGGCGGCACCCCCTATGTCACGACCAGTCGGCGCACGCCCAAGCGCGTCGCCGAGGCACTCAAAGCCGGGCTACCGCCGGAAGCCAGACTGTTCACCTGGTCGGCCGATGCCAGCGACAATCCCTATCAGGGCCTGCTTGCCACGGCGGACGGCTTCGTCGTAACCGCCGACAGCATCTCGATGGCCGTCGAGGTGGCGCAGCTCAGGAAGCCGCTTGCCATCCTGCCGGTGACCCTCGGGGCTGTCGGCACCATTGATCAGTATCGCCGCAACTTCATTCGCTGGGTTTGCGCACCTGGTGGGAGCGGCTTGCGGCATCTGCTCGCGAGGGCGCTCTATCGGGCGCATCTGATCAACCCGACGCGCAATTTCGACGCCTTCTATCAGCTGCTTTTCGATCGCGGGCTAGCGGTGCCGGCCGGACAGCCCTTCGCCGATAGGCCGGGCGTGCTTCCCGACGACGTTCCCGCCGCAGCCGCCCGTATCAAGGCCCTGATGGAGTCAGGCTAGCCAACGCTGCGTGCTGACGCCTCGGACTCGGCTTCCGGAAGATAGCCGAACAGCGGTCCGGGCCGCTGTGCCATCAACTCGTCGATAGCGGCGAGCTGCGCGTCGTCGAAGTAGTCGCGGTAGCCGCCGACCTTCGCGCGGCGCACCTTGTAGGAGTCGGGATTGGCCTTGTTGCCGGGCAAGAGCCGCTGGCCGTGCCCACTGAACACCCGATCCTGCTCCAAACGCTTCATGTTGTCGTAGGAGGCGAAGGCTACCGCCTCCTCGACGTGCGCCTCGGTAAAGGGCAAGCCGAAGAACTTGAGAACGCGCGAGAGCTCCCGCCCCGGGTCGGCCCGCATATCCTCATAGCGCACCACGACGGAGTCTCTCACCTTAGGCAACTCCCTCTGCCACATCTCGAAGAAGTCGAGCACGACCGGGAGCCCGGCATCGGCCGACATGATGAAGTCGAAGAGCTCCATCTCCGTTCCGTGCGGCGGATAGCGGTTGAGCATCTTCTTTCGCGGCAGCATGCGGTACTTCCATTGGAAGTACTGCGACACGGCCACGTCGCGCGGGTCGCGCACCAAGAGAACGATCTTCTTGTCGTAGAAGTCGGCCTTGCTGTCCCAGTGCCCGGTGTAGTCGCGCAGATAGTTGCCGTGGGTGAAGAAGAGGCTTGGAAGGGTCGGATCGCGCCGCTTGAAGTTGTCGAACTCCAGCATGGTGTCTTTGTCCGCACCGGCGAGCTGCTGAAAGACGCGGGAGAGCATCACTCTGAGCCAGGTCCGCCCGCTCTTGCCGAACGACATCAGGATATAGTCCGCCCGGCGGGTCTTGGAGAACTCTTCGCGGCCGCGCAGCCAGCGCTCGATCGACCTCTGCCGTGGCTTGGGCAACCAATGGCAGGCGCCGACCACCGCATAGCGGGCTGCAACGGAGATATTATCGAGCATGACGGACACGTGATGCTGAACTGAGCAAAATGAAGGTGTTTGCAGGGATCACCACGCCTATGTCATGCCATACGCGTGGCAATGCGTAAACGCGTTCCTGCGAGCACTCGAACATGGCGCGGAGAACCATGCCTCGGCACTGGAAATGCCCTTGCGATGAATCGGAAATTCATGTGCAACTCATAATGAACTCATGTACAATTAACAAAACGAACCTAAAGAGTTGTGTTATTTGCCAATAGTAGAACGATGGGTTAGCGTGCTCTCCAGTTTCGGGACGTGACTTCTCACCCAACAACATCTCAAAGCAAACTGATGCAAGCTCTCAAAGCGACCGTAGTAGACTCGGACCTTCATTCCGCAGGCAGCGCCGCGAGCCTCAATCTGCGCGCGCTGGATGCCACGGCGCTGCAGCGCGAGCCTTTCGACTTTATTGTCGTGCCAGACTTCGTGCGCCGGGACGCCTTAGATGCGATCATTCGCGACTATCCAGACATCACCGGCCCCGGCAACTTCAAGCTGGAGAAGCTGGACTACGGCCCAGCCTTTGCTGCGCTGATCGCTGAGCTGGGACAACCGGCGGTGCGGAACCAGATCGCTGCCAAGTTCGACGTCGACCTGAGCGACTGCCGCCACAGCGTCACGGTACGACGCTATAGCGACCAGACCGACGGCCGCATCCACGTCGATCATCCCAGCAAGATCATCACCATGCTGGTCTACATCAACGAGTCTTGGGATTCGGGAGAGGGCCGGCTGCGACTGCTGCGCAACGACAAGGATATCGAGGACTACGTGGCGGAGGTGCCGCCCAACGCCGGGACGATGATCGCCTTTCGCCGCAGCGATACCTCTTTTCACGGCTACAAGCCCTTCGTCGGCGAGCGTCGTATGATTCAGATGGCCTGGGTGCGGGAAAACACGCTAACCCGCTACGAAAGAAGCCTGAGCCGTCTGTCGAAGCCGCTGCGCCGCCTGTTGAACATGAGCTGAGCCCGTCCCGGCTCCTCCCAGTCCTTTTCGCGGTGTTCCCTGCTCAACGGAAGTGATTGCCGCCGATCCAGCCGACCAGCGACATGCGGGTGCCGCGCAAGACCGGCTGCACCCGGTGGAGAAGGTACGAGGGGAAGATGCACATGCTGCCGCGTGATCGCGGCAGGGCTACCTCCTTGTGGCCACTCTGGACCTCGACCGCGCCGCCTTCGTAGTCGCCCTCATCGGTGAGCTGCACGATCAGGCTGAGCTTGCGGATGCTCTTGCGGCCGTTGCCGAAGTCGATGTGCCAGCGGAAGAAATCGCCCTCATCGTAGCGGGTGATCTGCAGCGGCTCGGTGAAGCCCGCCAACTCCATGCGAAAGTGCTTGGCGTTGACCGACTGCACCTGCTGCGCCAGCTTTTCGAACAGCCAGGCATTGCCCGCATCCGGCTTCAGCCACTGGATCCGGCTCGAGCGAAGGCTAGTGTCGAGCGCCCCAGCCGCGCGGGCTTCCTGAAACTCGGTGCCCAAAGCCTGAATCCGCCGGCACTCCTCCGCATCGAAGACGCCGTCATAAGCGGCGACCGGCAACCAGTCCTGCAAAGTCTGAAGCTGGCGTTGCATCGGGGCGTGCGACCCACTCCGCGTCTCTTGGGACGGACTTCGCTCGGATAGATGGTGGGCGCGGCTGGGATTGAACCAGCGACCCCTGCCGTGTGAAGACAGTGCTCTCCCGCTGAGCTACGCGCCCCGCATGTGCGAAGGCGATGCTGTACTGCCGCGCCCTCTTCCCTGTCAAGCGATGGCTGCCGTCCCAGGTGCAATGCCAGCGGACAGCGCTTGCGACGAAAGAACAGTGCGGTGCAAAAAAAACGGGGATGAAGACGCTGGACAGAGAGTATACTCATATTAGGTTAAGGCGTAGGGAAGCGCTGGGCGTCGTCGTGGAGAAGCAATTCATGGCTGAAGCGTTGCGGTACTTGCCGAAGGCGGCAAAGGGTTATGGCAGAGCGGTCGCTTCTATTGCAGCGGTGGCGGGTGCCACACTGCTGCTGAGCGCCGCGCCCATGTGGGCTCAGACCGAAAGCGAGCAGCTCACCAGTCTACCTCCTGCCGGCGCCACCCCATCCGACGTCACGCTTCACTACGACATCATGGTCGGTGGCCTGCACGCCACCTCCCTTCAGTTCAGCCTCTCGCTCGATGAAAGCGACGGCGAGAAGGAAGCCTATTTCGGGCAATTCAGGGCCCAAGCCGAAGGCATGCTGTCCTGGATTGTCGACTTCCAGATGACCTCGGAGATCAACGGCACGCTGACCGAGGAGGGCTTCCGTCCAGAGCACTACGAGTCGCTCAGCACCTGGCGAGACAACGAGCGCCGGGTTGCCATCGACTTCGACGCAAACGGCACTCCCCAGGCCGAAGTGGTGCCACAGCCGGACCGCGCGCCCGTGCCCTACGAGTATCGCGACGGCACGCTCGACCCCCTCAGCTCGATCCTGACCTTGATCTACGGTGCCGCGGCCGGCGGCTGCGACGATCAGGTCGAAGCCTACGATGGGCGCCGCGTCTACCGCATATCGATCAACGGAGGCGAGCAGGTCGTCCTGCCCGAGTCGAGCATCAACATCTACGAGGGCGACGCCATTACCTGCGACGTCTCGGTCGACCGCGTGCTCGAGGTCTGGCGCGGCGAGACGACCCCGGGGCGCCAGAAGAAGCGCTATCTGCAGGACATCAAGGCCTACTTCGCGCCCATTGCCGAGGGTTTTCCTTCCCTGCCCGTCCGGCTCGAGGCCATGTCGGCCTACGGCGGCGCGCGCGCTCATCTGGTCAAGATCGAGCGCAACTGACCCAGAGGTCCGGCGAAAAAGCCTTCACCAGCGGTTAACCACCTGCTAGGGACTTGGCGGCATTGTCCGCCAGGGTGCCGGACAACCGCGCCGGAGCGTCATTACGCTGCCGTTTTTAGTCGGCTAGACTGGGCTCTGCGTGGTGTTTGGTCACCACCCAATCTGCCGGCCTTTCATCGCCGGCAATCGCCTGCCCGCTGCCGGGCCGATCCTATCCGAGGTGATATGACAGAGCGTCCACTGGCCATCGTCGTTCTCGCCGCCGGCAAGGGCACCCGGATGAAGTCGGCGCAGCCCAAGGTGCTGCATAAGGTAGCCGGCCGCTCCCTGCTCGGCCATGTGCTGGCCGCCGTGGAAAGCCTGCACCCGACTCGTATCGTTGTGGTCGTCGGCCCAGGCATGGACGATGTGGCCGCGGAGGCTGCCCCCCACCCGACCGCCATCCAGGAAGGCCAGCTCGGCACGGGGGACGCCGTGCGCGCCGCCCTGCCGGCCGTTGCCGATCTCTGCACTGAAGAGGTCGGCGCCGACCTTATGATCGTATTCGGCGACACCCCTTTCCTGACCGCCGAGACCTTGAGCGCCATGCGCGCCCAGCGGTCCGGGCCGGACGCGCCCAGCCTGGTGGCGCTGGGCTTCGAGCCGAAAGACCCAGGCGCCTACGGCCGCCTGCTGCTGGATGACAGCGGCGTCGTGCTGCGCAACGTCGAGTACAAGGACGCCCTCAAGTCCGACGACCCCGAGATTCGCCGCGCCCTGGAGGTGACGCTGTGCAACGGCGGCGCCCTACTCGGCGATGCGGCCGTGCTCAATCGCCTGATCGGAGACCTGAGCAACGACAATGCGCAGGGCGAGTACTACCTGACCGACGTCTTCGCCATGGCCCGCGCCGAAGGGCACCTGGCCCGCGTGCAGTTGGCCGAGGAGTGGGAGGTCATGGGCATCAACGCCCGCGGCGAGCTGGCCCGCGCCGAGGCGCTCTACCAGAGCCGCCGCCGCGACGCCGCGATGGCCGAAGGCGTCACCCTGATCGATCCGGCCAGCGTCTTCTTCAGCCACGACACCCAGATCGGCCGCGATAGCCTGATCGAGCCTCAGGTCTTCTTCGGCCCCGGCGTGACCCTCGACGAGGGCGTCACCGTCCGCGCCTTCAGCCACCTGGAGGGCTGCCGCCTCGAAAGCGGCGCCACGATCGGCCCCTTCGCCCGCCTGCGCCCCGGCGCCGTCATCGGCCGCAAGGCGCGGGTCGGCAACTTCGTTGAGGTCAAGAACGCGCGCTTGCATGAGGGTGCCAAAGCCAATCACCTGACCTATCTCGGCGATGCAGAGATAGGCGCCGGCGCCAACGTCGGAGCTGGCACCATCACCTGCAACTACGACGGTTTCGCCAAGTATAAGACAGAGATCGGCCCGCGCGCCTTCATCGGCTCCAACAGCGCGCTGGTGGCGCCTGTCACCGTCGCCGAAGGGGCTGTCATTGGGGCTGGCAGCGTGATCACCCACGACGTAGCGGCAGATGGCCTGGCTATCGCGCGCGGTCGGCAAGTCGTGATCGATAAGGGTGCTGCGCATCTGCGCGAGCGCTACAAAGACGGCAAAGACTCAAGCACGGCCGAGCGGCAGAGCGCGCCGCGGCGGGTGGCCGGACAGCAGAGCAAGGAGTAGGCGCCATGTGCGGCATCATCGGCATCCTCGGCAAGCAACAGGTCGCCCCTCTGCTGGTCGACGGCCTCAAGCGCCTGGAGTACCGCGGCTACGACTCCGCCGGCGTGGCCACCCTGACCAACGGCAAGATCGAGCGCCGCCGTGCCGAGGGCAAGCTGATCAACCTGGACAACCTGCTGCAGGCGGATCCGGTGGAAGGAATCGTCGGCATCGGCCACACCCGCTGGGCGACCCACGGCCGCCCGACCGAAGCCAACGCCCACCCCCACGCCAGCGACCGGGTCGCCGTGGTCCACAACGGCATCATCGAGAACTTCCAGGAATTGCGCAGCGAGCTGGAGGCCGCCGGCCACGTCTTCCACACCGAGACCGACACGGAAGCCGTCGTCCACCTGATCACCCATCACCTCAACGAGCAGGCCTCGCCGCAGGAGGCTGTTTCGCGCACCCTGCACCGCCTGGAGGGCGCCTTCGCCCTGGCCATCGTCTTCGCCGGCCGCCACGACATCATGATCGGCGCCCGCAAGGGCAGCCCGCTGGCCATCGGCTACGGCGACGGTGAGATGTACCTGGGCTCCGACGCCCTGGCACTGGCACCGCTGACCAACCGCATCTGCTACCTGGAAGAAGGCGACTGGGCCGTCCTCAGCCAGGACAAGGCCGAAGTCTTCGACAGCAACAACGACGCGGTCGACCGCAAGATCACCCAGACCGCGCTCTCCGGCGCCCTGATCGGCAAAGGCCAATACCGCCACTTCATGCAGAAGGAGATCTTCGAGCAGCCGGCGGTGATCGGCGACACCCTGCACGCCCTGCTCAACCCGGCGACCTTGCAGGTCACCCTGCCGGAGTTCCCCTTCCCGCTCGACACTATCCCGCGCTTGTCGATCAGCGCCTGCGGCACCGCTTTCTACGCTGGCCAGGTCGGCAAGTACTGGTTCGAGCAGCTCGCCGGGCAGCCCATCGAGCTCGATATCGCCAGCGAGTTCCGCTACCGCGACGTGCCCTTCGCCGAGGGCGGCGCCAGCCTCTTCATCTCCCAGTCCGGCGAGACCATCGATACCCTGGCCGCCCTGCGCTCCTGCCGCGAGGCCGGCCAGAAGATCATCTCCATCGTCAATCAGCCGGAGAGCGTGATCGCCCGCGAATCCGACGTTGTGCTGCCGACCTTGGCCGGCCCGGAGATCGGCGTCGCCTCGACCAAGGCCTTCACCACCCAGCTCACGGTGCTGGCCTGCCTCGCCATCGCCATGGGCCGGGCACGCGGCACCATCGATCGGGCCAAAGAGGCCGAGCTCTCCACCGCGCTGACCGAGGTGCCGGCGAGGGTCGCCGAGGTGCTGAACCACGACGAGAAGATCCAGGACATTGCGCACCTGATCATGGAAGCGCGTGATGCGCTCTTCCTCGGACGCGGCCTAATGTACCCCATTGCCATGGAAGGGGCGCTGAAGCTCAAGGAGATCAGCTACATCCATGCCGAAGGTTACGCGGCGGGCGAGATGAAGCACGGCCCCATCGCCCTGATCGACGAGGGTGTGCCGATCATCGTCTGCGCGCCGTCGGGCCCGCTGTTCGAGAAGACCATCTCCAACGTGCAGGAGACCATCGCCCGTGGCGGCGAGGTGATCTTCATCTCCGACGAAGAGGGCGTCTCCCGCTTCGGCGGCAACGCCGCCTACGCCATAGCACTCCCGAAGGTGCACCCCTTCGTGACGCCGCTGCTCTACTCCATCCCAGTGCAGCTCCTGGCCTACCACACGGCCGTGCTCAAAGGCACCGACGTCGATCAGCCGCGCAACCTGGCGAAGTCTGTGACGGTGGAGTAGTTGTTCGGCTAACTCCGCGTCAGCAGAGCGAAGCGCAGGGTCAGCAGGCTGCCTGTCACGGTCAGACCGACCGCCATGCCCCACCAGAGGCCGTCGACTCCCATGTCGAGCGGGAAGGCCAGCAGCCAGCCGCCGCCGATGCCCAGCAGCCAGTAGCCCAAGGCGGCGAGCCAGAGCGGCACCACCGTGTCCTTGAGGCCGCGCAGGGCCAAGGCCGCCATCACCTGCAGGCCGTCGAAGATCTGGAAGAAGGCGGCCAGGATCAGCAGCCGGGAGGTCAGCGCCAAGACCTCCTCGAAGCCCGGATCGTCGGCGTCCAGAAAGGCCCGCACCAAGGTCTCGGGAAAGCTGAGGGGCACCGCCATGAGAAGCGCCAGCCAGGTCACCCCCATGGCAAAGGTCAGGAAGCCGGCTTGGCGCGCGGCGGCGCGGCTGCCTCGCCCCGCGGCGAAGGCGACCCGCACCATGCCCGCTTCGGCCAGGCCATTGGCGGTCATGAATGCGATGCCGATCCAGGCGATCATCACCTGATAGGTCGCCAAAGGAATCGGCCCGAGCTGGCCGGAGAAGATCGAGACGGCGGTGAAAAGGCTGGCCTCGAGAATGACGATGCCGGCGACGGGAATGCCGAGCCGAAAGATCTCCCGCCAGACGCCGAAGTCGACCGTGAGGCGGCCGCGAAACAGGCCGTAGCCACGGAAGGTCGGCGTCAGATAGGTGTAGGCGAGCAGCGACAGCAGCATGAAGACGGCAATGATCGCCTTGGACCAGCCGGCACCGGCCACGCCGAGCTGCGGCAGGCCGAAGCGCCCCTCGACCAGACCCAAGGTGAGGCCATAGTTGATGGCCACGGCGACCACCGTGATCAGCATCACCGCGCCGGTCTTCGCCAGGGCCGCGACGAAGGTGCGCAAGGTGAAGAACCAGAGCATCGGCAGCACCGCGAGCGAGAGCGGCTTCAGGTAAGGGCCCATCAGCGCGATGATCTCCGGGTCCTGACCGGTCAGCGCCAAGACGGCATCGAGGTGCCAGACGAGCAGCGTTGCCGGCACGCCGATCGCGGTGGCGATGAGCAAGCCCTGGCGCGCGGCAATCCCGGCATCCGCCCGGCGGCCCGCCCCCTCGGCTTGCGCCACCAGGACGCCAACGACGGAGAGCATGCCGACTAGGACGATGAGAACTTCCGAGGCCGTGTCGCTGGCCAAGCCGATGCCCGCCAGCTCGCGGTAGCCCAGGCCCCCAACGATCGCCTTGGTCGTCAGGATCATGGCGTACTCCGCCGAATAGGCCGCGATGAGCGGCCCGGCGATCAGCAGAAGCATCCGCGTTTCGAAGCGCCGGGATGGCACCAAGGGGGCGCCCGGTCGGCTCGGGCCAGCGATTTCGGCGCCGGAGGCCGGCATCACAGTTTTCCTCGCCAAGAAAGGGAAAGGCCAAGGCAGGTAAACAAACGGGCGCGCTAAGCAATCAGCAGCGCCACCCGGTTCCGGTACCGATGGTCGTGCAGGGCCCAAAAGAAGACAATAGGCGAAACTGCTTCAGGTACCCGGCTCAAGGGCGTCGACGTCGCCCAGCCACGCAGCATCGCAGAATAGATGACGGTGTGGAGTAAATGACGTCAGCCCACGACGTCATAGGTCGATTGGACGAACCCGAAGTCGTAGCTTGTCGTCGAAACGTGCTTCAACGCGATATCGTGATCCAGCCGGCCGAACAGGGGGATACCGCGACCCAGGATCACGGGAATGGTCGTGATCGTCAGGTCGGTGATCAGTCCGGCTGCCAAGAACCGCTGAATGGTCATCCCGCCGTCGATGTAGAGGCGCTTGTTTCCTAGCCCGGCCAGCCGCTTGCGAAGGGCTTCCGGCCTTTCCGATGAGTGCGATACGGTGGCGGACAGGCTCTCCGGTATCTCAAGCGCATTGCGGCTCAAGACGACCACGGCTGTGCCGCCATAGGGCCACTCCCCGAAGCTCCGCACCTTCTCATAGGATTTCCGGCCCATAACGATCGCGTCGACCGACTGCATGAAGTGCGCATAGCCGCAGTCTTCCCCGCCCGTCACCGTCGCGTTGGCAGCCTCCAGCCAGTCAAGCCCACCATCCTCGCGGGCGATGTATCCATCCAGGCTGACGGCAATGAATACGGAGCATCTTACGTCTCTCATTCTTGGCCCATTGGGAGTTCTTGGATTGATTCTGCTGCACCGACTTTGCCCACGGTCGGCGTGTCGCACCACCGCCGCACTATTCTAGAGCCGGCAGCGTCTCATCGCAGATGGCCTGCACCGCTTGCCACTCTTCGTCCGTGAAGGCGGGACGGCCGTCGCGAGCCGCGGCGCGGCCGGCCTCGATGCGCTCCCAGTCCGCCGGATGGGTCGAAAGGAGGTTGCCGATCTCGCCGAGATTGCCCTCGTCCGTGCCGCGCTGCAGAGAGAAGCGCTCGAAGAAGCTGGCCAGGCCATCGCTCTGAATGCCGGCGCGGTTGAGCAGATCGATGCCGAGGCTGTCGGCCTCACGCTCATCGTGCCGACTGTAGGACAGGCCAAGCACAACGGCGGCACCACCGGTGATCACACCGCCACCGCCGGTGACAAAGTCGAGCAGGATGGTGAGGCCGAACTGCTCCATGATGCGGGCCACCCCGTGCTGGGCGATGACGTGCGCCATCTCGTGGCTTAGCACCGCCGCGACCTCTTCCGGCCGCTCGGCGAAGTCGATCAGGCCGCGGAAGAGCACGATGCGCCCGCCGGGCAGGGCGAAGGCGTTGACCGTCCCGTCGTCGAGCACGACCACGCGGTAGGGGTAGCCGATCTCATCCCCCTCTGCGAGGATCGCGGTCAACGCTTCGATGGCGCGGCGCCCGGGCTCGGCGACGCAGGCTTTCGGCTCGCCCATCCCGAAGAAGGAGAAGTAGTCGAGCACCTGCTCGTAGACGGAGTCGCCCAGAGCGACCTCCCAGCTCACCGGCACGACGGCGGCAACGGCCTGCGCCGCCGGCCGCAGCCCGAAGAGAACGAAGGCGACCAGCCCTGCCGCGACAGCGAGGGTGAGCGCCGCCGGCCGCCAAATCGCCCGCCGCCGAATGCGTTCGCCCTTGAGCTGCGGCGCCGCGGCCAGGAGCGCGGCTCGGAAAGCCGCGCCGTGGACGACCAGCCGGGCGTCGGCGAGTTCTTCTTCGCCCGGCGTCTCCACATAGGTCAGGATGAGGTCTTCGCCGCGCCGTTCCTCGCCCACACGGCGCAGATCTTCCAGCGGCCAGGCCCAGCGCAGGGTGCCGTCGCGCTCCTGGAACTCCAGGCGCTTGCCGACGATGGCGACCGAGACCCGGCGGCGCGCCGCCGTCTGCCCGTCGTTGAAGTGGCCGCTGGCCTGCGAGCGCTCCGCGCCGGCCCTAGAATCCGGCGACATCGACGTCGAGCGCATCGGCCAGGCCCTCGCCCCGCCGATCGGCCATCCTGGCACCCTGAAGCAACTCATCCATGTCGTACTCGCCCTTCAAGGTCAGCGTGCCGACTACGTGGCGTGCCAAGGGATGGGTAACCATGACCGGCTGCAAGATGCCGACCAGGGTGGCGGCAAACAGCAAGGCGACCAAAGCGAGCACGACCACAATGGCCTGCACCTGCTGCACTTGCTGCGCATGGGTGCCTTGGAGCGAGCCCATAAGCTGCTCCTGGAAGCCGGCGACGAAACCGGACAGCACGAAGAAGAGGATCCCGGCAGCCGCTGCCAAAACCGCGTAGAACACAGCATAGACGAGAACCACACGGCGGGCCTTGATTGCCGAGGCGAAGCGCAAAGGGCCGAAACGGGTGACCTCGGCGAAATAGCGGAACTCGCGCGCCCGGTACCAGGCGTAGAGCAGCAGAGCGGTCAATCCAGTCACGATGACGACGACGATGTTGCCTGGCCCCAAGGACGCGAAGGGAATCTGGCTGGCGCTCTCGGGCGTGCCACGATAGCCCTCCATGAACCCCAGGACGACGGCCTCTCCCAAAAAGGCAGCAACGAACGCCACAATCGACACGATCCAAAACAACAGCCACTTCCCGAACAAGGGACCAGCCCGTCCGTCGAAGGCAAAGGCCTGGCTGCCGATGCAGGTGTGCTTCATGAGATAGCTTTGAGTCTTCACCCGAAACAGCGGATAGGTCAGGCCCAGCGTGAGGAACGTCAGCATTAGATAGCCGAAGGCACGCAGGGCATAGCGTCGGCCGGAGCCCGTCTGATTGCAGCGGATACCCCGCCAGAGCGTATGGCGCAGGCGATAGCGCCGCGCGCGAAAAACCGCGTACTGGATGAGGAATAGAAAGCCGAAGGCCTGGACCAGGGCGATCACGAGCTGCTGCCAAGCCTCCTGCGGAAAGAAGGTCGCGACATACTCAAGTCCGAAGAGTAGCGGCACCAGGATGGCCATCACGATGAGGAAGCCGAGGAAGAGCTGCTTGCCGGTGCCGGTGTATTCGATGGGATCGCCATCGAGCTCGACATGGGACCAGAAATAGCGGCGCAGTCGGGTGCGCGCCCAGAAGCGGTAGATTCCTAGGGTCATCAGCGACAGCAGGCTGTTGACCAGCGCGATGCGAAACACGGGGCCGGTGCCACCGCGGTAAACGACATGGTGATGGTGCGGCACCCGCGGCAACGGGCTCGCGACACCCCCACCCGCTTGCCGGCGCGGCGCGCCTTCAAAGCTGGCATCGGCCATAGTTGTCCCTTCCCTCAGCAGCACCCCAAGTGCCGGGGCATCCCTCAGGCCCCGACATAAGCAGAAGACAGTGTGGTTATACCAGCAACCTATGATGGCTTAAAGTTAAGTACTTTCGTTAACAGGGGTATTCTGGCTGGGTTGCGCTCCCGCACGCGACTGAGCGCCGCAACAGCAGCGTTGAATGCGCAAGGCAGGCTCCTATTTCAACACCTTGAGGCTGGGCTGGCCGCGCGCCATCTTCTGCCCGCCATCCCCTATTCAACGCTCCCCACCCCCTGTCTTGAGAGGTTAACCGATGGGACAATTCGGCGCGGGACAAGGTTTGCACCGCCTGGAAGACGAGCGGCTGCTGCGCGGCGCCGGCCGCTATACCGACGACATTGTGCTGCCCGGCCAAGTCTACGGCGTCCTGCTGCGCAGCCCGCTGGCCCATGCGCGCATCGGCGCGATCGACACGGCGGACGCCAAGGCCATGCCCGGCGTGCTGGCAGTCTACACCGCCGCCGATCTCGTCGCCGACGGAATCGGCGACATCCCCTGTCTGGCACCGGTCCCCGGCAAGAATGGCACCGAGACCATTCTGCCACCGAATCCCATCCTGGCCCGGGATGTCGTGCGCCACGTCGGCGACCCGGTGGCCTTCGTCGTGGCCGAGAGCCTAGCGGAGGCCAAGGACGCCGCCGAAGCGGTGATGGTCGACTATGAAGACCTGCCTGCTGTGGTCGATACCGAGCGGGCACAAGAGGCCGATGCCCCTCAGGTCCACCCCGAGGCGCCGGGCAACCTCTGCGTCCTCTGGGCCCAAGGCAATGAAGACCAGACGGCCGCCGCCTTCGCCAAGGCGCCGCGCCGAGCAAGCATCGAGATCGTCAACAACCGGGTCGTGGTCAACGCCATCGAGCCGCGCGTGGCGCTGGGCGAGTACGACGGCGCGAGCCAGCGCCTGACCCTGCATATCCCGAGCCAAGGCGTCTTCCGCCTGCTGGGGCAGTTCACCGAGACGATCTTCAAGGTCCCGAAGGAGCAGTTCCGCATCATCACCCACGATGTCGGCGGCGGCTTCGGCATGAAGATCTTCTGCTATCCCGAGCAGGTCATGGTGCTCTATGCCGCGCGCAAGCTAGGCCGCCCGGTGCGGTGGACGGGCGAGCGCACGGAAGGCTTTCTCTCCGACACGCAAGGCCGCGACCACGTCACCCGCGCCGAGATGGCGATGGATGAAGAGGGCCGCTTCCTCGCGCTCAGGGCCGATACCGTCGCCAACATCGGCGCCTACGTCTCCAACTTCGGTCCCTACATTCCGACTGCCTGCATGACCCAGATGTACTCGGGCCTTTACCGCATCCCGGCGATCTACGGTGAGGTCGCCTGCGTCTTCACCCACACCGTGTCGGTCGATGCCTACCGCGGCGCCGGGCGGCCCGAAGCTTCCTATATGATGGAGCGGCTGGTGGATGCCTGCGCGCGGGAGATGGGCCTCGACGGCCGGGAGATCCGTCGGCGCAACTTCATCGCTCCGGAACACCTCCCCTACGACACCGGTCTGACGCGCATCTACGATTCCGGCGACTACACGCGCCTGATGGACGAAGCGACCCGGCGCGCCGATTGGGATGGCATCGCCCCGCGCAAGGCCCAGGCCGCGGGCCGCGGCAAGCTGCGTGGCATCGGCCTCGCCTCCTACGTCGAGGCGTGCGGCGGCATAGGCGCCGAGGAAGCCAGGCTGACGCTGGATCCCGACGGCGGCGTGACCCTCCACATCGGCACCATGACCAACGGTCAAGGTCATCACACGGCATATTCTCAGCTGATCCACGACAAGCTCGGCATCGACCCGGACAAAGTGCGGATGCGTCAGGGCGATTCGGCGGAGCTCCGCAGAGGCGGCGGTACCGGCGGCTCGCGCTCGCTTCTGATGGGCGGTGTGGCCGTGCAGCGGGCAAGCGATAACGTCCTTGAGACGGTACGCCAGATCGCGGGGCACCACTTGGAAGCGGCGGCGGCCGACATCGAGTTCGAGGACGGCATCTTCAGGATCGTCGGCACGGACCGGCAGGTGAGCTTGGCCGAGATGGCCGCGGCGAGCCACGCCGGCGAGCTACCTGAGGGCATGGAGGGGCCAGTCAGCGAACACGGCCATTACGAGGCCGAAGCGCTGACCTTTCCCAACGGCTGCCACGTCTGCGAACTGGAGGTCGACGAGGACACCGGCGTCGTCGAGATCCTGCGCTATGTGGTGGTCGACGACTTCGGCACCATCGTCAACCATGCCCTGGTCGCCGGCCAGGTTCACGGCGGCACCATCCAAGGCCTCGGCCAAGCCCTCTTGGAAAATACGGTCTATGACGAAGACGGACAGCTTGTGACCGCCTCTTTCATGGACTATTGCATGCCGCGCGCCGACGATGCGCCGAATATTGAGCTGACTCTCGTCGAGGATATGCCCTGCACGACCAACCCGCTTGGCGTGAAGGGCGCGGGCGAGGCCGGCGCCATCGGCGCGCCGCCGGCGATCATGAACGCCCTGATGGACGCGCTCTCGCCCATCGGCGTCCGGCGTCTCGACATGCCGGCGACGCCGGAGAGAGTCTGGCGCGCCATCCAGGACGCCAAGGCGGAACAGCGGGAAGCCGCGGAATAGCAGCAGAGAAAGCAATGGCAGTGAAAGAGACAGCAAACGACATGGCGGTGGTCGAGGGCGAGGACCTGATCGCTGTCCTGCGCACCCTGGCCGAGCGTGCCGGCAAGATCGTGCTTGCCCACTACGTCGAGGGCGAAGAGATCGAAGTACGCAGCAAGGAGGACTCCTCCCCGGTCACCGAAGCGGACGAGGCCTGCGAGAAGTTTGTCCTGGAGGCGCTGGCCAAGCTGACGCCGGATATCCCGGTGGTGTCCGAAGAGGCGGCGTCGGAAGGAGAAATCCCCGAGGTCGCCGCTGGGGAGCGCTTCTGGCTGGTCGATCCACTGGACGGCACCCGCGAGTTCATCAGCCGCAACGGCGAGTTCACCGTCAACATCGCCCTGATCGAGGACGGCGAGCCGGTCGCCGGCGTCGTCCACGCTCCGGCAATGGCCATGACCTGGGCCGGGGTACGGGAGCCCGGCAGCGACAAAGGCCTCGCCGTCTATGCCGAGACCGACAAGCCGACCATGCCCATCGCCGCCCGCACCCCGCCGGCCGACGGCCTCACTATCGTGGCCAGCCGCCGGCACGGCTCAGGCGACGAGCTGGAGTCCTTCCTCGCCGACAAGCAGGTGAAGGAGCGGGTCAGCGCCGGCTCCTCCCTCAAGTTCTGCCTCGTCGCCACGGCAAAGGCCGACCTCTACCCCCGCTTCGGCCGTACCATGGAGTGGGATACGGCGGCCGGACAGGCCGTGCTGATGGCCGCCGGTGGCCGGGTCGAGACCCGGGACGGCGCGCCGCTTAGCTACGGCAAACCGGAATACGAGAATCCCTATTTCATCGCCTGGGGCGCACGCGCCTGAGCTACACTGCCCGTCCGATCTGGTAGACTGAAAAGCCAGGAGGACAGCATCATGACCGAGCCGAAAGACGCACTGCAGCCCGGCGACGCGCTGCTGCTGGTGGACGTGCAGATCGATTTCTGCCCTGGCGGCAATCTTCCCATCGCCGACGGCGACCAGGTGGTTCCTGTGCTCAACCGCTGGCTGGCGGCGGCAAGGGAGAAGGGCATTCCCGTCTACGCCTCGCGCGACTGGCACCCGAGCGGCCATATGAGCTTCGCCGCGCGGGGCGGCCAGTGGCCCGACCACTGCCTGCAGGACAGCGCTGGTGCGGCCTTCCATCCGGACCTGGCGCTGCCGGAGGACACGGTGGTGATCAGCAAGGGCGTGCGCTTCGACAAGGACCAGTACTCCGCCTTCGACGAGACCGGCCTTGCCGAACGGCTGCACCAGGACGGCGTCTCGCGGGTCTGGGTCGGCGGCCTAGCACTCGATGTTTGCGTCGAAGCCACTGCGCTCGGCGGCCGCGAGGCCGGCTTCGCTGTGCGGCTTATTCCTGAAGCAAGCAAAGCGATCACCGCAGATGGCGCCGCCCGCGCTATTGCCGCTATGCGCGAGGCCGGCGTGACGATCCAAGACGCTTTGGGGTAAGCTCACGCCTTGGGCCTCGTCCTGGGTGCCCGCTCGATTCTCGTGGCAAGGAGACGCAAGCGATGGATAGCTTGCTGCTGGCGCTAAACTTGGCGGTCTTGCTGGGTGCCTTGCTGCAAGCCGCGAGCGGCATCGGTTTCGGCGTCATCGCCGGGCCGATGATCCTGATCGCGCTCAACGACGGCTCGGCCATCCAGGTCACTAGTATCCTCAGCCTGCTGATCGCTGTGGTGCTGCTGCCCTCGGTGCTGCGCCACGTGGAGCGCGCAATCCTGCGGCGGTTCCTGATCGGCAGCCTAGCCGGCCTACCGCTTGGCTTGGCCGCCTTCATCTGGTTTCCCGTCGCTGCACTGAAGCTCTTGGCAGGCTTCTCGATTCTGCTGCTTTGCCTCATGCTGCTGCGCCGCCGAGCCTCCGGCTTCCTGGCGCAGCCCGGAGCCGGTCTCGACCACGCAACCGGCGTCGTCTCCGGCGCCATGAGCGTCGGCCTGGCCATGCCCGGCCCGGTCGCCGCCGTGCGCCTCGCCGCTCTTACGTATCCGAAGGAAGCCACCCGAGCGACCATCCTGCTGCTCTTCGTCTTCTCTTACAGCGTCGCCATCGCGGCCCAGGCGGCCGCCAACGGGTTGAGCGGCGAAACCCTGCGCCTGTCTCTTGGCCTGGTGCCGGCGACCCTGATCGGCATCGGCCTCGGCGCCCTGCTCAGCCGGCGCCTTTCGGAGCGCTGGTTCCACCGGGTGATTCTCGCCATCCTGCTGGCGACGGCGGTAAGCCTGCTGCTGAGCGCGTCGGGAGTGAGTTTAGGGTAGACTGTGATGACCATGACCTTCGAAGACCTAGAAACCTGCGTGGCGCGACAGCCCCGTGCCCGCCTGGCGCATCTTCCGACCCCTTTGGAAGCCATGCCGAACCTCTGCGCCCAAACCGGCGCGGCGGCGCTCTACGTCAAGCGCGACGACTGCACCGGCCTTGCCTTCGGCGGCAACAAGGTGCGTCAGCTCGAATTCTACTTCGGTCAGGCCCAGGCCGAAGGTGCCGACACGGTGCTGATCACCGGTGCCGTGCAGTCCAACTTCGTGCGCCTCGCCGCGGCCTCGGCCAACCACCTCGGCATGGCCTGCCATATCCAGCTCGAAGAACGGGTGCCGAAGAGCGAGCCGACCTATCGCGCCTCGGGCAACGTACTGCTCGATCGCCTACTCGGCGCCACCCTGCACAGCTACCCCGACGGTGAGGATGAGGCCGGCGCCGACGCTCGCATTCACGAGATCGCCGACGATCTCAAGCGCGCCGGCAAGCGCCCCTACGTCATCCCGCTCGCACCCGGTCACGCTCCTTACGGCGCGCTGGGCTATGTCGACGCAGCGTTGGAAACCGCGCGGCAGGCCGAAGCCATGGGCGTCGCTATCGACGAGGTGGTGGTGGGCTCCGGCAGCGGCCATACACATGCCGGACTGCTCTTTGGGCTACGCGCATTGGGAATACCGGCACAGGTCACCGGCATCTGCGTGCGCCGCGACGCCACGACCCAGCAGCGGCGCATCGCCACGCGCTGTCGGGAAATCGCCGACCTCCTCGAGATCGAAAACCCGGTGATCGAAGAAAAAGACATCCAGCTCTCCGATGCGGCCCTAGCGCCGGGCTACGGACGGCTCAATCCGGCAACTCTGGACGCCATCGGCGAAGCGGCACGGCACGAGGGCCTGCTGCTCGACCCGGTGTACTCGGGCAAGGTCATGGCCGGCCTGCTGGCCCGCGCTCGCGAAGCGGGTGAAGGGCGCAGCCTGCTCTTCATCCACACCGGCGGCACGCCGGCACTCTTCGCCTACGAGCCGGAACTGACCCAGGCCTTCAGCCAAGCGGCGGAGTAGCTGCCGAGACGATCACACTGCGCCACAAGAGCTCCCACTTTGCCCGACATCACGCCCATCGACTATCTGGCCTTCGGCTTCTACGCCAGCAGTTGGGCCGGCTACACGCTCTTCGCCGACCACAGCCGCTGGCGCGAACGCAGCATCATGAAGGTGATGGACGACTACCGAGAGCGCTGGATGCTGGAGATGCTGAAGCGGGACAACCGCATCGTCGATTCCACCATCATCAGCAGCCTGCAGAACGGCGCGGCCTTCTTTGCGTCGACCACGATCCTCGCTTTGGGTGGCTTGATTGCCGGCTTGGGCGCAAGCGAGGAGGCGATCCGCGTTCTCTCCGCCCTGCCCTACGTCGAGCCCGGATCGGCGGACGCCTTTCGTCTCAAGGTGCTGCTGCTCATTGTCGTAATGGCCTACGCGTTCTTTAAGTTCGCCTGGACCTTCCGCCTGCAAAGCTACGTCGCGATCCTGCTGGGGGCCGCGCCGAACGACTTGGAAATCACGGCAGACAGCAAGAAGCTTGCCCTGCGCGCGGGACGCATCAGCGCGCTTGGCGCAAGACACTTCAACCGCGGCCTGCGCGCCTACTTCTTTGCCCTCGCCGCGCTAGCCTGGTTCATCCACCCGCTGCTGTTCATAGCGATGACGATCTACGTGCTCACCGTGCTGCATCGCCGGGAGTTCCGTTCCAAGTCTCTCAAGGTCCTGCGCACCGAAGCGGTGGAGTAAGCAAAGTGCCTCCGGCGCTTCTGCCTAATGCCGGTAAACCGGCGCAATGCGCAGGTTACCCTCCGGCTCACGCACGACGTGAAAGGCGACGCCGAAGACCTCCGACAAGACGCTCTCCCGGAGCACCTCGGCGGCGGATCCGTCGGCAACGATGGCGCCCGCCGAGAGCAGGACGATGCGGTCGGCGAAAGCGGCGGCGAGATTGAGATCGTGCAGCACGGTCAGCACACCGCAGCCGCCGGCGGCGGCAGCGCGCACGCAACGCATTGCGGCAATCTGATGCGACAGATCGAGGCTGGCGGTCGGCTCGTCGAGCAGAAGGTACTTTCCGCCACCACCCATGCGTCCGGCAGCGTTCTGCGCCAGCACCCGCGCCAGGTGAGCACGCGCGCCTTCGCCGCCTGACAGTCGGTCGGTGCGGGCCTGCGCCAAATGAAGAACCTCCGCCGTCTGCATGGCATCCCGCACCAGCGGTGCCGTGTCCTCGACGGCGATGGGGGCACAGGACGCACCGAGCCCGACCAGCTCCTCGACCAAGAAGGGTGCCGACACCTGGGGCGACTGTTCAAGGACGGCCCGCTGCAAAGCCAGAGCGGCGGCATCGAGGCTTTGCAAGGGACGCCCGTCGAGCGCCACCGAACCGACGGTCGGCTTCAGGTCGCCAGCCATGAGCGACAGGATGGTGGACTTGCCGGCGCCGTTCGGCCCGCAGACGGCCATCACCTCGCCGGGCCGCAGAGTGAGATCCACGCCTCGTAGTATCTCGCGTGCGCCACGGCGCAGTCCGACGCCTTGCAGCTCAAGCATGGGGCGTGCTCCGCCGCAGATAGCGCAGCAGTAGCCAGAGGAAAAACGGCCCACCGATCAAGCTGGTGGCAAGGCCGATCGGCGGCTCGGCCGGCGGCACGGCCGTCCGCACGGCGAGATCGGCGGCCAAGACCAGCGCCACGCCGATCAGAGCCGCCGCTGGAGCGACAAGCTTGTGGGACGGCCCGACGCTGAGCCGGGCAAGATGGGGCGCCACCAGCCCGATGAAGCCAATCGGTCCGGCCACGGCCGTGCCGGCCCCCACGGCAAGCGCCGACCAGCCGGCCGCCTTCAGCTTCGCCCGCTCGACATCGACGCCGGAGTGGTAGGCCGCGCGCTCGCCGAGCTGAAAGAGGTCGAGCGCGTGCGCCATTTGCAGGAGGCCCGCCCCGGCAAAGAGGATGCACAGGGTCGCTATGAAACCCGAGGTCCAGTTCGCCTGTCCCAGGCCTCCCATGCTCCAAAAGGTCAGATCGCGTAGCTGCTGATCGTCGCTGATATAGACCAGGGCACCGATGGCCGCGCCTGAGATCGCGTTGACCGCGACCCCGGCGAGGATCAGGATGGTGACCGAGGTCATGCCTGCCTGTCGCGCGAAACCGAAGATGAAGGCCGTCACCGCGAGGGCACCGCAGAATGCCGCAAAAGGCAGGAGGTAGGGGCGCAACCCCTCGGGCAGGTTGCTGAGCACTGCCGCGCCCAGCACGATCACCAGAACCGCACCCAGCGCAGCGCCTCCCGTCACGCCGATCAGACCGGGATCGGCCAAGGGATTACGCAAAATTCCCTGCAGCGCCACTCCCGAGAGAGCCAGGCCGGCGCCCACCGCCACGCCGAGCAGGACCCGTGGTGCCCGGATCTGCGTCAAGATCGCTTGCGTCGCCGGATCGGCCTCACCTGAGAACGCCGCGAGGATTTGCGCGAGATCGAGCCGCACCGGGCCGAAGGCAAGGCCCGCCAACGCAAACCCGATCGCCAAGACCGCAAAGGCCGCTATCGGCAAGCCAGCACGCAGTAGCGGGTTGCGAGACCCCACCGACGCGGCGGAGGCCATGGTCATAGAGCGATGCTCGCGGCGTGCTCCGGGTGCAGGGCGCGGGCCAGCTCGGCAACGGCCTCCGGCGTGCGCAAGCCGAAGCCGAGCAGCTTCAGGGAGTCCATCACCACCACGCGGCCGTTGCGCCCCGCCGGCGTGATCGCGAGATCGGGTCGCTGCAAGACCGCATCGGCCCCGCCGGCCGAGTCCGCCACATGCTGCGGCAACAGCAGAACGTCCGGCGCAGCCGCGATGGCCGCTTCGGCGGACAGCGGCTTGTAGCCGGTCAGCCCGACGACGGCGTTGCGACCACGCGCCAGATCGATGATCGCCTCGGCAGCAGTTTCGGAACCGGCGGCCAGGGGCGCCCCTCGCCCGACCGAGATCAGCAGAAGCACACGTGGGCGAGGCTCAATCGTGGCGAGCTGGCTCTGCAGCACGCCCATCTGTTCCTCGAAGCGGGTGGCGAGCGCTTCGGCCTCGGTGGCCTGCCCCAGAGTCTCTCCAACAAAGCGGATCTTGGGGACGACCGAGTCCAATCCCGTGCCTTCCGGCGCGATTGCCAAACGAACGCCGGCAGCGCGAAGCTGCTCGATGGCCGTCGCCGGTCCAGCGTTACCATCCAGCAGGACGAGATCGGGTCTGAGCGATAGCACCCCTTCGGCCGACAGCCGCCGCATGTATCCCACCTTCTCGACCTGCTCGACCTCAGGTGGCCAGCTCGACGTGGTATCGGCGCCAACGATGCGATCGCCCGCCCCAAGCGCGAAGGCGATCTCGGTCAGGGTCCCGCCGACGCTGACAATGCGATTGGCTGACGTGCCCGCTTGGTTTGCCAAGCTCGGGAACGGCCCCAGGCCGGTGACAGCGATAGCGGCTGTGCTAAGGCCCCCGGCCAGAAGGAAACGGCGGCTGACCCTGCTCATGTCCACTCCAGTGCCGTCATGGCAAATCTCTCGTCCAACCGCAGCACACCGGCATACATAGTATAACTGCAATTAGTTCTCAATCGCATCTTTGTGACAAGCCTCGGTGCTGCCACGGCTGAGTGCAGCCGTCTCTTCCAGCACAAGCGAGGGCGAAATTTCCTTTCAAAGAATAGGGACTTGACCTCGTGCCTTGATGCATGTCAATGCGAGTGACTCGCATTTGCACACAACTCGCCGCAGTTCAGACGGGAGGGAACGTATGGACCGGATGCACCCAAGCACGGCAGACGCCGATGCGCCGATCGCGATCGAGAGGACTCTCGCCGCTGCCGATGAAGGACGCCTCGTCCGCATCGAGGGGCTGCATGCAGGGCACGCGGCCAATCGGCGTCTTGCCGAGCTTGGCTTGCGCAGCGGCAGCGTGGTCGAGGTGCTGCAGAACCATCGGCAGGACGGCGTGATTGTCGGGTTGGGGAGCGAACGTCTGGCGCTGCCTCGCAGCCTGGCCAGCCGCATTCGCATCGCCGAGGGTTCGGGGCAGTCGGCCTCCGTGCATCAGTTCACGTCTTCGGAGGGCGCGTGATGAGCGACCTGACGGTAGCCCTGATCGGCAATCCCAATACCGGCAAGACCTCCCTCTTCAACCGCCTGACCGGCCTACGGCAGCGCGTGGCCAACTGGCCCGGCGTTACGGTGGAGAAGAAGACCGGCCACTTCCGTCTCGGCGGTCTGCAAGGCAGCGCCGTCGACCTGCCCGGTATCTACTCCCTCGCCCCGGCGGAGACCGGCGAGGACGAACGGGTCGCGCGCGCCTATCTCGCCGCCCGAGAAGCCGACGTGGTGGTCGACATCGTCGATGCCGCGAACCTGGAGCGGCACCTTTACCTGGCGGTCCAGCTCCTGGAACAGGGCTACCCCGTCGTGGTCGCCTTGAACATGATCGACGTGTCTCGCGGCAACGGGGTCGAGATCGATGTCGAGGCGCTGTCTCGCCGCCTTGGCTGCCCGGTGGTGCCGATGGACGCGTCCCGAGGCCAGGGCGTCGACGCTCTGGAAGGCGCCATCCGGGCGTGCCTAGAACGCCAAAGTCAGGATGTGCCCGACCCGATCGATCACGGCGCGCCGCTGGAAGCGGCGATCTCAGATTTAAGCGATGTCCTGGGAAACCAGCAACGGACGCCAGCGCAGGCGCGGCGGACCGCCATCCGTCTCTTGGAGGGCGATAGCGATGCGTACGACGCGCTCCCTGTCGGCGTGCAGGAGGCCGTGTCGGCCCGCATAGAGGCGCTGGAGCGCCAGGCGGGAGAGCCAGCCGACCTGCTGCTGGCCGAGGGCCGCTACGGCTTCATCATGACGCTCACCGGCGAAACGGTTCGCCGGCGCCGGAAGCTCTCACGTCAGCTGTCCGACCGCATCGACAAGGTCGTCCTGCACAGGGCGCTCGGCCTGCCGATCTTCCTGCTCTTGATGTATCTGATGTTCGTCTGGACCATCAGCGTCGGCGGCGCCTTCATCGACTTCTTCGACATCTTCGCCGGGACGCTGGTCGTCGACGGCACTGCCCAGCTGCTCGGTCTGGTGTCGGCGCCCGATTGGCTGACCGTCATCCTGGCCGACGGCATCGGCGGCGGCATACAGACCGTGGCCACCTTCATCCCCATCATCGGCTTCCTGTTTCTCTTCCTGGCCGTGCTGGAGGACTGCGGCTACATGGCCCGGGCCGCCTTCGTCATGGACCGGCTGATGCGTGCCATTGGCCTTCCGGGCAAGGCCTTTCTGCCGCTGCTCGTCGGCTTCGGCTGCAACGTGCCCGGCGTGATGGCTACTCGCATCCTCTCCGACCCGCGGGACCGCAAGACCACCATCATGATGGTCCCCTTCATGTCCTGCGGCGCCCGAGTACCGGTCTATGCCCTCTTCGCCGCCGCCTTCTTTCCGGTCAACGGGCAGAATCTGGTGTTCGCCCTCTACGTCATCGGCATCCTGATCGCCATCCTGACCGGCTTCGCGCTGAAGAACACGTTGCTGCTCGGCGCCACCTCCGGCGCCACGGTGATCGAGCTGCCGCGCTATCACCTGCCGACCCTGCGCAATGTCCTCCTGCGGACCTGGGACCGTCTCGGGGTCTTCGTGCGCGGTGCCGGTAAGATCATCGTTCTGATGGTGATGGTCCTCTCCGTCATGGCAGCCGTCAGCCGTGACGGCACCTTCGGCGACGTGGCCATCGAGGACTCGGTCCTGGCGGACATCGGCCGCGGCTTGACCCCCGCCTTTTCGCCGATGGGCATCGAAGAAGAGAACTGGCCGGCAACGGTCGGCATCTTCACCGGGCTGCTGGCCAAGGAAGCCGTGGTCGGCACGTTGGACAACCTCTACGGCCGGCTCGGCGCGCCCGAGACCGTGACGGCGGAAGAAGGCGAGGTCTACAGCCTCGGCGCCGGCCTGAGCGAGGCTTTCGCGACCATCCCCGAAAACCTCGCAGGCGTGGTTGACGCTTTGCTGGATCCTTTGGGTCTCAACATCGGCGATGTTTCGACCTTGGAAACGGCGGCCGAAGAGCAGGAAGTCGGGACCGGAACCTTCGGGGCCATGGTCGAGCGTTTCGACGGCCAGATCGGCGCCTTCGCCTACCTCCTGTTCGTGCTGCTCTACTTCCCCTGCTTTGCCGCCATGGGCGCGGTCTACCGCGAGCTTGGCACGGGCTGGACACTCTTTGCGGCCTTCTGGACGACGGGGCTGGGCTACGGCATCGCCACGGTGTTCTACCAGGGCGCCCGCTGGGCGGAGCAACCGCAACAGGCCACCGCCTGGCTCGTCGGCATCGGCGTGGCCTTTGGCCTCGTGCTGATCGCCATGCGCTGGGTCGGCGGCCGCGAGCGGGCGAAGCTCGCTCACCTCAAGCCCGCCGAATGAGGGAACCACAATGCTCTTGCAACTTCGCCATCATCTCCGTGCCGCTGGGCCGACAACACTGCTCGACCTAGCGGCGCACTTCGATGTCGAGCCAGACACGGCGGAGGGCCTGCTGGAGGTGCTGATCCGCCGCGGCGATGCAGTCCGGGAGACCTTCGGCGCGGACTGCTCGGGCTGCGGCAGCTCCTGCAGCGGCGCCTGCGGACAGAAAGCCCTGATGATCTATCGCGCCACGTCTCCTTAAGGCGCTTGCGCGCCGTGCGGTGCCGGCCCACACCCCCGCCCGACCAACCCACTAGGGTACAATGCCATGGGTTGGTCGGGCGGGGGTGTGGGCTGGTGCCGTACTAAAGCAAGGCCGCGACCCGGCGTGCGGCTTCGCGCACCTTTTCGGGTTCGTGCATCACGGCGAAGCGGATGTAGTCATCGCCCGGCGTGCCGGGACGCGCGTCGCAAGGGCACTCGCCATAGGGCCGTGACATCAGGGAGCCAGGCAAGACACTGACCCCTTGCTCCTGCCATAGGCGGCGCGCGAAGGCCTCCCCATCCCCGACCTTGAGCCAGAGAAAGAAGCCGCCCTCCGGCCGGCTATAGCCGGCAAAGCCGCCGAAGACCTCCTCAGCGACTGCCACGCCCTCGGCATAGAAGGCGCGCGCCTCCACCACATGGGCCTCGTCGCGCCACAAGGCAGCGCCCGCCGCCATGTTGGGGCCCGGCACCTGAGTGCCGACGTAGCCTCGCTGCAGTCCTAGAACGGTGATCAGCTCCGCATCCCCAGCCCCGAAGCCGCAGCGCAGGCCCGGCGCGCCTGAGCGCTTGGACAAGGAGTTGAGGCTCAGCACGTTGTCGAAGCTGCCGTCGAGCGCAGCCGCAGCCTCGAGGATGCTGGGCGGCGGCGCCTCGAAGTAGATCTCCGAATAGCACTCGTCCGAGACGAGAACGAAGTCGTGCGCACGCGCCAAGGTCACCAGTTCCTTGAGCCGCGCCATCGGGATGACCGAACCGCAGGGATTGTGGGGCGTGCAGAGGTAGAGGAGCGCCGTGCGCTGCATAATCTCAGCCGGCAGCGCCTCCGGGTGCGGCAGGAAGCCGTTCTCCTCATCCAGCGGCAGCGGCACGATGTCGGCCCCGGCCAAGAGGCTGCCGCCGAAGTAAACGTGGTAGCCCGGGCTGGGAATCAGGATGACCGGGCGCTGGCCTGCCGGCAGATCTCGCTCCTTGCGCATGACGGCGGCCAGTGCCGTGTTGAACAGACCTTCCTTGGACCCCGGATAAGCCACGACGTGCGCGCCTGGGTCGACCAGCCCGCTGGGAAAGCCATAGCGCTGGGTCAGCCAGTCCGCCACCGACTGGAGATAGTCCGGCGTGCCGGTGCCGAGCGGGTACTTCCCCCAGAGGCCGCTCTGCTCGGCGACGATCTCGGCGAGGAAAGCCGGCGGCGGCACCCCCGGCTCACCGACATGGAGCGCAATGCGCTCTCCAGCGTACTCGCTTTGGCCGAGGATCTTGGGAAGGCGGTGATAGGGATAGTCGAAGATCTGCGTCCACCGGCCGGCGTCAGGCGTGTCGGGCGCGGCGGCGGTCGCTTGTCTCTGCATCACTGGGCCTTTTTCAAGATCTCCTTGGCCAGGGCCGCCATTTCTCGCGCACCCTTGCCGCTCGGCTGAACCTCGCCGATCGCGCGGCCTTCGGCAAGGGCACTGGCAAAGGCCACGCGGTTGCCGACCCGGTTCTTGGCGATCTGGGCGCCGCTCTCCTTGATCTGCGCGATCATCTCGTCGGTCAGGTTGGCGCGCGGCGGCACCCGGTTGAGCACCAGGAGCGCGAGCACCTTCTCCGCCGCTGCCAGCTCCAGGGTCGGCTGGGTCGCCCAGACATCCATCGGCGAAGGCTGCACCGGCACGATGACGATGCTGGCGCTGCGCACGGCGATACGCGCCTCGGTCTCGGCATGGGGCGGACTGTCGACGATGACCACGTCGTGGTCGCGCGCCAGCTTGTCCACTTCGTTCTTCAGCCGCCAGCCCTGGAGCTGATTGACCAGCAGGCCGGCGCCGGCATCGCCGAAACGCTCGCCACGCAGGCGATACCACATGGAAAGGGACTGCTGCGGATCGATATCGACCGCCGCCACCGACCGGCCCATGGCGGTGTAGGCGACGGCGAGATGCGCGGCCAATGTGGTCTTGCCCGCACCCCCCTTTTGCTGCGCGACAGTGATGACCTTGGCCGCCATGGAGACCTCCACTTCTCGCTGTGGGGATGGCTGATGCGATCCCAACGAGCTACAGGAGCGCCGCGCGCCGGTCCAGCGAAGGGACCGAACCGGATGCAAGGTTATCCACAGCCGATTGGACTGCTTCTTGAACCAATTCTACAGAAATGGCATAGTTCGCCTACGTGGTCGGCTGAGCCGATGACGATAAAGCCGCCGCAAAGCCTGTGCGGCGACGGGCCCGGGCCCGACGCAAGAGCGGGAGCAACGCGGGACCCCTCAGAAGCAAAAAAGGAGCCGCCGTCGAGCGGCTCCTTTATCGTGGGTCGATCGCGGCACAGCTCAGTGAATCAAGACATCCTTTTCTTACCTCCCGACGCTGCCTATCGTCGCAGCCATGGAGGCTTTTGAAACCCACATCCTGCCCGTCAACGACGAGTCCTTGGCCGAGGCGGCCGGCTTGCTTGCCCGTGGCGAGCTCGTCGCCTTCGCCACCGAGACGGTCTACGGCCTGGGCGGGGATGCCACCAACGACACCGCTGTGGCGCGCATTTTCGAAGTCAAGGAGCGGCCGACCTTCAACCCCTTGATTTGCCACTTTCCGAGCGGCGCCGCGGCGGCCGGCAAGGTTCACTTCGACGAGCGGGCACGGAGCCTGGCCGCGGCCTTCTGGCCGGGGCCGCTGACCCTCGTGCTGTCCCGCCTTCACGCCTGCCGTGTATCCCTCTTGTGCAGCGCCGGTTTGGACACTCTGGCCGTGCGTGTGCCGGCCCAGGAAAGCGCACGCCGCTTGCTGACCCTGCTTGGCCGACCCATCGCCGCCCCCAGCGCCAATCGTTCGGGCAACATCAGCCCGACCGCCGCTGCTCATGTCGCCGAAGAGTTAAACGGGCGCATCGGCCTCATCCTGGATGACGGCCCCTGCCCTGTCGGGCTGGAATCCACCGTGGTCGACTTGAGCGGCGAGGTGGCAAGGCTGCTGCGACCGGGCGGCGTCCCAACCGATGAGATCGAAGCGCTGATCGGCCCGCTCGAGAAACCCGATACGCATGGCCCGCTGCTAAGCCCGGGGCAGCTTGCCAGCCACTACGCACCGCACCATCCGCTGCGTCTGGACGCCAGTACCGTATCAGGCGAGGAGGCTCTGCTGGCCTTCGGCGGCGAGCCGCTTGCCGGCGCCAAGATGATGCTGAATCTCAGCCCTGGAGGCGATCTGGTGGAGGCCGCGGCCAACCTCTACGCCTTCCTGCGCGCGCTGGACAGCATGGACATAGAAGGAATTGCCGCCATGCCGGTCCCCGAGCACGGCCTTGGCCGGGCCATCAACGACCGCTTGCGCCGGGCCGCCATGCCGAGACAGCAGGGCGCAAGCCCGCAGGCTGGCGAGACGGACGGACGTCGCCTAGGTTCACTATCATGACAGAGACCACGTCATGACCCAGGCCGTTGCAAGCGAGCTGTCCGGACAGGACATCAAGCCAACGATCGCAGCGATCGTCGGCCCGAAAGGCCTGATCGAGGATCCGCACGCCTTGGCACCCTATGTGGAAGATCAGCGCGGGCGGGTGCGGGGTCGCACGCCTTTCGTGGTGCGGCCGGCCACGGTTGAGGAGGTCGCCGCGGTAGTGCAGGCCTGCGCCGAGGCGCGCATCCCCATCGTGCCGCAAGGCGGCAACACGGGGCTGACCGGCGGCAGCGTACCCTTCGAAGCTGGCCGCGAAATCGTCCTGAGCCTGGGCCGCATGAACCGGATACGCGAGCTCGACGCCAGCAACTTCACCGTCACGGTCGAGGCCGGCTGCATTCTGCAGCAGGTGCAGCAGGCGGCCGAAGGCGCCGACCGGCTGTTCCCGCTCAGCCTTGGTGCCGAAGGCACCTGCCAGATCGGCGGCAATCTCTCGACCAACGCCGGCGGCGTCCAGGTGCTGCGCTTCGGCAACATGCGCGAGCTAGTTCTGGGCTTGGAGGTGGTGCTGCCGGACGGCCGAGTCTGGAACGGGCTGCGCCGCCTGCGCAAGGACAACACTGGATATGACCTCAAGCAGCTCTTCATCGGGGCCGAGGGCACCTTGGGTGTGATCACCGCAGCCGTGCTCAAGCTCTTCCCGCGCCCGCGCGAGGTGGTTACCGCCCTCGCCGCGGTGCCGAACCCAGACGCTGCCCTCAACCTCTTGGAGCTCACCCGCGCCGAAACCGGCGATAGCGTCACCTCCTTCGAGCTGATGCCGCGACGCGCCATCGACTTTGCCTGCAGGCACGTAGCTGGCATCGTCAACCCCCTCGCGCAGCCGTCACCCTGGTACGTGCTGATCGAGCTGTTCGGTGGCCGTGCCGAGGGCGGCCTGCGCACAGCCCTGGAAGAGGCCCTCGGCGAAGCCTTCGAGCGGGAGCTGGTGAGCGACGCGACCTTCGCCGAAAATGCCGGCCAGTCAGCCGCGCTATGGCGTATCCGCGAGGCCATTGTCGAAGCCCAGAAGTATGAGGGCGGATCGATCAAGCATGACGTCTCGGTGCCCGTTTCCCGCACACCGCATTTCATCGCCGAGGCGAGCGCGTTGGTCGAGCGCCTGGTGCCCGGCATCCGGCCGGTACCCTTCGGCCATCTCGGCGACGGCAACATCCACTTCAACCTCAGCCAGCCCGAAGGCGCCGACACGGCCGCCTACCTGGCCCGCTGGGACGAGATCAACGCGGCCGTGCACGACGTCGTGCACGCCATGGGTGGCTCGATCTCGGCCGAGCATGGGATCGGACGCTTCAAGCTGGCGGAGAACCGGCGCTTCAAGGATCCGGTCGAGCTTGAGCTCATGCGCCGGATCAAGCACAGCTTCGACCCCGACGACCTCTTTAATCCCGGCAAGGTGATCTGATGAGCGACTACCGCCCACCAACCGAAGAGATACGCTTCGTCTTGGACGAGATTGCCGGTCTGCCGGAGATCGCCAGCTATCCGGGCTTCGAGGAGGCAACGCCCGATCTGGTGGAGGCCGTGCTGGAAGAAGCCTCCAAGCTGGCATCCGAGGTGATCGCGCCGCTCAATCACTCCGGCGACCGCGAGGGGGCGAAGATCGAGAACGGCGTGGTGCGCACACCGGCCGGCTTCAAGGAAGCTTACCATCAGTTCGTCGAGGCCGGCTGGCCTGCTCTGCCCTTCGATCCGGCCTACGGCGGTCAAGGCCTTCCGTCGGTCCTGGGCTTCTCGCTCCTGGAGATGTGGAACGCCTCCAACATGTCCTTCGCGCTCTGTCCGCTGCTGACCCAAGGGGCGGTTGACCTGCTGCAGCACCACGGCAGCGAAGAGCAGAAGGCGCTCTACCTGGAGAAGCTGATCACCGGAGAGTGGACCGGAACCATGAACCTAACCGAGCCGCAGGCCGGCTCGGATGTCGGGGCCGTACGCACCAAGGCCGAGCGCGACGGCACGCAGTACCGCATTCGCGGCCAGAAGATCTACATCACCTACGGCGAGCACGACTTCGCCGACAACATCATTCACATGGTCCTGGCGCGGACCCCTGACGCCCCGGCTGGGACCAAGGGCATCAGCCTTTTCATCGTGCCGAAGTACCTGCTCAATCCAGATGGGACACCCGGCCCTCGCAACGACCTGCGCTGCGTTTCGCTCGAGCGCAAGCTTGGCATCCATGGCTCCCCGACCTGTGTCATGGCCTACGGCGACAACGAGGGCGCCGTAGGCTATCTGGTCGGTGAGGAGTGCGAGGGCATGGCCCAGATGTTCACCATGATGAACAACGCCCGTCTCGCCGTCGGCATGCAAGGGGTCGCCATCGCCGACCGGGCGTACCGCCAGGCCCTCGACTACGCCCGCCAACGCACACAAGGGCGCCCCTATGGCAGCAGCGCCGGCGAAGCCGGGCCGATCATTCGGCATCCCGACGTGCAGCGAAATCTCATGACCATGAAGGCCTACTGCGAGGCCGCGCGAGCTCTGGCCTATCACACGGTCGCGGGCGTCGATACCGCCAGCCGGCACCCGGATGCGGTCGAGCAGGAGCGTGCCCAGCTCTATCTTGTCGAGCTGCTGACTCCGGTGGTGAAGGCCTGGTGCACCGACCTCGGCGTCGAGGTGGCCTCACTCGGCCTGCAAGTTCACGGCGGCATGGGTTTCATTGAGGAGACCGGCGCTGCACAGCACTATCGCGATGCGCGCATCAATCCGATCTATGAGGGCACCAACGGTATCCAGGCGCTCGACCTGGTCGGCCGCAAGATCATCCGCCACGACGGCGCCACCGCCCGCGCGCTGATGGCCAGGATGGAAGAGTTCGCTCAAGAACTTAACAACGCAGGCACAAAGAACGGAAGCTGCGGACCGGAGCTGGCCAAACAGCTTTCCACCGGCATCGCGGACCTGCGCCGGGCCACCGACTGGCTGATGACCCAGGCCTCGCGTGATCGCGTCGCCGTGGCCGCCGCGGCGACGCCCTACCTCAAGCTGATGGGCACGGTCACGGCAGGATGGCTGATGGCCAAGTCGGCCGTTGCGGCGGAACGGCGCTTGGCCGACGGCAACGGCAGCAAACAGTTTCTCGAAAGCAAGCGGGCGACGGCACGTTTTTACGGCGCCAACATCTTGCCGCAGTCAGGCGGCTTGGCGGAGAGCATCGTCGCCGGCGCCCGTACGCTGACTGAGATCGAGCCTGAGCTGCTGAACTGAAAGACGGTCGTCCAGTACCGCCGAACGGGCACCGTCAATCCCCAAAAGCCTCTTGCTGACGTCGAACCGGGACAGCCTGGGCCTGCCGAAGCGCTCCGTAGTGTCCCATCACGGCAACAGCTTAAGCTCACTGCGCGGAACCGAACGCGGCGGGCTTGCCGCAAGGCTCGACCAATCCAGGCAAATCGGCTAGACCGGACAACAGTTCAGTTCTTTCGCCATCGCACCCGATCACAGGCCAACGGCAAGCCGCATCATGCCCCATGTGAAGAAAGCCATCCTGCCCGTGGGTGGCCTCGGCACCCGCTTTCTGCCAGCCACCAAGGCCATGCCGAAGGAAATGCTGCCCATCGTCGATAAGCCGCTGATTCAGTACGCGGTGGAGGAGGCGCGCGCCGCCGGTATCGAGGAGTTCATTTTCGTCACCGGCCGCGGCAAGACGGCGATCGAGGATCACTTCGATCGCTCCTGGGAGCTGGAACAAACCCTGGAAAGCCGGAACAAGCAGGCCCTGCTGCAGCAGACCGTCGCCTTCATGCCACCGCCCGGCCAGATCGCCTACACGCGCCAGCAGGAGCCGCTCGGCCTCGGCCATGCGGTCTGGTGCGCGCGACACGTTATCGGCAGCGAGCCCTTCGCCGTGCTGCTGGCTGACGACTTGATTCAGGCCGAAAGCCCCTGCCTTGCCCAGATGGTGGATGCGCACGCCGAGCTTGGCGGCAATATGGTGGCGGTCATGGACGTGCCGCGTGACGAGACCCAGCGCTACGGCATCCTGGATGTGGTCGAGGAGGACGGCCGTCTTGTCCGTGCTAAGGGGCTGGTGGAGAAGCCCTCCCCTGACGAAGCGCCTTCCACGCTCTCGATCATCGGGCGCTACATCCTGCAGCCCGAGGTGCTGCAGGAATTGGATCGGCAGGAAGTCGGCGCCGGAGGCGAGATTCAACTCACCGACGCCATGGCGCGAACCATCGGCCGCCTGCCCTTCAACGGCTATCGCTTCGAGGGCCGCCGCTACGACTGCGGTGACAAGGCAGGCTTTCTGGAGGCGACCGTCGCCTTCGCTCTCGCCCGCGACGACTTGGGCGAAGCCATGCGTGACATCATCGCGCGCAATGGCGGAGCAAGCTAAGCCCTCCCCGGCACCACCCACCCTGCAACGCTGAGGACACCACCGCGCCATGCGCATTGCTATGATCGGTTCCGGATACGTCGGCCTGGTCTCAGGAGCCTGTTTTTCGGAATTCGGCACGGACGTCGTTTGCGTCGACAACGACCAGGACAAGATTGCACGCCTTAAGCGAGGCGAGATCCCCATCTACGAACCCGGGCTGGAAGACCTGGTGGCCCGCAACACCGCGGCCGGTCGCCTGACATTCAGCGATGACCTGCCCGCTGCGGTCGAGGAAGCGGATGCGGTCTTCCTGGCCGTCGGCACCCCAACCCGCCGCGGCGACGGTCAAGCCGATCTCACCTACGTCGAGGCCGCTGTGCGCGAGATTGCCAAGGCGCTGAAGCGCTACAGCGTCATCGTCACCAAGTCCACGGTGCCGGTCGGAAGCGGACGCCGCATCGCCGGGCTGCTCGCCGAACAACGCCCCGACCTCGCAGCCGGGCAGGACTACGACGTGGCCTCCAACCCCGAGTTTCTGCGCGAGGGCTCCGCCATCGAGGACTTCATGCGCCCGGACCGTGTGGTGATCGGCTGCGAAAGCGAGCGGGCCGCCGCTGTGCTTCGGGCGCTCTATCGCCCGCTTTTTCTAAACGAGACGCCCATCCTCTTCGCCGATCTCGAAACAGCGGAGCTGATCAAGTACGCGGCCAACGCCTTCCTGGCCACGAAGATCACCTTCATCAACGAAATGGCCGACATCTGCGAAAAGCTCGGTGGCAACGTGCAGCAGGTGGCGCGGGGCATCGGCCTGGACGGCCGCATCGGCAGCAAATTCCTTCATGCCGGCCCCGGCTACGGCGGCTCCTGCTTCCCCAAAGACACGCTCGCGCTCGTCACCAGTGCGCGGGAGGCCGGCACGCCGACGCAGATCGTGGAAGCTGTGGTCGCCGTCAACGAACAGCGCAAGCAGGCCATGGCCGACAAGATCATCGCACATTGCGGCGGCAGCGTCGCCGGCAAGACGATCGCCGTGCTCGGCTTGACCTTCAAGCCCAACACCGACGACATGCGGGACGCACCCTCGCTGGTTATCGTGCCGCGTCTGCAGGAGGCCGGCGCCAAGCTCCGGGTCCACGATCCGGTCGGCATGGAGGAAGCCAAAAAGCTGCTCACCGATCTCGAGTGGCTGGAAGACCCTTACGACGCCGCCACCGGCGCCGACTGCCTGGTGATCGTCACCGAGTGGAACCAGTTCCGGAACCTCGACCTCGATCGCATCAGAGGGCTGATGGGACAGCCCGCCATAGTCGATCTGCGCAACATCTACCAGCCCGACGACATGGCGGCCCGCGGCTTCCGTTACGCCTCCGTCGGCCGGACCAACAACGAGGCGAAAGGTCCATGACCGGTCATCCCTTCGATCCCTCAATCCTACGCGAGTACGACATTCGTGGCTTGGTCGACAAAACCCTGCATCGCGCAGATGCGGTAGCCCTGGGCCGCGCCTTCGGCACGCTGGTGCGGCGGCGAGGTGGCGCGCGGGTCGCGCTCGGCTTCGACGGACGGCTGAGCTCACCCGACTTGGCCGATGGCGTCAGCGAAGGCCTGCGCGCGAGCGGGGTGACTCCGCTGCGCCTGGAATGCGGCCCCACGCCATTGCTCTACTTCGCCGTCTACGAACTCGACGCCGATGGCGGCATCATGGTGACCGGCTCCCACAATCCGCCGCAGTACAACGGATTCAAGATGATGCTCGGCAAGAGCAGCTTCTTCGGCGCGGATATCCAGGCACTGGGCCAGCAAGCCGCCGCCGGCGACTTCGAAACCGGCACGGCTGAAGAGGAGGCTCACACGCTGGCGCCCCGCTACCTGGACGTCCTGCTTGAGCGCGCGCCTATCAGTAGGTCTTTCAAGGTAGCTTGGGACCCGGGTAACGGCGCTACCGGAGAAGCCGTGCAGGCGCTCGTCAAGCGGCTGCCCGGCGAGCATCATGTGATCAACGGAACCATCGACGGCAACTTCCCGGCCCACCACCCGGACCCGACGGTGCCAGCCAACCTGGTGCAGCTGCAGGACATAGTCCGCGCCAAGGGCTGCGACCTGGGCTTTGCCTTCGACGGCGACGGCGACCGCTTGGGCGTGATCGACGGCGAAGGCGGCATCCTCTGGGGCGACCAGGTGATGCTTCTGCTCGCCGAGGACATTTTGAAGGAACGGCCTGGCGCAACCATCATTGCCGACGTCAAGGCCAGCCAAACGCTTTTCGACGGTATCGCCTCGATGGGTGGCAAGCCGCTGATGTGGAACACCGGGCATTCGCTAATCAAAGCGAAGATGAAGGAGACCAACGCTCCCTTCGCGGGCGAGATGAGCGCACACCTCTTCTTCGCCGACCGCTACTTCGGCTTCGACGACGGCCTTTATGCAGCGCTTAGAGTGCTGCAGGCGATGGAAGGCCGTGCCAGCAGCCTGCGTGACTTCCGACTGTCCCTGCCGGCCACGTTCGCCACGCCGGAGATTCGCGTCGACTGTCCCGCCGAGCGCAAGAGCCCGGTCGTCGAAGGCGTACGCGGAGCCCTGAAACAAGCAGGTGCGGAAGTTTCGGAGGTCGACGGCGTTCGCGTGCGTACACCTGAAGGCTGGTGGCTGCTGCGCGCCTCGAACACGCAGGACGTGCTGGTCGTACGCTGTGAAGCCGACAGTGAGGCCGGCCTCGAACGATTGAAAACGGAGGTCCGGAGCTACCTCTCCAACCAGGGCCTGCAGCCCAACCTCGACTGAGCCGACGACAGTTCACTGACGATGGTTGAGCGCTTCTTCTTCTACGGCAGCCTGCGCGATCCCCATGTCAGAACGGCCGTCTTTCCGCATCTGGACGGCCGGCTGCAAATCGAAGCGGCGCATCTCCCCGGATACCGCCTTGCCTACTCCACCGCCTACCGCTGCCCCGTGCTGACACCGCAGGCCGGACGGCGTGTAACCGGCGATCTCGTGGCCGGCCTCGACCGTCGCGCTCTCGCCCGCATGGCGCACTACGAGGCGGACATCTACCATCCCGAGGAGCTGGAAGTTCGGCTGCCAGCCGGTGAGCGCTGTCGCGCCTGGGTTTTCCTGGCCGCCTATGCGGGGGTGGTCGGCCACCGTCCATGGCGCTTCGAGCGTTGGCGCCGGCTTGAGAAGAGGAAGCTGTTGAGCCAGGTGCCGCGCTGGATGACGGACTATGGCGCCGCCAACCTGCAGTCGCTCGACATCCCTTGGCGCACCCGGCGGACGCTGCTCACCATTGCCGAGAACCTGCCGAACGACAGCAACCCCGAAAAGACTAGGGGCTGACGCGTCCCGTCAGCCTTCGTCGTCGCGGGTCACGAAGCAGTCGAAGGCGCGGCGGCGCAGCTCGGCGCAGGCCTGGGCAGCCTGGTACATCTCCTGAAAGCCGACCAGACGTGCGCGGTAGATTTCGCGTTGGCCGTCGCTGTCGACGAAGATACCGCGGAAGCGCGCATCGTCGGTCAAGCGCTCGGCGGCTTGCACAGCAGCAGCATGGGCCTGCGCAAACCCGGAGTAGGCGCCGACCTGAACTTGCCATCCCTCGATCACCATCTGAGCGGGACCGGGTGCGGCCGGCTCCATGGAGTTGAGGGCCACGGCTTGCGCTTCCCCGTCTTGCTGGAAGAAGGGATTACGGCGCGGTAGCTGAATGCCGGTGGCGATGTTGGCGGGCCGACCGGCCGCGGGTTCCGCCTGGATGGCCGAGCCGACAGGTGAACTGGTGGTGGGCGCTTGGGCCGTGCGCAGGGGATTGCGGCGCGGCAAAACCACCGGCGATGCGACGAAGACCCGCGGGTTCCGAGAGAATCCGATGTTCAGCAGCCGCTCCATCTCCTTGTTGCGGGTACGCGCCGTACGTCCTCCAAAAACCACGGCGATCACGCGCCGGCCATTGCGTTCCGCCGAGGCCGCCAGGTTGAAGCCGGATGCGCGGATATAGCCAGTTTTGATGCCGTCGGCTCCGCTATAGCTGCGCAGCAGCGCGTTGTGGTTTTTGAAGCGGCTGCCGCCGTACTGGAAGAACCGGGTGGAAAAGTAGTCGTAGTATTGCGGAAAGTGGCGCAGCAGCGCGCGTGACAAGCGCGCCATGTCACGCGCCGTGGTCACCTGCTTGCGATGCGGCAGGCCGGAGGCATTGCGGAAGGTCGTACTGCTCATGCCGAGCTGGCGCGCCTTTTTGGTCATCTGGCGCGCAAACTCGACCTCGGTCCCCGCTAGGCCTTCCGCCACAACGGTGGCGACATCGTTGGCCGACTTGGTGACCAGAGAGAGAATGGCATCGCGCACCTTGATGGTGCGCCCGGCCCGCAATCCGACCTTCGAAGCGGGTTGCCCGGCGGCACGCCGCGAGATCTTCAAACGGTCGTCCAGCGAGAGGCGCCCCTTCTCCAAAGCCTCGAAGACCATGTAGAGCGTCATCATTTTGGTCAGCGATGCTGGATAGCGCCTCGCATCGGCGTGCCGACTGTGCAACACGGAGCCGTTCTGCGCATCGATGACGATCGCCGCATACTTGCGGGCCTCGGCCGGCGCCGCCGTCAGGCAAGCGGCCGCGAAGAGGGCGCAGGCAAGGACGAATAACCCGCTTCGCCGCGAGATCATCCTGTTACCCCGTCGCAGAGGTGGGTTTTCGTGGACCCCATCTTAACTCTACCCGTCAACACTATTGAATCTCTTCAAGAATTAGCAAACCACTGGATTCTCTGTCCAGTCGTTTGGCGCGCTGCTTTCGACACGCTCAGTCAGCCTGGCATTTCGAGCTTAAATCACGGTAAAGTCTGAGAATGTTCGACGGAAACGCGATGCTCTGCCGCCTGCGCCTGGTGCTGCTGGCGGGAGTGCTCCTTGGGTTGGGCGCCTGCGCTTACGGCGGGAACCTGGAAGACCCCTTTGTGCAGAAGTTCGCCTGGTTCAGCCTGCTGAACGGCGACGACCTGCGGGAAACCTGCGACACCGGCACGGGGGCGAACCCGGACGACCGCTACCGTTTCGTCTACAACGCCCGCTACACCAAGCACGTGCGGGTCTACGACCTGACGGTTGGGCCAGACGGCAGCGGGACCCTATTAAGCCGCGTGCAACTGCCGGAAAACCTGAGCCGGCTGGTGATCGACAGCCCGGGAGACCTGTTGAGTCCCTGGCGCTGGAACAGCGCCACAACCGTTCTGACGGCCCAAGAAGTGAGCCAGTTGACGACGGCGCTGACCAACAGCGGCTTCGGCCAAGAGCCACCAGTGGGCCGCTGGCTCGACTCCCGCGCCTATTATTGGATCGCCGTCGCCTGCACGGGCGGCCGGATGGTCTTCAACGCCTGGTCCTATCCCTCGGAACGCTATGACAAGATGAGCTTCCCGGCCATCCTGGCACGCTTCGACCGCACCGGCATCGCCATGCCGCCGCCCAGAAAGGTCGACCCCAGCGGGCGCCTGAGGGCCCGCGGCGGACTGAGCGCCCGGGAATTCGCCGGGGTAGATTTCGAGGTCGAGGTCGGCGCGAACGGCCTGGTCGGCCAGCGCTAGCGTCCAGACTCCGACGTTCGTCACAGTAAGCAGCAAGGACTGCGCGGCGTTGGAGGCCTACGTCCGAGGAATTTGTGCACTGCACAAATTTGCTTGACACAGCCCAACCCAACCCTTAACTACTGATCATGTTGCAGTGCACAATTTCCAGGCTCGACCGGAGAGATTGAGCCAGCGGCGATGAGTGCGCGGGCCCCCACCCTGCAAGCGCAACCGATCAGTATTCAGTGATGGAAGGAACGACAGAGATGACCGCCAAGAAGACCACCACCGCTCAGGACGCCATGAAACCGGTCGAAGCCGCCGTTAACGCCGGCAAGGAGACCGTTGAGGCCGTCGTCAAGGCCGGCAGCGAAGCCGCCACCAAGCAGTACGAGCAAGCCGTCACCATGACCAAAGAGAACATCGAGAAGACCTCGAGCGCCATCTTCAAGGGCTATGACGAGCTGGCTTCCGTCAACAAGGACAACCTCCAGGCCTTCGTCGAGGCGTCCAACGTCATGGCCAAGGGCATGGAAGCCATGACCAAGGAGTTCTTCACCTTCGCGCAAGGCTCCATGGAAGAGAACGTGGCCGTCGCCAAGAAGATGCTCGGCGCCAAGAACGTCCAAGAGCTCTTCGACGTGAGCGGCGAGGTTGCCAAGAGCAACTTCGACAAGACGCTGGCCGAGACCGCCAAGCTGACCGAGATGTCCGTCAAGGTCGCCAACGAGACCTTTCAGCCGCTGCAGTCGCGGCTGAACGTCACGGTCGAGAAGATGATCAAGTCGGCTGCCTAACACCTGCCGATCAGGGTACCCGGAAAAGCCCGGCCGTTTGGCCGGGCTTTTTTATGCCTCCCCCGAGGCTGTCTCTATGCCATCTATCACGCGCAGGCCTCTCTCAAGCGCGTCGAGAAAGAGGGCAAGACGCTTCGGCTGATGTCGAGCCGGCAGGTAGGCGACGTTGACGGCATGCGATGCCGCCCGCCACTGCGGCATAAGGTCGATCAAACGGCCGCATGCCAGGTCATCCGCGATGAACCACCGCGGCAGAACAGCAACCCCTGCGCCTTTCAGGGCCGCGCGATGCAGCGCGAAGATGTTGTTGGTCGCAAATCGCACGGGCGGCCTGATCTCGACCACGGCACCCTCCCTGTTGGCCAAGGCAATCCGCCCGCCTTCGAAGGGCTCCAGGGCAACGAAAGGCAAGGTCTCCGCATCCGCCGGAACGACTAGGCCGTCGCGACCCGCCAACGCCGGGCTGGCCACGAGAGAGCGGGATACTCGCCCAATCGGCCGCACGATCAGTGTTTCGTCCGGCACGGGCCCAATCTTGATCCAGCAATCACATCCGACCTCTGCAAAGCGGAGCGGCTCATCCTGCAACTGCCAGGACAGCGTGACCTGCGGATGCAAACGCTGGAAATCGAGCGCAATGTCGAGGATATGCCGTTGACCGAGGGCAACGGGAGCGACGATCTTCAGCGGGCCCTTGGCCACGTTGTCCCCGGCCCCATGCCGCTCCTCCAGGGCCGACCACTCCCCAAGCAGACCACGGGCGTCGCGCAGCAACGCCTGCCCGGCCAAGGTGAGGGCGAGCGAATGGGTCGTCCGCCGCACAAGCTGGACACCCAAGCGATCTTCCAACTCCTTCAACTGCCTGCTGGCCGACGCCTGCGACAGACCGAGATCGCGCGCCGCGCCGCTGATCGAGCCGCGCTCGGAAATCCGGACAAAGGTCTCCAACAAGGTCAGGCGGTCGAGTGGCTTGCTCATACGTGTTACGTATAACAATATCCTCTCTAGTCCGTCTACCGGATGAGAGAAAATGCAGCCACCTTGGCTTCAGCAACAAAGCGCAGAAATCGAGGAGACAAAACATGACGGAACGGACTTTTCGGATCGGCGGCGCGCTCGAAGTCAATCGTCTGGGCTATGGCGCCATGCGCCTGACCGGCCAGCCGGGCAACTTCGGCCCCTACCCGCAATGGGATGAAGGCCTGAAACTGCTGCGCCGCGCCGCCGACCTCGGCGTGAACTTCTTCGACAGTGCCTGGGCCTATGGGCCGGAGCACGCTGACCGGATAGTGGGCGAGGCTTTGGAAGGGCGCCAAGTTGCCGTGGCAACCAAAGGCGGCGTCGACAAGCCAGAGCCGGGACGGATTACCGTGGATGGCTCGCGCGAGACCCTGCTGCATCAGATAGATCAAGCTCTGATAAATCTGAGGCGGCCGCACATCGATCTCTTTCAGCTCCACCGTGTCGATCCAGCCGTCCCGATTGAAGACTCCGTCGCGGCACTGGCCGAGGCACAGACCGACGGCCGGATCGGCCATATCGGCCTGTCGAACGTGACCCTCGAGCAACTAGAGCGCGCGCTTTCGGTGGCCCCAATCGCCAGCATCCAGAACCGCTACAACATGGCGGAGCGGGAGGCCGATGACTTGGTCGACTTCACGGCCGCCCGGGGCATCGCCTTCATTCCTTATGGACCGCTCGGCGCCAACCCCATGAAGCAGGGCGCCAAACTGTCACCGCGCGAGGCGCTCGCCTGGCTCTTGCGACGCGCGCCAAACATCATTGTCATTCCCGGCACAACATCCGTGACCCATCTTGAGGAGAATTGGAGCGCCTGGGATGACGTTGAGCGATTGGACCGGGAGGTATGAGCCCTTTGCGACCACAGGGCAGCGTCCGCGCGATAGCTGCCCCTTCGCCATAATGCAGGCGCGATTGTACGAAACACTCGGTCTGTCGTCGAGAAATGCGGGTTAGCGGAAAAAGCTGCATGATCGGCACTTCCCGCCCCCAGGCTGATTCACAATATTGTAGAGCATGCTAGTATTAGATTGGGAACATGGCGGGCCGAGTCGCCGGCCCGAAAGGCGTGAGATGCGAAGCATGCGGTTGGCCAACGAAGACGACGGCGGCCCCGGACGCAACGGTGATGATGGCGGTAGCGGCGGTGGTCGTGCGACCGGCGTCATCGTTCGCACGCGCCCGAAAACCAAGCGCCCCTCGCTTTACAAGGTACTGATGCTGAACGACGATTACACGCCGATGGAGTTCGTCGTTCACGTCCTGGAGAAGTTCTTCGGCAAGCGCCGAGAAGAGGCGACGCAGATCATGCTGCACGTACATCGCCGGGGTGTCGGTGTCTGCGGGGTCTACACCTACGAGGTCGCAGAGACCAAAGTGACGCAGGTCATAGACTATGCCCGCAAGCATCAACATCCTTTACAATGCACCCTGGAAAAGGACTAGTCGCGCGCGATGCTATCCAGCAACCTAGAGAAGACCTTGCACCGCGCCTTGGCGCTCGCCAACGAACGGCGCCATGAATACGCAACGCTCGAACATCTTCTGCTGGCCCTGACCGAAGACAGCGACGCTGTCGCAGTGCTGCGCGCTTGCGGGGTCGATCTCGGCAAGCTGCGTGACGAGATTTCCGACTACATCGACAACGATCTCTCCTCGCTGATCACGGCGCAGAGTGGCGACGCCTCGCCGACCTCCGGCTTCCAGCGGGTGTTGCAGCGCGCAGCCATCCACGTGCAGTCGTCCGGGCGCGAGGAGGTCACCGGCGCCAACGTGCTCGTCGCCATCTTCGCCGAGCGCGAGAGCCACGCCGTCTACTTCCTGCAGGCGCAGGAGATGACCCGCCTCGATGCGGTCAACTACATCAGCCACGGCATCGCCAAGGTCCCGGGCCAGGAGCAGAGCCGCACGGTCAACGGCGCCGAGTCGGAAAGCGAGAGCGAGCAGGTCGTCAAGCAGGGCCGCGAGGCGCTCGACGCCTATTGTGTTGATCTGAACGAGAAATCCCGCCAGGGCCGCGTCGACCCCCTGATCGGCCGCAGCGGCGAGATCGAGCGCACCATTCAAGTGCTGTGCCGCCGCACCAAGAACAATCCGCTCTATGTCGGCGACCCGGGCGTGGGCAAAACCGCCATCGCGGAAGGCCTGGCCCGGCGTATCGAAGAAGGCGACGTTCCGGCAGTCCTCAAGGAAGCGACCATCTTCGCGCTCGACATGGGCGCGCTGCTTGCCGGCACGCGCTACCGCGGCGATTTCGAAGAACGGCTCAAGGCGGTGATCTCCGAGCTGGAGGCCATGCCGCACGCGGTGCTGTTCATCGACGAAATCCATACGGTGATCGGTGCCGGCGCGACATCCGGCGGCGCCATGGACGCCTCCAACCTGCTCAAGCCGGCTTTGCAGAGCGGTAGCCTGCGCTGCATCGGCTCGACCACCTACAAGGAATACCGCAACTACTTCGAGAAGGACCGCGCCCTGGTGCGGCGCTTCCAGAAGATCGACGTGGTCGAGCCCTCGATCGAAGACACGGTGAAGATCCTCAAGGGACTCAAGCCCTACTATGAGGAGCACCACAGCGTGCGCTACACGCAGGAAGCCATCCGCATCGCCGTCGAGTTGGCCGCGCGCTACATCAACGACCGCAAGCTGCCGGACAAGGCGATCGACGTCATCGACGAGACGGGCGCGGCGCAAGCCCTGCGGCCCGAATCCAAGCGCAAGAAGACCGTCGGCGTAAAGGAAGTCGAGGCGGTGGTCGCCAAGATGGCCCGCATCCCACCGAAATCCGTCTCCAAGGACGATAAGCAGGCGCTCGCCAACCTGGAGCGCGACCTCAAGACCATGGTCTTCGGCCAGAACAAGGCGATCGAGGCCCTCACCGCTGCGATCAAGCTCGCCCGTGCCGGCCTGCGCGAGCCGGAGAAGCCCATCGGCTCCTACCTCTTCTCCGGTCCCACCGGCGTCGGCAAGACCGAGGTTGCGCGCCAGCTGGGCATGACGCTCGGCGTCGAGCTGCACCGTTTCGATATGTCTGAGTACATGGAGCGCCACGCGGTCAGCCGTCTGATCGGGGCCCCGCCGGGCTATGTCGGCTTCGACCAAGGCGGCCTTTTGACAGACGCCGTGGACCAGCACCCGCACTGCGTCTTGCTGCTCGACGAAATCGAGAAAGCGCATCCGGATATCTTCAATATCCTGCTGCAGATCATGGATTACGGGAAGCTGACCGACCACAACGGCAAGAACGTCGACTTCCGCAATGTGATCCTGATCATGACCACCAACGCGGGCGCCAGCGAGATGGCCAAGCCGGCCATCGGCTTCGTGAGAGAGGCCCGCAGCGGTGAGGATACGGAAGCGATCAACCGACTCTTCACGCCGGAGTTCCGTAACCGGCTGGACGCCATCATTCCGTTCAGCGGCCTGACGCCGGAGATCGTGGCGCGGGTGGTCGACAAGTTCGTCATGCAGCTGGAAGCGCAGTTGGCCGATCGCAACGTGACCATCGAACTTAGCGACGCAGCCCGCCAGTGGCTGGCCGAGAAGGGCTATGAGCCGAACTTCGGCGCCCGTCCCCTCGCCCGCGTCATCCAGGAGCACATCAAGAAACCGCTGGCGGAAGAGCTGCTGTTCGGCAAGCTCGCCAAAGGCGGACTGGTGCGGGTCGACCTGGTGGACGGCGCCCTCACCTTCGGTTTCCCGGACGAAAAGAACGGCCCGCCGACTAAGTCCGGGAAGAAGGCGCCGGAGCTGGTGGACTGATCGGCAAACTGGCTTGAGCCTTGGCCCGCGCCAGGGTCACCGCGCGCGGCAGAGCGGCGGCGCCCAGCACGACGACACCCGCCGAAAGAGCGAACAGCAGGTATTGGCTGTCGAAGCCGTAGCCGCTCTCGTGCAGGAACGCTATGGCCGGCACGATGACGGAGGCCATGCCGAGCGACAGCACATACTCGGCCGCGAAGGCACGTGAGCGCCAAGAGCTGGCCACGTAACGACCGAGCAGCCAGCCGGTGATGGGAAGGCCGGCGAACATGAAGGTCACCACCACCAGAGCGCCTGGCACGGCAAGCCAGCCGAAGGCTTGCGACAGGAGCGCCAAGGTTGCGGCAATCAGGACATAGAGCGCGAGCATGACCGGCCGGCCACCGACCCGGTCGAGCAGATTGCCGACCGGAAGCTGGGCGAAAGCGGCGACAGCGAAAACCAAGGTGGTGTAGCCCCCGACACCGGCCAATGTCGGCGCAATGGCACCCAAGCGCTCATCGAACAGCTTAGGCAGCGAGATCGTCACGCCGTTGAAGATCACGCCGCTGAACAGCGCCGCCAGCAGGATCACGGCGACGACGCGGATCTGGATCGCACGCGGGACGGTAATTGTATCTGGCCGACTCGTACGATGTGACGCGTGCGCGCTCGCGTCGTGACGCCTGACCGCCATCAGGTGAACGAGGCCGACAACTAACACGACCAATCCCGGCACCAGGAAAGCGCTCCGCCAGCCGAAAGCATCGGCCAGCAGCCCCGTCGCCAGGGCGGCCGCGGCCAGTCCCAGATTGCCGAACACGCCGTTGACGGCCAAGGCATGGCCCGGTCGGTCGCTGAGACGCGTCACCATGGCCAGGCCGACCGGATGATAGATCGCGGCAAACAGCCCGAGAGCGCCCATCCCAACCATGAGCCAAAGATCGTCGGCGGCAAAGGCGATGAAGAGGCTGGCGCCGCCGAGGCCGAAGAACGATAGAGCGATCAAGTGCTGGCCGTTCCAATGGTCGCCAAGCCAGCCGGCCGGCAAGGTGGCAAGCGCAAAGAGCACGTAAAGCGGCGTGCCGAGCGCCAACGCGGCGCCATAGGAAAGCGCCCAATCCGCGGCGATGGCGATGACGGCCGTCGGAAAGATCAGCAAGAAGTAGTGGCAGAGGAAGTGCGCCACATTGAGAAAAGCCAGCTGGGTTCCCGGGGTCATCGTGCTCTCTCCTCTCGATCGTCGCTCGACAAGATAGGCGGTCGCATGGCACCATTCTTCCGGTATCAAGCCAATAAATACGGAGAAAATGCCAAAACACGATCCAGCGATCGAGGTCGAGGGTCTGGCCACCGACTACGCCGCCGGCACTTGGATCGAACCCCACAACCATGACGCCCATCAGATCCTCCATGCTGCCGCCGGTGTCTTTCGGGTTCTAAGCGAGGAGGCGGTCTGGGTGGTGCCACCCGGCCGGGCGATCTGGATGCCGGCGGGCCGCGTTCATGCCGTCCGCTGCCATACGGCGACGGCCATGCGCACGGTCTATCTGGACAGGACAGCGCCGAGACTGCCCTCCGACTGCGCCGTGTGGTCGATCTCCCCCTTGATGCGCGAAGTCCTGATCCGGATGGCCACTGTGCCGGACGACCCAAACTGGCCGCACCTCCTTGCTCTGTTGCTGGCCGAGATCGCCGAGATCGACGCCTTGCCGCTCGCGCTGCCGCAGCCACAGGACCCGCGCTTGCGCCGAATGACTGAAGCGACCCTTACTGAGCCGGCCGACCCGCGCCCGCTCAGGGCCTGGTCGAAGGAACTCGGGTTCTCGGAGCGCAACCTGATCCGAAAGTTCGCTGACGAGACCGGCATGACTTTTCGCGAGTGGCGCCGGCAAGCGCGCCTGCTTGCAGCACTGGAACGCCTGGCCGCGGGCGAGCCGGTGACCTCGGCCGCCTTCGCGGTGGGCTATGATAACGTCAGCGCGTTCATCGAGGCCTTTCGCGATGTCTTCGGCACCACACCTGGGCGCTATTTCAAATCCCAGGATGTCTCGCCGTTGCCTGCCACAGATGCGCCCCGCCAGGGATAGGTCTTGGCCAGGCGAACCATCAGCCGCAGCACGGGCGAGTACTGCCGCCCCGCGACGGTGACGAGCGAGACAGTGCGGCTGACCTCCGGCTCGACCAAAACACGCGTGGCAATGCCCGGCAGGCTGGGCAGGAACTCCGGCATGATCGAGCAGCCGAGCTTGGCCAGCACCATGGCCTGGACCCAGTCTTCACGCTCGCTGCTGTAGCGCAGATTGACCTCGAAGTCCTTCTCGCCGCCCAGAGCCTCGAAGTGGTCCATGAACTCGCAGTGCAGGCGAAGAAGGTAATCCTCACCGTCAAGCTCGCTGAGCGGCACCACGGTCATACCTTCGAAGCGGTGTCCTTTGGAAAAGGCGATGGTGTAGCGTTCACCGTAGAGCGGGACGGCATCGAGCCGCTCCGGGAGGTGCGGCATGCCGATCAGGCCGACGTCGACCTCGCCCTGTAGCAAAGCCTCGATCAACTCGCTGCCGGTCGCTTCGCTGATCTTGAGATCGAGAACGGGGATCTCCTCGCGCAAGCGATCGAGGAAGCCGACCATCTCCACAGGGCCGACCGTCGACATGACGCCGAGGTTGAGGGAGGCACGCTCTAGGCTGTGAAAGTCCTCGGCGTCGGCCCGGGCCGCCTCATTGGCGCGCAGAATGGTCTCGAGATGCGGCTTCATGAGCCGACCGAGGTCGGTGAGATGCGTCAGATTCCGCTCACGCCGGAAGAGCTCTCCGCCCAGTTCCTCCTCAAGGCGCTTGATCGCCTTGGTGAGCGCCGGTTGCGAGACGTGGCACAGCTCGGCCGCCCGCGTGAAGTTCAACGTCTCGCTGACGGCGAGGAAGTAGCGGACCTGATGCATCTCCATGGAAGCTCACCCATACACGTCGTTTCACATTCATTTGAGTCCGTTGCGTCCATCACCCACGGCTATTGAACGCATAGCTAGATGGTATTTCACGCGAGCAACGTTCTTACGCATCTTTCAGGTCATCTGATGCATTCAAAGGGACGGCGGCACCGAGGCAGCCGGACCGTAGCAGAAAGGAAAAAGCAGGATGTCGATCAAATCCAGAGTTCTTGCCATCGCCGGCGCAGCTGCCCTCACCACCGGCATCGCCCTTGCCGGCACTGCCCAGGCCGAGACTGTTATCGAGCTGACGCAGACCGGCTGCCAGTTCGTCGAGTCCGAAGGCGTCGATCATGGCTACACGCCAAAGACCGCTGACGATTGCAAGGAGATCAACGCCGAGAGCGGCGAGGACCGCGCGGCCAAGGCCGTTACCCTGCGCCTCAAGCCAGGCAAGCACATCTTCCGCGTGACCAACGAGAACGTCCCCTATGAGCTCGGCTTCTGGCTGCGCGGCGACGGCCTGATCAGCCGCGCGACCCTGCCCAGCGTTTCCGGCGGCGGTCTGACCCAGGGCATCACGAAGGACTACGTCGTCGACCTCGAGCCCGGCGAGTACCTCTACTCCTGCCCGCTCAACCCGACCCTCGACTACAAGCTGGTGGTGGAGGGCTGAGCCCTCCACTTACCTCCACCCAAAGCGGCCGTGCGCCGGGGAGACATCATGTCGGACAACAACCAAAAAACCATCACGGCGGACATCGCCATCATCGGTGCCGGCTCTGGTGGCCTGAGCGTCGCCGCCGGTGCCGCCCAGATGGGCGCCAAGACCGTGCTCTTCGAAAAGGGCAAGATGGGCGGCGATTGCCTCAACTACGGCTGCGTCCCCTCCAAGGCCCTGATCGCCGCCGGCGGGGCTGCCCAAACCATCCGTGACAGCGGCCAGTTCGGCGTCAACGGCCACGAGCCGGCCGTCGACTTCGCCAAGGTGAACGCTCATGTGCATGGCGTCATAGGCGCCATCGCGCCACACGACTCGGTTGAGCGCTTCGAGGGCCTCGGTGTTCAAGTCATCCAGGACGCGGCGCGCTTCACTAGACCCAACGAGGTCGTAGCCGGCGACATCCGCGTCAAGGCCAAGCGCTTCGTTATCGCCACCGGCTCCTCGCCGATGGTGCCGCCGATCCCCGGCCTGGACGCGGTCCCGCACTACACCAACGAGACCATCTTCGATCTCACCGAAGTGCCGCAGCACCTGATCGTCGTGGGTGGCGGGCCGATCGGCATCGAAATGGCACAGGCGCATCGCCGCCTCGGCTCACAGGTCACGGTGGTAGAAGCCTTCGGCATCATGGGCAAGGACGATCCCGACGCCGTCGCCGTGGTTCGTGAGCGCGTGGAGCGCGAAGGCGTCGTCCTGCGCGAGAACACCAAGGTTGAGAGCGTCGTCGGCGAGCGTAACGGGATCTCCGTGCTGATCAGCGCCAACGGCCAGAGCGAGCGCATCGAAGGCTCGCACCTGCTGATCGCGGTGGGTCGCCGAGCCAACGTGGATGGCCTGGGTCTCGACGAGGCCGGCGTCGAGCATAGCCCACGCGGCATCACGGTGGATGCCCGTTTGCGCACGACCAACAAGCGCATTTTCGCCATCGGCGATGTCGCCGGCGGCTATCAGTTCACCCACATGGCCGGCTATCACGCCGGGATCGTCATCCGCAACGCGCTGTTCCGCCTGCCCTCCAAGGTCGACTACCGCGCCGTGCCCTGGGTCACCTACACCGAGCCGGAGCTGGCGCACGTTGGCCTTCTGGAAGCGGCGGCCAAGGAAAAGGACGGCAAGGCAACCGCCACCACCTTCCCCTTCGCCGAGAACGACCGCGCCCAGGCCGAACGCGCGACGGAAGGCTTCGCCAAGGCCGTGATCGACGGTCGCGGCCGCATCGTCGGCGCCACCATCGTCGGAAAACACGCCGGCGAGCTCATCCTGCCTTGGGTGCTGGCCGTGCAGAAGGGCCTGAAGGTGGCCGACATGGCCTCCATCATCGCGCCCTACCCGACTCTGAGCGAGGTCTCCAAACGGGCGGCCGGCGCCTACTACACGCCCAAGCTCTTCAGCGAGCGGACCCGGAAACTCGTGCGCTTCCTACAGCGCCTGCCGTAACCCAGCTTTGAAAAGGATCACGTCGATGAACAGCCAACAGAGCTGCGCCCCGGCCCAGAACGGCCAGGGTAGCGCGAAAACCCTCGCCAAGCGTCTCTTGCCCGTCTTCGCCATTGCCGGCGCGATCGCCGCCGTCTTCGCCTTCGGCTTGGAGGAATACCTCAGCTTCGACGCTCTGCGGGACAACCGCGAAGTGCTGACCGCCTTCGTGCAGCAGAACTATGCCGTTGCGCTTCTCGCGTTCGTGGCGATCTACGCGGTTGCCACCGCCCTCTCCTTGCCCGGCGGCGCTATCCTGACAATCACCGGCGGATTCCTCTTCGGCACCGCCCTCGGCACGACCTATGCCGTGGTTGGCGCGACCATCGGTGCGGTCGTGGTCTTTCTTGCCGCGCGCACCGCCTTGGGCGACAGCCTGCGGCAGCGGGCCGGCCCTTGGCTGCGCAAGATGGAAGACGGCTTCAAGGAAAACGCCCTGAGCTACCTGCTGGTCCTGCGCCTCGTCCCCCTCTTCCCCTTCTTCGTGGTCAATCTGGTGCCGGCCTTCCTCGGCGTGCCGCTGCGCACCTATGTCATCGGCACTTTCATCGGCATCATTCCCGGCGCCTTCGTCTTCGCCTCGGTCGGTGCCGGCCTGGGCAGCGTGTTCGACAGCATGGAGGAGTTTTCGCCTGCCGCGGCGCTGACCACGGAAGTCGTCGTCGCCCTGGTCGGTCTCGCCGTCCTCTCTCTGGTGCCGGTCGTCTACAAGCGGCTGCGGCGCAAACCGGCCGCCGACGTCAACTAAACCCTTTCCCAGACCAACCTTCAGCGCCCGCGCCCTTTGGGGGCGGGCCCTTTTTCTTTGCTCGGCCGCTAGGCAGCGGCCTCTGTATGGCTGCTGCGGTAGAGATCTGTGCTCAGGTACTTAATGCCGGAGTCACACATGACCGTCACTACAGTCGCTTCTGGCCCCAGCCGCCGGCCGATGCGAAGAGCGGCGACGAGGTTGGCACCGGTCGAGGTCCCCGCGAAGAGCGCCTCGCTCCGCGCCAGCCGGCGGGCCATGGCCATGGCCTCTTCGGTGGATACGGCAACGATCTCGTCGACAACGGAAGGCTCCCAGAGGGGTACGACAAAGCCTGCGCCCACCCCTTCGATCCGATGAACACCCGTCGGCCCGCCGGACAGCACGGCCGATTCGGCCGGTTCCACAGCGGCGATAGAGATGTCCGGCCGGTGGCGTCGCAGGCTCTCGGCGATGCCGCGCACCGAGGCCGCGGTGCCGGTCGATTGCACGAAGGCATCGATACGCCCGCCGCTCTGTCGCCAAATCTCCTCGCCCATCGCGTGGTAGGCGGCGAGCTGGCTCCCGTTGTTTAGCTGGTCGGTCCAGAAAGCACCGGTCTTCTCCGCTATCTCTCCTGCAGCTGCGATCATGGCCCGGGTCAAGGCGGCATCCATGCCGCCGTTCTCGCTGGGCACGACAGTCAGCTCGGCGCCGAGCGCTGCCATGTGACGGCGTTTTTCGGCACTGAAGGCATCGGACGTGACGATGCTGAGCGGATAGCCCTTCGCCGCACAGACAAGCGCCAAGGACACGCCAGTGCTGCCGCCGGTATACTCGACCACGCGTCCACCGGGCTTGAGGCGGCCGCTTTGCTCGCCCGCCTCGATCATCGCCAAGGCCATGCGATCCTTCATGCTGCCGGTCGGGTTTTCGCTTTCCAACTTGATCAGAATGCGAGCGCAGTTGTCCGGAACGATGTCCCTTAGCACCAGCAGCGGCGTGCCGCCGATACGCCCAAGGACGGAACTCACTTCCGTCGGCGGTGGGGCCGGCTCGCGATCTTCAAAGTCCACTGTCATGGCTCATTCTCATTTACATGTAGATACATTTATTGTATATACATGTAATTATGATGCGAGGCAATCGCCCCCCGCCAAGAACGCTCGTTTCCGACGCACGCCACGTCGTCGAACACTGCGCCGGCATCAACGTTCGGCTCGCCGCGCGCCGTATCACGCATTTCCTGGAGACAGAGATGCGGAGCACCGAGTTGAGCATCGCTCAGTTCGGCCTGATGGCCCACGTCGCCGCGGCCAAGGACGATACGATCGGAGGATTGGCTGAGCGAACAGGTCTGGAGCAATCCACTCTGTCCAGAAACCTTCGCGCCCTCGAAAGCGCCGGCCTGGTTGAGATTGCCATCGTTGAAAGGGACCTGCGCAAACGAGCCGTTTGGCTGACGGAGACGGGCGCACGGCGTCTGGCCGCCGCTATTCCCGTTTGGAAGCAGGCGCATGAGACGCTTTCGGCTTTCCTGGATCCCATCGCCGTGCAACGGCTCGCGGCCGCAACGGGGGAGCTGACCGTTGGGGACAATCGCCCGACGGCGCGACGATCTTCCTTACGTTGATGCCGGAAGTGCCTTGCGCAGCAGCAGCTGCGCGAAGATCATGCCGCTCCCATAGACAGCGACGACCGGACCAGCGTGACTCAAGACACTCAGACCGCAGAGGAGACGCTGGTCTCCAGCGTGATAATCGTTGGCGCCGGTATCATCGGTGCCGTCACCGCCTATCACCTAGCCGAACGTGGCGTGGCAGTCACGATTATCGAGCGCGGCCGGCCGGCCGCCGGGGCGACCGCCGCATCGTTTGCCTGGATCAACGCCAGCGCCGGCCGCACCAAGGACTACTTCGACTTACGCCAGCGCAGCCTCCTGGAGTATCGCACCCTCTCGGCAGAGCTCAACGGCGGCCTCCCGCTCGAGTGGAGCGGCAGCCTGATCTGGGATGAGGACGAAGTCGGCGATCCTGCGGACTTTGCTGCGCGTTACTCGGCCTGGAGCTACGAGAGCCGGGTTGTCGGCAAGGATGAAGTTGCGCGGCGCGAGCCTGCCGTGAAGGAGGTACCCGATCGCGCCGTGCTAGTGCCGGACGAGGGCAGCCTGCATCCAGTCAAGGGAACGTTGGCGTTGCTCGAGGCCGCCAAGGCGGCCGGTGCGCGTCTTATCGAAGGCTGGACGGCCTCTCGTTTGGTGACCCGAGGCGATCGGGTGGTGGGGGTGGAGACCGAAGGCGGCGAGATGACCGCTGACTGCGTCCTATTGGCCTCAGGCAGCGACACGCAAAGGCTTTGCGACAGTGTCGGGCTGACCGTTCCCATCGAGGCCTCTCCCGGACTACTTGCCCACTGCAAGCCGCATGCGCGCCTGATCAACCACATCCTGATCACGCCGGGCCTGCACATGCGCCAGGATGCGGAGGGGCGCCTCATCGCCGGCCGCACTTTCGGCGGCGGGCCGGTGCCGAACGACCGAGAAACCGAGGGCCGGCGCCTCGTCCGGGACATCAAGGACCGCCTGAAAGGCGCCAAGGGCTTGGAATTCGAGACGGCCACCGTGGGCTACCGGCCCATCCCGGCGGATGGCTATCCCGCGATCGGCTTCGCCATGCCCGGGCTTTACGTTGCCGCCATGCACAGCGGCATCACCTTGGCTCCGGCCGTCGGCCGCTTCGCCGCCATGGAAATCCTCGATGGTGCGGAGGTTTCGCTGCTGGCCCCCTTCCGCCCCGGGCGTTTCTCGTAGCGCGATCACAAAATCGTGAAGAGCCGGCGGTCTTTCCTCCGCTTTCGGCACATAGGTGAGAAGATACTGCTCGCCGAGAGAGGAGCGATGCCATGACGGCCGCCAACGTTGCCAAGTCTATAGTGCATAACGCTCAGCGTGCCGCGTTCTTGGCAACCTTGCTGTGCCTGGCCGTTGCCCTCGCCGGCCCAGTGCTGGCGGCCGGCGACGACGACGGCTGGAGCGGCACTCGGAAGGACAACGACGTCGCTGCCGCGGAAAAGAAGATCGCCGCTGAGGACTTCGCGGCCGCCATTCCTCTTTTGGAGAAGGCGACCAGAACCAACCCGCGCAACGCGAATGCCTTCAACCTGCTAGCCTTCTCACAGCGCAACCTCGGCGACTATGAGAGTGCCGCCATGAACTATAAGACGGCGCTCTCCATCGACCCCGATCACAAGGGCGCTCTGGAGTACCAAGGCGAGCTATTCCTCACCCTAGACCAGCCTGAGCGCGCGGAAGCCAACCTGGCGCGCCTGGATGATATCTGCTTCTTCGAGTGCCGCGCCTATGTCGAGCTGAAGCAGGCCATCGACGACTACAGGGCGAAGCACGGATCCTAGTTTTCTTCATTGCGATAGCACTGTTGCGCGGCGATAGCGACAGCGCCAGACTGCACCCGGCTTGAGGAGGTCTTGGGACATGGCGGCGTTGATGCAGGCCCTGCGCAAGGAGCACGAGGACATGACGGTCCTGCTGGACCTCATGGACCGGCAGATCGCGCAGTTCCAGGAGGGTGCGCCGCCCGACTTCAATCTGGTGCGGGGCATCATCGGCTATTTCCTGACCTATCCCGACCTCTACCATCACCCCAAGGAAGACCTGATCGCCGAGCGCCTGCGCAGCCGCGCACCGGATCAGGCCGCAGGCCTGGAGAGCCTGCTCAACGGCCATCTGGACCTGGCCTATCTGACCCGCCGCCTGGCCACCGCGACCGTCGACCAGATGGTCCGCCCCGACGATGAGCCGCGCGAGTGGTTCAGCAGCCTGGCCCGGGACTTCGTCGACAGCAATCGGCGCCACATGGCGATGGAGGAGGCGCACTTTTTCCCGCTCGCGCTGCAGGTGCTGAGCGACCGCGATTGGGCCGAGTTGGACGGGCGCTTTGCCGCCGGTACGGCGGAGAGTCACGTCCGCGCCCTGCATGACGCGGTGCTGGAACAGGTCGCAGGCGAATAGCGGCGGCAGAGTAAGGCGCGCGCTCGCCTGCAAGTCACTCCAACGCTTCGCTCACTGGTATTTCTTTTCACCCCATGCTATCCGCTGCACCGCAACAAAAGCGTCAAGGAAGGGGCGGTCGAGCATGCAGGAAATTCTGGCCGAGCTGGAGCGACGGCGCGCCGGGGCGCGCTTGGGGGGCGGAGAGCGGCGCATCGGAGCGCAGCACAGCAAAGGCAAGCTGACCGCACGAGAGCGGCTGGAAGTGCTGCTTGATGAGGGCTCCTTCGAGGAGTTCGACATGTTCGTCGAGCACCGCTGCATCGACTTCGGCATGGAGAAGAGCACCATCCCAGGAGACGGCGTGGTCACCGGCCACGGCACCATAGACGGCCGCCCCGTCTTCGTGTTCAGCCAGGACTTCACAGTCTTCGGCGGCTCTCTCTCAGAAGCCCACGCCGAGAAGATCTGCAAGGTCATGGACATGGCCATGCGGGTCGGCGCGCCGATCATCGGCATCAACGACTCCGGCGGCGCCCGTATTCAGGAAGGCGTAGCCTCCCTCGCCGGCTATGCCGACGTCTTCCAGCGCAACGTCAATGCCTCTGGCGTGGTGCCGCAGATCTCCATGATCATGGGGCCCTGCGCCGGCGGCGCGGTCTACTCCCCGGCCATGACCGACTTCATCTTCATGGTGAAGGACAGCTCCTACATGTTCGTGACTGGCCCGGACGTGGTGAAAACCGTGACCCACGAGGAAGTCACGGCCGAAGACCTGGGCGGCGCGGTCACCCACACCACCCGTTCGGGCGTGGCCGATCTCGCCTTCGAGAACGACGTTGAGGCGCTGCTGGAGTTGCGCCGCTTCTTCGGGTTTCTGCCGCTTAGCAACCGGGAGAAAGCGCCACAGCGCGAGACCACCGACCCCATCGACCGCCGGGTCGACTCCCTCGACAGCTTGGTGCCGCCCAATCCGAACAAGCCCTACGACATGAAGGAGCTGGTGACCAAGGTCGTCGACGAGGGCGAGTTCTTCGAGCTGATGCCTGGCCATGCCGCCAACATCATCGTGGGCTTCGGGCGCATGAACGGGCAAACGGTCGGCATCGTCGCCAATCAGCCCATGGTGCTCGCCGGCTGCCTCGACATCGACTCGGCCAAGAAGGCCGGGCGCTTCGTGCGCTTCTGCGACTGCTTCGAGATCCCCATCGTCACCTTCGTCGACGTGCCCGGCTTCCTGCCCGGCACCGGCCAGGAATACGGTGGCATCATCAAGCACGGTGCCAAGCTGCTCTATGCCTATGCCCAGGCGACGGTGCCCAAGGTCACCGTGATCACCCGCAAGGCCTATGGCGGCGCCTACGTGGTTATGGCCTCCAAGCATCTGCGTGGCGACATCAACTACGCTTGGCCGACCGCAGAGATCGCCGTGATGGGCCCGAAGGGCGCGGTGGAGATCATCTTCCGCCAAGACCTGGGCGATGCCGAGAAGATCGAGGCGCGCACCGAGGAGTATCGCACCAAGTTCGCCAACCCCTTCGTGGCCGGCTCGCGCGGCTTCGTCGATGATGTGATCATGCCGCACAACACACGCTGGCGGATCTGCCAGGCCCTCGATCTCCTGAAGAACAAGCGCATCGAAGAGCCCTGGAAGAAGCACGATAACATTCCGTTGTAGGCTTGGCGGTAGCGCACCGTGCGTCACCGGCCCGCTCCTCCTGTCATCCTCGGGCGAGCCGCAAAGCAGCGAGACCCGGGGATCCATGGATGGGCTTGGCGCAGTTCTTGGATTGAATGCTTGGCGGCTCAGAGACCTGCACCCAGCACCGGGGGCCGTGCAGGCTGATGAATGGATCCCGGCTCGCGGGCTTCGCTTACGCGAATCCCTTGGCCGGGATGACAGCAAGAGAGAACTCGAGAACTTCGATTCACCTCTTATCGTCACCCCCGCCTTGAGCCGGGGTCCATGGTGCGATTGGGCACGGGCCACCGAACGAAGGGTGCTGGCTGATGATCGGATCCGGGCTCGCAGGCTTTGCCCTTGGCCGGTATCACAAAGATAGTGTTTGGCAGGCCTGCGCTCCCGCAACTCAGGACAGCACCAGTGCCCGCACCACGATGTAAGCGCCGAGCAGGATAAGAGAAACGAAGAAGACCTTGCGGAACAGGGCTTCTGAGAGACGGCGGCGAATGCGCTCGCCGAGCCACATACCGATCAGCGCGGGCAGGATGGCGGCAAGAGAGATCAGAGCAAGATCGCCGCTCACCATGTTCTGGCTGCCGAGAGCGATAGCCAGCACCAGGCTGGAGAGGCCGAAGACCATCCCCATGGCCTGGATGAGCTGATCGCGTGGCAGACCGAGCGACTGCAGATAGAGCGTCGCCGGGACCACAAAGGTGCCGGTCATGCCGGTGATCAGCCCGTTGACCACGCCGACGACAGGCTTGCTCCAGCCCTCCCACCCTTGTGGCAGCCGAATGCTCGGGCGTTGCAGCCCGGTAACGCCGTAGATCACCAGCAGAAACCCGAGCAATGCCGAGAGCAACCGGTTGTCGACCCGGGCCAAGACCTGGGTCCCGAACCCGATGGCAATGACGATGGCCAGGAGAAAGGGCCACAGCCGGCGGAACAGCACTTTCGCATGGCCGCCAAGTGCCCCTTGCCAGATGTTGGTCGCCAACGCCGGTGCCAGGGTGATTGCGATGGCCGGCTGCAAGCTCATGACGGCGGCGAGAAGGCCGAGTGAGACGCTCGGCAAGCCGACCCCGATCACCCCCTTGACCGCGCCGGCCAAAAGGAAGACGCCGGCAATGAAGATCAAGATCGCAGGGTCGGTCATGCCGTGCAATCTAACGAAGTCATCCGCGCCGGCTACCCATCTGCTGCGCACAGCCCCCATGCATGGACTTGCCGCCTCGCCAACGCCGGTTATGGTTGGGCATGCCGCCGAACAAGCAATACAACCGCGACGACGCACTGAAGGCCGCCATGGCGCTGTTCTGGCGCCAGGGCTTCGAGAGCACGACTTACGATGACCTGGTGCAAGAGACAGGCGCCAGCCGTTATGGCCTCTATGGCGATTTCGGCGACAAGCGCGATCTCTATCTTGCGGCACTCGATCGCTACCGCGACGTCATGGTGACGGCCCTGCTCGGCGAACTGGAGCGACGCGATGCCGGTCTTGACGGGCTCTTCGCCTACTTCCAGCGCCTGGGTGACGGCAAACTGCATCCCACGCGCTGCCCTGGTTGTTTTCTGGCCCAAGCAGCCGTGGAGACGGCAAATCACGACGAGGAAGTGGCCAAGCGCGTGCGGGCCCATTTCGCCAGGCAGCGACGGAGCTTCCGTCGGGCTCTCGAGAATGCCAAGCAGGATGGCAGCTTGCCGAAGGCTATCGACCCGGAACGCTATGCCGAGCTGCTGGTTGCGCTGGTGCAAGGGTTAGCCGTGATGGCCGCAAGCGGGACGCCCAAAAAGAAGCTGGTGCTCGCTGTGGAAGCCGCTTTGGCTCCGCTGCTTGAAAAATCTACCTAGATACAGAATATAAATTCTGAATGGTGCTCCCCTGACTTGGCAGGGATGACATTCTGTTCACCTACGTCCTATGAACAGCGAGAGGCCGGACCATGAACGCCATTGCCGACAGCAAAAACAGAATTGATGTTCTGGATAGCTTCATCACCTATTGCGAAAGCGGCAACCCGCGGGATGGCGGCCCGACCTTCGTCTTCCTGCACGGCAACCCGACCTCCAGCTACCTGTGGCGTAACGTCATTCCCTCGGCAGAAGGACTGGGCCGCTGCCTGGCGCCGGACCTTATCGGCATGGGGGACTCGGGCAAGTCGAGCGATGGCTCCTACCGTTTCGTCGACCATGTGCGCTATCTCGATGCCTGGTTCGACGCCATGGACGCGATCGGTCCGGGGCTCGGCGATCGAATTGTCCTGGTGGTGCACGACTGGGGCTCGGCGCTCGGCTTTCACTGGGCGAAGCGCCATCCTGAGCGGGTCGCCGGCATCGCCTACATGGAGGCCATCGTGCAGCCTATCGCGTGGGAGGATTTCCCCGGCCAGGCCACCGAGGTCTTCCAGGCCATGCGCTCGCCGGCCGGCGAAACACTGGTCCTGGAACAGAACGTTTTTGTCGAGCAGATCCTGCCCATGAGCATCCTGCGCGATCTCTCGCCGGCCGAGCACGACGAGTACCGCCGCCGCTTCCGGGAAGCCGGCGAGGCGCGCCGCCCCACCCTCACCTGGCCGCGCGAACTGCCCATTGCCGGAGAGCCGGCGGACGTGATTGCGATCGTTGAGGACTACAGTGCCTGGCTGGCGGCGAGCGAGATGCCCAAGCTCTTCATCGATGCCGAGCCTGGCGCCATCCTGCGCGGCAAGCAGCGAGAGTTCTGCCGTAGCTGGCCGAACCAGCAGGAAGTGACGGTGAAAGGCATCCACTTCATCCAGGAAGACTCGCCGGAAGAGATAGGCAGAGCCGTGGCCGAGTTCGCCAAAGACCTATAAGAGCTCACTCTTCCTCAGCTCGCTTGGCGCGCAGCTTGGCCCAATAGGCTAGGCGCTTTTCGATTTCGCGCTCGAAGCCTCGCGCGACAGGACGATAGAACTGCTGACGTGCCATGCCGTCGGGGAAGTAGTTCTGGCCGGAGAAGCCATCCTCGGCATCGTGGTCGTAGGCATAGCCCGCGCCGTAGCCGAGATCTTTCATCAAGCCTGTCGGCGCATTGAGAATGTGCATGGGCGGCATCAGCGAGCCGGTCTCCTTCGCCGCCCGCATGGCGCCCTTGTAGGCGCCGTAGCCGGCGTTCGACTTCGGCGCCGTCGCGAGGAACAGCACGAGCTGCGCGATGGCCAGCTCGCCCTCCGGGCTGCCGATGCGCTCGAAGGCCTGCCAGGCGGCGATGGCCTGGGGCAGCGCCTGAGGCTCGGCGAGTCCCACGTCCTCGACGGCGAAACGGGTCAAGCGACGGGCGATGTAGTGCGGGTCTTCTCCGCCGGCCAGCATGCGCGCCAACCAGTAGAGTGCGGCATCAGCGTCCGAGCCCCGCAGCGACTTATGCAGTGCGCTGATCAGGTTGTAGTGGCTCTCCTGCCCCTTGTCGTAGAGCGGCGCCCGGCGCTGCACCACCTCGGTCAGGCGCGCTGTGTCGAGCGGCGCATCGCCGTGCAGAGCGAAGAGCTCCTCCGCCATGTTCAAAAGATAGCGCCCGTCGCCGTCAGCCATGGCGAGCAGGGCCTGCCGCGCCTCGGGCTGCAGCGGCAGAGGCCTACCTTCGTGCGCTTCGGCGCGGGCGAGAAGCTGCTCCAACGCCGCCTCGTCGAGACGCTTGAGGACATAGACCTGCGCGCGGGAGAGCAGCGCAGGATTGAGCTCAAAGGAGGGATTCTCCGTCGTCGCACCGATCAGGATGACCGTACCGTCCTCAACATGGGGCAGGAAGGCATCCTGCTGGGCACGGTTGAAGCGATGCACCTCGTCGATGAACAGCAGGGTCCCCTGCCCGGCCAGGCGGCGCTCCTGGGCACGGGCGAAGACCTTCCGGAGGTCGGCGACGCCGGAGAAGATCGCCGACAGAGGCTCGAAAGCGAGGTCGACCTCCTCAGCCAGCAGGCGGGCGATGGTGGTCTTGCCGCAGCCCGGCGGCCCCCAGAGGATCATGGAGGCCAGACGCCCCTGCCCACGCATGCGCCCGATCGGCCCCTCCGGCCCGAGCAGGTGGTCCTGTCCGACCACCTCGTCCAGGTTCCGCGGCCGCAAGGCATCGGCCAAAGGGCGCGGCGCCGAAGCCTCGAAGAGGCCCGGGCTCCCTCCTCCCCGAGGCTGACCAGTGCGCGTCATGCTAGAGTTATGGGCGTGCCGCCCGGGGAGATCCAGAACTGCTAGGACTCAGAATGCCGGGCGCCGGTGAACACGAAACGGCCGTTGGACCAGTAGTTCACCAGCATGGCCAGCACCGACGCGATGCAAAGCGCAATCAGCGGCGTCAAGGTCGGAGCGAAGAGCAGCAGCAGGGAATAGATGCCGTAGTTCACGGCAGCCCCTGCCCCATTCGCCGCCATGTAGCGCAGCCACTCGCGCAACGGATGGTCGGGCGAGGCGCCGAAGGTGAAGCTCCGATTGAGCAGCCAAGTGTAGGACATCGCGGCAAGGACGGCGATAAGGCGTGCGGTGAAGGGGTCGAGCCCAGCAGCCAGACCGGCCAGCAGAACCAAAGCATCGATGACGAAGCCGCTGGCACCGACCAGCGCGAAGCGCGAGAAGCGCGAAACCATGAAATAGCGGCTCAACCGGCCCATGGCTGCGCGTCCCGTTGGGCCTCAGCGGCTGGAGCGACCGGCAGCGCTTCGGCCGACTGCATCGCGACCGGCAGGCCGCTGGCGAGGTAGAGCACGCGCTTGACCTCACTGCGGCCGCGGGTGACGCCATCGAGGATAAAGCCGCAGGCGAAGCTGAAGAAGGACAACAGCATCAGACCCATGGACAGGATCGCGGTCGGAAAGCGCGGTACCAGCCCGGTCTCGAAGTACTCGATTAGGACGGGATAGATGAGGCCGAGCGACAGCAGGGCGCAGCCTGTCCCCACCGCGCCAAACAACGATAGCGGCCGCACCTCCTTGAGCAGCAGGAAGATCATCCAGAGGATGCGCGCGCCGTCCTGAAACGTGCGCAGCTTGCTGTTCGAACCTTCCGGGCGGAGGCGGTAGGTCACGTCCTGCTCGCGCACCGGCAGTCGGAGCTGCAGGGCGTGGATGCTGAGCTCGGTTTCTATCTCGAAGCCGCCGGAGACGGCCGGGAACGACTTGACGAAGCGCCGCGAGAAGACGCGATAGCCGGAGAAGATGTCGGTGAAGCCTTTGCCGAAGAGCGAGCGCACGACAACGTTGAACAGGCGGTTGCCGAGCTGATGCCCGCGGCGCTCGGAGGCGGCATCCTCGTGCCGACGCACGCCGACCAGCATGTCGAGGTTTTCTTCGATGAGCTTCGCGACGTGCAGGTCGACCTGGCTTAAATCGTAGGTATCGTCGCCGTCGACCATGACGAAGACGTCGGCCTCGACATCGGCGAACATGCGGCGGACCACGTTGCCTTTGCCCTGCAGCGGCTCCTCGCGGACAATGGCGCCGGCCGCGCGGGCACGCTCCTTCGTACGATCACTGGAGTTGTTGTCGTAGACATAGACCTCGGCGGTCGGCAGCCTGCCCTTAGCCTCGGCAATCACGTCCGCGATCGTCGCTTCCTCGTTGTAGCACGGGATAATGAAGGCAACGCGATGGCCCACCGTGCGTAACAGGGTTGCTGGGCGAAACACTTCGAGAATCCTCGCCTGAGAGCTTCTAGCCGACACCTGTTATACCTGCCCAATCCCCATCGCTTCGTTAACGCTTCCTCAAGCGGCAGACCCGACTATTCGCATCGCAATCATTCGCGGCGCACAGCGCGGCTCAACCTCCGCTTGCGCCCTAAGTTTGTCACTTGTTCACAGAGTGATCGAGTCTGTCGAGCCGGCGAGACGATGCAGGAGATGCAGGATCAGGAAGCGAACCCTCTTGCCGTGGCTGGCATTGCTTGGCTGCTCTGCTTCGCGGCCATGCTGTCGTTCGGCTACGGCAACGTCGTTGAGCTCAATCTGCTCAACGACGACTATGTTCGCCTGGTTCAGGTCTACGATTTCCTCGACGGCCAGAGCTGGCACGACCTGACTCAGTACCGTCTCGCGCCTCCAGACGGCCTGGCCATGCACTGGTCACGGCTGCCGGACCTACCGTTGGCCCTGATGATCGGGGCCAGTGAAGGCTGGCTCGGGCGGGAAGCGGCCACCCAAGTCGCCTTGGTCGTCATCGCCGGGCTCTACCTGTTGGCTTTTTTCGTGCTGATCAGCCGCATCGGCCTGCTCTTCGGCACACGCCGGCTCAGCAATCTATGCGTGCTCTATGCGCTCTTCGGACTCTACACCATCGTGCAGTTCGTGCCCGGCCGCATCGATCATCACAGCCTGCAGATCATTCTGTCCCTCGCTGTGCTGCTGTGCGTCCTGCTCTCGCTCGGGCAAGACAGTAGCGATCGTCGCCGCGGCAGCATGGCGCTGGCAGCGGGCGCAATCGCCACCCTCTCCATGTCGATCGGGCTGGAGGCCTTGCCGATCCTGATCGCGGCCAATGCCGGCTACGGCCTGCTCTGGGCTCTCGGTCGGCCGGGCGCCCTCAAGGCCGGCGGCGTCTTCGCTGCCGCATCGGTCGCAACCGCTCTGTTCATCGCCGGAGTGCTCTCGCCGCCGGGCAGCATCACGGCAACCAACTGCGATACGCTGTCCGGAACCTATATCGCTCTGCTGACATTGATCACCGGCCTCTGGGGACTGCTCTGGCTGTTGCAACCGGCTTTCGGCTCGTCCCTGACGCGCATCGCCGGCGGCGGCATCTTGGCTGCCGGCGCCGCCGGTCTCTTCGCCGCGCTGGTGCCGCACTGCATTGCCGGGCCCTACTCCGAGGTCGACCCACTGCTGCGGGACCTGTGGCTCGGCAACATCTCGGAAGCCAAGGGCATCGCCGACCTGCTGCAGCAGCCTGACAGGCTGGTGTCAGCTTACGCCTATCCCCTCATCGCGTTCGCCAGCCTTGCGGCGCTGGCCGTCATGAAACGCCTCGGCGCGCCAGAGCGATCGGTGCCGCTCTTCATGTTTCTGCTCATCGCCTTTCTCGTCAGCCTGTCCCAGATCCGTTTCGGCAGCTTTGCCCAGGCCTTCGCCGTCTTTCCGGTGGCCATGCTGGCGAACGAGCTGATGGCGCGCGCGCCAAAGCTCTCGATGCCGGTCGTGCGCCTGGCGCCGACCGTCGCGATCCTCGCTCTGCTCAACCCTCTGGCCGTCACGATTCCCGCCAGCAGCCTGGTGGATAGGCCGGAGAAGCAGGGGCTGGACCGCACGGCGTCGGCAGACTGTGGCCTGCCGCACTCCCTTGCAGCCTTGGCCGCTCTGCCTAAGGCGCGAATCCTCGGCTTCACCGATGTTGGGCCGGAATTGCTGTTCTTCACACCGCACGAAGTCTTTGCCGCCCCTTACCACCGCAATACGGACGGGCTGTTGATGACCATGCAGTTCTTCACCAGCGGCGACGAGGCCGTTGCGCAGGGGCTGGCCGCTCGGTCGGGGGCAGACTACGTGCTGTTCTGTGAGGACCTGCCGGAAAGCGACCTCTACAGCGCTCAGGGGGAGGACAACATCATGGTCCGCCTGTTGCGCCACGACACGCCCGCTTGGTTGGAGCCGGTGCCGGACCTGGGCGGCAACGGCCTGCGCGTCTATCGCATTGGCACCGAGGCCGCCACCGATGAGTCAGATGCCAAGCCCTATCCGGCCACTCTCGAACGTGTTGTTGACTGAGCTTTAGCCCGGCACCTCAACGCTGAGGCTGCGGCCGCCCCGCTCCAAAACGATGCGCCAGCGATCCCGCGGCCCGCGGACCAGCTCGACGAGATGATCGACGCTCTGCACTCTTTCGCCTTCGATGCTGCGGATAATGTCTCCGGGGCGAAAACCGAGCCGCCGGGCAACACCGCGACGCACGACGTGCACGACGATCACGCCGCTCCAGCGCTCCAGTCCGATCTCTTCGGCCAGTGCCGGGGATAGGTTGGCCACCACCGATCCGGCCAGCGGCTGGCGACCGTCGAGCCGAGTCTCGTCGCGCGGAGGCAGCTCTGGGGCACGCTCAAGCGGCAGAGCGACTTCCAACTCGCGCCCCCGGCGCAGCACGGCCAGTCGGGCATTGCCATCCAGCATGCGCGTCCCGATGCGATAGCGAAAAGAGTCCAGGTCGGCGACCCCCAATCCGTCCACGGCGACAATGATATCGCCGGGCCGGAGACCGGCCCGGTCGGCCGGCCCGTCGGGGTAGACCTGGTTGACGGCAATGCCGCCAGGGAGTTCGAGGCCGAAGCCTTCGGCCAGATCGGGCGTCACCGTCTGCCCGACCAGCCCAGGCCAGGCACGCACCAGGCGACTGCCGCCAGCCGTGGCGCTTGCCACGACGAGGCGCACCATGTTGGAGGGCACGGCGAAGCCGATACCGATGGAGCCTCCCGAGCGCGAGAAGATGGCGGTGTTGATGCCGATCAGCCGGCCGTCGAGGGTGACCAGGGCGCCGCCGGAGTTGCCGGGATTGATCGCAGCATCGGTCTGAATGAAGAAGTTAAAATCCGACACGCCGACCTGGGTGCGGGACAGGGCCGAGACGATGCCGTTCGTCACGGTCTGGCCCACGCCGAAGGGGTTGCCGATGGCCAACACCAGATCCCCGACCTCGACGCTGTCGGAGTCGCGGAACTCGATAAAGGGCAGGTCATCTTCGTCTTCGTCGTCATCGTCGATGCGTAGGACCGCAAGATCCGTGCTCTCGTCGGTCAGCACCACCTCAGCCGCGAACTCGCGCCGGTCGGCCAGCACCACACGGATTTCGTCGGCCCCCTCGATAACGTGGTGGTTGGTGACGACCAAGCCGGTGGGATCAACGATAACGCCGGAGCCGAGCGAATTCTGCTGCTGCCGCCGTTGCTGCTGTGGGCCGAGATCGCCGAAAAAGCGTTTGAAGAAAGGATCGTCGAACAGCGGTGACACCCGCCGCTCGACCACCTTGCTGGTGAAGATATTGACCACGGCGGGCGCCGCCCGCTTCACCACCGGGGAAAAGGAGAGGAGCATCTGCTCTTGCGAAGCGGGAACCTGCCGATCCTGGGCGGGAGCAGGACCCGTCCACGACAGCGTCAAGGCCGCCGAAAGAGCAACAAGCAATGCGCGATACATCCCCATCCGTCCCATTCCTAAAGATCTAAGCGGCCTCTACCGCCCCACAAGGCTGCATCCCTGCTTTGTGTAAAATACTTCGCAGACGTGAAGCGCCACTATGGCTTGCACGGCCCGCGTCAGCTAGTAAACCATCGCCTGAGGGGAGCCGTTTCAAGACCCCCTTTTCGGCATGACACAACAAACGACAGCGCTGCGAGGAGGAACCATGGCGGGACAGATCGATGCACGTTTGGCGGAGCTAGGCATCACCATACCCGAGGCGGCAGCGCCTGTGGCGAACTACGTCGGCCACGTAGTGAGCGGCAACACGGTTTTCGTTTCCGGCCAGGTGACCCTCGAGAACGGCCAGCTGCAATACGTCGGCAAACTCGGCGACAGCATCTCGCTGGACGACGGCTATAAAGCGGCCCGCCTTTGCGCCATCAACATCATCGCCCAGCTCAAGGCGGCCTGCGGCGGCGATCTCGATCGTGTGAAGCGCGTCGTGCGTCTGGGCGGCTTCGTCAACTCCACGCCCGACTTCGGCGACCAGCCCAAGGTGATCAACGGCGCCTCCGACCTGATGGTAGAGGTCTTCGGCGACAAGGGCCGGCATTCGCGTGCCGCCGTCTCGGCCGGCTCTCTACCGTCTGGCATCGCGGTCGAAATCGACTGCATCGCCGAGATCGAATAACTGCCCTCCGCAGCCCGGTCACGTGCCTGAGACGTTACCCGAGCCGGTTGCCCGCTTCCTGCGGGACAACCCGGATGTTGCCATGGTCGACGCCTTCTTCGCCGACCTTTCGGGCGTGGTGCGCGGCAAACGCTTGCCCATCTCCGACCTACCCAAGCTTGTGGCGGGACAGGCGGCTTTCTGCGCCTCGGTCTTCCTGCTCGATACGCAGGGTACCAGTCACGACCCGCTGGGCCACGGCTTCAGCGACGGCGATCCGGACTGTTTCGCTCGGGCCATCCCGGAGACGCTGACCACGGTTCCGTGGGCCGAGGCCGGGCTTGCCCAGATCATGCTGTCCTTCGAGCGAGGCCCTACGGAACCGCTCGCCTTCGAGCCGCGGCACGTCCTAGCCCGCACCGTGGGCAAGCTGCGGGAGCTCGGCCTCACACCCTGCGTCGCCTTCGAGCTTGAGTTCTATCTCATCGATACGAAGCGCGCGCCGGGTGGCGGACCGCAGCCGCCAACCTCTCCCATCTCCGGTGAACGCGATAGCTCGACCCAGGTCTATGGCATGGATCAGGTCGACCACTTCAGCGCGATCTTGAAGGACATCACCGAAAGCTGCGCGACTCAGGGCGTGCCCTGCGGGGCGATCTCCTCCGAGTACGCACCGGGCCAGTTCGAGATCAACCTGAAGCACGTTACCGACCCGCTGTTAGCCGCCGACCACTGTGTCATGTTCAAGCGCGCGGTGAAGGGCGTGGCTCGCAGGCACGGCATGCAGGCGACCTTCATGGCCAAACCCTACGCCGAAGAAGCGGGCAGCGGCATGCACATGCATCTGAGCCTGCTCGATGAAGAGGGGCGTAACATCTTTGCCGGCGACAACGGAGAGGCGGTCAGCGACCGCCTGAAGCATGCCATCGGCGGCGTTCTGAAGCTGATGCCGGATGCAATGGCGCTCTTGGCTCCCAACGTAAACTCCTACCGGCGCTTCGTGCCGAACTACTTCGTGCCGACCCAGCGCTCCTGGGCCTTCGAGAACCGCTCGGTTGCCTTGCGCATTCCCATCGGCCCGGACGAGTCGCGCCGCATCGAGCACCGGGTCGCCGGGGCCGACGCAAACCCCTACCTCGCGCTGGCGAGCTTCCTGGCCGGCGTGCACCACGGCCTGGTCGAGGGCATCGATCCGGGCGCGCCTTTCGAAGGCAATGCCTGCACCGAGACCGACCCGGGCCTGCCGTTCCGGCCGCGCCGGGCGCTGGAGGTGCTGAAGGACTCGGCGGTCTATGCCGACTACTTCGGGGCCAGTTACCCCGCGCTCTATGCCGCGACCAAGGCAGCCGAGTACGACGCCTTCGAGGCCGAGATACCGCCGCACGAGTTCGCCTGGTATCTCCTGGCGGACTGATGGAACGACTAACTCTCGACGCGCTTCTCGACTCCGCACCACTCGGCGATGAAAAGCGCGATCGAACCGGTCACGCGCTTGATGGAGCTGAGGCTGACTCGCTCGTCGAAGCCGTGGATGTTCTGGGAATAGGGCCCATAGACCAGGCAGGGGCAGTCGTCATAGAGCACGAAGACCCGGCCATCGAGATAGCCAGGCGTGACGAAGCTCTCCAAGGATTGGCCGTAGGCCGTGGCATGGGCCCGTCCTAGGGTCTGCTCGGCCTCCGAGCCCTCCTCCAGGACATAGCCCTCGGCGAAAAAGCCGTTCCACTCGACCTCCGGCGGATTATTGGCGAGGAAGGGAATCTTCGCCGCTGCCGCCCGGAGGTGGGCTTCGATCTCCCGCGCCTTCTCCGCCGGGTTCCAGCCGGGATAGATCGCCATGCGGCAGTCGAAAGAGCACCAGGCCGGCACGGATGAGGCCCAGTCGCCGCCGACGATCTTGCCGACGTTGAAGTTGATCGGGTGCTCCTCTTCCGCGAAGTAGCGCATGCCCGCTTTGGCCTCGTTCCACTCGGCTTCGAGCGCACGCAGGGCCGCGACCAGAGGAAAGCAGGCCTCGATCGCGTTGGCGCCGGCACCGGCCTCGCGCACATGAACCGGCATTCCGCGGACGTGCACGCGGAACCAGAGGACGCCCACGTTGGCGCGGACCAGCTTGTCGTCCTCCGGCTCGGGAATGATCGCGGCTTCAGCCCGGTAGCCGCGCACCAGGCACGACAAGGCCCCGTTGCCGGTACACTCCTCTTCGGTGACGGACTGAACATGAACGCGAGCGGCTGGCTGCAGCCCGAGTGTGTTCAAAGCATCGAGCGCGAAGATGTTGGCCGCAAGCCCGGCTTTCATGTCGCCCGCGCCGCGGCCGTAGAGCCAGTCGCCCTCGATGTGCGGGTCGAAGGGGTTGTGCGACCACATGTCGTAGGGCCCCTCAGGCACCACGTCGACATGGCCGTTGAGGATCAGCGAGCGCCCAGTCGTCTCCTTCGGCCGATGCGTGCCGACCACGTTGATCGCGTTCGTGTAGTCGACCTTAACTGGAGAAAAGCCCGGATGGCGCTCGATGTCGGCGACATCGATGGCCCAGCGGTCCATCGCAAGACCGCGCTCGCGCATCGCGTCGAACAAGAAGTCCTGGGCCGTATGCTCCTGCCCGCGCAGGGAGGGAAAGCGAACAAGCTGTCGCGTGAAATCGATCTGCTTGTCGAAACCCGCATCGATAGCGGCCAGGATCTCATCCGCCAAAGTCCGGTCCAGCATCACATCCCCTCATTCGTTGTCACGCTTGAGGAGACTATCGCCGCTTGGCTCAGGACACTCGCGCGATTTTCTCAGGCCTGAGGACCGTGCGAGGCTGCAGCGGCATCAGGTGCGGATATCAAGCCAGGCGCCGGGCCGCTGCTCGCTGGTCGTGGCTTCGGCAAAGCCGTAACCCTGGCGCGCTACGGACAAGTCCTGCGCCGAGGGGTTGACCGCGGCATGGGCTGCCGCCACCAGGCGAGCACCGATGCGTTCGGCTTCCGCCGGGTCCCCACTCGCCACTTGGGCCCGAATGCCAACCGAGCCGCCAACCGCATAGCTGCGGCCATCCGGGCCCGTTACGGTGGTGTAGCTGATCGGTCCAGCCAGATCGCCGGCATTGGCGGCGTGAGCCTGTTCTTCCTGACGAACCTGCTGGTCCCGGATGCGCAGGCGGTCGACCTCTGCCCGCTCCTCCGAGGTCAGCTCTAACGGGTCGCTGACGAGGGAGGGGCCGTCATGCGCCCTACTGCGTGGCGGCTCGTCCGCAGGCTGTTCTTGCAGCTGCAGCAAAGGCTGCGGCAGTCCCGATGCGCGCAGGCCGGTCAGCGGTGCCGCCACTTGAGCGACGGCGCCGGCGGCGCTCGCGTCGCCCTTCGGCGCGCGGCTCAGGACCGTCAGCTGGACCCGTTGCTGGCCGTCCTGCGGCTCACCCAGCTTACGCGTGGCGATCACAATGCCCGGCGCACCCGCCCGACCGCTCGCGTCATAGGATCCGATAGCTGGAAGCACCGCGTCCGATTACCCTGCGCTTGTCCCACTTGAGTTGGAGACATGATTAACACTGAAGCGGTAAATGGTCGTTTTACTCCTGAATACGAGATCGTTCACGTGTCGTTGAACAAAAGAATTATCGACAATTTTAGACAATTAATTGGATTCGGCAGCGATCCGCCGTAACGACTTACTGAAACCGCGGCTTAGGGGGACTGATTCAGGATCGCCAACTGTAACTTGCCACCAGCAACATCAGCCAGATGACCGCGGTGATCACGAAGACGGCGCCGATGATCAAGCCCACCCAAACATCTTCGGGAGTGCCAATCGGCCCGGACGCATCGACACCGATCAGGGCGATAGAGACGCCAATCACGCCGATCAAGCAGGCCAAGAGGTAGCTCAAGACCTGGCTTAGTCGTCGCTGCCAGCCGCTCCCACTCGAGCGGCCGCGGCCTCTACTTTGCGAATGCCCGTACATGCCGACAGGCCCCCGATGCCTTCACATTGACTGTTGTCGCATTGATCGCAAAACCAACAACTTAGCAGTGTGACCACGGCCCCTTAAAAAACACTGTATGAGTAGGTGAATGGCGCTCTGATGATCGGCAGATAATTGTTTCTCATGAAGAAACAGGAAGGTGATGATTCACCTATTTATACCTCGTTTTAGCCACTCCATTTGCAATTTGAAACAGCCACCATGCAATGGAGGATTAACGATGATCCGCATCAGACCCGCCGAGGCTCGGGGCCACGTTCAGCTCGGGTGGCTGGACTCCCGCCACAGCTTCTCATTCGGCCACTACTATGACCCTGACCACATGGGCTTCGGCCCGCTGCGCGTGATCAACGAAGACCGCGTCGCCCCGAGTGCCGGCTTTCCCACCCACGGCCACCGGGACATGGAAATCCTCTCCTATGTCCTGGAAGGCGCTCTCGAGCATTGCGACTCCATCGGCACCGGCTCGGTCATCCGACCCGGCGAGGTACAGCGCATGACGGCGGGCACGGGTATTCGCCACAGCGAGTACAATCCCTCAGGAGAAGAGCCCGTGCGCTTCCTGCAGATCTGGGTCGAGCCAGAACGCAATGGGCTTGCGCCAAGCTATGAGCAGAAGGCCTTCCCAGAGGAGGAGCGACGCAATCGTCTGCGCCTTGTGGCATCACGCAACGGTCAGGACGGTGCGCTCACCGTCCATCAAGACGTCGCGCTCTACAGCAGCCTGCTTGATGCCAACGGAAAGGTTGTGCACTCCCTCGGCGAGAGTCGCGGCGCCTGGCTCCAGCTTGTGCGAGGCCGCGTTGCCGTCAACGGCGAGAAACTCGCCGCTGGCGATGGTGCTGCCGTGGCCCAAGTGCCCGACGTCACGATCGAGGGTTCTGAAGACGCAGAGCTGCTGCTGTTCGACCTTCCGCTTGCCGCTTGAGCCGGGGGTACGCCAAGACAAGAAAGGAGGTGACGGCCATTTGCCGATATGTCATTGAGAACCACCCGCTACTTTCCGTCGAGGAAGCTGCGCCATGGCCCTACTCAAGATCAATCCTGACGTCGAGAACTATGTTCACGAATTCGACTGGAAGGCCGGTCAGATAGACGGGGAAGAGATGCGTCGAGAGATCGTCTCGCGGTTTGAAGACGGCCAACTGGTGATCCTCAAGAACCATCCGATCAAGATCGATGTCGAGCTGCTCGGCAGCTTCGAGGTCCCGAACACAAAGCGCTATCGCGAGCTCAGCTATAAGCAGCTGCTCTTTCCAAAACTATGGAAGGCAAGAGATCGCGGCGTGATGTTCGGGACCTTCGGCTTGGATGTCGCGAAGTACTTGAGAGTGCGTGCGGAGGTCCTCCGCATAAACCGGGAGTTGCTCAGTCTGCTCGGCATCATCTTCCCGAGCTACCGCGTCGAGCGCGAGCAGTACTCCTGGCGGTTTCTCTCGACTGACTATTCTGTACATCCGCTTCATCTCGACGCCTATGGGTCCGACGAGGATCGCCACTACGTACGTTTCTTCCTGAATCTGGACCGGGTGCCTAGGGTTTGGCGTGTCTCTCATCGTCTCGACGAATTGATGCGGCGTCACTACCACGAGCGGGATTGGGGCCGTTTCAGCGATGTTCCGCCCAATCAGTTCGGCGACATAGTCAATGACTGTTTCCGGGAAAACCCAGACTTTCCTTGCCATGAGGTCAAGTTCGAGCAAGGCGACCTTTGGCTCGTCGACACCCGCACGGTCCCGCATGGTGTTCTCGCCGGGAACCGGATGGTGGCGACCCACTTTTGGATCGACCCCCAGAGCATGGCTGACCCAGCCAAGCGGTTGGATGCTCGCGTTGCTGCTCTTCATGCGCGCCTCGGCGGAACGGCAGAGGCCGCGGAATAGCGCGGCAATCGCGTAAGTCTAACCCCCGATCGCTCCGAGAGTGATCGTCACACCACTGTGGTGGCGATCAATCCTCCGGCGTGACCAATGGCCTGTCCGAGGGTTGAGGTGAGCAGAGCGATGCAGATGGAAAGAACGGCAGCCAACAAAAGGGCGTAGATGCGGTGGCGCAGCGCGTCGATCATCGTTTCCTCCCTTTATAGAATCATTCTTATTTTAATTGTGGCAAAGCTTAGGCACCAAACCGCCGTGACAGCAAGAGCAACGTATAGTCGCACCTCCGACCAACCGTGGGCCGTCTGCTCGCTACTTTTCACGCCGCCGCGCTCTTGCCCCAGTGCCACGCAGCTATAGCCTATAGTGACAGCGGCGCCGACTGGCGCTTGGCAAAGCAAGGAAAGACGATGCCCGACGGCGGCGAGAGCCTGATCGTTCGCGCCCACAGCAAGATCTCCGACGTCGAAGCCTCCGCGTGGGATCGCTGCGCCGGGCAATCCCGGCCAGACGCAAATCCCACTGTGAGTCACGCATTTCTCAAGGCGCTTGAAGACAGCGGCTCAGCCTGTGCCGACACCGGCTGGCTGCCGCAGCATTTGACCTTGGAAGACGGTTCCGGTCGCGTGATCGGCGCCCTGCCCCTTTATCTCAAGTCCCACTCCTACGGCGAGTACGTCTTCGACTGGGGCTGGGCCGAGGCCTACGAGCGGGCCGGGGGACGTTATTATCCGAAGCTGCAATCCAGCGTCCCCTTCACACCGGTCACCGGCCCGCGCCTCCTGATTGCGGACGAGTGCGATTGGTCCGCCACCGCGGGTGCGCTGATCAGCGGTTTGCTGCAGGTCTTCGAGCGCCACCCGGCCTCCTCCGTCCACATCACCTTCGCTGATGAACGGGAATGGCAGGCTTTCGGCGAGGCCGGCCTGTTGCAACGTCAGGGCTTTCAGTACCACTGGGAGAACAGAGGCTATGGCAGCTTCGACGACTTCCTCGGCGACCTGACCTCACGCAAGCGCAAGACCATTCGCAAGGAACGACAGAAAGCCCTCGATGAGGATGGACTGACCATTCGTCATCTGACCGGTGCCGAAATCGAGGAACGGCACTGGCTCGCTTTCCATCGCTTTTACCTCGACACCGTCGACCGCAAGTGGGCGCATGACTACCTGAAACGGGACTTCTTCCTGGCACTCGGCGAGAGCATGGCCGACAAGGTGCTGCTGATCCTGGCAGAGTATGATGGCAAACCGGTGGCCGGTGCCTTCAACATCATCGGCGGCAACGCGCTGTACGGCCGCAACTGGGGCTGCGCCGCACACTTCAAGTTCCTGCACTTCGAAGCTTGCTATTACCAGGCCATCGACTTCGCGATTGCCAAGGGTCTGTCGCGGGTCGAGGCTGGCGCGCAAGGCGAGCACAAGATCCAACGTGGCTACTTGCCAAGCGCAACCTACAGCGCGCATCTTATCCGCGACCCGCGCTTCTCTGAGGCGGTCGAGCAGTTCCTGGCACAGGAACAACTGGGAGTTGCGCGACAGATGGCAATGCTGACGGACCAAAGTCCCTTCAGGCAGGAAGGACAGGGATGAAACGGCACTTGGCTTTGGCGGCGTTGGCGTTGTTTGCATACGCTGTTCTATGGAGCCAAGACCCCGCCGGCTCGATGGAGAGCGCCACGACGCTGACCGAGAGCAGCCCGGACGAGATACTCTGTCGCAAGACGCAGGGACAGCAGGCTTTGGCGCCATGTGAGCGGGCGGTGGCAGCATCGCCAGAAGACGTCACCTTGCGCCGCCGGCTCGCTTGGGCTTACCAGGCGACCTTTCATGTTGAGCGCGCCATTGCCGAGCTTGAAGCGGTGGCAGAACGCCATCCTAATGACGCCAAGGTCTACTACGATCTCGCCGCCATCCATGCCGGACAACGCCGCTTTGCACGGGCTGAGGAGAGCCTTCAGCGGGCGCTCGCGCTCAAGCCCGATCACCGCCCCTCCTATGAGTTGAGCGAGCTGCTCTTCGAGCTTACCGGGCGGGATGAAGAACTCTTCGATTTTCATATGAGCCTGGCGCTCAAGGGCCAGCCCGAGGCCATGTTCGATCTGGCGCGCGACTTCGCCATCGCCCGTGGCACCGTGCGCGATGTAAAGCGGGCCCGCGACTGGTATACGCGCGCAGCCAACGCCGGCCACGTCCTGGCCATGGAGGTGCTGGCGATCATGCTGGAGGACGGCCTTTTCGGCACCCCGCCGGAGCCGGAGAACGCCGCGCACTGGCGGGTCATGGCGCAGGAGGCCCGTGGCCTGAGGTAGGCGGCGCCACTAGCCGCGCCGGTTGACGCTCCGCGGATCCAACGCGTCCTGCAAGCCATCCCCCAGGAAGTTGATGGCGATCACGGTGATGAAGATCAGCAGCCCCGGCCAAACCGCCAGCATGGGCTGCGACCAAATGGTCTCCTGCGCGCCGGTCAGCATGTTCCCCCAGGACGGCGTCGGTGGCTGAATCCCGAGACCCAGGAAGGAAAGCACCGACTCCAGCAAGATGACATTGCCGACCGACAGGGTCGTCGCGACGATCACCGGAGAGATGGCGTTAGGCAAAATGTGGCGCCACATCAACCGTCCTTTGCCAGCGCCGAGCGCGACGGCCGCGCGGACATATTCGCGCTCCCGCAGGCTCAAGGTGGCGCCGCGCACCAATCTGGCCGTGGTTGTCCAACCGACCAGCGCGATCAGGAAAACGATGCGGTAGATGCTGACGCTCTCATCCTGCAGCCAATCGGCGGGCAGGCCGAGCTTGTTGAGGTCCACAGCGGCGAGAACGATCAGAAGCGGCAGCAGCGGCAGCGCGATGACGGAGTCCGCGAGCCGCATCAGGATGCTGTCGAAGCGCCCGCCCAAGGTTCCGGCGATAAGGCCCAGGGTCGTGCCGATGACGGCGGCACAGAGCGCGGCCGCCAAACCGACAGCCAGCGAGACGCGGCCACCATAAAGCAGACGCACCAGCAGATCGCGGCCAAGCTCGTCGGTGCCCAGAGGATGCGCAGCAGAAGGCGGCTGCATGCGGTTGAAGAGGTTCACCGCCTCGGCATTGACACCGAGCGCCGCCTCGACCCAGGGCGCGGCCAGTGCCGCCACCGCCAGAACCACGAGCACGAAAAGCGAGACCACGGCAAGGCGGTGCCGCAGAAATCGCTGCAAAAGAATGCGGCGCGGCGAATGCGCCGGCGCGAGTGCGCCTGTGGCGTCCGCGGCGAGTTGGCCCGTCGTCTCCTGCGTCATCGGTAGCTGACCCGCGGGTCGAGCCAGGCGTAGGCGAGATCGGCCAGGAGGTTGGCCAAGAGCACGGTTACGGTGGCGAGCAGCAGGCCGACCAGAGCGAGGTTGTAGTCCTTGCCCATGACCGCGTCGTAGATCGTCTTGCCCATGCCAAGCCAGCCGAACATGGTCTCGGTGATCAAGGCGCCGCCGAACAAGGTGCCGAAGTCCAATGCCAAGATGGTCACCACAGGGATCATGGCGTTGCGCAGAGCATGGCGCATGACCACTCCCACCTCGTTGAGCCCCTTCGCCCGTGCGGTGCGGATGTAGTCCTGACGCAAGGCTTCGATCATGGCGGCACGCAGATAGCGCAGGTGGCCGCCGACACTGGCCAAGGTGAGCGTTAGGGCGGGCAGGATGAGATGCTGCGCGCTGCTGCCGAAGCTCCCGTCGCCCATGCCACCGGCCGGCAACCAGCCCAGCGTCACCGAGAAGAGAATGATGAGCAGAATGGCCAACCAGAAAGGCGGCAGCGAAATGCCGGCGAAGGCGACCAGGTTCACCGCACCGTCGAGCCAGCCGCCGGGCTTGCGCGCGGCCAGCACGCCGGCCGGCAGCGCCAGGAGGAAGGCCAGAAAGAAGGCGAGGCCCATCAGCAGCAAGGTGTTGCCGAGGCGCGGCACCAGCACGTCCAGCACCGGCTGGCCGAAGATGCGCGAAAAGCCGAAGTCGCCTTGCAGGGCATTGCCGAGCCAGACCAGGTAGCGCTCATAGAGTGGACGATCGAGACCGTAGAGCGCCTTGAGGCGCTGGGCGTCCTCCGTCGTCAGGTTGGGGTCGCCCGAGATCATGATATCGATGGGGTCGCCGGGCATCAGCCCGATCAGGCCATAGATCACCGCCGACATGACCAGCAGGACGAGCAGGGATTCGGCGAGGCGGCGCAGCAGATAGGCGAGCACGGCGGCGCCCTTGAGACCTAAGTGGGCAAGCGGTCGGACGCGTCGCCGACACGCGCCGGGGCGTTCATGGCTTCGAGGCGCAGCAGCAGCGCCGAATGGTCGAAGTCGGCGCCGTTCATCTCATCTACGATGGCGGCGAAGGCATTGCGCACCTGGCGAGTCAGCGGTAGGTCCAAGTTTAGCTCACTCGCCACTTGAAGAACGTTGTTCATGTCCTTGAGGTGAATTGCACAACGCGCCCCGGGATTGAAATCCCGTTCGACCATGCGTTGGCCGTGCACCTCCAGAATGCGGCTTTGGCAGAAGCCGCCGCCGATAGCCTCGCGCACCGCCGCCGGGTCGGCACCGCCCGCAGCAGCCAGAAGCAAGCCCTCGGAGACGGCCTGGATGGTGATGGCGACGATGGCCTGGTTGGCGAGCTTGGTCAGCTGGCCGCTGCCGGAGGGCCCGACATAGGTCGCCTTGCCCATGGCGGAGAAAAGCGGTTCGGCGCGGCCGAAGTCAGCCGCGTCCCCGCCGGCCATGATGGCCAGCGTTCCGGCGATTGCGCCGGGTTCGCCACCGGAAACCGGCGCGTCGAGAGAGCCGAGTTCCCGGGAAGCGAGACGGGCCGCATGGTCCTTGGCCAACGAGGGCTGGATGGAGGACATGTCGATGAAGATCGTCCCGGGTGAAGCAGCATCTGCAGCGCCCTGCCCAAACAGAAGATCGGTCACTGCGGCGCCATCGGTGACCATCGTGATGACCGCTCCGGCACCTTCTACCGCCTTAGCCGGCGTATCGCAGACCACGGCACCTTCCACGCCGAGAGGTTCGGCCTTCGCCCGCGATCGGTTCCAAGCCCTTACGGCAAAACCGGCCTTCAACAGGTTGGCTGCCATCGGGCGCCCCATGATGCCCGTGCCCAGCACGGCAATGGTGGCGATCGCGGCACTCATCGTGTAGGGGCCTCAATCGTCCCTTTGGGCTGACTTACGTCCATGACGGCGCTCTTCGTCCTCCACGCTGCCGGGGTCCTGATCGAAGACGATACGCGATTCCCCGGCCAGCGCCAGGAAACGCTTGCCCTTGGCCCGGCCGATCAGGGTCAGATTGGCCTGACGCGCCAGCTCGACCCCCCAGGCAGTGAAACCGGACCGCGAGACCAGGATAGGGATGCCCATCTGGACGGTCTTGATCACCATCTCAGAGGTCAGGCGGCCGGTGGTGTAGAAGATCTTGTCGTGCGCGGAGAGGCCCTTGAGGAAGATGTAGCCGGCGATCTTATCGACGGCGTTGTGACGACCGACATCCTCCATGTAGATCAGCGGCCGGTCGCCCTCGCACAGCACACAGCCGTGGATGGCGCCGGCGTTGAGGTAGAGGCTCGGCGCGGTATTAATCTTACGCGTCAAGGTGTAGAGCCAAGAGGTCTTGAGCACCGCCTCCTCAGACAGCGCCACGTCCTCGAACTTTTCCATCAGATCGCCGAAGACGGTGCCTTGGGCGCAGCCGGAGGTCCGGATCTTCTTCTTGAGCTTTTCCTCGTAGTCCGTCTCCCGCCTTGTGCGGACCACAACGACCTCGAGGTCCTCATCGACGTCGACGCCCTCGATCTCGTCGTCGGCATGCAGCATGTTCTGATTCAGCAGGTAACCGACGGCCAGGTACTCCGGATGATCACCGATCGTCATCATGGTGACGATCTCCTGACCGTTGAGGAACAGGGTCAGCGGCCGTTCAACCACAACCGAGGTCTCGACGCGCTGGCCATCCTGGTCGAGCCCGGTGACCGCCTGGGTCAGCCGCGGATCGTCCGGGTCCGGCCGAACGAGAAAGCCGGCCAGCGTTTCCGGCTCGGCCGCCTTGGCACGCCCGCGTTCCAGCCGCCGCGGCGCGGCATCCTCGTTGGCACCCTTCTCTACCTGTGGGCTGTTTTCCATGCTCCGCTTCGCTTTCCTTGCCTAGGCACTTGCCCTTAAGACCCATATGTAAGCCGAATAAGCCAACGAAACCAATCTGCCGCCTGCCGGCAGGACCTGCCGAGTGCGCAAAAGGACCCCGATGACCTGTCGCCCTCTCATCTTCGGCCTTGCTGCTGTGGCGCTCTCTTGCTTCGGCACTTCGACCGCCACCGCGCAGGAGCCGCCCTTGCTAGAGCCGCTGGTCGCCTCGGGCGAGTTGCCTCCGCTTGCCGAACGCCTGCCGGCCAAGCCGCGCCAGGACCTTCCCCAGCGCGTCACCTGGCAGAACGGCGCCTATGGCGGCACCTTGCGCATGCTGGACCGGGGCGGTCGCGATGCACGCGCCTTCGTCGTCTTCGGCTATGCCCGCTTGATGACCTGGAATGAGGACCTGGTGCTGGTGCCGGACATCCTGCTCCGCGTCGACGTGGAGGAAGGAAAGCGCTTCACCCTGCACCTCAGGCCCGGTCATCGCTGGTCTGACGGCGCACGCTTCACCAGCGAGGACTTCCGCTTCTGGTGGGAGGATATCGCCAACAATCCCGAGCTTTCTCCCCGCGGCTTGCCGCGCAGCTTGCTGGTTGAGGGCGAGCCGCCGGCGGTCAGCTTCCCGGCCGCCGACCAGGTGCGCTTCGTCTGGACGAAGCCGAACCGAGAGTTCCTGCCTGCTCTGGCTGCCACCAGCCCGGCATGGATCTATCGCCCGGCCCACTATCTCAAGCGCTACCACCCGCGCTACCATCCCATCGAGGAGCTGGAGCAGGAGGCACAGGCCGCCGGCCTGCCCAACTGGGCCGCCCGCTTCGAACGGCTCGACCGTCCTTACGGATTGAACAATCCTGAGCGCCCGACCTTGCAGCCTTGGCGTTTGGAATCGGGCGGCGGTGCCAGCGGCCGCTGGCATGGTGTTCGCAACCCCTACTTCCACCGCATCGACAGCCAGGGCCGGCAGCTGCCGTATATCGACCGCCTGCTGCTGACCAAGGCTGCGGCGCAGCTCATTGCGGCCCGCACGGCGGCTGGCGAGAGCGATCTGCAAGCCCATGGCCTGACCTTCAAACACCTGCCTGTCCTGCGGGGGCAGGAACAGAAGGCAGGCTACGAAACCAACCTTTGGCCCATAGGCCGCGGCGCCCAGATGGCCCTCTACCCCAACTTGACCACGAAGGATGAGACCTGGCGTGCACTGCTGCGTGAGCGAGACGCACGCCGCGCCCTGTCTCTGGCGGTCAATCGCGACGAGATCAACCAGGTGGTCTATGCCGGCCAAGCCCTGGGCGGGAACAACGGCCTCTTGCCGGAAAGCCCGCTCTACCGCGAGGACGAGCGTTATGCCTGGGCAGCGCATGACCCGGCCGAAGCCAACCGCCTGCTGGACGGCTTGGGTTTGAACCAGCGCGACGCGAGAGGCTACCGGCTCTGGCCCAACGGGCAGCGCATGGTCATGGTCATCGAGTTCGGCGACATCGATCCTGCAGAATCGGACGTTCTGCAGATCGTCCAGCGCAACTTCGGCGATATCGGCATCGAAACTCTGATCACTAGCCGGGGGCGCAGCGTCTTCCGCCAGCGGGTGCGGGCCGGGGAAACCGTCATGAGCCTGTTTTACGGTCTGGCCAACGGCGTCGCCAGCCGCAACATGAGCCCGGCCGAGCTGGCGCCCACCAGCACGCGGCAAAACAACTGGCCCGCCTGGGGCCGCTACGCGGAAAGCGGCGGACGCAGCGGCGAGGCTCCGGACCTACCCGCGGCCGAAAGCCTGATGGAGCACTATCGCGCCTGGCGCACCGCCGGAACGAGTCAGCAGCAGAGCGAGGCCTGGCAAGCCATGCTCGCCATTCACGCCGAAGAAGTCTTCTCCATCGGCCTCGTGGCCGGCGTGCTGCAACCAGTCGCGGTCCGAGAGAACTTGAGAAATGTTCCGAAGGAAGGCGCTTACCTCTTTGAACCAGGCTCTTATTTTGGCCGATACAGACCCGATACCTTCTGGTTCGATCAGTAAGGCGCGCGCCTAATGTGACCGCCGGCCTTGAGCGCTTGGTTAAGGCGGGCCAACGATCGTGAGGTTATGAACCTTCGGTTTTCTTGACGGCCGCATGTCCTTATGTTCGTCCACAGATAAGAAAAAGGTGAAGGGAGCCGCCTAGTCGAATGGAGATCAAAGGCAAGCAGATACTGGTCTGCGACTGTGAAAAGAGCATGCCGCTTGAAGGCGGCGCGCTGTCGGCGGTCTGCCGCAAGGCCGGCGGCGACGGCGATGACCTTCAGGTCGGGACACAGCTTTGCCGCGCTCAGCTCGGCAATTACGAGACTATGCTGGGAGGGGACGGCGGCCTTGTCGTCGCCTGCACCCAGGAGGCGCCGCTTTTCGCCGAGGTCGCAGACGAAGCCGGCAGCGCGCGGGATATCACCTTCGCCAACATTCGGGAGAAGGCCGGCTGGTCCCGCGAGGCAGAGGCCGCCGCGCCAAAGATCGCCGCGCTTCTCGCCGAAGCCTCGCTGGCCATTGAGCCGACCCCAGCGGTCGCCTTCGAGTCCAAAGGCATCTGCCTGGTCTACGGTCACGACGAAAGCGCCATCGAGGCGGCGCGCCAACTGAGGAGCCGCCTCGACGTCACCATCCTGCTGAGCGGCCGAGACGAGGTGCTGGCCCCAAGGGTTATCGACGTGCCGATCTTCCGCGGCCGCATCACCAGCGCAAAGGGGCATCTCGGCGCCTTCGGCATCAACGTCGACGGCTACGCGCCGGCCCTGCCTTCCTCGAAGCTGGTCCTGGCCTACGAGCCACCGCAGAACAACGCCTTCAGCGAGTGCGACCTTATCCTGGACCTGACCGGGGATGCTCCGCTGTTTCCGGCGCACGAGCGGCGCGACGGCTACTTCCGGCCAGACCCGGGCAATCCTGCCGAGGTGCAAAAGTGCCTGTTCGAGATCGGCGACCTGGTCGGCGAATTCGAGAAGCCGCGCTACGTCAATTATGACCCGGACATTTGCGCACACGGCCGCAGCAAGAAGACAGGCTGCACCCGCTGCCTCGACGTCTGCCCAGTCGGCGCCATCACCTCAGCGGGCGACACGGTTGAGATCGATCCACACATCTGCGGCGGCTGCGGCATGTGCGCCAGCGTTTGTCCGACTGGGGCAGCGACCTACCAGCTTCCTGCCGGCGACTCGCTCTTCGAGCGCCTGCGCACCCTGCTCGCTGCCTACCACGGTACGGGCGGTGAGCGGCCCGCCCTACTAGTCCACGACGAGCGCCATGGCGAGGAGATGATCTCCCTGATGGCGCGGGGCGGGGACGGCCTGCCAGCGCGCGTACTGCCCTTCGCGGTCAACGAAGTGACCCAGATCGGCTTTGACTTCCTGGCCTGCGCCTTCGCCTATGGCGCAAGCCAACTGGTCGTGCTGGTCGGGCCGGACAAGTCGGGTGAGCTCGGTGGCCTTGCCAGCCAGCTTGCTCTGCTGGAGACGGTGCTCGAGGGTCTGGGCTACGGCGGTGGCCGGCTGGAGATCATCGAAGACCAGGACCCGGACGCCGTAGAAGGCAAGCTCTACGGCCTCCCCGATCGCGGCGCCATGCCCCTCGGCAGCTTCCTGCCCATCGGCGGCAAGCGCAGCAAAATGCGCCTGGCGCTCGACCAGTTGCATCGCAACGCGCCAAACCCGGTGGAGTTCCTGCCGCTGCCGGAAGGCGCTCCCTTTGGCACGATCGAGGTCGATACCGAGGGCTGCACGCTCTGCCTGGCCTGCGTGTCCGCCTGCCCGGCCAACGCTCTGCTGGACAATGAGGAGCGGCCCTGGCTCGGTTTCAATGAAGAGGCCTGCGTGCAGTGTGGCCTCTGCAAGGTCACCTGTCCCGAGAACGTGATTACCCTGAAACCCCGTCTCAACTTCACCGACAGCCTGCGCGGCGCGGAGATGCTCAACGAGGCCCTGCCGTTCAACTGCATCCGCTGCGGCAAGCCGTTCGGGGTCAAGCAGACCATCGACCGGATCAGCGAGCAGCTTGCCGGCAAGCACTGGATGTTCGGCGACCGCAGCGCCGTGGAACGCATCATGATGTGCGACGACTGCCGTGTGATCGTCCAGTTCGAGGACGACAGCGCGCCCTTCAAGGTGGGCGAACGCCCGGTCCCGCGCACCACAGCCGACTACCTGAAAGAAGTCGCCGCTGCAGAAGACGAGGACAACGAGCCCAAGTCGTGACCGCACACGACCGCCGCCTTCATGCCTTTCGCGCAGATCTTGCCGACGCGGCGCTGCGCGGCCAAGTCGAGGCCGCCCGATTCGTCGCGCCGAGCCCTCACTATCTCGCGGTTCCCTTGGCCGATTTGCACCGCGAGCCGCGCGCAGACGCCGAGGTGGAAAGCCAGGCCCTCTTCGGTGAAACGGTTCAGGTCTTTGACACGGCCGACGGTTGGGCTTGGGTCCAGCTAGAGGAAGATGGCTACGTTGGCTATCTGCCGGCAGCGGCGCTAAAGCCTGGCCAGGTCGAAGCCACGCACCGAGTCTGGGCCACCAGCACACCGCTGTTCCCCCAGGCAACCCTCAAAGCGCCAACCGAGCGGTTCCTGTACTTCTGGTCGCAGGTTCGCGTGATCGGTGAAAGCGGCCGCTACGCCGAGGTCGAGGGCGGCGGCTGGCTGTGGAAAGATCACCTGCGACCACTCGCCGCGCGTGAGCCGGACTATGTGAAGACCGCGCAGCGCTTCCTCGAGGCGCCCTATCTCTGGGGCGGCAAGACCAGCCGTGGTCTCGATTGCTCGGCCCTGCAGCAGCTTGCCTTGCGGGCTGCCGGCCATAGCGCGGCGCGGGATAGCGATATGCAGTGGGCCGAGGGCGGACCGGGCCTAGGCCAGGCCCTAGCGCCGGATAGCCCCCGGCAGCGCGGCGACCTGCTGTTCTGGCAGGGCCACTGCGCCATTGCCCTGGACGCACAGCAAATCCTTAACGCCACAGCCGGCCACCTGGCGACGGTTATCGAGCCCTTCGACGAGATCGACGGCCGCGCTCGAGAGGACAGTCCAAAAGGCCTGCTCGGCATGCGCCGCTTGGCGTGACGGCGGCTTTAGGGCTGAAGGGGAGCATTGAGGGCTCGAAATCCCCACTTGAATTGCTTATTATGTCAGGACAGACATATCGGGTCGGCAAAGAGCCCGGAAAGAGGACGGCAGGACGTATGGACAAGCTTGAGCAGAGCGTGGGCGACAGCGGCATGGCAGTTTCGGAGTCGGTTGGCGAAGCGCCTTTGATCGACCCTTTTCAGCGCGCCATCAGCTATCTGCGTGTTTCAGTCACCGATCGCTGCGATTTCCGCTGTGTCTACTGCATGTCGGAGGACATGACCTTCCTGCCCAAGGCCGAGGTCTTGAGCCTGGAGGAGCTTGACCGTCTGTGCAGCGCCTTCGTCCGCCTTGGGGTCAAGAAGCTGCGCCTGACTGGCGGCGAACCGTTGGTGCGCCGTAACATCATGTGGCTGATCGAGCGATTGGGCCGGCATCTCAACACCGGGGAGCTCAACGAGCTGACCTTGACCACCAACGGCAGCCAGCTTGCCCGTTATGCGGACGAGCTGGTGGCGGCCGGCGTCAAGCGCCTCAACGTCTCGATCGACACTCTGGACCCGCACAAGTTCGCGGCGATCACCCGCTGGGGCAAATTCGACAAGGTGATGGACGGCCTGGCCGCCGCCGATGCAGCGGGCCTTAAGATCAAGATCAACTGCGTCGCACTCAAGGGCGTCAACGATGACGAGGTGCACAATCTCGTCGCCTGGTGTGGCGAGCGCGGCTTCGACCTGACGTTCATCGAGGTCATGCCGATGGGCGACATTGGCGGCGAAACGCGCCTGGAGCAGTACTGGCCGCTGTCCATGCTGCGGGCCGAGTTGCAGAAGCGCTGGACCTTGAACGAGATCGACTACAAGACCGGCGGCCCCGCCCGCTATGTCGAGGTCAAGGAAACCGGGGGACGCATCGGCTTTATCACACCCCTGACCCACAATTTCTGCGAAAGCTGCAATCGCGTCCGCTTGACCTGCACCGGCACGCTCTACATGTGCCTGGGACAAGAAGACGCCGCCGACTTGCGCCAGCCGCTGCGCGCCAGCGACGACGATCAGCTGCTCATCGCAGCCATTCGGGAGGCGATCACCCGCAAACCGAAGGGCCATGACTTCATCATCGATCGCCGCCGCCGGGGACCCGCCGTGGGACGTCATATGAGCGTAACCGGCGGCTAGGGAGAGATACGCCCCTCCGGCTAGCGCTTCTGTGAGCAGAACGGCGGGGACAGTGATCAGACTTCGAAAGCTTGGCCGATACGCCGCGCTTTTGCTCGGCGTGTGGATGGCTGATCAATCCGGCAACGCCACGGCCGCAGAGGTTATGCTGTCTGTGGAGGGCGGAGAGACCGTCAGCGTTTCCCGTGTCGTGATCAGCAACGGCCAAGCCAGCCTGGCGGTCGAGGTTGCCGACGGGCAGGTGCGCCGCCTGCAGAACAATCCCGCGCTGACCGGCATTCCAAGCTTAGGTGGCTTGGCGGCCAGTGCTTATCCGGTCAGCGCCTTGGGCCAAAGTACCCGCATCGGTGCCGCCTGGCACGATGGTGACGCCCTTTTCGTGGTGATCGACGAGTCACTTGTTCGGCTGGAAACGATCGAAAGCGTCACCCTCTTCAACCAGCGCTGGAGCTACCGCCTGCTGGGCCAAGCCGAGGCTTACAGTCTCGACATGACCGAGGACATCCCAGGCCTCGCCAACGTACCGACGGTGCAGCGCTGGTTGCGCCTGCTGCCAGAGCCGGATGACGCGCGTCTCCTGACATTCGGCACCCGGCGCAGTCCGCTTACTATGCTCTCGACCGGCGCTCGCGCACGCGACGACGTGGAGAGCCTGAGCGGCTTCTACGTCGGCTCCGTTCACCGGCAGCAGGAACAGCTTGGCATCGTGATCTATCCAAGCGAAAGCGCCGAATAAACAAAGGCCTGGCAATACACAACAAATCGGCTTTCCCCGCTTCGGGCGACTCGGGCGCAGCTCTAAGACTCGCCCTGGGCCGAGCGCCGACTATCCAACGCTCGAGGGGAGCAGTTTATGACCGCGGTGAACCGCAACGACCTGGAGATCGTCCGTCATATCCGGGCCAGCTTCGACGAGGAGCTGGACGACGGCGAACGCATCGCGCTGGAGCGTCTCGCCCTGGCCGCTCAGAAGAGCGGCGCCGCCGACGACGCGACCCTGGAGAAGGCGAACCGTATCGCGCAGCGCTTCGGCTTGCGCACCTTCGGCCCGCCCAGCCCACGGCCGCCAGCCCCCGCCGCGCAGGAGGATGCGCCGGCGGAGAGTGCCGTTCCAACCCCGAAAGCCGGGGAAGCCGGTGCCTTGGCTGCGCTGAGCCAATCCTCGCAGCAGACAGGCACGCCCCACGCCAAGCGCGGCTTTGAGCTTGTCGTCTACAGCAAGTCGGGTTGTCCCTACTGCGACAAGGCCAAGGCCCATCTCGCACAGCAAGGCATCCCCTTCACCGAAACGCGGCTGGATGACGAGACCGCCCGGCTGGCTTTCTACGAAGCGTCGTCCGAGCGCTGGGGCCGCGCCGTCTCCAGCATGCCGCAGATCGTCATCGAGGTCGGTGGGCTGGAAACGCTGATCGGCGGCCACCGCGAGCTGCTGCAGAGTGGCCTCGAACGGACGATCTGGGAGCTATAGCGCTCCCCTCTTTCCGCTCCTGCAGCGAAAGACCTCTACTCGATGATCACCCGATGGGCGAAGTCGTGCCCGTCGGTGATGGTGATCTGCTCGAAGCCCAACAGCTTGGCGAGATCGAAGAAGGTAAAGCGGTCCTCGACGCCGTTCTCGCGAAAGAGCGGCAGGCCGCGCGAGAAGGCCGTCATCATCGCAAAGAGCCCCCGGGCGCGGTAGATCGAGTTCACCCGATCATCCTCCATGGCCACGATGATCAGCTTCTGCGCCTCCGCCCCCTTGGCGAACATCACGTAAGGCGGCGGGTAGGTCGCCTCCAATTGCTTGGCAGTGAAACCCGTGACGAAGCCGAGACGCAGGCCGCGCGATGCCTGGGGCATGGTCTCGGCACGAGCGCCGTAGACCTCCTGGCTGCCGGGCTCGGGATAGTAATAGCCGGCATGGCGGTCGTTATCGGCTGAGCTTGCCGCATTCTGAGCTAGCCCAGGGCCGGCTGCCAAAGCCGCCATGGCCGCACCGCCCAGAACCATGGATAGAATTCTGCTGAACGTCACCCTGCCTCCTTCTCTTCCTCAAACGCGGGAAGTTCTTGTCAAAGCTAGTCGCTCCGCTTTACTGGACTCCTTAACCCGCCGTCCAGGAGTTTCCCGCGCCGGATGCCTGCTCCCGAGACACAAGACAGCGCCAGGGCCGATGCGCGTCACGCCGAGTCCCCTGAACACGTGGACAAGGCAGCCGACCGCAAGCTGACAACGAAGAGCGTCGCCTTCGTTGCTTCACCAGACCCCGATGCGCAGGAAGCACGCCACCGCTTGGAAGAGCGCTATGGGGGCGGCCCCGTAGCGGGCGCCGAGATCATCGTCGCCCTCGGCGGCGACGGCTTCATGCTGGAGACGCTGCATGCCCACTTCGACCAGGCGGCGGCGATCTACGGCATGAACTACGGCACCGTCGGCTTTCTGATGAACGGCTATGACGAGGACGATCTGGCCGCGCGTTTGGCGTCGGCCGAGGCGGTGAATCTTCACCCACTGCAGATGCAGGCCGAGACCCTCGACGGCCAGCAGGTCCAGGCCATGGCGATCAACGAAGTTGCCCTGTTCCGGGAGAGCCGCCAGGCAGCCAAACTGCGCATCAGCATCGACGGTGTCACCCGCATGACGGAGTTGGTCTGCGACGGCGTGATGGTCGCGACGCCCGCCGGCAGCACGGCCTACAACCTCTCGGCTCACGGCCCCATTCTGCCGATCGGCACACCGCTTCTGGCCTTGACCCCGATCAGCGCCTTTCGGCCGCGGCGTTGGCGCGGCGCCCTGCTGCCGCACGAAGCGACCGTGACTCTCGAAGTGCTGGAGCACGGCAAGCGACCAGTCAGCGCCACCGCCGACTACACCGAGGTGCGCGACGTGCTGCGTGTCTCGGTACGGGAGGACCGTAGCCGCACCCTGCGCCTCCTCTTCGACCCAGAGCACAACCTGGAAGAACGCATCCTCAAGGAGCAGTTCACGCCGTAGCAGAGTGCTCCGCTTTCCAGCCTCTGCCCAACGGATGGCGTGCAGCCGTCCCGTCAATCCAGCAAACCGCCATGGTTGGCCACCGTCGCTGTGGGATAAGCAACGCCATGCGCTCGAAGCGTTTCAGCTCAGCGCATCTCTTTGAGTTGAAACTGCGTCACGGCGCTTACGAGCTGGGCTGTCATTGTGAATAAAATACCATGCCTCGGAGATTCTATTTAAAGGTGATTATATCATTTATTATACGACTCTCGGGCTTCTCAGGTCACAAATTAATTACAGTTTAGAATAGTATTTTCTCGGAATATCGCGAATTTTATTGGTATTATATTCAGGCCAGATGAAAGCACCAGTCGGAACTCGGGAGTGAGTTATGAAACAGCTTCTCCTCAGATCGACCTTATCTTTCTCCTTATGCATGGGCGTCATCTCTGGAGCTGACGCCTCTGTCGTGATCGAAGACGCGTTCAACTTTCGCGAGCTGAGGTCAGGTCAGGCAGTCAACGTGGCCCCAGGCGACCGACTCATTTTCGGCGGCAACATTCGAGATACCGATACGGGCGCGCGGCCGGCTGATGCCATCGCGACCGCGCGCAACAGCAACACAAACCAAGTGTTTGCGCTCAATCCATTTGAATCCTTGGGGTTCTCAGCCAACGTCGCCTACAGCCCGGAGCTTGCCGAGGGTGATTGGCAAGTTACCGTGGTCAGCGACAAGGGCACGGACTTCTTCAACTTGCCTGCCTTGGGGACGGGACCGGGAACCGGGCCGGTTCCCAACGTCAGCAACCTGACGGTGAGTGGCAGCGGCCCAAACCGGACTTTGAACTGGGACCTTCCCGCCAACCTCCCTGCGGCCAACGATGGTAACGTCGACCGGTTGCGGATACGCGTTCAGGATTCGAACTTCAACACAACTCTTGATCAACAGCTCCCGGCCGGATCATCCCTGAGCACGACGTCTTTCACGCTCCCTGACGGCGCGATACCCCATAATGGGGTGTTTCAGGCTCAAGTGCTGGTCGAAGGCTCCGATCCCTTCAACCGATCACGCACCTATGAGAACTTCAGCGTGACTGATGTCGGGACAGGCGGAAGCCCCGTGGTGATTGATCCCAGCACTGTGTTCAATTTCCGCGATTTGCGTGGCCCGAATAGCGTCAACTTCGGTAGCGGGGACATTATCGGTCTAGGCTTAAGCGTCGATGCTTCTCTCGCTGGGAACACATTTGTCGACGCGGAACAGAATGGACAAAGGGCCCTGCTCAGTCGGGCCACTGATATCCCGACCCAGTTCTCTACATCATTGCCCTATGATCCATCTTTGACCGGGCAGTGGAATGTCACTGCAAGCAATGGCGCGTTTTCGACCAACCTTGTCTTCAGACCAATCGACGATGTCGGGACAATTGACTTTGTAAACAACGTTAGCCTTACGCCGAACGGACTCACGCCAACGATCAATTGGACACTCCCTGCGGACACTTCGGAAATCGACGTGATCCAAATCGGGTTGTTTAATGATGCAACGAACGCACGCATTCGAATTGGCGACGGAGGCGCGCTCTTTCAGAGAATTGACAAGTCAGCCACAAGCTTCACTTTCCCGAACGGTGTTTTGGAAGAGGGTGAGAGATATGTCGCCCGAGTCATCTTGACCAACTTGGACGACAACGGCTTTGAACTCAGTCGTTCAATTCAGTTCATAAACTTCACGCCCTTCATGGACGACACGGGCACGGAGGTATTCCTGCCGACCGTCGATAGCCAAGGCGTTTTCAACTTCGATATCGATGTGGCCGCCAATGTGCCCATTCTGATCGATCCGTTTGTTGCCATAGGATACGAGTACGAAACGGGTGCCGGGGATCCGAACTTTCAATCCATCCTTGTGCCGGAAGTGGGTGGCGACGACAGCTTCATACTGCGTTTCTTCGACGGCATGGACGAGGTCGAAACGGTTCTCTTGGCGAACGAGCAGTTCTTCTTCCCTCTTGGTGGTGTCTCGGCATTCACAATTCTGGGCATAGACCCAGATGTCGGCTTGGACCCCGCCGACGTGACCGCCTTCGTATCGCAGCTCACATTCGTTGCGGATGGCACATTCACCGGCTCCATGACGCCGATTACGATTTTCGTGCCTGATCAAATGGCCCTCTCCGAGCCGTCCGCGGCTCTGTTGGTCCTTGCGGGAGCCTTCCTGATCTTATTCAGGCGAACTGCTTTGCGCCGGGATAAGAAATGCGGGAACGCGACTGCAAGAACCTGAAGCAGCATTGGCTCGTCAAACGGCGCTGTCTTGCCAGCTTTCCGCGCTTCTATCTGAATAGCTGGTAGAGCGTCTCTTGGTCCGGCAATCCCGTGACGGGCACAGCCTTATCCTGTTGATAGGCCCGAAGCGCGGACTCCGTCGCTTCATCGAATTGCCCATCGATTTGACGGCCGTAGTATCCGAGTTCAGTGAGGCTTTGCTGAACCCGCATCAAGATTGAGCGATAAAGCTGAAGCCTCTTCTCGTCACCCTCGATGATGACCAGCTCCGAGTTCGCCTTTAGACGGTTAGGGAAGAGCGCTGCCGCCATGGCCTCGACCGCGCTCAAAAAAGTCTGGCCCGGGTTTTGTTGGCAGTGGTTGAGCAAGAGTCCTGTCAGCAGGCGCAGCCCTTGCCAAGGAGCGATATCGACAGTCTCTTCTTTGTATCTATTGAACCCGGTGAGATAGCCGTTCAACCAGCCTAGAAAGAGAGCGTTCTCTGCCCCGCTCAAACGATTTGCTTCGACAAACTCCCGACAGCTCTGGTTTCCCGGATACTTGATTGCGAAAGCACCGCCTGCTGCCGCTAAAGGTGTAGAAGAGTTGCCGCTTATCAGTAAAAAGCAAAGCGCCAAGACATAAACGCCATGCTTTTTCTCGTATAGAGACGATTTCATCGGCTTACGCATCCTTCTATTGTCGCGTCAGCGATCATTTGCCTAACAGTCTTTTCCCCGCAGCGCCCCGGTGCGGAGACAGGCAAACTGAGCCGTCTTGGCAGACTGCGGAGAGAGTGCGTTGGTGGCGGCAATGCATGTCGCCACACCCCCATCAAGCGTCATCCGCAGTTCCGCCGAGCAGGTGCATAAATTGGCTTGCCAACTAAACCATTTCTGCAGAGGTGGTTTAGGTTGATGCTCTTCAAAGAACTACATGGTCTGCAAAAAAGACCATACACCGAAACAGAATCGATGCCCAAATGCGATCGTCTGGTCGTCCTTGGTCGGCGACAGTCTCGCGTACTAACACGCTGGCGTTGGTTGCTTGCTCGCCTACACTGTCGTCCGATGGCTTGGAGCACGAACGCGACTAGCGGCTTCCTCATTCTCTTGGCTGCCGCCCGCGCTGCTAAAGCACTCCTTGAGCGAGACTCGACCGGACCGCCGAGCAACAGCATTTTTGTGGTAATAGTCGTTGCAGATCGGCATCTTGGCCGTCGACACTGCGCGGTCTTAGCTTCGATCCGCCCAACCAGGCCAGAGACATGACGATCGACGACTACATCAGGGAGTTTGTGACCGTTTGGGTGGTGGTCGACCCCATCGGCACGGTCCCGGTCTTCATCGCCGTGACCGCCACCATGTCGAGCAAGGAGCGTCGCGGCGTCGCGTTTCGTGCAGCCCTCATCTCGGCGCTTATCCTGCTTGCCTTCATCGTCGGCGGGCAACTTCTGCTGGAAGCACTGGAAATCTCGCTGGTCTCCTTCCAGATCGCCGGCGGGATCGTGCTCTTCCTCTTCGCACTGCAGATGATCTTTGGCCCCGGCAAGCCAGAGAGTGAGCTGTCCGAGAACCGGCCAAGCAAGGAGGACGTGGCGGTCTTTCCCCTTGCGGTACCGTCTTTGGCGTCGCCCGGTGCCATGTTGGCGGTGGTCGTGCTGACCGACAACAACCGCTATAGCATTACCGAGCAGGCCATCACGACCGGAGTGGTGATGCTGGTCATTCTAGCCGCCTTGATCCTCATGCTCGCGGCCGGCTTTATCAACCGCGTGATCGGCATCTCCGGTGCCAGCATCCTGAGCCGGGTGATGGGGCTGATCCTTGCTGCCGTCGCAGTCGACAATGTGCGTGACGCCTTGTTGGCGAGTGGGCTGGCGAGCTGATTAGGACAGCGCTCTCTGCGCCGCGATCAGCTTGCGATCACGTTCGGCAGCAAGCTCGGAGAAGCTGCGTCCCCGCTCTTCCTTGGCCACCCCAGCGCTGAGGATACGGCCGGCCTCCTCGTCCAGTCTCGGCGCGTTCATGCTGTCCCACCAGCGATGGAAGCTCTCGCGGTAGCGGGCACAGAAACCCTCCATGCCGGCACCGCCGCTGCCGAGGCTAAAGAGCATGTGCGGGCCCATAACAGACCAGCGCAGACCGGGGCCTGCGGTTACCGCCTTGTCGACATCCTCGACGCTGGCCACTCCCTGAAGGACAAGATCGATTGCCTCCCGCCACAGCGCGGCCTGCAGGCGGTTGGCGACATGGCCCGGAACTTCCTTATTCACGCGGATGGTCACCTTGCCGCAGCCTTCGTAGAAGGCTTGGGCGAAGTCGAGAGCGCCCGGCACGGTCCGCTCATTGCCGAGCAGCTCAACCAAGGGAACGAGATGGGGTGGATTGAAGGGATGGCCCAGAACAATCCGGCTCGGATCGCGCCAAGAGTCCTGCAGGTCGCTCAACAGCAGGCCAGAGGAGCTGGTGGCGACCACGGCGTCGGGCGGCAGAGCGGCCTCGATCTGCCCGTAGATCTCATGCTTCACATCGAGACGCTCCGGCACGCTTTCCTGAACGAACTGAGTTTCTGCCACGGCACCCGCCACGTCGTCGACGAAGCGGATGCGTTCGGGCATCGCCCCTGCCTTCACGAGCCCCAATTGAACAAGGCTCGGCCAGGCCGTCTCGATGTAGCTCCGGGTGTCGCGCTCGGCGTTGGCCGCGGGATCGAAGAGATCGACCTCCTTGCCGGCCGCCAGGAAGAGGCTGGCCCAGCTCGCCCCGATCACGCCGGCCCCGACGATACCGACACGCTCTACCGACTCGGGAAAGGCTGCCATAGACGACTCCTCTTAGAACAACTCGGGCCGCAGCGGGGAGGCCGCGATCAAACCGCCGTCAACGGTGATGGTCTGGCCGTTCACGAAGGCCGACTTGGCGGAGGCAAGCCAAACAGCGACCTCGGCAACATCGGCAGGCGTTCCCAGACGCCCCACCGGATGCCGCGCCACCGCATCGGCCCGCGCGGCCGCAGGGTCGCGCGCCAAATCGAAAGCCGAGTCGGCCATCTCGGTCAGGATCCAGCCTGGCGCGATGGCATTGCAGCGGATGCCCTCAGGCCCATGGTCGACGGCGATGGAACGGGTCAAACCCTGCACGAAGGCCTTGGAGGCGTTGTAGAGCGCCATCTTGGGGTCGGCATGGCTGGCGCTGATCGAGCCGATGTTGACGATGGCCCCGCCACCCTCCGCCGCCATGACAGGGATGACACTGCGGCAAAGCTGGAACACCGCCTTGGCGTTGACGCCCATCAGCCGCTCCCAGTCTTCGTCGCTGCTCTCGGCCAACGTCTTCTCAATCTGAACGCCTGCGTTGTTGACCAGAATATCGATCCCATCCAACTGCGCCTGCGTCACCGCAACCAGCTCTTCCGCCTGCTGCCGGTCGCTGACATCTGCCGAATGCCACGCCACCCCCGGCGGAAAATCAGGCGGTGCACTGCCCCGGCCGCAGGTCAGCACGCGCGCTCCTTCCGCAACGAAAGCTCCGACGATGGCGCGCCCGATGCCCCGGCTGCCTCCGGTAACCAGCGCCGCCTTGCCGGCAAGTCGCTGTGTCGCTGCCTGCTCAGTCATGGGCAATCATGACGTGGCGGACGGCTGTATAGGCCTCCAGCGAATAGACCGACATATCGCAGCCGGTTCCCGAGCCTTTCATCGCTGCCCAAGGCATCTCGGGGGTGCCGACACCATGGGTGTTCACCCAGGTGAAGCCATAGCGCAACCGGCTAGCAACCGCCGCCGCGCGACCGACATCGCGCGTCCAGACCGAGGACGCCAGGCCGTAGCGGCTCGCGTTCGCCCAGCCGATGGCCTGCTCCACGTCTGAGAAACATGAGATCGTCACGACCGGCCCGAAGACCTCGTCGGTGGCGATCTCGGCATCGTTCGCGACGTTGGCGATCACCGTCGGCCTATAGAAGAAGCCCGGCCGCTCATCCGCACCGCCGCCGGCTGCGATCTCCGCGCCGGCACGGGCCCGCTCGACGAACCCGGCGACGCGCTCGCGCTGTACCGCCGAGATCAACGGCCCCATCTCGACGCCGTTTTCCCTTTGCAGGCCAGTCTTGATCGTCGATACGGCGGAGGCTGTATCGGCCACCAGCTTCTCATAGATCCTGTCGGAGGCCATGATTCGGCAGGGCTGAGCGCAGTCCTGCCCGGCGTTGAAGTAGGAGCCGCCACGAATGGTCTCCGTCACCGCCTCCAAGTCGGCATCGTCGAACACGATGACGGGGGCTTTGCCGCCGAGCTCGAGATGAACATGGCGGATCTGCCGAGAGGCGGCGGCCATGGCAGCCCTGCCCGTCGCCGGCGAGCCCGTCACTGAGATAGCTTCCATCTCAAGCGCGTTGATCAGGCGGTCTCCGACCGAGCCGCCGGCCCCGTGCAGGATGTTGACCACGCCCCTGGGCACCACATCGGCAATCAACTCGCCGAGGCGCAAAGTCGAGAGGGGCGTGAGCTCGGAGGGCTTGAGCACCACCGTGCAGCCCGCTGCGAGTGGCGCGGCGAGCTTCCAAGCGGCCATCATCAAGGGATAGTTCCAGGGCGCAATGGCTGCGACCGGCCCAACCGGGTCCTTGCGGATCATCGAGGTATGCCCGCGGACATACTCGCCGGCGGCGGAGCCCGACTGGGTCCGGGCCGCCCCGGCCATGAAGCGGAAGGTGTCGATGGTGAGCGGCATCTCGTCATCGAGCGCGCTTGGCCAGGGCTTGCCGCAGTTCCGGCTTTCCAGCTCGGCAAGCTCTTCGGCACTGGCCTCGATCACCTCGGCGATCTGAAACAAAAGGGCCGCCCGTTCGGCCGGCGTGCTGGCGGAGTAGCTCTCGAAGGCCTCGGCTGAGGTACGCACAGCCGCGTCCAACTGATCCGGCGAAGCTTCGGCGACTCGGGCGATTTCATTGCCGGTCGCTGGGTCCAGAATACCAAGATCCTTGCCGGCACCCTCGACCAGCTCACCATCGATCAACAGCTTCGTCGCCGTCATCCACCTCCTCCTGTTCGTCGCGCTTGCGTCATAGCCGCATCTGCTGGGCCTGGGCGGTCAGGCCGCCGTCCAGCACCCAAAGCTGACCGGAGGCGTAGCGTGCCTCGTCGCCGGCCAGCCAGTTGACCAAATTGGCCACGTCCTCGGGCGTACCGTAGCGTCGCACGGGATGGATGTGCCGCACTTCGCTCTTCAGGCTCTCGATATCCCCCGCGCTGCCGAAGAAGCTCTGCAGCATCGGCGTGTCGATGTAGCCGGGGCAGACGGCATTGACGCGGATGTTCTCCGGCCCGTGGTCGCAGGCCATGGCCCGGGTCAGAGCGTGCACCGCCCCCTTGGTGGCACAATAGGCCGCAAGGCTCGGGTCTGCGATGAAGCCGTCATAGGAGCCGAAGTTGACGATCGATCCGCCGCCGGCTTTGCGCAGGAGCGGAAGCGCATGCTTCGAGGTCAGGAACATTCCGGTGACGTTGATCGCGAAGATCCGGTTCCAGTCCTCGAGCGATGTTTCCTCAACCGTCTTCTCGATCTCGATGCCGGCGGCGTTAACCAGGACGTCGAGCTTGCCGTCTTTGTCCGCGACAGCCGCCATGAGGCCTGCGACGCTGTCTTCGCTGGTTACATCGGTGTGGTGGAACGCAATCGCCTCTCCCTCGCCGAAGCCACCATCGGCGATATCGGCCGCGTAGACCTTGCCGCCTTCCTTCACGAAGCGGGTACAGATGGCCTGGCCGATGCCGCCGCAGCCCCCCGTCACCACAGCGACGCGGCCTGCCAAGTGGCCCTCTGCATCCTCGCTCACGATGTCACCGCCCGGCGATAGGCATCGAGCACCATGCCGTGGAAGTGATGCACCGCATGCTCGCTCATGCCCGAGCCTTTGGCGTCAACCACATAGCGGCCTTGCTCGAAGGCCGGCGTGCGCATGCCGCGCTGCACACTCTCGACCAGGCCGATGTCTTCCGGCTGCAGCACCTCGTCGACGAAGCGGATGGCTTCTTGCTCGGCCTCGTTCGGCGTCTCGCTTTCGAGGAAGAAATCGAACTCCTCGTAGGTCTCCTCAGGGCCGAGCGGGATGAAGCGCCAAACCATGAAGTTGCCACGCCCCGGATAGCGCATCAGCGTGGTGTTGGGCCACAGATACCAAACCGCATGATCGGTCACGCTGGCGTCCTCGACGCCGTAGGCCTTGTTATCGCTGCGGCCGGCCTTGGCCATGTGGCTGGAGTAGATCCCATGGGTCGTCACCTTGTAGGTGTCCATTTCGACCAGGGTGACGAAGTCCTTGTGAGCCACGGCGCAGTGGTAGCACTCCAGGAAGTTGTCGACGACGGCCTTCCAGTTGGCCTGAATACGGTAGGTCAAGCGATGCGCGAAGGTCAGGTCGCCGATGTCCGGCGCATAACCCAGGATCTCATTCTCAAGATCGCCGGACTGCTCCGCCAGGGACGGCGCCTCGGGGTCGAGGTTCACGAACACCAGATGACAGAAGACCTCGACGCGGACCGGCGTCAGGCGGATCTGCCCCTTCTCGAAGTTCTCTACCATCTCGCAGTGGCGCGCGGAATAGAGCGTTCCGTCGAGCCGGTAGGCCCAGGCGTGATAGGGGCAGGTGATCATTTTCGTCCGCCCCTCCCCCTGGAGCAGCTCATGGCCACGATGCTTGCAGACGTTATAGAAGGCACGCAGCTCACTGTCCGCGTCGCGGGTCGCGAAGATGCTCTGGCCCTGAATGTCGCCGGTGACGTAGCTCCCAGGCTGCCGTAGCTTCTCTTCGTGGCAGAGGAACTGCCAGCTCCGGCGGAAGATTTCCGCCCGTTCGACCTCCAGGAACTTCGGGGTCCGATAGCACTCTGTGTTGAGTGACCAGGATCGGGCCGCGACAGGGTCGAAGCCCTTGCCGACCTTCTCCAGTTCTTCCTGGCTTAGCCTTTCCATGCTTACCTCGGCTCCCTTGTCTCGTCCGGGCGGCCACGCGCTAGCAGCGCGGGAAGCGGCCCTTCTTCTCCAGCTCGTAAATCGGTTGGTTGTTGCGCACGTAAGCCCGTGAGGCGTCTTGCTGCGGCTGGTAATCCCAGGAGAGTCCTTGCTTCAGCATCACGGTCTTCAGCAGCCGGCGGCGACTCTGGCTCTCCAGCACCGCCCGCTTGAGCCCGGCCGTGTCGTAGGTCGACGCGATCTCCTGCCGCAGCTGAGCCACCGCGGTGCGCTCGGCAGGCTCCGCCGCCAGGTTGCGCGTCTCCCGCGGATCGTTGTCGAGATCGTAGAGCTGATCCGGATCACCTTCGGCCCGAACGAATTTCCGGCTGCCGCGACGGACCATGAAGATCGGCTCCTTCGTCCCCTCGCCGAAGTACTCGCCGACCGCCTCGTCATGGCCTCCACTGCCCCCAAGGTGCGGCAGCAGCGAGCGGCCCTCCAGAGGCGTCGCGTAGTTACCGGCACCCCCGTCGCGCGCCATCTCGACGAATGTGGGCAAGAGGTCCATCAGTGAAACGGCCGCAGCCACGCGATGCGGTGCGAAGCGTCTCGGGGCATGGACGATCAGCGGCACCCGTACCGAGTGCTCGAAGAAGCTCATCTTGAACCAGAGCCCACGCTCGCCGAGCATATCCCCGTGGTCGGCCGTGAAGACGACCACCGTGTCGTCGGCGAAGCCCGTTTCCTCCAGGGCCTGCAAGACCTTCGCGACCTTACGGTCGACATCGAAGATCGCGCCGTAGTAGGCGCGGCGGGCCCGGCGCACGGCCGCGTCATCGAGCTCGATATCGTTCGCGCCGTAGACATCGCGCAGGCGCTCGGAATGCGGGTCTTCGGCGACACTGCCGTGCGGCGTCTTCGGCAGATCGATGTCTTCGTCTCGGTAACGATCCCAGGCCTCTCGCCGGCAGAGGTAAGGGTCGTGCGGTTGAATCATGGCGAGCGTGAGCAAAAACGGCGTGCCGTCATCCTCTCGTGCCTGTTCGAAGAGATAGCGCTTGGCGTGAAAGACCGCCTCGTCGTCATAGTCGAGATAGAGAGAGCGCGTGCAGACACCGGCCTGCCTGACGACGTCCACGGTATGGTACCAGTCGAGCCGCTCTCCCGACCGGTCCCACTCCGGATGCCAGGTGAAGTCGGCCGGATAGACATCGGTGGTCAGACGGGTGTCGAAGCCATGCAGCTGATCCGGCCCAACGAAATGCATCTTGCCGCTGAGGCAACAGCGATAGCCCTCCGCCGCAAGGTAGTGCGCGAAGGTCGGTATCTCCGCCGGGAACTCCGCGGCATTGTCCCAGGCGGCGATCTTGGCGGGCAGGCGGCCGCTCATCATGGAAAAACGCGAGGGGGCACAAAGCGGCGAGTTGGTATAGGCGGCGTCGAACACGACCCCTTCGTCGGCCAGCCGGTCAAGGGTCGGTGCCTTGACCACCGGGTGCTCGTAGCAAGGCAAGAACTGGGGCGCCAGCTGATCGGCCATGATCAGCACGATGTTAGGCTGTCGAGCTCTCCCCGCCATGGCGTCCTCCGGTTATGTCCCCCAGTCTCTTCCGGATTTTCTGAAAAGCCTGTACTTTTCCGCCATGAAAAAGAACTTTCCCGCCACACTTCCGACGCGAAGCGCTGAAGCCGACAAGCCAAGACGCACGCAGCAGTCCCAAACTCAAGACAGCATCTCTATCGCGGTTCTGCTGTTGCCGGCCTTCAATGCCTTGGCGACCACGTCGTTCCTCGACCCCTTCCGCGCAGCGAACTACCTGACTGGCAGCACGCTCTACTCCTGGGATCTGATTTCGCCCAGCCGGGGATCCCTGTCGGCTAGCAACGGCCTAGAGATCGCAGGCACGCGCGCGCTGGAGGAGGCGGACGGGCCCTACGACTACGTCATCGTCAGCGCGAGTTGGGCGCCGGAAGCCTATCGCGGCCGGCGGCTCTTCGACTGGCTCAAGCAGCAAGCGAGGAAAGGTGCGGCGCTTGGTGCTATCGATACCGGCGCCTTCGTCCTGGCTTTCGCCGGACTTCTGGCGGGGCGTCGCGCGACGGTGCACTACGAGCATATCGCCGCCTGCCGCGAGCTCTTTCCTGAATTGGAGATCACCGAGAATCTCTTCGTCATCGACGAAGACCGGTTGACCTGCTGTGGCGGTACAGCATCGGGCGACCTGGCCTTGGAGATGATCCGCAGGCGTTTCGGTCTCGATCTCGCCAATGCGGCGGCCCGCTACATCTTTCACGATCGTCTGCGCGCCGGCAGCGAAGGTCAGGACTCGGCGCTGCATGAACCCGCCGGCTATGCCATGCCGGAAACGCTCCGCCGGGCTATCGCCGCCATGGAACGGAACCTCGAAGCGCCGCTGCCTTTGGCTGCCATTGCCAAGCGGGCAAGCATCTCGCAAAGGCAACTCGAACGCCTGTTCAAGGCGCATACCGGGGTCACGGCCGTGCAGTACTATTTGGAGGTCCGGCTCGACCGGGCCCGCAGCATCCTAATGCAGACCGAGCTCTCCATCCTGGAGGTCGCCGTCGCCTGCGGCTTCTCTTCGCGGGAGTACTTCGCCCGCGCCTACCGGCAAAGGTTTGGCCTGCCTCCGTCTCAGGACAAATTGGAAGGGCGCGTGCCCTTCCAGTTCCGCTCCTTTCCGAGCCCGAACCGTCAGGTTCAGGCTGCGCGCCGGACAAAGCCGGCGCGCAACTGACCGAGATTGACTGTTCTCGATATGCTCCCGAAAGGGGAGCCGAGCTTCAGTCGTCGTCCTCTTCTTCCTCGCCAGCCGGACAGCAGCGATACTCCTGCGACTTCTCAAGCAGCTCGATCTGCTTCGCGAGCAGCTTGTTCTCCAGTTCCTTGCGAGTCAGGTCGAGCTTGATCTCGCTCTGCAGTGCAGGCTCGCAGACGTTGCAGTCGTCGAGGCAGCCTTTGACCAGAATGGCCGGCGTCGGCAGGCAGGTCTTGATCTCGAAGGACAGCTCCGCCGCCAGCTTCGGATTGACGTTGCCGCCGACCTTGTCGAGCAGCCCGGCCGACACGAGTTCTTCGTCGACGGCTCTCAACGCCTTGTCCCGCTCTTCACGCGAGATCGGCTGCGCTGCCTTGAAGCGCTGCCCAACGGTGGACTGCGCCCCGACGAACCGTCCTTCGAACTGCGGGCTCGCATCGCCGCCGGTCGAGATCAATCCGGCCCGGTCGGCCGCTCCGCTGCCGCGGGCGACGGACTCGACCGTGACCCGTTGCTTGTCGGTTGCCAGAACGCCCTGCGGAATGACCGAAACTTCGCCCGAGTAGCGCGGCGGCAGAACCTCCACCTTGCTGTCGGCGGCTGAGTCGACCACGCGCCGGGTAATCGCCGTGACCTTGAAACGGATGATCTGCGTCTTGTCGATCTGATAGGCGAAGTAGGTCACCGCATGACAGCGGTTGGGATTGTGGAGAGTGCGGGTCGCCGACTCGAAGGTGCTTTCCGACTCCCCTTCCGCATGAACGCGGCTCTGCACCTCGCCGACGGAAACCGAGCTTGCTGCCCGCGTCGCCTGAACCGAACGCTCATGCGAGGACTCGGCGTGGCTGCGCAGCTCGCGGGTGAAGTCGAGCGAGGAAGAGGCGTTGTGCGAACCGCTGGCGCTGGCCGAAGGCCCGAAGAAGAAGGTTTCGAGCGCACCGGAAACGCTGCCGTCCGTCTTGAACGAGCCGGAACTGGAACGGTCCGAGTCGATATCCTCCCGGACCGACAGGTCGGACATAAAGCGGCTCATGGAGCTCATGTAGAAGCTCTCTTCCGAGGTCTGCTCATGCCGATAGCTCACCTCGGACTCGCGATCGAAGGTGAAGCGGTTCTTGCGGCTAGCGCTGAAGAGGCGCACCCGCTCGCCGGGCAACAGCGTCGTCGAGTAGACAAGATCCCCTAAGGACAGGGGCCCGGGGCAACGCTCGAACAGGACGCTGATCTTGACCTCGACGGGAATGTCGCCAATGCGATTGATCAGGCGGTAGTCGAAGGTCAAGCGGTCGCAGCAGGGCTCTGCCGTCAGCACCGGACAGCAGGGTATCTCGTTCACCTTGGTCGGTTTTTCCGTCAAGCTGGTCATCATATCTCCTTTCCACCGCGGCGTTTGCCGTGCGGATGCGCCCGCCAAACGCAAGCGGTGTACTCTTGGCGTTTCAACGTTCCGAGGAGAGTGCAGGCGGCACTGCCGACCGACGGCAAGACGCGCACCGACAAGAGCCACTTAAGGCCCGACGACCCGCTTGTTGCCGCACGGCGCGGGTACACTTGATGTGAATCTGGCTGGCTCCGACCGGCTCCCTCGAGCAGCAAAAGGCCGCTCCAGGACAAAGCCCGAAGCTAACAGCCTGTCATCGTTGCAGCAGCGCCACGATTAACCCCCTCGATCCCGAAGCGGCCGTCCCCCGCCAGCCGCGCCTTGTCTCGTAGCTCAACGAGATACGCGGAAAAGGCTTCCCCCGGCACATGCGAGTCGGCACCACAAAAGGCTACGCCATCTGGTGCCGCTGCCTTGTGATAAAGAAAGTACATTCTTTCTTTGTATTGTTAACTAATTCACGATCAGGGCCGTGGATTGTGCATTCCGTCACACTCGTTCAGTGGACTCAGTCCGGCTTGATTCCCATGGCAGCAAGCTCATCCTCCAGGCGCCGCTGGACGTGACCAGCAAAGCCGGCACCGGCCTCAGTCACACTGTCCACCGCCAGGTGAACACCTGCTGCCTCCAGCGCCGCAACCTCGTCCGGAAAACGGGCGACGGCCGCGATCATGCCGTCGAAACGGCTGCGGCTCAGGCGCTCGATCATGTCCAGGTTGGCGCTCAGCTCCGGCAGCGCCAGCATCACCAGGCTGACCTCGCCAGGATGCACGCGGTCCCAGAAATCCGCGTCGGTGGCGTCGCCCAGCACGACGTTGCGCCCGGCCTCCTGATGCGCCGTCACCTTGTCGGCATCGCTGTCCACACCGACGATCTTGTCGCCGTAGTGCCCAAGCATATGGTCATAAGCCGCTGCCCCGATACGCCCCATTCCGAGGATGGCGATGCGGGACTCGCCCAGATGAACGGGCTGATCGTCCGCGTGACGTTCCGGGCTCTGCCAGCGCACGAGGCTGTCATGAAAGCGGTCATATAGCCCACGTGACATGGCGTTGAGCGGCGCGCCGATCACGAATGTGGTCGCCAGTGCGATGGCGATGACCGCAAGCCAGTCCGGCGACAGCCATCCGTTGGTTACCCCGATCGCGCCGACGATGAGGCCGAACTCGCTGTAGTTGGCAAGGCTAAGCGATGCCAAGGATGCACTGCTGGCGCGTAGGCGAAAACGGGTCAGCAGCAGGAAGAAAAGGCCGACCTTGAACGGCAGCAGCACGACGAAAAGCAGCGCAACCATGACCGCCTCGGCGCTGATGCTGCCCGTCAACCCGATGTTGAGGAAGAAGCCGACCAGCATCACGTCCTTGAAGCTCAGCAAGGAATCGGAGATCTCCCCGGCAAGCCGGTGCTTGGACAGCAGCACGCCCAGCACCAAGGCCCCGAGGTCTGCCTTCATGCCCACAAGGTCGAAGGCGGCAGCCCCCAGAACCAAGGCTGCAAAGAGCCCATAGAGCGGGACCAGCTCGCCATGGCCGCAACGGTCCATGATGAAGAAAAGCAGCGGGCGCAGGAACACCAGCCCGACCAACGCGAAGGCCCAAAGCGACGGCAGCTTGCCGGTCGAAAAAGTGATGAAGAGGACGGCAATGATGTCCTGCATGATCAGGATGCCAACGGCGACCCGTCCGTGCAGGGACTTCATCTCTCCCTTTTCTTCGAGAGTCTTGACCGCGAAGACGGTGCTGGAAAAGCTGAGCGCAAAGGCAACCAAGGCGCTGGTTGCAAGGTCCATGCCGACGAAGAGATGAATACCCGTGACGCTTAGGGCGAAGATGACGAGGCCGAATACGACCACCGTGATGGCCATATGCAGGCTGGCGCCGGCCCAGACCTCCGGTTTCAGCAAGGTCGAGAGTTTCAGCTTCAGGCCGATGGAGAAGAGCAGCAGGGTTACGCCGAGATCGGCGAGCTGATTCAGCAGCGGGCTACTTTCATAGCCGAAGGCGCTTAAGGCAAAGCCGGCAGCGAGGAAACCCACAAGCGGCGGTAAGGATATCTGCTTGGCGGCGAACCCAAGCATGAATGCAATTGCGATAAATGTGGATTCCAACACGCCCCTGCTCTCCGCCGTCTACCGCTCACCAAACGGGCGAACGCCACCTTGAGCAAGTAGAATAGCGGGCGAAACCGCGCGGACGCTATCGCTTATCTCAATCGGCCGCGACAAGAGCAGCGATCCGTCACAGCAGGACGACCGCCTCTTAGCCGCGGGAGACGCGCCTAGCCGGCCGGGGCCTTGTAGCTACCGGTCAATTCGCCTGACTTTTTCATGGCGTCGACCGCCTCGTTCATCGAGATCAGCACCGTGGTGTCGACCTTGGAGAAGCTACCGCTCGCGCCGACGGCCATGGCAACGGCTGCCGCATCGACGTTGTTGGGAAACTCGGAAATGACGACCACGTCGTAGTCGCCGAAGCAGAAGTACATGTCGACCATCTTGCCGCCAGCGGCCTTGAAGAGCTTCTCGGCAGCCCGCTTGCGGTTGTGCGGTCGCTTGACCATCGCCTGTACGGCTTCCGTCGTGTAGCTGACACGGTGCAGATAACGCGGCATCGTCGCCTCCCTGTTGTCTGTTGGGGGCGTCTGCCTCCTGCAGATTTCTCGCTTCTCCTGGCGTCCCCGACCCTCCGAGCATGCGCTGAACACGGCGCGCTGTCGAGCCACCCGCTCAGGAGGTATTCGGGAAAGGCGGGCCCCTATGGCGTTTCTGCCCTGTGCCGTGTCTCATCGAGCCACGCCTTGACCACGCTATAGCCGAGCGCCAGCACGACCGGCCCGACGAAGAGTCCCAGGATGCCCGACGACAGTACTCCACCAATCGCACCCAGGAAGATCACCAGCATCGGCACGTCGACGCCGCGTCCCAACAGGAGGGGCTTCAGAACGTTATCGATTGAAGTCACGAAGACGCACCATATCAAGAAGATGATTGCCGTCACCGTATCGGCCGAAGAGAAGACGTAGATCACGGCGGGCAGCAGGACCGGCACCGGTCCAACCTGCAGCACAATCAGAATGAGGCAGACCAGCGCCAGCAGCCCGGCGGCTGGAATGCCCACCGCCAAAAAACCGAGGCCGGCCAGGATGGACTGCAGCAGGGCAATACCGATAATCCCTCGGGCGACACTGCGGATCGTCGCACGCGCCAAATCCACATAGGCGCTACCGCGCTCTCCCACCAAGCGGACGGCAAGATCATGAGCGACCCGCTCACCGCCGGCCGCGTTGGTCAACAGGGCCGCTGCGATGAAGATGGCCACAACGAAATGCAGCAGACCAATGCCGATCTGGCCGACGAAGGCCAGCATCCAGCTGCCGATCGCGTTCAGCTCTGGCCCGATACGTCCGAGTGCAGCCTGCAGGTTGGTGGACGCCAAGTCCCAGAAGCGATACAGCGGCTCACCGATCAGGGGCCAGGTTTCGACGGCCTGAGGCGGCGCAGGAATAACCAGAGCCCCCTGTGTCATGGCGCTCGCCAGAGTGCGCAGCCCGTCAACCAGCGTGCCGGCCAGCACCAGGGAAGGAGCGATCAGGACCAGAAGCCCAACCACAATATAGAGGGCAGCGCTTAGCATCCTCCGTCCACCCAGGCCGACCAGCAGCCGGAGGTAGAGGGGATAGGTCGCAACCGCGATGACGATGCCCCAGACTATAGGTGCCAGAAAGGGCTTGAGAATGGTGAAGCACCAATAGATCAGCAGCAGCAATAAGCCGATACCGATCGCCGCCTGCATGGCGCGCTTGACGAAGGCTCCCTCGTCCCGGGATGAACCGCCGATCTCCATTCCCGCCCCCTGGAGTTGTCAGGCGCGGACGATACCGCCCCTATGCCTTACGCTAGCGCAGCTTGCTCAGCGCTCGCCAGCGGCACGTTCGTAGGAGACAGCGGGCGTCTCGTTCTGCGCCTCCTCCACAAGCCAATCGCGGAAGGCGCGCAGGGCCGGATTGTCGAGGGCGCCTTCGGCATAGGCCAAGAAATAGCCGTAGTCGTCGAGCGCCACGTCGGAGAGCCGAAACAAACGCTTGGCGGCAAGCTCGTCAGCAACCAGCGCATCGTTGAGCGCCAGGCCTTGGCCATCGATCACCGCCTGCACGCGGACGTTTGGATCGGGAATCACAAGATCGTCTCGCGTCGGGCGGTAAGGCAAGCCGGCCGTCCTGTGCCAGTCCTTCCAAGCTCCGCTGCCGTCGCGGTCGTGCAAGAGGGGGAGCTCGGGGAGCAAGTCGGCCAGTCCAACAGCCGCCAAACGCGCGTGAATCGTGGTACCACCCGTTGGAAAAGCGGGACAAGAAAGCAGCGGCTCAATCCAGCAGTCCTGCCAGCGCCCCTTGCCCCAGCGTATCGCCATATCGATGCCTTGTTCCGACAAGTCGATGAGATCGATGGCTGGTTGCAAGCGCAGCGCGACGCCAGGATGCGCCCCAATGAAGGTCATCAGCCGGGAAGAGAGCCAGCGAGACGCGAAATAGGTCGAAAGACCCACTGTGATGCGCGCGTCTCCGTTCGCGCCTCTCAGCTCGACGATTTCTCGCTCTAGCGAACGAAAAGCTGGTTGCGCAGTCTGCCACAGGCGCAAACCCCTCTCGGTCAGGGCGATGCCGCGGTGCTGCCGGAGGAACACGGGAAAGCCCAGCTCTTCTTCCAGACGACCGATCTGATAGCTGACGGCGCCTTTGGACAGGCAAAGCTCCTCGGCGGCGGCCGTGAAGCTGAGATGGCGTGCCACAACATCGAAGACGCGCAGACTGTCAAATGAACGGAAGCGCATTCCATGCGTTTAAATTCTTTGAACGAATAGTTCAAATCATTCGATTTGCGTCGCAAGAAGATTCCGCGGTGAAATTAGCCCTACGTTGGCGTATGGCCTGCGCAATCGAAAGAGCGCAGTGATCGTACTAAATTAAAAAGCTGATCGGTCACGGGAATGCACTCGGTCTCGCGCTTCGCAGCGGACAAAGCCGCAAGCCAGCGTCGACGCTCAGGCGGCCGCTCCGCCCGCATGGCGCGGAGTTCGTCCGAAAACAACCCGACGGGTTCCGGCAGCCGGCCTCGAAAACTCCCGCGCTACGAGCTGCTCGACGAAGAGGCCTTGCAGCAGTTGGAAGCACACGCCGAGTGGATCCTTCGGGAGATCGGCATAGAATTTCGCGACGACCCGGAGGCCCTTCAGCTCTTCAAGGAAGCCGGCGCGACGGTCGAAGGCACACGTGTGCGCTTTGACAACGGCCAAGCCGATCATCTTTGCCGAACGGCACCGAAGAGCTTCCTTATGACTGGGCGGGATCCATCCTCAAACGTCACTTTGGGCGATGGGCATACGGTCTTCATGCCGGCGTACGGGCCACCCTTCGTCAGCGATCTAGACCGTGGCCGCCGCTATGCGACGATCGAGGATTTCCGCAACTTCGTGAAGCTGACCTACGTCAGCCCCTGGCTGAACCACGGCGGCGGCACCCTTTGCGAGCCCGTCGACCTGCCGGTCAACAAGCGGCATCTAGACATGGTCTATGCCCACCTGCGCCATTCGACCAAGCCTTTCATGGGTGCAGTCACGGCGCCTGAGCGGGCCGAGGACTCCATCGCCATGGCGCGGCTCGTCTTCGGGGAGAACGCGCTGGAACAGACATGCGTCATCCAGGGCAACATCAACGTCAACTCGCCACTGGTCTACGACGGCGTGATGACCGGCGCGCTCAAGGCCTATGCGCGGGCCAATCAGAGCGTCGTCGTCTCGCCCTTCATTCTCGGTGGCGCCATGGGCCCGGTGACCCAACCCGCCCTGCTCGCCCAATCGCATGCCGAGGCCATGGCCGGCATCGCTCTCAGCCAGCTTGTGCGCAAGGGCGCGCCGGTGGTCTACGGCAGCTTCCTCACCACCATGGATCTGAAGAGCGGCGCACCGACCTTCGGCACGCCGGAAGCCAATCTCTCCACCCTCGCGATCGCCCAGCTTTGCCGACGTCTCGACCTGCCGCTGCGCTGCGGCGGCGCGCTGACAGCGTCCAAGGTGGTCGATGGCCAAGCGATGCAGGAGTCGGCCGCAGGCATGCTGAGCGGCCTTCTCGCCGGCAGCAACTTCATCTTCCACGCCGCCGGCTGGCTCGAGGGCGGGTTGACCATGAGCTACGAGAAGTTCGCCGCCGACCTGGACCACTGCGGGATGATGTGGCGGCTGCTGGGTAGTCTGGAAATCGATGACGAGAGCCTGGCGGCAGAGGCCTATCAAGAGGCCGGACCCGGCGGGCTTTATCTCGGGACAGCGCACACCTACCGGCACTTCGCCACCGCCAACTACGCCTCCGTACTCGCCGACACCCGTTCGTTCGAGCAGTGGCAGGAGGCCGGACGGCAGGATCTCGAGCGGCGGGCCAACACCCGCTGGAAGGAGATGCTGGCCGCCTATGAAGCGCCGCCGCTCGACCCGGCCATCGACGAAGCACTCCAGGACTTCATGGCCCGCAAGAAAGCGGAGACGCCGGACCAGCGCTACTGAGCAAATCCAATAAAGGAGACCAACCATGAGCAAGTGCGTGCGCCTGCCGACCGGCAGCGGACCCCTCTCCGGCCTGCAGCCGACCGAGTACATCCCTGCCGATACACTGGTGTCCGGCGACCCACAGGAGCGGGGCCTCAGCTACTACGCCGATCAGACCGGTCAGCTCGATGCCGGTATTTGGGAGTGCGAGCCCAACCGGCACGTCATCGAAGCGGCGCCCTACGACGAGTTCGTCTACCTGCTGCAGGGCCAGATCGACGTGATCGACGATGAGGGTGGCGTCGAGAGCTACAAGGCCGGCGACAGCTTCGTCATGCCGCGCGGCTGCAAGTGCACTTGGGACGTCAAGGAGCCTGTGCGCAAGCTCTACGTCGTGCTGACGGCAACGGCTTACCAAGGCTGATACCCTTAGAACGGTCGGCGTCGTTGACTTGCCTCAAGGCTGCGTGCACCTGTCTGCGTTCAACCTGTTATCCCAAGCAGCAATAGGGACAAGCATGAACGTCAAGATCGCCGACCTGATGGCCAAACGCGTTATCACCGCACAGCCCCACCACACTGTGGAGCATCTGCGGGGCCTGATGGAGCGGAACCGCATTCACGCACTGCCGGTGGTCGGCCCGGAAAAGGAAGCGCTCGGCATCGTCACCACCGCGGACCTTGCTGCTAAGGTCAAAGACGGCACACCGGCCAGCAAGGTGATGACCAACGGCGTGCGCGCCGTGCCGGCCTACAACGACGTCAGCGTCGCCGCCAAGATCATGCGTAAGAACAAGATCCACCACGTGGTGGTGACCCACGAGAAGCGCGTGGTCGGTATGATCAGCTCCTTCGACCTTCTGAAGCTGGTCGAGGGTCAGCGTTTCGCCACGAAGGGCGCGCCCACTGAGAAAAAGGGCGGGAAAAAGCAGACAGCCTGAGCGGTTTTCTCGCCTTAAGCTGTTGTCTTGCGCCGCCGTGCAGCAAAGCCGAGCCCGAATAACGCGAACCCGAAGAGGGTAATCGTGGCCGGTTCCGGCAGCTGCTGGTCGGGGCCATGATCGAAATCGATCCGGAATATGCCGCCTGCATCCAGCGGAAGGACGAATGGGCTGGTGGTTACCGTGACGCTGTCCGCCGTGTTGACGAAGCTGAACGACGCTGGCGGCCCTTGAAGGACCGTGAGACTCACATCGCTGGGCGTGCCGCCGCCGACCCAGTCGAGGTCAGTGAAGCGCCACTCGGAGGCACCAAGGCCAGGACTTTCTTGCGCGAAGCTCACCAGAATCGACTCGGCATCGAAGTCGACGAAGATTTGGCCGCCAAGGTCGAACTCGACATTGCCGTCGACCGTCGCGCTCGCGGGCCCGAAGCCGCCACCTTCACTGATTATAAGCTGGAACGTCACTTCGTCGCCGATCAGCGAAGCCTGAGCTCCGCTGGTGAGCCCAACGGCCAAGGCCGCGGCCGCCAGACCGCGGAACATCATACTGATTTTCATATGCACCCCCCAAGACGCAGTGCCAAACAGGCGGTTAGAGAAGACCCAAGCCGCACTTAACACTGTGTCAGGCCGGGTGGTATGTGAACATGACCACACAGCGCTAGCACCGTTCTTTTGCAAGGCCTCCTCTACCCCTCCAGCGCGGTGCAGCGGATGAGCGCTACGGCCATCCGACGTCCGCGGAAGTAGGGTGCGCCGTAGGAATGCAGTCAAGCCCGGATGGTGAGATTGACGAGGGCGTCAATACGGTCAGACAGCGGATCAAACGTGCCGAGAACTGCGCCAGGCAGAGAGAGCCCCTCATCCATCTCGGACTCAAGTACGTCAAGGCGCGCACGCAGGTCTTGGTGAGCGCTGGGGTCCGTCACGAAGTCGATAAAAGCTTGGCCATCAGAAGGCATGGTCTTCTCAATCGCACTACGTTCGACACTATCGAAGTTGGCACGACTCAGTCTTTCCCCGAGGTTCTCTCGCAATTCAGCAAAGCCAACCGCAACATCGTACATTTTCTGTGGCGACGCGCCCTCATCCTGCAATTGGTGCAGGATGCTGATCATAATCCAGGCTAGTGCCTCACCTGCAGTTTCACCGTGGTTGCTGATCACGTCGATGATCTCGGCCGTGTTGCCGCATGCGGCCAGCGCCTCCGGCAAAGTGAAGCCATGCTCGGCTTTGTCCATTTCCCGGGCAGCGCGGATCGCACTGGTCAGTTCTGCCGGGAAAAGCGACCATTTGCTGCTAAACAGCCGATCCAGCAGTCTTTGGGCTAGGTGACGGTCGACCTGTCGCAATCTAGACAGCTTCGTTTTCACCTCGTCTTCTAAGCAACCTGCCGGTGTGCGGGACGGCAGCGCCCGGTTGTCTACCTGCCGCAAGTTCTCCGCAGTAAACACAACAGTATGCGCTGATACACTCGCAGCAAGACCCAACCGATCCGCATACGCCCGTGCTGCTGCCCACCGCAAGACCCTGCCGTCCGTGGTCGCCGTCCAGGACGTCAGATCGAGCTTATCCATCCGGTCCGACACTGCCTCGCGCCATGGCGCTAGATGGCGCGTGCGGATATCGCCAAGGCCCAAAGCCGCTGCTTCGGCATGAAGCGTCCAGGCGGCCGACAGCCAACGGGATAGTTCGGAAAGGCGGAGGATCGTCGACCGCAGGTCTTCTGGTCGCTTTGCATCCAAAAGGTCTACAGCACAGCGAAGATGATGCAGCTCGCCACAGGCCGCCATCAGCGCGACGTAGCTGGCCCATGCGTTGCGATCGTCTATAAATGCCTCATTCAGCAGTGCGGCGGCCGTGGAACGACGCGTGGCGCTTCGACCGACGAGGCGCACCATGTCAATTGCCGTGCCCTGCGAGCTGGTCGGACAGTACAGTATAGATGGAGCGAGCTGAATGCCGTGTGTCACAGCCTCCGCGAGAGCTTCGTCACCCGCCAGTACTAGATCGGCATCCGTGTCGTCGAACAGGCGCACGTAGGGCGTCAACGCCTTCTCCAACGGAGTTCGGAAATGCCGCGCGCTATTTGAAGCGTGGCGCGCAACGACAAAGGGCGCCTGCCCTTTTGAACCCAATGCGAGCATGGCCGGCAAGTCATGGAGAGACCAAGCCGGATCGCGAATGCCTGCCTGCCGAGCTTCTTCGGCACGGGCGTCGCCGGTCGGCCCTAACCAATCTGATATCTCGCCCTGTGGCATCAGATCAGGTGGAATCGCCTGATTGTCCCCATAGAACAGAACCTCCGCGCGGTCGAAAGGAGATAAATCAATGCGTGCTGCCTCAGTCCCCTCCTCCTCTACCCAAGGGGCAAGGCAGCCGGATATGATCGCCGTCCGATCAGCGAGCGAGACGACGAGCAGTAAAACCTGATCGTTCCCGCGCAATTCGATGAGTCGACGAAGAGCCACGATGTCGGCCCGACTCCACAAGTCGGCATCCCGTAAGCACAGCACCGTCACCCACCCGGGCGTGCCGTTGGCCCAAACGCGCCTGCGGACCCAACGGTCCCATGCACGGTCGGGACCATCGGTGTCTTCGTCGCCTTTTGTTGGGCTATCGAAAAGGCGAAGAATCTGCAGTGCCGCGGCGAGCGACTTCAGCCGCAGCAGTTCTGTCCGCAATGCCTTTGGCAGCAGCGCGTTCACAAGGCCCAGCCCGACAGAGATCGCAACGCCGACGATCGCAATGGGAAGCCAAAGGTCGAGGACGGTCCAACTGCGCCAGGCTGCCTTCAACAGAAACTCATGAGCGTGCCAGGGTGGCAGCAACGGTCCGGTGAAGCCGAACAGATAGGCGATCGGGACCGGGACTACGGCCGCTACAGCAGCCGCGCAAAGCAGTATGGCCAGTGGCTTGCCGCTGGAAAGCTGCTTCAGACGTTCCCCCGCGCGCGAGCGGCCTGCCAGAAGCTCCTGTTCGAGAAACGGCGATACCGTTGATGCTGTGACCGGATTGCGTGGCGCCATGTTGATGATCCATGGCGTGGCGACCTCCGCATGGTGAACGCGCGCATGATCGAGGGCCGACTTCAGGTCTGAGGACGCATCTTCTGGATCACTCTCAGTCCTCACGAGCTGCGCAAAACGTGTCCAAGCTTCTTTGATCCGCTCAATTGGATCGACTGCGTCGTCGATGACACCCAACAAATATGCCCCGCCCCTAGGGGACCAAACCTGGCCCGTTTGGCGAACGGCATCCCAAAGAAAACTGCCAATGTCCGCGCTGGTATTGCGACGGCGCCGTCGCAGCCGAATTTCCCTTCCTTCTTTGTCAATGAGAATATCGAGATGCACGACGGGGCTAGATACGTTTCCTTCCAATTCACTGGCCGTGTGAGGTGGCTTGCTGCTGTCCTCATCGTTCCGGCGACTGCCACTGCTCCACCACGCCTGCAGGCAGCCGGTACAGGGCCCGCTGTTGAACAGAGTTGCCAGGCGGTCAGCATCGCCGACACCGGAGTCACTCAATCGCCCTGCCAATTCACCCCAAGTCGCCGCGGCGCGGCGACTAGCGAGCAGAGTTTCGAAGGGGATGCTGCAGGCGTGAGCATGGCGACGGATGATCCCAGGGTCGGGGTCCAGCAACTGCCCGATCGAATTGAGGAAAACCGGTTCGTCCTCGGCATTCCCCCAGCATTCGTTATCCTCGATGGCCGAGGCTTCGGAGGAAAAGAGGATAATCCCAGCCTGCGTGTTGTCATGGCATCGGTTGCGGACGATGGCGGCAAGCGACGGGGCATCGGTGCTTTCAGAGCCTCGCTGAAGGACGATGCCACTGGTTCCATTCCCCCAACACTCGTTGTCCTCGATGGCCGAGGCTTCGGAGGAAAAGAGGACGATCCCCGCCTGCGCATTGTCATGGCATCGGTTGCGGGCGATGGCGGCAAGCGACGGGGCGTCGGCCGCTTGATGGTCTCGCTGAAGGACGATGCCACTGGTTCCATTCCCCCAACACTCGTTGTCCTCGATAGCCGAGGCTTCGGAGGAGAAGAGGATAATCCCAGCCTGCGCATTGTCATGGCATCGGTTTCGGGCGATAGCAGCGAGCAAGAGGGCATCAGCAGTTTCAGAGTCTCGCTGAAGGACGATGCCACTCATTCCGTTCCCCCAGCATTCGTTGTCCGCGATGGCCGAAGCATCGGAGGAGGAGAGGCCTATCCCCGCCTGGGTATTGTCGTGACATCGGTTGCGAGCGATGGCAGCGAGCGAGGGAGCGTCAGCAGTTTCGGAGCCTCGCTGAAGGAGGATGCCACTGGTTTCGTTCCCCCAACATTCGTTATCCTCGATAGCCGAGGCCACGGAAGAGACAAGGCCTATCCCCGCCTCCGCATTGTCATGGCATCGGTTGCGAGCGATGGCAGCGAGCGAGGGAGCGTCAGCAGTTTCAGAGCCTCGCTCAAGGACAATGCCGCTGGTTCCATTCGCCCAACATTGGTTGTCCGCGATGGCCGAAGCCTCGGAGGAAGAGAGGACGATCCCCGCCTGGGCATTCTCATGGCATCGGTTGCGGGCGATGGTTGCAAGCGAGGGGGCGTCAGCAGTTTCAGGGGCTCGCTGAAGGAGGATGCCACTCTTTCCGTTCTCCCAACATTCGTTGTCCTCTATGGTCGAGGCCTCGGAGGAAAAGAGGAGGATCCCCACCTCCGTATTTTCATGGCATCGGTTGCGGGCGATGGCGGCGAGCGAGGGGGCGTCAGCAGTTTCGGAACCTCGCTCAAGGACGATGCCGCTAGTTCCGTTCCCCCAGCATTCGTTATCCTCGATGGTCGAGGCCTCGGAGGAGAAGAGGAGTATCCCCGCCTGCGTATTGTCGTGGCATCGGTTGCGGGCGATGGCGGCGAGCGAGGGGGCCTCTGCGCTTTCAGAACCTCGCTGAAGGAGGATGCCACTGCTTCCGTTCCCCCAACACTCGTTGTCCTCGATGGCCGAGGCCTCGGAAGAGACGAGGCCAATCCCCGCCTGCGTATTGCCGTGGCATCGGTTGCGAGCGATGGCGGCGCGCGAGGGAGCATCGGCGCTTTCAGAGTCTCGCTGTAGGGCGATGCCGATGCCCCCGTTCCCCCAACACTCGTTGTCCTCGATAGCCGAGGCCTCCGAGGAGAAGAGGACGATCCCCGCCTGTGCATTGTCGTGGCATCGGTTGCGAGCGATGGCGGCGCGCGAGGGAGCATCGGCGCTTTCAGAGTCTCGCTGAAGGACGATGCCACTCTTCCCGTTCCCCCAACATTCGTTGTCCTCTATGGTCGAGGCCTCCGAGGAGAAGAGGACGATCCCCACCTGCGTATTGTCGTGGCATCGGTTGCGGGTGATGGCCGCGAGCGAGGGAGCGTCGGCGCTTTTAGAGTCTCGCTGAAGGACGATGCCACCGCCCCCGTTCCCCCAACACTCGTTGTCCTCGATGGTCGAGGCTTCGGAGGAGACAAGGACGATCCCCGCCTGCGTATTGTCGTGGCATCGGTTGCGGGTGATGGCAGCGAGCGAGGGAGCGTCGGCGCTTTTAGAGTCTCGCTGAAGGACGATGCCACCGCCCCCGTTCCCCCAGCATTCGTTGTCTTCGATGGCCGAGGCCTTGGAGGAGAAGAGAAGGATCCCCGCCTGCGTATTGTCATGGCATCGGTTGCGGGCGATGGCGGCCTGAGAGCCTTCTTGAAGGACGATGCCACTGGCTCCGTTCCCCCGGCATTCGTTGTCCTCGATGGCCGAGGCCTCGGAGGAAAGAAAATTGACCCCGCACACTCTATTGTCGTGAAGGAAGCAGCTTTGGATGCTTCCTGTTGAGTTTTTGAGGAGAATTCCACTACCGTCAACGGCAGAGACCTCACAGGTCTCGATGGCAATATCGTTCGAATCTTCGCAGCGAATGCCTTGATGGAAATCCTCGCTGCCAAAGACTGACACGCTGCGGATCGATGCTGATACGGAACTCTTGATCAGAATGAGTGCAGGCTTTTGGGCATCACTGTCCGTGTCCTGAGACGGACTTGACCCTTGCACGGTGCGAATGCGCAGGCCCGAAAGGGCGACATCCCGCGCATTAGCTACCTCAATCGCGATGTTGCGGTGCGGCACTTCTAGCACTACCTCACCGTCGCCTTCCAGGGTCACACCACTGGGAACCTGCAGTGTTGTGTCGGCGACATGAACACCTACAGACAGCCGTACGATGTCGCCCGGCATCGCTGCCGCAAGAGCGCGTGCGATCTCCTTGGATCCACTCTCCGGTCTACAAACGTGGATTGTCATACGTCGTCCGTATGCGTGCCAAAGCTGCTCCTTGCAAAACTATGGTTGGGCAGCTTGATGCGTCAATTACCGTATTTCGAACGTGCTGTCCCCGCCATGTCCCCAAGTTGAAGAACACTCGGTTTTTGGCTTAGGCCGAGGAGCGTCAGAAGTTAGTGTGTTTGGGTCGGCTGCTCAGCATGCGCTTGCTGGCTATGGCATTGGTATTAGCTTCGCGCCAAACGCCTCTTTCTGCCGTGCTAATGGCTCAGACAAGCACAGGCCACAAGCGAGCTTGGCATCCCAGTGGCGTCAATCTCTACGCTTGATAGCTTGACCGTATCACCAGATACACTCTTCGCACCCGGGTTCGTTCTTGACGCCTGGGCGGTCTGTCAGCGTGCTTCCATCTAGCTCAGGAAGGCCCTACCCCTCCAGCGCGGTGCAGCGGATGAGCAGGCGGCGCTGACCCGTGAAGTCGTTGATCGGGTAGTGCAGCGTGAAGCGGTTGTCCCACATGACCACCTGCCCCGCTCGCCAGGAGATGCGGCAGGTGAATTCCGGCCGGCTCTGGTGCTGATCGAGGAAATCGATCAGCGGTCGGCTCTCCTCCTCGGTCATGCCTTCGAAGCGGGTGGCAAACATACGGTTGACGTAGAGCCCTTCCGCCTCCGTCTCCGGGTGGCGGCGCACAACGGGATGAACCGCCGTCTCCACCGGATGGTCGGGCCGACCGGGTCCGTCATAGCTGTGCACGGCCTTGAGGCTGCGCAGCAGGTCCTGCATCTTCGGCGAGAGCGCGGCGAATGCGGCAACTGTGCTGGCAAAGCCCGTATCCCCACCGACCGGCGGCACAATCAAGGCATGCAAGACCGAGAGGTAGCCGGCGGGTTGGCGAAAGGTGACGTCGGCGTGCCAGTCACTGCCGCCGAACAGGCGCTTGCCATCCGGCTCCTTGCGCATTTCCAGCACCTCGGGCACGCCAATGACGCGCAGAACGCCTTCCCCGGCATGATGCAGGAAGAGCGGCCCGAACTGCGCGGTGAAATCCCGCAAGGCTTCGGCGGAGAGCTCCTGCTCCGGCACGACGACCACGAGATGACGGGCCAGCGCCTCACGCACTGCCATCAAGTCATGCTCTGCCATGTCCCCGCCCAAGGTCACGCCCCGCACAACCGCCCCGACATGAGGTGTGATCGGTTCGACCGAAACCGTTTGGCCGCTCTGCGCGATGCTGCCCTGCTGCATCCCTGCTCCTCCTTGTCTCACGCGCGCTGGTAGACGACGTCTCCGTCGAGCAGAGTCATGTCGACCTGCGTTTCCAGGAGCGCCTCCGGCTCGACGGCGAAGATGTCACGGTCGAGTACGGCCACGTCGGCGAGCTGGCCAGCCGTCAGCCGCCCCTTCTCTTTCTCCGAGAAGCTGCCGTGTGCGCCATACTCTGTCATGGCGGCCAGAGCCTCTTCCATGCTGAGGCGCTCGTCCCGGCCCAGCACGCGGCCGCGGTCCGTCTTGCGGGTTACCATGCAATAGAGGTTCTTCATGGGGTCGAAATCGGACACCGGCGTATCGGTGGAGGCCACCGGCTTCAAACCGGCATCTCGCCAGCTCCGCATGGGATAGGCTCCGGCTGGGCGTTCCTCACCCAGCACCTCGACGTAGAGCTCGCCGAACTCGTAGACGAAGATCGGCTGCGGTGCCGGGATCATGCCGAGCCGCGCCATGTCGGCGATCTGATCGGGGCGGGTGAAGCCGCAGTGCTCGATCCGGTGACGATGGTTGGTGCGCGGCGCGCCGGCGAGCGCCCGCTTGACGGCGGTTACGCTCTGATCGATGGCGGCGTCGCCGATGGCATGGATGGCGAGCTGATAACCCTTGCGGTGATAGGTTTCCGCCCAATGGTTCAGCTCCTCGTCGCTGTAGACGAAGAGCCCGCGATTGTCGCAAGCGCAGGTGTAGGGCAGCGTCATGGCCGCCGTCTTGCCGCCGGCGCTGCCATCGGCGAATAGCTTCACCGGGCCGATCTTGAGACGCTCGTCGCCCTGCCCGGTCATCAGGCGCTCGGCTTCGGCTTGCCGCTCAATGCCGTTAGGCCCGCCGGTCAAGGCGAGATAAGTGCGAACCTTGAGCCGCCCGCTGTCTGCCGCGGCACGATAGGCCAAGTAGTCGTCGAAGTGCTGGCGCAGACCCAGCCCCGCATCGGTCACGCTGGTGATCCCGCGGGCGATGAAGAGATCTCCGGCCAACTCAAGGGCATGCACCATCCGCTCACGACTGAGCGGCGGCAAAGCGTTCTTGATCAGCTCCTGCGCCGTTTCCATCAGAAGGCCATTGGGGTGTCCCGCTTCGTCGCGTCCCAATTCGCCACCTTTGGGGTCGGGGGTATCGGGCTCGACCCCGGCCAAGGCCAGCGCTCTGCTGTTCGCGACCCCCATGTGGCCGCAGGTGCGGGTGATGTAGACGGGGTTGTCGGGTGCCACCCGGTCCAGCTCAGCCGCCGTGGGGTGACGCGCCGGTGTGAGATGGAAGTGGTCGTAGCGCCGCCCCAGGATCCACTCGCCTGGCGGTGTCTCCCTGGCTTTAGCGCCAATCCGATCAAGCAGTTGCTCCATGGTCGAAAGCTGGGTCGGATGCAGGTTGACCTCGCTCTGCTCCAACCCGAAGAGCAGCATATGCTGATGGCCGTCGTTGATGCCGGGGATGGCTGAACGACCGGCAAGATCGATGCGTCGGGTCTCGTGGCCGGCCAAGGCTTCGATCTCGGATGCCTTGCCCACGGCCAGCACCCGGTTGCCCCGAATGGCGAGCGCTTCAGCCAAAGGCTCCCCTAAGCCAAGGAAAATCCGCCCGCCAGTTAAGATACAATCTGCTTTCATGTCCTCACTCATCTTTCATGGGCTCCGCGTCGCCACTGCCGCTATGGGCATAGCGCGGCAAGCCGTCGGCCAACTTGACCCAGGGCAACATCTCGGCGCAGTGAACATGACCCCGCGGCTCGATTAGGCTCGGGGCATTCAGGCCGGCGGCATAGAAGTGGATTTCATTGGGAAAGCGGTCCGCCTCGTACGCGATGGGCGTCCCGCAACGGTCGCAGAAGTACCGCCGAACTCCGGGCGAGGACTTATAGACCTTCGGTTTTGTGCCCGTGAAACGGTAGGCGAAATTGGGTACCCCGACGAAGGTGGTGAAGGGGGATGCGGTGTTGCGTCGACAGCTCTCGCAATGACAGTGGGCGCACCAATTCTCTGGCCCCTCGTATTCGTAGGTCACCGCGCCACAGAGGCAACGGCCCGTCTTGCTGCTCATGGCTGCTCTCCCGCCGTTGGGCTGCGCTCAGTCTACCGCGCGGTGCACCGACTGTCCGCCCGATAGAGATGCATAGCCCAACGTCACGCAGCGGGTAGCAGACCTCAATCCAGCTTCCGCGCGAAGAACCAGGACTCGCACAACGGCTTGAAGCCGATCTTAGCATAGGCCCGGTTGGAGGCCGGATTGCGCAGGTCGGCATAGAGGCAAGCCGTATCCCGGCCTTCGGCAAAGACGCGCTCCACCACCGCTGCCGTGACAGCGCCGGCGTAGCCGCGTCCCCTGTATTCCGGTGGTGTATAGACAGCGGCGATGGCGCCCACCCGCCGGGTCCGCCTTACGATGCCGGCAAGAGAGACCGGTTCTCCATTGACCACCCAGAAAAGGTAATCCCCACTACCGGCACGCTGCATCAGCTTCTGCCGCGCCGGCGGGGCTTCTTCCGGGATGGCCTCTCCGTAGAAGGCCCGCAGCCAGTCGGCCAAGAGCTTGGCGTTCGCCGCAGTGACCTCCCGCGCCTGACCCTCGACATCGGGATAGCACGGCAACCTTTGCAGGAGCAGAATACGCTGCGGCATCGGCGCCTCGAAGGTGACGCCGAGCGCTTCGGCCCTCGCCACAAACCACTTGGCGGTCAGATCCGGCCCCAGCACGGCGATGTAACGCAGCGCATGGGTCTCCTCAGCCAAGGCACGGCACTGCGCTTCGGACAGGTCACCCAGCACGATGGCCCCGTCCGGCATCTTGATCGCGCAGGCGCCGGATCCGCCCAAGGACCAAAAGCGTAGCCCCGGCGCCTTGCCTTTCATGGCTCGGGCCAAGATCGCCAGCATCAGATTGTGCTTAGCCTCCTCAGCCTCCAGCGCCGGCCGGTGATAGTCGCAGAACTCAGTGAGCGTCATCGAGCACATCGGAGAGGAAACTCTTTGCCACGGGAAGAGGAGGCTGTGGCAGCGGTCATCATATTGCTGCGAGATCAGTCTGGAGTGAGAAGCGCGACACAGAAGACTCTAGGCTTTCACGGGCTTAGCGCTTACTTCTGCTGCTGGTCCAGGGTAGAGAGGATGCATGAGCGATACGGCAACGGTCAGGACGCTTGGCAGCACGCCACGTCTTTGGGCCGAGTTCATCCTGATCTTCCTCGCACTGCCCTTGGTCATGGCCTTTGCCATGTCGCCGGACATCATGTGGTCCGCGCTGACCGGCGTCACCGTCGGTAGCGTCCTTCTGCTGTTCTTCACGCCTGGCTTCCGCTGGCGCTCCCTGATCGAAGGGCGCCTGGTTGCTGATTGGCGCTTCGCGCTTCTGTTCGTCCTGGGCACCTCGGCAATCGCGGGCGCGCTGGTGCTTTGGCTGGCGCCCTGGCGCCTTCTGTCGCTGCCACTCAACGCCACCGATCTCTGGATCAGGGTCATGATCCTATATCCCTTCCTGTCGGCCCTGCCGCAAGAGATCGTCTATCGCGTGCTGTTCTTCGAGCGCTATGGCCACCTCTTCCCAAACGTCCGCGTTGCGATCCTGATCAATGCGTTCTGCTTCGGCTTGGCGCATCTCTTTTTCATGAACTGGCCCGCACTCATTCTCACCACCATCGGCGGCTTGATCTTCGCCTGGGCCTATGCCCAGAAGCGCTCCTTCGGCTTTGCTTGCCTGCTGCATGCCTTAGGCGGACAGATCATCTTCACTTCGGGCCTCGGCATCTACTTCTACCACGGCGCGGCATGAGGGATCGGCGATGAGCCAGGACTACAAGATCTTCGGCTATTGCGAGCGCGGGCTCGATCCGTCCTTCCTGGCGGAACCGGTCAACGCCGTCACCAACGCCGCCTTTATCATCGCCGGACTGATAGCGCTCCGCATGCTTTGGCGCCTGCCGCCGGAGCGCCGGCACCTGGCGCAATGGCTGCTCGGTCTGCTGGTGATTTCCATCGGCATTGGCAGCTTCCTTTTTCATACCTTTGCCACCCGCTGGGCCGCCTTGGCAGACGTTATTCCCATCGCCCTCTTCATGCTGCTCTACATGGGTGTCGCCTGCGTCTACTTCCTACGCTGCGGCTTTTGGATGACGGCCCTGCTGCTGGGCCTTTTCGTCGCCATGCTGTCCAGCGCCGGTGGACTTTGCCCAGCCGCCGGCATCTGCCTCAACGGCACGGAGTCATATCTGCCGGCGCTCGTGGCCTTGCTCGCCGTGGGCGCTTGGCTGGCGGTCAAACGCGAACCAGCAGCCGGCTCCGTCCTGGCTGCGGGCGCCGTCTTCGCCGTCTCCATGACCCTGCGTACCGTCGACCGCAGCCTGTGTGACGTCTTCACCTTCGATGGCTATGTGCTGGGCAGCCACTTTCTGTGGCACATCCTGAACGCGGTGACCCTGTTCATTCTGACTCGCGCCGCGATCAAATACCGGCCGGAGACGCTGAAGCTCGCGACCGCATAGAAGCGCCTGAAGCCTCAGGGGGCTCGAAGAGCGCGACATTCTACGCAAATCGTGAGTTCTCATTGCCCGGGCGCAATCCTAAGTCTTAAGGGTACGCCCGCCGACTGCGCGGCGGCAGGAGGATAGGATGCCCGATCTTTTCGAGAACCCAATCGGCCTGGACGGATTCGAGTTCGTCGAGTTTGCCGCCCCCGACCCGAGTCAGTTGGAGCAGGTCTTCACCGGCCTCGGATTCCTGCCGGTGGCCGACCATCGCTCCAAGCAGGTGACGCTTTGGCGCCAAAACGGCATCAACTTCATCGTCAATCGCGAGCCCAAGAGCCTCGCCCACTATTTCGCTGAGGAGCATGGCGCCTCGGCCTGCGGCATGGCCTTCCGGGTCCGCGATGCCCACCACGCCTACAGCCGCTTGCTGGAGCTTGGCGCCCAGCCGGTCGATGTTCCGACCGGGCCCATGGAGCTGCGCTTGCCGGCGATCAAGGGCATTGGCGGCGCGCCAATCTATCTGATCGACCGCTTCGAGGACGGTTCCAGCATCTACGACATCGATTTTCGCTTTCGCGATGGCGTCGCTCGCCGGCCGGAGGGCTGCGGCCTGATGGAGATCGATCACCTGACCCACAACGTCTACAAGGGCCGCATGGACTACTGGGCCGGCTTTTACGAGCGGCTCTTCAACTTCCGCGAAGTGCGCTACTTCGACATCAAGGGCGAGTATACCGGTCTGCACTCGCGCGCCATGTCGGCGCCGGACGGGCGTATCCGCATCCCGCTCAACGAGGAAGCCTCCAAGGGCACCGGCCAGATCGAAGAGTTCCTGCTGAGCTACAACGGCGAAGGCATCCAGCACATCGCGCTGTCCACCCCTGACATCTACGACAGCGTCGACCAGCTGCGCGCCCAGGGCGTGCCCTTCATGACGGCGCCGCCGGACGCCTACTACGAGATGCTGGAGGAGCGACTAGCCGGCCACGGCGAGCCGATCGATGAGCTGCGCCGCCGCGGGCTGCTGATCGACGGCACCACCGCGGACGGGGAGCCCCGCATCCTGCTGCAAATCTTCACCCAGACGCTGCTCGGCCCGGTCTTCTTCGAGATCATCCAGCGCAAGAAGGACGAGGGCTTCGGCGAGGGCAACTTCAAGGCGCTCTTCGAGTCCATCGAACGGGACCAGGTCGCCCGCGGATTTCTCGAGCCCACAAGCTGAGCGAGGCCATCATGGCGTTGAAAGGCATTCATCACGTCGCCTACCGCTGCAAGGACGCCAAGGAGACGGTGGCTTGGTACGGCAAGTACCTCGATATGGATTTCGTGCTCGCCATCGCCGAGAACGAAGTGCCGTCGACCAAGGAGCCCGACCCCTACATGCACATTTTTCTCGACGCAGGCGGGGGCAATATCCTGGCCTTCTTCGAGCTACCGACCAAGTCGGAGATGGGCCGCGACCCCAACACGCCGGCCTGGGTGCAGCACCTGGCGCTGAAGGCCGAGAGCATGGAAAGCATGCTGGCGACCAAGGCGCGGCTCGAAGCCGATGGCCACGAGGTTATCGGTCCAGTGGACCATACCCTCTTCCAGTCGATCTACGTCTTCGACCCCAACGGGCATCGCATCGAGCTGGCGGTCGACACCGGCACGCCGGAGATGGAACGTCGTCTGGACGAGGTGAAGTGGGACATGCTGAACGAGTGGGCCGAGACCAGGCGCGCGCCGGACCACGCCCGCTGGATGCATGATGGTTCTTTGAAGAAGCAAGACGCTTAGAGAGCATGAAGCTGGCCAGCCTGAAGCAGGGGCGTGACGGACGGCTGGTCGTCGTCAGTCGGGACCTGGCCCGGGCCGTGCCGGCCAGCGGCGTCGCACCAACCCTGCAGACCGCGCTGGATGACTGGAATGATACGGCCCCGCGCCTGGAAGAGCTGGCTGCGAACCTGGAAGCCGGCACAGCCGACGGCAGCTTCGCCTTCGATGCGACCCGCTGCGCCGCTCCCCTGCCCCGCGCCTATCAGTGGGCCGACGGCTCGGCCTACGTCAACCACGTGGCCCTGGTGCGCAAGGCGCGCGGCGCCGAGCTGCCGGAGAGTTTCTGGCACGACCCACTGATCTACCAGGGCGGCTCCGACGGCTTTCTCGGCGCCTGCGATCCGATCCCGCTTGCCGACGAGACCTGGGGCCTGGATTTCGAGGCCGAGATCGCGGTGATTACTGGGGACGTCCCGCAAGGCGCCAATGACACAGAGGCCGCCGCCGCCATCCGCTTGATCATGCTGGCCAACGACCTGAGCCTAAGAAACCTCATCCCCGATGAGCTGGCCAAGGGCTTCGGATTCTTCCAATCGAAGCCCGCCTCCGCCTTCTCACCGGTGGCGGTGACCCCGGATGAGTTAGGCGACGCGTGGGACGGACGCAAAGTGTCGCGGCCGCTGCTCTCGCACCTCAACGGCACGCTCTTCGGCAGGCCGGAAGCTGGCGAGGACATGACCTTCGACTTCCCACAACTCATCGTCCACGCCGCCAAGACCCGCGTGCTGGCAGCCGGCAGCATCGTCGGCTCGGGCACCATCTCCAATCGGGACCCGGAGGGCGGGCCTGGCCGGCCGGTGGCCGATGGCGGCCTCGGCTATTCCTGCATTGCCGAGCAGCGGGTGATCGAAGCCTTGACCCACGGCGAAGCCCAGACTCGATTTCTTGCTGTGGGCGACAGGGTAACAATCGAGATGCTGGACAGCGACGACCACACTATTTTTGGCGCGATTAACCAAGAGATCGCAAGAATCGGGCGAAAAAGCCCGTAAACCTCGAAGTTTTCCAAAATCTCAACGGGCATGAGGCGAGACTTGGCTCGACGTGTCGGAGTCCAGCTTGGCGCGGCGCGTCCATCTTGGGGGATGGGGATTATGAAGGGCATTGTTTTCACCGAGTTCCTCGGCATGGTCGACGACACCTTCGGGCCGGTCGTGACCGACAGCGTTGTGAGTGATGTGGATCCACCGTCCGGCGGCGTCTACATGACCCTCGGCACCTACTCCTGCGAGGAGCTGATCGCTCTGCTGCGCACGCTGGAGCAGCGGGTCGGCATGACCATGCCGGCACTGCTTAGAACCTATGGACGCCACCTCTTCGGGCGCTTCGTAGTTCATCACCCGGAGCTCATCCAGCGCTACTACGACAGCTTTTCGATGCTCGAGCGCCTGGATGACACGATTCACAAGGAAGTGCGCAGGCACTATCCCGACTCTGAGCTGCCACGCTTCACCTGCCAGCGCGAAAGCCCTGACCACATGATCATGGTCTACAGCTCGCTTCGACCCCTGGCCGATCTTGCACAGGGCATGATGGAAGGCTGTGGGCAGCACTTCGGCGAAGTCCTGGCCATCGAGCGTACGGACCACCAGGACGACAAGCTGAACGTCAGCACCTTCCGCATCCGGCGGCTGCCCATGTAGCCCAGAGGCGGCTTGACGCCACGGCCGACCGCCGTGGCGCCAGATCATACCTCCCTTCGTGCAACGGGGTGGCGTCAGTTGGTTCGCAGCCAGGCTTCCTGCACGCCGTTGCGGCGATGGGTCTCGCGATAAGCGATGGGGCCTTCGTCCGGCGCATACCACGTAGTGCGAGTGCGGCGGGGATCCTTGCACTCAACCACGAAGGCCGGCGTGGCTGCCTTGCCGGGCCGCAGCACGGAGACTGCGTCGATCACCTCGCAGCGCGTTTCCCGGGTGTAGGTCCTGCCGGTGTTGGATACTGCCTTGCGCTCATAGCGGCCCACGCTACCGATCTGAATCGGATAGAGCGGGTCGAGCTCGCGCACCTGCGCACTCGCGGTGCTCCAGTTGAGAGAGTCGCCACAGTTGGCCCAGCTGTCCGAGGGTGCGAACCAATTCGGCGCGCTGGTCCAGACGCAGCCGTCGCTTTCCCGTACCCGCACACCGTTGTGATAGCGGCTGACCGCGTAGGTATTACGCTCTCCATCCACCAGGCTGGTGACCGTCATGCTGCCGACCTTATCGAGAGAGGGTTGCATCACCGGCCGAGGCGGTTGGTCGAGCCGCTCCACCTCCGGATAGGTCGAGTCGAAGAATGAGGCGACGGATGGAAGCGAGGGGATGTCGAATCCATCCGTCGCGCAGGCGCCAAGCGGCAGGGTGAGCAGCAACAAGGCAAAGCGGTTCATGTCTTGGGTCTCCTTAGGTCCAAATTGAGCTCGGTTGCGCCGCCGGAACGCGGCCTGTTCAGGTAGAGAACGCTGCTTGCCAGGATTTATTCCGACGAACTCGGATGGGACGGCGGAGTTTGGAAATTCGCCTGTCGCGTTCGCGCGGGACGTGCTGGAAACCGTTAGCAATCCTAGCGGGATTGCAGCAGGTCGATGCCAGCGAGGTCGCCATGACATCGGAAGATCTGAAGGCTGCGGCGGTGCACTATGCGCGCGACGGCTTTCTCTCCCCGGTCGACATCATCAGCGCGGAACAGGCGGCCGCGCACCGGGCCCGCCTGGAAGAGGCGGAGGCCGAAGTCGGACCATTGCACTACAAGACCAAGGTCCACACCATCCTGCGGTCCCCGTTGGAGCTGGCTACGGCGCCACGGGTGCTCGATCTGGTAGAGGCGATGATCGGGCCGGATATCCTGCTTTACAACGTGACTTACATCGTCAAGGAGCCTGGCAGCGGCGCCCACGTCAGCTGGCACCAGGACCTGACCTACTGGGGCTTCGACGGCGATGCTCAGGTCTCCATGTGGCTTGCCCTGACCCCAGCCACAGCAGAGAGCGGCTGCATGCGCATGGTCCCAGGCAGCCATCGCCAGGGCCGGCTACGGCACGAAACCACCGAGGATGCCAGCAACGTCCTTTTCCAGGGGCAGACCGTGGCGAGCGTCCCGGAGGAACAGGCCGTGCTGTGCGATCTGGCTCCAGGCCAGGCGTCCTTCCATCACGGCTGGACTCTCCATGCCTCCATGTCGAACAACGGCCGGGAACGTCGCATCGGCCTGAATGTCCAGTACATCGCGCCGGCCATGCGCCAGACTAAGCATGCTGGAGACAGCGCTATGCTTGTCCGCGGTCAGGACCGCTACCAGCACTTCGCCCCCGACCTTCCGGCGATAGACGACTTGGAACCGGCTGCCCTCGCTCACCAGCAAAAGTTGGAACGCCAGTATCAGGAGATCGCCGGTAACGCCTAGAGCGCTCTGCGACCGAGGCCTATCTAGTCGGCGCGTTTGCTCTGACCCTCATCACTCTTTGCCTCCGCGCTTGCTCTTGGGACTGGCTCGGCCCCGGGGATGTTGTCGGGACGGCGGAGATCCAGCAGCTTCAGCGCCATGGCCAAGAGGCCGATGCCGATCGGCAGGATCAGTGTCTCCCAAGAGAGATTGCGCAGGTCCAGAAGGACGATCTCAAGAAACTTCACGAACAGGATGATGATGATGAGCTCGGCGAGCGTGTTCTTCAGGTGGCCGATACTCTGCACATTGAACCAAAAGGGGCGATGGAGTACCGGGCGCGCGGTGTGCCGAATGAAAAGATTGTAGACGCCGAAGGAGAAGATCATCGTCACCAGGGCGAAGAGAAAGGCGTCGATGGACTGAACCAACAGCTTCTGGGTCAGATCGGACTTGGTCGTGGTGTCGGAGCCAATCACTCCGAGATCGAGGTCGAAGAGAAAGAGCAAGATGGCCTGTGCCGTCTTTGTCGCGCCGAGCACGAACATCAAGATGGAGCCGGCAAAGGAGCAGACCACGGCAATGACGCTGACATAGCGCAGCTGGTAAAGAATCTTAAAGAGGAGGCTCTGCCTGTCCCGCTCCAAATGAACCATAACGCCCGCGCTCCCTTACTCTCCGCCGACCCTAATAAAACACTGCATATAGTGCGGCAATCGGCCGGTTCAGCATCCCGGCTCCCCTCATTTGATCCAATCCATCTCTTCTATACTCGAAGCGCCATTAACGACCGTTCGGCATTGACCTAGCGCAATGCGGCCGAACCGCTGCCGGCGCACTCATGCGGACAACTCTGTCAGTGGGGACAAGGAGCATGTGGAAAGCAGTTTGTCTTGCCTTGGCCGTCGCCATGGCAGCCTCTGGGACAAGTCTTGCCGAGGATCTGCCGGGCGACCAGACGCTCGGCCGGCAACTGGCTGAAAACGTCTGCAGCGCCTGCCACAAGGTCGAAAAAGGCATGGACGAGCCGGGTCGCGACGGGGCCCCAAGCTTTCAGACCATCGCCGATAACCCCACCATGACACCGCTGGCGATACGCTTCATCCTGCAGAGCACGGAGAAGCAGAACATGCCGAATCTCATCCTCACGGCAGACGAGACCGACGACGTCATCGCCTACATCCGCGGCTTGCACGACGGGCGCTGACCCGTCTCGCATCCGTCAAATCAAGATACCTGGCGTTGTTCGGCCAAGCGCTCCACCGACGCCTGCTCCGGACCGAAGACCCTGGCAAAGATCGCATCGACGTTCTTGGTGTGATAGCCCATATCGAAGGCCGCCTCGAGGTCGCTTTCCGGCACGCGGCAGTCCGGATCCTGCTTGAGCGCGGTCAGGAAATCGGCCCCCTCCTCCCAGACCTTCATGGCGTTGCGCTGGACGATGCGATAGGCGTCCTCACGGCTGACCCCGGCTTGGGTCAACGCCAGCAGCACGCGCTGGGAGTGCACCAAGCCACCGAGTTGCTCGAGGTTCTTGGTCATGGCTTCGGGATAAACCAGCAGCTTCTCGATCACGCCGGCCAGGCGGTTGAGCGCGAAATCGAGAGTCACGGTGGCGTCGGGCGCCAGCATGCGCTCGACCGAGGAGTGCGAGATGTCGCGCTCGTGCCAGAGCGCCACGTTCTCCAAGGCTGGAATGACGGTCGCGCGCACCACGCGGGCGAGGCCGGTGAGGTTCTCAGTCAGCACCGGGTTGCGCTTGTGGGGCATGGCCGAAGAGCCCTTCTGCCCAGGCGCGAAGTACTCCTCTGCCTCCCGCACCTCGGTGCGCTGCAGATGGCGAATCTCGACAGCCAGGTTCTCGACCGAGCTGGCGATCAGCGCCAACGCCGCAAAGAAAGCAGCGTGACGGTCGCGCGGGATGACCTGAGTGGAGACCGGCTCCGGCGTGAGGCCAAGCTTCTCGGCAACATGACGCTCAACGGCCGGGTCGATGTTGGCGAAGGTGCCGACTGCGCCGGAGATGGCGCAGGTGGCGATCTCCTCCCGCGCCGCGACCAGGCGCGCGCGGGCGCGGGCGAAGGCCGCGTAGTGTCCGGCGAGCTTGAGTCCGAAGGTGGTCGGCTCCGCATGGATGCCGTGGCTGCGACCCAGGCAAAGCGTGTCCTTGTGCTCATATGCCCGTGCCTTGAGCGCGGCCAGCAGCCGGTCGAGGTCGGCGAGCAGCAGATCGGCCGCTTGCGTGAGCTGCAGCGCCAGGCAGGTATCCAACACGTCCGAGGAGGTCATGCCCTGGTGGACGAAGCGCGCCTCCTCGCCGACCTGCTCAGCTAGCTCGGTCAGGAAAGCGATGACGTCATGCTTGGTCTCCCGCTCGATCTCGTCGATGCGGGCGATGCGCGCTTCCGTGTAGGGCCTGTCACCCCGTTCCCAAACGGCCGCAGCCGCCTCGGTGGGAATGACGCCAAGCTCGGCCAGGGCGTCACAGGCATGCGCCTCGATCAGGAACCACAGGCGAAACTTGTTCTCTGGCGCCCAGATCTTGACCATCTCCGGGCGGGAATAACGTGGAATCATAGCTCGCTTTCTAACGTCAGGCGTATCTGTGACTTGAGAAGCCCGGCGCGGCGGCGCGCGACTCGAGGCCGGGCTAGTCGGCGAGCAGCAAGGTATCCTCAGGCGCCCAAGAACACCAGACGCGCTCGCCCACAGTGACCATCGGCTGGGTGCTGCGCCCTTCGTTCTGGATCGAGACGGCGATGCTATGCCCCGCCTGGTCAGTGAGGAAGACTGAGGAGGTCTCGCCGTAGTAGGCCACCTGCTGTACCTGGCCCTCGAAGCCCAGGCGTTCCGGCGAGGGCCGCTCTCGCTCTAGGCGCAGCTTCTCCGGCCGCACGGCGAGCGCCAGATCCGCGTGCCCGGCCTCGACTACGCCCATACCTTGCGGCAGGCGCACCTCGCCCAGGCCCTGTACATGCAGAACGAGAGAACCGTTGTCGCGGGACGCCACCTTGGCCTCGAAGAGGTTCACCTTGCCGATGAAGTCGGCGACGAAGCGGTTGGCCGGGTTCTCGTAGAGGTCCGCCGGCGAGGCAAGCTGGCGCACCGAGCCGCGCTCCATCACGGCAATGCGGTTGGCCATGGAGAGCGCCTCGCTCTGGTCATGGGTGACGATGATAAAGGTGATGCCGACCGACTCCTGCAGGCGGACAAGCTCCAACTGCATCGCCTCGCGCAGTTTGGCATCGAGGGCCGAGAGCGGCTCGTCGAGCAGCAGCACCTTGGGACGCTTGACCAAAGCTCGGGCCAGCGCCACGCGCTGGCGCTGGCCGCCGGAGAGCTGGTCGGGCTTGCGCGCGCCATAGCCGCCAAGATGCACCAGCTCCAAGGCCTCCTCGACCCGCCCGGCGATCTCCGACTGCGGAACGCCGGTCACCTTCAGGCCGTAGGCCACGTTCTTCGCCACGGTCATGTGCGGGAAGACGGCGTAGGACTGGAAGACCATGTTGATCGGCCGCTTGTTGGGCGAGACGTGAGACATGTCCTGCCCATCGATCAGGATGCGGCCGTCCGTCGGGCTTTCGAAGCCGGCAATCATACGCAGTAAGGTGGTTTTGCCGCAGCCCGAGGGACCGAGCAGGGCAAAAAACTCGCCCGGCGCGATCTCGAGTGAGACTCTGTCGACGGCGGTCACCGCTCCAGCGAAGCGCTTGGTCACGGTCTCGATGGCGATCACCGGCTGGCCGGCGCGCCGGCCTTGGAAGTCGGTCACTGTCTCGTTTCCTTCTTCTCCCGGTTCTGTAGCCAGATGGCCAAGGCCGTCAGCACCAGGGTGATGAGAATGAGCACGGTGGAGGCCGCGTTGACCTCCGGCGTCACCGAAAAGCGCACCATGGAATAGACCTTAACCGGGAAGGTCACGGTGTCGGGGCCAGAGGTGAAGAAGGTAATGACGAAGTCGTCAAGCGACAGGGTGAAGGCCAAAAGACCACCCGCCACCAAGCCGGGCCGCATATGGGGGATGAGGATATCGCGAAACACCTGCCACTCGGTGGCCCCAAGGTCCTTCGCGCTCTCCTCAAGCTCGCGATTGAAGTTGGCGAGGCGGGCCCGCACCACCATGGCGACGAAGGGGAAGGAGAAGGCTATGTGCGCGATGGTGATATTGCCGAGGTTCCAGGGATAGCCCCAGTCCGACGGCACGGAGATGCCGCTTCGGGCGAAGAAAACCATCATCGCCACGCCCATGCAGATCTCCGGAATGACGATTGGCAGGGCCACGGCGCCCTCGAAGCCGGCCTTGAGCGGAAAGCGGAAGCGCCACAGCATGACGGCGGTAAGCGCGCCAAGGACGACGCTGACCAAGGTGCAGACGAAGGCGATGGTGAGCGAGTTGGCGAAGGCCTCCATCAGGCTGTCGTTGTTGAAGGCCTTCACGTAGTAGTCGGTGGTGAAGCCGCGCCAGATTACGTTGCCGCCGCGCCGGCTGTCGTTGAAGGAGAAGATGACCAGCACGACGATGGGGGCGTAGAGGAAAACGAGGGTGACGAAGAAAAGGACGCGCAGGTGCAGTCGCCTGGCGTACTCCAGCGGACCGATCGGCTCCCTGTTGTTGCGCCGGAACATCAGAAGGCCTCCGCGTCTTCGCGCCCACGCCGCCCGGCGAGCAGCGAACGCGCCGCCAAGGCGAAGAAGGTGGCGTAGAGCAGAATGAAGGAGAGCGCTGCGCCGAAAGGCCAGTCGTTGGCGCTCTTGAACTGCCGTTCGATGACGTTGGCGATCATGTCGACCTGCCCGCGCCCTAGGAGATCGGGTGTCAGGAAGGAGCCAAGGGTGGGGATGAAGGTGATGATGATCGCCGAAACGATACCCGAGGACGCCAAGGGGATGATCACCGAAAAGAAGGTGCGCAGTTGACCCGCGCCAAGGTCCAAGCTGGCCTCGATGTAGGAGCGGTCCATACGCTCAAGGGCGGCATAGAGCGGTAGCACCGTGAAGGGCAGCGCGACATAAACCAGCCCGAAGATCACCCCGAAGTTGTTGCCCAGCAGAGTCAGCGGCGTGAAGCGCTCGCCCAGCAGGTTGAGCTGGCCCAAGCCGATGATGGTGAGAAAGCCGTCACCCATCTCCCAGAGCCAACCCAGCGCCTCGTTGATGCGCCCGCGGCTGCCCAAGATGTTAAGCAGCGCGTAGGTGCGGATGAGCAGGTTGGTCCAGAACGGCAGGATGATAAGCAGCAGAAGCCAGGACTTCCACTTCGGCGAAGACGTCGTGATGACCAACGCGATGGGAAAACCGACCACGAGACAGACCAACGTGGCCACACCGGCCAGCCAAAGCGAGCGCACGAAGAGGGTGAAAATCTCCGGCTCCCCGGCCCGGCGATAGTTCTCCAGGGTCCAGGTCGTCTCGATGGTGACGAGATCGATGTTCTCGCCAAAGCTGTAGAGCCAGACGATGCCGAGCGGCACCAGGAAGAAGAGCACCAGCCAGAAAGCCGGCGGCAATGCTATCGCAGCAAAGACCAGCGGGTTGCGCCGCCAGCTCTCCAAGGCCCCCGCGCCCCCGCTAGCGCAGGTCGGTGTCTACCGGTTGGATACGGCCCACCTTTACGCGGCCTTCACGCGTGTCCAGGCCTCGTCCAGCAGGCGAGTCACCTTCTGGCCAGGATAGATCGCGGTCTCGGAACGGGCGATCACGTCCGGGGGCGGAAAGATGGCCGGATTGTCGGTGTAGTCCTTGTCCATCAAGGACTTGGCCGCCTTGTTCGGCGTGGCGTAGTAGATGAATGCGGCGATGTCGGCGCCCACGGCCGGATCAAGGATGAAGTTGATCAGCTTGTGAGCGTTCTCCGGGTGCGGCGCGCCGGTGGGGATGCAGAGGGTATCTTCCCACAAGAGGCCACCTTCCTTCGGGACCACGTAGCCGATGTCATCGTCCTCCTCCATCGCCTGGAGGATGTCGCCGTTCCACTCCATGGCGAGATCGACCTCACCGGCCAGCAGCAGATCCTGGCCGTTGTCTGGCGCGAAGGCTTTGATGTAGGGCTTCTGCTTGATCAGCATTTCCTCGGCCTGCTTGATGATGGCCGGGTCGGTGGTGTTCAGAGAGTGGCCCAGATACTTCATGGCAATCTGGAGGACCGTACCGCCGTCGCCCAGCAGGGCGATTCGCCCGGCGTACTTGTCGGAGTCGTAGAGCCACTTCCAGCTGTCTGGCACGCTGTCCACGGCGGACTTGCGATAGCCGATGCCGATGGTGCCCCACATGTAGGACAGGCTGTACTTGCGGCCCGGATCGAAGGCCGGGTCCATGAAGACCGGGTCGATGTTGGCGATGTTCGGGATCTTGGAATGATCCAGCGGCTCCAGCATGTTCGACTGGATCATGCGCTCGACATAGTCGTTGGTCGGCACGATCAGGTCATAGCCGGGATTGCCGGTCTTCAGCTTGGCAAAGAGCTCGTCATTGTCGGCAAAGAGGTCGTACTGCACCTCGACGCCGGTCGCCTCGGTGAAGTCCTCCAGCGTCGTCTCGCCGATGTAGGTGTCCCAGTTGTAAAAGTTCACCTTGGCATCCTCGGCCGACATGGCGAACTTGCCGGAGAGGGTAACGCCAACGGCAGCCGCGCCGCTGGCGGCAAGGAATTTACGGCGAGAAAGAGGAGCTTTGCGAAGCGCTTTCATGGTCGTGCAGTTCCCTGTTTCGTGACGATGCCATTTCTTTTGTGGGATGGGCACCTTCGTTCGGTTGAATCAAGCCGCCACCATTCGGCTTTGTCAATCGAGCGGAGCCACCTAAGCCTGACTATGGCGATAGAAAAATCGCGGGCTGCCTCGCAGCATCGTTTTCTCGACAAGCTTGGCCCCGAGGCGCTCGGCAACCTTCTGGGACGCAAGGTTTTCCGGATGCACGAAGCTCATCAGCGCTGGCAAGCCCAGCGTTTCATTCGCCCAACGCTTGGCTTCCGCCGCCGCTTCCGTGGCATAGCCCTTGCCCGTATGCCCGGGAAACAGCGACCAGCAGAGCTCCGGTTCGGCAATGTCAGGCGGGTACCAAAGCCCCGCGAAACCGGCAGCCGCGTCGCTGTCCTTCTCGGCCACGAGAAAGACACCGAAGCCACGCAGGGCCCATTGGCCCGGAGCAGCGCAAAAATCCTCCCAAGCCTTCTCTTTGCTCACCGGCCCGCCGACATAGCGCTGTAGCTCAGCGTCGGTGCGTAGCGCGGCGTAGGCCTCGAAATCCCTCTCGTCCCAGTAACGGAGGCGCAGTCGATCGGTTTCAAGGGTAGGAATGCTGTAGCTCGAGCTCATGACGCCAGTGGTGGCATGGGGCCGAGCCCCGCTTCAAGCCTGAGCGCGCTCCGCGCGGCGCATGGCTGACCCAAGCTCAGCCTTGCCCAGGACGCTGCAGCGCAGCCCAAGGCTAACTATGGCGATAGAAAAGCTGTGGGGCGCCGCGCAGTGTCGTGCGCTCGACGAACTTGGCCCCGATGCGCTCCGCCACCTTCTGCGAAGCCAGGTTTTCCGGATGCACGAAACTCATCAGCGGCGGCAGGCCAAGCTCTTCATTGGCCCAGCGCTTGGCTTCCGCCGCCGCTTCAGTGGCATAGCCTTTGCCCATATATCCGGGAAACAGAGACCAGCAGAGCTCCGGCTCGGCGAGGTCCGGCGGATACCACAGGCCAGCGAAACCGGCGGCCGCGTCGCCCTCTTTCTCCGCCACGAGAAAAACGCCGAAGCCGCGCAAGGCCCATTGCCCGGGCTCAGCGCAAAAATCCTCCCAAGCCTTTTCCTTGCTGACCGGCCCGTCGACGTAGCGCTGCAGCTCGGCATCGGTGCGCAGCGCGGCGTAGGCCTCGAAGTCCTTTACGTCCCAGTGGCGCAGTCGCAGCCGTTCGGTTTCGAGGGTAGGAATGCTGTAGCTTGGGCTCATGACTCCAGTGGTCGCACAAGGCCCAAGCGCGCTTCAAGCCTGCGCGCGATCCCCTCAACGCGCAGCTGCCCCAAACTTAGCCTTTCCCATGACGCAGCACGCGTCCCGGGTTCGCGGTGCAACGAACGCCGTCCAGAATCACGGCCTCTCCGTTGACGAAAACGTGGGCGATGCCATCCGGGTAGCGGCGCGGCTCCCGCACCGTGCAATGGCTGGTGATGGCAGCCGGATCGAAGACGGTGATATCGGCATTGAAGCCGGGCTGAAGCACACCTCGGTCTTTCAGGCCGATGCGTTCAGCCGGCAAAGACGTCAGCTTGCGAATGGCCTCTGCGAGCGACAACACGCTCTCGTCGCGTACGTAGACACCGAGAAAGCGAGCCGTCCAGCCATAGCCGCTAAGCGAGCCGATCTGCTCGGCCAACGCCCCATCGGGCGCCAGCGCCAAAGTATCGGAGATCACCGCGCAGCCCGGTTGCTCGAGACACATGCGAATGTCGGAATCCGAGAAGCTACGCGAGGTCCAGAGCAAGTTGTGCAGGCCTTCGCCTTCCTCCAACAGCAAGTCGAGCAGCGCGTCATAGGGGTTGCGGTGCCGGTCGCGACCGATCTCTGCGAAGCTGGCGCCCACCAGGTGCGGATTGGCATCGGAGCGCAGCAGCACAATCTCTTCCCAGCGCCCGGCCGAGACCAGGCGCCACATGGGGTTGGGGTTGCTTTTGAGAGCGCTACGCAATGCTGGATCTGCCAGACGGTCCAGCAGCTTCGGGGCGCCCCCTTCCTGCGCCCACTGAGGCAGAATGGCCGAGACACGGGTGTGCGACCAATCGTGCGGAATGACGTCGAAGGCGATGTCGACGCCCTGGCGCTGCGCCGCCTCGATCATCTCCAGGGTGTGCGTCATGGCGTAGGCAGGCGCGCCGAACTTCGGCTGGATATGGGAGATCTGAAGACGCGCACCGGCGCTGCGCGCGGTGGAGATGGCTTCGGCGAAACCGAGATCGTAGTAGAGATCGCGGTTGCGCACATGGGTGGCATAGAGCCCCCCCTCTCTCGCAGCGACCTGACAGAGCGGCACGATCTGCTCGACCGAGGAGAGACTGCCCGGCCAGTACTCCAGGCCGGTGGACATACCGAGCGCGCCCTGGTCGAAGGCCTGCTCGACGAGGCGCTGCATGCTCTCCAGTTCTTCCGGCTGCGGTGGACGCAGGGCATCGCCCAAGACCGCCCGGTGGATTGCCCCCTGCCCCACGAAAGCGGCGACGTTGACGCCGAGCGGCGTGGCGTCCAGTCGGGCGAGATACTCGCCGAAGCTACGCCAGCCAAGATGCACGCAGCCGGAGAGATAGCCGACGCCAGAAGCTTGAATGTCCTTGTCACAGGTGACCGGCGCACAGCTGAAGCCGCATTGCCCCACGACTTCCGTCGTCACCCCCTGGTGCACCTGGCTCTGGGCTCGGCCATCGACCAGCAAGGTAAAATCAGAGTGCGTGTGCAGGTCGATGAAGCCGGGAGAAACGGCAAGGCCAGCCACATTGATGCGTTGCGAGGCCGAAGCCTCGCTCAGATCGCCGATCTTTCGCACCAATCCGCTAGCAAGTCCCACGTCTGCCCTGACCGGCGCTGTTCCGCGCCCGTCGTAGACCGTCCCGCCCTCCAGCACGTAATCCAGCACTTCTGCGCTCTCCTTTTCGCTGGCGCACCTAATAGGAGCTTTCGCCGTAGACCAAGTTGGGCAGGAACAGCGTCGCCTCCGGGACGAAGATCATGAACAGCAGGCCGATGATGTAGGCGAAGATGAAGGGCACGGCGCCGACCGAAACCTCCTCGATGGATATGCCCGTGATGCGCGCGGCCACGTTGAGGTTGGCGCCGAGCGGCGGCGTCAGGAAGCCGATCTCGCAGGTCATCACGGTGAAGACGCCGAAGAGCACCGGGTCGATGCCGAGGCTCGTCACCAGCGGCAGGAAGACGGCGGTGAAGAGGATGATCTGCGCCAGGGATTCCATGAAGGTGCCGATGATGATGTAGAAGACACCGATCAGCAGCATCACGGCGATGGGGTCGGTGGTGATGGCAGTGATCGTCGTCTCGACCTGGGCCGGCACGTCGAAGAAGGCGGAGAGCTGACCGAAGGCCAAGGTCGGGGTCAGCAGGATGAGCAGGCCGCCGATCAAGGCGGTAAAGCGCAGGCTCTCGAGGATCTTCACGAGGGTCAGTTCGCGATAGATGAAGAGGCCGACTAAGAGCGCATAGAACACCGCGACTCCGGCCGCTTCCGTCGGCGTGAAGGCACCGCCGTAAATCCCACCCAGGATGACCAAGGGCGCGCCAAGCGACCACTTGCCTTCCCACACCGCGGTGCGGAAGGCGCGGGCATTGAAGACCGTGCCGCTGCCGCCGAAGCCCTTCCGGCTGGCGATGATGTAGGCGACAGTCAGCAACACCAAGGCGACGAAGATCCCGGGCACGAAGCCGGCGAGGAAGAGTCGGGGGATCGAGGTTTCAGATACCAGGCCATAGATGATCAGCAGGTTGCTCGGCGGGATGACACTGCCAAGCGCCCCGCCCGAGGCGGCGACGGCCGCGGCAAAGCGCGCCGAATAGCCTTCGCGCCGCATGGCCGGAATGGTGACGCTGCCGATGGCCGCAGTGGTTGCAGGCCCAGAGCCGGACAGAGCGGCGAAGAGCAGGCAGGCAACCACGGTCACCAAGCCCAAACTGCCGCGATAGGCGCCGACCAGGCTGCGTGCCACATCGATCAGCCGGGTCGCCATACCGCCTACCTCCATCAGCCGTCCGGCCAGGACGAACAGCGGAATGGTGAGCAGTGGGAAGGGCTGCAGCGAGGTGAAGGCCGTCTGCGACATCAGGGTGTAGGGGATGTCGATCAGGAACAGCGCCACGATGGTAGCGAGCCCGACAGCGGCGAAGAGTGGAACGCCAATGACCGTCAGGACGACGAAGACAATGATGACGATGCCGATATCGCTCATGACGATCAGACGTCCCCGACCGCTTCCTGGAACTCTTTCGGCATGCCCGGGAGGCCGCGCGCGCCGTTGCGCCACCAGAGCAGGTATATCTGCGCAAGACGCAGGGTCATGAGGCTGTAGCCGATGACGATGATGGTTTGCGGCCAGAACTGATCGATATCGAGCGCCGGTGCGATGGCGGTCTGGGTCCAGAGCAAGGTGAGATACTCGACCCCGAAGCGAATCATCAGAAGGTTGAAAGCGAGCCAGAGAAAGTCAGCGATCAGAATGGTTGGCAGACCGAGCGTCTTGGGCAGCGCCACCACGCCGATCAGAATGCGAATGTGAAAGCGCTCCCGAACGCCGAGCGCGGCCCCCATGTAGACCGCCCAGGCCATGGCGAACCCGGACAGCTCCTCGGTCCAGGTCAGCGCCATGCCAAAACCGTAGCGCAGCACGACCTGCAGGAAGACGCAGACCGCGACCAGCGTTAGGCAAGCACTGGCGATGGCCTCCTCGAAATGCCGGTCCAGAAAACCTGCGACGTTTCTCAAGGCGTTCGGCAAGACTCGACCCTTTCACGGCCTCGCATCGGCGGGCCGTCCTGAGGTGAAACCACGGGGTGGGCGATTACCAAGAGTGCCGTAAGGGCGCGGCCAGCCGACCACTGGCCGACCGCGCCCCGACAGGGACCGCTCTACTGAGCGGCGGCTTGGATCTTGGTGAGGATCTCCTTGAAGCGCGGCTCCGCATCGGCAGCGAACTGCGCCTGCACCTGCTGCGCCGCTTCAATGAAGGCAGCCCGATCCGGTGTAGTCATTGCCATACCGCCCTCGCCACTGAGCCACTTCCGCACCTCGTCGGTCCGCTTGCCGACGATCACGGACTGATACTCACCGGCTTCCTGGGCGGCGCGCATCACCGCGGCTTTTTGGTCATCGCTCAGCTTCTTCATGAAGCGGTCGCTGGCGAAGACCGGCGAAACGCTGGTGAAGTGCTCCAGAATGACAAGGTGCCCGGCGAACTCGTAGAACTTCATGTCCTTGATCACCGTGGTGCCGTTGTCGCCTCCATCGATGGTCCGTGTCTGCAAGGCCGTCGGCGTCTCGGACCAAGCCAGCGGCACCGGCTCGGCGCCAAAGGCACGGAAGGTCTCGATCATCACTCTGTTGTTGGGCACTCGAAGCTTCAGCCCTTCCAGGTCGTCCATGCCGTTGATCGCCCGCTTCGAATTGAAGAGATCACGATAGGCCGGCGCGCCGAAGGTGAGGAGATGCACGCCCGTGTCCTCTTGGATCATGCGGCGGATCTCATCCCCCACCGGACCGGCAGCGACTTTGGCCAAGTGCTCCCGATCTTGGAAGATGTACGGCAGTACAAAGACGTTCATCAGCGGCCAGTGCGGCGAGACGTTGTTTTGGGTGATGAAGTAGCCATCCACCGTGCCGAGCTGCAGCGCCTTGAAGGCATCGTCCTCGTTGCCGACCTGCGCGCAGCAGCGCAGCTTCACCTCGACCGTCCCGTTCGAATACTCTTCGGCCAGTTCTTTGAATTTCTGAGCCAGAACGCCGTAGTCGGACTCGAGCGGCGTCGCCCAGCCAAGATTCATAACCACCTTGTCATCGGCCTGCGCCGATGCAGTCACGGCAAGCGCGGCGGCTGCCAGCGGCGCCAACAGCGCCTTCTTCCACGAAAAGCTCTTCATGTATGCCTCCCACTCCGGACACTCGAACATCAGCAAAGCAAAGCCGGTGCCTTCTCCCATCCACCCTGCCTTTTGGTCGTTTTGGGATGGCTGGAGGGCAGCTCTTGCTCGCCGGACTTGAGGCTAGACCAGCCTTCACACGAATAATAATATCAAAGGAGTGCTTTTTGATGCCTGATTGTTATCATTTGCCATGCATCGAACCTGCGACCTGCGCTACATGCGCTATTTCATTGCCGTGGCTGAAGAGCTGAACTTCCGCCGAGCGGCCGAGCGCCTGCATGTGGCACAACCGGCCATCAGCCGGGCGATCCGTGAACTCGAGAGCGATCTCGACACGCGCCTGTTGGAGCGGACCAACAGACGGGTCGAGCTCACCGATGCTGGGCAGGTGTTCCTGGAGGGTTGCCACCGCCTGGCCGGCGATATCGAAGCGCTGATCGACGATACGGTACGCGCCCGCGACGGGGAGATCGGGCATGTGCGCATCGGCTACACCGACTTCGCCATCAATGGTGCGCTGCCGGCGGTCCTGCAGGACTTCCGCGCTCGCTTCCCGGAAGTCTCGGTCGACTTGGTGCACATGGTGACGGCCACGCAGCTCGACGCCTTGCGGCGCAGCGAGATCGATGTCGGGTTCGTAACGGGTCCCATGGCCGAGCCAGGCCTCGAGCACCTCGTGGTGCAGAATGAGCGGCTGGTCGTCGTCTTGCCTGAGACGCACCCTTTGACGCGGCTACCCGCCGTGCCGCTCGGGAAGCTGGCGGGAGAGCCCTTCGTCACCGGTCAGGCCGCTCATTGGCAGCACTTTCTCAGCCATATGGTGCGCATCTGTCATGCTGCCGGCTTCGAGCCGCGCGTCGTACAGGAAGCCTACAACAGCGAAGGCATTTTCGGATTGGTCGCAGCCAACATGGGCATCTCCCTCCATGTCGAAGGGGCCCACAACCATATTCGGCGCGGTGTCGCCATCCGCCCCTTGAGCGACTGCGATCATCGGGTGCCGACCGAGGCAGTCTGGCGGTCCGACAAGCCCTCCGCCGCGCGCGAGCGTTTTATCGAGACTGTCGCCGGCTGGCCTGCCATGCAGGAAGAGAGGAACACACATCCAGCGGCAGGGCTTGCGACCCATGGCAGCTGCGATGACCATGGCGGGCAGCGCAATCAGGGGGCGGACGAAAGCGGATGACGGAGCTTCTGACACGCAAGCGCTTTGCCAGACCCGTTGTCCAGGCGACTGTTGCCGACGACTGGCGCGGCCGGGGCTACTCCTGCGGTCTTTTCGTCGACCCGCCCGGGCGGCAATGGCTCGACTTCGTGCACGACTGCAACGAGCTGGTGACCGTGGTCGAGGGCCGTCTTGAGATGCACGTTGGTGACGAGCGCTTCATGATGGAACCGGGTGACGAGGTCTTCATCCCGAAGGGCGCCCTGCACTCTGTGATCAACGCCTCGGACGGTGTCTCCAAGTGGCTCTATGGCTACGATTGAGCAAGCGGGGGAGAGAGTCACATGGCAAACCTGAACGAGGTCGATTGGTCAAAGCTTCCAGCGCCGGAGAACGACGGCGCGGCGGACCATCTACTGGGCAGCGCCCTGCCCTCCCTCAGCTTGAAAGCGACGGACGGCCGCAGCATTGACCTCTCCGCCCTAGCGGGCACGACGGTGGTCTACATCTATCCCATGACCGGCCGGCCCGATACGCCGCTGCCAGAGGGTTGGGACATGATCCCCGGTGCGCGGGGCTGCACGCCGCAATCCTGCGCCTTCCGCGATCACCACGCCGAACTTCAGGAGCTGGGCGTGGCGCAGCTCTTCGGCCTTTCGACTCAGGACAGCGCCTACCAGCAGGAAGCGGCCGAGCGCCTGCACCTGCCCTTTCCGCTGCTCTCTGACGAAGCACTGCGCTTCGCCGAGGCACTGAAGCTGCCGACCTTCGAAGCCGCCGGACAGCAACTCTTGAAGCGCCTGACATTGATCGCCGACAACGGACGCATCACCAAGGTCTTCTATCCAGTCTTCCCGCCCGACCGCAGCGCCGACGACGTGATTGCCTGGCTGCAAGACCAGCGCAAAGACGGTTAGGTCAACGCCGCCCTCACCCGATCGGGCGTGAAGGGCATGTGACGGAGGCGGCGTCCCGTCAGGCTGTAGAAGCCGTTGGCCACCGCGGCGGCCACCATGGGCGTGCCGACCTCGCCAACGCCAGTCGGCGGGCCGTCGCTCTCTTGCAGGTGAAGCGCGATCTCTGGCACCTCATTGGCGCGCATGATCTCGTAGTCGTAGTAGTTGTTCTGCTCGACCTCGCCGTCGACGATGGTAATGCGCTCCTTGAGCGCGCTGCCGAGGCCGAAGACGATGCCGCCCTCGATCTGCGCCAGGGCATTGTCCGGAGCGATGATCAGGCCGGCATCCACCGCCGCCCAGAAGCGCGAAACAGAGAGTTCGCCGCTCTGCTCGTCGAGCTGCACCTGGGCGATACCCGCAGCCATGGACGCGCCGTAGCCGGCGAAAGACAGACCGAGCCCAGAGCCGGGTTGCCGCCCGGTCCAGCCGGACATGTCGGCCACCGTCTCCAAGAGTTGCCGTCCGCGCGGGTTGTGCTCCAGGAGCTTGAGGCGGAAGTCGAGCGGATCGCTGCCGGCAGCCTCGGCTAGTTCGTCCATGAAAGCCTCGGCGGCGAAGCTGGTGTAGCTGGCGCCGATGGCTCGCCAAGGCGCCAAACGCGCGCCGCGCTCGGTGATGACATGCTCGGCGAGCATGTGATCGAGCTTGTAGAAACCGCTTTCGGATCCGCGCATGGAGATAATGTCGCTCGGGTCCACCTGCTCCCAGCGCAGAGGGTTGAAGTAGGCGATGACCGAGGGGGTTGCGACCCGGTGGTGCCAGCCGGCGAGCCTGCCTTCGGAGGTCAGACCCGCCCGCAGCCGCTGTGCCGCCGCCGGCCGAAACCAGCCGTGCTTGACGTCATCTTCGCGAGTCCAAACCACCTTGACCGGCCTGCCGAGCGCCTTGGAGGTGAGGAGGGCATCGCGCACGTACTCCTGCCGCAGGGCCGTGCGGCGCCCGAAGCTGCCGCCCATGGTCATCATGTTGAGACGCACGCGATCCGGCGTGGTGCCCAGCACCTCGGTCACCGTGTGCATAGTCCAGCTCTGCGTCTGCGTGCCGGCCCAGACTTCAGCCCCCTTGCCGTCGGGATCGACCGCCGCCACCGCAGCCATAGGCTCGAGCTGGGCGTGATAGGCGTAGTCCGAGAGGTAATCGGCCTCCAGCACACGCTCGGCTTGATCGATCGCAGTGGCAGCGTCGCCGCCCGCCCTCCACTGAGTCGCCTCATGGCCGGTATCGCGGGCGGCCTCGGCGTAGGTGGCGAGATCAGCCGCGCTGTCGAAGCGGCGCGCCGGCGCCGTCTCGCTCCAGTCAACGTCGAGCCGGTCGCGACCGGCGAAGGCCGCTTCCAGGCTCTCTGCAACAACGGCAACACCATCCGGCAGCGTCACAGTGTCGACGACTCCCGGCACCGATTTCGTCTCGCTGTCATCGATGCGCGTCGCTGTTTCGTCCTCGACCGGTGCGCGCAGCACGGCGGCGTAAAGCATGCCCTGAATGCGCACGTCGATGGCGTAGGTCTCACTGCCCGTGCTCTTTGCCGGGATGTCGAGCCGCGGGACATTCTGGCCGATCAGCCGGTATTCGCTGCGCGGCTTCAAATCCTCTTCCGCAACGGAAGGCACCTGGACACCGTCATGCGGTAGTGCGGCGATCTCGCCATAGCTGAGACGCCGGCCGCTCGCCGCATGCACCACGGCGCTCGGCTCGGTGGTCAGGCTCGCAAGCGGAACGGCCCAATGCTCGGCGACGATCTGCATCAGCATCCGCCGGGCCTGGGCCCCCGCCTTGCGTAGGCTATCAAAGTAGCCATACACACCGGTGCTGCCCGCCGTGTAGAGGATGTTGCCGAAAATCGGATTGCCGAAGCTGCGGTCGTCGCGATTGAGCTGCTCGACACGGACATCGTCCCAATCGGCATCGAGCTCCTCGGCCAGGATGAGCGGCAGGGCCGTCGAGCTGCCTTGGCCCATCTCGGTCGAAGGGAAGACGATGGCGATCGTGCCATCCGAAGCGATGCTCAGCCACGCGCTGGGTTTCAGCGCACCTTGGCCTGAGCTGACCGTGGCCTGGGCGACCTCGGCAAGGCCGCCGGCCCCAATGACGAAGGTCAATCCTGCGGCACCGGCCAGTACGGCACGGCGCGACAGCTCGGGAGTTGGGACTTTGGCTTTCGTCGGCTGTGCCATGCTAGGCCTCCTGCGCAGCGCGCTCGACCGCGCGCACAATACGGTTGTAGGTGCCGCAGCGGCAGAGATTGGCGCTCATGGTCTCGCGGATCTCCTCTCGGCTCGGGCTCGGGTTCTCGGCCAACAAGGCGGCCGCGCGCATGATCTGCCCCGACTGGCAATAGCCGCACTGAGGAACCTGCTCGGCCACCCAGGCGCGCTGCAAGGGATGGTTCCCATCGGGCGAAAGGCCTTCGATGGTGGTGACCTCCGAACCTTCCACGTCGGACAGAGCCATGAGGCAGGCGTAAACGGGCTCTCCATCCACATGCACCGTGCAGGCGCCACACATGCCCGCGCCGCAGCCGAACTTCGTGCCGGTCAACGCGAAGTGTTCGCGCAGAACCCAGAGCAGCGTCGTCTCCGGTGCAGCCCTGCTCACGACCGCTTCCCCGTTTACTCTGAATGCCGTCATTGCCATCTCCCGATCTACGGTTCGCTGGGCCAGACGACGCTTCGTCCTGCCACAGATCCGCCAAAGCGATGGCCTTCAAGGTAGGCGGCAGGTGAGGCACTATCTTTCGCGTATCGGTCAATCAGTTCGGAAGATCGGTCATGTACGACCTAACACGAGACCCGGCAGACGATGCCGCCAATCCCATCGTCGGCATAGAGTGGGACAACCCGGCGCCGCGCCGAGTGGAACGGCACAGCCACCGGCGGGGTCAGCTGATCTATCCGGAACGCGGTTCCGTCACCGTGGAGGCGGAGGACGCGCACTTCGTGGTGCCGCCGCACCGTGCCGTCTGGGTTCCGCCGGAGATACCGCACGCGGCGGCCTATCATGGCGAGATCGCCTTCCGCGGACTCTTCATCGCACCGGAACTCTGCGCGGCGCTGCCGGCCCGCTGCACAGTGGTGCAAGTCGATCCGCTGACCCGCGAGCTTATCCGCAAGGCCGCACGCATTCCTTGGGATTATGCAGCCGAGGGGCGCGAGGCGCGGCTGATGCAGGTGCTGCTTGACCAACTCGTCACCCTGCCCGTCACGCCGCTGCGCCTACCGGAAGGCCGCGACGCCCGGGTGCGGCGCGTCATGACGGCACTCCACGCCAATCCGGCCGACGAGCGCCCACTCGCCGAATGGGCCTCCTTCGTGCATGTCAGCGAACGCACCCTGGCCCGACGCTTTCAAGCCGATACAGGCCTGTCGTTCACGGGCTGGCGGCAACAGCTTCGCCTGACATCCGCGCTGCAGCGCCTGGCTGCCGGGGAACCCGTGACCAGCGTGGCGCTGGCTCTCGGCTACCGCACGCCAAGCAGCTTCACCACCATGTTCAAGAAAGCCCTGGGCGTGCCGCCAAGCGCCTACTTCGCGGAAACCGGCGAGGAGCCGCGAAGCCGAGACGGCGCTTAGCTCTCCACCGTCTTGCGATAGAGATGCCAGGTGGCATGCCCGAGCACCGGCATGACGACAATCAGGCCGAGGAACACCGGCAAGGAGCCGAGCACCAGGCCACCGGCGACAATCAAGCCCCACAGCGCCATGGGAAGGGGGTTCGCGGCAACGGCACGCAGCGAGGTGGTTACTGCGCCGACGAGACCGACATCCCGGTCAAGCAGCAACGGGAAGGAAATCACGCTGATCGCCAGCACGGCCGTGGCAAAGACGGCGCCGACGGCAATGCCCACCAGGGCCATGGTCCAGCCCCTTGCGGTTGTGAAGACCTCGCCGACAAAGCCGCTGAAGGAAGCCGGCGGTTCCGGCCCCAGGGTCACGGCATAGATCAGCTGCGCGACGGCCAGCCAAATGAAGAAGATCACGAGCAATATCAGCGCCAAGGTGAACACGGCACCGAAAGACGGAGAGCGCACGACGCGAAAGGCATCGGCCCAGCCCGCCTTGAGGCCCTGCTCGCGCCGACGGCTCATCTCGTAGAGCCCCACAGCCGCCGCTGGCCCGATCAGCGCAAAGCCCGAGATCACGGGAAAGAGCAGTGGCAGCATGTTGAAATCCATGGCGACGCGCGCCAGCACCAAGCCGCCGATGGGGAAGACGATGCAGATGAAGATCACGTCGCTGCGGCAGGCCGCGAAGTCGGCCAGCCCGCTCGACAAAGCCTCTTTCAGATCGTCGACTGAGATCTTTCGAACGGCCGGCAGTCTGGCTTTGCCAACTTCGGCGTCGCCGAGCAGGGAGTGTCCTACGGCCTCGGCATGCCGCTCAGCATACCGGAATTGATCTGCCACCCACTCCACTGGATTTCGTATGGTCGCCATCTGCCGTCCTCGCGATTTGCGTTCTGCAAACGCGTGGCCCACGCATGGCCTGACAGCTTCCCGCCCGCCGGCCATAGGAGAGGCCGCGCATTTCGGTATGGAAACCATACCACATGACAAAGCGGCATCCCATCATTTCTCTGTAAAAAGAATGTGCTCAGCAGATGGCGACCTTTGTGGTGCCTAGAAGGTGAAGAGCCTGGTATTGGGGGCTAACATGGCGGCGGCGATGGCAGGCGGCTTGGCGACGCCAACGCCGTTGACCAGATCGCCGGGAGCTTTGTCCCGGTTAGGCAGATAGAGCGCGCAGACCTCGACGGTCACGCCTTGCGCCGCAAGACCGATCATCATCTCCTGCGGCGTGACGTTGCGTGGCTTGAGCGCCTGCTGCGGCGCATCGACCAGTGCAATGTCGCCACCCGGCCCGCAGAGCAGGACCCGGACCTCGGCACCGGCCTCCAGCGACTGGCGGGAGAGGACCATTGCCATCCCCTGCACCTCAGGTTCGGCGGATGTGATCACGACCAGCAGATTCTGCTGAGCGGCTGTCGCCGCAGCAGCCGGCAGGAACAGCAGCGCCAGAATCGCTGCGAAGCCGGCAAAGGAAGTACGAAGGGAACGGCGGGTCATGTCTGTCATCTCCTGTTTCCGGTAGCGATTGGTTCGTGCTCAGTCGACCCGCATGGTGACCATCGGGCGCGCTGCGTCCTTGGTCCAAGCATGCAGCGAGCCGTCATAGAGTTGCGCGCTCTCGTTGCCGAGCACCTCTGCAAGCAGGAACCAGACGCCTGAAGCCACATGGCCGCTGTTGCAGTAGGTGATGAGGGGCTTGGCCGGGTCGATACCCAGCGCGAGCGCGGCTTGCTGAAGGTCTTCAGCGGCGCGCAGCACACCCGGCCCCTTGCCGGGCGTCAGCAGGCTGAAGGGCATGTGCTTGGCGCCCGGAATGTGGCCCGGAGCGTAAACGTAGGTGCGCTGCTCGAGGCCGAGATAAAAGGCGAGTGGCCGGCTGTCGACCAGCTGCGCGGACTGCTCAGCCAAGGCGGCTTCGACCTCCTCTGTCGTGGCCAAGAGCGCATCGCGCCTGTCGGTGACTTCAAAGGTGCCGGCCCTCACTGGGCTCGGCTCCTTGGAAAGCTCCCGGCCAGTCGCCTTCCACTGCGCCGTGCCGCCGTCGAGAACGGCAACGCGGTCATGACCATAGTACTTGAGCTGCCAGTAGAGCCGGGCGCCGAAAGAGAACTGCAGAGCATCCTTGCCGCCGTGGGCGATGATCACCGTGCTGTCGTTGTCGACCCCGTGGGCCTGCATGAGCTGCTCGAAACGCGGCTCATCCAGCAGCATCCTCTCATAGACCACACCGTCTTCGGTCAGGTCGGCACGCACTTGCTTCCAGTCGACTAGGATGGCGCCGGGAATGTGCCCCTCCTCACTGTAGAGCTTCGTATTCTTGCGCACGTCGAGCAGCACGACGTCCTCTTGGTTGAATTCCAGCCAGTCGACCGAGACCAAGGGACCAGGCAGATCGGGCGCCTGCGCGATGCTCACCGCCGGCGCGGCGCAGAACGCCACGATCGTTGCCGCAACCAAAGCCAACGTGCGCATGATCGTCACTCCTTGTTCAACACCGGCGAACAGCCGCAGCCCATAGTCGAGCGCCAAGTCCACGGCAGCAACGCCGTCGGTCATCGCTTGGCCCCTTTAACTTACATCCACGATAAATCTTTTCTGGATATCGCGACAAAAAGCACTATCGTCGATATTACTTTTTGTCGCATGCCCCGTTCAGGCAGGAGATCTCTCGACTTTGAAGCTCACTCAGTACTCGAACTATGCGTTACGCTCGCTGCAGTTCGCGGCGCTGCGCAGCCCGGATCTCTGCCGTGTGGATGACGTCGCCGCCGCGCACGGCATCAGCCGGGCACACATCATGAAGGTGGTCCACGAGATGGGACAGGCCGGCTTTCTGGAAACGGTGCGCGGCCGCGGCGGCGGCTTCCGCCTGGCGCGTAAGCCCGAAACGATTACCGTCGGCGAGGTGCTGCGAGTGACTGAAGGCCCTTTCGAGTTGGTCGAGTGCTTCAATGCGGCGACCAACCGCTGCCCACTGATCGGCATCTGCCGCCTATCCCGCGCCATCGGCGAGGCCATGGCGGCCTTCATTGCGGTGCTGGACGATGTGACCATCGCCGATATCGCGGCCAACAAGAAGAGTCTGCTAACGCGCCTAGAAGCAGCTACAGCCGAAGCTCTGCCTAAACCTGGTTAGGACACGTCCCAACCCTCTCCTGCGCACCCACGTAGTCGGGAATGTTGCTCTCGAGGTTCAGTCGAGCACTCAAAACGCCAAACACCATTTGATGCAACCGGCCAACTGCATCTGTTTGACTTCGGATAAAGTCCGCTGGCGGGGTTTCCTCCACCATCTGAACAAGTTCTTGCTGTGTAAGGCCCTCATACGCTGAAGAGATTGCCGTGACGGCATCAGCGAAAGACACAGAGCGTCCATCCCTCACTTTTTCCACGACTTTCCTTTGTATGCTCTCAAGCGCATTAGCGATGGTGCGTGGTCCGGCCTCGTATGCACCTTTGGCAGCTTCCGCCTGGCTTCTCATGGTCCTAGCGTTCTGCAACTCGCTCTGAAGACTCGTCTTATTCGCCTGAATGATAGCCCTGCTTGTTTCGCTTATGCTGCCTCCAACCTCGTATTCGCCATTCGCAAGCATCACATCGATCCTCAGGATCAGAGCTTCGGCTTTGCCTATCTTGCCGACGAGATTAATTGCAGCGATATCGAGGCCCGCTGCCGTTTGCCTGAGAGGCTCGCCTGCTCCCAGCACGCAGGTCACGGCACTCTGACCACGCAAATAGATCTCGGGCAGATCATCGGGCACCAAGAAGAAGCGGAAGGCGCTGTAGGTGCCGGCGCCAAGGGCAACACCCTTCAGATAGCCCGACCCGGCGTCATAGAGCAGCAAGCCAGCAGCCACAGCCGCCGCGCCCAAAATCGGTAAGGCGGACAAGTCGGAGATGTTGGCGGACTCGTTGTAGTGGCCCTTGTACTGTCTCAGCATATTGTTGGCAGCACCATCCAACAAAGCCGCCGACTTTTCTGCGGGAGACGTGACGCCATTGTCGATGGTTATGTCTTGGAGGGTGGGTTGCAGAGACGAACAGCCAGCCCCAAGAAGAGCAACGCTGATCAGGGTCGCGCCCAAGAGCGATCGACGCAGGTTTCGTGCCTCAGATCCAAGAACACCTGTCGCTCCGATTTTCATGCGCCCCCTCTCCGATCGAACAAAGAGGCACAAACAACACCTCCCATCCGACCACAAAACCGACCACAAATCTCAGAAAACAATTATGAATTGTACAACCTGGAAAATCACATGGAAGAGAGATTTATCCACAGATAGAGTCCGACGGCTTGAGGCTGCCGAGGGGAAGCCTGAAGCACCCTACGCGCAGCCGGGCCAGCCTAGCGTTGGTTATCTGTGGCCGCTGGCGCCGGATATAACTTGAGGTGGGGGTAGACGTGACGCGCGATCTGGGCTGGGTTTCCGAGCTACCCCCCCGAGGCCCGCCGCCGCTCCTGCGCCGCCTGCGGGTCGACCAGGAAGGAGAGCGCGACATAGCGGGTGCCCTGGGTGACGGGAACAGCCTCGTGCAGCAGGCTGCAGGAGAAAACGACCGCCCCGCCCGGCGGCGTGACGTACAGCGCGCCACCGTACTCTGGAAAACGCAGGCCGCCGCCCTCGTAGTCATCGTTGAGGTTGAGGGTCAGCGCAAAGGCCCGGTGCCGGGTGCCGGGCGTCGTATTGTCCCGGTGCGGCCGGAAGTAGTCGCCGCGCCCGGCCTGATAGGAACCGACGATAAAACGCTCCAGGTAGGGGCTTCGATAGCGGAAAGCGCGCCAAAGCTCAGGACCGATCCGATCCTGCACCCGTTGCCCCAGAAGCTGCGTCATCTCAGGGCCGGGATAATGGTCGAGGCGTTTCTTGACGCCATGATCGACATCGGCCTCGGCAGCATCGAGGATCGAGCCTGCCCCATCCTTGGCCTGGCGCACCCCACCCTCCCGATGGTCGCGCGCCCAGTCGTCAATCAAGCGGCGACAGAGCGCCGGCTCCAGCACGTCGCGCACGGTCAGCACAGGCGCCTGAAAGCTGGTTGTCTGATGTGAGAGGTCCAGCACCTCACGCTGGAGCAGATCGACGGCCCAGGCCGCACAGTCGGCGAGACTCTCTTGCCGCGCCATGATCCGCTGCTCGCGGTCCAGGAGGAGCACCGCTTCTTTCCCCGCTTCGCGCAGCGCTGCGCTGACCTGGCCTTCCGGATCGAAGAACCACACAGCATCAGTGCTGTCCTTCTGCGCGTCCTGAACGGGACCGCGCTCGATCACCAGCAGCGTCGGCGGATGCTGGAGTCCATCAGCAGCCGCATGGCTCAGGGACTCAAGGATCGCGAACACCTGCGGCCGCGTTTCGGGATTGGAGAGCAGCAGCACGGCCGGTGGACCGGTGAAGCAGTCATGAAAGCTGCGTGCGAGCCTTGGCCCGATGGGCAGCACGAAGTCGGGCATGCGGTCGCCCGCTTCGAGCTTGCGTTGGGAAGCAGCGGCCTGCGCCGGTCCAGCAACTCTAGGGCCTGTTACTTTCACGTAGAAGCTCCTCTGCCGCCCACTATGGCCGTACCCCGGCAGTGCCACAAGCGGAGCGGCAGGTCCGGGCTGCTGCCTCGGTATCGGGCTGTTTTTCGCCACATTGCGCTGGTGCCTTGCACCGTCATGCTACGGAAAGCTCAACTGAAACAGATGACATCCTTCCTACCCTCCCGGATTGCCTTGGGTCTCATGGCTGCTCCGCTTTTTCTGGCTGCCTGCGGAACCTCCATCGCCGAGACATGCAAGGCACGCGGTCTCGAGACAGGAACGCCGGAATACCGCCAATGCCTCGCAGAAGAACGTGCGGAGCTACGGCAACGGCTCGGCGGAATCGGCGGCGGCCCGCCTGGCGGCGGCGGTCCCTAGAGCAAGCCCAGCGAGCGAAAGCTGCTGTGGCCCTCGCGGCCGATGATGACGTGATCGTGTACGACGATGCCGAGCTTGCTGGCCGCCTCGGCAATCTCCCGCGTCATGGCGATATCGCCTTGCGAGGGGGTCGGGTCGCCGCTCGGATGGTTGTGCACCAGGATGAGTGCGGAAGCATGTAGCTCGAGCGCACGCTTGACGACCTCGCGCGGATAGACCGGCGTATGGTCGATGGTGCCCGTCTGCTGCACTTCGTCTGCGATCAGACGGTTCTTGCGGTCGAGGAAAAGCAGGTGGAAGTGCTCGATGGACTCGTGGGCCAAACGCGTCCGGCAATAGGCGAGCAGTTGATCCGACGAAGACAGCACGTCGTCGCTGCGGGCGAGCTCCTGCTGCGACATCCTGAGCGCCGCCTCCCGCACGGCCTTGATGAGGGCAGCGCAGGCCGGGCCGCTTCCGGCAACAGCGGCCAGCTCCTTGGGAGAGGCGCCGAAAACCGCCGCCAAGCTGCCGAAACGCTTGATCAAGGCCTTGGCGAGCGGCTTGGTGTCGCCGCGCGGCTTGGCGCCGAAAAGCAGCAGCTCGAGAACTTCGTGGTCTGCCAGGGAGTCGCCGCCACGCTCGAGAAGGCGCGCGCGGAGCCGCTCACGATGGCCAAGGTAGTGGGGCTTCTCTTCCGCCGCCACGCGACTGACCGCCGGCTCAGCCCTCGTACGGCGGCAGATGCCAGCCCTTCGGCGAGGCGGTGAAGATCTCGTGCCCGTCGGCGGTGACGCCGATCGAGTGCTCGAACTGAGCTGACAGCGAGCGGTCCCTGGTCACGGCCGTCCAACCGTCTTCCAGGATCTTCACTTCGTAGCGGCCCGCGTTGATCATCGGTTCGACGGTGAAGAACATGCCTTCCGCCAAGGTCAAACCCTGACCTGGCTGGCCGTAGTGCAGGATACTCGGCGCATCGTGGAACACGCGACCCAACCCGTGGCCACAGAAGTCGCGCACCACCGAGAAGCGCTGACCCTCTGCATAGCTTTGAATAGCATGCCCGATGTCGCCGAGGGTGGCCCCTGGGCGCACCACTGAGATGCCGCGCATCATGGCTTCATAGGTGACCTCGACCAAGCGCCGGGCCTTCACCGGCGGCTTGCCGATATAGAACATCCGGCTCGTGTCGCCATGCCAGCCGTCAAGGATGACCGTGACGTCGAGGTTCATGACGTCGCCATCGCGCAGCTTGCGGTCATCGCTCGGGATGCCATGGCAGACCACATGGTTGATCGAGGTGCAGACGGATTTGGGGAAGCCGCGGTAGTTGAGCGGCGCCGGCGTTGCACTGTGATCGACAATGAACTCGTGACAGAGCCGGTCAATCTCTCCGGTCGTGACGCCGGTCTTTATGAAGGGAGTGACGTAATCCAGGCATTCGGCGGCCAAACGGCCGGCACGGCGCATACCATCGAAGCCGCTGGCATCGTGAATGACGATGCGGCGTTCGGCGGAAGCTGCGCGGGCGGTCGAGTCTCTTTGCATGGCGGCCGGTCGTTTCTGGCGTAGAAGTCTCAAATCTTGGTTAGCAAGATCGCCTGTTGCGGAGCGCTCTTCAAGACCTGGATGGCTCCTCTAGCGATAGCGCATGCCGCAGTTGAATGCCTTCCGGCGTCAGATGGCAATCGTAGCACAGCGCCTCGACACCCGCCGCCCTGGCCTGGCGAAAGGCCTCGACGTAGCCCGGGTCGATGTCCTCAGCCAAGGCAAAACGCCGGCAGTCCATGCGCTGGACGAGGTAGAACATCACCGCCCTCGCGCCTTGGGAAACCATATCCGCCATTTCGACCAAGTGCTTGGCGCCGCGCGCCGTCACCGCATCGGGAAACTCAGCCAGATCGCCGTTGCGGCGCAAATGCACGTTTTTCACCTCGACGTAGCACGGCGGCCGTCCCTCGCCTTCGAGTAAAAGATCGATCCGGCTGTTGCGGCCATAGCGCACTTCGGGGGTGACGCGGGCATAGCCGGTCAGCTCCCGCACGGCGCCGGCTTCAATGCCCTCTCGTGCGATACGGTTGGGCCACGCCGTGTTGATACCGACCAGCCCACCGTCGGCTTCTACCAGTTCCCAGCTCCAACGCAGCTTGCGAGCCGGGTTTGCCGCAGGCGACAGCCAGACGGGGGCTTCAGGCTCCAACAAGCCCAGCATGCGCCCTGGATTGGCGCAATGCACCGTGACCTCCCGCCCATCATCCAGACGAACATCGGCGAGAAAGCGCTTGTAACGGCGCAAGAGCCGCCCGGTCTCGAGGGGCTGGGGAAACATCATCGTCTTAAGATCGCTTTGAGTTTGGCACGCTTTAGATGAACGGTGGGACGCATTGCAGCGTTCGACGTCGTTGCCAGAGCTGCGCAGCGGTGACAAGGCTGTGGCGGCCATACTTCATCACTATGGTACAACTTGCCAATTGTGTTCATAGCGCTCAGGTTCTCGCCATGTCCAAGCTCAGCCAACTCCTCCCGCTCTGCCTTGTTGCGGTTCTCGCGGTTGCCCTTAGTGCTTGCGAGTCACGCCACCGCAACCATCAACCCAACGCGCCCTCGCCGCCGGCCTCTTCGGTTCCGCTTCAGCCGCCCCTCCTATCGGTGCCGGCACAGTCCCTGCAGTGGGACAAGCCGGGCGTCAGCGACGTCCAACGCCAATCGGATATCGAGAGCTGCTACGCCTACGCGCGCGCGACGATCGAGCATGACATCCGCATCGACAGCGACCGCACGGCCGGACTGTTGGATAACGACCAGGGCCTGGGCGATATCGAGCTACGCCAACGCATGCGCCAATTCAGTCAGGAAAACCAGCGCGTTCGCCTCATGAACAGCTGCATGGAGAACAAGGGCTACCAGGCGGGTAGTTAGTGTAGTGCTGGACAGCGAGATGGCGGAAGCGAGCAGGGAAAGCGACCGAGCGCAAGATCAAGAGGTGATCACGGCCGCTATGTTGGTGATCGGCAACGAGATTCTCTCGGGCCGCACGCAGGATGCCAATATCAATTACCTCGCCAAGACCATGACCGAGATCGGCGTGCGCCTGAGCGAGGCACGCGTCGTACCCGATCAAGAAGCGATCGTGGTCGAAGCGGTCAACGATCTACGCCGCCGCTACGCCTACCTCTTCACGAGCGGCGGCATCGGACCGACCCACGATGACATCACGGTCGACTGCATTGCCAAGGCCTTTGGGGTTGCGGTTATCGAACATCCAGAGGCGCGCCGTATCCTCGAGGATTTCTATGGTGAGCAATTGACGGAAGCGCGTCTGCGCATGGCGCGAGCCCCCGAGGGCGCCAGCTTGGTGATCAACCCCGTCAGCGGCGCCCCGGGAATACGGATAGAGAACGTCTACATCTTCGCCGGGGTGCCTCGAATCTTCCGCGGCATGGTCGACGGCATAGCGGGGGAGCTGCGCACCGGCGCGAAGCTGCTCTCTCAAACCATCGTCGTACAGAGTCCGGAAAGCGTGCTGGCCGGCCTGCTGCTGGAAACGCAGTCCAACCATCCGGACGTGGAAATCGGCAGCTATCCCTTCCAGCGGCCAGGCGGATTCGGCGTGTCGGTCGTGCTGCGCTCGATCGACGCCAACCGCCTATCGCAATGCCGCACGACCCTAGTGGCTGCCTTACGGCAAACCGGCCACGTTTTCGAGGATTCTACGCCGACCGGGGCTGACCATCAGCGCAAGGCCTGATCGGCGTGTTTAGCGCCGAAGAAACCGGCTGATGCAAGTGAGGCCGGCAATGCCGGACAGATAAAGCCATATGGCGGCCGGCAAGGGAATCGGCTGTACCTGATACTGAATCTCGAATTTGTAGCTCGCGTTCTCGGCCGTCGTTTCCGCCAGAATATCAAAGAAATAGATACCATCTTGCAGCAGCGCCGTTCCGAAAACGAGGTTAGGGCTGATGAAGTTGCTGCCCGCGACCAAGCTGTTGACCAAGGTTGCCGTATCGAGCGTGACCTGCGTCACGTCCATGGTCGCAGGGATCGTATCTCCACCTGCTCCGCCGCCGCTCGGGCCATTCAGTCGGAAAAGGGAAGCAGAAAACGCGCTTGTCTGACCGCTTGAGCCGATGCTGAACCCAGGTTCGGACATAAAGCTCACCTGCGTCCGATCGTCGAGCGAGAAGAAGCGGCGATCGCCGAACGGCCCACTCGACTGAGCCAAGGTAAAGTTGGAGGTGTAGTATCCTGCCACGACCCCGCCGACATCGATGGCACCTCCGATCGGTGTCAGGAAGCCCGGCAACAACACGCTGCCGGGGTCGACTGGCTCTGGCAGGGGGGCTGCTGTGCCCCCCGCGATCACGGCGTTGCCGATTGCCAGCTGTGTCGGCGTTACAGGCCCGCCACCAATCGCTGCTTGGCCCAAGGACACATCGGTGATCGCCACGGCCGACGCCGCGCTGGGAAGCGCCGCCAGTGCCGCTGCCGCAAGGGCTGCGCCAAAAAGAAGTTGTCTGCTGATCATACTCAGCTACCCCAAAATCCGAAGCTGCTAAACCCGTCGGCATCACGCTCGATGCACCCCTGCGCTCACGGGTATGGTCGGGCATGTATCAAATTCGTCTTTAAGCAAGCAAGTAGTTTTAGGTTAATAAAACCTTAAGAACACCATGCTTCGCGCGCACTGTTTCTGGAAAAAATTCCTTCTTTATCAAGCGGGTAAATGCCAATACGGCTGCAACGCTCGGGTCAGCGTACAGCCGGCCACTATTTGCCACATCTCGACAGCCAAGGCGTTATGTTAAGAAATTCGGTAAAAATTCCAAAGATACGGCTATAAACCTGCTGAATACAGCAAATGTTACTACAAATTATGGTGGTTTTGATTTGCCGGCTTGCGCGCACGATGATCATTTGAAGCTGCGGAGCAAGATGCCGCGCAGGCTAACGTGCCCCCTCTGTCAGCAACGCAAGTGGTCGCAAATTTGACCGAGTCCCGCGACACAAAGCTGAGGCACAGTAGCTGCTGAAGCGCGACACAGTATTGCTATCACGGGCGCAATTGCCTCCAGCAACGAAGCTGCCCTATGTCTGAGCCAGAGCTAGTTTTGGTAGTATAAGGTGCGGAGCATCTGCCGCGACAGTGCGCAGCACGACCACGACGCTAACCTTGGGTGAGACCGAGCGATGACAACGGCGGAAATGCGCAATTCTCCTGCATCGATCAACCCGGTGCCCTTGGTTATAGCGCTCCTACTCGTCGTGGTGATGGGCTTTCTGTTCCGGGAAGGGCTGGCCATCATGGTCGGCAAATGGAACACGGCCGAGTACGGACATGGCTATGTCATACCGATCATAGCGTTCCTGCTCATCTACAAACGGCTCGACACCCTGAAGGACATACCGCTGCGGGGCAGCTGGCTGGGGACCGGCTTGACGCTGCTGGGCGTCTTGATCGCCTGCATCGGTGAATTGAGCACAATCTTCTATGTCATCCAGTACGGCTTCGTCGTCGCATTGATCGGCGCCATCGTGTCGATTATCGGCACCCGAGCCGCGCTGCGTATTTGGGTGCCATTGGCCTACCTCTGCTTCATGGTGCCCCTGCCTCAGTTCCTTTACTTCAACCTTTCCCACGAAATGCAGTTCATTTCGTCGGAGCTGGGCGTGTTCTTCGTCCGGCTGTTCGGTATTTCCGTCTATCTAGAAGGCAACATCATCGATCTCGGGATCTACAAGCTGCAGGTGGTCGAGGCCTGCAACGGCCTGCGCTACCTGTTCCCGCTAATGAGCTTCGGCTTTCTATTCGCCTATCTCTACCAAGGCCCCTTCTGGCACAAAGCGGTGATCTTCATCTCCACGGTGCCGATCACCATCCTGATGAATTCCTTCCGCATAGGCGTCATCGGGCTGCTGGTCGAAAACTACGGCATCGAGCACGCCGAGGGCTTCCTGCATGCGTTCGAAGGCTGGGTCATCTTCATGGCATGCGTCGTTATCCTCTTCATCCTGGCATGGGCCCTGCAGCGCCTGTCCGGCGCCCGCCGCCCGCTGGCGCAGAGCCTCGATCTGGAGCCGCCCCGCTGGGAAAGCGGCCCGGAAACGCTGCGTCGTCTCGAGCTGTCCAAGCCGCTGATCGCCAGTGCTGTTGTTCTGGTTGCGAGTTCATGGGCAGTGACCGAGCTCGCCAATCGCAACGACACCGTCCCGTCGCGCCTCACCTTTGCCGCTTTCCCTGTTGCAACGGAAGGGTGGGTCGGCCAGCGAAGCGCACTTGACCGCGAGGTCTTGGATACTCTTAGCCTGACCGACTATCTGCTAGCGGACTTCACGCACCCGGACGAGAATGCACCGGTCAACTATTACATCTCCTATTACGACTCACAACGTAAAGGAGAAGCCGTGCACTCACCCCGCGCCTGCATCCCCGGCGACGGCTGGCGTATCGAATCCCACACGCAAAGATCTGTCGAGGGCGTACGCGCCGATGGACACGCCATCACGGTGAACGAAGTGCTGATCAGCCGGGGCAACACGCGCCAGCTGGTTTACTATTGGTTCGATCAGCGCGGACGCCAGTTGGTCAATCAGTGGCAGGTGAAGTGGTACCTGCTGCTGGATGGCATTGCGACGCAGCGCACCGACGGCGCCATGCTGCGGTTGGTGACACCGGTGCGGCAGAACGAGAGTGCTGAAGCGGCGAGCCAGCGGCTGCAGCGCTTCATGCGCGTAATCGTGCCCCGTAGCCAGTCCTTCCTGCCTGCCACACCTGTTTGAGGCGCCTCCGCGTCCTTCGGCAGGAGTCCACGCAGCAAAAACAATCCTGGCCAATCATCAGTTCAGGGACGCGCTTGTCGCTCCCGCTGGCGACACGTCGCCGCGGGGTCAGCGCGCGCGAGGGCGCAGTCCCCGACGCTGTGACCAGCAATAACCGTTGGCTCTGAACTGTCTCGACCAAAGCGCGCAGCCAAACGCTGAAGTGTTTGTTTCAAGCCGCGCGCGGGTTTGACGGCCAATAGCTGCAGAACTCAGGCGTTCTTTGCACTAATATTAGTTGCTAATATAAAAATACGCCAAGTACGCCGATGGTATTTCTTGCAGCGGCTGTATTCCCCACTATTCTAGCGAGCGCCAAGCAGGCTGCAGAACAACATCGAAGCGTGAATAACTTGCCGGCAGCCACGTTGTAACGCTGGCGACACGAGGGGTCGGGAGCTGGATTTGCGGACAAAGGAGCGTAGGACCTGCACGGTTGACGATTTCAACGGTGCATTGCGGCGAAGTGCCATCGGAAGTTCCTCGGAGCGATTCCTGTCCAACGAATGACTGACCAGACGCAATCGCGCCAGCGGGCCGCTTACGCTGCGGGGGAGCTGATCGAGATGGTCACCCGCGCCTTCATTCGCTCGGCCCAACGCTCAGGACTGACGAGGACTCAGTGGAGCGCCCTGCGCTATTTCTCCCAGGCTGCGGCAGAGGCCCGGTCGATCGGCGCCTTCGCACGTTATCATCAGGTTACGCCGTCAAGCGCATCTCAGTCGATCGGCCACCTGCGGCAATCCGGCTATGTCAGCTACGAAACCGGTAACGATGCGCGCACCAGCCTGGTAGTGCTGACGGAGCGTGGACGCGCGCGCTTGGCGGATGATCCCTTGCTGAGGATCGTCGAACGGTTGGAACACTTGCCGCAGGATCAGTTCGAGCTGATTGTCGACGGCCTTGTCGAACTCGTGAAGCTGACGGAAGAGAGAGAGTAGAGCTCATCCCGGCAAAGAACGGGCCTCGTCCGTCTGCTTCAAATCGGCTCCAACGCTTCCATCAGCGTTTCGTCGCTGAAAGGCTGGTAGAGCACGGCATCGGCGCCAAGAGCCTGCGCCGCCTTCAACCCCATGATCGCGGGATAACCGGTTTCCTCACCCGACATGGCGACTATCCGCAAGCTCCGCCGTTCTCGCCGCATCGACCGAACGATCTCTACACCGGACAGTTCCGGCACGACGATATTGATCACCAGCGCTTCGAACCGCCCTTCCGCCAACAGGCTCTCTACGCTTTCGCAGTGTCTGGCCAAGACTGCTTGATGCCCGGCACGGCGCAAGGCTTGGTCAAGACGTGTCAATGTGTCTTCATGATTGTCGACAACAAGGACCTTCATTGCAGCCCTCCACAGCCCCAAATCCCCTTACTACGATCGGCGAAACAACGCGCCCCGTTTCGCCAAGCCTCTGGCTCGGAGTCAGATGATTACCCGACTCGCCGCACAGTTCGCTGAGCGAAACCGTCGTTCGTCAGTGAAGAAGGCAACTAAGAAACTAGGGAATTCCAACGTTGGAAAGTATTATTTTTCCAAAAATGTCTCTTTAAAGGTGTGATTGAGATAATTCACGGCGATATTGTGATGTATTAACTTTGTAAGTGCTGCGTGCAACACAAGTCCCGTCACCTCGTCCCAGTGCGACCGGCCGTGGCAAAAAACGTCCGGACAGCAAAGGTGCGTCAGCCGTTCCTCTCGCTGGACGCTGATTCGCGGCGCTTCACTGCGGCGAGGCTGTTGCGTGCCTGCTCCTCGAATGCCGTGACAACCCGTGTCTTTCGCTCACCCCGCATGGCTATCAAGCCGAGCTTCAACGGACGGAGAGTGCCTTTGATCGGTACATATACGAGCGGCCTGCCGTCCGGAGCACGGTCGCTCATCGGCGGCACATTGAGAATGCTATAGCCAAAGCCGTTGGCAACCATCGTCTGCACCATCGGCAGATGCCCAACACGCTCGGCAACCAACGGCCGTAAGCCGTGCTGCTGAAAGAGTGACATGAAGTAGTCGCGGCTGAGTGGCAGGTCGAGAAGGATAAGGGGCTCCGGAGCGAGCGACTGCAAGGCAACCGACCTGCGTTTGGCCAGGGGATGGCCAGCAGCCAAAAGCGCGTGCGGCGGCCACTCTGCCAAGGGCGAGAAGGAAATGTCTTGCGGAACATCGAGATCGTACGTCAGGGCCACGTCGATTTCCGCCCGCCGCAGCAGACCGAAGAGGTCGAGCTGATGAGCCTCCACCTGCCGCACCGATACGGTCGGATGCTCATCCTCAAAGCGTTTGCGCAGCGCCGGTAGAACGAAAGGCGCAAGAGTGACCAGGCAGCCGATCGTGATCGGCCCCCGGACCTGCTCGGCGATGTCGCTGGCAATGCCGTGCAAGGAGCCGGCGTCGTCCAGCAACGCCTTGACGGCACGGAAAAAACGCTGTCCGCCGGGCGTCAGCGAAAGGCCCTGTGCGTGCTGGCGAACGAAAAGCTGGATGCCAAACTCTTCTTCCAGCTGGGAGATCGCCGCGGAGATGGACGACGCCGAAACGCTAATGCGCTCTGCCGCAGCAGCAATCGAACCCGCTTCGCCCACGGCCGCGAAGTACTCCAACTGTCGAAGAGTAAACCGCAATGGCATAGCCGGTCAGCCTAAGGTCCTGCGCCCAAGGTCCGCTGCTTGCGCTGCCGAATGGTGCCTGATCATTCGTCGCCTGGAACGCCATAAGACGGCGCGCTGGCCGGATCGCGCGCGCGCATCACATAGTCTTCGAGCTGCGGCTGGTAGAGCGCCCAAAGCTGCCGCAGCTCTGCGATGGGACAATCATCCGTCCAATCGACGCGCAAGTCTGCCACCGGCCAGGCGACCTCCCGAACCAAGAGCATGCCGGCCGAGTGAATGGGCCCCTCTTCCCCACCCGCATCGACCGCGGCTTGCATGGCGGCAAGCAGCCGATCGCCCAGCGGCCCGCCGCCGGCCAAGAAGCTATCGACGATAACGCGCGGGATGCTCTCATCGGCCAAGAGGTTCCCGCCGCTTGCCACCCCCTCGGCGGCAGCATCCGCAGAGGTGCCGAGCGCGCGCGGGCCGGAGTAGACGCAAGCAGCTCCTTGAGCATCCACGGCCAAAAGTTGGCGATAGACCATGTTGGTTTCGCTGCGACGCAAAATGGCGATTGCCTCTTCGGCCGACGCACCGGCCGCCATAAGGTCCAGCGCTCTGGTGCCCAAGGTCGGATCGGTGATGTTCTGGCTGGCGACGGCTCCGACTGTCGCTCGTGCGAAAGCGCAGCGCGCCGCTACCGCAGGTGAAGAGGAGGAAACAGCAACGCCGAACATGCCGGTCTCGCCGCAACGGGCAACGATGGAGAAGGTCATCCGTCAGAACTCCGAAAGGTGGTCATCACGGGTCAGTCTGCGGCGGCGAAGACATCGCGGCAGAGCTGAGCGAAATGCTGCGCCAGAGGGGAGAGCTCGCTGTCAGCTCGATAAGCCAACACCACAGGACTGGACATGGCGTCGACGGCCAGCGGCCGGGCAACCAAAGCACGGCCGTCGTACGTCATAGCCGTAGCAGGTTTGGTGGCCAGCAACGCGTACCCGAGACCATGTCCGACGAGGCCGCGCACCATTTCGAATGACGTGGAGCGAAAAGCCACCTTCGGCTCGACACCGGCATTTCGCATGATCGAAAGATAGTACTCTCGGCTGGGCGCCGCGTTGAGCAGAACCATTGGCTCGTCCGCCAGGTCATGCGGTGTTAGCTCGGACCTGTGGGCCAGGGCATGGCCTTCTGCCAGCAGCACATAAGGTGTGAGCTCCGTCAGTCGATCTCGTCGCAGACCTTCCGCGAGATCGAGATCGTAGACCAACGCCAGCTCGCACTCGCGGGTCAGAAGACTCTCTTGTATTCGCCTTTGATCTCCTTCCACCAGCCGAAGGTCCAGGGCCCCATGATCGCCTTGCAGGCGGGAAATCAGCTGAGGAAGGATGTAGGGTCCGACGGCGTGAAGACATCCGATCGAGAGGGTACCGACGGCGCTCTCCGCTTTTGCTTTCGCCGTCGGCGCCGCTTCAATGCGTGAGGCGACACCATAAGCTCGATTGGCATAGATGAGAGGGGAGCCGCTTTCAGCGACAAAGATGTCCTCGACCTGGCCATAGAAGACATAGTGGGTGCCGACCCGGTCGTGGTGCACCAGCCGGCAGTCGAAGGCCACGAGCGGATCGACCACGCGTGGCGCACCGGTTGTCTGAACACTCCACTCGGCACAGTCGAACTTGTCGTCGAACTCGCCTTTGAAGCGACCGGCAAAGGTATCGGAGATATAGGACTGGTCGTCGCGCAACACGTTGACGCAAAAGACGCCGTTCCTACGAATCGCCTCGGCTGCTTGACTCCGCTGATGCACGCAGACCAGAAGCGTCGGCTTCGCCGTGTCCGCGGAAACCGAGGACATGGCGGAAACCGTGACTCCGGCCCGGCCCGCCACGCCGTCGGTGGTCACAACGTTCACCGTGCAAGCGGCGTTGCTCATGCCACCGAGGAACTGCTGGCGAAGCATAGGATCGACCGACGCCGTCATCCCCTTTCCTTCTCCCGACAGCTCAACCGAGGTCAAGGCCGTTGTACCGGCCCTGCCTTAAAGTTGACGGCAATGAGCTGACGGCAAGCCCGCCCTTTCGGCAATCCCTTGCCATGCCTTGGCAAGGCTCAGAGTCAGCTGGCCACGTGGCAATCTGGCAAGATGCTTGGAAAATAGGGCGAACGCCCGCCGCTGGCGCGTCCTCTACTGATCGAGCAGAGGCGCCAGAATTTCCTTGGCCTCTTCTAAGCCGCGGCGGCAAAAGTCTTCGCGACCGAGCAGCGAGAAGGTGCGTGCGCCGACCAGGCGAGACCGCGCGAGCAGCACATCCGGCGCATCATAGTCGTGAACCCACAGTGTCTCTCGCGGGCCGGCACCAGTGACATCGATCTGTCCCGTCACCCGGCGAGCCATCTGCGCCTCGGGCGTCTGGATCTCGGCGAAAAGCTCAGCATCGGTTTCCCTGGTTCGGTCGATGCTGATGCTGGGTATGGCATCGAGATCAGTGAAGAACTCAGGCGAGATTACTTCGATGCCGAGGCGGTCGCCAATTTCTTCCACCTCACGCGCGCATTCCTGCGCCACCGCCGGCGCGGCTGTCAGGGAGACGGCAATGAAGGCGACCCACGCGAAGCTTCGATGCAGCACAACGCTTTCCTTCTTCCGTTGCACGGCCCGCCAAGGGCCGCACAAAGCCAACGCCAGCACACTAGATCAGCATATTAGAAAGGACCCTAACGATGTGCAAAGCCAAAGCGCCCGGCCCAATTGCTGTTGGCAACGCTTCGCTTCATTCAGAAAGATAATCGCGCCACCTCTCAACTGCCTCGCGGCCTTTCTGCTGCAACAGCTGTGCGGCAATGCGCTCGATTCGCTGGGTGCGGGCTGCGCCAAAGCCATCGAGCAAGCTAACAACATCGCGCCTAACCCGTTCGTTCATACCATCTCGTGGCCCCGCGAGGAGCACCGTATCAGACCAGAGAATTCGCCACGACGAGGAGACCATGGGGAGATCCGCACCGCTGTGCCGAGACGATTCATGCAGCAGAACGTCCGCACGGACGATGACGACACAGTAAGTCTCAGAGATCTCGTGGCCGCTGAGTTCGAGCGCGACCAGCAAGTCAGGATCCGTGCCTTCGTCATCACCAACTGGACGAACATTGCGCCGAATGAGGGCCTGCTCGGCGGCAGCCCGCGCATCGGCAGGGCTTAACCAGCAACGCTCGTGGACAGCGTCCCGGAACGCATGACGCACACGTACACTCTTCGCCTTGGCAGCCGCGACCCAGCCCAGATCTTCCGCTTCGATCTCCACCGCAAGAGGGTCAGCCGCTGTGGGCGTGTGCCAGATCGCTGGACCGATCAACGCCGCGCCAAGCAATAGCGTGCAGCTAATCCGCAGCGAGGTAATCGAAGGCCGAGAGCGCATGGCTGCGCACGATATGCAAAAACTCCTCGATCTCAACATGCTCGTCGCCGGTTCCCATGTTGCGCGGGAAGGGCCCATAGACCAGCGCTGGGATGCCCCGGTAGCGCCAGAGCCGTGCATCGGTGCCACCAAGTGAGACGATTGGCTCGGGCACGTAGCCTTTCAGCGCTTTCACGTTGGCACGCAAGATGTGCAGCATGTCATTGTCCGGATCGCACCAGCTTGGTGCACTGAAGTTGATCTCTTCGAAGCTGGCCTCCGGGTAGCGGTCGGCGATCTCGATGACCTTGTCGAGCACGCGCTGCTTTTCGAGGCCGATGGGAAAGCGGATGTCGGCCTCGAAGCTGCATTCGCTAGGGATCATATTGACCTTCATACCACCTTCGATCGTACCGATGTTGACCGTCACCTTCTGCACGATTGCGGCGGCACCGGCGCCTTGCGCCTTGTCGGTCACGGCAGCGTTGCGTTCCAGCACCGGGCCCACGTTGCCGGGCGCAGGCGTGTCTAGCTCGGTCAGCTCTTCCAGATCGCCAATCAGTTTGGCGGCGAGCTTGGTGGCGCTTGCTGTCAGGTGCGTATAGGCGCCGTGTGCTCCCTTGGTCTGAATGGTGAAGCGCAGCCACAGCGGCCCCTTTTCGCCGAAGCGGATGGTATAGGGACTTGAGGGCTCACCATTGAGCAGGCAGTCGCCGTGCACCTCCGGATGATGCTCCATGAGATAGCGTGCCCCGTAAGGCCCAAAGGTCTCCTCGTCCGACACCGCCGTGAGAGTGAGACGGCCCTTCAGCCTTTCGCGCAGACGATGCAGATAGAGGTAGGTGAAGATCGAGGCCGTGGTGCCGCACTTCATATCGGCGGCCCCGCGTCCCCAGATCTTGCCGTCGGCCACTGCTCCGCTCCAGGGGCCGCCGTGGCTCCAGGTCTCGTGCTCACCGGCGGGGAAGACATCGATATGTCCGTTGAGGACGAGGTGCCGTCCGCCATCCGCGTTCGCCGCCTCGCCATCGAAGGACGCGACGACGTTGGGATACTCGGGATGCGGATCGATGATACGGTAGTCCAAGTCTTCGCCGTCCAACAGCGCGCGGATATGGGCCACCGCTTCGCGGGTGTCGCCCGGCGGATTGGGGCTCTTGGCCCGAACGAACTCGGAGAAGAACTCGATCAGCCGCGCCTCATCCGCTGCGATCCAATCGAGCAATTGCTGCCTCGCCTCCGACCTGTCCATATGAATGCCTCCCTCGTTGCTGCCCTTTATGGTCGTGTTCCATTTGTTAAGCGCCCGCACCCGAAAGAGGATTCATTTTTCAGCATAGCTGAAGCTCCGGCGCTAAAAGTTTACACTGCCCAAAAATCCTGCCTATCATTACGTCACTAATGAATCGAATTACAGGGAGACGAACAAACATGGGCATCCGTGATTCATTTGGCTGGGCGCTTGGCGCTGCAGCCGCCGGTGCGATTGCGGTCGCATCGCCCGCCTTGGCCGACGATAGCGTGACTTTCGCTTCCTGGGGCGGCTCGCTGCAGGAAGCGCAGCGCAAGGCGCTGATGAACCCGGCCGAGGAAGCGCTCGGCATCACCATCCGGGAAGACACGACCAACGGCATTGCCGACGTGCGCGCGCAGGTTCTGGCGAATGCCGTGAAGTGGGACATTACCGAGCAAGGCTCCAACACCTGCGTCATCTTGAAGAGCGAGGGCCGCATCGAGCCGCTCGACTACAGCGTCATCGACACCACCGGCGTCAATCCGGCCGTCGTAGACAGCCACTGGATCGGCGTCCTCTACTATTCGACGGTCATCGGCTGGAACACCGACAAGTTCGGCGAAGACGGACCGCAAACCTGGGCTGACTTCTGGGATGTCGAGAAGTTCCCCGGAGCCCGCGCCATGTACGCCAAGCCTTATTACAATCTGGAAGCGGCTCTGATGGCCGACGGCGTCCCGATGGACCAGGTCTATGACGTGCTGGAGACCGAAGAAGGTTTGGATCGCGCTTTCGCCAAGCTGGAAGAGATCAAGCCGCACGTGGCGGTCTGGTGGCGTTCCGGTGCGCAGTCCGCACAGCTGATCAAGGACGGTGAAGTCGACATGATCAGCATCTGGAATGGCCGTATATCTTCGGCCATCGATGACGGTGCGGCAGCCGCCCTCACCTTCAATCAGGGCGTTATGGACTTCGACTGCCTCGTGGTGCCCAAAGGTGCTCCGAACAAGCAACTGGCCATGAAGGTCATCAACGAGTTCCTCAAGGCGGATAACCAGGCGAACCTCCCGCAGTACATCACCTATGGCCCGACCAATGAGGCGGCCTTCGACACCGGCAAGATCTCGCCGGAGGTCGCGGCAGCGGTGAACTCCTCACCGCAGAACGCCAAGGACCAGCTGGTACTGAAGTCGGACTTCTACATCGGCAAGATCGACGAGCTGCAAGAGCGCTTCGACGAGATAATCCAGGAGTAAAGACTGCAGATTTCCCTGCGGCTTATACCGGGACGGTGCCTCTGACATCGTCCCGGTGTATCCTGAATGGACCTGACGTCGCCGAGCGCCACCCCAGAGCTTGGGGGCATGCCACGCTGATGCGTGAATGACGGTGACGGAATCCGCAGACACGCAAGCCGGTAAAGCGAATGTCCGAGACGCAACTCTCTCTACCCATATCTGTTCGCGGCATCACCAAGTCCTACGGCCGCTTCAAGGCTCTGGACGATGTCAGCCTTGAGGTGGCGAGCGGGGAATTCATCACTCTGCTCGGGCCGTCGGGCTCCGGCAAGACGACGCTCCTGATGGTGCTGGCCGGCTTCTCCCGACCAGACTGCGGCAGCGTTCGCTTCGGCGAAGAAGAGGTCATCCGCACGCCGCCGCACAAGCGCGGGGTCGGCATGGTGTTCCAGAACTATGCCCTCTTCCCGCACATGAACGTCTTCAACAACGTTGCCTATCCCTTGAAGCTGCGCGGCGTCGGCAGCGCCGACATCGCACAACGGGTCGAACGCGCGCTCAACCTAGTACAGCTTGGCGCCTTCATGGAGCGGCGCGTCGATCAGCTTTCCGGTGGACAGCGCCAACGGGTTGCACTGGCGCGGGCGATCGTCTTCGAGCCCCGGATCCTCTTGATGGATGAGCCACTCTCCGCGCTCGACAAGAAGCTGCGCGAGCAGATGCAGATCGAGATCAAGCATCTGCATGAGCAACTCGGCATGACCACCGTCTATGTTACGCACGACCAGCGCGAAGCGCTGACCATGTCGGACCGGGTCGCGGTGATCAACGACGGCAGATTTATGCAGCTCGACGCGCCCAAGCAGCTCTACGAGCGCCCGCGCAGCCACTTCGTCGCCGACTTTATCGGCGAGTCCTCCTTCCTGCCTGTCGAGGTGGAGAGTAACGAGGCGCGGCTCAACGGAACACCCTTGCGCCTGGCGGAGCAGCCAAACGCCGGCGGACAACAGCTTCTGGTGGTGCGGCCCGAGAAGCTCGAGGTTCTCACCAACGGCAGCGGCGGCGATCTCAACTGCCTGACCGGCACGGTCAAGGAGCTGGTGTACCAGGGGGAGAGCTTCATCTTCTATGTGTCGCTGGACGGTGGCGCCGAGATCGCGGTGCGCAGCCCCAGCCGGCGAGAAGCTCTGGCCGTGGTGCCGGAGCGTGGCCAGCCGATCCGCCTCGGCCTTCACCCCGACGACACCATTCTGGTGCCGGCGCAGTCATGACGGCGATCCCTCGCGAGACGTCGGTCCCGGTATCCGCCGGCAACAATGCGGACGGCCTGGCCGAGGACGCGCGCCGCGAGCGCTGGCAGATGTTCGGCCTTTGCTCGCCGGCACTGCTACTTGTCGGACTGGTCGTCTTCATCCCCGTGGGCTGGCTGTTTTGGTTGTCGTTCTTCGATGCCCAAGGTGCCCTGACGTTCGAGAACTACGAGCGCATGTGGGGCAGCCGCTCCTACATCCGCACCTTCCAGACCACCTTCGAGATCAGCTTCATCGTCACCGGTGCCTGCGTGCTGATGGGCTATCCGCTGGCCTACATGCTCTCGCAGCTGCCCCAGCGCGCCGCCGGCATCTGCATGATCTTCGTCATCCTGCCGTTCTGGACCTCGCTCCTGGTACGGACCTACGCCTGGCTCGTGCTGTTGCAGCGCCAAGGCCTGATCAATACCTGGATGATCGATCTCGGCATCATCGATGAGCCGCTGCGCCTGGTGCACAACTTCACCGGCACGGTGATCGGCATGGTGCACATTCTCTTGCCCTTCCTGGTGCTGCCGCTCTTCGCGGCCATGAAGTCGATCGACCGCGACTATCTGAAGGCCGCGGCCAATCTCGGCGCCAGTCCAACCCGCGCCTTCTGGCAGGTCTTCTTTCCGCTGTCCCTGCCGGGGCTCTTCGCCGGTGTCGTGCTTGTCTTCGTGCTCTGCCTCGGCTTTTACGTCACCCCGGCTCTGCTCGGCGGCGGCAAGACCATCATGTGGGCCATGCGCATCGAGACCAGCGTCAATCTCTACGCCAACTGGGGTGCTGCCAGCGCCCTTGGCGTGGTGCTGCTGATCGTGACCCTCGGCCTGCTCTATATCCTCAACAAAGCCTTCCGACTCGACAAAATCATGGCAGGGCCACGCTGATGCTTCACCGGCCCGCCTCCGAAACCCAGATCACGCACCTGCAACGGCTATGGCTCTACCTTTGGTGCGGCCTGGTCATGCTGTTCCTGATCCTTCCTTCGCTGATCGTCGTCCCCATGTCGTTCTCGGACTCGATCTATCTCGAGTTCCCGCCGCGCAACTGGTCGCTGCGCTGGTACGAGAACTACTTCGGCTCGTTGGAATGGCGGGAGGCGACATACGTCTCCTTGAAGGCGGCTTTCTTCACCGTGCTGGTGGCCACGCCGATGGGCACGGCCGCCGCCTATGGCCTGCACGTCAGCGGCATGCGTTTCGCCACCTTGATCCGCATCGCATTGGTCATGCCGTTGATGACACCGATCATCCTCATCGCGATCGGCGTCTTCTATCTCTTCGCCAAGATGCACCTGAACTATACGCTGCTTGGCCTGATCATCGCCCATTCCACGCTGGCCATCCCCTTCGTGCTGGTAACGGTCTCTTCCGGCCTGCAGACCTATGACATGAACCAGGAGATGGTGGCCCGATCGCTCGGCGCCTCGCGCTTGCGTGCCTTCTTCACCGTCACCCTCCCGCAGATCCGCTTCTCGGTGATCTCCGGCGCGCTCTTCGCCTTTATCACCTCGCTCGACGAGGTGATCGTCGCCATGTTCATCTCCGGCGGTGAGAACGCCACCCTGAACCGGCGCATGTTCAATGCCCTGCGCGATCAGATCGATCCGACCATCGCGGCAATCTCAACCTGCCTGATCCTGGTCTCCATCGTGCTCTTGATGATCGCTCAGTTCTTCGGCACTCAGCGGGCACGGCGTCCCAATCCCTGACGCTCAAACGCAGACGATGTATTCCTGAGGCAAGGCTGAAAGCACCTCGGCGCCGGTCTCGTGAATCAGCAGAGTATGACCGATCGACATGGCCAGATTCTTCTCGGCATCGATCAAAATGGCGTGCAAAAACAGCACCATGCCCGGTTTTATCTCCAGTGGATTGCCGCTGTAGAGCATGGGCGGCACGTCCATCCAGGTCGGGCGATAGGTGGCGCCCAGGGAATAGCCGCATGCCGCCATGCGGGCATGGCCGTAGCCGTTGGCGTCAAAGACGCGGCGATGCGCATCGTCGATCTGACCCATTGGCCGACCGGGCTTAGCCGCCTCGGTCATCGCGGCAATGGCTTCCTTGGTGACCTCGAACATTCGCCGCTGATCGTCTTTGGGCTTGCCGATAGCCACGGTGCGCATCAGGCAGGTGCAATAACGGCGATAGCAGGCACCGAACTCCAAGGTTAGCTGGTCCACCGCGTCGAGGGTGCGGAACCCGGTTGCCGCACGGATGAGGAGCGCCCGATCGCCGGAGCCCAGCACCGGCCCCGAGGCCGCAAGATCGCCGCCGCCTCTAAGGATTGGAACGTCGCCAGCCGCTGCGATGTCACCCTCGAAGACGCCAGGACCGGCTGTCTCGACCATCGCAGTAAGGGAGGCATCGGCCAACTCGGCAGCGCGGCGGACATAGGCAATTTCGGCTGGGGACTTCACCAGGCGCAGGGAGCGGATGGTCAGTGAGGCGTCGACCAACTCGCACCAGCCGGACAGCGCGCGCTCAACCTTCACGTAGTTGGCCGGCGTCAGGCCGTGAGTCGCCAGCTCGATGCCGACCCGGGCACCCTCCAGCCCCTGCTCCGCCAAGATCGCCTTCACGTCTTCGGCAGGGTTCGCACCTTCGGCGTCGAACCAGATTCGGATATCCTCAATGACCGAGGTCCGCCGCGCCTGTTCCAGGTCCGGCTTGCGCGTCAGCAGGGTTATCGGCGTGTCGTCGGCAGTGAGCACTGCGCACTGAAAGAACACCCAACCGCCGGTGTCGAAGCCAGTGAGGTAGTAGTGACTCTCCTGCGCGAAGATCAGGATGGCGGCGAGATCCTCTTCCTTCAGCTTGGCCCGCGCCGCCGCGATACGCTGCGCGAACTCTTCGCGCTCGAAATGCAGTGCCATTAGGACTCCCCCCCGATCGATTCTCTCGCCATTCGGTATGATAGTCGCAACAGAAGAGATAGCCGCCCTCCGCCTGCGCAGGCCCGCCCCCCGCTTCCTGCGCTTCACGGTTTCCGCGGCAAAGTTTAGCCTTGTGCGTTCACGCGGCGGAAAGATTGGCGGAACTGGAAACCGGCATGGTGGCAACGACAGTGCAGCACTTCGAGAAGCTCTTCACACCGCTCACCATTCGAAACGTCGAGATCCGCAACCGCATCCTCTCCACCGGGCATCAAACCCTCTTGGCGCATGACGGCATGATCGGCCCGGACCTCATCGCCTATCATGAGGCGCGCGCGAGAGGCGGCGTTGGGCTGATCGTCACCGAGGCGGCGCGCTTCCACGAAAGTGCCATGAACGACCGCCCGGAGCTGTTGGCCCACAGCGATGCCTGCATCGACGGCTACGCTAAGCTGGCCGAAGCGGTGCATCGCCACGGCACCAAGATCTTTGCGCAGCTCTCCCACGCCGGACGCTGCAGCAACCGCATGCAGGGTGGGCTGCGCAGCCCGGTCTTCGCCCCCTCCTCCGTGCCCGATCAGCGCTTCCACACCATGCCGCGCGCCATGCCGACCGTGATGGTGGAGGAGATCGTCGCCGCCTGCGGCGCGGCGGCCAGCCGCTTCGCACAAGCCGGACTGGATGGCGTCGAGTTGTCGGTCAGTCACGGCCTGCTCTTCGCTCAGTTCCTCAACCCTGAAACCAACCTGCGCAGCGACCGCTACGGCGGCAGCTTCGAGAACCGCCTGCGCCCCTTGGCCGAAGCGCTTGCTGCGGCGCGGGCAGCCATGGGGGAAGAGCGCGTTGTCGGCATCCGCATTTCGGTGGAAGAGGTCGAGCACGGCGGGCTCGAACAGACGCAGGTGGCAGACGTCGTCTCCGCCCTGAAGGATCTTGGGCTGATCGACTACGTCAGCACCACCATCGGCTCCATGGCCGGACTCGGCGGCTCAGTCCATGTGGTACCGCCCATGGAGTTGGAGCAAGGCTACGTCGCCCCCAAGGCCCAGGCCCTGCGCGACGCCGTTGGCCTACCTGTCTTCGTCGCCGGCCGCATCAACCAGCCGCAGATTGCCGAACAGATTCTGGCCAAAGGCATGGCCGATGTCTGCGGCATGACCCGCGCCATGATCGCCGACGAGGCCATGCCGGCCAAGGCGCGTAACGGAAAGCTCGACGACATCCGCGCCTGCATCGGCTGCAATCAGGCTTGCATCGGTCACTTCCACAACGGCTTCTCCATCTCCTGCATTCAGCATCCGGTCTCCGGCCGCGAGCGGCACTACGGCGACATAGAGAAAGCTCCCCAAGCCAAACACATTCTCATCGCAGGCGGCGGACCGGCAGGGATGAAGGCCGCGGTGACCGCGACCCGGCGCGGCCATCGGGTACAGCTCTTCGAGAAAGGCCCCCGCCTGGGCGGCCAAGCCTTGCTGGCTCAATTGCTGCCGGGGCGAGCCGAGTTCGGCGGGCTGATCACCAACCTGGAAAGTGAGCTGGCGCGGCTCGGTATCGAAGCCCGCACCAATGCAGCGGTCGACCGCGTCTTGATCGAGCGCGAAGCACCCGATGCGGTCATCCTGGCCACTGGCGCTCTGCCCTACTGGCCACCCATCGAGGGCCAAGACGACGCGCACATCCTCGACGCCTGGCAGGTCCTGAACGGACAGGCCAACACGGGCAGCCGCGTACTGGTCGCCGATTGGCGTTGCGACTGGGTCGGCATGGGCCTGGCAGAAAAGCTGGCTCTGGAAGGCTGCCACGTGCGTCTTGCCGTCAACGGCCTGCACGCCGGTCAGGAGATCCAGCCCTACCTGCGCGACCATTGGGCCGGGAAGCTTCACAAGCTCGGTATCGAAGTCATCCCATACGCCCGCCTCTACGGTGCCGATAGCGACACGGCCTATCTGCTGCACAGCGTCACCGGCGAGGCTATCCTCTGCGAGGAGGTCGATACCATCGTCCTTGCACAAGGTGGCACGCCCAGCACAGAGCTGGAAGACGCACTCGAAGGTCTCGACATCGAGCTGCACTTGGCCGGCGACTGCCTGTCGCCGCGGTCGGCCGAAGAGGCTGTGTATGAGGGCATGCAGGCTGGCTTAGCCGTATAGCAACGCAACTAACGTATCGAGTCATCCGAACTCCGACGCTGCGACACTCTGACCATCTTGCCGCTGGGCGTGCGGCAGCTAACTCCGAGATGTTGCAAGCACAACGTCCCTTTCCCAGTTCTGACTTTAGGGCGGTCCATCGGGCCGCTCTTTTTCTTTGCTCCGATGGAAAGAACCGCGTTTCGCGAGCCCGATCCCGCGCCGCGGCAGACCCATTTCACGCAGAATCCACAGCAGTGCCAAAGTCCCACAACAGCGTGCTGCTACTCTTTCGCCAATCGTCGAATAGGGAGTGACGCTCATGCAGGAAAACGCCAACGAGCGGCTCATCGCAAAAGCCGTCGAGGTCTTCGAAGACAGCAAACAAGCCGAACTCTGGCTGAAGTCACCTAACCCACTGTTGCGGGGGCAAACACCGCTGGAGGCGCTCGATACGCTCGAAGGGGCAGCTAGGGTCAAGCGGCAGCTCAACTGGTTCGCAGGCAGGCGGCTCCGCCGCGGCTAAACGCCAATTGCTCGTCTGAGGAGCCAGGGTCTTCCACGCGGTCTATGACAGAGTGACTTGCCATATAACCGCAATGTAAGGCCGCTTGGCTCCTACGTGGTCAACTCACGCAGTTAGACGGCGGTTCCCGGTTCTTACTACCAGGAACCGCCTTTCTTTTTGTGCGGCAGTCGTCCAGCACGCTCGGCCGACGCCGGAAAGACAGCCCTGACGAGCGGCAGCGAGAGAGAGACGCTGCAAGAAGCCTGATTGCCTAAAAACCCGCAAAACAATTGTTAATTGAATTAAACACAATTTAAGGCGGCCGAAGCGACGAGTAATTGCTGCTATCACAGGCTAAATCGGCAATTCCACTCTCTTCCCAGGGCCGAACCTCCCTCAGATTGCTGCCAGGCAGCGCGGGCAATCAATAGATGAGGGAATTAGTCACCATGGAACACTTTAAACTAGAAAAGACACCTGTACTGGAAACCACCACCGAGCTCGTTAGGGAGGCTGGAAGAGCCAGCATCTCCGAGCCGAAGAAATCAAACCTTCTTGCCTGGGCCATCGCCTGTCAGGTCTTGGCCGAAGCGCCCGACCCAGACTTGCGGGCGATGCAGTACCTTGCCGCCAGGGTGGCCAAGAGCCATCCCTGGCTGACATCGGCGCGAAAGCTGACGCTGATCCTAGCCGCTAAGTAGCGGCTCTTTCCAACCCGGTTGCCCGCCTGCCGGTCAAACGGGACAGCCCCAGCCAAACGCCCTTGCCGTGCTGTCAGTGACCGTCCTCGTACTTGAAGGAGACCTTCACCTTGGCACGGTAGGTAGACACCTTTCCGTCGGCGATCTGCATGTCGAGCTCCGCTACCTCGGCAATGCGCAGCTCACGTAGGTGCTCACCGGCACGCTCAACCGCTGCAGCCGCGGCCTTTTCCCAGGACTCGGTGCTGGTTCCGACAAGCTCGATCACCTTGTAGACGCTCTCTCCCATGTCCTCGCTCCTATTCCGGATTCCCAGTGCGGGAATGGTAGTCTAGGGCGATAGTGAGCAAGAGGCCAAGCGGGCGGTCTTCGGCAGCGCCTTCGGCACCCTTCCGACCCTTTCTCAAGATCCCGGCGCCGGCGACCCGTCGGTGGCGTAGAAGACTCAAAAACGTTACGCCGCCGCCAACCACGCTGAGGCTATTTTTCCTAGCGTCATTGACCCGACTTGAAACCGTGCTCATCGCGCAGCAGGAGGGCCGCTCGTTTGGCATCGTTGCTTACTCTGCCTAGCGCCGCTCCCTCCTATTGCCCCTACTGCCGGAACCAACCCGTCGGATAGAAAACACACCTGCGATATGTTATGCTAGGGGCCTATTTGGGGGCCAATCTCGAAAGGAATCAGCTCGATGACCGACGTTTCCGCACGCGTGGGTGAAGGGAAGCATCCGCACAGCACGACTCAGAACGGCGAGACCGCAAGAGATTACCCGCGCGAGGCGACCTTACATCAGCTGATTGCCACACAAGCTGTCCGGACACCCGATGCCACTGCGGTCATCTGCGAGGATGGTCAACTCAGCTACGCGGAGCTGGATCGACGCGCAAACCAACTTGCCCATCATCTGCTTGCGCTCGGGCTCAAGACCGGGGAACCGGTGGCGCTTGCCGTCGATCGTTCGCTGTCGATGATGATCGGCCTCCTGGGCATCATGAAGGCCGGCGGCGCCTATATTCCCGTTGACCCGGCTTTTCCCGCTGATCGCATCACCTACATGCTGGAAGATTCGGACAGCAAGCTCCTGCTGACCCAGGAGAGTCTTCTGGACACTCTACCCGCGGGCGCGACCCAGGTCGTCTGCCTAGACCGGGAGTGGCCGGACATCTCCTCCCAGTCCGAGGCACCTGTTGCGGCCACGGCAGCAGCGGAGGACCTAGCCTACATCATCTACACCTCGGGCTCGACCGGACGCCCGAAAGGCGTTGAGATTCAGCACCGCGCCCTGGTGAACTTTCTCTGGAGCCTGCGCGAGGAGCCTGGCCTGGGGCAGGACGACCGCTTGCTGGCGGTCACCACCCTGTCCTTCGATATCGCCGGCCTGGAACTCTACCTGCCTCTGGTGGTCGGTGCCTGCGTTGTCGTTGCGAGCCGACAGCAAACGGGCGACGGGCGGCTTTTGGCCGAGGCGATTGAAAAGCACGGTATCACCGTGATGCAGGCGACGCCGGCGACCTGGCGGCTGCTGCTGGAAGCCGGCTGGAGCGGCTCGTCAGGCCTGCGCATCTTCTGCGGCGGCGAGACTCTTCCGCGGGAACTGGCCGAACAGCTGCTGCCGCGCTGCGCCGAGCTATGGAACCTCTATGGTCCGACCGAAGCCACCATCTGGTCGACCCTGCAACGCGTCGAAAGCGGAACCGGCTCCGTCCCCATCGGCCACCCGATAGCCAACACGGAAGTTCAGATCCTGGACGAGCAGAACCGTCCCGTCACAGGGGATGAGCCAGGCGAGCTCCTCATCGGCGGCGACGGCTTGGCACGCGGATACTTCAAGCGGCCCGAGCTTACAGCCGAGCGCTTTATTGCCCATCCACTCGACCCGGAGTCCGGCAAGCGCCTCTATCGCACGGGCGATCTCGCCCGCTACCGCCCCGACGGCACGATCGACCACCTCGGCCGGCTCGATTTTCAGGTCAAAGTGCGCGGCTTCCGTATCGAGCTCGGCGAGATCGAGGCCAATCTCGATCGCCATCCGACCGTCAAGCACGCCGTGGTCATGGCCCGGGAAGACAGCCCCGGCGACAAGCAGCTGGTCGCCTACGCCATCCCGCAAGCGGGCGAGCAGCCGACCGCCCGGGCGCTCCGGACGGCACTGGCCGAGAGCCTGCCGGACTACATGATCCCGGGCACCTATGTCTTTCTCGAGAGCTTCCCCCTTACGCCGAACGGCAAGGTCGACCGCAACGCCCTTCCGGCGCCAACGCCGGACCGTCCCGACCTCGATGAGGAGTATGTCGCCCCGCGCAACGAGGCGGAGACGCGCCTAGCCGAACTCTGGGCCGAGGTCCTGCGGATCGAGAAGATCGGCGTTCACGACAACTTCTTCGAGCTCGGCGGCGACTCCCTCAAAGTGGCTCAGATTGCGACCCGCGTGCGCGACGCCTTTGGCGTCGATATGCCGTTGCGTCTGCTGTTTGAGAAGCCAAGCGTGGCAGGGCTGCTTCCGGCCATCGAGGAACTGCCGCCCGCCGCCGAGGGGCTGGAAGAACTGCCGATCACGGAGGTCAGACGGGGCGATATGATCCCGCCGTCCTTCGCCCAGCAGCGGGTTTGGTTCCTTCACCAGGTCAACCCGCAGAACCTGGCCTACAACTTCCAAGCCACCATCCGATTCCAGGGAACCTTCGACTTCGACGTTCTGGAACGCACGCTCGGCGAGATCTTGCGCCGCCACGAGAGCTATCGGACCAGCTTCCCGACGGTCGACGGCGTACCGGTGCAGATCGTCCACCCGGCCGAGCCCTTCAAGCTGCCGTTCATCGACCTGACGAAGTTGCCGGAGGAGGAACGCGAGGCCGCGGCGCAGGAATGGTACGATACCGAATTCCAACTGCGCTTCGATCTCGGCAAGCTGCCCTTGGTGCGCTGGACGCTGCAGCGCTTCGGCGAGAACGACCACAGACTGGTGCATATGGAGCACCACCTGGTCCACGACGGCTGGTCCTTCAACGTGTTCCTGCACGAGCTCGTCGAGCTCTACAAAGCCTATGCCGCCGGCAAGGAATCGCCTCTGCCCGAGCTACCGGTGCAGTTTGCCGAGTTCGCCACCTGGCAGCGGGACTGGATGCAGGGCGCCGTCTCGGACCACCAGCTGGCCTATTGGAAGAAGCAGTTCGCGACCATACCGCCGGTCCTGCAGCTGCCCTACAAAGGCGCGCGGCCGGCCAGCCAGACCTTCCGGGGCACCTCTCTGCGGCCCGATATTCCAGTAGAGCTTTGCAATGACCTCAGGGCCCTAAGTCGCCAGGAGGGCAGCACCTTCTTCATGACCATGTTGGCCGGTTTCTTTGCCCTCTTGCACCGCTATAGCGGCGAGGACGATGTGGCCGTCGGAACCTTCTTCGCGAACCGCCGCGCGAAGGAGTCGGAAGCCCTCATCGGCATGATCCTGAACAACGTGGTGATCCGAGCTGCCCTCGATCGCGATCCCACGGTGCGGGAGTTCATGGCCCAGATTCGTGACCGGGTGCTGGAAGGAGCCAACTACCAGGACGTGCCCTTCGACCGCGTCGTCGAGAGCGTGCACCCGAAGCGGGACATGAGCTACAATCCGCTGTTCCAGGTCATGTTCAGCTTCCATGACGAGCCGATGCCCGAGGAGACCCTGGAGGACCTCGACGTGTCGGTAAAGCCCGTGATCAGCAACGGCTCGTCGAAGTTCGACCTCGGTGTCATCGGTATCCCGCATTCCGCCCAGAAGCTGGGCTTACCGCAAGGCTGCGACCGCGACGGCCTGACGATGATCTGGGAACACAACACCGATCTCTTCGAGACCGAGACGATCGCCCGCATGATCGAGCACTACAAGGTGCTGCTCGCCGCCATGGTCGCCAATCCCGACCAGCGCATCTCCGAGCTGCCCTTGAGCACCGCCGCCGAACAGCAGGCCATGCTGGTCGACTGGAACGCGACCGAGGCCGGATACTCGGTCGACGCCTGCCTGCCCGACCTGGTGAGCGCCCGGGCAGCGGTCCATCCCGATACCGTGGCCGTCGTCTTCGAGGGCGAGGAGATGAGCTACGCCACCCTCGACCAGCGCTCCAACCAGCTGGCCAACCACCTGCGCAGCAAGGGCGTCGGCCCGAACCGCCTGGTCGGGCTCTGCGTCGAACGCTCTGCCGAGATGTTGGTCGCCCTGCTGGGAGTCTTGAAGGCCGGCGGTGCCTATGTGCCGATCGACCCGACCTTCCCGAGCGAGCGGCAGGCCTTCATGCTCACCGATGCCAAGATCTCGGTTCTGGTGACCGAGAAAGAGCATTGCGAGCGCTTGCCGATCGACGACGTGACCGTGGTTCGTCTCGACCGCGACGCAGCAGCGTTGGCCGCCGAGTCGAGCGAAGCGCCCCAGGATGTCGGCCTTTCGCCGGAAGACCTAGCCTACGTGATCTACACCTCCGGCTCGACGGGTCTTCCGAAGGGCGTGCGGGTGCCGCACCGGGCTGTGGTCAACTTCCTCAAGACCATGGCCGAGCGGCCGGGTCTGAGCGCCTCAGACCGGCTCTTCGCCGTTACGACACTCTCGTTCGATATTGCGGGTCTGGAGCTTTTCCTGCCGCTCACCCGCGGCGTGCGCGTCATCGTCGCCAGCCGAGCCGTTGCCACCAACGGCGAGGAGCTGGCCCGGCAGCTGGAAGAAACCGGCGCGACGATTATGCAGGCGACGCCCACAACCTGGCAGATGCTGATCGACAGCGGCTGGACCGGCGGCCCCCGCTTTACGGCGCTCTGCGGAGGCGAGGCGCTGCCGCGCGCTCTGGCGGAGCAGATCCTTCCCAGGGTCGGGGCCTTATGGAACATGTACGGGCCGACCGAGACGACGATCTGGTCCACCGTGCATCGGGTTGAGAGCGGCAGCGGCACGGTGCCGATCGGAACGCCCATCGGCAACACCCAGGTCTATCTTCTCGACGGCTACGACAATGCCGTTCCCGTGGGCGCAATCGGCGAGCTTTGCATCGGCGGCCAGGGTGTCACCCTCGGCTACCTCGACCGCCCTGAGCTGACGGCCGAGCGCTTCATCGACAACCCCATCCCTGGCAGCCCGGCGGGCAAGATCTATCGCACCGGTGACCTCGCGCGCTTCCGTGCTGACGGTACCTTGGAATGTCTGGGACGCACCGATCATCAGATCAAGATGCGCGGCTTCCGCATCGAGCTGGGCGAGATCGAGAACTTGCTGGAGATGCAGGACGATGTTCGTCAGGCCGTGGTCGTTTTGCGCGAGGACGTACCCGGCGACCAGCGCCTGGTGGCTTACGTTGTGCGCGCAGAAGGCAGCCAAGCGAGCGCCAAGGATCTGCTGACAAGGCTGCGCGAGAAGCTGCCCGACTACATGGTGCCGAGCCTCTGCGAGTTCCTGGAAGGCCTGCCGCTGACGCCCAACGGCAAGATCGACCGGAAGGCCTTGCCCGCGCCACAGGGCGCCCGTCTGGAGAGCCTGTCGAGCTACGTGGCACCGCGCAGCGAGACGGAAAAGAAGCTGCAGGCGATCTGGGAGCGGATCATCGGTGTCTCTCCGCTCGGCGTCGAAGACGACTTCTTCGAGATCGGCGGCCACTCGCTGCTTGCCGTGCGCCTGGTCGCGGCAATCGAGACGGAGACCGGCAAGCGCATTTCCCTGGCCGCTTTGCTGCAGGGGCGGACCATCGCGTCGGTCGCCCGGCTGATCGGCGACGAGCAGCCGGACAGCGGCGAGTCCGCCTTCCTCACCCTGCAAGCCAACGGAAAGCTGCCGCCGCTGTTCGCGGCAGGTAGCCATCCACGCTATCACGAGGTGGCACGGCGACTGGGGCAGGAGCGGCCCTTCCATAAACTTGATATCTATGCCTTGCTCAGCCAGTGGCGGGACCAGGGCCGCGGCGCGTCCACGACGATCGAAGAGATCGCCAGCCATTATTTGGACGACATCCGCAAGCATCAGCCGCACGGCCCCTACTATCTGGGTGGCGGCTGCGAGGGCGCCTATGTAGCCTTCGAGCTGGCGCTGCAGCTTCAAAAGCAGGGCGAAGAAGTTGCCTGCCTGGTGATGTGGATCCCGCCGGCGATGCGCGAAGCCTCGGGTTTCGTGCTACAGCGAACCGCGCCCTTCCGGTTCTACAAGCAGCTGAGGCAGTTCGTCAGCGCCGGCTCCTACCGAAACCTAAAGCCGGGCACGGCCGCGCTGATGCTCAACCACGAGTATCTCGACTACAAGATCTTCCGGGCGATCGACGGCTACCGGCCGAGCGATCGCTTCAAGGGCCGCATCACCATCATTCGCACCGAGGCCAGTCCGCCCAGCTCGCGCGATCTGAACAAGCAGTGGTTCGAGTTTACGACGGACGATGGCGACGTCCATGTCTTGCCGGGGCATCACGGAAACTGGCTGGAGGAGCATATCGACAACTTCGTCGACGTCCTCGAGGTGGCGGTGAAATAGCGCTGCGTCATTCGCGGGACAGCGGCGTCATTTGCGCTTGCCCAGGCTCCGGCTGATCGGCCAGATGCCAGCTTTCGGCCTGGCCAATCGGACGATCGATGGCGATGGCAGCTCGGATGCCACGGTCGATCGCGACGTCGGCCAGGGCCCAGCGCTCCGCCTCGCCGGGGCGCCAGGCGGTTGAGTGCAACCGCGCCGGTTTGTCGGGATCCACCGAGACGCAGAAACCGTCCAGGGGAACCGAAAGACCGGCCCCGAACGCTTTGAGAAAAGCCTCCTTGCGGGTCCAGCAAGCAAAGAAGGCCGTGGCGTGGCGTGACGGCCCAATAGCGGAGAGCTCGGCCACCTCCGGGGGTGCGAAGAAGCGCTGGGCAAGACGCTCCAAGTCGTCGCTGTTGCGAACCCACTCGACATCGGCACCCAAAGCGCAGTCCTGCGCGACCGCCAGCAAAGCGAGATCCCGGCTATGCGACAGGTTGAAGGCGAGCGGCGGGCCGGCCTGCGGCACATCCAGCCCCGGCTTTCCCCAGCGCCCGTAGGAGAAGCGGAGGGCCTCCGGCATCTCGCCCATGTAGTGGCCCAAGATCCGGCGTAGCGCCGCACGCCCGACGATGAAGCGCCCGCGGTCGCGGGCATAGTGAAATCGCGCCGCCCGCGCCGCCTCCTCGTCTGACAACAGCTCGGCATCCTGGGCACAGCGCTCGACCGGCCGGTCGAGCGCGATCGTCCAAAGATGGATGTCTTCGCCCAAAGGAGCGACGCCGCCGAAATCCATGCCGCCATCCTTCGCCTAACCAGCTACGCCTTGGCGTCTCGTAACTGTACCGTCCGTGTTTCCTGGCATGCTGCTTGCCAAAGAGAAGGCCTTCTTACGCTCGCACGGCTTCCAGCGATAGCACCCCGATTGAGCCAGAAAGTCGAACGTTCACCTTTTCCGGGTCAAAAGAGCCGAAGAAAAACCCCGCAAGCGCCTGCTCTTGCGGGGTGAATCTTTGGTGAGCCCGGCAGGATTCGAACCTGCGACCCACTGATTAAAAGTCAGTTGCTCTACCAACTGAGCTACGGGCCCACTCGCGCTGCGGAAGATAGGCACGCCCCTGGAGGCGGTCAACCGCGCCGAACTCTACTCCGCGGCCTGGTCCTTTACTGGGCCTCCCTTAGGGGTCGAGTCGGGACCACACAGGGCGCGGGCGCGCTCTTGGCTGAAAGCCTCGCCCAACCGCCCGGCCACAACCGGGTCGACGAAAGAGGAAATGTCGCCGCCCAAGCGCCCGATCTCTTTGACGAAACGCGAAGAGACGAACTGCTGCCGTTCCGAAGCCATGAGGAAGATGGTCTCGATCTTCGGGTCGAGCCGGGCGTTCATGCCGGCCATCTGGAACTCGTACTCGAAGTCGGAAACCGCTCGCAGGCCGCGCACGATGACGCTGGCGCCGACGGACTGACAGAAGTGCATCAGAAGACCGTCGAAGGCCCGCGCCTCTACATGCGTCCCGTTGCTGTCGACACCGTTGAGGACGCTCTTGACCATCTCGACACGCTCGGACGTCTGGAAAAGCGGACCCTTTCCGTCGTTTCGCGCCACCGCGACGATCAAATGATCAACCACCCGGGCGGCCCGGCGAATGATATCCGTGTGCCCCAAGGTGATGGGGTCGAAGGTGCCCGGGTAGACGCCGATGCGCTCACTCATGGCCTATCGTCCGGCTAGGCTCAGCCGGCCTCCTCCTGGTTTCCGCCCGGCCCGTCTCCTGTACCGGGATCATCCTCTCCGCTTTCATCATCTCCGTCGTCGGACGCCCCGTTCTCATCCTCGAGATGGGCGACGGAAACGATGCGATCGTCCTCGCCGACGCGGAACAAGGTGACCCCGCGCGTCGACCGACCGGCGATGCGCACGTCATGGGTCGGCGTGCGAATAAGCTGCCCGCCCTGGGTGATCAGCATCAGCTGATCGTTTTCGCCGACCGGGAAGGCCGCTACCACGCGAGCTTCCGCGCCGCCGGCACGGCCGAGCTCCATGGTGGCAACGCCTTGGCCGCCGCGGCCGGCTATCCGGTACTCGTAGGCCGAGGTGCGCTTGCCGAAGCCGTCCGAGGATACACTGAGGATGAACTCCTCCTTCTCAGCCAGCTCCTCGGCGCGCGCCGGGTCCAGATTGCGTTTCAGAGTGAGAGACTCTTCGGTCAACTGCGACTCATCACGATCGCGCAAGAAATAGGCGTCGCGTTCGTCGGTCTCGACGTCGATGTGGCCTAGGATGGACATGGAGATTACCCGGTCGCCGTCCGCCAGCTTGATGCCGCGCACACCTTGCGAGTCTCGGCCAGCGAAGACTCGCACGTCGGTCACCGGGAAGCGGATGGCCTTGCCCGCGGCACTGGCCAGCAACACGTCATCCTCTTCGCTGCAGACCCGCGCACCGACCAGCTGCGCACCTTCCTCCAGCTTCATGGCGATCTTGCCGTTGGCCTTCACGTTGGTGAAGTCGCTCAGCCGGTTGCGCCGCACCGTGCCCGCCGAGGTGGCGAACATGATAAACATCTGCTCCCAAGCCTCAGTATCCTCGGGCAGCGGCAGCAAGGTGGTGATGCTCTCCCCATCCTCGAGCGGCAGCAGGTTGACGAAGGCCTTGCCCCGCGCCTGCGGTGTGCCGAGCGGCAAGCGGTAGACCTTCATGACATACGCCATGCCGCGGCTGGAGAAGAAGAGCACCGGCGTGTGGGTGTCGCAGACCAGGACGCGGCTGACGAAGTCCTCGTCGCGGGTGGCCATACCCGAGCGCCCCTTGCCGCCACGGCGCTGCGCCCGGTAGGTCGAGAGCGGTACCCGCTTGACGTAGCCGCCGTGGGTCACGGTGACGACCATGTCCTCACGCGGGATGAGGTCCTCGATATCGTGCTCGAACTCGTTCTCTTCGATCGCGGTACGCCGCGGTGTGGCGAAGCGCTCCTTGACGTCCTCCAGTTCTGTACGCAGCACGGCGATGAGCTTTTCGCGGGATGCCAGGATGGCAAGGAAATCGCGGATCTTGGCTGCGATCCCTTCCAGCTCCTCGGCAATCTTCTCGCGCTCAAGGCCGGTCAGGCGCTGCAAGCGCAGATCGAGGATGGCCCGCGCCTGCGCATCAGAGAGGCGGTAGGTCCCGTCATCCGCGATACGGTGGCCAGGCTCGTCGATCAGCTCAATCAGCGGACGCACGCTTTCCGCCTGCCAGTCGCGTGCCTTCAAGGCATCGCGGGCGGCAACAGGGTCCGGAGCCGCTCGGATAAGGGCGATCACCTCGTCGATGTTCGCAACGGCAATGGCCAAGCCGACCAAGACGTGTGCCCGTTCACGTGCCTTGCCCAGCTCGTAGGCGGTGCGCCGGGCGATCACCTCCTCGCGGAAGTCGAGGAAGGCGCTGATCAAGTCCTTCAACGTTTGGACCTGCGGGCGGCCGGCGTTGATCGCCACCATGTTGGCGCCAAAGGAGGTCTGCAGCGGGGTATAGCGGTAGAGCTGATTCAAGACCACATCCGCCATGGCCTCGCGGCGCAGCTCGATGACCACGCGCAAGCCCTGGCGATCGGACTCGTCCCGCAGGTCCGAGATGCCTTCGATGGTCTTTTCGCGCACCACCTCGGCGATACGCTCGATCATCCGCGCCTTGCTGACCTGATAGGGAATCTCCGTGACCACGATGGCTTCGCGGTCCTTACGGATCTCCTCAATGTGGGTCTTGCCGCGCAGAACGATGGAGCCGCGGCCGGTTTGGTAGGCCGCATTGACCCCGGAGCGCCCAAGAATGATGCCGCCGGTCGGGAAGTCAGGCGCCGGCACATGCTCCATAAGCTCGGCGGTGCCGATCATGGGGTCGTCTAGGTAGGCAAAGCAGGCGTCGATGACCTCGCCCAGGTTATGGGGCGGGATGTTCGTCGCCATGCCGACGGCGATGCCGCCGGCCCCGTTGACCAGCAGATTGGGAATGCGCGCCGGCAACACCGTCGGCTCCTGCGCGCTTTCGTCGTAGTTGGGCTGGAAATCGACCGTGTCCTTGTCGATGTCTTCCAGAATGGCATCGCTGGCCGCGCGCTCAAGACGCGCCTCGGTATAGCGCATGGCCGCCGGCGGGTCGTTGTCGATAGAGCCGAAGTTGCCCTGCCCCTCGACCAGCGGCAGTCGCATGGAGAAGTCCTGCGCCATGCGCACCATGGCGTCGTAGATGGCCTCGCCACCGTGAGGATGATACTGACCCATGACGTCGCCCACGATGCGGGCCGACTTGCGGAAGGGGCGGTTCCAGTCGTAGCCGCCTTCCTTCATGGTATGCAGGATGCGCCGATGAACCGGCTTAAGGCCGTCGCGCACGTCGGGCAGCGCTCGCGATACGATCACGCTCATGGCGTAATCGAGGTAAGAGCGCTTCATCTCCTCTTCGATGGAGACGGCGCCTATCCCTCCACCCTCGCCCGAGGGGCTACCTTGCGACGTTGGGCCAGGTGGCTCACGGCCGGGGGGCTGGCCGCCCGAAACGGCCTTCTCGTCACGGTCAATATCGCTCAATCTGACATCCTCACTGGGCACGCGCCCGAATCCGCAGCAATTCTGCTGCGGTCCCAAGCTCGCTGCGCCGCACACTAACAGCTCTCGCAAGTGCGAACAATCACACCCAAGCTTAGTCTTTAGCGAGGAGTCCAGCCAAGGAGAGATAGCGCCGGTCTGTAGCGGCGCAAGATACGCACCCGTCCGAGATCGAGTGCTCGGAGGCGCCGCTCAGATACATCGAACCGTTGGCGGCCCGATAACTGACTGAGAACAATTACGGATTCGGACCGTTTATGCGACTCGCCGGTCAGGGCTCGTCTCTTCATCACCGACCTGAGGGGAAATCCCATGCCCCGGGCCTGTGTCTGACATGCGTCCCTGTCCGATGACGTTAGCAACCAAGTACTTATCCTCTTCGGACAGACGCGTGGAGCAGACGATCTCTGCGATGAAACCGGTCATGCCGATCTGCGTACCGAACAACACGCACATGATACCGAACAGCAGGAGCGGCCGGTCGCCGATGGGCCCTGCGCCGATTAGCCAAAGCATGCTGAGATAGGCCAGTGCCAGGAAGCCGACAGCGGCGATCGGGAGGCCGATGTAGGCAAAGAGGTGGGCAGGGCGCGTACGAAATCGCGTCGTGAGCAGCACGGTCACCAAATCGATCATCCCCTTAAGCAGCCGGCTCAATCCGTACTTCGATTGGCCATGCCGGCGGGGATGGTGCGTAACGGCAAGCTCGGTGACGGCATACCCTAAGGAATGCAGCAAGGCCGGCGTGAAGCGGTGCAGTTCGCCGTAGAGGTTGAGGTTTTCCAGAACGCTGCGCCGGTAGGCCTTGAATCCGCAATTGTAGTCATGCAGCCGCAAGCCAAAGACACGTCCGACCACGGCATTGAAGAGTTTTGACGGCAGCGTCTTGTGCCAAGGATCGTGACGGCGCTTCTTCCAACCGCTAACGACGTCATAACCCTCGTCGATCGCCTGCAAAAATCGAGGAATCTCATCGGGGTCGTCCTGCAGATCAGCATCCATCGTGACGACGATGTCACCTGTCGCAGCCCGAAAACCGGCCGACAGGGCCGCTGCCTTCCCGAAGTTTGTGCGGAAGTTGATCGACCGTACATGCGCGCGCGTTTCGGCAAGCTTCGCCGCTCTCATGGCGCTGAGATCGGTGCTGCCATCATTGACAAGAATGATCTGGTGGCCGCGGCTCAAACGAAGAAAGACAGCGTCGATGCGGTCGCAAAGCGCGTCGAGCGTCTCTTCTTCATTAAAAAATGGAATGACGATAGAAACCGTCGCGGTCATCGTTCGCCTCGCGCTACCTGCTGCAATCCCAGGCTCGCACAGAAGCCTTAAGTCTATCTAAAGCCTTGGCATCTTTACTGAAGTCCACCCGCGGACGAAGCCGCCGCCCTTGACGGAGCCATCCCCGATGAGCGATGCAACCGACCAGCGGCCCTTCGCCGTCATAACCAGCATTGATCGCGTTAACTGGGCGACGGTCGCTCAAATTCTGACCGCCGCGGTGCTCGTGGCTCTGCCGCTTCTGATGCCGCTTGGGATAGGACGAGACTACCCGAACCACCTGGCACGGGTGTTCATCCAGAACAACCTAACAGAGCACACTCTGCTCTCGACCAACTATGTAGTGGAGTTCTTCATCGTCCCCGATCTGGCGATGGACCTTTTTGCGCGCCCGCTGGCTGGACTGATGGACAGCTATCAGATCGGGGCCGTATTCAATGCGATCACACTGCTGCTGCTGTTCTCCGCTGTCGTTGCCCTGCATCGCCGGCTGAGCGGAGGCGTCGATGTTTGGCCTTGTCTTGCGGCCGCAGTGCTGTTCAACGCCGCGCTTCTTTGGGGCTTCATGAACTTCCTGTTCGGCGCCGGCCTCGCTCTTTGGCTCTTCTATGCCTGGGTCAGAACAAGCGAGCGTCAAAGCCTGGTCCGGCTGTTGATCTTCTCGGTCGCTCAGGTCGTGCTCTTCTTCTGCCACCTCATGGGCTTCCTGTTTCTCGGCTACCTTATTCTGGTTTGGGAACTGGCGAGGATGTTCGGCGCACGTGGAGGCATCAGCATAAGTGCGTGCAAAACCTTCGTTCTCAACATGCTGCAGTTCGTCGTTCCGGTGGGTCTGTTCCTGCAGGTCCTGCTTGGACAGGAGGGCGTCGGCAGCAGCGCAACCCGCTATGGCGATCTCTCCGCAAAAGCGGCTGTGTTTCTGTCACCAACTGCCGCCTTGGGACAAATCGCCGGCCCCTTGATCCTGCTCGGCTGTCTCTGCCTCGGGTATTGGTTGCTGCGGAGCGGTCACGCCAAGATCGCGCGCCCAATGATTCCTATCGTCTTGGCGGTTTTCGCGCTAACCATCCTGATGCCGAACATGGTCTTCGGCGTTTGGGGTCTCGACTTCCGCTTTCCTTTCCTGCTGTTGCTGCTCACGATCGCCTCCATCCAAATCACCGCAACCGGCATGACAAGGCGCATCGCCAGTCTTGCCTGCATGGCGCTCACGATCACCGCCCTAGGCGCTGCCGCTCTTGCCTTTCATCGTACGGACCGTATCCACCAAGACATCCGGGATGCGGTGGCCACGATGCAGCCAAGCTCCAACCTTCTGGTTGCCGGTAGCTATCCTCCCTCTTGCCCAAACTGCTTGGACGGTTGGGGAGACTACATCCATGCCGGATCGCTTGCAGCCATCGAAAGCCAGGCCTTCGTGCCTTTGCTGTTTACCGCGACCTCCTTTGTGAAGGCGTCAGAAGCAAAGCGTGCGCTCGACGTGCCATATGGCACGCCCCTTCCGAGACAAGCCCTCGAGCAAGGACTGGGACGTCCGCTTCCTCCAGCCACGGAGAAGCATAACCCCGCTCGGCGCTACTGGTACGACTGGCCGAATCACTTCGACTACGTCCTCTGGCTGCGCGTCGATGACGGCGAGGTGCTCGATCAGTTCGATCAGCTAACCGCGGTTGTCGAGAACGAGGGCTTCGTTCTCTACAGAGTCATCAGGACTTCAAGCGCGGCCGATCGCTCGATCCGGTGAAATAAAGAGGCTTGCACCAATCGCGAAGACGACTTCGCCTAAGGTCGTCACGAGGCGCGACGCAACAGCAAAGGCCAAGACGTCTGCCGTCGGAAGATAAGCCGAGAGGAAGGCAACCAGCACTGCCTCGCGAACGCCCAGACCACCGGGGGCGCCGGGAACGACAAAGCCGGCCAGCCATGCGGCAAGAAATGCCACGGCGAAAAGCGCGATATCCCCGTTCGTCAGCAGCGACATGCTCGATGCCAACCAAAGATGCATGAGCAGACTGATGACGAAGAAGGCTGTTTGCAGGAGCAGCAGGCTGGGCAGAGCGCCCTTGATCTCCTCGATCATGCGACGCAGCGGGCGGCGGCAGGCCACGGCGGCGACGGCCAGCAGGAGCAAAGCGGCAAAGAGCAAGACTCCATCATGCCCAGCTAGCAGGGAACGCCCGCCTGCCATCACCTCCGCCGGCAGCTCGACCATGGGGAGCAGGACGAGCATCATTGTGCCGACCACGGCAACATGGAGAACGATCTCATAGAGCGTCGCCTGCGCCACAGCCCGCTGCGGCCAGCTGCAGCGAACGGCCGCCAGTTGCCGGCCGGCATAGTGAAACACGTTGCCGGGCAGATACTTCGCGAGCGTCGTAAGGGCATAGATGCGCAGAGCTGGGCCGATACAGGAAGCCCCCTCTCCGGCCAGTCTCGCAGCGCAACGTCCCCAGGCATAGCCGAGAATGGCCAGGCTCCCGCCATAGATCGAGGCCGCCAGCAGAACCACCACGACATCCAAACCGGCCAACGCCGCGAGCAGGTGATCGATGCCGCCGGCAAGCACTTCGCGAAGCAAGAATGCCAGAGCCAGCAGCACTAGGCAGAGCGACAGCAGCCTTCCCGCCGAACTGTTGAGGATGCGGCTCAAGACCGAGGCTGGAGCGTTTGAGGGTTGGGCGAGAACAGCAAGGTGCTGTCCGGATAGGGCAGGCAGGCCGTCATGCCGCGCGTCCAACGCTGCGGCAGATGGCAGGCGTCAATGGCGGGCCGGTATCGCTTTCGATCGGCATTGTCGAAAAGAATGATCCCGTCCGGACATATTTTGGAACGAGCCACCTCGAGACACGCGTTGCGGCAGCGCCCGTCGATGACGATGAGATCGAATTGACCGTCCTGTGCGAGAAGGCTTTCGACATAGCAGCTGAAGTCGAGCCCTTCCCACCCCCTGCGTTGCGATAGGCATTCAGGTTCCGCCGCCGTGGTCTGTGGCTCCACCAGCGCGAGGTCTACATTCCCCTTGGACTGGAGCATGCCCTTTATGGCGGCAAACCAAAGGGAGTCATGCTCGACGGACATGAGACGCCCGCATCGGCGCGCCAAGAACAGGGTGCTAGCGCCCGCGCCGTACTCGAACACCCGGCTGCGGGGACGTTGCTGCAGGAACACATCGATGATCGAAGCGGCCTCAAGGGTCCACCAAGGGAGGTCCAGCCGGTTCAACCGTTCAACATCGTAGATGGCGAAAAGACTGTGCAGCCAGCGGTGGACCCGGCCCGCGCGCCGAGCCCGATCGTAGTCGAGTATACCCAGCCGACCGAAGGCAGTGCCAAGGCCTTGCATCGATGTCGCGTATGCGGAGTTCAGCATGGCGGTGGACCTGAAGGCACAACAATGGGCCCCGGCATCCTGTCCCCCAGCGCATAAAGGAATGCTTAAGTCCCAGGAAGTTGTAACCGGGGGCAGTTTCCCAACCGGCGTGACGTGGCCGGCAGAGGACGGAAGCGTCGGGATATGCTATTGTTCATGTCAATTGAAGCGCCTTGTGCGATGATCGTCGGAACGTAGGAGTGGGACGGCGGACGAAGGGGGCGCAATGGCTAGACGAGTATCGCTGTTTGCGCGGGATGCCTCTGGCATTCGCGACAAAGACTTCCTGAAGGCGGCGATGGCCGCCTGTGCCCTGACCATCCTGGCCGATGGAGACAGCGCGCTCTCCGAGCGCTTCGCCATCGATGACTTGCTCGCGCGCATGGAGCGGTTGCGGCTTTATGACCCGCACAAAGCCATCGCCATCCTGGACGACTTCATGGACCGGCTGCGCAAGGACGAGGCAGAGAGCCGCCATATCTTGCTCAACAAAATCGAGCGCCTGGCCAAACAGCGTGAGGCGGCCGAGCTGATTCCGCAGATCGTCACGACCATCGCACTGGCAGACGGCAAGGTCAGCGCCCACGAGTTCGCCACGCTGCGGCATATCTGTGCGCTCCTGCAGGTGGACTCGACGGATTACGAAGAAGCCCTGCTCGCGGCGGTCGATCGTCAGGACGATTGAGGCGGCCTGGCAGTGGCTGCACGCCGCGTAACCGGTTTTTTCTACGGTCTTTTCATGGACGGTTACGTTCTGATGGAGGCGGGCGTGTCAGCCCAAAATCCCCAGAAAGCTCTCGTCAAAGACTTCGGCTTGCGTATCGGACGCCGCGCAACGCTCGTCCCTGAGCCTGGCGCCATCGCCTACGGCATGCTCTACGACCTCACCCATGAAGAGCTTGGCAGATTGTACGGCGCGAGAGGCCTGGAAGACTACCGGCCCGAGGCCGTCATGGCGCACCTACTCGAAGGCGGGAGCCAGCCGGCTCTCTGCTACAACCTCCCGGACGCGCCCGCCGCAAGCGAAACGAACTCGGCCTACGCCGAGCGTCTACGCGAAGCTCTTGAGCGCCTCGGCTTTCCGTTGGACTACATTGCGTCGGTCCGTTGAGTCGCGACGCCGAAGGCAATCGGCTAGAATGGAATATCGTCGTCGAGGTCGCGGCCCGTGTCGCGGCCGCCGCCGAAGCCGCCGCTCGAGCTGCCGCCCTGCGACCCTCCGAAGCCGCCACCCGCATCGTAGGGCTGGCCCTGCGCTTCGCCGTAGCCACCGCCGCCTTCGCTGCGCCCGTCCAGCATGGTCAGCTCACCGCGGTAAGGCCGCAGCACCACCTCGGTGGAATAGCGGTCCTGCCCCTGCTGGTCCTGCCACTTGCGGGTTTCGAGCTGGCCTTCAAGGTAGACCTTGGAGCCCTTCTTTAAGTACTGCTCGCAAACCTTGATCAGCGGCTGGTTGAAGACGACCACCCGGTGCCATTCGGTCTTCTCGCGGCGCTCGCCGGTGTTGCGGTCGCGCCAGCTTTCGGAGGTGGCGACGGAGAGATTGCATACCCTGTCACCGCTTTGCATCGAGCGGACCTCCGGGTCGCGGCCCAGGTTTCCCACCAGAATGACCTTGTTGACGCTGCCGGCCATGGAACTGTCCTCGTATCCTGCTGATCAAATCACTGCGCAATGCATGCGGTTCCAGCCTACACCCCGTGCAACTAACCCATTCGTGGATAAGTTGGTCGAGCGGGGGGTGCAGGCTCGCGCCGAAACTATAGAGCTTCACATAAGCAGCCGGGAAGGGAGTCGCCAAGCCCGGCCGCTGTGGACGGAGCGAAGGCCTCAGGTGTGAAAGTTCGGCTTGCGCTTCGCCAGGAAGGCGGTGACGCCCTCCTGCCCCTCGGCTCCGCCAATGGCCGCGGCGATAGACCGGCTTTCCCGTTCCATCTGAGTTTCCAAGCTGCCTGCGGCGCCTTCGATCAAGAGTCGCTTGGTGGCGCCAAAAGCACTTGTCGGCCCTTCGGCGAGGCCGCGTGCCAGTTCCTCCGCGGACGCCATCACCTCGTCATCCGGCACCACCTTGTTGAGCAAGCCCCACTCGCAAGCCTCGCCCGCATCGAGCACGCGGTTGGTGAGCGCCAGCTCTGTCGCGCGCCTGAGCCCAACCAGACGCGACAAAAAGAAGGTCGAGCTACCGTCGGGCACGAGACCGGCCCTCGTATAGGCCATGGTGAGCTTCGCGCTTTCTCCGGCGACCGCGAGATCGCTGGCACAAACCAAGCTGAAGCCCGCACCAGCAGCAACGCCTTGCACGGCCGCAACGACCGGCGCCGGCATGCGGGCCAACCGGGCCACGGCGGCATGCAAATCGCTGGTCATCTCCCGTAGCAGGCGCGGCGCATCCTCGCCCGCGGACCTCATTGCCGCCAGGTCGCCGCCGGCGCAAAAGAAGCGCCCACCGGCACCGCTCAAGAGAACAGCGCCGACTGCAGGGTGACCGTCGAGCTCCGCAGTCGCCTGCATCAGCTCGCGGGCCATCTCCCGATTCAGCGCATTGGCGGCATCTGGCCTCGACAGGGTCAGGCGGGCCAGGCCGTTTTCGAGTGAAATCTGCAATGTCTCGTATCCCAACGTTGACTCCTTCACAGACAAGCGGTGCGCGGATTGGGACGGTGCCCGATCTTGACGCGCGGCGAAAGTCCCAGTGGGCCTGGGAAGCAGGATGATGGGGTGCTTGGACCGTGCGGTGCTCTATGCTAGTCCCAAAGGAAAGCGACGGTGTCTAGACAGCGTGGGTCGCTGACCGCGCAAGCGGTGGCGAATAAGAGGGGAGCCATGTCGACGACGATGTTCGAACGCTATGGCGGCTTTGCCGCCGTGAGCAAGATCGTTATGACATTCTACGACAAGGTGCTCGATTCCGAAGTACTTGACCCCTACTTCGCAAACGTGGACATGCGGCGGCTGGTCGATCACCAGACCAAATTCATTTCCGCCCTGATGGGTGGCCCGGCAAGCTACACCGATCAAAAACTAGCCGAAGTCCATGCTCACCTCGGCATCGACTCCCGTTCCTTCGACGAGATGGCGCGCCTCCTGCGCGAAGCCCTCGAAGAAAGCGGCATGGAAGACGACGACGTTGCCAGCATTGCCGGCGAAATCACCAAGAGAAAGTCTCTCATTGTCAGCGCAAAAGCCGCCTAAGGCCGCCAACGACAGCATCGCCAGCTCTCTCGACTTCGGGCGCTTCAACGAGCTTCTGCTGCAGTCGACCGGTGTGGGCCTGGCTGCCGTCGATGCGGAAAGCTGCGAGGTGCTGTTTCACAATCAGCGCTTCGAGCAGTGGTTTCCGGCCGTTGAGGATGCAAACTGCACCCTGGAAGCGCTACTGCCCTCGTTCGATTTCGAGAAGGTGGCCGCGCGTGTGGCAGAGGGCCGCCCCTTCACCGGCGAGATACAGATCAAGAGCGGGCGTCGTCCGCTGCAAATTGCCGTGCGCATCGAAAGCTCCATCCGAGGCGACGGCCAGGTGCTGCTGGTGGAATGCCAAAACATCAGCAAGGTCAAAGAGCTCGAGTACATGATCGAGTCCTACTCGCGCATGGTGGAGCGCCAGAACCGCGATCTCTTGAAGGAGAAGGAACGGGTCGAGAAGCTGCTGCTCAACATCATGCCGAAGACCATCTATGAGGAGTGGAAGCAGTTCGGCATCACCACGCCGCAGCGCTACGAAGCCTCCATCCTGATGCTCGACTTCGTGGACTTCACCGAGATGTCCCTGTCGCGCGATCCGCCGGCCCTGATCAGCGAGTTGAACGACATCTTCACCGGCTTCGACCGCATCGTCGAACAGTTCGGCTGCGAACGCCTCAAGACCATCGGCGATGCTTACATCGCGGTCTGCGGCGTTCCCGAACCGACGCCCGAGCATCCGCGGAACATCGCAAATGTGGCCCTGCGCATGATCCGTTATCTCAAGCGGCGGAACGAAGCCCACAGACAGACCTGGCAATGCCGCATCGGCATCAACACGGGCCCAGTGGTCGGCTCGATCGTCGGCATTCAGAAGTACGTCTATGACATCTTCGGCCCAGGCGCGAACCTGGCAGCGCGACTGGAAGCCCTCTCCCGGCCGATGGAGATCACGCTCTGCGAAGACATGGCGCGGCATCTCCGCGAAGAGTTCCAGTTCACCCCGCGAGGAGAGGTCGAGCTCAAGGGCTTCGGACGCAAGCGCATTTTCAGTCTGGAGTCCGGCCCCAGCATGAGCAGCAGCCCGTCTTTCGTGTGATCCACGCGGTCAGTCGCAACAAAGGCAACCGGGCAACACTTGGCGACTCGCCTGGAACAAAATAAGAACTGAACTTGCCAGGCTGTTGCGTCACACAACCTCAGTGGCCTGTGCATAACCAATGGCAGCCAGACTGCCTGGCCCCTCGCTTTCGCCGCAACCCTGACCCATATTGAGCCGGTTCGAAGAGAGGGGATGGACCGAGCGAATGGCGCCGGATGGAATGACGCCCGATGGACCAATGGCGGATGGAGTCATGACGGAAACGGCATCCGCCGAGGAGATTACCGGTCCCCGCATCGAGGTGCGCGGCGCCCGCGAGCATAACCTCCAGAACGTCAACATCGTGCTGCCCCGCGACCAGCTGGTGGTGATCACCGGGCTGTCGGGCTCCGGCAAGTCCTCGCTCGCCTTCGACACCATCTACGCCGAGGGCCAGCGCCGCTATGTCGAGTCTCTTTCGGCCTACGCGCGCCAGTTCCTGGAGCTGATGCAGAAGCCGGACGTGGACTCCATCGAGGGGCTGTCGCCGGCCATCTCCATCGAGCAGAAGACAACCTCCAAGAACCCGCGCTCGACCGTTGGCACGGTCACCGAGATCTACGACTATCTGCGCCTGCTCTTCGCGAGGGTCGGCGTGCCCTATTCGCCGGCCACGGGTCTACCGATCGAAAGCCAGACGGTCAGCCAGATGGTGGACCGGGTGCTGGCGATGGAGGAAGGCACCCGCCTCTACCTGCTCGCCCCCATCGTGCGCGGCCGCAAGGGTGAGTACCGCAAGGAGCTTCTCGAACTCCGCAAAAAGGGTTTCCAGCGGGTCAAAATCGACGGCGAACTCTACGATATCGAGGACGCCCCGGCTCTCGACAAGAAACGTAAGCACGACATTGAAGTCGTGGTCGACCGCATCGTGGTGCGGGAGGGGCTGTCGCAGCGTCTTGCGGACTCCTTCGAGACGGCCCTGGAACTGGCCGACGGGCTGGCCTTCACCGAGGACGCCAAGACCGGCGAGCGCGTGACCTTCTCGGCCCGTTTCGCCTGCCCGGTCTCTGGCTTCACCATCGACGAGATCGAGCCGCGGCTGTTCTCCTTCAACAACCCCTTCGGCGCCTGCCCGTCCTGCGACGGACTCGGGGCCACCAGCTATGTCGACCCGGACCTTGTCGTACCGGACAAGCGCAAGTCCCTGAAAAACAACGCTGTCGCGCCTTGGGCCACGACAGGCAACACCTCGCCCTACTATGTCCAGACGCTCGAAAGCGTTGTGCGCCATTACCGCGCCTCGATGACCGAGCCTTGGGAAGAGCTGCCCAAAGAGGTGCAGGAGGCCATCCTCTTCGGGACCAAGGAGGCGATCACGCTGCGCTACGACGACGGCCTGCGCAGCTACGAGACCAAGAAGGTCTTCGAAGGGGTGATCAACAACCTGGAGCGCCGCTGGCGGGAGACCGATAGCGATTGGATTCGGGAGGAGATTTCCAAGTACCAAACCAGCAAGCCTTGCGAGGCCTGCAACGGCTACCGCCTCAAGCCCGAAGCCCTGGCGGTCAAGATCGGTGGCCGCCATGTGGGTGAAGTCTGCGAGCTCTCGGTCAGCGACGCAAAGGACTGGTTCGACACTATCGAAGAGGACCTGACGCCGCAGCGCCAGGAAATCGCCAGCCGCATCCTAAAGGAGATTCGCGAGCGCCTCGGCTTCCTCAACGATGTCGGGCTCAACTACCTGACCCTGTCGCGCGCCTCGGCAACCCTCTCCGGCGGCGAGAGCCAGCGCATCCGCCTCGCCTCCCAGATCGGCTCCGGCCTCACCGGCGTGCTCTACGTGCTCGATGAGCCTTCCATTGGCCTGCACCAGCGTGACAATGCCCGTCTTCTCGACACCCTGCGGCGCCTGCGTGACCTTGGGAACACCGTCATCGTCGTCGAGCACGACGAGGACGCCATCCGCGCCGCCGACTACGTGGTCGACATGGGCCCCGGCGCCGGCCAGCATGGCGGTACCGTCGTGGCGCTTGGCTCGCCGGCCAAGATCGAGCAGAGCCAGGCCAGCCTCACCGGCCAGTATCTGACTGGCTTCAAGCAGATCGAGGTGCCCAAGAAGCGCCGGCGCGGTCACCGCGGCCAGAAGATCGTGGTCAAGGGCGCGAGCGGCCACAACCTGCACAATGTCGACGCAGCCTTCCCGCTCGGCGCCTTCGTCTGCGTGACCGGCGTGTCCGGCAGCGGGAAGTCGACCCTGGTGATCGAGACCCTCTACAAGGCGCTGGCTCGGCGTCTGCACGGCAGCCGCGACCTGCCCGCTCCTCACAAGGCCATCGAAGGCCTGGAGTTCATCGATAAGATCATCGACATCGATCAGTCGCCAATCGGCCGCACGCCACGCTCCAACCCCGCGACCTACACTGGCGCTTTCACGCCCATCCGGGAGTGGTTCGCCGGGCTGCCGGAAGCCAAGCAGCGCGGTTATCGCCCCGGGCGCTTCTCCTTCAACGTCAAGGGCGGGCGCTGCGAGGCTTGCCAGGGCGACGGCGTCATCAAGATCGAGATGCACTTTCTGCCCGACGTCTACGTCCAGTGCGACACCTGCAAGGGCAAGCGCTACAACCGCGAGACCTTGGAGGTCACCTTCAAGGACCGCTCCATTGCCGACGTGCTCGACATGACGGTCGAAGAAGCGCACCAGTTCTTCAAAGCCGTGCCCGCCATCCGCAACAAGATGGAGACTCTGGAGCGGGTGGGCCTGGGCTACATTCACGTCGGCCAGCAGGCGACCACGCTGTCCGGCGGCGAAGCACAACGCATCAAGCTGGCCAAGGAGCTCTCGCGCCGCTCGACCGGCAAGACGCTCTACATCCTCGACGAGCCGACCACCGGCCTGCACTTTGAGGACGTGCGCAAGCTCCTGGAAGTGCTGCAGGCCCTGGTCGACCAAGGCAACACGGTGCTGGTCATCGAGCATAACTTGGAGGTCATCAAGACTGCCGACTGGATTCTCGATCTTGGCCCCGAAGGCGGCGACGGCGGTGGCCGTATCGTCGCGCAAGGCACCCCTGAAGAGGTGGCGCGCACTGCCGGCAGCTACACGGGAAGCTATCTTGCGCCCTACCTGCCGAACCTCAAAGGACGAGAAAAGAAACGGGCGTAACGCCTATGGCTCCAGACTGTACTACGGCGAAGGTCGAGACCCTTCCGGTAACGCCGGACGACATCCGCGAGGCCTATGCGCGCATTCGGCCCCATGTCCGCCGCACCCCTGTCATGGACATAGCTGGCAGCGAGCTGGACCACGACACCGCCGTTTCCCTGAAGCTGGAGCTTTTCCAGCACGCCGGCTCCTTCAAGCCGCGGGGCGCTTTCAACAACCTGCTGAGTCAGGAGGTGCCGGCAGCTGGCGTGGCAGCAGCCTCGGGTGGCAATCACGGCGCCGCCGTCGCCTACGCTGCCCGACAGCTCGGCCATCCGGCCGACATCTTCGTGCCGGAGATTTCCAGCCCGGCGAAGATCGCCAAAATCCGCACCGCGGGCGCTCGGCTGCATGTCGGCGGCGCCCGGTATGCCGACGCGCTGGCCGCCTGCGAAGCCCATCAGCAGCAAAGCGGCGCCATTGGCATCCATGCCTACGATGCTTTCGAGACCGTAGCTGGCCAAGGCACCTTGGGCCTGGAGTGGGAAGAACAGGTCCCGGAGCTCGACAGCCTCCTGATCGCCGTGGGCGGTAGCGGGCTGATCTCCGGCGTCGCCGCCTGGTTTGCCGGACGAAAAAAGGTGATCGCAGTCGAGCCGAAGGGCTCGCGCGCCCTCAATGCCGCGCTAGAGGCCGGCGGGCCGGTCGACGTCACCGTCGAGTCTGTTGCTGCAGACTCGTTGGGCGCCCGCAGCATCGGCCAACTCAACTTCGAGATCTGCCACGAGCATGTCGCGCAATCTCTACTGGTCGAGGACGGTGCCATCGAGACCGCCATGTCCTGGCTTTGGCATCGCTTGCAAATTGCAACCGAGCCCGGCGGCGCAACGGCTCTGGCAGCGGCGCTCTCAGGTGCTTATCGGCCAGAGCCGGGTGAGCGCGTCGGTGTCCTGATTTGCGGCGGCAACGTTGCGCCGGATGCCTTGGCAGCGCTGCCGAGCCCGTTCCCGGCCTAGCTGCGTCATATCGCCGGACTCGGCAATTACAGCAGAGTCTTGTAGGAAAGCCGGCCAAGGGCCATCTTTTTGCTATGGAAGGCAGTTCAGCCTTGGAGGTCGACAAGCAAGCTCGAATCGTCGTTCAGCCCGTCATCGACTGGCTAATGGCTGATGCGCGCCAGTACCTCCACCGCACCCAGCTTCTATTCGGGCAGTTCTGCGCCGAATTGCTCGGTCTCGGCATCCCGATCGACCGGGCGACGATGCATATCCGACAGCTCCATCCCGAGTTCGAGGCGCGGACCTTGCTATGGACGTCGGACGCAGGCGGCGCCGTCATCCACGATCGAGCTCATGGCATTCGCAACAATGCGCTTTTCCTGGAAAGCCCGGTGAAGACCGTGATCCTGGACGAGCAGACGGTACGCCGTCGCCTGAGCGACCCGAATTGCCCGCTGGACTATCCCATTGTGGCCGACCTGAAGCAGGCCGGCTTCACGGACTACACAATCCGCCCCTTCTTCTTCGCCAAGCAGGAGCGCATGGCGATCAGCTTTGCTACCAAGGCGCCGGAGGGCTTCAGCGATCTCTGCATTGCCATCTTCGATGCCCTCATGCCGGCCTTTGGCGCTTGCGTCGAGCTGACCGAGACCAAACGCACCGGACGTCTGCTGCTCGACACCTATGTGGGCAGCCAGGCCGGCGGACGGGTCTGGTCCGGCGACATTCGCCGCGGCCAAGGCACGGAGATCGAGGCGGCGATCTGGCTCTGCGACCTGCGCAGCTTCTCCTCCCTCAGCAGCGTCCTGCCGAGAGATCACATTATCGATCTTCTGAACCGCTACTTCGACGCCATCTGCGGGCCGGTGGAGCAGGAGGGCGGCGAGATCCTGAAATTCATCGGCGACGCGGCCCTTGCTATTTTTCGCAAGGACACGCCCAAGGCTTCGGTCAACAGTGCCATCGTCGCCGCGGAAGAAGCGCTCAAGTGCCTGGACGTCCTTAACACGGCCCTGCGCGACGAGAGGTGCCCTTCTTGGCCTCTACGCTGCGGCATCTCTGTCCACTACGGCAAGATGATGTACGGCAACATAGGCGCCAACAACCGGCTCGATTTCACGGTCATTGGTTCGGACGTCAACCTCGTGGACCGATTGCAGGATCTGACTCGCGAAATCGACCCGCCGCTGGTGCTGTCGTCCTGCGCCGCTCGCTACACTTGCCGAGACAGCCGCCGGATGGGCGGCTTCCACTTCAAAGGCTTCGCTGAAGAGCAGGAAGCCTATTGCCTGGGCTGCAGCGTCGACGCGATCTGTCCGGACGGAAAACCCGCCGCCAAGGAAGCCGTGAACGCAGGGTAGCTGGTCTTGCAAGCTGCCTGCTCGCGCAGCGCCTCGGACTCCCGCGCCATGCAGGCCACCAACGGCTCCAAGTCCCCGCGCCAAACCTCCAACGGCAAAACGATGGCTGGATGGCCGCTGTCGAGGTACCAGGAGTCGACGCTCCAGATTTCACCGCCGTCGATCTCGGCGACTGTGGCCGAGAAGTGAAACCAGCCCTCGACAACCGGGTCTTTCATGACCGGCGCCGCGACCCGGTGGTGCCGCAGCAAACCCTGATGCTGCAGCAACTCAAGGAACTGCACCATATTGGCAGTCTCGTCGATACAGTCGGTCTGATCGGGCTGGCCATAGCCGACCAGCGTGCCGCCCACGTCGGGGCCAATACCGGTTTGGGCCATGACAGCAAGCTCGTAGTCGGCAGCCGCTTGAGCGATGGCCCGTCGTTCCTCTTCCGCACTGCGGGACAGGTCTCGGAAATGGCCCTTGATCGTCTCCCACTGCGACGCGCTGAGAGCGAAGACATGCCGCTCCTCACACCCGTAATTGGTGCAATATACCAACGCCTCCGGGCCGGGCGCCCGGAGCACCACCTTGTCGATCTGCTCAGCAGCGCGTTGCTCGAATCCCGCCGCACAGGCCGAAAGAAGCGCAAACAACACCAAAAAAACAAAGGATTTACCGATCTGTCGCACGACCCTGACCCCCTCGATCTTGCGACTTCCGCCGTCAGATTGCCGCCAACTAAATCACTATTCTCGCTGTAAATCTAGACTGCATCGCGGGAAAGTAGTGGTCGGAGCTTACCAGGAGATGACCGTACCGAATGTCGTCTCCCTGCTGGATGGACTTGAGATCGACGCCGCGAAGACCGATAGAAGGGACATGACCGAGATATCGAGAAACCATGGCATGACAGCGCTCAAGCCCATTCACGTGGTGGGCGGCGGCCTGGCCGGCAGCGAAGCCGCCTGGCAGATCGCCCGCGCCGGCGTGCCGGTGGTGCTGCATGAGATGCGGCCCATGCGCGAGACGGCGGCGCACAAAACCGGCGGCCTAGCGGAGCTGGTCTGCTCCAACTCCTTCCGCTCCGACGACGCGATGAACAATGCCGTCGGTCTGCTCCACGAAGAGATGCGACGCTGTGGCTCGCTGATCCTGGCCTGCGGCGACCTTCACAAGGTGCCGGCGGGTGGGGCTTTGGCTGTCGATCGGAACGACTTCTCGGACGCCGTTACCGCCGCCTTGGAAGCTCAGCCGCTGGTGACGATTGAACGAACGGAAGTCGCCGGCCTGCCGCCCAAGGATTGGGACAGCGTCATCCTGGCAACCGGCCCCTTGACCTCGCCGGCCTTAACCGACGCCATCCTGGCGCTGACCGGCGAAGAGCAGCTCGCCTTCTTCGACGCCATCGCCCCCATCGTCTACACGGAAAGCGTCGACTTCTCCCGCGCCTGGTACCAGTCCCGCTACGACAAGCCCGGACCCGGCGGCAGCGGCAAGGACTACATCAACTGTCCGCTTGACCAATCGCAGTACGAGGCCTTCATCGACGCTCTGCTCGCGGCCGAGAAGACCGCCTTCAAGGAGTGGGAAGACACCCCCTACTTCGAGGGCTGTCTGCCGATCGAGGTGATGGCCGAGCGCGGCCGCGAGACGCTGCGCTTCGGGCCTATGAAGCCGGTTGGGCTGACCGACCCGAATACGGGCGGCCAGCCTCACGCGGTGGTGCAGTTGCGCCAGGACAACGCGCTGGCCACGCTCTACAACCTGGTCGGTTTCCAGACCAAGCTGAAGTACGGTGAGCAGGCGCGGGTCTTCCGCACCATTCCCGGCCTGGAGAACGCCGAGTTCGCCCGCCTGGGCGGCCTGCACCGCAACACCTTCATCAACTCGCCGCGGCTGCTCGATGCTTCCCTACGCCTCAGGGCCCAACCGCGCCTGCGCTTCGCAGGTCAGATCACCGGCGTCGAGGGCTACGTCGAGTCGGCGGCCATCGGCCTGATTGCCGGGCGCTTTGCCGCGGCGGAGCGGGTCGGCGTCGAGATGGCCCCGCCGCCGGCCACGACCGCGCTGGGTGCGCTTCTCAACCACATCACAGGCGGCGCGGAGGCCGAGACCTTCCAGCCCATGAACATCAACTTCGGCCTCCTGCCGCCAATCCCGAAGGAACCCGGGCGCAAGCGCTTGAAGAAGAGCGAGCGCAAACCAGCCATGGCGCAGCGGGCGCTCGGCGACTTGGCGGTCTGGCTCGGGGACGAAAGAGTCGCGGCTGAGTAGCGGTCAAATGCGGCCGCGCCAGACGGCAGGCAAAAGCCACCAGATCCGGGCCGGCGGCACCTGCTGAAAAACCGGCGCAAACACGTTGTAGTCAGCTCGCTCCAGACGCTGAAGATAGCGTCCGGCAAGGACAGCCGGCAGCAGCGCCGGCAGCGCTTGTGAGGACAGCTTGGCGGCCAGGCCCTTTCCCTCCTCCAGATGCTCGCTGGCCCGCGTGGCCAAGCGCATGGCCACGCCATCAATGGCGTCGGAGCCGCGCAACTCGAAAAGGTCCGGTAGCTTGACCCCGGCAGCGAAGAGGTGGTCCTGCGGCAGGTAGACGCGCTTCTGCGACGCGTGGAAGGGGACCGCCCGCAGCAAGCCTGCCATTCCCCAGGCAATGCCGAGATGGCGGGCAGACTTTCTTGTCAACTCGTCAAGCGGCAAGCCCAGCGCCTGCATTGCCAGGCGCATCAAGCTGGCCGAGGTAGCCTCCAGATAGCTTTCCAGGCTTTGTAGATCGGCCGGCGGGTCCGAGCTCAAGTCGGCCTCCCGCCCTGTGAGCAGCGCTTCGAAGTCGTCGCGCGACAGAGCAACCCTGGCCTCAACTGCCGCCAGCTCTTCCACCACCATGTGCTCGCGCGGTCGGCCGGCAAAGATCTCGCCAATGGCATCCCGCCACCATTGCAGGCGGATCTCGCCCAGCATGGGTTCGCTGACCACCTCCGCCGTGCGCGCCACCTCCTGATTGAAGGCATAGAGGGCGAAGAGACCACGCCGCTCCGCCGCCGATGCGAAAAGCGCGGTGAGGTAACGGTCGCGGTCGTGGCGTTTGACCTCCTCGCGGCAATAGGATTCAGAGCCTTGTTCCGGCATCTGCTTGGCGCTATGTCCCTTGCGTTTCGAGCGTGGCGTCGAGAGCGAGCATGGCACGGTCCCGCCGCTTCTCTTTTCGGCGTCCGGCTCCTATCTAGCTAGGTATCGCCTTTCTCGTAGTCCGGCTCAACCGGGCACGAGTCATCACAAGATACGTCGCAAGGACCAAGAGGAGAGAACCATGGCGTTCACCCTGCCTGACCTGCCCTACGCCCAGGATGCGCTTGAGCCGTACTACTCGGCCAACACCCTCAGCTTCCATCACGGCAAGCATCACAACGCGTACATCAACAAGACCAATGAGCTGATTGCCGGGACTGACTTGGAGGGCAAGAGCGTCGAGGAGGTCATTGCAGCGGCCCACTCGGCCGGCAACAAGGGCTTGTACAATCAGTCTGCACAGATCTGGAACCACACCTTCTTCTGGCACTCCATGAAGCCGGGCGGCGGCGGTGCGCCAAGCGGTGAGCTGGCCAGCATGATCGACGCCTCCTTCGGTTCGCTTGATGAATTCAAGAAGCAGTTCATTGCCTCAGCCACCGGCAACTTCGGCAGCGGCTGGACTTGGCTGGTCAAAGAGGGTGACGGTCTGAAGATCGTCAACACCGACGACGCCGATACCCCACTGGTGAACGCGAACCAGACGCCGCTCTTCACTGTCGATGTGTGGGAGCACGCCTACTATCTCGATTACCAGAACCTGCGGCCGAAGTTCGTCGAGACCTTCCTCGACAGCCTGGTCAACTGGGACTTCGCGGCGGAGAATCTGGCCAAGGCTTAGCCACCGCCAGTACCAAGTGCGTAAAGGGGGCCTGTCGGCCCCCTTTTTCATTTGCCGTCACAGCGTTTGGCCGGAGAACAGCACGATGCCGTAGATGAGCGCCATCACGAGCAGCGACCAGACAACGATTTGAGCACCGCGCTTGTGGCGCTTGATCAGCTTTTCCGTCGAACTGCCAAAGTGCCAGACCAACAAGGCGAGGCCGAAGTAGCGCAGACCGCGCGCCACTGCCATAAGTGCGAGAAAGGAGAGCAACGGATAGGCTACCACGCCGCTCCCGAGCATCGCGATCTGGCTTGGGATGGGCGCGATCCCGATGGTGAGGATGATCCACCCCCCTTGTTCGATGAGCTTCTGGCGGATGACGGCGAACTGCTCGCTATAGCCCATCGCGTGAAGGAACCACTGGCCGACCGACTCGAAGAGAAAGTAGCCGACGGCATAACCGACCAGCGCACCGACCAGGCTACCGAGCGTGGTCACCGTGGCGATGATCCAGATACGTTGCCTATCGGCCAGCATCATCGGCATCATCACCGCCTCGAAGGGGACAGGTATGATGATACTTTCGAGGAAGGAAGCCACACCGATGCCGAACAGGCCGCGCTTAGAGCGCGTGAGCGCCAGCGCTAAGCCGCGTAGCCTCGCCAGCAGCCGCTGCTCCCCGTTCTCAGGCCAGTTCACCATAATGCGAGCACGCTGACGGAAAGGACGGACAGCGTCAGGGTGTCGAAGCCGGTGTTGGTAAAGTCTTGGCGCTCCTGCCGTAGCGTACGTGGGGAGCTACGCATTGCCCTCACAGGGTTCGGCACAATGCTTGCGGGCCAACTTCTCGTCAGTCATTCGGCTGCGATTTCCATACCTTCGGAGTGCATCCACGGCAGAATCGGATTCACGTCAACATTTCACCTACCCGGTAGATGTGAAAGGGAACAGCCGCTTTCAAAGAAAGCCACGCATCAGCGGAACCGATTTCGAAGCGCACGAGACTGTATGCGCTGGATGGCCGGCAGTTGCGTTCGATTCGTGAAGTGGCTGGGATGGCCTTGGTGCTACGCGGCTGCCACACGCCGGGAGCCGTGAATCTCCACGAGCACGGCGTTCCGTTCTAACTCACCGCGATCAGAGCGGCCGCCACGCGGCGGTCCTCGGTGATCAGCACGTTGAAGGTTCGGCAGGCGGCGCCGGTATCCATCGGCTCCGGCATCAGGCCTTGGTCATGCAGGCTGCTCCGGAGCGCGCGCGGTAGAAGTGCGATCTGCGGGCCGCAACCGAGCAGCAACACGTCGATCTCATCTTGCCTACCGACAAGCGGCGCCAAACTGTCCGGCCCGAAAGCGGCGAAATCCCCAACATCCCAGGGCAGCACGGCTTCCGGCAGCACGATGACTGAGCCCTGGTAGCGCTCGCCTGAAACCTGAAAGCCACCTTCACCGTAGCCCTCAATGAGCATACGCCCGGGTGCTACGCGTGGGGTGATCTCCATCGCCGTTAAGCCGCTTTCGCCTCAGCCGGCTCGTCGCTGTCTCCCGTTTCGACCCGACGAACGCCAAGATAGTAAAGTAGGGGCACGGCCAAGGCGATGGAGGAATAGGTGCCGATAAGGACGCCCCAGATCAGGCCGATAACGAAGCCGCGAATGACTTCGCCGCCAAAAATGTAGAGTGCGAAGAGAGCAAGCAAGGTGGTGACCGAGGTCAGAATGGTGCGCGACAGGGTCATGTTGATCGCTTCGTCCAAGACCTCCTCGACCGGGCGCTTTTTGTATTTGCGCAGTGTCTCTCGCACCCGGTCGAACACTACCACCGTGTCATTGATCGAATAGCCGGCAATAGTCAGCACCGCCGCCAGAGTCGCCAAATTGAACTCCAACTGCATAACCGAGTAGAAGCCGATGGTGGCGATGATGTCATGCGCTAGCGCCACCAAAGCGGCCACCGCGAAATGCCACTCGAAGCGGAACCAGATATAGCAGCCGATAGCGGCAAGGGAGAGCAAAGTGGCAAGAATACCGGCTCGGCGTAGCTCTGCCCCGACGGTCGGCCCGACAAACTCCGTTCGGCGATAGTCAACGCCCTCGTCGCCCAGAGCTGCCCGGATGGCCTGAACCGCCTCGTTTTGTGCCTCTTCGCCGCCCTCCTGACGCTGCACGTTGATCAGCACGTCATTGGGTTCGCCGAAAGTCTGCAGGTTGACCTCGCCGAGCCCCAAGCCATCCAGTTCAGAGCGCAGGGATGCAAGATCGGGCTGCTGTTCGAAACGCACCTCCAACAGGATACCGCCGCGGAAATCGATGCCGAAGTTGAGCCCAAGCGTGAAAAAGGACACGATCGAGGCGACTATCAACCCGGCCGAAAGCGTCAGAAAGGCCTTGCGCTTGGCCAGGAAACGGATGCCGAACCCCATCGGCAGGTGACGAATGACGGCCATGCTGCGCTCCTAAACCGGTAGGTTCTGCGGCCGCCTTTGCCGCAGCCAGAGCACCATCAGGAGCCGCGTCACCATCAGTGCCGAGAAGAGAGAGGTGATAAGGCCAATGGACAGCGTGACGGCAAAGCCTTTGATCGGTCCGCTGCCGAAGAAGTAGAGCAGCGCGGCAGCAATGAAGGTGGTCAGATTGGCATCGATAATGGTGCTGAGCGCCTGCTTGTAGCCAGCATCGATGGCCGAGACCGGCCCTCGCCCATTGCGTATCTCCTCACGTATTCGCTCGAAGATCAGCACGTTGGCATCCACCGCCATTCCGATAGTGAGCACAATGCCGGCGATTCCGGGGAGCGTCAGCGTAGCCTGCAATCCGGTCAAAGCCGCTGCCACCAGGATCAAGTTGAACAGCAGAGCGACGCAGGCCATGGCGCCGAACAGGCCATAGATCGTGACCATGAAGCCGACAACCAGCGCCAAGCCCAACACGCTGGCGAACTCGCCCGCTTCGATGGAGTCCTGGCCTAGGCTCGCGCCGACCGAGCGCTCTTCCAGGAAGGTGATGGAGGCCGGCAAAGCGCCGGCGCGCAGGAGGAGTGCAAGTCTTTGCGCCTCCTCGATGGTGAAGCTGCCGCTGATCTCGCCACGCCCGCCCAGAATCGGCTCACGGATAACCGGTGCACTGATCACCTCGTCGTCCAAGACGATGGCGAAGGGCCGGTTGACATTCTGCCGCGTCAGATCGGCAAAGATCTGCCCGCCCCTGGTATCGAAGGCAAAGGTGACCACCGGAAGGCCGCTGATCTGGTTGAAGGACTGCTGCGCATCGGTCAGGCGCTCTCCGCTGAGGCGCACGCGGCGCTCGAGCACGTATGCCGAGGCCGACATCGGGTCATCGGGATCGGCGGCTGGCACGACCTGAAAGCCCGGCGGCACGGCACCGGTACCCGGAACAACGTCGGTGTTGACCATATGGAAGGTCAGCTTGGCCGTTTGACCGATCAGCGACTTCTCCGCCTCGCAATCCTCCGCCCCCGGCACCTGAATGACGACGCGGTCTTCGCCCTGACGCTGCACCACGACGCCGCGGGTTCCTTCCGGGTCCAGACGGCGACGCATAATCTCGACGGTCTGCAGCATGACCGTCTCTTCCGTCTGCCGGATGGCTTGATCGGTCTGTTGCAAGCTCGAGCCGCCGTCGCTGCCGATGGACAGCAGCCAGTCGAGGCCGATCAGGTCGCGCAGACCGTCGCGCACCCGATCTGCGCTGCCGGGGTCGCGCAGGACGAACACGACATCGCCAGCCTCATCCACGCCGAGATTGGTGTAACCGAGGCGCTCCTGACGCAGCTCCGAGCGAACGGCGGCAACCATGTTCTCTCGCTGCTCAGCAAAAACCTCATCGATCGCAACCGAGGTAAGCAGGTAACAGCCGCCCTGAAGGTCAAGGCCAAGGTTCATCTGCTGATTGCTGGGCAACCAGCTTGGCAGCGCCTCGCTCGCGCTCTTCGACAGCAGGTTCGGGAAGGCGTAGAGAATGCCGAGAACGAAGACGAAAACGACGAAAACGACCTGCCAACGAGATATCCGAACCATGCTTTTGCGATCTCCTGCCGGCCAGGCCTAGCGCCGGCGGCGAAACACGGATTTCTTCTCTTCAGCCGTCGAGGCCGCGGCGTCCTCGTCCGCCTCGGCGGCCTCCGGCTCCTCGGCCGGCTCTTCCCTCTTCGCCGTGGTCTTTTCGCCCCTCGGCTGGCTCTTATTCACAACCTCCGAGATGGTGCCGCGCACCACCCGAACCTTGACGTCCTTAGCGATCTCGACCTCGAGTTCGTCGTCGTGCACCTTGGCCACGGTGCCGATAAAGCCGCCGGCCGTTACCACCTTGTCCCCGCGCCTGAGATTGGCAACCATCTCCCGATGCAGCTTCATCTTGCGCTGCTGCGGACGGATCATAAGGAAGTAAAAGATCGCAAATATGGCGATCAGCGGTAGAAAAGTGACCAGCAGGTTGGGCTCTGCGGCCGCGCCGGCCTGTGCGTAGGCGGGAGAAATCAGCATATCCGGTCCTTGAGCAATCGGTTTCGTCTGCGCCTCGGGAAGCCGCGCCGCCACGGGCTTTCCGGGAACGCGCAGCGCGCCGGACTATAGCCCGCCATGTCCGTTTTGCAACGGCGCCTCAAGCCGGCCATTACCATGGCAACATTGACCACGCGGCCGGCTCTGCCTAGCCTCCGCGCCTCCCACCCCAAGGACCCCCAAAGCGGAGGTTCCATGTCAGAGCAGCGCGACCAGGACAATCTTCTGCCGACGCTCGGCCGCATCGCGGCGGCGCTCGAGCGTTTGGCACCAGCCGGCGAGCCTTTCGGGCTGCCGGAAGAAAGTGAGGCCTTTGTCTGGCACGCCGACAGCGCGACCTGCCAGCCGGTTGCCAAGGTCAACCGCATCCCCCTCGGCCTGCTGCAAGGCATCGACCTGCAGATCGACAAACTGCTGGAGAACACCCGGCGATTCGCCCGCGGCCTACCGGCGAACAACGCTCTGCTATGGGGCGCGCGCGGTACCGGCAAGTCCTCTCTCGTAAAGGCCTGCCACGCGGAGATTTCCGCCGAAGATCGCCGCGAGGAACGCCCGCCTGTCGCACTCGTCGAAATCCACCGGGAGGACATTCCCAGCCTGCCGCAGCTGCTCGAGAAGCTGCGCGGCGGCGGGCGGCGCTGTATCCTGTTTTGCGACGATCTGTCGTTCGATCAGGACGACACCAGCTACAAATCCTTGAAGGCTGTGCTTGAAGGTGGGGTCGAAGGCCGGCCGGAGAACGTTATCTTCTACGCGACCTCCAACCGGCGTCATCTGATGGCGCGTGATATGATCGAAAACGAGCGTTCAACCGCCATCAACCCGTCTGAGGCGGTTGAGGAGAAGGTCAGCCTGTCCGACCGTTTCGGCCTTTGGCTCGGCTTCCACAACGCCGACCAAGCGACCTACTTCGCAATGGTGGAAGGCTATGCCGACCACTTCGGGCTCGATCTGCCGAGCGACGAGCTACGCCGTCGCGCAAACGAGTGGTCGGTCACCCGCGGCGCCCGTTCGGGCCGCGTTGCCTGGCAGTTCATCCAAGACTTGGCCGGAGAAATCGGCAAGAGCCTCGACGGCGCAGGCTGATGGCCACGCCATTGGACCAAACCGAATCGGATGTCCGCTCTCAGCCCGATCTATCCCGCGTCGTCGTCATCGGCACCAGTTGCGCCGGCAAGACCACCTTTGCCGAGCGCTTGGCAAAGCAGCTCGGCAGCCGTCACCAGCAGATCGACGCCCTCTATTGGCTGCCCGGCTGGACGGCGCGCCCCTCGGCCGAATTCGCGCGCATCTTGAGCGCGGCAGCGGCCGAAGACCGTTGGGTGATGGACGGCAACTTCGGCAGCTGGCGGGAATACCTCTGGCCCCGTGCCACGGCCGCCGTGTGGCTGAACTACGCTTTTCCCCGCATCATGGGACGTGCCCTGCGCCGCACTACGGTGCGCGCCGTGACAAGGCAGCGGCTCTACTCCGGCAACTACGAAACCGTCACCAAGGCCTTCTTCAGCAGCGATTCAATTCTCGTCTGGATCCTGAAGAAGCACGTCCCCCAGAAGCGAACCTACCGGGCGATCTTCGACGGACAGGACTATCCCAACCTAGCACGCATAGAGTTTGCGGCTCCGCACGAGGCTGAGCGCTTCCTTAACGCTGTCGGTTAGCTCGGCAGCAGCTCGCGCGGGTCGACGGCGCGGCTCCCTTTGCGAATCTCGAAGTGGAGTTGCGGCCGGTCGACGTTGCCACTCCGGCCAACACGGGCAATCACCTGTCCGCGCGACACCCGCTCCCCTTTGGAAACCAGCAGGCTGGAGTTGTGGGCGTAGGCCGTGACCCAGCCGTTTTCATGGCGGATCAGCAAAAGATTGCCAAAGCCCTTCAACTCGTTACCGGCATAGACCACCTCACCTCGCTCCGCCGCCACCACGGGCGCCCCGCGGGGCGCGGCGATGTTGATGCCGTCGTTGTGGCGGCCATCCCCCTGAGCACCGAACTCGGCGATCACTCGGCCCTGAGTCGGCCAGAGAAAGCCGAGGCCATTGGCGGTCGGCGGTACAGGTGGCGGGTCGGGCGGCTGTGTCGGGAGTGCCGCCGGTTGAGGCTGAGCCGTTTGCGGTTGCGGCGGCTGTGGCATGGCGGTCGGCGCCGGCGCTGGCTGGGCGCCGCGCGGGGCAGCGGCCGGAACCATCGCCAACTGGCCGGCTGGTGCCGGCCCGGTCGCCGGTATGGCCAGGGTTTGCCCGACGGAGAGGCTGTACGGCGCCTGCAGGTCATTGACCGCAGCGAGCTGGCTGCGCTCGACGTTGTACTGCCGGGAGAGGCTGTAGAGCGTGTCGCCCGGCTGAACGCGATGCACTCGTTGTGCGGGGAGCTGCAGCTCCTGGCCGGGGCTTAGCCGGTAAGGCGGGGTCAGACCGTTGCGCTGGACGATGCTCTGGACCGGCAGGCCGAAACGCCGAGCGATGCCGTAGAGTGTATCACCCGGCTGCACCCGATAGCGGCCGCCGGGCGGCAAGGCCGCCGTTGCCGGCGCGGGAGCCGGCGGCGTCGCAGCCGGCGTGGAGGTCGGTATCGACGAAGGTGGCGGCCGCACAGCCGTGCCGGCCGCCGGCTCTGGCAGTGGCTGAGGGCTGGGCGCACCGAGCGGCACGCTCTGCACGCTGCTGGGCGAGCGCACCTCGGCCGGATTGAAGACAGGGCCGGCGGCCGCGAGCTCCGGCTTGCGCACGGGCAGCGGCGGCGGGGCGCCCGGCGACTGTGTGATACGCACCCGCTCGGGGTTGGAGCAAGCCGCCAGCAGGAAGAGGCCGGTCAAGGCCACGAGGCAGAGGCGCAAGATCATTCAGACTCCTGCCCTTCGCCCGAGCCTTCGCCATTCGCCTCGCCAGCCACAAGAGGCACAAAGCGCACGGCCGCCAAGCTCTCTTGTTCAACGCCGCTTGCGGTCTTACGCAGCTTCACGAGGTCCTGCGTGCGGCCCTGGCCGCCCACCGGCAGCACCATGATGCCGTCCTCCGCCAATTGCTCCAGCAAGGGCTCAGGCGGGAACACGGCCGCGCAGGTCACGATGATGCGCGGAAAGCTGCGCGGCTCCGGCCAGCCTTTGCTGCCGTCGCCACAGTATGTCGTGATGTTGTGGAGTCGCAATTGCTTGAAACGCTCTTCCGCTTCTTCAAGCAAAGGTCGATGCCGCTCAATTGTGTAGACCCTGCGGCAGACACGCGAGAGAATCGCCGCCTGGTAGCCGGAGCCGGTGCCGATCTCCAGAACCGTCTCCCGCCCCTTGCACTCCAGTGCCTGGGTCATCATTGCAACCACATCCGGCGCGCTCAGGGTCTGTCCCCGGCCGATCGGCAGGGCCATCAGCTCGTAGGCCTGATCCTGAAAGGCCGGCGGCGTGAAGAGCTCACGCGGTATGCTCTCCATAGCCGACAGCACGGCGGTGTCGGTGATGCCGGCACGGCGCAGCTGCATCAGCAGACGTATCTTGCGAGCCTCGATGGTCATTCAGGCGTCACCACGCCAGCGTCATGCAAAGAGCTCCGTCAGCCGCGGCAGGATCTCGCGGTAGGTCAGGTCCTGGTGCAGCGGCGTGACTGACACCCAACCGTCGTCCACCGCGGCGATATCGCTTCCGGGCTCCGCCGACGCGTTCGCCGCCCAGTCCCCAATCCAGACGTAGTCCCGCCCGCCCGGGTCCTTCCCTTCCATCAGACCGGCCGGCCCCAAGCCGCGGCCCTGGCTGGTCACCTTGATGCCTTTGACCTCGGCCGAGGGCGTCGGTGGGAAATTGACGTTGATCAGCAGATCCCGCCGCCAATCCACCTTCTGCAGGCCGACGATCACCTGCGGCGCATACTCGGCGACGGCGGGAAAGGGCATGTCCAACTCGCGACTACCAACCTGGCTGAAGGCAATGGCGTGGCTGCCCAGCATCACCGCCTCCATGGCGGCAGCGACAGTCCCGGAATAGAGCACATCCTCGGCCAGGTTGCCGCCGTGATTCACGCCGGAAAGCACGAGATCGGGCGGCTGGCCATCCAGCACCTTCCGGAACCCGACAACCATGCAGTCGCTCGGCGTGCCGTTGACGGCGAAGCGGCGCTCGCCGAACGCCTGGATGGTCAGGGGCCGCCGGGTGGTCAGCGCGTGGCTCATGGCCGACTGCTCGACCTCTGGCGCCACGGTCCAGACATCGTCGCTCAATGCACATGCCACCTGCTCCAGAGCCTTGAGGCCGGGCGCGTGGATACCATCGTCGTTGGTGACCAGAATACGCTGGCCGTCCAGGGGCTTAGCCATCAGCTTGTGCTTTAGTCATGTGCGGCGATGATCTCCTGCCCGCCCATGTAGGGCCGAACCGCCTCAGGAATGACGATGCTGCCATCGGCCTGTTGGTAGTTCTCCATCACCGCGATCAGCGCACGGCCGACCGCAACGCCGGAGCCGTTCAGGGTGTGCAGGAAGCGGGTGGCCTTCTCGCCTTCTGGGCGGAAGCGCGCCGCCATGCGGCGGGCCTGATAGTCCCAGCAGTTGGAGCAGCTGGAGATCTCCCGATAGGTCTCTTGTCCCGGCAGCCAGACCTCGATGTCGTAGGTCTTGCGCGAGGCTGCGCTCATGTCACCGGAGGAAAGCAGCATCACCCGGTAAGCCAGGCCGAGGCGGTTCAGCACCTCCTCGGCGCAGCTCAGCATGCGCTCCAGCTCCTCCATGGAGCGATCGGGGTGCACGGCAGAGACCAGCTCCACCTTGTCGAACTGATGCTGGCGCAGCATACCGCGCGTGTCGCGCCCGGCCGAGCCAGCCTCGGAGCGGAAGCACGGGGTTAGCGCGGTGAAGCGCTTGGGTAGCTCGCCTTCCTCGACAATCGACTCTCGCACCAGGTTGGTCAGCGGCACCTCCGCCGTGGGAATGAGCCAATAGCCCTCTTCGGTCTTGAAGAGATCCTCGCCGAATTTGGGCAGCTGTCCGGTGCCGTACAGCACATGATCGCGCACCAGATAGGGAGGGCTGACCTCCAGGTAGCCGTGCTCCCGAGTGTGCAGGTCGATCATGAAGTTGGCCAAAGCCCGGCTCAGGCGGGAGATCTCGCCGCGCAGCAACACGAAACGCGAACCGGAGAGCTTGGCCGCCATCTCGAAGTCCATCTGGCCGAGTGCCTCGCCCAACTCGAAATGCTGCTTGGGGACGCCCTCGAGATTGGGAATGGAGCCTCGGTTGCGCACCAGTTCGTTGGCGTTCTCGTCGGGGCCGACCGGCACCTCGGGCAAGGGGATGTTGGGTAGACCGGAGAGCAGCGCTTCAAGCGCCTCGTCGGCCCGGCGCGCCGTCTCCTCGCCGGCCGCCATTTTATTCTTGAGAGCGGCCACCTCGGCCATCAAGGGCTCGGCGTCCTCACCGGCCTTCTTCTTCTGGCCGATCGCCTTGGAGGCTTCGTTCCGCCGGGCCTGCATCTCCTGCAGGGCGGTCTGCGCCTCACGGCGCTGCTGGTCGAGGGAGAGAATCTCCGCGGACTGCGGCGGCAGGCCACGTGCCTCCATGCCCTGATCGAAGGCCTCGGGGTGATCGCGAATCCACTTGATATCGAACATGACGGGAACCGAATCGGGCTGCTTTGGAATGCCCGGCGCTTATAGTGGCTCCCGCCCGCGCCGTCCACGCCGGCAACACTAAACTTGGAGGAGCTTTTTACTCCGCCTCGAGCTCGTCACGGAGCTCCTGCTCTTTCTGAGCACGCTTCTTCTCGACCATGCGCGCCATCCAGATCGAAATCTCGTAGAGCAGGATGATGGGGATGGCGAGGCTGAGCTGGCTCAGCGGGTCGGGCGGCGTGAAAATGGCGGCGACCACGAAGACGCCGACGATGGCGTACTTGCGGGAGCGCGCCATGCCGTCGGCACTGGCGATGCCGGCGCGTGCCAGGAGGGTCATCAGCACCGGCAACTGGAAGCAAAGCCCGAAGGCGAAGATCAGCCGCATGGTGAGCGAGACGTACTCGCTGACCTTGGGCTCCAGCTCGACCGGCAGCACGGTCGAAGAACCGGGCGACTCGAAGCCGATGAAGAAGCTCCAGGCAAAGGGCAGGATGACGTAGTAAACCAGCGCCGCCCCGGTGAAGAAGAGGATGGGCGAGGCGATCAAGAAGGGGGCGAAGGCCGTCTTTTCGTCGCGGTAGAGGCCCGGCGCCACAAACTTCCAAAGCTGCAGCAGGAAGATCGGGCAGGTGATGAAGGCGCTGAAGAAGAAGGCGATCTTGATCTGCGCGAAGAAGGGCTCGATCAAGCTGGTATAGATAATCCGCGGTGTTCTCGTTTCGTCTTCGTAGCGGCTGAGCAGCAGGTCGGACAGCGGCTGCGCGAGGAAGTCGAAGAGCGATTGGGCGAAGTAGAAGCAGATGATGAAGCCAACGATCAGCGCAGCCGCGGCATAGAGCAGGCGCTGCCTCAACTCGATCAGGTGATCGAGCAGCGGCATCTTCTGGAGATCGAAATTCTGCTGCACCATCGCGTGCGGCTCTCTTACCTATCAGCTCGCGCCGGTCTTGCTGGTCGCCGGCTCTTCGACTGGTGGCCTGACCGAATGAGCGGGCGCCGGGTTGGCCGGCTGAACCCGGTGTTCGGCCCGCGCCTGTTCCTGCTCGGGCTCTGCGGCGGGCTGCGTCGCGGCACCGTTGCCGCCGGCTGGCTTGTCAGAGGCCGTGTCAGGCGAGGCCGCCTCGGATGAGCTGCCGACGCTCGTCACCGGCCCGTCCTTGGCGGCGGAGGAGCTTGAGGACGCACTCGTGGAAGACTTGCCGGCATCGCGCGCCTCTGAATCGAGCGCACGGGCTTCTGCCTTGACCTCACCGTCGGGGTCGAGCGTCTCTTCGAAGGAGCGCTCCAGGTTCATGGATTTGGCCGACTGGATGGTCTTTTTGGCCTCGTCCAGCTCGGCTTCCCGCGCCATCTCATCCAGGCTGTGCTGGAAATCGCGGGTCAACATACGCGCCTTGCGGACATAGCGGCCCACCGTCCGCATCATCGTCGGCAGCTCGCGCGGCCCGATGACGAGGAGCAGCAAGAGGGCGATAACCGCCATCTCGGACCAGCCGATATCAAACATGGCGCCGCCTGGCCCCTTGTCTTAACCAACGGCCGCTTTTCGGCCCCGCACCCGCACGGGCGCTCAGCCGTTGGCGGCCTTCTTCTCTTCCTCGGCCGTACGCGTCACGGTCGCGGCGGCAGTGTCTTGTTCCAAGGCCTTGGTGGCCTCGGCTTCGTCGCCTTCCGGATCTTTTTCCTTGTCCTTCAGGCCCTTCTTGAACTGGTTAATGCCGGAGCCGAGGTCCTTCATCAGCTTCGGAATCTTACCGCCGCCGCCGAACAGAACCAGCACGACCGCCAAAACGATCAGCCAGTGCCAAATACTAAACGTGCCCATATGGCAATCACTCCCTAGCGTTCCCGCGCTGTCCGATGGTGCAGCCCCGACTGGCGCCCGGCTTGCCAAGATCCAACGTCCGCGCGCCCCTTACTCGGGGCCTCATCGAGGGGACTATGACAAACTCACACGGCCGGAGCAACGTTGGCTGCTCCGGCTCGTGCTATCTAAGTGGCGTCTCTGGTCGGAAAAACAAAGGCCATGGCCGGATCCAAGGCCACCGTGAAGCTTGTCTCGGAGTCCGGCAGAAAGCGGCCAGGCCGTCGGGCGTGCATGTGATAAGGGCCTGAAGCGCCGTTAACGATGGAAAGATGGACGATGCTGGTGCGCCCCACGAAGCGCGCTGCCTCGACGACCCCGCGGCAGTCGGACTGCCCGGTGACGGAGCCGGGCGGCAACAGCAGAAGTCCTTCCGGGCGGATGTAAACCTCGGCCGAAGAGCCTTCAGCCAAGCCCTTCGCATCCAGGCTGCCCAAGGGCGTCTGCACCTGACCATCCATGACCGTGGCCGGGAAGTGGTTGATATCGCCGAAAAAACTGGCAACGAAGGGATTCGCCGGCTGGAAGTAGAGCTCGGCCGGCGTGCCGCACTGCGCAAGACGCCCCGCTTCCATTAAAGCGATGCGGTCGGCCAGAAACATCGCCTCTTCCGGATCATGGGTCACCACCAGCGCCGCAGCACCGCTGCTCTTGAGCACATGGAGCGTGCTATCGCGCACCTCGTGGCGAAGCTGGGTATCCAGGTTGGAGAAGGGCTCGTCGAGCAGCATGAGTCGTGGACGCACCGCCATGGCCCGGGCCAAGGCGACACGCTGCTGCTGCCCGCCGGACAGCATATGCGGATAGGCCTCGGCCATCGCGCTGAGACCGACCTGGGACAGCACATCGGACACCCTTTGAGCACGCTCACCCCGCTTCAGCGCCGTCAGGCCGAAGGCAATGTTCTCAGCGACGCTTAGATGGGGGAAAAGCGCATAATCCTGGAACACCAAGCCAACGCGGCGATCCTCCGGCGGGCACTCGCGCCCCGGCTCTGCTATCACCTGCTCGTCCATGGCGATCTGCCCCGACTGGACGCTCTCCAACCCAGCGACCAGGCGCAGCACCGTGGTCTTGCCGCAGCCGGACGGGCCCAGCAGGCAGACGATCTCCCCCTCGGCAAGCGAGAGTGAAAAGTCCTGCACCGCCTGGGTCCTACCGTAGCGATGCGACAGATGATCGATGTCCAAGGCCCGCATGGGACAGGGCGAGTCCGCAAAGGTTACAGGGTCGGTCGCCCGACAAAGCTAGTGCGAATGATTTGCAAAAACAATGCTACGCGGCCGCAGAGCTCAAGGCCATCGCCTCAAGCCCCCAATTCCTGCCGTACAATCTCTTCCATCTCTGCCGGGTCAAGAGCTTCTTCCAAAGCCTCTTCGCTTTCTTCCTCGGCCGTCTCCGCGGACTCGCTCTCGCCGTCAACCGGCGGCAACTGGCCAAGCCGGCCGATGCTGACCGCCGGGCGGGCATCAAGCAGGCCGGCCGCCTTCAACTCGTCGAGCCCCGGCAGCGCCTCCAGGCTCTCCAGGCCGAATTGGTCGAGAAAAGCCTCTGAAGTAGCCCAGGTGACTGGGCGGCCCGGCGTACGACGGCGCCCCTTGGGGCGGATCCAGCCGGCCTCCAGCAAGCTGTCCAGCGTGCCCCTGGACATGGCCACGCCGCGGATCTCCTCGATCTCCGCCCGGGTAACCGGCTGGTGATAAGCGATGATGGCCAAGGTCTCGATGGCGGCACGGGACAGCTTCTTTTGGACGTTGGTTTCGATGGTCATGCGTCCGCCGAGATCGGGCGCCGTACGAAAAGCCCAGCTCTTGTCGAGCCGCACCAGATTGACCCCGCGATTGGCGTAGAGCGCCTGAAGCTCCTCCAGCAGCTTCGGGATGTCCGTCCCGTCAGGAAAGTGGCGCGCCAACTGGGCTGGCGTCATTGGCTCGCGTGAGGCGAACAACAACGCCTCCAGCAAACGCAGGTCCTCGAAACGTTCGCTACTCATGATCGCTCCAACTGTCGGTCGCCTCTTCGGCGGCCGCTTCGTCCGGGGCCACACTCGCGGTGGCCGTTGCCTCCCCCCCATCCGCCTTCTCACGAAGGTAGATCGGCCGAAAGTGCCCCTCTTGGCGCAGCTCAGCCTTACCTTCCTTCACCATTTCGAGGCCGGCAAGCAAGGTCGAAGCCAAAGCCGAGCGCCCAGGCAGGCCAGAGCGCAGCTCGGGCGGCAAGAAGGAGGCCAAGGTACGCCAGCCAGGGGCCGCGCCCAGCAGGCTGGTAAGCCGCCGCATGGCATCGTCGACGGAGTAGAGGTTGAGAGGCAGGATACGCAAGCTGTCGCTCTCGGTCGCTCGGCTGCGGCTGCGGCCGTAGGCGGAGAGCAGATCGTAGAGGCTGGCTTGGTAGAGAACGTTGGTGACGCGAGGCACGGCCTCCGGCGCGCCGCGGGCGAAGAAGTCGCGACCAAGGCGCGGCCGCTCCAAAAGACCGACCCCCGCACCCTGCATAGCCTCCAAGCGCTGCAGCTGAAATCGTAAGGCAGCCGCCATCTCGGCACCGGAAGGTTCTTCTTCCCCTTCCGGCTCGGGCAGCAGCATGCGGGACTTGAGGTAGGCGAGCCAGGCCGCCATCACTAGGTAGTCGGCTGCCAGCTCCAGATTCACCCGCCGCGCCGCCTTGACGAAAGCGATGTACTGTTCGGCAAGCTGCAGGATCGAGATCTGGGTGATATCGACCTTCTGATCGCGCGCCAGCTGCAGCAGCAGGTCGATCGGCCCCTCGAAGCCCTCCAGGTCGACCAGAAACACCCCTGCCACCGCGGGGCTGTCGCCTTCGAAGTCGGCCTCTGTCGTCAAACTCCAACTCCTGCCGCCTGCGGCCTTGCCGCCGTTTCGCTCAACAAGGCCGCCAGCTTGTCGATCAGGGCTTGGCGATGCGCCTTGTCGGGCCGGCCACGCCGGGCCTCGGCATCGGTCAGCCGGCGCTGCGCCGCTTCGTCGAGCGGCCGTCCCCCTTCCGCAACGGCGATCATCTCATCGCGCTTGCCATTGCAATGAAGCGCCAGGTCGCATCCGGCGGCAAGCGCCCTGCGCGTGCGCTCTTGCATGCTACCGCCAAGCGCCCCCATGGAAAGGTCATCAGATACCAGGACACCATCGAAGCCGAGTCGGCCACGGATTATCTCATCGATGGCTGTGGGCGAAAGCGTCACCGGTTGGTTCGGATCGCAGGCTGGGAAAACCAAATGTCCCGTCATGCCCCAAGGCGCATCACAGTTCGCAGCGAAGGGCGAGAAATCGCTGGCATCCAGCGTTTCCAAGTCGGCTTCGACCTCGGGCAGGCTCTCGTGGCTGTCGACCCGGGCGCGCCCATGCCCTGGCAAATGCTTGATCACCGGCATGACGCCAGCGGCCAGCAGCGTTTCCCAGTAGGTCCGGCCATCCTTTGCCACCGTCTCGGCGGCAGCGCCGAAAGCACGATCGCCGATAACGCCATGGCCCTCGGGATGCAGCAGGTCGAGACAGGGGGCGCAGTTGACATCGATGCCGACGTCCAGCAGCTCCGTCGCGGTTAAGGCCGCGGCAGCCCGGATGGCCTCCTCCCCCGCTTCGGCCAAGCGCGCCGCTGACGGCACGTCCGACCAATGGGGCGGACGCAGGCGCCGCACCCGTCCGCCTTCCTGGTCGACCAACACCGGCGCCTTGCGGCCAACGCTCTCCCGCATCTCGGCGGTGAGGGAGCGAACCTGCTCAGGTGCGTCGACATTGCGCGCAAAGACGATGAAGCCGTAAGGCTGAACTTCGCGGAAGAAGCCGCGCTCCCAGTCGGTGAGGCGCAAACCCTCGCAGCCGAAGATGACGGCAGCGGGCGTTGTCATCCCAATCGACTCGGCTAGCGCCGCTTGACGATACAGTCCTGACCGGCGGACTTGAGCTGCCCGCAAAGGTCCTGGGCCGTCGTCTTGCTCGGGAAGGGGCCGGTCTGAACGCGGAAGTAGATGCCGCGATCACCGAGGTCGGCCCGCTCGACGTAGAGCGGCATGGTTTCCAAGAGATCCGGATGCTTGGCCTGGGCCTTTGACCAGAAGCCTTTTGCCTCTTCCTCGCTGCGCAGGGAGGCGACCTGGATGACGTAGCTGTTGTCGGGCAGCTCTTGCATGCGCGGCTGTGCCACCTGGATCGGCTTGGCTGCCTTTTGCTCGCCCCCGGCGTTGTTCGAGCCGGTCGGCAAGGCCTCGCGCTTGGTGCCGTTGGCTTGCTTGGCCGGCTGGTCCACCGACTCGGTTTCCACAGCCGGTGTCGTCGCGGCAACTTGCGGCGCCGGCGCGTCCGAACCGGCGGAAGCCAGACCCGCCGGAGCGTCGCCGGACCCTTGGCCGTTCAAATCGATGGTGGGCATCCGCGGCGGCAGCACGATCGGGAACTCACGTACCCTGCGCTGCTTGCCTTCGCCGCTGACCGCGCCGCGCTCCACAGCTGTAGCTGCGGTCTGCTCTTCTGTCTCGGCCGGGGACTGGCTGGCCGGCTTGGCCAGCAGTGACTCCACGGCTCCACCGTCCTCTCCACGCGTGGCGCCAATCTCCCGCGTGACCGTGGCCGGAACGACCCGGTCATCACTTGCTGTAGAGGCGGAATCCTGGCTCGGCATTTCGACCGGCGCCGGCTGCGCGGCTTGGCCGTCGTCAGCATCTGCCGGCGCCTCGGCTGCGCGCTCCTCCTTCGCCACCTGACGATCGGCCGCGTCCGTTGCGCCGTCGGTCATCTGGGCGACCAGATCGCCGATCGGATCGCCGGACTCGGTCGCCGCTTGCTCTTCCGCTTCCGGCAAAGCGACCAGTGGCGCACCATCCCGCTGCGTCTCGGCCTGCTCCGACAGCTCTTCGCCCAACACCTCACCGCGTGGCGCGCGGGCGATCTCCATAGGCTCTTCCGGCGGCGGCAGTATACGCTCGACCTTGTCGTCGGCCGCTTCACCGTTGTTGAGCACGGCATTGTCCTGGAAGGGGATCTGCAGCCCGCCGGGTTCGTCCGGCTGAACCCGTTCCGGCGTCTCGGAAGCGCTGATGATGGGAACTTCACCCTCGGCACCGCCGTCCATGCCGCCGCCATAGCCGTACCAGACGATGGCGCCTGCGCTACCCAGAGCGATCAGGGCAACACTCAAGGGGAGCACGCGTCCGCCCCACGGCGACTGTCCGCGCTTGGCGCGTCTGGCGACGCGGCCGCTATCTTTCGCCCTGTTTCCAGCCGGTCCATCCGATGCGGTCAGGGGCGGCTGATCAGCCGATCTGCCGTCCTGGGACTGCTTGGAGCCTTCGCCACTTGCCATCAGCGCATCTCCTCGATGGGCGTAACACCGATTGTCGCCAAACCCGACCCGATGACGATCAGCACAGCCCGAATCATCGCCAGCCGCGCTGCACTCAAGGCCTCATTGTCGGCTTGCAGGAACCTCAAGGCGGTGTCGTCCTTGCCTCTGGTCCACAAGCCATGAAAGCTCGCTGCCACTTCCTGCAAGTAAAAGGCAATCCGATGTGGCTCATAAGCCTGGGCTGCCGCCTCCACCATACGAGGCCATTCCGCCAGCTTCTTGATCAAAGCGAGTTCGCCTGAGTCGGTCAATAAATTGAGGTCTACGTTCGCAAGGCCTGCATCGTCTTGCGGTATGGTTAAGAATTCCTCAACCGCGTGGCGCTGTACGGAGCAGCCTCTGGCGTGCGCATATTGAACATAGAAGACAGGATTCTCGCGTGACTGCTCGACGACTTTTTCGAGATCGAAGTCGAGCGGCGCATCGTTCTTGCGCGTCAGCATAATGAAGCGAACCACGTCCTTGCCAACCTCGTCGATCACCTCGCGCAGGGTGACAAAGGTGCCGGCCCGTTTAGACATCTTCACCTCCACGCCGCCGCGCTGCAGCTTGACGAGCTGACAAAGCTGGACGTTGAGGCTGGCCTCGCCGTCGGTCAGCGCGGTGACGGCCGCCTGGGTGCGCTTGACCTGGCCGCTGTGGTCGGCGCCCCAGATATTGATTTGGCGGGTGAAGCCACGACGATACTTATCGTAGTGGTTGGCCATATCGCCGGCCAGGTAGGTCCAGCTGCCGTCCGACTTCTTGATCGGCCGGTCGACGTCATCGCCGAAGTCGGTGGAACGGAACAGCGTTAGCTCCACCGGCTCCCAGTCCTCTACCGGCTTGCCCTTGGGCGGCTCCAAAACGCCTTCGTAGACTAGGCCGCGCTCCCGCAGCACGGCGACCGCCTGCTCGACCGCGCCAGCCTCGACCAAGGCGCGCTCCGAGGTGAAAACGTCCTGATCGACGCCCAGCGCGTGCAAATCCTCGCGGATTAAGTCCATCATGCGCTCGATAGCGAAGCTGCGGACCTCGGGCAGCCAGTCTTCCTCCGCTGCGTCGAGCCACTTGGCGCCGTCCCGCTCGGCCAAGGCCCGTCCGACCGCCTTGAGGTACTCGCCCGGATACATGCCGGGCGGGATCTCGCCGATCGCTTCGCCCAACGCTTCGCGGTAGCGCAGGAAGGCAGAGCGCGCCAAGGTATCGACCTGAGCGCCGGCGTCGTTGACGTAATACTCCTTGGTCACGTCATAGCCAGCTTTGGCCAGCAACCCCGCGAGGGCATCACCGATCACCGCACCGCGCGCATGGGCAATGTGCAGCGGCCCGGTCGGGTTGGCAGAGACGTACTCGACATTGACTTTAACGCCGCTGCCCATCTCGCTCTCGCCGTAGGCCTTCCCGGCAAGGAGGATGTCTCTGAGCCGCTCCCGCCAAAAGTCGTCGGCAAGGCGCAGATTGATGAAGCCGGGTCCGGCAATGCCGGCTTCGGTCACCTGCGGCAGCTTGGCGAGCTCGGTCAGCAGCAAAGCAGCCAAGTCACGCGGCTTCATGCCGGCCGGCTTGGCCAAGACCATGGCCGCGTTGGTCGACAAATCGCCGTGAGAGGGGTCACGCGGCGCCTCCACGGTGATCCGATCGGTGTTCAGCCCGGCGGACAGCGTCCCGGCATCGGAGAGCGTGATGACGGAATCGCGGACGCGATCGCGGAAATGGCGAAAGACGTTCATGGCTTTGGACTTAGGAAACCTTGGCGAGTCGGGACGAAAACTATGCGCTGTTTCGAAACTAATTCGGATAGGGGTCGAACAGCTTGCGGTGCAGTTCAAGCGCATAACGGTCGGTCATGCCAGCAATATAGTCGGCCACTCGGCGTGCGCGCACCGCGTCAGGGGCATCGCTCAAGCCGTCCGCCCAGTTTTCCGGCAGGCACTGAGGGTCGCTATCGAAGTAGGCGAAGAGGTCCCGCATGACCTGCTTTGCCTTCTTCGTCATCCGGTTGACCAGATAGTGGCGGTACATTCGGCGAAACATGAAGCGGCGCAAGGAGCCGAGCGGTCCCCGCATTTCCTCGGAAAAGGCAACCAGCGCGGTCGGCATGGCCCGCACGGCCTCTGGCGAGTCCGGCCTATGCTCGGCGAGGCGCTGCCGGGTTTCGGCAAGCAGGTCGGAGACCATACGATCGATCAGGCGCCGCACGGCTTCGTGCACCAGCCGCCCTTGCTCCAACGCGCCATAGCGCTCGATGACCTCCGCGAACACCGCATCGGCCAAGGGCTCACTGCGTAGCGCCTCGATGGTGAGCAACCCAGCGCGCAGGCCATCATCGATATCGTGGTTGGTATAGGCGATGTCGTCTGCCAGGGCGGCGACCTGCGCTTCGGCGCTGGCATAGCTGCCAAGCTCCAGGTCCCAATCCTGACTGAAGGCCGTCAGCGCCGGGCGCGGCTGGGGCAGCGGGCCATTGTGCTTAGCGATGCCTTCCAGGCTTTCCCAGGTCAGGTTGAGCCCATCGAAGCCGGCGTACTTGGCTTCCAGCTCGGTCAGGATACGGAAGGTTTGCTCGTTATGATCGAAGCCGCCGTAGGGCTCCAGCAAGTCCTGCAGCACGGACTCACCAGCATGGCCAAAGGGCGTGTGGCCCAGGTCATGAGCCAACGCCAGCGCCTCGGCCAAATCCTCGTTGAGGCCAAGCTGCCTGGCGATAGAGCGAGCGATCTGCGCCACCTCCAACGAGTGGGTCAGGCGGGTGCGGAAGTAGTCCCCCTCGTGATAGACGAAGACCTGCGTCTTGTACTGCAGCTTGCGGAAGGCCCCGGAATGAACGATGCGGTCCCGATCTCGCTGAAACACCGAGCGGGTGGCGCTTTCGGGCTCCTGGTGCCAGCGCCCGCGGCTCTGCTCGGCCTGGCAGGCATAGGGTGCCAAGAGCGTGTGGCCGGGAGAAGGGTTGTCCATGGCCGGCAACCTAAACGGTGCCGTCCGCAGCGACAACGCGCATCGGGCGGCTTTGAAATCGGCCGGAAATCGCTTACATTGTTGGCAGAACAACGATCGACTTCGTTCGAGGGTACCTGGTTATGACGGCAATGGTCGAAACGGCAGAAGAGTTCTCGGTCAGCGTAAGCGCCGCCAAGCGCATAACGGAGCTTGCCGCGGTCGAAGACAAGCCCGGCAGCATGCTGCGCCTTTCGGTCAATGGTGGGGGCTGTTCCGGCTTTCAGTACAGCTTCGACTTCGATACGGCCGTTAACGATGATGACCATACCTTTCAACGGGATGGCGCCACGGTCGTGATCGACGAGATCTCGCTCGAGCTGCTCAAGGGCAGTCAGATCGATTTCGTCGAAGACCTGATGGGTGCCTATTTTCAGGTGAATAATCCCAACGCCTCTTCCTCCTGCGGCTGCGGCTCCTCCTTTTCGGTTTAGCAAGAGTTTAGAACTGCGCCGCCGGAAAAGGGTCGTGCTGCGGCTTTTGCCGTTCGCCCTTTTCGCCACTCTGATCTTGCCGGCAAACGCCCAGCAGCAGATCGCGCCCGAGCCAAGGCCCGCAGCGCTGCCGAAGCCCGGCTACGTCTGCGATGACGATGCGCCGGGCTGGGAATGCCCGTCGCTGCAGACGCTGCTTAGCGAGACCGAGCCGGGCGGCGTTCTGGAACTGCCGCGCGGTCGTTACCGGCAATGCCTGGTGATCGACCGGCCGATCACGCTGCGTGGGAACGGCTCTCTGTTGTTCGACACGCTCTGCCAGCGCAAGGCTGCCATCGTACAGAAGGCGGGGCCGACCGTGATCGAAGACATCGAATGCACCATTGGCCGCTTCCGGCAAAGCGCAATGGGCTGCTTGCGTCTCGAGAAGGGCAAGAGCGGGGACGTCACCCTGCGCCGGGTACACTTCCGCGACAGCCGCAATGGTGTGATGGGCGGTGACCCGTCGATGCGTGTGGTGATCGAGGATAGCCGCTTCGAGGGCCTGGGCCGCACCCACGGCCTCTACATCTTCGACGCTCAGGAGCTTGTCATCCGCCGCTCCCGCTTCATTGCCGGGCGCAACGAGGGTCACGAGATCAAGACCGAGGCGGCCCGGGTAGTGATCGAGGACAGCCTGCTGGACAACCGAGGTGGCATCGACAGCCGACTGATCGATGCCTATATCGGCGGCGAGCTCATTATCCGCCGCAGCGTGCTGCGCAAGGATAGCAACAGCAGCAATTGGGAGATGATCGGCTATCGCCGCGAGCCGCACCGCGGAAGCCACCCGGTGAACCGTATCCTCATCGAGGCCAGCGCCTTCTTCTGCTCCACCAAGGCCTTGCCGCTCGGCGGCGCGCTGCCGGACTCCATCCGTATCGAACGCACCCGCTTCGTCGGCAACTGTCAGAGCGTTGACCGCTTGCATTAGCGCGCCACAGCCGCAGACTCCCACGAGTCGCGCAAAACGGTGCGCCCAGCCCGAACCCTGCAGGACCTCATGAGCAGCGCAGAGATCACCTCAGAGATCACGATCGCCACCTGGAACGTCAATTCGATCAAGGCGCGACTGGCGCATCTCGTGAAGTGGCTGGACTCCTTCAGGCCTGACGTGGTGGCGCTGCAGGAGCTCAAGACCACCGAGGAGGGCTTTCCCGGCCTCGAGATACAGGCCGCGGGCTATCACTGGGCTATGGCCGGGCAGAAGAGCTACAACGGGGTCGCCTTACTCTCCAGAGAACCCATCGATCTGTTGGAGCAGGCGCTGCCTGGGGATGAGAAGGATGAGCAGGCCCGTTACATAGAAGGCCGTACAATGGGCCTGCGCGTCGGCGCCATCTACCTGCCCAACGGTAACCCGACCGATAGCGAGAAGTTCCCCTACAAGCTGGCTTGGATGGAACGGCTCGAGCATCACGCGAAGAGCTTGTTGGCCAGCGAGGAGCCCGTCCTGCTGTGCGGCGACTACAACGTCATTCCCGAGCCGGAGGACTGCTACGACCCGGCTGCCTGGACCGGCGACGCTCTCTTTCGCCCAGAGAGCCGCGCTGCCCTGCGCCGTCTGATCTACCTCGGCTACACGGACGCATTCCGCGCCTTCCACACGGAACCACACCGCTACAGCTTCTGGGACTATCAGGGCGGTGCTTGGCAGAATGATCTCGGTATCCGCATCGACCACTTGCTGTTGTCACCGCAGGCTGCCGACCGTCTGCGCGACAGCGGCATCGACCGGGAGCCACGCGGCTGGCAGAAGGCCTCCGACCACACGCCGGTTTGGTGCCGCCTCGCCGCGCCACCGCCCAACGCCTGAGCCATGCCGTTCATTCCCCTCGGCGACAGCAACCCGCGTATTCTGCTGCGCTACCCCTGGGTGACCTGGGGCACCATCCTCGCCTGCGTTCTGATCTACGCCGCGCAGATCTCAGACGGACTGCAGCTCAGCGTCTACAACTACGGCTTCATACCCGCGGTGTTCGCCGGCGACGCGCGACTGTCGAGCGAGCTGCTGCAGCTTCCACCGGTGCTGACGCTCTTCACCTCCATGTACCTGCACGGCAGCCTGATGCACCTGCTGGGCAACATGCTCTTCCTCTGGGTCTTCGGCGACAACATCGAAGACTCCATGGGCCACGTCCGCTTTCTGTTCTTCTATTTGCTCTGCGGCGCTGTCGCGGGACTAAGCCATTTTGCCGCCCAGCCTCTGTCGGACATTCCGATGGTCGGTGCCAGCGGCGCTATCTCCGGCGTCCTGGCCGCTTATCTCGTGCTCCACCCCCGCGCACGGATTCTGATTCCGATAGTGTTCATCCCCGTACGCCTACCGGCCTTTCTGCTGCTTGCCGGCTGGTTCGCCTTCCAGGTCTACGCTGTGATCGCCGACTCCGGCTTTGGCAACGTGGCCTGGTGGGCGCACATCGGCGGGTTCGTCGCCGGCCTCATCCTTGTGTTCCCCTTCAAGCGCAACACGGCGGTCCTGTTCGGCGGCAGCCCACCGCCGCAAGGCATTGTCCAACGCCGTGGCTATGGCGCGCACGACTCGCGCGACCGCAACCCGAGGCGCAAGCGGGAAAGCCCCATGCCGAACGCGGGCGAAGCGCCGCGTCGGCCCAAAGGACCTTGGGACAGATCGGGCTAAGCGGCTCCAGCAGCCAAAGGACCTTTCGACAGCGGCCCGTTGGGCATGAGACGAATGCCGCCGCGCAGATTGCGGTAGTCCAGCGCCAGGTGATCGACGGGGTTGGGCCCGGGTGCCGCGACCACCACCACCTCTTCGGCAATGGGCTGGAAATGGGCACGGAAGTGTACCGACGACTTCAGCCCGAGGATGGCGCAGTCGCTTGGCTCCAGACCGAGATGGCGGAACATCTCCTGGTCGCCGGCCTGCACTTTCTTGGAGGCGATCAGCACGTCGACCGCACCGATGCGAAGACGCGCCATGGGGCCCAAGTCCATCCGGGCGCCAAGGTAGAACGGCCCGGTGCAGGTGAAGCGGCCATCGCCCACAGCGGCGACCTTGGCACGCACCTTGAACGGCTCATGTCCCGGCAAGCCCGATTGGCTACCCAGCGCGAAATCACCCTCTGCGCCAACGCCGAGCTGATGGGCGTGCTTGGCTGCCGCCTCATCGTAGAGCAGTGCCAAGGCGGCACCCGCCGCCTCCTGCCGAACCAGCTCGGCCAAGAGCCCAACCGTATCGCCGTTGCCGCCGGCCCCGGGATTGTCCTGGGTGTCGGCCAGAACGATGGGACGGCTGGCGCCGGCAGCCTGACCTTTGGCGTAGGCAACGCCATCCGCTGCGCTCATGATGTCCCCGGCAAAAGCAGCCTCCTGGGCCAGAATCGAGCTGGCCAGACCATCGGCCACCGCATCGACGGCGGCCTGGTCGCTGCCAAAGACGGTGACCGTCGGCCCGGCATGGTGAATGTCCGCCGGCGAGAAACCCGCGTTGAAAGAGACGCTGTCGACACCGTCAATCTCCAGGCTGTCGAGGCCGTCGTAGATTGCCTTCGCCGGCTCGATGAGCGAGCAACCACTGGTCAGCGGGATGAGGAAGGGCAGCTGCCGGAAGGCGCTGGCGAACGCTCGGCCGCCGCGCTCAACCCAAAGATCGAGCAGACGCGCGGCACGCTTGCCGGTTACGGCCTGATCGACGTGCGGATAGGTGCGGTAGGAAACCAGGGCGGTCGCGAGCGCCATCATCTCAGGCGTGACGTTGGCGTGGAGATCGAGACTGACCAGGATCGGAATATCGGGACCGAGCAAATTGCGAACACGGCGCAGCAGCTCGCCCTCCCCGTCTTCATGGCTCTCGGTGACCATGGCGCCGTGCAGATCGAGGTAGACCGCATCCAGGCTGCCCGCATGCTCCAGCCCGTCAAGCATATGGCCTGCGATGGTCTCGAAGGCTTCGTCGGTGACGTAGGATGAGGGCGTCGCGCCGGCCCAAGCCAGCGGCACCGGCGTCCAGCCGCGCTCCCGCGCCGCTTCGACGAAGCCGGCGGCCGGAAGATTGACGCCGTCAATGCTGCCGAACATCGCCTCACCCCGGCTGAGGGGCGGCCAGCCACCGCCCTTGGTGAAATCCTCGAGCTCTGCCTTGGAGGGCGCGAAGGTATTTGTCTCGTGCTGAAATCCACCGACGGCGATGCGCATGCTGCTAAGCCCCTGTTTCGTTGTTCTGCTACGTGCCCCGGCGCAGCATAACCAGCGAGTGCAGCAATACCACACCGAGGATGATGCCCCCGCCCAGGAGCGTGGCGACGGTCGGCACCTCGCCGACGCCGATCCAGACCCAAAAGGGTCCCAAGACCAATTGTAGGCGACCAAGCAGCGCCACCTCGGCTGCCGGAACGCGCCGCACCCCATAGGTGATCAGCACGTATTGAAAGCCGAGTTGGACCACGCCCAGCAGGACCGCCATGACCAAGTCGTTGGCGCTGATGGCCAAGGTCGGCGCGAGAACGGCCGATGCCACCATGGCGACCACGCCGGCCAGGAAAACGGCGGGCAACATGTCCTCGCCCTTCTTGACCCGGAAGCACACCAGCGTAACCGCATAGCCGAGCACCGGTATGAAGGCGAGCAGCAGGCCCAGCATGCTGCCTTCGGCAAGCCCCTCCCCGACCATGACGGCGATGCCGAGAAAGGCGCCGACCATGGCAAGCAGTGTTGTCGGCCCCAAGCGCTCCCGCAGGACGAGCCATGCCAGGGCCGCCGCTACGAAAGGCGAGGTACCGCCGATGAAAACGACGCGCGCCACGCTGGTCTCCATCAGCGCGAGGATGAAGCTCATGAAGGCAATGCCAAGGGCCAATGCCACAACCAGGCCTGGCCAACCGATGGCGCGAAAGGCGTCTGCCGTGCGGCCGCGATAGCGGAAACCAAGGAACACGGCCATGAAGAGCACGAACGCGAGCGAACGATAGAACAGCAGGGTAAAGCCCTCTGCGTCCTCGGTCAGGCGTACGAAGATCCCGGCCAATGAGGTGAAGAAGGACGCAGCGATGACGCTCGCGAGGCCGAGCGCATAGAGCTTTCGCTCGATCCGCTCTCTTTCCTGCAGCTGTGCCTCGGCCGTGGTTGGCTCCATGCCCCCTGCTCATCGCCAGGCGCGCCTCCGTGGCACGCGCAAGGCGCGACCATAGCGGCCGCAACCGCATGCGGCAGGCACAAAGTCCCATGGTTAGCGCAGGGCAGCACTGCCAACGTCGCATGCGGACAGCGCCACGGTGGCCGGTGTGGGGGCTTGGTCTCACCGCCGGACAGTATTAAGTTACGCTTTGCAGTCAGGCTGGGGTGCCGGGCCCGTTCCGGCTGAGAACACACCCACCGAACCTGATCTGGGTCATGCCAGCGCAGGGAGCCGCCGATGAACGAGAAAACCGCACCCACTCTTTCCATCCGACCCAAGGTTGCCATCGTCGGGGCCGGCGTTTGCGGTCTCGGTGTCGCCTGGCGCCTGGCTCAACAGGGCTGCACCGTCACTGTCTTCGAGCGTGGCGATGTTGGCCGCGGCGCCTCCTGGGCGGCGGCCGGCATGCTGGCGGCTAATGTGGAGAGCGAACCAGGCGAAGAAGCGCTGCTCTCGCTGACCTTGGAAGCGCAGCGCCAGTGGCCCGCCTTCGCCACCGAGTTGGAGGCCGCCAGCGGCCGCGAGATCGGCTACCGCGAGGACGGCACCTTGTTCGCCGCCGTGCTGCAGGATGACGTGGAACGCTTGCGCTTCACTTACGACTATCAACGGGGCCTGGGCCTCGATCTCGCGTGGCTCAGCGGGCGCGAAGCGCGCGCCAAGGAGCCCTGCCTCTCGCCGCAGGTGTCTGGCGCGGTGTGGAGCCCGAACGACCACCAGGTCGACAACCGCTTCCTGGCCCTGGCTCTGGCCGAGGCCGCCACTCGTGCCGGCGCCGACATTCGCTGCGGTCAGCGCGTCGAGAAAGTGATAATCGAGCAGGCTCACTGCCAGGGCGTTGAGACGACGAACGGATTTCACGCGGCCGATGCGGTGCTTCTAGCCGCCGGCGCCTGGTCGCGCGACGTTTCCGGCTTGCCGGAGAACCTGGCGCCGCCGGTCCGGCCACTCAAAGGCCAAGCGCTGGCGCTCGGCATGGACGCGCAGGCGCCCCTGCTCAAGTCCGTACTCTGGGGGCCACGCGGTCTCTATGCCGTGCCGCGTGAGGACGGCCGTCTGATCGTTGGTGCGACGGTGGAGGAGAAGGGCTGGGACGACGCGCTGACCGCCGGCGGCCTGATGCATCTCTTGTGGGAGCTTTGGCAGCTCTTGCCGGGAACCGAGGAGCTGCCGATAGAGGAAACCTGGGTCGGTCACCGACCGAGCAGCCGCGATGACGCCCCCATACTCGGGCCTAGCGGCATCTCCGGTCTGCATTTCGCCACCGGCCATCATCGCAACGGCATCCTACTCGCGCCCCTGACGGCGGATTTGGTGGCGGATGGCATCCTGCATGACCGCGCCCCCGAGCGGATTGCGCCCTTCGGCCCCGATCGCTTTGCAGCGTCGCCCTCCCCGGTTGCCAGGACAGCGGCGCAATGACCATCACCCTGCAGCTCAACGGTGATGAGCAGACCGTTGCCGTCGCGACGCTTGGCGAGCTGATGGCGGAGATTTTGGCGGGCAAGCCGACGGGTTTCGTGGCGGTGGCTCGCAACGGCACGGTGGTGCCACGCGCCCAATGGGCCGATACGCCACTCAGCGAGGGCGACGAGCTGGAAGTGGTGCGCCCCGTCCCGGGCGGCTGAGGAAAGACAGGAACGATGAACGCACCCGACAGCGATCTTTTGATCATCGCCGGCACACCGGTCGGCTCCCGCCTGATGGTCGGCAGCTCCGGCTACCCCAATCAGCAGGTGATGCTGGATGCCATCAGGGCGAGCGGTGCCGAAATCGTCACCGTAGCGGTGCGCCGCCTCGACATGGAAGCCGGCGCCGAAAGCCCGCTGAATTTGTTGAGCGGCCAATACCGCATTCTCCCCAACACCGCCGGTTGCTTCACCGCTAAGGACGCAGTCCTCACGGCGCAGCTTGCCCGCGAGGCGCTCGATACCGACTGGCTCAAGCTCGAGGTCATCGGCGACCGCGACAGCCTTTACCCCGATGTGGAAGAGCTGTTGCAAGCCGCCGATGCCTTGGTGCGGGACGGCTTCAAGGTACTGGCCTACAGCAGCGACGACCCGGTCACCTGCCGCAAGTTGGCCGATCTCGGCTGCGTCGCTGTCATGCCGCTCGGCGCTCCCATCGGCTCCGGGATGGGCGTCCTCAACCCCTACAACATTCAGATGATCCGGGCGCAAATCGATCTGCCACTGATCGTCGACGCCGGCATCGGCACCGCCTCCGACGCCGCACTGGCGATGGAGCTCGGCTGCGACGGCGTGCTGCTTGCCACGGCCATCTCCGGAGCACGGGATCCTGTGGCCATGGCTGCCGCCATGCGCCACGGCGTTGCCGGTGGGCGCCTGGCCTTCAAGGCGGGCCGAATCCCTAAGCGCAGCAACGCTCAGGCATCGAGCCCCTTTGCCGGCCGCATTCGCACGTAAGGTCCGTCTTGTGAGCCTGCCCGAGCCGCCGCTCTTGCTGATCACCGACCGCAGCCAGGCGCTCTTGCCGCTGCACGAGATCGTGCGCCAAGCGCTCGAGGCCGGCTGCCGTTGGCTGCTGCTGCGGGAGAAGGACCTGGACAGCGAGACACTCGCCGCCTTCGGCAAGCCCCTGGCCAAAGCCGCGCGTGATGCCGGCGCCAAGTTTCTAGTTTCTGCCGATGTGAACGCAGCGGTTGCGCTCAAGGCCGATGGGGTTCATCTGCCGCGCCGGCGCGCCTTCGCCGATGCAGTTACCGAGGTGCGCAACGCCCTCGGTCCCGACGCCCTGGTCGGTGTGTCGACCCACAATCCTGCCGAGATTCGCGAGGCCAACGAGCTGGCCGTCGACTACATGACCTTGAGCCCGATCTATCCCAGTATCAGCAAGGCCGGTTACGGCTCCGGCCTCGGCGCCGAGACTTTGCGGCAGTACTGCGCGCTCGCGACGAAACCAGTTATTGGCCTCGGCGGCGTGACGCCGGAGCGTCTCGCCGATGCCTTGGCCTGCGGCCTGACCGGGCTTGCCGTGCTCGGTGCGGTGATGCAGTCCGTAGAGCCAGCAAACGAGGTCGCGGCAATGGTCACCGGCATGCAAGCGGCCCACGCCGGCTAGAGGACTCGGCCAGCAGCAGCATAAGAGGGAGCATCGTGACGGCGCTGCGCTTCTCCTGCGCTTATGGTGCTCTCTTCCTCATGATCGGCGTCTTCATGCCGTTCTGGCCGCTTTGGCTTGCCGACCGGGGATTGGGCGCGGAGCAGATCGCCTGGTTGCTCGCCATCGCGTCCTGGGTGCGTATCGCCACCACGCCGGCGCTCTGCCGCGCCTATGACCGCGGTGGCTGGCTCCAACACTTGCCGATCGTTCTGGTGCTGGTCACGACGGCAGGTTACGCGCTCTTCGCCTTCGCGGAGGGCTTCTGGATCTTCCTGCTCATCCAGATCTTCACGGCCATCTCCTTTCAGCCGCTGATGCCCATCATTGACAGCCGCGCCATGGCCGAGGTTAGGGCAAAGCGCCTGGACTACGGCCGCAGCCGCCTTTGGGGCTCGCTCACCTTCATTCTGGCGACCCTTGGCACCGGCTACCTGCTGGAGTGGCAGTCGGTCTCAATCGTACTCTGGCTCCTGCTCTCCGCCCTGTTCCTGACTCTGCTGGCCATCGCCACATTGCCGAAGGCCTCGGCAAGCAAAACGGCTGAACACGCCCCAAGGGGGCACAGCAAGGCCCGCCTCGCCGAGATCTTCGCCCAGCGGCCGCTGGTGGTCTGCCTTGTCGTCGGCGCACTAATCCAAGGCAGTCACGGCATGTACTACGCCCTTGGCAGCCTGCACTGGAAATCAGCCGGTCTATCGAACGAGACCATCGGCTGGCTCTGGAGCCTCGGCGTCATCGCCGAGATCCTGCTCTTCGCCCGCGGCAGCCTGCTCTTGCGCCAGCTCGGTCCCAGCGGTCTGCTGGTCGCCGCGGGGCTCGCCGGCAGCCTGCGCTGGGTGATCCTCGGCACCACCACGGCGCTTCCGCCGGTGCTCTTCGCGCAAACGCTGCACGCCTTCACCTTCGCTGCCACACATCTGGCGCTGATGCATGCCATCTCGATCTACGCCCCACCGCGTCTTGCCAGCACAACGCAGGCGCTCAACACATCGGTCGGCTACGGCGTCGCCATCGGCGGCGCCATGCTGGCAAGCGGTGCGCTCTACGAGCGCTTCGGCAGCGAGACCTATTTCGCCATGGCCGGGCTTTGTCTGCTGGCCCTAGCCGTCTTGGCGTTGTCTCGACGCTGGGCACCCTAATCACAGCAATCCGCTTCTCGCGGCTAGGCCCAGGCGCTATGGTCGTCTCTTCCCAGCGGTCGGAGTGTGGAGCATGTCGCGAACGGAGGCCTTGCAGGCGGAGCTGGCGGGAAACCTGCGGCTGCTCGATCATCCCCTGATCCAACACAAGCTGAGCCTGCTGCGCGATCGTGACACGCCACCCGGACAGTTTCGCCAGCTGCTGCGCGAGATCACCCTGCTGATGGGCTACGAGATCACCAAGGACCTCGGCCTCGGCGAACGCACGGTTGAGACACCGCGCGCCAGCGTGCGGGCGCACAAGGTCACGGAAGAGGTGACTATCGTTTCTATCTTACGCGCTGGGCTCGGCATGTCGGAGAGCCTGCGCGAGCTACTCCCCTTTGCCAAAGAGGGGCACATCGGCGTTTTCCGAGACCCCGACACCAAGAAGCCGAAAGAGTACTTCGTGCGCCTGCCGGACGAGCCCGGCCGTGTGCTGCTGGTCGACCCTATGATGGCGACCGGCGGCTCGGCGGTGCATGCCGTCGACGTTCTCAAGCGCCACGGCGTCGCCGCAGACGACATTCGTATTCTGGCCCTGGTGGTCGCGCCGGAAGGCCTAACCGCCTTCGCCGAAGCCCATCCTGGCGTTAAGGTTTTTGCAGCCGCCTTGGATAGCCATTTGGACGAGAACGCTTTCATTGTGCCGGGCCTGGGTGATGCCGGCGACCGCATCTTCGGCACCGATAACGAGGAATAGCCGGGTCTCCAGGGTCTCGATGGTCGGTCTGGGCGTTAAATAAGACCGATTTAGTCCGACATAGTGCTTGATTTTCCCGGTTAAGCCGATACATGAAATCCTACTGGCTTAGTCAGATATCGAGGCTTTCATGTTTCGGCTCAACCGCCTGACGGACTACGCCGTCGTCGTCATGGCCCAAATGTCGTTCTCGGAAGCGCGGACCAACAGCGCCGCGCACCTTGCAGAGGCAACTGGCATTCCCTTGCCAACCGTGGCCAAGCTGATGAACGCCTTGGCGCGTTCGGATTTGGTCGTGTCCCATCGCGGCGCCGGCGGTGGCTACAGCCTGGCCCGCCCGGCGCATAGCATCACGGTCGCCGACATCATCCAGGCGATCGAAGGGCCGATCTCCATCGCCGCTTGCGTCGAGGGGTCTGTCGATCACTGCGAGTCCGAGAAGCTCTGCCCCATGCGCGGCAATTGGCAGCGGGTCAATGACGCAATCCGCGAGGCACTGCACGGCGTAAGCTTGAGCGAAATGTCGATGTTCGAGCTGCCGCTACCTGCGGGGCAAGGTCTTGGGCAGCCTGTGGATTCGCCCGCAATCGCGGCGGCTTCCGCCGCTATGAACCGTCGTTAGATAAGAGGTTAGCTATGGCAGCGACAGCTGAAACGGTCGAAAAGGTCCAGTCGCTCAGCGAGCGCTACAAGTACGGTTTCGTCACCGACATCGAAACCGATATGGCGCCCAAGGGGTTGAGCGAGGACATCGTCCGCTTCATCTCCGCCAAGAAGAACGAGCCGGAATGGCTGCTCGAATGGCGCCTCAAGGCCTATCGCCATTGGCTTGAGATGCCGGAGCCTAAGTGGGCCAAGGTCGACTTTCCGGAGATCGACTACCAGGACGCCTACTACTATGCGGCGCCCAAGATGAAGGACCAGCCGAAGTCGCTGGACGAGGTCGACCCGAAGCTCTTGGAGACCTACGAGAAACTGGGCATCCCTCTGCGCGAGCAGGAGATCCTCGCCGGCGTCGCGGTCGATGCGGTGTTCGACAGCGTCTCGGTCGCCACCACCTTCAAGCACAAGCTGGAAGAGGTCGGCGTTATCTTCTGCTCGATCTCGGAAGCATTGCAGGAGCATCCGGAGCTGGTGCGCAAGTACCTCGGCACCGTGGTCCCATATGCCGACAATAAGCACGCCTGCCTGAACTCGGCGGTCTTCACCGATGGCTCCTTCGTCTACATCCCACCGGGCGTGCGCTGCCCCATGGAGCTATCCACCTACTTCCGCATCAACGAGCAGAACACCGGCCAGTTCGAGCGCACCCTGATCATCGCCGACGAGGGCTCTTACGTCAGCTACCTGGAAGGCTGCACCGCGCCGATGCGTGACGAGAACCAGCTGCACGCCGCCGTGGTCGAGCTGATCGCCCTCAAGGACGCCGAGATCAAGTACTCGACCGTCCAGAACTGGTACCCCGGCGACGAGGACGGCAAGGGCGGCATCTACAACTTCGTCACCAAGCGGGGCGATTGCCGCGGCGATAACTCCAAGATCTCCTGGACCCAGGTCGAGACGGGCTCGGCGATCACCTGGAAGTACCCGAGTTGCTTGCTGCGCGGCGATAACTCGGTGGGCGAGTTCTATTCCATCGCCATCACCAACAACCGCCAGCAGGCCGACACCGGCACCAAGATGGTGCATCTGGGCCGCAACACGAAGAGCCGCATCATCTCCAAGGGCATCTCTGCCGGCCGCTCGCAGCAGACCTATCGCGGCCTGGTGCGCATGGGTTCCAAGGCCGAGGGTGCGCGCAACTACACGCAGTGCGACTCGCTGCTGATCGGCGAAAGCTGCGGCGCGCACACGGTGCCCTACATCGAAAGCAAGAACCGCAGCGCCCAGGTCGAGCACGAAGCCACGACCTCGCGCATCAGCGAAGATCAGCTTTTCTATTGCCGCCAGCGCGGCATCCCCGAGGAGGACGCCGTCGCCCTGGTGGTCAACGGCTTCTGCCGCGAGGTGCTGCAGCAGCTGCCCATGGAGTTCGCCGTGGAAGCGCAGAAGCTGGTTGGCATCAGCCTGGAAGGCAGCGTGGGCTAACAACGGCCCTCCAAAACGGCCAAGACACGGAAAGACAAGAATGCTCGAAATCAAGAACCTGCATGCCACGGTCGAAGACAAGCCCATCCTCAAGGGGCTCGACCTCACGCTGCGCCCCGGCGAGGTACACGCCATCATGGGCCCGAACGGCGCCGGTAAGTCGACCCTGTCCTACATCCTCTCCGGCCGCGACGGCTATGAGGTGACCGAGGGCGAGGTGCTGTTCGAAGGCAAGGACCTGATGGAGCTGGAGCCCGAGGAGCGGGCCGGCGAAGGGATCTTCCTGGCCTTCCAGTATCCGGTCGAGATCCCCGGCGTGCCGAACTCCACCTTCCTCAAGGAGGCGGTCAACGCAGTGCGCAAGTACCGCGGCGAAGGTGAGATCGACGCGCTCGCCTTCATGAAGGGTCTGCGCGAGACCTGCGCCAAGCTGGGCATCGACAAGGAGTTTCTCAAGCGCTCGGTCAACACCGGCTTCTCTGGCGGCGAGAAGAAGCGCAACGAGATGCTGCAGCTTTCGGTGCTTGCACCCAAGCTCGCCATCCTCGACGAGACCGACTCCGGCCTCGACATCGACGCCCTGCGCACGGTCGCCGATGGCGTCAACGCCATGCGCAGCCCGGATCGGGCCATGCTGATCATCACCCACTATCAGCGGCTGCTCGACTATATCGTGCCCGACCATGTCCACGTGCTGGCCGGTGGACGCATCGCCGCCTCCGGCGGGCCGGAGCTGGCCCACAAGCTGGAAGCCGAGGGCTACGCCGACTTCGCGGAAAAGGATGCCGCGTAATGGCTAAGAGCCTGGTCTCTACTGAACCCTACGCCGCGCAGTTCGAAGCGCTGCAGACCGCTTTGCCCGACGGCCCTCTGGCCGACCGGCGGCTGCAGGCTCTGGCGCGCTTCCGCGAGATCGGCTTTCCGACCACCCGGCAGGAGAGCTGGAAGTACACCGCTCTGCGCAGCTTGGCGGGGCTGACCCCAACTGCCGCAACGGAAGCCCCGAGCCTGGACCGGGCGCCGGCACTGCTGGCCGACACGCCGGCGTATCGCCTCGTTTTCGTCAACGGCCTCTTTCGGGCCGAGTTGAGCGATCTCGGCGCGCTGCCGAAGGGCGCCTTCGTCGCGCCGCTGGCCGAGGTCCTCGACGACGAGACGCTGATCTCCGACGATGAGAGCGGTGCCTTCGCCCTGCTCAACCAAGCCCTGTTCCAGGACGGTGCACTGATCGCCTTGGAGCGTGGGACGGTGCTCGATCAGCCGGTCATCCTCACCTTCGTCTCCATCGACGAGACGGACGGCCGCTCCAGCCACCCGCGCCTTGTCATCCGTCTCGGAGAGAACAGCCAGGCCACGGTAATCGAGCATCACCTGGGCTACGGTGAGGCCCTCGGCCTGTCCAACCTGGTCTCCTCGGTCGATCTCGCCGCCGGCGCCAAACTCGACCATGTGGTCCTGCAGACGGAAGAGACCCAGGTGCAGCACATCGCCAACCGCCGGGTGACGGTGGGTCGCGATGCGACCTACGACAGCTTCGGCGTCACCCTCGGCGCCGGCCTGTCGCGCAACGAGATCGAGGTCAGCCTCGAAGGCACCGGCGCCTCCTGCGCGCTGGACGGCACCTATCTCTTGGCCGGCACCCAGCACGGCGACCTGACCAGCACCATCCACCATCGGGCCGAGCACACCACCAGCCGCGAGACGGTAAAGGGGGCTTTGGCCGGCAAGGCGCGCGGAGTCTTCCAGGGCAAGATCGTGGTCGAGCCAGGCGCTCAGAAGACAGATGGGCGCATGATGAACAAGACGCTGCTGCTCTCCGACAAAGCGGAGATCGACAGCAAGCCGGAGTTGGAGATCTTCGCCGACGACGTGCAGTGCGCCCACGGCGCCACCGCCGGCGAGCTCGATGCCGACGCGCTGTTCTATCTGCGCGCCCGTGGCATTCCGGAAGAGCGGGCCCGCGCCCTTCTCGTCGAGGCTTTCCTGGCCGATGTGATCGAGCTCTGCCCGGTTGAGACCTTGCGCGAGGAACTGCGCGAGCGCGCCGGCCGCTGGCTTTCCACCGTGAGCCAGGAGGAGGCGGCTGCGTGACCCTGCAGGCCGAACCAAGCTTGCAAGTGGACAACGCGCGCACCCGCGTGACCGAGTGGCGCTTTGCGCCTGGGGCCGAGACCGGCTGGCACCGCCACGAGTACGACTACGTGGTGGTGCCTATGCTGTCCGGCAGCCTGAAGATCGAGCAGCCGGACGGCAGTGAAGCCGTCTCGCCGCTCGAGGCCGGCCAGTCCTACTTCCGCCCCGCCGGGGTGGAGCACAACGTGATAAACGCCAACGATTTCGAGTTCGTCTTCGTGGAGATCGAGTTCAAGTAGCCAACCGGCACGCCAACGATGCCGGGAAAGACGACAGAGACCAGCGAGAGGAAGGGTTTTAGAAGCCGATGTTGAAAACGGCGATCGCGCCTGCGGGCGACAACTCCATGGCGGCCTTCGATGTCGAACGGCTGCGCGACGATTTTCCGATCCTGAGCCGGACGGTGAACGGCAAGCCGCTGGTCTATCTCGACAACGGCGCCAGCGCCCAAAAGCCACGCCAGGTGATCGAGGCGATGACAGCCTGCTACGAGGGCTATTACTCCAACGTCCACCGCGGCGTGCACACTTTGAGCCAGGAGTCGACCGAGGCCTTCGAGCAGGGCCGTGAAAAGGTCGCCGGCTTTATCAACGCCGCCAGCAGCGACGAGGTGGTCTTCACCCGCGGCACCACCGAGGCTATTAACCTGGTGGCCGGCACCTTCGGCCCCGCCTTCATGCGGGAAGGCGACGAGGTCATCCTCTCGGTGATGGAGCACCACTCCAACATCATTCCCTGGCAGCTGCTGCGCGATCGCCTCGGCATCGTCATCAAGGTCGTGCCCATCGACGACGCCGGGAACTTCGATCTCGAGGCCTACAAGGGCCTGCTCAGCGAGCGCACCAAGCTGGTGGCCCTGACCCACATCTCCAACGCCCTGGGCACCATCGTGCCGGTGGAAGAGGTCATCCGCCTAGCCCACAGCGTTGGCGCCAAGGTATTGCTCGACGGCGCCCAGGCGGCGCCGCACGCCGGCATCGACATGCAGGCGCTGGGTGTCGACTTCTACGCCTTCTCCGGTCACAAGCTCTACGGCCCGACGGGTATCGGCGTGCTCTACGGACGGCAAGAGATTTTGGCCGAGCTGCCCCCCTACCAGGGCGGCGGCGAGATGATCTCCCGCGTGACCTTCGAGAAGAGCACCTACAAGGCGCCGCCGCACCGATTCGAAGCCGGCACCCCGGCCATTGCCGAGGTCATCGGCCTAGGCGCCGCCGTGGACTACGTCTCCGCCGTCGGGGTAGAGGCCATCCAGGCGCACGAGGACGGCCTCCTCGCCTACGCCACAGAGCTGCTGTCGGACATCGAGGGCCTGACCATCCACGGCCAGGCGCGGGAGAAGGTCTCCATCCTCTCCTTCACCATGGCCGGCTGCCATGCCCACGATATCGGCACCGTGCTCGACCAGTCGGGCATCGCCGTGCGTGCCGGCCATCACTGCGCACAGCCGCTAATGGACCGTCTGGGCGTGCCGGCCACCGCACGCGCAGCCTTCGGCCTCTACAACACACGCGCCGAGGTGGATGCACTCGCCGCAGCCTGCCACAAGGTCAAGGATTTCTTCGGATGAACGCCATGACAGACATGGAAACGAAAGACGACAGCCGCCAAAACGATCAGGAGCCCGACTCCGACATCGTCATGGGCCAACACTACAACCCCTACCTCTGGGCCGGCACCATGAGCGGCGGCGCCGATGAAGGGACTCAGGCCCGTGCCGGCGCCCCCAAGGAGGCCGGCGTGGCGGTAGCCACCGAGGAGGCAGTCATCGAGGCGCTGCGCCGGGTCCACGACCCGGAGATCCCGGTCAACATCTACGACCTCGGCCTGATCTACGAGCACGACATCGACGCCGAGGGCAACGTCGCCATCACCATGACCCTCACCGCCCCCGCCTGCCCGGTAGCCGGCGAGATGCCGGGCCAGGTGGCACAGGAGGTCGCTAAGGTGGAGGGCGTCGGCGAGACGTTGGTGACCCTGACCTGGGAGCCGGCCTGGAACCCCTCCAAAATGAGTGAGGATGCCAAGCTCGCGCTGGGGATTTTCTAACGAAGCCCTGCTATGCAGGATGAGGCTTCTCAGGCGCGCGCAAATCGCCTATATTAAGCTGAGGCTTTAGAAAGAGACCTTCGTCATGACCATGCCCCCGATGCTGACTCTGACCGAACGCGCCGCCGATCGCGTGCGCCAGCTCGTCGATAAAGGCGGCGAAGGCGTCCTCGGCCTGCGCGTGGGCGTCAAGACGCAAGGCTGCTCCGGCATGAGCTACTTCGTCGAGTACGCCAAGGAGCAGAAGAAGTTCGAGGACGTGATCGAGGACAAGGGCGTCAAGCTCTTCATCGACCCCACGGCCGTGATGTTCATCCTCGGCAGCGAGATGGACTATCAGGAAGACAAGTTCCAGACCGGCTTCGTCTTCAGCAATCCCAACGAAAAGAGCCGCTGCGGCTGCGGCGAGAGCTTCATGGTCTAACCGCCTGCGGCGGTTGGACCCTATGCCCTACTCCCTCATTCCCGAAGGCGCCCTGAACGGCAAGCGCGCGGTCATCACCGGCGCCGCGCGTGGTCTTGGGCGAACCCTGGCGTTGGTCTTGAATGACCTAGGCGCCGAGCTGGTGCTGGCCGCCCGCAACAAGACGCGCCTTGCCGAGACCGCCGACGTGTTGGCCGCGCGCAGCGGCCGCAAGCCGGTGCTGCACGGCCTTGACCTTGCCGACCCGCAAGCGGTGATCGGCGTCTGCGATGAGATCCTCTCCGCACACGGCAGCATCGACATCCTGGTCAACAACGGCGCCCTTTGGCTACCCGGCTCCATCGAGGAGACTGGCGTTGCGGAGATCGTCAGCGCCATAAACTCGGCGGTAGCCGGCTCCGTGCTCATGACGAAGGGGCTCCTGCCTGGCTTGGAGCTTTCGCGCGCCGGCGATGTCGTCACCATCGTCTCGGTCTCGGGCCTGCCGCGCGAGCCGCGCCGAGAGGCCTCCGCCGCCTTCCACGCCGCCAAGCACGGCCAGGCCGGCTTCTCCGACCTGCTGCGTCAGGAACTGCGCGGAAAAGGCATCCGGGTGATGGCGCTCTATCCGCCCGACTTCGACGATGTCGCCCCCGGCGATCCGGAATGGGATGCCGCCCCCGCTCGCGGCGCCGGCGAGACCATGACCGCTCGCGAGGTCGCCGAAGGCGTCCTCTTCGCCCTCACCCGCCCCCGCTCCTGCACCGTCGACTCCATCGTCTTCGGGAATACGCGAGAGGGGTAAGCTACAAACAGATAGAATGGGGTTCCCACCTCATCGGCCAAGCGCGAACCTGGCAACATCCTCGATGCGGTTCGCTTCCAAAGCAGCCACCGTCAAGCTGTTGACCGAGCCTGCAATTGAGAGCCCGCTATCGTTCAAGCGATCGCATAGGCTTTTTGCGAATGCCCGGTCCTCAAGCGTTGCGATCGTGATGTGAGGAATGAACTCGAGATCCAGCCTCAACTTCGAATCCAACGGTCCCGTGTACAAGCGGTCATGCAACAGCGAGAGAGCACTGAACCCCTCGTCCGGGACGAGAAAGACGTGGGCGAACGGAGCCTCGTCGTCTGCGCCCAGCATCGCGTAACGACAGTGAAAGGCGATTGGCCCCGCCACCCGCGATATCTCTCTCACGTGCGACTGGTAGTCCTGCTCATTCAGGTCGCAGCAAGAGAAGACCATCGTAAAGTGCGGCTTCACGACATCCCGATATGGCAGATCGTGCTCGTCTCGGATGCGGTCTATGAACGCGCGGTCGGCAGGCGCGAGTGTCGGATAGGCCAAGGTGTAGAGCTTACGGGGCATACGCCTGAACCAAGCCGTTCAGTTCGCCGCGCGAGAGAGAACTTCTTCTGCCCACTGGTTCAGGCCCTTGCCCTCCAATTCGGCCGCCTGTGCCGCCTGCAAACAGTATAACCTTTGTAGGTCAGGGTGTCGGTCATGGCTTCACTCCACCAGCTGAGCACTGCTACCCATGCATGGGTTTACTCGCAGTCGCAACCAACCGCTTCTTCGCCTTCCAGAAGTCGAGGCGCTGGCCCTCGCCGAGGTGGCGGGAGCGTTCTTCGACGATCTCGTAGCCGAGGCCTTCGTAGAAACGCTTGGAGGGCAGCGAGACGCTGAGGACGGATTCGGTGACGCCAGCGGCACGCGCGGCCGCTTCCAGCCGTTCCATCAGCGCCTTACCGAGGCCCGCGCCCTGCCGGTCGGGGTAGACGAAGACGGCGAAGATCTCGCCGTCGAGCAAGCTGCCGGTGGCGACCAACTCGCCCTCCGCCTCGGCGACCAGCACGGTCCCGTGCTGCGCCCGCGCGCAGATTTTGTCCTCGGCGTGAAAGGCCTTGAAGAAGTCCAGCGCCTTTGGCGGATAGACCGGCGCATAGCTGGTGTCGATGGTCTCGCAAATCAGCCGGCGCAGCGGCACGACGTCCGCGTCTTCGAAGGGGCGGATGCGCGCTGCTGGGTTCATGACAGCACGGTCGGCGCAGCGGTGGGCTGACCAACGGCCGTCCGCCCTTGATAGAGCGGCGTATCGTCCAGGCAGTGATGCACCCGCCAGTCGACCGCCTCGGCGCCGATCTCGAACAGGCCGGTCGCTAGGGTGAAACCGGCGTCCTCGCCGCCTGCCCGCTTGCGATAGATCGGCAGGGGGGCGGTCTCCCGGTCCGCCAGCAGGCGGGCCACATCGGGGGTGCACTCGGCGGCGAGCAGGGCCTCGCCCCGCGCCTGACGGCTCAGCGACGAAGGCGCATCCGCCTGATCCAACTCGGCAAAGGCCTCATGCACCAGATGATTGGCATGGCAGTGCGGCCCGTCGATCGGCCGGACCGAGCAGCCGGAGGCCGGCGCCTCGACGGACAGCAGACGGCCGTCGCCGGCCCGGCCCAGGTTGTGGTGAAATCCGCTAGCGCGGTCTTCCCGCTGCAGCAGCGCGACAGCCTGATCGAGGCTCTCGCAGGAGAGGACGGCGCGGGTGATGAGATGGCGGGGGATCCCCTCACGCTGATCGAAGGGGCGAATGTGGTTGATGGTCTGCACCAGGCCATGATCGTTCCAGCCGAAGCTGTGCCCCGGTAGCAGGCCCGGATTGTAAAAGGAGGTGATGGCCGGGCCGTCGTCGGGAACCAGCCGCACCAGGAAGCAGTGGCCGTCCTCCTCCGCCTCGCCGTCTTCGTTATGGCCGATCACGGCTGGCCGGCCGCCAGCGCTGGGCAGCATGAAACTGGTGCAGCCGGCCGCCTCGGACGCCTTGCTCTGATCGCCGCCCCCCGGCACGTCGCCACGGCAGTTCCAGAGGAAGACGCGCTCGAAAGACACGCCGGCCCCCTCGGCGATGCCCTCGATCTCCCGCATGTGGCCGGGAAAGGCACTGCGTCCTGCCCGCTCCAAGGCGGTGATGTAGTCGCTGCCGCCCCAATCGCGCTCCAGCTCGACAAAGCGCGCAATCACCGGAACCACCTCGCGCAAGGCGTGGCCTGCACGCTGGCCCAAGGCCACACCGATGGCGAAGGCATCGCCCTTGGCTTCGAAGGTCGGGATAGCGGTCATGCCCCAGGCTAAGTGGGGCGGCGCAGCCCGGCAACGTGCGGAAACAGCCGAGCAGATCTACACCGAACGCGTGATACCGCCGTCGACGCGGATGTTCTGGCCGGTGATATAGCCGGCGCCGTCCGAGGCTAGGAAAGCAACCACGGCAGCGATCTCGTCGTAGGAGCGGCCGTAGCGGCCCATGGGGATGCGCGCGCGGAACTCTTCCTTCTCCGGCAGGCTGTCGATGAAGCCGGGCAACACGTTGTTCATGCGGACGTTGTCCGCTGCATACTTGTCGGCGAAGAGCTTGGTGAAGGCGGCAAGGCCGGCGCGAAACACGCCGGAGGTCGGGAAGACCGGGTCCGGCTCGAAGGCGGCGAAGGTCGAGATGTTGACGATCGAACCGGACTTCTGCTGCTGCATGATCGGGGTGACCAGCCGAGTCGGGCGCACCGCGTTCAAGAAGTAGACGTCCATGCCAGTGTGCCAGTCCTCGTCGGTCAGCTCGAGCACCGGCGCCCGCGGGCCGTGGCCTGCGCTGTTGACCAGCACATCGACGCGGCCCCAGCGCTGCATAGCACCGTCCACCAGGCGCTCGAGGTCTTGGTTCGACTGGTTCGAGCCCGTCACACCGAAGCCGCCCAGCTCTTCGGCCAAGGCCTCGCCCTTACCCGAGGAAGAGAGGATGGCGACCTTGAAGCCGTCCGCCGCCAGGCGACGCGCCGCATCCGCCCCCATGCCACTGCCACCCGCCGATACAACGGCCACTTTTTCTACTGTCATGTGCTCCTCCCAAAGTTCGGTTCTAGCTCGCAAGAAGCTTGCATAACTTGCTAAGTTAGTACTGCGTCACATGCCGCGCGACAGAGAACCTCTGCTTTTTGCCAATAGAAAAACTATTGTTTGACGAAACCCCACTTCCGCCCCTCAACGCCCTACGCGCCTTCGAGGCCGCGGGCCGGCACCTCAACTTCCGCATCGCCGCCGAGCACCTGGGCGTGAGCCAGGGCGCGGTGGCGCAGCAGGTGCGTGGCCTGGAAGCCCAGCTCGGCCAGCGCCTCTTCGAGCGACGGCACAAGACCCTAGCCTTTACCGATGCCGGCCGCGCCTATCACGAGCAAGTCTCGCGCGCCTTCACACTGCTCAGGTCTGCCACCGCTACGCTCAAGCCAGCACCAGCCAAGGTTACGATCAGCGTGACACCAAGCTTCGCTTCGCGCTGGCTCATTCCCAACTTGGCCGATTTCACCAACGCCCATCCCGATATCGAGCTGCTTATCCTGGCGACCGAGAACATCTCAAGCTTCCACAGCGAAGGTATCGATCTGGCTGTGCGGCAAGGCCGGCCACCCTTCGGCGCCAGCCTGGACGCCGAGCTGCTGTTCCACCAAGAGGTCGTCGCCGTCTGCGCCCCAGCTCTGCTGGCGGGCAAACGGCAGCCGCTCGATGCCGAGGCATTGGCAGGTCTCGTGCTTCTGCATGACGCGCACAATCTCTGGCCGGCCTTTCTGAAGGAGGTCGCCGGCTGGACAGGAGCACCACCCGAACGCGGCCTGCGCTTCAACCAGACATCTCTGAGTATCGATGCAGCCTTGGCTGGCCAAGGTGTCTCCCTTGCCAGCCGCTTTCTCGTCGCGGCCGAGCTCGCGTCTGGGCGGCTGGTGCAGGCATTTCCCGGCGTACTGGCGGGCGAGCGAGACTTCTATCTCCTCACACGCCGGTCCGCGCAGCGCCCCGCCGCCGTCACGGCGGCCTGGCAATGGCTTACTTCGCGGCGCGACGAAAACGAGAAGCAACCAATCTCACTAAATGCATAGGGTTGTTCATCTAAAGCGCGATAAAACATCGCCTCCAGAAGAAGAATAGCACGTAAAATTTGTAGGATTTATATTATTTTTATATCAGAGCGTGCATAGGTCGGCCAACGGCGCCCGATGCGATCGCGGGGGCTCAGGTTGTATCAAAAGAAGGGATGCTCCAATGAGTTCTCAGAATTCCATGAAAGCACAAAGGCTTAGTTTCTTCAAACTGGACAAGGACGCATCCATTGGCTTGACGAAATGCTGGGAGATCATCGAGCCGGTCCTGCCGGAGGCCATGGACGACTTTTACGCGCATGTCACGGCACAACCTGAACTCTCTGCCATCATCGGTAGCCATGAGCGGATACCTCGATTGAAGTCGGCGCAGATGAAGCACTGGGAGGGGTTGTTCAGCGGTCGGTTCGACGAGACCTACTTCGCAAAAACCGTGAACATCGGTGAAGCGCACCAAAGGATAGGACTGAATCCGAGCTTCTACATCGGCGGCTATGCGCTGATGTTCACGAAGATCATCGAGGCCGTCCTGAAGGCCAATCGAAGAAAGCCGGAGAAGGCGAAGGAAGCGCTGACCGCCGCAGCCAAGGCTATCTTTCTCGATATGGATTTGGCGATCTCCGTCTACATCGAGGCGGGCGAGTCCGTCTTGAACCAAGAAATGCAGCAGCTTGCCGACAAGCTCGAGTCGGAGGTCAACACCATCGTGACCGACGTGGTTGAGCGCAGTCAGACCCTGCGTAGCGCCTCGGAGCACCTGAGCAATTCCGCCAACACGGTCAGCGAACGCTCGACCAGCGTCGCATCGGCTTCGGAGGAAGCGACGGTTAACGTTGAAACCGTGGCCTCGGCGACGGAGGAGATGACGGCTTCCGTGGCAGGCATCGGCGGTCAAATCGAACAAGGCAAGACGGCCACCGTCCGGGCCGTAAGGCAGTCGGAGCAGACAAGCGAAGTGGTTGGCGGGCTATCGCAGAGCGCAACGGAGATCGGGGAAATCGTCAAGATGATCTCCGATATTGCGGATCAGACGAACCTCTTGGCCCTCAATGCAACGATCGAGGCCGCACGCGCGGGAGAAGCGGGTAAGGGCTTTGCGGTCGTCGCCGCAGAGGTGAAGAGCCTTGCGAAGCAGACCGCTTCTGCGACCGACGATATTCGCGGTCAGATCGGGCGCATACAGGAAGCGACCGACAATGCCGTAACAGCGATCAGCGAAATCGGCACGGTCATCGGCGACCTCGAGCAGATCTACACAGAGATCGAGAGCACGGTCGGCGAACAATCTTCCGCCACGGAAGAAATCAGCAGAAGCATCCAAGAAGCTGCCACCGGGAACCGCGAAGTTTCCCGCCAGATCACGGAAATCAGCGGCGAAACGAGCTCGCTCGACAACACTGCGAAAGATCTGCGAGGCGTCTCCGACGGCATGGACCAAACGATCGAAACGCTTCAGCAGCGGATTCACGGAATCTTGGGTCAGCTGAGAACCCACAAAGTCTTTGACCGTCGTGAAAATCAGCGCTTTGACGTCTCCCTCGACTGTACGGTCCTCACCGGAACCGAGCAGGTGAACTGTCGCACGCGCAACCTTTCCCTGACTGGCGGGGAGTTGGATAAACCTATCCAGGCCAATAGGGGAGACAAGGTCAAAGTCTCGCTTCCGCAGGCGGGCGTTCGAGATCTCGACGCAGAGGTCGTGCGCGTCACCGACAAATCCACCTCGCTGAACTTTGTGCACGACAACGACTCGACCGACACGCTGAACCTATGGCTGAACCAGAACCACGAGGTGGCCGCTTAAACCATCTGCGCGATAAGAAGAGCCCGAGGCCAAGGCCTCGGGCTTTTCAGTTTAGGAGAGAAAGTGGGGATCAGGCGCTGCCCGAACCCCTACTTTACGGCCTTGACGGCCGCTCCGTTGGCCGAGCGCGCCGTGCGAACGTCGGCGACCATGCTCGGCGCGACCTTTGTGAAACATCTCGAATCGATCGGGTTTATGTAATTAGATCAATTCTAATTGCAAGACATTCGCAATAAGAGATTAGGATTTTGGAACACCGGGAGACCGAGGCGAACCGCCACGCTGACGCGACTTCGCGGGGTCAGCGATAGAATGTTACGAATTCAGTCGCTGGACGGCTTGCCCATCGCCCGCTCCATCACGTCGCAGCCGTCGAGGATATGACACCTCACAAGCTCGACTGCCCGCGCAGTATCACGGGCCCGACAGGCGTCGACCATCGCCCGATGCTCCCGATCGGAAGGGCCGCGATAGTCCAATCCTGCTGCGGCCGCCCGCAGATAACGGTCGGCCGCGCGTCCTAAGGATTCAATATGGGCAAGCAACCGCGGCCGCCCGCAAGGCCGATAGAGCGCCAAGTGAAAGGCCGTGTTGAGCCGGGCGAACTCGCTAACAGGCGCCTGCTCCAGTTCCAAGGCGACGGCTTCGGCCCGGTCGATATCGCGCTCAGTCATGTTCGGAATGGCTTTCTCCACGGCCAACGCCTCGGCCAGCGCCCGCATTTCGAAGATCTCGATCATCTCCTCGACCAAGAGCGGCGCCACGCGCGCGCTATGGTTGGCCGGGATGATCACGAAGCCCTGGTTCTCCAGCTCGCGCAGGGCCTCGCGTACGGGCATGCGGCTGACGCCGAAGCGGGCCGCCAAAGCCTCCTGCCGCAGCTGCGCGTCAGGCGGCAAATGGCCGGCAATGATCTCCGCTCGCAAGACCTCGACGATGCCTTGCACCTGTTGGCCGCGCGCAACTGAAAGAACGCTCTTACCGCTCATGGGCCGCAGCATAGCCGCAAGATGCGATTGACAGCCAGATCATTCTGTATCCAATCTATATTATTGTATCCAATCTTTCGAGGCTAATATGACGCCTTCCCTGGCTCTCTCAGCCATCGTTGCGGTGATCGTCGGCTTCGGCGGATCGGTTGCCGTGGTGCTTGCTGCGGCCGAGGGCGTCGGCGCGACGCCACTGCAGACCGGGTCGTGGGTTGCTGCCCTCTGCGTCTCCATGGCGGTCACCACCGGGGTTCTGAGCGTCAGCCAGCGCTTGCCCATCGTCACGGCCTGGTCAACGCCGGGTGCGGCCTTGATCGCGACCAGCAGCGGCGTCTCCATTGAGCAGGCGGTCGGTGCCTTCCTGCTCTGCGCCCTGCTGATCTTGGCGACGGCACTGATCAAGCCGCTCAGCGCACTCGTCGCGAAGATCCCAGGGTCCGTTGCGGCGGCCGTCTTGGCCGGCGTCGTCTTCCCCTTCGTTGTCTCGGTGTTCGACAGCCTGGTCAGTGCGCCATTGCTGACCGGCAGCATGGCGCTCTGCTTCATCGTCATCCGGCTGTTCTCCGCCGCCTGGGCCGTGATTGGCGCGTTGGCCGTCGGCATTGCCCTCTCCGTCTTCACCGGACAGGTGGCGGCTCTCGCCCCGCTCAGGGTTTCCGAGTTCGTATGGGTCACTCCGGCCTTCGAGCCGGCGGTGCTGATCGGCCTCGGCCTACCGCTCTACCTCGTCACCATGGCTTCGCAGAACCTGCCCGGCTTCGCCGTTCTGCGGGCCGACGGCTACCATGTGCCGAGCCGGCCCATTCTCGGCGTCACCGGCCTTGCCTCTTTCGTCACGGCCTTCGCCGGCGCGCACACCACCAGCCTTGCCGCCATCTCGGCTTCGATCTGCACCGGCCCCGATGCACACCCGGACCCAGACAAGCGCTGGCTAGGCGGCCCGGTCTACGCGCTCTGTTATGCCCTGCTCGCCTTGGGTGCCGCTTCCATCGTCGGCCTTTTCGCCAGCTTTCCGCCGGAGTTGCTCCTGGTCACCGCCGGGCTCGCTTTGGCCGGCCCCTTGACCAACGCGCTGCGAGGCAGCCTAGCCAACGAGAGCGATCACTTCCCGGCCGTCATCACCTTCGTGCTGACGGCCTCCGGCGTTGCCTTCTTCGGCATTGGCTCGGCGTTCTGGGGCCTCTGCGCCGGCCTGCTACTCACATTGCTCGCCCATCTACGCGCACGCATGGCCAAAGCTTAGACCGCCGCGCACTCGTTCAGCGCCTGATCGAAGATCGCAACGGCCTTATCGACCTGCTCGCGGGTCGCCGTCAAAGGCGGCGCGATGCGGAAAACGCTGGCTGCGCCACGTCGCCCGATGTTGAGGCAAGCACCCAGCTCCAGACAGCGCGCGCTCACCGCCATGCCGAAGTCGGAGGCCGGCGCCTTGCTTTGGCGGTCGGTCACCAGCTCGACACCGAGCAGCAGGCCGCGTCCCCGCACGTCGCCGATGGCTGCATGGCGCTGCTGCAGATCGCAGAGCCGGTCCTTGAGATAGGCACCCAATTCTCGGGCCCGGTCAGCCAATCGGTCACGCTGCACGATCTCCACCACCTTGCTGCCGACTGCTGCCGGCAGCGGATCGGCGGCGTGAGTCGTGTAGAACAGGTAGCCTTTGTCGTAGCAGGCCTGCTCGATCTCAGCCGTAGTGACAGTCGCAGACAGCGGCAGCCCCGCCCCCAGCGTCTTCGAGAGATTGAGGATGTCGGGCACGACGCCGTCGCGCTCGAAGGCGAAGTTGTGACCGGTGCGCGCCATGCCGGTTTGCGCCTCGTCGAGGATGAGGAGCATGCCCCGCTCCCGCGCTTTCTCCTTGAGCGCGGCCAGGTAGCCCTCAGGCAGCTCGATGATGCCGCCGGAGCTGAGAATGGGCTCGATGATGACGGCGGCCATTTGACCGGTGCTTTGGCGGTCGATGATCTCCCAGCCGTATTCGAACTCGGCACGCCAGTCGTAGGTCCCGTTGCGATTGAAGGGCGAGCGGTAGGCGTGAGGTGTTGGCAAGGTCAACACACCGGGCAAGGTCGGGCCATGGCCCCGGCGGCCGCCTGAATAGGTCGTGGCGGCCGCACCGCCCGTGACGCCGTGCCAAGAACGGTCGAAAGCCACCACCTCGAAACCGCCGGTGTAGGTCTTGGCGATACGCAAGGCCGCCTCGTTGGACTCGCCGCCGGTGGAAAGCGGCAATACACGGTTGAGCGAGGCAGGCAGCATGGCCGCCAGCGCCTCCGCGAACGCGACCACCGGATCGGAAAGAAACCCGCTATGCAGATGGTCGAGGGTGCCGGCCATCTCCTCCACCACCGAAATGATCTCGGGGTGGCTATGGCCGAGAATGCCGCTCATCTGGCCGGAGGTGAAATCGAGGATCTCTCGCCCCTCCGTGTCGTAGATGTATGAGCCTCCGGCTCTGACGATACGGTGGTCGGCGAAGTCGCCGCCGTATCGGAAGACCTTGCCACGTCCCTTGCCGCTCATCGCCATTGCTCCGCTGCAGTGATTAAGGGACAGACTAGATGGCGCTCCTCGTTGGGCGATGCGGAAAGAATGCAAAGCCCTCATCTTGCAAGACCGCCTCTGCCAAGCGCTCGATCTCGCTGCCCAGTGGCCGGTCCGCTTCCAGCGGCGGGACCAGGGCGCGGACTTGGCCATGCAGAGCTTCCAAGGCAGGCGGCAGGGCGGCGAGGTCGCGGAGCTCAGCCGCCTGGCAAGCCACGATCAGCTCGATAGCGACCAACCTCCGCGCCGCCGCAAGCAGCTTCCACAGGCTCTTCGCCGCGAGCGGCGCGTTGGTCAGGCTGTCTTCGACACCATCGGCATTGAGGCTGGGCCAGATCGCCACGGGCTGGGCCAAGTGAGCAATCTCGGCGACCAGGGCCTCCGCCACCTTCATCAGCGGTGCGAAGCCGTTGGAGTCCGAACCAGGCGTGGCCAGGAAAAGTGGTAGGTCGCTGAAACGCTGCGACAGCAGCTTGGACAGCCGTGCCGCTTGCGCCACGGCGACCTGCAGCAGGGCCCGTGACAAGCTTTCCAGCGCCAGGGTCAGGAGCGGCGTGTGATAACCACCGCCGGAAATCATCTGTCCCTCTTCCAGCAGCACCACCGGATTGTCACTGGAACCGTTGATTTCCTGCTCCGCCGCCTCTCGAGCCCAAGCCAGCGCTGTCAGGGCTGTACCGTGGATCTGCGCCACGTTGCGCAAGGAGAGCGGATCCTGCAGGCGCCTGGACGTACCCGGCTGCAGCAAGGTGCTCCCAGCGAGCAGCTGGTGAAGCTGCACCGCAGCTTCGGCCTGCCCTGCCTGGGGCCGCGCGGCCAGGACTGAAGGATCCAGCGGTGAGAGGTTGGCGCGAAAAGCTTCCAGCGACAGTGCGGTTGCCGCCTGTAGGGCACCGATCAGCCGGGTTGCCTCCGCGACTGCAAGACCGGCCAATCCGGCAGTCATGCCCGAGTTGTTTGCCAGCGCCAGACCATCCTTCGGCCCCAGGACCAACGGCGACAGTCCGGCCGCGCGAAGTACTGCGCCGGCGGGGGCACTCCGCCCTGCAACGTCCTGCATCTCCCCTTCGCCGATCAGCGCCCGGGCCAGACTTGCCATCCAGCACAGATCGCCAGCGCCGATCGAGGCCGTCTCTCCGACCAGCGGTGTCACACGGGCGTTGAGGCAATCGCGCAAACCGTGAGCAATCGATGGCGAGACACCGGACGCACCTCTGAGGAAGCCATTGAGGCGCGCCAGCATGGCAGCGCGAACGGCTTCGGTCGGCAAGGGCGCACCCAGAGCCTGCGCTCGACCGCGGATGGTTTGGTAGGAAAAGGCCCGCAGCGCCTCTTCGGTCAGGCGTTCGCCGGCACGGGCACCCAGCCCGGTGTTGAGACCATAGACCGGCTCGCCGGCAGCCAAGGCCCGCTCCACCACCTGGCGGGCGGCCTTGAGGCGTGCTTCACCGTCTGGGGCAATGGCGACCGGCTGTCCGCCGCTCGCGACGGCCGCTAAGCCCTCTACGGAGAGCCCCTCGCCCGTCAGCAGCAGCGGCGCCGGTTCGGCTTTGTCCATTGCGCCGCCCAAAAAAAACCTGCTCAGGCCGCGACGAGGCCGGACAGCAGGCCGCGATAGGCCGCGAAGTTCGGCACCTCGCGCCCAACAACCTTGCCCATATCGTCCCAGCGGCGCAGGGCCACAGCCTCTTCCCAGCCCGGCTGGGCGCGGAAGGCAGCGACCTCTTCCTCGCTCATGGGGCCGCCCTGCTTCTCCAGGGAGTGAACGGAGGCCGGGGAAAGGCAGCCGAAGTACGCGTCCTCTACGGCGCAGAGATAGCGCTTGGCGTCGACGTGGAGGCGCACCGGCTCTGTCACCTCCGGGCCAAAGTGCCGAGCCAAATAGGCGGCGCCCGAGCGGTTGTGGCGGTGGACGCCGAACTCGTCGTCCTTCTCAAGCTCGATCAGGTGGCCAATGTCGTGCAGCAGAGCGGCTGCAATCAACGACTCTTGCGCACCGGCCGCCTTGGCTTCATTGGCGCACTGCAAGGCATGCTCGATCTGCGAGACACCTTCGCCGTAGTGCTCCTGCCCGTGCTTCTCAAAGATCTCTTCGATTTCCGCGACAACAGAGTTCATGGTCCGGCCTCCGCTTTGCCCGAGTTGGTATCCTGCAACGGCACGCTCACGAAACAGGGATTGGAGTCACGCCGCAGCCAAACGGGTGACTGCCGCCTCCAACTTGCCAACCATGAGCGCCGCTTCCTCGCGCCGCTCGCGATTCTCCTCCACCACCTCGACCGGCGCCTTGGCAATGAACTGCTCATTACCGAGCTTGCGGTCGATCTTGGTGAGCTCCTGTCGCGCTTTCTCAAGCTCGCGCTCCAGCCGGCCGCGCTCCGCCGAAATGTCGATCACGTCAGCCAAGGGCAGCAGGAAGGTCGCTTCACCGAGCAGGATCTGCAGCGTCCCGGCCGCATCGCCGTCACCGCTGTCGCTTTGACGCTTCACACGTGCGAGGCGGGAGATCAACGCGTCGTGGGTTTCCAAGCGCTTGCGGCTGATGGCATCCGCGTCACGAACGGCCAGCGGCACGATAGCAGCAGGCGGCACATTCATCTCAGCCCGCACGGCCCGCACCTCGCTGATCAGGCGAATAACCCAGTCGATCTCCTCAGCCGCCTCGCGGTCCACGATCGTCTCATCGAACTCGGGCAGCTCAGCGGAGATCAACTCGGGCGCATTGGCACCGCGGAAGTGCTCCCAAAGAGCCGAAGTCACGAAGGGCATGAAGGGGTGCAGCAGGCGCAACAGATGATTGAGCGCCCAGCCCGTGGTGCGCCGGACCTCGTCCGCCGCGGCCTCGTCCGGGCCGGTCAGGATGGGCTTCGACAGCTCGATGTACCAGTCGCAGAACTCGGCCCAGGTGAAGTGGTAGAGCTGAGATGCCGCATCGTTGAGGCGGTAGGCGGAGATGGAGGCATCCAAGCCCTTGCGCAGGGAGACCACCTTGCCGACCAGCCAGCGGTTCAAGGTCTGCTCGAGCGCTTCGGGCTTGAGCGCTTCGTCCACCTTGGCCTGGTTCATCAGGCAGAAGCGGGCCGCGTTCCATAGCTTGGTGGTAAAGTTGCGGTAGCCCTCGACACGGTCGGCCGAAAGCTTGATATCGCGCCCGGGCACCGCGAGGGACGCCAGGGTGAAGCGCAGGGCGTCGCTGCCGTAGCTGTCGATCAATTCCAAGGGATCGATGATGTTGCCCTTGGACTTGGACATCTTTTGCCCGTGCTGATCGCGAACCAGGGCGTGGATGTAGACATCGCGGAAGGGCACATCGCCCATGAAGTGCATCCCCATCATCATCATCCGGGCCACCCAGAAGAAGATGATGTCGAAGCCAGTGACCAGCACGGAGCCTGGGTAGTAGCGCTCAAGCTCGTGCTGCACGGCTTCGTCCTTGGACGGCCAGCCCAAGGTGGAGAAGGGCCAGAGCGCCGAGGAAAACCAAGTGTCGAGCACGTCGCCGTCGCGCTCCAAGGTCGTCGGACGACCATAGTGCGCTTCGGCCGCCTTCAGCGCCTCCTCTTCCGTCTCTTCGACGAAGACCTGGCCGTCGGGACCGTACCAAGCCGGAATCTGATGGCCCCACCAGAGCTGACGCGAGATGCACCAGGGCTGGATGTTGCGCATCCACTCGAAGTAGGTGTTCTCCCACTGCTTGGGCACAAAGCGGGTGCGGCCGTCCTCCACCGCTTTGATGCAAGGTTCGGCCAAGGTCTTGGCATCGCAATACCACTGGTCGGTCAGCCAAGGCTCAATGACCACGCCAGAACGGTCGCCGTGCGGCACGCTGTGAGTGTGATCCTCAACCTGGTCCAGTAGGCCCAGCGCCTCGATATCGGCCACAACCTTCTCGCGCGCGGCGAAGCGGTCCATCCCACGGTAGGCGGCCGGCACCTCTTCGTTGAGGCAGGCGTTCTCATCGAAGATGTTGATGAAGGTCAGGTCGTGTCGCCGGCCGACCTCGAAGTCGTTGAAGTCGTGCGCCGGGGTGATCTTCACGGCCCCGCTTCCCGCCTCCGGGTCGGCGTGGAGATCGGCGACGATCGGCATACGGCGTCCAACCAACGGCAGCACGCAGTGGCGGCCGACCAGGTCCTTGTAGCGCTCATCGTCCGGATGCACGGCGACGGCAGTGTCGCCCAGCATGGTCTCTGGCCGCGTGGTCGCCACCACGATGTAGCGCTCCTCTTCCCCCTCGATGGGATAGCGGAAGTGCCAAAGCTTGCCCTTGACCTCCTTCTGCTGCACCTCGAGGTCGGAGATGGCCGTGTGCAGCTTCGGGTCCCAGTTGACCAGCCGCTTGTCGCGATAAATCAGGCCTTCCTTGAAGAGCTGCACGAAGACCTTGCGCACGGCTTCCGACAAGCCGTCGTCCATGGTGAAGCGTTCGCGCGCCCAGTCGGCGGAGGCCCCAAGGCGGCGCAACTGGCGTGTGATGGTGCCGCCTGACTCCTCCTTCCACTGCCAGACACGTTCCACGAAGGCCTCGCGGCCCATGTCCCGGCGATGCAGGTCCTGCTCGGCAAGCTGCCGCTCGACCACCATCTGGGTGGCGATGCCGGCGTGGTCCATGCCCGGTTGCCAGAAGGCATCTTGCCCCGACATACGATGCCAGCGAATCAGCACGTCCTGGATGGTGAAAGTCAGCGCGTGCCCCATGTGCAAGCTGCCCGTCACATTGGGCGGCGGCATCATGATCACGTAGGGGCGTGCGTTGGATTGCGGATCGCAGGCAAAGGCGCCGCTCTCTTCCCAGAAAGCGTAGTAACGCTCTTCCACCTCTTTCGGGTGGTATGTCTTGTCCAGCTCGCTCATCGCCGGAACGGCCTCTCATAAAGATTGGATGCAGTGGGCCGCCGGCCGGTCGCGGCGCCGGCCCCAGGAGATGTTAGGCGGCGTCAGTTATCCTCGGCGCGGCGGACCATGCGGCGGACTTCTTCCTGTACCACCCGCTCGACCAGGGAAGGCAAATTCTCGTCCAGCCAAGCGCTCAGATGAGGCGCCATGGCGTCGCGCACGACCGCCTCCAGGGTTTTCTGGCCGCCAATGATGGTCTGCGGCTCCAATGGGCGATTGTTGGCAACGGCGCGGGGGACCTCCGTCAGGGCGGCCACGGCTGCAGCAGTCGTTGCGGCGGACACCAAGTTGTCGTCGATGGTTTCGGGCATGGCGGCGGGCTCTTCCATCAGTTCCTCATTGCGCTCGTCAATGTCGTCGACCAGATCGATGACCGTGTCTTGCGCCGGCTCCTCTTGATCGGCCGTTTCCAGCTCTTCCGGCATATCCGTCACGTTATCTTCTTCCTGTGTCGGTTCCATTTCGGCTTCCGGCTCCGACTGGGGTTCGGGCTCCAATTCCTGCTCGAATTCGGGCCCCGGCTCGAACTCCTGCTCGACTTCGGGCTCCGGCTCGGGTTCCAACTCCGCCTCTGAGTCGACCTCAGGTTCCGGCTCTACTTCCGCTTCGAACTCGGGTTCCGGCTCACTCTCTTGCCCAGAGTCATCGTCCGCCGGCTCGACCTCTTCACGCGCCTGGTCGATCACCTCGGTCAGGACCAGCACGTCAGCGTCGTCTTCCGCCTGTTCGTCGTCCGCGTCTTCGGCATCCTTGCGAGCCTCGGGCGTTTCGTCCTCGGAGATAATCCGGCGGATTGACGCCAGAATCTCCTCCATCGAGGGTTCTTTCTCGCTTTCAGTCGTGCTCATCGGAGACCTAACAGTCTGCGCCCCAGCAAAAGGGGCATCGATTACCAATCGAATTGGTGCAGTATAGCCGGTCAGGGAGTCAACCGAAAGGACCGAGACGGCCTCTTGGCCCGATAGCCGCAGAGACGCCGAGCCTGCTATTGATCGTCGGCGGGAATGTCCCAGCCGTACCACGCATCGCGGACTTCCAGATAGTCGCGCTCTTCGTCGTAGTATTCGACCGGCAAACCGATGTCGCGCGCACGGAGCCGGCCGATGGCGGCAAGCAAAGCATAGGCGGCCACAACTTCGTCCCGCCGCGCGGTCACCAAATCGATCTCGGAGTCGAGAAGTTCTTGTTCGGCGTCCAGAACGTCCAAGGTCGTCCGCGAGCCCACGGCGTTCTCCTGCCGAACACCTTCCAGGGCAATCTCGTTCGCTTCGACCTGAGCGGTGAAGGAGTCGATCTGTGCTTGCGACGCGACCAGTGCCTCCCATGTCTGGATGGCGAACTGCTCCGAGTCTCGGCGCGCTTCCTCGAGCAGCAACCGGCGCTCGCTAGCCAGTTGCTTGGTTTGGCGGATTTGGCTGGAGACGAAGCCGGCCTGATACAGGGGCACTCTGAGCTCGGCAAACACACTGGCACTTTCCGTGCGCTGCCGGGTAGAGCCTACGTTCTCGGTGCGGCGAACCTGCCCCTCAAGAGAAAGCTCTGGCAGCAATTCGCCGATCGCCTCGCGCACGGCCTCGCGCGCTGAAATCTCCAAAAACTGATTGGTAACGACGCTGGGGTTGTTCTGAACCGCGATGGTAATGGCTTGCTCTAGCGAAGGCGGCAATCCAACGACACTCTCAGGAGCATCGAGCGTGCCCGGCGGGCGACCGATGATCTCCTCGTAAGTCGCACGACTCGTCTTGAGGTCGCTTTCCGCTTCGATACGACCGGATGTCGCGCCGGATAGCCGCGCTTCTGACTGCGCCACATCTGTGCGGGTGATCTCGCCAACCTCGAAACGGTCGCGGCTCGCCTCCAACTGACGCGCCAGAACCTGCTCGTTGTTGATGTTGAGGCGCAAGATCGCTTCATCGCGCCAGACGTCCATATACGACTGTACGGCGTCGAGCAGCAGCTGCTGCTCCGTATCGGCAAGCAACGCGCGTTCGGCCTGGACCTCGGCCTCGGCTTGTCGGGTCGCCGCCACGGTGCGCCCACCGCGATAAAGCGACTGTGACACCGTCAAATCGACTTCATTGGGGTTCAAAGTCTCGAAGCTACCTTCACCGGTGCGCGAGTTCTGCCGGTCTACGCCGACGCTCCCGTTCAAAGTGACCGTCGGTCGCCAATCGGAGAGGGCCTGGGGAACGCCTTCATTCACCGCACGTAGCGACGCTTGCGCAGCGGCTAAGGTCGGGCTGGTGAGATAGGCTGTCGCCAGAGCTTCTTCTAGGCTTTCCGCCAGAGCGAGCGACGGCGCCGCGGCTACGGCCGTCGCGATCAGCCCCGCATTCAGAAACCGGCATACAAAACGCATTGCTTGTCCCCGAGAGACTGTTCCGCCTTGCGGCGAAGCAATAGGACCCGAATCATCCCGCTCTTTAACCACAATTACGTCCCCCGGTAAAAGGCAGATTAACACCTACTTACGACGGACAATTTCATAAAGCGTCCGCGTTCTTGCGCTTGTTGCATAGGACTTGCCTTGCTTCAGAAGACGAAGCTGGGTGGACGGGCGAAACCGGCAAGTGGGCGCACCGATGCATCGAAGAGGCTGCGCTGAGAAACAACCTCACCGTCGCGTCGAAACAGGGTGCCGCGCCCGACACCATCCTCGCCCACCATGACGGTCGCCAGGCGCCCGCCGTCAGCCAGTTGATCGATCAAAGCCTGAGACACGAGTTCGACCGCACCTTCGATGAGAATGAAGTCGTACGGCCCATGCTGTGGTGCTCCAGCTGTCAGATCCCCTTCAAGGACCACAGCATTGGTGATGTCCAAGTCACGCAACAAACGGCTGCCCTTCTGGACGAGGGACGCATCGCTCTCGATCCCGATCACCGTAGCCGCAAGGTTGGCCAAGACCGCACAGGCGTAACCGCTGCCGCACGCGACATCGAGCGCGATGTCGCTTGGCTCGACCAGGGCTTCTTGTATCAGGCGCGCCAGCACCAACGGCTCGAGCATGTGGCGTTGACTGGTGAGCGCCAGATCTTCGTCGATGTAGGCAAAGCCTTGCGCGGCCTCGGGCACGAAGCGCTCCCGCGGCAAGCTTTCGAAAGCCGAGAGAATCCGCTGATCGTTGACCTTATTGGTCCGCAATTGGCCTTCCACCATGTTGTGGCGTGCATGCTGGTAATCGACCATCGAAGTTTTCGACCCCGCTCTTCCTAACGCGACCCGAGCTTACCGCGGTTACCGCTGTCGCGCGGTGGCTGCGTTTATAGTGCGGCCGCCATCAGCAGACAACGCGGCTTCGTCGCCCCTGCCCAGAGTCGCGGTCAAGCGTCCTTGCCCCACTCGCACACCAGGATGAGGCACCCCGTCTCGCTGCGCGAGTTGTGCTGTGTGCCGGGGGCATAGCTCACGCAGTCGCCCGGCTCGAGGCGTGTGCCGTCGCTTTCGACCAGATCCCCTTCCAGGATCATGAAATCTTCCGTCCCCTTGTGCTCATGCGGCACGGTGACCGCGCCTGGCTGCATGCGCATCAAATACGTGCCGTTGCCGCTCTCTCTATTGTAGCTGAGCGGCAGCCAGGTGATATCGTCCTGCAGCGGCCCATCAAGGTCATAGGGCAGAAAGCGGTCCTTTGCGGCGTTGACGACCTGTCGCGGCGGCCTTTGCATCGTTTTCCCCCGGTTATCATGTCCGGCGCGCGGCCAGCAGGTACTCGCGGTTGCCGCGCGGACCCTGCAATGGACTATCGGCCACGCCGAGGATTTCCCAGCCCCGTTCACCCAGCCAGGCCATGGTCTCGTCACAGGCACGTCGCCGCAAGCTCTCGCTGCGGACCACGCCGTGCTTGCCGACACCCGCCTGACCGACCTCGAATTGCGGCTTGACCAAAACCAGCAGCCAGCAGTCGGATGCCGCCAAGGTCAAAGCCGGGTCGAGCACTTTGCGTGCCGAGATGAAGCTGACATCGCAGACGATTGCAGCCACCGGCTCCGTGATCAGGGAGCCGTCCAGATTACGGGCGTTGACGCCCTCCAGGGAAATCACGCGAGGGTCGGCGCTCAAGGCCGGTGCCAGCTGATCATGTCCGACATCGACGGCATAAACGCGGGCCGCGCCTTCCGCCAACAGCACCTCGGTAAAGCCACCCGTGGACGCACCTAGATCGAGGCAGACGCGCCCCTGCGGTGACAGGGCGAAACGTCGCAGGGCTTCGCTCAGCTTGACGCCGCCGCGCGAAACCCACGGGTGGTCGGGTGCCACTAGGTCAAGCTCGGCATCGCCTGGCAGCAGTTCACCGGCTTTGCCGACGACGCGGCCGGCGCAACGCAGCTTCCCCATACGTATGATTGCCTGGGCACGACTGCGGGTCGGCGCCAAGCCGCGCTCTACCGCCAACAGGTCCGCCCGCTGCACGTCTTGCCGCGGGTCTTCCCGCTGGCCCTCGCCCATCAGGCGCGGGCCGGCTGGCTCGCAACCTCGTTGTAGCCGAGCGCCTGCAGGGCCGTTGCCACGATATGCTGGGAGTCCAGGCCGGCCTCGACGATCTGGTCGGCCGGCTTGCCGTGATCGACGAAGAAGTCAGGCAGGTACATGGGACGGACCTTTGCACCGCCGTCGAGCAAACCCTCGCGGGCAAGCTGCTCGAAGCATTGGGTTGCAAAGCCGCCAATGGCCCCCTCTTCCAGGGTGATCAACACTTCGTGCTCGCTGGCCAGCCGACGCAGGAGGTCATGGTCAAGCGGTTTGGCGAAGCGAGCATCGGCAACGGTGGTTGAGAGACCACGCGCACCCAGCTCTTCAGCCGCCTTCAAGGCATCGCCAAGGCGTGAGCCGTACGAGAAGATGGCGACCTTGGTGCCTTCACGCAGTACCCGGCCCTTGCCGATTTCCAGCGGCGTCCCCTTTTCCGGCAGCTCGACGCCAATACCCTCGCCGCGGGCGTAGCGCAGTGCTGAAGGTCGGTCGTCGATGGCCACCTGGGTCGCCACCATGTGCATCAGCTCCGCCTCGTCGGCGGCAGCCATCAGCACAAAGCCTGGCAGGCAACCGAGATAGGCGATGTCGTAGGAGCCTTGGTGGGTGACGCCGTCGGCCCCGACCATGCCGGCCCTGTCGATGGCGAAGCGCACAGGCAAGCGTTGAATGGCGACATCGTGCACCACCTGATCATAGCCACGCTGCAGGAAGGTCGAATAGATCGTCGCGAAAGGCTTATAGCCGGCACAGGCGAGCCCGCCACAGAAGGTGACCGCATGCTGCTCGGCGATACCGACGTCGAAGCAGCGGTCCGGGAAGTGGTCGCCGAACGTGTTGAGGCCGGTGCCGGACGGCATGGCGGCCGTGACCGCTACCACCTTGTCGTCCACCTCGGCTTCCTTGATCAGCGCCTTGGCGAAGACCGAGGTGTAGCTCGGCGCCTTGGGCTCACCCTTGGACTGCTTGCCGGTGATGACGTCGAACTTGGCGACGCCATGATACTTGTCGGCCGCTTGCTCGGCAGGCTCGTAGCCCTTGCCCTTCTGGGTCACCGCATGGATCAGCACCGGGCCGTCGAAGTCGCTTTCGCGCACATTCTTCAGGATGGGCAACAGGTGGTCGAGGTTATGCCCGTCGACCGGCCCAATGTAGTAGAAGCCCATTTCCTCGAAGAGAGTACCGCCGGTCAGCATGCCGCGGGCGAACTCATCGGCCCGGGCCGCCGCCGTCTTGATCGGTCGCGGAAAGTGGCTGGCAACTTCCTTGCCGAGATGTCGCAAGCTTTGGAAGGAGCGGGAAGACAGGAGCTGGGAGAGATAAGCGCTCATGGCGCCGACCGGCGGCGCGATCGACATGTCGTTGTCGTTGAGGATGACGACAAGTCGGCTGTTGCGCGCGCCGGCATTGTTCATCGCCTCATAGGCCATGCCGGCCGACATGGCACCGTCACCGATCACGGCAACAACGTTATTGTCTTTCCCTTCCAGATCGCGCGCTACGGCAAAGCCCAGAGCGGCAGAGATCGAGGTCGAGGAATGTGCCGCACCGAAGGGGTCGTATTCGCTTTCCTTGCGGCTGGTGAAGCCGGAAAGGCCACCGCCTTGGCGTAGCGTGCGAATGCGGTCCCGGCGGCCGGTAAGAATCTTGTGCGGATAGCACTGATGGCTGACATCCCAGATCAGAATGTCGTCGGGGGTATCGAAAGCATAGTGGATGGCCACTGTCAGCTCGACGACGCCGAGACCGGCTCCGAGATGCCCTCCGGTCACGGAGACAGCGTCGATCAATTCCGCCCGCAGTTCATCCGCCAATTGCCTGAGCTCGGTCGGCTTCAACTGGCGTAGATCCGCAGGCGTCGCCACCTTGTCGAGCAGCGGTGTCTCCAGTTTCCTTTTGCTCATCGACTTCTCCCTGTCCCCCGACCGCCCCGCTTCCCAGTCACGGCGGTCAGCCCTTTCGTTCCACAACATAGCGGGCCAACGCCTGCAGCGCCCCCGCCTTCGTACCAAAAGGCGCCATGCGGCCGGCAGCTCGCTCGGCAAGGTCGCTGGCGCGCCGCCTCGCCTCCTGCGCGCCCAGCAGCGAAACGAAAGTCGCCTTGCCAAGCGCCGCGTCCTGTCCGACCGGTTTGCCGAGATCTTCGGCACTGGCCTCCGCGTCAAGCAGATCATCTGCAATCTGAAAAGCCAAGCCTAGATCCCTGCCGTAATGGTCCAATGTAGCAACTATGTCACTGTTCTGCGTTGCAAGTATACCGCCAAAACGAGCTGCCACCCGAATGAGCGCCCCGGTCTTGAGGCTCTCCATGTCAGAGATCTGCGCCAGAGTCATAGGATGACCCTCGCCCAGAATATCCATCATCTGGCCACCCACCATACCTGCCTGGCCCGCCGCCTCGGCCAGCTGGGCCACCAAACGACAGCGGACGGCCGGGTCCCTGTGGGTCGCCTCATCCGCCAATACGGTGAAGGCTTCCGTCAAGAGACCGTCGCCCGCCAGGATAGCCGTAGCCTCGTCGAAGGCCTTGTGGGCAGATGGCCGGCCCCGGCGCAGGTCGCTGTCATCCATTGCCGGCAGATCGTCATGGATCAGGCTGTAACAATGGATCATCTCAAGGGCCGCTGCCGCACGTTCCGCCGCTTCCGCCGGAACGTCGAACAGAGACGCTGTCTCAATCACCAGAAAGGGTCGCAAGCGTTTGCCGCCGCCCAGCGCCGAGTAGCGCATGGCCTCCACCACACGCCCGCGATCACCCTCGGCCGGGGCCAGCAAGGCGTCGAGCCGCGCCTCGACGCGCGCGCCAATGCGCTGCATCTCCGCCTTCAGATCAACGGCCGCAGTATCAATGGTTGTCGGCATATTCAGTCGCTATCGAAAGGCTCGGTCCCGGTTGGGGCACCGTTCGAGCCGATGTTGACCTTTTCGATCTTGGCCTTGGCTTCACGCAGCTTGGCCTCGCAATGGGATTTCAGCAGCGCGCCACGCTCGTAGGCTGCGATGGCCTGGTCGAGCTTGCTTTCACCGCTTTCGAGACTGCCGACCAGCAACTTCAGCTCTTCCAGGGCTTCCTCGAAGGAAAGAACCTTGATGTCGTCGGGTATAGGGTCGGTCTGGGGCATCGCTATGCTATTCACTCTCGTCTGCCTGCGCGTTTGAGGCGTGGCGGCCCGTGCTTAGGGCTCAAGCAGGGCCAGAACATGCTGCGTGGCGCTTTCCGCAAGAGCCTCAAGGTCGTAACCGCCTTCTAGAGTCGAGACAACCCGCCCTTCCGCACAACCCTCCGCCAGCGCGCAGAGCTCACGGGTCGCCCAATGGTAGTCGGCAGCCTCCAGGTTGAGGTTGGCCAGAGGGTCCGCCCGGTGCGCATCGAAGCCGGCCGAAATCAAGATGAGCTCTGGCGCATAGTCGCTGAGCGCCGGCAGCACCTGCTCGGCGAAGGTCTTGCGGAAAGCGGTACTTCCGGCGCCGGGCGGCAGGGTTGCATTGAGGATGTTGCCGGCCCGGCCACGCTCATTGGGCTGTCCGGTGCCCGGGTACAATGGAGACTGGTGTGTGGACGCGAAAAACAGCCCGCCATCATCCCAAAAGGCCGCTTGTGTGCCGTTGCCGTGATGCACATCGAAGTCGACCACGGCGACCCGCTGCATCCCGTGGACGCTGCGCGCTTCTTCTGCGGCGATCGCAACGTTGTTGAAGAGGCAGAAGCCCATGGCGTGCTGGGGTTCAGCATGGTGGCCCGGCGGCCTGACCGCACAGAATGCCCGCTTGGCCTCGCCCGTGGCAACGGCGTCAACCGCGGCACAGGCAGCTCCGGCCGCCCGTAGAGCCGCATTCCAGGAGCCCGGCGAGACCGGCGTGTCGCCATCCAGATAGGCATGCCCTTCCGTCGGGATGGCCCCTTGAACGGCCTCTATGTAGTCCTCCGGGTGCACGCGGGCGATTTGCTCTACGCTGGCCAGGGGCGCCTCGCGCCACTCTGCTCCCGGCAGCTCGATGTCCTTCAGGGCATGGAGGATTGCGGCCAAGCGCTGCGCCCGTTCAGGATGCATCGAACCCGTGTCGTGGGCAAAACAGTCCTTATGCGTATAGAGGATCGCTTTCATCGGCCCTGATCTGAACGCCTCACCGGCTGTTGCGGCGTTGGAGTCTGCGTCGGCGGCTGCCTTCGGGCAAGAGGTCGTTTGACAGCGCGGCGTCGCACGCGCAGACGGTTCCCATAGAACTGACGCCAAGCCATTACGCCATAGGGACTCCGCTATGGAACCCAGAGCTTTGACGCAAGACAGCGGCATCCTTCCTGCCCAAGACATCCGTGAGTTGATTGACGCAGGGCATGTCCGCTCTTCGGCCGGCAGCCTCGACACGTTGGTTCAGCCGGCCAGCCTCGATCTGACGCTCGGGTCTGTCGCCTATCGCGTCCGAGCAAGCTTCCTGCCCGGCAAGGGGGTGCCTGTGGCTGACCGGGTCGCAGCATTGAACATGCACAGTCTCGACCTGACAGGCGACACGGTGCTGGAGGTCGGCTGCGTCTACATCGTGCCTTTATCGGAAAGCTTGGCGCTGCCGAGCGAAGTATGGGGTTTGGCCAACCCGAAGAGTTCGACCGGCCGCCTCAATGTCTTCACCCGCCTGATCGCTGATGGCACCACGGTGTTCGACCGCGTGCCGGCTGGCTACGACGGGCCCCTCTATGCCGAAATCGCGCCTAACGCCTTCAGCATAAAGGTGCGCCAAGGCGACCGTCTCAACCAGCTCCGTTTCAAGCGAGGCTCTCAAGTTCTCTCCGACCCGGCTCATCGGCGATTGGACCAGGAGCATCAGGTCTTCTCGACGCCGGAGGGCGGCGAAGCGGAAGTTCGTGAAGGGCTGGTCTTCACCGTCGATCTTTCGGGCGACAATGCCTCGGGCTTGGCGGGCTTTCGCGCCAAGCGTCACGCCGGCGTCATCGACTTGGCACGCATCGGTGCCTACGACCCGCGCGAGTTTTGGGATCCTCTCGCCCCGACAGAGCGGCGTGACCTCATTCTCGACCCCAACGAATTCTACATTCTGGCTTCACGGGAGTTCGTGCGTATTCCGCCGGATTGTGCAGCCGAAATGGTGCCTTACGATGTCCAGGTCGGTGAGTTCCGGGTCCACTACGCCGGCTTCTTCGACCCCGGATTCGGCTGGGACCCGAACGGCGGACCGGGCACCAAGGCGGTCCTGGAAGTCCGTTCCCACGAGGTACCCTTCTTGCTGGAGCACGGCCAAGCGGTCGGCCGGCTGGTCTATGACCGCTTGGCAGCCATTCCGAATCAGCTCTATGGCAGCGGCATCGGCTCGTCCTATCACGGTCAAAGTCTTACTCTGAGCAAGCATTTTCGGCCTTGGAACGGCTGAAAAGTGCTAAGAAATCCAGCTACGTGACAGCTTTCACAGTCGCGTGGGACGTCAGCCGACAGGATTGACTTGCCTGTTGGAGGGGTCCACATCCGACAGGGTGCCGCAGAGGTCTAGGGCGACCTTAAGGCGCAGGTGACGAGGAGTTCGGACAAAGTGCAGCTCAAGGCGCGCTGGATGAAGATCCTGCCGGGGTTCCTGCTGTTGCTGGCCGCATACGGCGCAGCGGCGCAGGAGGCTGCCGTCGTGCGCGTCGATATGGTGCGCAGTGAGCCACTGTTGCAGACCGCGCCGACCATCGGCCGGCTCGTGCCGGAGCAATCAGGCATGGTCTCGGCCCGCGTCGACGGCCCGATCCAGGAGTATTCAGTCCAAGTCGGTGACCACGTCCGTGCTGGTCAGGCCATCGCCAAGCTCGACCAGGCCCTCTTGCAGGCCCAGCGGGACGCGGCCTACGCCAGCGTGCTGGAGGCCGAAGCGATTCTGGCAACTCAGCGGGAAGAGCTCGCCTTGGCTGAGCAAGAACTGCGGCGCCTGCAGCGGCTGCGCCAATCGGCCGCCTTCAGCCAGGCTCGCTACGATGACCAAGTCCGCCAGGTCGCCATCTCGACCAGCAAATTGGTCGAATCGGAAGGCCGTATCGCCGTTGCCAAGGCGGACCTGCAGCTAGCCGAAACAAACCTTGCCTATGCCGATATCGTTGCCCCCTACGACGGTGTGATCACACAGCGCATGAGCGAAGCTGGCGCCTTCGTGTCCGCCGGTCAGGCCATCGTCGAGATGTTGTCGGACGGCCAACTGGAGATCGAGGTCGACGTCCCCTACCAGCGTATCATCGGCATGATTCCGGGCGCTGAGATAGAGTTCCTGCTCGGCGACGGAACGCGCCATACCGCCTCGGTGCGTGCCGTCATTCCCGATCAGAACCCGCGCACCGAGACCCGGCCGGTACGCTTGATCCCCCTCTTCAACGACATCGAGCGTCCGCTGGCCGCTGGCCAAAGCGTCACCGTCCTGGTTCCGGTCGGTGCACCGCGCGAGGTCCTAACGGTTCACAAGGATGGCATCGTCGTCCAGCCCGGCGGCGCACAGGTCTATGTCGTGGAGGACGGCGCCGTTAGCCCGCGCCTCATCGTTACCGGCGAAGCCGTGGGCAATCGCCTAGAGGTCGTTCGTGGCTTGAAGGAAGGGGACGCGGTGGTAACCCGCGGCAATGAGCGCTTGCGCCCGGGTCAAGCGGTGCGCATCCTCGAAGACGACTCCGAACAGGAGGGCAGCGCTGCCAAGGACGGCGGCGAGCAAGCCGGATGAATCTGATCCGCCTCTGCATCGAGCGACCTATCGCTGTGGTCGCCGCCATGATCATGGTGGTGCTTTTCGGTCTGGTCGCTCTGCAGAACATTCCCATTCAGCTGACGCCCGACGTCAACCGCCCGGTCATCAGCGTAACCACGGTCTGGCCTGGGGCCGCCCCGGCCGAAATTGAGCGGGAGATCACCAACCTGCAGGAGGACAAGCTCCGCGGGTTGGAGAGCTTGGAGGAGATGACCTCGACCTCCGAGACCGGGCAAGCGCGTATCACGCTGGAATTCCAGGTCGGAACCAATATGGATCGGGCGCTGCTGCAGGTTTCCAACCGGCTCGACCAGGTGACCGGTTATCCCGAAGAGGCCGACGAGCCGACCATCGATACCTCGGGCAGCGACGATCAGCCGATCGCCTGGTTCCGCATCTACCACGCTGAAGGCAACGACCGGCCCATCCACGAGTACGGCGACTTCATGGACGACGTCGTCAAAGAAAGGGTCGAGCGCGTGCCGGGCGTCGCCAAGGTCAACGTCTACGGCGGCAGCGAGCGGCGTATCGAGGTCATCGTTGAAGCCGAGCTGATGGCGCGCTTCGGCCTGACCGTGAGCGAGGTCCTGGCAACGCTGCGCGCCGCCAACGCCAGCTTCTCAGCCGGAGATGTGAAAGAGCTCAAGCGCCGCTACGTGGTGCGGACGGAAGGTGAGCTCGATTCGCTGGAGTCGATCCGCGAGGTGGTGCTGCGCTCCTCTCAGGACGAGTCATCGGGCCGCTTCGGCCGTGTCACCATGGGCGACATCGCCACCGTTCAGTACGGCTACTCCGAGCCGACGGCCCGCATCCGCATCAACGGCGAGCCAGCGCTGGCCATGAATGCTATCCGCGAAACCGGCGCCAACGTCATCGCAACCATGGACGGCATTCGCCAGGCAGTCGACGAGCTCAACGACTTCGCCTTGCCGAACGAAGGCCTGAGGATGGTTCAGGTCTACGATGAGACGGTCTACATCAACTCGTCGGTCGACCTGGTGCAGCAGAACATCTGGGTCGGTGGCCTCTTGGCGGCGACCATCCTGATCATCTTCCTACGTTCCTTCCGCGCCACCCTGGTGATCTCGATCGCCATTCCGGTCTCGGTGATCGGCGCCTTCGTCGCCATGGCGGCGCTGGGCCGCTCAATCAACGTGATCTCCTTGGCCGGTCTAGCCTTCGCCATCGGCATGGTCGTCGACGCGGCCATCGTTGTGCTGGAGAACATCTACCGCTTGCGCGAACAGGGCATGAGCCGACGCGAGGCGGCCTATCGGGGCGCATCCGAGGTTTGGGGCGCGGTCTTCGTTTCGGCCCTGACCACGGTCATGGTCTTCATCCCCATCCTGATCATGGAGCTGGAGGTCGGGCAGCTGTTCCGCGATATCGCGGTCGCCATCTCCACCGCGGTCATGCTGTCGCTCGTGGTCTCCATCACCGTCATTCCTGCCCTCTCGAGCCGTTTGCTTGGAGAGGCCGGGCGCAACGAGGGCAGCGAGGCCGCCAAGCGGGTCCGCCTGCCGTTGATCGACGGTTTCGCCCGCGGCTTCGTCGCCGCTGCCATGGGCTGGAGCCGCTTTGTCGTGCGTCGCAAAATCGTCGGGCTGGCCGTCGTGCTGGTCGTCACGGCCACCGCCGCCACCGGCACCTACCTCTTCCTACCCAAGCTTGAGTACCTGCCGGAAGGTAACAAGAATCTGGTTTTTGGCTTTATCATCCTGCCGCCTGGCTACAACCTCGATACTACTTCCGAGGTTGCCGACGGTCTGGAGGGGCGCTTGAGCGACAACTTCGCCTTTCTGACCGGGCCCGAGCGGATCGAGGACGGCCCGCCCAAGATCCAGCGGATTTTCTTCGTCGCCTTCCGTGGCCGCACCATCGCCGGCGTCATTTCGCAGGAGCCGGATAGCGCCGGAGAGTTGGTTCCACTGCTGAGCGACGCCATGCAAGGCGAACCCGGTGCCTTCAGCTTCGCCAACCAGGCCTCGATCTTCGCGCGCGGGCTCTCGGGTGGCCGCCGAATCGATCTGGACATCATGGGGCGCGACCTCGAGGTCGTGATACCCGTCGCCCAAGAGGTCTTCGGCCGCATCTACCAAACCTTCGGTCCGCAGGAGCTTAGCAGCCTGATTCCTGTGCCTGGATTAGAACTCGGCGTGCCTGAAATCCGCGTTCTCCCCGACCGCCTGAAGCTGGCTGATAACGGTGTCTCGGCGCGGGAGCTTGGCGAAACCATCGACGTCTTCAACGACGGCCTGCGAGTCGCCGAGGTCACTGAGAGCACACAGCAGATCGATTTGGTGCTCAAAGGCCCCGACAAGGAGCAGGAACAGACGCAGGACATCGGCCAGATCCCAGTGGTGACCAGCGAAGGGCGTATCTTGCCCGCCAGCTCCTTGAGCGACATTCGCCTCGAGGCCGGGCCCGTCTCGATACGCCATCGCTCTCAGTTGCGTGCGGTCACCCTTGAGCTAACTCCTCATCCCGATTTCCCCTTGGAAGCTGCCGTTGAAAAGCTCCAGGCGGAGGTTATCCAGCCGATGCAGCAGGAAGGCCTTCCGCCAGGCGTGCGTCTTGGGATATCCGGCACTGCCGACAAGCTGGCGCAAACCTGGGATGCCATGGTCTGGGACCTGCTGCTGGCGCTGGTTATCGTCTACCTGGTCATGGCGGTGCTGTTCGAAAGCTTCATCTATCCGCTGATCATCATGCTGGCGGTGCCGATCGCGGGCGCAGGGGGCGTGGCAGGGTTGGCCGCCCTCAATCTCTATGTCTTCCAACCCCTCGACATGCTGACCTTGCTTGGTTTCGTCATCCTGATCGGCATCGTGGTCAACAACGCCATCCTGCTGGTGCATCAGACCTTGCATCACATCAGGACAGAGGACATGGCGCCGAACGATGCCATCCTGGAAGCCACGCGCAACCGCATCCGGCCGATCTTCATGTCGACCCTGACCTCGGTCGTCGGCATGATGCCGCTGGTGCTATTCCCCGGCGCCGGCTCGGAACTCTACCGCGGTCTCGGCTCGGTGGTGGTCGGCGGGCTTTCCATGTCCGCCGTGCTGACCCTGCTGCTCATCCCACCGATGCTTGCGCTGACCGTCGGCATCATGGAGCGCGGCAAAGCACCGCAGCCGGCGGGGGGTCGTGCCATGCCGGTGCCCGGCGAATAGCCGGCGAAACGCCTTGCCCAGCGGCTATCCAGCCTTGCGCAGCTGATAGATGTAGGTCTCGCCCTCCTGGCGGGACACCAGCAGCTCATGCCCGGTGGTTTCGCAGAAGCTTCGGAAGTCCTCGACCGAGCTGGGATCGGTGGCGTGCACCTCCAGCACCGCACCAACAGGCATCGGCTTCAGCGCCTTGCGCGCCTTGAGCACCGGCAGCGGGCACTTGAGCCCCGAGGTGTCGAGCAGCTGATCGGCCAAGACTACCTTCTCCTTCCAAATGCCTCACCAACGAGACAAGCCCACGCGAGCAAAAACGCGCCGCCGCCGAACGGTACCACGGGCCGCAGCGTCAGCATGTCTGCCAGACCCATGAGATAGAGAGAGCCGCTGAAGAGCAAAAGGCCCAGCACGGTGAAACCGGCGGCAAGCTGCGGCAGCCGACTCGCGGGGTGTCCTTCCATCCAAAGCGCAAGGAAAAGCAGCAATAGGCTGTGCGCCATGTGATAGCGCCAAGCCACCTCGATCCAATGGGCTGCCTGAGCCGCTTGCGCGCCGCTTCCTTCGCCCGGCCCGCCGTGCGCGGCATAGGCCCCAAGCCCAACCGCAGCCAGACCCGAAAGGGCTGCAATCCCCAACCAAAGCCGCATTCCTGCCGGTCCCCTTCAATCTTACGCAACTGCCGCCTAGCCAAGCCGCACCGAGCCGACTAACACTTGTCGATTGCTGGTATTGCAGGGACACGTGGGGGGCCACAAGGCCATGCGGCAATGAGGGGCTTAGTGCGAGCTGGCTGCAGCCATCTGGTGGCGGTGCTGACCTTCGCTGTCCTGCTCGAGCTGTCAGCGAGCAATGCGCAGGCGCAAGGCCAAGGTTTGTCCGCCGGCGGAGCACAGGCGGTCCCGACCCGAGGCTACAGCGGCGGTGGCATCACCTTCACGACAGCGCCCGCCAGAAGTTGGCAGACAACGCCCTATACTGCAGCCCCCGTGACCTCCGCAGACGGCACCACCATCATCACATCACACGGGGTCTATGATACTGGCGCCCCGCCAGCCGCTCTGCCGCCTCCACCACCTCCATCCCGAACGCCTTTGCCCCTTGCGGCGTCGCCTCCCCCGGCTCGATCTTCCACGCCTTCAGCTGCCGCAGCCACAGTCGTGGAGGCAGCCCCCGCGGCCGGCGCGCCACGCAGCACCGACGGCGGCTATGGCCAGAGCTTTTTCTCAGAGGCGCGTATCGGCGCCTCACTGCATGACATCGGCGCCTTCAGCGGCAGCGACGAAGGTGGCATCGACGTCGACCTGGAGCTGCTCTTCGGCAGCCCAGCGTTCCTGTCGTACATCGGAGCACCGCGGCCACACATCGGCGGAAAGATCAACACATCGGGCGACACAAGCCTGGGTTACTTCGGCCTGACTTGGGATTGGCTGGCGCAAGGCTGGTTTATCGTCGAGGCGGCCCTTGGCGGTGCCGTTCACACTGGTGACCTGAACGAGGATACCGAGAAGGACCTGGGCTGCCGCCTCCTTTTCCGCGGCGCTGTCGGGGTCGGCGCCCAGTTCGCCGAGCGGCACCGTGTCCTAGTTACCTTTGACAGTGCCAACAACCTGGGAATCTGCAGCGACTTCCAATCACTTGATGGCCTGGGCATTCGCTACGGCTTCTTGTTCTAGGGTACCGCTTCAGCTAGCCAGCCCGGCATGCAACTGTCTGATTTCGATTTTCCGCTTCCACCCGAGCGCATTGCTCAGCACCCCATCGAGCCGCGCGATGCGGCCCGCCTTTTGCACGTGACAGCGCAGGGGTTGCACGACCGCAGTATCCGCGACTTGCCGGCTCTGCTGCGACCCGGCGATCTGATGGTGGTCAACGACACCAAGGTTATTCCGGCCCGCCTGACCGGCCGCCTGCGTCGCCCTGATGCAGCATATGAAAGTGGCGCCAGGATCGAGCTGACCTTGCACATGCGGCTCGACACTCTGGAGGGAAGCTGCCGTTGGCGCGCCTTCGCACGGCCGGCCAAGAAGCTGGACACCGGCAGCGAGATCGTCTTCGGCGAAGGCTTCCATTGCGCGGTGGAGGCCAAACATGAGGCCGGCGAGGTCACGCTCGCCTTTCCCATGGCGGAGGAAGCTTTCGCCGAGGCGCTGGCCGAACACGGCAGCATGCCTTTGCCGCCCTACATCAAACGTGCCGCCCCAGAGGCCAGCGACCGCCAAGACTATCAGACGGTCTTCGCGGAGAAAGAGGGTGCAGTGGCCGCTCCCACAGCCGGGCTCCACTTCACGCCGGCCCTGCTGGCTGCGCTGGCGGAGGCCGGCATCGGCCTTGCCCGCCTCACCCTGCACGTTGGGGCCGGCACTTTCCTGCCGGTAAAGACCGAGGACGTCGCCCGGCATCGCATGCACAGCGAGATTGGCATCATCGAAGAAGAGACGGCCCACCGCATCAATCAGGTTCGGGCCTCCGGAGGACGCATCGTCGCCGTCGGCACCACGCCGCTGCGACTGTTGGAAAGCGCGGCCGAGGACGACGGCCAGGTCATGCCCTTTCGTGGTGAAACCGACCTCTTCATCCTGCCTGGCTACCGCTTCAAGGCCGTCGACCTGCTGGTGACCAACTTCCACCTGCCCAAGTCCACGCTCTTCATGCTGGTCAGCGCCTTTTCCGGCCTCGACCGCATGAAAGCGGCCTACGCCCATGCGATCGATGCAGGCTACCGCTTCTTCTCCTATGGCGATGCCTGTCTGCTGGAGCGGTCGGAGGTCGAAGCGTGACACCGTTCGGCTTTCAGCTGCTGGCCGAGGACGGCTCTGCACGGCGAGGCCGCCTAACGACGGCGCATGGCACGATCGAGACGCCGGCTTTCATGACCGTAGGCACGGCTGGCACGGTCAAGGGCTTGCAGCCCCACGAGGTTGCCGCGACAGGTGCCGAGATCGTCCTCGGCAACACCTATCACCTGATGCTGCGCCCGGGCGCCGAACGCATCGCCCGACTGGGCGGCCTGCATGACTTCATGCGCTGGCCGGGCCCGATCATAACCGACAGCGGCGGCTTCCAGGTGATGTCTCTCTCCCAGCTCCGACGCCTGGATGAGAAGGGCGTCACCTTCCGCTCCCACATCGATGGCAGCTACCACACGCTGACACCGGAGCGGGCCATGGAGATCCAGCATCTGCTGGACAGCGATATCACCATGGCGCTGGACGAATGCACCCCCTACCCCGCCGACCATGCGACGGCCGAGACCTCCATGGAGCTTTCCATGCGCTGGGCCAAGCGCTGCAAGGCCGCCTTCGTCGAGCGGCCAGGCTATGCCCTTTTCGGCATCGTCCAGGGCAGCGTCTATCCAGATCTCAGGGCACGCTCGGTGGCAGCACTGACCGAGATCGGCTTTCCCGGCTACGCTATCGGTGGCCTCGCCGTCGGCGAAGGGCAGGAACAAATGCTGGAAACCCTGGAGGCCACGGCACCGCTGATGCCTCGGGACAAGCCCCGCTACCTCATGGGGGTCGGCAAGCCCGACGATTTGGTGAAGTCGGTGCTTCGCGGCGTCGACATGTTCGACTGCGTGCTGCCAACACGCTCGGGTCGGACCGGGCAGGCCTTCACCAGCCGCGGGGCCGTCAACATTCGCAACGCCCGCCATCAGGACGACCCGCGGCCTCTTGATGAGGAAACTCCGAGCCCAGCCTCGGAGTACAGCCGCGCTTATCTGCACCACCTCTTCCGGGCAAGCGAGATGCTGGGACCGGTCCTGCTGACCCTGCACAATCTCTGCTTCTATCAAGGACTGATGGCGCGCATGCGTCAGGCGGTGGAAGACCAGCAGATGGACGAGATGGCGAAGGCCTTCTTCGCCGAGCAGGCGCGCGGCGACATACCGCCTCTCAGCTAGCTCGCTTTTGCTTCGGTCAAGCGATCCAAGCGGAGCCTGTGGCGCTCGTCGGTCAGGCGCCAGGTGCCGCCGACAACGGCCAGTACCACGCCCAGGCTGGTGGCGCCGGCGATCATAAACATGATCAGGAGCTGATAGCGCACGGCCTCTTGCGGGTCGACGCCGGCCAGGATTTGCCCGGTCATCATGCCCGGCAGCGCGATGACGCCGGTCGCCATCATGGCGTTGATGATCGGCATCATCCCGCTGCGCATGGCCTTGCGAACGATGGGCCGACAGGCCTCCCAGCGGGTACCGCCGAGCAGCAGCCGTGCCTCGACGGCGGCGACGTCGCGCTTCATCGCGCTGGTCAAAGTGTCGAGCCCCAGGCTGACGCCAGTCATGGCATTGCCCAAGATCATGCCGACCATGGGAATGGCGTAGCGCGGATCGTACCAAGGCTCTGGCTGCACGAAGGCGGTTACCGCCAGCACCGTCATCAGCGGGCCGACGAGCAGCATGGTCGAAGCGCCGAGGCCGTAAGACCACCAGCCGGCCAAGCGGTTGGCCTGCCGCTGCCTCACCTCGTAGCCGGCCAAGAGCGCCATGGCGATGATAACCAGAGCTGTCAGCCAGGGCGCGGTGATGGCGAAGATCAGCTTGAGCAGCAGACCGATCAGCAGAAGTTGCGCCGTCATGCGCACCGCAGCCCAAACAATCTGCCTGGCTAGGCCCAGTTGCAGCAGCAACGAAGCGAACGTCGCTGCCAACAACAGGCCGGAAGCCAGCACCAAGTCCAGGATGGAAAGCTGGATGTAGCCGCTCATGAGGCTGCCGCCTGGTGTGTAGGCTCCTCCTGCAGCACACCGTTCTCAGTATGGAAACGGCGCTGCGCCAGACGGTCCGCCTGCACCGGATCATGCGTCACCATTAGGATTGAGACGCCGCGCTCCAGCTCTTCCCGCAGCAGGGCCTCAACCTTCGCTGTCCCCTCGCCGTCCAGACCTGAGGTCGGCTCGTCAAGCAGCAGAACCTTTGGTTCACAGGCAAGCGCCCGCAACAAGGCAAGGCGCTGACGCTCCCCGGTGGAAAGGCGAGCGACCAGCCACTGTCCAGCCGCATCCGGCAAGCCCACCGCAGCTAGCCCGGCCGGCGACAGACGACCGTCCGGGAAATGGGGTGCCACCCGCTCGTCCCACCAGCCGCTTTCCGCCGGCACGTAGGCGACCGCGCGGCGCCAATCCGGCGCAGCGAAGGTCTCCCGCGAGAAGCCGTCCAGGCCCACCTGCCCTTCGTTGGGATCGAGGTCGACGATCGCACGGAGCAGGCGAGACTTACCGGAGCCAGAGGGCCCCATAATGGCGACGCACTCTCCAGCTGCCACGTCCAAGCGCGGCGCCACAACGACCTGCGCGCGCAGGTCGCGCAAGCTCAACCGCATCGGCGGCGGCGTGGACTGTTCTCTGGTCGGCACGAGGTTTCTTCTTTGTTGGGACCTTCCTTTCATAGCCCCCGGACGAGCTTGCTCCAACGGCCACAGTTGCAGAGAGCGTGGTTGCAGCGCGGGCGCCGGACCGCTAGCCATCTCCGACTGCCCCACCAGAGCCAGGAGGCTGCCCATGACCGCCCCGCAATCCCTGCTGCAAATGAGCGGCGCCGATTTGACGCCGGCCAAGCTGTCGGAAGCCGTCCTGGTCATGATCGATTTCCAGAACGAGTACCTGACGGGGGCACTGCCGCTGAGCGGCGTCGAGGACGCGGTCGCCGAGGCGGCCCGCCTGCTGGCACGGGCACGCCGGGAAGACACGCCGATCATCCATATCGCCCATGCCGGTCGCCCAGGCGGAGCCTTCGACCGAAGCCAAGATCGTGGGCAGATCATCGGCGTCGTCACGCCGCTCGAGGGAGAGACGGTAATCGAAAAGCCACGGCCGAACGCCTTCTCCAGCACCACTCTGCAGGAAAGTCTGGAGGCCCTCGGCAAGGAGGAGGTCGTCCTGGCCGGCTTCATGACTCACATGTGCGTCAGCTCGACGGCGCGGGCAGCCTTGGACCTGGGTTATCGCACCACCATCGTCACGGCAGCGACGGCAACCCGCGACCTGCCCGGCCCCGACGGCACACCGGTCGAGGCCTCAGTCCTACAGCGGGCTTCACTGGCCGCCCTAGCTGACCGTTTCGCCATTCTCGCACCCACCACGGACGAGTTGCCCGAGTAGGCGGCTCCGCTTGATCCGGCGTCATCCGGTCGATACCTTTGCCGCGCTCTTCGCACACGCAACATAAAGCCCGTTATGTCCAAGCGCGTCGGCCGCAAGAAGGCCGCCAATCCCGAAACCTGTTTCCAAGGCCTGATCCTGAAGCTGCAGGACTACTGGGCGCGGCAAGGCTGCGTCATCCTGCAGCCCTACGACCTGGAGGTTGGCGCGGGTACCTTTCATCCGGCCACCACTTTGCGCGCGCTCGGCCCCGACCGCATCTGGCGCTGTGCGTACGTACAGCCCTCTCGCAGACCGACCGACGGACGCTATGGCGAGAACCCCAATCGCCTGCAGCACTATTACCAGTACCAGGTGCTGCTGAAGCCTAGCCCACCGGACTCTCAGGACCTCTACCTGGGCTCCTTACGCGCCATCGGCATAGATCCCATGGCTCACGATATTCGCTTCGTCGAAGACGACTGGGAGAGTCCCACCCTTGGCGCCTGGGGCCTAGGCTGGGAGGTCTGGTGCGACGGGATGGAGGTGACCCAGTACACCTACTTCCAGCAGGTCGGCGGCATCGACTGCGACCCCGTGCCCGTCGAGCTGACGTACGGGCTCGAACGCCTCATTATGTACGTTCAGGGTGTCGACAATGTCTACGACCTCGATTGGGACGGTGTCCCGACCGAACAGGGCGGCAAGAGCTATGGCGACGTCTTTTTGCAGGCCGAACGTGAGTTTTCCGCCTTCAACTTCGAGCATGCAGAGACGGAGCGTTTGTTTCGCCAATTCGAGGACGCCGAGGTACAGGGTCAGCAGCTGTTGCAGGCGCGCCTGCCACTGCCCGCCTATGACCAATGCATGAAGGCAAGCCACATCTTCAATCTCTTGGATGCACGCGGCGTGATTTCGGTGACCGAACGTCAGGCCTACATCGCGCGCGTCCGAACGCTTGCTAAAGGCGCCTGCGAAGCTTGGGTCGCGACTTTCGGGGCGAATGGCGATGCCTGAGCTGCTAATCGAACTCTTCTCGGAGGAGATTCCGGCACGCATGCAGGCCCGTGCCAGCGCCGACCTCAAGCGACTGGTGACAACCGGCCTCAACAAGGCCGGTCTCAGCCACGGCGAGGCCCGCGCCTATGCCACGCCGCGCCGCCTAACCGTGGTGGTCGAGGGCTTGCCCGAAAAACAGCAGGATGTGACCGAGGAGAAGAAAGGCCCCAAGGTCGGCGCGCCGGAACAAGCCATCCAAGGCTTCATGAAAGCCAACGGCCTCAGCGACATCGCCGAGGCCGAAACCCGAGAAAGCAACAAAGGCACGTTCTATTTCCTGGCGCGCCATATTGCCGGGCGGTCGAGCAAGGAGGTGCTGCCCGAGGTCATCGAAGAGGCGGTGCGTGCGCTGAGCTGGCCCAACTCAATGCGTTGGGCTGAACATACTTTTCGCTGGGTGCGCCCGCTGCACAGCATCATTGCGGTGTTCGATGGTGAAGCCCTGCCCGGTGGCCTTGATCTTGGCGGTCCTCAGGGCAACGGCAGCTATCTGCACTTCGAGCACTTCACGCAGGGGCATCGCTTCCTGTCCGACAAGATGCTGCACGTGGACTCCTTCGCGGACTACCAGGCCAAGCTGGCGGCAAGCCATGTCATCTTGGACCCGGCCGAGCGGCAGCAGCGTATCCTGGAGCAAGCAGAAGCACTCTGCGCCGACGCCGGACTGGAGCTGCTGCCCGACGACGCACTGCTGACCGAAGTCGCCGGTTTGGTCGAGTGGCCCTGTGTTCTGATGGGCAGCATCGACGAGGTCTACATGACGCTGCCGCCCGAGGTCCTCGCCACCTCTATGCGCAGCCATCAGAAGTACTTTTCCACCCGCGCGCCGGACGGCCGCTTCGGTGACCGCTTCCTGCTGGCCTCGAACATGGACGCACCGGCTGGTTCGGAGCTTGCCACCACGATTATCGCCGGTAACGAACGGGTGCTGCGCGCACGTCTGGCCGACGCTCAGTTCTTCTGGGAGCAGGACAGAAAGCAGCCACTCTCGAGCCGCACGACCGAACTGAAGGACATCGTCTTTCATGCCAAGCTCGGTAGCTTGGACGACAAGGTGGACCGGGTGCAGGCGTTGGCCGTCGCGATCGCCCGCCGTATTGAGGGCGCTGATCTGGACCGAGTGCGCTCCGCGGCGCGCCTCGCCAAAGCCGATCTGGTGACCGGTATGGTCGGTGAGTTCCCTGAGCTGCAGGGCCTGATGGGCCGCTACTACGCCCTCAACGACGGCGAGCACGAAGATGTCGCGGACGCAATCCGCGACCACTACAAGCCGCTGGGACCGAGCGACGCCTGCCCGTCCGCGCCAGTCAGTGTCTGTGTCGCACTGGCCGACAAAATCGACACCCTGGTCGGTTTCTGGGCCATCGACGAAAAGCCGACCGGCTCGAAGGATCCCTTCGCCCTGCGCCGCGCCGCTCTTGGCGTCATCCGCCTGATCGTCGAGAACAAGCTGCGCCTGCCGTTGCTTACCCTCTTCCGCAGCAGTTGGGATAGCTTCGAGGGCATTAGGGCCGATGCACGGCGCGACGAGACTCTGGCCGACCTCATAGCCTTCTTTGCCGACCGCCTAAAGGTCACCCTGCGCGAGCAAGGCGTGCGCCATGACTTGATCACCGCGGTCTTCGCCCTGGGCGGCGAGGACGATCTGGTCCGCCTGCTGGCCCGGGTCGCAGCGCTGGACGGATTCCTGGCCAGCGAGGACGGCGCCAACCTGCTGACCGCTTATCGTCGCGCCGCCAACATCGTCCGCATCGAAGAGAAGAAAGACGGCCGGAGCCACGGCGGCGAAGCTGAGGAGGCGCTGCTTCAAGCCGGCGAGGAGACGGCTTTGCACGCCGCCCTGACCCAAGCCAGCCACGCCGCAGAGGAAACCTTGGCGCGGGAAGACTACGCAGCCGCCATGCACGGCCTGTCGGGCCTGCGCCAGCCGGTTGACGCCTTCTTCGATGAGGTCCTGGTCAACGTGGAGGAGGCAGCCGTGCGGGAGAACCGTTTGCGACTGCTTTCCCAGATCGTCGGCACCCTCGACCGGGTGGCTGACTTCTCCCAGATCGAAGGGGCTTGAGATGAGCGACTTATCACCCGGAACCGATGGTCTGAGCTTTTCGGAGAGCGCCCGAAAGGCGGCCGGTGCCGAGTGGATTGCCGCCTGCAATCATCCCTTCACTGTCGCCTTGGGCGATGCCGCCCTGCCGAAGGAGGCCATGGCAGCCTATCTGCTGCAGGACTACGCCTTCGTGGAGACTCTGGTCTCCATGGTTGGCTACGCCGTCGGTAAGGCCCCAAACATGCCGGCGATGGCCAGACTCTCGACCTTCCTGGCTGCCGTCACCTCTGACGAAAACACCTATTTCCAACGCAGCTTCGAAGCGCTCGGAGTCGCGCCGGCAGACTACACGGCACCGCCGCTGCATCCGGTAACCCGGCAGTTCCTCGAGGCGATGGCGGATGTGGGACGCAACGGCACCTACGGCGAGATCATGGCGACCCTGTTGCCGGCGGAGTGGATCTACCTCACCTGGGGCGAGGCGCAGGCAGCCAAGGCACCAGAGCCCTTCTACTTTGGCGAGTGGATTACCCTACACGCAAACCCGGACTTCCGAGCTTTCGTCATGTGGCTGAAAGACGAGACGGATCGGGCGGCGGCTGAAAGCGATAGGGCTGGCCGGGAAGCCATGTCCAAGCGCTTTGCGGAGATGGTGCGGTTGGAAGTCGCTTTCTTTGATGTATTCTGCTCGCCCTGAACCTCTCGCGGACAATGGCTCGGCACGAAACGGATAGGCGATCATGAGCAAGTGGGTCTACACCTTTGGCGGCGGTGCCCGTGAGGGCCGTGCAGGCATGCGCAACCTATTGGGCGGCAAGGGTGCCAATCTTGCAGAGATGGCAGCCATTGGCTTGCCGGTGCCGCCAGGCTTCACTGTCACCACCGAAGCCTGCACCCGCTTTACCCAGATGGGCGCCTATCCCGAAGACCTGGACGCGCAGATCACCGAAGGCCTGGCCCACGTCGAGAAAGCCACCGGGCACGGTTTCGGCAACCCGGTAGACCCGCTTCTGGTCTCCGTCCGCTCGGGCGCGCGAGTCTCCATGCCGGGCATGATGGACACGGTGCTGAACCTTGGCCTCAACGACGAAACGGTCGAGGGCCTGGCGAAGAAAAGCGGCGACCCGCGCTTCGCCTACGACAGCTATCGCCGCTTCATCCAGATGTTCGGCGACGTCGTGCTGGGCGTCGAGCACTACAGCTTCGAGGAGATCCTGGAGCTGGAGAAGGAAGAGCGCGGCCTTACGCTCGATACCGAACTCACTGCAGAGCATTGGCTCGAGGTCATCGCCCGCTACAAGGCGAAGGTGGAAGAGGCCACCGGACAGCCCTTTCCGCAAGAGCCACGCGCCCAACTCTGGGCAGCCATGGACGCGGTCTTCAAATCCTGGACCAACCAGCGCGCCAAGACCTACCGCAAGCTGCACCATATCCCCGAGTCCTGGGGCACAGCGGTCAATATCCAGGCCATGGTCTTCGGCAACATGGGCGAAGACTGCGCCACCGGTGTTGCCTTCACCCGCAACCCTTCGTCCGGGGAAAACGCCTTCTACGGCGAGTACCTGGTCAATGCCCAGGGCGAGGACGTAGTGGCCGGCATCCGTACGCCGCAGAACATCACCATCAAAGGCAAGCAGGACAACAACTCCGACCTGCCGGCGATGGAGGAGGTCATGCCGGAGGTCTTCGGCCAGCTCATGGAGGTACGCGAGACTCTGGAGCGCCATTACCGCGACATGCAGGATATCGAGTTCACGGTCGAGGCCGGCACGCTCTACATGCTGCAGACTCGAAACGGCAAGCGCACCGCCAAGGCCGCTCTGAAGATCGCCGTCGACATGGTGGACGAGGGGCTGATCGAGCCGCGCGAGGCCGTCAAGCGCATCGAACCCTCCTCCCTCGACCAACTGCTGCACCCCACCCTCGACCCCAACGCCGAGCGCAAGGCTATCGCCCGCGGCCTGCCTGCCTCCCCCGGCGCTGCCTCGGGCAAGATCGTCTTCACGGCCGACGAAGCCGAGACACTGGCCCAAGGCGGCGAGAAGGTACTGCTGTGCCGGGTCGAGACCTCGCCGGAGGATATTCACGGTATGCATGCCGCCCAGGGCATCCTCACCACCCGTGGCGGCATGACCAGCCACGCCGCCGTGGTGGCGCGCGGCATGGGCCGGCCCTGCGTCGCCGGGGCCGCCGAGCTACGCATCGACCACAAGACCGGTGTCATGCGGGTGCGCGACATGGAGCTCAGGGCCGGTGACATCATCACCATCGACGGCACCACCGGTGAGGTGATGCTGGGCCAGGTGCCGACCATCGAAGCGGAGCTCACCGGCGACTTCGGCCGCATCATGGCTTGGGCCGACAGCGAGCGCCGCATGAAGGTACGCACCAACGCCGAAACGCCTGAGGACTGCCGCACGGCCCGGCGCTTCGGCGCCGAGGGCGTCGGGCTTTGCCGTACGGAGCACATGTTCTTCGATGCCGACCGCATCGTCGCCGTACGCGAGATGATCCTGGCCAAAGACGAGGCTGGCCGACGACACGCGCTGGACAAGATTCTGCCCATGCAGCGGCAGGACTTCGTGGAGATCTTCCACATTATGGCCGGCCTACCAGTGACCATCCGCCTGCTCGACCCGCCGCTTCACGAGTTCTTGCCGCGTGAAGAGAAGGAGATGGCGGAGGTCGGTGCCGCCGCAGGCCTGGATGTGGAGCAGGTGCGCACCCGCGTGCTCAAGCTTGAAGAGACGAACCCCATGCTGGGCCACAGGGGCTGCCGCCTCGGCATCACCTACCCCGAGATCTACGAAATGCAGGCGCGGGCCATCTTCGAGGCAGCCGTTGTCGTGCAGCAGGACAAGGGAGAAACGGTCCATCCGGAGGTTATGGTCCCGCTGGTCGCCTGGAAGCGGGAGCTGGAAATTCTGCGTGAGATGATCGAGCGCGTGGCCAGCGAAATTGCCAGCGAGGCTGGCATCACTATCGAATATACGATTGGCACCATGATCGAGCTACCGCGCGCAGCCTTGCAAGCAAAGGAGATTGCCGAGGCAGCCGAGTTCTTCTCCTTCGGCACCAACGATCTGACACAGACGACCTTCGGCCTGAGCCGCGACGACGCCGGCAACTTCCTGCCGGCCTACGAGGCGCACGGCATCGTCGAGCACGATCCCTTCGTCACTCTCGACACATCCGGCGTCGGCGAGTTGCTCGACATCGCCGCAGAGCGCGGGCGGAAGAGCCGCAGCGACATCAAACTCGGCATCTGCGGCGAGCACGGCGGCGACCCGGCAACCATACACTTCTGCGAGGACATTGGACTGGACTACGTCTCCTGCTCGCCCTTTAGGGTGCCGATCGCCCGCCTCGCCGCCGCTCAAGCCTCGGCCAGAGCAGCCAACGGCTCCGACGAGGACGGAGCACTGATCAGCGCTTCGACGGCTTAGCCGGCATCCACTCCGCGCGAACGTCCAGGTCAGCCTCCTCGGGCAACTTGGCCGCCCGCAAGGCTGCAAATGCCTCGGCCGTCAGCAATTGGGCTAGAGCCCAGACCGCCATGGCCCGCACAAGCGGCGAAGCATCGCCGGCCAAGCGCTCAAGCAGCGAGGCGTGCGCCGCATTTCCACTGTTGCCAATAGCGATCAGCACGTTGCGCACGAAACGGTCACGCCCGACGCGCTTGATCGGGCTACCCGAAAAGACCTGGCGAAAGCTGGCATCGTCGAGGGCCGCCAGATCGGCGAGCCGCGGCGCGGTCAATTCAGCGCGCGGCAGGAAGGCAGCCTCCTGAGCGGCCTCCGCGAACTTGTTCCACGGGCAGACGGCTAGGCAGTCGTCGCAGCCGTAGATGCGGTTGCCCATCGCCTGGCGGAATTCCCGTGCGATGTGTCCCTTGTGCTCGATGGTCAGGTAGGAGATGCAGCGCCGAGCATCCAGGCGGTATGGCGCCGGAAAAGCATCCGTCGGACAGATATCGAGGCAGGCACGGCAGGAGCCACAGTGGTCTACCTCGGGCGCATCGGGCGCCAATTCGAGCGTGGTAAAGACCTCCCCCAGGAACAGCCAGGAGCCAAGCTCACGCGACACCAGGTTGGTATGCTTGCCTTGCCAACCGAGGCCAGCCGCCTGGGCCAAGGGCTTCTCCATCACCGGCGCCGTATCGACGAAGACCTTCACCTCGCAGGAGAACCGCTCGACCAGCCAGCGCGCCAAGGCCTTGAGTCGGGACTTGATGACATCGTGGTAATCTCGCCCCTGGGCATAGCAGGAGATGATGCCGCGATCGCTCTCCGCCAACAGCGCCATGGGATCGCCCGCCGGGCCGTAGTTGAGGCCGAGCACGACGACGCTGCGACAATCTGGCCAGAGTACCTGGGGGCTTGCGCGTCGCTCGGCCGTGTCGGCCAGCCAGCCCATGTCTCCCTGGTGGCCGGCGGCGAGAAACTGTGTGAGGCCTTCTTTTGCGGCGAGGCTTGCCTCCGCCGAAGCGAAGCCGGCGGCATCGAAACCCAGCGCCAGCGCCTTGTCGCGGATGAGCGCCCGCGCCTTCGCCGGACTCTCTTCTGTGAGAACCTCAGCCACGGCCACGATAGGGTGCGACACCGATGTCCGGCAGCCACAAACCCTCGGGCGGCGGACCGGATTGATAGAAAACGTCGATCGGAATGCCGCCTCGCGGATACCAGCAGCCGGCAATGCGTAGCCAGATCGGTTCGATGGAATCGATCACCCGCTTGGCGACCATCACCGTACAGTCCTCGTGGAAGGCGCCGTGGTTGCGAAAGGAGCCGAGGAAGAGCTTGAGCGACTTGCTCTCCACCAGCGCCGCATCAGGCGCGAAATCGATCACCAGGTGGGCGAAGTCCGGTTGGCCGGTCACCGGGCAGATGGAGGTAAACTCAGGGCAGGTAAAACGCACGAGATAGAGCGTGCCCGGATGCGGATTGGGCACCGCGTCCAGGATGGCTTCCTCCGGGGATGTCGCCAATGGACTGTCCGCGCCGAGATGGGTCAGCCGAAGATCACGGGTTTCGCTGGTCATAGCTGCCACCCTATCGCAGCATTGGGCGCTTCAAGCGGTTAATAGGGGCACTCGGCTCGACCGCAGTTGGCGGCACCATGCCTGGCCACATAGGCACCGCACACCCGGCAGGGCTCCATGTCCTCCGAGTTCGCCTCGGCCTTCACAGGCTCCCGCGTCGCCGCGCCGGTCGGTTTGGGAGGCTGTGCCGTCCGCTGCAATCGGCCTTCCCCCTTGCGTTGCTTGTCGAGTCGCCCCACCAGCTTGAAGCCATACCATACGGCCGCAATCACGGCAGCGAGAACCAGGAGCTTGGTGAAGGAAGGCAGACCGAACATAAGTCCACTGATAGGAGGCGCTGTTGAAAGGGTCAATACAGCCAGTTGGGGTCGGAAAGGCTGAATTCCAATCGGAAGCGCCTAGCAACGTGCGCCTGGACTGTCGTACGGGGAGATTAAGAAGCGGCAGGGGACCACGCCATCGATGACAGTTCATCGTTAAGGCCGGCCGACTTGCGGTCAGGCTGAACTGCTCAAGCGCGAGCCACTCCCACTCAAGCGGCCGTGCTTGGGCAAGGCATCACCGGTATCCCTGGCAGGGACTCTACGTATCGCGAAAACTGCTTCTACTTGATGAGTTCGGAAGCCTTAACGTCGCCTGATTCGATCTTCTCGCGGAACTGGTCGATCCCGAGGCCGAGCAGGAAGGGCACGAAGAGATCGCGAAACTCCTCGATGGTGTAGGCGCCGAAGTGCATCGTCCAGGCCAGAACGGAGGCAAGCAGCACGGTCACCGTGAACATCGCGAACTTTGCCGAGCCCGGCAGCATGTCTTTCACCCTCGAATACACTCTAAACGCCTGGCCGCCTTCTTCGAGCTTCGCCCAGTTGCCGTCCGTATGTTTCGCTTCCACCTCGATTTTATAGGTCTTTGCAATGTCGAAGGTGATGCTGCAGCGCTTTCCAGTGGATGTCAGTGAGGTACCAAGCACATGCCATCTGTAGTTGAGTTCGCGAGCCGCCGTCGAGCTGTCGTAGGGTTCACCCAAGCAAAGCGTAAACACCGCCAACTCGCCCGTGGCAGGGTTTCCCGGGGCGACTTCTACATTGCCGAAACCATCCTCGACACGTTTGGCGATCTGGTCAGGCAGAAAGCCGGTCGACATGTCCCGGACCATCTTCGATGCCGCTTCGAGGGACGGACCACCGGCGCGTTCGAGAAGAGATAGTAGTTCACGGCGAAGGCGCTCGCGACATTGGTCGGCTGTCTCTCCGGCAAGACTGAGGCTCCCAATGAGCATCTCGCTTTTCGAGATTCGCTCATCGAACTGCAGAACCAGGCGATCGAGCCGGAAAAAGCGGATGTCGAGGTCGGCCAGCTCGGCAGGGGGGACCTTTCCCGCCTGCAAATCAGGCACTTTGGATTGAAGCAGCGTGAGGTCGCTCGACAGCGATCCGAGGTCTGCCGGATCCGGCTGCAATGCGACGATCTTCTGGATCCCTTCCGCGAGACGGGCTTCGATTTTGGGCAGCTCGCCCTCTGTAAGCTCTATCGACTTTGCCGCTGCGATTTCTTTCCGAGCTTCTTCCAGCAGACCATTACTCAAATGCCAACTCGCGAGGCGAAGGTGCTCAAACACCCCGACGATTAGAACCACCGGCAAGCGCCGTTCCCGACGATGATATTCGCGCAGCCATTCGATCTCGGCGGCGACCGGAAGTTTCTCTTCCAAGGCAGCGATGTCGGCCTGCACGGCCTTTCTCTCGTCTTGCGAACTTGTCAGCACGATGTCACCGAGCTTGAGCGCTATTTCGTGGCGCTCATTGGCGAGCCGCAACCGGAGTGCACTGTCTCGAAGCTGTTCCATGCGCTTGAGCGCTCTGCTGAGGCGCAGACGACCGCTGGCTTTGAGAACCAGCATGGGACCAGCATAGTTCAGAAAGACGGACACGGCCGCCCCGAGAACCACCGCCAAAAACGCATAGAGCATCCCCCAGGTTGGGTGCCAGGAGGTGAAGGTCGGCTTGATGGACAGCAGATAGGACGTTCCCAGATCCTCCTCTGTCGGATCGCTCAGCTGGATCAGAGCCGAGTAGTCTCTCGCTTCGAGACTGCCGACGATGGTGCCAACAATGCGACGCGACTGCTCAAGTCCGAAATCAGCCTCCGCTTCTCCAGGCTTCAAGGCAGTGACCGCGTCGGCGCATTGCGATCGCGACGGGTTACCCGGGAAGGCGAAGTCAACCCTCAGGTCCGACGACCCACCGCTCTGGAGGCCTATCCGAACGCACCTGATCTGCCCTCCTTGTGGATTCTTGATAGCAAGCCCGAACTCTCTGTCATCCGGGTCGCTGGGTGCAAAAGTGACCGTATCGCCGCTCACCGAAGTACCTTCCAGCGTGGGCGCGAAGTCGCTTGGCCGGCGAACCACTTTCAGGGTGACCTCGGCGGCAGTTGCGCCCCCCGGATCCGCCACTGCCTCCACGTCTGCCTCGATCACGGCCTGCTGGAACCCAGTGAACCTCAAGCGCACCGCCTTCGAGGCTTCACCCGCCAAGAAGCTCACGCTGGAACTTGGCATGAATTGCCACACGACCGGGTCCGCAGCCTGCGCTTCCTCGCTCCGACGATCTTTCACACGCAGCTGGTATTCCTCCTCGGCAGCCGTTTCTTGCCGACGCAGGATCAGCTCGACCTCCAGCTCAGTCGCCATGGGGTCCAGGTAGACCGATCCAGTCGCTTTGCGCTCGATGACGATGCTTGCCGAGTCTTGACCGGAGGCGCCGGCAGTGCCCCCCGCGCCGGGATTGCCCGAAGAGGCCTGCTGCTGCGAGGAGCCTGCTGCCTCGTCTGCGGCCGATACGGCGCCCGCAGCTGTACAACCGACGAGGACGCCGACGATGATCAAGCCGCGAAGAATGAGCTGTCTCTCACGCATTTGCCTTCTCCTCCGAGCAGACGCCAGCCAGTCTTCGCCTGTTCTTCACTCGCCAAACCCCTGCCGGCTTGGACGCAAGGCCTCCGCGTGAGGCGGCTACGCGCCGCTGGTGGTTTTCTTGTTGCCGGGCGCCGCGCAACAGGCGACAGCGAGGGTGTCGATACGTGTTCTCTCTTCCTTGTCTTTGGGCTTGGCATTGGCGCGGCGATAGTCTCGATAGAGGAACATCAGCTCGGTCCAAAGGCCCGGCAGATCGGTCAGGAGCGTGTCGTTGCGGAAGCACTCATTGTAGTCGATCGCCTCGCCGCCCCTGCCGATCTCGCGCAGCACAGCCTTGGCGATGCGGCCGTAGCCGACGACGCTGGGATGCATCCCATCGAGGCCGCAGAAGCCACCCCACCTGAAGCCTCCGCCCAGATAGCTCTCCAGCATCATGTTGCTAATCGACCTGTTCCCAACCTTGATGACATTGTCATCGCGCAGGCGTTCATGCTTGCGGTTGAGGCGGCTCATCTGGTCCGCTAAATCGATAATCACCGCGCGGTCACCGAGCTTCTGTTTTGCGACCTTCGCCATCTCGGCATTGATCGCTTTGACGAACTCGTCCTGCTGCTTGAGCTCGTCACCGGTCATGGTGCCATAGCCAAAGCCGATGCGGTTCTCGTAGTTGTCGAAGTAGCCATCCGGTCCCGGGAGAATCCCGTCATAGGATATCGATTCCGGTGCCGGCATAAGGTTGGGCGTCTGGCTGGGCAGAACCAAACCGTTGAAGATCATCTTCTCGGTGCCTGGACCGACGGCTTTGAGATGCTCGGCCAATTCTTCGTACTTCGCGGCGATCTCCTTGACTCGCTCGCTGTTCAAAGTCGGCTTACCTTCGAAGCCGGCATTGAACAGCCCTTCGTTGCTGCCGATGTTGACGAGCAGGATGCGTGGCTGACGCGCCTTAACGAGGTCAACTGGCTGGACACCGTGCAATTCTGCCGTATCGCTCGGGTTTAGAGTGAAGCGGGCATTCAGGCCCAAGATCGCGTCGGCGACGGTTCCCTGAGGGATTTCTGCGTTGATCAGCCCCTTCAGGCTTGAGGCATCCTTCTGCTTGAGAGCATCGGCCTGGTGCATCCGAAGCTCCCAGTCGAAAGCGTAGAGATCGGAGATGTCCATCGAGGCAACGGAGATGTTCTCGAATGCAATTCGACCGGATGGCGATTTCGGCCTTTTCGTCCAATAGCGCGCATTGAGCGCCAAGAGCTGATTGATTGCGTCAAGATCAGGAAGCAGTCGGATGAACGCTTCCAATTCAACGATGATTGGCCGCTTCGGATCTGGATAGGCAAAGGTCTTCGCATCGATGCCGAGCGCACGAGCCACCTGGGCGGGCGGAGAAAAGCGGAACAGAGGGGCACTCATGGTCAAGGAGCGCACACCCTGGTACATGCTGTCTCCGATAGCCATCAGCGGCGGGTTCTTGTACTCGCCGGGCAACTGGACAGCCATATCTCAGCCCCTTAACTCGACCGTCTGTGAGCTAGAACCAAACAAACGAGGACGTCGCGCTTATAAGTTGTAAGTCTGAGCTAAGTCGGCGCCACAATCAACATGCCATTTTCGTGAAACCCCGCTTCCGGGACCAAATGGATCTATTGCGCTGCAGACAGGGGCAGGCTTTCGGTTCTGCCGATTCCGGCTATCCGCAAGCCTTCCCGCTATTGCCATCTTGTCTTGGACACCCTCGCGAACCCCGCGTGCTGCACTAGGCACATTGAGTTCTCACTCGTTCGCCTAGGCTTGAGCCGAAGCAAAGGAACGTAGCGGGGAACGCGCCGATCGAAGCAGCTTTGGGTACAGTCTTCTGCGTTCAAATCGAGACACGGAAGCGCTCGGCGCTGAAATGGCACAGCAATGCCATGATAGAACGTCCGGGAACTCAGGCCCTGCGAGCCAACATCGGGGTCAAAAAACAGAAACGGCGGTGACTGTGTGTCACCACCGCTTCCGTTCGAGACTTGCGCCGTCTTGGAAAAAGCCACTGACCAGGCGACCGTTCCGACGCCACCAATGCAAAGTACCCAAGGAAAGATTCACGCTTGCTACCAATAAACCTCGATTGCTATTTCTTGCACCGACTGAGATTCTTCGAAAGCGTCGAGCATCGTTGTCGCTGCTGAATTCTGCATAGACTTTATGCGCAAGCTTGCAATAAGTCAAATACAATCATTTATATTTTTATATAAATTAGAGTAAGTATTTGTACAAATTTGCGAATCATGCCAGATTAACTGTCTTTTTACCAGGCAGATGTTTGTCTTTGAAAGAAAACTGAGGGCCGAGCGACCAAGCCTATTCTGAAGATCATGCGATATCGGCGCCATCCTATGAAAAGCAGCGTGGCCCATGATAGGCCATGTCGGAGGGCACTTCACACTGCAAGTCACCTCCACGCCTCCCCCAACCGGGTGTCATCGGCGCTCTGCCGCCGGCAACAGCAGCTCTCATCTATCCAAGATCAAGCTATGCAAGGTCTGCGAACGCAATGAACGGAAATCGCTCTTCTGCCCCGGCATTAGTGTTTATCGCTGGAAGCGCTCGGTCTGGCACAACGTGGTTGGCCCGGATATTCGACAGCCATCCAAATACATTTTACCTGCATGAGCCGGACTTGGTGATCTATTCGTCCGACTTCCCGGTGGTTCCGAACCTCGAGGAGCTCACAACCAACATCCCAATGGCCGAAGACTTCCTGCAGCGACTTCTCCGCTCTCGTCCGCTTAAAGCCGTTGCCAGTCGCCCCACTTTCGACAAGACCTACCGCAACGGAGTCGCCAAACTGGTCCGCGAGGGGGTGATCGTCGCTCTGCGTGGCGCCGAGCAGTTGGCTGGTCGGAGAGTCGAGGCCGTCCCGGTCCCCGACATGATCACGTCGACCCCGGCCGAGCCCATCAGCTTCGTGCTCAAGTCCGTCAATGCGCTCGCGCGCTTGCCCCTCTACGCGGCAGCGCGACCGGATATGCCGATTATTCATATTCTGCGCCATCCCTGCGGGGTCGCGGCATCCGGCTTGCGTGGCATAAAGAGCGGTAAGATGCGGAAATCAAGGATCTTTAAGGGGGTACTAGCGCTGCCCCCGGCCCAACGCCGAGGCCTCGACGAAGAGACCGTGCAGTCGCTTTCACCTCTGCAAGCAAGGATGTGGTCTTGGGTTATCCTCAACGAGTGGGCCATGGAGCAGAAACCACCAAACTGTAACTGGCACACACTGCGCTACGAAGACCTCTGTGCTGCACCAATTGAGGAGAGCAAGAAACTCTTCGCGGCTTGCGGCCTCTCTTGGCAGAAGCAGACCGAAGATTTCCTGCTACAGGGTATGCAGGCCGGCAATACGGACGAATACTTCAGCGTCATCCGCAACCCCTCCGAACCAATGAACCGCTGGAGGAAGGAGCTATCCGCGCAGGAGATAGAGGAAGTTGCCGCGATCACGTCAGACTCGCTGCCCGGCAAGCTCTACGCCGATACCTTGAACGCGTAAACGGTTAGACCCTCCGCCGTCGACGGCGACGGGCCATCGCCTTATTGCCGGTATCTTGGACTTGCGCAAAGGCCTTGCTGCCGGCCTAGCTAACGCGATCGATGCTGTGTGCCCAGCCCCGCGGTGATGAAGAGCGCCGTCGCTTCGCCCTCGACGTCAACCGTATGCCAAGTACCGGGCGGGTTAATGGCGAACTGGCCGGGCGCCAGCGTGACGGTCGCTTTGGAACCGTCGCTGTGCTCTTGATGAAGGGTCAGGCTCCCATTCATGCAGACGACCACTTCGCTGCCCTCCGGGTGCATTTCCCAGGCATCCCAGGAGTCCTTGAAGGTGTAGAGCGAAACGAGGCGCCCTTCGACGCCGTCATTGCTATGGCGCGCCAGATAAGCCTCGTACCAAGCCATCTCGTTGGTGAAGCTGGGCTCAACCTCTGCCGTGGCGCCGAGGCCGAGATGGATCGGGCGGCTGGCAAGATCGTACGGTCCCATGGGCAACCCCGTGCTATTCTGCTTCGAGGAGGTCGGCATTCAGCATTAACCGATCAAGCCCACTTGCTGACAACTCCTGGGCTGTGAACTTTCTGTGCACCGTTAAGTCGGTCATAGCGAGACGCACCTAAGGCCGCTATCACGGCGCCTTTGTGGACTTCCTTTGCACGCGAGACTGTCCATGCCAAACAGCAACGAGCTTCGCCACATCGAGAACCGTCCGGTGCCGGCCGACTGCCGCGCCAACAGCCGGCTGGAAGTATGGGAGGCCAACGGCAAACGCTTCTTCGTCCTGGCCCAAAAAGGTCGCTTCGCCGACCTCTGCTATGACCACGGACGACTCCTCGCCCGAGAGCTGGAAGACGGCGTTTTTCCCGAAATCCTCGCAACCATCGCCCATGATGTAGACACGGACCGCAATGTGGTGCCAGGCTTCGGCGACCGTGTCCTGGGCGCCTTCTTCAATCGACTGAGCAGCGATGTATTGCGCTCGACAAGCGACGAGTTCCGGCGCGGAGTCGAAGCCCTGGAGCGCGGCTACTTCGCCGGCCTCGATAATGCGCTCTTCGACGGCACCGCGGTCGCCCATGCCTGCGTTGCCATCGACACCGGAAACGTCGCCACCGGCTTCGAGCACATCCGCCAGTTTCGGCGCTTCAGCAGCCGCTATGCCTATTGGCGCAACTATGTGCTGAGCGCCCGAATGATGAATACTTGGGGCCGACCCTACGGCGCCACGGCCACGGACCCGGTCCACGACGACGTTGAGCTGGAAGCCTGGCTCGATGCCGCACCCGGTACCGGCGGGCGCCGTCGTGCCGGTATGGGCTGCACCGGCTTCTGGGCCGGGCCCGAGCTGACAGCGGACGGGTTGGGGTTGCACGCGCGCAACTTCGACGGCGCCTTCTTTTCCTGGAATCGCTATCCTGTCCTCTCACTGATCGACGAGACGCCCACGAACCCGGCCTGGCAACGTTATGCGGCCGTCGGCACCGCCGGACTGATCTATCCGGGCGGCATCAGCGGTATGAACGAGGCTGGCCTAGCGGTGTCGCTGCATCAGATGTCGACCGTCAATTTTACCGTCGGCGACGGCAGCGGCGACTTCGACCTGGCCCCCTACGTGCAACAACGCATTCTGCGCGAAGCCCGCGGTTTAGATGAGGCGGTGGATATCGCTCGGGACCGCAAGCACTTCGCCGCCTGGTCGATCCTGGTGAGCCACGCGCCCTCCGGTCAGGCACTGCGCATCGAGCTGAGCGGCAGCGAAGACGGCAAGGGCGATCATGTCCAACGTGTCGAAGCCGGGCCGCAAGCGGATCGCATGGTTCAAACCAACCATTTCCTTTCGGACGCTCTCAAGGAACAGCACCACTTTTTCGAGGACGCGCACTTTACCAAGACCGTCGGCAAGTGGACCGAGACACGCGCCCGCTTTGCGACCACGGAAGGGAAGCTGGGTCGGGCCATCGACCAAAACGCCCTCGGCACAGAACGTGGGCTCGCAATGCTCGCCGGCCATGCCGACGGCGCCTTAGACGGCGAGCGGCGCAGCTTCGGGCGCACAATTTGCAAGGCCTATAGCCTGATGAGCAGCATCGCCCGAGCCCACCCAGATCGAGCCAACGGCCGCGACGAGCTCTGGTTCACAGTGGGCGAGAGCCTGCCGGGACCGCATTCCACCTTGGCTGGCTTCAGCATCGATTGGGAAAGCCTATCGGCCAGACCGGCGGGCCTGCACAAGGCCGAGACGGTACTGCCTGAATTCTTGTCCGCCATGCAGGCCTATGTCGATGCCTTCGCCGCCTACGAGCGCCCACGCCAACCGGACGGCAGCTACTTTCGGCGCCGGCCGACACCGCGCGAAATGCAGAGCATCCGACAGGTGGCCTTGGCCACGCTGGACCGCGCGGTGTCAACCGCAGAGGACGCGGGCATTCAAGAGCCCGCCTTTCGCTATATTCGCGCCCGCCTCGCCCATGAAGCGGCGCTGGCCCATCCCGACGTTGACCGGCAAGCCCGGCTCGAGGAGGCGGCGCGGGACTGGGCAACCCTGCGCAGCTGGGCAGAGGGCGCCGCCGTCGCCATGACCGATTGGGAGCGGGCGCTGATCTATATGCTCTCCGCCGCGACGGAGATGGCGCGCGAGGACCGCGCTGGGGTTGGCCCTGGCGACCTGCTGCACAAGGGCCGCGGGCTGCTCGAAAAGGTCGCCCACGACGAATTCGCCCCCGACGCGCTGCACCAGGACATCAAAGCGTGGCGCAAGGTGGCAGCGGCCATCGAGTCCGAAGGAGCAGACGCCGAGCTACCCGAGATCGACTTCGTGACGGTCGAATAGAGCCTCCAAACCCTGTGCCACCCGCTTACAGGGTCGGCACATCCATGCGTCTGGTCATGCGCATCTGGAGATCGAATTGCGGTTTGTCCGGACGCCTTATGGAGCCTTCAATCACCCCGTCCTTGATCGCCCCTTCGATGGCCAGCTCGAACTCCTCATTGGCTTCACCGAACATGGTGCGCGGCGGACCGAAGTACTCGACTTTTAGCGTCGCCTCCATCGTCTCGCCAGACTGGCGGTATTGGCCGAAGGAATAGTGACGGTTGCCGCCGCCGAGGATGCGGCCTCGCTCCAAGACCAAAACACCATGGTTCTCCCAGCCGAAAGGGCCATAGACCTCGCTGGTCCAGATACCGTCGATTGCCATGGCGTCTCCCCCCGCCTGCCGTAGAGCCTGTCGGACCTTATACTTAGCAACCGCCCCTAGGATTGCACACAATTAAAGGCTATTATTCAGGCGCCGTTTTAGAAAACATGACAAGCGGCGACTGGTCACGGCGAACATCGCAGAGGGAACCAGGGATGGCAAAGAAGGCGCACTCCAAGGACGCCAAACTGACGGTGTTGGATGCCGCGCCGGCCGAGACGACGCCAGCCACTCACGCTGCCGAAGAGAACGGTGCCGCGCACAAGCTCTCGACCAGGGTCTATGAGGCAGAGTTGGCCAAGCTGCAGATCGAGCTCGTCAAGCTGCAGGAATGGATCAAGGCCAAAGGTCTGAAGGTTGTGGTGATCTTCGAAGGGCGCGATGCCGCCGGCAAAGGCGGCGTCATCAAACGCATCGCCGAGAGCTTGAACCCGCGGGTCTGCCGCATCGTCGCGCTGGGAACCCCGACCGAGCGCGAAAAAACCCAGTGGTACTTCCAGCGCTATGTGCCGAATTTGCCGGCCGCCGGCGAGATGGTCCTGTTCGACCGCTCCTGGTACAATCGTGCTGGCGTCGAGCGAGTCATGGGCTTCTGCACCGAAGACGAGTATCAGGAGTTCCTGCGCAGCTGCCCCGAGTTCGAACGCATGCTGATCCGCTCCGGCATCATCTTGATCAAATACTGGTTCTCAGTCAGCGACGAAGAGCAGGAGCGCCGCTTCCACAACCGCATCGTCGACCCGGTTAAGCGCTGGAAGCTCTCGCCCATGGACCTGGAATCACGCAAGCGCTGGGTCGAGTACTCGAAAGCCAAGGACGTGATGTTCGCCCATACCGACATCAAGCAGGCACCCTGGTACGTGGTGAACGCCGACAGCAAGAAGCGGGCACGGCTCAACTGCATCAAGCACCTCTTGAGCATGATACCTTATCAGGATCTCACGCCGCAGCGCATCGAGCTGCCACCGCGCCAGGACGCGGCGGGCTATGTGCGTCCGCCGATGACCGACCAGACCTTCGTGCCAGAAGAGTACTAAGGCTTAGTGGTGCGCAGCTCGATCAGCCTTCGGTAGGCCGCCAGCCGCTGGCCAATGCCTCTTGCCGGGCGTCCTGCACCAGCGCGAAGGGAGTTAGCGCTTCGCAGCGCAAACGGTGCGCCTGGAGCCTGGGATAGCGCGTGAGGCTCTCAATTTCTGGCACTACCCGCTCCAAGTACTGGAGAGCGACCGCAACGGCGAGATCGGCGCGGCTGAATCGATCTCCGTAGAGCCAACCGTCGCCCGTCCTTTCCTCAAGCCATTTGCAGGCAGAGCGTATCTGTGTCTCTAAGCGCTCGCACCAGATCGGATCGCTGGTCCCAGGCGCCCTTCGGTTCCGCTCGATTCCGCGCTCGTAGACCTTCTCGGCCAGGGTGATGCCGACCACCTCGAGCTTGAGGACGCGGCGCCGTTGAGGCTCTTCCTGCGGAGCCAAACGCTGCTCTGCGAGCGCAATCGAATCCAGATAATCGATGATCGTGCGGCTGTCGAACAGCGTCTCGCCATCATCGAGAACAAGCGAAGGCACCTTGCCGAGCGGATTGACCTCCAGCATGGCTTCAAAATCGCGGAAGACGGAAAGGACGCGGCGCTCAAAGGGCAGTTGAAAGTGGTGCAAGGCGATGGCGACTCGGCGCACAAAGGGCGAGTCATACTGTCCGACGAGTATCACGGGACAACTCCAACGGCTTTCAAATGCACGATAATAGCCGCGTTCCACCCACCGAATGCAGGTGGTCCGGCGCAATCCTGGTCCGCGCGCTGGAGGCAGCTTGAGTTTTCGCCGAGGCCGACCCGCGTCGCGAGCGAGGCTTCAACTCTTCACGGTATGTGCCGTCAACACACGCAACGATGGAGCTAAAGCCCGAGGCGGCTCCAGTGAGCGCGCTCTTCAAGCTTGGAAATCAAGGCATCGGCAATGTCGCCGCCGTCAATCGCCGGAACGTGGAGCGCCGGGGCCCGCCCGCCAAAGCGCAGCAGGCGGCGCCAGCCGCGGTCCGTCTCGATCAGCCGCAGATCAACCTCCTCGCCATAGCGGCGGCGCATCTCGGGGCGCAAGTAGCCGATGCCGTCGATCAAGCCGAGCTCCAGAGCCCGCTTGCCGGTCCAAAACTCGCCGGTGAAAAGCGCCTCCGGCTCGGCCTTGAGGCGGTCGCCGCGGCGGGCCAGGACGAAGGCGTTGAAGGCTTCGTGGATATCGCTCTGCAGTTCCTTTAGCCGCACGATGTCCTCCTCCTTCTCGTCCTCAAAGGGATCGAGAATGGCTTTCTTTTCCCCGGAGGTGTGGACCCGTCGCTCTATTCCCAGGCGCTTGATCAGGGCCGGAAAGCCAAAGCCTGCGGCGATCACGCCGATAGAGCCGACGATGGACGACTCGTCGGCGTAGATTTCATCGGCTGAACAAGCCAGCCAATAGCCACCGGAGGCTGCTGCGTCCTCGCAAAACGCAATCACGGGCAGATCGTTTTCCTCTGCCAACTCGCGAATGCGTGCGGCGATCAGCGCCGACTGCACCGGCGAGCCACCGGGTGAATTGATGATAAGCGCCACGGCCTTGAGGCGCGGCAGCTTGAATAGCGCCTCGATGTTCTCAGCCAAGCCGGCCAAGCTTAGCCCGCGCGAGAACTGGCCTGCACTCCCGATGACCCCCGAGAGTCGCAGAACACCGACCACCGGCCCAGCCTCTTTCACGAAGGGCAGCCAATTGAAGAACTTCCGCCATTTCATGGCGGGCTTGATAGAAGATGTCGGGGCGTCTGCCAATGGCTGCTTACGCGTTGAGAGACAGGGGGGCGCCCTCTTCCAAGGCCGAGAGGGCCTCGGCCGTATAGCCACCGTCGCTATCGTGCAGCACAAGCCCAGGCAGAAGATGGCTGCCGCCCTTGACGCCCTTGCGTGCGGAGAGGATGACGCGCTTTGCCGGACGCCCTGCCTTGGGCCAAAGCGGAAAGATCGTCGCCTCGCCAAAGCCATCGAGTGCGGCCAGGATCTCCGCCAAGACATCGGCACGGTGCACCAGAGTGAGGCGCCCCTTGTGCTTCAGCGCATCCCGTGCGCTCGCCACGGCCGCTGCGAGTCCGGCCTCGGGCCCTAGGTTTGCTGCGGCCTTGATCGGATTGGGCGAGGGCCGGTGGCGGGCTGGGTCGTGATAGGGTGGGTTGATGGCAACTTGGTCGAATTGACCATGCCATCGCTCAGGTAGCTCGGCGTAGTCGCCCTGTTGCACCCGAAAACGATCGGACAAGCCGTTGGCTGCGGCGTTCTCGCTAGCCAGAACCGCCAGCGTAGGTTGCCGCTCGATACCGTCAACGTACAAATCCGGCTGCCGTGCCAGCAAACAGAGGGCGACCGCCCCGACGCCACAGCCGAAATCGAGCACCCGCTCTCCTGGCTTGAGCGGGAGAGCAGCGGCAAGCAGAACGCTGTCCATCGCCACACGGTAGCCGTCGCGTGGCTGCTTTAGAGCAAGCCGTCCGCGCAGCAAGCGATCCTCTGTCACTTCCTGAGGCGCTGAATGGGTGGTCGGCTCTTTGGCCTCGGCAGTGACCACGGTATTCACCACGCCGAAGGTTCGCTCACGCTCTCCCCCGCCGCTTCCAGCAAGCTCTTGGCCGAATCATAGTCGTCGCTACCGACCATCAGGCGGCGCGGAATGGCAATAGCCGAGCCCTCCAGTACCGAAGTGTGACCATCGAGCACCACGCAAGGGATCTGAGAATCAGTCAACAAAGCCTGCAGCCAGGACAGCCGCACGAGATCGTTGGTTCGCAAGAGCTCTTTCATGGCGCGTCACCTGGCCCCGCAGTTCAGTTCCACAATAGATCAAAGGACATTTCGCCGCTGTTCCTTGACCGCCCGCCGCACCAACTTATGCTGCGAGCGAGATAGAAAAGGTGCAAGTCCGGCTTTCGCTAGCAGGATCTAGGGCCGGAACAATGGCATTTCATCCGAAGGGAACGAAAGCGTGACTGCAGCGGCCGAGTTCGGCGCGGCGCAAGAGGTGGACAGAAAGGCCGGCTTGGAACCCCTTACTGCCTACACCCAGGATGACCTGGCACGCGTCAATCGCCTCATCGTCGAGTACATGCAGTCGCCGGTTGCGCTCATTCCGCAACTTGCCGGGCATATTGTCGCCGCTGGGGGCAAACGGCTGCGCCCTATGCTGACCTTGGCTTCGGCACGGCTCTGCGGCTACGAGGGCGAACGCCATATCGGCCTGGCCGCCTGCGTGGAATTCATCCATACAGCCACGCTGCTGCATGACGACGTTGTCGACGACAGCAAGCTGAGACGCGGCCTCGATACGGCCAACGCCCTGTTCGGCAACAAAGCCAGTGTGCTGGTCGGGGACTTTCTGTTCAGCCGCTCATTCCAGCTGATGGTAGCCGACGGCTCGCTCGCGGTGCTGCGCGTGCTCTCCAATGCGTCGGCCACCATAGCCGAGGGCGAAGTGCTGCAGCTCATGACCAGCAACAACACCGCGACGACCGAAGCAGAGTATTTGGAGGTGGTCAGCGGCAAGACGGCAGCGCTCTTCGCCGCTGCTTGCGAGGTCGGCGCCCTGGTGGCCGACCGCCCGGACGATGAGTGCAAGGCGCTCTCCGAGTTTGGCATGTCGTTGGGGATCGCCTTCCAACTGATCGACGACTTGTTGGACTACACGGCTGACGAAACCGTGCTTGGCAAGGCCATCGGCGACGACTTCCGGGAAGGCAAGATCACCCTGCCGATCGTCCTGGCCTTTGAACGGGGTGACGACGTCGAACGGGCCTTTTGGCGGCGTTGTCTGGAGGACATGGAGCAGGATGAGGGCGACCTGCGCCGGGCTGTCGAGTTGATGAAGGCGCACCGGGCGCTGGAAGACACCCGTGCACGGGCCGAAGAGCACGGCCGCCACGCCTTGGAACGCCTTGGAGGATTCCCCGACGGCCCGGCCAAAAGCGCCCTTTCAGACACCTTGATCTTCAACTTGGGCCGCGATGCCTGATTGCTAAAGACGCTGGTCGCGAAGACGGGGCGCTAGAGGCGGCGCGGCCGTCCTTACTCTCGGGAAAAGCTGGTCGGGGAGAGAGGATTCGAACCTCCGGCCCCTACGTCCCGAACGTAGTGCTCTACCAGGCTGAGCTACTCCCCGACAGCGCCGGCCGCGCATTGCCCGGCCGGGCCGCTGGCTTATACGCGCTTCGCCCCACGATTTCAATCGCTCGATAACACAAGCATTTCTTTCTTCTCTTGTGTCCCCACTGACGCCAAGGTAGCTTTCCGCCGACTGCGGGGAAGGGCGAAAAGGCGTTCTGTTCCCGTCAGATCGCAATCAGAAATGGCCGCACATAAAAACATCAGGCGGCGATCCAGAACGGGAGGTCTACAGGAAAATGAAAGTCCGTTCCCTTCTTTTTAGCGCCGCCGCGGTTGCTTTGGCCGGCGCCTTTACCTTTGCCACCATGAACGAAGCAATGGCCGATCGCCTGCGGTGGAAAATGGCCAGCGCTTTCCCAAGCAGCTTGGTTCAGCTCGGTAGCGGCGGCGTCCTTCTGTCAGAGCGGCTCGAGAACATGTCCGGCGGCGAGATCGAGCTGAGGTTCTTCGAGCCGAACGCGCTTGTCCCGCCGCTCGAAATGTTCGACGCCATCTCCGCCGGCTCGCTCGATGCCGCTTGGTCGGTGCCGGGCTACTGGTTCGGCCGCGAGCCATCCCTGGCTCTCTTCTCAGCCGTGCCCTTCGGCCCCCGTGCCGGCGAGTACCTCGCCTGGATGTATCACGGCGGTGGTCATGAGTTGATGGACGAGGTCTATGCCAAGCACAACATCAAGTCCTTGATCTGCGGTGTCATCGCACCGGAGGCCTCAGGCTGGTTCCGCAACGAGATCAACTCGGTCCAAGACCTCGAAGGGCTGAAAATGCGGTTCTTCGGCCTTGGCGCCAAGGTCATGGAGAAGGTTGGCGTCTCGACCCAGCTGTTGGCTGGCGGCGACATCTATCCGGCCCTGGAGCGCGGCTCGATCGACGCCACCGAGTTCTCCATGCCGGCGATCGATCTCGACCTAGGCTTCTACCAAGTGGCCAAGCACTACTACTTCCCGGGCTGGCACCAGCAGTCGACGCTGTTCGAGCTGATGATCAACCTGGACAAGTGGAACGCGCTTGACGATCAGCAGAAGGCGATGATCGAAGCGGCCTGCCACGCCAATGTCGCGGCGATGTTCGCCGAGGGCGAGGCCATCCAGTTCGCGGCCATGCAGGAGCTGCAGGACAAGGGCGTGACACTGCATCGCTGGCCGGAAGACGTGCTCGATACTCTGCGCGGTGCCTGGGGCGAGGTTGCCACCGAGCTGGCCGCGGAGGACGAGAGCTTCAGGAAGTCATGGGACTCCCTGCAGGCCTTCCGCCGCAACTATGCCATCTGGAACGACCTGGGCTACCTGAACTAAGCCGCAGCGAGGCACAGCCTCTTTGTAAGACAGCATAAAGCGGGTCGGAGCCTGCCTCCGCGCGGGCTCCGACCTTGCCGTCTCGTTGCGAGGCTCCTCCAGGTCGATCCAAGCCAGCTCTCCCAATAGGCAGACCCATGCAGACGCTCGCCCGACTCAGCGACGGCCTCGATGTCCTCCTCACCCGCATCGCCAAAGTCGCGGCCTGGGCCGCAGTGGCGTTGATCGCGGTGACGGTCTTCGACGTGGTGACCCGGCGCTTTTTCGTCCTTGGCTCAACCCGGCTGCAAGAGCTGCAGTGGCATTTTCACACTATCCTCTTCATGTTCCTGATCGGCTACGCCTACCTGCGCGATGCTCATGTCCGCATCGACCTCGTGCGAGAGCGGCTTTCGGAACGGGCGCAGTGGTGGATCGAGCTGATCGGCTGCCTCTTGTTTCTCATCCCCTATTCCATGCTGATCGTTTACTTCAGCTACGATTTCTGGGAGCGCTCCTTCCTGGCCAACGAGGGCTCCTCCGCGGCCACCGGCCTGCCCTACCGCTGGATCATCAAGGCAGCCTTACCGCTAGGCTTCACGCTGCTCGGCCTGGCCGGCCTCGCGGTCATCCTGCGTAAGATCGTCGAGCTCTTCGGCCCGCCCGACCTGCGAAACAAGGTCCACGACATCGAAGACGCGGAACGAGTCGACGAGTTCCACCCCGACCTGGACCGGGGGAACAAGTAGATGGAATTTGCCGATTACCTACCGCTTATGATGTTCGCAGCGCTCGCGCTGCTGCTGTTCACCGGTTACCCCGTCGCCTTCATCCTGGGCGGCGTTGGCCTTGCCTTCGGCTTTATCGGCATGGCCTTCGGCGACTTCTATTTCTCCTTTATCCAGTTCTTCAACCTGGTGCCGCGCCTGTGGGGCGAGGGCGGCGGCGGCATCGCCGCGAACCTCATCCTGACCGCCATCCCCATGTTCATCTTCATGGGCACCATGCTGGAGAAGAGTGGCGTCGCCACCGACCTCTTGCGCTGCCTGCAGGTGCTGCTGCGCCGCGTGCCCGGCGGCCTCGCGCTTTCAGTGACCATCCTCGGCACAGTCATGGCCGCGACGACCGGCATCATCGGCGCCTCGGTGGTGATGATGACCCTCCTGGCCCTGCCGGAGATGATGAAGCGCGGCTACAACATGCCACTGGCGACCGGCACCATCGCCTCCTCCGGCACGCTCGGCATCCTCATTCCACCCAGCATCATGCTGGTCATCATGGCGGACCTGCTGGCCCGATCAGTCGGCAACCTCTTTTTCGCAGCCTTCCTCCCCGGCCTGATGCTGGCCGTCTTCTACATGATCTACATCTTCGTGCTTTGCCGCCTGAAGCCGGAACTGGCGCCACCCCTGCCCGAGGACATGGGTCCGGACAGCACGGCCGGATTGGTGAAGATGGTATTGAGGAGCTTCATTCCGCCGGTCTTTCTGGTCTTTCTGGTCCTGGGCTCTATCCTCTTCGGCTGGGCAGCGCCCACCGAGGCCGCCGGCGTCGGCGCCGCCGGCGCAACGCTATTGGCAATCTTCAATCGCAAGCTGACCTGGAGCGTGCTGAAAGACGTGGTCGAGCGCTCGGCGCTGACCAACGCCATGATCTTCGGCATCTTCATCGGCGCCAGCTGCTTCTCCTACGTGTTCCGCAGCTTGGGCGGCGACGATCTTGTGATCGACCTCGTGGAGTCGCTGGGCTTCGGCTCCTGGGGCCTGCTCATCCTCTTGATGGGCATCGTCTTCATTCTCGGTTTCTTCTTCGACTGGCTGGAGATCACGCTGATCGTCCTGCCCGTCTTTGCGCCGATCGTCGCCCTGCTCGATTTCGGCGACCATGTGACCGGCACCGACGTGATCTACTGGTTCGCCATCCTGATGGCCGTCAACCTGCAGACCTCGTTCCTGACACCACCCTTCGGCTTCGCGCTCTTCTATATGAAGGGCGCGGCACCGCCCGGTGTGAACATCAACCAGATCTACAAGGGCATCATCCCCTTCGTGATCCTGCAGCTAATCGGGCTGGGACTGGTTATGGCCTTCCCCGACATCGCACTCTGGCTGCCGCGGGAATTCCTGGATTAGCGACAGAGTAAGCTGGCTGCGCGAAGCGCACCGGTCAGCTCGACCAGGAGTGTAGCGTTCCCATCCGGGCGAACTTGATCCGCCAGCGGTCCGTCCGCGCCTGCAGAACGTAGTGGTACTCCATATCGCCGATCAGCCGTCCTTCGGACGCCATGACCCGATATCTGTTGCTGCAAAAGGCCTCGGCCAGACCAAACGCAGTCTCCCGCAAACGTTCGGTCTCGATCTCCCGCACGCCACTCTCCTTCAACGAAGCGACGAAGTTGCGTTCATAGTTCTCGAGATCCTGCTCGCTGCGCAGGATGTGATCGCCATTGCTATCGACGATGAGACAGGGAAAGTCGAAGAACTCGGCGAAGACCGTCGCATCGCACGCAAGATAAGCGCGTGCATAGCGATCAAAGAACGAGGCGATCGACTGCATGCGAAGAACCGTTCTACGGCCGGAAAACGCACACGATCATGCCTAGAGGATGCAACGCGTCAACCGGCATCCCGGCTGAGCAGATTCGGTCTACGCCGCGAAGGTCTGGAGCTTTTCGCAGAGGTAACTGACATCGGCCTCGGGGAGCACCTCTTCGCCGGCATCGAAGCCCGTCAACATCCGCTCGATGACGCGTTCGACGAAGCGCTGGCGGTCATTGCGGCCGGCGTCGTAGTCGGTCTCCTTCAACACGGCGAGCGCCGCGCGGATGGCCGGCAGGTAGTGCTTGGGCCAGCTCGCCCGCTGGCACACGGCCTCCAGACCGCGGCCGCCGGCATCGTGAATCAGGATGCGGGCATTCTGTAGCGGCACCTTGGCGCGGAGAGCCGTGGCCACCTCGAACAACAGCAAATCCCCCGTGCAAAGCGCCCGCAAGATCAGCGATGGGGTCATGCGACCGCTGTTGAGCAGGTCTTGGGCCAGACGCTCGGTCTCTTCGACCGTGTTATGGCCGATGACCTCCACCGTAGCCCGCTCGCGGATCTGTGAAACCAAGGTGCTGAGGTCGTCGACCGGAAAGTCATGGCGGGTCCGGAGATAGCCTTCCAGCTTTGCCGTGAAGGCAGCGACCAGCTTTTCCTTCACCGTCGCCGGCAAGGCGACCCGACGGCAGAGCGACTCGTCAACCAGAGCACTGCCGTTGTAGTTCACCATCACATGCTCAAACGAGCGTTCGCTGATCTCCGCGCCCTCGTTCGCGACCAGCTTGGCCACGGCCACTTCATTGCCGCACTGAACGATGGCATCCGACACTGCTTCTGAGACGTGGCGCCGCTCGGCGATAGCGGCTTGCTTCGCCGCGCTTTGTGTCTCGACGAGCGCAATCAAATCCTCGTCGTTCAAAACCTCGGTCACAGTCAGGAAGGGCAGTGCAACCTGCTCCACGTCCTGTGCAAGCAGCAGCGCCGTCTCACGTGGTAGGTCGGGCGCCGACATGAGTGACTGCGCCAAGGCCGCACGAACAGCAACTTCGGTATCGCGCGCCAGGCTATCAAAAATATCGCGTGCGATTTGGCTCTCTTCGTCGCTCATAAAGCCAGCGGCGAACGCATCGGCAACCTTGGAAGCCGTTCCGGCCCGAACGTCCGGCCGAGGTTCCCGCAGCAGCCGTTCCACGTCGCGTGCGGAGAGCGTTTGTACCATGGTTACGCTTACCTTCTGTTGCCCGAGTCACTCAGATGCGAAAAAGGGGCGAGCCTGCGGGCAGGCACATGCCTGTATCAAAGAAAGGCTAAACGCACTTGCTTAAGCGGCACTTAACGAAAAATTGTCAAAAACCGTCTGGATCTGCGGGCTTTCGATACCGATAGTATCTGCCATCACACGTAAACCAGAGCCTTACGGATGGCCTTGAGATCACTCCTTGTCCTCGCACTCTGCATCGGCGTGGCCTTGATCGCGGCGCCCCTTGCCCAAGCCGAGGAGCTTTCCGCGCCAGACGCCTACGCCCGCGCCAGCGCTGGCGAGATTACCCTGATTGATGTGAGGAGCCCGAGCGAATGGCGTCAGACGGGCTTGCCGGCCCATGGCGAGGCCGTGACCATCCACGACCCGGGGGGCCTCCCGGCCTTCGTGCGTAAGATCGCCAGCCTGCTCGGCAACGACCCTTCAAGGCCGGTCGCCTTGATCTGCGCCAGCGGCGTACGATCGAGCTACGCTGAGAAGCTCCTCGAGCATGCCGGCTTCACCGCCGTCTACAACGTCACCGAAGGCATGCTGGGTGGCCGAGCCGGGCCCGGCTGGCTGAAGCGCGCCTTGCCCACCGCAGCCGCCGACTGAGCTTCGTCCGAGGCAATACCGAGACGGCCTAGCAGCCATGAGACGGGTGGCGGTTCCCGCTACCGGCCCGCGCTAAGCCAACACGGCCACCAGCGCACTGTCGGACCATCCACAGGTCGGCGGGCTTTACATCGCCAATCTGTGAATATATAATTTCCACAACAATTGCGTGATTTTGGGGGTGACGAATGATCGCAATGTCGGCCTCGCATCGCCTACGGCGTTCGGGGACGGCGGGGGGACGCGTCGATCGCGACGAGCTGGCCATCGGCCAGACGATCGCAAAGCGTTTCGAGACAATCGTCGACCGTGATCCGGCTGCCGTCGCAGTGCGCTCCGGAGGAGTTGAACTCAGCTACCGCGCACTGAACCTTAAGGCCAACGCGCTCGCCCAACGCTTGCTCGGCGAGAGCACAAACAGCGACACGCCGGTCGTGCTGCTGCTCAACCAGGGCATGGCCAACGTTATCGCCGTTCTCGGCGTGCTCAAGGCAGGGCGGTTCTTCCTACCGCTGGACCCGGAACAACCGCCACGGCGGAACCGGCGCATCCTGCAGGAGTCCGGCGCGCGCATCTTGGTCACTCACAGCCAGCGAGTAGAAGAGACCGCTCTTCTGGCAGGCGCCGGCCAGACCGTAATCGAGATCGACAACTTGGCCGGAGAGGACTCGGCGGAGAATCCAAATGTGCCGGTCGACCCGGACTCGATCGCACAGATCGTCTACACCTCCGGCTCGACCGGACAGCCCAAGGGTGTGATCCACAGCCATCGCCAGGTGCTGCACAACGTCCTACGGCATACAAGAGCCTTTCATATCGACACCACGGACCGGCAAACCCTGCTTTACCCCCCGCATGCCTACGCCGGAACCCGCGAGATCTATAACTCCCTGCTGAACGGTGCTCGCCTCTGTCACTATCCGGTCGCAGAACGGGGGGTCACCGGCCTTGCAGCCTGGCTACAAGAGGAAGGCATCAGCCTCTATTGCTCCGTAACCACGGTCTTTCGCCGTTTGCTCGACAGCCTCGAGAGACCGATCGAGCTGCCACGGCTGCGCGTTATCAAGCTCGGCGGAGAGACAACGCTGAAGAAAGACGTCGAACGCCTCTGGCACCTCATCCACGCCGACTGCCTGGTCCATTGCGGTCTTGGGATCTCGGAAACCGGCCTGGCATCCCACTACTTCCTCGATCGAGACAGCAAGATTCCCGGCGCCAAGGTACCTCTCGGATTTCCGAGCCTGGATATTGAGATCCTGCTCTTGGATGACGACCGACAGCCTGTCGCGGCAGGAGAGGTCGGTGAGATCGCCGTCAGAAGCCGCTACATCTCCTCCGGCTATTGGCGCAGGCCCGATTTAACGCAGACGGCATTCATCCCGGAAAGTCCCGATGGGGGCGGGCCAACCTACCTGACCGGAGACAGGGGGTGGATTGGCCCCGATGGCTGCCTGGAGCACCGCGGGCGCAAGAACAGCCAAGTCAAGGTCGGAGGAAACCGGGTCGATCTCTCCGAAATCGAGCAGGCACTGGCATCTTTAGAGGCGGTTGGAGAGGCCGCTGTCCTGCTCGAGAAAGATCGGCAAGACCGCGACCGCCTGACCGCCTACTGGACCGCAGACCAGGCAGCAGGAAAGGGAACCGACCGTGCGGTGGTTGCCGATCTGAGAGACGCCTTGCTGCAGGCGCTGCCCAGGCACGCAATCCCCTCCCGGTTCGTCGAACTGGAGCGCATGCCGCTGACGCCGACCGGGAAGATCGATAAGCGCGCGCTGCCGGCAGCCGAAGAAGCAGTGCGCGCGTCTGACCGCAGCTACGTGGCGCCACGCAGTGTCACCGAAGAGAAAGTGGCGAGGCTCTGGGCCGAGGTGCTAGGCGTCGACAAGATCGGCGTGCACGACAACTTCTTCGATCGCGGCGGAGATTCTCTCGATGCAGCGCGCCTGGTCACAGTGCTGCAGACGGGTTTAGGTCTGCGGATTCCAGCCGTCGCGCTGTTCCAAGGCAGCACCGTCGCCCAGCTCGCACAAATGCACGACTCGGGCGCCACCGCCCTACTCCAGTCCGCGACGGTCGCTATCCGTCGACAGGGCAGCAAGCGGCCGTTCTTTGCTGTCGGCAGCCATCCCCGCTATGCGGAGATAGCACTGCGATTGGGTCCGGACCAACCCTTCTACAGGCTTGACGTCTACGCCCTGCAAAGCGAGCAAATGAAGCGTGGCGAAAGGCTCCATGGCCACATCGAAGACATCGCGGCACGCTTCGTAGAAGACGTCCGGCGCCTCCAGCCAAGCGGCCCCTACGCGCTCGGAGGCGGCTGCGAAGGCTCCATGGTCGCTTTTGAGATCGCCACTCAACTGCAAAGCCAAGGCCAGGAGGTGGAGTGCATTCTGCTTTGGCTGGCGAGGCCGCCAGGATACTCCGCGATGGTCGCCGGTCGCACTGCGCTGTCGCGCGTCACTGGCCAGGCACGCGGCGTAATCGGCCGCATCGGCTGGGGCGATCTACGCCCCAGGAACTTGGCCCAGCTCGTCAGGCACGGCTACATCGAGTACCGGATCTTCCGCGCCGTCGACCGCTATCGCCCTTCCAGGGCCTTCGAGGGCGAGCTGACAATCGCCCGTTTTCACCAAGACCTGCCTGACAACAACCGGGATTCCGGCCAAGACCCGGCCGGAGGGTGGAGCGCACACGCCACCGAGGGCGCAGCAGTGCACCTCGTACCAGGCGATCACGACACCCTCCTTCCACTTCATGCGCAAGAGCTGGGGGACCTAGTGCAATCCAGCCTGCGCATCGCACGCAGGGAGAAACAAGCATGGACAGCCTAGAGCAAAGCAGGCGTTTCAGCGATGTTGTGAACTACATCGACGTCAAGCGAACTGAAATGTGCGAGTCCGTCGGGCTTTTCGAGACCTTGAAGGACGAGTCACTCCCGAAACGGCAGCGCATGCTGTTCGCCCCTTACATGCTGTTCTTCTCCGTCGGCAGTCCCGACATCAAGACGCTGATGATGCGGATCGAGAAGCCGCAAGAAGAACTGAGTCTGGCCGAACGGAAGATCAATGCCTTCATCAACGAAGACAACTTCCACTACAATTTCTACCTGAGAGACCTGGAACGGCTCGGCTACGGCCTCGACAGATTCGGCTCGATCAGCGCCGTGGTGCGCCACGTCTTCGCCGAGGAAGGGATACCGACCCGCCGTCTGGTCTACGGCATCGGCTCCTACATCGACCAGGAAAGCGATCCGCTGATCGGCCTTGCCATCACCGAGATCATCGAGGCTGGCCTGTTCGACCTCTTCACAACGGTCTATCAGCATATCATCAAAGCGGACGCCGACGAGACTTATGCCGACTTCGACTACTTTGGCGATACCCACGTCATGTTGGAGCAGAATCATACCGTCACCAGTTGGTTCGCCCCCGGGCATCCGGAAGACGAGGAGGTGGCCGACCAAGCGGTTTCGCCGGAGACCTTTGCCAAGATTGTCGAAATGGTCGACGACCTCATGGGACGCTTTGCGGAGATGTACCGGGCTTTCGACGAGATCGTGAGAAGCAACCGAGACATTCGGCCGGCCAAGTTCACCGTCGAAGGCTCGCCGCCGATCGATCGGGTCACGCACGGTCACGCCTAAGGAGGGCTACTGTCCTCTCGCCGTATTGCTAGGGCGACGGCAGGACATCGTCGAGCAGCGTTTGGAAGCCGTCCTCAGTCAGCGTGAACAGATTGTGCGCCAGGGAGGCCCTTGTCGCCAAGGCGCTCGCCAGCCTGGTCGGCAATGATACTTCGCTGCCTGTCGCGTTGATCTGCGCCAGCGGCGCACGCTCGAGCTATACCGAGACGCTCCTCGAGCATGCCGGCTTCAACGCCGTCTACAGTGTCTGCGAAGGCATGCTGGGTGGCCGCGCCGGTCCCGGCTGGCTAAAGCGCGTCTTGCCGACCGTCGCCGCGAACTGACGCTTGCAGTTCGGCACCAGCTCCAGACATTGCAGGAAAGTCGTCAGCCACCCGGTACTGTGCGCGCGGCGAGAGCTGCCCCTCTGGAACCACAGCACTGCGACCCTACGTTTTGTCTGTGGTCGTTGTGGGCTGATTGCTTGTCTCGACAAGCCGATCCAGAATGGTCGCAAGTAAAGACAAAGCGGCTCCAGTCCGGTGCGATCAACGCCCAGGCAAACAGAAAGGCGCCGCGCGACAGAGAGGAACGCCACATGATCCCCGGATCATTCGAATATCATCGCCCGGACTCCCTCGGCGAGGCAGTCGCGATCCTGGCCGAGCACGGCGACGAGGCGCGGGTGCTGGCGGGCGGCCATAGCCTCATCCCCATGATGAAACTGCGCCTGGCTGTCCCCAGCCATCTGGTCGACCTGCAGGGGATCGCCGGGCTCGCCGGCGTTCGCGAGAGCGGCGGTGTGCTGGAAGTCGGGGCTATGACGTCCCAAGCCGACCTCCTTGCTTCCGAGACCGTGCAGAGTGCCTGCCCCATTCTGATCGAAGCGGCGAAGCAGATCGCCGACCCGCAGGTGCGCTATTGCGGCACCGTGGGCGGCAATGTCGCCAACGGCGATCCGGGCAACGACATGCCGGGCATCATGATGTGCCTTGATGCCGACTACGTCCTGCAAGGCGCAAGCGGCGAGCGCACCGTCAAGGCCCGCGGCTTCTACCAAGCGGCCTACTTCACCGAGATGGAGGAAGGTGAAATCCTGACCGCCGTGCGCATTCCGCTGCCGGCAGCCGGGCATGGCTATGCCTACGAGAAGCAGAAGCGCAAGATCGGCGACTACGCCACCGCGGCCGCCGCTGTGGTGCTCAATATGTCGGGCGGACAGTGCAGCGCCGCCTCCATCGGGCTCACCAACGTCGCCGACACGCCGCTCTACGCCGAAGCGGCCGCCCAGGCCTTGGTCGGCACAAGCTGCGACAGTGCTGCCATCGATGCCGCCGCTGCCGCTGCCGAAGCCATCACATCACCGGCCAGCGATGGCCGCGGCTCCCCGGAGTTCCGCACCAAGGTCGCCGGCGTCATGGTGCGCCGCGCCGTGCAACGGGCCCTTGCCCGCGCCAGTTAGTTTCGCCAGCGAACCAAGAAGGAGCCAAGAGCCATGGCGAAGATGCCGATCAAGCTGACCGTCAACGGTCAGGCCGTCGAGGGCGAGGCCGAGCCACGCACCTTGCTCATCCACTTCCTGCGTGAGGAGCTGAACCTCACCGGCCCGCATATCGGCTGTGAGACGACTCACTGCGGCGCCTGCACCGTCGACATGGACGGCAAGTCGGTGAAGTCCTGCACCGTCTTCGTGGCGCAGGCCAACGGCAAGGAGGTCACCACCATCGAAGGACTGACCGGTGACGGCGGTGTCATGCATCCGTTGCAGGAAGCCTTCCGCGAGCACCACGGGCTGCAGTGCGGCTTCTGCACGCCGGGCATGATCACCCGGGCCTATCGCTTGCTGCAGGAGAACCCAAATCCGACCGACGAAGAGGTGCGCCTCGGCATATCGGGCAACCTCTGTCGCTGCACCGGATACCAGAACATCGTCAAGGCCGTTCAGGCCGCGGCCAAGGAAATGGCCGGCACCAAGGAGGCTGCAGAATGAGCACCGAAACGGCAACGGCGGCCGAACGCACGGCCAAGCTGGAAGGACTGGGCTGCAAGCGCAAACGCGTCGAGGACGCCCGCTTCACCCAAGGCAAGGGCAACTACGTCGACGACATCAAGCTGCCGGGCATGTTGTTCGGCGACTTCGTGCGCTCGCCCTTCGGCCATGCCCGCATCAAGTCAATCGATAGCGAAGCGGCCCTAGCGGTACCCGGCGTTCTGGCGGTGATCACCGCCGCCGACCTGAAGCCGCTGGAACTGCACTACATGCCGACCCTGGCTGGCGACGTGCAGGCGGTGCTGGCTGAAGAGAAGGTGCTGTTCCAGGGCCAGGAGGTGGCCTTCGTGGTCGCCACCGACCGCTATGCCGCCGCCGACGGCGTCGAGCTGGTCGAAGTCGACTACGAAGAGCTGCCGCCCCTGGTCGACCCCTTCAAGGCGATGGACGACGACGCGCCTCTGCTCCGCGAGGACATCAAGGACAAAACCGAAGGCGCACACGGCCCGCGCAAGCATTACAATCACATCTTCACCTGGGAGGTCGGTGAGGCTGAGGAAACCAGCCAGGCGATCGATCAAGCCGAGGTAGTGGCCAAGGAATTGATCACCTACCCGCGTGTCCACCCCTGCCCGATCGAGACCTGCGGCTGCGTCGCCTCCATGGACAAGGTCAACGGCAAGCTCACGGTCTGGGGCACCTTCCAAGCGCCCCATGCGGTGCGCACCGTGGCCTCGCTGATCTCAAAGATCCCCGAGCACAACATCCGCATCGTCTCGCCCGACATCGGCGGCGGCTTCGGCAACAAGGTCGGTGTCTATCCTGGCTACATCTGCTCGATCGTCGCCTCCATCGTCACTGGAGCGCCGGTCAAGTGGGTGGAAGACAGGATGGAAAACCTCGCCTCCACCGCCTTCGCCCGCGACTATCACATGACGGGCGAGATCGCCGCGACCAAGGACGGCAAGATCACCGGCCTGCGCTGCCACGTGCTGGCAGACCACGGCGCTTTCGATGCCTGCGCCGACCCGACCAAGTTCCCGGCTGGCTTTATGAACATCTGCACCGGCTCATATGACATTCCCGTTGCGCACCTGACGGTCGACGGCGTCTACACCAACAAGGCACCGGGCGGTGTCGCCTATCGCTGCTCCTTCCGGGTCACGGAAGCGGCCTACATGATCGAGCGCATGATCGACATCCTGGCCCAGAAGCTGGAGATGGATCCGGCCGAGCTGCGGCGCATCAATCTGATCAAGAAAGAGCAGTTCCCTTACACCTCGGCGCTGGGCTGGGAGTACGACAGCGGCGACTACCACACCGCACTCGACAAGGCTCTGGAGGCCGTCGACTACAAGGGCCTGCGGGAGGAGCAGAGGCAGAACCGCGAGGCCTTCGCCCGCGGCGAGACCCGCAGCCTGATGGGTATCGGCGTGGCCTTCTTTACCGAGATCGTCGGCGCAGGGCCGGTCAAGAACTGCGACATTCTGGGCCTCGGCATGTTCGACTCCTGCGAGATCCGCATTCACCCGACCGGCAGCGCCATCGCGCGGCTGGGCACCATCTCGCAGGGCCAGGGCCACGCCACCACCTTCGCGCAGATCCTGGCTTCGGAGATCGGCATCCCGGCGTCCGACATCACCATCGAGGAGGGGGATACCGATACGGCGCCTTACGGCCTCGGGACCTACGGCTCGCGCTCGACGCCGGTCGCCGGCGCCGCCGCGGCCATGGCCGGGCGCAAGATCAAGGCGAAGGCCCAGATGATCGCTGCGCACTTGCTGGAAGTGCACGACGACGACGTGGAGTTCGACATCGACTGCTTCCGCGTCAAGGGCGCGCCGGAGCGCTTCAAGACCATGAAGGAGATCTGCTTCGCCGCCTACAACAACGTGCCGCCCAACATGGAACCGGGACTGGAGGCGGTCAGCTACTACGACCCGCCAAACATGACCTATCCCTTCGGTGCCTATGTCTGCGTGGTCGACGTCGATGCGGACACCGGCGTGGTCGACATCCGCCGCTTCTATGCGCTGGACGACTGCGGCACGCGCATCAACCCCATGGTCATCGAAGGGCAGATACACGGCGGCCTGACCGAAGCCCTGGCCATCGCCATGGGTCAGCTCATCCACTACGACGAGATGGGCAACGTAATGGGCGCAAGCCTGATGGACTTCTTCCTGCCCACGGCAGTGGAGACGCCGGTCTGGGAGACGGACTTCACCGAGACCCCCTCGCCGCATCACCCGATCGGCGCCAAGGGGGTCGGCGAGTCGCCCAACGTCGGCGGCGTGCCCGCCTTCTCCAACGCGGTCAACGACGCCTTCGCGCACCTGGGGCTCACCCATACCCAGATGCCGCACGACCACTTCCGCGTCTGGCAGGCCTCCAAGTCCGTCGGGGCGACCGGCTGAGCCGGTGACGGGCGAGAACGAGAACGGTGCCGCGCTAGACCCTAAGGGTCTCGACCCCGCGGGTCTGGCGGATAGGTTAGCGGCCGTCGGCTATCTCGCCGACGAGGCGCTGGCCATGGCGCTCGCTTTGGCCGGACGGCTGCAGCGGCCCTTGCTGCTGGAGGGCAACCCGGGCGTCGGCAAGACCGCCGTCGCCCAGGCCTATGCCGACATGACGGGCGCCCGGCTCATCCGCCTGCAGTGCTATGAGGGCCTCGACGTCAACGCCGCGGTCTATGAGTGGGACTACCGCCGGCAACTGCTTTCTATCCGCCTGCACGAGTCCGAAAAGACCTCGACGGATGCCTTCGCGGCTTCGCTTTTCTCCGATGCCTATCTGCTGCGCCGGCCCTTGCTCGACGCCATCTCCCAGGAGAGCCCGCCGGTACTGCTGATCGACGAGATCGACCGCGCCGACGAGGAGTTCGAGGCCTACTTGCTCGAAGTGCTCTCCGACTTCCAGATCTCCATTCCCGAGCTCGGCACCCTCAAGGCTACATCGCGCCCCACCGTCATCCTCACCTCCAACGGCACCCGCGCGCTGTCGGATGCGTTACGCCGCCGCTGCCTCTACGCCTTCCTCGACTTCCCCGACGAGGACCGCGAGGTCGCCATCGTGCGGGCGCGCCTGCCAGGGCTCGACGAAGATCTCTGCCATCAGGCGGTGCGCTTCATCCATCGCCTGCGCCGCGAGGACCTGGAAAAGACGCCCGGCATCGCCGAGACCCTGGACTGGATCCGCGCGCTCTTCGCCCTCGGCCTAACGGACCTGCACGACAACCCAGCCGCCGTGCAGCAAAGCCTGCTCTGCCTGCTCAAGACCGAGGCCGACATCAAGGCCGTGGCGCCGGAAGTGACGCAGCGGCTGCTCGGCCAAGTCGCCTGACCATGCAGTCTACCGCGCCCGGACCGATTGTGGCGCCGAGCGAGGCAGCGCGGCGCCTGACCGGCTTCGCCGCCCACCTGAGACTCAACGGCTTCGTGGTCGGCGCGGAAGAGACGGCGGACCTAGCCCGCCTCTGCCTTGGAACGGAGCCCCTGTCGCTACCCTCCGCACGCCTCGCCTTCAAGGCTCTGGTCAGCGCCGACAAGGACCAATGGGCCCGCTTCGACGAAGCCTTCGACGCCTACTGGCTTGGCGGCCGCACCCGGGACGGCTTCGCCCCGCCGCCCAAGCGCCGCGACGGCGCGACCATGAAACTACCCTACCTCTGGCAGCAGCATCTTTCGGGGGGTGGGGAAGAGCGCGCGGAGGAAGCGGGCGATCTCAGCGACGACCAAGAGGAGCGCGATGCCGACCAGCGCGCTGCCAAGTCCATCGCGTCGCGGACCGAGCGCCTGGCCCGGCTCGACCTGCGCAAGATCCATGCGCCAGCCCTGCAGGCCGAAGCCGATCAGGTCGCCTACCGGCTCGCCCACGCCATGCGCTACCGTCTCAGTCGCCGGCGCAAGATCGCCAACCGGGGAGACGCTATAGACCTGCGCCGCACCATCCGCCGCAACCTTTCGAAGGGCGGCGAGCCGGTCGAGATCATGATGCGCCACCGGCCCGAACGGCCGGTCAAGCTTGCGGTCTTCCTCGACGTCTCCGGCTCCATGCAGGACTACAGCCGCACCTTCCTCAGCTTCCTGCGCGGTCTCACCGGCTCGGGCATCGAGACCGAGGCCTTCCTCTTCCACACCCGCCTGGCCCACGTGACGCCGGCGCTGAAAACCCGCGACCCGATGCGGGCACTGGCTCAGCTCTCGCTGCTGGCCGAGGGCATGGGCGGCGGTACCCGCATCGCCGAGGCCCTCAGAACCTTCAACCGGCGCTATGCGCAGTCGCTGCTGTCCTCGCGCAGCGTGGCGATTATTATGAGCGACGGCTACGATACCGGTGCGCCCGAAGTGCTGGCGGAAGAGCTGCGCCGCCTCAAGACCCGGGTGCGGCGCCTGGTTTGGCTCAACCCTCTCTTGGCCAGCGAAGGCTACGAACCGGTCGCCCGCGGCATGGCCAGCGCCCTGCCCTTCATCGACGTTTTCGCCCCGGCACACTCGCTGGAGTCCCTGGCAGCGCTGGAGCCGGTGCTCGCTCAGGTTTGATGCACCATCTCTACGTTAGACTTAGCGGTTAGGAGCACCGCCATGGATATGGACACCGCCGACATTCTCGATGCCATGCTGCGCCTGCGCGAGGAGGGCGAGCCCTTCGCCCTGGTCACCGTGGTGCGCACCGAAGACGCCACGGCGGCCAAGGCCGGCGCCAAGGCGCTGATCAAGGCCGACGGATCCATGCTCGGCTGGGTCGGCGGCGGCTGCGCTCAGGGTGCCGTGAAGCGCGCCGCCAGCGCCGCCCTGGCCGATGGCCAAAGCCGCCTCATCCGCGTCGAGCCGGAAGACCTGATGGACAAGACCGAGTCCCTGCCCCAGGGCGTCGAGGGCCACGGTTCGCGCTGCCCCAGCCGCGGCACCATGGAGCTTTTCATCGAGCCCGTGCTGCCCCGCCCCGCCCTGGTGGTGGTCGGCGCCGCCCCCGTCGCAAAGGCCCTCGCTCGCCTGGCCGGCAACTTCGACTACGCCGTGACCGTGGCCTGCGCCGCGAGCGACCGCCCCCGTTCGGGGGAGTCGGCTTTCGGTACGACGGAGCACTTCATCGAGGTCTCCGAGATCGCCGGGGTCTGCAACATCGCCGGCGCCTTCGTCATCGTCGCCACCCAAGGCAAGCGCGACCGCGACGCCCTGCTCACCGCACTCGAGTCCCCGGCCCCCTTCGTCGGATTCGTCGGCAGCCCGCGCAAGGTGGCTGCTCTCAAGAATGTGATGGCCGAGGCCGGCGTGCCCGAGGATCGCCTCCGAGCCCTGCGCGGCCCGGTCGGCCTCGACCTCGGCGCCGTCACCCCCGAGGAAATCGCCCTCACGATCCTGGCCGAAATCCTCCAGGTGCGACGCTCCGAAGCCCTTGCCTCTGAGGCAACTGAAGGCGCTACGCTCTTCTCTCTCGACGGCGCACGGCGGGCGGACTAGCACAAAGCCCTACACCGTCGCGGCGATGGCCTTATCGACTAACCTGCGACAGGCCGCACACATGACCCTCGCAAGGCCATTGCAAAGAGCCGGGCAGACAGGGCACTTTCGTCGATTAAGTGTTTCGGCTCGGCGGGCCGTAGGGGCTTGCCGTTACTAGGGTCACTGCCCAATGGTCTCGCGGACGCCCCGTCGTGAAGCGCGCGACTGGCATGCCTCCATGTCGGTGGCGCTCGGCCTTGGTCTCGGCTTCTTCGTGCTGGCCGCGGTCGTCGGCGTCCTCGCCGTGGGCCTGATCGTCGGCTATCAGAATACCGTCGACCTGCTGCGCCAGAAGGCCGAACTGATCGTCTCCTCCCAGCGCGAGCAAACCCTCCGCTTTCTGGAAGCGGCCGAGGAGCAGGTCGACTTCATCGCCACCCAGATCGCAAATGAGGAGGTTGAGCCCGGACGGTCGAACGACTTCATCAGCCTCTTGATGGGCGCGGTCGCCGCCACGCCGCAGATCATCCGCATTCAGTACATCGACCGCGAAGGCCGGCTCAGCGGCGTGGAGCGTCAGCTTGAGGAGCAGATCCCCATCTTTCAGGCCGTGGGGGATGACACGGACTTGCGGCAATTGATCGAGCAGACCGCCAGCCGCGGGGAGCCCTTCTGGGGCAAACTGCTGTGGCGTCAGGAGTACGCGCAGGCGGTGCTCAACTATCAACGGCCACTGATCCGCGACGGTCAATACGCCGGCATGATCTCCGCTTGGATCTCGACCAACCAGCTCTCCGAATTCCTCTCCAATCTGGAGTCCGAGTTCGGCGCCAACGCCTTCCTGCTCCACGGGCGCGATGAGATGCTGGCGCATCCGCTGATGGCGTTCGGCTACGCCGGCCTCAACCGAGCGACGCCGCTGCCCAAGCAAGCGACCTATGCCGACCCGGTCATCGCCGCCATGTGGACGGAGCACGAGAGCCGCTCCTTCGCGAGCTGGTTTCTCACCGGCCCTGGCGTGCGGCTCGTGGCTTTCGGCGATCTGGAGTATGTGATTCTCTACGACGAGATCTCGGGCTACTCAGAGCAGCCTTGGCTCGTCGCCACCTACTTCGAAGCACACAATATGGCTTCTGAAGCGCAGCGGCTGAGATGGGCGATCATCATCTGCTTTCTGATGGCGGTGCTCTCCGCATCGGTCGCCGCCTATATCGGGCACCGGGTCTCCCAGCCAGCGCGGCGCCTGGCCGAGGGTGCCGTCAAGGTGCACGATCTCGACCTGGCCAATGTAGAGCGCATCCCGCGGAGCTTCTTCAGCGAACTCGACAATGCCGCGCAGTCCTTCAACTTCATGCTGGACGGGCTGCGCTGGTTCGAGCGCTACGTTCCTAAAGGCCTGGTGCGACGCCTGATGAAGACCAATCCCGAGGGGGACATCCAGTCGTCCTTCCGTGAGGTCGCCATCATGTTTGCCGACATCGTCGGCTACACCACCCTCTCCGAGAACCTCTCGGCGACGTCTGCCGCAAAGTTCTTGAACGACCACTTCGCAATAGTGGCGCACTGCGTCGACGAGGAAGACGGAACCGTCGACAAGTTCATCGGCGACAGTGTGATGGCCATCTGGGGCGCCCCGGAGTTCCAGGACGATCTCGCCGACCGCGCCTGCCGCTGCGCCCTTGCCATCCGCCAAGCCCTTCAAGAGGAGAACGCGCGGCGGCGCGCGGAAAACAGCCAAGCGCCCGAGGTGCGCTTGCGTATCGGCGTGCACATCGGCCGTGTCGTGGTCGGAAACATCGGTAGCGTCGGGCGCGTGAACTACACCGTGGTCGGAGACGCCGTGAATGTCGCGCAACGCCTGGAAGAGGCCGGCAAGACTCTGGACGAAGGCGATGATGAAACCACCATTCTGCTCTCGGCCGCCGTCAAGGAAGGCCTGACCGGACCGTTCGATCTCGTCTCACTCGGTCCGCAGAGCCTGCGCGGCCGCGCGGAGCAGGTCGAAGTCTATTGGCTGCGCGGCGATGAACCGGCAACGCAGCCTGTCAACATCACGCCAGCGGCGCGAGCGCGCCCCTGAACTGCCGATATCTGGCGGGACGGTTGCTTGCCAGCGCTCGTTCTGCCTGACAGGCTTCCCACAACACGCGCCTTTGCGGGGAGATGATGCCGCTATGAAGCCCGAGACAAGCATCCCCGTCATTCCCGTTGACGAGCTGCTGGCAGGCCGCGCCCAAGAGCTTGTGATGAAGGGCGCCACGGGATCCGGCTTCCTTACACTCTCAGGCGTCGACGCTCACTTTGGCACCAGTTCCCCGCGGCAAACCATGCTCGGCTTCTTCACGGCCGGGGCCAAGGCTAAGGCGCTCACCCTTCGCCACAAGTACGACCCGAGCAAGACAAGCGTGTATCGCGGCTACTTTCCGGCGGAGCCGGAGAAGAATGCGCTCCTGGAAGGGTTCGACATCGGGCCGGACATCGTGGATGCTGCCCGTGCCGGTGACGGTGCTGACCCGCTCACAGAGCCCACGCCGCGGCCCGACATCGCCGACTGGGATGAGGCGGCCGGCACCTACTACCACGCCATGGAAGAACTCGGCTTTGCCCTGGCCCGCAGCCTCCTCGCCGGTCTCGGCGCCGAGCCCGAACTGGCGGAGCGGCTGTTCACCGGGTCGATCTCCACCTTGCGTCTGTTACGTTACCCACCCTACGCCGCTCAACACCTTCCTGCCGAACGGCGCTTAGCGCAGCCGGACGGCAGCGCCCGCTATGTCATGACCGGAGAGCACACCGACTCCGGCTTCATTACCCTGCTATGGCAAGACGACACCGGGGGCCTACAGGCCAAGGCCCCCGGGGAGAGTTGGCGCGACGTGCCGCCGGCCGAGGGTGGGTTGGTGGTCAATTTCGGCCAGATGCTGGGCGATTGGAGCGGAGGGCGCATCAAGGCGACCCCGCACCGGGTGCTCGGCGGCCTTGCCGAGCGCATCTCCGTGCCCTTCTTCTTCGAGCCCGCGGTCGACGCGGTCATCGCACCGCTGACGCCGGGTCAGGGACAGCCTTTCGTCTACGGCGAATTCCTGTGGGAGCGGATGGTTCGCTTTCCCAACTTTCACGGCGTAGAGCGCAAGCCTGCCGCGTAGAGCGAGCTGGTTTCGCATCGATAAACAGGTTCCAAACCCAGTCAATCGCTCCGACATTCAGATTCGAACCGACGTCATTCAAATCCGCACCATTTTATCTGTTTGGAACGTCTCCAAATCGAAGGTCCGCCCCCGCAATGGGCGCGAAAGTGCAACCGGACCCTTCAACAGGAGACAGCTGTGAGCGGATTTTTCTTCCGAACTTTCTTCGGGGGCCGCCAGTCGGCCACGGAGATCCCAGATGGAAACGATCAACCTCTAACCAGCGCGTTCGATGGGGAGCGCTTTGTTGTCGGTCGGGGCGACTCCTCGACGGTAGACGGAGCGCCCGTGCTCACTATTGAGAACGACGACGTTAGCCTGAGAAACGACGGCCAACTATCGACCTCGGGCAATACGGCCACGGTCGAGATCACCGGTGACAACGCCCGAATCGACAATCGCCGCGACGGCTCCATCGAGGCCGAGGACACGGGTATTCTGGTGAACGGTGACGATGCGCGGATCGACAATGCGGGCGCCATCCAAGGCGACGTCAACGGGGTGCGCGTAGCGTCAGACGGCTCAGGCTCGGCGAGCATTTTGAACCGCGGTGCCATCAGGTCCGACAGCCGGGCCGTGGATATCGACGGTGAAGGCACGCAGCTCTTCAACCGCGGCCTGATCATAGGTACCGGCGACCAACGCAATGGCACGGTCTATGCCGACGACACGGCCGAGGACTACAGCATCGTCAACACGCGTCGCGGCATCATCGATGCCGGCGCCGGCAACGAGGGCGCGGGCATCTCGCTGTCGCTCGATGCCGATGGAGCCGGCGACGTACTGGTGGATAACGCCGGCCGTGTGACCGGACGCGGCGATGCCGGTGCGGGCTCGGCCACGGCAGGCGATGGCATTCGTCTGGAGAGCATCCGCGAAGGCGGCGCTCTGGTAGGCAATCAGGCCCTTTTCGAGGGTATCATTGAGAACAGCGGTCAAGTGACCTCAGAAGGAGCCAACGGCACGGTCGGCGCCTTCCGTTCTGTCAACGGCGTGGACTTTCAAGGCACGTTGGTCAATCAACACCGCGGCCTCTTCGCCGGCGAGCAGAATGGCGTGTACTTCGGGACCGGCGATCACAGCGGCGGTCTCTTCGTTAATCGCGGCTTGGTCACCTCCGACAGCCGCGCCGTCAACATTGACGGAGAAGACCTCTCTGTCGTCAACAGCGGCCTGATCTTGGGCACGGACGACCAGCGCAACGGGACGGTCTATGCTGACGACACGGCCGAAGACTACAGCATCGTCAACACGCGTCGCGGCGCCATCGACGCGGGCTTTGGCAACGAGGGCGCGGGCATCTCGCTGTCGCTCGATGCCGATGGAGCCGGCGATGTGCTGGTGGATAACGCCGGCCGGGTCACAGGGCGCGGCGATGCCAGTGCCGGGTCGGCCACCGCCGGCGATGGCATCCGCTTGGAAGGTATCCGCGAAGGCGGCGCCCTGGTCGGCAACGAAGCGCTCTTCGAAGGCACGATTGGAAACAGCGGTAATGTCACTTCCGAGGGAACCAACGGCACGGTCGGCGCCTTCCGTTCGGTCAACGGTGTCGACTTTCAGGGCACGCTGATCAACGAACGCGGCGGCGTCTTTGCCGGTGGGCAGAATGGTGTCTACTTCGGCACCGGCGATCACAGCGACGGCAGCTTCCTCAACGACGGCTTGGTCACCTCCGACAGCCGCGCGGTGAACATCGATGGCGAAGGCCTTTCGGTGATCAACAGCGGTCGCATCTTGGGTACCGGTGATCAACGCAACGGCACTGTCTATTCAGACGACACGGCAGAGGACTTCAGCATCACCAACTCCCGGCGTGGGACCATCGATGCCGGTGCCGGCAATGAGGGCGCGGGCATCTCGCTGTCGCTCGATGCCGATGGAGCCGGCGACGTGCTGGTCAACAATGACGGACGCGTTGCTGGCCGCGGCGATGCCGCTGCAGGCCTGGCGACTGCCGGTGACGGCATCCGCCTGGAAGGTATCCGCGATGGCAGCGCCCTGGTCGGCAATCAAGCACTCTTCGAAGGTGAGATCAGGAACAGCGGTCGCGTTACCTCCGAGGGAGCCAACGGCACGGTCGGCGCCTTCCGTTCGGTCAACGGTGTCGACTTCCAGGGCGCGCTGATCAACGAGCGCGGCGGCGCCTTCGCCGGCGGGCAGAACGGCGTCTACTTCGGCACCGGCGATCACAGTGACGGCAGCTTCGTCAACGACGGCTTGGTCACCTCCGACAGCCGCGCCGTGAACATCGACGGCGCAGGACTCTCGGTGGTCAACAGCGGCCGCATCTTGGGTACCGGCGATCAGCGCAACGGTACGGTCTACTCCGACTCAACGGCGGAAGACTACAGTCTGCAAAATACCCAGGGTGGTGTGATCGATGCTGGCCGCGGCAATGATGGCTCAGGTATCGCGCTTCAGACCGGGGATGAAGCCGGCGACATCGTCTCCGCTTCAGTAACGAACGACGGTATCGTTCGGGGGCGTGGCGATGCGGAGAGCGCCAACCAGATCGGTCACGGCCTGCGCGTCTTCTCCGGGTCCGGTCTTGAAGGTCAGACCACCTTTCAAGGCAACATCGTCAACAACGGCTTGATCGCCGGGTCAACAGCGTCGGCACTGGCTGCCGGCATCATCATCGAAGACGGGGTCACGCTCGACGGCACGATCATCAACAACGGTCGGGTCGTCGCTGAGGAGGTTGCCATCGACACACGCGAAGCCGGAGCGGTCGCGGTCGAGAACAACGGCCGTCTCGGTGGCGATGTCCTCTTGGGCGATTTCGACGACAGCTTTACCGTTGGGGAAGGGAGCCGTGTCGATGGTTCGGTAGACGGGGGTCAAGGCAACGACACCCTCGATCTATCGAACCTCGACAACGGCGTCGTTGTCGACCTCGACCTCAACTCGGCCGGCGCAGCAGGCACGCCGAGCCAAGAAGGTGCTCTTCTCACGGCAAAGCCGTCGGAAGGCGGACGGGTCGTTCAGCAGTTCGACGACTTCGAGAACGTCGTCGGCACGGACTTCGACGACGTGCTGCTCGGCAACAACGAGGTCAATGTCCTTCGGGGCGGCGACGGAGACGACGCCATTCATTCCTTCGGCGGTGCCGACATCATCGACGGCGGCGAAGGGACCGACACGGCGCTCTTCACAGCCTCGCCAGGCGTGACCGTCGAGCTGGATGACGACGGCAACGCCGTGCTGGCGTCCGGCGAGGAGCTGATCTCGATCGAGAACCTGACCGGCTCGGCGACCGGAAGCGATAACCTGACCGGAAACGCAGGTGAGAATATCCTCTCTGGCCAAGGCGGTAACGACGTCCTCGCCGGCGAGGGTGGCTCGGACACCTTCGTCTTCGAGCAAGGCACCGATCAGGACATCGTCACCGACTTCGAGTCCAGCGACGATCTGCTGGACCTGACCGACTTCGGGTTCGGTTCGGTCGAAGAGGTGCAGGAAGCTGCCGTCGAGGAAATCGTCGACGGGCAAGTCGCCACGACCATCGATCTTGATGGGGGCGCCGGCGGTGATCAGGTCACACTGCTTGGGGTGGCCGTCACCGACCTCAATAGCGGCAACGTGCTGATCGACGACGAAGCATTCGTCTAGCCGGCCGCTCGGCGGCAGGCGGGGTTCGGCTCTACCCGGCCGGACCCCGCCTGTGCGGCTGCATAAGCAAGGCGAGCCAGAACAGGGCGCGAAGACATGCACAGGTCCCCAATCAAGCAAACCTTCAGAAGCTGCCGAGGCACCCTTCTGATGACAGGGTTCTTCAGCTTCTTCATCAATCTTCTGATGCTCTCGGTTCCGCTTTACATGCTGCTGGTCTATGACCGGGTTCTAACCAGTGGCAATCTTTCCACCTTGGTGGCGCTCACGGTGCTGGTGGGCGCTTTGCTCGTCATCATGGGCAGCCTTGAGCTTGTGCGGTCGCGCATCCTGGTTCGAGTGGGGGTTCGCATCGAGCGCCTGCTGAGTGAGCGGGTCTTCGACGCCTTCATGCGCCGTGCTGTTCTTCCTCGTAGTGACAACGCCGCACGCCCCCTGCAGGACCTGAGCACCTTACGGGATTTCTTGTCCGGGCCAGGGCCGTTGGCACTCTTCGATGCGCCTTGGGCACCGATCTATCTGGCAGCGTTGTTTTTGTTCCATCCGTTGCTCGGCTATGTCGCCACGGCCGGCGCCGTTCTGCTCTTCATCGTCGCCTTGATGAATGAGTTGACAACGCGGCGGCTGTTAGCCCAAGCGGGAAGCCTGCTCGCGGAGAGCCAGGCCCTTGCCACGGCGGGGCATCGCAACGCGGAAGTGTTGGGCTCCATGAACATGCTGGGGGGCCTGCGCGAGCATTGGCAGTGGTATCAGCAGCATGCACTCGGTCGCCAACGCGCCGCGAGCGACCGGGCTAGCACCTTCCTGACCTTGTCCAAGACCCTGCGCCTGGCGCTGCAGGCTGCGATCTTGGCGGTGGGCGCCGGCCTAGCCATCAACCTCGAGATTACGGCCGGGACCATGATCGCCGCATCGATCATCATGTCTCGCGGCCTGGCGCCAGTGGAGCAGTCGATCGGCAGTTGGAAGAACTTCGTCGCTGCGCGCAGCGCGTTCCATCGGCTGGACCGTCTCTTTCAGGAGGTGCCTGCTCCCATGCCGCGCACCGAGCTGCCCCGGTGTCGCGGCCACGTGCGGGTGGAACGACTCACCGCCGGACCTCCCGGCGCTCAGAAGCCGGCGCTCTCGAACATCGATTTCGAGCTGCTCCCCGGACAGGCTCTAGGCGTCTTAGGGCCAAGCGCGTCCGGCAAGTCGACTCTGGTCCGGCTGCTGGTCGGAATCTGGCAGCCTCAACGCGGCAATGTGCGGCTCGATGGCGCGCGGTTGGCGCACTGGCATCCGGACCGCCTGGGCTACGAGATCGGCTACCTGCCGCAAGACATCGAGCTGTTCAGCGGCACGATCCGACAGAATATCTGCCGCTTTACCGATGATGCGGACGATGCGAGCGTCGTTGCCGCCGCCTTGCAAGCGGGTGTCCACGAAGTCATTCTACAGATGCCGGACGGCTACGAAACGCAGATCGGCGATGGCGGCGAGCGGCTGTCTGGCGGCCAGCGTCAGCGCATTGCGCTCGCGCGTGCGCTCTTTGGCGACCCTGCCATTGTGATCCTGGACGAACCCAACTCAAATCTGGATGCCGAGGGCGAGGTGGCTTTGGGACAGGCCATTCGTGACCTCAAAGAACAGGGGCGAACGGTCGTGGTTGTCGCGCATCGCCCGAGCGCCATCGCTGCGACCGATAAGATCCTGGTGCTCGACAAAGGGACGCAGCGAGCCTTCGGGGACCGTGACGACATCATCGGTGCGCACACGGTCAGTCTGAAACCGGCGGCCAAGCCGGTCGCCAGCCTCCAGCAAAGGCATGCATCATGAAAGCGCTCGTTATCCAACCGTCCGTACCCCCCATCGAGTCTTACCGGGAGGACAACGCGAAACCTTATGTCGCCCTGGGCTTGATGGTCGTGTTGCTGCTTTTTGGCGGCTTGGTCGCCTGGTCTCTCACGGCTTCGATCGGAGGAGCCGTGATTGCTCCGGGCACCGTCGCGGTCGAATCGAACCGCAAATCGGTCGAGCACTTAGAAGGCGGTATCGTCGGCGCGCTTTTGGTGCGGGAAGGCGATAGGGTAGAGGCAGGTCAGCTCCTGCTTCGCCTGGACGACACCGTCGAAAGAGCCAGCTTGGCAGTGCTCGACGATCAGCTGGTCGAGCTGCGGGCGCGGTCCGCCCGATTGCGCGCCGAGCTGCATAACGAGCGGACGGTCGACTTCGGACCGGCTTTGCGGGCGAGACGGGGCGAGCCCAAAGTCCAGCAGCTTCTCGAGGCAGAGACGGATCTGTTCCAAGCGCGCGAAGCCAGTCGCGAAAGTCGGCGTGAGGTGCTGGAGCAGCGCGTTGCCGGGTTCCAAGACCAGATCGCTGGGCTGGAAAGGCAGCAGGATGCGCGCTCGCGCCAGATCGCGCTGACCGAGCAGGAATTGGTTGGTGTCGAGAAGCTGCATGCAAAAGGTCATGCGCCCTTGACCCGCGTGTTGGAACTGAAGGGACGGTTGCAGCAGTTTGCGGCGCTTCAGGCCGAGCATGCGACGGACATTGCGATAGCCAGCAACTCCATCGGTGAAACGCAGCTGCGCATGAGTGGAGACAACCAAGCGTTCCTGGAAAGCGTGAGCACCGAGCTGCGGGACGTTCAGGCCAACATTCTCAACCTAGCGGAACGCCACAGCGCAGCCCAAGCAAGACTATCCCGGCTCGATATCTCAGCGCCTCAATCCGGCATCGTCCTCGGCCTTACCGCCCATACGATCGGTGGTGTAGTTCGCCCCGGTGAGCCGATCATGGAGATCGTGCCAGCCGACGACGCACTGGTCTTAGAGGCGAGAGTGCAGCCCACGGACGTTGACAAGGTGAGAGCGGGGCTACGTTCCAAGATCCGCCTGTCGGCCTTCGACCAGCAGACCACGCCGGAGGTTAATGGCACCCTTGAGAGTATCTCCGCGGATCGGTTGGAAGATCCGCGTCGCGGTGAGGCCTACTTTCTCGCCCGCATTCGCATCGTGGAGGATGAGACGAGCAAGCTGGACGGTCTGGAGCTCGTTCCGGGCATGCCGGCAGAGGTCTTTATCGAGACCGGCGAAAGACTAGCCATCAGCTATCTACTGAAGCCGCTATTGGACAATGTGACGCGCGCGTTCAAGGACGGATAAGACAGTGCCGCACATCAGTGTAGTCTTGCGCCGGTCAACCGCTCCGCATCCTTGCGGATCTCCTCGGACAGGTAGTCCAAGGTCAGGGCGATGCGAGTCACCAACCTCAGATCACGGTGAACCAGCAGCCATAGATCCAGCGAAAGACCGAACTCCTCGGTCAGCACCCGGCGAAGCCCGGAGGCGGACTCCGCCATATAGAACGGCAATGCCAGCAACCCGCATCCTGCCTGAAGCGCGGCAAACTGAGTCAGGATGTTGTTGCACTGCATAGCTACCAGCCGCCGTCTGAGCAGTCGCCTCAGCTCTCGCGCTTGGGCGAGATTGTCGATCTCACCGGCAGACTCGATGAGCTTGTGACGGGATAAGTCCTCCAGGCTTTGGGGCGTCCCGTGCTCGGCCAAATATCCCTCGGACGCGTAGAGTCCGAAACCCAGCGGGCAGATCCGCTTGCAGATCAAGTCTTCTGAGATAGGCGTGCCGATGCGAAGCACGATGTCGGCCTCACGCCGCATCATGTCCAAAGGCGCCGACCCGACCACAAGATCGATTTCGATGCCTGGATAAAGCCGATTGAAGGCAGGCAGCTTCGGGGCGAGCCAAAAGGTAGCGAGGCCTTCGGCAGCCGAGATGCGCACCCGCCCCGTAGGGCGCGCGCTTTCTCCGGCCGTGTGTCGCTCGATCGCCAAGGTCTGTGCCTCGATCGCCTCGACCTGCTCGACAATGGCTCTGCCTGCGTCGGTGAGCGCGCAGCCGTCTTTGGTGCGGTCGAAGAGCTTTGCGTTGAGCGAGGTTTCCAGCGCTTGGATCTGCCGTCCTACCGTCGGCTGGCTGACGCCGAGCGAACGAGCTGCTGCCGTGAGGCTGGACGTCTTGGCCACCGCCAGGAAATAGCGGTAGAGCCCCCAGTCGACGCAGGGTTGGCTAAGACTACTCATAGCCGGACCTCATAATCCAACAGCGCAATCATTCGGGCGACCGAGCGACACCTATACACGCCACTTTTTGTTCGGCAGCAGCGAAGATGTCGGTTCAATAGGCCACGTTGGTAATCACAAGATGCGCCGGCTCATACACAATTTCGTTGGTAATAGCCGCCATCCACGATCTCCGCACGTCGAGCCAGACCGATCCGAGCAAGAGCGGCCTTTCGGGAAACGAGTTTGCTCTAGCGCCGGAAGATGATCTCTTCGATCTCCGGCCTTATTTCGTAAAGGCCCAGCACAGAGCCCTGCATGCGCACCAGAGCGGCGACGGCATCCAGGGTCGGCGTCGGGATGTCGAGCCGGCGAGCCAGTTCCAGCACCGTCGAGGTCAGCGCGTCGAGTTCCATCGGCCGGCCACGCTCCACATCCTGCCGCGTCGAAGGCTTGTGGCCGATGATTTCGGCCCCGCCGTCGATGCGCTTTTCCACATCGACGGCAAAGCGAGCGCCCACCGCCTCCCCCACTGCCTTGCACTCCACCATGATGCGGCGGACCACGTCACGGCAGGCTTCATTGTTGCCGATCAGGTCCAGACTGGCACCGGTCAGGGCCGAGACCGGATTGAAGGAGCAGTTGCCCCATAGCTTGATCCAGATCTCGTCTCGCATGCGCGCCTTGCGTGGCGCCTTGAGGCCGCCTGCAATCATCAGCTTCGAGAGAGTCTCGACCCGCTCGCTGGCACTGCCGTCCGGCTCACCCAAGGTGAAGCGATTGCCGCTCTTGTGCTCGACCACCCCCGGCTCCGGCACCTCGCAGGCGGGATAGACGACGCAGCCGATGGCCCGCTCCGGCCCGAAGGTCTTCCACTGGATGCCGCCGGGGTCTACGGTTTCAAGCCAGGTATCGTCGAGAACGGTCCCGGTATCCGCCTTGTAGAAGTACCACCAGGGTATGCCGTTGACCGCTGGCACGATGGCCGTGTGGTTGCCCATCAACGGCCGGAAGCGGTCTACGACGGCCGGGACCGAGTGGGCCTTAAGGCCGATGATGACGTAGTCCTGGGGACCGAGGTCAACCGGATCGTCACTGGCCGCGACCTCGAAGGTCTCTCGACTTCCGTCCATGTCGAGGGTGAGACCCTTCTCCCGGATGGCTCCCAGGTGCGGGCCGCGCGCGACCAGTGACACCTCGGCGCCGCCCTTGATCAGGGCGGCTGCCATGTAGCCGCCGATGGCGCCGGCACCGAAGACGCAGATCTTGGTCACGCCGCTTCCCCTAAGCCGAGTTTCTCGGCCAGACCGATGCGCTGCAGCTTGCCGGTGGCTCCCTTGGGAATCTCCTCGAGGAAGATGAAGGTCTTCGGCACCTTGAAGGGAGCCAAGCGGTCCTTGGCGAAGTCCTTCAGTTCCTTCTCTGTGGTCGTCTGCCCCTCGGCCAGCACCACGGCGGCAGCGACCTCCTCACCCAACATTTTGTGAGGCATGGCGAAGGTGACGAACTGCTGCACCGCCGGATGGTCCATGAAGACATCGTCGACTTCGAGTGGAGAGACCTTCTCGCCACCACGGTTGATGATCTCCTTGATGCGGCCGGTGATCTTCAGATAGCCGTCCTCGTCGAGAAAACCCTCGTCGCCGGTGCGGAACCAGCCCTCGGTGAAGCTCTCAGCATTGGCCTTGGGGTTGTTCTCGTAACCAGGGGTGACGTTGGCGCCCTTGATACAGACTTCGCCGACCTTGCCTTGCGGCACGACGCCGCCATCGGCCGTCAGGATCCGGATCTCCGGGCCAGCCGGCAGGCCGACAAAACCTGGCTTCTGGCTGCCCGGCGGCAGGGGATTGGACGCCATCTGGTGGGTCGCCTCGGTCATGCCGTAAGCCTCGATCACCGGGCAGCCGAAGGTCTCTCCCAGCTCGTGGAACACGGCCGGCGGCAGCGATGCCGAGGAAGACCGCACGAAACGGAAGGCGAGCTTTGACACCGCCTCAGGATTCCGCTTGGCGCGCAACAGAATGGCTTGATGCATGGTCGGCACGCCCGAGTACCAGGTCGGCTGCTCGGCCAGCGCCAAGTCGAAGAACTTCAAAGCATTGAAGCCCGGGGTGCAGCAGACGGAAGCCCCGGCCTTCATCGAAGCCAGCACCACGGCGATGAGGCCGTGAATGTGGAACAGCGGCATGATGTTGAGGCAGTGATCGGCCGGCGACAGCTTCAACGTCTCGGCGATGCTGCCGGCCGATGCGAAAAGATTGGCTTGCGTGAGTGGCACCACCTTGGGCCGCGAGGTGGTGCCCGAGGTATGCAGCACCAAGGCCTCATCCTCGGGTGACGGCGGATTGTCTTCGGCTTCTTCGTCCCAAAGGGAAAAGGCACCGGCCGGCGCACCCTCGGTGACACGTATTTCCGCCACCGAGATACCGAGTGTCTCGGCCGCCGTCCGCACCGGATTTTCGCTGCCGGGAGCGACCAGCACCAGCTTTGGCTTCAAGTCCTCGAGATAGAAGGCATACTCGGCCTCTTTGTAAGCCGGGTTGAGGGGCGCTGCCGAAAGGCCCGAGGCAATAGCGAGAAAGGCGCTTGCCATCTCGGGCCCGTTGGGCAGCACGATGGCCACTCGGTCGCCCGCGCCGATGCCGCGCGCGGCGAGCTGGCGGCGTATGGCCGTGCAGTGCGCTCGCAGCGCCCCATAGCTCATGTCCCGTCGTTCCGGCGCGGTCAGGGCAGGCGTCTCCTCGTTGCCACCATTCAGCAGGCTTTTCACGATGGGCTCAGTCGACATGCGCAATGCTCCTCCCTCAATTCCACAGTGATGTAGGCCGTTTGCCGCGAAAGCGAAAGCGATGCGCACACGTCACATCGGGGCACAACCAGATTGCGACCTTTCCCCAGCCGTGAAAAAAATGTGGCCTGGGGGAAACACCGGATTCTCGCGATTTGAGAATATTATTACTTTTTAGTATGATAATAGGAATATCTATTGCTTGAACTAACAGTTTGGAGATATTTCATTGCAGAGTTATGCAGTCCATACCAATCCGACTCTGCAGCGGCTCCGTAATGGTACTAAGCTCATCATGCGCAGGACACGAGGCCTCTGCTGAGACAATCTCTGATAGCGGGCGCTTCTCACGACCGGTAGAGCGACAAGAGAGACTGGAAGGAAGAGGAAGAGCGATGAATTCGAACCAGCGTAAGGTCTTGGCCGGTGTGGCCATCGCCGCGGCGACCATGGCGGCAGCAGGCTACCAACCCGCGCAAGCCTTCGAGCCGACCAAGCCGGTCGAGTTTGTGATCATGGCCGGCAAGGGCGGTGGCGCCGACAAAATGGCACGTCTCATGCAGTCCATCGTTGAGCAGGAGAATCTGTCGCCGCGGCCGCTGGTACCGATCAACAAGCCCGGCGGCTCCGGCGCCGAAGCGCTTGTCCATATGAAAGAGGTTTCGGATCCCAACCACACCATCATGGTCACCCTGAACTCGTTCTTCACCACACCACTGCGTCAGCCCGGCCTCAACGTCGACATCATGACCTTCGCGCCGGTGGGCCGCATGGCTGAGGACACCTTCCTGCTTTGGGTCCATAAGGACGAAGGCATCGGCAGCTTTGACGAATTCCTGAGCGCCGCGAAGGAGCGAGGCCGTGGCTGGGTGATGGGCGGCACCGGCAAGAACTCGGAAGACAACATCATCACCGACTTCCTGAATTCGAACTACGATCTCAAGATCAAGTACGTACCCTACAAGGGCGGCGGCGAGGTGGCCAAGCAGTTGGCCGGGCAGCAGATCACCTCTTCTGTCAACAATCCCTCCGAGGCGCTTGGCTTTTACGAGGCCGGAGAGCTCGTACCGCTGGTCGCCTTCACCGACGAGCGTCTGCCGATGTTCCCCGAGGTGCCCACCCTGAAGGAAGTCGGCGGCGACTTCTCGTATTTCATGCAGCGGGCGGTCGTCGGCGCGCCGGGCATGTCAGACGACGCCCTGGCCTACTACACCGATCTCTTCCAAAAGGCCTATGCCACACCGACCTGGCAGAAGTACAAGTCCGATAAGTCACTGATGGGCGACTTCATGGCGGGCGACGACCTCAAGAGCTATTGGCAAACGCAGCGCGACCGTCATGAGGATATTCTTAGGGCATCTGGAGCGATCAACTAACCGATAAGCGAGCGCCCGGGCGGCCGCCAGACGGTGGCTTAAAACCGGGTCGAACCGTTGGTGATTGGAGTCGCGGGGGAGCGCTGGGCATGCGCAGAGCCGAGATCGTCACGGCCGTCATTCTCGGCCTCCTCTCGATCTATTTCATGTGGAAGAGTGGCGAACCGCCGGCGTGGAACCCGGACGCGGCGCGCTTCGACAACATTTGGTTCATTCCCGATGAGGGGCCCGGAAGCGGCTTCTGGCCGTTCTGGCTGTCGGCCGTCATGCTCGGCTGCTGCATCTGGATCGGCTGGAACTGGTATCGCAAGACGTCGCCGCAGTCGCGCTCCAGGGCGCGCTATCTGAGCGACTACGAAGTACGGGCGCTGGTTTTCGTCTGCGGTGGCCTGCTGGGCTTTCTGCTGCTGATCGATGTGATCGGCTACTACGGTGCGATCTTCGTTTTCCTGTTCTACTATATCCGGATCGTAGGCCGTCATTCATTGGCGACGACCTTGGCCATCTCGACAGCCGTGCCCGTGGTGGCATTCTTCTTCTTCGACGTCGCCATGCGGATCGTCCTGCCGAAGGGCTATCTGGAGCCTGCTTTCGTGCCGCTCTACGACATCTTCCTATAAGCCCTTCCCGCAGCGCCGCATGGAAATTCTCGCCGCACTTATCGATGGGTTCTGGGTTGCGCTGCAGCCGGTCAACCTCGGTCTCGCCTTCATCGGCGTCGTCGTCGGCCTTTTCGTCGGTGCGATGCCGGGGTTGGGCTCGGTCAATGGGGTCGCCATCCTTCTGCCCTTCACCTTCGTCATTCAGCAGATGACGGGCACGGCGACCTCGCCGATGATATTTCTGGCCGCGGTCTATTACGGGGCCATGTACGGCGGCGCGATCTCGTCCATCACGCTTGGAATCCCCGGCGCCTCGACGGCGGTGGCGACGACCTTCGACGGACGGCCCCTCGCCCTGGGCGGCCATGCCGATCGCGCGCTGGTGATTGCTGCGCTGGCATCTTTCGTCGGCGGCACCATCTCCACAATCCTCTTCACTCTGTTCGCGCCACCCCTCGCAACCGTGGCGCTAGAGTTCGGCGATCCGGAAATCTTCGCACTCATGCTGCTTGCCTTCGCAACCTTCATCGGGCTTGGCGGCGAAGACGTTCCCAAAACAATCTTCTCCATTTGCTTTGGTCTGGTGTTGGCGACGGTGGGCTTCGACATCGTCTCCGGCGAGCCGCGACTGGTCTTCTTCGACATCACGGGCTTCAGCCACGGCATTCGATTCCTGGTTCTGGCCATCGGTATCTACGGCATCGGCGAGATGCTCTGGACCATCAACGCCAGCCGCACGGAAGACAAGATGTCGAAGGTCACCATTTCGACCAGCCGCATCATTGACGGCGTTCGGCGCTTTGGACAAACCTGGCGCGGCACGGCGATCGGCTCGACGCTCGGCTTTTTCGTCGGCATCTTGCCGGCAGCAGGTGCGACACCCGCTTCGCTGATGTCCTATGGCGTTGCCAAGATAACAGCAAAGGAACCGAAGTCCTTCGGCAAGGGTAATGCCGACGGCGTCGCGGCACCTGAGTCAGCTAACAACTCGGCCTCGACCGGTGCCATGCTGCCGATGATGACCCTGGGCGTACCGGGCTCGCCGACCACCGCCGTGCTGCTCGCCGGAATGGTGATCTGGGGCCTGCAGCCGGGACCGCTGCTCTTCTCCGAGCAGCCCGACTTCGTCTGGCCGCTGATCGGGTCCTTCTACATTTCAAACTTCGTGGCGGTGCTGGTGAACCTAGCCTTCATCCCGGTCTTCATCTGGATGCTGCGCATGCCCTTCAACATCCTGGCATCGCTGATCTTCGTGCTTTCGGTCGTCGGGACCTACGCCGCCTATCAGAACATGTTCGACGTCTGGCTGATGGTGTTCTTCGGCATCGGCGCCTACTTCCTGCGCAAGCTGGATTATCCCGTCGCGCCGGCGGTGCTGGCCATCGTGCTTGGCCCCATCGCCGAACCGAAGCTCAGGCAGTCGCTGCTGTTCTCGGACGGAGACATCAGCATCTTCTTCACTCGGCCGATCTCCGGCCCAATCATGATCATCGCGATCGTGCTTATCCTCTTCCCGGTCATCCGCTTTCTGCTGCGCCGGCTGCGGCGGCAATCGACGCCTGCCTCCGAGTAAGAGCCGCCTCGCGGTCCACACAGCCTTCAGCTAAAGGCCCTGCTATCCTGCCAAGGCCTTGGCGACCTGCTCCGCCTGACGTTCGATACTAATGTCGACGTAGGAGGTCACTTCCAGCTTGCGATCCTCATAGACGTCTTTCGGCGCATGCTCGCGCTGCCAGTCAGCAATGCAGGCATCACGTTCCCGAACCAGCTGCTCGATCTGCGGTCGGAAGAGCCGCAGTATGGCCGTCACCCAACGATTGGCTGGCCAGGACGGCCGCGCGTGACCGATCTCAAAGCAGCCGAGCATGCGGATGACGTCCTGCGCTACGTACCAGGTCTCTCCGGTCACCCAGCGGTTGACGGTGAAAAGCCGGATTGGAAAGCCCTTGGCATCCATGGCGATGGCGATGAGATGTGACAGAGCATCATTTTCGCTTTCCATCGGCGGCTCGGCTTTAGGGACCGGCGCCGGACGCACACCGAGCGGCATGCCCTTAGGCCGCAAGAAGGTATGGAAGTGGCCATGCTCACCTTCGAAGCGCTCTTCAGGCGGGTGCGCATGGTAGTAGTACTGCGCATGCGACTCGGAGTCGTAGACGTCACCCTTGGGATAGTGGTCCCACTCATAGAAGGTGCCGTTGCCGCGCAGCAGCTCACTGACAACGTTGTCCCCGGTTTTTTCCAGAACGCGATGAACGGCGACCACCTCTTCAGCGGCGGCCCGCATGGCCTTGAGCCGCTCAGCGGAGAGGCTGGAAAAGGCAACCCCTTCGGCAGGCAGGCATTTGGCGACCTGGGTTCTCATGCTCATGGCGTTGAAAGATAGTTCCCCTACATTGCGCGGCCGGATGACAAGCCCGTGACGGCTGCGTGAGCCCCAAAGCAGCCCCAAGTCTCGCGCAACAGTCGAATTCCCACAAGAACATGTTTGATTTGCGCAAGCTCTCTGCGCCTTTCCCGCGGCTGCCCTGACCGCATTGCAAAAGAGCCCGGCGCAACTATCTTGGCGCCCTTGCGAGGCTGATCTGCCCGCAACATCGTCCTATGCCTAGCCTTCCCAGGAAATCCCAATGGACTTGAAAGATCACATTCGAAGCGTGCCCGACTTTCCCAAGCCGGGCATTCTCTTCTACGATATCTCCACGCTGCTGATACATCCCGTCGCCTGGCATACGACGGTCGAACGACTGGCAACCGCCGTCCGCGCCTATGAACCGGATCTCCTGGTCGGTATCGAGTCCCGCGGCTTTCTGACGGCGGCCCCCTTGGCGCTGCACATGGGGTTGGGGTTTGCCATGGTGCGCAAGGCCGGCAAGCTGCCCGGCGAGGTGGCTCGCTACGACTACGATCTCGAGTACGGCACCGACCAGATTGAGATTCAGACGGATGCTATCCAGCCCGGCCAGCGCGTCGCCATCATGGACGACCTGCTTGCCACCGGCGGTACCATGGCGGCAGCCTGTGACCTTATTCGCCAACGCGGCGGCGAGGTGGTCTGCGGTGCCTGCATCATCGAGCTTAACTTCCTCAAGGGCCGAGAGCGCCTCGACGTGCCGGTTGAAACCCTAGTGCAGTACGAGATTGGGTGATGTAGCAGGTGGAAAGCAATTTTCTTCCAATTTCATGCTTTCTATTGGAAAGACAGTAAACACAAAAACCATTCCACAATATTTTATTGCTTGACCCTACGAGCTAAGCAACCGTAGGATCCAAGCGGCTTGAGCGTACGCCTCATGTCCGCAAGACCTTCGATGAGTGAGAAAGACCAGATCGAGCATTTTATTGCTCGCTCCCGCCAGCTGAACGGCAAGGTGGTCCGGGAACGCGGCCCCTGGAACCGCGTTGCCACCGCCGATGCCATACGGCACTTCGCAATCGGTATCGCCGACGACAATCCGTTGTGGAACGACCCGGCCTACGCGGAGAAGACTCGATTTGGAAGGCTGGCCGCCCCCCCGGCCTTCCTAACGTCAGTTCTCTACCCGGTTCTGCACGGAGCGCCCGTCGAGGCGCCGCTGGCAAGCTTGATCGCCGAGTTGCAATACGAATGGTATCGACCGGTGCTGCTGGGCGACGAGATCAGCGCATCAACGCGCCAGCTCGACGTCATCGACAGCGAGATCGACGGTCGGCGCGGGGTGTTTATTCTAGCCGAAACGCTCTACTGCAATGGCCTCGGTGAAGCCGTGGCGCGCGCCAAGAGCACGCTGGTCCGGCTGGCCGTCGACAGTGGCAGACCGCTGCTCGATCGCGAGATTAGCCGTTACGAGCAAGATGAAATTGAGGCGATCGGTGCAGCGCAGCTGTCCGAAGCGCGGACCGGCGCCGCTCTGCCGCAGCCGGATGAGTTGAGGGAAGGCGTCGAGCTCCCGCCTTTGGTCCGCGGCCCTCTCACCGTCGGCGACATGATTTGCTGGCAGGCAGGCATCGGACCGTCCTATCGGCCCGGCTCTCTCGGATACAGCGACGCCGTTAAGGCGCCGCACAGTTCGGTGATCAACCCTGTGACCGGATGGCCGGTAAAGCACTCGCAGCAGCACGAGGACTTCCTGCTGTCCTCCCAGCGCGGCATGCCCGCCCCCTTCGACAACGGCGTCATGCGCTTCGCCTGGATGACGCCGCTGCTAACCAACTGGATGGGGGACAACGGTGAGCTGAGGCGAATGTCGGCCAAGATCGCCGCGCCCAACCTCTATGGCGATACGACTTGGTATCGCGGCCTGGTGCAGAAGGTCGCCGAGAAGTCGGATGGGCGCTTGGCAAGCGTCAGGATTACCGGCACCAACCAGCTGGGCCAGGTAGCGACGACAGGCCGCGCAGAGGTTTGGCTGCCGTACGAAGGAAAGGTTAGCCAGCCGCACAGCCGGGAGCGGTTGCAAGGAACATCGGCTCCCTCCTGGCTAGCTTCGTTCGCGGGCAGCGTGGGCAGGCAGCCGCACGCCATAGCCGTCGAGGATGGAGAGCGGCAGCTCACTTACGAAACCCTTGACGTCCTGTCGACGCGATGGGCGCAACGCTTCCGGGCAAGCGGCGCCGGTCCGGGAACCTACGTCGGCTTATGCCTCGACCGCGGGGTTGGCATGATCGCGGCTATCATCGCGGTCTTGAAGTCCGGTAGCGCCTATCTCCCGATCGACCCCACCTATCCGGACGAGCGCATCGGCTTCATGTTGGAGGATGCCGCGCCCTCACTTGTGGTCGTCGATCGGACGGCACCGAAGGTGGTAAGCAAAAGCGGGGTTCCAATCGTTGACATGAGCCGCGAGACCGCGGCTTCAGAGGAAGAACCGTTTGAGGATGATCTGCCGGCCGTGGCGCCCGGCGATGCTGCATACGTCATGTTCACCTCGGGCACGACCAGGCAGCCGAAAGGCACGGTCCTACCGCACGACAGCCTTGCCGCTTATGTTGAGTCGCTCGTCTTGTCCCTCCCGGTTAGCGCGGACGATATCTATCTCCACACAGGCTCCTTTTCTTTTTCGGCCTCGGTGCGCCAGTGGGCTCTACCGCTTGCCGTCGGCGCCAAGCTTCATGTCGCCAAGGATTTCGACCGCTGGGATCCGGTGTCGTTGTTCGGGTTGATGCAGGCACGCTCGATCACGGTCTGGGATACCGTACCGAGCATCTGGCGCATGTGCATCGACGCCTTGGGGTCTCTCAAAGAGCCGCAGCGCAGCGAGCTGGCGCGGAACAGGCTGCGCCTGATCATGACCACCGGCGAAGCCTTGCCTTGGTCGGTGCCCTTCGCCTGGCGTCGACGCTTCGGCTATTGCGGCGAGATCGTGAATCTCTATTCCCAGACCGAGACCACCGGAACGGTTTGCGCCTACAGCGTCCCGCTGGACGAAATTCCCGAGCACGGAGTGGTGCCTCTGGGCTGGCCGCTCGGGGGACAGTTCGTCATTTTAATGGATGAAGACCTATTTCCCGTCGCCGGAGGCGAGACTGGCGAGATCTGCGTCGGCGGCAATCAGTTGGCGAGCGGCTATCTCAACAAGCCCGAGCTGACCGACGACCGCTTTGTTGCTAATCCGCTCGAGCCGGGCTCGTCAGAGCGCCTGTTTCGAACATACGATCTCGCGCAACGGCGGGCCGACGGCTGCCTTGAGCATCGCGGGCGCCTCGATGATATCGTCAACGTGCGCGGTGTCCGAGTCGAGCCTGCCGAGGTGCAGTGGGCACTGGAGCAACATCCCGATGTCATAAGCGCGGCGGTGCTTGCCCAGAAAAGGGACGGGCTGGAAACGCATCTCGTCGCCTACATCGTTCCTAAAGCCGGTGCGCAGTCCGAATTGCCGACGGAAAAGCTGAGGAACTTCCTCCGCGAGCGGCTGCCCGTTCATGCCGTTCCCTCTGCCTTCATTGCCATCGTTGAGCTTCCTCTGACGCGGAACGGCAAAATCGACCGCGAAAGACTACCCGCCCCGGACAGCGTGACTGTCCCTGAATTGGCAATTGCTGAGATCGCCACCAAGCAGTCGGATAGCTTTTCCGAGGCCCTGGCAAGGATCTGGCAGGAGGTGCTGGAACTGGACGACATCGATGCCGAAGCGGATTTCTTTGACCTTGGCGGCGACTCTCTTCGTGCCGTCGAGTTAGCGACAGTCGTTCGGCAACAGCTCGACATCGAGCTACCTATCAACGAGCTCTACGGAGGCGCTACGAGCCTCGAGCGTTTGACGACCGTCCTGGAACACCATCGTCAGCAATCGACGGAGTTGCCAGAGAAGGCTGGTACGCCAGAACCGCAATGGAGCCGAGTCGAGCGGCCCGATCGTCCGGTCGCAGCCCGACCCACCGCGTTGATCAGCGCTGGCGATGTCATTACGGCGCTCACCTTGCTTGGCCTCGCGCCGGTCGCTTGGCTGTTGCCGCGGCGTGCCTGGGCCCCGATCACCCGAGCCATCAGTCGGATGCACATCATGGTTCGGAAATCGCAAGCCGAGCGGACCGAGTCAGCACTTAGAGAACTCATCGCGTCCACGACAGCGCAAGAGCTCGAGCAAAGCTATCTTGCCGGAGCCTACGAAGAAACTCTTCTAACCCTGCGAGAGTACGTTGGCACCACTTGGCAGACGGCAATCCGGCTCGACGGCGAAGACCGGCTGAGGGCCGCATTGGCGCAGAGCAACGGCGCCATTCTTTGGACCTTTTCCTGCACCTACGGCGGCCTAATGTCGAAGATCGCCCTGCGCAAGGCAGGACTGCCCATCGTCAATATCCGAAGCACTGCCCATCCTTACTCCAACACTCGCATCGGACATTCGCTGCTCAACCCGGTTCGAAATCGTATCGAAGACAGATATCTGAAGGGGAGTATCCCCGTGTTCGAGGAGGGCGAGGCGACCGCCCTAGAGCAGCTTGAAAAGGTGCTCCATCATCGACAGCCAGTCGCAATCGCAGCCAGCGGCACGGGCGAAAATCCCTACAAACAGCCCTTTCTCAGTGGAACTTTGAAGCTAGCACTCGGCGCACCGACACTGGCGGTTATGACGGGTGCTCCTTTGCTGCCGGTTTTCACGGTCCCAAATTCGGCGGGCGGCTTCGATGTCATTATCGAGCCGCCGTTGCCAACACCCGGGGAGGGCAGCCTGCGCGAAAAGGGGGAAGTCCTCGCAAAGTCCTATGCGGCGATCTTGGAGTCCTACGTGCGGCGTCATCCCGCGGTCTGGCGGGGCTGGTTCGCACCGGCGAGCTGGGAACCCACTAGGGCATCAGTCTCCGCGATGACAAGCGAGCCGGTCGCCCCATGAAAGCTCAATGCTAGGCCGCCTTGCCGGCCACGAAAAAAGCGGTTCTGCCGTCCCCGGCCGCCACTTGTGGTCGATGACGAAGCCGGCGGCGGTCAGGCTCTCTTCCAGGTTTTCCACCGTGATGACCTTGACCAGGGGTATCAAGCCGAGAGCCCTACCGAGCGGCGCCACCAGCTTGAACCAGGCCATGCCCTCGCCCAGGCAGACCTTGCTGCTGACGAAGACGCCGCCCGGCTTGAGCAGCCGTTAGACCTTGGCCATGGCAGCCCCCCTGTCGGCTAGCAGATGCAAGATGCTCTTCGCCGCCACCTCACCGCCGCGTCTCGTGACACTCATCCTGCTGACCGGCGTCTCGGTCCTGTCGCTCAACATGTTCCTGCCCTCCCTCACCAACATGGCGGCGGACTTCCAGGCCGTACTTGCTGTCGTTGGCCAGCGCGACCGCTTCCTCGAAGCTATTGACCTTGCAGACCGGCGCGACGGGCCCGAAGCTCTCCTTGTGGAAAATGTCCATGTCCGGCGTGCAGTCGACCAGGACGGTCGGCTAGACGAACCAACCGCGGTTGAATTCGCCCCGGCGGCCGCCGCCGGTCACGGCGCGGGCACCTTGGTCGCGGGCGTTCTTCATGAGCGCCTCGTAGCGGTCCCGCTCCTTGGATGAGACCATCGGCCCCATGTCGACCCTGTCGAGCCCATTGCCGACCCGAATCTTACAGGCTTCCTCGACAAGCTTTTCGACGAAGGCATCGTGTATCTCCTCATGCACATAGAAGCGCTCGGCAGAGACACAGATCTGGCCGCAGTTCATGAAGGCCGAGAAGCTTGCCGCCCGCGCGGTTAGCGCTATCGGCGCCGACGGCATAACGAGAAACGGATCGTTGTCCGAGGTCTCGATCAGTGAACGCTTCATCATGCGCCCGCAGGTCTCGGCGACTGACTGGCCGACGGGAACGCTGCCGTTGAAAACGACAACATCCGTGTCGTCGTGCGCAACCAAGTGCTTGCCGGCCTCTCCATCGCCAGTGACGATCTGAAACAGGCCATCGGGAAGCGGCGCGAAGGCTTCAGCGAAGAGCAATGTGCAAAGACTGGTGTATTCGGATGGCTTGACGATCACCGAGCATCCGGCCGCCAGCGCCCCGCCGGCCTCCCAAGCCAGCAAGACAAGCGGGTAGTCGAAGGGCATGATCGGCGCGGCAACGCCCAAGGGCTGCTTCAAGGTTAGTGGAACTGACCTTCGGTCGCCGGCCCCATGATGCGGCCAACGTCGTTGCGGCCGATCTCCGCGCTGCAGCGGATCGAGTGCACCGACCAGCGGACCTCGTCGATCGCCTCGTTGTAAGGCTTACCCATCTCCCGGGTCAGCGCCTCGGCGAAACGCGCTTCGTTGCGCGCCATGGCAGCGGCTACCTCGTGCAGGTAGTGCGCCCGCTCGAGCGCCGCCCATGGCCGCCCACTTCCGCTGCGCGCTGCGAGAAACCGCAATAGCTTCGTCAATCTGCGCGGCCGGCGTCCGCACGATCTCTCCGATCCGCTGTTCGGTCGCCGGGTCGATAACATCGAGAGACGAGCTTGCCAGGGCGCCGCTCAAGGCTCCGTCGATAAAGACCTTACCGCTGACGCCTGCCAGCGCCGCTGTCACATCACTCATCTCGCTCCCCCACTCCTTCTTCGTTTTCGAGGCATCATGATCTGACCCTCTCGTTCTTCGGGTCGTACCAAGCGCCGAGCCGCGCTTCCGCGGGATAGGCCTCGCAAGCCACTTCGATCTCGAATTCCGCAACATCGAGCAGACTCTTGGTGATGCCGTCCGGATGCTCGACATACCCCATCCCCAGCGAGGCACCGATCCGATGGCCGTAACCGCCCGAGGTGATCGAGCCGACGATCTCTCCGTTCAAGCGAACGGGTTCGTCGTGATAGACGAGCGGGCTGTTCTCGCCGCTGAGCGCGAACTGCACGAGACGCTTGCGGGGGACGCCCTGGTCACGCTGGCGCAGCAGGGCTTCACGGCCGATGAAGCCTCCCGGCTTGTCGAAAGCCACTGCGAAGGAAAGACCGGCTTCGATCGGCGTGTCCTCGACACCGATATCATGGCCCCAGTGCCGATAGCCCTTTTCCATGCGCAACGAGTTGATGGCGAAATAGCCGCCATGGCCTAGACCGTAGTCGGCACCAGCTTCGACGAGCGTGTCGAATACATGTGCCGCAAACTCCGCCGGCATGATGAGCTCCCATCCGAGCTCACCCACAAAGGTGACGCGCGAGGCGCGCACCAAGGCGTAGCCGATCTCAATCTCGCGGCTCGCACCGAAGGGATGCGCGGCGTTCGAGAGATCGGCGCCTGACAACTCCTCCAGCAACGCGCGAGATTTGGGCCCCATCAGTGCCAGCATCGGCAGCGCCGATGTCGCGTCGTAGGCGAAGACCTTTGCCTCCTCCGGCAGCCGCCGGCGCAACCAGGCGAAGTCCTGGACCTGAGAAGAGGCGATGGTCACCACCAAGAACGCGGTCTCGGAGAGGCGTGTCACCGTAACGTCGGCCTCGATGCCCCCCTGCTCGTTGAGCCACTGGGTGTAGACCAGGCGGCCGATAGGACGGTCGATGTCGTTGGCGCAGATCCGCCCCAACGCAGTACAGGCATCGCGGCCTTCGACGATGAACTTGGCGAAGCAGCTGTGATCGAACAGCATTACGTTCTCGACCGTGTTTCGGCATTCGACGCCGACCAGCTCGTGCCAGTTCTGCCGGCCATAGGAGTAGTCGATCTCGGGGCGCATGCCGGCGCGCGCGAAGAAGCCGGGCCGTTCGTAGCCGGCACTCTCTGTCATGCAGGCGCCGGCGGCGACAAGCCGGTCGTGGAAGGGGCTGCGCCGGACAGAGCGGGCGGTGGCGAACTGACGATAGGGCCAGTGCATGTCCATCAGCAGGCCCAAGGTCTCTGTGGTGCGCTCGTAAAGGTAACGGCTGTTGCGCTGAAAGGGCTGCATGCGACGCACGTCGACGTCTGTCAGCTCCATCGGCGGGCGGCCTTCCTTGATCCAGGCGGCCAGAGCTTTTCCGACGCCGCCGGACGAAAGGATGCCGACCGAGTTAAAGCCGCAGGCGCAGAATAGGTTCTCCACCTCGGCGGTTTCACCGAGCAGATACCGGTCATCGGGGGTGAAGCTCTCAGGGCCGTTGAAGAACAGCTGAATCCCCGCTTCTGCGAGTGCGGGAACGCGCTGCGTCGCAAGCTCCAAGATGGGCTCGAAGTGTTCGAAATCCTCAGGCAGCGAGTCGAAGCAGAAATCCTCCGGAATGCCGCGATGGCCCCAGGGCTTGGCCTTAGGCTCGAAACAGCCCAGCAGCAGCTTTCCGGCATCCTCCTTGTAGTAGGCGCATTCATCGGAGACGAAGAGGACTGGCAACTCCCGCTTCAGGCCTTCGATGGGCTCGGTCACGATGTAGAAATGCTCGGCGGCATGCAGCGGGAGGGATACGCCGATGTCAGCGGCCAGAGCGCGGGACCACATGCCGCCGCAGATCACGACTTTGGATGCGCGGACCGGGCCATAAGGAGTCTCGACCCCAAAGGCCTTGCCACCCTCTACCAAGATCCTGGAAACGGGCGTCCCTTCATAGATACGGGCGCCGTTCTGCTTGGCGCCTTTGGCCAGCGCCATGGTCACATCGGCCGGATTGACCTGACCGTCCTTGGGCATCCAGACCCCGCCGACGATGTCGGTCAGAGAGATGCCCTCCCAACGCTCCGCGATCTCGTCCGGCGCCATCACTGTCGCCTCAAGTCCGAAATTGCGCGCCATAGAAACGCCGCGCTTGAGCTCCTCCAAACGCTCGGGGGTCTTGGCGACACGCACGGCGCCGTTCTGCTTGAAGCCGGTCGGCTGGCCGGTTTCCGCCTCCAATGAAGAAAAGAGCTCTCCCGTGTACTGAGCAAGCTCCGTCATGTTGCGCGTTGCGCGCAGCTGGGTCACCAAGCCCGCGGCATGCCATGTGGTCCCGCAGGTCAGCTGCCTGCGCTCGAACAGCGCGACATCGCTGATGCCAAGCTTGGCGAGATGATAGGCGACGGAACAGCCGGCGACCCCGCCTCCGATTATCGCCACCTCAACGGAGGAGGGAAGATTGCCGTGTCCAGCGCCCCGATCGGTCATCTGCACCTCCCATCGCAAAACTGGAATTCTTTGTCTGCATGCTCATTTTAGTGATTTTTTAGTATTAAAAATTCACTTTTGCAACAATGCGTAGCCAGATGCTGGGTGATGCGGAGATTTACCGCTAGCATTGACGGAGACGGTGAAGACAGCCACAAGCTCTATCGCTATGAGCAAGGCGCCTAAGAAACCGAGACGGCTGCTAAGGCCAACCAACCTCGGCGGTCTGGCGGAAGGACAGGACGAGATCGTTAGGATTGACGATCTCGTCAACATCGACAGCCGCGTCGGCGAAGAGATCAAACATCTGCGGAAGGCACGTGACACGACGCTGTCCGAGTTGTCGAAACAGACAGGCCTGTCTTCGGGCTATCTCAGCCAAGTGGAACGCGGCATCTCGAGGCCTTCGGTCAAGGCGCTGCACACCATCAGCCGCGCGCTTGGCGTGACGATAAGCTGGTTCTTCTCACCGGCTCCCGAGGGCGACGATGAGCTGCGCGACTTCGTGGTCCGTGCCGATGCGCGCAGAAAGCTCCATTTCCAAAACGGCATCACGGACGAGCTGCTGTCGCCCAATCTCGGACGGCAGCTCGAGCTGCTGCGCTGCACCTTCCCGCCCGGCTCGAACAGCGGCCCGGAGCCCTACACGCACGAAGGTGAGGAAGCGGGCACGGTCATCTCTGGCCGCCTCGATCTTTGGATCGGCGAAAAGCGGGTGGTGCTGAAGGAGGGCGACAGCTTCGCCTTCTCCAGCGAGATGCCACACCGCTACGAGAACTGTAGCGATGAGGACACGGTCGTGATCTGGGCGATCACGCCACCCTCCTACTGAACGATGCGCCAGCACAAATACAACAATCTTTTGTGGCGACCCGTTAGACATTCTGATTTGTCCAAGAAATCGGCGATCAGTGTACTTTTATTGCCCTTCCACCTTGAACCCAGCGCATAGCTTACGTAAGGTCTCAGTCGCTTGAGGCGTTGGCGCGCCTCCCAACCGAGGGGTGCTTTCTGATGTTCAGGATCGTCGTCGTTAGGAGCGGGCGCATGGAGCGGTAGCGGCCTCCAGACCGTTGCCCCTTGCGCCCCCGGAGCCCTCCCGGGGGCTTTTTTTGTGCCTGATCACCGCTGGACCGCCCGGCAGAAAGGACAGCATGCTCTTCGCCGCCACCACCCCGCCGCGTCTCGTGACGCTCATCCTGCTCACCGGCGTGTCGGTCCTGTCGCTCAACATGTTCCTGCCCTCGCTCACCAACATGGCGGCCGACTTCCAGGTCGACTACGCCCTGATCAGCCTGTCGATCGCCGGCTACTTGGGCGTGACGGCCGTGCTGCAGCTCATCATGGGGCCGCTGTCTGATCGCTTCGGGCGGCGACCCGTGCAGTTGACCGCTGTCGTGATCTTCGCGCTGGCCTCGGCGGTCTGTGCCATCACCGACGACATCTGGACTTTTCTGATCTTCCGCGTCTGCCAAGGGTCGATCATCTCCGGCTGGGTGATTGCGCTTGCCGTCGTACGCGACACGCGGCCGCCGCAGGAGGCGGCCAGCCTGATCGGCTACATCTCCATGGCCATGGCGGTCTCGCCCATGCTGGGGCCGATGCTGGGCGGCCTGCTGGATGCGAGTTTCGGCTGGCGGGCCAGCTTCCTGGTCTACGTCGGGCTCGGCTTCGCTCTCTTCGCGATCTGTTGGGTGGACCTGGGCGAAACCAACACGAATCGCGCGGACACCTTCGCAAAGCAGCTCAAGAGCTATCCCGACCTGCTCGGCTCTCAGCGCTTCTGGGGCTACGCGCTCTGCATGGGCTTTTCCGTCGGCACCTTCTATTGCTTCCTGGCCGGCGCGCCCCTGGTCGCCACCCAACTCTACGGCCTTTCCACGGAGGTGCTGGGCTTCGCCATGGGGAGCATCACTGCCGGCTTCATGTTTGGCAGCTTCCTTTCAGGCCGCTTCGCCAGCCGCCACGCCTTGACCACCATGATGATCGCCGGCCGCCTGGTCGCCTGCGGCGGCCTCGCTGCCGGACTCCTGGTCATCTTAGCTGGGGCCGAACATGTCATCTGGCTGCTCGGCGCGGCCGTCTTCTCCGGTATCGGCAACGGCCTGACCACGCCCAGTGCCAGTGCCGGGGCGCTTTCAGTCCGGGCAGATCTCGCCGGCAGCGCCTCCGGCCTCACAGGCGCCTTGACCGTGGCTTTGGGCGCCGTGTTGACCCCGATCACCGCCCGGCTGGTCGACGGAGAGACCGGTGCTGTGATCCTGCTGTCGATCATGCTGGCCGCTGCTTTCGCGGCACTGCTCGCCGCTCTCTCTGTACGACAGAGCGAGCGGCGGGCGCAGCCGGCCTAATCGGATTATCTCGGCAGTAGGCTGCGTCAACTGATCGTCATCTTCTTCCGCGACAAGCTCCCAAGCTGTGCGACGGGCTCGCCGTGCAAGAATTCCTATGATAGGGCCTTCAGGGTTCGGGCCTGTATTTCACACAACCAGAGCTTAAGCTACGATAAAGCCTCATTTGGATGCCACGAACTGCCGATCATGCGTAAGTACATTCTCCTTTTTGTTTTTTTGCTGATCGTCATTCCAGTCGGCCTGCTGGTAGCCGCCTTGGAGAGCGAGCCCCTCGTGCCCCCGCAGCCCGTCGTCACACCGGAAGACGCGAAACGGGCGCGGGAGTTCGTTCGTGCGTTCTGGGCCCTGACCGAGAGCCCCGACAGAAACCAGACACTCACGGCCAGCGAACAAGACCTCGACAGCACCCTGAAGTTTGCAACCCGTGCCTTTCCTTTCGTCCGCGTCAAGGCGGATGTCGTGCCGTGGGGCGTTCGTTTCTACGGCTCGCTCGAACTCCCCTTCGGCCAATGGTTCAATGTGACGACGGAGGTGGAACCTTCCGGCGATAGGTTCGAAGTGACGGAAGTTCGAATGGGCTCGATCCCGCTTCCGGCGGCAGCCGTCTTGCCGGTCGCTCGGACGGGGCTTAACGTGGTGCTTGGCGACGATCTTGGCCGGGTCGCTGTCGAGAGCATCGGCGGGGTTCGCATAAATGGCGAGACGGTCACATTCCGAGTCGACATGACGCGGGCCGAACGCAGGGCCCTGTTGCTAAGCGCAAAGACAACAGTGCGCAGTGTTGCCGGCGTAGCTCCAGCTGAGCAGGTTGGATACTACTGGCTAGCGCTGGAGCGCGCCGCGGCGCGCGGTCCGGCGAGCAAGTATCACTCATTTGCCGGCTATCTTCAGGAGACCGTATCGCTGGTGGTGGAAGCCCTCAAGCAAAACCCGCAATGGGACGCCGAACGGGAGATGCAGTCCGCCCTTCTAGCCCTGGCGATCTATTGCGGTCATCCACAGCTCCAGAGCTTCATTGGCGAAGCCGTTCCTGACAAGCGCGCATGGCGGCGGACAGCCTGCGCCTCGGCAACGCTTGGTGGGCGCCACGACCTCCGGCAACATTTTGCCGTCTCCGTAGGCTTGAAGACAGCCAGCGAAGCAGGCCTTGCCTTCGCCATCGGTGAGGCCAAGGAACTCCTGGACGCCAATCAGGGCGGCAGCGGCTTCAGTTTCGACGACATCGCTGCCGATCGAGCCGGCATCGAATTCGCCGAGCGCATGCTTGCAGCAAGGCCCGAGGATTGGAGCGTGATCGCTGTTTTCCTGGGCGCCGAGGAGACGGTGTTTCCCAGCATATCCGGCCTTCCGTCCCAGATGTCGGAGGCGGAGTTCGAAAGCCGCTTCGGCGCCGTCGACAGCGCGCAATACAAAGCCATGCTGCGCGAGATCGACAGCCGCATCGCAAGTCTGCCCTTCTTCATAACGTTCTGAGCGCAGACCGTTTACGAAGGACGTCGTGCGATGTTGCGGCGTAACTCAGCCCGCGTCGAGTTCCTTGGGCATCGGGTTCCAATCGAAGTAGGCGCGCACCAGGCCGTGGTCGGAGGCGCCTTCGTCTTCAAACTCTTCCCGGTTCAGATGGTCGTTGTAGACCTCCATCTCGCGAAACGACCAGTGCCGCTTGAGGGAGTGATCGTAGAACTCCTCAGAGACCAGGACATGGTCAAGGCTCTCGCGCTTATGCTTGAAGATGTGGGTGTAGTAGACGTCGCTCATGGAGCGGTACTGCTGCAGGCGCTCCACCGAATAGAGCCCCTTGTCTGAGGTGAAGCCCGCCCGGCTCTTTTCTATGACGCGGTAGGTCGGCTGGTCGGAGATCAGCTCGTTGGTGACCGACATGGTATCGTCGTTGAGGTCGCCGAGCAGCACTGTCGGAGAGATCGCACTATTGTCCTGTGACGTCATCACCTCATTCAGCAGAGCCCTGAGCGCCCCCGCCTCCATCACCCGTCGAATGTGGGAAACCGTCGACCTGGTAATCTTGGCATAGCGCCGGAGCGCCACCGGGCGCGGCTCGGCGAAGCTGAGCCGTGCCGGCCCCTTAGACTTTAAATGCGCGACGTAGACCGAGACGGGCGGCGGCTTCGGCCGCGTGCCCTCCGACTGGATGACGGCGTTGAGTACAGGGCGGGAAAACGCGTTGATGGTGACGGTGATCTCCTCCTCGGCACCGTCGGTCTCACGCAGCTGGTCGAAGCGGAAGTCCTCAGGAAAGTCCGCGATCCAGTCGGCCCCTGGTTTGATTTGGGACCTGCCCTTGCGGTCCTTGCGCACCGCCAGCGCCACCTGCGGACGGCCGATGCCCGGCGCGTCGCGAGCGATGAGATCGTAGTCGTCGGCGAGCTCTGCCTCAGCGAAGGCAGCCTCCAGCGCCTCCTTCGCCCAAAGCTCCTGAAAGCCGATGACCTCGGCGTCGAGCCTGCGGATCTGTGCGGCAGTCCAAGCGATCTTGGCCTCATAGGCCGCGCGCCCCTCCGCGTTGTCCTCGAGGGCCGGCCGGTTTGAGTAGGTGAGGCCGCCCGGCACCTGGAGGTTCAACAGATTGAAGGTGGCGAAGCTGAGATCACGCATATTGTCGCGCGGCATGGCGGAACCCCGTTCGATGGACCCACCTCTGCATACGACAAGTTTTGCCACAGGCCTATGTGGAAAGCGCGGCATGGATCCCTTGGGAGATCAGCCGCTCGCGCCTACTTTGCCTTCGTTGCGACGATGAAGATCGAAAGGCCCTTCTTGCCCGGTTGCCAGCGGTGATCGATCACGAAGCCGGCCTTGGCGATGCTCTCCACCACATCCTCCGCCGTGATGACCTTGACCAGCGGAAAGAAACCGAGGAATCGGCCGATCGGCGCAATGAGCTTGAACCAGGCCATGCGGTCGCCCAGGCAAACCGTGCTGCTGACGAAGACGCCACCCGGCTTGAGCAGCCGATAGACTTTGGCAATGGCGGCCTCCCTGTCTTCCAACAGGTGCAGAATGCTGTGCCCCATGACCACATCGAAGCTGCCCTCGGGCGCCTCGAAGTCCTCGATGGTGGCAACTTGGAAGGTCACGTTTTCCACGCCCGCCGCCTCGGCCTTGCCGCAAGCGATCTCGATCATCTTGGGTGAGATATCGATGGCCAGGATGCGTTTGACATAGGGCGCCTGAATCAAAGCCGTCGAACCGGTGCCGCAGCCGAATTCGAGCACATCCATGTCAGGCCGGAGATACTCGCGAGTGACCTCCAGCTTCTTTTGATAGGCCGCTTCGTCGGCAACCGGTTTCTTGGCATATCCGGCAGCGTGCCGGTCCCAAAACTTGGCGTCTTTGTTCATCTGTTCGTCGGATATCGTTTGAGGGCGGTCGGTATGCACCGCCGGGTCCGCGCTTCACTACCCATACAGCAAACAAAGAGAAATTGCGGAATTCCGTTCCAGCATTATACAGAAACGCATGAATTGGCAGAGCATCGCCTTCGACTGGAACCAAGCGCGGGCCTTCCTCGTCACGGCAGAAGAGGGCACTCTGTCCGCCGCCGCGCGGGCGCTGGGGCTGACGCAGCCGACGCTCGGGCGGCAAGTCGCCGCGCTTGAGAGCAATCTCGGCGTTACCCTCTTCGAGCGTGTCGGGCGCTCACTGTCCTTGACCCAGGCGGGCCTGGAACTGCTGGAACACGTGCGTGCAATGGGCGAAGCAGCGAGCCGCGTCTCGCTTGTAGCGTCGGGCCAATCGCAGAGCATCGAAGGAAAGGTCAGCATCACGGCCACCAACGTGATGGCGACCTATCACCTGCCGCCTGTACTTAAACGACTGCGTGAGATGGCACCGGCCATCGAGATCGAGATCGTCGCCTCCAACGAGGTTCGCGACCTGCAGCGCCGCGAGGCCGACATCGCCATCCGCCATGGCCGGCCGGAGCAACCGGACCTGATTGCCAAGCTGGTTGGCGAGACCTCGGCCCATCTCTATGCGACCAAGGAGTATCTCGAAAAGATCGGTCGGCCCGAGACTCCAAGCGACCTGGTGGGCGCCGACTTCATCGGCTTCGAGCATCCCGAGCGGCTGCTGCCGGCGTTGCAAGGACTTGGCCTGCCAGTCAACCGGGAGAACTTCAAACTCGTCTCCGCAAGCGGCACCGTGATGATCGCGCTGGCCAAGCAGGGTCTCGGCATCGTCCCGCTTATCAGATACGACGCCGATCTCATCCCAGAGCTGGAACCCGTGCTGCCGGAGCTAGCCCCCATTCCCGTGCCCATCTGGCTGGTGACGCACCGGGAGCTGCACAGTAGTCGCCGCATCCGCTTGGTCTTCGACCTCCTCGCCGAAGCCCTTGCCCGGCGATGATGGGGGGCGAAGCGCTCTTCATCGCCGCGGTGCTTGTGGTCGCCGGCCTGGTCAAAGGCGCCGTCGGGCTCGGCCTGCCGCCCATCGCCATGGGCCTGATGGTGATCGTCATGCCGCCGGTCGAGGCCGCCGCCTTGCTGGTCTTGCCATCCTTCCTGACCAACGCCTGGCAGATGCTCAACGGCCCCTACTTTCGCCGCCTGCTGCGGCGCTTCTGGCCGCTCCTGCTCTGCGCCGTCGGCGGCACATTAGTGGGGGCCGATTGGTTGAGCGAGGAGAACACCCGCATCGGCACCTTCATCCTGGGCAGCGTCCTGGCGCTCTATGCCCTCTCCGGCCTGGTCTCGGCACAGCTCTTGATCGGCGCCGCCAAGCAACGCTGGCTCGGCCCGCTCAGCGGGCTCGCGACCGGCCTGGCGACGGCGGCGACGGGCGTCTCCTCCATCCCGGTGGTGCCCTACTTCCAGGCCGTGGGCTTGGAGAAGGACGAGCTGGTTCAGGCCATGGGGCTGTCGTTCACCGTCTCGACCCTGGCGCTCGCCGTCAACCTGGCCTCGGTCGGCGCCCTGACGCCCTCCATCGGGCCGATGGTCGGCCTGGCCGTGGTTGCGGTCTTCGTCGGCATCGTGCTGGGACAGCTGCTGCGCAAGCGCCTCGACGCCAAGACCTTCCGCTTCTGGTTCTTCGTCGCGCTGCTGCTGCTCGGCCTCTATCTCGCCGTCCAGGCGGTGCTTTAGCGCGCCCCTCCCTCCTGCCAGCCCGGTGACAAAGCGGACCCCGGCCTATCTGAGGGACGGCAGGAACAGGCTGATCTGCGGGAAGTAGAGCAGGATCAGCAAGCCCATGATGATGGTGGCGATGAAGGGAACGACCTTCCGCGACACCTGCTCGATGGTCAGCCCCGAGATGCCGCAGGCGACGAAGAGGTTGACCCCGAGCGGCGGGGTCAGAAAGCCGATCTCGCTGGTGACCACCAGCAGAATTCCGAAGTGGATCGGGTCGATACCCAGTTGCACGATCAACGGCAGCAGGATCGGGGTCAGAATGATCACCGTGGAGAGCGTTTCCATGAAAGTGCCCAGCACGATCAGGATCGCGCAGATGATCAGCAGCATGATCGTAGGATCGCTGGTGATGGTGAGCAGCGAGCTGGCGATCTGCTGGGGAATGAGATTGAGCGCCAGGAACTCGCCGAAGAAGATGGCGGTGCCCATGATCAGGATCAGCCCGCCGCAAATCGTGCTGGCTTCGGTCAGCGACTGCCAAAGATCGGATAGGCCGAGCGTCCGCTTGATGACGACGCCGACCAGGATGGCGTAGAGCACGGCAATCACGGAGGCTTCCACCGGCGTGAAGATGCCGCCGTAGATGCCGCCCAAAACGACGAAGGGCGTCGCCAGCGAGAACTTGGCTTTGTAGAGGCTGGCCAGGAAAAGCCGCGTATCGAAGGGCCTGGCCTCGCCACGGTAACCCTTGCAGTGCGAAATGAGATAGGTGGTGCCGATCAACAGGGCGCCCATGAGAATGCCCGGCAACAGGCCAGCGAGAAACAGGTCGCCGATGGAGACGGACGCCAGCACGCCATAGACGATCATGGGATTGCTCGGCGGCAGCAATATGCCGAGCGTCCCGCCCGAAGACGCCACGGCAGCCGCGAAGTCCTTGGGATAGCCATCCTCTTTCATGGCCGGAATGAGCAGCGTGCCGATGGCCGCGACCGTCCCCGGGCCGGAGCCGGAAATGGCCGCGAAGAACATGCAGGACAGGATGGTGACGATGGCGAGACCGCCATAGGCACCGCCGACGACGGCGCGCATCACCTCGATGATGTCGCGGGTGATGCCGGCCCGCGACATGATGGCGCCGGCCAGAACGAAATTCGGAATGGCGAGAAGCGGGAACTTGTCCACCCCGTCGAACAGGCTGTGCGCCAGCGAGGCCAGCGGAATGGGCGAGGACAGCAGCTCGACCAAGGACGGCACGCCCAGGGTGACGAAGATCGGCACACCCAGGACAAGGCAAGCGAGGAAGAGGAGAACGAAGATCATGCCCTGTTCTCCCGGGCCGCTTTCTCCTCGGCGGCCCCTTCACCGGCGATCAGCGGAATGCCGTACTTCCAAGAACGCCATTGACGCTCGACGATCCGGACGATCATGAGCGCGTGGGCGATCGGAATGACCGTGTAGATGTAGGCGAGGGGCAGAAACAGCGATGTCGAGTAGACCGGATAGGCGATGGTGCGCTGGATCAGCAGGATGCCGGCGATCACCACGAAGGCGTTGAAAACGACCCAGACGGCATCGGCGATCAGAAAGACGAGACGGTCATTGAGCGGGAGAAGGCGCGCGAACAGCGTAACCCGAATATGGCTTCCCCGCTGGGCGGCAAGACTGGCCGAGATGTAGACGAACCAGACAAAGGCGAAGCGCGAAACCTCTTCGCTCCACGAAAACCCAATACCCAGGATGTAACGAAAGACGATCTGCGCGCCGAGCACGACGACCAGCAACGCCAGGCTGAGATTGGCGACAACCAGTTCGAGCTTGCCCGCGGCGGACAGCAATCGGCGGCTCATCATTCTGCTCCATCGGGCGGAGGGGCCCGTTCTCCTGGCAAGCGGCAGGGAACGGCGAGCCCTCCACCCGCAGCCCTGGAGCTACTTGAGGCTACCGGTCTCTTTGTAACGCAGGGTCATGTCGACCCACGCCTTGCCGCCGCCGACCAGGCCATAGAGTTCCGGCCAGGCACCGCGCGCTTTCTCCGACCAGACCTCGGGATCCGACAGCTCGCAGAAGGTCACACCGTGCTGCTCCGTCAGCACCTTTCGCACCCGGGCGCTGTTCTCCGCCACGTACTCGGCATGGGAGATGTCCGTTTCTTCCGCAGACTTGGCCAGAATGCGTTGATCTTCCTCAGACAGGCTGTTCATGAAGTCGCTGTTGATGATGACGACCGCCGCCTGCGGCAGATAAGTGGCCTCGGTTATGTATTTTATGTGCTCGTGAAAGCCCATGTTGAGAATGACGTCCGTGGGGCTGTCGAACGCATCCACGACACCGGTCGCAATGGCGCCGAAGGTTTCGCCCCAGGCAATGGGATAGGTCGAAACGCCCCAGGACTCCCACATGGCGGTCATCACCGGGTTTTTGGGCGCTCTAATCTTGAGGTCCTGCAAGTCGTCGATGGAGTCGATGCACTGGTCTTTGGCAAACATGCTGCGGAAAGCGTTGTTGAAGCCGCCGATGATCCGCAAGCTGCCGCTCTCTGCTTGGACGCGCCGGTCGAGCTCGTCGCGGAAGGGCCCAGCACGCAGCAGTCCACTCTCGCCCGTCAGATCTTCAGGGCCACTGTTCAGATAAGGCAGTACCAAAACGTTCAGCGAAGGTGCGAGCTGTGCCACGTTGTTCGACGTGATGCCGCCCATCTGGATGGTGCCGAGCTGCACCTTCTGAGCGATCGCCTGCTCGGTGCCCATGACGCCGCCATCCAAAACCTGGACAACGATTTCGCCGTTGGAGTTCTCCTTCACCCGTTCGGCGAACTGATGGGCGTAGACGCCATAGGTATGATCAGCCGGGCAGCAGTGGGCATAGCGGATGGTGACCCGCTCTGCTGCAGCGTCGACCATACCGGCGAGCATGGCCGGTACCGCCAGGACCATCGCGGCGCCTAAGGCGCCCACATATCTCTTCGACACTGTCTCCTCCTTTATTCTCGTTTGAGCCCCCTTGGGCCATGGTGCAGGCGAAACGCGTTACGCCACCTCCAATTCCTGCATGCTAGGGTGACGCGAACCGCGGCTCCGCCACGCCGCGCACCCCAAGCCCTTCGACCGCGAACAGAGCGCCGGCCTGCGGCTCCGCCGTGATTTGCGCTTCGCTCATGGCAAAGGTCGCGGAGGTTACGAATAGAATGTCGAGATCGGCACCGCCGAAGGCGCACATGGTCGGACAGGCAACCGGCAGCCGGATGCTCCGCATAAGCTCGCCATCCGGCGAGAAGCATGCAACGGCACCCCCCTCGAACAGGGCCCCCCAATAGTTGCCGTCTTCATCGACCGTGGCACCGTCGATGCGGCCGAGATAGGCTCCGGTATCGACGAAGGGCCTCCGGTTGGAAATCTCTCCCGTCTCGGGGTCGAGATCGTAACGGTAAGACCGGTCGACCCGGCTGTCCGAGAAGTAGAGCGCGGTTCCGTCGGGACTGAAGGCGATGCCGTTCGAAACCGTGAAACCGCCGTCCATGCAATGCCATCTCAGCTCCGGCCCGAGCCGGTAGAGCGAGGCATTGGGCGTGGAAAAGCGTCGATTCATCGAGCCGCACCAGAACCGGCCCTGACGATCCACCTTGCCGTCGTTCAGCCTGGTGTCCGGCGAATCGGGCTCGGGATTGCCGATCCAATGGATGGCCGGTATCGGGCCATCCAACTCTACGAAAGCAAAACCTTCGGAGAAGCCGGCGATCAGCCGATGGTCACGGCAAAGCCCGATCGAACCGATGGTGTCGGGAACCTGCCACGACCTCAGATCGCCACCCTCGGCGTCGGATCGCCAGATCCTGCACTGGCAACTGTCGATCCAATAGAGGCGCCGCAGACGATCATCCCAGATCGGACATTCGCCCAGAACGGCAGGCCCCTTCCAAATGGGTTCAATCCGCAAGGGCGCGGGCTGCCAATCCCGTTTGGAATCGATGACATTGTCAGAAGCGCTGCCGCCCACCGAGATTTCCCCTCCCACTTTAGGGAGAGGCTAGTCGGCAGCAAAAAATGTGTATAATGTATTTTATCTCCGTTCCTTTTTTAAAAAATGAATATCACACTTCGTCAACTGCAGTACGTCGTCGCCGCGTCTCAAGAGCGATCGATTCTTGGCGCGGCCAAAGCCTTGAACATCTCGACCTCGTCAATTCTGATGTCGATCGACAAGTTCGAGCAGGAGTTCGGCATCCAGGTGTTCGTTCGCCAGCGGTCCAAGGGACTGGTGACGACGATTGCCGGCGAGCGCGCTATCGCGCGCACCATACGCCTGTTGGATCAGGCCGATGCCTACGAGCGGGACATCAGCGGCACCGATCAGGACCTGTCGGGCGAGCTGCGTGTCGGTTCCTTCACCTCGATATCGCCCAACATTGCGCCACAGGTGATTCGTGAGATGACCGAAGCCTATCCGGAGGTGATCGTTCACCTGTCGGAGGGGGATATTATGTCCATCCAGCGCAGCCTGCGTGACGGTGTCGTGGACATCCTCCTGACCTACGACGCGGGGCTATGGGAGGAATTCGACTACGAGGTGCTGGCAAATGCACCACCGCATGTCGTGCTGGCGGAGAAAGACCCGCTGGCAAAGAAAAAACGCATATCGCTGCACGACATCAAAGACCGCACCTTGCTGCTGCTGAACCTGCCGCAGTCCCGTACCTACATGGCATCGATCTTCGAGCGCGCAGGTGTCAGCCCCACCCGCATTCAAAGACTCGAGTCGTTCGAGATGGTGCGCAGCTCGGCCGCCGCGGGGCTGGGTGTTTCCATTCTCAACATCCGCCCCATGACGGATAACACCTACAGCGGATTGCCCGTGGTCTGCCGCCCGCTCGTGGAAGCGGAACCCAGTCCGAACATCGTGCTCGCAACCCGCCGGGGCGGCCGCATCAGCCGACGGTCACGTGCCTTTGCGGAGCACTGCCGGAGTTTCTTCACGACGGAACAAGCGAAGCGATTGTTCGTGTAGCGATCGCGGCGAACACACCGGCTGCTGCAAGTCAGGCAGTTATTTGGCAAGTGCCGCTGCTGGTCGGCAAGTCGGCTTGTCAGCAGCCTCTATTCTAGTTCTCGCCCCCACCGGTTTGTTGAGTCGCGAAGGCGGCGGCAAAGTCGAGCAGCGCTCGGTCGGAGCCCCGCGGCCCGATAAAGGAGAGGCCGAGCGGGCAGCCGCCGACCTGCGCCAAAGGCAGGGTGACCTGCGGCAAACCGGAGAAGCCCGACGGACAGGTCATGCTGAGCACCCGGGTGCGGTGCTGGAGCTGTGCCTCACCGGCGAGGCCGATCTTGGGCGCAGCATCCGGTGCCGTCGGCAGGCACAGCAGCGTGTCGTCCCGGCAAAGCTCTTCCAGAAGCTCCGTCATGTGCTGGCGCGTTGCCTGCGCATCTGCGTCGTCATCGTCCTTGATGCTGCGCACCCAGTCGAAACGCTCAGCGATCTCCGGTCCGAAGCTTGGGTTCACCTCCTCTATCCAAGCGCTATGCACGCGCCAGATCTCCTGCCCCTGCAAGAGACGGAAATGCCACATCACGGACCCGAAGCCCTCGGCGCCGACGAGATCGATCGCGCCGCGCTCGGCGACCCTTTGGCCGGCCGCCTCGATCAAGGGCGCCACGGCGGCCTGCGCGGCCTCGCTCGCCAAGGCCGTGACATCGGCCATCGCCAGAACGCGCTTGAATTCGAAGCTCTGTGCATCCTCTCCCAGCAGCACCTCGCCGACCGCGGTCAGCACTTCCGGCTCGCGTGCGAACCAGCCGACCGTATCGAAGCTCGGCGCCAGCGGCATGACGCCGGAAATCTCGACGCGGCCATGGGTCGGACGCAGGCCGTAGACCCCGCAGTAGCTGCCGGGGATACGAACCGAGCCGCCTGTGTCGCTGCCAAGCGCAAAATCGCAAGCGCCGCCGGCCACCGCCGACGCCGAGCCGCAGGAGGAGCCGCCGGGGATACGCCCGGGCGCGTTGCTGTTGGTCGGCGTGCCGTAGTGATGGTTCTGGCCGTTCAGGCTGTAGGCCAGCTCGTCGGTGATGGTCTTGCCCACCAGGTTGGCGCCGGCTGCCAATACCTTCTCCACGGCCGGGGCATGAGCCGGCGCCGGCATGTGGGTGCGGGCCCAATCCGGATTGCCGCAGCCCGTGACGTGGCCGGCAATATCGAAAATGTCCTTTGAGCCGAAGCTCAGCCCATTCAACGGCCCCATGCCGCTGGGCGGCAGTGTCAGGCGCGGTCCGGGCAGGAAGGCGCCCAGCGGATCGTTGCCGCTGTCCATTGGACGATCACTCATAACTCCCCCTTCTAACTGGCGCTGGACGCCGCGCGCCTAGGTCGCTGTCTCGTCGACCTCCGGCTCCTCACCGTCCTGCAGCTCCGGCCCGCTTTCACGCTCGGGATGGATGCGCCGGATAATGATGTCGCCGTTGGGCAGCACCTCTGGCGCCTCGTACTGCGGAATGGAATCGATGAAAAGTCCAAGCGCGTCCATCATGCGCGCGATGGCATCCATGGCCATGCGCTCCGCCTCGTCGAGGCTCTGCTGCTGGTCCTGCGCGGCGGCCGGCGTCAAAGCCAAGGCTGCGGACAGGACAACTCCGCATACAACCGCTTTCATCCTGCGCATCTCGCCCTCCTATGCGCTCTGCCGAGCCAAGGCTCTGGCTTTCTTTGTGGCTTATGCCTCGGCAGGCTTTAACTCAAGCTTGCGGATCGCCAGGAAAGTCCTTGTCGACCACACGGTGGCGATCTTGCCCACGCCAGAGTGCGACACCCGCGAAAGTCGCGCAGACCGCCGCAATGAACCCCAACAAGCCGCCCGGATGACCAAGGTCCATGGCCAAACCGGCCAGAACCGGACCACTGAGGCTGCCGAGCTCATATGTCAGAATAAAGGTGGCATTTGCGACGGCGAGTTGCGCCGGCAAGAATCGCTGACCGAGCAGGGCCAGGCCGAGTGCATAGAATGCCAGGAGGCAACCGCCCAAGGGAACCATCAGAATATAGTGGCTGAGGGTATCCCCGGTCGGAAGAGCCAGGATCGCAAGGCAGCAGAGCACAGCCACAAGAGCCAGGAGAATGAGGATCAACCGCCGACCGATCAGGTCGCTCAACATGCCCATGGGATACTGCAGAGCGATGGCCCCCACCAGGAGCCAGGTGAGCAGCTGCAAGGCTTCGCCTTCCGCCATGCCACTGCGCACGCCATACACGGGAAGCAGCGTATAGAGGGCCGACTCGCTGATGCCGCCCATGAGCGCCGTGCCGAAAACGGTGGGCGCCGCCAGCAGGGCGCCGATCAGGCCCATCGCCTGCTTCGCCTTCAAGTTCGGCGCAAGGTGGCCGATGAAAGGCAAAGGGGCTGCTGCTATCAAGATGCCGCTCGCCGCCAACAGGAAAGGTAGCCAGCCCTCCGTTCCGGCAGCCTGCAGCACCAGCGGCCCGACGGCCATGCCGCCGAAGAAAGCCATGCCGTAGAGCGCCATGATTTGGCCGCGCCGCGCTTCGGGGGCCAAGGCGTTTATCCAGGTCTCGCCCAGCAACCACGGCACCGCCATGGCCATGCCGGCGACCAGCCGCAGCAGCGCCCAGAGAATCGGGTGATCAGCAACGGGCATGAGCAGAACGCTGACCAACGAGATGCACAATCCGGATAGCACCATCGGCATGACGCCGAAGCGCGCGACCAGTCGTGGTGCCAGCGGCATGGCGATGACGATGCCGAGCGAAGGCATGGCGGAGACGAAGCCGATGGCCGAGCTGGCCAGCCCACGCTGCTCGAGCAGAAGCGCGGTGAGCGGCACCAGGATACCGAAGGCCATCCCGATGGCGCCCATGTGTAGGATCAGCGTGGCAAGCGCCAACCATCGCGCGGTTGCACCGATGACTGCGGGATTGCTTCGACTTTCGGACATGCTTCCCCCGTGCGGCTTCGCCTAGCATGCCCTCTGAACGGCTGTCCATGGATGGCTTGCAGCAGGCGCTTGAACTTGCACACTGGCAGCCTGAAAAAGGGGCGCGGTGCACTGCCGCTCAGAGTGAATAGGACGGGGTATCGAGGGGCGCTTATGACAGAATTGCCAGAGCTCTTGACCGCACGCGCGCTGAGCAGCCGCTATCGAGCCGGCACACTCAGTCCCGTCGAGGTGACCAAAGGGTGCCTTGCAACCGCGGAAGCGCATAACGAACAGCTCCGCGCGTTCGTCTCCCTGGAGCCGGAAGAGGCTCTGGACGCAGCCCGCGCGGCCGAGGCGCGCTGGCACACCGGCCGCCCTCTCAGCCCCATCGATGGCGTGCCGGCAACAGTCAAGGACGTCCTGGCCATGCGCGGGGCGGCAACCTTGCGCGGTTCACTCACCTGCGATCCCGGCGATTTGGCGCCCGACGACGCCCCGGCCGTCGCGCTGTTGCGCGATGCCGGGGCCGTTCTGATCGGTAAGACCGCAACACCTGAGTTCGGGTGGAAGGGCGTCACCGACAGCCCGCTGACCGGCATCACCCGCAATCCCTGGGATCCATCCAAGACCCCTGGTGGATCCAGCGGTGGCGCAGCCGTTGCTGCAGCGATGGGTATGGGTGCGCTGCACTTCGGCACCGATGGCGGCGGTTCCATCCGCATCCCCGCATCTTTCACTGGCGTCGTCGGCTTCAAGCCGACCTTCGGACGTGTGCCCGCCTTTCCCCTCAGCCCCTTCGGCACGGTCTCTCACATCGGGCCGATGACCCGGAGCGTCGACGACTGCGCTCTGATGTACGCCATCATCGCCTGGCCTGACCCGCGCGATGCCTACTCCCTACCCGCCTGCGGACCCGAGCTGGCGGGAGAGTTGGATCAGGGGGTGAAGGGCCTGCGTTTCGCGCTCAGCACCACGCTCGGTTTCGGTCCGCCCGAGCCGGAGGTCGCCAAGCGCCTGAACGAGGTGGCGCAAGCGCTGGAGCACATGGGCGCGCACATCGAGGAGACGGCGCTAGACCTGACCCAGGCTGAGGAGGTCTTTCGTGTTCACTGGTTCGCCGGAGCCGGCACCGTGCTGCGCGGCATCGAGGACGCGAAGCGGCGAAAGATGGATCAGGCCTTGGTCGAGGTCGGAGAGCAGGGCAATGCTCTCAGCCTGCCCGACTATCTCGACGCGGCGAAGCAACGCGAAGCGCTCACCTCACGGCTCAACGCTCTGCATCAGCGCTACGACTTGCTGCTGACGCCGAGCACGCCGCTCACCGCCTTCGAGGCGGGACTGGAGGTACCGTTGAATGGCAACTGGGGCCAGCACTGGCATCAGTGGACCCCCTTTTCCTATCCCTTCAATCTGACCGGCCAACCCGCAATCAGCCAACCGGCCGGCCGCTCCTCCGACGGCCTGCCGATCGGCGTCCAGATTGTCGGGCCGCGCTATGCCGACGCGATCGTGCTGCGTGCGGCTAAGGCCTTGGAGAAAGCCTTCCCCTTCGAAGCGCCCCCCACCGCCGACGGAGCCGGGAAGGCCGCGAAAGAGACGGCGACCGCATGACGTCTCAGGCCGGACGGGCCCGACAGCATGGCGCAGTCGCCTGCGGCCATCCTCTCGTCGCAAGAGCGGTGCGTGAGATATTGGAGGACGGTGGCAGTGCCTTCGACGCGGCCTTGGCTGGCATGGCCGCGTCTTGCGTCGCTGAGCCGGTGCTGGCGTCCTTGGGCGGAGGTGGCTTTCTGCTGGCGCGCTCGGAGGCGCGCGGCACGGAACTCTACGACTTCTTCGTCGACACGCCGCGCGCAGGGTCCCAAAGCGGGCGACGGCAGCGTGACGAGTTGGACGTGCGTCGGGTCACCGCGGACTTCGGCACCGCCACTCAGGACTTCCACATCGGTGTCGGCACCATCGCAACGCCTGGGGCTCTGCCCGGCCTCTTCGCCATCCACCGCGCGCTCTGCGGCTTGCCGCTCGCACGCCTGCTCGAACCGGCCGTGCGCCTAGCGCGAGAAGGCTTTCCTCTCGCACCCTTTCAGGCCTTCCTCTTCCAGGTTGTCGGGCCCATCGTCCAGGCGACGGCTGAGGTCCGCGCGCTCCACTGCCAGCGTGATGGCAATCTGCTCGGTGCCGGCGCGCTCTTTCGTCAGGAAGCACTGGCCCACTGTTTGGAAGCGCTGGCCGCCGAAGGGGAAGCCCTCTACCGCAACGGTGAGCTTGGCGAGAAACTCTGCCGGCTGTGCCGCGACGAGGGCGGGCTGCTGACACAAGAGGACATTTCCGGCTACCGGGTAATGCGCCGGCGACCATTGAGCCTTCGCTTCGATGGCGCCGAGATCGCCACCAACCCGGCGCCTTCGATCGGCGGCGCACTGATCGCGGATAGCCTGAGGCGGCTCGATGGATGCACGCTCGGTGCTTGGGGCTCACCCGAGCATATGCGCGCCCTGGCGGAAGCGATGATCGCCACCAATACGGCGCGCGCCGAGATCATTGCCGGCCTGATCGCGGAGGGAGAGCCGCTTGACGATCCGGAGCAAGAGCCGTTCGAGACAGCAAGCACGGTCGGTCAACACCCGCCGGCTACACGCGGCACCACTCACATCTCGGTTGCCGATAGCGCCGGCAACCTGGCCGCCGTCAGCTTGTCCAACGGCGAAGGCTGCGGCCGACTGTTGCCGGGAAGCGGAATCATCCTCAACAACATGCTGGGGGAAGAGGACCTGGTCGGCGCGGAACTGGACGACTGGACAGCCGGTGTGCGCCTGGGCTCCATGATGGCACCAAGCCTCGCCCTGCGGGACGACGGCAGTTTGATCGCCCTCGGTTCCGGCGGCTCCAACCGTCTGCGCAGCGCCATTCTTCAAGTCCTGATCAATGCCACCGCCTTCGGCCGCGACTTGCCGACGGCCGTGACAGCGCCACGCCTGCATATGGAGGGGGGCGTCTGCCATCTGGAGCAGGGCTACAATGAAGCAGTCGTCTCGGCGTTGAAGGACATCGCACCTGACGCCTTCCAGCTCTGGCCGGCTGGCAACCTTTTCTTCGGCGGCGTCCATGCCGTGGGCTGCTCGCCAGGGGGCAAATTGGCCGCTGCCGGCGATCCGCGCCGAGCAGGTGTGGCCGAAGTCTTCTAGAATGAGCCGGAACGAGACGAGCGTGCCGGTCGTCTGACCTGCCAGCTAGTCCTGCTTTGGAAGGCAGTAGACCAGGCAGGCGCAGCTAGCATTGCGCGAGACCTGATCGGCGACGCTGCCTTCGATCAGCGCTTCCAGGCGTCCACGCTGATCGTGACCCATGACAATGATGTCGACGTCGTTCTCTTTGGCGACAGCGAGGATCTCGTCGGCCACGTCGCCTGCGCGCACGAAAGTCTTCACGGCCTTGGCGGCGCTGTTTTTGCTGAACGCCTCGGCATGCGCGACGATGTTCTCGGCCACAATTGTAGCAAGCCGGGCCACATAGTCGGCACGTTGGGCTTGTTGACTGATGGCAACCCCAGCCGTGCTATCAAGGGCGGAGTGGTACCAAATGTCATAAGTCTGCCTTTTCAGGATGCCTTCGGCCACCGCCCCTTCGATCAAGGCATCGGAGATCTTGTCTGGCTCCATCACGCAGAGCAGGCCAAGGTTCGCCTCGTAGCTGTCAGCAAGGGCGCAGGCGATCTGCAATGCCGTGCTACTTGCCTTGGTACCATCGACTGCGACCAGAACGCGCTCGACCATCTCGCTATCCTCCCTTTGCTAGCCGCGGCAGCACAGCCCAATCCGGCCATGTCGGCGGAACTATAGCCCGGGTGTCCACATGGAAAATAGGGATTTTTGACAACAACGTCATAGCCAAGCCTTAGGCTCGCTCACTCAGCGCCGAAAGCGCGAGATGAGGAGGCGCAGGGACTACGACCGTTTTGCTTTTTGTCGGAAGAGCGAGGACCAGCCTACGGTTCGTGCGCGGCTGGTCCTCGGATCAAAAGACCCGAACGCGGTCGGAATCTCTAAGCGACCGCGGACTCGGCCTTGTTCTTGCTGATGTAGGCAACCGCACAGTGCTTGGCGCAGTAGGGCTTCCCGGGCGCCGCCGGCGCACCACAGAAACGGAAGCTCGGGTCCGAGGGATCGCCGATCGGCCAAGCGCACAGGTGTCGGCTTTCCTGCGCTTGCTTGCGCTCCAAAGCCGGAGCTAGCGGCGTGATCGCCTCGTCGGTCTCCATTTCCACGACCACGGTGGGCGCCTGCACCGACTCGGCCATGCGGGCCCGCGCCAGGGCGGCATTGCGGCGACGCCGCTTGCTTTCGCCATCGCGCTTGATGGGACTCGGGCGCGATGCCAGCTTCAGGCGGTGCGCCTTGCCAACAACCGCGTTTTTGGAGACGCCAAGAACCTTTCCAATCTCGGAGGCGGACAGGCCGTCCTCCCACAAACTGGTGAGCGTCTGAATTCTCTCCTCTGTCCAACTCATGCTATGGAGCCTCTAGATCTTGTATGTCCCGAATACCATTACACGATATCCTGTAGACCACAGAGAGTCGAGTCGAGTCCGTTAAGGCATTGAAAGGATTCTGGGGAAAAGCCGAAACGGCCGAATGCGCACTCTGTGCAAGTGGTTAAGAACGTGGACTTTGCGGCAATCTTGCGGCGGCCAGATGGCGAGCTCCGGACCTCTCCGTCGAGTGCTCTAGGCCCTTGTCATCCACAGGCAAGCTCGGAATTGGGGCTCGATTTGCCACTAATAGCAGGCTTGTCTTTGCGGCTGTCGCGCACTAAAGCGCAGCGGTCGAAGCAGCCAGCCCGGCATAGGTTTTCGAGACAGCAGCATGATCGACAGCTCCAAGTATCCCTGGCGCGGCATCCTGGTCGGCGTCTTCGCCATGGCCGTGGTGGTCACCGTCTCCAACGTCGTGGTGCAGTACGCCATCAACGACTGGCTGACCTGGGCCGCCTTCACCTATCCCATTGCCTTCCTCGTCACCGACCTGAGCAACCGGTCCCTTGGGCCGGCTGCCGCGCGGATGGTGGTCTATGCCGGCTTCCTGACCGGCGTCGTGCTTTCTCTCGTCTTCGCCGACCCCCGCATCGCAATTGCATCGGGCTCCGCATTCCTGGTGGCGCAACTGCTCGACGTACAGATCTTCGACCGCCTGCGCCGTGCGAGCTGGTGGAAAGCACCGCTGATCTCCTCCGGCATCGCCTCGACGGTAGACACCGCGCTGTTCTTCTCGCTCGCCTTCGCCGGCACCGAAGTGCCTTGGGTGACCCTGGCGCTGGGCGACCTCGTGGTGAAGTTCTTCATGGCCTCCTGTCTGCTGCTGCCCTATCGCCTGCTCATGCGCAGCCTGCCGCGCAGTCAGATCGCGTAAGCCAGTCCATCCGGACATGAGCCGCCGCGGCAAGGACCTGCCGCCCCTCGGCGGCCTGGCAGTCTTCGAGGCGGCGGCCCGGCATCTCTCCTTCCAAGAGGCGGCACGCGACTTCAACGTCACCCCCGGCGCGGTCAGCCGGCAGATCAAGGCGCTGGAGACCGAGCTCGGCTGCGCCCTCTTCCTGCGTGTGCACCGCGGCGTCCGCCTCACCCCGGAGGGCGAGGCTCTAAGCATCGCGGTCGGCGAAGGCTTCGCCCAGATCGCCAAGGCCTGCCGCCGCCTGCGCGAGCGGCAACAACGCCCGAGCGTCACGCTTGGCGCGACCACCGCCGTTGCCGCGCTCTGGCTCATGCCGCGCCTGGGCGCCTTCTGGCGCGAGCATCAGGACATCGTGGTCAATCATGTGATCAGCGACGTAGCGCGGGAGCTGGCCGGACCCGGCATCGACCTGCGCATCCGCTATGGCCACGGCCGCTGGCCCGGCGAAGAGGCTGCGAGATTGTTCGGCGACCGGCTCTATCCCATCTGCGGGCCGGGCTTCGCCAAGCGGATGGCGGGAAAGGCGCTGGACGCGCTCACCCAGCAGCCGCTCATTCAACTGCAAGGCGTCGACCCGGACTGGACCGACTGGGAAGACTGGTTGCATCTCGCCGGGATGCCGCACGGCGCCTTGGACCTGCGGCGCTTCAACAACTACGCCATCGCGCTCCAGGCGGCGCAGGACGACCAAGGCATCGCGCTCGGCTGGCACAGCCTGGTGGTGCCGCTACTCACCGACAACAAACTGGTCCGCCTCTGGGAGATCGAGGTGCCGGCCCCCGGCGCCTACTACGTAACCTGGGACAGCGCCCGCCCCCTCGGCCCCGAAGCGGAGACGCTCAAGGCCTGGCTGATCGAAAGCGCCGCACTCTAGGTTTTTACTTTACTTCAACTCAATCGAAATAGCGCAATTCGGCTATTGCGCCGGACCGTCGTTTCGCGATCTCATCGCAGGTCAGCATTGGCCTCTGGTGCGAAGTGGAGCGCGCGGCATGGAACATCTCGATATCGCTGGACTCAAGCGGGTGGCGCAGAACATCGAAAGCGCCAACGGCCTGCCCAACGCCTTCTATACCTCCGACGAAGCCTTCCAGGCCGAGCGCCAAAAGGTCTTCCGCGAGGGCTGGTTCGGCATCGGCTTCGGCCAGGACGTGCCCAAGCCCGGCGACGCCAAACCCATCGACATCCTCGGCCTGCCGCTGCTCCTGCTGCGTGACAAGGACGGCCAGGTCCGCGTCTTCCAGAACGTCTGCCGTCATCGCGGCATGACCCTGGTGTCTGAGCCGACCAACGTCGGCAGCTTCATCGTCTGCCCCTACCACGCCTGGTGCTACGGCCTGGATGGCGGCCTGCGGGGCACGCCGCACGTGGGCGGGCCCGGCGTCAACCGCCATCCGGCGATCCAGCGCGAGGGGCTCGGCCTTCTGGAGGTCCGCAGCCACACTTGGCTCGACACCGTCTTCGTCAATCCCTCCGGCAACGCGCCGGACTTTGAAGAGCATGCCGCCGCACTCTTCGATCACTGGGTCGAGTTCAAAGACCAGCCGATCTTCCCGGGCGGTGCCGACTCGCAGTTCTCGCTCGAGGTGCAATCCAACTGGAAGCTGCCGGTAGAGAACTACTGCGAAAGCTATCACCTGCCCTGGGTGCACCCGGGCCTCAACAGCTACTCACGCCTCGAGGACCACTATCACATCATGGAGCCGGGCGCCTTCTCCGGCCAGGGCACCTTGGTCTACGACCCCAAACTCGACGAGGGCGGCCGCGCCTTCCCCTCCTTCGCCGGGCTGTCGGCGAAGTGGGACAGCGCCGCCGAGTACATCGCGCTCTATCCCAACGTGCTGATGGGCGTGCACCGAGACCACGTCTACTCCATCATCCTGGAGCCGGTCTCGCCCGAGCGCACCATCGAGCGCATCTCAATCTCCTACGCCAGCGAAGACGCCGCCGGGCCCGAGTTCACCAACCTGCGCGCCCGCAACACGGCGCTCTGGAAGGAGGTCTTCCAGGAGGACGTCTTCGCCGTCGAGGGCATGCAGCGCGGCCGCCACGCGCCGGGCTTCGACGGCGGCCGTTTCTCCCCGGTGATGGACGCACCGACCCACTGCTTCCACCACTGGCTCGCCAGCCGGTTTGTGGGATAGCGGCAAGACCGTCTTTAAGTCCCTTACACGGCGCGTTCACAGCCGCTAATCTCGCTGGCGATGGGTCAGCGGCTACCTCCCTTGAATGCCGTGCGCGTCTTCGAGGCCGCGGCACGGCGCCTCAGCTTTGCCCGCGCGGCGGAGGAGCTCGGCGTCACTCAGAGCGCGGTCAGCAAGCAGATCGCGCTTCTGGAAAGCTACATCGGCGCGCAGCTGTTCGAGCGCTCGGCCACGGGCGTGGCCCTGACCCTGGAGGGGCGCGAGCTCAGGCATTCGATCTCCCCGGCCTTTCAGGCCTTGAGCGAGAGCTTCCTGCGCTTCTCCCGCCGGACGCCGCGGGCCAAGAGCTTTCGCCTCTCGACCCTCGCCTCCTTCGCTGCGCAGTTCATGGTGCCGCGCCTCGACGATTTCGAAACGGCCCTGCCCGACGTTGCACTGGAGATCCTGACCTCGGACCGCTTGCTCGACCTGACGCGGGAGGAGATCGATCTCAGCGTCCGCTACGGCCAAGGCAACTGGGAGGGGCTGATCGCCAAGCCGCTCGACCAGGGCGTCCTGATGCCGGTTGCCTCGCCTACTCTCTTCGCAGACAGCGGCGGGGACGTCGGGCGGCTGATGGCCAGCGCGCCAAGGGTGCAGATCTTCCTGAAGAACGAGTGGCGCGCCTGGCAAGAGGCAGGCCGACCGACCCCGGGCGAGACCGGCTCGCCCTTGATGCTGGAGCACTTCCTGGTCGCGGCACAGGCGGTGCGGATCGGCCGCGGCATCGCGCTGATGCCCGAGCTTTTGGTGCGCGACCTGCTCGCCGCCGGCACCATGACCCAGTTCGACGCGCCGGTGCCTTGGGAGCATGGCTTCTACGCGGTGCACCTGCCCAACGCCGAACGCCAGCCCGTCTTGCGTGACGCACTCGCCTGGTTTCTAGACGCCGTCTGAGCCAATTCGCGCACGCCCTTCATCGCACCGCCACACCTGCGCGTGAGGCCCAAATGAAGCATGACATTACGTTCACCAGACTGCCTACAATCGATCCGCGAGAAATCGCGGCTCACATGTCCGACCCACGCGTCGCGGAACACATGCCGCTTCTGACGTTCGCGTGGGACGAAGCGGCCGTGGCCAAATTCGTCGCCGACAAGGAAGAACGCTGGCGCCGCGATGGGCTGGGCCACTGGGCTATACGTGTGAATGGCGACTACGTTGGCTGGGGCGGTTTTCAGAACGAAGGCGACGAGTGGGATTTCGGTTTGGTGCTGCGGCCGACGGCCTTCGGGCTCGGAGCCCGCATAGCGAAGAAAGCCATCGACTTCGCCTTCGCAGACGAACGCATTCCCTTCGTGACCTTTCTGCTGCCGCCCTCCCGCAAGCACCTCGGTGCGCTCGATAGGCTCGGAGCCCGTTTTCTCGGCGAGGTCGAATACGAAGGGGCGGCATTTCGAAAGTACCGACTGGAGACGGCGTGAGGGCATTGTCCCTGTCGTCATCATCTTGGCGAGTCTGGACCCGCCGCTCCTACCGGCCATCTGAGGCGCGTCCCCTGCGCTTTTCTACCCCTTGAAAATTTCTCACGGGGTACCGGGACGAAGTCTCACTTCCGGAAATCTGCCGGCACGTCATCTTCATCGCTATCGCACAGCCGCGCCCAATTGCCGGGTTCGGCCCAAGGCAAGACCACAAGACCAAGATCACAGGAGCGAAGCGATGTTGGCGCAGCGCCATGACCCTATTCCCGTCGCCCAGCCTTTCCACGGCATCTACGCCCACGGCGTGGAAGCCCCCGCCGGCGCGCGCACGCTTTTCGTCTCCGGCCAGGTCGGCGTGGTCCCCGGCGGTGCCTTGGCGCCCGACTTCGAAGGTCAGTGCCGCCAAGCGCTGACAAACCTGCAAGCTGTCTTGCGGTCTGCCGACATGGGTTTCAGCGACATTGTCCGCATGTCCTTCTTCCTGACCCGCCGCGAGGACATGGGGGAGCTGGTGAAGGTGCGCAAAGATCTGCTCGACGGCGTGCGCCCGGCCATCACCACCGTATTCGTCGCCGGCCTGGTCTCGCCCGACTGGCTGGTCGAGGTCGAGGCGACCGCATGCGCCGCGCCCTAGGGCGTGGCCACGATGCTGCAATCGTTCACTTGGGGAGAGTATCACATGAGCGTTTCCAGAAGTTCCTGCTCCTTGGGGAAATGGATGACCTGCGCGGCCTCGGCTGCCTTCCTAGCCCTTGCCTCCGCCGGGGCTGCGCAGGCCGTGCCTGTCCGGGTCGACTACAGCGCCACTCTGGCACCGAGCGCCGTGAGCGCCGGCGCCGGGGTCGGCACGATCAGCGGCACCCTCGGGGTGTTCAACAACCCAATTGCTGGCGGCCTCGCGCTCCTCAACAACGATGGGACCTTCAGCGTCGACATCGCCGGCTTCGTCGACGGCTTCCCGAACGGGAGCTTTCCGCTGACCAACCTCAACGGCCCGCCTTTCGGCTTGTCGTTTTTGACCGTCGGCCCCACGGCGGCCGACTTCAGCGCAGTCTTCGCCGGGACGCCCGACGTTTCCTTCCTCGGCACCGGCGCCATTCCCTGTCTCATCGGCGGCAGCAACACGAGTTGCTTCGTCCGCATGGTCGCAAGAGCCGGCAACACCGGAGAGGCCTTTGCACTCTACAACGGGCCGGGCGACGCACCGCCCTTCTCCCTGGGACCAATCGAGTTCTCCTTCACGGTCTTGGACGAGCCCACCGATCTCTCGCTGCCGAACGCTTTCCTGCTTTTGGCGAGCGGCCTCGTCGCCTTCGGCGCCCTGCGCATGAAGAGTCTGGGATAGCGCAACCGGCACCACACTCCGACTAGGCTTGCCAGCGTGGTGACTTAGTCACATTCCCTTGGCGGTCCTCGGCGGCTAGTGTCTGCCTCCAAGGATTCGAGAAGGGGAGAGCGGTCATGAGCTGGCAGCCGGCAGCGGAGGCGGACTGCGCGCAGACGGAGAGCTGCGCGCCCGTCGCCGTGGTGATCAAACCCAAGGCAAAGGACATCGGCGGTTTCGAGGTCAGGCGCGCTCTGCCCTCCGTCGAGCGGCGCTCGATCGGCCCCTTCGTCTTCTTCGACCAGATGGGCCCGGCAACCTTTGCGGCGGGAACCGGCATCGACGTGCGGCCGCATCCGCACATCGGCCTCTCCACCCTGACCTGGCTGGTCGAGGGTGAGATCATGCACCGGGACAGCCTAGGCTCGGAGCAGCCCATCCGCCCCGGCGAAGTCAACTGGATGACTGCCGGGCGCGGCATTGTCCATTCCGAGCGCACGCCGCATGACAAGCGCAATGCACCTAATAGCCTCTTCGGCCTGCAGGTCTGGCTCGCCCTGCCGCAAGAGCACGAGGAAACCGAACCGACATTCCAACACTACAAGGGCGACGAGATCCCGCGCATCGAGCAGGACGGTGTGATCATCCAGTTGGTCGCGGGCGAAGCCTGGGGTCAGCGCTCCCCCGTCGAGGTCTTCTCCGAGACGCTCTATGCCGACATTGCCCTGCCCGCCGGAGGGCGCTTCACACTGCCGACCGAAACGCCGGAGCGCGGGCTCTACATCATCCAGGGCGAGGTCAGCCTAGCGGGCGAGACCTTCTCCGCCGGCAGCATGCTGGCGCTCAACCCCGGGCGCGAGGCCGTGGTCGAGGCGGCCCAGCTGGCGCGCGTGGCGCTGATTGGCGGCGCGCCGCTCGATGGCCGGCGGCATCTGTGGTGGAACTTCGTCTCCAGCTCCAAGGAGCGCTTGGAGCAGGCCAAGGCCGACTGGAAGGACGGCCGTTTCCCCGCCGTTCCCGGCGAGACCGAGTTCATCCCCCTGCCGGAGTAGGCCTAAGGCAGGACGCAGGCCTCACCCTCCTGGCGGTAAGGCCGGCTGCACTCCCAATCGTTGCCGGAATAGTCGATATGGGCGTTCTCCGGCACGGCGACCGCAACACAGGCGCTGCCTGACTGGCGAAAGCCACGCTCACACGCCCACCCGGGCCCGAATGAGGTATCGACGAGATAGGCGTTAGCAGGCACCGGGATCGCGGCGCAGGACTCGCCGGCCTTGCGGAAGCCGCGCTTGCAACGCCAGCCGCTACCAAAGGAACCGTCCACGAAATAGGCGTTTTCGGGCACTTCGATGGCGATGCAGGCCTCACCGATCTTGCGAAAACCTCGGTCGCAGTCCCAGCGATCACCGGATACGGTGAGAAAGCCGTTTTCCGGCACTTGCACGACGATGCAGCTCTCGTCGACTCTTCGATAGCCGCGGTCGCACGCCCAGCGGTCGCCCGAGGCCATGAGATAAGCGTTGTCCGGCACGGGGATGGTTGCACACGCTTCATTGGCTTCCCTGAAGCCTCGTTTGCAAACCCAGCCGCGGCCAAAGGTCGTGTTGGTCGCTATGGCATTGGCGGGTACCTCGATGGCGATGCATGCGCCGTCGGCTTCCCGAAAGCCGGGGTCACAGGCCCAGCCGCCGCCAATGCTCCTGGCCTGCGCGTTGTCAGGTACCTGGGCGGCATTGCCTTGTGCCAAGGCAGCGACCGGAGCCAGGGCAATACAAGCCGCGACCAAAGAGCCCGGGGCGAGAATGCTGCGGAGCGCTCGTGCGCGGGGGGAACTTCTGTCGCTCATGGACTGCCCTGTCTTCAACACGTGTTTCTTTGGATGCGAACTTCAGCGCCACATACGCACCCAGTGCGCGATAAGCGAACATATAATCCACCGCTATGCGTGCCTTACCGCGGGTGTGCTGGCATTTCTGTTCTGGAGGACGCCGGTCCGCTCTTGTTAGACGTGGTGGCCTAGCGAGAAATGAGCAATCGATATTATTTTCTCTGCGGAAATTCTTCTTCGGGCCAACCAATATTTTTTTATAAAAACAGGCAGTGTAATTCACCATATTATCGTGAAGTTCTTCTACTTGAAGATCTTTTCTATGTGCGCCTCATCGGCGCCTCTGACTGACCAGTGCCGTCGCAAAAAGCGACGCCCCAGATCCAACGAGCCTACCGGCCATGTCCCAGCCGACGGACCGACCTTGCAAGGCTTTGCTTGCGCTTGCGGCCAAGATGCCCCAACTAATAGTCCAGTGACGCGTCGTGGATTGGATTAGGCGCGTCCTCAGACGCTCGGCTAAGGTGTGATGCCCGCATCGAGCCACCAAGGTCAGGTTGGGCGTTGGCGGCGGGGCTAGACGAACTTTCCCGACAATCTGGAAGCCGGAGGACGCCACGTTGGCGCAGGCCAATTGCGTTCTGCTGGTGCTGTAATCCAAACGACATCTGCAGACACAGCGGGAAAGGACCCCACCTATGCGGACCAACGGAACAGTGAAATTCTTCGATCAGACGCGCGGCTTCGGCTTCATCACGCCGGAAGGCGGCAACAAGGACGTCTTCGTGCATATCACCGCGCTCAGCAAAGCTGGCATAGAGTCCCTCAATGAGGGAGATAAGGTTAGCTTTGACGTCGAGGACGACAGCCGCGGCCGCGGCAAGCAGGCAGCAAACCTACAGATGGCCTAACACCGAGCGCAAGGGCGTGCCGTCCGGCCGATTGTCAGACGGTGCGCCCTTGTGGCCTGACTGCCGAGACTCAAAGAGGAACGTTATCTAGTTTGGAACAAATGATGTTCGGCACCGTGAGGTGCTATGACTGCCGCGTCGGCCGTGGCTGGATCCAGCCCGATGACGGCAGCGGTGAGATTGCCGTCAAGCAGGCGGCGGTCAGCCAAGCGGGCCTCGGCCAGCTTGCCCCCGAGCAACGCCTCGGATTTCGTATTGAGACGGGTCGGAAATCCCGTTTCGCAACCCACCTTTGGGCAACCTGGTCGAACCGTTAGGCCGGTTGGAAGGAGAACCGCCTCCTGGCCATCCCTGGCGAAAGCGAGTTCATCCTCCTGCCGGATTAGTAGCGCTGGCCAATCAAGCAGCGCACGCAAGACGCTACGGCGAGGCTCCAACAGCCTAGTCGGTCAACTCCTCGACCAGGAAGTCGAGGAAGGCGCGCAGCTTGGCCTGGAGATAGCGCCGCGACGGGTAGACGGCATAGATCGTTGTCTCCACCGGCGTCCAATCGTCTAGCACGCTGACCAGACGCCCACCCGCAAGGTCCTTTTCAACATAGATGCGCGGGATGAGGCTGAGCCCGAAACCGGCCACAAGCGCATCACGCACGGCGAGGCTGGAGCTCGCCTTGTAGCGCCCGTCGACGCGGACCTCGACGGCACGCCCATCCTTGCGAAAAGGCCAAAGATTGGCGTGACCGGAGAGGGTGAATTGCACGCAGTCGTGCGCCGCCAAATCCTGAGGCGACTGCGGCACGCCAGCGCGAGCGAAGTAGCCCGGCGCACCGCAGACCACATGGGTCATAGTCATGAGCCGCCGCGCGATGAGGCTCGAGTCCTCCAAGCGGTCGCTGCCACGGATGGCAAGATCGAAGCCCTCTTCGACGATGTCGACCCGCCGGTCCTCCATGCGCAGGTCCAAGCTCAGCTCCGGGTAGCGCGCAAGGAAACCCGGAATGGCTTGAGACAGGCAGGTCAGAGTCACCGTGACCGGAGCGCTGACCCGCAACAGGCCCTTGGGCGCATCCTGCGTCGGTGCGATCGCCGCGTCCGCCCCCTCCAAGTCGTCGAGCACCTGCGCGATGCGTTCATAGTACAGTGCGCCGGCCTCGGTCAGGCTCATGCGACGGGTGGTACGGTTGAACAGCCGCGCCGAGAGATGCGCTTCCAGCTCGCTGACGTTTTTACTGACGGCAGCCGGGGAGAGGCCGAGCTGGCGCGAGACAGCAGCGAAGCTGCCCAACTCCGCCGCGCTGCGGAACACCCTGAGGGCGGTCAAGTGGTCCACAATTATTCACCATGAGTGAATAGTCATGCCACTATATCGCCAATTCTATACCCATCCGCAAGATGACATATTCGCCTCATCGGGCCGGCAAGCGGACCCTCCGATGCCCGAGACAGGAGGCTTACCCCATGACCCAGACGACTGCCATCTCTTCGCCGCAAGACAGCCGCCGAGCACACCTCGGCATGCTGCTTTGGGCCTTGATCGTGGGCAGCTCCTTCCCGGCCGTGGGGCTGATGAGCGAAGGCCTCCCGCCGCTCCTCTTGACAGCGCTGCGCTTCGCTATCGCCGCGATTGCGCTTCTGCCGCTCGTCTGGCGCGGCCCGGAAGGCCTGCCGAGCGCCAAAGGTCTGGCCCTCTATGCTGTCATGGGGCTCTGCCTCGCCGGCTTCTTCGGCGCCATGTTCTGGGCCGCGCATCGCACCACCGCACTTTCCATGGCCGCGCTCTACGTGACGGTGCCGCTCTTGGCCTACGGCCTTGGCCGCGGCTTGGGTGTGGAGCCTCCAGCGTTCCGCCTTCTTCTCATTCTTCTGCTGGGCGCCGCCGGGGCCTTGGGCCTCGCCTGGGCTCAGAACGGCGGCCAGCTTGCCACCATGCAATTGGGCTTCGCCGAAGCCATCTACTTTCTCGGCTGTATCTCCTCGGCGCTCTATCCGGTGCTCAGCAAATGGGGACTCAAGCGCGGCTTGCTGTCTCCGCGAGCTGAGTCCCGCACCTTCTGGAGCCTGCTGATTGGAGGTGCCCTGATCGGGCTCCTGGGGCTCGCCCTGGAAGCGCCCGGCAACCTGGCGCGCCTGACCCTCAGCGACACGCTGGTGCTGCTCTATCTCGCGATCTTCTCAAGCGCCGTGACCTTCTGGCTGATGCAGCGCGCAACTGCGGTGCTCAGCCCCGGTGCGGTGACCGGCTATAGCTACCTCGCCCCTTTCGTCTCCATGCTGCTGCTCTTCACCCAACAGCCGGAGCAGATCGGCTGGCAGTGGTTGCCCGGCGGCCTGATGGTGCTACTGGCCACCGCATTCTTGCTGCGTCCTGATCTTGCGCAGCGCCTCTCTTTTCTTTCACCTCAACGATAAGGAGTTGAACCATGCGCATCACCCTGTTCGGCGCCACCGGTAACGTCGGCCGCAGAGTCGTCGCCGAAGCCCTCTCCCGCGGCCACGAGATCACGGCTGTCACCCGCAACCCAGATAGAGCGCATGCGCTACCTAGCGACATCTCCGTTCGCCGCGGCGACGCGACAAACCCGGACGACGTTGCGACGCTCAGCGCAGGTGAGGACCTTGTGATCGCCGCGACCCGGCCAGCGCCGGGTGCCGAGGAAGAGCTGTTGGCGGCAACCGAAGGATTATTGGCAGGCCTTCGCGGCTCGGACGTGCGCCTCCTCTTGGTCGGCGGCGCCGGCAGCTTGACGGTGCCGGGGACCGACGGCCTGACGCTGGTCGAAACCTCCGACTTCCCGAGCGAGGTCCGCCCCATCGCCCTCGCGGGTTGCGCTCAGCTTGCAGCCTGCCAAGCGGACGAGCAGGTGGACTGGAGCTATCTCAGCCCACCGGCTTCGCTGGAACCCGGCGAACGCACGGGCCAGTACCGCCGTGGCGGCGACGAACTTCTGGCCGACGAAGCTGGCGTCTCCGCGATCTCAATGGAAGACTTCGCCGTCGCCCTGCTGGACGAAGCTGAACAGCCCCAGCATCATCGCAGGCGTTTCACTGTCGCTTACTGATGCACTTTGGAACCATTTCTTTCTCGGCTCAGCGGAATAAAGTTCATACCGCTGCCGCATTAGGGCGCTAACTTTTAGCTGCATTCCCCGCGGCATCTCCGCCGCAAGACCTGAAAGGAAGGGGGCGAGACATGAGGAACTACCGTCTGACAGTTCTGGCGCTAGCGATTGCCGTATGCACGGTTTCGACAAGTGCCGCCGACGCACCGCCCTCACTCGATACGGTCTTCCAGACCCTTGGCTTCTCGCAGAAGGACATCGAGGCAGTCAAAAAGGGGCAGATCGTCTCAGTTGAACCGAAACGCACGCGTGATGACCAGCTGATTGCGGCCGTCGCTGTGCCGATCAAAGCTACTGTCGCAGCCCTGACCGATGGGCTCAAAACCGGTCGCAACATCAGTGTCGATAGTGACGTCCTGAGCCAGGGAAAGATCGACCCGGGCGGCAGCAACCCAATCGCCGCATTCACCTTCAAAGACAGCAAGGAAATCGACAAGCTGCTGAGCAGCGACCGTGCGAAGAATTTTCATCTCTCGAGCGAAGAGCAGGCAATGCTCGAAAAACAACTCGCCGGACTGAACGCGAATCAGTCGGGCAGCACCGAAAAGGCCATGGCCGCCTACCGCGAGGTTCTGGCCGGGCGGTTCGAGGCCTATGCAAAAGGTGGCCTGAATGGTGTGGCACCCTACGTCGATGGCAGCAACACGCTCTCACCCGCGGCCACACTCAAGTCAGCGACGGAACAGGCTAAGTCATTTCTCTCCAAGCATTTCCCAGACTTCTGGGCAGCCTTGGACGGCTTCCCGAAGAACGGCTCACAGGCGATCGCGAGCGACTTCTACTGGGTCGATCGGGAGGTCGAGGGTCGTCCCGCCGCCGTTCTCGTCCACCACCTCTACGAAGCGACTGACGACTATCTTATGGTCAGCCAGCGCCAATACTACGTCGGCCATACTTACGAGTCCTTGCAGATGTTCGGTCTGGCCATGCCGACTGAGAGCGGGTCTGTCATCTTCAGCGTCAATAGCATCTACACCGAGCAGATCACCGGCTTTTTCAGCGGTGTGGCCCAGTCGGTCGGCGAAAAGCGGACGAAAGAGAGCATGATCAAGCACTTCGAGGCCGTGCGTAAGGCGATACAGTGAAGGGATGGATTGGCAGCTCCAACGATGCAGCTGAGCAGGATCCATTGCTGCTCAACATAGGTTAGCTGCTGCAATAAGTCGGTGTGCGCAATCTGCCACGTCGTCTTCGTCTTGAGCGTAGCAGCTTCGTGGTTGGTCTTCCGAGCTGCGAACTCCTAAGCGCGCAAATGCCGCGCGAGGCAGTGGCGGAGCGCCGCTCAACGAAGCTGGGCGACCACAGCATCATCAGCGCAGTTTCGCTGTCCCCTATCGACAGCTGGAGGATTTGCGCGACATGACCGACCTTGCCGCGCAATGCCGCCTAAGGTCGTAGCCTGTTGCCTCCCCGCGCAGAGACTATATCCTCTGTCTATAGCCGCCGGATGAGAGCGGCTTGCAAACAAGGGAGGATAGATATGTTTGGGAACGCCGCCTGGTTGGGGGCAACTGCCGCCGCCGCGCTCCTTTTGGCTGCTGGTTCCGCCAGCGCCAACAACCTCGACAAGCTGCAACAATTCAAGATCACCGGCTCTTCGCTGGACATCGAAACCGTGGACCAGGACACGGACTACGCCGCACAGCTGCGCAAGAACCTGGAAATGATCAACATGCCGCCGGGCTTCAAGATCGACCTCTATGCCGTGGTGCCCGACGCGCGGCACATGGCGATCGGCCGCTCCACCGGCATGGTCTTCGTCGGCACCCGCAAGACGCGGGTCTGGGCCGTCACCGACCGCAACAAAGACCGCGTCGCCGACGAGGTGAAGGTCTTCGCCCCGCCGGTCGACTTCAAGGTGCCCAACGGCGTCTGCTTTTCGCCCGACGGATTCCTCTATGTGGTCGAGCACAACCGCATTCTGAATTTCCCCGCCGCCGAGTTCTTCTACGAGAGCCCGGACGTCGCCGTGATCGTCACGGTCGATCAGGGGCAGCTCATCCCAGTCGAGGAAGAGTCCTTCAACCACGGCGCCCGCGTCTGCCGCATCGGCCCCGACGACAAGCTCTACGTGGCGCTGGGCCAGCCCTTCAACGTGCCGCCCAAAGAGAAGATGGCGCTCTATGACGAGACCGGCATCGGCGGCATCGTCCGCATGAACCGCTGGGACGGCAGCGACCGCGAGGTCTACACCCTGGGCGTCCGCAACTCGGTCGGCATCGACTTCAATCCGGCGAACGGCGAGCTCTGGTGGACCGACAATCAGGTCGACGGCATGGGCGACGACATCCCGCCGGGCGAGATCAACCGCCAGACCGCGGCCGGCCAGCACTTCGGCTTCCCCTACTACGGCGGCGGCTTGGTGCGCACGGCGGAGTATCAGGACGAGACCCCGCCTGCGGACGCCGTTCCCCCGGTCGTCGAGACGGTTGCCCACGCGGCGGACCTTGGCCTGACCTTCTACACCGGGCGGCAGTTCCCAGCGCAGTATCAGGGCGGCATCTTCAGCGCCCAGCACGGTTCCTGGAACCGCACCACGCCGATCGGCGCCCGCGTCATGTTCACGGCCGTGAACGAAGACGGCTCGGTGGGTGAGACCAAGGTCTTCGCCGACGGCTGGCTGCTCGACACCGGCGAGTACATGGGACGGCCGGTGGACGTGGCGCAGCTGCCCGACGGCTCCATCCTGGTGTCCGACGACTTCGCCGGCGCGATCTACCGCATCTCCTATGAGGCGCCGGAGTAAGACGGCGCAAGAGGCGGCAAGCCTGACTCGTTACAGCAACAGGCCGGGGCGCACCCTTCGCGTCCCGGCCGCTTTATTGGATAGCCACCATATTGCTATGAAGACGACCCCTCGTTCCGCGGCCCTCCTGGCCGCCTTCCTCGCAACGCCCCTGCTGGCCGGACCGGCGTTGGCGGGCGACGTCGCCCTCGGCCGCGACAAGGCGGTGTCCTGCGCCGCCTGCCATGGCATCGATGGCGTGGCCAAGCTGCCCCATGTCCCGAACATCGCCGGCGAGAGCACGATCTATCTGGAAAAGCAGCTCAAGGCCTTCCGCTCCGGCGAGCGCCAGGATCCGATGATGTCGATCATCGCAGAAGGCCTGTCGGACCAGGACATCGCCAACGTCTCGGCCTGGTACGCCGCCATCAAGATCGAGGTCACCCTGCCGGAGTAGGAAGCCTCACCGCGGATGCAGCCACTTTGGTAGGAAGCTGTAAGCGTCGGCCTTGAAGGCCTTGTCGAAGGGCACGCCGTGCTTTTCCAGACGCGTCTGAAGCGCACCGCAGTTGAAAGCGTCGAAGGCGTCGGTCGCCCCGCCAATCAGCTCGCAGCCAACGAAGATCTGCGGAATGGTCGGCGCACCCGTCAGCAGGAACAGCGCCTTGCGAATCTCAGTACTGCTGGCCGGTGCCTCAAACGAACCCGAGTCGAGATCGATGGAGCGGAATGGAATGCCCGCCGCGGCGAAGAGCTTCCGAACCGACCAGCAAAACTCACACCACTCCAACGCAAACATGACCACCGGCTGTTGCGGATCGCCAATCGTGTCTTCAACGAAGGCGGTCGCAGCCGGCGCAGCGTCCAGCGGTAGGACGGCGGTGGGCGATACGGTGGCAACATCGAAACGACAGAGCGGCGTCGAGGTTGAAATCGCTTGCTCCGCTTCGGTCATGTCTTCCGGGATGCCATCGAACAGCGGCGTCGAAAGATAGCGCTCCCCGGTGTCAGGAATCATGGCCAGGATTCGAGCGCCCGGTTCGGCTGTCTCGGCGACACGAAGCGCGGCCGCCAGGGTTGCCCCGCCGGTGATGCCGGCGAAAATCCCTTCCTTGGTGGCCAAGTCCTTCGCGCCCTGCATGGCAGCGGCACCCGACACCGGCTCCAAGCGGTCGATCAAGCTGGCCTCGACCACATCGCCGGCGAGCTTGGGAATGAAGTCGGGAGACCAGCCCTGCATGGGATGCGGCCGGAAAGAGGGATGGCTTGCAGCCGCCGAGCCATCGGCCTGGCGCGTCTGTGCGACCCCGCTCGCCAGGATTTGGGAGTTGTCGGGCTCTGCAACGACAATGGTGGTCTGCGGGCTCTCGGCTTTCAACACGCGTGAGACGCCTTTCAAGGTCCCGCCGGTACCGAAGCCCGTCACCCAGTAGTCGAGGCCCAAGCCTGCGAAATCCGTAAGGATCTCCCGCGCCGTGGTGCGCGAGTGAACGTCGGCGTTAGCCTCGTTCTCGAACTGGCGGGTAAGGAACCAGCCGTGGGTGTCAGCCAGCTCGCGCGCCTTGGCGAGCATGCCGGTACCCTTTTCGGACGCCGGCGTCAGCACCACCTTCGCTCCGAGAAAACGCAAGAGCTTGCGGCGCTCGATGCTGAAGTTCTCCGCCATGACAACGACCAGCGGATAGCCCTTCTGAGCGCAGACCATCGCGAGCCCGATGCCGGTATTGCCCGAGCTTCCCTCGACGACTGTCTGGCCCGGCTTGAGCAGCCCCGCCTGCTCCGCCGCCTCGATCACGCCCAGGGCCAGCCGGTCCTTGACCGAGCCCATGGGGTTGAAGGCTTCGAGCTTGGCGTAGAGTTCAACGTGCTTGGGGCCGATGTTGTTCAAGCGAACGATCGGCGTCCGGCCGATGGTGTCGAGCACCGAAGGTCTCGGCCCCGGGGCATTGTTCGCGTTGGCGGCCTGCCGGGCAGTATCGGCTGAAGCTGTGAACGCTTGGGCCATAGCACCACTCCTTTGTCTTCGTTCAAGCTGCGCGGCGGCTGTCGAGATGACCGAGCAGATGATCAGCAAGCTCACCGGCGTCCACGCCAACGCCGGAGATCTGATGGGACCTGCGACGCCGCATGAACGTCAGGCCCATGGCATAGAGCCCTGGCGCGGCGACCACTCCGCCCTGGTGACGCAGACGCCCGCGGGCATCGAAAACAGGCACGTCCAGCCAGGAGAAATCGGGCCGATAGCCGGTCGCCCAGAGGATCGAACGGATGCCCCCGTCGGTCAGACTGCGCTGCAAAACTGGCGAGGACGGCAAACGCGTTGCAGCCGGCCGGTCCGGCGGTGGCAGGGCGCTGTCCAAACCCCGCTCTGCCACCCAGTCATCGACCGCATCGAGCAACCGGTGCATCTTGAGGTCAGCTGCTGCGCAGGCGTTGGCTAGGCCACCTGAGAACAGAGCCTGGCCGTCACGAACATCCGCCAACCGCCCGACCACTTCGACGCCGAGCGCTTGCAAGGCGTTGAGGTCGACCGGCTCCGCCCCGCCGATCAGCTGCGGCGAAGGCGTACGGCGAGCGCGCTCCAAATCGTCGACCTCATCGAAGCGCTCGTCCATCAGGCCGATGGCATCGAGCCACCACTCCACGTCACGGCTGCGGTAGCTGCGCGGCAAGCGGGTGTGCCAGCCGGTGGCCAAAGTTACCGGACGGCCCGAGAGCTGTAGCTCGCGCGCTAACTGCGCGCCCGTCGCCGAAGCACCGACCACCAGCACGCCGCCCTCGGGCAGATCGTCTGGCCGCTTGTACATGGCAGGCGTGGTCTGGAAAACGGCGCTCGACGCAGCAACGGACAGCGCCGGTACGTTGGGCCGAGCGCAGGCGCCGCTCGCCATCACCAAGACCTCGCAGTGGAGCGGCCCCTGGCTGGTGTCGACTCGGTAGCCGCAGTCGGCTTGGCTGACGCGCAGCACCGCCGTCTGGCCTTGCACAGGCACACCGAATCGCCAGGCGTAGGTCTCTAGCTGCATGAGCAGCTTGGAGACCGGCATGAAGCCGTCCGGGTCGGAGCCCCGATAGGGAGCCCCGGGCAAGCCGTTCGACCAGTTTGGCGTGAGCAGGCGAAGGCTCTCCCAACGGTGATTGCGCCAGGCGTTGCCAACAACGCCGCGGTCGAGCACCAGATGATCCACGCCGCGGTCCGACAGCGCACGGCTCATGGCGAGCCCGGCCTGGCCGGCGCCAACGATGATGGCAGTAACAGCTCTCACGAACCTTGCCTCTTATCCTGCTCTCGCACGCCGCTAGGCGACGGTGACGTGCACGTTGGTGGGGTTGGTGATGATGTCGAAGACAGCGGAGCGCTTCTGGGACTGCGCCACCAGCGCAGCCAGCTCCTCAGGCGTCGCATCGGCGTCGATCTCAAAGGAAATGCGGATAGCGCTGAAGCCATTGCGTACGTCCGCATCGATGCCGAGAATGCCGGCCATGTCCATGTCGCCCTCGATGGTGGCCTGCACCGACTTGAGTTGAATCCCGCGGTGCTGCGCCACGGCAGCCACGCCCGCGCTCAGGCAGCTGGCTAGACCTGAGAGCACGAGCTCGACCGGCGTCGCCCCTTTGTCCGTAGCAGCGAACTGCTCGGGATGATCAGCCTCGATGACATGCGGCGCCTTGCGGGCCTGCTCTTCGCCGAGGCCGAAGAAACCTTCCACAGTCGAGCGGTTGTGCGCGCCGTTGATCCAGGTGCAGCGGGCGCGCCAGGTGAATTGCCCGGCCGCGGGCGCCTCAGAGATGGCATCTTTGGCACCAAGCAGGGCTTCGACGTTCACACCGTTGTCGACGGTCTTAGTTTCGGTCTGCACAGTCATCTCATTTCCCTTCTTCTTTTGGAGTGGCAGCAGTGCAACGTGCCGAACGGGCGGCTCCAGCCACCCTGTCCGGCACGGTGACAGGGGTAGTGCCGCCACCGCCGCAAGTCTTGAGGAGAGCCTGGAGATCTTCTGGGGAAGTTCTGATGATCGGGCCCTAGCAAGAGACGGCTTGCACTTCGGCTTTCGGCGCGGCAGATCGCGATGACACCACCTCCCGGTCCGCTATACTTCAGGCATGCAGTACTTCTTCGACTCCTTCGTCTTGGACACGGCCTTAAGAGAACTGTCCGCCGGCGACGAGACAGTGCGCATTGAGCCAAAGGTCTTTGAACTGCTGCTGCACCTCTTGGAGAACCGGCACCGCGCCATCTCGAAGGACGAACTCGTTGCCGCGGTCTGGGATGGCCGCTTCATCTCCGAAGCGGCACTATCCAGCGCTGTCCGCTCGGCCCGCAAGGCGTTGGGCGATGACGGCAAAGCCCAGCGCTACATCAAAACGATGCATGGGCACGGCTTCCGTTTCGTAGCCCCCGTGGTCGAGGCCGGCGCGGGCCAAAGGACAGCCACCGACAGCGGCAATGAGTCGAGCGGACCGCCCGAACAGGACATCCGCTTCTGCCACAGTGCGGACGGTACACGCATTGCCTATGCTCTGGCCGGCGCCGGTTCGCCGTTGGTGAAGGCGGCCAACTGGCTGAACCATCTGGAGTTCGACTGGGAGAGTCCGGTCTGGAAGCATTTCTTCAAGGAGCTGACCGGCCGTCACCGCCTTATCCGCTATGACGCGCGCGGCAATGGACTTTCGTCGTGGGAGGTGTCGGACTTCAGTCTCGACCGGCAGGTGGAGGACTTGGAGGCGGTGGTCGATACTCTCGGCCTCGAGCGCTTCCCGCTTATGGGCTTGTCGCAAGGCTGCGCCAAAGCCATCGCCTACACTGCGCGTCATCCGGAGCGTGTCAGCAAGCTCATCCTGCTGGGCGGCTACGCCCGCGGCTGGCGGCACCGCGCGACGCCCGACACAGTGTCGGTTGGAGAGGCCCGCTGCGCCCTCATCCGCGCCGGCTGGGGCAGCGACAACCAGGCTATCCGGCAGATGTTCACCACCATCTACATGCCCGACGCCCCAGCCGAGAGCCAAACATGGTTCACCGATCTGCAGAAGAAAACCACCTCGCCGCACAATGCGGCGGAGATCCTGCTGGCCCATGGCGACGTGGACGTAAGCGGACTTCTGCCGCACATCCGCACCCCGACCTTGGTCATGAGCGCCCGCAACGACATCGGCGTGCCCTACGCAGAGGGTCAGGAGCTGGCCGCCGGCATTCAAGACGCCCGCTTCGTGACGCTGGACAGCGCCAACCACATCCTGCCGGTGACCGACCCCGCCTGGCCGCGCTGTATCCGTCTGATGCACGATTTCCTGAAGGACTGAGTGACAGACATCCAGGTAAGCGAGCGAAAGAGAACTCCATGGCCAGCGGACGTGTGACCCTATTCGGCGGGAGCGGCTTTCTCGGCCGCCGCATCGCGGCACGGTTGCTGGAGCGCGGGCTCCGCGTCCTGGTTGCCGCGCGCAGTCCGGACAGTGTCCGCGAAGCCCTCGAGTCTACGGAGGGGCTGGAGACGGTCCGGGCGGATGTGCGCGACCAGGCCTCGGTGGTGACGGCGGTCGAGGGCGCGGAAACGGTGATCAACAGCGTCGCGCTCTACGTCGAGCAGGGCGATACGACCTTCCGTGCGATCCATGTCGAAGGTGCGCGCCGCGTGGCGGAGGCCGCACGGCAAGCCGGCGCCACCAGGCTTCTACAAATCTCCGGCATCGGCGCCGGCACGGACGCGCCCTCCAGCTATGTCCGCTGCCGCGCCGAGGGCGAAGCGTCGGTGCGCGAGGCTTTCCCGCAGGCCACCGTCTTCCGCCCCAGCGCCATCTTCGGACCGGACGATGCCTTCCTGAATACCTTCGTCGCCATCGCCCGGCGCTTTCCGGTCATCGCAACCCTCGGCCGAGGGACGGCGCGGGTACAGCCGGTCTTCGTCGGCGACGTGGCCGAAGCCGCCGCCCGCTTTGCCGGCGGCGAAGGCGAAGACGGACAGATCTATGAGCTCGGCGGGCCGGACATCTATAGCTACCGGGATTTCCTGCAGCTGATCGGCCGCCACGTCGGCCGCCGGCCCCTGCTCCTCCCCGTTCCCCTCGCGGTCTGGGAAGGGCTCGCCGCCGCCGCCAAGCTGCTGCCCAACCCGCCGCTGACCGATGCCCAAGTGTTCCTCATGTCACGGGATAATATCGCCTCGCCGGACCTGCCGGGCCTCAAAGAACTCGGCGTCACGCCCACCTCAATCGAGACAGTGCTGAAAAGGGACTTTCGGTAACTGAATTCTACCACTGTCATGCTTGGGCGAGACGCGAAGTGTCGAGTTCCGAGCATCCACTCATCGGTCCGTACGGAACTCGGGCGTGGATCCTCGGGACGCGCCGCTCGGCTCTACGAGCCAGCGCACCGCGCCCAAGGATGACAGTCAGAGCCTAGAGCTGAGGTTCACCGTACACTTCAGAAATTGACCTCAGCGCCGGTAAATGTACTCCGGGTCGCCGCTGTCCGCCTCGGCTTGGGCGGTGGCCAGCATCTCGGCATGGTGGGGCGAGAGGCTGCAGGCCGGGTCGGTGGCGGTCGCATCTCCGGTGAGCGCAAAAGCCTGGCAGCGGCAGCCGCCGAGATCACGCTCACGGTGCTCGCAGGAACGGCAAGGCTCGGCCATCCAGTCGGTGCCGCGGAAGCGGTTGAAGATCTCCGCACCGGCCCAGATCTCGGCCAAGCTCTCCTCTCGGACGGAGGGGAAGTCCAAGCCGGTGATAGTCTCGGCGGCGTGGCAGGGCAGCATGCGGCCGCGCGGCGTCACCGCGAAGTACTGGGAGCCCCAACCGTCCATGCACTTCTTGGGATAGCGGGCGTAGTAGTCCGGCACCACGTAGTCGATGGCCAAACGCCCGCGATGCTCCTTGCGCGCTGCTTCCACCACCTCGGTCGCATGATCGACCTGGGCGCGGCTCGGCATCAGGCTCGCGCGGTTGGTCAGGGCCCAACCATAATACTGCACATGCGCGACCTCCAGCCGGTGGGCGTCAAGCGCGAGAGCGAGATCGACGATCTCCTCGATGCGATCGAGGTTCTGTCGGTGCACGACCACGTTGACGGTGAGGGGCAGGCCGGCGTCCCGCACAAGCTTTGAGACAGCGAGCTTCTTTTCGTGCCCGCCCTTGAAGTTGCCGATCAGGTTGCCGCCGGCGGCGCGGGAGTCTTGAAAGGAGATCTGCACATGGTCGAGGCCGGCCGCCTTCAGCGTGGCGAGCTTGGCTTCGTCGAGCATCACGCCGGAAGTGATGAGGTTGCTGTAGAGCCCAACCGCCTGAGCCGCGGCGATGATCTCGACCAGGTCGGACCGCGCCGTCGGCTCACCGCCGGAGAGATGGATCTGCATGACGCCAAGCGCTGCCGCCTGGCGGATGACGTCGCACCACTCTTCGGTGGTCAGTTCCTCACTGCGGCGCTGCAGGTCCAGCGGATTGGAGCAATAGGGGCACTGCAGGGGACAGCGGTGGGTCAATTCCGCCAGCATGGCGATGGGCGGCCGGAGCGTAGAGACTACGGAGCCGTCCGCCATGTCAGTCGTACTCGAGGAAGCCGCGCTCGGCGAGCAGGGTCAGCACGGCCATGACGTCCTCGGCGATCTCCCCGGGCGAGGCATCGTATTCGGCGGCGAGCGTCTCCGTAATCTCCTTGAGCGAACGCCCCTCGCCGCAACGGTCGAGGATCGCCTTGCCCGTCTCATCCAGAATCAGAATGCGCTCGGGCGCCTGCAGCACCCAGGACTCGCGCACCTCGTCTCGCTGCATGCGCACGAAGGAGGCCAGCTTGGGTCGGCTCTCCTCAGTCAGCAGTGGCGTGTCCTGTTGCACGTCGGACATCTCAGGCCTGCGGCACGAAAGCGTCGGGGGGCGGCAAGCGCGGCTCGACGTAAGCGAAGTAGAGCGCGTCGAGCTGGGACCAGAGCACGTTGGTCTTGAAGACCAGCGCCTGGCAGACGCTCTCCTCCAGCTCCGGCGTGGTCGCGTGGCGCACCACATAGTCGAGGGCGAAGTCGGCATCGCGGGGCGCCTGGGTCATGCGGCCCTTGAAGTAGATCAGCATGTCCTCGTCGACGAAATCGTACTGCGCCAGCATGGAGGTCACCCGCTCACGGATGATGCCGGGCGAGAAAAGCTCGGTGAGTGAGGAGGCGATGGCTTCGATCAGCGGCTTGTCGCGCACGAAATTGACGTAAGCGTCGACGGCGAACTTGGTGGCCGGCAGCACCCCGGCCTCGGAGACCACATAGTCGCGGTCAAGGCCGAGGCCCTGGCAGAGATGCAACCATTTGCGCAGGCCGCCCTCGCCTTCGCGCGTGCCGTCATGGTCGATCACGCGCTGGGACCAGATGCGCCGCAGGTCGGCATCGATCAGCCGCGACATCATCACCGAGTCCTTGATGGGAATGCGGCTCTGATAATAGTAGCGGTTCAGCGCCCAGGCCTGGACCTGCGCCTTGGTCAGCTTGCCGTCGCGCATCAGGGCGTGGAAGGGGTGCTTGTCGTGGTAGCGCTCGGCGCCGATCTGGCGCAGGCGCGCCTCCAGGTCGCTGCCGGTGTTGGGGGCGAGGTCAGTGACGGCCAAGGCTTAGCTCCATCCCATCGAAGGCCACCTCCCAGCCCGCCGCCTCGATCTCGCGGCGCTCGGCGCTGTCGCCGAGCAGGGCCGGATTGGTGTTGTTGATGTGGATGAAGATTTTGCGCTTCGTGTCGACATCTGCAAGGGCCGCCATGGCCCCGTCCGGGCCGCTCATGGAGATATGGCCCATGCGCTGGCCGGTCTTGCTGCCTTCGTTGCGGGCGATCAGCTCGTCGTCGTGCCAGAGCGTGCCGTCGAAAAAGAGCGCGTCGGCGCCGGCGCAGCGGGCCTTGAGCTCCGGCGTGACCGCCGCGCAGTTGGCAATATAGAGCAGGCGCCGGCCCTCGGGGTCGATCATCTCCAAGCCGATGGTGTCGCCCTCTTGCGTGCCGAAACCGGCGCCTTCCTCGGGCTTCTCCAGAAACAGCGCTACCTTGCCCGGTACCGGGAAGGCCTCGACGGTCAAGCCGGCGATCTCGGCCGGCTGTCCCACCGCGAAGGGCTCGCGGCGCACCACGCCGGGGGCCAGCACGTTGAAGATGGGATTGGCCTCAAGGACCGAAAGGATCCGGGGATGGGCATGCAGCGCAAAGGCCGTGCGTTCCCGCAGGTTCAAGAGGCCTGCAATGGCGTCGACATCGGCGTTGGTGAGCACCACAGCGGCGATGGGTGTCGAGCGCAGACCCTCTTGCGGATGCAGGCAAGGGTTCGCTTCGATCTGCTGCCGCAGATCGGGCGAAGCATTCACGATCAACCAGTCGCGCCCGTCGGCGCTAACGGCGATAGAGGCTTGAGTGGCTGGGCGCGCAAAAGAGTCACCTGAGCGCACACGGCGACAGGCAGCGCTATTGCTGTTCCATTGCGGAAAGCCGCCGCCTGCGGCGGCGCCCAGCACGCGAACGTGCACGAAGCTCTAAAAGACGAACCGCCCGAGGCACAGGCCATCGGGCGGAAGCGACGTTAGATCTTGGCGCAGACGTAGAGGTTGATCTCCATGCCGGCGGAGATCTCACGAACAACAGGCCGCTTCCATTTTTTCATTTTCTACTCCTCCCTTGAGCTTAAACTCTGTGTCCTTGAAGCATCAGTTTAGAATGCTTCTCAACTGATGATATGGAACAGGCCTAGGCGCTGTCAATCACTCGCCTGTTCTGCCTTCTCTGATCTCGAAAAATTGTTCGGAGGCCATCCACAGCGCCAAGCCGACTCCCCGGGCCCGCCGAAACTGGCGAAGCCCAGGGAATCAACGGGTTATCGCTCTACTCGGCTGCGTCGCTGCGCGGCACCTCGCTGCCCTCGGCCTCGGAGCGCGGCATATAGAGATCGCCGCCGGCCCGGTAGCGCTCGGCCATGCTCGCCATACCCTCCTTGCGGGCTTCGTCGCGGATATCGTGGGAAATCCGCATGGAACAGAACTTTGGCCCGCACATGGAGCAGAAGTGCGCCACCTTGTGCGCTTCCTTCGGCAGGGTCTGGTCGTGGAAGTCGCGCGCCGTCTCAGGGTCGAGCGCGAGGTTGAACTGATCTTCCCAGCGGAACTCGAAGCGCGCGCGGCTCAGCGCATCATCGCGTGCCTGGGCACCGGGCAGGCCCTTGGCCAAGTCGGCTGCGTGCGCCGCGATCTTGTAGGTGATCACGCCGGTCTTCACGTCGTCCCGGTCGGGCAGCCCCAGATGCTCCTTGGGGGTCACGTAGCAAAGCATGGCACAGCCGAACCAGCCGATCATCGCCGCCCCGATGCCGGAGGTGATGTGGTCGTAGCCGGGCGCGATGTCCGTGGTCAGGGGACCAAGGGTATAGAACGGCGCCTCGTCACAGCAGGCGAGCTGCTTATCCATGTTCTCCTTGATCTTGTGCATGGCCACATGGCCCGGCCCCTCGATCATCACCTGGCAGTCCTTGGCCCAGGCGATCTTGGTTAGCTCGCCCAAGGTCTCCAGCTCGGCGAACTGCGCCTGGTCGTTGGCGTCGGCGATGGAGCCGGGGCGCAAGCCGTCGCCCAAGGAGAAGCTCACGTCATAGGCACGGCAGATGTCGCAGATCTCCTCGAAGTGCTCATAGAGGAAGCTCTCCCGATGGTGGTGCAGGCACCACTTGGCGATGATCGAGCCGCCACGCGAGACGATGCCGGTCACCCGGTCGACGGTCATGGGAATCATGTGCAGGCGCACGCCGGCATGGATGGTGAAGTAGTCGACGCCCTGCTGAGCCTGCTCGATCAGCGTGTCGCGATAGACTTCCCAAGTGAGGTCCTCGGCCACGCCGTTCACCTTCTCCAACGCCTGATAGATCGGCACCGTGCCGATAGGCACCGGCGCATTGCGGATGATCCACTCCCGGGTGTTGTGGATGTTCCGTCCGGTGGAAAGGTCCATCACCGTGTCGGCGCCCCAGCGGATGGACCAGACCATCTTGTCGACCTCTTCGGCCATGGAGGAGGTGACCGCCGAGGTCCCCATGTTGGCGTTGACCTTCACTAGGAAGTTCCGGCCGATGATCATCGGCTCGGACTCGGGATGGTTGATGTTGGCGGGGATGATGGCCCGTCCGGCGGCGACCTCGTCGCGCACGAACTCCGGCGTCACGAACTCAGGGATGTTGGCGCCCCAGTCATTGCCGTCGCGCGGTGCAGACGTAGCCGCCTCGCGCCGCTGGTTCTCGCGGATGGCGATGAACTCCATCTCCGGCGTCACGATGCCGGCGCGAGCGTAGGCGAGCTGGGTGACGGCGCGGCCCTTCTTCGCGCGCAGCACCTGGGGGCGGTGGGGAAAGTCGGGCGTCAGGCGGTCGCCGGTGACGAAACCGTTGTCGGCTGGCTGAACGGCACGCCCCTGGCAGGGCTCCACGTCGCCGCGCCCCAGGATCCAGTCGCGGCGCAGCGGTGCGAGGCCGGCAGCGATATGGATCTTGATGTTCGGGTCCGTGTAAGGGCCGGAGGTGTCATAGACGGTGACCGGCGGCTCCTCGGCGGTGGGGTGCAGGGAGATCTCGCGCATGGGCACGCGGATGTCCGGATGGTGTTGGCCCTCCACGTAGATCTTGCGGGAGGCCGGCAGGCTGCCGGTGGTGGTGGTCGGTGGGGATGTGGTCATACGGTCTCTCCTCGAGCGTTCGCTTCAAGTCGGACCCGGATGTCACTGATGGTAGGGAGAGGGGCTGAGCCCTTTCGGGACGATGCCGGACCCCTTCTGATGCGATGCGGCCCTTCGTCCCGCGCTTCCTACGCCAGTATCAACTGGGTCAGGTTCAAAGGGTCGCTGCGCCGCGCCTCAGCGCTGTCAGCCTCTCAGTCCCCTAGGCGGGACTCCCCTGCGGAGTGGGAATGCTAGAAAGCCCGAGAGAGGTCGTCAATGGGGCTGATCATCGGCCTGCTTCATGGGAGTTGTGCGCCTCCTTCACAATCTGGAGAAAGCGCATCGCCAGGACCGCACGGTCGAAGTGTTCCCGTACATAGGCCTGGCCGGCCTCGCGCCAGCGCGCGCAGAGTGTCGGGTCATCGGCCATCTCGCGCAGGGCCTGGGCCAGCGCCTCTGAGTCTTCCGGCGGGATGGCCTTGCCGCAACCGGCCGCTTCGATGATCGCCGCGCTCTCCCCCCTCACGCCCAGCAGGATGGGCACGCCCATGGCCATGGACTCGAAGATCTTGGAGGGGATGACAGACGTGAAGAGCGGCAGGTCGCGGAGCAGCACCAAGCTGGCATCGCAGATCGACCAGAGCTTTGGCATGTCCTCCTTCGCCATCTGCTCCAGCATGATGACATTCTCGAGGCCTAGGGCGTCGCGCCTCTCGACCAACCGGGCCCGCTCGGCACCGCCGCCGGCCATCACGAAAGCGAAGCGCGCGTCGTCACGCAGTAGCCGCGCGGCCTCCAATAAGCTGTCGAGGCCATGGGCCATGCCGTGGGTCCCGACATAGGCCGCGACGAACTTGCCTTCGACGCCGAGCTGCCGGGCGAAGGCTTCGTCGCGCGGCTGCGGCTTGAAGAGGCTCAGGTCAGCGCCGTTCTTCACCACCTCGGTCTTGCCGACCCCGCCTCGGGCTTCGATGTGCGGCACGAAGGAGTCGGTGACCGAGACGATGCGGGCAGCCTTTGCGTAGGCGAAGCGTTCCAGCCGCTCCAGCGCCGCGATGATGCGTCGATTCTTGATCGCCCCCACTGCCAGAATGGACTCGGGCCAGAGGTCGCGGATCTCCAGCACCCAGGGCGCGCGTTTGACGCGGCTGACCAGATAACCGGCCAGGCCGCAGAAGAACTGCGGCGAGGTGGAGACCACCGCGTCGGCCTTGGGCAGACGCCAGACGAAGAGCAGCACCATGATCAGATAGAGCACATAGTTGGCGGTGCGCTTGACGAAGCCTTCGTTCGCCGTGGCGTAGGTCAGCAGCCGGATCACCTCGATGCCGTCCCGATCTTCCCGCTGCCACAGGCGGTTGCGGTAAGGCGGATAGATGATCCCAGCTGGGTGGTTGGGGAAGCAGGTCACCACCGTGACCTTGTGCCCGGCTGCCGCCCAGACCTTGCAGTGCTCATAGGTGCGGGAGGCCGGGGCGTTGATCTCCGGAGGAAAGTAGTGGGAGAGGAAAAGGATCCTCATCGCGTCATCTCTAGGGCGAGACGGATGTGGCCTTTGCAAGGCCCAGCGCCATAGGCGATGACGACGCGCTTGCAGCGCACGTCTTGGCCCATGTCCGGAGAGCGCCAAGCCTCTTCGACCGAGAGCGTGCCGGAGCTTTCCAGGCGCAGGCGGCAAGCCCCTCGCGCGATGACGAGACCCTCCGCCGTCTCGTCGACGCTGCAGTCTTCGTGCAACAGAAGACGTGCCACCGCCGCCTGCCCGGCCCCGCCAACCACTTCATCCTCGATCAGCAGACCCTCTGCCGTGAGCGTGAAACGGCGGCGGTGGATCGGGCCGCCGTGCAGATGGGCATAGCCAGCGTGTTCGCCCTCCAGAACGAAACCGTCCTCGCGCGGCGCGAAGCGGGTGCATTGGCCGTGGGACCGGCGGCCGACCCGGAAGGGACCCACGAACTCGCACTGGTCGAGATCGTCGAGGGTCAGGGTGTTGTGCGCCTTGGTGGCGCGGGCATAGGCACGGCGTTCGCCGGCCCGGTACTCGTAGACCCCGGCGTCGAGGATCATCCGCTCGCCGCAGGGGCTCCAGACGAAGGAGAGGATGTCGGCATGGGCGTGGGCCATCAGCCCGTCAGGCCCGAGCGGGCCGCAGTCGATGAGGAGAGAGTGGTTGCCGTCGCGCCAGCCGTAATAGCCCGCTCGCGGTAGGGAGACATGCAGCGCCGGCGCCGGCAGCGGCGCACGCAGCTTGGCGTGAACGGTGAGGCAGTCGCCCGGCGCATAGGCCATGGTCATGCCGGCGTCGTTGAACAACGCCGGAAAGCCATCGGGCTCGGTCGTGTCGCGCAGCGCCGCGGCCATGCGGTCGAGGGCCTCGCCGAGCTGCTCCTTCAGCGCCCCGGCTTCCAGCACCTGATAGCACTCCAGGAAATCGGCGAAGACCTGCGCATGATACGACGGCGAGCGCTCGTAGTGCATGCCGTCGCTCAGTACCTGGGTCGCGATCTCCTGGCGCAGCAGCTGGCGCCCCAGGCTGGCGCAGCGGGCGAACTCGGCGTCGTCGAAGAAGGCACCGGCCCAGAGCAGCGCCTTGATGTTCTTCACCAGGTGATTGCCGCCGATATCCCGCTCCAAGTTCGCGTGCAGGAAGCGGATTTGTTGACCCAGGGAGTTGAGGATGGCGGGCCGGTGCTCGGGAGAGATCGTGCTGCTATGGCGGGCGAGCTGCTGCATCCAGACCACAGTGCGGATGGAGAGGCTGTAAGCGTTCCAGGTGGCCAGCCAGTAGCCGGGGCCATAGGGCGGGTTTTTGACCGCCCAGTCGGCCATCAAGGCCAATGATTCCTCTGCCGGTAGGCTTTCGAGATACTCCATGTAATGGAGGTTCATCTGCCAGAGGCAGGCGCCCTGCTGCGTCTCCTTGTAGTCCCAGTCGATCTGAGGGCCGAAAGTGTGGCTGCGCTTCAGGAAGCGCATTTCCCAACCACCCTCTTCCTTAGGCCTGGCGCCGCCGCGCGGCGAGAAAAGCGGTTTGGGAAGCTCTGCCTTCAGGTGCGGCGTTGGCCCATCCTCGGGTTGGCGCATGGCCGGACGCCACGCGGCCCAAGCGGCCAGCACCCGCCGCTTGCTCTGCAAGGCCAGGCGGCGCACGACCTGCTGCGGCGCCAAATGGCGCAGAAAGCGGTAGCGTGAGAGGGCTTGGGCGATCATCAGGCTTAGCGATGTACTGGAGAATTCAGCACGCTTGGCCAGCCCCTACTTGAAGAGCCGCTCGTGAAAGGCCCGTAGAGGCTGCTTCGTATTCGGGTAATGGCCCTGCATCGCTTACGTCCTCCGCCGAGCTACAGGCGCTCTACGAGCTTCAAGAAGCTGCGGCTGACCGGCACCACCCGGCCCGAAGCGGTGGTGATCTCGCCGCGCCCGCTCTGCTTCCTGAAGGCGCGAATGGCGGCCTTTCGAACCCAGAAGGAGCGGTGCACCTGCAAGCCCACGACATCGCCCATTTCGGCGACGGCATCCTTGAAGCGATAGAGCACCACCTTGCTGCGGTCGCCGGCGTGGATCTTCACATAGTTCTCCTGCGCCTCAAGCACCTCGATCTCGTTGCGCCAATCCGCCGGCACGTCCTTGAGAAAGCCGGTAACAACCGTGCTGACATCAGCCTTGGCACTGTCGACCAGCGCCGTCTCCCGCCGCTGCAGTTGGTAGGTCAGCAGGCTTGCAAAGCCCCAATAGGCGACGACGTACTTCAGATCGCTCAGGTACTCGTTGAACAACGACGACAGGCTGAGACCGCCATCCGCCGGAAGCGGTTCGGGGCCCATCGTGCCAGGGCCAAACGCGAAGATGTCCAGGTTGATGTCGACCAGCACCGTCAGGAAGTTCGCAGTTAGAACGGTAAGCCCATGGACCACCCAACGATTTATGGGCAGCCGGCAGAACAGTTCGTAGGCCGCGACGCAGGACAGCAGCAAGGAAGCGATGTTGAAGAATTCAACGGCGATCAGTGCGCCGGTGTAGTCGCGCCCCTCCGGCACATCGATAATGAGGACGCAGAATATGATCAGGGCTAGAATGGCGTGAACCGAGTAGGTCTCGGCCAGGTATCGTAGCGTCCGCACTTCGCACCCTCCGCTGCGATGCGTGCCGTTCGTCAAACACGAACGGCATTCGTCAATAAATTCACTGATTTATCAATATCTTGTGCCGCCTTGCGCTTCTTGGACATAGCTTCCCAAGCGTCCAAAGGCAAGCGCATCCGCTTGCCGATCATCTGACAGTTTTAAGAAAGGACGCGACGCAGTGAGAGTGAAAACGCTCGCTCTGGCAACGGCACTGGTGATGGCAACGATGATGCCACCGCTGTCGATCGCCACAGCGCAAGAGAGTGACTCCGAAAGCGGCCCGGATAGCGGCGGCGAGATGGGCACGCGAAACTGGACCGACTGGAACGTCACCATCGGTTTTGGCACCGCATACGAGCCCGTGTCTCCCGGCGTTGACGAATACGAGTTCGAGATCCTGCCCTTCGTCGACATCGAGTACCTCGACCGTTTCTTCCTGAAGTCAGAGCGCGGGCTTGGCGCCTATGTCCTGCGCTCGCAGGACGGACCTGAGTACGGCTTCGGCTTTGCCATCGGATACGACGCAGGCCGCGAGGAAAGCGACGCCCGCAGAGAGCTTGACGGGCTGGGCGACATCGATCCCTCCGCCGAAGCGATCTTCTTTGCCGAAGGCGAGATAGGACCGGTGGAGTTGGAACTGGAGCTGGCCCAGGGCCTGGGCAGCGATGGACACGGTGGTTTTCGCGGCGAGGTCTCGGCCGGCATCGAGGCTCCAGTCTTCGACCGCTTGGCGCTGGGCGCGGGTCCTTTCCTCACCTTCGCCGACAGCCAGTACATGGGTAGCTACTACGGCGTCACCTCCGGACAGGCCGCGCGCTCCAGCCGCTTTGAGCGCTACGACGCCGACGGTGGACTGGAGAGCTACGGCATAGAGGCAACCGCGCGCGTCAAGATAACCCAGAACTGGTCGCTGATCGGCTTCGCCGCATACACCCGGCTCGCGGGCGACGCGAAGGACTCCCCGATCGTCGAGAACGAAGGCTTCTTCAGTGGCGGCGCCATCGTCGCCTACACCTTCTAGCGCGGAGGAAGACAAGCGATGAAACGGCTATTGCTGACCCTCGCCGCCGTTGCGACCTGCGCCTCTGCGGCTCTTGTCTATGCCAAGCTCAACGGGGAACAGCTCTTCTTCCGCGACATCCGCCCCGCGCACTGGAGCTGGAACGGCGCCGACCTGGAAACCATCGAGCGCGTGTTCGATCGGCTGCGCGCGGCGGAGGGGCGACGCGTTCCCGCGGGCTACGTCGACACGCTCGAAGCCTTCGGCCCCGGCAACTGGACCTACGAATTCGAAGCGCTCGGCGACCGCTTCATGACGCGGGCCGAGCAGGAAGACCAGAAAGGCCTCAGTGGCAGCGCGTCCTTCTACTACAATAAGGCCGCCAGCTACTACGCTCTGGCCAAGTACCCCCATAAGCGCGGCGCAGTTCACCAAACGCGCGCCTATCAGAAGAACATAGAAGCGGTGGGCAAGGCCTGGCGTGCCGCCGGCATGCCCTTCGAGCACATCCGCCTGCGTTTCGAGGAGCAGCCGGTCGATGGGCTTCTCCATCTGCCGGCCGGGACGCCGCCACGCGGCGGTTGGCCACTGGTCTTGGCCATGAACGGCCTCGACGTCTTCAAAGGCGAGTTCTTCTCTCTGCCCTATCTGCTGGCCGATCGGGGCATCGCCTTCTTCGCCCTGGACCTGATGGGCACGGGCACGCATGCCGCCTTCCGGCTCGTACCGGAGAACGATCGGCTGGTGAGCTTCTTCATGGACCAGCTCAGCGCGCGCGACAACATCGATGGCCGAGCCCTAGGTTTCTTGGGCGTCAGCTTCGCTGGTAACACCGCGGCGCGGCTGGCCTTCACCGAAGAGGCACGGCTGAGGGCAGCGGTCAACATGTGCGGACCCATTCACAGCGTCTTCATGTCGGATGAAGAGGACATTGCCGACATTCTGCCGATGTATGTGGAAGGCTTCAGAGATCGCAGCCACCTGGAAGAGGCCACCGACACCGAGCTGGTGGCCCACCTCAGTGGCTTCTCCCTGCTCTTGCAGGGCCTAGTGGGCGAGGGACGCACGCCTTCTACCGTGCCGCTGCTCTCTATCAACGCCCGCAACGACCCTGTAGTGCCGGCCTTCGATATGGAGCTGGCTACCGCGGCCTCGGTCGACGGTCAGGTGATCTACAGCGGCACCGACGACCACTGCCCGCAAGACCGTTTCACCGTCATGCCGGAGGTGGTCGGGTTCTTCGAACAGCACCTGATCGTGCCGCAGCAAATGAACTGATGTTTTTGCATCGCAGCACATGCCAGTTTCGCAGTATCGCAACCGATCCGGCACAGCTTCGACTGCGCAAATAAACACTTTTTCGTAGTATATTTTACTGAAATAACACCGCCTAACGCGGCGACAATCCGGCGCAACCTCCCTCTGATCCAAATCAAAGCCCTTATTTTGGAACGGGCCTTTTGTTGCAATGCAAAAAAGCTCGATAAACATAAGGACAAGCAGAGATGAGAGGACCGTTATTGGCCGCCTTGCCGGCGCTCGCCACAGCGGCGGCGCTGGCTGTTGCTGCTCCCCACGGCAGCGCTCTTGCGGAGGAAGAGGAAGGCTTCAGTTTCCTCGGCCTCGATCTCAAGGGTTCGCTCGGCGAAGGACGACATAGCCGCTACGTGCCGCCGCTTACCAATCCCATCTTCAACGAAACCCCCTACATCACGACCGAGATACGTCCCTTTTACTTCTATCATGTGATTCCGGACGACTTCGTGACTGACGGCGGCCATGCCAACCTGTTCGCGCTGCAGGCCCGCATCGCGCTGACCGAGCGCCTGGCTTTCATTGCCACCAAGGATGGCTACGCCGACATCCACTTCGACGACGTGCTGCCCGACGAAGACGGCTTTGCCAACATCGCGCTGGGCTTCAAGTACGCGTTCTTCTCGGATCCTGAGAGCGAGAGCATCGCGACGGCCGGCCTTCGCTACGAGATCCCGATCGGGGACCTGCGGGCCGGCGGCATCGATCTGCAGGGCAACGGCGACGGCTTCCTTAATCCTTTCGTTACCGGAGCCACCACCTTCGGCGATCTTGGCCTGCAGGCCAGCGTGGGCGCCAACCTGGCGCTGGATACGAACGAGGACACCTCGATCGTGCACTACTCTGTGCATGCCGACTATGAGGTTCTTCCCGGGCTCTTCCCGATAATCGAGCTCAACGGTTTCACCGCCATCGACAACGCCGAGCGTTCGACCGGCGCACTGGGTCAGCTCGACGGTATCGATGTCTTCAACTTCGGCAGCGAGAACCGGGACACCACTGTGACCATCGGCGGCGGCTTGCGCTACCGCTTCAACGATCACGTGATGTTCGGTGCCGGCGGCGAGACACCGATCACCGATAAAGACAACACCGTTATGGACTACCGCATCTACTTCGACTTGGTGCTGACGCTGTAGTCGAAAGCTCATTGCGATCGGCCGGGCCTGCAAATCAAGCCCGGCCGTTTGCTCTAGAGCACAAGCGCGCTACCGTCGCTCTCCTCTTGCAATAGCTCGGCGACGATAGTGAGTCCCTGCTCCACCCGCGCCCGGCTGCTCTCATGACTAAGGCAGAGGCGCACCGCATTCGGCGTCCGTGCTGGATCCACGGCGAAGGCGGCGCCGGCCAAGAGCTTCACGCCCCTCGCCTCTGCGACCATGCGGAAGACTTCCGGGTTCCAGCGCACCGGCAAGGTCAACCAGACATGAAAGCCGTGCGGATCGGCCTGCATTAGCTCGGCCGGCAGCCGCGCGCGCGCCAGAGCCTGGCGCGCAGCGGCTTCTTCGCGCTGAAATGCGTTGAGACGTTCAGCCGTGCCGTCTTCCAGCCAGCCTGACGCGATCTCGGCCATCAAGGGCGGCGGCATCCAACTCGACAAGCTGACGGCTGTCTGAGCCGCATGGGTCAGCGCGCGCGGCGCGTGGAGGAATCCGATGCGCAAGCCGGGCGTCAGACTTTTGGAAACGCTGGTGACGTAGAGCGTCCGCTCCGGCGCAAAACAGGCCAGCGGCAAGGGTCGCTTCGGAGGCAGAAAGCCGAAGACATCGTCTTCGATCAGCGTAAGGTCGTGCTTGCGGGCAACGGCAGCAACGGCGGCACGGCGCTCGGCGTCCAGAGTCGCGGTGGTCGGCGTGTGCAGGGTCGGTAGGCAATAGAGTGCCTTGGCCGCAACCCGGCCACAAGCTGCCTCCAGGGCATCGGGGCAGAGCATCTCTTGGTCGCTTGCCAGAGGGACAACCTTCAACCCAAGGCGCTGAGCCATGGCGGTGATTGGCGCATAGGTCAGCGCCTCTGTCAGCAGCACGTCGCCCGGCCGTGTGCAGGCCATCAACGCGACAAGGAGGCCATGCTGCGCGCCGCAGGTCAGCACGATGTTCTCACCCCGCGCCGCAAGTCCGATCCGGCCAAGAATTTCTGTAGCCGCCTCTGTGGTTCGGGCGGTTCCAGGGGCAAGTTCCCCCGGCACTTGGTAGTCAAGCAGAGATGCCAGATCGGCAGCGCCGGACAGCTTGGCTAAGGAGCAGGCCAAAGCCTCGGCGGCCGGGCTCGGCGCTGGCAAGTTGAGGGAGAAGTCGATGGGTCCGCTCTCAGACCGGATCAAGGATGCCGACGGCAGTTCCGCCGTCAGCGCACTGCCGTCCCGAACATAGGTGCCGCGCCCCACCTCACCCTTGAGGAAGCCGCGGTCCATGGCTTCGGCATAGGCGCGGCTGACCGTCTGCAAGGAAACGCCCAGTAGATAAGCGAGCTCCCGCTGAGGCGGCAGGCGCGTGCCGCTCGGCAGGCGCCCAGCGGCAGCGTCTTCCCCAATCGCCTCGGCGATTTGCAGGTACTTGGGCCCGTGACGGCCCGCGAGATTGGGCTGCCATATTGTCATGAAACAATGTTCTGATTGATCACCTGCATTTGTCAATGCAATCAGTGCATATTGATATGATCAATAGAGGTTCTGCTATGAGCGACAGCGGTCCACTGCGGCACAGCCGACCAGAGCTCGGCATCGCCTATGCCTTCGTCTGCCTCGGCATCCTCGGGACCATGCCGGTGATCGCCAACAGCCGCCCTGCCGACTTCGATGCGCTGGGCTTCGCCTTCTGGCTTTCGCTCTGGCAGCTGCTCTTTTCCCTGCCCCTGGTCTTGCGGGAACTGGCTTCGCAGGACAAAGGCATCTTCTCTGCCCACCTTTCCCCAGACCTGAAACGCCGCACCATTGCCATCATTCTGGCGACCGGCGTGATCTTCGGGCTTTCTACCTACGTCTATGTGCTCGCGGTCGAGAAAGCCGGCGCGGTGAGTGCCGCCATCGCCATCCAGGCCTACCCTCTCTTCGCCATCCTTTGGGAAACGATCTTCCTCAAACGGCGCAAGAGCCCGCTGGAGCTCTTCTTCATCCTGATGCTGCTAACGGCCCTCACCTACCTCGCCACCGGCGGCACCTGGCGTATCGAAGGCTTCTCCACCTGGTTCCTCTTCGCGCTGATCGTCCCCTTCCTGTGGAGCGTCGCCCACGTGATCATCAAGGAGGTGCTGGACCGCACACCGATCACGCCTGCGCAGGTCACTTTCTTCCGCGTGCTGGTGTCGGTCGGCTTTCTCGGCGTCATTGCCTTGGCGGTCGCCGGTCCGGGCCACATGGCAACAGAGTTTTCCCGCTTCGACTTTCAGACCTTCGCCCTGATCATGGGCCTGGTCTATTACCTGGAGCTCATCTTCTGGTTTTACGCCGTGCGTCACATCGACGTCTCGATGGCCAGCTCCATCTCCGCGCCCTGGCCAGCGTTGACCTTGGTGCTCGCTATCATCTTCCTCGGCGAGATGGTCGAGGCCTACCAACTCATAGCCCTCGCTGGCGTCGTCGCCGGCATCTATGGCCTGATCTATGCAGCCGCGCGAAAGCGGCGCCGGGCGTTACCTCAGGAAGCCGATGGATAAGGTTCTAGAACGCGGAGTTCCCGTTATTCGCCGGGCGGAACCCAGCCAATGCGGCGCTCGCAGACGCTGCGAGAGTTGTAGGTCATACACTGGCGCCATTGCCTTTCGAGGTTCGCGCGTTGCGCCTCAGAGCCGGGCAGTGCCACACTCACGTCGCTCTCCCCGGTCCTCTCATCAATCGTGATCTCGCAGGCCGCCAGCAGGCTGAGCAAAGCCAAGGCACTAAGGCAGATGATCAAACGCCGCATCGAATCCCCCCAACGAGGCTGTCATTCTAACCGAGCATCAGAGGCGAGTTCCAGCGCCTTAGTGCATCCTTTCTGCGGCCCTACCGGCGACCGGTATAGAGCGCCGCGTCAAGAAAGGCCCAAAGGCTGGCGCGCGCCGCGGCCGGCGAAAGGTGGCTCGGGTTGACGGCCATATCGTACCAGAAGCCCTCCAGTAGCACATAGAGAGCCTGCGCCGTGGCAGAGTGATCGCCTGCCAAACTCCGCTCCCGTGCATAGCCGGCCAGGGCGCTGGCGAAGGCCGCCTGCGCCGTTTCGCTGTAGGCGGTCATCTCGGCACGCAGACGCGGCTCCTGTCGCGCGAAAGCACCGAGCGCCACATAGGCGCCGGCCGACTCTCCCAACGCCCCCTCGCCGAGGTAGAGCTCAACGATCGCTTCCAGCCGCGCGCGGCCGTCGATCTCTGCATCTTCGATCCGCGCAATCTCAGCCTGGAAATGGTTGGAAAGCGTGCGATAGGCACTGACCAGCAAATCGTTCCAAGTGGCGAAGAAGTAGGTCACCAGACTCGGCGCCACGCCCAGGTCCCGCGCCACCTGTCGCAGCGTCCAGTCCTCGGGCCGATGCCGGGCCAGGCAAGAGAGCGTCGCCGCCACGATTCGTTCGCGCCGTTCGTCCGCGCTGAGTCTCTGCCTGATCGCTTGCTGTTTCACCGCGCGTGCGCGGGACATCTCTCCTCCTTCGGGACGCGCGTGTGGGCGCCCCAAGAGATATATTGAACAGTTGTACAATAAAATGCTACAAGAAATCCCGCTGGCGACGCTTCGGTCGCCGGTCTCGTGACAGTCTGCCGGGAGGTGCGCCATGGTCTTTGAATTCGACCGGAGCCGGATGGACGGCTTTCGCCCGCTCGACCGTGACGTCCGCCGCTCACCGACTCTGCCGGGCTTTCTCTATTCCGACCCGTCGGTCTTCACCGAGGAGAGGCGGCGGATCTTCGACCGAAGCTGGCAGCTCATCGCCCACGAAAGCGAGCTGCCCGAGCCCGGCTGCTACGTCGCAGGGCGAATCGTCGAGGAGCCCCTCTTCGTCGTGCGCCAGCGCGACGGCGGCATCGCTGGCTTCTACAACGTCTGCCAGCACCGCGCACACAAGCTCGTCACCGGTCGCGGCCAGGTGAAGAAGCGACTGGTCTGTCCCTATCACGCCTGGTGCTACGACCTGGACGGCACGCACCTGCCCGCGCGCCTGACCCGCGAGCTGCCCGGCTTCGACGCGGCGGACTTCGGGCTCAAGCCCGTGCGGGTCGAGGTCGCCCTGGGCTTCGTCTTCGTGAACCTGGATGCGAGGGCGCCGTCCTTGGCTGAGGTCGCCGGCGACATGTTCGACGACATGGCGGCGAGCTTGCCGTGGCTCGACGAAGTCCACGTCGACACCTCGGTCACCGACAGCACGGCCTGGGAGGACTCGACCCTTGCCGCCAACTGGAAGGTGCTCGCCGAGAACTGCCTCGAGTGCTACCACTGCGGCCCAGCGCACCGCGACTTCGTCGACCTGATCGACATGCAGGACTATCGCTATGTCGCCCACGGCAACTGGCTGAAGAGCCGGGGCCGGCTCCTCAAGTGCGAGAACAGCGCCTACGCCGTCGACGCCGAAGAGCCGGTGCAGGAAGCTGTGTTCTGGCATCTCTGGCCGAACATGGAGTTCAGCGTGCTGCCCGGCGGCCGCGCCCTGGGCGGCTTCCGCTTCACTCCCGCCGACCCCGGCACCACGGTGATGAACAGCATCATGCTGACCGTGCCGGGCGAGACCATCGCAGCCGAGCGCTTGCGCTACCGTTGGGAGGTGCTCTGGCCGGAGGACGAGGCTATCTGCCTATCGGTGCATCAAGGACTGAAGTCCCGCGGCTACCGTCAGGGCCGTTTCGTCAGCGATGAGGACGAGAGCTCGATCTCCGAGCACGCGGTGCACAAATTCCAGCTCCGCTATGCGGAAGCGATGGGTCTATTGTAGCCCCAACGCCAATAACGAGAGGGAGACGAGGGATGCCGCCGAACATCGAAGCCTTGCGAGAAATGGGACAGCGGTACGCAGAGGCTTGGTCGTCAGGCAACCCCGAGGCCGTCGCCGCTTTCTATGCCGAGGACGGCCGTATCGCCATCAACAACGGCGAGCCGATCGTCGGGCGCGCGGCGTTAGCCGAGATGGCGGCCGGCTTTTACAGCGAGTTCCCAGACCTGGTAGTGCACATGGATGACATTCGCCTCGCCGGCGACCACGCCATCTTCGTCTGGACATTGCAAGGCAAGCACAGCGAGACGGGCAACTTCGTCAAGGTCAGCGGGTGGGAGGAATGGACGCTCGGCGAGGACCTCACCGTACACGCGTCGCTGGGCTGGTTCGATGCCGAAGACTACGACCGCCAGGTCGCGAGGCGATAAGGTAATGCGCCTTCACTGTCCTAGAAGGTAGGCCTCGATGCCGCCGATGCCTTTGAGAGCGACCTGGCCGCGGGGGGTGACCGGCGGGAGTTGGGAGCCGCCCAGGCTCAGGGCATCGAGGGTGGCTTGGGAGAGTTGGATGCGGCCGGGCAGGCCGTGGGCCTCAAGCCGGCTGGCGATGTTCACCGTCTCCCCCCAGACATCGTAGACGAAGCGGTATTGGCCCAGCAGGCCAGCGACCACGGGGCCGGTGTGGATGCCGATGCGGATCTCGAAGGGCCGGTCTTCCGGGTCAGCCCGGGTTACCGCAGCGAGCATGGCCTGGCCAAGGGCCACGGTGCGCTCGGCGTGATCGTCGCTCGGCTCCGGCACCCCGGCGGCGGCCATGTAGGCATCGCCGATGGTCTTGATCTTCTCCACACCGTGGCGGGAGGCGAGACGGTCGAACTCGCCAAAGATGCAGTCGAGGCGCTGGACCAATTCGACCGGTGAGGTCTGTGCGGCGACAGGGGTGAAGCCGACCAGGTCGGCGAAGAGGATGGTCACCGAGTCGAAACGGTCGGCGATGACGGTCTCGCCGCCGTTGAGGCGCGCCACGACCTGGCCGGGCAAGATAGCGTGGAGGAGAGCGTCGGCCCGCTCCTTCTCTGCCTCGATGCGGCGCTGGTACTGCCGCTCCCGGTCGGCCCAGCGCTTGCGCTCCAAACAAGCCTTCAAACGCGCCTGAAGCAGCACGTGGTTGAAGGGCTTGGCGAGATAGTCATCGGCGCCGGCGGCAATGCAGCGGATAACCGCGTCCATCTCGGTGAGGCCTGAGATCATGATGACAGGGATGCGTGCCCAATCGGGATTGGCCTTGAGCTTGGACAGCACCTCGATGCCGTTCATGTCAGGCATAAGGACATCGAGCAGAATAACGTCCATGTCGACAGAGGTGAGGCAATCGAGCGCCTCGGCGCCGGACTGCGCCAGCAACACTGTATGCCCGTCACGGGTCAGGCGGCGGGACAGCAAGTCGCGGTTGCTGGCGATGTCGTCGACCACCAAGATCCGTCCAACCTGGCGCGCGGCCTCAGCGCCCTCCCCGTTCGCCATGGCGGCCAAGCTATGAGCCACGTCTTCGGCGGTGTGGGCAGCGGACTCAGAGGCCGCCTCAGCAAGGGAAAAGTCGACGATGGCGTCGATACGCTCCAAGAGCACGCCGGCCTCAGCGCGGATGACAGCAACGTCGCTCTTGAGCGCCTCGTGCGGCTGTTCAGCCAGTTCTTCAGCGATCATTTCGGAGTAGCCGATAATGGCGTTGAGGGGGGTACGCAGGTCATGGCGGAGCTTGGCGCTCAGATCACTGCCAACTACCTCCCCAGCGGCGCCTCCGGCAACCACCTCCGGGCCAGCTTCGATGACCCGGTCGAGCAAACGGTTGAGCATGCCTGCGGCCTGGCTGATGCTCTCGAAGTATTCCAACAGATCATCGAGGCCCAGCTCACGGGCCTGCTCAACGGCGAGATCGAGAAAGCCGAGAATGTCGCGTGCGGGGCTGCCCAGGTCCTGCGCCACGTAAGCTGCCAACGCACGCTTGCGGAACTCTTCCTCAGCTTTTGCGCCTGATCCTTCACTCTGTTCGGCGCCTTGTGTCATGCCTCACACTGCCCCCATCCCTCTCACGACGAGCCAGCGCCGCCGCCATTGCTACCGAGCAGAGTCTCGATCTTGCCCAAGAGGCGAGGTAAGTCGACCGGCTTGCTGTCATAGTCGTCGCAGCCGACCTCCAGCGCTCGCTCCCTATCGCTTTCCATGGCGTGGGCGGTCAACGCGATGATCGGGATGCCGGCGGTTTCCGGATCGGCTTTCAGGCGCCGCGTCGCTTCCCAGCCGTCGATCACCGGCAAGCTCATGTCCATCAGCACCAAGTCCGGCCGCTCCGTCTGGGTCATGGAGACAGCGAGCCCACCGTCCTCCGCGATCAGCACCTCGAAACCACGGCGGTTCAAACGCCGCGAGAGCATATCGCGGTTCATCTCGTTGTCCTCGACCAACAGAATACGCACCATCGTCTATTCAGCCTACTTGCTTCGGTTGCTGTTGTCGTCCGCCTCGCTGCGCCCAGCCACGGCGTCCGGCATGACACCTGGCAAGGCGGGAATCTGTCGTTCCAGGGCATCGACCAATTGCTCGCGCGTGCCAGCGTCCTTGGCAATAACCGAGACCGCATGCTCGCGAAGCCAGTTGCGCTCGCCGCCTGTCAGGTCCTTGGAGGTCACCACGATAACCGGAATGCTACTCAACGCCGGGTCGCGCTGCATTTCGCTCAACACAGCAAAGCCATTCATCACCGGCATCATGAGGTCGAGCAGCACGGCCTGCGGTTTGAGGCGCCGCATCTGCTCCAGGCCGCGGGCACCATCAGCAGCCTCGTGCACGGTTAAGCCCTGCTTGACCAGAATGCGGCGTAGAAGGTCGCGGGAAGTGCTGTCATCGTCGACCACCAACACAGAGCCGGCAGGCGTGCCGGTGAACTCTCCGGTGCTCTCCAGGGTGGCGATCAGCCGCTCGGCGTCGATCGGCTTTGTGAGATACTCGACGGCGCCGAGCGCCAGACCCAGCTCTCGGTCAGCCAGCACCGTTGCCAGGATGACCGGGATGTCGCACAGCTCCGGATCATCTTTCAGCTGGCGCAATACCGACCAGCCGTCCTGGCGCGGCATGATGATGTCGAGCACGATGGCCTGCGGCCGCGCCTGACGAGCAATCTCGATGCCTTCCGGCCCGCTCGCTGCCTCGCGGTAGGTAAAGCCGGCCTCACCAAGAGCACGGGCGATCACTTGGCGCGCGTCCGGCTCGTCATCGATGATCAGGACATAGCCGGCCTGCGCCTCGAGCACCGCCAAGGCACCACAGGGCGCGCACGGTGTGCAAAGCACATGCTGCGGGCAGACGGCGGGCAGTTCCATGGTGAAGCGCGAGCCGACACCAAGCGTGCTATCGACGGCAATCTCGCCACCGATCAGACGGCAGAAGCTGCGGGTGATGCTGAGCCCAAGGCCGGTGCCACCATAATTGCGGGTGGTCGACGCGTCGGCCTGGGTGAAGGCAGCGAAGAGCTTCTCCGTCTGCTCCTCAGTCATGCCGATACCGCTGTCTGTGACGCGAAAGACCAGCCAGTCGCCACTCGGGCGCTGCTCGCGCGCGGCTTGGAGGGTCACCTCCCCGTCTTCGGTGAACTTGGCCGCGTTGCTCAAGAGGTTGAAGAGGTTTTGCCTCAGCTTGGTCTGGTCCGAGTTCATCGTGCCCAAGGAACCAGCGATCTCCAAGGACAGACGGTTGTGGTTTTTATCCATCAGCGGCTGGATTGTGCTCGCCACGTCGCGCAGCACCGGCTCGACGGCAAAGTCCTCGGTGAAGACTTCCATCTTGCCAGCCTCGATCTTGGAGAGGTCGAGCACGTCGTTGATCAGCGACAGCAGGTGACGCCCTGCACCGGCAATCTTATCGAGGTCAGGGACGAAGGCGTCTTGCTCCAGATCGCGCGCCTCCTCGATCAGCATTTCGCTGTATCCGATGATGGCATTGAGCGGCGTCCGCAGCTCGTGGCTCATGGAAGCGAGGAAACGGCTCTTGGCCTCGTTCGCCTCCTCCGCCTGAAGTCGCGCTGCCTCCAGCTCGACTTGACGCTTCTTAAGCTCGGTGATGTCGGTGTAGACGGCTACCCGACCGCCGTCAGGCGTCTCGCGCTTGGTGATGCGGACCCAAGTGTCCCCGTACTGCCGATCCTCCGCGAAGTCACCCTGGTCACGCGTATAGGCCAGGCGGCTCTCGACCCATTCCTCGAGCGAGAGCCCATTCAGCGACACGCGGCTGCTCTTGGCCTGGGCTTCCAAAACCTCGCGGAAGCGCGCACCGGGATGCGCAACCTCGGCCAATTCTGGGAAGATCTCCCGGTACTTGGAGTTGGCGAGCAGCATGCGCTCGTCGGCATCGTAAAGCACGAAACCGTCCGGAATGGTCTCGATGGCCGTGGCGATACGTTGGCGCTGGCGCTCATTCTCGGCCTCAAGGCGCGCACGCGCCACGGCATTTTCCTTGAAGAGACGTAGGGCGTTGGCCATGCCGCCCAGCTCGTCATTGCCGCCTGACGGGACTGCCACCTCATAGTTTCCGGCCGTTACGGCCGCCGTGGCCTCTCGCAGGCGCCGCAGAGGCGTAACAATAGAACGTAGTATTGCCGCGGTGAGTGCAATTCCTATAACGCCAAGTGCGATCACCATATAGAGCGCCACCTCGGCCGAGTAGTCTGCTAACGCTGCAACCTGCCGCCGCTCCTCCACCGCTGCGGCGTTGACCCGCGCAACCAGCGCATCGAGAGCTCCGTCGACGGCGATACTGTGGGTGCGTGCTTGAGCCAGGATGGTATTGCCGATGACGCGGTTGTCGTCGGTATAGGCATCGGCAGCATCGACAGCGTCGGCAATGTAGGCTTCGACCTCGGCGCGAATGGTGGCCACTGTCTCCGGATCGTAGTCGGCGATCTGCGTCAGGTGCCCGTCGAGTCGCTTACGGGCTTCCTCGGCATTGCGCTCGGACGTGACAAGCAGACTTACCGAGAGGTCAGTCAGCCAGTAGCGTAGCTCGCCGAAGGTGGTGTGGGCAGCGCCGGCTTCCTCGACCACATCGAAAAGCTGCTTCATGCGTTCCGTGCGCGCGGCGCTCTGCTGTAGCTCTGAGAGGAGAAAGAGCGAAGAGCCGATCAAGCTAAGCAGGCCAGCACCAGTGAGAAGCGCAAGCTTGGCCCAAATCGGCAGACGACCCAGAAAGCCCTGCGAAAGCGGGCGTGCCGCGCTTTCGTTGTTGCTTGCTATGCTGGCCTGCGAGCCGTTCATGAGCGGGACTTGGTCATAGGCTCGCGTTCACTCGAAGATAACAATGCTGATAGCGCCGCCCAAATCACCCTCTTTGCCGCCTTCCTTGGGATAGCCTGTTATGTCAAGCTCCCCTTGGGGCTGACCATGGCAGGACAGGCAGGAGGCGCGGTAGTACTCCGGGAACAGCATGCGGAAAGCCGGGCGGCCCTCGAAGTCGACCCTCTCCGTATAGTATTGGCCCTTTGGCCAATCATCCGCGAGCAGCCGTGTTTCGAGCACCTCTCGCTCCCAAGCGTCCGGGCGTGACTTGCGATTGCGTACCAGGCTCGTGGGGGCCGTGACGCGGACACGCGCCTCACTGCCAGCGAGGGCCTCAAACTCCTCGTTTACGAGGCGAGCGAAAACTGCCGGGATGAAGCCCTTGAAGCCGACACCTTCTTTGTTGATGTCGGACTGATGCTGCTCGACGATACGCAGCATCGCCTCCTTCTGCGCCGCGACAAGGCGCCTATCGCGCTCCGACAGGCCATCCATGGTGAGTGGCGAACCGGTGCGCTTGGCATAGATCGCCTCCGCCTCCGCCACCAGCTTTTCGCCGGTAAAGTTCTTCTCGCCGATGTCAGGGTCGTTGATCAAAGGTTGGTTGGTGGAGACTACGTTGCGTCCGGCGCGTAGCAGGTTGGCCAGTTTGATCGCCATCTCCTTGTCATTGAGATTTGCAGCTTGGGCTGACCGAGGGGGGTGTGGATTGGCGGCTCCTACCAACAGCAGAACGGAGCACAGAACGAGAAGAGGAATCGGCGATCGACGCAGCATCGCAGAAACGACCTTTCTTGCAGTGACAGGCAATCTGGAGCCTCGCCAGCTCTTCAATCAGCCGAGGCGTTGCCTGACCCTGCATTGGTATGCGTAAACGATTTCTTTACAAACTTAGATCGGCCAGCCGAACTGTGTGAAGCCTGCAAATTACGCGTTTGCAGCGTGACTGCACAGAGATTTCTCAGTTCTTTTATGTCTTTGCCAGCCGATTGCGAGATAGATGGCGAGCACGTGCGCGAGATCGCGCCAAGACCGTGCAGGAGGACTTAGGCCTCACGCTGCTATCGTCAGTCACGATCTGAGCGTGGTGGCTCACGCCTGCGACCACATGGCCGTGATGTATCAAAGGTGCCTAGCTGAGGCAGCCTCGACTCGGATCACCACAAGATCAAATGCCATCATTGGAAAGAACTGCTCTACATGGGTTGCGCGTCGGGAAGCGCTGCAAGCCAGGCTTGAACGTCAAACGACGGGCAGGCCTTCGCACTGACCTCGTTGTGGCCGATCACCTTGGCTGCCGGCCAGATGAGCTTCAGCGCAACCAGGAGCCGTTGGAGCGTAACCCACTGCGCCTGAGTAAAGTTAGTTGACGGACACCCTGCTTCGTCGACGCCACCAATCAGGCAAACCCCAATCGAACGCGTGTTATGGCCACGCGCATGGGCGCCGACCTTGGTCGCCTCGCGGCCATGCTCGAGGACGCCGTCTCGTCGGATGACAAAATGATAGCCGATGCCGACCCAGCCACGCGCTTTGTGCCACTGGTCGATCTCGGCTCGGCCTACGTCACGCACTGGCGACGTCGCCGAGCAGTGGATGATGATACGATCCGTGATAGCGCGGGCACGCAAAGAGGCGGTCATGGTGATGAGCTCTCAATGAACTGCGATGGGGAGCGGCGAAGCCGGGGGCGCTTTTGGGATTCTCAGCCCAAGTGTCGCTTGTTGCACTTTTGGCCCGCTTTGCCCGATCATCAACGGATGGTGATCCAGACGGGGCTTGGCGCGAAATGAACGGTGAAGCGTTTGCCAAGAGGCTCAGGCAGCTTGGCAAAGAAAACGGAGTCGCCGTACGTTGCGACGGCAGTCCTGGAAGGGGAAACCACGGCCGGGGCTACTACGGTGCGGCCTTCACAACGATCAAGGACCTCAAGAAAGACATCGGCCCCGATCTGCTCAGCCGCATGTTGACGCAGCTGGGCGTCGAGAAGGACGACTGGAAATGATGATCAGCTATCCGGCTCGCTTCGAGAGCGGCCCTCAGGGGCGGGTGATGGTCAGCTTTCGTGACTTGCCGGAAGCCGCAACCGACGGTGCAGACTTCGACGAGGCACTGGAGGAAGCGTTAGACCTGCTGAACTCGGCGTTGTGCTTCCGCATCAAGTATCGCGAAACCATCCCGACACCGTCCAAACCGCGCAAGGGCGAGGTTGCTATCGTGCCCGACACCGGCGTCGCCTTGAAGACGGCGCTCTACGTGGCCGTCAGCGACAATGATATGAGCGCGGCTGAACTGGCGCGGCGGCTGGGCGTAGACCAGAAGGTCGCCCAGCGTCTTCTCAACCCACACCACTCGAGCACCATCGATCGTATGAATGCAGCGATCCGAGCCGCCGGCAAGCAAGCGGTGATCGAGGTGCGCCCGGCAGCGTGAGGAACCAAAGCGCAGGGGTTAGTGGATCTTGCAACCCAGCGCCCGATAGACCTCATTGTTGCGCAGGATAGTGCGCTTGGTATCGCTGGTCAGCGAAATGATCTCAACTTCAGTCAGAAGGACAGGCGTGTATAGTGCGCAGTAACCTTGGTCACTCTGGACGGCGCCAGTCCGAGCGCAGCCGCTCGTCAACATCGCTGTCAGACATAACGGCAAGAGACTCTTCCACATCCTTCGCCACTCCCATGGCCTTGACCAGATCCGTCATCTGCTCAGCAAGAGCGGCCTTCTCTCCTGCCCTGATCAAGCCCCGCTGCTTGGCCCAGCCGGCAAGCGCCCCGGCCAGGCTGAGCAGGGCTTTGATGGCGCCAAGCACGCCCATCACGTCTCTTCGTTCGGCACCGCGTAGACGCCGACAGCCGTGAGAACGGCAACGATGGTGTTCACAAGGCTATCGGCGGGAATGCCAAAGAGGCTGCCCCCGTCACCAATGCCGAGAAAGGTGGAAAGGCCTAGGAGAATTGCTCCCACGGCTGCGGCGATGAACTTGCGCAGATTGGTCATCAGTTATCTCCAGGGTTGATGCCGGCGCGACCAGGACCGGTGTTCGCCTCCATGGGCGAGGACTCCGGCAGGTCGAGCGGCAGGGCGTTGGTCACATACTCGGTCAGGAAGTTGCGGCAGTGGCCCACCACGTCGCGCACGCGCTTGATGTCGTGCGGACTCATGCCGGCGGCCCGGCGCGCGGACTGGCCGTTCACCGTTTCCAGCCAACAGGCGCGCAGAATGTCGACGGCCACATTGATGGCTTCGTTCTCGGCATCGACCTCGGCGGGGAAGTCTTCGCAGGCGTAGGTCCGCGGGTCGGTTTCCGGCAAGTCGAGTTCAGGCAGGCTCTCAATCCAGTTGATCGCGAAGTCGACGGCATTGAGATAGCTCTCCAGTCGCGTGCGGTCGGCAGCCTTGAAGCTGGAGTCGTTGGATGACTGGGACTTGATGAGCTCAGTCCCGAAACGGTGCACCTTGTCGGCGACAAAGCGCACGTGAAGATTGTTCACGTTCACAGGCATTGCTTTCTCCTTGGTCCAAAGAAAAAACCCCGCTGATCAGGCGGGGCTCAGGTATCCGCGGGATTGCGGAATCTCAGGACTGGTCGCCGCCCTCTATCCGGGCGGGACGGTAGGCCGTGCCGCTCCCGACAATGCAGGTGGCAAGGCCGCTGGGCATGCGCTCGTTCGCGGCCGTGACGGTGATGCTCCAGGTCTCGCCGCCCGGCGTGGCCCAGATACGCATCAGGCCAGCGACGCCGGCCTCCACGACCCCGAAGCCGACAACCCGCTCGCCATGCCTTTCCGTCAGCAGAGCTTCGACGCGGTCGGCGTCACCGCAGGGCGGCGTCTGCTGGGCAAAGGCGGCCTCGGCCAGCAGCCAATAAGCCACGCTCAGCGCCACAATCGCAGCAGCGCCGATCAGGATTATCCAGCGCATCATGAACCTCTTTCCGTTGTTGCTAAGGTCGCCGCTCTTCGTTGAGCCGGCGCTTGATCTCTTTCACCTCGGCAATGATCACCTTCACGTCGCCGGGCAAGCCCGCGAGGAGCTTGCGGTCCTCCGCCAGCTCTTCCTTGAGGTAGCGGATCTCGCTCTCCGCAACGGCCACGCGGGTGCCGAGTGACCACACCCAGCGCAGCAAAAACGGCACCGTGGCGGCAAAGAGATAGGCTACCCAGCGGACTAGCTCCGCCAGCAGATGAAGAGGGTCCATGTTCTTAGTCCTGCGTCATCGATAGCGAACGCGCGCAGAGCCCAGATTGAAGGAACCCACGAAACTAGCCGTCGCGAGTTGCACCCTGTCCAGCTCGCCAGCGAGGTCGATTTTACCCCCGCCAATGTGAAAATTTGCGCCCGTCGATGGCGCTTGTCTTACCATCCAGTCGGCCAGCCACAGGTTTTCATCGTGGCCCTGCCGCTTGATGCGCATGACGCCGCTCAAATCCGCATTGCTTTGGTAGTTGTCGTCTCGCGCGACGTGGAAGGCGCCGGTGAAGTTCGACGCCGCGACCGCTGTCCCCAAAAATGCCAGAGTGGACGAGATGTAGCCCGGGCTAGCAAAGCCACCGGACGTTCCAAGCTGAACCACAGGCGGCTGGTTGTTCGTATTTGCCCGCACGGCATTGAAAAGAATCTCAAGCTCACGAATGCCAGCTGGCAGCTCGGACGCCAGGACAACGGTGCTTCCAGACGTGGTCGCGACCGCAGGCATCTCCGTCCAGTCGAAGCTGCGCGCCGCCTCATACCAGCCCGCGCCGTGCTCGCCTTCTCCCGCATCGCGTCGTTCCAGCCAGATTGCCCCGTCCAGATCGCTGAGATCGGCGTCGGCATTGTTTCGCAGGTAGATGTTTCCGCCTCCACCGCCGTTGTGCCGAATCCTCGGAACCTGGCCGCTGCTGCAAGCCTGGACTTTGATAACGCTGCCTACCGGATGATTGGTGGCGGCAATGGTGTCGAGATTGTCAGTCGCGGCTGCGGCCTCGTTGTTGATGAGGACTCTGCTCTTGGTCGGCGTGATCGCCCCTGAAGCAATAGTGAGCGTCTCGCTTTGGAGGACAAAGGGTGCGCCCACGATGAGATCGCTATTGACTGTCAAATCCGCCGAGAAGGTGTTCGCGCCGCTGTGTGTGTTCTCCCCGTTCAAGAGCGGGATGGTCGCGCCGGACGTGCCAAGCGCCGTCGTGGCGGCCGCCGTCAGCTCAAGGAATGTGCGCATTGCCGGCTCATCGGCCAACCCGACAAGCTCTTCGCCCTTCGCTGACAGCACGGCGTCATCCGGCGCGGTAGACGCAGCTAGAATGACGCCCTGTTCGTCGCTGCTGACCTGCAGGCTGGCGCCCATGCCGCCTGTGAGGTTGAGCGTCAGCCCGCTCTCCGGCGCCTGGCTGCCCTTCGCCACCTTGAGCGCGCGGGCAATGTCCGTCTCCAGCTCCTGCAGGCGCGCGGTGATGATATCCAGCCGGCGCTCCAGCGGCTCGGCCGCCAGCGCTCCGCCGTCAATGAGATCGTCCGGCTGCACGTCCGGGCTCAAGCGCCGGATGACCAGCCGCTCCGCCGTCGTAGGCGCAACGTTCATGGTCACCTGCCCGGTGCCCCCGTCCCCGCCGTCCACGCTGTAGTCGCCGCCCAAGCTCTTCAGGCTCTCAGCACCTGTCGCCTCGGTGACGACGATCACCTCAAGGTCGCTCGTCGCGTGGAACTCGAAGGTGACGTCGAAGACGGTCGTGCTGTTGTCGCCGTCATAGCGGACGACGGTCTCTGTCGTGACTAGGGTCATGGGCACTGTGCTCCCGTGAAGTAAGAAGAAACCCCGCGCGGCGGCGGGGCGGACTGTGCGTCAAGCTGCGTTCGGAGAACGTTTCATCACCCGACGCGGCTGGGTGTGAAAAAGAAGTCCTGCCGCTCGGCCTCGCGGGCGCGGCGGGCCAGACGCTGGCGCACGCCGGGCAAGGCGGCCTCCAAGACGCGCTGCAGGAAGAGGTTGTCGAGCCCGAAGCGTGCGAAGAAGACGGTGGCGAAGTCCTCGCGTTCGAGCAGCGCGGCTAGGGCATCGGCCGCCGCCGCCTCGCCGTCGCGCAGCTGGCCCGCGAGCTTCGGCAGATCGGCGATGCCGCTGTCTTTCAAGACCGGGCCCGCCAGGGCAGCGAGCGGCCGTCCATCCAGACGCCGTGCCACGAGGTCAAGCAGGAAGTCGCCATAGAGGCCAAGCCCGCCACCTTGGGTCATGGCGTCCCGCCAAGCCTGGCGCCATGCCGCGTCGTCACGCTTGCGCGGCCCCTCTTCGCCGCTTCCATCTCCGACTTCTTCAGCGATCTCGGTTGCGCGCTTGGCGCCGTGGCCGAAGAGCGCGCTCCACATCAGCACTTGGGCGAGCCCCAGGATCTCGCCGTGGCCGTTGGTCAGCGCCTTGGCCACCTCGTTGTCGCCCCGGCGCAGGATGGCCTGGCCTTCGCGGTTCTGGGAAGCGGCCAGTGGAAAGAGCGCGAAACGCTCGGAGTAGCGCAGGAGCACCAGCTCCGCCCCGCCCAGCAAGGTGCCGATGGCGGAGAGTGGCGCCAGCGGCCGAGGTGCCTCGGCGTCCTCGAAGAGCGCCAGGGCCGAACGATCGGTGAGGTAGTCCGTGAGCTTCCGGCCGAGTTCGCTCTCAGGCCCGTCCGGCAGCGCCTCCGGCGTCACGTAGTCGCGGCCGCCAGCCAGGCGCCGGGCCGCCTTGCGCAGGGCCGGCCAATCTTCGGCGCCGATCTCGTGAAAGCCGAGCTCGCTCTGCAAAGCCGGCTCCAGCGCGTCGAAGTCCCGTGTGTTGTTGCGCGCCAAGCGATGGCTCATGGCCTGAGCCACGGCGCCGCGCAGGCTCTCGTCCCACCAGGCGCCGCCGTCGAGCTTCAGCCGATAGCGGAGCAGCCGCCCGGCCGTCCCGGGATAGCCGTCGGCAGCCTCAGCCCGCGCCAGGATGCTGCGGGACATGGCCTCGTGAAAGACGCTCAACATGGCCGCCAGCTCCTGCCGCGCCCGTGGCGTGCGGCGGCTGGCGATCAGGTTGGTCAGGTCGCGCTCCAGGTCGGAGAGCAAACCCCGCCCCCGGGTCTCAAGCCGGGCGGCACCGTCCGGCGCCTGGGTGATGCGCCCGGCCATCAGGCCACCGAGGCGGGCGAAGGCGCGCTGAGCCTCGGCCCCGGCGGCGACGCGCGCGGCGATGCCCTCGGCCGGCAGGCTCATGCTACCGTCCAGCCTGGCCAAAGCGGCCTTCAGACTCCGCCGCGCTTTGCTGCGGCTTTTGGTGTCGGCGACCAGGTCCTGCAGAGCCCCGTCAAGACTGTCCCGAAGATTTGGGCCGAGCGCGCGCATCAAGCCGGTGGTGCGGCCGAGACGCTCCAGGCCGAAGAGCAGCGCTTCATTCAAGGTGCCGGCGCTGAAGCGCTCCAAATAGTCGAACCAAGCATCGGCGTTGCGGAAATGCAGCAGGCGGTCGTTGGTCAGCAGGCGGGCGACGGCCTGCATCCAGGCACGTGCACCCTCGCCGTCTTCGTCTCCGCCCGTCTCGTCCAACGCGATCGGCCGCAGGGCCGCGCCGAGCAGCAGGTGCTGAGCGCCACGCGACAGGGCGTCGTACACCCGGCGCAGGTAACGCTCCCGGTCGCGCACGCCCTCGAAGGTCCGCTCGTCCAGGCGCTCGGCGAGAAAGTCGCGCCAGGCCTGGAAGCCGGCGAAGCGGATGCGGTCAGCGTCGTGGCTCTGGCGCAGGACATAGCCAGGCAAAGGCTTGACCCAGGCGCCGGCAGCCTCGACCTCAAGGCGCGCGGCGCGGTCGTACTTGGCGAGGATCTTGGACAGCGCCGCCACCTCGCCCGGGCCGATCACGGTTGTGCCGCCACGAGTGGCGCCCCCGCGTGAGGTGTCAGTGGCTGTGGTGTTATCGCGTCCAGTGTCGGTGCGCGCAGTGTCGGGGCGTAAGGTATCGTTAGAGCTCCCGCCGTTCGCAGCGGGGCCCGGCACTGACGGACCGTCCGACTGTTGCTGTTGGGGCGGTTCCGGAACGCTTGGCGCAGCGGTTCTCGGGTCGACCGGCGATGCTTCTCGTAGCTGGCCGGAGCGTCGATCGCGCGCCTTGGCTGCCCCGGTGTTCTTGCCCTCCTCCAGGTCCCAAAGCGCGCGGACCACGCGGCGGTCCAGGTGGCCGTAGTTCAGTTCGGGGATAAGATCAGCGCGCTGCAAATCGGCGAGAAGGCCGCCGAGGAACTTGGCGGCGAGACCCTGCGCCTGCGCCGCGGCCGAAACGGTTGCACCGTCGTCGACATCACCGGCATCGAGCAGCCAGGCTTCGAGGCCACGCCGCGGCTCGCCGGCATGGTGCGCCTGGACGAAAGCCGAGAGCGCCTCGCGCCGCTGCCGGGTCAGCCCCGCGTTGTGCCGAGCCACCTTGGCAGCCTCCGCCTCTTCCCGCGCCATCTCTTCCGCCGCTGCGGCTAAACCCGCCTCGCCCAACAGCCCGCGCGCCTGGCTGACGGCGGCGCGGCGTCGCAGCTCGGCCTCGAGTCGCCCCGGGGTGACGTGCAGCGACTCCGCTCCCGCCTCGCCCGACCCATTGCCAGACGCAGTGCCCCCGTCAGCGCCCCTCCGTATTCGATCGACAAAGCGCTGAAGGCTCATGCGCGTGCCTCCTTGAAAAAGAAAAACCCCGCTCGCGGGCGGGGGCTTGATGGGAGCAGCGATGCGAAGGAACCTATCGCAACTCGCTACACACGATAAGTTCGCACCAACTACTGAATAGGGCCCGCGAACCCTGAGTTAGGTGGCCGGCGGTTTATCTCGTTGTCCTGATCGAGCAAGCGCATGAACAACAGCACCTCGTCGTTGGCTGGAATGCGACCTTGGGCCAAAGCGGCTGTGTAGCCGTCAAGTAACAGCACTCGCTCTTCAGGGGACAGTCCTTCTACGAAACGGCGGTCTTCATCTTCGGCGCCTGACTGTTGCAACAGTTGCTGAGCGGTGGTTCTGACGCCAGCTTCCGCCGCGGAGCGTGCGGCCCTGGAGGGAATGTTGCTGATGCCGCCCGGCACTTCAGGAATGTCCCCGCTGCCATCCAAGCCGCGTGCCGTGAGGTCACCTGCATTTCGAGATCCCACAGAACCGTCGGATGACGAACGAAAGAGGCGGCGGAAGTGCCCTACGAAGGCACCGGCACCAATCGCAACCATCATGTCCTGGAAGAGCTCCCACTCGTCACGACCTTCGCCATGTTTGCGTCTGTCCACTTCCACGAAGACCTGCGTCGCGACGAAGTCCTTCAGACCTTCGGCGGCACCGAGCAAGATGGGAACCACCTTCGGCCCAAGTCTTGGACCAAGTATCTTTCCAAACCGAACAGCAAGCTTAACCACTCTGATCGGCAGTCCGAGGAGTGTGAGGAGCAGGTTGCCCGGCTCCGCCGTCATCAGCACCTCGGCGCCGACGACTGCGGCGACTAGGTGCATATCGCTCTCGGCCCGTGCAAAGATCGCTTCTCGAAGAATCCGTTCCCGCTCACGCCGTATCATCAGCTCGACGTGTTCACGCCTTCTCGGCTGATCGAACGTGATATTGACTACGGCCCCAAGTTTGTTTGCGTCCTCAATCGACAGGGCCTCGCCGGTTGCGAGAGCCTCGGCGACATGTCTCTCTTTTGCCCTGCGAAACTGTCCGTGCCCTTTCTGAACTATACCAGTCGCTTCCCTAAGTTCAGCATCTCTGAGTAGTGTGCCCGTGATAGTCTGATTGAAGGAAAGTTGGCGTGCAGTTTTAGCCAGCAGACCAAAGCTCACTTTCAGGTCAGATAGCTTGCGCTCGCCGGCGATGCCGAACTCCAGATCCTTGCCGGAGCAATGCAGAAACCCGCTCATAGACAAAGAACCTCATCTGCACGCAGCTCTGTGCTGACCCAGGCTAGGTATCGGACGGTTGAGACCATGGAACGGCCTCCTCAAAATGGGATAGTCCGGGTTGAAATCGGTGTGCAGTAGCTCGATAACAGCAGTGGATTGCTCGGCAGCCACTTAGCTGCAATGGCTAGACTGCAGGCTCACTCTTGGGGATCGGGTCTGCAGCCGTACTCGTAAGTTGCCGAGAGACGGTCCCCATCGACCTGCAACTTGGCCTCCCAGTAATCCAGAAGCCAGTTTCCAAAGTGATGAATGGTGTGCTCTGCCATGTGCGGCGAGTAGGTGCGGCAATCCGCTAGATCTATGTACGCAACCTCATGAATGAAGCGAGCAATCTCATGGGGCGGCTGCGAAAGGTCCGCGCCTTGCAAGTTGACGAAGATCGTCACGACCAGTGCGTATTCCATGCGCCTTTTACATCGCCCTAGATGATCAGGAAGCGCCGAATCAGGGTCATCAAGTTCGCTTAATCAGGACTACAAGAAGCGCCGGAATAGACCACCAGTTCTTCGCCATCTTGCATATAGGGCTCCCAGTAAGCCCGCAGCACCTCTTCAATGGTCTCGACCATTTGATTGCTGTCCTCGCGCAAAGCTTGACGGCAGACTTCCATACTCTCCATGGGGATCTCGTGAAAGAGCTCCGCGACATCAAAGAGCTGCGGCTCGCCGTCAATATGCATCAGCGCGAAGATAAAAGCCCCTACGGAGAGCGTCGCTGTCATGGCTTTCTTCTAGCTACTGTGCCGCATACGAATCAACAATCTTGAGTCGCGAGTCACGAGCAAGCCTGCTGCAATGCTGCTTGTTCGAACGCGCTATCGCTGCCCGTCTTGTACGTCCGGTTCATCCCCTTGCGGCTCGGCTCGATTGCTCGGCAGCGGCATTCTGCCCGGCGGCTGGAAGTTACGCCGTACTCCGTTGTCGTTCGACACTTCGCCTTGCTGGCCTTCCTGCCCCTTCGGTTTCGATACGCCTCCGAAGCGGCGAAATTTGTTCGTTGCAGCCTCGGCTTTTGCCGCTTCCATACCCTCCTTGATCTCTTCCCAAGTAAAGGCGACGAAGCTGCCGTCTGCATACTTGACCGGGCGCCCCTCGCCGTCGACCAGTTGCACGCCATCGCAGGTGTTGCGCCAACGGCCATGCCCACGCACGTGATCGGCGTAGAATTCCTTCTTGTCTTGCAGCCTCAAAAAGCGGCTTTGGTTGTTGATGATTCCTGCCGCGGCGAAACTAAGCTCGCTCGCCTCCAGGTCATCGAGCATACTATCCAAAAAGCCCTCAATTCCACTCGCCCGACCGAGGTCATCGAAGGTCTTCAGAACATCCGGAGAAATCAGAAGGCTGTCGGTGACTCGTTCAAACGGAAAGAAGGCTCTGAGTGCTTTGGGAAGCGAATTGCTGATTCTGCCTTCCGCAACCAGTAGCAGTGCGAGGCGCGTTGCCATGTCCAGACGGGCGAGCCCTTCCTGCTCTCGGCCGCCCTCCGCGAAGGTCTCCAAGAAACTGCTGGCATACAATGCCATGTTACTTTCGATCCTCTGCGGATCGCCAACCTCTTTGCGAAGTTCATCAAGGCTCTTTCCGGCAGCTCTGCTCCAAGCATCTATGAATGTCTGCGATGCTCCAGAGAGAACTAGAAGCGCAATACCGCTCTGATCTCGGTTGAGTTCCACCGCCGCAATCTCATTCAACACCCGCCCAGCAGAAGGACCGTAGTATTCGTCAATGTCCCGCCACCAGGCGACCTGCCCATCGAAATCCAGGGAAGCGAGTTCCCTTGCCTTCTCGGCGGCATCCGGCTTGGTCAAAACTCGATTGCCGATATCGGTGCCTTTGATCTCCGTTTGCCGCGCGTCGGACACCCCAACTGCATACTGCGTTGCTTGCGCAGCCTCCTGCCGCGCCTGCCTTCGCTCCTCGGGCGAAAGATCCGGTCTGTTCGCATAGGCGCGCGCCGCCTCTGCTTTCGCATCGATTTCCCGAATGTCCTTGTCGTGAGCCCGCACATGCTGCTTCGAATCGTTCTCCAAACTGCGCTCGATCTCGGTGACGGCACGGCGGACAACGTTAGCCGCTTCGCTATCCGGCGGAGCGGCAACACCGCGCACCGGATCCGGCGGCCGCTCGCCTTGAAAGTCGGGACCTCGTTCGCGCCCGATGACTTGGTCGCGTTCTTCCTGCGTGAGCTGCGCAAGCACATCCGGATCGACATCGCTATCGGATTGGACGTCGGGAGTGCGGGTGGGTTCGCCCTCCGACGGGGCTTCGTCTCTCTCGCTCCGAAGACCCGTCGATGCCGCTTCACGATTTGCCGTGCGCTCGGCTGAGTCTTCGGCGCCGGCCGCTTCGTCAGCGGCAGCCTCGGCAACACTGTCCAGCCCACCGGCTGCTTCGAGCGCTTTATTGCGCTCCTCGGCCGGTGCAGCCGCGTATTTGTCGTAGGCCTCAGCAGCGGCCAATTCCTCTTCCAACTGTCGCGCCTTCCGTTCGCCGACCTCGCCGGGGAAGATCTCGCGCAGCGCATCCGGCGTGATGTGCGGGTCGGCGCCTTCGCCGGCTCGCAGGCGTTGCAGTTCCAGCCGCTGGCGGG